>Ga0222426_100008_pt1 | contig 861835 bp, 702 predicted proteins | sample 2B50Ametagenome_FD_180087 | JGI IMG/M metagenome (GOLD analysis project Ga0222426, IMG submission 180087) | Enriched microbial communities from leaf-cutter ant dump, University of Wisconsin, Madison, United States - 2B50A (version 2) | ecosystem: Environmental > Terrestrial > Nest > Insects...
ATACCAACAATACTCAGGGTTTTTACTTTCCCAGTAAACTCAAATTGTTCACTTAAATTATAATGATGAGTTCCCATTTATATCTGCTTTTCTTATTGTATTTTTTGTAATTGTTGAACATACATCACCACTTTCCATCTTTCTTCCGGACTAAGTTGTGAGGCATGAGATCCCATTGCATTTAAACCATACATAATGGTATGATAAATCTTACCTGCCGGTAAATCTTTCATCAAGCCACCACGAGAAGATATTGCATCTGCTCCGTGATATGCTGGCACGCCAGAGATACCTTTATCCAATTGTACGATATGACCTTGTCCGTCGCCTTTTTCACCGTGGCAAGGAGAACAGAAAACAGTATAAAAGTGCTTTCCTTCGGCAAGGTTTTTCTCTGTTAAAGCCAATGGATTTACCAAAGCTGCCGATGCTTCATATCCTTCTTTAGTATTAGGATAATCGTACCTGATGAAATCAACAGGAGTTGTATTTGGCGGCGGCGTTTGTGCCGTAGCTCCATTTGCAAAGTTCTTATTAGGCTGATCTTGATTATAGGCAATCGGATCATACATATTTCTTGCGTACTCTAAGCCAGTGCTCTTTTTGTCTCTACAAGCCGAAAGCATTGCCACAGAAGCCAATAAGCCAAATGCTCCTAAAACAATTTTATTCTTATTCATAGCTAACATACTTCCTTTCATTATGCTTAACCTCTAAAGCACCAGCACTTTTTAAAAGTTCATCAATCTTATCATGTTCTACATTTTGTTTTGCATCAATAGCAATTACAAAACGATCATCAGTTGCACGCAAGTCCATTACTCTTGGCGCTCTGCCCGGAAATAAGTGGGTAGAAGCATAGTATGAACCAACTAGGCCAAATGCACAGAACAAAATACTCAACTCGAAAGTAATTGGCACAAAGTCTGGAAATGCAAAGTGCGTTTTACCTCCAATATTTACCGGCCAATCTACCACGGTGGCCAAATAAACTCCGGTAAGCATGGTTATTGTACCTGTAATTCCGAAAAAGAAAGCGGCAATATCTAATCTAGATCTTTTAACGCCCAATTTCGCTTCGATACCGTGGATAGGCATTGGCGTATAAACATCGTAAATAGAGATGTTATTTTCCTGCAATTTCTTGATGCCGGTTAGCATCTCATCAGGGTCGCCAAAGCTGCCTAAAATATATTTGATATTACTCATTGTTATATTTTTGCGTATTCTTCTTGTTTAACACTATCAAATTTCTCTAAAGATTCAATGTACTCTTGTACCTGCTCTTTATCTAGATTTCCTTCTTTAATCAATTTCATCTTAGCTTGCTCACTTGATGATTTCAAAATCATTTTAACCTCTGCAATTGCAATTGAAGGTAAAACTCTTAAGAACAATAAGAACAAGGTAAAGAATACACCGATTGAGCCTACAAACACACCCACATCTACCCAAGTTGGATAGAACATTGCCCAACTCGAAGGCAGATAATCACGGTGTAATGAAGTTACGATGATTACAAAACGCTCGAACCACATACCAATGTTTACTACAATTGACAATATCCATGTAGCGGCAATATTGGTACGTATCTTTTTAAACCAGAATAACTGCGGAGAAATTACGTTGCAGGTCATCATCAACCAATAAGCCCACCAGTATGGTCCGGCAATACGGTTTTGGAATGCATATAGTTCGTATTGTGATCCCGAATACCAAGCGATGAATAACTCCGTTAAATAAGCCACACCTACAATTGAACCTGTTAAGATGATAATCTTGTTCATCGATTCGATGTGGAACATGGTGATGTAATTCTCTAGGCCCAATACCTTACGTACTACCAATAATAAGGTTAGTACCATTGCGAAACCTGAGAAAATCGCACCTGCAACGAAGTATGGAGGGAAAATGGTAGTGTGCCATCCCGGAATTACCGAAGTTGCAAAGTCCATAGATACAATGGTGTGTACCGAAAGTACCAGTGGTGTTGAAATACCTGCCAAAATTAATGATACCGCCTCGAAACGTTGCCAAGTTTTTACGCTACCTGACCAACCGAATGAGAAAATTGTATATATCTTTTTACGAAGACCTGTTGCCCTATCTCTAATGGTTGCGATATCTGGCAATAAACCTGTGTACCAGAATAATAGTGATACCGAGAAATAAGTTGAAATTGCAAACATATCCCACACTAACGGAGAGTTAAAGTTTACCCAAAGTGAGCCAAATTGGTTTGGCAAAGGAAGCACCCAATAGGCTAACCAAGGACGTCCCATGTGAGATACAACGTATGTAGCGGCACAAATTACGGCGAAAATTGTCATCGCCTCTGCCGAACGGTTAATAGAGTTACGCCAGTTCTGACGGAAAAGTAACAATACCGCAGAAATTAGCGTTCCGGCGTGACCAATACCTACCCACCATACGAAACCGGTGATATCCCAGGCCCAACCTACTGTTTTATTTAATCCCCAAGAACCGATACCATACCAAAAAGTAATACCTACCGATGTTACCCATAATGTGGCTCCGCACAATGCTAAGATAAATCCAATCCACCAAGCCTTGTTAGGTTTATTTTCTACCGGAGATAAGATCTCTTCCGTAATTTGGGCATACGTGATGTCCTTTCCGGTAATTAAAGGTTCTCTTAAAATTGATTCGTTATGTCCTGCCATATTCTATATTGCTGTAAGTAATAGCTTACGCATGTACTTCTTTTGTTTCTGAATCTATGTTTCTAATTTTTGTCATATAACCAATGCCCGGCTCAACGTTAATCTCTTCCAACACGTAGTAAATGCGCTCGCTACGTAGGGCTTTAGAAACTTCCGAGTTAGGGTCGTTTTTATCGCCGAAGATAATTGCATTTGCAGAACATGCTTCTTGACAAGCCATTTTAATATCGCCATCTTTCAATGCACGTTTTTCTATTTTGGCTGCCAATTTACCAGCTTGAATACGTTGGATACACATAGAGCATTTCTCCATTACACCACGTGAACGGGTAGTAACATCTGGATTTAATACCAATTGTGTAAACTCGTTGTTCAAATAGTTATCGAAACGCGAATCGTTCCAGTAGTTAAACCAGTTGAAACGACGTACTTTGTACGGACAGTTGTTGGCACAGTAACGAGTACCTACGCAACGGTTGTAAGCCATGTGGTTTAAACCATCTGATGAGTGTACAGTTGCCAATACCGGACATACGGTTTCGCAAGGTGCGTGGTCGCAGTGCTGGCACATCATTGGCTGATGCACGACCGAAACATTTTCTAAATTGTCCAAGTGGGCAATTTCTTTTTCTTTGGTTACATCAGTATGTTGCTCATCGTTAAAGCTATAGTAACGGTCTACACGCATCCAGTGCATTTCACGACGACGGCGAACCTCGTCTTTACCTACAACCGGGATGTTATTTTCAACATTACAAGCTACGATACATGAACCACAACCTGTACAAGCGTTTAGGTCAATAGCCATTACCCAACTATTGCCCAGTTGCTCGTGTTTATCGGTAGTCCACAAATCGTAAACTTTATGTTTGTGGTGGTTACCCGAACCAGCCGCAGGGTCTTTTAAGAAATCTTTAAAAGTAGCCTCACGAACAATGTTTCTACCTTCAAAAGAGTAGTGGGTTTGCGTCTGTGCTAACTCAGACCAAGCTCCCGTAGCTGTTAAAGTAGCCGTAGTAGCATATTTTAAAGTACCGTTAGCATAAGTTACAAATGGGAAAGCATTTTTACCCACATTGTTACCTGCTTTACCTGCTTTAGTACGTCCGTAGCCTAAAGCTACCGATGCAGTACCCATTGCTTGTCCCGGTTGGAATAATACAGGTAAATCTACCGAGTAACCATTTTCAGCTTTAACAGTTACCACATCAAATTCTTTGTAACCTAATTTTTCTGCTTGTTTAGGGTTTAAAGCTAAGCAGTTATCCCAAGTTACTTTAGTTACCGGGTCAGGGAATTCTTGCAAGAATGCGTTGTTGGCCTGTTTACCATCACGCATCGGAATGCTTTCAAAAACTTGAAGCTCTATATCTTTTTTCAGTGCTTTGCTGCTCGCAACGATAGCTGCCGCAACTGCATCTAAAGATAAAGTAAAGCCATAGCTACCTGCTGGTTTAGCTGCCGAAGCAATTACACCAGTTTGTAAAACATCTTTCCAAGTTTTACCTGCCGCAGGTAATATATTTTTTTCCCAGTAATTACGTACATATTGGTAGTAATCTTGCACCGGAGCATCGGCCCAAGTTAATAAGCTTTGCTCTGCTTGGCGAGAGTTGAATACCGGATTAATAGTAGGCTGAACAATGGTATAGTAACCTTCGTAAGAATTGGCATCACCCCATGCTTCCAAATAGTTAGGTGTAATGGCTACCGCATCAGAAAGGTCGGCAGTTTCATCTTCCCTATCAGAGAAAGAAACTTTTAAACTAACTTTTGCCAAACCTTCGGTAAAGGTTTTTGCATTGATGGCATCGTAAGCAGGGTTTGAGTTCAAGAAGAACACCGCTCCCACTTCGCCTTTATTCATTTCGTCAACCAATAATGCAAATTCTGCATCATTACCTTCGTAACGTTTACAAGGATTATCTAAATCGATGGTTGTGCCATAGCTACCGATAGCAACGTTTATGGCATTTACTAAAATTTGAACAGAAACATCATTTGAGCCAGCAACTACAAGTGCTTTGCCTTTGTTCTGTAATAATTCTTTAGCTACTAATTTAATGGCCTTATCTGCGTTGGTATTATCTGGCAAACCTGCGCCCGCTAAGCTAGCGCCTGTAATTGCGTTATATAAAGCGATTAATGCAGGGCCTTCTTCCGATAATTTTAAAGCTATACGAGTATCGGCATTAGTACCTGTTAAACTCATACCAGTCTCAAACTGGAAGTGGCGGGACATTTTTTTCTTCTCTAAAGACTTGTAATCTCTGTTAGAAGTATATTGTGCGGTATATTCTTCGCCACTGATCCAAGTTCCCAAGAAATCGGCTGCGAAACTTACAATTAAATCTGCTTTTTCAAAGTTATATTTTGGTAATACTGCTTTACCAAAGCTGTTTTCGTTGGCTTTGATAATACCTGTATATGAAATTGGATCGTATTGAACCAATTTAGTAGTTGGATATTTGGCAGTAAACTCAGTTACTACCGCTTTTGCCGAAGGGCTGTTTAAAGAACTGGCAACAATACGGATTTTTTTACCAGAAGCCTGTACTTTGTTTAATTCGCCTTTTACGAATTTATCCAAATCAGCCCAAGTGGTTTCGTCCTTCTTTAATAAAGGATTTTTTAGTTTAGAAACATCGTACAAATCTAAAACCGAAGCCTGTGCCTGCGCATCTGTACCGCAGTTAAATGCCCCTGCGTTAGGATTAGCCTCAATTTTAATTGGACGACCTACCACCGTTTTAACCATTACGCTGTTTCCTTTGAAACTAGATACGTAGTAGTTAGGGATACCTGGAACTACCTCCTCTGGCCTAACCAAGTAAGGAATTGATTTGTGTACCGGTGCTTTTTGACAAGCGGCTAAAGTTACCGCACCCAAACCAAAACCAAGCGCTTTTAAAAAGTCGCGGCGTGGCGTAACGGTACTTAATCCTGCTTCACTTAAAACATCTTCTATTGGAAGCGGCTCGGCAAATTCGCTTTTGTTATTCTCAACAAACTCGGGAGTTTTGTTCAACTCCTCCAAACCTTTCCAGTATTTTTTGTTGCTTTCCATTTAAGCTATATTACTGTTTATCGAACGTTCTTAAAAAACTCTATTTATTTAATAATGGCACTTACCACACTCTAAACCACCTAGCAATGCCGGGGTAATTTTCTCACCTTTTTTAATTTTTTCGTGAGCAGCAATTACGTTAGCATAAAAAGCATCGTTTTTCTTACCAGAAATATCTGCATTTTTATGACAGTTGATACACCATTTCATGGTTAACGGAGAGTATTGATAAACTTCTTCCATGGTATTAACCGGACCGTGACAAGCGAAACAAACTGGGTCTTTAGGATTTAAACCTGCTTCTTTACGAATAGCTTCTTCGCCAACTACTACGTGCTGAGAGTGGTTAAAGTAAGCGAAATCTGGCAAGTTGTGTACACGTACCCACTCAATTGGCTTCTCTTTAGTCTTATCGTAAGTTTGCGTATCTGGGTTATAGCCCAAAGCGTTATAGATTTTTTGAATTTCTGGAGAAATCAAACCATCATCAGTTCTTGCCTGTACGTTTTTATGACAGTTCATACAAACGTTTAAAGATGGAATAGTTGAGTTTTTAGATTTAAATGCCCCAGTATGACAGTATTGACAATCAATCTGATTGATACCGGCGTGTAATTCGTGAGAGAATTTAATAGGCTGAGTTGGTTGATATCCCGTATGAACGCCTGTTTCCCACATGCCCATCCAACCGAATGAACCTAATACAATTACCAAACACAGTACGGTAAAGAAAACAAATTTCTTGTTTTTGAATAATCCTTTTAGACCAACAGCTAAAGAAACATTTTCCTCATCAACAACCTCAATACCTTGTTTTTCTAGGATTAAACGCTCTAGCATTTTAACTGCTCTGCCCAACACCACCAATACTATAATAGCAACAACAATGATTGCTATTACACCTGCAAAAGAAAGACCTGAAACGCCCTCGTCTTTAGCAACTGCACCAACTTCGGCTTGTTTTTTAGGCTCACCTTCTTTAGCATAAGCAATGATGTTCTTAATCTGATCATCAGTTAAGGTAGGGAAAGTGGTCATTTCGGCAGGAGAGAACTTAGCTGCTTCGATAGCTTGTGCGTTACCAGAAGCCCTTAATTCAACGTTGTTTCTAATCCAAGGAATTAAGAAAGACTCTTCCAGCTCTTTTACTTTTGGAGTTAAAGCCGGGCCGGTACCATCGTGATCTAAGGCGTGACAAGAAGCACACTTCGACTTAAATAAAGTTCTTCCCTCTGCAACATCTTGCGCTTTCGATACATTTACAGTTAAAAAAGATAGTACAGCTAATAGGAATGTTGCTTTTCTAAATTTTTTAAGTCCGAATGAGATATTCCTCATAATGAGTATTTTATGCTTTATTTTGAAATAAATATTTTAATCTAAGTGATGAATGACGATTTACCTCTCAGAAATAATTGGACAAAAGTAATCTTTATTAAGATACCAATGACATATTAATGACAGTGAAATACAATTTATAATCATTCTAAATTATTGCGTTTTTAGGTGCTAGAGCCAACAAATCAGCGATTTTTTTTGAAATCGCTGACTCTGTTAGGGTTAGTTTTTATACCCTAAATTTTGAATTTTAATTATTGTTTTAGTATCCAAGCAAACATTAATGGAGCTACGATTGTTGCATCACTTTCTACGATGAATTTTGGCGTATTAATATCTAATTTTCCCCATGTAATCTTCTCATTTGGAACTGCTCCCGAGTAAGAACCGTACGAAGTTGTAGAATCTGAAATTTGGCAGAAATAACTCCAAAAAGGAATGTTCTCCATTTCCATATCTTGATAAAGCATTGGCACCACGCAAATAGGGAAATCGCCCGCAATACCACCACCAATTTGGAAGAAGCCCACTCCTTTTCCATCTGAATTTTTCACGTACCAATCTGCCAACCAAGCCATGTATTCGATACCGCTTTTCATGGTTGTAGCCTTAAATTCGTTTTTGATCACATAAGAAGCAAAAATGTTGCCCATAGTGCTATCTTCCCATCCCGGAACTACAATTGGCAAGTTTTTTTCGGCCGCCGCCAACATCCACGAGTTTTTGGGGTCAATTTCATAATATTGTTCTAACACACCGCTCAACAACATTTTATACATATATTCATGCGGAAAATAGCGCTCGCCTTTATCATCGGCATCTTTCCAAATGGCGTGGATGTGTTTTTGCAAACGACGAAATGCTTCTTCTTCTGGAATACAGGTATCAGTAACGCGGTTGTAATGATTTTCTAGCAAATCCCACTCATCTTGTGGACTTAAATCACGATAGTTAGGTACTCTTTTATAGTGCGAATGAGCAACAAGGTTCATGATATCTTCTTCTAGGTTAGCTCCGGTACACGAAATGATGGAAACTTTATCCTGTCTAATCATCTCGGCCAACGATATACCTAACTCGGCAGTACTCATAGCTCCTGCAAGGGTAATCATCATCTTGCCACCTTCATCTAAATGTGCTTCATAACCTTTAGCAGCGTCCATCATAGCCGCAGCATTAAAATGGAGATAGTTTTTCTCCATAAATTGTGATATCGGTCCTCTGTTAGTACTCATTTTATATTCATTTTGTTTTCGGGGGCAAAAGTACAAATTGATTTACGATTTACGAATTTAGATTTAACCAGAAAGTAGTTAGCGATTAACGGTTTTCCGTTGGCAATTACAATATAACGCCATACGCCTTTTGGCACATGAGCCTGCTAAAATATAACCATAGAGTGCATAAAATACAAAAGGTTGCAATACTCCAATTATTCCTCCTAACAAACGATTTAGTAATAGATAAATAAGTACGACAACGTTACAATATTTCAACTTTTCAACAACAATAAATGATTAGTTTTGCCAAAATTTCAATTTATGAACGCAAGTCCTTCAGATTTTAGCAAAACGAATGCAACGGTATTCCCTATTTTATTTGCCTTAAGTTTTTCGCATTTACTTAACGATACTATACAATCTCTCATTCCGGCCATTTATCCATTAGTAAAAAACTCTTATCACCTTAGTTTTTCGCAAATTGGGCTGATTACCCTAACTTTTCAGTTGGCGGCATCGCTGTTTCAGCCATTTGTGGGCTTATATACCGATAAAAAACCACAACCTTATTCGTTAGCCATAGGCATGGGGTTTACCTTACTGGGTTTAATCACGCTATCGCTATCTAACAGTTTTTATTTGATATTATTTTCGGTAGCGTTAGTGGGTACAGGTTCATCTATTTTCCATCCCGAAGCATCAAGAATGGCACATGCCGCATCTGGCGGAAAAAAAGGCTTAGCGCAATCTGTATTTCAACTAGGTGGAAACTTCGGCAGTTCAATTGGTCCGTTATTAGCCGCTTGGATTATTGTTCCAAAAGGACAGTTCAGCGTAATCTGGTTTTCGGTGATTGCGTTATTGGCGATTATGGTTTTAAGCTATGTAGGCAATTGGTACAAAAGCTACATTTTAAATCGTGAAGCTAAGAAAGCAAATATACTAACGGAAAGACATCATCTTTCGAGAACAAGGGTAATTACCGCCATTGTTATTTTGCTAGTATTGATTTTCTCGAAGTACTTTTACATGGCCAGTTTAACCAGCTACTTTACTTTCTATTTGATTGACAAATTCCACGTATCGGTACAAACTTCGCAGATTTATTTATTTGTATTTCTGTTTTCGGTAGCTGCCGGCACTTTATTAGGTGGGCCAATTGGCGATAGAATTGGGCGCAAATATGTGATTTGGGTATCTATTTTAGGTGCTGCTCCTTTTGCCCTATTATTACCGCAGGCTAATTTATTTTGGACAGGCGTTTTAATTGTTCCTATCGGGGTGATTTTGGCTTCGGCATTTTCAGCAATTTTGGTATATGCACAGGAACTAATCCCCGGAAAAGTTGGCCTAGTGGCAGGACTTTTCTTTGGTTTCGCCTTTGGCATGGGCGGATTGGGCTCTGCATTAATTGGCAACTTAGCAGATAAAACGAGCATCAATCACGTATTTTCAGTTTGTGCTTATCTACCATTAATTGGCTTGATTACTGCATTTTTACCTAATATCAGTACTACTAGGAAAGTTAAATAAATTAAAAAGCATTGGCCTTTCGAGCAATGCTTTTTATAAGCCATTTAGCTAGTAAAACTATTTATTTTGTGCCAAGTCTTCATAGACAGGCCCATAAAGGCCAGGTGGCTTATTTCCTGTACTGCGTAAATAAACAATCATCTCACCTCGATGGTGATAGACATGATTGAAAAGAAAACTTCTAACCACCACAGCTCTTGGTAGAGGCCCAAGCACCGTTCGCCCCGCTACTTTCATTGTCCATAATACCTGCAAACTATCCTCACTTGCCGATTTTAATGCTTCCCTTGCTTTTTCAACGTTACTTTCAAAAAGTTCAAGGGTAGCTTTTATGTCTTCTGGGCTTCCTCGTTCAAATTCATCATTGGCCATATCGTAAACATCATTGGCAAATGTTCCTACATACCAATAATAGATGGTTGCGATATGCTGTGCAAGTTCGCCCATCGTCCATGAAACTGGCGAAGGTTTATAATTAAGATCCTTTTCAGGTATTGCTTTTAGTATTTTTCTGGTGCTATTAACCTCTTGTTCAAATTCGGCGATTAGTGATTGGAGTAACATAATATTGAATTTTATTATTAAAAACGATTATAAGGAGCAAACTGTTTAAAGTTTGGAACTGTAAGATAGCAATATCTACCTAAATATCGAAGAATTGAGATAATTTTAGAAACAAAAAGGCCCTAGAAGTATATCTAACAAGGCTTTTTGTAGTCGGCGACAGAAGGCAAAACCTGAACCTTTTATCGATGATTTTAGGGCTTTTAATCGATTTAGGGAAGAATCAAAGCGGCAATACGGGGTAAACCCACTTTCCAGAAACATCTTTTGTTTCTTGGCCCCATTGTATGATATTACTCAACTAGATGACATATTTGTCATCTAAAACCGAATGTAAGCTTTCGTCCCTTAAGCAGTTCATTATCGTTGCACGAGTTCCTTTACGGTATCCCCATAATAGTCGATATGTTTTGCCTCCATCTTCAGGAGCATGCTCCACCTCTTAAAGGTGTTGATGAACACAATAAGCATCAGCAGCATCGCCAAGATGGCTAGCGAGGAAAGCAGGTACTGTTGCTTGGGCAGGTAGATATTGACCACCTGCTCGTAGCCGGCCCAAAAGGTAATGACGGCCATAAACACGCCAGGAATGGCAGAGCATAGTGCATATCGTTTCCTGTTCATACGAATAAGCATAGTGGTACAAACAATCAATCCGCATGCTGCCAAAAGCTGATTACTGATCCCAAACAACGGCCAAATACTGCTTACGTTGCCCGTGTACACCAAGTAGCCCCACGAAAAGGTAAAAATGGCACTACTAATCAAAATGCCAGGCATCCAGTTCTTATCATTGAATTTTGGGATTACACCACCTATCATCTCTTGCAAAAAGAAACGCCCTACCCTTGTACCAGCATCAATTGCAGTAAGGATAAACACCGCCTCGAACATAATGGCAAAATTGTACCAATAGGCCATCACATCATCCATGAAAGGAATTTTGTTAAAAATATGTGCCATTCCAACCGCTAGTGATACTGCTCCACCTGTTCTACCATGTAAATCAACCCCAATTTTTTCACTGAAATGAGCTAAATCTACTGCATGTAAACCAGGATTTTGAGCCAAGAAAGTATCGTACATTTCTTTTGGTGTATTGATAGCAAAATAATCGCCAGGCACCAAAGTACAAGCAGCAATTAGTGCCATTAAGGCCACAAAACCTTCTACTAACATAGCGCCATAACCCACAAAAAGGATCTCTTTTTCATTGTTCAACATTTTCGGAGTTGTGCCTGTAGCAATTACTGCATGGAAACCCGAGATAGCTCCACAGGCAATCACGATAAAGATAAATGGCAACACTGCCCCACCTATTATAGGACCTCCACCGTTAATAAAATCGGTGACAGCTGGCATCTGTAAAGTTGGATGCACAAAAATAACCCCAACGGCCAACATCAAAATAGTTCCTATCTTCAAATAAGTTGATAGGTAATCCCTAGGTACTAATAATAGCCAAACTGGTAAAATCGATGCCAAAAAACCATAAACCGTAATGGAAATGGAAATGGTTTTGATGTTCCAATGGAAAAAATCGCTAATCTCTTTTATTTGCATCAAGTTATGCCCGCCTATAATACTGACAATTAATAACACACCTCCAATAATACTGGCTAGGGTAACGCTATTTTTTCTATAGCGCATAATCAACCCCATCAAAACGGCAATTGGCATGGTAGCAATTACGGTAAACAACGACCACGAAGCCTCATGCATGGCACTAATGCAAGCTAGTGATAAACCAGCTAAGGTTAATATCAAGATGAAAAGAATGGCAAAACCTGCAATGGTTCCCGTTCCCTTTCCTATTTCTTTGCTGGCAATTGTAGCTAAACTCTGTCCTCTATGGCGTACCGAGGCGAAGAGTACAATCATGTCATGGACACCACCGCCTAGGACACAGCCTATCAAAATCCACAAGGTACCAGGCAGATAACCAAACTGTGCCGCCAAAACTGGCCCAACCAACGGACCTGCCGCAGCAATTGCAGCAAAATGATGCCCAAAAAGCACATTTTTATTAGTCGCTACATAATCCTTACCATCGGCAAACTCGACAGCAGGAGTTACATTGTTCGCATTTAGTTTCAATACCTTATTAGCCATGAATATGCCATAAAACCTATAGGCGATGGCAAATACCAATAGCGATACAAAAACAAGTGTGAGGGCGTTAATCCCATTTAAAAATTCCATAATGGTGTGTGTTTATTTATTGGGGCTTAGCAATACTGATCTCCTCCAACCGGTAGTTTCGCTGTGAAGAATTACCTTCCGAATATATCCCTAATAATCATGTCAGGGATGCCCACAATTTCAAGTCAGCTGCCCAGATTATCGTTTTATCTACCAAAATCATCCTGTACTCTTACAATATCATCTTCATCAGATGGCTTTTCTGCATCGGTATGTTGCCATATTTCTGCTACTACTCCCCAATCATCTAAACCTATTAGTCTATGGCGTTCGCCTTGTTTTAATATTACCTGTTCGGTTTCTTTATACTCCTTCAACCTGCCTTCCGTATCATCGTCGCTTCTAACAATACCTACTGTTCCTTTAACTACCTGCCATATCTCGGCACGGCGATAATGATATTGCCATGATAAGCTCTGATGTGGGGCTACTACTAAAATTTTGGGGCTAAGTTTGCCACTTATTTTAAGGCTTTTCACATCAATTCCATTAAAATATAAGTCGGCAAAATATTGAGCTTGTTCTTCATCTATCACAAAAAAACCACCCCAAGGTCTATCTTGGTCGGTACTTATTACCTTCACGCCTTTTTGCGACAGCTCTTGCGCTATTTCTTCAAAAAAAACTTTTTTATTAACTTCCATTATTTAAGTTATAATTGTTATTATTTTCCCCATATAAAGGGTATTCATGATTAATTAAAAAGAGAAATACTCCTTTTTATTTCTATACGCATTAATGTCCTGATGAGATTACTATCCCATCGGCAACATCCAATTTTTTTCTGCTACAGAAATACCCAAAATAAGCGATGTATAAATAGCAGATTACCGGTAAAATGAAAGATATTTTCAACCCATAAAAATCGGCAATGGCACCTTGTACCAAAGGAACAATAGCTCCGCCCAAAATAGCCATCACCAATAACGACGAGCCTTGGCTGGTATATTCTTTCAGTCCCGAAATTGATAAGGTAAAAATATTAGACCACATTACAGAGTTGAACAAGCCAATAGCCAGTACTGCCCATATTGCTACATTACCAACACCAAAAACACCAAACAGCAGCAGAACAACATTAATTAAGGCAAATAAAAGCAAGGTTTGAGAGGCGAAAGAACGCCCTAAATAAAAAGCTGATACGTTAATCAATATCAATATAGGGAAAACCCATATTTGTGCTAAAGTTAAACCTACTATGCTTAATATCAAGATAAATATAGCCGCCGATACCCCCAGCATATATAGTAGCTTCTTTGCTCCCTGTATATTTTTGTTAAAAGAAATGGCCCCAAAAAACCTGCCTATCATGGCCCCGCCCCAATAAAGTGCTAAATAATTTTTGGCTTCGGCTTCAGATAGCCCTATGGTTTCGGGTAGTTTTAAGAAATTAATCAAGAAACTTCCAATAGCTACTTCTGCCCCTACATAACAAAAAATACCAAATGCACCCATTTTTAGCTGGGGAAACCTTAAAGCTCCCAAGCCTTTGGCTACCTCTCCCGTATTGGTAAATACCGGTAGATTAACAAATTTCACCACTACAAAAAGTAAAACAAATATCAATGCAAAAACCAAATAAGGATATTTCGTTTCCTCTCCCGATATTTCCTGTCCGTGGGCAAAAAGTTCGAAAATCATGTAACCACCTATTATAGGTGCTATAGTTGTACCCAGCGAATTAAACCCCTGCACCATATTTAAACGACCCGAAGCAGTACTTTCGTCACCCAACAATGCAACAAATGGGTTAGCTGTAATTTGCAACAGTGTAAAGCCCAAGCCCAAAATAAAAAATGCCGAAAGAAAAAGGGGATATTGCACGAACTCTGCCGCGGGGTAAAACAAAAAACAACCCAATGCAGATACAAGCAACCCCAAAAGGATACCATTTTTATAGCCTATTTTATTGATAGGGTCGGTATGGAAATAGGATATTAGAAAATAAGCCAATGATCCAATAAAGTAAGCCCCAAAAAAGCAGAACTGTACCAACATGGCCTGTAGATAGCTCAAGTTGAATAGTTCTTTTAGATGAGGAATAAGAATATCATTCATACAGGTTATGAAACCCCACATGAAAAACAGAGATGTTAGCGTAATTAATGAAATGGTTGGATTGGATTGTTTGCTAGATTGCATATGTCATTTATTTGAACGATTTGATGTGTTATTTAGCCGGTATTCTCAATTAAAATATTTCTAAGTAAGTTTTATGCTGATTATTTTTCGATAATTTTACTGGTTATCAATGGTTCATGCTGCATTCTTATACGCCACAGTAATTCTTCTATAGAAACAATTTTAGTGTTGGAATTTATCAGGTCTTTAGTCCATTGAACCGGTGTTACGCCATGTACACCCTCTTTAGAACTTTTTCTATCATTATTTGGCACATCAGCATCTGGCGAAAAATAATGCGACCATGCATGTACAATAGTCCAGTTTAGTTTTTTTTCATTAGCTGATATACCATTATCTGTATTAATAAATTCTGATAATGCTTTAGGATTACCAGAGCCCTTTTTCTTTAAATTAGCCCAAAGCTGATATTTAGCTGCTACTATCGGAATTTCTATACCTTTTTTATTTTTTGCCCAAAACACTTTGCCATGCCCACCATTATAAGGCGAATATTGTACCGCTATTATTCCTGTAATATCTTCTAGCTCTTCTGCATAAATTTGATAGGCTTTAAGTGCTTCGGGTGATGAAACGTTTTTACATATAAAGCCAAAAACCTTTGTTCCGGTTCTTTTAAGGTTAATATTAATTTTTTTTGCATACGCCCTTAGCAGTTCTTCTGCATTTTTGGTAGCCTTGCCAAATAAATCTGGATAATAATAGCCACCTCCATATTCTACTATAGATACATTTAAAGGCTGCGTAGCCACCAACGAACTATATACATCCGGTGTGGCCAGCAGCAAATTAACAGGACAAGAAGTAAATGACATAGGAATACTGGAATTTGCGGTATTGGTCCAGTAGCTTTGGTTGTTTAAGAAGCCTCCTAAAGCCCATTGCAGGTTATCTCCATCGCTCATTACAAAAGCCTGATAGTTCAAATCCTCTTTCCAATCAATTTTTTTTGGATCAAGCGACTGTATTTTGGCAGCCTTTTCATTGATAGAAGCCGATAATAGCGATAGGTTCATACACCAATCTGCAGGAATATTAACTAACCCTCGTACAGAACAGGGTGCTATCTGCCGAAATTCATCACCATTATTCCAGCCTATTACAGGCGATAATGGTTTAACAAAATCTAGGACCTTTTCAAATAGACTATCTATACCATAATACACCATACATTTATGTGCAATGGCATAATCCCTATTATTTGAAAATTTTGGATTGGCCAAAACCAATAAACTGGAGTTTAACTGTGGCGAAACGGTACGGAATGCTATTTCGTCTAATTTTTTGTCCCGTGCATCATAAAGTTTGGTAAGTCCTTTGCTTTTTGCCTCGGCTTCCTGACTTATATCGATGAGCACACCTTTTTTTAATCCCGCATATACTGTTGCCAAATTCACAGAATTATCGCCCCGACTATAATCATAAAGCACATAACCTTGTATGATATTTAAGGATTTTAGTCTATCTATCAATGTCCAGACGGTTTGTGTACCTGTTTCTTTTGCTCTAATACGTGAAACCAACTGCCTATAATAAACCTCATAATTAGGATTTGGAGTACTTATCCAAATCCCAATGGTAGATTTTCTCTCATTGAGGGACTGGGCCGCTAAACCTGCAATAGATTGGGCCAGATTCATTTCCCTGCCGTCTGATTGTTTTACCTTACATATCACAATTTCTTTTGGAGGCCTTTGCTCCGGCCACCAGTTACCTGTAATGCCTTCTGTCGCCTGCGCCTTAATAGTGCAGATAAGGAACAATTGTAGTATAAAACCAACTATTTCTACTGTTCCTTTGCTTTTGTTTCTGTTTCCAGTGTCCATTTTGATTCAATTACAGCTCCTTGAGAAATAAGTTTGTCTTTTAATTTTTTGGTGTCCACATTTTGTACAATACCATCTTTATTGATAGCTAAGGAAGCGGCCACGCCTGCAGCCTGTCCTAAAATCATATACTGTGGCTCCATGCGTATAGTGGCTATGGCCACGTGGCTCGAAGACAGGCATACCGGAACCAATAGGTTGGAAACCTGCGATCGCTTAGGAGTGATTGAACGGTACGGAATTTGGTATGGAACATGTTTCATCCTCACTTCTTCTGTACGCTGTAAACCACCTTCATACTTTAAAATACCTTTTTCATCGGCATAACCCTGTACTCTATGAACATCTAGACCATAAGAGCCAAGCCCTATCGGATCTGGCTTTTCCAGATTTTCCACTACATCATGCTGGGTCATTACGTATTCGCCTATCATACGTCTTCCTTCACGTACATACAACTCATAAGGCCAGTTGTTGTTATCAACAAATTCATCTTTAGATAGTCCCCAGGCATTAACACCATCCCTAAATTCTTTTGGCAACCTAGGGTCGTTAGCTAGAAAATATAAAAATCCTTGTGAATAATCAATATGATCTTGCCAGATTTCAGCTCTTCTTTTATAAGAACCATCCGGATAATCTACATTTCCCATCACATAATCGGCATCGTTAAAGTCCAATTTATCATTTGGTATTGTACCCACTCCCGGAAATTTCTTGATAGCAGCTTCTGCCGCACCATATTTCTTTATAGCTTGTACCGTGGTGTCGTACAGTTCCTCAAAACGCTCCGGATTATAGTTTTTAGGCTTAGGGAACGGAACTTTGTTATTTGGGTTATTGGTAAGCGAAAGTCTGAAATTGTAAGCTTGGGTTTTATTATCTCCATCGCCAACCTTTCCCGAAATTTTAGGCAATATGCCGGGCAACAATTTTCCATCTTTTCCGTAAGCGCTACGCGAGCCGGAGCCTTCCCTTATGCCGGCAGAAGGTTCGTTATATTTACTTACAGGCTCTCTACCTACGATATAAGACACTCCTGCAAAAGCCATCAAATCACCTTCATAGGTTGCGTCAATAAATTGTTTTGCCGTAAATACAGTCCCGTTTTCTACAATAATTTGCGAAATTTTACTACCGCTTTTCTTTACCCCGCCTTTTTCTTTTAGCCGATGATTAAAAAACACTTTTACATTTGCTTCTCTAACCATATCGTTAAAAATTCTTTCGGCTACGTGCGGCTCAAGCAGCCATCCGTAAGTTTTAACTTTTGGATAGCCTTTGTAAATCACTCCAGCACGTTTATATAATTCTAATGCATAACCGCCAATCACTTCTTTTTTACCTAAATCGGTACGGGAAAGACCACCAGAAACCATACCGCCCAAATGTTTTTTTGGTTCTAGTATTGCAACATTTAGCCCCTCCCTTGCTGCAGTTACGGCCGCTATTACGCCAGAGGCTGTACCACCATAAACTATTACATCATATTGTTCGGGTGGCGTAGCGCCTACTTTTTGGGCAAAGCTAAATTGCCTACCAGCTAATAGCAACAATACAAATAGTAATGTTAGTCTCATTAAATTATTCTGTTTCATCTGTAATTTCTGTGAAAAGTTATTTCGTTGCATACTTGTTATTTTTTAGGTGAAAAACTGTTTAGTTTGTTATTTTATTTTTAAGATAATTCATTTTGATATTTTGGCAGCCAATAACTGGCCGCACCAATTAATGCCGCTTTCTCGCCCAATTGCGTGTATTCGATAGGAATATCGATTGATCTGCCCTTTAGTATTTCAATTACAACGTCATTAAAAAGATGATGCTGTTTGGTAATGTTACCGCCCATTACAATAACATCAGGCTGATAATTTTCTATTATATGTGTAATAAAGTCTGCTAAATTTTGTCCAAATTCATTAAATATGGTTCCAACAATAGGCTCGTTGGGCAATAGACTTACCAGTTCCCGTACTCCCGATACAAGTTTTCCAGTGTAGTGATGATATCGACCAATAAACCATCTAGTTGATAAATAATCTTCTGCAATTCCAGTCTTAAAGGATGTACACCATAGGTTGGCATCGATTAATTCACTACCATTATAAACAGCAGATCCTAATCCTGTGCCCAACGTTAAGCCCAGCGCCCTTCTGTAATTATGTGCCTTTCCTTTCGTCATTTCGCCTAGCAAAAAACACAGTGCATCATTATTTAACTTGATGGCATTTATCGGCACCCCTAACTTATCGGCTAATAACTGGCGTATATTTAAATTGTACAGGGCATCGTATTTGTGCTGCCCTTTTATTTTTGAAACACCTTCTGAAGTAAATGGGCCCGGCATGGCAATGCCTATTTGTACCAGATTTTTATTGGCTTCTCTAAAGTAACCATCAAATCCGCTGGCCCATTCAGTAAGTATCGAATTGATGTTTCCCTGTGAGTTGACGGTTTCTCTGCAAATATTTTTTACTTCTCCTTTTGGGGTAATTTGTGCCACCGTTATATGCGAGCCACCTATATCTACTCCTAATATCATTTCGTTATCCATTATTTATTTATCTGCTGCGTTTCCTGAAAGAGAATAGGGAAAAGATGTGCTTTTAGTTCCCCTAAGTTGATTTGGTTGTTTGCCCATATCAAAGTTTATCGTTGCTCCTTTTAACAGGTCGCTATGCGCAAACCAGTTCTTGTCATGAACTTTTCCATTTAACAGCACTGATTGGATATATTTATTATCTATGCTGTTTTTGGGTGCGGTAATGATTATTTTTTTCCCGTTTTCTAAACTCACTGTTATTTTCTTAAAAAGAGGCGCCCCCAAAACATACTGGTCAACTCCGGGTGTTACCGGATAAAAGCCTAAGGCCGAGAATACGTACCATGCCGATGTTTGTCCGTTATCTTCGTCTCCACAATAGCCGTCTGGTTGTGGCGTGTACATGCGGTTCATGACCTCACGTACCCAGTATTGGGTTTTCCATGGCTGACCGGCATAATTATACAAATAAATCATATGCTGGATAGGCTGATTACCATGAGCGTATTGCCCCATGTTCATAATCTGCATTTCGCGTATTTCATGAATAACTTTTTTATAATAGCTTTCATCGTAAATAGGGGGCATCGTAAATACCGAATCTAACATAGCCACGAAATTCTTATTCCCGCCCATTAAATTAACTAGCCCGTTTATATCTTGAAAAACGCTCCAGGTATAATGCCAGCTGTTTCCTTCGGTAAATGCGTCGCCCCATTTAAAGGGATTAAATGGCGATTGAAAGGATCCGTCTTTGTTTCTGCCACGCATTAAGTTTACAGATTTATCGAACATATTCTTATAGTTCATCGCTCGTTTGGCATACAGATCTATTTCTGCTTGGGGCCGTTTTAGTGCTTTGGCCAACTGGTAAATACAGAAATCGTCATATGCGTACTCCAAAGTACGGGCAGCGCTCTCCCGAATATCCACATCGTAGGGTACATACCCCAGCTCGTTATAATAATCTGCACCTTTACGAGCAACCGCTGTCATTGGCCCTTCGTTGTTAGCCCCTTTCAGCATTGCCTCGTACAAGATATTAATATCATAACCCCTTAAGCCTTTAAGCCATGCATCGGCAATTACCGATGCCGAATTGTTGCCCACCATAATATTGCGATAGCCCGGACTTGACCATTCTGGCAGCCAGCCCCCCTCTTTATAATCGTTGATGAGCCCCTCTTGCATTTCTTTGTTTATAGATGGATATACCAGATTTAGGAAAGGATATAAAGCCCTAAAAGTATCCCAAAAACCGGTACCGGCATATAAATAGCCCGGCATAACTTTGCCGTTATAGGGGCTGTAGTGGACTATCTTGCCATCTTTATTAACCTCGTAATGTTTTTGTGGAAACAACAGGCAACGATAAAGGCAAGAATAGAAAGTTTTTAGCTGATCGGGACTACCACCCTCTGCATGTATTTTAGATAATTGGACATTCCATGCGTTTTTGGCTTCGAACTTAATCTTTTCAAAACTTTCTTTTCTAAGTTCCTTATCTAGATTTAATAATGCCTGTTCTTCGCTAATGAAAGATGATGCGACCTTAACGGTTACTTTCTGTCCTTTTTTTGTTTTAAAACCTATAACTGCTCCTGTATGGTTCGCCGCTAGTTCTTTTATAGTATTGTCTAGCTTATTGTTATTCCATAATTGAGTAGAAACAATTGGCTGATCTATATAAATAACAAAGTAGTTTTTAAAGTTGTCGGGAACTCCATCTTTGTGCTTGGTGGTATATCCAACAATCTTACGTTCTTCGGGTATTACCTTAATATATGAACCATTGTCCAAAGCATCAATTACCAAAAAAGCACTATCTGTTTGTGGATAGGTAAACCTAAATATAGCGGCTCTTTCTGTTGGCGCAATTTCTGTGGTAATATCGTGATCGGCAAGGTAGGCGCTATAATAATAAGGTTTTACTGTTTCTGCCTTATGCGAGAACCAGCTTCCCCTATCTGCTTCCCTAAAAACAGCTTTTCCTTTAATGGGCATAATGGCAAATTGCCCGTAATCATTCATCCATGGTGATGGTTGGTGAGTTTGCTTAAAACCTACAATTTTATCTGCATCATAGGTATAGGCCCAGCCATCTCCCATCTTTCCGGTTTGGGGTGTCCAAAAATTCATCCCCCATGGTAAGGCAATTGCCGGATAAGTGTTGCCTGATGACAAACTATGTTTTGAGGCGGTACCTACCAGTGGATTTACCCAATCGACAGGATTAAAATTTTGCGCTTTTGTTATGTTTATCCAGCTTGATAAAACAATCAAAAGGTATATTAGCTTTTTCTTATTCATTTTTAGTTATTTAATTTTCAAGAACAAACAGTACTGCATCAGCAGAGAGTACACCATCGGCATTTTTATTTGTAATTGCTACGTATGGTTTTGAACCTGCAGCAAGGCGATATTGTCCTAAGCTTACCCACTCGCCAGAGGTTTGCCCCTTAACTGCAACATCGGCATGCTTGATGCTAATTTCTTTTACTGCCTTACCATCGTTTACCAAACAATTCATTACAGATGATGCATCTTTAATGGTTGGTTTTACATAAGTGTAAACCGTATAATATCCGGCTTTTTTGATGGCAGGAATAAACCTTACCTCTTTTGACTGGTTATGGACACGCGAAATAAGGGCATCGGGGCCATAAAAGCCACCTCTAACCAAACTCCATTGCCCTTTTATTTCTATTTGTGCGGTGTCTCTGTTATCAACCATAATATCTGGGGTACTGCCATCTGCCCTTGGGTTATCTCTAAGTATTTTTTGTATTTCTGCTACATTTACTTCCTGCACTGGCTGGCTATTTGTTACAGCTAATGCCGCAGCAATGCCTGCCGATTGGCCTAATACCATGAAAACGGGCTCCATTCTGATAGAGCCAAAGCCAATATGGCTGGCAGATAAACAGACAGGTACCAACAAGTTTTTACACTCCGAACGTTTTGGTGTTAATGCCCGATAAGAAATGGGGTATGGACCAGTTCCTGCCTTTTGTAAATCGCCTTCATTTTTCACCATACCATTAATCATAAGCCGTTGTGTATTATGAGAATCCATTCCGTATGCAGCCATTCCTATTCCATCTTCAACTATTTCCTTTGCTTCACAATTAGCTTGGGTCATCACATATTCGCCAATCATCCGCCTAGCTTCGCGAACGTACATTTGGGGGCTCCAGTTACCGTTATCCTGATATTCATCTTTTGGATAGCCCCATTCTAGCAGAAAATTACGCATAGCCAACGGAATGCGCTTATCGTGCTGAATGAAGTATAATAGACCTTTATTGTATAGTTCGTGTTCCTTCTGAATTTTGGTTCGGGTGGCATAATCTGCTTCTGGGTAATCCCAGTTATATCCAACCATGTCTGTTGAGAAACCGCCGGTATTGTTGATGTCTGTTTTATGGTTTGGCATTAAATCAAACTTCAAAACCTCACAGATATCATTGGTGTCAGTTAGCTTTTGAATGCAACGGGGCAGTAATTCATATCGCAATGGGTCATAGCCTTCTGGCTTGGTAATGGGGATACGGTTTTGGGGATCGTTGGTAAGGCATATCCTAAAATTATAGGCTTGTACATGTTTATCGCCACTGCCTATTGGTGCCAACACGCTGTTGCTGATGCCCCAAAGCAAGCCACTTTCTGGCCTGCCCGGAATTTTATACGGATCTACCCCATCGGGAATTTGGTTGCCCCTTTGCGGTGTTGCCGAAGATCGTACTTGTACACCGCTATAGCTCTCTCCATATACACTACTTGCTTCTCGCCCTACAAAATAACTTACACCGGCCTTGGCCATTAAATCGCCTTCGTAGGTACAATCAATAAATACTTTTGCCTTTATTTTTTTTAATTTTTGAGATGGTGTGGTAGAATTTTCAAGGGTAATTTCACCTATATATCCTCCCTCTTTTTTTACGGCATTTAACCTATGGTTGTATAAAACCTCAACTTTGGCAGATTTAATATATTCGTTAAAAATATTTTCTGCTACATGTGGTTCAAATATCCATGATTCAAACTGTCCATAATATTTTCCGGTTCGCCTATAAAAATCTAAGCCCAAGCCGGTAACCGCATATTTATTACCTATATCAGTATATCCCAACCCTCCGGACGTTAACCCTCCAAGATGTTTTCCGGGCTCGATTAACAATACAGACTTGCCCATTTTCTTTGCTGTATAGGCTGCTATTACTCCTCCCGAGCTGCTACCATATATGCATATATCATAACTTTTTTGCGCCATGGTTAACTGATAACCTAACAGGATGCATATAGCTACACCCATTATTTTATTATAGATTTTGGTCATCATTAACAATTTGTTTTTTTTACTCATGCCTGTATGGAAAGTTTACTCTAAAACACTAAACTGCATATCATTATCTGGGTTATTGGTAGGTCCTTATTTTTTGGGAACGAATAAAACGGCATCGGCAACAACGGTACCGTCTGCATTTTTATTATTAATTGCTACATAACTGTCGGTACCCTTATCAAAATGGTAATCGCCAAGGTAAATCCATTCTCCCGTTGTCTGTCCCTTTACCACAACATCGGCCATATTTATGACAACCTCTGTTGTTTTAGCCCCATTATTGATGATATGTGTAATTTTCGACGTGGGTTTATCAATCCTGTTGATTACATAGGTGTAAACACCGTATGTGCCACTATGTACAATAGCAGGTTTAAACCGCACCTCATTCAATTTATTTTTCTCGGTGGTGTAAAATGCGGAAAGACCGTAAGTACCGCCACGTTTTTCGCCCCACTTTCCAATTTTTTCTACATGAAGCGAATCGTCATTATTCACCAGTACCTCCACTACACTATTGTCCGCCAATGGATTTTTCTTTAATAATTTTTGAACTTCCTTTACATCCACCTCCTGTACTGACTTGTTACCATCTATAGCAAGTACAGCTGCAACAGCAGACGATTGTGCCAGTACCATAAACACGGGCTCCATTCTAATAGAGCCATAGGCAATATGGGTTGCAGAAAGACAAACAGGTACCAATAGGTTTTTACATTCTGTTGATTTGGGCGTTATCGACCGATAGGAAATCGGGTAAGGCGGAAATCCTCCCACCTGAATATCGCCCTCGTTTTTTACCATACCATTTACCACAATGCGCTGGCAATTATGCGAATCCATGTTATAAGCCGCCAAGCCTATGCCATCAACAACTGTTTCGCGACCTTGACAATTATGCTGTGTCATCACATATTCTCCCACCATTCTCCTCGCTTCCCTAATGTACAATTGTGGCGAAAAATGGTCATTATCCAAGTACTCATCTTTTGGGTAGCCCCATTTTTTCATTTCATTTCTCATTGTTTCCGGCACACTGGGGTCGTTGCCGTAGAAATACAGCAATCCCTTGGTATACACTTCATGTTCTTTAATAATTTTTTCTCGCTCCTCATAACTACCATCCGGGTAATTATAGTTTGCGCCAATCATATCTGTTGACAAGCCTCCGGTACTGTTGATATCGGTCTTATTGTTAGGCATGGGCTTAAAATGTTTCCACCAGATTGTTTCTTCGCGTTGTACCGGGAAAAAACGGGTTAGCAGTTTATATTTTGACCGATCATAACCCTCTGGCTTTGTGATAGGAACCATATTGGCAGGATCGCTAGTTAGGCACAGCCGGAAGCAATAGGCTTGTACTTTTTTATCGCCCGTGCCTGTAGGCTGTAATGGCTCGCTTGTAATGCCCCACAGCAAACCACTTTTAGGATCGCCAGGAATTTTGTACGGATCTACACCATCCGGAAACTGGTGATAAATACTCTTTGCCTCTGCCGGTTGAACACCGTTTAGCGTTTCATTGTATTGTGCATTGCTTTCGCGGCCAATTGTATAACTTACTCCGGCTTTTGCCATTATGTCGCCTTCGTAAGTACAATCAAGATAAACTTTAGCAGCAATAATCTTATTGGTAGCACGTGCAGGGGCGAGTGAATTTTCAATGGTAATGGAACTGATTAATCCTCCGTTTTTATTGACAGAATGCAGCCGCATGTTATACGCGACTTCAATTGCCCCTTCTTTTATATAATCTAAAAAAACTGCTTCCGCCACCTTAGGCTCAAAAATCCACTGCTCGAATTTGCCATAATAACGTCCTACCCGTCGATAAAAGTCATGAGCCAATCCGCTAATGGCATATTTATTTCCAATATCCGTTAACCCCAATCCACCAGAAGTCATGCCTCCTAATCGGCGGGTAGGTTCAATTAAGATTACCGTTTTCCCCATTTTTTTGGCCGTGTAAGCTGCAATTACGCCAGCCGAAGTACCTCCATAAACACAAATGTCATAGCTCTTTTGAGCAATACTTAACTGACACCCTAACAGGGTACATATAGCGACGGTAATTAATTTTTTAAAATTTTTAGCTATTATTAACATAATTTTAAGCATTATCTTATTAAATCGGCTCGATATAATTCATGTCTTTATGGAAGGTTTCTTCCATTTTCCATACTATTAGCAGCGCTAATAATTCATAGGCTTTAGGGCAGGAATACGTAAAATACTGAACAGCAAAAGATCATATTATATATAAGCCTAATGCAGCTACAATTATGGGAACAGAAAAAAGCTGTTTTAATGATGTGTTTTTAATCATTTTATCCTAAATATTTATAGCTCAAGCGGGTTATTGTAATAATCTTTTTAAATAGGCCGGATAGCTTTCTTTATCAACCGAGCCATCCCCACGGGTAATGCTATCTCCAAAGCAAACAATGTTGCCAGTAGTTGGCAGATTATTATATTGAATAAACTGACTTACTGCCGTAGCGAGCAGACGATAACCATTTGGCGTAGGATGCACTCCGTCTGTTTTTCCACTGTTATTTTCGTTCCTTATCAGCGAATCTTTATCAGTGCCAATTTTGCCCACTTTTTCAAAAATGGTTCCTATATCAAAAAAGGATACTTTGTGTTTATCAGCTACTTCTTTTATAGTTTCATTGACAGCTTTTCTCCTTCCACTGGGTCCTTCTGGCTGAAAAAAATCGGCTGGGTGACGGGTAAGCAGATAAGGCTCATAAAAAGGTAAAATACTAAGCATAAGAAGTTTACTTCCAGAATTTGTAATCGCTTTTATGAGAGTGCTCAAATTTTGGCTGTATTTATCCAAAGGAACATATTTGCCATTATTCATATCGTTTGTACCTACCATCATAATGGTTAAATCGGGCTTATGCGCTAAACAATCATTTTGCACCCTTAGCAACAAGTTTTTGGTTGTATTTCCAGAAATACCTGCATTGATGATATTAACTTCTTTATTATGCTGTAAAACTTGCTTGTTATCGTTAGTTGTATCCCCGTAAGATTTTAATACTCCAGCACATGTAAAACCTGTAATGGCTGTTACCGAACTTAGAAGAAACTTTTTTCTGTCCATTATCTACGTTATTAAATTAATTTTATTTACGAACCTTGCTCCTGCTTTGCTTTTAGCTCTCTTTTCATTTTCAAAAGATCTTGCTTTTGTTGTTTGGTAAATACGCTATCCTGTTGGGCAGAACGGGCATTTACCAATTCTTTAACCTTAGCATTTTTCATGTCTTCACTAAGAGAAGCATCTGCTTTTACAGCCCGTATTTCTGCATTTTTTTGTTTGATTATTGCTGTGATTTTTTGTTGTTGCTCTGTACTTAAACCTAACTTGGTCATGGTTTCAGTATTTAATGTGAGACCTTTTTGCTTATTTTGAGCTTCTTGGGCTTTGGCACCTAAACCTGTAATCAATACAAAAAAAGATGCGATTAAAAATTGTTTCATGGTTCTATTTTTTTATCAGTTTGAAGTTTTTGGTTGAATTATTATCACTAACGGTAAGTATATAGATACCCGATACAAGATTTAAATCTTTTAGATTAATCACATTTGGATTTTGTGCATCTATTTGGGTAATTTTTTTATGATATACCCGTTCACCTGCCATGTTTGATAGCTGTAATAAAACGGAAGCATTATTATTGGCTGTGAAAACAATATTTATTTTATCGCTAATTGGATTGGGATAGATTGATATGCCAGCTGCTGCATCTAACTTAAAGTCAACTGCTTTTGTGCCATAATCTTTTGTTATTCCATCTAAGTCATACTGAACAAGACGATAGTAATTATCTCCGCTTACCGGATTGTTGTCATATGCCGAATAGTTGTTTTCTACGGTTGATGTACCATGCCCTACCACCTTTGCCAAAGTTGAGAAATGAGTGCCGTCAGTAGATTTCTCAACAATGAAGTAATCGTTGTTCTGTTCCGATTGGGTAGTCCATTTTACCTGTACACGATTACCCAAAACCTTTGCTGTATAAGAGGTAAGCGTTACAGGGAGTGATGAACCTTGTGTGCCCAGAGCAAAATAACCTAAACTCGTATAGGTTCCTGTTGCCGAATTTATCATAGACGAAGTGTTGGCTCCTATTGTAGTGCCTAATCCATCGTAAACACCTCCAGATGTTGAGCTTACGGCTATCTTGTCTAATGGATTTCCATCATCGTTACCAAAGCCTATTCCTATACTTGTGTAGCTATCTAAACTACCATTTACAGTACCTACAAACCTACGAGTTGACGATAATGTGGCAATATTAGCGCCTAGTGTACCTCCACTAGCTGCTTCTATAGCAAACCGTATAGCCGAATTACCCACTGTTGCTTTTACATCACTAAGTATTACGGATCTATATTGTTCTCCAGAGCCAATAGGGAAAGTTTTGGTTTGTGCTACAGTTTCACTGATACCTAATGATACCGCACCATCTACATAACTAGAAGAACTACCAGCAACTCCCAAAAATAAGGCGTTACTAAAGGCAAGGGTTTTACCCGAGGCAACTGTAAGTACACCAGAAGTAAGCGTTAAGGCACTTGTAGCGCTTGATAAAGAAGTTATATCATCGCTAAACAATACACCTTGTGGATTATTAATTGTAAGTGTATAAATATTGCGTGATGTAGGTATTTCATCGCCTGCGATAATTTGGCTGGCAGCAAAACCACTATTGGCGATATAATTTAGATTTATTACAGCATTTGCACCAACTGTATATGGATTTACAAGCGAAGCTACCTGTGTTCTGCGTATTTCAATATTAGACGATGCCAAACCACTCGTGCCAGTTACCATATTGTCTAATGTTAATGTTCCGTTGTTGGTTAACGCTCCATTAAGCAGTAAAAGCTTACTTGAAATATTTAGGCTGGTACCTGTTGCAATTGTAACACCGGCAGGATTATCTATTGTTAATATTCTAACCGCACCAAATGTACCCGTTCCACTAATATTACTTGGGTTTGTGCCATTAAAATATAATCCATTATGGGTTGTGTTGTATGACATTTCAAAGGTTCCGTTATTAACAAAATCACCCCCTAGGGTTAACAGCTTATTTACATTACCGTTATGTGCATTAAATACCCCTCCACTGCTTATAGTAAGCGTACCTTTTACAATTAACCCTCCGACAGTACTATTAGTAGCATAGGTTAATATTCCTGCCACAGTTAAATTAACCGATGTTAATTGCGCTCCGGTAACCGTTACCGTATGACCACTAGCTATAACTACGTCGTCTGTTGCTGTAGGCACAGTTCCAGAATCCCATGTTCCAGCGGTACCCCAATTACCTGTTTTAGTTGAGGTAATTGTTGCAGCCATTATTTCTAAATTTGCCAAGCCGACAAACAAAAAGCATAATGCCGCTTTAATAATTGTTGTTTTCATCGTTTTCCGTTTATTTAAGTATGAATTTGGTTATCAATAATTAGGGTTTTGCTTAAAGTTTGGCTTATTGGTCGATAGGTCAATCTCTGATTGAGGGATTGGGAACAGGTAATTCTTTTCCGGATTAAAACTTGTGCTTGTATTTACAATCTTCGTATCGTTAGCCGGTCTTGTTTTTTCCAGGAAGGTTTCAAATTTGCCTGTACGAGCCAAATCAAACCAACGTTGAAACTCGAAACATAGCTCCCTTGCTCGTTCGGTCAATATCTCATCAATAGTAATATCAGATGTTACGTAATCATTAAAACCGGGAGTGGCTGAAGCAGGCACAGGACTGCCATTGCTGTTTAGTCCTCTTGCCCTTTGTCTTACTCTGTTGATGGCTGTCAGTCCTTCGTCAGAAATAGTTCCGTTCTTTTTATAATCAGCTTCTGCAAACATTAAAAGCACATCTGCAAAACGCAGCACAATAACATTATTTGGGCAATTGGAATAGATATACTGAGAAGTTGTTCTCCATGAATTGCCCCAACGGTATTTGGTAATGCCACAACGCCCCAATACGGTTTGGTTATAACTATCTGGACTAAAAGTAGTGCCCCAAATGTAGGTAAGGCTTGCTGGAACATTATTTGTCACGTTCACCAACGAGTCGGAAAGGTTCCATACCCTTCTTTTATCGTAATCTATTGCTTTTAGACCAGATTTATAATATTTATAGAATTTTGGAACATATATCAGGTTGCATACCCCTATCATTGAATTGGTGTAATAAGCAGGATTACCATTTATTGTACCACTTGCTATCATCCCATATTCTTTTGTCCACTGTGTGCCATAAGGCTGCACCGAGCTAAATTGAAGCTCCCACATAGATTCCTTATTTGTGTTTTTGTTTTCTATCTTAAAAACATCTCCATACACCGGCAACAAATCTGCACCACTATTGTCTTTAACATCTCTTAATACTTCCCAAGCTTTAGTGTATAGTTCTGTTGGGCTCAATGCAAGATTTTTATAGCCATCTACCTTACCCACTGTTTTAGTAATAGCGGTTTCTTTTGCCGAAGCCATGGTAAGGTATACTTTGCCTAATAACGCTTTGGCAGCCCAATGATTGGCATGACCATCATTGGTTTTTGCAGTTGGTAATATTCCATCTGTTGATGCAAAATCAAGATCTGCAAGGATGAAATCATACACATCTTTAATAGGCATTCTGGGCAACCCGTAATCAAATTCGCCAGTAATGGGTTCGCTTATAACAGGAATTTCTCCAAATGCCTGTACCAAACGGAAGTACACAAAAGCTCTCAAAAACCGAGCTTCGCCAATAATTACATTTCTATCGGTTTCTGAAATAGAATTCACATTCTTTGCAGCCGCAATTAAAGAATTTGCCCTTGCTACAATTTGGTAATGTCTAATCCAATACTCATATATAGAGCCTTCGCTAACAGAAAAGGTATATCTATCAAAATTATAACGCACACCTGTTGTGCCCTTAAACATCACCTCATCTGTTCCTATTTCTGTCATAAACAGAGGCGTGTTGGTATATACTCCAAAAAGATCTTTAACAGATGAGTACATGCCTACAATACCTGCATTCAGGCTTGTTTTATCAACAAAAAAATTATCTGCGGTATATTGGGTCTGAGGTTTTTCGGTGAGGAATTTCTTGCATCCTGTGGCAACTAATAAGACAATAACTACCATAGTTACCGCTTTACCATTTATCATAATTGCTTTCATAATAGCATTGATTAATAATTAAAACTGTGCTTTTAAACCAAAAGAGAATACACGAGAACGTGGATATGAAGCATAATCTAACGAAGGCATTAAATCTCCGAACCCGCCCTGTCTGGTACTTACTTCCGGATCGTACCCTGTATAATTGGTCCATATCCAAAGATTTTTTCCGGTGGTAAAAAGGGTCAGCCCTTTAATTCCAATCTTTTTCAGGGTAGATAAACGAAAATCATAAGAGAGCGTAATATCACTTAAGCGTAAAAAAGAACCATCCTCAATCCAATCTGAAGTCATAAATAGTTCGGCAGGACTGCCTGGCATACGGTATTGGTTATTTGGGTTGCCTGCCTCTAACAGTTCGCCGGTGGTGCTGTTGTACAATGAAGGGGTCCATGCGTTGGTGTATACGGCTCTGGTATTATACCTGTTTAAACTTGCTTCTGAAGCTACTTTATTGGCATTATATATTTTATTGCCATAACTGTACTGAACGACAGCGTTAAGCGTAAAATTTTTATAGCTTATTGAGTTGGTAAAACCTCCGGTATAAAGTGGTTGTCCCTGTCCTAAAACAATACGGTCTTGCGTATCAATAATATGATCTCCATTTTGGTCAACATATTTTCTGGTACCCGGTCTTCTTTCGCTCGTGGGCTGCCCCAAAATATTGGTTATTCCAGAGGCTTTTATTTCGGCATCAGACTGATAGATGCCATCGGTTTGGTAACCAAACCACTGCCCCAAGGATTCGCCATTGCGTATTATGGCCGAATTTCCTATACTCGCCACAACGCCCGGATCTAGCAACAATTCAGCACCAATATCAATAGCTTTAGAACGGTTAAATCCGATATTGGCGCTGGCATTCCAATTAAATTCTTTTCTATCGATAATAATTCCGTTAACTGTTAGCTCAATACCTTTGTTTTGTACTGATCCTAAATTTGTCCATGTGGTACGGTAACCACTATAGCCTGGAGTAATTTTTTGGATCAATAAATCCTTAGTTCTTTTTAAATAGGCTTCTGCAGTTAGGGTAAATCTCTCTTTAAAAAGCCCTAGATCAATACCTGCATTGTATTGTGTGGTTGTTTCCCATTTTAGCGAAAGATTTTCTGGTCTTTCTACCACAACACCATAATTGGGCGTTGCGCCATCCATTGGAGAAAAATAGGTGGCAATAGTTGATAAAGTAAGATAGGAAGGAATAGCAGTATTACCGCTTTGACCTGCGCTTAGACGCAATTTTAGGTTACTGATCGCTTTAATCTTTTTAAAGATATCTTCTTCAGACATACGCCATGCCAAAGCAACGGATGGAAAATATCCCCATTTATTGGTTTTGCTAAAACGGGAAGAGCCATCGGCACGCATAGTTGCTGTTAGCAAATATTTCTGTTTGTAGTTGTACTCTGCCCTACTCAAGAACGACACCATGCTCCATTCTGTTATATTATAGGTAGGGATAATTGGAGATGTACCGTTTGATAATCCATGCGCACCCAATGTTTCAATATCGTAGTTCTGGTTTTCTGCCGTAATGAGATTGTATTTGTTTTGCTCAAAAACGGCCCCTCCCATAAGGTTTAACTTATGGTCTTTATTAATGTTCAGCTTATAATATAATAAGTCCTCGTTCATGAACTTACCGGTAGAGCCTCTCGATATAATTCCTCGACCGTTAAATTTAGCACCAGAAGCAACTGCAGTAGGATAATAAGCATCTGTATTGCTATTGATATTCGTATATGTTCCGGTAGATCTAAAACTCAAGTTTTTAGTGATTGCCCAATCAAGCCCTAAGCGAGAGGTCCACTCAGAAGTATACTTATCATTTGTAATATATTTTGCCAACGAGTATGGATTTGATGTGATATAGCCGTCTACTCCTTCGTTGTCTTCTATGTCTGTAAAAGTGAGCTTATTTACTGGGGGCTGAAGAAGCATGCTTGTAATAATGGCATTTGAGGCTACCCCTCCGTTCAATGCAGAAATACTAGGCGTATAACCATTTGTTATAGATCTGTTGCCTATAATATTAGCCGTTAATTTTAAAGTTTTTGATAGGTTTTGCTGATAATTAAACCGACCGTTATAACGTTGGTAGCCACTAAAAACAATTAGCCCATCTTGATTAAGGTACCCGCCCAAAAAAGCATACCTGGTGTCTTTGTTTCCTCCCGTAACACTTATCCTATGTTCTTGTATAACTCCGTTCTGGAACAGGGCATTTTGCCAGTCAGTATTTGCAGAGTCTGGGCTGGCATAGTTTTGCCAATCATGATATGGACCGTTTGCCTGTACTCCCCAAAATCCGCCAGGAGTTCCAAGCGGAGTAGCACGGTAATAGGTGTAACCACCAAGTGTTGTAGCCGGAACATCCGGATTGCTTGTACTGGCCGGAGAATAGGTATATGATGAGGCCAAGAAAACATTATGGGCATACTGCTGCGAATTCATCAGACCATAAAGATGTCCGGGTTTTTGAAATCCCGTATTGGTATATAGTTCAACTCTCGTCTTCCCTATTTTTCCACTTTTGGTGGTGATTAATATTACGCCATTTGCACCTCTTGAGCCATATATAGCAGTACCAGAGGCATCTTTTAATATCTCTACAGACTGTATATCTCCAGGACTTACGTTATTGATGTCGTCTTGCATAATACCATCAACTACATATAAGGGAGTACTAGATGCACTTACCGAACTAGCACCACGTATCCGTATAGTATTATCGGTACCCGGTGTACCATCATTCTGGGTAATTTCAACACCTGCCGCTTTTCCCTTAATGGCATCTGCCAATGATAAAAGAGTTCTTTGCGACAACGCTTCCTGCGATACAGAAGAAACAGAAGCCGTTAAATCAGATTTTTTAGTGGTACCATACCCAATAACCACTACCTCATCCAAACTTTTATTTTCGCTGGTTAAAGTAACGTTTAACGTTATACGATCATTTATAGTTACGTTTCGGGTGATGAAGCCAATTTCCGAAAATACCAATACACCGTTTTTCACATCGGGAACATTAATTTGGTATTTCCCATCGTCGTTTGTAATAGCCGCAACACTTTTGCCTCTTATTTGAACGGTTACTCCCGGTAAGGGTTGCCCTTCCGTGTCTGATACCGTTCCTTTAACAGTAGTAAGCGCTGCCTTGTTCTGATCTTGGGCAAACGCCACATTGAGACATAATAGCCCCATTATAAATGCAATCAATCTCAAACGATGTTGCATACAACGAGCAGTTATCCCCCAGTCTTTTATAAGAAAATACATATTATATTTGGTTAGTTTATAATCTGTTTAAGTTCATCCCAACAATTATATAGTTTAATCCAAAGTTTGCTTTCTAATTAATAATGAAGCAATATGGCTACTACAACTCCCAAAAGATCCAAAAGGAAAACTTTTGAGGACTACTGCTTTTTAGGATTTTTCTGTTTTTTTTATTATTTATCATTTTAACACATACTTATCGATATATCGATTAATATGTGTTATTTAATTTCATAGTAAAACGTTTTAGTAAAAATCGGAAATTTATACGACACTATCATGATTTAAATACAAATATTTATATATTGGTTTTTATTAGGCGTTACAAATATATAGTATTAATATTTTATTAATCAAATTTTAATGAAAATAATTAAAACGTTTTAGTAATAATTTAAAAAAGCTAAACCATGCTGATAATCTGAGAATTAATGGGTTCGTTTAGACTTAGCGAGGTGGATTCTCTTATCATAAGTTTTCCTGACAACACCAGCTTTTCGGTAGATTTCTCTGGAAAATCAAGTTTTCGAAGTAACAAATCAATTACTTTGAGCGATATTTCTTCAACAGGTTGTGCCACGGCAGATATGGTTGGTTTATATAACTGAAACAATGTATTATCATCAAAAGACATAAATCCTATATCTCCTGGCATTGTTAATTTTATTCTATTGATGGCCTCTAGCCCTTCGTAAGCAAGGTAATTGGTTGCAAAAAAGATGGCATCTATTTTTTTGTATTTATTCAGATAGGCCATTATTGATTGTATAACCTGTTCTTTGTTATAATGGAAGCCAATTTTCTTAATATATGCTGCTCCTCCCACCTCTTTAACAGCCATCTTATATCCGTTAAGCCTATCGCTCATTTGTGTTTGCTCTGAGTTAAGTGTAACAAACGCAACATTTTTATAGCCCTGCTGAAACAAATGTTTGATAGCCTGATAAGTAGTTTCCTGATTATCTATAATTACATAATCGGTAGATATGGATTGAAAATACCTATCGAACAGTACTACAGGTAATTTATCATCCAAAAGTGCCTGAATATCATCTTCAATGCCAACAGGAGGCGTTATAATATAACCATCGATATTTCTGCTCCTAAACATTTGAATTAGCTCTTTAGTTTTTTGGGTATCGTTGTCTGTACTACAGTAAATAATCTTATACCCTTTTTTGTAGGCATTTTCCTCAATAAGCCTGGCAATAGTCGAAAAAAATGAATTAGAAATATCTTCGACCATTAAACCAATAGTTTTGGTTTTTCCAGTTCTTAACCCCCTTGCAAATTGGTTGGGCTTATAATTAAGCTCTCTTGTTAACTTAAATACCCGTTCTGATAATGCTTTACTAATATGCTTTTCTTCAGCCAATCCATTTAACACAAAAGAAACAGTTGTAATAGAAACTCCCAATTCTTTAGCTATATCCTTTATTGAAACTTTTTTCTTCATCTTACAAACAGACATTTGAACAAATGTAAATCAAATTTGATAGCTAACACTTTAAATTTAATTTTTATTGTTAAATAGTCATCTGGAATTGCAATTTTATATGAGCAGTTTTATTAGGATATACTTCTGCGGCCGTTCTGGCTGAAATCGGATGTGAATATAGCCAAAGGCAGGGCGTTAACCGGATAAATGCCCTTAATAAAAAGATCGATTTTGCACGTGATTCGTTTTGCCGATGATTTTGACAGCGGCGATTTTCAGGCGGTAAAATCGAAGTGCGAAAAGGAAATCACAGATCCTGAAAAAAATGGTCGGATATTGTGCAGTCTTCCCATGCGGGTAGGCAGATACTAAACCGGAGCTATATCGAACTTGGCTAGGCCGTATGATAGCTACAAGGGGGATATGTCGGCAAAGCACAAGATAATTGGTTCGATGTTTCCGAAAAATTTGATGTTTTACGGCTTTCTATATCAAACCACCTATATACGAAATAATCAATATGCCGTGTGATAATGACAGGTTATCTATCAAAAAGAACTGGACAAGTTCCAGGATTATCCTGACTTGTCCAGTGAGGTGGAGGATACTGGGTTCGAACCAGTGACCCCCTGCTTGTAAGGCAGGTGCTCTGAACCAGCTGAGCTAATCCTCCAATTTTTCATTTTAGCGTTTAAAACATCCGTTTGTTTCGCTTTGGGACTGCAAATATAGAGCGTTAAATTATCTTTCCAAAAAAAAAGTGAAAAATTTTAAGAAAGCACTTCCTCAAGTATTTGATGCGACTTTACCTGACCGAAAGAAGCAGTGTGCAACTGGTAGTAAATCAATATTTTATCTAATAAAGAACGTCTATATGCATTGGGTAGTTTTATTTCATTGATTTTCTTAAAAGACGTATTAAGCAATTGCATTAACGAATTTCCGTCGGTTTCGCCTATAAAATATGGATGGATGGGTGATATAGAAGTAAAATTTCCTTCCTGTAAATCGAAATATTTTTGGTCTATCCTTGTTTGTGGTTGAGGAGCAAACCCTAGAAAGCGGGTCAACTTCATCAAAAAAGACAAGTGGAAATTAACACTCAACTCTTCGGTTTCATCAAACCAACTAATGGCACTATAAAGATACTCGAACAACTGCTCATCTACATGCTGTTGTCTGATACTTTTATATAGTACCTCATTTAAGAACTGGACAATTGTATTTTTAATCACATCATAAGGAATGCTTTTAAACATTGGCATTGGCCTAGCTTCGGCTACTCTTTGTATTTGAGTATTTTGCTTGTGATAAACCACCATTTCTAACAGGTGTAAAGGCTGTAAAACGTTCATTGGAATCTTCGCCTTTGGCTTTTTAACCCCGTTAATGAGATAAGATTGTATACCAAATTTTTCGGTAAATACCTGCACAACCACACTACTTTCGCTATATGTAGTAGTCTTAAGAACAATACCTCGTGTTTTATGCAACATTTGCCTATAAGATTTTCGGCACGAAAATAATCAATCCAACAATTAACGAAGCTAGTGCCGCCAGCAAAACCGCAGCGGCAGAAACATCTTTTGCCAAACCTGCTTTTATATTAAAATTGGGTGAACAAATATCTACCACTATTTCAATAGCTGTATTCAGCAACTCGGCGACCAAAACCAGTGCCATGCAAATTACAAGTGCCAGCCACTCTGCAACCGAAACTTGGAAATACCAAGCAGCAACCGTTACTATAAAAGCGGCAAGTAAATGTGCTTTAAAGTTGGGCTGTGTTTTCAATGTGTGTTTCAACCCATTGAAAGCAAATTTAAAACTCTTAAAAAATCGGGACATAAAGCTATAAATTAGCAGATTTAAAGTTACGCTATTTGAACTAACAATTAGTTGGAATGCCTGTTTACTACGACATAATAACGCAGAATTAGCTTTGCACATTTTGTATTCCATCAATTTTATACGTTCTTTACATTTTTTTAGAGATTTATGTGGGCAAAACTATCTAATGCTATATTAAAAAATCGTGTTCTTCTTATCCTTTTCTTTATTGCTATCACTGTTTTTATGGGATGGCAGGCCAAAAACATCAAACTTTCTTACGCAGGAAGCAAGATATTGCCATTAACAGATTCGGTTTTTATTAAATATACTGCCTTTAAAAAGCAATTTGGCGAAGATGGAAGCATTGTTGTAATCGGCATTAAAAGCGATAAAATCTTCCAAAAAGACACTTACAATAAATGGGCGCAGCTTTCTAACGAACTGCAACAACTAAAGGGCATTAAAGGCGTGCTTTCTATCGGCAAGTTTTTCGAGCTTCAAAAAGATACCGTTAACCAAAAATTTACCGTAAAACCTTTGCCGGGCAAAATATTAGCTTCGGATGCAGAAATGGATTCGCTGAAAAGCAAACTTAATCAACTGCCATTTTACAAAGGACTACTTTACAATACACAAAGCAATGCCACTTTAATGGCGGTAACTTTCGACCAGAAGATTTTAAATTCGGCGGCCAGAAATCCAATATTAAAAACCATCGAGGAAAAAGCACTGGCATTTGGCAAAAGTGAAAATATAGAAGTCCATCTATCGGGCCTGCCTTATATCAGAACTGCAACCAGCAAACTGATTTCCAATGAGTTTATACTCTTTTTAGGGCTTTCCATCTTAGTTTCAGCGTTAATATTAGTGATATTCTTCCGCAGTTTCTCTGCTGTATTTTTCCCTGTACTGGTGGTAATAATGGGCGTAATATGGAGCGTTGGCACGTTGGTTTTGTTCGGTTATGAAATTACTATTCTAACTGGGTTAATTCCTCCGCTTATAGTAATTATCGGTATACCAAATAGTATTTTGTTGCTCAACAAATATCACAACGAACTCAAAAAACATGGCGATAAGCAAAAAGCATGGCAAATTACCGTCGAAAGAATTTCGGTTACTACCTTAATTGCCAATGTTACTGCCGCTATCGGCTTTGGTGTACTATACTTTACCGGAAGCGAACTGTTAATGCAATTTGGTAGCGTTGCGGCTTTAAACGTAATGTTTACTTGGCTGATGAGCTTGTGCCTAATCCCTGCAATTTTCAGCTATTTACCTGCACCGAAAAGCAAGCTGAACGGTGTACACGAGCCTAACTTTTTAGACAGACTTTTGGCAAAAACCGACAATTTGGTACAGCACAGAAGCACTGCAATTTATATCGTTACCATTGTTTTATCGATTATCTCTCTTGTTGGCGTTTACCGCATTAACGTAAATGGCTACGTGGTGGATGATTTACCAAAAAGCTCTAAAATACTGACCGACCTCAAATTTTTCGAGAAGAACTTTGAGGGAATTTTACCATTGGAAATTAGCGTAGATACCAAACGTAAGAATGGTGTATTGAGTCTTTCTACATTAAATAAAATTGATAAAATGGAACGGATGATTAGCGAATATCCCGAATTTTCCCGTTCCATTTCGTTAAACACGGGCTTAAAGTACGCTACACAGGTTTTCTACAATGGCGATACTTCTTTTTATCGCCTACCTTCCGATTTTGAGAAGAACTTTATTTTGATTTATGCCGCTAATTCAGGAAAGGGCAACGGCAATATGCTTACCAATTTTGTAGATAAAGGCAAGCAAACGGCTCGTATCAGTTTCCAAATGGCCGATGTTGGTTCTAAACGTTTAGATCAGTTATTGGAAGAACTGCAACCAAAAATAGATTCTATTCTTTCGCCAAAACGTTTTAATGTTACTTTAACCGGCTCTAGTATCATTTTTTCTAAAGGAACCGATTATCTGTTAAAACATTTATTTGAAAGTATCGGCTTAGCTATTGTGTTGATTTCCTTATTACGCTTGGCTCAATTTAAGAGTTTAGGGATTATGTTTATATCGCTATTACCAAACGTAGTACCTTTAATTATTACAGCAGGGCTGATGGGTTTTTTCGGCATTCCGCTAAAACCATCAACTATATTGATTTTTACCATTGCTTTTGGCTTGGCATCAGACCAGACCATATACTTTTTAACCAGATACCAACAAGAGCTAAACCTTACAAATTACAGTGTAAGCAAAGTAATTACTGATACCATCACCGAAACAGGAGTAAGTATGACACATATTGCCTTAATTCTGTTCTTCGGATTTGGGATTTTTACAGCTTCTACTTTTGGCGGAACGGTTGTATTGGGACTGTTGCTTTCTATTACGTTAATCGTGGCTTTGGTTTTTAACCTTACCTTGTTGCCTGCTTTAATGCTGTGGCTTGATAAAAACAAAAAGCGCAAAAAACTATCTGCCGAGGAAGTAGCAAGGAACTTAGAGAATTTGGATGACCATTAATAACTTTACCAAGTTATTCAACCGGCTCTTTCGCAGCAGGCTGTAACTCCACATTTTTGCCATCTTTATCAGCTTTTTTCGCAAATAAAATGGGATATAAGAAAATTAATGCGCCAATAATAAGCAGTACACCAGAAACAGCCAGTACCAACTGATTGCCGCTCACCTTATAAGCCTCCATGATTTTGGCAACAATAAGTGCCACAATACCCAAAGCAATTGCTACAACGGCTTTAGTTAGCTTCAGATTTTTAATCATACTTATTGATTTTTAACTCGTCTTCGTTTCAATATGCTTATAATAACAAAGATGAGCCCAATAAGTTCTAATAACATGCTTAAAAAAAGCACGATTAATGTTATATTTTCGTTTGTGTTTTTAAGGAGTAATGCAACGGGCATCAATACTACTGCCGCTAACATGCAAATCAATCCTCTTTTCAGAAATTTATCCATAAAACTATTTCGGGGTCAAAACTACCATTATTCATTCTAAAACCTTAACTTTGCAGCCTTTAATTTTTGAGATATACTTGATTGATGTATAGGGAATTTAAACAATTAGAACTAGCTAAAATAGGTAAAGAAATACTAGACTTTTGGAAAGCGGAAAATATCTTTGAAAAAAGCATCGAAAGCAGACCAAAATCGAAACCTTTTACTTTTTACGAAGGACCGCCATCGGCAAACGGAATGCCGGGCATCCACCACGTAATGGCTCGTGCTATTAAGGATATTTTCTGTCGTTACAAAACCCTAAAAGGATATCAGGTAAAACGCAAAGGCGGATGGGATACACATGGTTTACCCATCGAACTTGCAGTAGAAAAAAAATTAGGGATTGTTAAGGAAGACATTGGCAAAAAAATCTCGGTAGATGAATACAATGCTGCCTGTAAAGAAGAAGTAATGCGTTACACCGATGTTTGGAACGACCTTACCGAAAAAATGGGCTATTGGGTTGATTTGCAAAACCCTTACGTAACCTATCACAACGAATACATCGAAACACTTTGGTGGATTTTAAAACAACTTTATAATAAAGGATTTTTATATAAAGGTTACACCATACAACCTTATTCGCCGGCCGCTGGTACAGGATTAAGTTCTCACGAGTTGAACCAACCGGGCACTTACCGCGATGTAAGCGACACCACCATTTTAGCACAGTTTAAAGCCGTTTCGGAAACACTTCCATCGTTTTTACAAGGCTTTGGAGTTATCCACTTCTTAGCTTGGACTACCACACCTTGGACTTTGCCTAGCAACACTGCCTTAACTGTTGGTCCAAAAATAGATTACGTATTAGCGAAAACCTTTAACCAATATACCTTCGAGCCAATTAATGTGGTGTTGGCGAAACCATTGGTAGGCAAACAATTTGGCGGCAAGTTTTTCGAAGCGCAAAGCGATGATGATTTTGCCAATTACAAAGCAGAGGATAAAAAAATTCCCTACCAAATTTTAGCCAAATGCAAAGGTGAAGATTTAGTTGGCATTAAATACGAACAACTGTTACCGTTGGCATTGCCCTATCAAAATCCCGAAAACGCTTTTCGTGTAATTAGTGGCGATTTTGTAACCACCGAAGACGGTACAGGTATTGTGCACACCGCCCCTACTTTTGGTGCCGATGATGCCCGTGTAGCCAAACAAGCTACGCCCGAAATTCCGCCAATGTTGATTTTAGACGACAAAGGCAATCTCGTTCCATTGGTTGATTTGCAAGGAAAATTTGTAGCATCATTAGTCGAATTTGGCGGTAAATATGTGAAGAACGAGTATTACAAAGAGGGAGAAGCGCCAGAAAAATCGGTGGATGTAGAAATTGCCATCCGTTTAAAAGAAGAAAACAAAGCCTTTAAGGTAGAGAAATATGTACACAGCTATCCGCACTGCTGGCGTACCGATAAACCCGTTTTATATTATCCTTTAGATAGTTGGTTTATTAAAACTACGGCCGTTAAAGAAAAAATGGCCGACCTGAACAAAACCATCAACTGGAAACCCGAAGCAACTGGAACTGGTCGTTTTGGCAACTGGCTGGAAAACTTGGTTGACTGGAACTTATCACGTTCGCGTTATTGGGGCACACCGCTACCTATTTGGCGTACTGCCGATGGTTTGGAGGAAAAATGTATCGGCTCTATTGAAGAACTGAACAACGAAATTGCCAAAGCTATTGAGGCCGGGTTTATGCCTGCCGGATTTGAACTAAAAGATATGCACCGTCCTTATGTAGATGATGTTTTCTTGGTATCGTCCAAAGGCGAGAAAATGACCCGCGAAACCGACCTGATTGACGTTTGGTTTGATAGTGGTGCTATGCCTTACGCACAATGGCATTTCCCTTTTGAAAATAAGGAAGAATTTGAAAACGCCTACCCCGCCGATTTCATTGCCGAAGGTGTTGACCAAACTCGTGGTTGGTTTTTCACCTTACATGCCATTGCGGTGATGTTGAGCGAAAGTAGTGATGAAATTAAAGCCATCAACGAGCGTGTAAACAACCCAGGTATTGCATTTAAAAATGTAGTATCAAACGGATTGGTGCTAGATAAAAACGGCAACAAAATGTCTAAACGTTTGGGCAATGCTGTTGACCCTTTCAGCACTATTGAAACTTACAGCGCCGATGCTACCCGTTGGTATATGATTAGCAACGCATCGCCTTGGGATAATTTGAAATTTAACCTAGAAGGATTAGACGAAGTGCGCCGCAAGTTTTTTGGAACCTTGTACAATACTTATTCTTTCTTCGTATTATATGCTAATATTGATAAGTTCGAGATTGACTTGAACAACCAAACGCCTGTTGCGCAACGTAGTGAATTAGACCGTTGGATTTTATCGTTATTGCAAAATCTAATTGCAGAAGTTGACGAAAGTTACAACACCTACGAGCCCACCAAAGCGGCAAGGGCCATCCAAACTTTTGTGGACGAGCACCTGAGCAATTGGTATATCCGTTTATCTCGCCGTCGTTTCTGGAAAGGCGAAATGACCGAAGATAAAAAAGCGGCCTACGAAACTTTATATACTTGTTTGGTCAACATCGCACAACTGATGTCGCCAATTGCACCTTTCTTTTCCGATTGGCTGTATCAAAACCTAACGGAGATTTTACCTGCTGAAGCCAAAGAAAAATCGGTACATTTAACCCTATTGCCAGATGCAGACCAATCTTTAGTAGATAACGCTTTAAATGAGCGTATGGAATTGGCACAAAACATTTCTTCAATGGTGTTATCGCTGCGTAAGAAGATGGGCATCAATGTACGTCAGCCGTTGGCAAAAGTGCTTATCCCAATTTTGGACGAAAACTTTAAAGATAAAGTAGAATTAGTAAAGGATTTAATCCTTTCGGAAACCAATATTAAAGAAATTTCCTATATTACCGACACCGCTGGTTTTATTAAGAAAAAGGTAAAACCAAACTTTAAGGCTTTGGGCGCTAAAGTAGGCAAGGATATGAAATTGGTAACCGAAGCCATCAACAAAATGAGCCAAGAAGAGCTAGCTCAATTTGAAAAAGAAGGCACATACTTGATACTTGATACTCCATACTCGATACTGCTGAGCGATGTAGAAATTATTGCGGAAGATATTCCGGGTTGGCAGGTAACCAATATGGGCAGCTTAACGGTTGCTTTGGATGTAAACATTACCAACGAACTGAAACAAGAAGGCTTATCGCGTGAGTTGGTAAACCGTGTGCAGAATTTACGCAAAGAACTAGATTTTGAAGTAACTGATAGGATAACCGTTAGTTTACAGCAGGATAATTTGATTTCGCCGGCGATATTAAAAAACAAGCAGTACATTTGCAACGAAATTTTGGCCGATGATATCTTATTAACAGAACAGCCGATTAAAAACGCTCCCAATAACGCTCTCGAAAACAAAATAGTAATAGACGATGTTGAACTTGCGATTTTGATTGCTAAAATATAAACTATATGGAGCTATCTTGATAACAAGTAAATCATGGATAGTGACATCAACCATTGAAAATAAATTGTAAATAGATGGAAAAAACTGAAAAAACACGCTACTCGGACAGCGAACTACAAGAATTTAAAGAGCTTATTTTAGAGAAATTAAGAATTTCGAGAGAAGAGTTACAATCGCTTACAGCTTCATTGAGCAATCCAAATGCCAATGGTACAGAAGATACTTCCGGTGCATACAAAACCTTGGAAGATGGTTCAGCTACCTTAGAAAAAGAGCAGATTAACCAATTGGCTGCCCGTCAGAAAAAATTTATAGACAACCTCGAGGCTGCTTTGGTACGTATAGAGAACAAAACCTATGGAATTTGCAGAGAAACAGGTAAACTAATCCAAAAAGAACGTTTACGTGCCGTACCTCACGCTACTTTAAGTATGGAAGCTAAACTGAAACAGGGTTAATGAAAGGCTATACAAAACCTTTAATTTTAATATTTCTGGTACTGTTGGTAGACCAAGCACTTAAAACTTGGATTAAAACCCACATGTATTTAGGACAGGAATTTAAAATCTTTGGCGATTGGTTTATTATTCACTTTACAGAGAATAACGGAATGGCCTTTGGCCTAGAGTTTGGCGGAGAATTTGGAAAATTGGCACTTTCTTTATTTAGAATAATAGCTGTGGGTGGTATTGGCTATGGCCTGCATTACATGATAAAGCGCAAATATCATCGTGGGCTGATTTTAAACGTAGCATTGATATTTGCAGGCGCATTGGGCAATATTATCGACTCGGTTTTCTATGGCGTCATCTATAAATACGAAACCCTATTTCATGGACGTGTCGTAGACATGCTCTATTTTCCAATTCTTAAAGGTACGTTTCCTAACTGGTTTCCGGGTTGGGGCGGAGAACCTTTTGAATTCTTTAGACCTGTTTTTAACTTGGCCGATGCTGCAATTTCTGTTGGTGTAATTACTATACTCATCTTCCAAAAAACTTATTTTAAAGAAGAAGTGAAGGATGAAATTGGGCTAAATAACGAAACGGTAGAAGACTAGGTATTTGCGATTGTAGAATTACGATTTTAGATTTATCTTATAAAGTTTATAAACCCTCGCAACAAATTGTTGCGAGGGTTTTTATTTCATTTAATATTGAATCTACTTCTGATTGCTTACATTTGATAAAAAACCAAATCGTATGTTTAACAAAAAAACTTTTACCACCTGCCTAATTTTAATCAGTTTAAGCTATACCGCCATTGCCCAAAAAACCATCAGTCTGTTTAACGGAAAAGACTTAAAGGGTTGGCATGCCGATGTTCCCGGAAAAGATAAAAATCCCGATACTGCTGCTTCTTTTATAGTAAGGGATGGCAAATTGGTAAGTATGGGCAACCCCCGCGGCCATTTAATTACCGATGCTACCTATGCCGATTATCGTTTGGACGTAGAATATCGCTTTCCCGGAAAACCGGGAAATTGCGGTGTTTTGGTACATGCTTCTACCCCTAGGGTTTTGTACAAAATGTTTCCAAAATCAATGGAAGTGCAAATGCAGCATTTAGATGCCGGCGATTTTTGGTGTATTGAGGAAGATATTACCGTACCTAATATGGAAGAAAGGCGTGGCCCAAAAGCAGAATGGAGCATTAACGGAAAAAAGGGAAGGCGCATTAAAAACCTTACCGACAGTTCGGAAAAACCTTTAGGCGAATGGAATACCATGCGCATAGAGTGCCTAAAAGATAAAATAAGAGTTTGGGTAAATGGCGATTTAGTGAACGACGGCTATAATTGTACCGCCACCAAAGGCCAAATTGCTTTACAGGCCGAAGGCAGCGAAGTAGAATTTAGAAAACTAGTGCTAACACCAATCAAGAAATTGAGCAAGTAAATCCTAATCTTCCAACAACAATACGACAATTCAGCATTATTCGTATCTTTGCATATCTCAAAACAATCCAACAATAATAGTTGGCTCGGGCACTGTCTTAAGATTAAATATCTATTACGCTTTAACTATCGGCAATAATGCCATTACCTATCCAAAGTGCCTGTCTGGATATAAAAACGAATTAATTAAATATGGCTAAATCTCAAGCAACTTTTAGCAAAAAAGAAAACGAGAAAAAAAGATTAAAAAAGAGAAACGACAAGCAAGAAAAACGTGAAGAGCGTCAAGCGAATAAGAAAAGTTTAACATTAGAGGACATGATGGCTTATGTTGATGAAAACGGAAACATCACTTCTACTCCACCAGACCCAAAAAAGAAAAAAGCAATCAATACAAAGGACATACAAATTGGTACTGCCCGACAAGAAGATATTATTGACGAAAATTCGATAAAAAAAGGGACTGTTACATTTTTCAATGAAGGCAAGGGATATGGTTTTATTAGAAATAGTGAAACACAAGAAAGTGTCTTTGTACATGTAAACGGTTTAAAAACCCAAATAAAAGAGGGAGATAAAGTGAGTTTTGAAATAGAAAAAGGACAGAAAGGAACAACCGCGGTTAGGGTTTCCGTAATTAAATAAGATTTCTTTAAAGAGTTAATAACTCCTCAATTAAAGAACTTTGTCAATCTCTAATTACCGAAAGATTGACAAAGTTTATTAATTAATGGGTAAACAGATAATCTTTAAATCCCCCAAAATCCACATCCAGTTTATCAGCTTGTTTAGCTCTGCCTTCCAGTTCTTTTACCGAGGCCGGGATTTCGATTTTAGCGGCTAATTCCGATGGAAAAATATCCGGGAACTTACAGGCATGTGCAGTCGACAAAAACACTGATGCGCCATCGTAGCCAGTTTCATTTTTATATTTTTCTACTGCTAAATAGGCAATTGCAGTATGCGGACAAGCAATGTAGTTGTAATTAGCATCAATTTCCTTAATACCGGCTAAAGTTTCTTCATCCGTAAAACGATAAGCACTAACTTTCTCTTTCAAAGTAGTGGTATCTTGATTGAATAAATCCATAATACGTACCCAATTGCTAGGAGCGCCTACATCCATTGCATTGGCGTAGGTCTGTACCGACGGTTTAGTTTCGTAAACGCCTGTTTCCAAGAAACGGGGAACGGTATCATTTACATTGGTAGCTGCGATGAATTGCTTTACAGGCAAGCCCATTTTATATGCCAACAAACCTGCACCAATGTTGCCGAAATTTCCACTAGGTACAGAGAAAACTACATCCTCAAATCCTTTTCTTTTCAATTGCGCATAAGCATTGAAATAATAGAATGTTTGCGGAATTAAACGTGAAATATTGATAGAATTCGCAGAAGTCAAGCGGAATTTTTTGTTCAGTTCTTCATCGGCAAATGCTTGTTTTACCAAAGCCTGACAATCATCGAAAGTACCATCTATTTCAATTGCTCTGATATTTTTCCCAAGTGTTGTTAACTGTTGTTCTTGTATCGGGCTCACTTTTCCTTTTGGATAAAGAATGGTCACTCTGGTATTTGGTACACCTAAAAATCCTAGGGCTACTGCACCTCCGGTATCGCCCGAAGTGGCTACCAAAACATCTAGCAATTGCTCGCCATCTTTAAGGTAATAGCCCATTACACGACTCATAAAACGGGCACCAAAATCTTTAAACGCTAATGATGGGCCATGAAAAAGTTCTAAAACAAAGGTATTGCTATCCAAAGGAACGGCAGGCGCATCGAAGTTGGCAGCTTCTTCCACTAAGGCTTTTAAATCTTCGGCAGGTATTTCATCTTTCAGCAAAGCTGATGCTACTTCATAAGCGATTTCGGTTAGCGAATATTTTTCAATATTATCGATAAAAGAAGTTGGCAATTGAGGAATGACCTCGGGCATGTAAAGCCCTTTATCTAAGGGCATACTATTAAAAACGGCTTCTTTAAAGGAAACACGTAAGTCTTTATTGTTGGTTGAGTAGAATTGCATTGGGTTATGGGTTGTGAGTTGTGAGTTGCAGGTTACGAGTTGCAGGTTGTGGGTTATCAGTTTAAGCATCTAGTCCCGTAACTTGTAACCCATAACTTTTAACAAAATTTACAACGTTTTAGGCCCTTCGGTATTTACTGCTGATACGTAGGCATTACTTTTAATGTTAATTTGGTGTAGGTGCATTTGTTGTGCCTTGGTAATTTTCTTTGCACTTTCTTCATCTTTGGTTAAAGCAAAAACTGATGGCCCGGAACCGGAAATGCCGAAACCAACGGCACCGTTTTCCATTGCCAGTTGGCGTAACACCTCAAAATCTGGGATAAGGATAGAACGGGTTGGCTCTACCAAAACATCTTTCATGCTACGGCCTACCAAATCCATATCATTTAAGAACAGGCCGCTTACCAGTCCAGCCACATTTCCCCATTGGGTAACCGCGTCTTTTAAAGCTACTTTAGAACGTATCATTTGTCGAGCATCTTTGGTGGGCACATCTACCTCTGGGTAAACAATGGCGGCAAACATACCATCAGGTACGGGAAGCGAAATAACATCTAAAGGCTCGTAGCTTCGCACCAGTACAAAACCTCCCATAATTGCAGGGGCAACATTATCGGCATGGCCATAGCCACAGGCAATTTCTTCGCCTTTCATGGCAAAGGGAACTAGTTCTTTAGCGGTTAGCAGGTTACCCATCAGTTGGTTAATGGCGTACAAGCCAGCAACGGTACTTGCAGAGCTAGAGCCCAAGCCGCTACCAATTGGCATTTTTTTGTGCAGTTCGATTTCTACCCCAACATCTTCACGGTTAATGTGTTTGAGGTAGTGCTTTACCGAAGCACTTACGGTATTTTTATCGCTATTCAAGGGTAATTTGCCGTCATCGCCTGTGATTTTTAACAATCGAACACCAGGTTCTTCTACCAACCGCATCACCACTTCATCACCGGGAGCATTAACCGCAAAGCCTAGCACATCGAAACCGCAAACTACGTTGGCTACGGTTGCCGGGGCAAAAACTTTGATTTCTTTTAAATTCACTTTCTGTTTTTTAGTTTCCACAAGTGTATCTGTATTATTTAACATTTTGTTTTAATCGTTTTTGTCATTCAGACGATAGGAGGAATCTATTTGTTAAATAGTTAAGTAGATTCTTCGCTTCGCTCAGAATGACAGAATGTATAATTACGGCGTAGCCACATTAATAATATCTGCAAAAACACCTGCGGCGGTAACTTCTGCACCGGCACCCGGTCCTTTCACCACCATTGGACGAAATTTATACCTGTCGGTAACAAAAGAGATGATATTATCGGCACCAGAAAGCGCATAAAACGGATGGTCTTCGCCAACCATTTGCAAGCTGATTGTCACTTTTCCATCTTCTAATTTACCGATATAACGAAGCACTTTTTTATCACTTTCAGCAGTGTTTTTCAAGTTCTCGAAATAGTCAGAGTTTTTCTTTAGTTCTTCATAAAACGATTCTACCGTATCAGCTTTCAAGCAAGCATCGGGTAAAATGTTATCGATTTTCACATCCGATGCTTCTAAAGGATAACCTGTATCTCTTGCCAAAATCAGCATCTTGCGCATAAAATCTTTTCCGTTCAAATCATCACGGGGGTCGGGTTCTGTATAACCTAAATCTTGTGCTTCTTTTACAATATCGTAAAATGCTTTATCGCCTTTAAAACTGTTAAAGATAAACGAAATAGTTCCCGATAAGATAGCTTCTATCCTGTCAATTCTATCGCCGCTCATCTTTAGATTTTTTAACGTGCCGATGATTGGTAAACCTGCGCCCACATTAGTCTCGTAGTAAAAATCTACGCCATGTTTTTTAGCGGTATCTTTAAACAGTTTGTATTGTGCAAACTCGGCAGAATTACCTTTTTTATTACACGCTACAATAGATACGCTGCTTTCGAAAACTTGCTTATAAAAAGGAATTGGCGCTTCGCTGGCAGTATTGTCTACAAAAACGCTGTTGGCCAAATTTAGCGATTGCATTCTAGCAACGAAGTCTTTTAAGTTCGCCTGCTCTCCGCTTGCTTCTAAAGTATCTTCCCAGTTATCTAAATTAATTCCATTAGCATCGAAAACCATTTTGCGTGTGTTGGCGATGCCCACAACCTTAACTTGTAGGTCATTCTTTTCTGCTAAGAACTGACTTTGTTCCTTAATTTGCCTGAATAAGGTTTTTCCAATGTTTCCAGTCCCCAAGCAATACACGTTTAGGGTACGTTTTAAATCAGTATAAAAAGCATCGTGTACCGCATTTAGGGCTTTTGGCAAATCATCTTTACTGATAATTACCGAGATATTGTATTCTGATGAACCTTGCGCAATAGCTCTTACATTGATACCATTACGCCCCAATGCGTGGAACAAACGGCCACTCATGCCCGGTGTGCGTTTCATATTTTCGCCAACGATGGCCAATACTGCTAAATCGCCTTCTACTTCCGGATAAGCCAATTTTTCTGCTGCTAGTTCGAGTTCAAATTCTTTGTTAATCAAGGTCACTGCTCTGGCAGCATCTATTGGATTAACCGCAAAGGTAATGCTGTGTTCCGAAGAAGATTGAGTAATTAAAATCACGTTGATTTGCTCTCTTGAAAGTAGGGAGAACAAACGGCCACTAAAACCTGCTTTGCCTACCATCCCACTTCCGCTTAAATTAATAATGCTTATGTGGTTGATAGATGAAATGCCTTTAATGGGCAATTCGGATGGTTTGATATTGCTACGAATGAAAGTACCGGAAAATTCTGGCTCAAAAGTATTTTTGATAACCAAAGGGATTTTTTTGGCAAATGCCGGAACCATTGTTGGTGGATAAATGACTTTAGCGCCAAAATAGCTTAATTCCATTGCTTCGATATAGCTTAACTCATCTAGTGAAAAGGCTTTTTTAACGATGCGTGGGTCGGCGGTCATCATGCCGTTTACATCCGTCCAAATTTCAATTTCTTCTACATCTAAAGCAGCACCCCAAATAGCCGCGGTATAATCAGAACCTCCACGACCAAGTGTGGTTACCTTATCATCTTTAGTACTGGCAATAAAACCAGTTACAAATAATACTTTATTGCTATTTTGTTCGTAAAACTCTTTAATTAAGGTATCGGTAAGGTCAAAATCTACACGGGCATTGCCGAAATCACTATCTGTTTTAATCAGTTTAGAACCATCTACATATAACGGGTTGTCAAAGTATTGTGTGGCTATATGGCTCACCATCATGTTCGAGCACCTTTCGCCAAAGCTAACAATGTAATCTTTGGTACGTAAGCTCAACTCTTTTAAGCTCAAAACTGCTTGCAAGGCATCTTCTAATTCGTTAAAAAGAATTTTTAATTTGGTTAAGATTGGATTTTGTGCGGCGGCAGGTAATAATGCTTTTACTACATCAAAATGTTTTTTCTCGATACTGTTAAGCTGCTCTTGATAGTTTTCACCTTTTTCTGCTAGTTCGGCCATTTCTAGAAGAAGGTTGGTTACTCCGCTCATAGCCGATAATACAACTACCGGATTGGCATTTTTTCTTTCTTCTTGCACTAGCTTTAGAAGTGTTTTAATGTTTTCGGTCGCACCTACGGATGTGCCACCAAATTTGAGTACTTTCATTTGTTTTCTATTTGTTTTAAAAAAAAAGCGCCCCCGAATTTATCGGGAGCGCTTTTTGTGTTTTTATGTTTTCTCAATTTTACACAAGTTTATTGCTCCCGATAGCTTTGCCCCCGGTAATAATAATTGTGGTAATAATTGAAGAGTTAAAAATCATTTTTTTGTATTTGTTTTTTGAACAACGCAAAGAAGAATATTTTTTTTTATAAATGCAAACGTTTGTGTTAAAATTTTTAAATTTTTATTCACAAGCATTGCCAAGTTAATATTTTATATATCTTAATATTGCAATAATTTCAAAAAACATATTTTTTCATTTTAGCTTATATCGACATAAGATATCTACATCATAAAGTTTTCTCAAAGCACACACTATTTTCCATGCCAATATATTGTCCATAGTTTGGAATAATTTGATAACTGTTCTTTTCGTAAAGTGCAATGGCGTCAAGTTGGCGTTTGCCTGTTTCCAGTACAAACTTTTGGTAGCCGAGTTCCTTTGCCCATTGTTCCAGTTCTTTCAAAAGAACACTGGCAATGCCTTTTCCTCTATAATTTGGCTTTGTAAACATCCGCTTTACCTCCATTGCTTTTGGCGAATATTCCTTTATTGCTCCACAAGCGATGGCAACATCCTTATTATAAATCAAAACAACATGATTAATTTTATCAATTTTATTGTATTGTGCATAAAAGCGGTGTTCTTCACCATCTATTTGGGCTAGCTCTTTATCTAACAACTTTACTAGTTCAATAAAACCTAAGCTAGAAGAGTTGGTTCTTTGAGTTGAAAATGGCATAGTTAAAATCTATGCTTCAAATATAAGTTTTGGTCAGAAAAAACTGGCTTTTTCTTAGTACTTTTGCCGTAGATAAAAACCAAAATATTCTTGATAATAATTTAACAGATGAAAAATACTGCGTTAACCAAAAAACATATATCGCTTGGTGCCAAGATAGTTCCCTTTGCAGGCTATAATATGCCTGTGCAATACGAGGGAATTAATATAGAGCACGCTATCGTACGCAATGCCGTGGGCGTTTTTGATGTGAGCCACATGGGCGAGTTTATCCTAAAAGGAGAAAATGCTCTAGACTTAATTCAGCGTGTAACAAGTAACGATGCGGCTAAACTTTACGATGGTAAAATTCAGTACTCGTGCTTACCGAACGAAACGGGTGGTATTGTAGATGATTTGTTGGTTTATCGCATTGATGATAAAACTTACCTACTGGTAGTAAACGCTTCCAATATCGAAAAAGACTGGAACTGGATACAAAAGTTCAACGATAAAGGGGTAGAAATGCACAATATCTCTGATAAAACTTCATTGTTGGCGGTGCAAGGCCCTAAAGCTGCCGATGCCCTACAATCGTTAACCGATATAGATTTAGGTTCGATGGAATATTATACCTTTAAAAAAGGCAAATTTGCAGGTGTTGATAATGTATTGGTTTCGGCAACAGGATATACCGGGGCAGGTGGTTTTGAAATCTACTTCGAAAACCAATACGCCGACCAAATTTGGGATGCTATTTTTAAGGCTGGCGCAGAGTTTGGCATTAAACCAATTGGTTTGGGTGCCCGTGATACACTACGTTTAGAAATGGGTTTCTGTTTGTACGGTAATGATATTGACGATACCACTTCGCCAATTGAAGCAGGTTTGGGCTGGGTTACAAAATTTACCAAAGCATTTACTAATTCGGCCGCCCTGCTAGCTCAAAAAGAGGCTGGAGTAACTCGTAAACTGGTAGGTTTTGAGATGGTTGACAGAGGTATTCCACGCCACGATTATTTAGTGGTTGATGCTGATGGAAAGCAAATTGGTAAAGTAACATCGGGAACACAATCGCCATCGTTGCAGAAAGCTATCGGTATTGCTTACGTTGCTAAAGAATTTGCCAAAGAAGGCACAGAAATCTTCATCGACATTAGAAATAATAAAATTAAAGCCAAAGTAGTTAAGTTTCCTTTTTATAAGGCGTAAGGCAAAAGGTGTAAGATTTAGGGTTAAAACGCCTTAAGCCTTACGCCCTATACCTTACACCCTACACCTCACAAAATGCCCAAAATAGAAGTTTGCCTAACGCCCGCCCTGCTCGATTTATATGCTATTGAAAATAGTATTGTTGTTGTTATCGATATCTTAAGGGCTACTTCTTCTATCACTTATGGTATTGAGAATGGCGCAGAAGCAATTATCCCTGTAATGAATGTGGAAGATTGCCTAGCCTATACAGATAAAACCTTCCTATTGGCTGCGGAGCGCAACGGACAAGTGGTTGAGGGTTTCGATTTTGGCAATTCACCTTTTTCTTACACTGCCGAAAAAGTGGCCGGAAAAACAGTGGTACTCACCACTACCAATGGCACTAAAGCAATGCATCTGGCACAAGAGAGAGCATATCAGGTAATTGTTGGCTCTTTTCTTAACCTCTCTGCAATTTGCAACTATCTTAAAAAAGAAAATAAAGACGTGCTGTTGCTTTGCGCTGGCTGGAAAGATAATTTCAATCTGGAAGATACCTTGTTTGCCGGAGCTGTGGTAGAGCAACTTCAAAACGATTTTACCGTTGGCGACGATTCCAGCGTTGCGGCCTTAGATATGTATCAACTGGCCAAAGGCGATTTACGTGAATACCTAAAAAAATCATCGCACAACCATAGATTGGTAAAACTGAACATTGAGGAAGATGTGAAATTCTGTCTAAAACTTGATGTATGTAAAGCCATCCCTGTTTTAAAGGGAGAAAGGTTGATTGCGCTCTAAAACAAGACTTCTGATTATTGTTTGCTCCTATTTTCTTTTGTAAAAGAAATATTACTTAACATTTTGTTAAACTTCTGTTTGTAATAAATTTCTAACTTGCAAAAAGTAACCAACCGAAATAAAACAAAACAAAATGAACGGCAGGAGAGAATTTTTACGAAAGTCGCTATTATTATCAGGTGCGGCAGGCTTAACCAGTGCCATGCCCCAATCCATTCAAAAGGCCTTAGCCATTAACCCCAAAGAAGGCAGTACTTTTTACGATGCCGAACACATAGTTATTCTAATGCAGGAGAACCGCTCTTTCGACCATACTTTTGGCACTTTGCAAGGCGTTAGAGGATTTAATGACCCTAGACCTGCGATACTTCCCGACCAAAAACCTGTATGGTTTCAAACCGATGCACAGGGCAAAACATACGCTCCTTTTCGCTTAAACATTAAAGATACCAAGGTAACCTGGATGGGTTCTTTGCCACATTCGCGAAACAGCCAAGTGGATGCCTACAACCAAGGCAAATACGACAAATGGTTATTGGCCAAACGCTCTGGAAATAAGCAATATGCCCAAATGCCTTTAACAATGGGCTACTATACCAGAGAGGATTTGCCGTTTTATTACGCCATGGCCGATGCTTTTACCGTATGCGACCAGAATTTCTGTTCGGCCATGACAAGTACTACCCCCAACCGCTCTTTCTTTTGGACGGGAAAAATTAGCAATGTAGAAAACGGATTGCCCAAGGCCAACATCCGCAACAATAATTTTTCGTATGCAAAACACACCTGGAAAACTTTTCCCGAATTGTTGCAGGAAAACAATATCGACTGGAAATTTTACCAGAATGAAATAGGTTGTGGAGGTGGCTTTAAAGGCGAGGAGCGGTCGTGGTTAGGCAACTTCGGCTGTAATTTGTTAGAGTTTTTTAAAGCCTACAACGTGAAATTTAAAGATAGGTATGTACAATCGCTCAAAAAACAAATAGAAACCCTACCCGGCGAAATTACCAAATTGCAGGAAGAAAGCCCATCGAGCGAAGCAGCTGCAAAGAAAATACAAAAAGCCGTTGCCGATAAAACCGAAGCACTTGACAGGGCTACCGCCGAAATGAACGAATGGGGCGAAGCTAAATATGCTGCTTTAACGACCGAACAAAAAGAATTGTTCAATAGGGCTTTTGTAACCAATAAGGCAGATAAGAATTATAGGCAAATTGCCACCTTAAAACACAACGATAATGGTGTAGAGCGAGAGTTAACAGTGCCAAAAAGCGATATTTTATATCAATTCAGAAAAGATGTGAACGAGGGTAAGCTGCCTACGGTATCATGGTTGGCCGGACCACAAAATTTTTCAGACCATCCAAGTGCACCTTGGTACGGTTCGTGGCTCATTTCGGAAATTATGGACATTCTTACCAAGAATCCTGAAGTATGGAAAAAGACCATTTTTATTGTTACTTATGATGAGAACGATGGCTATTATGACCATGTAGTGCCATTTTCTATCCCCGATTATAAAAAAGCCGATACCGGAAAATGTTCGGCAGGTATTGATACTGAAATTGAGCAGGTGCGCTTGGCTCATGAACTGGCACATGGAGTTCCCAAAAAGCAAGCTCGTGAAGCTGCCATTGGTTTGGGCTTTAGAGTTCCCATGCTCATTGCCTCACCGTGGAGCAAAGGTGGAAAAGTATGTTCGCAGGTTTTCGACCACACTTCTACCTTACAGTTTTTAGAAACGTTTGTCAATAAAAAATATCAAAAGAAAATAAAGCTAGATAATATCAGTGCTTGGCGACGTACCATTTGTGGCGATTTAACTTCGGCATTTGAGCCATTTAACGCTGCAAAAGATAAATTGCCTTTTCAAAACAGAGATGAGTTTATTGCTACCATCCACAATGCCAAGTTTAAGGCCGAGCCGGGCAATTTTAAGGAATTGGACAGAGCAGCTATTGAAAAAGTAAAAACTGCGGATAGGTTTGATGATTTGATGTCGCCACAGGAAAAGGGTGTTCGCAGAGCGGTGGCCTTACCTTACCAATTGGAAGCCAATGCCCAACTTGCTCCAGATAAGAAAAATATTTCCATTAAAATGTCGGCCGGCAATCAGGCTTTTGCCGATAAATCGGTAGGTGCGCCATTTACAGTTTATTCGCCAGTGGGCTACCAACCCGATGGTGCTGCCGAGGAGATTGGAAGAAATTGGTCGTTTGCCGTAAAATCTGGTGATGAAATTGACTATCAATGGCCGTTACAAAATTTTTCTGTAGGCAACAAGTACGATTTGCGCCTACATGGTCCAAACGGTTTTTTCAGATGTTTTAAAGGAAACGGGAAAGACCCATTGCGTGTTCAGTTTTCTGCCGAGTTGAACAGGTTAACCAAAAAACCTACGGGCAAGGTAAAGGTTGACATTGCCAACATTTCGGGCAATAAAGTTTCGGTTAAAATTGCCGATAAATCATACGGTGCACAACCGGTAGAAAAAGTATTATCTGCCGGAGCAAGCGAAACTGTATTGTTTGATGTATCATCGAGCCACCATTGGTACGATTTTGAAATTATCGTACAAGGCAACAAAAATTTTCACCAACAGTTTGCAGGCCATATAGAAACTGGAAATTCGAGTTTTACAGACCCTTTAATGGGCAGGGCTTAAATAAAGTTGCTTAGTTAGTGTAACATTAGCTAAGCAACTCCCTAAAACTCTCATTACTTCTAATGGTTTTCAAAGTCTCCTCGTAGGCTATCCAATAAATAGTTTCCGCTTTTTTGGTATCAAAAGTATTAATCTCTCCTAAACCTTTTGGCTCGATAAGGATATTACAGAACTTCGATTTTCTTTCCATATCATGATTGATGGACATAATGCCCGCTCGCTGCATCAGTTTGGTAATACCTATAATTTTTTCTACCGGTTTTAAGTGGTTACAGGTAGAACCGATGATATAGTCACAGTTGTTCAGCAGAGGTTCTACGGGAAAGTTGTTCAGTACGCCGCCATCTACGTACATTTGATCGTTTATCATAATTGGTTTAAATACGCCCGGGATGCAACACGAGGCATGTATAGCCCTTGCCAATGGGCCTTTGGTAAAATAAGCAATATTCCCTTCGCTAAAATTGGTAGTACAGATTGTCATTGGAATTTTCAAATCCTCAATATGGGCAGGTAAATATTCCTTAAAGATATCACCTGTTCGTTCAATATTAATTAAACCCAACGAGCCCAATGCCGGACGTACAAATTTCATCAATCGGGTTTTCATGAAAATATTAAATGCCTCTTCGGGATCTATGCCCGCAGCGTAAAACGAACCGGCAATAGAGCCAGCGCTAGTACCAACAATTTGACTAAACTGAATACCTGTTTTTTTAAGGGCTTTGAGTACCCCTAAATGGGCAATGCCCCTAACTCCACCTCCACTTAATACAATACCAACTTTCATCTTGTGAATTTACAATTTTAGTCCCGATAGCTATCAGGATACGAATTACGATTATTGAATGAACTGCTACTACCATGCCAAAGGCATCCCTTTGGGACTTTCGTCTTCCGACATCAGACTCCCGACTTCTAACTACTTTAACTTCGGTTTATACTTCGATTTAGTAAGGATTTTCTGTGCGTCCGTTTCTGCCATTAACTGTTGCAAGGTTACCTCTGGATTTTCTTTCATGTATTTCCTTACAATTTGCCAACCTGTCCAAACACCTAGTTTTGGCGCAGAAGCATTATTTTCTCCCAAGCCGGGAGTAAAAGGCCCTTCACTAAGGAAAACCTGTATTTTCGGATAATCTGTTTCGAACAATAAATTGCTTTCGAGATAGTATGCCCAAATTTCGCCCTCAAAGTTTTTGCACCATTCCAATTGCTTATCGGTGTAGCCAATCTTTATACTATCGGGCATATTGTCGGGCATTATCTGGTCCATAAAATACAAAATCTTTCCGTTATAAATCATTTTTGATAGTAAACTGCGGTCTTCATCCCGCTCCTTAAACAAGTTTTCACGGGCATAATATTCGCTTACACGAGGTACAATATATTCAGGTGTAAACCGTCTAGAGAGATAAAGCGGAATACTATGTACCAATGCCCCATAAAACTTGCTGTCCTTGCCCAAAAACATATCTAAACCAATGCCTACATAATCATCTCCTATTGGTGTTTGGTAAGAAAATCCCGATAGGAAACCTATAAAACGGGGCATAGGTGCTTTGGGATAATAATATTTAACATACTTAAATGCTTGGGTAAGTTCGTTTTCTGTCTGTTTTAGGTTTGGGAAAACACTATCAACCTCGTGGTTAAGCGCAGTATAAGCTTTGTCATCATCATATATACCCTGCAATACTTCTTTACGGGTATAGCTTTCGTTGCCTACCATTTTAAAGATAAAATCTTCATAAAAAACACCATATTTCTGGTGTAGAAGGCTATCGGTTACAGCAACGTTCTTGCCCATGCCTGCATAAAGGTCTTTATCGAATCTTTCTATTTTTATATCGAGGTTAATTTTACTTACATCGGGCTTTTTATTTGTACTGCACGAAAAAAAAAGAACAGCGCATAAAAAAAATAAATAACTTTGGCGAAGTTTCAGTTTGTGTATCATTAAAACAAATATATAAAACGAGTACGAAACCAACATCATTTACAAAATCTTGTCGATTTCGTTACAATTTAAAAACAAAAATTATTTACTCATGAAAAGAACACTATTAGCACTTCTATTACTTGGTTCTATCAATCTTTTTGCACAGGATGCATCGCAAGTTAGGCTAGGGCTTACAGCCCACCCCAATTTCGGTTTCTTAAAAGTTGAAAACGGCAAGGGCAATGGTTTAAGTACAGGTTTTTCTTATGGCTTAATCAGCGATTTTGAATTTGCAGAAAACTATTGCTTTGCAACAGGTTTAACGGTAACTACCATTAATGGTACGGGCTCTATTATCAATTATGCCCCATATCATACAGGTGCAACCAATGCAGATTACGATGTAAAATTCAAAATGCAATACCTCGAAATTCCATTGTCGGTTAAACTTAAAACCGATGAAAATAACGATATGAAATGGTATGGACAGTTTGGTTTAACTACCGATTTCCGGATTGGCGCCAAACAAGATGTAGAGCAAGGTAACACCACATTAAGGGACGATGAAAAAGCTACCGACAACACCAAATTTTTTAGAGCAGGTATGATTATTGGCGGTGGTGTAGAGTATCGCCTAAGTGGAAAAACCAGTTTATTGGGCGGTTTAACCTACAATAATGGTTTAACCAATATCGCCAAAAAACCTCATTCTGTTAAAAATCACTATGTAGGTATTAATATTGGTGTGTTCTTTTAATTTTTACAACATTTTAGATTTTAATCAAACAAGCCTTGTTTAAGGCTTGTTTTTTGTTTAAAGCAAAAAAATCATGAAGATAGCATTAGCACAACTCAACTACCATATCGGTAATTTCGAAAGCAATACGCAAAAAATTATATCCCACATTGAGTTGGCAAAAACCAAAGGGGCCGATATTGTAGTATTTGCAGAGTTGGCTATCTGCGGATATCCACCGCGTGATTTTTTAGAGTTCGAAGATTTTATATCGCTCTGCGAAAAGGCTGCGCAAGAAATAGCCAAATATTGTACAGATATTGCCTGTATTGTTGGCCTGCCTATTAAAAATCCGGTAATAGAAGGCAAAGATTTATTTAATGCGGCCTATTTTATTGCCGATGGCGAAATAAAACATATCGTTAAAAAAGCACTTTTGCCTACTTACGATGTATTTGATGAATATCGTTACTTTGAGCCTAATACGCAATTTGATTGTGTTGTCTACAAAGGCAAAAAAATTGCCTTGACCATTTGCGAAGACCTTTGGAACATTAACGATAATCCATTGTATATTTCTTGCCCAATGGATGAGCTGGTTAAGCAACAACCCGATTTGATGATTAATATTGCGGCATCACCATTTGATTACGGGCACGATGAAGACCGCATAAAAATACTATCGGATAACGCTAAAAAATATCAGCTGCCTTTATTCTACGTAAACCAAATTGGGGCACAAACCGAAATCATTTTTGATGGCGGCTCTTTGGTTTTTGATGAGGAAGGTTCGCTAAAAGCAGAAATGAAATACTTTGAGGAAGACCTACAAGTGTTTGATTTGGATGAAGTACAAAACGTAAAGAATAAATATCCGGCGGCAGAACGTTCAACAGATATTGAGCAAATACACGATGCTTTGATTTTGGGCATTAAAGATTATTTTGCCAAATCGGGTTTCAAAAAAGCGGTGTTGGGGCTTTCCGGCGGTATCGATTCGGCAGTGGTTTGCGCTTTGGCGTGTAAAGCGTTAGGTGCAGAAAATGTGATGGCCGTACTCATGCCATCAAAATATTCTACCGACCATTCGGTAAAAGATGCCCTAGATTTGGTAGATAATATTGGCTGCGAGCACCAGATTATTCCTATTGCGGCAGCAGCCGATGCCTTTGATAGCATGATGGCAAAACCCTTTGAGGGCTTGCCGTTTAACTTGACAGAAGAAAATATACAAGCTCGTTGTCGGGGCATTGTGGTAATGGCGATGTCTAACAAATTTGGCTACATTTTGCTCAATACATCTAACAAGAGCGAGTGTGCCGTAGGCTACGGAACGCTTTATGGCGATATGTGCGGTGCTATCGGTGTAATTGGCGATGTGTATAAAACGCAGGTTTTCAAATTGGCCAAATACATCAACAAAGAACGAGAGATTATTCCGATAAACACCATTGTAAAACCACCATCGGCAGAGTTGCGTCCAGACCAAAAAGACTCCGACTCATTGCCGGAATACGATGTATTAGACCAAATTCTCTACCAGCACATAGAACTAAAAAAAGGCTCAAAAGAAATTATCTCGCAAGGTTTTAATGAAGCTCTGGTGAAACGCATTTTGCGTATGGTTAATCTCGCCGAGTTTAAACGCTACCAAACACCACCAATTTTAAGAGTATCGCCAAAGGCCTTTGGCATGGGCCGCCGTATGCCAATTGTAGGCAAGTATATGGATTAGCAATACTTTTATTACAAGTTTACCAAGCAATCTTAAGCAGTTTGCAATTATTAAGAGCGCAATTTGTGGCTACTATCATCCGCTAGTCCTGCTTTACGCTATATCTTTTTCGCTACGCTCAAAAGTATGCCGCTTCCCCCGATAGCTATCGGGGCAGGGCTATAATGGCAACAAGAGTCTACAAAACCAGTCAATATACCTAGAATCCGGCAGTTAAAATCACGGGAATTACGGATATATTATGGGTTGCTAAGCCAGTAACTTAGTGTAGTTTAATCCATAAAATAACAAGACATGAAAACTTTAAACAAATTCTTATTGGCTTTTTTACTAATAGCAGGTGTAGCAGCATGTAAAAAAGATAAAAATGGTGGTGATGGTGGCAATGCCGCAGAAGGCAAGGTAATAGCCAAAGTTGCAGGAGCAAGTTTTTCTTCGATGACAGCCACAGCAACCTATGTTTCGACAGGAAAAATGTTAACCATTTTGGGCTCTGATGCAAGTGGTAAAGCGATTAACCTTATGATTAATGGTTATGATGAAAAAACCGGCACTTATGAAATAACCAATGGAGGAATTGCTATTGCGGTTACGGCATCTTATATGGAAGGCAATCCGACTAATCCTAGCGCTTCAAAAAGTTGGCAAGCACCATATTCTGGTAGCGGAGTTATAGGCAAAGTACAAATCTCCGAATTTTCTAAAACAGGAAGTGTAAAGGGCACTTTTAACTTTACAGGAAAATACAGTAGTGATAATTCTACTAAAGAAATTACCGAAGGCGCTTTTAATTTAAAAGTTACAAGCTATTAAAAGCATTGGCTTTTGGTAATGTAATTTTTTCAGCCCTGCTAAGTTTTTAAAAAACTTGGTAGGGTTTTTAATTTTCAGCTATTCAGTTGAGATTTCTTCTTTTGCTATTTCCTGTTTTTTAGCTTTTGAGACTATTAAGTTTTGCATCAACAACAAACCAATACCTACCATAATAGAAACATCAGCCATATTAAAAATACCAGTCCTAAACAGTACAAAATCCATGTGTAGAAAATCGGTAACAGAACCATAAACAATTCTATCGAACACGTTTCCAATACCACCACCAATTAGAAAACAAATTCCAACTTGCATTAATCGAGATATGTTTTTGTTGGAATAAAGAAACCAAAGCCCATAAACTAAAACAGCGACGGGCAAAATGGTTAACAAAATTACCCTTACAAATTCCGGCAAGTTGCTCCCAGTACTTAAAAAAGCGCCGGCATTCTCCACCTTGGTTAAAATAAAACGGTCTTTAATGATGGTAATCTGTTCGTAAGGCTCGATGCTTTTTCGGGCAATTACTTTGGACACTTGGTCGCAACCAAGATTTAAAGCTACAATTAGCAATAGAAAAGCAAATTTTATAGAACTCTTATTTGTAATCATTTGTGGCTAACATTTTATTTTAAAACCCATTTCTTTAAAAGGATAAAAGCGGCAGCTAATAAAGCCAAAATCACACTAATTTTCGCTACAAAATCGCCATGTTTTACATAAAAAGTAATTTCGTCATTAAGGTTAACATCTGCTTTTAAGGCGGTGCGTGTCCACCATTTAGATTGTTTAATCACATCACCCCGCTGATTAATAAAACCCGAAATTCCTGTATTTGCTGAACGTACTACATACCTACGGGTTTCGATGGAGCGCAGTTTGGCATACAATAAATGCTGGTCTTTACCCGAAGTATTGCCCCACCAACCATCGTTGGTAATTACCGCAATAAATTGTGCACCTTGTTTAACAGAGCCAGCTATCCAATCGCCCCAAATAGATTCATAACAAATTACAGGAGCTACGCCAATGCCGCTATACGCATATAAAACACTAGGCTCATCTTGCCAACCATAGCCGCCTGTACTACCTCCAAGTTGTGCAAAAACAGGGATTAAAAAAGAAAACACTTTTGGGAATGGCAGTTTTTCTACTCCCGGCACTAGTTTGCTTTTGTGATAGAAAGCCACATTGGCAGAATTTTCAATCTGTACAGCAGCATTATAGTTATCGTAAAAACCACCGTTCGGATTTTCCTTTGCCGAAATTGTGCGTTTATCATTATAAAATCTCACACTTTCAACACCGGTAATTAGGGTTCCATTTTTGTATTTCGATAAAAATTGTTGTGCTTGCAAAAAATCGGGGTTGGTTCTTATCCGTTCTTCATCTGCATATTGCGGAATGGCGGTTTCTGGCCAAATAAAATATTCTGTATTGATTTGCCCAACAGAATCCGAGAGATGAGTTAAAATTCGCATTTGTTCAGCAGCAGAAATGGCCTCATATTTCTCGTAAGGGTCTATATTAGGTTGTACCGTTACTACATTTACCGGAATGCTTTTTTCTTCATAGTTTTTGTATTGATAGATGGAGTAACCAATAGGTAAGGCCAATAATAACACCCAAATTAAAGCAAGTTTGTATTGCTTTTGAGTTTTAATTTGCTCATAGGCCTCAAATGCTAGAATATTACTCAACAAAATCCATAACGAACCACCGTAAACACCCGTAAATTCGTACCACTGTACTATTTGGTGCATGCCTGCAAAACCGTTGCCTAAGGTCATCCAAGGAAAGGCCAAATCCCAAGTTTGGTGCAGATATTCTAAACTAATGTAAAAAGCAATTAAACCTATGTAAGAAATAACCTTGCCTGTGTAACTGCTTAAACGGTAATGTAACCAAAAAGCAGCCGTCATTAGTAAAGCACCTAAACCGTATGGAATAAGCGAGACCAAAAGCGAAACAATAGTGCCAACAAAACCCGTGTTTACTGCATTTATTGAATTGAAAACCCAATAGATACATGCTGTATTCCAAACCAGAAAAGTTAAGCCAGCAGTGAGAAATACTTTTTTACCGGTTTTTTTATCACGATTGGCGGTAACGTCTTTTAATGCAATGAGCAATGGCACTAAACCTATAAAAAGTAACGGTGCAAGCCAATTATTTGGAGGCCATGCCAGCCACATGATAAGGGCACTTAGTAAGGCTAAAAGGATTGTTTTTTTTGACATTAGCAGTTTCTTTCCCATTACGTCATGCTGAATTTATTTCAGTATCTTTTAATAAGCTGACCCTGAAATAAATTCAGGGTGACGTACTATTTATGGCAGTGGTTGGATTATAAATCTAGTTTGTAAAATAAGTCTTCCCAATTTGGATTAAAGTTGTTAATTAAATTCAATTTCCATTGCCTTTTCCAATTTTTTAGTTGTTTTTCTTTAGCAATAGCTTCGGTAATGGTCATAAATTGTTCGTAATAGACTAATTTGTTGCAATTGTATTTTGACGTAAAAGAATCAGGGTGAACTTTTTCTTTACGTTCTTTTATTCTAAAGAATAATTCTGATGTTACCCCTATGTACAAAACATTATGAGTATAATTGGTTAAGATATAAACACAGCCTCCTAGTTCCATTGTTTTAGCAATGTTACTACATACTATCTAAAATTGCGGCTTTCTTGTTTTCATACTCTTCTCGGGTGATGAGCTGTTTTTCGTACAAAGTTTTTAATTTGATTAATTTTTGTTCTGTTTCGTCTTCTTTGTTAACCTCATTAGAAGTTGTTTCTGGAATAACCACTGCTTCCTCAATTGGCAAATCGATTACAGGTGCAGCCGCAGGCATGTTAAACGAAGATGCCGAAGCTCTGTTTTCTTCTAATTTTTGTTGCCTTAGTAATTCCTTATACTGCTCCAATTGTTCATTGGCGGCTTGATGTAACTTTCTTACCTGCACTTTGGGTATAAAATCGGTAACAATATTCTCTCCCGATTGAGGTACACAAATAAATTTCGCACCCAATAAACCTTCTTTAAAAGACACTTCTTTAATGTTTTTCCAAGAAATGTCTTTAAAATTCATAGTTAAGCCTAAGTTGCTCGGCGAACAATAAAATATCCTTTTGTTGCTGATGGCAATACAGTCGGGTAAAATATTTACCGCAGGTTTTTTCTGTACGGCTAAGTATAAAATCTCTTCACCACTGGTCAATAAATCATTCAGTTTGCCTGCTACTTTTTCTACGGCCTTTGGGTCTTGCTCATCGGCCAAAAATCTATCTATGTTAATCATTGTTTTCCTTTGAATATTTATCCTTCTTTGTTCTTTTATCTTTACTCCCTACAACTCCGCCCACACAAATTACGAATTCTCCCTTTAAAATATTGTTTTCGAAATGTGATTTTACTTCTAATACCGTACCACGAACGTTTTCTTCGTATATTTTGCTTAACTCTCTGCTTACAGAAATCTGTCTATCCTCTCCAAAAAACTCTGCAAACTCGCCTAGTGTTTTTAATAACCGATGTGGACTTTCGTAAAAAATCATCGTTCTTTCCTCTGTGGCTAATTGTTTTAATCTGGTTTGACGGCCTTTTTTTACGGGCAAAAAACCCTCAAATACAAATTGGTCGTTTGGCAGGCCCGAATTAACTAAGGCAGGTACAAAGGCAGTAGCTCCCGGTAGACAACAAACTTCAATATTGTTCTTTAGTGCTTCGCGGACCAAAAAAAATCCCGGGTCTGATATAGCCGGAGTACCTGCGTCTGAAATTAATGCAACGTTTTGTCCATCTTTTAAAAACTTGATGATTTCGGCAGTTGCCTTATGTTCATTGTGTTGATGATGTGCAAAAACCCGTTTATCGATACCAAAATGTTTGAGCAAAGGTGCACTGGTGCGTGTATCTTCGGCCAAAATCAAATCCACCTCTTTTAAAATACGGATAGCCCTAAAGGTCATATCTTCCAAGTTTCCTATCGGTGTGGGTACGAGATAAAGCTTTCCTTCCATGTTGCCAGTTACAGGTTGCGAGTTACGGGTTGTGGGCTACAAGTTTTAGATGTTGCATAAAAACACACAACACATAACACATAACACGTAACTCTTATTATCTTTGTTGAAAAATTAAAATAATGCTGCAAGTTAACTATATCCGTGAAAATAGAGAGAAAGTTTTAGAGCGATTGAGCGTTCGTAACTTTAAACAGGTAGAATTGGTAGATGAAATCATCGCTGTGGATGAAGAACGCCGTTCCACCCAGTTCTCTTTGGATAATTTACAGGCAGAAGCTAATACAGCGGCCAAACAAATTGGCGAATTGATGCGCAACGGTAAAAAAGAAGAGGCAGAAGCCGTTAAAACACAGACTGCAACGCATAAGGAAAAGATTAAATCTCTTGGCGAAAAACTTAGCGAATTAGAAGAAAAACAGCACGCTTTAATTGTGCAGTTGCCAAACCTACCTTATCATTTAGTGAAAACGGGCAGCACTGCCGACGATAATGAAGTGATTTATACTTATGGTGAACCATCGGCTTTGCCGGAAAATGCTTTGCCACATTGGGAACTGGCCGCCAAATATGATATTATTGATTTTGAATTGGGCACTAAGATTACCGGTGCAGGTTTTCCGGTTTATAAAGGTAAAGGGGCTAGGTTGCAACGTGCTTTAATCAATTTCTTTTTAGACCATGCTACGACCGCTGGTTATAAAGAAATGCAAGTGCCACATTTGGTAAACGCCGCATCTGGTTTTGGTACAGGGCAATTGCCCGATAAAGAGGGACAAATGTATCATGTTGGTATTGATGATTTATATCTCATTCCAACAGCAGAAGTACCAGTTACCAATTTGTATCGGGATGTAATTTTAAAAGAAGAAGACCTGCCGATAAAAAACACAGGTTATACGCCTTGTTTCCGTAGAGAAGCAGGTTCTTATGGAGCGCATGTCCGTGGTTTAAACCGTTTACACCAGTTTGATAAAGTAGAAGTTGTACAGATTACCCATCCTGATAAGAGCTACGAAACTTTGGAAGATATGAGTAAATATGTACAATCGTTATTGCAAGAACTAGGTTTGCATTACCGTGTATTGCGTTTGTGCGGTGGCGATATGGGCTTTACATCGGCCATGACCTACGATATGGAGGTTTGGAGCGCAGCCCAACAACGTTGGTTAGAAGTTTCTTCGGTATCAAACTTTGAAACTTATCAAAGCAACCGTTTAAAATTGAGATTTAAGGGGAAAGAAGGGAAAACACAATTGGCACATACGTTGAATGGAAGTGCTTTGGCCCTACCTCGTATCGTTGCTTCTATTCTAGAAAATTATCAGACTGACAAAGGAATTAAAATACCTGAAGCCTTGGTGAAATATACAGGTTTTGATATTATCGACTAATCTACTTTCACATAGATAATCATATCTATTGTTAATTGGTCTTTCAACGAAATAAGCCCCATCATTTTTTTGAGGGGCTTTATTTTATAGTCCCTTAATGAAAGTTGGTGGCTGCTGTTGCAACGGTAAATACCTTTTGATTTGCTGTATGTAAATTGCAAAGTGTCGCTACGTTTTTCGCCTGCAATTGTAATGTTAACCAAGGCTTGGGCGGTTCCGTTATCCTCACTATAATTTTTTAAGAAGTTAATTTGTTGTAGGGCGATGCTAATGTTTGGGTAGGTTCTGTAATTCATCATATTCCTATAATCTCGGTCCATTAAGTTACTGCCAGAACTAAAGGCAATAACCTCTGCATTGAGTTTTGCGTTTTTAACCGTAAGCACATTTTTGGCTTGTTCTGCTTTTATGGTGTTACTATTCAGTTTAACCGATTTCTCGTAGGTAAAAGTAAACTTATTAACGTTAGAATTTCCCTTAATAAGAATACTGCTTTCTGGCAAAATATTTAGTCCATATTCTTGTCCAACGCATAGCACAGTAGGAATAAAGAAAATAAAGCTGAATAAATAACCGTAAAAAGTGTTCATGGTTGTTATATTTATTTTAGGGGATACATTTAGTTAAAAAGCCGCTCTTAAACCTAATGAAGAGCGGCTCAAACCATAACTATTCAACTATTAACTAATTATTTTTAGAAACCTACGGCCGCTTCGAAAATCATGCCTTTGAAATTACCTCCAGACAATAGATTTGCAGTAGGATAACCATTGTATTTCTGATTTACATATTCGGCTTTAACCACCATGTTTTTGGTTACAAACCAGCCTGCACCAGCTTGTACACGGTTTACTTTTACTTCTTGTGCCATGCCTGCAAGTTCGGCTTTAACGGTGTTATAGCGCAAGCCTACAAATAGGTTTTCGTTTTTCCCCATACGATAGACACCTTCTACGACCATCTGGGTTACATCTCTTTTTGTAGCTTCGGTAATGGCTTTACCCTTTGCAGTTTCATAAGTACCAAACAGTTCTAAACCTTGATATTTGATGAACGGGTTAATCATAATGGCAGTTACCTGACGGCTAAAGCCCGGACGTAAATTGCCAGACCAAGCTGCATCTTTTGCTGTTGTAGCGGCTCCGCCAGTCAATGCCGGTTCCATCACTAAGTAATACCTAGAGCCACCTCTATCACCTGTATATAAGGTATTGCTGGCCGCACCGTTGTTGTGGTATATAGAACCTGTTAAGCGTAATCTCAAATCGGTGTTTACTTGTTTATCGTAGCCTAATTTCCCGATAAAAGAAGGATTACGTGTTGGGGTTTCGTTTATATTACCTTGTATCTCTCCGTTATGTATAGCCGCAACAGCTAAGAAACCATTTTTTTGAAAATCAATTTCTGCACCAATTTCGGTAGTAAAGGCATCTAAAATGTAATTTCCTACAAATGGATTATATAAAGCATGCCCGTTATCGGTTCTGCGAAAGTGTGCATCACCATAGTTGTCTTCATAGTGCCCAATTTTAACAGTTACATATTTGAATATATTATCAAGTATTTCTGAATTGAAAGGTGAGGCATCAATTTGTACGAAGCCACCTTTCACCCAGGTTTCTTGGTGGTGACGGGCAGATAGGTAAGAAATTAAGTTTAATCTGATACCTTTCGCCAATTGCGCATCAATATTTAAATTGGCTGTAGCAAGATTAAAACCACTACGCAATTTGTAAAGTTGTGAGGTAGAGGTAGACGTATTGCTGTGTTTCAATGCCTGAAATTGTTGGGTAAACCCAGCACCAATTTTCACTTTTACATCGTCAAACGGAACGGTATCGGTTTTTGGGGTTTCAAACATATTAATACCGCCTTTATCGTAAGGCCTTAAATTTTGGATTTTAGCCTGTTGCGAAAACGCAGTTCCGGCTACCATAACAAAAACTGCGGCAAGTAAAATTCTTTTCATTTTTATAGTGATTAAATGGTTAACTAATTAGTCGTTTTTAAAAGTCGTGTTAAATACAATGGTTACTTCATCGCCAGTTTTAATAGTGCCCAACAAGGCCTTAGGCGGAGTAACACCAAAAGAAGTCATTTTAAAAGTGGTAGAACCTTTAAATACAACTCCGTTGGCTGTAAGTATTGCATTTACCGGAAAACTGATAGGTTTTTGATTACCTGCGATAGTTAGATTTCCTTTGGCTACAAAATCGGCTTTGCCGGTAGTAGCTTTTACATTGCTGATATCAATCAGAGCAAAAGTTATTTTTGGAAATTTATCGGCACTTAAAGCCTTGTACATGTTCTTGTCCATGCCAGCTTCATAATAGTCGCCATTTTCTTTTATGCTCTTCATTGATTTTACTACCAATTGCAGATTTACAGCGGTAATGTCTTTTAAGGTAAGCGCATTTGCGGTATAAGAAATGTCGCCGCTAATCTGTTCAGTTTTACAGCGCCAGTCGTGCAATGATGAGGTGCCTTTAACAAGGATAGAGCTTTCTTTTATGCTTAGTTTTGCAGTTTGGGCTTTGCCCGTTAAGGAAAAAACCGAGAGGATAGCTAATAGTGTCCAGCATGATTTTAAAGTTTTCATAACATTTAAATTTTATACTGTAAAGGTCTAGCTAATTAACATGCCAGCATATGATAGCCCTCATTTCAAAAAATGACGGTGATTATATAATTCGTGATTAAAATCACAAAAAAAGCCAGACACAATGCCTGGCTATCAAAAATTTGTATAATTGCCCTCTATAAAATAAGAATCAACAATAGTATAATGATGATAATGGCTCCAACAGATAGATAAACGCCACCACCCATTGCTTTAGCCTGCTTTTTCATTTCCTTGAGTTCTTTTCGTAATTCTTTTCGTTCTTCTCTGCTTAGCTTTGATTTGTCCATTGCTTTAATTTCTTCCACTCTGGACGTAATTCTATTTAACTCTGTACGTTGTTCGGCAGTGAGTTCTGTTTTAGGTTTATCATTCGCTGCAACGGCGAGGTTAATGTTAAAGGATAATGCTGCCAATAACATCAATGGATAGATTAATTTTTTCATGTGTTTTAAATTTTATTGTCGAAGTTATTTAAACTAAGGTTTGTTCAATTTCAATAACAACACACATGAGATAATTGTTCTATCCTATAAGGAAGATTTTAAAAAATTAAAGAATGATAATCAGCAACAACAAAATAATGATGATAGCTCCTAATGAAAGCGTTACGTTTTGGCTTAAGAAATCCGAACGCCTTTTAAGTTCTTTAACTTCCTTTTTTAAGGCTCTTCTTTCGGCTTTTGTAAGAGCCGATTTATCCATTGCCTTAATTTCTTCTACACGTTTTGTGATATGCTCAATTTCGGCTTTTTGTTCGGTTGTAAGCTCTGTTTTTGGTTTATCATTTAAAACAGGATTAGCATTAACAGTAGTAGAAAGCGTAGAGAGTATTGAAAATGCAAAAAGCAAGGTTAAAGTGTAAAACGGTTTTTTCATTGTATGCGCTAGTTATTATGTATATAAATTAATAAAAAGAACCTATCAGTAAATACGCTGATAGGTTCACAAAATTATTAAAAATAAATTATTTAATCTCGAAAACAGTATTTACAGTAAAGCTCAACTTAATTTTCTTGAAATCAATTTCTGGTGCGCTTTCTGCTCCGTCTGCCATTGCCATTGTTTTCATGGCGTAGTTCCTGTACTGCGGTACTATTAAGCCACCGTTATTCTCAATGTCTTGGATATCTAAAACGCTACCTAATTTATCTCCTAATGCTTCAACCATATAAGTGGCTTTTTCTTTAGCAGCTAACAGCGCTTTTATTTTAAGTTCTTTTTTAAGGCTTTCTATTTTGCTGTAATCGTAGCTGTCTATATTGGTACTGGCAATACCTTTGGCATCAATACCTTCTAAAATCAGGTTAAATTTATTTAGGTCGGTAACTTTTAAACGGTATTGTTTACTAGCTAAAAAATCCGGATTTTTCTTTTTTTCAGTTTGATAATTCCAACTGCTTAAATTGTTAATCATTAAATTTTCTTTAGCGATACCTGCTTTTTGTACAGCATTGTATAGCTGAGTTTCCAGAGTGGTGATGTCGACTTTCTTTTTACTGTTGCCGTCCTTTAAATATTCTCTCAAAGAAATGTTAATGTAAATGATGTCTGGAGTTACTTCTGTTTCAGCAGTACCACTAACGGTAATTTTTTTTCTTAAATCAACTTGTTGCGCCATGGCATTCAAGCTAGAAAGGGCTACTAGAGCTAAGAGCGTGTTTACAAATAATCGTTTCATAATTTCTAAATTTTTGTGTGTTTATAAATGAGATGTAAATATCTTTCCAAATCCATAAACAATTTTGCTGCATTAAGCTAAAACCGAGCCAAACTTCAAGTAATGAGCCAATTATTTTGTCTTTATGAGTACCTATTTTGTGATAAACGAAAATCTGAAATATAAAAAGAAATAGTTTTTCACATTTCCACACAAATTGGCTTAGTGTTTGTTTACATTTCACAACAAGGAGGAATAGTCATGATAGCAAACCTACACCAATCGGCCGCGGCCGCATTTTACAACATCCGAGAAAAGAAAACGACTAAACCTTCTACTTATAAAGAAAGGGTGATAGCCGACCGAATTATAATGATAATGATGCTGATAGTAACCATTATATTCGCTATTGTTAGCACATAATTACAACAGCAGAGTATCTATACGCTGCCCCTGTACCATATTTAACGATTTAGACCAACTGAACACTGTAAAATGTCCATCTTGCGATGCCACCAAAGCCAAAGCATTACGCTGGTCGAAAATGAACTGTGCAGCAGACAAATGCCTAGTGCCGCCAATTTTGGCCGGATGCACTACAATAGCTTCGGCATTGTTAATAGGTTCTGAGTAGCATATTTGTTGTATATGCTCGCTGCTATTTGCCCGTCCAGTTTTAGCGCCAAAGGCTAACAATTCGTATTCATCGGTAATAATAGTAGCGCCATCTACGGCAGTTAATCCTGCTAAATGGTCAATTTCTCTCTTTAATGCAGTTTGCCAAAAAATCTCGCTGGCTTCGCCCCTATCTTTTCTCATTAAATCTGCCAAGCCCTTAAAAGGTGGTGTTAAAGCATAGCTGATGGGATGAATGACCGAACGCTCCCAATCATTGGTATTTTGTGGCACAATTAAAACTGCTCCACCCCTGCCATGAGCCCTCATAGATACTGATAATTGAATGAGGATATTGGTTGCATCACTCCAATAATTTTCAGCTGTTAAATCCAATAACGATAATAGAATATTAGGGCACTCTCCATTTTTTGGTGTATTTTCATTTACAATCTTAATTTGGTCGCCTTTTAGTACAGCAACATTGGTAAATTTGCCAAAACCATACATTCTTCTGTGCTTTACTACCAACAACGCCGGCTCTGAAACATCTACCACAAAACAGTAGTTTGGCAGGTTTAAAGTAGTACCCCAAATGTATAAATCATAGCCATCGTGCCATACACCAATATGAATTCCTCCTCTTTCTACCCCTGGTGCCAACTTGGTAAGCATGTTGGGATTTAAGGATAAGTTCTGTTTAAAAAGCAAAGGCTTGGTTGCCTGTTCTGGCGGTAAAAACGCAATAGATATTTTGGGTGAGTGCCCTTCCTCTTTTCTTAAACTGCTCCAAAAAGCGGCATCTAAAATAGCTTCGATTACTCGGGCTGGCGGCTGTGGGGCTAAGTCAATTTCTCCTTTGGCACTGGCTTCGGCCAAATGCGTAGCAAAGTGTGTTTCTATGGTAGGTGCAACAATTTGCGCCGCTTGGTAAGTAGCCCGATTAATCATGTTACTAAGTTATTATTTGGTATCGTAAAATTATCAAGTTACAGTTTTTTAGTTGTAAGCAAAAAGTCAGATTTAGAGAAGTTGAATAATAGAACAGAATGACCACTAAATAATCAAGAAAAAGCTTGCAAACAAACTGTAACGATTCTGTAACGCCTAAAATTTCATCAGACAGCCATTTTTAAAGAATTTCAAATGGTTTTTCACAAGCCCCACAACAAATTCAAATTCCAACCAATTAGATTAAAAATGAAAACAACGCTACTATTTGTATTATTTGTCCTGCTATCTTATTTTGGATTTGGACAAGGGCCTGATGCTAATGGCACACTGTATGTTAAAAAAGGCGAAACTGGGAACGGGAATTCTTGGACCAATGCCATGGGCGAACTAGCCGATGCGCTTCTTCTTACCAAATCCCTAAATGAAACTTCTCCGGGCATAGTAAAGCAAATCTGGGTAGCTGGAGGAACTTATCAACCGTTATATAGTGCAGAGGATGGCAATTTCGGCAATCCTGATGGAAGAAATAATACTTTCCTGCTCGTAGACAATGTTGAGCTATATGGTGGTTTTGAAGGAACAGAAACTAGTTTGGGGCAACGTAAATCACCTGCCGACAATGAAAGTACACTAACAGGTAATTTAGGTAGCCAAGCGGCATACCATGTGGTAGTGGCGGCAAGCAACGGTAACGAGAGCTTTACCATTAATGGCTTTACCATTACAGAAGGTAATTCGATAGATATATATAGCGAAGAACTGCATACCATAAAAGGCGTTGCCGTAAATGTACAACATGGAGCGGGTTTATATGCCAATGTGAGCATTTCCATAGAACAATGTAAGTTTACCAATAATCAATCTAGTTTTGGAGGTGGCGTATTTCTGAATGCCGGTGGTACAGCATATGCCAAAATCAACAGAAATATATTCGAAAACAACATGGCTTTAAGGGGTGGTGGTATTTATATTGGCATAAATGCCGAAGTAAGAAATAACCTGATTACAGGCAATGCGGCAATTTACATGGGCGGTGGGGGTATGAGCATTTCAGGCGGCGCTGTCAAGGTACTAAACAACAACATTACCAACAACAGTTCACTTAATCAATGGGGCGGTGGTATTTATTTAATTAATGGCGACTATACTATCTACAACAATTATTTTCAAGGGAACACCCACAACCTGAGCGATATTGAAGGTACTAGCTATCCAGATATTAATTATTTACAAGGTACAGTAGATTTCGATTACAATTTTGTGCAAAAATATCATGCCAATACAGACCATAACATTACATCGGGAGATATTCAAAATGCCGGAGACCCAAACAGTAATACATCTGGTTACCACGTACAGGTAGGGGAAGTAGATTTTAATGGACGTAAAAGAATACAGGGCGGACGAATAGACATTGGCTACACCGAAGCTACCGAATATATGCCTGATGAAAACGGTATTGTTTATGTAAACCAAAACACTCCTTTTGATGGGGATGGCTCTTCTTGGGGCTATGCTGTTAAAGATTTGGCAATGGTTATCAAATCGGCAGCTAATAATAATGTCATTAAAAAGATTTGGGTGGCCAAGGGCACTTACTTGCCTCAATTTAAATCGGCAGAGGTAAATCAAAACAATGTAGCCACTACAAATGTGAGCAAAACTTTTGTCTGGACACCGGACTTACAAGTTTTCGGTGGGTTTTCCGGTTTGGAAAATCCAGTGAGCTTTGACCTTAATCTCCGCGATTTCGATCTTAACGAAACCATATTAAGTGGAAATTTAAATGGCAATAATGTTGACAACGCCCAACATATCATTATAGGAAGCGGCGATTTAGGTAGTCTAGCAGAAATTAATGGTTTTACCATTGCCAATGCCCAAACTTCTGGAGGATTATCGGCAATGGATGAATTGGTAAACGGTAATCTTATCAGTTCTAGACATGGTGCGGGTATTTATCTCCAAAATGCAGCTATACAACTGAAAAATATTATCATTAAAAAAAATTCTGCAATTAATTGGGCCGGTGGCGGATATGGAGCCGGCCTATATTTTAGTGCTGCACTGCCCACAACGAGCTTAAAACTTTCTAACGTTGTATTCAGCTTAAATGAATCAGCTATGGGTGGTGCTGTCTATCATACAGGAGGCAATGTTAGCTATGAGCTTGTGAATTTTTCCAATAATACCGCCACAGCCAGAGGAGGCGCAATGTACAACGCTAATACAACCGGGACTATCTTTAACACGGTATTTAAGAAAAACAAAGTGCTAGATGCCGAGCCAAACAGAGGTGGTGGGGCTATTTATAACGGAAACACTACGGGCACAAATATAAAATTTATCAATTCGGCTTTTGCAGAAAATGAAGCTCCAATAGGAGGAGCTATGACCAACAATGGCGACAATACCTTAAATGTAACCTTGGTTAATTGCACCTTTTATAAAAATGTGGCCAATGCCAATACCGATTATCCTACTGCCGCCGGGGTTTTGATGGTTGGTTCGCCAGAGGTTACCATCAGCAACAGTATTTTTTACGGAAATATAGTAACCGATGCCGACGATGTTAAGGATATTTTGCCTTCATCGGCATCGCTTACCATCAAAAACAGCATTACAGAAACCTATGGTACTCATGGCATTAACGGTAATATGGTAGGTACTAACCCTATGTTCGCAGATGCTCCTCAAGGCAACTATACCTTACAAACGGGTAGTACAGCCATTAATGCCGGAGATAATTCACTTTATACTGCCACTGGCAGAAACTTAATTACAGATACAGATTTAGCAGGTCATCCCCGCTTATCGGATTCTAACATAGACATGGGTGCTTATGAAAGCACAACCGTATTACCTATCGAATTGAATTTCTTCACTGCTAAATTAGAAAACAACATTGTCGTATTAAGATGGGAAACCTTATCAGAAAAGAGTAATGCAGGTTTTGAGATTTTTCGCTCTGCGGATGCCAAAAATTATACAAAATTAGACATGGTAGATGGAAAAGGTACAACCAACAGTAAAAATAGCTATACCTGGTACGACCACCGACCGCTTAATGGTATCAACTACTACAAATTGGTACAGAAAGATAAAGATGGAAAAGCCGAAGAACTCGGCATTAGACCTTTAACTTTTAGCTTTAATGGTGAAGAAGTAGTTCTGTACCCCAACCCGGTAAAAGAAAAAGCCAATATAAAATTTAGTGCCAGCTTTTATAATAACATTATCCTTTCGGATATAAGAGGAAAGATTATACAGCAAATAAAACTAAACCATGCCGAAACAGAGAAAGCAATTGTAATGAGCAATATTCCAGAAGGCATTTATCTTTTAAAACTGCAAGGCAATGGAAAAAGCGTAGTGATTAAGATAATTAAAAATTAAATTACTGTCTGTAAGAAACGAGAGTGTCTAAAAAGGTCGGTCGTCATTCCCGTGAAAACGGGAACCGAGCTTGCGAGCTCAGCGAAGCTAATCCTAAAGCATTAGTAGGTTTTTTAGCTTACTAACGCATAACGATTGTCAGTCAGGCTTGTTCCAAAGGAACTCCCTTGGAGCAATGACGGCAGAGTTTCGACTTTTTAGACACCCTTGTTTTTCTTTTAAATCTGATCTGCTAAATCTTCCAATTGCATATCTTCATTACCCATCTTTTTGCGTAACCGATGCCAAGTTACCCTTAACGATTGTGGCGAAATACCTAAAGCATGTGCCATTTCCTGTTTGGTCAATTTCAGTTTGGTAAGCACTATTAATTTAGTTTCGGCAAGTGTAATACCTAATATTTTTTCCCTTAATCTTCTAATATATCTCGGATGTACTTTTTCAAAAGCATCCTGAAATTTATCCCAACTTTCATCAGTAAGTATAGCATTTTTTGTAACCAGTGCTACGGCTTCGTTCTCCTGATGCTTTTGAGCTGCCCGCATTTCTTCAATCAACTGGCTGTTATCAGAAATAGTTTGTGCAAAAGCGTCAATTTGTTGTTTGGCAATCTCTAATTCCTTATTTGTCCATTTTAATTTGGCATCTTTTGCCGCTTCTGCCATCAATCGCTTTCGGCGTTGTAAATAGTACACCAATGCAGCTAAAATTGCTAGAAAAACCACCACAATAACAAGAATAAAAACTTGTGTATTCTTGATTTTTTCTCTAAGTAAAAATTCGGTCCGCTCGGCAGCTAATTTTTGTGCACTCTCCTTTTGCTGTACCCTAAGCAACTGCAAAGCATTCACCTTTTTATTATCCTCTTCCCTAGCCAGCATTGCCGAATCCAAGTATTTATTTGCCGTTATAGCATTTCCTTTTGCCAAATACCATGTACTTTTTACGCTATAAAACCGATGCAGTAAATCTAGAGAGGGATCTGATGATTTTTTCAAACAAAGGCTAGATTTCTCAATCCATTCCCAAGCCTTACCATATTGCTTTTGCTTAATACAAATATCTGCCAAGGGGACTGTTGCCCCTGCCGCTAATCGCCAATCAAGTTCCTCAACTGCTTTTTTAGCATCTTGCTCCATCAATGGGATGGCCAAAGCGTAATGCCCTCTTAAGTAATGGTTATAGCCAATATTGCCTTGCGAAATTGTATATCTGATATTGTTTCTACCAAAGTATTTAGACTGACAAGCCTTGTCAAAATAATAATCTGAACTATCTAATTTGCCTAGTTGCCGATAACACAAACCCATTGTGTTATTTGCCGACCATACCGCCTTCCAATTAAAATCAGTTGGCTTAATGGATAATGCCTTGCGCACATAGGCCATTGTACTTGGATAATCTTTAAAATAATAATGCAGTTCTCCTATTAAACCATAGTATTCTGCGGTGTTAGGAAAATCTATCGAGTTAGTTTTCTCTAGCAAATTACCCAGTCTTAAATAATATTCGGTTGCTAGTTCGTAATTGCCAACTCTGCGCCAATAAAATTCGCCAATTACCCTTAAGGCCCTTGCTTCTATATGCAAATAGTTCTCCTGTTTACCTTTTTCGGCAATGGCTTTTAATTTCTGTAATACTAAATCATGAGGATTATCGAAAGTCCAATAGGAATAATAATACGCCTTAAATAATTCTACCTCCAACACCATTTCTCTGTCTTTATGCTGCTGTCCGTAGGCCTCCATCCGTTTCAAAAAAGCAAAGGTTTTGCTTGTATCGGTATTATTTACCAGTTCGCCATAAAGTGTATCAATGATATAAACTTTATCCTTATATGGAATATGCAACAACTTTTGATATTGTGCCGCAGTAGACAGGCTAATACCTAAAACGAGTAGCAGATGTAAATGAAGGAAAATACGCAGTTTCTTAAACATCAACAGTGCATTAGTGTCCATAAAAATAGAAAATACTTCATTAATAGTGGGTTTCTTTCTTAACCTATATCAATGTCCGAGAAAATAATGCACTGTAAATTTGTATCAACAAAGGAGAAAAAATTATGGCACATACCGTATTACACAAAGCCAATACCCGTGGAGCAGCAGACCATGGTTGGTTAAAAAGTTTCCACTCTTTCAGCTTCGCTGGATATTATAACCCAGAGCGAATTAACTTTGGTGCGTTAAGAGTTTTAAACGATGATTTTGTAACTGGCGGGATGGGATTTGGGGAACATCCCCACGATAATATGGAGATTATCTCTATTCCCCTAGAAGGAGAATTACAGCATAAAGATAGCTTGGGGAATACCGCTACAATTAAATCTGGAGAAATTCAGGTGATGAGTGCCGGAACTGGCGTTTACCACTCGGAGTACAATCCCAACGCGGCAAATCCTGCCAAGTTTTTGCAGATATGGATATTTCCTAACAAAAGAAATGTACAGCCCCGTTACGACCAAATTACCATTGACGCAACCACTAGAAACGAGTTTATACAAGTACTTTCACCCAATGCCAATGATGCCGGCGTATGGATTTATCAAGATGCTTGGTTTAACATGGCAAGATTTGATGCAGATACGACCAAAAGCTATCAATTGCATAAAACAGGGAATGGTGCTTATATCTTTGTATTAAAAGGTAGTATCAAAGTAAATGGCGAAGCTATTGATACAAGAGATGGTTTTGGTATTTGGGAAACCGACCAATTTGAAATTACCGCCAGTACCGATGCTGAATTTTTAATTATGGAAGTTCCGATGAAATTCTAAATAATGATAAATATCTTAATAGTTTGTACTAACCAACCTATTGCCAACACGATAGCACGCTTAATTAATAAAATGGAAGATTGGCGTGCTTCCGTTGCTTTATCCTTAAATGATGCTTTAGAGCATTGTTACGCCAAAACTTACGATGTAATACTAATTGGCTCGGGAATTATGCAGGTACAGGAAGATGTTTTAAATCTTCATCTCGAAAAATTAAATGCCACAACACCGATAGTAAAACATTATGGCGGCGGCAGTGGGTTGTTATATGCAGAAATATATCAAGCCTTAGCTCAAGGCAAAGCATAAAATAGAAAAAGCGTCCCGATTTTAAAATCGAAACGCTTTTTCTATTTACTGGAAACTTAATTAATAAGTTGCAGCTAGTTTTAAAGCATTGTATGCATTTACTACACCACCGGTAACCGAAATATCTTTCAGCGCATCCGATTTTTCTACGGAGTTCATGATAATCTCTTTTACCTGTTTAGCGGTTAGCTTTGGATAATAAGAACGGATTAAAGCAGCTAAGCCTGCAACCACTGGCGACGCCATACTTGTACCATTATTATCTTGATATTTTTGATCTGGGTAGGTTGAATAAATACCAAAACCCGGTGCAAATACATCTACCGTAGTTTTACCATAATTAGAGAAAGAGGCTTTCAATCTGTTATCGTTATATGGGGTTGATGCACCAACGGTTAACCAACTATCGGCATAAGTGCCATCTTCATATTTATTGGTCGGAAAATTATTTTCTACATCAAGATTTTTATTGTCGTTTCCGGCAGCGTGTACCAACAAAACATCTTTACTTATCGCATATTTTACAGCATCGTCAACGGCTTTTTTATCCCACGAATAGGCTTTACCAAAACTCATGTTCAATACTTTTGCACCATTATCAACCGCATAGCGTATGGCGTTTGCCACGTCTTTATCACGCTCATCGCCATTTGGCACATTACGCACGGCCATTAACAACACATTATCGGCCACGCCTTTTATGCCGATTGTATTTTTTCTATCTGCACCAATAATACCTGCTACGTGTGTACCGTGAGATGGGTCTGGGCCTTTAGAATCTGTATTGCCATAAAAACGCTCATTGCTGTTATTTTCATCATCGCCAACAATATTGCGTGGGTCGAAAGTTAGATTGTAATTATAGTTAACTTGGTCGTAATAATGGTCATAACCCGGTTTTATCTGCGTTTCATAAAACGTTTTATAATCCATATTTGCCAAAGCCCTAATCAAAGTGTTTTTAATACTGTTTTCTACCTGTCCATCGGCATTAAAGTTTTTAACATCTTCCTGCGTGGGATTTTCTTTCCCAATTTTTTTGGCCACTCCGTCTACCGCATTTTTAATGGCTTCGAATCTTTGCAAACTCGCTTTAGCTTTTTCTAAGCCTTTTTCAAATTCTTTTTTATTTGCCAGATAAGCCTCGAAATCTTTCCTATCTGTTGCCGAGACATTTTCCTCGGTTACGTTGGCAAAACGGGCAGCATCTCTACGAACTATACGGGTTAGCTCTAAAGTTTCTTGGTTAATATTTCCATTTTTACCCCCTAAGAAACTCCACCCGTTAACATCATCTACATAACCATTTTTATCGTCGTCTTTACCGTTTCCGGCTTTTTCCTTTCTATTGGTCCACATTACGCTTTTTAGGTCTTCGTGAACACCATCAACCCCACTATCTAAAATGCCAACAATAACCGTTGTAGATTTTTTGCCTTTTAATAATTCGTTATATGCCTTTTCGGTACTGATACCAAAAACGCTATCGGTTTTAAGGTCTAAGTTATACCAGTTTGGTTTTTGCGATTGGGCAGATACAACCAAAGGCCCTGTTGCCAACAAAGCTAAGGCAATCAGCCTTTTAATTTGATTTTTATTCATCTGTAATTAAAATTTATAAAATAAGTTAGTGTTAAGAAACGGCAAGATACTTTGTTTTATTATGATTATCAATGTTGGTAACAACGATATCATATTTATGTGGCATAACCTGACAGTATAGAAGATAAAAAAGTGCTTTTTGCATATTATATTGTTCTACCAATGAGCATTGGGGAAAATGATAAAAACCACAAATTCACAAGCAAGGCTGCCAACTATTCATTTAACAACCTTGCCAAAATATTACTGCCAGCCACCACCCAATGCCCTGTACAGCCCTAAACTTGCATTAAGTTGCGCTGTTTTTAAACCGGTTAAATCTAACTCGCCCTGCAATAGATTGGCTTGTGCGGTAATCACTTCTAAATAGTTGGCCATGCCACTTTTAAAAAGCAAATCTGAATTTTTGACAGCCGTTTGCAATACCTTTACCCTATTTTGGGCAATGGCGTATTCATTTTTGAGGTTTTCTATTTTAGTCTGCTCGTTGGCTACTTCAACCACCGCTCCCAGAACCACTTGTCTGAACGATAATACAGCTTTTTCTCTTTCTATTTTAGCCAATTCGAACTGTGTTTTTAATTCTTTTTGGTGAAAGATAGGTTGGGTAATTCCGCCACCTAGCACGCCAAATAAAGAGGCCGGAATATTAAACCAATTACTTGCCCTAAACGAATTTAAGCCCGTACTAGCGGAGATGGTGAGGCTTGGATATAATCTGGCGTTTGCCACACCAACTTTTGCATTGGCAATCCTTAAACCTAGCTCATAGCTTTTAACATCGGGTCTTATGGCGAGCATTGTAGCTGGCACGCCAACAGCCAACTGTTCAGGAACGGTGAGTTGTTCCAATGTTGTTGCCCGTTCTACTGCCGATGGGAATTTACCTGTAAGCTCGCTCAAGGCATTTTCCTGAATGTTGATTTCTTGATTTAGTTGAGGTATCAATTGCAATGCCCTTAGCCGTTGCGCTTCTGCCTGTTGAACTGCCAACGAAGTAACTTGTCCGGCGTCAAATTGCATTTTAATCATTCTTAAGGTGTTATCATTAAGCACCATGTTTTTTTTTGCGACATCCAACTGTGCATCCAACATCAACAAACGATAAAATCCCGAAGCAACAGCAGCTACCACCCTTGTTTGTACTGCTTTTTTTACTTCTGCGGATTGCAGGAAGGAGGCATAGGCCGCTTCTTTTTGTTTTCTGATTTTTCCCCAAATATCGGCTTCCCAACTTAAAGCCAAGTTGGCATTATAATCTTCAATATGCGTAGTTCCCAAAAATTGGGAGGCACTCAAACCGTTTAAACTATTGTCTGATGGCCTGTTGGAATTTGCCGCAATCTGTAAGTTTAACTGAGGGAGATAGCCCAATTTAGAGCGTTTCAGTATCAACTCCGCAGCATCAATATTTTTGATGGCCAACTGTAAATCATAATTTTTTGCCAACGCACTATCTATCAAATCGTGGATAGCGGAAACCTTAAAAAAATCCTTAATTGGCAATGAGCCAATGCTATTGCTATCGGTGATGTTTACATCCCTAAACTGAAAAGGCGCAGCTTTTGATGGATCAATTACGCTTTGCGGAATACTGCATCCGTAAACGGATACAAGCAGTACGCCGAGCAGAATTTTTATATTTCTATTCATAACAGTATATCGTTTTGTAAGGATGATGAAGCCAAACATGTGTTATTGATGAGTACTTCATCATCTTAATCTTTTAATGTATATGTATTTCGTTTTGGTGTTCCTGATGCCCCACAGCAAGCGGGACTCCTGTAAATTTTTCTTGAAGAAACTGAAACAGGATGAAAAGCACGGGAATAATAAATATCCCCAATACAACTCCAAAAAACATGCCCCCGGCAGCGGCTATACTGATGGAATGGTTTCCTAAAGCCGATGGACCTACGGCTGTCATCATTGGGATCATTCCCGCAATAAAGGCCAGCGAAGTCATTATAATTGGTCTTAAACGTAATTTTGCCGCTTCTAAAGCCGCCGAAAGCAAGGATTTCCCGGCTCTTCGGCGTTGAATGGCAAACTCCACTATCAAAATGGCATTTTTGGCCAATAGACCTATCAACATTACTAAAGCCACTTGTACATAAATGTTGTTTGAAATCCCTGTTAAACCAGTAGCCAAGAAAACGCCAAATATGCCGGTAGGAATTGAAAGAATTACCGAGAAAGGCAGAATGTAACTTTCATACTGTGCCGAAAGCAGGAAGTACACAAAAGCCAAACACAAGATAAAAATAATAGCCGATTGCCCACCCGAAGAAAGTTCCTCCTTGGTCATTCCCGAAAACTCGAAACTATAACCACCGGGCAAATGCTTGGCGGCAACCTCTTCAACAGCTCTAATGGCATCGCCCGAACTGTACCCTGGTTTTGCCATAGCGTTTAAACCAATGGAGCTGAACAGATTGTACCGTGAAACAGTTTCTGGTCCGTACACCCTTTCCAGTTTAACCAAAGTGCTAATCGGTACCATTTCATTATTGTTGTTTTTTACAAAAACACCATCCATGGCTGCTGAGTTAGCCCTATCGCTTTGGTCTGCCTGTACCATTACCCTATAATATTTACCAAAACGATTAAAATCTGAAGCCTGCGCACTGCCGAAATAAGCCTGCATAGTTTGCAGTACATCTTTTACGCTTACGCCCAACTGTGCTGCCTTTACCTCGTCCAACCTCATCTCCAATTGTGGATAATCGGCCCTGAAAGAAGTAAATGCTACGGCTATCTCCGGACGCTTCATCAGTTCGCCAATAAAGTTCGCTGATATGGCACTAAATTTATCGAGACTACCACCTGTTTTGTCTTGCAATACGATATCCAAACCATCAATATTGCTAAAACCCGGTACGGTAGGAAAAGTGAATACAAAGAAATTAGCCCCTTTAATGGTGCTCAATTTTTGCCTTACTTCATTCATAATGCCATCTATATCTTTCACTTTACCTCTTTTCTCAGTTGGTTTTAGCAGCACAAAGGCTACTCCTGATGATGGACTTGACGATTGGGTAATTACGTTGAAGCCCGAAAGTCCCATTAAAGTTTGCTTTGATTCCATATCGTCCAACAACACTTCCGCTTGCCTAATCACTTCCGTAGTACGGTCTAAAGAAGCTCCCGCCGGCATCGCTAAGGAAATAGCCAGAAAACCCTGATCTTCTGAAGGGATAAATCCGGTTGGTGTACGTTTAATCATTACTCCGGTAACGATAATCACAGCGACCAATCCTGCAATACTCCACCATCTAAACTTTATTAAAAACCTAAGCACATTGGTATATTGATGAGTTATTTTCTCAAAACCCACATTAAACCCAACAAAGAATTTCTCTTTAAAGGATTTCTTTTCCGTAGCATTAGGATGAATTTCCTTCAAGAACAATGCTGCTAATGCCGGACTAAGCGTAAGTGCGTTAATGGCAGAAATCACAATGGCAATGGCTAGGGTAAAAGCAAACTGCCTATAAAACAATCCTGTTGAGCCTTCCATAAATCCTACGGGTAAGAATACCGCAGACATTACCAATGTAATGGAAATGATAGCTCCAGTAATTTCATGCATGGCTGCTGCTGTTGCCGGTTTTGGGGGCAAATGCCGATGTTCCATTTTCGAATGCACGGCCTCTACCACCACAATGGCATCATCCACCACAATACCAATGGCCAAAACCAAAGCAAACAGCGTAAGCAGGTTAATGGAAAATCCAAAAATCCACATGAAGAAGAACGTGCCTATAATAGCCACAGGCACTGCAATAGCCGGAATAAGTGTAGACCTAAAATCTTGCAGGAAAATAAATACTACAATAAACACCAAAATAAAGGCCTCAATTAAGGTATGAATTACCTGATCAATGGATTTATCCAAGGCATACTTTGTGTTGTATAGCGTTAAATATTTTACGCCTTTTGGGAAATCTTTCGAAGCTTTTTCCATCAGCTTTGCTATAGCAATTTGAATTTCGTTAGAATTGGATCCTGCCAATTGCAAAACGCCTATATTTACGCCCGGCTTACCATTTACCCGTGTAAAATTGGTGTAAGAATATGCACCAAACTCAATTTTAGCCAAATCTTTAAGCCTTAAAATTGAGCCATCGGGATTAGCCCTGATGACCATATTTCCGTAATCATCTGGTTTGTTTAACTTACCTTTATAGGTAATCACATATTCAAAAGCCTCTTTACTGCTTTCACCAAACTTACCAGGTGCGGCCTCCAAATTTTTATCTTGGATAATACCCATCACCTCTTTTGGTGTAAGGTTATAAGCAGCCATTTTTGATGGATTTAACCAAACCCGCATCGAATAATCTTTGTTGCCACCAAATATGGTTGCAGAACCTACGCCCGGTATCCGTTTAATATCTGGAATGATATTGATTTGCGCATAATTGGCCAAAAAAGTTTGGTCGTAGTTTTTCTCGTCATCTGTAAAAAGATCAACCACCATAATTAAGCTATTTTGCTGTTTGGCGGTGGTAATACCTGCCTGTACTACCTCTGACGGCAACTGACTGGTAGCCTGCGATACCCGGTTTTGCACATTTACTGCCGCCTGATCAGGATTGGTACCCAGTTTGAAATAAACAGTAATAATCAAAGAGCCATCGTTACTTGCGGTAGAGCTCATGTGGCTCATGTTTTCAACCCCGTTGATAGATTCCTCTAAAGATGGCGCCACTGAACGGAGTACCGTTTGGGCATTTGCGCCGGGATAAAACGCCATCACTTGAACTGCCGGTGGAGCAATATCCGGAAATTGTTGCAATGGCAATTTAGTAAGTCCTAGCACCCCCAAGATAACCAATAGAATAGAAATGACCGTTGCTAAAACCGGTCTGTTTAAAAATATTTTGAACATAGTATGATTTATTTTGAAGCGTTATAGGCGATTACTTCTTTTATTTTTTCTGGTTGAATTAAATCGCCTTCCTTTAAACCTTCAAAGCCCTTGGAAACAATTTGATCGCCCGATTTTAAACCTTCCTGAATAAGATAGTTAGTACCGCTTACACCTAGTATTTTAATGGGCTGTTTACTCACTTTGTTATTTTTATCAACCGCAAAAACAAAAACCTTATCCTGAATTTCAATGGTAGAGGCCTGAGGAACCAACAAAATATGATGATGATCTGCCGTTAAGCGTATTTTGCCTGTATTGCCCGACCTTAACAAGCCTTGATGATTGGCAAACGTAGCTCTTAATGCAATGGCTCCCGTGGTTTTATCAAACTGGCCATCAACCATGTCTACTTTACCCTTTAGTGGATAAACAGTCTGATCTGCCAGTACCAACGATACTGCAGGCAAATGTTTAATTCTATCGGAGATAGATTTTCCGGCATATTGCGTGTTGAAATTAATGAAATCTGTTTCGGCCAATGAAAAATAAACATGTACATCGTCTACATCCGAAAGTTTTGTTAAGGCTTCAATATCGCTTGGGCCAACTAAACTCCCCTTCTTTTTGGGCAGTCTGCCGATGTAGCCTTTAATAGGTGCTTTAATTTGGGTGTAAGCTAAGTTGATTTGTGCGGCATTTACGCTTGCTTTTGCTTGCTCAACATTGGCCAGAGCTACCTGATGCGCTGTTTTTGCCGCTTTCAACTGAAAATCGGACACTACCTGGTTTTGCACCAAAGGTGTTAGCTTATCAATTTCTAATTGTGTGTTTAAAACTGCAGCCTTAGCTGCCTGTAATGTAGCTTTGGCATTGTTTAGCTGTGCATTAAATGGCAAAGCCGATATTTGAAATAGCAACTGACCTTCGTTTACCAACTGGCCTTCGTTTATGTAGATTTTGTCGATAGTTCCGGCTATCTGTGGCCTAATTTCGAGGTCGGTTGCACCTTGTATGGATGCCGGATAATCAGAGAAAGTTTGTTGCGAACTTTCCTGTATGGTAATTACCGGTAGTGATGGCGGTGCGGCAAGTGCCATTTTTTGCTCCGGGCTGGAGCAACTTGCCAAAAATAAAGCAATAGTAATTGCTACTAAAATTATCCATTCGTTAAATAATTTAACATTGTTAGATTTGTGTGCGTAAGGGTATATATTATTTGTCATAATTAGGGATTTTATCAGTTTAACTTTACATTAATAATTTATTTAACAGTGTTAAATTTGATAGCAAAAAATTTTAGTCGTTAATGGTTTTAATAATGGCCTTAATGGCACTTCTCAAAATCTGTTGATTGATTTCATCGTTAGCTCCTTTTTGAACTAAATTAATAGATACCAAACCGTGAATTAGCGACCAGAAAGTATAATATTTCAAACAAGAAGTGTCTTCTGATACCGGTTGCTTGGTCAGCAGTTTTTCAATGGCATCATAAAACAAATCGGTAGTATATTCAGCTTCTGGCATTTTTTTGTAGAGTTCGCAACAGTTTACCTGAATACCATACATCAACTGGTAAAATTCCTTTTCCTCAAAAGCAAAATCCCAATAGGCTAGCCACATGGCCTCAAGTTGATCTTCGGCATCCGATTTACTATCTCTGGCCTTACTTACCTTTGCACCTAGCTGTATATAACCCTGCCTTGTTAATTCCAGTAAAATACCCTCTTTATTAGGAAAGTATTCATAAATAATTGGGGCTGTATACTCAATTACATCAGCTATTTTACGCATACTTAACGCAGCCCAACCGTCCTCTTTCACAATTTGCAAAGCAGCAGCTAAAATACCTTTACGGGTATCGTCCTTTTGTCGCTGTATTCTCTCTTTACTTCCCATGTGGCAATAAGCAGCATAAAATAATTTAACACTGTTAGGCAAATGTAGAAACAGTTTTAATTTATCTTATCATCTATTTGTCAGATAATCGAAAATAACGTTTAAGCTTTATTCTTTTAGTATAAAAGGCAGTAAAATTTATTACTGCCTAAAATTTGTCATATACTGAATAACAATACAAAAAATTCCACAACAAAAAGCCCGTTGCAATTTACATGCAACGGGCTACAGGTTTGATTAAAGCTCTTTTAAGCCACTTTTTTCTCTCCAATCAGTCTTTTTATTCTACTTTCTATGTAATCTAAATCAAATGGTTTACTGATGTAATCATCTGGACTAGATGCTTCGCTTAAAGCCTGATTATGCACATTTGCCGACATTAGAATTACCGGAATATGCTTGGTAAAAGTATCGTTCTTTAAATCTTTACAGATATCCAAGCCATTTCCATCGGGCAGCATTACATCTAAAATAAACAAATCGGGAATAGAATCTTTGAGCTTATCTTTTAGCTCTTTAAAGGTAGACGACATCTGAATTTCGTAACCTTCATCTTTCAATAAAAATTCGATAATAAAGGCTATATCTTTATCGTCTTCTACAACATGGATGCGCTTTTTCATATGTTTAATAAATAGTTTATATACAGTTTATAGCATTAATTTACTGTGATTAAACAAACACAAGGAAAAAAGGTTTTAAGAATTTTATTTTTTTATTCTTCCATGAGCTTTAATTTACTAAAAAAGTAGGCGCATACTATCAACAGTACCGTTACAGCTATCCATAAAATATTATATCCAAACTTTTCTGCAATGTAGAAACCACCCGTTGGCCCAACTACCTGTGCTACCGACCAACTTAGCGTATAACCTGCGGCATACAATCCTCTGTTATATTCGTTACTTCGCTTTACCACAAAAGTGTTGAAGAATGGCAGCGAAAACATTTCGCCAAAGGTGAAAAACAAGATACTTAGCACTGCCAGTACCAAGGGCATAAACTTGGGTAACATCAGCACCGCAAAAGAGAAAGACACTATAATTACGCCTAGCACAATGTAATACATCGGCGATTTTTTGTTCTCTATTTTGCTAATCATCACCATTTCCGTTAGGGCAATTACTACGCCGTTTATTCCTAAAATAAATCCTATCAAGGCTTCGTCCAAATGCCAAACTTCTTTATAAAAAACAGGAACTACCCTAAACATCAAGAAAAAACAGGTGGCAAACATCGCTGATAATATCAGGAACTTAACAAATAGCATATCTTGCCAAGGTTTGCGCACGTTCATTGCTTTCTTTTCCTGCTCGGTTTTGTGGTGCATTTTTTTAGCTGGCAGAAAAAAGAAAATAGCAATGGCAACCAATACGCTAACTCCTCCATCTACAATAAACAGCAATTTATAGTTAAATGAGGCAATGATACCGCCCATGCTTACGCCTACCGCCCAACCAATATTTGTTGCCAAACGGTTAAGCGAATACGAACGCGTTTCGGTTCCTTCTGCCGCATACGATGCAATGGCCGCATAGTTGGCTGGTCTAAAGGCCTCCGAAAAAAAGCTGATTATTACTGCCAAAACACAGAGCCAAGTAAAATCTTCTACCGTAGCAAAAAACAGGAAGAACAATCCACCTATTAGCGACGACAAAATCTGCACTGGCCTAAAGCCAAACATATCGGTAAGTTTGCCTCCCACAGCTGCCCCAGCAATAGACCCAAACCCGAACAGCGAAATAATAATTCCGGCATCCGATTCGGGGCGATGCAAAGCCTGCGTAACGTATAGCCCCATAAACGGCACGGCCATAAAACCGCAGCGATTAACCAAAATAACAAGGCTAAGAATCCAAGTTTGTTGGCTTAATCCCGAGAACGAGGTTTTGTAGGCATTTAATATACGGCTGAACATCTGATTTTGTGAGTGCGCAAAATTAGGCATTAGAAAATCATATTCATCCTATTTAAAATAATATCTATGCATCTGTGGCTAACCAAATCAAATGCTTAATTTTGATATTCTTTTTCCAAAAACGACGATTATATGCCAACAGAAATCAAATGCCCCAATTGTAACCACTCATTTCCAATGGAAGAAGTAATGGTTGAGGAGTATAAAAAAGACTTACGAGAGAAAATGCAGTCGTTTACCAAACAAAAGGAAGACGAATACAGAAAGAAGCTAGATGTTATTGAAACAGCGAAGAAACAACAGGAGGAAGCCTTTGAAAATCTGAGGAAACAGCAAGAACAGGCTTTTGAACAGCGTTTGGTAAAAGAAAAAGAAGCTCTACAAGCTAGTGTTAGCGAAAATTTGCGCAAATCTATCAGCGCCGATTTTGAAAATAAGATAAAACTGCTTGACGAGGCCAACAAGGAAAATGAGGAAAAACTGAAAACTGCCCGTCAAAAAGAGTTGGAATATTTGCAAATGGCCAACGAAATTAAACGCAGGGAAGAAGAATTAGAGCTATCTATACAAAAGAAACTTACCGAAGAACGCGAAAAAATGGCCGCTGACATTCGCAATATTGAAAATCAGCGCTTACAACAGGCAGAACTAGATTTTAAGCTAAAATTGGCCGAAAAGGACAAACAACTAGAAGACCAAAAAAAACTGGCCGAAGAAATGAAACGCAAGGCTGAGCAAGGCTCAATGCAGTTACAGGGCGAAATACAAGAATTGGCTCTAGAGGAACTGTTGCGCAGCTCTTTCCCTTTCGATTTGGTGCAAGAAGTGGGTAAAGGCGTACGTGGTGCAGATTGCATACAGACCGTACGTAACAATTTTGGGCAAGAATGCGGACATATCATTTACGAAAGCAAACGCACCGTAGCTTTTTCTAACGATTGGATTGAAAAACTGAAAACAGATATGCGTAGTCAAGGAGCCGAGATTGCGGTTTTAGTAACCCAAAATATGCCCAAGGAAATGAATTGTTTTGGCTTAAAGGATGGCGTTTGGATTTGTACTTTTAACGAGGTGCAGGCTTTAGCGGCAGTTTTGCGTGATGGCATATTGCGTCTATTTAATGCTGCCAAATCGCAGGAGAACAAAGGCGATAAAATGCACATGCTTTACGATTACCTGACCAGCAACGAATTTGCGGAACAATGGAAAGCAATTAGAGAAGGTTTTATGAGCATGAAATTGTCCATCCAACGCGAGCGTGATGCGATGGAAAAAATGTGGAAAGCCAGAGAAAAACAGTTGGACAAAGTACTTTTAAATGCAGCCCATATACGCGGCTCTATCGAAGGAATTTCCGGAAACGACAACATCCAGTTAAGCCTTACAGATGATGAAGATTTATTATTAGAATAAAAATAAAATATTAAAAGCCAACAAATTAAAAGCAATATTTACAAAAATTAGTGTACTTTTTACACTATACTATTGTATTTATAATTTACTAACCATACATTTGGTTTGTTTAACACAAAACTAACCTTAAATAGTAAACCAAAAATAAATGAACAGTAACCTATTGGATATAAAGGACTATATTGTGTTCTTTGTATATTTTGTAGTTGTATCAGCCTATGGGCTTTACATCTATTACAAAAAAAAATCGGCCACATCAGATTCTAAAGACTATTTTCTTGCCGAAGGCTCATTAACGTGGTGGGCTATTGGTGCATCGTTAATTGCATCTAATATTTCCGCAGAACAAATGATAGGCATGAGCGGTTCGGGCTTTAAGCTCGGTCTGGCCATTTCGGCCTACGAGTGGATGGCCTCTGCCACGTTAATCATTGTTGCCATATTCTTTATGCCAGTATACCTAAAGAATAAGATTTTCACCATGCCGCAGTTCTTGCACCAAAGGTACAATAGCACGGTTGCCATGATTATGGCCATTTTTTGGCTGGTACTTTACATCGGCGTTAATCTTATGTCTATTTTATATCTGGGCGCAGCAGCTATAAGCGGTATATCGGGGCTAAGTATTCAATTCTGCATTATGGCCTTGGCCATATTTGCAATTATTATTACCCTTGGCGGGATGAAAGTAATTGGATATACAGATGTAATTCAAGTATTTTTCTTGGTGCTGGGAGGTTTGGTTGCTACCTACATCGCCTTAAACCTAATTTCCGGAGGTAAGGGAATTGGCACCGGATTTTCAATTTTACAGAAAGGGGCTTCAGAACATTTTCATTTAATCTTTAAGAAAGATAACCCTAATTATATTGATTTGCCGGGCCTTAGTGTTCTAATTGGAGGTATGTGGATTGCCAACCTAAGTTATTGGGGATGTAACCAATACATTACCCAAAGGGCATTGGGAGCATCTTTACCAACTGCAAGGGCAGGCTTACTGTTTGCAGCTTTTTTAAAAATGCTGATGCCTATTATTGTGGTAATTCCAGGTATAGCCGTTTATTACATCATTAAAAACAATACCGGAGGTATCGAAGCTAATCAGTTGTTAACCTCTTCTGGTGTTCAAGATCCCAACAAAGCATATCCTGCTTTACTAACATTGTTGCCTATTGGCCTAAAAGGTTTGTCTTTTGCCGCATTAACCGCAGCTATTGTGGCATCCTTAGCAGGCAAGGCAAATAGTATTGCCACCATTTTTACCTTAGATGTTTACAAAAAAGCAATTGATAAAAATGCAGGCGAACGCAAAATGGTAAATGTTGGGAAAATTACCGTTGTAGTGGCTATGCTTATCGCTGTACTGCTTTCGCTTGTGGTAGGCGACGCATTAATGGGTGAGGGCAAACAAGGTTTTCAGTTTATACAAGAATATTCCGGTTTGTTCACTCCGGGTATTTTTGCCATGTTTATCTTAGGTTTTTTCTGGAAAAAAACCACTTCAAATGCAGCCCTTTTCGCTACTGTTGGAGGATTTGCTTTTGCAGTTTTATTGAAATTTTTGCCACAGTGGATAGATTTATCTTTCCTTTCGGCTATAAATTTTGCCATACTTAAAGATGGTATTTACGTTATTCCATTTATGGACCAAATGCTGATTGTTTTCTTACTCTGTATCATCGGTATGATTATTATCAGCAAAGCAGAGCATAGCAAAAAAGCAGAAGCTAAGGGGTTAGAAATTGATGCCGCTATGTTTAAGACAACACCGGGTTTTGCAATTGGTTCTATTATTATTGTAATAATGCTAGTGGCTCTTTATACTTATTATTGGTAAACAAAAGCTAACGTTACATAAAAAAAGCATCCATGAGGATGCTTTTTTTATGTAACGTTTTGCAACATTCAAACGTTTGCGTTAAAAATTACATTTGACCTAACATTTTTATTAGATACTTTTATCCTATATCAAAAAACATAACCCCTAGTATGAAACCTAAATTTTTAATTTCCTTTACACTTACTTTATGTCTATCCGGTCATCTTTTTGCACAGCAAGAAGTAAACATGAAGCAATTCATTAAAGACCAGTTTGATTTTGCAGCAAAACAATACGTTTATTTGGCTAAAAACACACCTGCCGACAAAATGCCCAAAAGTTATTATCCAACTACCGGAAAATCAGAAAATTCTAGTACCAAATGGTGGTGCAGTGGTTTTTATCCAGGTTCATTACTATATATCTACGAGTACACCAAAGATACGGCAACATTAAACGAAGCAAAAAAACGACTAGCTATATTAGAGCCAGAAAAGCATTATACAGGCAATCATGATTTAGGTTTTATGATGTTTTGCAGCTTTGGCAATGCCTACCGTATCTTAAAAGATAAAAGTTACATTGCTACCATCGATACCTCTGCAAATTCTCTTTCCTCTAGATTTAGAGAAAAAGCCGGTGTAATTCAGTCTTGGAATAAAAGCAAAAAATTTGATGGCCCTGTAATCATAGATAATATGATGAATCTAGAACTGTTGCTTTGGGCCAGTAAACAAACCGGAAACAAAAAATATTGGAATATTGCCATTAGCCATGCCGATAGCACTTTAAAAAACCACTTCCGTAAAGATTATAGCTCTTATCACGTAGTTGATTACGACATGTCTAATGGAAAAGTACTTAAAAAATTAACTCATCAAGGTGCAGCAGACGAATCTGCTTGGGCTCGTGGCCAAAGTTGGGGGCTTTATGGATATACAATGATGTATCGATTTACCAAAGAAAAAAGATATCTAGACCAGGCTAACAAAATAGCCCAATATATCCTAAACAGCTCGAATTTACCTGCGGATAAAGTTCCTTATTGGGACTTCAATGCTCCAAATATTCCAAATGCCTTACGAGATGTTTCTGCGGCAACTATTAATGCATCGGCCTTGCTAGAACTGGCACAGTACAACAAAAAAGAGAAAAATAACTATGTAAATATTGCCAAGCAAATACTTTTAAATGTTGCTAGTGATAAATATAAAGCTAAACTGGGCGAAAATGGAGGTTTTATTTTAATGCACAGTGTTGGTTCATTGCCACACAACAGCGAGGTAGATGTGCCCTTAACCTATGCCGATTATTATTTCCTTGAAGCATTACATCGTTATAAAAACTGGTATTTGTAATTATCACAATAGAATACTTATAAAGGCTTCCGCAGTTTATTAAAATTGCGGAAGCCTTGTTTTCTTAGACCTATCCTAAAATAAACGCAAATTTTAACTTAAACCAGTATTTCGACATATCTTTATATGTATTTTAGTAAAAACTATCATCTTATTTAACAGTTAATTAAAACAAATCATAAAAAGATGAAAACGAAACTTAAAAATTTAGCGTTGGCGCTTTTAGCGCTACCCTTGGCCTATAGCTGCGGACAAGGAGGAAACAATTCGAAAACCGAAACCACCAAAACTGTTCATGATACGGTAAAACAATGTTATACTTCGGTTTTTGAGGGCGATAGTGCCACTTTAAACATCAAGATTATTGATAGCAGCAAAGTTGAGGGCAATTTGTTAATTAAATATGCCGAAAAACCGCACAATGATGGTATTGTTAGGGGCGAATTTAAAGGTGATACGCTTTATGTAGATTACACTTTTAAAACCGGACAAAACCCAAGAGAGTTTTCAAACCCGTTGGCGTTTTTAAAACAGGGCGACAACTTAAAAATGGGTGTTGGTGTAATTGAAACAGCTTATGGCAGGTCGTATTTTGCAAAAGACAAGCCCATTAATTTTGAAAGAGGTAAATTTGATTTTACTCCCACCGAGTGTAAATAAAAAGTGCCCCAAATATTGGGGCACTTTTGCATTCATAAGTAAAATAGTTGTATCTTGTTAGTAAAGCGTAAACTCTACCCTTCTATTTTGCTGACGGCCTTCGGCAGTTTTATTGGTTGCAATTGGTTGGTCTGGGCCATATCCAGTAGCTTCGATACGTGAAGCATTTGCACCTTGCGATACCAAATAAGCTTTTACAGATTCTGCTCTTTCTTTCGATAAGCGCATATTCAATTCTCTAGAACCTGTATTATCGGTATGTCCTGCCAATTTTAGGCTAAAGTTTTTCTCTACCAATAATGCGGCAACCCTATTTAAGGTAGGATAAGATTTATCACGAATGGTAGCTTTGCCTAAATCGAACTCTAGGTTAGAGATAGCATCTTTCACCACTTTACGGTCGGCCTCGGTAATAATTACTTTTTCTGTTACTTGGGGTGCCGGAACTTTTAACGGACAACCAGAACCATCAACCACTGTACCTTTAGGCGTGTTAGGGCATTTATCCAATTTATCGGCAACACCATCTCCATCACTGTCTTTCAACAAATCGTTCATTTCGGTACGTAATTTTGCATTTTCTGCTTTTTGTGCATCTAAATCAGATTTTAATGCATTGGCAGTATTTTTAGCGGCCAAAGCCTCTTCGTAAGTAGCTGCCACAGGGCTATAAAATGCCAACTGTTTACCTTTGCCTAAAGCAAATTCCAAACCTGCATAAGCATAGTTGTACTTATCGTTGTTGTTTCTCGCTACAGTACCATCGAACTCATCGCCATCAACAAAGTTAATTGTCCAGCCCAAATCGAAGTTTACCCCTTCCGATAAACGGAACTTTGCACCAACACCTACCGGAACAACAAATTTATTTACCGCCGGACCGGTAATTTCAGTAGTAGAACCTGTGGCTATGGTAGTAGGTTCGTAATTTACCAAACCACCACCCGCTAAGGCGTACAATTGTGCGTTGCTATGTTGATTAAACATGCTCCAGTTTACCAAGTTTAGCTGTGCGCTTAAACTGGCAGAGTAGCGTAAATCTGTTTCGTAAGAAGCAACTGGACTAGTGTTTACTGTTCCATCGTTAAATGGCTCGGAGTTATCACCTTTTACCTTACCTCTTACTCCATCTAAACGCAAGGCAAATGCAGGGCTAATTTGTTTTTTAATATACAAGCCATATCCTAAGCTAGCTTTCCATTTAGAAAAATCGTTTTGGCCACCAAGAGGAGATACACCTGTTAGCGCTCCTCCATTTAAACCGATAGACCAAGTTTTAAAAGATGGTTTTTCGCTTGAAGTTTCCTGAGCTTGGGCATTGTTGCCGATTATTAATCCAGCTAATGCAACCGGAAAAAATTTTAAGAAATTTAGTTTCATAATATTTGACTTTTATAAGTTTCTGTATTTCCTACAACAAGTCAATAGCTATACCAAAGGCATCAATAAATTTCAAATCAAAATTTTAAGACACTATAAAACAGAAGTTTGCGAACAAACCAAACAAATTAAGAGATATTAAAAAGTGTATATTTTGCTATACACTTTTATAAAACTAGAAGCATTATAAACGGACAAAAGCAGTTGTTTATTTTATGCAGTTATTAAAAACAACTGTGTTTTTTTAATAACCCAAACTTCTAGTTAATCATCAAAATGGTTATTATACTCTTTACTAAGATATATTGCCAACAAAAAGCGAGGCTAACCTCCGTCAACCTCGCTCATTTATTACACAATTATTACTACCAACCTGCGGCGGTATCGTCCCCTCTCGGGTCTGCGCCTGTTTGATAAGTTCCTTTTTCCGTAATTAAAATTGCATCTACCCTACCAATGCTTCCTCGTTTGTAAAAAGTGTAGCCTTTCGCTTCCAATTTTTGTTGTACTTCTGGAGTTAAGGCATTAGACTCAATATCAACTCTATCGGGCAACCATTGGTGATGAAATTTTTTAGCATTAACGGCCTGTTGCATATCCATTCTAAAGTCAACTACATTTACTATGGTTTGAAAAACAGATGTCATAATTGTTGAACCACCTGGCGATCCAACTACCATAGCTAACTTCCCATCTTTTTCCAAGATAGTTGGGGTCATAGAGCTTAACATACGTTTATTTGGCGCTACGGCATTTGCTTCGTAGCCTACCAGTCCAAAATAATTTGGTGTGCCCGGTTTTACCGAGAAATCGTCCATCTCGTTATTTAAAAAGAAACCCGCTCCTTTTACTACTACATAATTACCATAAGAAGTATTGATGGTTGTGGTTAACGATACGGCATTGCCCTCTGCATCAACAATTGAAAAGTGTGTTGTTTGTTCGCTTTCTTTTCTGCCAAATTCTCCTGCCTGTATCTCACTACTTGGGGTAGCCTTATCCCAATTTAGATTTGCCATTCGGCTTTTATTGTATGCAGGGGTTAAAAGTTCTTTTTGAGGTACTTTCCAAAAATCAGGATCTCCCAAATGTTTAGCTCTATCGGCATATACCCTTCTTTCGGCCTCAACCATTACTTGAATTGTAGAATCTGAATTAAAGCCCCATTTGTTTATCGGGTATGCTTCTACCGATTGAAGTAACTGTACCAAGGCAATACCACCGCTAGAGGTAGGCGGCATTGTAATGATCTTGTAGCCTTTATAACTACCTTCAATTGGCGTTCTCCACGCAGCATGATAATTTTTTAAATCTTCTTTCGAAATTAATCCTCCACCTCTTTTCATTTCCTCGGCAATGTAATTGGCTACTTCACCTTCGTAAAAACCTGCACGCCCTTTATCGCGGATTAACCGCAGGGTATTTGCCAATTCAGTTTGAACAAGCAAATCATCTTCTTCCCATTTTCCATTATCTTTAATAAATACAGTACCTAAAGGATTAAACTGTTTAAATTTATTTTGTAGCCTGTTTAGCTCATTTGCCTGTTGTTTGGTAATCCTAAATCCTTTAGTTGCCAATTGATAAGCTGGCTCAACCAATTCGGCCCATTTTAATTTTCCGTACTTTTTATGCAGTTCTACCATACCCGCCACAGTTCCGGGTACTCCTGCAGCAAGATGCCCCTCTTTACTTTTTTCGGAAATTGGATTGCCATCGGCATCAAGAAACATATCTCTTTGGGCTAAGGCAGGTGCTTTTTCCCTAAAATCCATAGAATTTACTTCGCCTTTTGCAGAACGATAGATTAAAAAACCTCCGCCACCGATATTGCCTGCATTAGGATAAACCACCGCCAAAGCAAATTTAACCGCCACAGTGGCATCTACGGCATTACCACCTTTTTTTAGAATTTCTACACCCACCGCAGTGGCCTCTGGATGAGCCGATACCACAGCTCCATTTTTAAATTCAAGTGCTTTTCTATCAAAATCTTTAGAGCCTTTTTTAGATAAGAATTCAAAAGCTTTTACATCTTCTTTTTTTTCTATTTGAGCATTGGCATAACTAAAGTTTAAAAGCAGTACTGCTGCAAATAATGTTTTTGTTTTAAATTTTTCACCTAACGTCTGGATGATAGTTTTCTGCATCTTTATATATTTTTTCTATAATTTCTTTATTCTTTTCTAAAATTACCTTGCGCTTAAGGCTCAATTTTGGCGTTAGCTCACCTCCGTCTATACTCCACTCTTTTGGTAGCAGCGCAAATTGCTTTACTTGTTCCCATTTACCAAACTCCTTGTTGGCCTCGTCAATCAGCTTATGAAACTTCTCTTGTATCTGCTCATTTTCTACAATAGTTTCGTTGGTACCATATTCAATGCCTTTTATTTTACACCAGCCTTTTAGGGCTTCGAAATTTGGTACTATTAAGGCTGCGGGAAACTTCCTATTCTCGCCCAACACCATAACCTGTTCAATCAACGGTGTCTCTTTAATTTTATTTTCTACCATCTGCGGTGCAACGTATTTACCGCCCGCAGTTTTAAACATTTCTTTCTTGCGGTCGGTAATTTTCAGGTATCCGTCGGTAAGTTCTCCAATGTCGCCAGTATGCAACCATCCTTCTTTGTCTATGGCCTCATCTGTTAGTTCCGGTTTGTTGTAATAACCTTTCATTACATTGTGGCCTCTTACTAAGATTTCACCGTCTTGGGCTATTTTTACTTCCACTCCTTCAATTGGTTTACCTACCGTGCCAAATTTAATAGCATCGAAATGGTTTACCGATATTACCGGAGAGGTTTCAGTTAAACCGTAGCCTTCAAAAACTGGTAATCCTGCCGCCCAAAACACTCTTGCCAAACGAGGATTTAATGCTGCTCCGCCCGAAATAATCACTTGAATATTTGCTCCTAAGGCCTCCTGCCATTTTTTAAAGACCAGCTTTCGGGCAATGCCCAATCTAAAATTATACCACCAATTTTTTTTATTGGTATCGTACTGCTCTGCCAACGCCAACGACCAAAAGAAAATCATTCTTTTAATTCCCGTTAAGGCTTTTCCTCTCTCTACTATCTTATCATAGACTTTTTCTAGCAGTCTAGGGACCGTTGAAAATCCACTTGGTTTTACAAATTGGATGTCGGCAACGATAGTGTCCATGCTTTCTGCATAATAAACAGCAATGTTCAAATAGGCATATAGATAGATGACCATTCGCTCGAAAATATGCGACAAAGGTAAGAAACTAAGTGCATGGGTTACATTGAGGGAAAGCAATACCGCAGATTTCTTGAAATTCTGTACTAAGTTATCATGTGTAAGCATCACTCCTTTTGGAGTTCCGGTAGTGCCCGAAGTATAGATAATGGTTAAGATATCTTCTGGAGCTACCTCATTTCTGTAAGTTTCCAAATCTATATTGTTTATTTGTTTGCCTGCCTCTACCAACTCTTCCCAATAACTTGCTCCTTCTATCTTATTGAAAGTATAGATTTTAACATCTTGTTTAATGGTGCCAATTACTTTTTTTATTTTCTCATATATTTGTTCATCAGCCACAAATACAACGGAGATTTCGGCATCTTCCATAATAAATTTCACATCATGCTCTGCCAAAGTAGGATATAGAGGTATCTGATATGCCCCAAGTTGCATAATGGCATAATCGCAGATATTCCATTCGGGCCTATTGGCAGACATAATGGCTACTCTAGAGCCTTTACCTATGCCTAAATTGGTGAGTCCTTTGCTCAAATTATCAGTTATTTCGCAAAATTGCTGTGTACTATATTTACGCCACTCGCCGTTTATTTTTCCGCTAATAAATTCGTCCTTTGAAAATTTCTCCCGATTATATTTTAGAAGATCGAAAACCCTTGTTACTGAAACTGACATACTGGTAAATCTATATTGGCCAAACACTGAAAAACAATCGTTTATGATTGCATAACTCCACTAATTTAGTGTTTTTAAATGAAGTTTATACTATGCAAGCATAATTATTTTAGCAAGTTATATCTAGATTAAAAAACAAAATATCTGCTTGGCTGTTGTTTTCATAAGCATAAAGGCACAAAAGTTGCTATGCAAGTTTATACATAAACAACAATTTATATTATATGAAAAAATTACTTTTTACAATTATCGCCGGCGCAGCTTTATTTACAATGAATTTGTCGAATGCAAATGCGCAAAGTTACAAGAACGCCTTAGGTTTAGGCCTTGATTTCGGCAACGGTGCTACTTTGGTAGGCCCTTCTTTTAAACACTTTTTTAATTCCACAGGTGCGGGACAAGTAGAGCTTCTATTTGGCGGAAACAGTACCCGTTTACAGGCATTTTATCAATACCACGGTGCTATTAGCGGTGCTGATGGTTTAAAATGGTTTATAGGTGGCGGACCTGGTTTGAACTTCTTTAGCGTAGGTGGTTACGACCAAACTAATTTCTTGTTAATCCCTCAAGCTGGTTTAGATTTTAAAATTCCCGGAGCGCCTATTCAATTAGGTTTTGATTGGAGACCAACTGCATGGATTGGTGACAATTCAGAGTTTGAAGCAGGAAGATTTGGCTTTGGATTCAGGTTTACTTTCTAATCAAAAATCATTAAACAAAAAAAGGCTGACAATTGTCAGCCTTTTTTTGTTTAAATACCTATCCATCGTTTGCGTACTGCTAATTGTTGCGAAGTGGCGTTATCGTTATAACTTGCCTTAATCCGCACATTGGGGCTTTCTTTCAAGGTTAAAGAAATCTTCTTCTCCAAGCCATCCCTTTTTACGGTTATTTCAACTACATCGCCTACTTTTTTATTGGCAATTGATGGGAGCATTTCCAAGGTTAAGCCCGGATTAGGCAGCCTGATACTTCTCATCTCGTCAACTATGCCCGAGCCATCTATGGCCAAAATTTCATCATTAACGTTTAAGCCTTGCACCCATGCTGGCGAATTTCTAGCCACACCACTTATACTAACGCTTCTAGTTACAGTTAACGTAGCTCCGGTATAAGGCTTGTTTGGCGAAGCTATTTCAGCAGTAGCATCAATACCTGCATAAGCAAAGTATTTTTCGAAATCGATATCGTCTGTACCATCTATGTATTTAGCCCAGAATTTAGTAAAACTGATACCGCTAATTTTCTCTACCATTGCCTTAAACTCTGCATCGGTATAACCACGTTTTTGAGCTTTTCCCTGCTCGTACATGGCCTTCATTACATCATCTAAACTTTTAGCGCCTTTAGTAGCATTGGCAATTTCCAAATCCATCAATAAACCAATAACTTCGCCTTTACTATAATAAGAAATAGAATTGTTTTTAGAGTTTTCGTTAGGACGGTAACCGATAATCCAAGCATCAAAACTCGATGAAGAAGCTGATTGTACTTTTGCTCCCGGCGTGTTAATCACAGTTCCCAATCCACCAATTAAGTCGTTTAAGAAAGTAGTTTGATTGGTAATCCCTGCCCTAAGCAAAAATTTGTTTTCGTAATACGAAGTAAAACCTTCAGCTGTCCAAAGGTTGGTAGTGTAGTTCTCGTTATCATAATCAAACGGGCCTAAGGCAATTGGACGTAACCTTTTTACATTCCATAAATGAAAATATTCATGTGCTACTAATGATAAAAATCCTTTATATCCTTTTTCTGTACCGTAGGCGTTTCTACTCGCTCCCAAAACTGTTGAGTTTAAGTGCTCTAAGCCACCGCCGCCTTGTGCATAATTATGTACAATAAAGGTGTAGTGCTTATTAGGATTTTCGCCAAAAATAGCGGTAGCTTGCTCAACTACTTTGGCCATATCTACTTTTAAACGTTCTTTATCGTAATTACCGCCTCCATACATAGCCACTTCATGCTTTACACCGGCAGCAGTAAGCTCAAAAATATCTTGGTTGCCTACTTCTATCGGGCTATCAAACAAAATATCAAAATCTGAGGCATAATAAGTGAAACGCTGACCAGCAACCGGTTCTAAACCTGTACTTACTTTATCCCATTTACCAAAAGGTACAATTTTCACTGTACTTGGTATTTTCAGCATACCTGCCGGATACATAAAAATGCTTGCCGAAGAAAGAAAAGCGTGTGATTCATCTATAAATGCAGTACGCACCGAAATTTCAAACGCATAAATCCTATAATTTACCTTAATAGCGGCGGCGTTGGCATTAAAAACCCGCCATGTATTTTTGGTTATTTTTTGTACTCTGGCCAACTTACCATTAGCGGTTGCGGTAAAACTTTCTACGTTTTTACCAAACTCACGCACCAAATATGAACCCGGTGTCCAAACAGGCATTTTCAAGTCTACGTAATCTTTTGTCGCAATACCCGACATCTTCATTTCAACCTCTGCATAGTGTGCCTGAGGTTCTTTAAAAGAAACCTCGAAGCCAATTTTAACCTGCGATTTCGCTGTCATTGTTAACGTTAGCAATAATGCTGCTCCTAATATTTTTTTCATGTGTTCTTGTAGGTTAATGGTTGATAGTCAATGGCCATGGGCTATCGACTATCAACTATGGACTAATTGGCACAAAAATAAAATTTAAAACTACTTTCCTCAATGTTTATCTTACCAATGCTGTAACATAGTTAGTACATCTTTATAATGGTAAAAACAAATAGATATTTTTGCTTGTATTCATTTTTGTTATTTTTCTAAAATGATATTAATGAATAGATAAACCAAATACAATTTTATATTAATTGATGAAAAAAAGATACATACTTTACTTCCTTTTGGCATTAGGTCTTGCTTACCTTGTTTATTATAGAATAACCGAAAACAAAAAAATTGAAGGGAAAGGAGCAAAGAATGGTAAAAAAGGAAAAAACGGCGCTTCGTTAAATGTAGATGGAATAGTAGTAAGTACTACTGATTTTTCGAGCAATTTAGACGTTACTGGAGGCATTGAAGCCAACGAAGCTGTAACGTTAAGGAGTGAAGTAGCCGGTTTGGTAACGGGCATCTATTTTAAGGAAGGCAGTAACGTTAGTAAAGGAGCAACACTAGTTAAAATTAATGATAGAGATATACAGGCACAGCTTAGAGAAGCACTTACCAAACAGAATCTATCTGCCAGCAATGAAAACCGGGCTAAACAACTGTTAGAGAAAGGTGCGATAAGTCAGGAAGAATACGATACTTCGCTAGCAGAACTGCAAACCTTGAGATCGCAGGTGCAATTGATAAAGGCGCAATTGGCAAAAACAACCATCGTTGCCCCATTTAGCGGCAAAATTGGCTTACGTAATATCTCGGTAGGCGAATATCTTACTCCAAGCACTACTATCGCCAATCTATTGAGCACCAATCCGGTTAAAATTAGTTTTTCTATCCCCGAAAAATATGTATCGCAACTGAAAGCAAATAGCAGTATTTCTTTTAACATCGATGGCAATAACAAAACCTACACCGGTAAAGTTTTCGCCATAGAGCCGGGCATTAACGAGCAGACCAGAACACTCCAAATTAAAGCATTAGCCCCAAATGCAAATGGAGAACTGCTACCGGGTTCTTTTGCGAAAGTAAAATTGGCATTAACTACTATCAAAGAGGCCATTTTAATTCCTACCGAAGCGGTAATCCCGGTACTAAAAGGCAAGGTGGTATATGTTTCTAAAAACGGAAAAGCACAACAAATACCTATTGAAACAGGAACAAGAACAGCAGACCAAATTTTGGTACTTTCGGGCTTAAATGTAGGTGATACTGTGCTAACTACCGGAGCAATGGCATTAAAGCCAGATGCAGATGTAAAAGTTAAAATAGCTAAGAAATAAGGCATGAGTATTTCGACCACCAGTATAAAAAGGCCGGTTCTGGCTATTGTAATGAACCTAATTATTATCCTTTTTGGGGTAATTGGCTATAATTTTTTAGGCATCAGAGAATATCCATCTATCGACCCAACTATTATTTCGGTGCGTACCTCCTATCCCGGAGCAAACTCCGATATTATCGAGTCGCAGATTACAGAACCGTTGGAAAAATCTATCAATTCTATTGACGGGATTAGAAATATTACTTCATCGAGTAACCAAGGCACAAGTAATATTACTATTGAATTTAATCTAGGAAAAGATATAGACGAAGCTGCTAACGATGTTCGTGATAAAGTTTCGCAGGCTGCCAGATATTTACCTAAAGATATTGATGGTTTGCCAGTTGTAACCAAAGCCGATGCAAATTCGGATGCGATTATTTCCATGACCATTCAAAGTGATAAGCGTGGTGTAACAGATTTAAGCGATTTTGCCGAAAACGTAATTGCTGACAGGATACAGACCATTCCGGGAGTGAGCAGTATGCAAATAATGGGGCAACGTAAATATGCCATGCGTATTAGGATAGACCCTACCCGATTAGCTTCTTATGGTCTAACATCGCAGGATATTGTAACCGCACTCGACAAAGAAAATGTAGAACTGCCTTCGGGAAAATTGACCGGAGCGGCTACCGAGCTTACCATAAAAACTTTAGGTAAGCTAACCAACCCCGAGCAATTCAATAATCTGATTATTAAAAGTGATAGCTCTAACGTTGTTAAATTACAGGATGTAGCGGTAGCCGAAATTGGTTCGGAAAACGAGGAAACTGTTTTACGAGAATCGGGCAAGCCGATGGTGGCCATTGGCGTTATTCCCCAACCCGGTGCAAACTATTTGGATATCAGCAAGGAGTTTTACAAAAGATTTGAGAAACTGCAAACCGATGTACCAAGCGATATTAAATTAAAAGTTTCTTTAGATACTACCCAGTTTATTAAAAGGTCGGTAACCGAAGTGGCCGAAACCATCTTGATTTCCCTAGTACTGGTAATTCTCATTATCTATTTATTTTTTAGGGATTGGGGAATTGCGTTTAGGCCATTAATCGATATTCCTGTATCGCTGATTGCCACCTTTTTCATCATGTACATTTTTGGATTTTCAATTAATGTACTTACGCTGCTTGCCGTAGTTCTGGCAACAGGTTTAGTGGTTGATGATGGTATCGTAGTTACAGAAAATATCTTCAAAAAAGTTGAAGAAGGTTTATCGCCCATAGAAGCAGCCATAAAAGGCTCTAATGAAATTTTCTTTGCCGTAATTTCTATTTCCATCACTTTGGCAGCGGTATTTCTTCCTGTAATATTTTTACAGGGATTTGTTGGTAGGTTATTTAGGGAATTTGGAGTAACCATTGGTGCAGCGGTACTGATTTCAGCATTTGTATCTCTTACCTTAACGCCAATGCTTAATGCCTATTTGATGAAAAAAGGCGGGCATAAACCTTCTAAATTTTATCGATTTACCGAACCTTACTTCATTAAATTAAACGAAGGATATCAAACCAATTTAGAAAAGTTTTTAAAACGTCGTTGGTTAGCTGCACCTATTATCTTAGTCTGCGCTGGCTTAATCTATCTTTTCTGGAATGTTCTGCCAAAAGAAACTGCGCCTTACGATGATAGAAGTGCCATAAATGTGAACGTAAGTACTCCCGAAGGTGCGTCTTTTGCCTATACGGATAGGTTCATGATGAAAATCAACCAAATGGTTTTGGATTCCGTACCCGAAAAAAACGTAAATATTACCATCACTTCACCCGGTTTTGGAGGTGCAGGTTCTACCAACTCCGGTTTTGTAAGAATGGGTTTGGTTAATCCTAGCGAAAGGGAAAGAAGTCAGAAAGAAATTGCGGAACAACTAACTAAAATTACTAGAAAATATACCGAAGGAAAGGTTACCGTAACACAACAGCCAACTATTTCGGTGGGCAGAAGAGGTGGTGGTTTGCCTATCAGCTATATTATACAAGCCCAAAATTTCGAGAAACTACGTGAAAAAGTTCCTCAATTTATGGAAGCAGTATCACAAGACCCAACTTTTACTACTTCTGATGTAAACCTAAAATTTAACAAGCCAGAAATTAATTTGACCATAGATAGGGACAAGGCTAAAAATCTCGGTGTTTCTATTGTAGATGTTGCGCAGACTTTACAGTTAGGTTTAAGCGGACAGCGCTTTTCTTATTTTTTCATGAATGGCAAACAATATCAGGTAATCGGTCAATTTGATGTGAGCAACAGAAAAGATCCACTTGATTTGAGTTCTGTATATGTACGTAACGATAAAGGACAGCTTATCCAATTGGATAACTTGGTAACAACAAAAGAAGAAAGCAGCCCGCCACAATTATACCGCAACAACAGGTTTATTTCGGCAACTGTTTCAGCAGGTTTAGCCCCCGGCAAAAGTATTGGCGATGGTATTGAAGCAATGGATAAAATTGCTGCAAAAGTATTGGACGAAACTTTCACTACCGATTTAAGTGGCGAATCCCGAGATTTTAGAGAAAGCTCATCGAACACCATGTTTGCTTTTGGTTTGGCTTTATTGTTGGTCTACCTCATTCTATCTGCGCAATTTGAGAGCTTTAAAGACCCAATCATCATTATATTAACCGTACCAATGGCCGTTGCCGGAGCATTTCTATCGTTATGGCTCTGTGGACAAAGCTGGAATATCTTTAGCCAGATTGGAACTATCATGTTAATTGGCTTGGTAACTAAAAATGGTATTCTCATTGTAGAATTTGCCAATCAGTTAAAAGAACAAGGTAAGTCTGTACAGGAAGCAATCAGAGAAGCAGCAGTTTCCCGTTTACGTCCAATTTTAATGACGAGCTTGGCCATTGCTATTGGTGCTTTGCCTATTGCAATGGCAATGGGGGCAGCTGCAAAAAGCCGTATGAGTATGGGAACGGTAATTATCGGCGGAACGTTGTTCTCCCTTATCCTTACCTTATTTGTAATTCCGGCCATCTATTCGCTTTGGTCTAAAGAACATAAAGAAAATACCGAGTTAAAAGAGTCTTTAGCCACAGCATTGGCTGATGAAGAAAAACCCAAAAACCAATAGCGCAACATGAACATAAAACATTATATATGTAAGTTTTCTACGCTCTTGATTTGTCTATTCAGCGTATCAGCGGTTTGCGGACAAGAGAAATTAACTTTGGAAGAAGCTATAGCTATTGCTTTAAAAAACAATTACGATATTAAATTAGTTAAAAACGAAACCGAAATAGCGAAAAATAACGCCAATTGGGGCAATGCAGGTATGCTGCCATTGGTAACTGGCGATTTTTCTACCGGTGGTAGCCGACAAAATACCGTACAAACCCAAGCAAGCGGTACTGAAAGGCGTATAAACGGTGCCCAAAATAGCAACATGGGCTATGGCATAGGCTTAAACTGGACTGTATTTGATGGTTTTAGTATGTTTGCCAACTACGATCGATTAAAAGCACTAGAGCAGCAGGGAGAGAAAAATGCTACGGGCCAAATTCTTAATACTATTACCGAAGTGCTTTCAGCTTATTACAACGTAGCCAAACAGCAACAATTAGTAATTGCAGCAGATAGCACGATAGATATTTCGGCATTTCGCCTACGCATTGCAGATAACAAACTAAAATTAGGTCGTGGTTCTAAGTTGGATGTTTTGGCCGCCCAAGTAGATTACAATACGGATACTTCAACCTATCTTCAACAAAAAAATCTATTAAATAATTACATGGTTACGCTAAACCAAATTTTAGCGAGAGATGTAAATATTAAATTTTCGGTAGAGAATTATTTTGAGATTGATGGTGGCTTAAATTATACTTCGCTGGCATCCCAATTAGAGCAACTTAATCCGGCTTTGCAAAGTGCTATTCTCAATAAAAAAATAGCTGAATTGAACCTCAAACAAATCCAAGGAAATCGCTATCCGCAAATTAGTGTAAACAGCGGCTATAACTTTAACAAAAGCGAAACTCCTACTGGATTTAACACCCAATTTAGGGCGCATGGTTTTAGCTATGGCTTAACAGCTAGCATCAATATTTTTAATGGCTTTTTGCAGCGTCAAAATGAGCGAAATGCCAAAATTAATATCAATACCGCAGATTTACAGCTTAACCAAACTAAACAAAATTTAACCGCACAATTGACAAGTGCCTACCAAGATTACTCTACTTTTTTAGAATTGGTAAAGCTAGAGCAAGGAAATATCAACATTGCCAATCAAAATCTGGATATTACACTAGAAAAATACCGTTTAGGGAATATTACTCCTTTGGAATTGAGAGAAGCTCAAAAAAATGCCATTGATGCCAACAATAGATATCTCGAAATAAAATATCAGGCAAAACTGGCCGAAATTTATTTAAAACAGATTAGCGGCACGTTAAATTTGCAATAATTTTTTATTTTAGTGCATGATTTTAGTTGCAGATAGCGGCTCGTCCAAAACAGATTGGATGGTTTACAGCCCAAGTCAAACATTTTCTTTCAACACACAGGGCATTAATCCATACTTTGCAAATGCACAAGATATTGTAAGGATACTTTCTAAAAACAAGGAAATTGCTTCTGTTGCCAGCGAAATAAGAGAAGTTTACTTTTTTGGTGCCGGTTGTCTAAACCCCGATAAACACGAAATTGTTTCAAATGGCCTATCCTCTTTCTTTAAAAATGCTTTTATTAGTGTTGATCACGATTTGTTAGGTTCTGCCTATGCTACCTGTGGCGATAAAAAAGGGTTGGCCTGTATACTAGGCACCGGCTCAAATATTGCCTATTACGATGGGAAAAACGTATATGATGGTAAGCATGGTTTAGGGTATATTTTGGGAGATGAAGGCTCCGGCACTTATTTTGGTAAAAAAATGCTCATCTCTTATCTTCATAAAACTATGCCCTCTGAATTAAGGGAGATTTTTGCGGAGACTTTTCAAGTTACTAAAGATATTGTAGTAGAAAATATTTATCAGAAGCCTTTTCCAAACTCCTATTTGGCAACTTTTAGCCGATTTATGATTCATAATAGGCAACATCTTTTCATTCAGAAGACGCTAAAGGATGGTTTCCAAGAATTTATAGACACTAATGTTAAAGATTATAAGAATTATAAAACCTTGGAATGCAATTTTGTAGGTTCTATCAGTTATTACTATCAAGATGAACTTAGGGCCGTATTTGCAGAAAACAACTTAAAAATTGGCAAAACGCTACAAAAGCCAATTGAAGGAATTTTTGAATATATTTTGAAAAGAGAAGGAGTTTTAGAGAAGGCGAGCTAGCAGCGTTAGACTTTGTCTGTTTCTTCTTTGTTTTGCTTGCGCTTATCGTAAGCTCTTTTTAATCCATAGGCCACACCCGCTGCAATTAAAATACTTGCTCCGCCATCAATAGGAACTGCGTTATCAGCATCCCAATTTTCACAGTCTGGTTCAGGGTCAATAGGATCACATGGACCAGTAGCCTGAGCTAGTGCATTTGTGACAGGCACTAAAAAGACCAACAGAATAGCTAGAAAAATCGTCTTGTATATTATTTTGGTCATATTATACTTCACAAATGTCAAATTTAATTCGTTTCTTAATACTGCTAGTGAATATAATTAAATATAATTTTTATACAATAATAGCGGTTTTAGAGCTAAAAAAGAATTTTTTAACAAAAAACACTCTTTCATTATACTAAAAATCAGTTTCTTATATAGGCTATGTTTTTAATAGGCAGCTTTATAATTAATATTAATGTCCAACCTTATCTTTTCTCTATCCTTAATTTCAATAACATTGATTTCCTCTTCATCGTTAAAACTATTCGCGAAAAAGCCTTCTTTCTCTTCTACCGTAAAAATGGAATACCTTCCAATCGGCAATTCACATTCGTAAAAACCTTTGCCATTAGACTTAACAGATTTTACCAGTTTAGTATTTACTTTTGTAAAAAGAGGTGCTTGGCCTATAACATCTTTAACAGTAGCAACTTCATAAATATTTACCTGCCTTTCAATAGGCCTGCCATTCGTAGTTTTAGTCGGCTCATCCGGAGATGGCATCATATTACCTTGCAGCCAATAAATGTTTCCATAAAGACCCTGTTTTAAACTATATCCGCTATTATTTTGCAATACACAGCTCATCAATAAAAAAGGTACACATAAAATCATCAGGTTTTTAAAATAAACCATAGGCTATTTACTTTTCTAAGACTACGAAGTTTTTTAAACTTCGTAAGCCTAGATTATTTGTCGTTATTGCTTAACCAGCTTCGTCTGACCAATACGTATTCCGTTTTCGTAAACTTCTACAACATATACACCAGATGCATAATTAGAAATATTAATTTCATGTCCAGCCAATAATTCTGCCTTAGCGATAGATTTAGCTAACATCACCTGTCCAGTTGCATTTATAATCTTTAATGTTTGTTGGTTTGCTTTTAAAGCACCATTATACTTTACCGTAAAGTTTACAGCTACCGGGTTAGGATAGATACTAACTATATCCATAGTGTTACTAACCTCATCTGTATAGTTGATAACCTGTGGTTTAGTTGGGTTTGCTTTTCCACTATTATCAAATTGAACCAATCTATAATAATTATTTCCAAGTAACGGATTTTTATCGATATATGAATAGCTAGCATTATTTCCTTTAGCCAATTCTGTATGTATTTTTACAAAATTCTGGTCATCTCCGGCACGTTCTATCTCAAACCTGTTATTATCTGCTTCTGTAAGTGTGCTCCATTTTACCGCTACTCCCTGGTTTACCTTGGCAACTGTAAATGATGTATATTCTACCGGAAGTGTTGTTGACGGTTGAAAAGATACGCTTAACCTATTGTCACCAAAACTTGCCGGTACCGTCTTGTTTATACTAAATGAGTACAAATCGCCATTTTGCACTAATGTAGAAGTACCTAAATAATTATCGTTGACTTTTACCAAATAATCAGTCGGTAAATCTTTATATCTTACTTCCAGCTGATAATCACCACCGGCATTTTGCGGTAAGATATTTAACTTAACATTTGAGCCTGCAGTAATTGCTGGCATATAATTAATTGTCAAACTTGTATTATCACTAGAAAGACTTGATAGAAAGAGCCTCTGATCACTAGCATTATAAAAATAAGTGGCATCTTCGGCAACATTGTACTGTGCAGATTTACCTGTTTGGAAAACAACTGCTGTTTCTTCCTTGTATGGCAAACTATTATTCAACAAGGCCAATCTTAACTCGGTACGTGGCACAGAAGTAATAAACGATGTAACATTAGTAGAAGGAGCAGCCATTGCCTTATTGCCACTACTACCTCCAAAATTTTGAGCTACCAAGTCTTGTTCTGTTGGTGCCGACATTAAAAGTAACGGGGGTTGAGTGGTTACTTTGGCACTTTCGGTAAAGGTTAAACTGCCTGCACCATCTGCCTGCACAAAAAAGCCTTGTCCTGTTGGGATTATATTACTTATTACTCCCTCCGGAACTGCTATATCCCCATCACCATCATATACAGCATAACTCCGTGATGCAGGATTCCATATCCTAATAAAATTGTTAAGTAAATTTGTTTTTGTAACACCTGCAGAATTCCAATCTATACTAGAAGCATAAGGATTACCCACTAAATCAAGATTGTTAAGAGAAACGGAAACATCTTGTTGATTTAATGTCCCCTCAAAATCCATTACTATACTTTCTGGATCAACAAAAGGAGAAACTGTTTTACTTGAGATATTGGACCTATTGCCCCTAAAAAATATCAATGCACCTTTACCTGCTTCCAAAGCTGTGTTGATATGAGGTATTGCCACAAAACCAGAACCCCAAACATAGGTAAAGGCACTGGCCGGATTTACAGCAGTTTGATCAAATCCATTAGCAGAACCACCTGCACCAGTAATAATCATATCATCAATAAACTGCGTGAGGTCATAAGTATTTCCACCGGTATGAATAGGCGAAGAAAGCAATCTGTTAGTTCTATAAGGATCTTGAGCCCCCCCGGTAATATACCTTTGGACATTTACATTGCCTGTAATTGCCGATGATGAAGGTATTGGTGCAATTCTCCCCGAACCTGAAGCACTTGATAATATAGTCAGATTTCCATTCGCATTGAGTGTAGTATTTATACCCATAGTTAATATCCCTGTGGTAGCCAAAGAGAAATTACCACTGTTCAAAGTTTTTGTTCCGCCACTAATAAATCTTACATCTTGGAATTCAATTGTTGAACCGGTATTAACTAGGCTTTGGGCAGAACCATTAAATCTAACATTTACAGTGCCATTGCCTAAGTCAAAAGTTCCGCCATTTACTGAGAAATCACCAGCTATATTTAGATTTTGTATTCCACTTGTTTTGTTTACGTTTACTCTGCCTGCTGTTTGGATATAATTTCCCGTGATAGTTGTTGTACCACCTACCGAACCTAAGTTTAGTGTACCTGCACCGGTAGAAGTAACTGTAAGATTGGCAGCTGTAAAACCACTTAATAACGATGGGCTACCTGCGGCAGTTTGAGCCGGAGCATTCCATACAAAATTGGAGAAAGTTTGGTCGCTACCTGCCACATCATCGGCAAAACTGGTATAACGCACTATCTCGCAGGTAGAGCCTGCATCCCACATAGCGGTAGGTATAGTACCCGATGTACTAGCAAAATTATGTTGATAAACACCGGTACTAGCAAATTGTAATGTTCCAGTGGTGTTTATAGGTCTTCCATTATTGTGCAATATACCTTCAACTACAAAATTGCCCCCAATGGCAATAGTTAGTGTACCTCCATCAACATTCACTTGTCCGCCATTTTCTATCAATACATCATCAATACTAAGGTTTGCCGTAACATTAATAGCATGAGCATTTTTAATGGTTATACCTGATGAGCTAGTTGTTGGCGTTAAAGTAGAAGGTTGCCACGATATTGCATCGGCGGAACTTTCCCAACTTGTGTTAACGTTCCAATTACCTGTAACAACGGCACTTCTAAAATAATCGGCAGGGGCACTAGGTACAAGTACAACAATAGCATCGGTAGTATATGGCGTAATGGCACCATCGGTAATATTGGTAGCGGTAAGAGTTGTACTGGCCGGATTATAGCTTATAGTGTTTAACCTTACCGAAAAATTAGTTTTTACACCATTTGCCAATGCCGCATTTGCCGGCAATACAGCCAATGCATCATTGGAAGTAATGCCTATCGTATCGGTAATAGACGTAACAGTGTTATTGGCGGCATCAACTGCTCTTACGATAGTATTAAAGTTTACTCCCACACCTAGGTTGTTGGGTGTTCCTGTTTTTCCATTAGGATGTCCCGCAGTATAAGTTTCGCCCGGTAATATAACTAGCAGTTTGGCAAAAGCACCTACATTTAAGTTAAAGGTACTGTTTCCTGTTTTGTTTGCAGTGGCATCGGTAGCAGTTATTCTTCTGTTTGTACCAGCTGTGCGGTAAGTGGCCATGGTGGTTAGCTCTCCGTTTACCAAGCTCGCATTGGCGGGAAGTTGAGCATAAATATCGCCACTGGCCGTAAAGGAAATTTCGTTGTTTACAGAAGGTACGATATTGCCAGCAGCATCAACTGCTATTATCTTTACGCTAAAGGATTCTCCGGCCACTTGGGCGTTTGGTGTACCTGTTTTGCCTATGGCAATGCCCGGGGCTTCTTCCTCTCCCGGCAATATAACTACCAATCGTGTATATGCGCCAACAATTACGGTAATAGGAGCGGTAGTATATGGAGTAATAGTTCCGTTGGTAATATTGGTAGCAGTAATGGTGGTAGTGGCAGGACTATCGCTTATGGTATTCAGCCTTATCGAAAAATTAGTTTTTATACCATTTACCAATACCGCATTTACTGGCAATGCAGCTAATACATCATTGGAAGTAATGCCTACCGTATCGGTAACAGTGGTAACTGTATTCCAATAAGCATCTACCGCCCTAACGGTAACGCTGAATGAAGCACCCGCAGTCCTGTCCGTCGGTGTACCGGTCTTGCCCCCTGGCGAACCAGCGATATAGGTTTCACCCGGCAATAACACCAGAAGCTTGGCAAAAGTTCCTGCACCAAGTACAAAGATGCTGTAACCTGTTTTGTTCGCCGTGGCATCGATTGCGGTTATTCTTCTGTTTGTGCCGGCCGTAAGGTAAGTCGCAGTGGTGGTCAGCTCGCCATTTACCAAGCTCGCATTGGCGGGTAACTGGGCATTAGCATCATTAGTAGCCGTAAAGGAAATTTCGCTGTTTACAGAAGGTACGATATTACCGGCAGCATCAACTGCTATTATCTTTACATTAAAGGGTTCTCCGGCCACTTGGGCTGTCGGCGTACCTGTTTTTCCTGCAGCAATGCCAGGGGCTTCCTTCTCTCCGGGCAGGATAACCACCAGTTTTGAGTATGCGCCAATAACCACATTCACAACGCTGCTTTCTGCAAATCCGCCTTGGGTAATGTTAGTTGCTGTTACTGTTGCGCTGCCCAAACTTCTTAAGGTTACAGAAAAGTTTCTTGTTCCATTTACCAAAGGGTTGTTGGCGGGCAAAGTGGCATTGACATCATTTGAGGTAATCTGTATCAAGTCATCGTTGGTGGCAACTGTGTTCCAATAAGCATCAACCGCCCTAACGGTCACATTGAATGCTGTACCCGCAGGTCTGTCAGTAGGCGTGTTGGCCTTACCTGTTAGTGTTCCCGGCGCTTGAGTTTCACCAGGCAATAAGACTAGAAGTTTAGCAAAAACTCCTGCGCCCAGAACAAAGGTACTATACCCTGTTTTGTTTGCCGTGGCATCAATTGCGGTTATTCTTCTGTTTGTACCGGCCGTAAGATAAGTCGCAGTGGTGGTCAGTTCGCCGTTTACTAAGCTCGCATTGGCGGGTAGCTGGGCATTGGCGTCGTTGGTGGCCGTAAAGGAAATTTCGTTGTTTATCGAAGTTACTACATTACCGGCAGCGTCAGTAGCAAGTATCTTTACGCTAAAGGGCACTCCGGCAACCCGATCGATTGCTGAACCCGTTTTGCCCGTGGCAGTGCCAGGAGCCTCTTCCTCTCCGGGCAATATAACTACCAGTTTTGAGTATGCACCAACAACCACATTCACAACGCTGCTTTCTGCAAATCCGCCTTGGGTAATGTTAGTTGCTGTTACTGTTGCGCTGCCCAAACTTCTTAAGGTTACAGAAAAGTTTCTTGTTCCATTTACCAAAGGGTTGTTGGCGGGCAAAGTGGCATTGGCATCATTTGAGGTAATCTGTATCAAGTCATCGTTGGTGGCAACTGTGTTCCAATAAGCATCAACCGCCCTAACGGTTGCATTAAATGCGGTACCCGCAGGCCTATCGGTTGGTGTGTTGGTTTTACCTGTCAATGTACCCGGAGCCTGAGTTTCGCCAGGCAATAAAACCAGAAGCTTAGCAAAGCTACCTACAACCTCAGACAACGGTGCGACCACTGCATTATTTGCAAAACCTGTGATTGTTCCACTATTACTACCAAAAGAAGTACTGCGTCTTAAAGATGCTTCCGTAGCTTCGCTTTCGGTAGTGGTAGATTGAACCTGAACTCCCGAAACAGAGATAAAATTATCGTCGGCAGTTGCACCAACAACTGTATAAGTAATGGTAATTACGTTATTTTCTACCAATATTGATGCTGCCGTAATATTGGTTCCACCAAAATTTATAGTACCAACAGATGGATTTATTTGCCAATGTGCTTGTGAGGGAACCAAATAGATTTTTCGATCAGTTCCCGGAGCAAATTCCCCTGCGGCTTGATCTTCAATTGTGAAAGTTCCTATATCGGTATATCCTTCCGAAGAACCTCCTACTGCCTTATCGACAGAAATATTTTGTCCTCCAGTTGCTTGGGTAATTGACACCTGAGCTAATGCGGATGAAATATTGACGGCAAAAAACACTAATAAGAATAGAAAGAGCTTGATTTTAGTAGTAAAAAAATTCATAGGCTTCATTATGCTTGCTCCATATTATATACAAATCAAATTGTTATTATTCTGTAAATCAAATAACTTGGCTAAAATCGAAAAATTATAGCAGTAAAACAATACCTAAAAACCATGAATTTTGACTTTTTAGTGATCTCGTAACAATAAGAAAAAGAATATAAAAAATGTTTCGACAGAAAAGTAATGAAATATAAAAAATCTTCGTTCCCCACCTTGTTAACTAATTTCTATGAGTACCGCTCTTGAAATTACTGGAAAAACTGTTTCTCCACAATAACTATCCCTCTTTTCTAACTTGGAGGATTAAAAAGGTTACTTTCTAACCAACTTGGTTGTCTCAATCTTTTTACCGCTAACGGCATCAACAAGCGTTGCAAAATAAACACCCGACGATACTGTGGGCAATACACCAGCGTAACCATTTCTAATTGTGTTTTTATCTACTTCGCTGCTAACTATTTCTTTCCCTGTTATATCAGTTATTTTAAGCACGTAGCGGTTCGAATTAAAATCACCAGTATACTTAAGTGTAAAAGCAGATTCCACTAATGTTGGATAAATTAACAGTTCACTAAGGGTATTGTTGTTCAATTGGTATTTAACCACCACTTTTTGCTCATAAATATGTTGTGTACCATCTTTATCTACCTGCACCAAAGTATAATAATTGTTTCCATCTATTGGTGATTTATCCAACAAGTTATAAACTCCATCTTGATTTGCTTCAACTTTACCTATGGTAGTATATATTTGTTCCTCTCCTGCTCTTTTAATTTCGAAATGGCTATTGTTTTGCTGAGATGAGGTTTTCCATTTCAAAAGTACTCCTTCATTAACTCGATTGCCTAAAAACTCAGATACAGTTACCGGAAGGGTTGTTATAGGGGTTAACAATATTTCGAATCTTTCACTTCCGTAACTGGCAGCTATAGTTTTATCAATAGAGAACAGGTATTCTGCATTCTCGGTATTCAGATTTGTAATCGTATTCAAAAATTTATCCTTCAGTTTTGCTTCGTAGCCCAAAGGTATATCTTCTGATGTACACAACAGCCTATATGCTCCGCTATTATCTGCACTTACATTTAATTTGATATTAGAAACCATCGAAGCTTGTGGCATATAATTAATTGCCATCTGCTTACCTTCTTGCGATAAACTTGACAAGAAAACCGATTCGCCATTCATCTTTGTTACATCGTCACCAGAAACGGTGGCCAATTCATTACTTTTTAAAATAACTAGTGTTTCATCATTATTTTCGGTACCATCTCTCAACAATTTAACCCTTATTATTGATGGCTGTTCCAAAATATTATTAGAGGTAGATAACACACTATTGCCACTAGAAGCACCTAACTTAAACGTATTAACTAAATTGCTTTCTTTAGTAGACATTACTACATTATATAATGCCGAAGTTTGAGCTACGCTACCTACTTTAGATGCTTCCGTAAAAGTTATTGAAGCGGAAGCCCCATCAGTTTGCACAAAAAATGCTTGTCCCGGACCAATATATCTGGTGCCTCCATTAACTCCATATTGACCATTGTAAGTAGAATACTGTCTATTGCTTGGATTCCATACTCTTATCACCTGGCTTACATTTCCCGCCTTGGTAACAGCATTCCAATCTATGGTAGCGGCATACGGATTACCCACCAAGTTAGCCCCACTTAATGGCACAGTTACATTTTGCTGGTTCAATACCCCTTCAAAAGTCATTACAATAGATTCTGCATCTACAAAAGGGGCAGTAACCTTAGCTGAAATATTATCTCTATTACCACGGAAAAAGATATAAGCTCCAGTACCTACATTAACCGAAGTATTAATTTTTTCAATTTCCTTAAAGCCTTTATTATAAGTAAAGGCACTAGCCGCATTGCCCGCGTTCACATCAAAACCGTTAGCTTTGCCTCCTTTACCTGTGATGATCATATCGTCTATAAACTGCACAAAACTATACTTGCGTTCATTTTCTACATCGGCATTCCTAAAATCTGTCGTATTATCATAAACCGGCGAAGACAGCATTCTAGATGTACGCCACATCTCTTTGCTCCCTCCTTGTATGTATTTTTCTACGATAACTTTACCTTTTATGGAAGAATTGGCAGGAACTTGGCTAACAGATGCCGAACCTAGCACACTAGCTTTTAAAGTAAGATTATTGGATGTTTGAAATATTGTACTTGTACCCAGTGTTAAGTATTTACCAACAGCAAGGGCAAACTTACCTGTTGTCGACAAGGTTTTTGTTCCTCCAAGAAGTGTTAAATTTCCAAAAGCAACACCATTGCCAGAGTCGCTACCTGTGTCTTTAATAGCCTGTGCCGAACCATTGAAAACCACAGAAGTTTCATTACTCAATAGGTCTACCTTTCCTCCTTCGGAATTCCAATCTCCAGAGATATTTAAACTACCTGAAGCAACCATCTTCATCCCTGCTCCAGAAAAACCTATATCTTTATATGAAAAAGCAGTACTTGCATTTTGTTGTGTTGCCGCTCCATAAATTACCGTTCCGTTGTTAAGCGTTACAGCATTAGTAGTAGCATCCAAGCTAAAAGGATTAACTCCTGTTAGTGTTAGGATAGTATTATTTCCCAAAATAAAAGTAGCGGTATTAACACCGATAGTTTGTAGAGCATTTTTAATTAAAATATTAGTACCATTGGCATTAAAAGTTGCCGCTTTGGTTTGCGTATTTAGTACAAAATTTACAACATTTAAGGTTGCAATACTAGCTATTGTAGTTTTTGCTGCCGTAGTTGGTTTAGCTACATAACTTCCCTGTATATCTAAAGTGCCTGTACCTGTAATGGTAATACCTTCCAAATTTTCCACAGTATTTTTTACTGTTAACGTATAGCCCGAATTAACCGTTAATGTAGCTGTTTTTGTAGTACCAAATTGAATATTGCCTACGGTTAAATTATTAGACACCTCCGGCTGATTGGTAAATGTTACCACGCCTATACGTGCCAAATCGTTTGTCCCGGGAACTCCACTTGGCGACCAGTTACCAGCAACATTCCAATTTGAAGAAGTACCACCAATCCAATCTTTTACATTACCGGAGTTAGTATCGCCCGTGCCTGAACTTACAACTGTACCTGTATTATCAGGATAGTTTACTTCTGTATTTCCGCTTTTTATTAGGGGAGCACCACTAAAGGCAAATGCACCAGTAGGATTACTTTTTACATTGGCCGTAATAAAGTAATAACACGCCGTAGCCATCGAACCATCGGCATTACCCACCGACCAAAAACTGCTAAAAGGATTATTGGCATCACCATAATATTGTATAGCGCTGTTATATACATTATTGGAAGCAAAAGTTATAAGCGAAAAGTCATCCGTATTACCAAAATAACTATCAGTCGATTTATTAATCTTTACCGTAGTATTGTCAATTACCGAGGTAAGGCTACCGGTTAGCTCTACCTTGAATTGATACATATCAAACAACCCACGGGTTTGCATCTGCAAACCATACAACACTGCATTTTGTTGGCTGGCATACAAAGGATTACTGATACCGTTGGAAGCATCGTTAGCACCGGAGATCAACAATTGCATACTATAAGTTTTCATCTCATCAAACTTAAATCTGTTTGCTGTAGTACTCGACACCCTAAGCGATGAGTTTCTATAAAGGTTTTGGTCGTAATGATACCATAAGCTTCCTCTTCTAGTACTGGCCTCCTTAATAGTGGCAGTGTATGGGTCAACAAAGAGCATCCAAATATATTGCGAACCCCTTTTAGAGCGTTGTACACGTATCGCATAAGTTGTGTTATTGGAAATGGCATATGAAGGTCCATCAGCCCAATACGGATAACCATTGTTGTATATACGGTATCTCAACATAAGACTATTGCCTTTGTGAGTTATATAATAGCCAGTAGCCTGGTTAACATCGGCATTGTCGCTAAGCAACCAATATTGCCACAAATTAGAGCCATTGGTTACATTATCCGAGCTAGCAGGATTGCTTGCATCGTTATTACGATAAACAAATGTCCACTCGTAGCCCCACTCTGTATTGTTAAGATTGGTATTGTTAGGCAGGAAAGAAAGATTAAAACCTCCGGCTGTTCCATTACCGTTACTAGCCAAAGAAGAACCTCCTACCAATGGGGAATTGCCCGAAACTGCTAATGCCGGCTGCGCTCCAATTTGAGAAAAATTGCTTCCTAAAGCTCCTCCATCAAAATTATTATAATAATAATTAGTAGCAGTATACTCTTGTGCACTAGAAAATAATGCACTTGCAACTAAAAACGAGGTAGATATAAAAAATAAAAATATATTCAGTCTTTTCATCAAGTACATGAAAAGTCAAAATACACGCCATTATAACTAAATATGCTTTATTTGAGCTTAAAGCATATTCAAGGTGGTTTTTTGGAACATTTTAAGATTTAGCACAAAAACCAATCGACCAATAAAGGGCAATTAATTCCACACAATTACACATTTAACATTTATCATAGGATTTGCAAAAACATATCTATACTTACCAATAAAGCTGAAAGTGATTTGCTAAAATACTTTTTCCACATTTTTTCCACATTATGGCTTAACGTGGTTTTAAAATGTTTTTTAGAACAGATTAACTCCCATACTCCAACCTAACCATCCATTATAACCATTAACGATTTTGCTATTTGCAGGCGCTATCTGCGATTTATATCCTCTTGCACTAACGTAATTATGCGGAGCTTCAGTAACGTAATAGTTGAGCACCGGTCCTCCATAGATACTAAATCCTTTTGACACTCTTAACTGAAAATTCAATTGGAATTTATTAAGGATATTGGCATAATCCCACCTGCCTAGATGCAAGTGCTGTGCCGTTAGCTCCGTTGAAAAAGAGAATCTTTTCCCTGCAAAAAAATCATGTCCAAAGCCAAAGCCGAAAGTTTCGATATTTTCATCTTTCACAAAGTTTTTGCCCAATAAGAATATGGTATAGAGATTAGCGTTTCCGCTTTTAAAGGACACATTGGCATTGATTAAATCGTTAGTTGAAATACTTAATTTGTGATAACCGTTTCTTACTATATTAATCAATCCTAAACTTACGCCAGAAGAAGTATCGGCAATGTTGATTAGACCTAACTGAAAGCCTTTATTGTGCTTTGCGTAGTTTAAAATTCCCGATAGCTGCATTCCTTTTAATTCCTGCAAAGCTGCATTTCCAAATGCAGAGAGTTGAAAACCTCTGGTTTCTTTCTTAACTACGTTTGCCAATCCTGTAATTTGTATGCCATGCAAATCATCACTTACCATATTGCCCAAAGCCGAAATCTGCATACCTTCAGTTAGTCCCCTTACATAATTGGCAGTAGAAATTTGTATACCATTAGCTTTTCCTCTTACGTGATTATAGACACCCGCTACCTGGACTCCATTGGCATTTTGCGCTACCATATTAAAAACTCCTGCCACTTGTATGCCTTCGGTATTGCCTCCTGTTAGGTTTAATATACCTGCAACTTGTGCATATTTAACATCGGCTTTGTTGAGGTTAAAAAAACCAGCGATTTCCGCACCCTCCACTCCAGCCGTATAACCTCCCGCTAAATTCAGCGAGAATTTATTTACTACACTACCACTCATGCTTCCGTGAGAACTTAAACCAGGTGTTAAAGATGCCTGAACAGGCATTTTGGTTAAGAAATCGGGAATATTCATATTTTGGATTCGCTGTTTTGAGGAAGTGAGCCAGCGTCCAATCTTGATGTTATCAAGTAAGTTAGACATGAAAGTTCCCTTTTCCTTATCGGGATCGTCATAACCTTGAGGTTTTACATCGATACTGGATAGAAAAATAATAGAAGTATCCCGATAGGTTTCTTTGCTTGCCGTTAAAATAATAGCGTTATAGTTGCCCTTGAATTTTAAGCTAAAAAAGCCCTCATCATCCGTTAATGTAGATTGCAATAAACGCTTTTCGTAAACACTGACATTTTTTATTTTCTTCCCCGTTTGAGTATCAATTACCCGACCTGTAATGGCATAAAGATTTTCGGCAGTTACAATACTTTCGGCTTCGATGGTAAAATGATTAACGGCATACCTTAAAATGATATATTCGGCATTCTCCCTATAATCTACCTTGCCATCGAAAAGTTGTTCCAACACTTCACGAACGGGTTTATTACGAACGTTAATATTTACTATGCTATCCTGCGCAAATAGCGCCCCATTGTAGGTAAAATAAAAACCTCCAGCTTTGCCAATTTTCTGCAATACATTGCTGATTTTATGTTGCTTTAAATCTAAGGTAATTCTTTTGGCAAGGTTGCTTTGGTTATAGTTGACAGCAGTTTGGGCAACACAAAAAGAACTGATAAAAAGTAGCGTAATAAGTAGTCTGGTTTTCATTTCTACTTTTTAGACAGCAAAATTTCGTTTTGGTTACGCTGCATTTTTAAATCCAACGTTTCGCAAATGGTCGCTAGGTTTTTCTCTAACGAATATTGGAATGGCAATGTGGTTGAAATCCGTTCGTTTTTCACCTGTTCACTCAAAGTGATTTTTGCATCGTAGGCTTCATTAAGCGTTGCTATCAATCTGGGTAAAGGCATATTGTTTGCCACAAATAACTGCGTACGGTAATAATTGTACAGTTCGTCTTCCGTCTGTTTTTTTACCAAAAGTTTTTCATCATCTTTTAATAAAACACTTTCGCCTTTGGTAAGCGTTATTTGCCGACCGTCTTTATTTACTTTAACGATGCCAGTTTCTACAATAATTTCTACCGTGCTTTTAAGTCGCTTAATATTGAAAGATGTACCCACTACTTCTACCTGCACATCATTTATAGCTATTATAAACGGATGTGAACGGTCGTGAGCCACATCGAAGAACACCTCTCCGCTTTTGATTTCTACTTTACGGTTGGTCTTAAAGTTTTTGGCATAGCTGATATTGGTGTTTTTGTTGAGTACCAACTGGCTTCCATCGGGCAATTGCTGATTGAGTACCAAATCTTGACTGGCTACATCGGTATATTGATTACCTAATTGTTGATAAGCTAACCAAGCACCAAAACATAACACAAACACTGCCGCTACTCGCAACCAAATTGTGGTTGGTTTTAGTTTTTTAACTATTGGGGCAGTTTGTTTTTCTTCGACACGTTTTTTGAACTTTTGCCAAGCCACTTCTTCATCAACCGTTGATGTTTGTGTTAACATGGTACTTTCGTTCCAGATACGCTCAAACTGGTGATAATATTTTTCGTTTTCGGCATTGGCAACAATCCACTGCTGCACTTGCTCCGCTTCTTCTGCTGTGGTTTCGTTAAGCAGAAACTTTATCAATAACTCGTCATTCATATCGCTTTGCTTAATTTAAATAGTTGTTATAATTACTCATTCCCAACAGCAACAAAATCAGAAAATCTACCAATTTCAACCGCAGAATTTTCAATGCTTTGCCCATCTGGTTTTCTACCGTTTTTACTGAAATTCTCAATCGCTCTGCAATTTCTTTGTATTTCAATTCTTCGAAACGGCTCATCTGAAAAATAATACGACATTGCTCTGGCAGGGCCTCCAATGCCAATTTCAACTCTTTTTGCAATTCAGAAAGTTCCACTTTGTTAGATGCCGCTTCATGATGCGTGTTCATGGTATGTACTGTAAAATCCTGATATTTCGATTTTACCTGCTCATGCTTTAAAAGGTTAAGACTATCGTTGTACACACATTTATAGAGATAGGCTTTTGCCGATGTTTGCACTTCCAACAAATCTCTTTTTTCCCAAAGTTTTAAAAACATCGACTGTACCACTTCTTCGGCAGCGTCCATGTCCTTCAACAACATATTGGCATAGGCATGTAAAGCCTTATAATGTGCTTTAAAAAGTTGCTCAAAAGCAACATCGTTATATGTTTGTACAGCTACGTTCACGTTTAGATAGTTCAAATATATCGGTTTAGTTTGGGCTACACAATTAACCATTCGACAACAAATTAATTCTCTTTAAAATTTGCGCACCGTTCTCACTATCAACCGTAAACAAATCGATATAATGCACTTTGGGGAACCAAAAACTTCCGCCTTCTACCTTTACAAAAACACGTTTCAAAAGCAAATCTTTTCCTTCATCTTTAATATATAAGCGATACTGTTGGTCGGTTGGTGTTTTTTGCAGATACATGGGCAATTTTTTGTACGAAACCAAATGCACTTCATAACTTTCGTTTCCGATGGGCTTACACTGTACGCCATAGGCGAATTTCTTTTCAATGGTTGATAGTTCTTTCATCACACCATTTTCCTCATATCTAATCCACGATGCTTTTACAGGTGTTTTTTCATTTAAAACTCCATCGTTATCCAAGTTCAATTGGTAAACTACCGTATTGGCATCGGGCGTACGTTGTAAAAAGAAAAGCAGATTTTTGAGTTTTGGCTCTGGCAAATTTGGCTGTGCCGCTAACAATTGACCAATCAGCAATAAGAACAAACCTAAAGCCGTTGCTTTTAGGACCCAAGTAGTTTTGGATTTGCTTTGCGCTTTATTTTTCAATATCGCTTTATATCGGTACACTTTTGCAGGACTGGCAAACATAAAAAACAGCACTTCCCTTAAACCATCACTTTGTCTAATGTCTTTTACGATGGCCCTATATTCGTGAAAATTCAACTCAAAAGGATTTTCTTTCCCACTTAGCGGAATGGTTAAACCATATTTCGGTTTTTCTTCTTCATATTGGAAAGTTCCAAAAAGATGGTCCCAAATCATAAACGTAGCGCCAAAGTTTTTATCGATATATTTTTCTTGGCTGCCGTGATGTACCCGATGATTAGACGGCGTACCAAAATATTTCTCGATAAATGGGTGTAGTTTGCCAATAGTTTCAGTATGTACCCAAAATTGATAAAGGGTGCTAATTTGACTGGCTACCATAAAAATTATGGGATGAAATCCGCACAGCGCAACAGGAATAAAGAAAACCACTTTTACATGTTGCATCCAACTTTGCCTAAAAGCCACCGTTAAGTTATAATGCTCTGCCGAATGGTGCACCACATGTGATGCCCAAAAGAAACGGTTAAAATGCGAAATACGGTGTGACCAATAACTGCAAAAATCATAAATCAAAAAGCAGGGAATTAAGCTCCACCAACTGAACTGCATACGCCAAGGCGACAGGTTATACAACCAAACCGCAGCTAGCAACAAGCTAGATTTTAGTATAAGGTTTACTAGCAAATTACCCAATCCAACCCATAACGAACCTTTCAATTCCTCGTGCGTATAATCTTCGTGCTTAAAGATTTTCCCCAATGCAAATTCCAATACCGTAAATACTGCTACAAAAGGTAGAGCGTAGGTAATTAGGTTCGGTGTATGATTTTGCAAAAGACATAGTTCTTCCAAGGCGAGCTTTTCGGCACCAAAAATGGCGCTCAAAGCTTGCCAAATTGATTGACCAGCCATGTTTGTATGTTTTAGATTAAAACTTGATTACTTTTCCAGAACCGCTGATGTCTTGTTGGACTACTGGATTTCCTCTGTAATAAACTTTTCCACTACCACTGATTTTTGCTTTCAACCTGTCTTCTACCTGAATTCTCACATTGCCACTTCCCGAAATATCAACCTCCACTTTTTTAGTGCTCATTTTTTCAAAATCTACTTCTCCAGAACCTGATATTTCAACATCGACATTTTCTGCCTGCATCGAATTTTCCAACTTTACATTACCCGAACCGCTTATAGACACTTCAAAATTGGCTACATCTGGGAAAGGGCCTTTAATTGCCGCTTTGGTACTGCCGCTTAGTTCAATTTTTCTAATCATTGGCATTGTTAATACTACTTCAATATCATCGCGATGAACATTCGCATTTTCAAAGCCGATATATAAAATGTTGTTAACCACTCTGGTGATGTAATGTGGAACAATATTGCTAGAGCCTTTTATTTCTATGCTATACTCCGTACCATATTTTATTTCCACGGGGGTTGCTCCGCTAGAACTTACTCCGGTAAATTGTCCCAAGCCTCTGGTTTCTGATATGATATTGCCATTAGCAGTCAATCGGTCTTTTTTACAGGCCGAAAAATTGATAATAACTATTAATCCTAATGCGATTGCGATAAAATGTTTCATGATATTTTAGATTTATTTGTGTGTTAAAATTTGATTAAAAAACGATTTGCAAACCAGCCTGATAGCCTATATGCAACGACTGGCGAAAATCTGACCATTGGTTTTGCCAGGTATGGATAACTAGCTTATCATTTTCTGGATGCAAAGCCAACCCTTCTGCGGTATTAGTACTTACAAAGTTGATAGATGGGCCGCCAAATAACTCTAGCCAAGGGGCGACTTTAACCGCTGGCAGCAATCTCAATGTACCTTTAAAGTATTCACCCTCTTTAAAACTTTCTAACATGGTTTGCGTTAGTTCCATATTTAATCTAAAATGTCTCGACTGGAAGAAATGTGCCCCAAAACCTACTTCATAAGCATAAACTTCATCTTTATTTTTGAAATTGTAGCCTGCGCCAATAATACCATATAAATGTTTTCCTCCAGACCTGAACGTTAACATAGACGTTTGGCTTTCATCAATAGTTGCAGCAACGCTCTTTTCTCCGTTTTTAATAATGTTGATAATCCCGATTGGGCAATCGCTAGTTTCGGCGATGTTGATGAAGCCTGCAATTTGTGCACCTTTTACCTTTTTAGCTACATTAATAAAGCCAGCAAACTGACCACCGCCTACATCTTCAGCTACGTTGATGAACCCTGCAAATTGCGAAGTCGTAATATTTTTTGCTGTATTGTTAAAACCTGCAAACTGGCTTCCTGTTAGATTTCCGCCCGCAGTGTTTAGGAAACCCGAGAATTGAGCACCTTTGACGCTATCTTGTGCTAAATTGGCAAAACCTGCAAATTGGGTTCCTTTTGCAGAGCGATAAGTATTTAAAAATCCAGCGAACAATGCGCCATTAGCCTCCTTCCCAACATGGTTGGAGAAACCTGCAAAAAGCGCACCTTTAGCTTCGTTACGAACCACATTAGAAAGACCTGCAAACGCACTTCCCTTTTCTACTGAAGAAACACCCGCCAATAGATGGATAGATAAATCGTTGGTATCTAAAGGCGCATGTGTTCCGTTGGTGCTTAAAGGATAAATTAATCCGAAATTGGCTTTTACGGTTTTAGTTTCTTGGGCATTGGCTTTAAAAGCCAATGCTATTAAAACAATACCAAAAGCAACTTTATTTAAATTATTGAAATGTTTTTTGTAGTTAGGATATTTCATCTTGTGTCTTATTTAAAAATGAGACAACAAGAATGAAATGTACCCCTACGTTGGGAAATAAAAAATTTTAAAATTCAACTATATTACTGATTTACAGAAATATAAAACAAAACAGGGCTGTTCGACATTTGCCACAAAGTGGTTCCTTTGGAATAATATCGAACTCCCTATCGTAAATGATAAGGCAAAGCGCAAGCAGGTTTTGTTCCTTTTTCTTGTTTGGCCATCAAGGCTGATGATTTTTCCTCGAAAGCATGATACGAATTGATTTTTGCAATATCTTCTTCTTTGAGTGGATGCGGCCGTTCCTGCCTTGGATTACGTTTAACCTGCTGTATGTGATTAATCACCTCATTGGAGTTGCTCTTTGTATTACTTCTGGAAAAACGTTTGGCAGTGCAGCAGCTCCCGATAAAAGGCCTGCTTGCTTAAGGAAATTTCTTCTGGTAGTCATTTGTAGAATGTAAAATTGATGGTGTAAAGTTGAAAATTTATATCTTTAGGAACAAGAGATTTCCCAGCTTCTTTTCCAAATTTCACCTGTACCTAATTTCTCCATCCCCTCTTTTTCTTCTAATTGTTGGTTGTGGTTAATTCCATCGGCTATGCCACACCAAGGCTCTAAGCATACAAAATTTGCATCTTTTGCTGCCCAAATACCAAAGTAAGGGAAATTTTCGAAATGAAAATTAATACCGTTATCGTTTTTATTGTTCAATAGCTTAATGTTATTGCTTTTTAGGTTTTTAAAAACGAGGGCATCTTCATAAAATAGTTCGTGCTGTAAATGCAGGATTTTATCCTCTAGCTTTAATGTGGTTGTTTTATCGCTAATCAGATTATTTTCGATATGATGATAGGTCAATTCATCATCGTTATTAAATTGCAGATAGTAATCGGTATAAATACCCTCGTTGTTTAAGGGTGTCGCAAATGCGGGATGCCCGCCAATGGAGAACAACATTTCTTTATCCGAGGGATTTGAAATCTGATAGGTACAGGTTAAACTCGTTCCATGCAGTTGATAGATGAGCTTTAACTCAAACTCAAAAGGATAAATTACCAAAGTTTGTTCGCTATGTTTTAATGTGAACACCGCTTCTATTGAACTTATCTTTTGGCAATCAAATATCATATCTCGGGCAAAACCATGACGAGGTAAAGTATATTTCTGCCCTTGATAGATGTAAGTATTATCTTTAAGTGCTCCTACAATTGGAAATAATACGGGACTAAACTTTCCCCAAAAATCTGCGTCCCCACTCCACATATAGTTTATACTATTATGAGCACTTATTATTTGCTGAAGTTCGGCACCTTTGGCGGCAATTTTAATCGCTAGATGCTCATTTTGTATAGTAACTACCATGCGATAAAATTAGAATTTTTAATAAACCCTACAATTAAAACCTTGCAGTTTTTTCTTGGCACTACGCTTGTTAAACCTGTGAGGTTTTTTCAATTAAACTTTCATCAAAAAATATACTCTATATGAAACATGAAAGCCAACCTTACTTTAAAAATCACACTACTAACTTTATGTAGTTTCTTGTTTTATAGAACAGCCTTAGCACAAGAATTGCCTAAAACAATAGCATGGACTATTAACGGCGAAACCAGAAAAGCATTAGTTTACATTCCTGCTTCGGCCCACACAAAGCCTACTCCTATTATTTTTGCTTTTCATGGCCATGGAGGAACTATGCTAAATATGTACCGTACAAGAGGTTTTGATAAACTTTGGCCAGAGGCAATTTTCATTTGCCCACAAGGATTGAATACTCCAGGTATGCTTACCGACCCCGAAGGCAAAAAAAGCGGATGGGTAATGAGCGATACTACTAGCGACAATAGAGATTTACAGTTTTTTGATGCCATGTTAAAAACACTTCGTACCGATTATAAAGTAGATAATAGCCGAATTTATGCTACTGGACATTCAAATGGAGGTGGTTTCGTCTACCTACTATGGGCAACCAAAGCAAATGAGTTTGCCGCTTTTGCACCTACGGCAACCGCAGCAAGAAAACTAACAGAGAAATTTATACCCAAACCTGCCCTGCATTTAACGGGCGAAAACGATCCACTGGTAAAACCCATCATGCAAAAAGCCACTTATAATAGTTTATTAAAACTTAACGGTTGCGAGAAAGGAGGAAAAAAATTAGACAGCAATCTTACCTTATATACAGGCAAAAATGGTAACGATGTTGAACTTTACATACACAACGGCGGACACACATACCCCAAAGCGGCCAATCAACCCATTATCGATTTCTTTAAAAAACATCCCAAAAATTAAATATTCTAAAAAACGGTCCAACCTTATCTCTTTGTCGTCTATATCTAATACTTTTTATAAAATAATAGACTATGAGAAAGTTAGCTTATTTATATACCTCCATTATTGCTTTAAGCCTAATATTAAACGCATGTAGTAAAAAGAACAGCGATAACAATACAGGGGGAGAACCTAAGATAGAGGACACCAAACCAACCTCACCTTCTATATATGTAGCTGGCACCAGTTACAAAACCTATGTTGGCTCAAATAATAGCGATATTGCAGTAGAATATATTGCCGGAGATAACAATTCTAAACTTATTCTCTCGTCGCCGCATGGCGGAGATAAAACGCTATCATATATAAGAACACGTACAGAAGATTATAACTACGGCACATTATCTACAGACCCTTATAACAGTGATAAGACTTTTTCAGGAGTGGCAGATTCACGGACTAAAGAGCTTACCCTTGCTATGGCCGATTCCATCAAGAAAAAAACAGGTTTGCGTCCTCATATCATCATTAACCACCTGCACCGTAGCAAACTAGATGCTAACCGGCGTATAGAAGTAGCTGCACAGGGCGATGCCAATGCTCAAAAAGCATGGAAAGCCTATATGGCCTATGTGGACAGTGCAAAAAAGACCCTCAAATATTATAACACTTCGGGATTATTGATAGATGTACATGGTAATGCCCATACACCCCAACGTACAGAAGTTGGCTATTTACTCAATAAAGATGATTTTACCACTTATAAAAATTCATTAAACACATGGGCTGCTTTTACCAGTATTTATGCAATGGTAAAAGGCGATGTTACACTACAAGACCTAATTAAGGGCGATTATGCACTGGGTACGCTTATTAACGAAAAATCTAATCCTCAAATTAGGACAACACCGAGTAAAGCCTTTCCCGAACCCGCCGACAAAACCTTTTTTGGCGATGGATTATATTTCAATGGTGGCTATATTACCGCTCGCTTTGGTTCAAGGGTTAAAGGAGAGACCAAAATATCCTCTATACAGTTAGAGTTTAACTCGGATGTTAGAAGTGCCACTACCACTACCCGCAACAAATATGCAGGCCAAATTGCCGATGCCCTAAAAGTGTACATGGACAAGTATTTTAAATAGTTACACACGCATTTCTGAAACTAAATGCCTAACTTAGGGTTTAGTTGATATGGCAAAAAATATTCTAGTTGCTGGCGCTACGGGTCTGGTTGGCGAACAGTTGGTATCGAAATTATTAGCAGATGGACATCGGGTTTCCATCTTGGCAAGAAAACCGATATCGAGAAAGGGTATAAATGTTTTCCTTTGGGATGTATATAAGCAGACTATTGATAGCAATGCCTTAACGGGAATTGATACCATTATTAACCTAACAGGCGAAGGTATAGCCGATAAACCTTGGACTAAAGAACGCAAACAGCAAATTATAGATAGTAGGGTAAAAGCTGCCGAACTGATTTTCAAAGCCATTAAAGCAAATAATGCTCCAATAAAAAGCTACATTTCTGCATCGGCAGTTGGTTTTTATGGAGATAGGTATGATGAGATTTTAGATGAAGAAAGTTTGCCGGGAACAGGTTTTATGGCCGATTGCTGTATCGCTTGGGAAAAAGCTGCCGACCAAGGTGTAGCGTTAGGTATAAGAGTAGTAAAAATTAGGATTGGGATTGTACTAAGTGAAAAAGGTGGTGCTTTGAGCACAATGGAGAAGCCTATTAATTATTTTACCGGTACGGCCTTAGGCTCTGGAAAGCAATGGATGCCATGGATACATCTAGACGATGTAGTGAATATTTTCGCAAAAGCATTGGAAGATGAAAATATGTTCGATGCTTACAATGCCTCAGCACCTTCTCCCGTAACAAATGAAACATTTACCAAAACTTTGGGCAAAGTGCTACACCGACCAATTTGGCCATTTAATGTGCCGGTATTTATTTTAAAAATCCTCTTAAGAGAAATGAGCATATTACCTTTAATTAGTACCAATACCTCTGCACAAAAAATACTGAATACGGGTTTTCGGTTTAGATATTTAAATTTAGAAGATGCCCTAAAAGAGATACATCATAAGCAATAAACAATAAAGCCGGCGATTAGCTGGCTTTATTGTTTAATCGTTAGTTACACTAGTAACTTCAATATCAAAATCTAATGGTCTAGCGTCGTATGCTAAGTGAGAAGGAACAATAATTCGAATTTTACCTCCTGCGGTAATTCGTCCGGGAAGAATTACTTGCCATCCTTTAATTAACTGATCTAATCTAAAAGTAACACCTGTGCCCGAATCAAACACAGTTCCATCTAAATATCTACCTGTATAATTGACTACAAGGTTCGAAAATTCCCCTATTGCATCAGTGCCAGTGCCAGCAGCAGACACATTATAACGAATTCCGCTTGCATCCGTATCAAAAGCTAGACCATTTCTACTGATAAAAGTTGCGATTTCATAAGCATCGACTTCATGTTTTTTCGAAAAATCATATAAGCCAAGCTCTACTACAATTGTTTCGTTAGATCCTATTCCAAATGAACTTAAACCATTTTTTCCAAATGCCATTCTAGAAGGTAAAAGGAGTATCGCCTTACCCCCTTTCTTAAGTTTGCCCAATACTTCTCTAATCGGAGTAAATGAATAGGTAGTAGAACCAATCACAAACTGATTAGTATAACCTAAGAGAGTTCCTGGTATCATCAAATCACTAGTCTGATTATAAACAGTTCCCGATACGGACTTAAAGGTATATGAATAATATACCGAATCAGAATTTTTGACGGCACTGCCAGTTCCAGCATCAGTAATGGTATAACTATAACCTTTTACATCCGTAAACGTTAGGTTACCATGGGCTTCTTTATATGCTTTAATGTTTTTGTTATCCAACTCTTCAACCGTTTCATATTCTTTCTTACAAGAACCGAATATTACCAAAACACTAAAAAGTACAGTGATGTATGTAGTTATTTTACGCATTAAATTTTTATTGAGCATGAAGTAAATCTCCATTTGACAAAAATAAACTTTTAAAATCGATGCTACAATTTTTAACCAAATTTAACAGTTGGAGGTCGAGGGAGAGAGGGTTGGAAGGCCGAGGGTTTAAGACATTTTAACTTTCAGATCTTCTACCCTCTACCTTTCCACCTTTTACCTTAAAAAGGATATTTATTCGCTTCTATAATCTGTACCGCAACATTTTGTCGAACTTGTTTTACATTAAAAGGCTCCATTTTGGTAAATCTCCGTAAACCAACCAACATCATACGCAATTCATCGCCTTCACCAAAAGCCCAAAGCGCTTCCTTAGCTGCCTTGGCTACACCATCAACAGCTTCTACAAAATAAATGCGCATTAAATCTAACTGACCTTTACAAGCTTCTTCACCTTTCATGCTCACCAACTTTTCGGTACGCAACATGGCCGATTCAGCAACGTAAACATAGCTTGCCATATCGGCGATGTTCATCAAAATCTCTTGTTCCTTGCTCAAACTCATCATCAGTTTTTGTACCACAGCGCCTGCCACCATTAAGGTTGCTTTCTTCAAATTTTGCAACAGTTTCTTCTCGGCAACGAATAGGGTGTCATCTTCCTCCCCAAAATCTGGGATAGACATCAATTCGTTGGCTACGGCAGTAGCTGGAGTCATTAAATCTAGTTCGCCTTTCATAGCACGCTTCAACATCATATCTACGGTAAGCAAACGATTAATTTCATTTGTCCCCTCAAAAATTCTATTGATGCGAGCATCACGATAGGCTCTGTCCATTGGCGCATCGGCACTATAACCCATACCGCCATAAATCTGTACGCCTTCATCCACTACATAATCCAACGCTTCCGAACCCCAAACTTTCAAAATGGCACACTCTACTGCAAACTGCTCTACCGATTTTAGTTTTGCTTTTGCAGCATCCATTCCTTCGGCTATCAAAGCATCGTAAGTATCGTCAATATTCTGCCCTGCACGATAATTTGCCGCATCTACCGCATAAACTTTAGCCGCCATTTCTGCCAGTTTATAACGGATAGCGCCATATTTAGAAATCGACCTGCCAAACTGTTGGCGCTCATTTGCGTAGTTCACCGCTTTATCAATAGTAGCTTTAGATGCACCAATAGCCGCCGCCGACAACTTAATACGACCAATATTTAAGATATTTACCGCAATCTTAAACCCGTTTTGACGTTCGCTCAACATATTTTCTACGGGAACAGGGCAATCGTTAAAGAAAATTTGACGCGTAGAAGAACCTTTGATACCCATTTTATGTTCCTCGGGGTTCATGGTAATACCACCAAAATCACGCTCTACAATAAAAGCGGTCAGGTTTTCGTCATCATCAATTTTAGCGAAAACGATAAAAATATCTGCGAAACCACCATTGGTAATCCACATTTTTTGTCCGCTGATGAGGTAATGTTTACCGTCGTCACTCAATTTGGCTTTGGTTTTTCCCGAATTGGCATCAGAGCCCGAATTTGGCTCGGTTAAACAGTAGGCCGCTTTCCATTCGCCTGTACCCAATTTGGGAATGTATTTGGCTTTTTGTTCCTCATTACCGTAATACAAAATTGGCAGAGTTCCAATTCCCGTATGCGCCGATAAAGCCACTGCAAATGAATGCCCTGCTCCAACTACATCGGCCACCAACATAGAAGTATTAAAATTCTTGCCAAAACCGCCGTATTCTTCGGGTACGGAAACGCCCAAAATTCCCAGTTCACCTGCCTTGTCTAAAAGCGACGGCATTAAATTAGGGGCATCGTGGCTGTCCAACTTATCCAGATTGGGATAAACCTCTGCTTCGAGAAAATCACGACAGGTTTGCGCAATCATCTGCTGTTCTTCATCAAATTCTTCTGGAATAAATACATCGTGATAAGAAGTTTCCTTGATTAGAAATTCTCCACCTTTGATAGTTTTTTTGTCTGTTGTTTCCATTTTATTTGGATTTTTAGAGTGAATAACTAATTCCTTTCACTCGATATATTTTATTTGAAAATCAATTTCAGTATTTCTATTCTTATCAGTCCCGCTATTCGTTTCAAGTCCTCGGCTTCGTTACACTTAGCCTACGGGCTTTTCACTACTATCGGGTTTAGTTGGCAAAATCACTACAAGATTTCGAAGATTCCCGCTGCACCTTGCCCTGTACCTACGCACATAGTTACCATGCCATATTTCTCGTTTCTTCTTTTGGCCTCGTTAAATAATTGCACCGAAAGTTTAGCTCCTGTACAGCCCAATGGATGTCCTAAAGCGATAGCACCACCATTTACATTGATTTTACTGCTATCTAAACCCAATGTTCTGATAATCGCCAACGACTGTGATGCAAAGGCTTCATTCAACTCAATTAAACCAATTTGGTCTTGTTGCATTCCTGCCATTTTCAATGCTTTTGGAATAGCCTCAATTGGCCCAATGCCCATAATACGTGGTGAAACTCCTGCAACGCCATAGCTTACCAAACGAGCGATAGGCTCTGCGCCCAACTCTTTCATTTTCTTTTCAGAAACCACCAATACAAAAGCTGCACCGTCTGATGTCTGTGAAGAATTACCTGCTGTAACACAACCATTGGCCGCAAAAACAGGTTTTAACTTGGCCAACTTTTCCAAAGTTGTATCGGCACGAGGGCCTTCATCGGTATCTACGATATAAGATTTGGTTTTCTTTTTTAACTGCTCATCTAAATAGGTTTCGTTTACCGTAATGGGTGCAACACCTACTTTTAAGTGCCCATTTTTAATGGCTTCAACGGCTTTCATGTGCGATTGGTAAGCAAACTCATCTTGATCTTCACGGCTTACGTTGTATTCTTTGGCTACTGCTTCGGCGGTTAAACCCATGCCCCAATACCAATCGGGATTGTTTTTGGCCACCTCCGGGTTAGGTACTAATTTCCAACCTCCAAACGGCATTCCCGACATTACTTCCACACCTCCGGCAATGACACAGTCAGCCATGCCTGCTTTGATTTTAGCTACCGCCGTTGCAATAGTTTCCAAACCCGATGCACAATATCTGTTTATGGTAACTCCCGGTACTTTATCGGTATCCAAGCCCATTAAGCTAATCATACGACCGATGTTTAAGCCTTGTTCCGCTTCGGGTGTGGCATTACCCACAATCACGTCATTTATTTGCTCTCTATCCAAATTAGGTACAGATGCCACCAATTGTTTAATCACATCGGCCGCCAAATCATCAGCTCTGGTAAAGCGAAATACCCCACGAGGCGCTTTGCCTACGGCTGTTCTAAGTCCTGCTATTATGTATGCTTCCATGTTTAATTCCTCAACGGCTTACCCGTCTTAATAATGCTCTGTATTCTTTCCAATGTTTTTCGTTCTCCGCAAAGCGATAAAAAGGCTTCACGCTCCAAATCCAATAAATATTGCTCGGTTACTTCTGTTGGGGACGATAAATCGCCACCGCACATTACCCAACCTAGTTTTTCGGAGATTTTCTTATCATGTTCGGAAATGTAATTGCCCGAATACATGCTGTTAGCTCCAGCATAAACAATACCTAAACCTTGCTTACCTAATACCTTGATGTTTTTACGCTGAACTGGTTTGGTATAACCTGCTTCAGCAAGTTCAATGGCTTTTGCTTTGGCATCGGCAATTAAACGACTTCGGTTCATACTGATGGCGTATTTGCCTTTCTGCAAGTAGCCCAACTCGTAAGCTTCAACTGCCGAAGTAGATACTTTTGCCATACCAATTGTTAAAAATCTATCTTTCAAAGTATTTTGTACAATTTGGTCGTCCCTAAATTCATCGGATGCCCTTAAAGCAAACTCTTTTGTTCCACCGCCGCCGGGGATAACACCCACGCCAAATTCTACCAAACCCATGTAGGTTTCGGCACTTAGTTGTACGTGGTCGGCATGTAGGCTGAACTCGCAACCACCGCCCAAAGTTAAATTGAAAGGTGCAACCACTACCGGAATTGACGAGTAGCGGATGCGCATCGAAGTGTTTTGAAACATTTTTACTGCCATATTCAGTTCGTCCCACTCCTGCTCTACGGCCATCATGAAAATCATACCCACATTAGCACCAGCCGAAAAATTAGCACCATCATTACCAATAACTACGCCTCTATAATCTTTTTCTGCCATATCAATCGCTTTGTTGATTGCCGTTAAAGTATCGCCACCAATGGTATTCATTTTCGAGTGGAACTCCACGTTCAAAATACCGTCGCCCAAATCAATGATAGAAGCACCTGCATTTTTGTAAGGCACCTTGTTGTTGGCTTTCAGGTTATCCAAAATAATGAAATCGGCCGTGCCCGAAATGGCTTTATAGCTTTTCGACGGAATATCGTAGTATTTCTTTATGCCGTCTTCCACTTTGTAGAATGAGGTATGCCCTGCCGATAGCATTTCCGCAACCCAACCTGTGGGCTCATTGCCGTACTTTTTCATACCCTCAATGGCATCGGCTACGCCAACTGCGTCCCAAACCTCAAACGGGCCAAGCTCCCAACCGAAACCTGCACGCATGGCATCGTCAATTTTATAAAGTTCATTGGCAATTTCGGGAATGCGGTCCGAGACATATTCGAACAACCCGAAAAACGAAGTGCGGAAAAGTTCTCCTGCTTTATCCTTTCCCGAAGCAAAAACTTTCATTCTGTCGGCAACCTTGTCAATGTTTTTGGTCATCTCCAAAGTGGCCGATTTTACCTTTTGCTGAGGCTTGTATTCTAATGTTTTCAAGTCGAGCGCCAAAATTTCGCTCTTGCCCTCCTCATTTTTTATCTTTTTGTAGAAGCCCTGTTTAGTTTTATCACCTAACCAATTGTTTTCGGCCATTTTTTCTACGTAGGCGGGCAATTGGAACAAACCATGAGCTTTATCGTTCGGCACATTATCGTACAAGCCTTTGGCTACCTTAATCATGGTATCCAAACCTACCACATCAGAAGTACGGAAAGTTGCCGATTTCGGTCTGCCCAACGCCGGGCCTGTAAATTTATCGACCTCCTCAACTGTTAAATCCAGTTTCTCTACTGAATGCAATAACGCCATAATGGAATAAACCCCTACCCTGTTGGCGATAAAAGCGGGCGTATCTTTACACAACACCGTTGTTTTGCCCAAAAACTTGTCGCCATAATGCATCAAGAAATCAACCACTTTAGGTTTGGTATATGGTGTTGGGATAATCTCTAACAACCGTAAATAACGTGGCGGATTGAAAAAGTGCGTTCCGCAGAAGTTCGCCTTAAAATCATCACTTCTTCCCTCAGCCATTAAATGGATGGGAATACCCGATGTGTTTGAAGTAATTAAAGCACCTGGCTTGCGATACTGCTCTACCTGCTCAAACACCTTCTTCTTGATGTCCAAATTTTCTACCACCACTTCTATCACCCAATCGTAACTAGCAATTTTGGGCATATCATCATCAAAATTGCCTGTGGTAATATTTTGCAGTACTTTTTGCGAATAGATAGGCGAAGGATTGCTTTTTACCGCAGTTTGCAAAGCCTCGTTCACTATTTTGTTCTTCTGTTGATGTGTTTGTTCTTCTCCCTCAACAGCCTTTGGGGCGATATCCAACAATAAAACCTCTACCCCAATATTTGCAAAATGATAGGCAATACGCGAACCCATAATGCCTGAACCCAAAACCGCTACTTTATTTATATGTCTTTCCATTATTGTTTTTTTGATGGCGCATAAGCCAAGGTTAGCTGATTGACTTTTTCTAGGGCAGCTATTAGCTGTTCCTTTTCCCTAGTAGTTAATCTTTCGTTCAGATACTCATTAAAGGAAATTACAACATCTCTGGCCTGCTTACGTTTTTCTATACCAAATGGTGTTAGAAAAACCTTTACCGACCGCTTGTCGCCTTCGGAGGTTTCCCTGTAAATCAACCCTGTTTCTTCCATATTGTTTAGCATTCGCGATAAACTTGTGGCCTTTACCCCAAGCAATGCCGCCAAAGCGGATACTGCTGTACCATCGGCTTCTATATTAATTAATACATAGCCAATGGCCTGTGTAATTCCAAAGCCCGATGCTATTTGGTTATAAGTATTGGAAACGTTTTGCCAAACTATTTTTAAAAAGTAATCGATTGTTTCTTTCTGCTTCATTAATTTATTATGCTTGCATAACAAATTTAGTGATTTGGTTTTTACTATGCAAACAGAATATTATTTTTTGTTTCGAGATGTTGATTTAACCACCAAATGGGGTTAGATACTTCGATAAAATCAGTATGGTTTTATCCGATTTTAAAGAGTTGGCGGTTTCCAAAAAGAAAAATCATGACGGTTTATTGCAGTTCTTTACCCGTTTGGTCGATGTAAAATTCCCTGCCATCCTTTTTTACCCATGCTTTGCCATTTGAAAAAGTTGTGGCATCATCATACTGTAAGGGAATAACCTCCTTGCCTGTCCTATCAATAAAGCCGTATTTGTTGTTCAGTTTTACACAGGCAATGGGTTCGTCATAAAAATCGTACACCCAATCGTATTTTGGCGGTATCACTTCTGCACCCGTTTTTATGTCCGCGTAGCCATATTTCTTGCCCAATAGCACAATTACAAACCCACTGCCCGAGAACAAAATATTATCGTACTTAATGGGAACGGTAACATGGTTCAGCGTATCGATAATACCCCATTTGTCTTGCTGTGCAACGGTGGCGTATTCGCCATAAAAAACACTTGCATCGTCATATTGCAGGGGGATAATTTCTTGTCCCTGCTTGTTTACGAAACCATATTTGTAAGCTCTTTTTACCGCCGCCGCCGATAGGTTTTTGCTAAAAGTAGTGGGCTTAACTTCTTGTTTCACTCTTGCAAGGCCATCCATAAAAATATCTGTCCCATCGTATTTTACGGGCACTATTTCTTTGCCCAATTTATTGATATAGCCCCATTTATCACGAAGTGCCACCATAGCCAAACCGTCTATAAATTTATCGGCATTGTCATATTTTAAAGGAATAATCACTTTGCCGGCAAGGTCTATATAGCCTAATTTTTTGTTGATACCCACACAGGCCGCACCATTGTAAAAAGGGGCAGCAGTTTCGTATTGCAGGGCGATGACTTCTTTACCTGTTTTATCTACATAGCCGTATTTATTGTTCAGCCCCACAATGGCCAATCCTTCATCATCAAAATAATAGGCCGCTTCATATTTTGCAGGAATGACTGTTTCACCATTTGTCTTTGCAAAGCCCCATTTGCCCTCGCTGCTGGTATAGGGTTGCAGATATTGTGCTTGTGCAGTGTAAGTGGCTGTGCAGAGCAATAAGGTTATGGGAAAAAATTTCATGAGCCACCGTCTATTGCACTTCTTTGCCTGTTTTGTCGATATAAAATTTCATGCCGTTTTGTGCTACATAGGCTTTGCCATTTTCAAAACGCATACCATACGTATATTCATAATTAAATGGCAATATGGTTTTACCTTTTTTATCAATAAAACCATATTTGGTACCGTCCATACTTACCGCAGCAAGCCCATCGTGAAATTCCTCGACATAGCGATAGTTCATTGGAATTACAATATTACCTGTATGATTGATATAACCGTATTTATCACTTATACCTACTGCTGCTAATCCTTCAGAGAAAGAAGCCACTCCATCGTATTTTAATGCAATAATTGTTTTACCTGTTTTATCGATAAATCCACTTTTCTTATCAAGTTCAACCTTTGCCAATCCCTCAAAAAAAGATACCGCCCGGTCGTATTTCAATGGTATTACCTCTTTGCCGGTTTTGTCTATAAATCCTTCTTTGCCATTTAATTTAACTAATGCCAAACCCTCATAAAAAGATATGGCCGCTTCATATTTTAGTGGGATAATTTCTTTGCCAGTTTTATCTACAAAGCCCCATTTGCCATACATACCTCCAATATTTATACGACCCATCCCTTCGGCAAATATGGCTGCGGCATCGTATTTTGGCGACACTATTTCTTTGCCGTTAAGGTCTTTATAGCCGTATTTTCCATTATCCCCTTTAAAGGGCTTTAACTCTTGGGCATATAATGTTACCGAAATAAACTCCATTATATAGATGACAAAGAACAAATATTTTTTCATGACCTGTGTTTTACCAAATTTAAAGCTAGAACGGTTTTTACCGTCTATCAATAGGTATTTTTACGGATTTTTAACCATAAAATTAGTTTTTGCGCATCTCCACTGCACGTGCTACAAAAGCATCTACCCATTTTTCGATGGCATGTGTAGCGGCAGCTTTGTAGTTACTACGTGTGGTTTGGATAAGTACGGGCGTTAGTTCTTTGGCGAAGGCAAACAGGCTTTTTACTGTGCTTCTAGCTTTTGAAACATCCTCTGTCATGGCTGTTGCATAGGCCATTGGTGCCGGAATATCATTCCATTGGTACAGAAATTCGGGCCAACCTTTTGTGCCCCAAGCATAAGTCCAGTGTTTATCTTCTTGGTCGCCAACGCGAAACTCAGGATTAATACCCCAAGTGTATCTTTGGGTGGTAGTTGCAGGGTAGTACCAACCATCAAACAAATCTTTGCGGTCGGTGCTTTTAAGGTCGATGTTAACCACTACATCGGCAAAATCTACATTTACCTTAAAAGATGCGGCCATACAATCGAGGTCTTTGGCAAACTCCATCGAACGCTTTCCCTTTCCGCCTGCAAAACCGGCCTGTCCCGAGTGTACAATTTTTCCTTTATGAGCGGTTGATGTTACCCATTTGTTGCCACCGCTTTCTTTTTTCGAGTCATCGTCAGATTTTTCTTCGTCTGCACTAATTTTTTGGTAAAATTCGCTGGCGGTAACTTGCGCCCATCCAACCGTATCGATACCGTTCTCTTTTAACTTCTTTTGAAAATATTCATAAAAATGGTCGGTAAGTCCCTGAAAATCGTCATTGGTAAGGTCGCCATCGGTGGTTTCGAGATAGGCCGAAACCCTTGCGCCGGCAATTTGTCGGGCACCACCTTTTTGAAACGCAACGGTTCTGGTGGTAGTGGTGAGTTTATAATTGACCGTAAGTTCGGTAATAGCCAGTTTTTTAAGTTTGGGGATGAGTTTTGATTGTTCCCATCTGAATTTGGCTGCATCAGGCTTATCCTGATTTTTTTGCGCCATAACAGGTAGGGCAAAAGCACATAACAGAGCAATAATGAAAAGGTCTCGTTTGTTCATGTTCATATAATTTAAGGGTTTAACGATGTGAAGTTACCCCATCTGCAAAGGCAAGTAAATACGTACAAAATCGTATTTTGATTTACGATTGTAGAAGTACAATTTTAGATTGTTTTTAGGGTCAGTCTAAATCGTAATTCGTCAATCTAAAATTGTTCCAAAGGAATGCCTTTGGCATAAATCAAATCAATCCTCCGTTTTTGGCTTTTTGTATCGCTTCCAATTTGTTGTGGGCTTGTAGCTTGATGTAAATGTTCTCTACATGTTTACGGATAGTACCTTTGGAAAGGAAAAGATTTTGGGCAATGACTTCATATTTTAGCCCTTTGCTCAATTGTTCCAACACTTCTATTTCACGGCTGGAAAGATTATATGCCTCTTTATTGGGCAATTGCGCCAAAATTTCGGAATTGCGGAACAAACGCAAGGTTTTGAGCGCAATGGACGGACTTAGCATAGCTCCGCCATTTAGTGTTTGTTGTATGGCTTCGTACAGTTCTTGAGGAGCAATATCTTTGAGCAAATAACCATCGGCTCCTGCTTTAATGGCCTTAAAAATATTTTCATCATTATCGAAAACGGTAAGCATTACCACTTTTATTTGAGGATAGCGGGCTTTTACCATTTCGGTAGCTTCAATGCCATTTTTAATGGGCATTTCAATATCCATCAATATCAAATCGATATTGCTATAAGCCAGCAATGCTTCCATTAGTTCATTAGTTCCGGTAGCGGTAAATTTCACCTCAATATCGCTGAACAAAGCCAGTTTATCGCAAATGGCCTTTAACAGAAACACATTATCGTCAACCAATGCCAGTTTCATGCTAACTATTTTTTGGGATGGAAAAATGAACCTGCGTACCTTGCTCCGCTACGGCATTAATATTGAACTCTCCTCCTATTTCTAAAATGCGTTTTTTCATGTTGTACAGACCGTTGCCCTTGGATGCAATGTTCAAATCTGCACCCTTACCGTTATCGGTAATGCTTATGGCGATATTTGGGCCGTTATCTTCAACTTTTACCATTATTTTACTTGCATGCGCATGTTTAAGGGCGTTATTTACGGCTTCCTGCACCGCCCGGTAGATGTTGATTCCTTTTAGTGAAGAGATTTTAAGTTGATTTAAGCTCGGACTTAGCTCAAAATCTACTTCGGTTTGTGCTGTGGCAGCTTTGGCCTTATCCAAAAAGCCCAACAACCGTACTTTTATATCGTCAAACAGCAATTCATCGGCATTCATTGCCCAAAGGGTATCACGCAGTTCGGTAATGGTTTCTTTGGCAAAATTGCTGATTTTTGTCAACTGTTGATTGATGGTGTTATCACTAATATGACTACCGTATTTTAAGGTGTCAACCGATGAAATGATAAAGGTAAGTTGTGCGCCAATGTTGTCGTGTAAATCTCTGGAAATATCCAAACGTTGCTCGTGCAGTTTGTTTTGGGTTTCAATTTCTTTAATGGCCGATTTGAGCTTAAACTCTTGTTCCTGTTGCCGGTTTTTTAGTTTTTGCTGCCTGTAAATGAGATAGGCAATTACAATTGCGCCCGTAATAAGTGCCGAAAGCAACAAAATCCAGTTGGTTTTACGTGTCGATTTAAGCCGTTCGGACAATAGATTTTTCTCTTTTTCGGCCACTTGGTATTGTGCCTCCACTTCGGCCATAGCTTTGGCATTATCTTTTTTAAAGATACTATCACGAAGCAAATCATATCTTTCACTGTGTGCCAATGCTTCTTTATAATTGCCCATTGCCTTGTTCAGCTCTACACCAAGTTGGTCATAATCCCTTTCTTTTTCTACCGAATGGCTTTGCGCTACATAAGTTCCGGCTTCTTTAAAAATGACTATCGCTTTGTTGTAATCTTTCAGTTGGTAATAAATTTTGGCCAAATTAGTACAACTGGTAGCCATCTGATAGTAGGCAGTGGCATCGGGTTTTACTGCTATATTGTTTTTGGTAATGGCAATAGATTTGGTAATATAGGGCAAAGCCTCTGCATATTTTTTTTGCTTTATTAAGGTATTACCGATGTTGTTATAGATAAAATCGAATCTGTTTTCGGTTGTTTTGTTTTGATAAGCCAATGATTTTTTGTGATAATATAATGCACTATCTGGTTTATCCCAATCATCGAAATTAATGGCGATAGCATTTAACGCATAAACAGCATTCATGACATTGACAGTATCTTTTTTAAGTATTTCGTAGGCCTTTTTACCATAAACAATACCCTTTGCATATTCGCCAAAATCGTGATAGTTAAGCGAAATATTTTGGTTGTACCAACCTTGCCATTTGATATTTCCGTAACGTTGAGCAAATTTCAGCCCTCCAAACAGTTCAGAAATAGCTTTTTGATATTGCCCCTTTGCTTTATAAACTTTAGCTATATTGTTGTAAACGTAGAAAGTTTTGAGGGTATCGTTAATAAGGGCAAGTTTTTCTAAGGCAATTTTGCCGTAGTAAAGTGCGCTGTCTTCTTTCCCGTAATCCACACAGAAAGCGTTCTTGCAGAAATAGTATTCGGCCTCATCTGCCTTGTCCTTAATAGCACTTTTGGCCTTGCCAAAGTAATAATCGGATGAATCTTTATTGGCAAATGCCTTTTTTAAATAATCCATATTGTTTTGTGCGGATACTTTAAATACACACAAACAGAAAAATATTAAGATAAATTTTCGAAGCATAAACAGTTTGTATACGTAAATTTATTATATCTTATTGGATAATTTATCAAAAAGAGATTTTTGCATCGCAAATATTTGTAATGTTAAATTTTTCAGGTTTTGGCTTTGTAACCAACGCATCGATTTAATGATGGTTATTTTATCCGAAAGTCGGCGTTCTTCATTAGCCAAACAGTTTATTTTTTCGCTCATCGCCTTTATTTTTTGCTGATGTTGGTCGTTTATAGCGTTGTTTCGTCTACTTAAAATTACCACTACAATTAATAAAACCGCCACAAGTATTACTATTGCGTACATCATATTCTTTTTTAACAACAAATGTAAACCGTCTGCTTTTTATACCAATACGGAAAAAATCGTATATCTCCCCTACCTGCAAGCGCCTTATTTATTGCTCGTTTCCCACTAATCCACATAATTTTATTTACTTTGTATGCAATGAAGAAAATTGTACTTTTTGTACTGGGCATGTTTTTGGCCAATCTTTGCTATGCTCAAATCAAGCTCATTAAAAAAATTTTTTCCAACGAAAAAGACACTACCCGCAGGGCCAGTTTTATGCCAATCCCTGTTTTTGGTTATGCACAGGAAACAGGTTTTGAATTTGGGTTGGGCAGTATTTATTCTTTTTATATAGACAAGGCCGATACCAACAACCGTAGCTCTAATTTTTATAGCGTTGCTTCTTATTCTACCAAAAAAACCTACAATTTCACCCTACGTGGCGATGCATGGACTAAACGCAACGATTTCCATTTCATTGGCGAAATGCGATTTAAAAACATGCCTTTCAACTTTTATGGTATTGGCAACAATACTTCGCATATAGACGAAGATAAATTGGTACAACGCATGGTCAAAGTGCAATTTGATGCAGAAAAAGCCTTTTTAAAAAATGTATACACAGGCGTATCGTTAGGTTTTGAGAATTATAAATTTAAAGACCAAAAAACCGGCGGCATTTATAGTACCGACAATGGTTTATTTGATAAAGATGGCGGCTCTGTGTTCTTTGTTGGGCTGTCACAGAGTTACGATACCCGAAACTCGAACAATTATCCAACAAAAGGTTTTTTTGGCCGCATCAGTTACCAATATGCCCCGCCAATATTCGGTGGCGAGAACTTTACCGGAAGCCAAATTAAAGTAAACGTTCGTAATTTCTGGTCTCTTGCACCAAAGATTGTATTGGGAGTTCAAGGCTTATATTATACCATCCAAAGTAGCAACACTTCTTTTTATCTTTTGCCACAAATGGGCAACGACGAAATGATGCGAGGTTATTATGGCGGTCGCTATCGTGATGAAAATTTTATTGCAGCACAGGCCGAAATCAGATATCGATTTATGGAGCGATTAGGTTTAGTGGTTTTTGGTGGTTCGGGAAAAGTGTTTGCAAACGAAGAAACACAATTACTCAAAAATTTTAAACCTAACTATGGCATTGGTGGCAGGTACTTTTTTGACCCGGCCAAGGGTTTAAGTGTACGTTTAGATTATGGGGTAGGCGAAAAACGGCCAAACGAAAAACGCCAAAGCGGTTTTTACATCAGCTTTGCTGAGGCTTTTTAGTTTTTTAAAACTATTTAGGACTATCAAAGTCTTTACAAAGACTAGGTTTTATTAATCATTATTTTTTAGACCTTTAGGCTAATGAAAAATTTACTTTTACTGCTGTCGCTAACTCTACCTCTTGCTTTATTTGCTCAAAAACCTAGTCCAAAAGAAATAGACAATTGGGAAAAGCAGGCTAAACAGATAGAAATTATCCGTGATAAATGGGGTATTGCACACGTTTACGGTAAAACCGATGCCGATGCCGTTTTTGGTATGCTATATGCCCAATGCGAAGATGATTTTAAGCGTGTAGAACGAAACTACGTTGAAAAATTGGGCCGATTGGCAGAAATTGAAGGAGAAAAAAGTATCTATAACGATTTACAGATTAGGCTGCTTATTGATAGTGTAGAAGCCATCAACGATTATAAAAAAGCCGAACCTTGGCTGAAAAAAATCTTAGAAGCCTATGCCGATGGTATCAATTTTTACCTTTATAAAAATCCACAGGTTAAACCTGCTTTACTTACCAAATTTAAACCTTGGTATCCTTTTTTATGGACAGACGGCAGTATTGGCGCAATTAGCACCGGAAATTTAACCATAGCAGAGCTGAAAAAATTCTATACCAACGACCCTTCGCCTACAAGCTATATTCCCCAAATTCGCGACCAACATAGCGGTTCTAATGGGTTTGCTTTTGCACCCAAAATTACCAAAGAGGGAAAAGCTATTCTATACCTCAATCCCCATACTACGTTTTATTTCCGACCAGAAATACACATACAAAGCCAAGAAGGACTAAACACCTATGGAGCGGTAACCTGGGGGCAGTTTTTCATTTATCAGGGCTTTAATGAGTTTTGTGGCTGGATGCATACTTCCAACAATGTTGATGTTGACGACATGTACGCGGAAAAAATTACTACGCTGAACAAAAAACTCTATTATACTTACGATAAAAAGCTATATCCCGTTGGCAAAAAAGCTATTGAGATAAAATATCTGGAAAATGGTCTTTTAAAAACGAAAAAATTTGAAACCTATTTTACGCATAATGGGCCAATAATGGCCATTAGAGATGGCAAATGGATTAGCTTAAAACATAAAAACCAAAATCCGCAAAGTTTGGTGCAAAGTTGGGTACGCACTAAATCTAAAAGTTTTGAGGATTACCAAAAAGCAATGGATTTAACCGCAAACGCTTCTAACAATACTGTTTATGCCGATGCTAAAGGCAATATTGCCTACTGGCATGGTAATTTTATTCCCAAACGGGATACCGCCTATAACTGGAGCGAAGTGGTAGATGGAACTACCTCTGCAACGGCATGGCAAGGCTTGCATCCGGTTAGCGAGAGCATACATATCTACAATCCTACAAATGGTTGGATACAAAATTGTAACTCTACGCCTTTTAGCGCAACCGGTGCAAACAGTCCGAAAAAGGCAGATTACCCACCATATATGGCCCCCGATGGGGAAAATTTTAGAGGTATAAATGCTGTAAGATTGCTTAATCAACCCAAGAAATACAATTTAGATGATGTAATTGCCATGGGCTACGATACCTATCTTCCTGCTTTTGAGGTGTTGTTGCCTGCATTATTTAAGGCTTATGAGCAGTTACCATTAGACCATAGTTTACGCACCAGTTTAAAAGAACCCATTGCCGAACTGAAAAAGTGGGATTATTATTCGTCGGTGGAATCTATTGGGGCTACATTGGCGCAGGAATGGGCGCCAAGGGTAAATCGTGGTATACAAAATGTTTATATAGCGCAGGGCGAAAAAGACCAAGTAACCAAAACTATTGAGTTTGCCAAAAATGCCAAGCCCGAAACGCTTCTGCAACCATTAAAAGCAACTATCGACGATTTGAACAAACGCTTTGGCAAATGGCAAATGCCTTGGGGCGAAGTAAACCGCTTTCAGCGATTGACAGGGGAAATAAAGGAAAAATATGATGACGATTTACCAAGTTTTCCAGTAGCTTTTGGCTCTGCACTTTGGGGACAGTTGCCATCGTTCCGTAGCAATCAATTTGACACTAATAAACGCTATGGTTATAGCGGAAATAGCTTTGTATGTGCCGTAGAGTTTGGCGAAAAAGTAAGGGCAAAATCTATTTTGGCAGGTGGAAATAGTGGCAATCCCAAATCAAAACATTTTAACGACCAAGCCGAAATGTTCAGCAAAGGGCAATTTAAAGATGTATTGTTTTATAAAGAGGATGTGTTGAAAAACGCTGAGAAGACATATAGACCGGGAGAATAATAATCAACCCAACAACCCTGCAACAGCATTAATTGTTAAGGCAACAATACAGGTATTAAAAATAAAAGAGATTAGGCTGTGCCACAAAGTAATATGCCGCATTTGTCTTGTGGTAGTGGTTACATCAGAAACCTGAAAGGTCATTCCGATTACAAACGAATGGTATGCAAAATCTATAAAATCGGGTGAGCGGTCTTCTGGAAATTTAAGACCACCAGCTATTTTCCCGTTTTTTTCGTCATAATACAAATGGGCGTAGTGGGTAGTGTATAAAGTATGTACCAAAAACCAGCTTAAAAACATACCCAACATACACAATACCACATTTACCCAATTAGTTTGCTGTTGGTCCCTTACCTTGGCAAGCAAAATAAAAACGGCAAGCAGCCCGGCAAAGGTAGATAGCAATACCAGCAAAAAGATACTGGCTCTACCTGCATCTTCGAAATTTGCATGTGCTTTTGTCTGTGCTGGCGAAGTGCTTGTAAATATATACCAACTAATTCCTATCTGCACCATACAGAAAACGACCCAAGCACACATTAAGCTGCTCATTACATCGGAAACTAGAAGAATACTTATTGCATAAGCAATTATACCACAAACTACACTGATAGCCATGTGCGCTATTGCGCTCAATCGTTGTAGCTTGTCCATTTGTTCCATAATTAGGCTAGTATTTTAGTTTAAAATGTTCCTTTGCCTGTCCTTTTCTAAAGTACACCAAACCAATCCAAAATAAATCTATTGTTATGGTAACCTGCGGGTGGTTTTTGATTTCTTGCCAAGCCTGTTTCATGCCTTCGCTCCAATAAATATCATCGAAAATGAGCAGAGTATATTCGTGTATTTTTGGCAGGCACCAATGGAAATAGTTGAGTGTTGCTTCTTTGGTATGGTTTCCATCGATGTAAACAAAGTCGAGTTTTTCATTTGTTTCGATGGCTTTGGGCAACAAATCGTTGAAATTGCCAACCTGCAACTCTACATTGTTTAACCCAAGGTCTTTAAAGTTCTGATAGGCAACTTCGGCAGTTTGCGGGCATCCTTCTATGGTTAGCACATTGGCCTGTGGTTGCGCTTTTGACAGGTATGCCGTAGTAATGCCCAAACAAGTACCTAATTCTATGATATTTGAGGGTTGATGATTGGCGGCCAAACGATAGATTAACTGCGCCAATCGAGGCGATTTGAGTGCATTTTTAGCAATCTGCGATATTTTTTTTGTGCGGTTTTTATTGAGATGCGAACCTGCTCCCAAATCGGTAACGGTTATCAGCCTATGGTCATTTAACAGTTTTTTTCGCTGCGCTTCTATTTCCTGATAGTTTTTTTTTGCAGAAAAATCGTAAATTACCTCATCTGCCAACTTATAAACAAATGGCGAGTGTGTGCCATGCCTTGTTTTGGCGGTAAATTGATGTTTAAGGTAATCGGCAAAAAATTGTAAGACCATGGTAGCAAAAGTAGAAAGTTAAAAGGAATAAAGAGCAAGGAATAAGGAATAAAGAGCAAGAAGCAAGGATAGATGCGGGGGATTTTAGATACGTTATATTGTTTTGGGTAAAATAAACCCGATTGAAGTGTAAATACTTTTTGTTGCAGATGCTTCGACAGGCTCAGCATGACATACCCACAAAAAGATTGTAACGAAAAGCGGGGGTACATTAACCGATGAAAAACTGGATTTGCTTTTCTTAAAAAATGCGAAATGGACTAAAAAATAATGATATACCGATGAATAATATTGCAGAAATAGATGCTTTGATAAAGTTGCTGGACGACCCTGATGAGGAAGTATTTTCGCATGTGCAAGAAAAATTGCTGGAATACGGCAACGATGCCATTAGCTGTTTGGAAACTGCATGGGAACAATCGTTAGATACGGTATTGCAAGAGCGTATTGAGAACATTGTGCATACTATTCAATTTACAAACGTTAAGCAAGATTTGAATCTCTGGTATCAAAGTGGTGCTTTCGATTTGTTGCAAGGTGCTTTGATTGTTAATCGTTATCAGTTCCCAGACTTGGACGAACAGGCCATTATTAACCAAATTGAGGATATTAAAAGGGATATTTGGGTTGGTTTGCAATACGAAATGAGCTCTATTGAGAAAATAAAACTGATTAACCACGTTTTTTATAATCAATATGGTTTTAGCGGTAATACCAAAAATCATCATGACCCGCAAAATTCTTATCTAAACCAAGTTTTAGAGAGCAAAAAGGGCAATCAGATTTCGCTGGCAATTATTTACTCTACCATTGCCCAAAAGTTGGATATCCCTGTGTTTGGCGTAAACTTGCCGCAGCATTTTATTTTGGGCTATATTGATGAGAGCAATCCGGACCGCGAACATGCCGTGTTGTTTTACATTAATGCGTTTAACAAGGGGGCTATTTTTGGCAAACATGATGTCGACCAGTTTTTACGTCAGCTTAACTTAGAGCCACAGCCAGGTTTTTATGCTCCTTGTAGCAACGCTGAAATTGTACGGCGAATTATACGCAATCTGGTTTCGGCCTATGAAAGGCTGGGTGCTGTGGATAAAGCCGAAGAACTTAAGGAATTGCAGGATATTTTGTCGGAATAAAGAGGTTAAACTATTTTTCTCCTGTTTTCTCCAATATCAAATTAACCAAAGAAGGTGAAATTCTAAAATTAGTAGTTTGCATTTTCTCTATATAAGGCCTAACGGCAGGAATGACACCGTATTCTTTGGCTTTTATAAGAAGACCTAGTGTACCAATAAAATCTAACGACATTTGTGATGCCAACTTTCGCCCTTTCAAATCGTCCAAAATTAAAATTGGATTGGAAGTTTCCATTGCTAATGCTATGGCACTCGCCTCTCCCTCATCAACACTTGCCGAAAGCACCTCCTTTAGCATCACATCTTTAACTTCTCTCACTTGAAGCCACGATGGCAATTCTAAACCATATTCTTTCTGAATTTCACTTGTTGTAACAATATTGGCAAAGGTTTTATGCAATATGTCAAACCCATTAATCTTGTCTAAAACAATAAGGCGACTGGTGTCGGTTATTACAACACTATAAGCCCGAAATTCTTTCAAGTTCATTGTTCAAGTCATCGGTGGAGTAACTGATATAAAAGACCCCATAATCGTTGAGGAGTTCGGCAAAAGTACGTTTAGACAAGCCAACCATATCTGCTGCCTGACCAAGTGATAGTTTACCGGATTCATATAACTTTGCGGCTATAAACCGTATTGTTTCATTTCGGTATTCCGCTAAACTGTCTGGTACTTCTAGGGTTATTGTCGTCATAGCCTATTGTTATTCCTATATCACAAAGATAATTATTTCTGCCTATACTAAGGGCCTGAGATAAATCTCATTCTTTAAAACTACCCCAATTTCTCTTTCTTAAATTCTGAAGGTGTACATTCGAACTTGGCTTTAAAAACGGTAGAGAAATAATTAGGTGAACTAAAGCCCGTTTGAAAAGTGATTTCTGCAATGGTTAATTCCTGCTCGTTCAACAGCAGATATTTAGCTTTTTGCAACCTACGGTTAAGGATATATTCGGCTATGCTACAATTTAGCAATGCTTTTGCCTTGCGGTACAGCTGCACTCTTGATAATCCAATTTGAGTACTTATATCTTCAACCGACAAATGTTCGTTGGCCAAATTTGCTTCTACGATGCTTGCCAAATCATTCATAAACTTTTTATCGAGCTTATTTACCTCTCTTGAGGAGGTAATGGGTAAATCACTGGTAAATTTTTGCCTTAACAAATCGCGATTGGCCAGTACATTTAAAATAGTTGCTCTTAATATTTCCATGTTAAAGGGCTTGGTCATGTAGGCATCGGCTAAAGTATTTAATCCTTCCATTTGCTGTTCTTGGGTATTTCTAGCAGTAAGCAGCACTATGGGGATATGCGAAGTGCGCAAATCATTCTTTAATAAGCGAGTGGTTTCCAACCCTCCTTTTTCGGGCATTAGCACATCTGATATAATCAAATCTGGCACATGTTCTATGGCTAGTTCAAAACCTTGTTTACCATTGATTGCGGCCAGTACCACATAGTCTGTTGCAAGGTGCTCTTGCAAGAAAAGCCGCATATCATCGTTATCTTCGATAATTAATATCGATTTTTCTTTTAACGATATATTTTCGGGCAAACGTACCGCTGGCTCGGCCACTAAACTATCGGTATAAAGTTTTACTTCGTCTTCTGCAATAAAACGCTGTTGTTCAACCGCCTCTATGGCAATATTTAATGGCAAAACGATTTTGAATGTAGTTCCTTTGTCTTTCTCGCTATTTAGTTCAATACTACCCTGATGCAGTTCTACAATCTGTTTACACAGGGCCAAACCTAATCCCGAACCTTGTATCCCTAAGTTTTTGCCCTGATAAAATGGCTCGAAAGCATGTTCCTGCTCATCGTTGCTCATCCCAATACCCGAATCTTCAATTAAAAGCGTTATGGTATCATCATTAGTACTTAAACTAATATGTATTTTACCATAATTAGGGGTAAATTTAATGGCGTTGCCTATCAAATTAAACAGTACTTTATCGAATAATTGAGCATCGATAGGTGCAAAAAGCTGTTTGATATTGTTTATCAGTTTTAAATCTATCTGCTTTTTTTGGGCAACATCTTTAAATGAATGTATTACCTCATTAAGTAAGGTTATCATATCTACCCTGCCCAAATTGAGATGCATTTTATCGTATTCTATTTTCCTAAAATCAATTAGCTCGTTTACCATCTTTAATATTCGATGGGCATTTTTTTGGAGCAACAGCAGTTTGCTCTTTGACTGTGTAGATAGATTGTTTTCTTTTAGCAGTTCTTCAATCGGCAACAACATGAGGCTAATTGGCGTACGAAACTCGTGCGATACATTGGTAAAGAACTGTATTTTGGCTTCGTTGGCTTCGGCCGCTTTAACAGTCATTTCACGTAGTCGCTGTTCATTTTCCAGTATCTCTCTGTTTTGTTCCTCCAGCTTTTTGTTTGTCTTCCAATTTTCGGTGAGCGAATAAAAAGCAATACCTCCAAATACTACCGCCAACACCAAACTTACTACAAGGATGTTTAAAATAAAACGTTGGTTACGATATACTTTCTGCTGCTCGTCCAACATATTTTGCTGTCTTATAATATCCTGCTGTTGGTTGTCTATCTTCTCTTCTTGCATTTTCATCAATTGAACGTTGGAAGAATCGACTACCAAAGTTTTTAAGATGTTGTTTTTATCAAATGGCTGTCGGTTTAAAATAGCAAATGCCGTACGTATGGCTTCTTTACCTCCTGTTGGATAAAGCACGGAAGCATCCAAAATCTTATTGGTTATAAAATCCAGTCCGTTGTTTTTGGCCGCCAGTGCATCTACTCCAATTAATTTAACTTTATGTTGTAAGTTGTGTTTTTTTAATTGCTGATAAATACCCAAAGCCATTTGGTCGTTATGGGCAAATACTACATCAGCTTCTGCAAATGCGTTTAAATGAATGGCAACTTGAGTAGCGGCATCTTCTCTTAACCAATTACCGTAATACTGGTTTTTTATTTTTAGCTGAGGATATTTGCCCAGTGCATCGGAAAAGCCTTTTTGTCTTTCGATAGCGGGTGATGAACGTGGTAGGCCCAACATTTCTATTACTTTGGTAGCACCTGTCATACGACTGCCCACATAGTTTCCGGCCATTAAGCCTATTTCATAATTATCGGCACCAACATAGGCAGTGTATTTGTTGGAAGCGATTTTTCTATCGACCACTATCACCGGAATGCCTTTTTCGTAGGCTTCTTCTACAATAGGAGTAAGTGGCTGCGCTTCGTTTGGCGATATAATTAGTAAGTCGATATCCTTGTCTAATAAGGATTTTACCTGCTCAACCTGCCTTTGGCTACTGTTTTTGGCATCTTCGTAATAAAATTCAGTTCCCGGATAGAAAGATAGTTCCCTCTCCATTTCTTTCAGCATCGTAATGCGCCATTGGTCGTCTCCGGTGCATTGCGAAAAACCTATTTTATATTGTTGCTTGTTCGAAATTACATCGCAAGCTCCAAACATCCCCATTAATAAAAAAATAAGGGCTTGGACAAACGTATTTATTACAGGCTTATAATTGGTCATGTATAAAGAAATGACGCTTAAACTACAAAATAAAATCAGTTTATAAAATTATTGGATTTAGCTATAAGCATCTACAAAAGCACAATATGAAACATAGTCTAAAATTGATGTAACATCAACTAACTTATCAAAAACACAAAAAACATAATAATCTAAAAATCAAACAGTTAAAAATAAATTCATTTTTTAAACATTTTGATACTTTTTTCAAGTCCCAAAGTTTGTCATCCTCCTAATTTGCAGTTTCTAACCCTTATATAAATTGTATGCAAAGAAACATTGTGTTTTGTTGGTCGCTTGTGGTGGCCTTAGGAGGTTTTCTATTTGGTTTTGATACAGCCGTTATTTCTGGTGCCGAAAAAGCCATACAGGCTTATTGGCAATTAAATGTTTTTGAACATGGACTAACCGTATCTATCGCGTTAATTGGCACAGTATTGGGCGCATTGTTGGGCGCTATTCCATCTGATAAATTAGGAAGAAAAAAGACCTTATTTTTAATTGCGGCCTTATATCTTTTTTCGGCTTTGGGAACAGCCTTAGCTACCAATTGGTCTGTATTTTTGGTTTTTAGATTTTTAGGTGGGATAGGTGTGGGTATCTCATCGGTTACAGCACCAATCTATATTTCCGAAATAGCACCTGCCCGCTCACGAGGAAAACTAGTAGGCCTATTCCAGTTTAATGTAGTATTCGGTATCCTCATTGCATTTTTATCTAATTATTTGATTGGACAAGAAGGAGAAAGCTCTTGGCGTTGGATGTTGGGCATACAGGCCTTTCCTTCGTTGATATTTTACATCTTATTATTTTTTGTACCCGAAAGCCCAAGGTGGTTGATTTTACATCGCAACAAAAAAGATGAAGCCTTAATTGTCTTAAAAAAGGTAAACCCTATTGGTTACCAACAAGATTACGATAACATTGTTACGGCCAATCAACCTAGCGTACAACATAACGAAACACTTTTGCAAAAGAAATATCGTCTGCCTATTATGCTGGCCGTTCTGTTTGCCATGTTCAATCAGGTATCGGGTATTAATGCTATTATTTATTACGCTCCCCGTATTTTCGAAATGGCCGGATTTGGTGTGCATACGTCCCTACTATCATCAGTAGGTGTTGGTTTGGTGAATTTTACGTTTACGCTCATTGCTATCAATTTTATTGACAAGGTTGGCCGCCGAACTTTAATGTTTGTGGGCTCCCTGGGGCTAATTGTTTCATTGGCGTTAGTGTCTTACACTTTTTATAGTAACGATTTTTCGGGCTATGCCATTAGCATTTATCTGATGCTTTACATCGCTTTCTTCGCTTTTTCGCAAGGGGCGGTAATTTGGGTTTTCATTTCCGAGATTTTCCCTAACGAAGTAAGAGCTAAAGGACAAACTTTGGGCAGTTTTACGCATTGGATTATGGCTGCCATCATCGCTTTTGCGTTCCCCTATTTTGCCGAAAAATTAGGTGGAGGTATTACGTTTTCATTTTTTACCGTCATGATGGTATTGCAACTGCTATTTGTATGGAAACTGATGCCCGAAACCAAAGGCAAATCATTAGAACAGATTGAAAAAACCATGATGGGGCATTAGAGAGGTAAAAGGAGGAGGGTAGAAAGGCGAAAGGTCTTGATACTAAATACTCAATACTAAAATAATATGAATAAAAAAGTAATTTGTTTTGGTGAAATTTTATGGGACAACCTACCAACGGGCAGATTGGCGGGCGGCGCTCCCATGAACGTAGCCTATCATTTGCGCAATTTGGGTGTAGATGCATCCTTAATTAGCCGAGTGGGCAACGACCAAGCCGGGCAAGATTTAATTGATTTTATTGCCTCTATCGGTATTCCTACCAATCTCATCCAATTGGATAATCATGAAAAAACAAGCGAGGTAATTGGCGAGCTAAAAGATGGTAATGAAATGGTTTATACCATTACCTATCCAACTGCTTGGGACTATATAGCGTGGCAAAACAGCTATCAGCAATTAATTGAAAATACCGACATGCTGATTTACGGCAGTTTAGCAAGCAGGCACTCCATGAGTAAGCAAACACTCTTAAAAGCGTTGGAGGCCGCCAACTATAAAGTATTTGATGTGAATTTGAGGCTTCCTCATTATGAAAAAAATAGTCTTAGCGAACTGTTGCACCAAGCAAATCTGGTAAAGGTAAATGAAAATGAAATAGCAATTTTAGGCAATTGGTTTACTGCTTTTAGCAAAGAAGAAGATAGGGTTAAAGCCTTACAAGAGTTGTTTAATATCGACGAAATTATCATTACCAAAGGTGCTAATGGCAGTGCATATTATAGTAAAGACCAACAAATCACTCAAAATTCTTTTGCTGTTGAAGTAGTAGATACCGTAGGTAGCGGTGATGCTTTTTTAGCGGCTTTCTTAGCTAAAAAATTAAATGGCAACACCATTGAAAATGCTTTTGCTTTTGCAAATCAGTTAGGGGCATATATAGCTACAAAAGCTGGCGCATGCCCATCATATAAAAAGTCTGATTTAAAACAATTCAAAAATCAGTTTCTCAAAACTGCATAGAAACCAAAAAACCAAATATGAAAGTTCAATTACACACAAGACTATCAAGTGCAATCATTCTCTTACTTACACTAATAACTTGTAATCAGAAAGCCTTTGCTCAAATTAAAACCGTTACGGGTAAAGTAACAAACGACAAGGGCGAAGCTTTAGTAGGCGTTAGTATTACCATGAAAAATAGTAAGAATTCTACTATTTCCAATCAGAATGGCACTTACAATATTGCTGTTTTAGACGAGAATTCGTTGCTTATTTTTAGCTATCTAGGTTACGAAAAACAAGAAGTTAGAGTTGGCAGAAGAAATAACATTGGCGTAACATTAACTAGCAAAAATACTGAACTACAAGAAGTTGTTGTTACAGCTTTAAATATTAGCAAAGAACAACGTTCTTTAGGTTATTCTGCACAAACAGTAGATAGCGTTTCTTTAAACAAAGCACCATCAACAAACTGGATGAATGGTTTGGAGGGTAAAATTGCTGGTTTAACAATTAACGCTGTTGCCGGTGCTATGGGAAGTGCTGAAATCATCTTAAGGGGTGAAAGATCACTAGAAATGGGCAATAGTGGCGCACTCATTATAGTTGATGGCGTACCCATTAGCAATAAAGTACCTAGTCAGGCAGGCAGTGCATACAACTCTGTTGATTCGCCAATGGATATTGGCAGTAGCGCTGGAGATATCAACCCAGAGGATATTGCTTCTGCAACCATCCTTAAAGGAGCATCCGCAACTGCATTATATGGTTCTAGGGGAGCTAATGGCGCTGTTGTAATTGTAACAAAATCGGGCAGTGTTAGAAAAGGATTAGGCGTTACGGTTAATTCTAATACAGATTTTTCAAGTATTAACAGATGGCCAGATTACCAGTACGAATATGGCGCTGGTGGCGATTCTAATATTAAATACTACTCTTGGGGAGTTTCTAACTATTTAAGCACTTCCGGCACTTCTGATGCTTGGGGACCAAAATTAAATACCGGGGTAAAATACTATCAGTACGACCCCACAACCCAAGGTCAGGGAGCAGAACCTACAGACTGGATTGCTTACCCAAATGCAAAAAAAGATTTCTTCAGAACAGGAATTACTTCAAACAACTCAATTGCTATAGACGGGGGTAATAATCAAACAAAAGGAAGAATATCGATAAGCAATTTACAAAACAGATACATTTTAGAAAATGTAAACAACCAAAAAACTACTGTAAACTTCTCATTAGATCAGCAGATTAATAAACAAATGCGAATTGCAACTAAGGTAAATTATTACAAAAGTTCATCGCCCAACTTACCTGTTTTAGGTTATAATGCTAGGTCTGCAAGTATGTTAATGGCACAAACAGCCCCTAATATTGACTTGGATTGGTATAGGGATTACTGGAAAGTTTCAAATGGCATAGCGCAAGTTGATGTGCTGCAAAACAGACCATTTAACACCAACATCGACAATCCATATTTTGTGGTTTACGAGATGCTTAATAAAGCAAATAGAGATGGAGCCTTCGGCAATATCAATTATAGCTACAAAATAAACAATTATTTAAATTTTACGGCTCGTACAGGTATAAACATGTATACTGATATTACCTCTAACAGACAACCAAAAAGCAGTAGAAGTTGGGTTGATGGTTTTTATAGGGAGCAAAATGATTTCAGATACGAGATAAACTCTGATGTACTATTAAGTTATAAAAGACCTTTAAGCAAATCTATAAGTGCTACTTTTTCGGTTGGCGGTAACAACATGCAAAATAGCTTTAATAGAACTATTGCCTACATTGACAGAATGTTAGTACCTGGAGAATACACTTTAATTAATGGTGTAAACAGGGCTATTTTAAGAACCTATAAAGAAGAAAAAGGTATTAGCAGTGTTTATGCCTTCAGCAACTTCTCTTATAAGAATTATTTATTCTTAGAATTAACAGGAAGAAACGATTGGTCTAGCTCATTACCGTCCAATAACAACTCTTATTTCTATCCTTCTGCAAACCTTAGCTTAATAGTTACAGACCTATTAAATCTAAAATCCAAATTGTTATCATATGCTAAAGCAAGACTTTCGTATGCAGAAGTAGGTAGTGATACAAATCCTTATCGTATAGACAAATATTTCTCATCCAGTGATTTTACATCAAGTATTACAAACCCAACTACCCTACCCAACCCTGAGTTAAAACCAATGCGTACCAAAAGTTTTGAAGTGGGCTTGGAAGCAAGGTTATTAAAAAACAAAATTGGCGTAGATGCAACTTATTATTTTTCGAGAACAATTGATCAAATTCTAAGTGTACCGGTAGATCCCGCAAGTGGTTTTTATAATTTCATTATGAACACTGGCGAGGTACAAAACAAAGGTATAGAGTTACAATTGTCGGCTAAAATATTAGAAAGCAAAAAAGGTTTAAATTGGAAAATTAACTTTAATGCTGCGGCAAATCGCGGTTTAATTAAAGACTTAAACGACAAGATAGAAACCATCAGTTTATACTCAATGGGAACCACAGCTTTATTGGCTAAAGAAGGTGGTGCTTTAGGCGATATTTGGGGTGCTGGCTATTCTAGAAATGCCGATGGCGAAATTATTTATGAAAACGGTTACCCTGTATATGATACCGAGCATCTTATTTTGTTAGGCAACGCAAATCCTAAGTTTAAAGGTGGTATTGGAAGCGAATTTAGATACAAAGGCTGGACATTAAATGTTTTATTCGATGGAGAATTTGGCCATAAAAAATTTAGCTTAACCAACTCCGAGTTAATGGTTGGAGGCTTAATAAAAGCAACATTACCTGGCCGTGAAGAAGGGGCTATTATTGGTACAGGCGTTGTTTTACAATCAGACGGATCATGGTTACCAAACACAACCCCAGTTAAACCATCAGCCTATTACTTATCCCATTACGATTACAATAATGGCGAAGCAAATGTTTTTGATGCTTCGTACATCAAGTTTAGAGAGGTTAGACTAGAAAAAGTAATTACACCAAAAAATGCTAAAAAACTGGGCGTAAACGGTATTACAGTTGGTGTTTATGGCCGTAACCTTTTTGTAATCACCAATTGGCCTTCTTACGACCCTCAAAGTAGCACTTTCAATAACGGGACAATTGTACAAGGTATAGAAATTGGTCAAATGCCAACTATCAGAAACATAGGTGTAAACCTTCGTGTAACATTTTAAAAAATTATTGATTTAGATAAATAGTCATGAAAAAACTCTTATACATTTTAACCATCTCGACAATCTTATTTTCTGGATGTAAAAAGCAATATGAAGATCTAAATAAAAACCCCAACGGCATTAAAAAAGGTTCTCCAGAAACTTTATTAAGCCAAACCGTATACAACATTATTGTCGCTAAAATTAGAGCCGCAAAAAATGTTGGACACGATTTAATGGGTTACACCTTGTACAAGCACGAACGCTCGTACATACAACGTTTTGATATCCGCAGCAATGTAGGCAATGATTTATGGAACAGACAGTATACAAATTTACAGAATCTAAAATCGATGTATGATCTGGCTGTTGAAAATGGAAATACCAATTACCAAGCTGTTGCAATTACATTGAAAGCCTTTGTCATGGCTGATTTGGTTGATACTTTTAGAGATGTCCCCTATTTCGAAGCTACGCAAGGTGAAGATTTAAACTTCTTACCAAAATACGATAAGCAAGAAGATATCTATAAAGACTTATTAACAAATCTAGACAATGCAGCATTGCTGTTTAACACTGCAAAAACCATGGATCAAGCTGCTGACATTTTATATGGCAGCAAAGGCTCTACATCTACCCAGGTAACCGCTTGGAAAAAGCTCTGCAACTCTTTAAGACTACGTTTATACTTACGTGTTAGCAAAGATCCATCTTTTAAATCTGCAGAAAAAATTGCAACCATATTTAACAATAGTACCACCTACCCTTACATTACCGAAGCTGCTGATAACGCTTATTTAGCTTTTACCAACGAGCTTCCGTTTTATAATCCTTATTACAGTACCCCTGGTGGTAATTTTGGCAGTGGGCATGCGCCAACCACCAATATCATTAATATGATGCTAAATCCAGTGCAGGATATAAGATTAACTACATATTTCACCCGAAGCAAATTAGATTGGACACCAGTACCTCAGGGTTTTGCCCTAGGAGAAGGAACGGCTTTATTCGTTAACGGAACGTCTATACTAAACAATAGTTTAAGCACTTCGCCAAAACTAGGTATGTTAATGAGCTCAGAAGAAGTTAAATTCATTTTAGCCGAAGCTCGTTTAAAAGGTTGGATTACATCTTCAAGAACACCTTTACAATACCTAGAAGATGGAAATAAAGAAAGTGCGGTTTTCTGGACAACCAACACACAATCTACGACTTATATTACTGCTGTGCAAAATGAATACAACGCCGCAGCTAACGATGAGCAAAGACTGGCGGTAATTATTAAATACAAGTATTTAGCGTCTTTTTTTAGAGGTTTGGAGGCTTGGTTTGAACACCGCAGAACCGGTTATCCAAATTTAAATGTATTACCTAGCACAAGCAATAATGGCATTGTTCCCAGCAGATTATTATACCCTGTTATAGCGCAGCGTTACAATCCTACAAATTATGCTAATGCAGTAGCAGGCTTGGGAGGTAAAGACGATATCAATATCAAATCTTTTTGGGAAAGATAATAAACAACATACATGAACTCGTTTACGAAAAATTTAAACAGCATGAAAAAACAAACTTATCAGCAAAAATCTATAAGTAAACTTACACTAGCGTTAGGTGCAGGTATGCTTTTAACTGTTTCATCATGTATGAAACAAAAAGATACATTATTAGGTACACCGGTAAGGGTAGAAGTTACTCCAACACCAGTAGATCCCGATAGCGATTTATCTGTAAATTACCCCAATCCAATTACATTAAATGTTGGAGAATATGTAACACCAATTACACCAACTTTAACCGGAAACGTTTATCCGGCAGTAACTCCCGATTATATTATCACACTATTTGGTGGAGATGTAAGTGGTACAGCACATGGGCCAGCGCCTCTGGATGTTTTAATAAATACACCACTTGGCATAACAATAGATAACATGGGTGTGCTTTACGTTACCGAAGATGGGGGCGGTGTGAACGATAGAATTAGAAAATTATTACCATCAGGCGATATCCGTTCAACAATTTTTGCTGGTGGCAATACGGCCTCATTTGTTGACGGTTTGGGAACGTCTGCAAATTTTTTAACTCCATTGGATATAGCTATCCATCCTAAAACCGGAGAAATCTATGTTACAGATAACAATAGAATTAGAAAAATTACAAAAGAAGGTTTAGTAAGCACTTTTGCAGGAGCATCAGATGACGCAGTAGGCTCTAACGACGATAGACCTGCAGACTCAAAATTTGCTTATTTAGCTGCTATAACATTTGATAAGGACGGAAATTTATACGTATGTGATAGAGATAACGGCAGCATAAGAAAATACGATTCCAACACCGACACATTTATTACTTTCGCAGGTCCGGTAAATGGTAGAGGTTTAGCATCCTCAGATAGAAATAGAGTATTAGATGGCACTGGCAATGCAGCTAGATTTAATTCACCACAAGGAATTACCGCCGATGATGCAGGCAACTTATATGTTATTGATAGAAGCTCTGATGTAATTAGAAAAGTTACCCCTACAGGCGTAGTTACCACTATAGCCGGAGGTAAAAACCTCAACAAAGTTGAAGATGGCAACGGCACAAATGCATCATTTAGCGATCCATGGCGTATTGCATGGCACAGATCAACTGGCGATTTATATGTAACCGAATACGGTGGAGCATTAAGAAAAATTGCTCCAAATGGCGATGTAACAACAATAGCAGGAAATGGCACAGACCCTGCTTCCTCTATTGACGGTGTGGGCAGTAACGCTACAATAAAACGTGGTTCAGGAATTACCGTTGCTAACAATGGAAACGTGTATTTTTTACAAAGAACAGGAGCGGTACGCATGATAACTAAATGTGGTTATGCTATAAGCCCTGCTCTACCAGAAGGTTTAACCTTTGATGTTTATACAGGAGCTATTTCCGGCACTCCTACTAAAGCAATTGCTCGTACAACTTACACCGTTACGGCCTACAATGGTAGAGGCGAAGCTGTTAGCACCACTGATTTTTATTTAACTGTACAATAAAATACTAATAATCGATTAATCACTTAAACCTCAAGTCATGAAAAAACTTTTATTATCCTTAATGTTGTTCGCCTTACTGAACATCTGTGCAAAAGCCCAAACTATTAGTTATGGTGCTAATTCCAAGGTATATTATATCAACACACCTATAACACCCTCTAAACCAAAACATAGCGACACTACTATGACGCCTTACTATGTAAAATCTATGAGCTATACAGGCCAATCGCTAAGTACCACTGTTTCGGTTACTTTTTCGCCCTCAGGCGATGCTTATATAGGTCAAGACCTTTCTGGAACGAACTACACAATTGTTAAAGCCAACACTTCCGGTGTATCAACCAATTTTGCCCAAACAACAAATATTTTGGGTCTAGCTTACAATAATAATGACGCCTGTATATACACTTCGACCGGCAGAACAAAATTGGCCAAAGTTGCCAGTAACGGTATGGTAACTCCCCTAAGCGTTGTATATGATGGTAATACCAATTATACTTTTGGACAATTGGCTGATATTAAGTTTAATAGTAATTATACCAAGGCTTATTTACTCGATAAAAATAAAAATGCTGTATATAAACTAGATATGGGAACCTTAACAATGGAATTAGTAGCAGGAACAGAAGGTACTGCTGGCGATGCCGATGGTGTTGGAGCAACGGCAAAATTTAAAGCACCCACCGCTATCACTTTAGCAAACAATACTGATCTATATATAGCCGATAGGGACAACTTTTTAATTAAAAAAATAAATGTTGACGAAGGTAGTACCGATTATGGAAAGGTAGAAACAGTTGCCGGTGCTTCGGGAGCAGGAAACAATATTAATACCGATGAATATGGCACTGCGGCAAGATTTATATATCCCTCGGGAATTGCCTATCAAAATGACAAACTATATATAACCGACTATAATGGTTATTGTATTAGAGAAATTGATATCAATAACAGCTACAAAGTAACCACAGTAGCGGGAACGCCAGGTACATACGGAGATGTAGATGGCCTAGGTTCAAATGCCAAATTACGATATGCCTTTATGAATGATATTAATCCGGCAGATGGCAATATGTACTACGCATCTAGAAATTTTGCTAAGATAATACGTTTTACCATAGGTAAATATGTAGTATCGCCAAGCTTACCTACCGGGCTAACATTAAACGAAACTACCGGAGAAATATCTGGCACTCCAACTAGCATTACCGCAGCTACCGGTTACACCGTACAACTTTTAAATGGTCTGGGTACTGAGATAGCGTCTGAAACATTAACCATAGAGGTAAAAGATACTGCATTACCTGTTACCCTAAAAAACTTCGAGGCCAAAAAACAAACCAACGGTAATATAAACATTACTTGGGTAACCGTTTCAGAGAATAACAATAACCACTTTATACTTTCTAAAAGTACAGATGGCGTAAACTTCACAAAGTTAACTGAAAAAGCTTCTCTTGGTAACCTAGGTGGCAATTATAACTTTGTGGATATCCATGTAAACAACGGAGCCAACTATTATAAATTAACACAGGTAGATAAAGACGGAACAAGTGAAGAACTGGGCATAAAAATTATTAATGGGGGTATTTCGGCAGCCAACAATTGGAAAGTATATCCCAACCCTATGAACAAAGAATGCTCCGTTTATTTACCTTCGGCGAAAGTTGGACAATCGCAAACCATTAATATTTATGCTACAAACGGAACTTTGCTACATTCAGCAATTCTAAAAGTAAACAACACCAATAACATCAACATAAAACTACCGACTAACCTAAATTCGGGAACTTATATGATGGAAATAAAAGGATTTGGAACTAAAAAAATAATGGTAAAATAAAGGTAATGAGGGTGTCCGAAAAGTGACAGCTTTGTCGTCATTGCCAGCTTGACTGGCAATCGTAATGCAAAAGTGGGCTGTAAAACCTAGCTAGCGCTTTAAGATTCCCATTTTCACGGGAATGACGACCGACTTTTTGGACACCCTCTAAAAAAACCTAAAACCCACAAAATAAAACTATATTAAATAATAAGCAGATGAAAATCAAATCAAAATTGATAACAAAAGCGCTATTTATGGCAGCCGTTTATGTCGGGAGTTTTAACGCCATCAACGCTCTTGCGCAAAACAAAACTGCCGAGATTGGCTTTACCACCACATTATATGGAAATGGTACGCCCGGTAATGCCAATGGTCCAAGTGCTACCGATGTAAGATTTAACGCACCAATAGGACTTGCTTTCGATAAAAACGGAAATATTTATATTGCCGAGGATGGCACCAAAGGTATTCGGAAAATAACCCCTAAAGGAGAAGTAAGCTTATTGGCAGGTTCAAACAACAAAGAAAGAGGGCTTACCGATGGCAAGGGCACAAAAGCCCGTTTTACCACACCACTTGACGTAGTCGTACACCCCCAAACGGGTGATATTTATGTAGTGGATGCCAACCGTATCCGGAAAATAACGCCACAGGGCGAGGTAAGCACCTTTGCAGGAGCAGGTAATAACGAACCTGGCACTACCGATGGCACTCCTTCGGCCACAAGGTTCAATTACCTTGCAGGCATTGACATTGATGCAGCTGGCAATATCTATGTAGCCGATAGAGGCAACAACCGTATACGTAAATACACGGCATCTACAGGTCAATTTACCACATTGGCAGGCAGTACAGCAGGTTACACCGATGGTACAGGAACCGATGCGCAATTTAAACTGCCCTCACAACTTGCGGTAGATGATGCAGGCAATGTATATGTAACCGATAGAGGTAACAATCGCATCCGAAAAATAGCACCCAATGGAAAAGTTACTACACTTGCAGGCAATGGCACAGCCTCATCTGCCGATGGCGGCGGAACTAATGCCAGCTTTACCGACCCTTTTGGCATAACCATAAAAGACGGAAACCTTTATGTAAGTGAATATAATGGTCGCAGAATACGAAAAATTGATGTCAAAGGCATGGTTACCACACTTGCCGGAGATGGTGGTATCGGTTTTACTGATGGTACCGGAGCAACAGCAAAATTTAATCAGGCGGCAGGTTTGGCCATAGGTACAAACGGTAATTTATATCTTATAGAACGCAGGGGTACTTTACGTACGGTTTCACTATCTGGCAACGCACCTGCAATCCCCGTGTCTTCATCGGCCGTAAAGAGCAATACCGATTATACCTCTAAAGTTCCGCAATACACCTTTTCCAATACTTTGGCCAAGCAGCAACAAGAATTAAAAGACAATCCACTATTAAAGCGCTTTGCCAAATCTAGGCAAGAATTATCGGTAGATAAGCATCGCCCTTTTTACCATTTTATTAGCCCGGAGGGTCGTTTAAACGACCCCAATGGTTTGAGCTATTGGAAAGGGAATTGGCATTTGTTTTATCAGGCCTATCCGCCAGAAGACCCTCGCCAACATTGGGGACATGCCATAAGTACCGACCTTATCAACTGGAAAGATCTTCCCCACGCCATCTATCCCAATCCCGAAAGCAAGGTTTATTCAGGTTCAGCTTTTGTAGAAGATAATCGCGTAATAGCCATGTACCATGGTACAGACGCAGGTACCATGGTAGCCGTTTCTGATGACCCATTACTATTGAATTGGAAAAAACTGAACAACGGAAAAACCGTAATTCCTCTTGCTAAGCCGGGAGAAAAATTACCTTACAACGTGTTTGACCCATTTGTTTGGAAAAAAGATGGTATGTATTACACCGTATTGGCAGGCACACGTCCGATAGGGCCGGGTGGCAAAAACATGAGAGCAGAGTTCTTATTTAAATCTACCGACTTAGAGAAATGGGAATATATGCACCCTTTTGTTGAAAATGATGTGTATGGACTGACAGGCGACGATGGTGCATGTCCTTATTTTTGGCCAATTGGCAATAAAGGGAAATATATATTACTCCATTTTAGCCATAAAAGTGGTGGTAAATACCTCATTGGCGATTATGATAAACAGCGAGACAAATTTGTGGTAACAGATGGAGGTAATTTTAATCATGGCCCTGTATCGAACGGCGGTGTACATGCTCCCTCTGCCTATCCCGACGGCAAAGGCGGTGTGGTGGTTATCTTTAACATGAACTCGGGCAAACCCAATGGAGGGAAAAGCTTTACCGAGATGATGAGCCTACCACGTTTGTTGAACTTGGATGAAAGAGGAAAATTGGTGATGCAGCCCGTTGGCGATATTGCATCCTTAAGAAAAGACAAGGTAGAGCAACAAAATATCACGCTCCCTGCCAATAAAGAGATAGTGCTAGATAAGTTTAAGAGTGATGCCATGGAAATTAACATGGAAATAGATTTGAAAAAATCGCCTGCCATAGAACTAAACGTGTTGCGTTCACCTGACAAAGAAGAATATACTAGAATTCTGTTTTACAAAGACGGAGGCTACCCCGATAGAGAATATCCCGGCAGGCCTAACAGGTACAGTGCTATTGCCATAGATAATTCAAATAGCTCAATTTTACCTACGGTAAGACCTAGAGTAACCGAAACCGCCGATGTTTGGTTGGAAAAAGATGAACCGGTAAAACTCCGCATTTTCATAGACAAGAGCATTATTGAAGTTTTTGTAAACGATAAACAATGTATTTCGGTTCGTGCTTATCCGGGCCGCGATGATAGTAAAGGTGTATCTATCACCGCCAAAGGTAACGAGGCGTTGTTAAAATCAATTCAAGCATGGCAAATGAAAAGCATCTATCAATGATTAGGCCGTTCATCTTTTCACGATAATTGGTAGCCCATATACACCATGTTAGACTTCCGAAGTTTGTTAACGGCACAGCCCTCAATCTTACTTTGAAAAAAAGTATACAAACTAAGATTAAACTTCGGAAGTCTAATTATTTTTGGCCTTTGTTTTTGCCTTAAATCTTAACAAACATGAGAGCAGTTATACAAAGAGTAACCGAAGCAAGCTGTACCGTAGATGGACAAATTACCGGAGCAATTACCAACGGTTTTTTGGTGCTTTTGGGCATTGAAGATGCCGATACCCAAGAAGATTTGGAATGGTTGGCTCAAAAAATTGCCAATATGCGTGTTTTTGGTGATGAAAACGGACTGATGAACAAATCACTGGCAGATATTGACGGCAATATTTTACTGATTAGCCAATTTACATTATTTGCATCTACCAAAAAGGGCAACCGACCGGGATTTACTCGTGCCGCAAAACCAGACAAAGCTATCCCTCTTTATGAGGAAATGAAAAAACAACTGGGCAGTTTAATAGGTAAAGAAATACAATGTGGTATTTTCGGTGCCGACATGAAAATCAGCTTGCTAAACGATGGCCCTGTTACTATTATCGTAGATACGAAAAATAAGGAATAAAGATAATTAACTATTTTAGTCCCAGTAGCTATCGGGAGGCGAATTACGATTAAACAAAAACCGCCTTGTCTTAAAATAGACAAGGCGGTTTTTGTTATTGCATAATACAAATCCCTTAAAAGTTTGGGGTTAGTAAGCTCCTAAATAGAAACTACCAGAAGCAGTTTTTAATTTAGCACCTTTTGTAACTGCTTTTGTTTTGTAGTTGATTATATACAAATTACCATCTATACCGCTTGGAGTCAATGGAATATATACATTATCGCCAACCACACCAATATTTTGATATTGACCCAACGTAGTAGAAAGAGCTGCATTTGTTTCAATATCAGTAGTTATTTTAGTTGCAGTTTTTACTATTATATATAATAAAGTTTTCTAGCCCCACCAAATCATACCATTTCTAATATACCAATCAGAAATATATGTATTAGTACTTATACGTTTCATTCTTACTCCTAGTAGTATAGCAGTATCGCCAGCAGTCCCTTCCACATAAACATGATTTGGAGAGTTTCCTGGAATTATACTAAAGCCCCAAGACTCAATGCCTTCTTCGTCTGGAGAAAACAAGCCCCATTCAAAAGTAATATCGCTTATTGGGATTGCTGAATCATGAGAGAAAGTAGCGGTAAATTCATAACTATATCCATTTCTGATAATATTTGTTATCGAATTAATATTAGAAGTAGTCACAGATATATCAAAAGTCATCCTTCTATTCGTCGTGGATGTTGTCCACAGCCTCACATAGTAGGTTTGACCGATAATTAGCGCAGAAACAGTATAAGTGTAATTACCGGCCTCACATTGCATATAACCTAAGCTAGAATTGTATATCGCAATTGCAGCATAAGGTGTTCCATAAGAAGTTCCATAAAATTGGACATTATTTAGATTTATTGTATGCGAAGTACTCGTGGCTACAAATTTATACCAAACATCATCGTCTATGCTAACATCGCAAGATGGTGCGGCTTGTGATGATTGTGTTGCATTTACAGTAGTTCCTGCTATAGCTGTTGAGGTAAGATTAATTGCACCTGTATAGTTATCATTTGCTGGACCCGGAGGAGCAGGTGGTGGATTATTAATTTTTACCGGATAGCCCCATTCTTGAGTATAAGTCGTTGAACCTCCACTTGGGATATTAGTAAACAAAACTAAATTATGCTCATGTAATAATTTAGAACTAGGAACGCTAAATGAGAATGTTGCATCATGAAACGCATCATGAGTACCAAAATTTGAGCTGCTAATATTATAAACTGGAGATAAATACTCAATTAAGGCTGACCCGGGAGCCAAAACTAAGCCTACTTTAACGTTCATATTAAACGGTAGCCAATTCCAATTACCCGTTGATCCTAACTCCCTATTAACTCTTACCGTAAAGTTAATACTTGTTGTTGTTGAACCCGGTGATACATTCCATCCAGAATTAACTGTAAAACGATCAAATGAGCCATAATAAGTTTGTCCATTAGCCTCAAAAGCGGTTAGGGATATAAAAAACAATCCAAGAATAAAATTTTTCATAATATCTTAATTAGCTTTTAAGAAATTTCGTTGATAGCTCTCTTCTAAATCTTTTCTAGAAATCTGATTTACATTGTGTAATTGAAACATTTCGGTTTTCTCATCATAAGTAATCCAAACCAGTTTGGCATTAATCTTCTCGGCGAAGTAATGTTTTAGCACATCAATGCTAACCTCATTATCAGATTTATTTTCTATCTTATACACTTGATTTTTTGATACTGCTTCTTGGCCTTTCTCACACCCCAATGCAGTTGTAACTCCTAGAACTGCAACTATTGCAACTTTAAGAAACGATAATTTATTCTTGTTCATAATTTAAATTTTAAATCAATCTCCAAAGCCTAGAGAATATCTAGGGAATTTCTAAGATTTGGAGATTAAATTTTGTCGGTAGATTTTATTAATAAGCTCCAATAAAACGATGCCCTGTACCATTCGCTAATTTAGCACCTTTGGTAAGTACACCTGTTTTCCAATTATATACAAATACGTTTCCGGGTAAACTTACAGGAGTTAATGGAACATACACATAATCTCCCTCAACAGCGATGCTCTGATGTTGGTCAAAATTCAATTGTGTTTCATACTCAGTTGGGATTTTGGTAGCAGTTCCAGTTTTTAAATCTATCAAAGCCAAATAACCACCTGTTTTATCAATGTCATACAATACAAAACCTTTATCTCCACCAAGGTATCTCCATGCCTTAATACCTGCAATGCCAGTTACATTTAACGCCTTAGATAAATCGAATAAATATGTATTGTCATAATCATTTGTGTTTTTGTCTATACGTAAAATATGCGGATAACCTGTGGTATTAGAGCCTGTCGCTTGATATACGTGGCCATCATCACCAATGTGCTGAATCATGGTCCTGTAGCCATGATTACCATATTTACTTCTCGTAGACCAGATAAGTTTTGGATTTTTCAACGTAGGATAATCAAGCACTATAGTAACTGTACCGTCAACACTACCCGCTGGAAGATTAGGCCATGATACAACCCCTGTATTAGCATTTTGGGTAGCGGCAGCACTTAGATTAGCTTTAGTTATATTACATCCGATATATACTTTATTTTTTGCCTGATTTATGATAGGTACATCAATACGCCCAATTGAATAACCTTGTGCCAATTGTTCTGGGGTAAAAGGCACTTGAAATGAATTAGTATTCATAATACTAGGATTATCAAGGTTAAGTGATGCCACTACCGCAGTAGATTTAATTGACCCAAAAGTTACAGATGGAAATGTTCCTGTGTATACAGTCTCGGTAGCAATAGTTACACCAATACCTACTCCTTCGGCAGATTTTACCCAACGAGGAGACGTGCCCAAAATAATAGCAGCATTCACTTCCTGCCCCTCCTTGATGTAATTTTTTCCTCCTTCTACCCTGTATTTTTGAAAAATACCTCCATCTTGACCAGTATACTGAATATCATACAAGTATTTTCCATCTGCTGATGTCTGTATGCGAGATGTACGTGGAGATTCAAATTTTAATCCTTTACCTACGGGAAAGACATCTAGTTCGTATGCAGGGTTAATCGCTTGGTCATGGGTAATGGCATACGCTATTGTACCACCATTACCATCTCCATCGTTTTCACCCTTTACTGCCGCAGTAAGTGTAATCCAACGTGTATCATCCTGATTATTGTCAGGAGATGGGGTGGTACTTTTTTTACAACTTCCTAATGCTAGAGAAGCAATTGCAGCACCAAAAAGTGTCCTTCTTAATAATTGTCCTTTTTTCATATTGCTATTTATTATTACTTGTTATTAATTATTTGCTATTTAAAATTTACCTATCGTATAATTCAGTTTAAAATAAATTCCTCTCCCTGGTTTTTGCACACCAAAATTGTCGTACAACGCCGAATTAAGAACATTCTTTACATCAAGACTGGCTATGAGCTTTCCAGAGGGGAAACGATAACTGACCCCTATATCATGGAACAATTGTGCGGGGGTAAGGCTTCCTTCGGACGGATGCCATGCAATGTCATAAGCGACCACATAACCTGCATTGTAATAAACGTTGGTGGTAGATTTATTTTGGAAAAGGTTATTAAATCTATATTGAACATTCGTATTTATGGTAAAAAAGGGTTCGTTGGGAACTTGCAGATTATACCTGTCATCAATTGCTCCGTTTTTATCGTACTCCCGTTTATAGAGGGCATTAAACTTTGAAAAGTTGAGTATTGCATTTAATTTGTTACCAAATACGTAAACAATCTCTGCTTCTACTCCTCTAGATTGTGTCTTATCAAGATTAACAAAGGCTGTTGTCCGTATATCCAAATCGGAATCGTTTACAACACTATCGACCGTTTGATTTGTAATTTTGTTATATCCATTACGCCAAAAAGCGTTAGCGTAAAATGATATTCTATGCTTATTAAAATCTAATGCGCCCCAACGGAAACCAAGGTTGTAATTGATATTCTGTTCGGGTATCAGACTTAAATTGGGTAAAATATTGGTTTCGGGGTTTCCGTACATCTGCTCTTCAGTAGGCATAATATAGCTGTTCTCCATAGAGGCAATTAAAAAAAGTTTGGGTACGATATTGTATGATGCGGTGGCACCATAACCTACATTATCGTTGAAAGACCGTGTTGTTTGCGGATTAAGTTCATATGAACCATCTGCATTATACGTTGCATTTGGATTAGTTTGCTTGGTACTGTTAGCAGTATATTTAACCATTAAATTGGTTTGCAATTTGTTTTTAAACGTTTGCGCTTCGTAATTTGCAGACACGATATTTTTCATTACCTGTGTTGTGGTAATAAGATCTTTATTAACAGGTCTTAACAGATTTGTATCATCTCTATCAGTTGTTTCGATTTTGTGGTTTAGAGAAACCCTATGACCGGGGATAACGGTATATGCCAAATTTGACCGGGAATTTATTATTTTTCTACCCACTTGGCTCATTGTAGGAGCTCCTTGTTGAGCTTCTCCTACTCGAGACCTTATAACTATTGGCGGGTCTCCTGCTTCTCTCATATAGTCTGTATGCAGAACTATGGGCTTTCCGTCCCAGTTATATAAGGTGGTTACAGTATCTTGTATATAGGTGCTACGGCTACTTCGTACTGCATTAATGTTCAATGCCAATCCGTCTACAAACAAATTTCGTTTTGTATAATTCAAACTGAAAACATGAGCCTGATATTCTGTAAAACGACCAACATAGGGCTGTCCCGTTGTAGTGCCGTGAGGTATTTCTTTATAAGTATCAGAAATATTGTAGCCTATAAAAAACTGGTCTGCCCATTTTACATCTGTAAAACCAGCTTCGAAACGACCTCCAATTGATTTGTAGGTATCATTAAATCTTTTTGCTCTAAAATCTCGAATTAATATTCCGTTTCTATCAGTATATTTTGCGAATTTGCCCCACATTTCATAGCTGTTATCGCTATATGTATAAAAGCCTGAGCTTCTAAACGAAAGCCCTGTTTTCTTTTCTCTAAGCGTTACACTTGCATCGGCATTGTAAGTATTAAATGAACCAAATGAAGTTGCAATAGTTGCATTGTTCCGAGAAACATCTTTCTTTAATACCACATTGATAGCACCTCCAACATAATCTCCAGTTAGATGAGACGGTAATACACCTTTATAAACCTCTATTCGCTCTATCATTGCAGGAGGAATATTATTTAGGTTGAAAGATGACCCGTAGGTAGAGACCTCTATACCATCTAAAAATATTCCAATGGTACTGCCAGACATACCGTTTAAATTATATTCTACTTGGGAGCCAACACCTCCATTTTGCCTTACACGAACACCTACCGAACGGTCTAATAGTTCATTAGTAGTCAAATTTCTTAATGAAGCCTCTTTGGTTTCGATAATTGCTACGGCAAAACCACTGGTTTCCATCTTTTTCTTTTCGGTTTTACCGGTTATACTAACCTCATTTAGCGTTTTGTTATCTTTAGCTTTAGCAGTTACGTTAACCGTATTTTCAGGTTTATTTACGGTTATATCATGCTTTTTGGCAATTATTTCCATTGAGCCTATTTCTAGGGTATAATTCCCGTATGGGATATTTTTAAAAGAATAGCTGCCTTTTTCGTTGGTTAGAGTTTGTTTATTTAAAGATTTGATGTTGACTACTGCCCCAACAACAGGCGTTGCATTTTCCATTGTTATTTTCCCAGAAATATTTCCGGATTGAGCCTTAACAATAGAACCTAGAGCTAATACAAACAGCAACGAAAGTAAAAAATGCCTCATTTCCCTAATAAAATTTCACTTTTTATTTAGAAAAAGTCTAAATAAATGTAAATTGCGGCAAATATAGATTTACCTATCTTTTAAGGAATGACTGCACACGAAAATTTAGTAACGCAAAAGGAAAAAACAGCAACGCCCCCTCAAAATGTTACGATTGTACACGGCAACGGCATTCAACAACAGCCTACCGAAATGCTTACTAATTTCTTTTACAGGCAGTTTAATGATGCGGAGAGCGTTAAGAGCGCTGAGAATTGCAATAGCACTTTTAAATTGCTTGCTCCACAAAATACCGTAGTTATGCAGTTTTGTATGGAAGGCAACTGCGTTTATAGTAGCAATCAACAGAAAAAGCTGGTTTCTTTTAAAAATGCAGAGTACAATCTATTATTTGTGCCAAAGGGCGAATTAGACTTTGCGGCTACAACCGAACATTTCAATTTCATTAATATTTATCTTGGCGAAGATTTTTTCTTTAGGTATATCCCAAAAGGCTATAATTTTCCGTCCACTAATATTAATGGACTGGTAAAAATGTTTCCTAAAAACCTTTACATTGGCCCTAAGCTAAAGAGCATTTTAAACGAAATTATTGCCAGCGAATTTAACGGACATCTAAAACAACTTTACGTTAAAGCAAAAATTATTGAATTACTTACCTTACAACTGGCGCAATATGAAGAAGAGAAATCAACTTCTGCTGCACTAAAACCAATTGAAGTAGAAAAAATGATGGTAGTAAAAGAGCTGATTGAGAATAATATCAGTGAAACTCATAGCATAGCTTCGTTAGCGAGGGCGGCAGGCACAAATGAGCAATACCTTAAAAAGCATTTCAAACTTTTGTTTGGCAATACTGTATTTGGCCATATCATTTCATGCAAGATGCAAAAAGCTAAAGATTTACTGTTAACAGGCAAATATAGGGTTGTAGAAATCGCAGAGATGGTGGGCTACAAACATGCTACGCATTTTACCAGTGCTTTTAAAAAGTTTTTTGGTTACTTGCCTCAATCTCTTAAAGCCAAAATTTTCTTTGGGTATTTTTCTTTTGGATTTGAACTAGAAACTGCACAATTGCTAATGATATTGTAGCTTATTGGGCTTGATTAATTCAATCATCCAAGATTCTGTCATTCAATCCTTATATTTGCTCCATGACCATCACGGAAGCACAACAAACGATAGACCGTTGGATAAACACCACAGGAATCCGCTATTTTAACGAACTGACGAATACCGCAATTTTAATGGAAGAAGTGGGTGAAGTTGCCCGCATTATGGCCCGTAAATACGGTGAACAGTCCTTTAAAAAAAGTGATGAAGAAGTAAATTTAGCTGATGAAATGGCTGATGTGCTTTTTGTATTGATGTGCCTAGCCAACCAAACAGGCATCAATTTAGAAGAAGCTCTTGCAAAAAATCTGGAGAAAAAATCTATCCGCGATGCGGAAAGGCATAAAAATAATGAGAAGTTGAACCCTTAGTTTTTTGTCATTCTGAACGCAGTGAAGACCACGTAGTAGCTGCGAAGCAAATCTATTATAAATTCCTCATTCCTTGGAATGACAGGATAAAGCAAATTTACAACTCTGCTCTAATCTTCTCTGCCACCTCTGCCAATTCCTCTTGGCTTAGCTTCAATTTAGGATTAGCAAAGTTCATATCGTTCATGGTATTAATAGGAATAAGATGTACGTGTGCATGTGGTACTTCCAAACCAATTACAGCAACTCCAATTCTATCGCAGGGATAGGCTTTTTTAATGCCCGAGGCTACCTTCTTGGCGAAAAGCATCAAGCCTTGATATAAATCATCTTCTATATCAAAGATATAATCTACCTCTTTTTTGGGGATAACCAAGGTATGGCCGTACGTTAAGGGGCTGATATCCAAAAATGCCAAAAAATCATCCGTTTCGGCTACTTTATGTGCCGGAATATCGCCTACTATTATTTTTGAGAAAATGCTGCTCATTTGAGTTGTATATTATGAGTTGCGAGTTACAGGTTAAGATGCATCTCATAACACATAACCCGTAACTCGCAACAAAAATTACCTAGATATTTCCAGAATTTCAAATTCAATTTTGCCTGCTGGTACTTGTATTTCGGTTTTATCACCTACCGATTTGCCCAACAAACCTTGTGCAATAGGAGATTTTACTGATATTTTCCCCGATTTTAAATCGGCTTCGCTTTCGGCCACCAACTGATAAGTCATGGTAGCGCCGTTTTTAATGTTTTTAATTTTTACGATAGAAAGTGCCAATACTTTAGACAAATCTAATTTCGACTCGTCCAACAGCCTAGAGTTAGCCAAGGTAGATTCTAATTTGGCAATCTTGGCTTCATGTAAACCTTGCGCTTCTTTGGCTGCATCATACTCCGCATTTTCCGATAAATCGCCTTTATCACGAGCTTCGGCAATGGCTTTTGCAATTGCTGCTCTTCCTTCAGTTTTTAACTGGTGTAATTCTTCTTTTAGTTTTTCTAAACCTTCTTTGGTGTAATAGGTAATCTCTGCCATAACGCTAATTCTTTTTCTTTAGTCCTATAAAAAACAAACAAGACTACGCGGGGTTTAACCTACATAGTCTTGCTTCATGAATTGTAACGAAGATATAAGCCTTTATCTACAAAAGCAAATAAAAATATCCTTTTATTACATTGAACCAAAAAAGTACTTTTATTACATTGTCGCAAGCCTTAACTTTGTTCCATTAAATCGTAACTAATTCACATATATTGGAACGAAAAAAAGTCATCAGGCACAATTACCTTAAACTTATTTTAACATCGGCTATTGTTGGGTTTTTAAGCACTTTGCTAGCTTTTAGCTTAAAGCATCTTACCGAGTTTTTCGAGCATCGGATTTTTGGGTTGATAAATACCTATAACCCTATTTTATTTATACTATTGCCGTCAATCGGTATTACTGCTATTTATTTTTTGCGCAAATATTTATTTCATGGCAGAAAAAACAAGGGCATTACCGAAATATATAAAACGCTTGATGAAAGAAAGGAACATTTACCGTGGTTTAAGATTCCTTCGCATTACCTCAATGGTTTTCTAACTGTAATTTTTGGAGGTTCAACAGGGGTTGAAGTATCTACCGTAGTAGCAACCGCAGCTACTGGAAACATGGTATACGAGAAGGAGTTTTCGGCCAGAATGTATAAACGCGAACTGGTTTGCGCAGGCGTAACTGCCGGGGTTGCCGTACTGTTTGCCAGTCCACTGGCCGGGTGGCTTTTTGCCATAGAAGTGATAGCTAGAAAAATACGCAAATCACTGTTAATCAGCTGTACGGCATCGGCAACAATAGCTTGGGCATTTATCTATTTTTTCGACAATAAGCCTTTATTAGATTACCACATTAGCGATTGGAGTTGGTACGCCCTTCCATTCTTTGTGGTTTTAAGCATTTTGGGCGGCGGGCTTTCGGTGTATTTTACTTTGTTGGTTACCCGAATGAAATCGTTGTTTTCAAAAATCCCTAACAATTTTTTGAGGGTAAATATTGGTGCTGTAACCGTTGGCACCATGATTTACTTTTTCCCTAGCTTGTATGGAGATAGTTACCACGGACTTAAAGAAGTATTGCACAGTAGTCTAAACGCTCTCAACGCTCTCAGTACCCCCAATGCCAGCATTGCTATTTTTACACTATTGGTTCTTGCTATCTTAAAACCTTTGGCGGCATCACTTACCTTAGGTGCCGGCGGCGATGGTGGTGTATTTGCCCCTAGTATTGTGGCTGGTGCATTTTTGGGATTAATGTTCGCGGCATTGTGCAACCAATATTTTGGAACTCAGCTAGTATTGCTCAATTTTGCATTGGTTGGGGCAGCGGCTACTTTATCAGCTTCCATTTACGCACCGCTTACCTCTTTAATATTGGTTTGCAATCTATTGCCTAATGGCTATCAGTTATTTTTCCCTATACTTTTGGGCTGTATTGTTGCCAAACTATTTTCTAAGCTGTTGTTGCCTTATAATGTTTATAGCTACGACCTGTATCTTTCGGCGCAAAAAACTAAAAGCTAGCGATTTATCTTCTACGCTCTCATCCTCCAATAGCCGTACAAACAGCCTTGTGCTTTACCGGAAAGTTTAAAGAACTGGCAATAAAACACATTCTGTTGGCTTCTTCGTGTAGTGAATTTGCCCATGAAATATCTTCCGGCTTAGAAATAATCACTTCCGGACGCAAAAGTATCTCGGTAAACTTGCCACTACCATCGGCATTTTCGGTCATAGTGCCTTTTGCTCTATCTTTGTACTCAATAACAACTATTCCATTTTTAGAGCATAAGTGCAAATACCACAACATGTGGCACGAAGAAACCGACGAAAGCATTAAATCCTCTGGATTATATTTAGATTTATCGCCCAAAAATATCGAATCCGACGAACCAGAAATTGGTTCTTTGCCATCGATTTCTACCGTAAAATCTCTATCGTACGAACGGTAATCCATCGTTCCCGAACCTTTATTTCCTATCCAAACCAAATTGGTTTCGTAAATATGTTGTTTAGCCATAATAGATATGAGTATAGAGATGTGAGATTTGAGACCAAAGTTTCAATCTGTATCTCTGTCTTAAATTGTTTTGTTTTTCTGCTAGCAATTTAGAAAATTATCTGCTGATTTCAGCTAATTTCTCTGCCAAAACTTCAGAAATTTTACGGTACGAATCGAAAGTCCAACCGGCTACGTGAGGGGTTAAAATTACTTTCTCGTTGATTTTCAGCGCATCATACCATTGTTGTTCTGCCAACGTAGGAAATTTCTCTTTTTCCAGCACATCCAATCCTGCACCTAATATTTTGCCCTTAGCAATATTATCTAGAACGGCTTTGATACTTACAATCTCGCCCCTTGCGGTATTGATGAGAAAGATGGGCTTTTTGAAATGAAAAAAATATTCATCGTTAACCATCTGCTTGGTTTCATTGGTTAAAGGAATATGTAAGCTCAGCACATCGCTATGCTTTACTATTTCTTCCATACTTGCTTCTCTAGCAAATTGGTCGCTAAAATCCGTTTTATATTTATCGTAGGCAATTACGTTTACGCCAAACCCAGAAAGTTTGCGGGCAAAGCTCTGACCCATAAAACCATAGCCTATAATACCAACTGTTTTGCCTTTCAATTCGTAACCTCTATTGCCCTCTCTGTCCCAAACACCGTTTCTGATTTCCATATCCGCCTTGCGAAAATTGTTCATCAACGATAGCAACAAACCCACTGCATGTTCGCCAACGGCATCCATATTGCCTTCGTTGGCAGCTAAAAGTGCAATCCCGCGTTCTTTGGCAATTTCAATATCAATATTATCTAAGCCTGCTCCTGCCCTTGCCACAAATTTCAATTTTGGTGCGGCATCAAGGAGTTCTTTATCTATCCTAAATTTTGTACGAACGGCAATACCGTCATAATTTGCTATTACAGCTAAAGTTTCGGCTCTGGCAATCTGCGGCCTGTCATCAACTAGGTAGCCTAAAGTCTCTGCTCTCTCTTTAAAAACGGGGTGTAAATCGTCTATTATTAATATCTTTTTGCTCATAGTTTGGTAGAAAGAAAATTCGTCAATTCAATAAAATCTTGTACGCTTAATGTTTCGGCTCTTTTTTCATAAAATGGATGTTCACCCAGCCTGTCTTTTGGCACTATTGCGGAAAGCGCATTTCTCAACGTTTTTCTTCGCTGATTAAAGCCTGCTTTTACTACACGCCAAAATAGTTTTTCATCGCAGTCTAGTTGTTCAACATTATTTCTACTTAGGCGAATTACGCCGGAATTTACTTTTGGTGGTGGATTAAAAGTTCCCGGTTTTACAGTAAAAAGATAATCGATGTCGTAATAAGCCTGTATCAGCACGCTCAAAATACCATATTCTTTAGTTCCCGGCTTGGCAGCGCAACGTTCGGCCACTTCCTTTTGGAACATCCCTACCATTTCTACAATATTCTGGCGGTTTTCTAAGATGCGGAACAAAATCTGCGATGAGATATTGTAGGGAAAATTGCCAATTACAGCAAACTTGCCCGGAAAAATGGATTCGAAACTTAGCTTCAAAAAATCGCCATTAATCAATCTATCACCCAGTTGGGGATATTTTTCACGCAGAAAATTGAACGATTCAACATCAATATCAATGAGAAAAGTCTGCAAATCTTCCCTTTGCAATAAAATATCTGAAAGAATACCCATTCCCGGACCAACTTCTAATACCTGATGATATTTATCGGTATGGATTAGGCCATCCACAATTTTTTGCGCAATGTTTTTATCCGTTAGAAAGTGTTGCCCTAAATGTTTCTTTGCTTTAACTAAACTCATATGCCAAAGGTAGTAATTTAGTCCGAGGTCAGATATCCAAAGTCAGATGATAAAAGGTTGAGGGTTGGAAGGCGGAAGGTTAAAATTATGCGCCCTTACTTCCGACATCGGTCTTCGGACATCTGACAATAAAAACCCTTTGTGTATTTTGTACCTTTTGTGGTTAAACTTAATAATCGTTATTTTGCACCAAATTTAAACATGAGCATGAGCAACAAAGTTAAGATAGGTATTAGTATAGGCGATATTAACGGCATTGGTTTAGAGGTAATTTTAAAGACACTTGCCGAAAGCAAGATTTTAGATTACTGTACGCCAATTGTTTATGGCCATACCAAAGTTGCCTCTTTTCATCGCAAGGCATTGCATCTTAGCGATTTCATGTTCAATGTAATCCCAGATGCAGAAGCAGCAACGGCACACAAAGCCAATATGATTAACTGTTGGGACGAAGATGTTAAAATTGATTTAGGTGTAGCCAACGAAACCGGTGGAAAATACGCCTTTATCTCATTGCAAAAAGCTACCGACGATTTGGTGCGTGGTGCTATTGATGCTTTGGTAACGGCTCCCATTAACAAAAACAATATCCAATCGGCAGATTTTAAATTTCCCGGGCATACGGAATACCTACAAGAAAGAAGCGAAAGCAATGATGTTTTAATGTTCTTGGTAAGCGATACTTTACGTGTGGGTGTAGTAACTGGACATATTCCAGTGGCGGATGTAGCAAAAAGCATCACAAAGGAGAAAATCGTTAAAAAACTGCAACTGATTAATGAAAGCCTGAAAAAAGATTTTTGGGTTGAGAAACCGAAAATTGCAGTGTTGGGATTAAACCCACATGCCAGTGATAATGGTTTATTGGGCAATGAAGAAGCTGAAATTATTTCGCCTGCTATTCAAGAAGCGTTTGATAAAGGGATTATCTGTTTTGGTCCCTACCCTGCTGATGGTTTTTTTGGTAACGGCACCTACAAACAGTTCGATGCGGTTTTGGCCATGTACCACGACCAAGGTTTAATTCCGTTTAAAACCATTGCTTTTGAAAATGGCGTAAACTATACCGCAGGACTTAAATTTGTGCGTACTTCGCCCGACCACGGCACTGGCTACGGCATTGCAGGTAAAAACCAAGCTGACCCAACTTCGTTTATGGAAGCGCTTTTTGCCGCTATCCACATTGTGAAAAACCGTAGGGAGCAGGAAGCTATGCTAAGCAATCAACTAAAAACCGGAGGTAAAATTGTGGAAACCGCCGCTGATATTAAAGACGACGCGAATTAAATTAGAACAAAAAGCAAAGGACAGCTAATAGCTTTCAAACCCTACAACCAATTTCTTTTCAATAAATCCCTACCCAAAGGTGTGATAACAGCAGACCATTGTACACTGTCCCTATTTATTTTCACATAACCTAAGGCTTCCAATTCTTCATAATCGGCTTCTCTACCACCTAGTATAGACGAACTGCCTTGTTGCTCTATTATCTCTAACAATTCTATTAATTCTTCTCTTTCCATCATTTTGTTTTTCCTTTAAAACAATCGAAAAGGCATAGGGTTTAGATTTTGGGGAGTTATTTACTATTTACCCCATGAAAAACTATCCTTTGTAAAATAAACCTTATTGTAGCGAACACGAGGACGAGGAACGAGGGCGAAGTAAAGCGGAAAGAAGGGCTACTCTAGCCAAACGCAGTAACATTAGTTTTCCAAACATTTTGATAAAGATTTTTCGGCTTCAATTCTCACTTTTCATTTTTCTAAAAATATTTCCTAATCAAAAAATAATTCATACCTTTGCAGGCTAAAATTTAGTTACGATTGAAGGCATGAGAGCGTTTGGAGCGTTGAAACAATTTTCTATCCCCTTTACAGGCTTAAAATTGGGAAAGCACTCTTTCGATTTTGAAATCGACAAAAGCTTTTTTGATGCATTTGAGCATTCGTTGGTTAAAGACGGAGCCCTCAAAGCTACGGTTGAGCTAGATAAACAGGAAACCATGTTGATTTTGGGCTTCCACATTGCAGGAACCATTAAATTAAACTGCGACAAGTGTTTATCTGATTTTGACCAGCCAATTGAACTAAACGAAAGGCAGATTGTGAAATTTGCAGAAGAGGCAGAGGGAGAGCTAGATGATTTGGAGATTATGATTTTGCCGAGAAAGGAAACCGCTATTGACGTTTCTGAATTGATTTACGAATTCATTACCGTTGCAGTACCTTTTATTAACAAATGCGAACAAGCCGGCCTAAGCTGCGACGAGCAGATGCTGAACACTTTGAACAAGCTATCGGCAGGCAGCGACGAACAAGAAGAACAAACAGGCGACCCACGTTGGGAAGCATTAAAAAAATTAAAATAGTAATTAAACAACTGAGAAATGGCACATCCAAAGCGTAAAACTTCTAAACAAAGAAGAGACAAAAGAAGAACACACTACAAAGCTGTAGCTCCTTCATTGACTACTTGCCAAACTACTGGTGCAGTACACGTACCCCACCAAGCATACAACGTTGATGGTAACCTTTACTACAACGGTAAATTAGTTATAGAAAACACTTCGATAGGTTAATTTTCTGAAAAATTTTTGTGTTTTCCGTGAGTTTAAGGTTAACTTAGCCTAATGGAACCAAAGGCCTTTTGGCTTTACACAAAAGATTTTTTACTATGAAAATAGGTCTCGATATTATGGGCGGAGACTATGCTCCCAAAGCTATTGTTTTGGGAGCAATAGCGGCCCATCAATCCCTAGCTCCTAATGAGCATTTAGTGCTTATTGGAGACACGCAGCAGATTAAACCTCTACTTTCCGAACAAGGATTCAACCCCGACCACTTCGAATACGTACATACCGAAGAGGTTATTGGTATGGGCGAACATGCCACCAAGGCAATCCTTCAAAAACCCAATTCTAGCATTGCTGTTGGCTTCCAACTATTAAAGGAAGGCAAATTAGATTCATTTGCAAGCGCAGGTAACTCTGGCGCTATGTTGGTGGGTGCTGTTTTTAGCGTTAAGCCAATTGCGGGTATTTCTAGACCTTGTTTGTGTACTATTGTACCTAAGTTAAAAGGCGGTGTGGGCCTGCTTTTAGATGTGGGCGCAAATGCCGATTGCAAGCCGGACAATTTAATGGAATTTGGCGTTTTGGGCAGTCTGTATGCCGAAAACATCATGCAAATCACAAATCCAAAAGTGGCTTTAATGAACATTGGCGAGGAAGATGAAAAAGGCAACATGCTTGCTTTATCGAGCCATCGTTTAATGAAAGAAACCAAGCTATTTAATTTTGTGGGCAATGTAGAAGGCAGGGATTTGTTTAACGACAAAGCCGATGTGATTGTTTGCGATGGTTTTACTGGAAATATTATGCTGAAACTGGCAGAGTCTTTCTACGTTTTAACCATTAAAAAAGGATTGAAAGACGAGTTTTTTGACCGTTTCAACTATGAAAATTACGGTGGCAGTCCTGTGCTTGGCGTAAACGCTCCCGTACTGATAGGACACGGAATATCGAGCCCCGAAGCCGTAAAGAATATGATTTTCCAATCTAGGGATATGATTAATACCGGGTTGGTTGGTAAAATTCAAGCCGCATTCCGATAATTAAACAAAACAAAAATGAGTAAAATTCACGCTGCTATTACCGCAGTTAATGGTTACGTTCCGGATTATGTGTTAACCAACAAGGAACTGGAAACAATCGTTGAAACATCTGACGAATGGATTACCACCAGAACGGGTATTAAAGAGCGAAGAATATTAAAGGGCGAAGGTTTGGGTACTTCGGACATGGCCGTGCCTGCCGTAAATGGTCTTTTGAAAAAAAGAGGTATCGATGCCAAAGAAATTGATTTAATTATTTTCTGTACCACTACCCCCGATTTTACTTTTCCTGCTACCGCAAATGTATTGGCCGATAAAATTGGCGCAGTAAATGCCTGGGGCTACGATTTACAAGCCGCCTGCTCTGGCTTTATTTTCGGCTTAACTACCGGGGCACAGTTCATCGAATCTGGTAAGCACAAAAAAGTGCTGGTAGTTGGTGGCGATAAAATGTCGTCGATTATCAATTACGAAGACCGTACCACTTGCATTATTTTTGGCGATGGCTGTGGGTGCGCTTTACTTGAACCAAACGAAGAAGGTTTGGGTGTGCAGGATTCAATTTTAAGAACTGATGGTTCTGGAGGTAAATATCTGGGCATGAAAGCCGGCGGTTCTGTAAAACCAGCCTCATACGAAACAATTGATGCCAAAGAACATTTTGCCTATCAGGAAGGACAGACCGTATTTAAATTTGCTGTTACCAACATGGCCGATGTAGCCGCAGAAATCATGGAAAGAAATAATCTTTCTTCTGATGATGTGGCGTGGTTGGTACCTCATCAGGCCAATAAACGTATTATTGATGCCACTGCCTCTAGAATGGGCGTGAGCAACGATAAAGTAATGGTAAATATTGAGCGTTACGGTAATACCACCAATGGCACTATTCCACTTTGTTTATGGGAATGGGAAAAAGACCTTAAAAAAGGTGATAACATCATCATCGCCGCTTTTGGCGGAGGGTTTACTTGGGGCTCTGTTTACTTAAAATGGGCATATAATAGCTAGTTGTTTGGTTTGGTTAGATGATTGGTTCGTTAGACTACAACTAACAAAAAAACTAAGCGTCTAAAAAACTAATAAACCAAACACCTAAAAACTAATAAAAACCTTAACTTAGTTAATCAAAATAAGACAACAATTATTTAACATAACAAAAAGAGAATGGATATTAAACAAATTCAGGAACTTATAAAATTTGTTTCTCGGTCGGGAGTAAATGAGGTTTCTCTAGAGCAAGAAAACTTCAAGATTACCATCAAAACTAACCAAAATCCAGTTTATGTAAATGCTGCTATCCCTGCTCCGGCACCAGTTGCAGCAGTTCAGGCGGCTGCTCCATCGGCGGCACCTACTCCGGCAGCAGCACCTGCGGCTCCCGCAGCTACTCCGGCTTCAGAAGATACTTCTAAGTACATCACCATAAAATCGCCAATGATTGGTACTTTCTACCGTTCGGCAAGCCCAGAAAAGCCTTCATTTGTAAACATAGGCGATGAAATTGGCACTGGTAAAGTGGTGTGTATCATAGAGGCGATGAAACTATTCAACGAAATTGAAAGTGAAGTTTCTGGCCGTATCGTTAAAATATTGGTTGATAACGCATCGCCAGTAGAATACGACCAACCTTTATTCTTAGTTGAACCAATTTAACCCGTCATGCTGTCCCGATAGTTATCGGGATGTTTCAGCATCTTTTTTATAACTGATCCCGAAATAAATTCGGGATGACGACAACAAAGTATTATGTTTAAAAAAATATTAATTGCCAACAGGGGCGAAATCGCTTTGCGTATTATCCGTACCTGTAAGGAAATGGGCATTAAAACCGTGGCGGTTTACTCTACTGTTGATAGAGATAGCTTACACGTACGCTTTGCCGACGAGGCTGTTTGTATTGGTCCGCCGCCAAGCAAAGATTCTTATTTGAGCATTCCCAACATTATTTCTGCTGCGGAATTGACCAATGCAGATGCTATACATCCCGGCTACGGATTTTTGTCTGAAAACGCTAAGTTCTCTTCGGTTTGCCGCGATTACGGAATTAAATTTATTGGTGCTACACCAGAGCAAATCAATGGTATGGGCGATAAATCATCGGCTAAAGAAACCATGAAAAAAGCTGGTGTGCCTACTATTCCCGGTTCTGAAGGTTTATTGGACAGCGTAAAAGAAGGTATCCAATTAGCCAATGAAATGGGGTATCCGGTAATTTTAAAAGCTACTGCCGGTGGCGGTGGTCGTGGTATGCGTGTAGTTTGGAAAGATGAAGAGTTTGAAAACGCCTGGGACAGTGCCCGTCAGGAATCTGGCGCTGCTTTTGGCAACGATGGTCTTTATCTGGAAAAGTATATCGAAGATCCTCGCCACATTGAAATTCAAATCATCGGCGACCAATACGGAAAGGCTTGCCATTTATCGGAAAGAGATTGTTCTATCCAACGTCGCCATCAAAAGCTAGTTGAGGAAGCTCCTTCTCCTTTTATGACAGATGAACTGCGCCAGAAAATGGGCGAAGCTGCGATTAAAGGTGCTTTAGCTGTAAATTACGAAGGTGCTGGAACTATCGAATTTTTGGTAGATAAACACCGTAATTTCTACTTTATGGAGATGAATACCCGTATCCAAGTAGAGCATCCGGTTACCGAAGAAGTAATTAACTTCGATTTGATTAAAGAGCAGATTAAAGTTGCGGCCGGAATCCCGATTTCTGGTAAAAACTATACACCAGATATGCACGCCATCGAGTGTCGTATCAATGCCGAAGACCCTTTTAACGGTTTCCGTCCTTCGCCGGGCAGAATTACCAATTTCCACTCTCCGGGCGGTCATGGTGTTCGTGTAGATACGCACGTATATGCGGGCTATCAAATTCCACCAAATTACGATTCGATGATTGCAAAACTGATTTGTATTGCACAAACCAGAGAAGAAGCCATTTGTACTATGGAACGAGCTTTAAGCGAATTCGTAATAGAAGGTATTAAAACAACCATTCCATTCCATTTGAAATTGATGAAAGATCCTAATTTTAGAGCAGGTAACTTTACCACCAAGTTTATGGAAACTTTCGATTTTTCGGAATAAGGAAAATTGATATAATAAGAATGCCTCAGCAAATTGTTGGGGCATTTTTGTTTAATGATTTACCACCTTAGACACCTAAGAAAATTTAAGTTTTTATTTAAGAAATCTTTAAAATAGTTTATATGCTTAAATGCACTAAGATGTCTAAGGCGGTTTAATATTATGGTACGATAAGGTTTAAACTTTTCACTTTCAACTCTCAACTTTCAACACTACCTTTACCTAAAATATGCAGGGATTAGTTATTAAATCTACCGGGAGTTGGTACCAAGTATTTGCCGAGGATGGCCAAACCTACGCTTGTAGAATAAAGGGAAAGTTTAGGATTAAAGGCATACAAACCACCAACCCTATTGCCGTTGGCGACAAGGTAGATTTTGAGCTTGAACCTAATGCAGAAACCGGAGTAATTAATCACCTACACGACAGGAAAAATTACATCATCCGCAAGTCGATTAACCTAAGTAAACAATCGCAAATTATTGCCGCCAATTTAGACCAAGCATTTTTGATTGTTACTTTGGCCTCGCCACGTACTTCGCTGGGTTTTATTGACAGATTTTTGGTTACTGCCGAAGCGTATGATATCCCCACTTCATTGGTTTTTAACAAGCTAGACATTTATAGTGATGAAGGGCTAGAGATATTGGCAGACTATAAAGCCATTTACGAAAACATCGGCTATCCTTGTTATGAAGTATCGGCACTAAAAGGCACTCATATTGGGCAGTTGGAAGCACTATTAAAAGACAAGGTTACGTTGTTCTCTGGTCATTCCGGTGTAGGCAAATCGAGCTTAATTAATGCCATTTTACCCGATTTTGATTTAAAGACTGGTGAAGTAAGCGAATGGAGCGATAAAGGCCAACATACCACTACTTTTGCCGAAATGCACCAATTGCCGTTTGGTGGTTATCTTATCGACACGCCTGGCATTAGGGAACTGGGTATCGTAGACATCGAAAAAGAGGAATTAAGCCACTTTTTTGTAGAAATGAGGGAAAGGCTCAACCAATGCAAATTCAATAATTGCAGGCATATCAATGAGCCCGGTTGCGCTATTATCAGAGCAGTGGAGGAAGGCGAAATAGAACCTTCCCGTTATGATAGTTATCAGAGCATCTATTTTGGGAATGATACGAGAGCTTAGGCATTTAGTAGTTTTTCCCAAAGGGATGCCTTTGGCACAGTTCACAGTTGGCAATTTTCAATTTTGTTGCGTTGATGTGATTCTGAACTCGTTGAAGGATAATGTAACCACAAAGACACAAAGAGCACAAAGAATCTTTGGATGAGTTATGTGGTAAATAACCAATGGAAGTTATCATTAATTTATTTCAGGTTTGTTCTTTGAAATTGCAAAACGATAAACCACGATACATAGCAATAAAAATATTGCTGCCGAAATCAGATCTCCAAGAAATCCCATTTCCTCTCCTATCTTGAAATTAAGTTTGTCGGCTATTGAAATACCAGGTGCTCCAGAATTTGTTCCTACTAAAATAGCCACAATAATTCCAGTGATAGCTCCTCCTGCAATTAAGCCAGAACTAAACAAGGTTCCTGCACCAGCTTCAGATTCCATCTCTGTTTTGGTCTGTTTGCGTTCGGCGAATTTCCTTACCATACCTCCCACAAAAATTGCGGACGTAGTAGATAAAGGCAAATAAGTACCTAGCGCAAAAAGTAAAGCATTTACTCCACACAACTCCATAATTGCTGAAATACCCATGCCTGCAATTACTAGACCCCAAGGTAAATCTTTACTTAAAAGACCTTTAATTACTGTAGCCATTAATACAGATTGGGGTCCCGGTAATGGGTTAGGATGTGCTTCTGTGACTACGGCAATACCTACATTTTCCTGTAATAACAATATGGTAAAACCAACAGTAATTACGGCTACCACAACTCCAACAATAAGTCCCATTTGCTGCTTAAATGGAGTGGCACCCACTAAAAATCCCGTTTTTAAATCTTGGGAAGTTGCTCCTGCATTTGCGGCCGCAATACATACTATCGACCCTACTACCAATACTATTGGTTGATAATAGTCACCAGTCCATCCCATGCCTATAAAAATTAAACAAGTTGCCATTAATGTGGCAATAGTCATGCCTGAAACTGGATTTGCGGAAGAACCGATTAAACCTACAATACGAGATGATACAGTTACAAAGAAGAAACCAAAAACCACAATCATTACTGCAGACAGTAAATTGGTTGGAATGTTCGGAATAGCTACCATAAATGCCACCAAACCAATACTACCTAATACTACCCATATCAATGGTATTTCTTTCTCTGTACGCAGTATTTCACCTCGATCTTTAGCCTTGCTTTTCTTTAAATCAGTTATAGCATCTCCAAAGGCACTAATAATAGTAGGTAGAGATTTTATAAGTGTAATTAGCCCACCAAAAGCTACTGCGCCTGCACCAATATATCTGATATACCTGTTCCAAATTTCATCAGCACTCATTTGTGAAATCAATTTGGCCTTTTCTGGTAAAAACGGCACATTCAATTGATCACCAAGCATTGTAATCATTGGAATTAAGACAATCCAAGAGAACAATCCGCCTCCCAACATTACACTACCTACTTTTGGGCCAATAATATAACCAACTCCCAATAACTCTGGTCCTACTTCTGTTTTTATAGTGGCATTAGGTAGAACTGAAGTTTTTGAGAAAATGTATGATGGCACTTCCTTCCAAAAGCCAAAAATAGACATCAGAAGTTTATACAATACCGCAATACCCAAGCCGTAATAAACTTTTTGGGCTAAATCCCCCCCTTTTTCACCTGCAATAAGCACATCGGCACAAGCAGTTCCTTCAGGATAGGGCAAATTTTCATGCTCCTTAACAATTAAAGATCGCCTTAAAGGCACCATAAATAAAATACCCAACATTCCTCCTGTAAACGCTAGGACAAAAATTTGGAAATATTTAAAGTAGTCCTGCCCACCTGGCAAAAACAGTAAGGCCGGAATGGTTGTTATTACTCCAGCAGCAACCGATTCGCCTGCCGAACCAACGGTTTGCACTATATTAGATTCAAGGATAGAAGCTTTACCCAGTTTTTTAAAAATGGATATTGCTAATACTGAAATAGGAATGGAAGCACTTACCGTTAATCCTATTTTCAATCCTAAATAGCATGAAACGGCTCCGAATATGACACTAAATATGCCGCCCATAATAACGGCCCTAAACGTAAATTCTGGAATGAAATCTTTAGCCGATATATAGGGTTTAAATACTTTTTCTTTCTTGGACATCTTATTTTTTATCTGATTTAGATGGTTTTAGCAATAGGTTATAGAAATTACTGTAACTAATATCTTTTACAAGAGGAGATGACTCAAAGTCTTCTACTAAGTTTACAGTAGTTTCTAATTGAATAAAAGTTTAGCATTGGCTGTAAGTTGCTTTAGTTTGTGACTGCTAGCAAAATCATAAACTGTGATTAACGATTTTGCCAATTCAAAATTAAGCGCTCGCATTGCTGTACAGCTATGTAAATTGTTCTGTTTGTATCAAAAATTGTCAATCTTAACAAGGTTGATAAAATTAAATCGCCTATGAAAATTAACTATCCAATTCTTCTCATCTTTTCAGGTGATAAGGTATATACCTCAGTACCTATTACAGACGAATCTAAAACGTTATGCTTATGAGTAAGTATTTTATGATTTTGATATAATGAAAAAGACTAAAGCAATATATTATTATTTTTGGCCGCATTACGATGGATAGCAGCTTCTAACTGAGCAGTATATATCTCTGTAATATCTAATGATGCTGCCCTGATTTGTTTTGGCACAAAACTGTGATCGGTTTGACCGGGGATGGTATTGATTTCTAAAAAGAAAAATTTACCACTATGCTGCTCAATAAAGAAATCTACCCTTACAATTCCAAAGCAATTTAAACGTTGATATACTTTCCTTACAATATCTTCCATTAAGATAATTTCGGATGGACTTAAACGGCCGGGGGTAATTTCTTTAAGTTTATTATTGAAGTACTTTGTTTCGAAATCAAACAGCTCTCCTTCTGTCACAACCTCAGTAGCAGGCAATACTTTTATCTCATCTCCCTCCTTGTACACTCCTACCGAAAATTCCCTTCCAACAATCAGTTCTTCTATTAGCACCTCATCGCACTCGGAAAATGCCTTATCCAATGCTATATTTAATTCGTGATTACTTTCAATTTTACTGATACCGATACTACTACCGCCATTATTAGTTTTTACGATAAGAGGAAAAGAAAGATCTAAATCCAATTTATTTGAAAAATCGATCTGATTTCTGTGCAACTTAAACTCTTTGGCGAGATGTAAGCCCGCAATATCAGAAACAATCTTTTTGGTAAAACTTTTGTTCATCGTAATTGCAGAGCTCAATTGGTCGCAGCTGGTATATGGAATATTAAGCATTTCCAAATAACCTTGGAGTTTTCCATCTTCGCCTGGAGAACCATGAAGAATGATAAAAACTACATCAAATAATACTTTTATCCCTTGAAGCGTTAACGAAAAATCGTTGAGATCAACTTTAGAGTTTTGTTCTTTTTCATTTCGGTATATCCACCCCTCTTTGGTAAGATAAATGATAAATACTTCGTATCTTTCTTTATCAATTTTTTCATAAACATTTTTGGCGCTTTTCAAGGATATTTCCAGCTCGCCAGTATAACCTCCTGTAACGAGTGCTACTTTCTTTCTCATTAATAACAGATTAAAAAGTTAATGATTAATAGTTATTCAAATATAACTGGGCGTTAACTGGTAATTGCTTTACCAATTGGTCTGTTGTTATCAAATATTAACCAGATTAAAACTAAAGCGGGGTATTAACTATATGATTGCAAACACCTATTATTCTCTATTTGAGACTCTCCTTATGCTCCGCTAAAATTATATCCATTATTTTAACGATATGCTTTTGGCCTGAAAAATTCTCTTCCACCTAATTGGCTTGACATGATTCTAATTTATTTTGAGTAATTGCAGGTCTGTGTAGTTTCGTGAGGTTCCTGGCTGCGATAGAAGTTTTAGTTCTGTAACTCTTCCGTAAGGATTTATTTCAAATGTTGCAAACAGATCACTAAAAACAATATGCTTTTCTTTCCACCGGGCTGTAAAGGTATTCGCTTGCCAATGCGTTAGTGTACCGTCATACAAAGGATTTACTGCCGATTTTATTTGCAATTGGTTATCTTTTAATGAAATGGTTATATCGCCATACCATTTGTCACGATATGTTCCCGTGAACTTATCAAGTGGCAATTGAGGTCGTATTGTTGAATCACGCAAGGCATTCATCTTTTTAATACTTTCTTCTAAATTTTCATCGGCCTCTTTTTCCCTAAGCTTATATGCAGCTATCCAATCAAAATCGGTATTACCAAGATAATAATCCATCACAAGATAGAATATGGCATCACGACCATAACCAGAATGTGCATTTGTGTTTACAAAAATTCCTAATTTTTTTGAAGGAATCATCCCCATTTTAGATAGTAACCCATACAAACCTCCACCATGGCCAACATAGTCTAACTCTCTGAATTTATTCATATTGAAGCCAAATCCATAACCCCAATATGTTGAACTTACAGGTTTTAAGTAAGCTGGCTGTTTGATTTTTCCCGCTGGTGTTACAATAGTCCAAAGTTGGTCTAACATTTCTTGTTTAAAAAGCCGCTTATTGTCACCAATCCGCCCCGAGTCGAGCAATACCTTTAGCCATTTAGCCATATCTGTGGCATTTGAGACAATGCCTCCACAAGCATTCCCCGCATCTGTCATTTGAAAATCTGGATATTCTTTTGCGGGAACTGTGTTGCCGTTGATACGCACGTGTGGCGTAAGCGCATCAACCTTTTTGGAAAGGTCTGAAACCCTTGGGGAACTTGCCAGCATGCCAATCTTATTGAAGATTCTTGTTTGAACAAAATCTTCCCATTTCATTCCAGACACTTCTTCAATAAGCACCCCGGCCAAAACAAACATCGTATTATTATAAGCGTAGCGTTCGCGAAGTGCGTACTTTACAGGTACATCTTTCATTCGTTGTAAAATTTCCCGGGCAGAATATACAGAGGGAGGAAAAATCATCAGTTCACCAGCGCCAGATGCCAATCCTGTATTATGTGAGACGATATCTTTAACTTTTATGTTTGCTGTAATATACGGATCAGATAGCCTGAACCAAGGCAAATGCTTAACTACAGGATCATCCCACGTTAACTTTCCATCTTCTACCAATAAGGCTAAAGCTACTGCGGTAAAGGATTTGCTGTTAGAAGCTATACCGAAAAAAGTATTTTCAGTTACTGCATCAGGTTTTCCTTTTTCTTTAACGCCAAAACCTTTGGCCATTAAAACTCTACCATCTTTTACTACCGAGATAGATACGCCAGGAATATTAAATGTCTTTAAGGCATCGTTTATTTTCTGTTCTAGTTCATTTGGCTTGGATTGAGCAATCCCCCAAACAGGTAATAGGAGTAACCATAAAATGTTTCTCAAATGCATCATTTTTGTCAGTTCCATGTTAAGGGCAAGTAAATTTCTTGTATCAGGTTTTTATATCAGAAAAGCTATAACTTGTTATAACAGTTTAAAATTAGATGTTGTTAAAAAAGCGCAACCAGTTTCCTGGTTACGCTACTCACGAATCACACCTAACTTATTAACTAACTAACCTATTAAAGCTTTATGACACGTTGTACTGTAGGGCGGACATTAACGCCGGTAAGCCTTATCTGATAAACCGCTTGCGGCAGTTCATTTAAACTGATTGATTGAGAAGTTGCCCCTAGCTGTATAGCAATTGTCTTTACTACTATTCCGTAAGTATTAATTACTTCCGCAAGATTGTAATTTCCTGATCCGAACTGCAGGGTAGCAGTTCCCGAAACAACAGGATTTGGGTATATCTTAACCAAATTATTCGAAAGCTTAAACTCAACTGCTTTAATATCATAATCGGTTACTTTTCCATCTTTATCTACCTGTTTAAGCTTGTAGTAATTAGTACCGGCCAATGGTGCATTATCTACCGCTGTATAGTTTGTACTATTTGCCGTAGTTCCCTGACCTGCAATTTTTATAATTGTAGTAAATGATTTACTGTCTACGCTGCGCTCTATAAGAAAATAATCATTATTCTGTTCGCTTAATGTTTGCCATTTAAGTTCTACACGATTTAAGCCCGCTTTAGCCGTAAAATAGCTTAACACCACCGGTAAAGGATTTACGCCTTGGTTTTCGAATGCGCCCATATCTACGGTAGTGCCGTTATACTTACGAATCTTACCTGCCAAATCGGTGGTAACGCCCGCCGCGATATAAGCATCACTGCCTGCATCTATTGCCGGACTGCCCAGATTAAGCATTAGAAAATTGCCTGTTGCAGGATTTGTGCTGGCAAATAAGGGATTAGAACCAATTAATAGCCCCGTACCCGTAGAATATACCTGCGTAAGGGATGATGTTAAAGTTAAAACTGCATTCGTACCTTTGTGAATATCCGGTGCCGTGGCATCGTTAGAAGTGTTACCATATAAAATACAATTAGCTATAGTAGCATTGGTAGTATTACTGCTATAAAGACCTATGCCCCCACCGCCAAATACTGAACTGTTTGCATATAAAGTACAATTGGTTATTGTTGGTTTCGCACCATTTGAAACATATATGCCACCACCCCCCAAAGAAATAGAAGTTGCCTGGTTTCCATAAAAAAGACTGTTACTTATTTCATTAATAGTTGTACTTCCAAATAGAAAAATTCCACCTCCTGCAGACGCTGTTTTATTATTAATGAAATAATTGCTTTGTATGATATAATTTGCCGTCGAACCAGCATATATTCCGCCTCCTGCACCTGAAGATTCGTTTTCGATAAAACGGTTATCTTGGAATGTAGAATTTACATTGGCGTTAAGATATACACCACCACCAGAGCCAGTACCAGTGGCTGTATTTTTCATAAACTTACTGTTAGTCACTTGCACACTTGTAAAATCGGCTGCATTTCCTGTAACATACATAGCACCACCATTGGTACCAGATGTATTTTCGGTAAAGTTTACGTAGTTTAAAACCGCATCATTATAGTTCGATATCCACAATGCCCCACCTGCACTAGTAGCAGCTGTATTTTTATTAAAAGTTACACGCAATAGATTTAACACGTTTTTATTGGAAGCACCAACAGAAAACAAAGCCCCCCCTGAAGCCCCACTGTTTTCAGAGAAAATTACATCGGTGAATGACGCTGTTACATAGTTGGAAAAATAGCCTGCTCCGCCAGAAGCAGTCCCGCTTGAGTTATTTGAAAACACTGAATTTTGAAATGTAACTGTAGTAAGGGTATCTGTAGCACCTATCGCATACAAGCAACCACCAGCAGCACTACTGATAACGGAATTACTAGATACGTCCGCATTGTTAAAAGAAGGGCTACTATTCCTTATATACAATCCCGATCCGCTGCCTGAGCTTCGATTATTATATATTTTTACATCATTCAACACCAACGAACTGCCTCTCAAAAATATACCCGCACCTATGTTACGGGTAATGGTTTGACCATCTATAAATACCACACCCGAGCCAGAAGCATATCCATTTGTTACAGATACACCATCCAAAAGTGTATTTGCATCATTGTTGACCGAAATTACCACGTGGTAGGCATTATCAGTTATGGTATTAACAGTTCCCAAATCTCCACTTAAAATGGTAACATTAGCTACTGTATTACGCTGGCTCAGCAAGGTTTCGTTTCCGGCAAAGCCGCCATAAACCTTAACCCCGCTTTTCAGCACAAAACTCACATCTCTAACTCCCAACGAACCTGACCCAGAAGCTGTCCCTCCGCTAAGCGTGGTTGGCATGTATGTGCCAGCAGCCACCCAAACCTCATCCCCAGCAGATGAAGCGTTAATCATAGCCTGCAAATCGGCCGAAGCGTTGTTCCAATCACTGCCAGAACCGTTTCCTTCCGCAGTAGGTTTTACATAACGCACTGCTGCATTTGACACACCTATAAAAGCGGTCAGCAACAGAAATAAAAAAGTAAATACATGTTTCATAATAGTTTATTTAAGTTTAACATACTTTCCTATTGATGAGAGCTGCTACTTTATAAAATTGAAGGATAAACCAAACCTTAACGTACCAGACGGACTGCCTGCCGATAGGCTGTTAGAACCGGGCAGTACATAGGCAAAATCAAATCCAAGGTTTTTGTATAATAAGCCAAGGCCAGAACTAAAATATTTTCTTCCCCCGTAGCTTTCACTTTCCATATAATAGCCTACCCTTATAAAAAGAAGGCTATTATATCCATATTCTGCCCCTAATGAAAATCCCATAGCATTATTTGACAGACCTTTGCCGTACGATTGCATTAGGCCGTACCCATAATAAGTATCTACTCCATTTGCACCATTTGGTATTAATGGTACTAAAGATTTATGGTAATCAGACGCTACCGCAAATGTGTTGTTTCCCTTTAGTAACCAAGTATAAGCGGCTCCAAGTGATATTTTGGCAGGCAAATAGTCTTTATTGGCACTTCCTAAACTAATTTTGCTCCCAATGTTGGAAATCACTGCACCTGCTGTAAATCCGCCTGCATCGGCACCCTTGCTGCTATAATTTAGGGAAACATCGCCAACAAGTGCATTCCCAGAACCATATCCTTCGTTTACGGCATTACTTACCGTAGTGTTGATATATCTAAAAGATATTCCCAAAGCCAGTTCTTCACCTAATTTACGGGCATATCCTGCATCAAATACCAGTTCCCCCGGTGTAAGTACACGTACCAAATTGTTGTTATAGTCCCTATCTTCCACTTCGCCTATGCGAAAATATCTTAGGGAAGAGGTAATGGCTTGTTCATCATCAATCTTATAATATCCGGCAGCATTAACCATGTGCATACCAGAACTTATCCCACCGGCCCAAGGTGTATAGTTAATACCAAGCCCTCCCCTGTTTGGGGTAAAAATAGCGGCTGCGGGATTGTAAAGTGCTACCGAATGACGACGGGCCGAAGCAATGCCTGTTTCGCCCATAGCCGCATTTCTGGCATCTGGTGTAATTCGTAACAAGGAAACAGATGTTACCGTTGACTGATCCTGCGCACAAAGTGTGCAGGTAAATAGTAGTATGTATATAGCGGTAATGAAGCTAATTTTTTTCATCGAAGTAATTTTAATTGATGATACCATATCTTGAATTAAATTGACCGGTTATTTCTTTATCAGTTTCTTGTTCAGTTTGCCTGTTTGGCCTTCTACATTGATAATGTATATGCCTTTTTGAAGATTGCCTAGCTGAATATTATATTCGTTTGTTCCATTAACGGCCTGTATTTTTTGATGCAGCACCGGTATGCCCAAGGTAGTATAAACTGCTATATCGATATAATGTGAACCCGATGCTGTATAATTCAATTTTAAGTTGGAACTACTATCGAACCAGGCACTTATGGTACTCTGCTGCGCCGTTGCACCACCAGAAGTAATGGTTAAAACCCCAGGGATATAACTAATATTATAATTATTTGAGCTTGCCCCTGAGGCGGTAACAGGATAGGTTCCAGGCGCAGAAGAAGCTGTGGCCGTAGTAGTTATTATCGGTTTGGAAATTAAGCTATCTTCATTGTCCGTTCCTACAAAACCAGAATAACTGATATTAAACGAAGGAATGGGTTGTCCGGAAACAATTGATTCATCAACTGGCCTTATGCTTAGGTTGGTTTTGTTTACTGTCAATGTAACCGTTACATCTGTAGCAGCAAAGTATTGAGCATTACCTGCTTGTTTTGCCGTTATCAAAGCAGTACCTGCTCCTACAATGCGGATTTGGCCGTTTTCTATAATCGCTACCGCAGTATTGCTGCTTTCATAGGCAACTGGCAATCCAGAACTGCTGCGTGCTCCCGGGTCAAACTCATGTTCTCCGTATGTTTTGGTGATGTTTGCAAAAGTGATGGTTTGTGGAGATTGCTGACCAGGATTTGGCTGTGACGAACCGCTATATTCATAAGCCCCCATATCAACAGTATTATTGTTGATGCGTGCATTGCCTGCCAAATCTTTTGTTACCCCATCGGGGATATACGCATTATTCCCCTTATCAATCACCGGACTTTGAGGGTTGAGATACAGGAACTGGGGATTAGTAGGATCAGTAAACAAGAAATTAGGATCTACACCTACAATTAAACCGTCTATTCCGTTAGTACCGTACTGTTGGGTAAGAGAGTTCTTGATATTTATTGTTGCCCTTGTTCCCTTAAAAATATCAGCAGAAGAGGCCGATGACGAAGTATTACCATAAAATATACTATTATATATATTTAGCTTGGTATTTATATTGGTAGCAATATCTAATATAGAAATTGCTCCACCATCTTTTCTAGCCTTATTATTATAAAAGGTAGAATTAATAATGGCTATATCTCCGTATGTATTGGTTACGTGGATAGCGCCGCCTCCGTATTCTACCCGTTTGGCCTCGTTATCAAAAAATAGGCAATTGCTTACCAATCCCTTAGTTGGCGTAGTAGTTGCCGAACCTGAGCCCGCTAGTACCAAGGCGCCGCCGGCAAGATCCGAAACATTTTTAATGAACCTTACACCTTCTATTGTGTAATTTACGTTAGAGGATATGGTTAAAGCCCCACCCTCCAAAGGCGAACTGTTACCAGAAAAAACGCCCCCGGTTATTTTACATTCAGAATATCTTGCGGCAATACCTCCCACAGTAACTGCACCAACACCACGGAGCGCAAAGTTGTCGATGAAATTACAATTAGTAGCAGTAAAATTCATATTTCCATTTGCATAGACTGCCCCACCTCTACCAGATAGGCCGGGGTCTGTAGCTTTGTTGTTAGTGAAGTTTACATTTGTCATATTTAGCTCACATGCAGCATCTGTAGTAGTATTACCTTGCACGTAAATTCCGGCACCATCTGAAACACAGGTGTTCTCGCTGAACAAACAATCTGCTATTGTAGCTTGGGTATAATACGAAAGAAATAGTGCCCCACCGCTTCCCGTTTGGGTTTTATTTTTGGTAAAATCTATATTTTTCAGTGTTATCGTATTTATACCTCCAAACACGCTTCTTGATGCTAAGGCTCCACCAGAACTGTTTGTTGCTGTATTTTCGGTAACCACACCGCCATCAAAATCAAGGGTAGAAAAATCTCCTAAAAAAATTGCACCTCCTAGTGTTCTGGACGAATTTAGCTTAACGGTGGTTCTTTTAAATACTGTAACAGTTACTGTATCGGCATTTCCAATAGCATATAAAGCTCCGCCCCTGCCTCCTTCTGTTCCTACCGAAGGGGCAGTGTTTTCGGTAATAGCCGCATCTTCTAATGTTATAGAACTACAAAGGCTATATATGCCCCCTCCAAAACCAACCTTTCCCGCGGTAGTGATACTGCTATTTTTATTAATAATGATATTAGCAAATTTAGCATGGCTTCCCCTAGCGAAAATTCCACCTCCAGATGCCCTAAAAATGGCTGTGTTTCCAATTAATACGCCACCAGCGCCATCAGCAATCCCTTCTGTGATAGTAAAACCATCAAGTAGCGTTGCCGCATTATTGTTAACAGTAACCACTACATGATAAGCATTATCGCTAGTGACCCCCACTATTCCAATATCGCCACTAAGAATGGTAATATTGGCAACCACACTGCGCTGTGACAATTGTGTTTCGGTACCTGTAAAACCACCATATATTTTAACACCGCTCTTTAATACAAAACTCACATCCCTTGCGGTAAGAGATCCGGAAGCTCCCGTAAAACTTGTTGGTTTATAAGTTCCTGCTGCTACCCATACTTCGTCTCCGGCCGCAGAAGCATCAATCATGGCCTGAAGGTTGGCCGAGGCGTTATTCCAATCGCTGCCAGAGCCGTTACCCGAGGCAGATGACTTTACATAGCGTGTAGCTGCAGTAGCGTCAACTTCAAAAAAAAGTGTTAACAGCAGAGCCAAAAAAATGGTAATTAAATGTTTCATATTTTTAAAATGGTTTAAAAGACCGACCAAAACACTCCCTGTACAGGTAACTATTGCTACCTGCATCAACCTAAATCCGATCTATTTCTTATATTATTTTTTTTCTCTAAATGTTATGTTCAGCGCCCGGGGCACACTAACGATAATTTCTTTTTTATTAGTTTTCCCAAATTCAAACAAGGCAAATAGCCCGTTATCAATTGTAGAAAACCCTTTTATGTTTCCATCCTGAAAAGATGGAGTTAGCGAAAGCCATTCATATCCATTACGGCTATAACGCAATTTGCCATCCTTTACTTCAATCACAATTTCGGCATCTGCCTCCCTGCTATAATATTTCCCCGTAAAACTATTAAGTTCTTTTACAGCAGGTTGGTAACTTTGAACTGGCTTATACAGCACAAATCCATCCTCATCGGCCACCTCAATACCTTTGTCCACAAAAGTGAATACTTCATCATCGCTAATTAATGTATCTTTTGACAGGGCTTTAAGCGTACCACCGTTCTTAAAACGCAGTGCCGCCGTATCCTTTCTCATTTCTATGCTAAACACATTCTGAGCTTCAGTATTTTTATATACGCCAATCTTCTTGTTCATTTCATCTGCGCTCATAGCCAAAAAGTTAGATTTTGATTTGGCACCACGAGGGCGATAAATGGCAAGAATATCGGAAACCAGACCGGGCGCAATGATATCCCTGGTGTTGGCACAGTACGTTATGCTAAGATCAAGCTCTGGATAGTAAGATGTCAGCGTACGGTAGGCAGTAAGCAATCCGCCATGTGTGATGAGCTTAATGCCGTTACGATCAATTACATTAACCCCGCCCATAGCGTAACTTATCTGGCGGCCATTGTTGAGTATGCCTTGCTGCAAACGCAGTTTGGCAACTGTATCTCCAAAGCCATTATTTCTCCAGAACATATTCCATTTCTGCAGATCTGTGGGAGTAGAGAGCAGGCCAGCAGCTCCGTTAGTATTATCTAGCGGACTTAAAAGCTTATAGCTCCCTTTTTTTCCGATATAGCTAAGTGCCCTGTTTTTAATAACGTCCCGATAATCATTACGCCATTGGGTATTTGTCATTCCCACAGGTTCAAGCAAACGCTTTGTAGCAAAACTAGCGAATGTTTCGCCGGTAACCTTTTCTACAACAGCAGCGAGCAAATCATAGTTAGAATTGCTATATGAATATTTATATCCGGACTCAAAATTGAGCTTCTCTTGCCTACATATAATATTTAACGCATCGCCCTGATTATATTCTCTTGTGTAATTGACATATTCGGTAAGGTAAGTTACGTTGCGCCAATCGCGAAGGCCGCTAGTGTGTGTAAGCAGATGCTTAATTTTTATTGGCTTACCGTAATCAGGAAGTCTTGGCACGTAAGTGTGTACATCATCTTCAAGCGAAAGTTTACCCTCCGCAACCAACAACAAAATTGCCGTGGCGGTAAACTGTTTGGAAACGGATGCCACCTCAAAAACACTTTCCGTGCTAAGATAGCTCCCCCTTTCAAGGTCGGCCATTCCGAATGCCTTATTATAAACCTGCTTGCCATCTTTTACAATGTTAACCGCCACACCAGGCGAATTATCATTGTATTTTTTTAACACGCTATCAAGTGTCTTTATTATAACAAGATTATTCTTTTCTGTTTGGGCATTTACGCTTCCATTTATAATTAGAAGTAGAACAATTGACAATATACCTTTTATTTTTTCAGTCATTTTTACGCTAGCTTATTTAGTTATACTTCATTTTCCTTTAGCACTCTTAAAAGATTTTGTCCCAACACTTTCTTTATATCGTAATCAGTATATCCACGTTTTATCATTTCGGCCGTAATCAAGGGATAACAGCTTACATCATCCATTCCCCCTGAAAATGATTCTGCACCATCAAAATCGCTTCCTAGACAAACATGGTCAATACCAGCTATTTTTACGATATGATCCAGATGGTCAATCAGCCTACTTAAAGGGGGCCTTATTGAATTAACTTCTTCTACCGGAAGTCTGCGGAACAGTTCCCTAACCAAATGGATTGAATCCATTGGATACTTAGATGACAGTTCCCCTACCAAATGGCCGTAGCGGTTAAGCAAAGCATTGCGGCGTTGTTCATAGCCTTGGTCAATAAAACCCGAATAAAAATTAATTCCAATCACCCCGCCGTTTGCGGCCATTGCCTCTATTTGTTTATCTTTAAGATTACGGCTATGGGGCATTATAGTGTAGCAATTACTGTGCGATGCCAACACTGGTTTAGCGCTTACCTCTAGCACATCGTAAAACGTTTGTTCACCTGCATGAGAGAGATCTGCCATTACTCCAAGTTTGTTTAATTCTTCGATATATCGTCGTCCCTGTTCGGTCAGTCCTTTATGGAAACTGGAACTAGGATGCTTAACTTCATCATACGCAGATGTGGCCCATTCGGTACTGTTATTCCAAGTGATGGTCAGATACTTCATTCCCCTTTGTGCAAGTACACGCAGGTAATCCATCTGATTTTCAATGATGTGACCACCTTCTATCCCGAACATAGCCGCAATTTTTTTCTGGCGGATGATGGCGTGGATATCATCTAGATTTGATGCAAGTGCAATGATTTCGTGGTTCTCTTTAATTAGCAGTTCCATAGCATCAATCATGCTATTGGCATAACTAAAAGCCACACCCTTACCATAGGTTTGGTTACAGAAGATTGCAAACACCTGTAGTTTTATGCCCCCTTCTTTTAATCTTACCAAATCAGTTTGGCCCTCTTCAATATATTTTGCTATGTCCCTACCTTTCATGGTATGGGTTCCGATTACATCGTTATGCGCATCGGCTACAATACTGTCAAAATGCAGGTTGTAGGATTCCTGTTGACTATATCCGTCATTTACTGAAACTAACATTATCAATACTATAGTCTTAACAGTTTGAGATAAATTCATTTAGATACATCATTCTATTTAAATAGGTCTACATCGGGCCATGGCGTTGACACGCTGTTTACAGCGGGCCATATTAGCTTATCCAGATCTGTATTAAAAGCATCGTTGGTTGCGCTGGTATTGATAAGGATTGCCCAGTTATAACCAGTGGTGGTACGTACCATCCAATTGCGTGTGCCGGTTAATGTTCCTCCATGATACCAGTTTCCGGTACCACTTACAATAAATCCGCAGGCATAGTTACCACTTGCTGTAGTCTTTGACGACATTATTTGCAAAGTTGCAGGGGTAAGGATGTCTTCTACGTCTGGGAAATTATCTACCCTTACCAAAAGGCGCATCAAATCGGTAGGGCTGGCAATCCAACCTCCTGCTCCGTCAAGCCGCTCAATTACACCATCGCCATAACCATAAGCATTTGCCGAACCAAGTCCATAATATTTTACTTCGTTGGTTTTTCGTCCAGAAAGCGTCGAAGAGCCTATCTGCATGGCTGTAATACCACATGGCGTAAGAATATTTTCTTTAACATAAGCATCATAAGGTTGTCCACTTTTCTTTTCTATTACCCTAGCGAGGATAGAGAAACCGATATTAGAGTAATCCCATTGTGTGCCAGGCGCTCTCTCCAGTGGCCGACTATTCACAACCCAGTTTAAAAGGCTGTAAACGTTCATTTCCCTATTGGCGAACATGGGGTCGTTGCTAGAGTTTCCCCATCCGCCCCCTGTATGGTGCAGCAATTGCTCAATGGTAATATCGGTAATGTAAGGGCCATAAGGAGGTGTGCCATACTCTGTACCCAAAACACCACCTGTACCAAAAACTTTATCATTAAAACCTAGCTTGCCTTCCTGTATCAGTTTCATGATGGCTGTAGAAGTAAACCATTTGCTCAAGCTCGCCAATCTGAAAAGACTTTTTGTTGTTACGCTTTCACCCGCCTCTTTATCTGCCATGCCATATCCTTTGGCATAAACTAGTTTACCATACCTTGTAATTGCCACAGACATTCCCGGAACATTATATTTAGTCATGAATGCGTTTATATCATTGTCTACAGCGGCTAAACTAGTCCCTCCCGAGGGGGGAGGTGGAGGTTCTACTATTGGAGGTAGTGGTACAGGTGTGCTATCCTTTTTACAAGACGATGTAACTACTATAACAAAAGCTATGAAAAGAAAATATACTTTACTTATTTTATATTTTACCATTGTTTTAAAACTCAATTATTAACATTATCAAATTTACTATAGCTCCCTGTTAGTATGGTCGGTTAAATTGTTCGGTTTACATCAAATATTATCAAGACAATTTGGACTATTTGATATAGAAGAATAAAAACGGCTATATTACCCATTTCTCGCATGATTTCAAGAAATCTGGATCTACATCAGCACCTAGCCCCGGAGAATTGGGCAACTCTATGTGATAACCATTGTATTTCAAACCTCCTTGCACCGGATCATCCAACTGCCCAATCAAGCAGGTATCTAAATCGTAGAAGATGATGTTTGGAGCAGCCAAGGCCAAATGCAGATTTGCACTTAAAGCCAATCTACTTTCTAACATACATCCCAGCATACATGGCATATTATGGGATTTTGCCAAATGATGTATTTTGAGCGCTTCTGCTATACCGCCAGATTTAACCAACTTAATATTGATATAATCGCAAGCACCAGCTTCTATGAGTTTTCTGGCATCGTGATGGTTGTAACAACTTTCGTCGACCATAATCTTAACTTTAGAGAGCTCCCGCAGCTTAGGTAGGCGATCATCATACCAAGTACGCATGGGCTGCTCGCAAAATTCAAGATTGTAAGCATTCATCTTGTCCAGAGCAAAAACCGCATCGTCAAAACTCCACCCTTGGTTGGCATCTATACGTAATTTCATTTCATTGCCCACTGCTTCACGTATTTTTGCCACCCTTAAAACGTCTTCTTTCACATCTTTTCCAAGTTTAATTTTAAGTGTACGTGCGCCGCTTTTTTGATATGAAACAGCCCGGGCAGCCATCTCTTCTACCGAGCCTATACCAATTGTAATGTCGGTTTCTACGTCTTTGCGGCTTCCCCCAAGATACTCATATAGCGGTAAGCCCGAAGCTTTTGCCGCCAAATCATACAGGGCCATATCAAAAGCACTTTTAATGGTGGTATTTCCTGCAATTGAAAAATTAATTAACGACAATAGTTCATCGGTCTTTAATGCATCCCTTCCTTTAATTAGGGCCGCAAAATCACGTGCTACAACAAGGCAGGTATCTTGTGTTTCGCCAACAATAACGGGAAAGGCCGAGCACTCTCCAATCCCGTACAGACCTTCGTCTGTATAAATTTTAATTAACACATTCTGTGAATTGTACATAGTGCCCGTAGCAATCGTAAATGGTTCAATCCTTATGCTGAACCTATATACTTCTGTGTGTGTGATTTTCATTATTTATATTTAATTACTAACGATACAAACATAGCGCTCTTAACCATTCGGGAATGAGAGATATATTGCCTTATCATAATCAAATATTATCTAATCCATAGAGTTTAACCAAACTTCATTTAGCTAGCCAGAAAATATAAAACAGTAATGTTTTACCTTTTAGAAATATAGTTATTATCAATAAATAGGTTTTAATAATCGGCCCGTTTTTATCAGAAATCACACCCTATCGTGTCAATCTTAGAAGCTAAAAGAACTAAATCAGACATAATTTCCTTAAAAAGCCATTATTTTATTATTTATTTGAATAAAATCATCATTTAAAAATAAACCAAAGCAGAAAAAAACATCATAAAAAAAATAAAAAACCAATAAAAAAATAATTTTTCTTAATTTTAACACAAATACAAAAACAAAAACAAGAGAAATATTTGCTTTTTTTTTTAAAAAACGTCATTTAATTATATTTTTTAGAAGTCAATATTTTTCTTTTACAAAAAATCGTTAAAAATTCTTGTATTTCAGGGAAAATCATTATTTTTAACTTATCAACCTTATTGGATACAGCAAACAACCAACCCTAGATATATGAAAGTTGTAAACCAATTCATCAACCACGGCTTGAAAGAACAATCGGTGGTTATACGTACAATTACTGCTGCCGACTACCTTCATTGCCATAAAGAGTTACAGATTACCTGGATTATCAAAGGAGAAGGCACTCTTATTATAGGAGACAAGCTAGAACAGTTCAAACCTAATGATATTTATTTTGTCGGAACTAATCAGCCCCATTTCTTTAGGCCATCAGACGGCATTTCGGGAAACATTCTTATTCTTTGCCTGTATTTTGATCCCAATAAACTTGCAGAAGTGAATACCGTTTTTTCTGAATTTGAATCGGTACTATCGTTTTTAGAACTTTCGAAAAATGGCCTTAAAGTTCCAAAACAGTATCAAGGAATATTGATAGAAAAACTGGATAAACTTGGTTCTATAAATGGCTTAGAACGTTTTTTACAATTTATAGAGATGCTAAACACGTGCACCAGAATCATTAATTGGAAACCGTTGGCATCTGGTGCTTATAATTATTCTTTTGATGTTACCGAAAGGCTAAATACAATTTATAATTATACTTTACAGAATTATCAGAAATACATTACACTAAATGAAATTGCTTCGGTAGCCTGCATGACACCTCATGCATTCTGTAAGTATTTTAAAAAACATGCCCGAAAAACCTATTTTCCTTTTTTAAATGAGGTACGCATTGGTGAAGCCTGCAAACGTTTGGTAGATGGCAAAAGCAGAAACATTGCTTCTATAGCTTACGAGACTGGGTTTGACAATACAATTACGTTTAACAGGGTATTCCGAAAAATCATGAACATGACTCCTAGCGAATACATTGAACATTTCAACTTCGAAAATCTTCATAAAACACAGAAAAGCAACCGATATGCCTAGCCTGTGCAAATTTTTCGGTTAGGATTATCTTAGAAAGATACTTGGAAAACGGATTCCCGTTCAGCAGCTATTTTGATAAGCAGAATTTCCAAAAAAATACCTGCTGATCTAATCAGACTGCCGTAATTAAGATTTGCAGGTACTTTTGTTCTTTGGCTAATTCACACAAGAAATTTAATGGATTGTCTCAACACATCTTATAGTCAACCTAACCAATTATTTTTCGCCAGACTTTAAAGGCGTTAAATCTAAATCATGAAAATCATAGCTCGGATCAGTAAGCGGCGAAATGGCTTTCATTTTAACACGTTCTATGCTACCATCGGGGCTTAAGGAAAACGTTACATAAGCATCTGCCTTTAGTTCGCGGTTAGCCCAACGAACAACAAATGTATCATATTGCCAATGCTCCATAACGCCAGTCATGCCGGGTGTATGTGTAAAATCCATATATAGCTTTTCATTACGTAAGCCAATTTTTACCTGTCCATACCAAGGATCTGTATAAGTTTGGGCATAACTACCGAGCGGCAACGAAGGTTTTGATGAACTATTTCTGGTTTGGGCAGACTGCTGTTCTTTTTGTGCCGCATTCTTAAAATATTCGTCCTGAGCTTTCTTGTAACCACTTATCCAATCGAAATTGTTTACTTTCAGAAAATGGTCGGTAATACGATTAGTTATCGATGCCCAAGCTCCTCCCGCTTCTTGATTGGTTAAAACAGCAATACCCAAACGGAGCGATGGAACCATAAACACCCGTGATACAAAACCATCCAACTTGCCTCCATGCCCCACAACACGTACAGAACGATAATTATAAGTATAAAACCCCAGTGCATAAGATTGATACTCCATTTGCGCAGGGCTGAGATAAGGTGGCAAATTGGTTACGGGCATTGTGGTTACACTTTTCCATAGTTCAACAGTTGTAGTTGGCTTAAAAAGTATATTTCCATTTGTGGTTTTACCCGAATCTAATTGGGTAAGAAGCCATCTAGACATATCAACAGCATTTGATGCTATACCGCCAGCCGGATTGGTCAAATCTGATACGCCCTGGGTAAAAAAATTGGTTACTTCTTTTACTTCTCCATTAAAACGGGCGTGTGGCAAAGCATAATTTCCCTGCGCCCTAAGTGTAGAAATACGTGTGATGCTTTTGGTCATTCCTACTGGCTGTAAAATGCGTGTTTTAATAAATTCTTCCCATGGCATGCCCGAAACAGCTTCTATAAGCTCTCCAGCAACCAAATAAAGAATATTGTCATAAGCATACGAATATCTAAAACCTGTGCGCAAGGGTAAAAAACGGGCTTTTTTTATAATCTCTTTCCTTGTAAATGTAGATGGTGGAAACTGAAGCAAATCTCCTGCATAAGCCCCAATACCACTACGATGGACTAATAGATCTTTTACCGTCATCTGTGCAGTGGTATAAGCATCTCCCAATCTAAACCAAGGGAGGTAGTCGATAACCGGAGTATCCCATTTTATCTTGCCTTCTTCTACCAATATGGCCAAGGCAGAAGCCGTAAATGCCTTTGAGTTAGAAGCAATTGGAAACAGTGTATGTTCATCTACCCGCTCAGCACCGTTAATTCCTTTGGTTCCGTAACCTTTAGCCAAAAGCACCTTACCGTCTTTAACCACGGCTAAACTTATGCCCGGAACTTCGAAGGTACTCAGCACACGTTGTACATAATTATCAAAGTCTGCGGGCAAATCAGCTTTTTGTTGTGCCAAAGAAGGTATTGATTGCACCATCAAAAAAACAAAAGCAATCCTTAAACTGCCTTTAAATCCGAAATTAATTTTTATCATCATCAACTATTATTTACCGCCATAAGTCGGTATTTATCAAATAGACCATAACAAGAGGGTAGCCGCTACCTACATAGCGGCTACCTTTAATTTGCCCAATTTATTGAGCTGTAAAATAGCAAACGGTCTTTAAAACATCCTAATAATATTATTAGAATTTACCACTAGCTAAACTTCTATATTTTTACCGTACCCATCCCGGATTTTGCTCTATATTACGATTAGCATTTGTTTCGGCTACCGGAATAGGCATTACAAACTTATTGTTGGGATAAGTATAGGTTACCTCATCTGTAGAACGGATATGGCGTACATTTTTCTTTCTGCGGGTAAGATCAAAAAAGCGGTTTCCTTCAAAGGCCAATTCTTTTCTTCTTTCTAGCAGAATGCGTTCAACCAATGCATCGCCCGTTAAAACAACTGGTATAGCCGATGCATCTGCCCGTGTAACTATCGCATTTAAATCTGCTTGTGCTCCAGTAATTTTAGTAGCGTCTGTTTTGCTCAGTTCCGCCCTTGCCTCGGCTCTAATAAGATATACTTCCGATAAACGCAACACTCTGACATTATCGTCGCGGGTAGAAGCGCCCAAAGGATATTTCTTTACAAAGTAGGCCGGATTTTCGAAGGTTACCTTTCTAACGCCTATGGGAATAAGCTGTCTGCGTACATCGGTAGAGGTGTACTGGCTGTACAAATCAGCAGTTGCCAAGCCCTCGCCATATCCTACCTGCTCGTAAAAATATCCGATTGAATTTGTAGCAGCATTATCGGTACCTGTGTTTGCAATTTCAAACAACGATTCTGAACTAAATTTAGAACTCCAGCTACTTACATAACTTCCCCTTGCCAATAATGTGTAAGGACCCGCTAAAGCATCTGTGGCATATTTTTCGGCATTCGCCCAATCTTCCATGTATAGATACACTTTTGCCAATAAGGCATTAACCGCAGTAGGTGTAAACTTGGCAGGTTTTTGTGGGGTAGCAATAAGGGTAAGTGATTTTTTCAAATCACTGATAATCTGTGTATAAACCTCACGTACGGTAGCTCTTGGGGGGCTAATAATCTCGTTATAAGGCTGTACAACAAGAGGCACTCCCATATGCGAAGCATCTGCTGTATAATTATAAGGCTGGGCAAATAACCTAACCAAATCAAAATAAGCCAATGCCCTAACGGCATACATTTCACCAATAACCTGATTGATGGCCGCATTTGCCGATAATGCTTCGCCCCCGGCAATACTAAGATTGGCGTTTACTATTGTCCTGTACATGGCCGCCCAAGCGCTTTGTACATACCCATCTTCACGGGTAATGGCAAACGCATCCTGATCTAAGTACCTACCACCATTAGAACGGCTTACAAACACGTTATCTCCAAGTAAATCTGGAAGTAGGATAAACGTACGGTTATAATAATTTACATCTTTAAACTGTGCATAAGCCCCATTTGACGCCGTAGTTAAAGTTTTAAGATCTTTAATTGTCCCTTTTAGCGGGAGCGACTGTGGATTTTGAAGGTCGAGAAAGCTATCGCTACAAGAGGTAGCAGAAAGTACAATCATGAAAAGAAATCCGCGTAGATATATTGTTAAGGTCTTCATTTTTCTTTCTGTTTACTGGTTTAAAAATTAATGTTAAGCCCAAAAAGCAGTTGTCTTGAAACCGGGATGTTCTGATTAAGAATGCCTCCTACATAGGTTTCAGGATCGTTGCGGAGCATGTCGTCTTTAGTATACGTAAATAAGTTATTAGCTCGGAAGTATACCTGTGCCTTATTCAAAATTTTGTTGCTTACCGGAATATCGTATGATAAAGTAACATCTCTTAAACGAATGTATGAGGCATCATACAGGAAGCGTGAAGACATTTGACTGGCCAAACCTGTCTGTGTACCTCGATAAACCATCTTAGGCGACTTTGCATTATCTCCGGGCTGCTTCCAGCGATTGTCATAATCGACACGTGCAATAGCACCATAGTCTGTCACCCCCGAGCTTCCGTCATTTGAAGTGTAAGTTCCCCACTCATCCAACAATTTTCCACCCCAGTTAAAATAAACCATAAAAGAAAGTGAAAAACGCTGGTAATCGAATGTATTAGTTAAACCACCAAAGAACTTTGGCAGGGCGCTTCCCTGATTAAAAGGAGTTGCCTGGGTATAAGTTTTTGTGGTTGCTGTCTTTGTACCATCAGTATACCATAAGGCATCGCCGCTTGTAGGGTCTACTCCGGCCCATCCCGGAATATAAAATTCGTAATAATTACCTCCTATCTCCCTATTATAACGACCACTAATGATTTGGCTAACACCGCTTAGCTTTTCTACCGTGTTTTTAGACGTAGAAATATTAAAACCTGTACGCCAGTTAAAACCGTTTGTGGTAGATGATTTGATATTATGCGAATTTAAGGTTAACTCAATCCCCGAATTCTTAATAGAGCCTATATTCTGGTTAATTGTACCCAACCCGTTGGTAAAAGATATAGGTGCGTTCATCAGCAAAGCAGAGGTAACACGCGAATAATAATCAAACGCTCCGGTTAGCCTCTGCCCAAACAAGGCAAAATCTATACCAATATCAAATGGTTTATTTTTCTCCCAAGTAAGATTATCATTCTGTATTTGCGCCATAATATAGGCTGGTTCACCTGCATAAACTCCGCCAGTTGAATATATGCCCGGCACACCATAATATTCTGATGCTTGGTTCCCGTTAACGCCATAGCTGGCTCTAAGTTTCAACTCGTTAAGAAAAGAAAGTCCGCTCATGAAATCTTCCTTGTGCATGTTCCATGCAAAACCTATGGAACCAAACGTGCCATAGCGCACATTAGCTCCAAACCTAGATGAACCATCTGTACGCCCCGTTAGGTTAAGGTAATATTTTTGCTTGTAATTAAGACTGGTATTTAAGAAGTAAGATACCAATGCTGCTTCGGCGTAATCGCTCCAAGTTACATAGGGCGTAGCCGCACTCGATAAGCTATATAATCCTTCTGCGGCAAAATTATCGGCCTGTGTACTTACACGTTTATTGGTAATTTTCTGCGCTTCCTGTCCTAAGGTAGCTTCCAATCCCAAGTCATTAAATTGCTTGCGGTATTTGAGCAAATTGGTGATGTTCCAATTAACAATGGTGGTGGTATAATTGGCTCCCCTACCTTTTACAGAAGCACCATCAACCCATAGCGGACTCCAGTAGCGATAATCGTCTGTGTAATTCATGTCTATTGCCACCTTGCTCTCTGCCGAAAGGTCTTTCAATATTTTCAGTTCGGCACCTAAATCTCCAATAATACTATATAAACGGGTATCGTAACGGTTTTCTTTTCTAACAACTTCGGGATTATAAAGAATGCCAGAATAAGAACCATCGGCATTGTAAGGTGTTACCCACGGCACAAGTCGGTTGAGCGAACGTACCGGATTTGCACCCAAACCAGCATTGCCTATGGTACTTAATTTCTGAAAATTAGGCGCTAGTCCCATGTTGATGGATAATCTATCGCTTGCTTGATTTTTCACCCTAAGGCGAGTGGTAATCCGCTCAAATCCTTGGCCTTTGGTTACTGCATCTTGCTTATAGTAACCTCCAGAAACATAGAATGTAGTCTTATCGCCACCACCTGATGCCGATACATCATACTGGCCGAAATTACCTTTCTGTGTAATTACATCATACCAATCGGTATTTACATCTGGCTTAAGCCCTTGGGTAATTAAATACTGATAAGCTGCCTCTGGCGTGTTAATGGAGGCAAGTGCACCCGTAGTATTATTAATTACTCCTTCTATAAGAAGTTCGGTCGTTTCTGCCGTACTAAGCGGCTTATTTTTATCGGTAAGTGCTACCTGGCTAAATCCCTGCTGTCCGGTAGCACTTACTTTGGTTCTACCTGCCGCTCCTCTTTTGGTAGTGATTAATACTACACCATTCGCTGCTCTAGACCCATAAATGGAAGTGGCCGAAGCATCTTTTAATACCGTAACCGATTCAATATCGTTAGCACTAATTCCGGCAAGCGTATTGGAAGAAAATGCCAATACAGTTGGAGCGCCATCTACCACTGGCACACCGTCTACTACGTACAATGGCGAACTTGCCGCACTGTAAGAACCTACGCCCCTGATGCGAACATTTAGCCCGGCACCGGGTTGGCCCGTTCCCGTGGTAGACTGCAAGCCTGCCACGTTACCCTGCAAACTTTCCTGAAATGAAGCTCTAGGCCTACCTTCTAGGTCGGTAGCTTTAACAGTAACCGAAGAACCGGTAAAAGAAGCCTTGGTTTGGCTTCCATAGGGCACTTGCACAATTACTTCGGCAAGCGAGGTCATATCTTCGCTTAGCCTAACATTCATAGGAACTGACACCGCCGGATATTCTTTGGTTACAAAGCCTATATAGCTAAAAACAAGTGTACTGTTGTTTGGAACCGCAATTGTAAATCGCCCGTTTCCGTCTGTTACTACGCCATTGGTAGAATTTTTAACTTTGATACTCACTCCTGGCAGCGGAAGGTTTTCCTTTTCACTAGACACTACGCCCGAAATGGTTCGCTGTTGGGCTACTGCATCTGAACACAGGAAAATAGCCGCTAAGACCATAGCATAACATAGTTTACATACTGCCTTAATGTTGTAAGATGGATAATTAAACATAAGATAATTGTTTAGGGTTGTTTCTCTTTTTAAATCGCTAATACTTAGGCCTTAAAGAGGTCTGTTATCAGCAAAATCAAAACTATACCTATGTTCTTTTATTTAATCAGTAAAAAATGTCCGATATACATCAAAAATTATCAATGCTTTTCAGGAGTGATTTTTGCCATACCATTACACTTACCAATATTGCCAAAAACTAATCAGAAATTATCCTAATTAGGGTTTCATGATAATGAGCATCTTTTAGAAACTGTTTAAATTTCTAATTTTAAAATACACGTCATGCTGAATTTATTTCAGCATCTACTAAAACAGACCCTGAAACAAGTTCAGGGTGACGGCTAGTAAAAGTTATTACTGAAATTTAAACAGTTTCTTAGATAGTTAATTTGAGCTGCCTTTGAAATAGTATCTTTATAGCACCTTAATTATCAAAAAGCAGTAGATTATCCATAGTTAATATTAAGCTATAAAACTGTGATAGCTTATACTGATTTGTTGGAAAGCAGAAACGTATTTATTGAAAACAAAGAAAAACTTTAAGGCAAGCGAACAACATGCAAACATTGTTTACATTCAGATAATTTTTGTTCCATGAATACCATATAATTTACATATTATCGCAGCTAGGTTTTAACTTTTTATATTTTATTATGCCGCTTATTCAACAGGACGCAGTAATTCTCGCCATTTTATTGCTAATTCTTGCGATTGTCACTAAGACATCAGCCAGCAACCGGCCAATTTTCCAGAAATTTTATAAATATGTACCCCCTATTTTATTATGTTATTTCATTCCGGGCATACTTAATACACTTAACATCATTTCTGGCGATAACTCTGCCGTATATACCGTTGCTTCGCAATATCTGCTCCCCTCCAGTCTCATCCTAATCATCATGTCCGTTAACCTCAGCGAGATTTGGAAACTGCGGCATAAAGCGGGGCTGATGTTTCTAGCTACCGCTGTAGGAGTTATTATCGGCGGTCCACTGGCTATTGTAATCACAGACATTGTTGCACCGGGTATTATTGTTAAAGGAATGGGAGAAGATGCTTCTTGGCGGGGTTTAGCCACCCTAGCGGCCAGCTGGACTGGCGGCAGCGCAAATATGGCGGCCATGTATGAAGTATTCAAACCTTCGGGCAGCTTATATTCCGGCATGATTGCCATTGATGTACTGCTTTCTAATACCTGGCTGGCCATAATGCTGTACTTGGTCAACCGCAGCAGTAAGATAAACAAATTCCTCAAGGCCGACAATGATATTGGCCATACAATACAACATCTTCAAGAAGCAGCGCACAAACCTAAAAAAATACCTAGTATGGCCGATATGTTTGTCATCCTATCTTTGGGGCTGGGAGGCACAGGACTGGCACACCTTATTATTTCTTATTTAGTGCCGTTCATTAAAACAAGCACTCCTGCACTAGAACAGTTTAACCTTACTTCGGAATTTCTATGGCTTATCTTAATCACTACTGGAATAGGCGTTTGTTTGTCGTTTACCAAGGCTAGAAATTACGAAAGAATGGGCGCACCAATTATTGGAAACACCTTTCTTTATATCTTGATTGCAGCCATAGGCATGAAAATGAACATTTTAAAGGTGTTTGATAATCCAGGCCTAATCTTAGTATGTATCATTTGGTTGCTAATTACCGCTTTATTTATTTTTGCTGTTGCACGTATCTTCAAAATTAATTTCTTTTTCCTTTCCGTAGCTAGCGAAGCCAACGTTGGCGGAGTTCCCACGGCATCGGCACTTGCGGCCGCATTTAATCCCGCACTCGTACCTGTGGCTGTGCTTCTTTCGGTACTCGGTTATTCAATAGGTAACTATGCGGGCTATATTTGCGGAATGCTGATGCAATGGGTAAGCAGATAATCTTCTCCCCTTACTTCTGCCTAAAATAAATCTGTATCGGTACACCGGAAAAATCGAAGTTTTCGCGGAGTTTGTTCTCTATAAAACGTTTATACGGCTCTTTGATGTACTGCGGCAGGTTACAGAAAAACGCAAACATTGGCGCTACGCCATTAATTTGGGTGATGTATTTAATCTTGATATACTTGCCCTTGGTGGCCGGCGGCGGATAGGCCTCGATAACGGGCAACATGACATCGTTAAGTTTCGAAGTGGGGATTTTCTTGGCCCGGTTATGATATACTTCTAGTGCGGTTTCTATGGCCTTAAAAATACGCTGCTTGTTGAGTACGGAAATGAAAAGAACGGGCACATCGGTAAAGGGCTGCAGTTTTTGTTTAATCTGCTCCTCAAAGGCTTTCATGGTTTTTTGGTTCTTCTCAATCAAATCCCATTTGTTTACCAAAACTACAATGCCTTTTTTGTTCTTCTCTGCCAAGTGGAAAATGTTAATGTCCTGCGCTTCCAATCCTTCCTCGGCATCGAGCATGAGCATTACCACATCGGCTTCTTCCAATGCCTTAATGGTGCGCATTACCGAATAAAATTCGATGTTCTCTTTTACCTTGGTCTTTTTGCGCAAACCTGCGGTATCGATAAACATGAACTCGTGGCCGTACTGGTTGTAATGGATATGGATAGAATCGCGGGTGGTACCTGCAATTGGGGTTACGATGTTCCTATCTTTACCCATTAGGGCGTTAATGAGCGATGATTTACCTACGTTTGGTCGGCCCACCACTGTAATTTTAGGCAGGGTATTTTCTTCTACTTCTACATCTTCGAAATGGGTAACTACGTGGTCCAGCAAATCGCCAGTTCCAGAGCCTGTCATGGATGAAATGGTATAGATTTCGCCCAGACCGAAACTGTAAAACACCGATGATTCGAGTTCCAGCGAAGTATTATCGACTTTGTTTACCACCACATAAACGGGCTTTTTGCTTTTGCGCAGCAAATCGGCAATCTCATCGTCCAAATCTGTAATTCCGGTAGTTACATCTACCATAAACAGAATTACGGTAGCTTCTTCGATGGCTATTACCACCTGCTCACGTATGGCGGTTTCGAACAAATCTTCGGAATTGGCCACATAACCGCCCGTATCGATTACAGTAAACTGCTTGTCGGTCCACTCGGCCAAACCATAGTGCCTATCGCGGGTTACGCCACTAAAATCGTCGACAATGGCCTTACGGCTTTCGGTTAAGCGGTTAAAAAGGGTCGATTTGCCTACGTTTGGTCGGCCTACTATGGCGATGATGTTACTCATATTGATTTACGATTTTAGATTTACGATTTTAGATTGAACCTTGCCAAATGCAAAATACTATCTACCATCATAAATGACTGGAAATTGACTTGCAAAAGTACGGTTATTTTTTGATTAAGGAGGCAAAGCAGAATAATATCAATATAAAACCCATCACACGATCTTGTCTGCCATCATTTCAGATTTTAATCTTCTTCCGCTCTATGCCGCGGTGGCATCTTCATTTTTTCATGAGTAGTTGATATTTTTAATGGCATTCAAGATTACTCCGCAATTTGTCTTGATACAAAACGAAGCAAAAAATCAAGGCTTGCATCTTTTCTTGAATAAAGCAGCCAACACCTTTAATGGCGCAAGAAAAAATGCGTTGCTCTGCATTGGCCTGCACATACGCTGCTTTCTTGCTTGGGATGGCAAAGTTTTAAGGGCAATGCAAAGGTGTTTGGCGCTTTCTCCTGCGAAAACCTGCTAGGCCATGGGATATAATAGCAAGGACTTGCTGTTTTGGAGATTGGGAGGGCGTGCTTGGGAATGGCTTTGCTACTTTGTCATCCCGTATTTGATACAGGATCTTAATGCGGTAGTATTTTTCTCCTCTTTGCCGGAGGGGCATTTACCTTTTTCTTGATAAAAAGGTAACCAAAAATCAAGGCTGCCGATATTTTGTTGCAAATCCACAAGCCGGGCTATTGATGCGCAAGAAAAATGAGCGTGATTGCTAGTCCTGTATTTTGGTTGGTACGACGCTCTGCTTTCTTGCTTGCGCCTGCTGGCTGAACGGTAGTGCGATGCCCTGCTTGGTCTTTACTTCCAAAATTTCGAAGGCCCGGGGGGAAGGGGAAGTGCTTGGGAAAGGTATGGGTAAAGGGAGCGTTAGGGACAAGCGGGACTGATGGAGCCGAGCATAACGTCTAACCAAGCAAACAACTACGTAACACAACAAATACCAGATTTGAGCTGAACTAGCTCTCGTAGCCGAAACTTTTAAGGTAGTTCTTTTTACTACGCCAATCGGGAATGACCTTGATGTGGGTTTCTAAGAATACTTTCGAATCAATGAATTTTTCAATGTCCTTACGGGCTTCCATGCCTACCTTTTTAATGCCCGCACCTCCCTTGCCTATCAAAATGTTCTTTTGCGAATCTCGTTCTACAATAATTTCGGCATTAATGCGCACTAGGTTTTCTTCCTCTTTAAAAGCCGTAACAATTACTTCGGTACTATACGGGATTTCTTTTTGATAATTATTAAAAATCTTTTCCCTAATAATTTCTGATACGAAGAAGCGCAAATGCCTGTCGGTCAAATCTTCTTTATCGTAATAGGCGGGGTGTTCTGGTATTACTTCTAAAATTAGTGGCAACAGGCCTTGTAGGTTGTAACCATGCAATGCCGAGATGGCAAAAATCTGCATGGGGTTTAGCTTCTCTTGCCAATAGTTGGTTTTTTCGAGTACCTGCTCCTGCGTGGCATTGTCTACCTTATTAATGAGCACCACCAAAGGGATAGTCGTATTGGCGATTTTCTCCAATACGTCGTTCTCATCGTGTTTTTCGTTAATATCGGTTACAAAAAGTATCAAATCGGCATCTTGCAATGCTCCGCCCACAGCCGTCATCATCGAATCTTGCAGACCGTACTTAGGTTTAATAATGCCCGGCGTATCGGAAAATACAATCTGGAAATCTTCTTCGTTAACAATACCCAATATGCGATGGCGGGTAGTCTGCGCTTTTGGGGTAATGATAGACAGCTTCTCTCCTACCAAGGCGTTCATTAGGGTTGATTTGCCCACGTTGGGTTTACCGATGATGCTTACAAAACCTGCTTTATGTGCCATATTGTATTTTTTTAAAAAAAATTTGCGACACAAAGAAACGAATTATATCTTTGCATTCCAATTCGGAAACAGCTGTTAAGGATTTGAGCAGCAAAAATTGAATTGTTTATAGTGCGGGGTGGAGCAGTTGGTAGCTCGTCGGGCTCATAACCCGAAGGTCGCACGTTCGAGTCGTGTCCCCGCTACCAAAAAAGTTGACAGTTCTCAGTAAGCAGTTTTATCTGTAAGCTGAAAATTGGCTACTACAAAACTGAGAGCATGGCCCGTTCGTCTAGGGGTTAGGACGCCAGATTTTCATTCTGGAAACAGGGGTTCGATTCCCCTACGGGCTACATTTAACATCAATCACTAAACAAGGTTGATGTTTTTTTATGCAGATTTGAGATTGATTATCTGCCTGATTTACTGAACTTTGGTCCATTCGTCTAGGGGTGAGGACGCCAGATTTTCATTCTGGAAACAGGGGTTCGATTCCCCTATGGACTACTCAAACTTTCTCTTAAAGTTTCATCAAATTTCACGAAATATCAAGGGTATTTCCCCTATATCTTCCCCCTTTTTATTTATCAAGTATTTTTAGCTGTAATATGCGCCTACAATGGTTTTGTAATACCTCTATTCGTATTGCCCTCCCTCTATTTGTAAGCTTCTACACACCCCATCAATAGCTTATAAGCTTTGGTATTCAGTAAAATATTTGAAGATTTATTGTATTTGTGTTAATTTGGTCAATAAAAATGAGGAACTATGTAAGAAAAGTAAACACAAAAATATAACGTATCGAGTAGCGTTGCCTTCCAAATTACCACAATTAAGCATTTAACGCAACATTATGACAAGGATACGCCCAGCAATGGGCGCAATCTGTCTTTTGTGTTAAAGGGCTGTGGTAAGCCTTGGATGGCGGAAGAATAGGGTTTGCGCCCTGTTTTATTTAATAACCATTCAAAATTACCACATGACAAAAAAAGACCACTATCAAAATCTGGTTGCAAGATTTAAAAAGCACAGATTTTCAACACCTGAACTGTTAAACCCTCACGAGATTGAAAACTTCGACTTTGATGTCGTTAACCCTTGGGAGCTTTGGCAAGGAAACCTTGATGCCGAAATTCTTTTGATAGGACAAGATTTTGCTGATTCAGAGTCGTTAAAAAATAATTTACAGCAAGACTGGAAGAAAGAAAAAAGTAGCTCAACGAATTTTGCCCTCATCAACTTTTTTAAGATATTGGGCTATCCTATTGCAGAAATATCGTATGCAGGAACAACCGAATTGCCCCTGTTTTTTACCAATGCTATCTTAGGCATTAAGAAAAGCGATGTTCAGTATATGAGCAAGCCTGTAAAGGATATTTGGATAAGAGAAAGCAAAGAGTACCTACAACAGCTTATCGACATTGTTCAGCCTAAGCACATCATAGCAATGGGAAGTACAGCCTACAAAGCAGTTTGTGGCATCTATGGGATTAAGCCCCTTTCCAACATAAAAGAAGCCATAGAAGCAAAGACAAAACTTCCAGACGGCAAGAGCTTATTTGTAGTTCAACATTGCTCTCCATTGGGCAGGGTTGGTCGTTCTTTGGAACTTCAAACCGAAGATTGGGCAAGAATTGGAAATGAAATTGGCATGTTGCAAAAACACGTTTAAAAAAGCTTAAACTTATGAATTTGTTAGAAGCACAAGGCGGTGGAGTTGGATACATTGAAACATTCCCCAATGAATTGATTTTTCTGAACAAAATCATTGGCGACCAGACCACAAAGGAGCAACTCAAATCTGTTCAGGATTTTTTATATGAAAGAGCAGAAGTAAGCATGAATGATATGATTGATGCTTGTTACATGATGGGAGATGATATTGGCGTTAAGAATGATAAGGAGTTGGAAAGGTTTAAAGACCGTATGGATTTATTATTGATGGAAATACAGTTTCCATTAGGAGCAATCCCCAAAGAGCCTAGAGGAGCAGGAAGCTGTCCATTAGTGTAAAACAATTACAGGTTAAAATTTAAACTTATGAATTTGTTAGAGCTAAAATATGGTGGTGAGGAGTTAATTGAAAATTTCAATGATGAACTGATTTTTTTGAATAGCATCATAGGTGAACAAAGCACAGAGGAGCAACTCACTTCTGTTCAGAATTTTTTGAACGATGGCAGTGAAGATTTGAATGATGCTATTGATGCTGCGGACATTGAAGGCATCATTGAAACTGATGATATAGAGGACTTCAAAAGAGGCATGAGAATGCTGCTAATGTGCATTCAATTCCCATCGGGGGCGAAGCCTAAAGATTTAAGAGGGGCTGGAAGTTCACCATTATTGTAGAAACACTACTTGCTCAATTCAGCATTAAAATTTGCTGATAGAAGAAAGATTTGGGCGAGAATGGATATTTACCTCAACCCAAATCATTTTAAAGGTTTTAGAGCATTTAAACCCGTCTAAAATCAATTGTTTTGGCTAGCTATCCAAGCCCTAACTTTTTCGGGGGCAAACCGAACGCCCCTACCTATTTTTGTTTTTGGCAATCCTTCCGCCATTTTTCTATGTAGAGTAGCTTTACTTATACCAAGCCAATTCAATAGTTCTGATGTGGTTAGCCAATCCTTATTTGCCGTAGTTACCTGCTGACAAGCATCAGCTTTATTTTGAGCTTCTGATTTAAGAAACTGCAAATATTGAAGTTCTGCATCTATCCATTTTATGGGATTGTGAAGTTTTTGCTCTTTCGCTATCCTCACAAAGAAATCATCATACTTATCTGCAAATGCTTCATAATGGTTTTGATGTGGCTTTCGTTCCGTTTGGGCAATTACCTTTCTACAATACTGTAAGTAGTATATTTTTTCATCAACTGATTTAACGTTTTCCAAAGCCTTAACAAGAAACAAATTGAGTTCCTTGTTCACATATAAGGGCTTAATAAATTTGCGCAACAGGTCTAATCTCTCTTGTTTGGTGCGCTGTTCCCATTTAGCGTAAAATTGTTTCATCACTATTAATTGTATTCCATGTTTTGGTTAAAGATAATTCACAAGGTCAACGGCATGGATTTAACCGCAGTTTGTTATATGGCTTCCGAATGCTCGTAAATGGCATTTAGATTTTCCATTGAAGTGAACAAATCTTCTGTCATTGTTTTGGCGTACAGCATGGTGTCCTGAATATTACTATGCCCTAAAAGCTGTTGTAAATGAGCTAAACTTGTTCCAACGTGGAGGTGGGCTGAAGCAAACGAATGGCGACCAACATGGGTACTGACGTGCTTTTTTATCCCTACCAACCTCATCAGTTCTTTAAGTTGTTTGTTAATGGTGGCATTAGCTACATAAGGAAATACAGACGTTTCTTCGGAAATTATTTTGTGCTTGCTATACCGTTCAATAATAGCCTTTGCCATTGGTATCAAAGGTATAATGATTGGCTTTGATGTCTTTTCCATTATTAGACTGATACGGTCTGCTTTGACATTTTTGTATTTTAGCCCAACAATATCCGAATATCGCAACCCAAGGGCAATGGCAATTTCCAAGTAATCTTTTGCTATCTGTAAGTTTTTGCCGTTTGAAGCAACTACATAATTTCTAATCTTGTTTATCTCCTCTGGGGTTAAGAATACTCGCTGACCAATGGCTGGTTTCAGCTTAAAATGCTCGTAAGGGCTTTCTTTCATCAGTTTTTTGGCTATTGCCTGCCTAATCATTGCCCTTAGTGCCTTGTGCTTGCTAAATCGGGAGTTTGGACAATTTTTTCTTTTGGTTGCCATGTGGTGCTCGAACTTCTGAACGAACGACAGCGTTAGGTCGCCAAACGATAATTTTGGGGCTATTTCTTTAAGTATTCTGTAAGCTGTCAAATATCCTTTTAGGGTGTGGTATTTCTTTGTTGAATTCCATAGTTCTACCTGTTCAGTCCAAAAAGCGTAAAAATCGCTTTTGTTCGTATCATCAAAAAAGCTTTGGGCAAGGCTTAATGTTACGGTTTTGCCCATTGCTTCTTCACTTAGCATAAAGGCATTAAAATCTGCTATTCTTTTATTCAGGAATGAAGCTAAAGCAATGCCCTTTGCTGAATTTGTTTTGGCATTGTTCTCTTTTTTGTTCCATTCGGTTGCCAAACAAGACTTGCCTGTGGGGATTTTTACAGTTGTTTTATCTACTCGCAAGAAAAAATATATTGGGCATGTGCCATCGCTTTTTTCTTTGTCTGTTCTTAACGATGCGTAAAGTTTATATGTTATCATAATTTTTTAAAATTTTAGTGTGGGAATATCCAACTAGCTTTACAAAAAGTAAAATTTCTAGTTGGATTATTTCTTAGTTAACACATTAGCTGTTAGATAAATTTTTATCTGAGGCTATTCAAAAATCAATGGGCTTATAATCCTTACAACTATCTATAATCATTGGGATGCCTCGATTTTTTGCATGCCACGCACTAAATGTTGTCAAACCTGATATTTTTATTGTCTTGCCCTCAAAATCATCCCTGTCGTAGTTCTCTAATATAGGCTGATGTTTTATAAAAACCCTAGCATATAATCGGGTATTTCTTATCAAGATTTCAAAATTAAATATCAATGGGTCGCCCCCAAAATAGAAGTTTTTACATACCCCTGTAATAGTCGCTGGTATTGAATGCTTTTGCTTTTTTTTAAGATAAGCAACATTGTCTGTTAAATCTTTAAGACTTGGTTTTTCTGTATTAGCATTGGTCTTTTCTTCGCTACGAGTCTGAGGACTCTCAAAACCTAGTTGTTGCCTTATAAAATTTTCCAAAAGTGTTTCGGCATTGCCCTCTACATCTTGCGTTCTGAAAGGAGATGTATTTGCTCCTTGAATTATTATCGCTTTTAACATCACACTTAATTGAGCTAAATCTTTAGCTTTTTTAAATGGGTTACGTTTTTCAAAACTTTGTTTGATGTACTCGATTGCTTCGGTTGCTGAATAGCTTTTTTGTTCAAGTACGTCAACTAATTTAGAAGCAACATCTGCGCAGTTTTTCCCACATATTTCGCTGTTATTATTAGCTTTTTTTTTATTATTGTTCTTAATAATTAATTCTTCATTAACTTCATTAATTAATAAGTTATTATTAATAATATTATTAAGCTTAGTGGTTAGCTCGAAGGAATATCCATCACCTACCTTACTGACACATAACAGGTCAGCATAATCCAAACGCTCAAGAACAAAAGGGAGATTTTCCACTAACTTTCTTGAAAAGAAGGGAAGGTCTTTTTCAGTAAGAATAAAGTTTTCATCATTCTCAACTTGCTCAATTATATAGCATAGTAAAAATTGACCAAAGGTCGAAACAGCTTCTGTCTCCAGACCTTTCAAAATTTTTGATACAAACATATCCCATGTTTCACAAAAGAAAAGCCAGTTTATTATGCCAAAATTGGTCTCAACGGGGGGGATTTTTTAAAAAAACACTAAATGACACTCTGATGACATTTTTGATTAAAATGCATCTAGATGCATTTTCCTAATAGGATTTTTTGGGGAAATTCGACACTAGAAAAATTGTACACGCTTTATTACTTTTTTTTCTCGAAATTAGCCAGCATCAAACACCAAAAAGTAGAGCTTATAGAGTAAAAACAAGAAAAATCAACATATCGAATTAATAATATAGCGTTAGCTTCATCTCGTTTCAGAATTACGACTCCTTAAACCTCCAAGATGATAGACTTATGCTCACGTATAGCGTGGGCTGGGTTGTCTTGGAAGAGCCGTCGTAAGCTTTGAAACGAGCAGTTCAGTTCCCACGCTTTCATCGTTTTAACAGCCTCTCTTTGGAACTGGGAAGGTATTAACCAAACCAGATGAATATCAAAAATTTCATTTCAAGAAACAGAACGTACACCCTACTTCTATTTCTCTCAGCCACTTTAGCAATAGTGGTTTTCAATGGGTGTGGGTCGTCCAACCATTCAGGCGATTATGTTTCAGTAGATACCACTGACTACGAAACTTTGGTTGACACAACAACAACGCCTCAATTCCCACAGGCAACAGATTTTTTTCAGGAATTCAAATCCAACAAAGTGGCATTTGACAAAGAATACGATGACAAGATAATAGAGTTTGAGGGAGAAATTTCCGAGATTACAACCAGTTGGGGCTGTGCTATTATCGAGATTAAAGCTGGCAGTAGTGCATTTGATGTTATAAGGTGCAGCAACTGTCCTGGCACAAAGGACAAATGGTCAAAAGAAGTAGAAAGCGTATCCGTTGGACAAACAGTTAGGATTAAAGGCTATTATTCTGCTATTTCATCAGAAAGCTATTCTATGAGCCTTTACAAGTGTCACATCATCAACGAATAAGCCATGGCATCTTGTTATATCTGTGGAGCTTCCCATGCCGATTATCGCAGGGAAGTTTATACTGGCTCGTCAAGGCGTACCACCTATGGGCGAACAGTAACCTTTGGAAATAGTAGGCACTATGGCAAACGCTCTGTTTGCTACGAATGTGCCAAGAATATTGATTGGTGGCGAAATGCCAAAGTGGTTTTTTGGCAATTGGTAGCCATTGCCTTTTTATGGTACTACTGCTTGTAAATTATGACAGGAAATTATTACGATATTTTGGGCATTCCCCAAACTACAACCGCTGACGAGGTCAAGAAAGCCTATCGCAAGCTTTCGCTAAAGTTCCATCCCGACAAGAAAGAGGGAGATGAATATTTTTCGCAAATGTTCAAGCAAATAAATATTGCCTATAACACTCTAATAGACCCAGAGAAGCGAAAATTATACGACTTCCAACTAAGAGAACAATCGAACGTAAAATCAAGCGCAGAACGCCTTAAAAAACTTGAAGAGGAATTATCTTATAGAGAGAGCCTTTTAAATCAACAGTTCTCATACAATCAGCAGAATCAAGTCAGCAAAACAAAATATTCCAGCAAGTGGTATGCTACCGAAAAAACCAATGCCGATTTTCCAATCAAGATAAAGCACGTCAAATATTTCTTGTGGGTAGTAATTGTTGCTTTGGTTTGGACTATCGGCTCAAAGGGCAATCAATCGGAAAAAGACAGAGCCAATAAACAGGCAACTTATGTAAAGCCAAAAAAGAAAGTGAAGCGCAAGAAGCAAAAAAGCCAAAGTTATCAGCCCCAAACTATTGATACAATCCAAGCGAAAACTGATGTTGAACCTTTAGTTGAAACTGGAACAAAAATGTCTCCCGAAACTCCAGAGCCTTCTACTGTAGATAGTGTTTCATATAATTATTAACGATTTATTTGTTTGGTACAAATTGTACCATTTTAATCTTTTTTTACTATATTTGTGGTAAATAAAAATGATTTGTCCAAATGGGCAATTCCAAAACATGAAGGTCAAAATTATTGTTCTAGCTACAAATGAAAACGTGGATGCGGTTATCAGGGAGGGAAAAATCGCTGATATGCCAACTATACAGGATGAATGGCGGTTTGATTTTAAGAAACAGCTAAAAAACCTAAAAAATGCAACTGGCTATATTTTGGTTAGGGAAGACACCCCAAAAATTATAGAAGGATGCATGATTTTTCAACTGGTGGACAAGGTTAGCCCATTTTTGGCTTATGTAGAAGTAGCTCCGCACAACAAAAGAGAGGAGAAAAAACACGACAATGTGGCTGGCTGTTTAATTGCATACGCATTTAAGCTCAGCTTGATAGAGGGGATAGGCGAATATAAGGGGGCGTTACATTTTAAAATTGGCGAAGAAAGAAAAGAAGATGAAATAAAATTGATGACGCTATACTCCACAAAATACAATGCGTACCGTTTGGGGGATAGCAATATCATGGCAATTTATGATGCCGATGGGGAGGAACTTATCAAACGCTACCTTAACCACGGCAAGGAAGGAGAAACAACACGATGAACAGCAAAAAAACACATTTCGACATGACTATTGCCCCTATTGATGGACAGGGCTTAACCAATGACGAAAAGAAGCTTATTGAACAGTCTGCCAAACAGCAACATGCAGGGCGTTCTCCCGAACGTATCATCAGAAATGAAATGCTATCGGTGCTTTATCAGTTGGAGGCATATCTGCAACATGAGATTTCAAAGAAAGAGGAAGTACGTACCATTGAATACTTTGTGAACGAATTTATCAATGTACTGAATTTGACCAAAACCCAATTTGCCCATTATCTTGATACCGATATTTCCAACCTGAACAAATACCTAAAGGGACAAAGAGCATTTAATACGGAACTGGCAATGAAGTTTTCGCACTTTTTCAATACCCCTGTAGATATATGGCTAAAAATACAGCTTAAAAACGACTTGATTGCTTTGTACGAAGCCGAGAAGGTCAACAAATACGATAAGTACGACTATAGGAAAGTTTTGAAAACGGCTTAAATCATTTTTCAAAGCTTTTCTATTTTGACATTTGCTTCTTCAAAATCCTTTTAAGATGAAGTAATTTCCTTAATCCAAAATCTTCGGGTGTTCCTTCTTGGGCATGGAAGATTTGCATGGCTCTGGACAAGGCTTCTTGATATTCTTTTTCAGATTTTATCGATTTCTCTTTCATTACCCTTGCGACTAAACAGTTAAAGCCCTGCTTTATTTTCTAAATAAGCAACAATACTTCCAGAAACAACATCAGAAGCAATCCCCTTAACAAATAGTAATAATTCTTTTGCTAAAGATTTTTTTTCTGATTTATCATTTTCTATACGATAAAGCTTATTAATCAAATCCCCTTTACTGTTATTATCAGCAAACCTTTCAATTAATTTGAGCAGTTCCAATCCTTCATTTGATACAGTTCCAGAATTGTATATGTTATTCTCTCCAACTTGGGTAATTTGAGAATTGATGCTTCCAATGCTAATTTTTGAACTCATTATAATGATTTTCTTTTCCTATCTGAACAACTTTGCCTTTTGCTTGCTTTACATTAATGTTAGTTATATTTATCGTTAGATTAACATTTATATTATTTCCATCAACACTATATTCAATTTTCCTAGTTTCATGGCTAACGCTAGAATCTTCTAAATGCATTTCTACACTCTCAACAAATTTTTTCGCTATCTCGACTGCACGTAATGGACTTTGTTTAATCTTTAGAGATGTATTTTTTGTAGTAGGGTTTAATGTTAGATTATCTACTGACCTTGTTGTATATAAAGTTTCTAAGCTAAGGCTCTCAAAGGTAGGACTTCTGAAATCATCAAGATATGAAAAACCTGTATTAAGTAAACTAATGTTTTCCATCGCATTACATGCAACTTTAAAACTGGTAGAAACTCCTAAATCCCCTAAGTTAGCGCAAATTCTATCTGTATCGCCCCCCGAATAAACAGAATCGTAGATATTAATTGGCCAGTTATTTTTAGCCCAGTTAGAGCTAACAATGTTAGACAAGGGATTGTAAGCTGCCGATATTAGGCTCTCTGACAAAAACGAGGAATGTACTTTAGTTTGGCTGGAATATACAAGAGCAGGATTTTTGAAACTGTCGAGGTACGAAAAAGCATCATTGACTAAACCTACATTTTCTATTCCATTACATGTGGCTTTAAAAAGAGAAGGCACTCCCAAATCTTCCAAATTTGTGCGAATTCCATCTGCATTAAAAACTGAATAAGCCGAATTGTAAATGTTGATTGGCCAATCATCTTTAGGCAATTTAAAGCTAGTTATATTAGGTAAGAGATTGTGAGCTTCCAACACTACATTCTCTGATAAGACAGAGGGATATACTTTAGTTAGGTTAGGAGTTGTAAAAGCGGGATTTTTGAAACTATCAACATATGAGAAGGCATCGTTGGCTAAACCTACGTTTTCCATCACATTATATGTTGATTTAAAATGGGCTGACAACCCCAAATCCCTCAAGTTAGCGCAAATTCCGTCTATATTGAAAGTAGAATTACCATAAGTGTTGAGGGAAAGACTTTCACTAACCAATTTAATGCCGTCTATCCCATATATAGGGCTATTTATTCCCGAATATAAATAATTTGACCAAGAGTGGATATTGCCATGTTGATTCCCAATAATACTGAAGTTTTCAATGGAAGAATGCTCATAGTTGGAAACTATACTATAATTATCATTCATTCCACTAAATCTCTGCATCGATTCTAAGGATGTTCTAATACTTATAGGTAACTCAAAAACGCCCAAATTTATATATGATGATGTCTTAGTTAATAGGCTTTCATCAACAAGCCTTCTGTTATCCAACACACCTAAATTCTGATGAAAAATAAGTGAGGATATATTATCAGATAATACATTGATTTTATTACACAATGAAGAAACCTTATCTAAAGCATTGAAAAGAGGTGTTAACGAGGAAGGCACGTTCTTCGATAATTTGAGAGATGAAACTCTCTCAGTCTTGGGTTTTCGTATCTTTTTCATAGACGCATGCTTTTTTTGCCAAAATTATTAGTAAAGGTAGTGAAACTGCTTAATTGATTATTAAATAGTTCCCAACAATTGAAAGCAACTTATTCAAAAGTTTTCACAAAATTTCATAGCAACTTCCCCTATATCTTCCCCCATGATAAGAAAAATACAATTTTTATGCGGAATAATTGCCAAAAAACAAGATTTTAGGTAGTCCCCTACGGGGCTACTGAAACAAAAAAGCCAGCGATTTTTGATAAATCACTGGCTTTTTTCTTTAATTCTTTTTGAAACAGCTTATTTTGTTTTCTTATCTAAAACTTCTGCGAGTTTGGTATGTAATGCCTCTTCCCTCAAATTTCTGGCAATGATTTTGCCGTTGGGGTCAACCAAAAAGTTGAAGGGGATGCTTGTTACCCCAAAACCTTTAGAAACTTCATTGTCCCAACCTTTTAAATCCGAAACGTGTGTCCAAGTTAAACTATCGGCCTCTACCGCTTTTAGCCATTGCTCTTTGGTTGTTCTGGTATTTCCTCCATCTAAAGAAACGCCCAAAACCGTAAAGTTTTTGTCTTTAAATTTTTGGTAGGCCGCCACCACATTTGGGTTTTCCCGTCGGCACGGGCCGCACCACGAGGCCCAAAAATCAACCAGCACATATTTCCCTTTAAAATCAGATAATTTAACAGGCTTTCCATCGGGGTCGTTTTGTGTAAAATCGGCTACCATTGTTCCTATCTGGGTTTTCTTTGCGCCCTCAATAGCCCCTTCTATAGTTTTGCCCAATGCGGTATTTCTAACGGCAGGCGCAAATTTTACAAACTCGGCTTCAACTACATTAGGATCAAAATCGTAGCCCATAGATGTTCTGAATGCCATTAGCCCGATATACGAATCTCTGTTTTCTTGTGCAAATTCTTTATAAACGGGGTCTTTTTCCGAACTGGCGGCTTCATATTTTTCCATAAACGGCTTCATAAAAACCTCGTCCTTTTTCTGTTCGGGGGTATATAGGCCGTATTCTTTCATCAATACCGCAATTTTATCATCGGCAGGCTTTAGGGCGGCCTTAAGCTTGGCATTATCGTCATTAACCTTCGATCCGGTTATGTTTGCATACTTTACAGAATCGACGGCAACAACATTGATAACGGCAGGCTCTAAATAAAATGGCAGCACATCTGCCTGATCACGTTTTTTAGCATCTGCCGAAGCATCGCTGTGCTTAATTTTCAAAGATGCCTGGGCAATTGAAGAGATGCTCCCCTTAAATTCAAAAGCTCCATCTTTTAACTCAACCGAATCGAGAACACTGCCAGTTCCCGACCTGTAGGTCAAATATGCTTTTGCGGGAGCATTCAAGCTGCCGACTTTTCCTTTTATGGTAAAGTCCGATTGGGCCATTAACGCCAAAGGAGCTAGCAACATGGCCGAAAGAATTATTTTTTTCATTTGTTTAAATTTTGTTTTCAGTGGTGATGAAGCCATTGGATAGCCCCATTATTTTATGTAATAATAAGTTATTAATCAAAGATACGAATATCTCGTACTACTTTTGTAACTATTAGGTTAGTTTTTGATAAGTGCGCCACCATAAATTGGGCATTTCGCCCTTAACGGCGGTATTGTAATCTTCGTACCTACAAGGCACTAAATGAAAGCGCTCGTTTTTAGATCCATTGGCAGGATAGGGCACTTGCATCCACCATCTATCAGATTTTTTGCTCTTTACAAAGTTAACTTCCGTTGCCCCGTCGTTAACACTTGCCCGATAGATAATATACTGCGATTTTGGTGTCAACGGAAAATCTTTTTTACGGCTGTAATAACCATCTACAAAATACCACACCATTTGCGATAGCAACATGGCCGTTTGCCCGCTTTTATCAAAGGCCGGGTTAAATTCATAAAAACCGATGGAAGTCAGTTTATCGCTCATACCGGCATAACGCGAAATACGGCAGGCATCTTCGCCATAAAAACCGTTGGGTACGGCATTCGTATTTGCACAGGCATCGCTAGAACGGATAACGCCCATATCAAAACTTACCATATTGGCATTGCGGATAACAGGTTCGGAAACCGATAAATCTGATACAAATTCGCCCAGCCTATGTACATCAAAATAGAGCTTATCCATTACCCTTAAACTATCTTGGCTTACAAAATAAGTCTGATAGCCCATATTACTGAAATTGAAAAGATAATTGGGCTGATGCAGGAAAATCTTGCTCAAATAACTCTGCGAAGTGGTAGCTACATTCCCAATGCGCTCCCCTGTCAGGCTGAGCTTGTCGAAGCCCTCAACGCTCTCAACGTTCTCCGGTGCGTCTTCCTCCAAATCGAAACGGTTATCAATCACCAACAAATCTACTTTTTGCTCCAAACTTTCATAGCCCATGTATTGTGCATAGGTTAAATCTTGTCCGCCACCAATAATAATAGGCACAATATTCAGCTTAATCAGTTCGGCAACTACTGTTTTTACAGCAATATAAGTATCGGATATTTCCTGTCCGGCAATGATATTGCCCAAATCTACAATTTTGGTGGGTGTTTGCCCCTCATTGAGCAAATAAAACTGTTCACGGAAATAATCGGGCGCTAACGAGCAGCCGTTATTGTTCACCGCTCCCCTATCGTCTTTTACGCCAATAATAGCCAAATCGTACCTGCCAGCCTCTAACTCCGGAAAGGTGTCGGCAAAAAATGACACCTTCATGCCTAATTGACTGGTTAAAAAACCGCTCTTGGGCGTAAACTTTTCTATATCTATCGGAGAAAAAAAATCTGACAAAGTCATAAAGCTATTAAAATGTTTGCCCTCAAATATCTATTTTTGGGCGCATATTTTTAGGAAACTGTGTAAATTTATTTAAACCCGTCACCCTGAACTTGTTTTAGGGTCTTTTTAAATTGATGCTGAACTAAATTCAGCATGACGTAGCGGATTTAACTGTTTCCTAGCTTAAACAGATGAAATGATACTGGTTACAGGCGCAACAGGTTTTTTAGGGGCAGAATTGGTGAAACAGCTTACCGAACAACATTTAGAGGTTCGGGCCATCAAAAGAAGCAGTTCAACCATCCCTGCGCTGTTGCAAAACAATCCCTTGGTAACTTGGCACATTGCCGATATTAACGAGCCCGAAAGTCTTGCCGAGGCCTTTGAGGGCATTACCAAAGTATACCATTGTGCAGCTTTTGTTTCCTTTGACCCAAAAGATAAAACCAAACTTATAAAAATAAACATCGAAGGTACTGCCAACGTGGTTAACCTTTGTTTAGATAACCATATTCGTCTGTTACATGTAAGTTCTATTGCTGCACTGGGCTATGCCAAAGAGGGCGAACTGATTTCTGAAAAACATTTTTGGGATTACGACCCCAAAGCGCACAATTATGCCATTTCTAAATATCAGGGCGAAATGGAAGTTTGGCGTGGCATAGCCGAAGGACTGGATGCCGTAATTGTAAATCCGGCGGTAATTATAGGCAAAAACTCTAGCTACAACGGCAGTGGCGCTATCTTTAAATTGGTAAAAGATGGGCTAAAATTTTACACCAATGGTGCTACCGGAATTGTAGATGTAGAAGACGTTGCCAAGTGCATGATTTTATTGATGGAAAGCGACATTACCGCAGAACGGTTTACCCTAAGTGCCGACAACCTGCACTATAAAGATTTTTTCGCCCAAATTGCCAAAGGTTTCGGCATTAAAGCACCTGCTACCGAAGCCAAACCTTGGATGCTCGGCATCGCATGGCGGGTGGCAAAATTGGCATCGGTATTTACCGGAAAACCTGCCGCATTAACCAAAGACGCCGCCCGCAGCAGCTTTAACCTAAGTTATTACAGCAATAAAAAAATAACCGATACCTTAAACTTTAAATTTAAACCCTTAAAACAAAGCATCGCTGAAGTTTGCAATGCACTAAAATAATGACCAGCATGAGCATCCGATACTGCAAATTAAATAATGCTCATGCTAGCTTCATCACCTTTAAAAGTAAAATTACAACTAGATGAAAACCCAGAACTTTTACATCATTGATTTTGATAGCACATTTACCCAAGTAGAAGCCCTTGACGAGTTAGCGAGAATTTCACTGGCCAAGCACCCAGAGCGTGAAACCATTTATCAAAAAATTGAAGACTATACCAATTTAGCGATGGAGGGGAAACTATCATTTTCGGAAAGTTTGGCACAACGTGTAAAATTGCTGGAAGCCAATGAAGAGCATCTGAAAAAACTCATCAAACACCTAAAGAAAAAGGTGTCCAAATCTTTTTCACGCAATGCCGAATTCTTTAAAAAGCATGCCAACGAGGTACTGATTGTTTCTGGAGGTTTTAAGGAATTTATCACCCCGGTGGTTAGCCAGTACCATATCAAGAAAGAGAATATTTACGCCAATACTTTTGTAACCAATGGCGATGGAAAAATTATTGACTACGACCATGCCAACCCTTTGAGCGAAGAGGGTGGAAAAGTAAAACTGATGCAGCAATTGAATTTGCAGGGCGATTTATATGGCATTGGCGATGGTTATTCAGATTTTCAGCTACGCGAAAGCGGATTGATTAAAAAATTCTATGCATTTACCGAAAATATTGCAAGGGAAAGCATTGTTACCAAGGCCGACCACATTACGCCCAGTTTCGATGAATTTCTGTACGTGAACAATCTGCCAAGGGCGATATCGTACCCCAAAAACCGTATTTTATGTTTGGTAATTGGCGATGTTCCGGCAGAAACTATTGCCTTTTTGAAGAAAGATGGATTTTCGATTCGCCATAAAACAGAGTTTGAAGAAAAATATGTGACCGATGTAGGCATGATGGTTTTAGCGAATGGCGAAAAAATTGAAGAAGAAAAACTGAAAAGAGCGGTTAAACTGAAAACTATTGGCTATTTGGGCAGTGCCAAAAACAAATTCTCTTTCCAAACCTGTAACCAAATGGGCATTGTAGTTTTCGACGACCCGAAAAGTAATCCCCGTAATTCACTGTTTATCCCCAAGCGGGTGGCCGATTTCATGAACAAGGGCACTACCTATCTGAGCAGCAATTTCCCAAATTTGCAGTTGCCCGCTATCGATAAATCGCACCGACTGATACATATCCATAAAAACGTACCGGGCATTATGGCGCAAATCAACAATATTTTTGCTAAGCATAACATCAACATTGTTGGGCAATTTCTAATGACTAAAGGCGAAATTGGTTACGCCATTACCGATATTAACACCGAGTACGACAAACAACTATTTAAATCCTTAAAAAAGATTGAACATACTATAAAATTTAGGGTTTTATACTAACTTTAAAATTATACATCTTGTCATTCCGAGTAACGAGGAATCTATTTAACCTATTAGATTCTTTGCGGTGCTCAGAATGACAAAACGTCTAAAACAGTGCCCCATGCTATTTTCATCGTGGATATGGATTTGTAATTTTAGTCTTATCATAGATAGGCCAAGCTAGTTATTGTCTTTATCTTAAAAGATGCTGAAATAAATTTACTGCGTAGCTTTCCACTGCGTTACAGGTCAGCATGACGGAAATAATGCGTCACCCTGTCCCGATAGCTATCGGGATATTTCAGGGGTCGGCTTAATATAAAAACGTACAGGAAAACCTGTATTCAAGACAAAACAAAATGAAACTTACGCCACAAATTAAAGAAAAACTGGGCCTGCTTCAAGAAAAGTACGAAGCTATGGGACAAGATATGGTCTCTTACCTAGACGGCCTTTTATATGCCGATTTCCTTACCTATTGGGATTACATTCACTTGGATACTTTGTTGAGCCTGCAAAATCCAAAAACCCCATTTCCGGATGAGGAAATCTTTATCATGTACCATCAAATTACGGAGCTTTATTTTAAACTCTCGTTGCATGAATGCAAACAAATTGCCGAACACGAAAATCTAACTGCAAAATTCTTTACCGAACGTGTAAAAAGAATAAATGCCTACTTTAATGCCTTAACCACTTCTTTTGAGGTGATGGTAAATGGTATGGAAAAGGAGCAATTCCTGAAATTCCGCATGTCGCTGTTACCTGCCAGTGGTTTCCAAAGCGGGCAATACCGCATGATTGAAATATCGGCAACAGATTTTACCCAACTGGTAGATAAAAGCAAAAGAGAAGAATTGGCGAATGCCAGCATTGATGAAAAGTTTGAACACATTTACTGGAAATTCGGCGCTACAGAACTGGCCACAGGCAAACAAACACTAACGTTAAAACAGTTCATCAGTAAATACGCAGCACAGTTCTTAGCATTGGCCAAACAAAGGGAACACACCAATTTTGCATTGCTTTACAAGCAATTGGAAGCAAAGGGCGAAGATGTAAGTCAACTGGCGGAAGAATTGCGCAAACTGGATTTGTACGTGAACGTAGAATGGCCATTGTCGCATTATAAATCCGCTGTGCGTTATCTAGAAAAAGACCCTGTGGATATTGCCGCAACAGGCGGAACCAATTGGCAGAAATATTTACCTCCCCGTTTCCAGAAAAGAATTTTCTATCCATTTTTATGGACTGATGAACAGATGAATGACTGGGGCAAAGGATGGGTACTTAGTGTTTTGGCAACACTTAAAAACAATAGGTAACGTTTGGGGAAAACTCGCTCGTCATTTCGACTGCAGCGTAGCGGAACGGAGAAATCTTTGAACTTAATTTAAAGATTTCTCGACTTCGTTTTACTCCGCTCGAAATGACGACCCTTTGTCAATGGACAGTGTTCCCGTCATCCGTGTATTTTCAATTTAAGTAAGGTTTTTATGCAAGTTACCCTGAACTTGTTTCAGGGTCTTAAAGCTGATGCTGAAATAAATTCAGCATGACGTGTATTTTTCAATTAAAAAACACTTGATTTTTAGTAATTTTGCAGCAAATAATGACGATTATCTGAGGTCTTACCTCAAAAACCTAATATAACATGACCGAAACATTAGACATCAAAGTAACAAAGGTTGAGCAATCTCGCCTTGAGTCTACCGATTTTTCAAATTTACCCTTTGGTAAAATTTTTACCGACCACATGTTTTTATGTGATTACGAAAACGGAGAATGGAAAACCCCTAGAATTGTGCCTTACGGTACTATTCCAATGTTCCCTTCTATTGCGGGTTTACACTATGGTCAACAAATATTCGAGGGCATAAAAGCCTATAAACATGCCGATGGCAAAATCAGTATTTTTAGACCCGATAAAAACTGGGCTCGTTTTAATAAATCGGCGGTAAGAATGGCCATGCCCGAAGTGCCGGAAGAACTTTTTATGCAAAGTATGGCCCAACTGATTAACTTGGATGCAAAATGGGTTCCTGCCAAAGAGGACCACTCGTTGTATATCAGACCGTTTATGTATGCAACCGACCCCTATATTGGCGTAAAGGCATCAGACACTTATACTTACGCTGTTTTAACCTGTCCGGCAGGCAAATATTACAGCAAACCTATTAATGTAAAAATTGAAACAGAATTTACCCGTGCCGATGACGGTGGTGTAGGTTTTGCCAAAACCGGGGGTAACTATGCCCGTTCGTTATATCCATTTGAGGAGGCCAAAAAACAAGGCTTTGACCAATTGATTTGGACAGATGCTCAAACCCACGAATATATAGAAGAAGCGGGAACAGCAAATTTATTGTTCGTTTTAGATGGTAAATTGATTACCCCTTCGGTACGCAATACCGTTTTAGATGGTGTAACCAGAGATACTTTACTTCAATTAGCTAAGGCAAACGGCATTGAGGTAGAAGAAAGACGCGTTTCGGTAAAAGAGTTGGTAGAAGGCGCAGAAAGCGGAAAACTTACCGAAGCATTTGCTGCCGGAACTGCCGCTACGGTTACCTCAATCTCTAATATCAATTATAAGGGGAAAGATTATCCGCTACAAAATGCCGATGAAAATTCGGTGGGCAATAAGTTAGCTAAAAAACTGAACGATATTAAATACGGTTTAGCTCCAGATACTTTTGGTTGGAACTGGGTGATATAGTTGCAATCGTAGTATAAAACAAAAACCTCAAAGCAGAAAACTTTGAGGTTTTTTGTTTTTTAATGAGGCAAGATAATAAATACGATTTTATCCGTATTTACAAACACCCTTCTAATCTCTACTTTGGGGGTATAATAAATTTAAACCCTTAAACTATAAACAGATGAAAAATTTATGTCTATTTCTTTTGTTTTCGTTCGCTTCATTTTCGCTAAAGGCCGATGCTACCGAAGACCTATTCAACGCCATCTATAAAGCCGAGTTGCCAAAGATAAAAGAAGCCATTAGTGCCGGAGCAGACGTAAACGCCCTACACAAAAACGGTTTTACGCCACTGTTGTTAAGTATGTGGTATCCTGAAATTACTGCCGAACTTATTAAGGCCAAGGCAAACGTAAACCAAGCTACACACAATAACACCTATACCCCGCTCATTTATGCCTGCATGTTCGGTTCATTTGAAACGATTATCCAATTGGTTGATGCCGGTGCTAATATAAACGGAGTTACACTCAGTGGAACAACGCCATATCTGGCCGCAGTACCTTTATATAGATTGCCAGTATTAAAATATCTGGAAGAAAAAGGGGCTGATATAAAAGCGATAAATGGTTTTAATCAAGATGCTTTGATGATTTTAGCTTCGTCACCAAAAACTGCCGCAAGTATTGCCGCTACCTACAAAACCATGGCCGACAATGTAGCGAAAAACGGTAACCCTGTACCTCCAATGATTAAAAGATTACAGGACGAAACGCTTTACAGCAATGCAAATGAAATGATTGATTACTTGGCGGGCAAAGGATTTGATTTAAATAAGCAAACCGATGTAAAAGTGCCTGATAATACCCCCGATGCCGAAAAGACCAATAAAAACCTTAAAAAACAGGGAATACACCAATCTGCCGTGTCCATTGGACTAAAAGCGGGAAATTCAGATATCATCAATACATTTTTGGCAAAGGGTGGTAATGTAGCTATATTAAAGGACAAATATCCACTTGGCTACGAGGTAAAGCGTTTTTCAAACATATTTACACCATCTACCATTACCGATGCAGATGCACTGTTTGTGGCCGTAAAAGCAGGCAACAAAGATTTGCTAAAAATATTGCTGGATAAAGGCGTTGGCGATGTAAAGCAAAAATACAAAGGTTTTGTTTCGCCCTGTACGCCCGGCACCTTGTTTAACATTGAAGGTTTTACACTTCTTATGCTGGCCGCAAACCAAGGCAATTTGGAAATATGTGAACTTTTGGTGGCGCAAGGCGCAAAAGGAATGGACAAATGTACGCTAAATATTGTGGGCAGCAGAGCCGGAAAGGAAATAGCCTGTGGCGAATATCTGACTAAAAAAGCATTAAGCTATCCCGAAGATTTCGCTACAACCGATGAGGTAAAAGCTTATCTTAAAACGCTGAAGAGATGAAATTTTTAGTTTAATTAGGTTTATGGTGTTTAAAACCCATAGGTCTTTCACCCCAAACTATATCAGCTTATTATCCCTGGCATAACGCAATAATTCCGTAGCCGAGTGGGTGTCTGTTTTACGCAGGATATTGCGTCGATGGGTTTCTATGGTATTTTCGCTAATATTTAGCTTATATGCCATTTGCGAAGAACTCAAACCTTTATCCAATAATTTAATAACCTCTATTTCGCGAAGCGTTAAACGAGGCATGTTGTTACGCTTTCTAAAACCTAATAAATGCTGCATAATTTCCGGAGAGAAATAAACCTGCCCTCTGGCTATCTGTTCTATGGCATATATCAATTCGTCTTTCCCTTTATTCTTTAATACAAACCCATCAATATTGCTATGCATTAAATCATTCAGCAATGCCGGATTATCAAACATAGAGAGCATCATCACTTTTAAGGAAGGATTTTGCTGTTTTAGCCGTCTCACCAATTCAATCCCGGTCATTTCGGGCATACTAATATCGCAGATTACAATTGCAGGCCGCACCTTTGGAATTTCATTCAGCGCTTTGACGGCACAATTACTTTCACCCACAATTTTACAATTTGTGTTTGATAGCATCAGCTTTACACCATCTATTATAAGCTGATGGTCGTCAACGATATAGATTTTCGTTTCTTCCATTGGCTGAAATTAGGGAATAAATTCATATTTGGAAGAAAACACTTTCATTTATACCAAAAAGCATCATTCCCTAAGGCCTCTGCTTTTTAATAGCTATATTTTCTGTACCAAAGCCACTATCAATTTATCATTAAATAAGGTGTTATAAAAGTAATTATTCCTTATCAGGTTGAGCCTGTCGAGGCTCTTTTTATTGCTTACACATACCAATAAGACCAATGTGCAGCCCATCAATGGCTTTTTAAATACTTTACCAAATACCAAGAAATCGGTATACAAAATACCGACAAATACCTATTGAATAATAAGGCTCTTAGTGGGAACTTTCCATCATAAAATAATTAATTACCAATCTAATAAACACATCATTTAACAAACGAACATGAACTTGAAAAAACTGTTTTTAGGCTTGCTGGTTGCAGGTCTAACTACCACAGCGGTACAGGCACAAGAGTACAAAAAAGGCGACAACCTGCTTAACGTTGGCATTGGTCTGGGCGGCGGTTTTGGTACACCTATTGGCCTTAGCTTTGAACATGGTTTCTCCGACAAGATTAGCGGTGGCGCCTATGTTGCTTATGCCAGCAGAACCGAGCCTCTTGGTGCTTGGGGGGATTATAAATATACTTATATCCTTACTGCCGCAAGAGCATCGTACCATTTCGATTTTGGGGTAGAGAAACTAGACCCTTATTTGGGTGCTATTTTAGGCTACAACATTGCTTCGGCCAAATGGAGTGGTACTGGCGCAAGTCCGGCAACAGCATCTGCCGGAGGCGTTATCTATGGTGGCCATGCAGGAGCAAGATATTTCTTTTCAGAAAAAATCGGAGCTTTTGCCGAGGTTGGATATGGTGTTGGAAACCTGAACGTGGGTCTTGCATTTAAACTGTAGTTTTACAGTCAAAACAAAAAATGGCGTCCCGATTTGTATTGGGATGCCATTTTTTATTTATCTTTTTCTAATCTTCGTAACTCTCTTCGCATCCTGCGCTTTTCACGTTCATCTTTCATGTTTTCAAAACGCCTTACATAACTTTTAACCTCTGCTTCTTTTTGTGGGGTAAAACCTACGGAATATTTTACTCCTTGAAACAAGGTTTTCCAAACAAAGTTGAAGAATGAACCCGTAGGTTTGCGTTTATAGTAAATTGGAGCTATGGTAAATTTGCCATCGGCAGAGGGATTATCGGAATAAATTATCATTGCATTGGCCAATAACGACAAAATCCCCAACCGTTTTAAGCGTTCACCATCTTTATGTTTTTTCATCAACCCTAGAGATAAATCGTTATAAACGAACTCGACTTTACCTTTTGCCCTATCCTCATTAGCTTCAATATCAAAATCGAAACGACGAATTAAGCAACTCTTGATATGTAGCATAGCCAACGGTCTGGTAATGTAGTTCAATTGCTTGCCATCCATATTTAACAGTTGTCCCTTATAAGAAAAATCGGCCTTTGGGGCAGTGGTATTGAACCTAAAGCCCACATTCAATTTACCTTGTCCCATTAAATAGCTTTCTAAATTAGCTTCAATAATAGGATTGCGCTTTTTATACTTCTGCTGGTTGGTTACGTTCATAATCACACCAGATGTATTGTTAAAACTAATCCTTCCCTTTCGATTGCTTTCCTTATCAAACTCGGCATAGCTGATATCCAATTTGTTCAGTATAATTTTTTTTAGCGTAATAGGGATTTTGATTTTTTGGAGTAGCTGATGGGGAAAGCGCCCTGTTTTGTCTTTTAACAATTTAGGATAAGAGTTATCATTAAAAACCGATAGCGAGCCATTGGCTATATTCATTTCATCAGCCAGTATTTCCCTATTTTTGATATAAACGGGCAGGTTAATGCCAAACAAATCAATATTGTTCAATCGTAACAGATAACGGTCTCTGGCGTAGCCGTTCACCTTTGCAAATTCCTGCTCAGAGTAACGAGGTTCTAACGCAAATTCTTTAATGTTCAGCTTCTTTGCCGATGCGCTAAATTCAAATTGGCTAGCCTTAATGTAGTACATGCTATCAGGCGTGGCATAGGTGTAATTATTAAGATAAACGTAGGCATCCTTCAACAAATAAAAACGGCTTTTGTCCGTTGCCGATACCGAATCAATTAGCCAATCTTTTAAGGTGATAGTGATATTGGAAATGGTATCTACATCAGGCTTGATGCCATTGTTATCTACATATTTAAAACTGGCATTTTTAAAGTCGATGGCCTTTACATGCAATGCGCTAAACATTTTTTTGATATAATCGTAAGGCGATTTTTCGGGCTGTGGCGGCTTATTTTCGTTAAACACCAACGATTTGTTTATCATGGTAATATGTGGCTTATCGAACAGCAACAAATCAATCTCCAGTTTTTTATCAAAATATATCTTAAAGGGATGAAATTTCTTGATGCTTAGCTTTTGCAAATCAATAAGGTAAAGATTGTTCGGCGCTTTTTGTTGTGCCAACAATTGCTGATACACGTTGGTATCGGGCACTAAACGCACCTTGGTTAATGAGGCATTTCCGGTTAGCGGATTTACACTTACTTTATCAAAATAGATATTGTACAAACCGTTGGTAGCCTGCTTAACTATTGCTCCAAGCTCTCGCTGTACAAATGGTTTTATTTTTACAGACACATACCAAGAAATTCCAAAAATGAGCAGCACCAAAAACACAAAAGCACCTAAAATCCACTTTAATTTTCTGTTACTTTTGAATACCGCTTTAAGCATCTTTGGGTTGGCGAAGGATTAATTAATCCCAAGATACATTTTTTATTGTTACTTCTTAATTGGTTTTTTCGGGTCGGGCATTTTTTTCATGGGTACAATACCAATACCTGCCGTTTCCCTAATTCCTTTGAAAACCGTTTTCCACATCAGGTTAAAGAAAGAAGCCTGTGGCACACGCTCATGCGTAACCTTAACCGTGCGCCCTTTTTCGCCGGGTATATTATCGTTCTTAATCAGCAAGGTATTGGCTAAAAATGATAACAAGCCTTTCTTTTTCTCTTTGCCGTTTTCATCTTCCCCAAGCATTTTAATCTTTAAATCTTTGTAATAAAAATTAACTACACCGCTAGAACCAGCACTATTTGCAGCAACTTCAAAATTAGCACTGCTTACTTTTCCGGTTTCTATTTCTATTTGCCCTAAAGGTTTAGAGATAGCATTAAGCGCCTTTAAATCAAACGCATCAACAGTTCCCTTATAACTAAAAGCTGCATTTCTTGCCGTAAGATTAAAATTGATTTTCACATTCATTTTCGCAGTACCCATTACATAGGTGGTTAAATCGGCATAAGCATGGTTTTTGGTCGAAAGACGTAAACTATCGTTAGTTAAATTACTGATTACACCGTTTAGCCCGTCTAATCTTACAGTGCCAATTTCCTTAGTTTTGGGATTGTATTCGCCATAAGATACATCTACTTTGGCTATTTTTAAGGTTTCAACAACTGTTGGAATAGGTAAGCGGTGCAAGGCCACATGCGGAAAATTTCTTGCTTTGTCTATGGCCGGCGGTGGCAGTTCTCGGTTCATAAAAACATCAACCTTTGCAGGGCCAAGATTGATTTCCCTTACATGCAGTTCACCATTGTTATTTAAACCAACATAATCCACTCCTTCTAGGTTAATTTTTTTAAAGTTCAAATCGTAACGGTCTTTTTGGGTGCTATACTTTCTGCTAAATGCTACTTTAGGATACATAGGTATCATCTTAAACCCTCTCACTTCCAAATCCTTTCCGGTGATAGAGCCGCTCAAGGTATCTAGTTTTAAGGTATACATCTTATCTTTTGTTGTCGATTGATAGCCGATAAGTTCGAACCCAATATTTTTACTATGGAAAACACGGGTAGTATCAAACTGCGCTGCCGAATCGATTAAAACATCATTTACATTTACAGAAAGGTGCTTAATGGCATTGAGTTTTCGTTTGCCATTGTAGTAATCAAAATCGGCATCAATCACCTTAATCTGCCCAACGGAGATAGATTTTAAGGTTTTAGAAATCTGCTGATACAAAGTGCGCTCATCCTTTACCGTGTCCGGGCGTTTGGGCACTTTGTGGTAAACCATATCGATGGATGGATTATCGAGAATGATAGCTTTCAATGCCACTTTTTTCTTAAAGTATGCCATTAACACGCCCACTCTTGAGATTTTTAAATGTGCTAGTTTAATGCGAAAAAGATGCGTTGGTGCTTCCTTTTTCTGTTTTAACCGCTCAAAAACAGCAGTGTCTGGCATTAGCGAGATGCTATCTAAAACAGCAGTACCGGTTAACAAATTCAAATGTATATCCTTAAAATTGATATGATACAAGCCGTTTGAGGCATCGATAACTCCCTCTTTAATTTTGGTGGTAAGCATAGGCTTCCATTTGGCACTTAAGATGAGTGCAGCAATGCCCAACAATAGTATAACTGTTCCTAAAATGCCACCAAGCCAGTACCAAAATTTGCGTTTATGGTAGAATGTGGTTTTGTCCATAAGGTTTTTCTGTTTGTATTTCTTAAGACAAAAACAAATACCTTATTGTTTTAGTTATGATAAACAGATTGTAAAATTCCTGCCATTCTGTCATTTATCATTTAATTTTTGTACTTTTGAAGCCCATAAATTATTGTTGATGATAGATTTTAAGCTTCAGGATAAAACACATGATGAATCACGCCAAGGCGAAGCGTTGGTATTGGATAAGAAAGGCGATGGAAAGAAACTGTATATAGAAAGCTATGGCTGCCAAATGAATTTTGCCGATAGCGAAATTGTGGCCTCTATTCTCTCCGAAACCGGTTTTGAAACCACACCCAATTATCAAAATGCCGATGTGATTTTCATTAATACTTGTTCTATTAGGGAAAATGCCGAGCAGCGTGTACGCAACAGGCTAAGCCAGTTTGGTGTTGAGAAACGTAGAAATCCAAAACTGGTAGTAGGCGTTTTGGGCTGTATGGCCGAACGCTTAAAATCTAAGTTTTTAGAAGAAGAAAAATTGGTTGATGTGGTGGTTGGCCCCGATGCCTACCGCGATTTACCGAAATTGATAACCGAAGTAGAAGATGGCCGTAAAGCTGTAAACGTAATCCTTTCTCGTGAAGAAACATACGCAGATATTAGCCCCGTTCGTTTAACTGGAAATGGTATTAGCGCATTTATTTCTATTACTCGAGGCTGCGATAACATGTGCTCTTTCTGCGTAGTACCCTTTACCCGTGGCCGTGAGCGCAGCAGAGACCCAAAAACCATCATAAACGAAGCTCGCCAGCTTTTTGAGCAAGGTTATCGGGAAGTTACCTTATTGGGGCAGAATGTAGATTCGTACCATTGGAAAGATGGACAAGAAATAAAAAGCAAAGCCGACGACCTACAAGATGAAATGAACACGCTCACTGGTGATGCGCTTTTGGAGGCATTGGTAAACAAAACCGATTTGCCCGAAAAACGTGGCAATCACAGCGACGAACAACTTGAAGGCAGTGTAAACTTTGCCCAGTTAATGGCAATGGTAGCCGAAATAAGTCCCGAATTGAGGGTTCGTTTTTCTACCTCGCACCCAAAAGATATTACAGACGAGGTGCTGCACACCATAGCAAAGTACGACAACATATGTAATTACATTCACCTACCTGCGCAGAGCGGAAACAGCCGTATATTAAAACTCATGAACCGCACATACGACAGAGAGTGGTATATAGACCGTGTGGATGCCATTAAACGTATCATTCCCGGTTGTGCCATTTCAACAGATATTATTACGGGTTTTTGTACCGAAACGGAAGAAGAACATCAAGATACATTGAACTTAATGGATTATGTAACTTATAGCTTTGCGTATCAGTTTGCTTATTCGGAACGCCCGGGAACGTTAGCTGCCCGCCGATATAAAGACGATGTACCGGAAGAAGTAAAACTGCGCCGTTTGAACGAAGTTATCCAGAAACAGCAAGAAGGTTCGCATAGATACATACAAAACTTTGTGGGCAAAACGGTAAAAGTACTTATAGAAGGCTTTTCTAAAAAATCTGATAAAGAGTACAGAGGTCGCAACGATGAAAATGTGATGGTGGTTTTTCCGGTTACCGATTTTGTAAAACCGGGAGAATATGCAAATGTTTTAATAGAGCGCTGCACTACGGCCACTTTAATTGGAAAGGCTGTTGATTAGTTGGTTGTTTGGAACACCAAAGTTTGTAAACTAAACCCGATAGCAGTGGTAAATTTAATGTGAGTCTGAGTTTATCGAAGACAAATTAAATTTTTAACGGATAGCGGGACTAGCGGAAACGATAAAAAGCTGAAACTGCTTTCCAAATCCTTAGATAGGCTCAGGATGGCAAATAGAGATAATACGTGATACTAAGTACCAGATACTAAAAATGGACACACAAAGCATAAAACAACGTTTCGGGATTATTGGCAATTCGCCATTGTTAAACCGGGCCATAGATACGGCAAGCCAAGTGGCTCCTACCGATATGTCGGTGCTAATTACCGGAGAAAGTGGTAGTGGAAAGGAAGTTTTTTCGCACATCATCCATCAACTAAGTGCCCGCAAACATGGTGCTTTTATTGCCGTAAACTGCGGTGCCATACCCGAAGGAACTATTGACAGCGAACTGTTCGGCCACGAAAAAGGCTCTTTTACAGGTGCCCACGAAGCCCGCAAAGGCTATTTTGAGGTGGCCAACGGCGGTACTATATTTTTAGACGAAGTGGCAGAGCTTCCGTTGGGTACGCAGGCACGTTTGTTGCGTATTTTAGAAAGTGGCGAGTATCTGCGTGTAGGTTCATCTAAAGTGCAAAAAACCGATGTAAGGATTATTGCCGCCACCAACGTTGATGTTTACGAAAGTGTACGCAAAGGCAAGTTCCGCGAAGATTTATATTACCGCTTAAACACCGTTCCGTTGCGCATTCCGCCATTAAGAGAACGTAAAGACGATATCTATCTGCTGTTTAGAAAATTTGTTTCCGATTTCAGTAATAAATACCGCACACCTGGCATACAGCTAGATAACGAAGCAATCCAAATACTTAGCAATTACAGCTGGCCGGGCAATGTGCGCCAGTTAAAAAACATTGCAGAGCAGATTTGCGTACTCGAAAAAGACCGTAACGTAACTGCACAGGCGTTGGTCAACTATATCCCCAACGAGCAGAACAACAACCTGCCAATGGCAGTAAATAACAATACCAAAGAAGATTTTTCGGAGCGTGATATTCTGTACAAAGTATTGTTCGATATGAAAAAGGATATGGTAGAACTCAAGAAGCTGGTTGCAGAAATTATCCAAAATGGCGGTGGAAACATGGCACACATTGTTGCAGATAATCCGCAATATATCAATCAGCTTTATCAAGAAGCTGATTTGAACAATTCTGCCGAGCCAACGCTTACCATCAAACACCCTTCGCAAAATATCCCTAACGATTATAACTATGCCCACGATGCCGAAGAGGTAGAAGAGTCGTTATCTCTAGTGGATAAAGAATCGGATTTGATTAAAAAAGCGTTGAAAAAGCATAAAGGCAAACGTAAATTTGCAGCGCAAGAATTGGGCATATCAGAACGTACGCTATACCGAAAAATAAAAGAGTTAAATCTTTAAGCGATGAAGAAAGTATTTTTGTTTTTAGCAATGATTCTTGCCGTAGCCAGTTGCAGCTATAAATTTAATGGCGCTTCCATACCCCCGGCAATGAAAACCATTAATGTGAGGTTTTTTGAAAATAATGCGCCATTGGTTGTACCAACACTTGCTCAAACGTTTACTGAAGATTTAAAAGAACGCATACGCACACAGAGCAGATTGAGCATTACTACAGGCGAAGCCGATGCCATTATGGAGGGCAGAATTACAGGTTACGACATTAAACCCATTGCTTTTCAGGACAATAGCAGACCTACTGCGGGACTTAACCGATTAACCATTACCGTTTCTGTAAAATACACCAACAATTTAGATACGGGAAAGGTAAAAAGCAGTTTTGAAGAGAGTTTTAGTGCTTTTAAGGATTTCGACCTGTCATCAGGAACGCTACAAAGCCAAGAACAGAACTTAATTAAAGAGGTTAACAAACAGCTGACGGAAAACATTTTTAACCGGGCTTTTGCACAATGGTAAAAGAAAAACGTTTTCAATTATTAACTTAGCGGAATGGAGCTGAACATAGAGCAGAAGCAACAATTGGAAAAACTACTTGCCAAGCCAGCCTTGGTTACGCAGGCGGATATTCCATTTTTGCAGAATCTTATCACAACCTATCCGTACTATCAGCCTTTACATTTATTGCTGGCAAAAGCCAGTAACGGTAGCGAAAATCAGCACGATACTTTCACCAAAGCAGCCCTTTATAATAATGGCAGTATTTTGCACCGCATTATAAACGAGCCACAACGTTTAAATGAAATAGAAGATATAGAGATTGTTACTTATCAACCTTGGACAAATCTTCATAAAGTAAATATCAAAACCGAAAATGCCGAAACGGAAAATCAAACGGAAACTGTTTCTGCAACTGCCACTGCTACAACCGCTGAAGATATTCCGGTTATAGAAAATCTTGCTCCTTTACCTATACCTAATGAAATCATTCCGGTTGATGCACCTCAAAACAACGAATTAACCGAAGAAAATAAAGCGGAAGAGACATTACTAGAAACTAAACCAGAAGTTGTAGAGGACTTCGATACTTCAACAAGTTCAGTACAAGATTTCGACCTGACAAACGAGAGCGTTAAGAGCGTTGAGAGCAACATTTCAGCACCGGAAATTGAAAACCTTGAACCTTTGCAAGATGAAGTGATTAAGGTCTGTGAAAAAGAGACCGAAACTCAGCCAACAAACCAAACAACCAAACAACCGAACAACCAAGCTGAAACAGACGAACAGGAAACTTTCGAAGAAATTGGGGAAATAATCTTACCAGTCGACAATTTACAGCAGCCACTAGCTGTAACACCGATAGCTCAAGAGGAGGGCATTGAAGAAATTACTGAAGATAAAGGACAAGAAGAAATTTCAGCAACGACGATAGTAGAAAACATTCCCGAAAAAACGGATGATGATATTGAAATTGCAAGCATAGCAGATACGGAGTTTTTCTCTTTTGAACCTAGTTTTAGCTCCGAACCTTTAGAAAACGAGGAATCAGAAGCTAGCAATACAGCAGATTTTTCTACCTCGACTGCGCAACAAGAGCATATTGTTAGTAAATACGACGACGACAAACTGCCTTTTACCTTTTTGTGGTGGCTGGCTAAAACACGTAAAGACTACGAGCAAACTTTTAGGCCTTTTGCCTCGCCGATAAAACATGGCATTAAGGCAACATCCGATTTACAACAGCAGTATGCAGAACATATTTTTCACATACAAGCACCATTTGAGCCAACAGGCGATGAAAAAATTGAGCAGCCAGAAAAAGAAAAACATACAAGAAAGAGCGAAATTATTGATACGTTTATAAAGAACGACCCACAGATTAAAGCGCCAAAACCAGACCAAATTAACAACGAAAACAAGGCAAAACGGAGTTCGGAAGATAATTACGATTTAGTATCTGAAACTTTGGCGCAAATTTATATCGAGCAGATGCTTTATCACAAAGCGATAGATACTTATCAAAAATTAAGTTTGAAATTTCCGGAAAAAAGCCGTTACTTTGCCGACCTTATACAATCTTTAGAAAAGAAAATTTAAAATTATTATATTATTATGTTAATCTTAGTTATTGTTTTATTGATAATTGCATGTGTTGGTCTGGGTTTATTTGTATTAATACAAAATCCAAAAGGCGGTGGCTTAGCTACTGGTGGGGCTAGCAGCAATATGTTTGGTGTACAACGTACCGGCGATGTATTAGAAAAAGGAACTTGGGTATTATTAGCCCTAATTGTTGTATTTTCATTAGCAATTACCGCCATGAGCAAAAATGGAACTACTAGCGGAACAGGCTCAAAAATTGATGAACATATCAACAAAACAGCCGCACCTTCTCCAATTGGAAGTGCTTTACCTACAAAATCTGCAACTCCGGCATCAGCCGATACTACAAAGAAATAATTTCAGTGCCAGACTTACGAAGTTTATTAAACTTCGTAAGTCTTAAAAGCAAATATAAATGTAGACTCCTTAATCTAATGGTTAAGGAGTTTTTTGTTTTTAATGGATTTCCTCCATGACAGAAATGACGACCTGACTAGTTTTGTTTTCTTGTCATTGTTGATTATTTTTATAAATTTACACCTTAAAAATACTCATCTTAAGCATTAACTATTTTTATTTGCAATAAGTATATTTTTGTTAAAAACCAAAACACAAACCAAATGAAAAAAGTATTATTAATTTTATTAGTAGCGGTAACTGCGCTAATATCGTGCAAAAAAGACCCCGAAGAAAAACTTAAAGGAAGATGGGATTTGATAAAGAGATATTCTACAGAACATATAGACAACATAATGTCTCATGAAAGCAATGAAACATTTAATGTTGGTGAAATGTATGTTGTATTTGAAAACAACAAATACAACTTATACGAGAATGGAAAATTAGATGGAAGTGGTACATTTACAGCAACAAGCAACTCAATCACCTTGACTGAAGAAAATGGACTGAATTATACTAATACTATAAAATGGAATTCTAAGAATGAATTTGTTATGTCTAGCGAGGATACAACAACTTTTAATGGTCAAACTTATCACAGTAAGGAAGAAGCTACCTTAAGAAAACACTAGTTAAAATAGAAGAGCTGTTAGAACGACTATATAATTAGCTACATAGTCTTTTTTTTCACCGTAATCATAATAAAGGTCTCGCAATCAAATAGATAGATTGCGTAAGCGTGCCGCTTGTGCTTCGAAATATACACACCACAGGCGATTTACTAGCCCCGATTGAAACGAAAAGCCCGCAAGCGAGAGAAACGAGTGCAGACTTGAAGTGTAAAGCGGGACTGACGAAAATAGATGTAGAGCACTTGCGCTTCTAATTATTTAAATTCCAACAATCAACCCGCTGTGACTTCTGTCACTCTGACACCAAAAAATTGAACTATCTTTACCCTAACTGACAAAGTAGTGAAAATTTGTCAAGCTAAACCTATTGGCATAAAAACTGATAAACACCTAGTGTTAATTTAAACATTTTAAATCAAAATAATATTATTAGAGTTATGGCTTTAAATTTAAAACCAATTGGCGACAGGATTGTAGTAGAAGCTGCTCCTGCCGAAGAAAAAACAGCGTCGGGCATCTATATTCCCGATACCGCTAAAGAAAAACCTCAACAAGGAACCATAGTTGCTGTTGGATCTGGTAAAAAAGATGAACCCTTGACTGTAAAAGTTGGCGATGTGGTATTGTACGGTAAATTTGCCGGAACAGAAATTACCCATGAAGGAAAAGAATATCTGATTATGCGTGAAAGCGATATTTACGCTGTAATTGGATAAGAGAAAAATGAGTAAATGACTGAATTTTAAATAATTAAATTCAGTATAAATCAAATTAGGCATTAAAAGAATTGAGGGGATAATATTTAATCATTCACTCATACAATCATTTAAAATTTCATAAAGAAATGGCAAAACAAGTAAAATATAACGTAGAAGCTCGTGACGCACTAAAAAAAGGTGTAGATACATTGGCCAATGCAGTAAAAGTAACATTAGGCCCAAAAGGACGTAACGTAATCATCGACAAGAAATTTGGTTCTCCGGCAATCACCAAAGACGGTGTTACCGTAGCTAAAGAAATCGATTTAAAAGACCCAATTGAGAACATGGGTGCACAAATGGTAAAAGAAGTAGCCAGCAAAACTGCTGATATTGCAGGTGATGGAACTACCACTGCTACCGTTTTGGCACAGGCTATTGTTACTGCAGGAATTAAAAACGTAGCTGCTGGTGCAAATCCAATGGATTTAAAACGTGGTATCGACAAAGCAGTTACTGCTGTTGTAGCTAATTTAAAGGAGCAATCTCAAACCGTAGGTGAAGACAACAACAAAATCAAACAAGTTGCTTCAATCTCTGCAAATAACGATGAAGTTATTGGTGCTCTAATTGCAGAAGCAATGCAAAAAGTAGGTAAAGATGGTGTAATTACTGTTGAGGAAGCAAAAGGTACCGAAACAGAAGTTAAAACCGTAGAAGGTATGCAGTTCGATAGAGGCTATCTTTCTCCTTACTTCGTAACCAATGCAGATAAAATGGAAGCTGAATTAGATTCGCCTTTTATCTTAATCTACGATAAAAAAATCAGCAACATGAAAGAATTGTTGCCAGTATTAGAAAAAACAGTTCAAACTGGTAAACCGCTTTTAATTATTGCCGAAGATTTAGATGGTGAAGCTTTAGCTACTTTGGTAGTTAATAAAATTCGCGGTTCGCTGAAAGTTGCTGCTGTTAAAGCTCCGGGCTTTGGCGACAGAAGAAAGGCAATGTTGGAAGATATTGCTATTTTAACTGGTGGTACAGTAATTTCTGAAGAAAGAGGCTATAAATTAGAAAATGCTGATTTAAGCTATTTAGGTACTGCTGAAAAAGTTGTAGTTGATAAAGATAACACTACCGTAATTAACGGTTCTGGTAAAACTGAAGATATCAAAGCTCGTGTAGGCCAAATCAAAGCTCAAATTGAGACCACAACTTCAGATTACGACAAAGAAAAACTACAAGAGCGTTTAGCTAAACTTTCTGGTGGTGTTGCCGTACTTTATGTAGGTGCAGCTTCAGAAGTTGAAATGAAAGAGAAAAAAGACCGCGTTGATGATGCTTTACACGCAACCCGTGCTGCCGTAGAAGAAGGTATTGTTGCCGGTGGTGGTGTTGCTTTCATCCGTTCAGTAGAAGCATTAACCAACCTAAAAGGTGATAACGAAGATGAAACCACAGGTATTGCCATCGTTCGTCGTGCTATTGAAGAACCATTACGCCAAATCTGCGAAAACGCAGGTATCGAAGGTTCTATCGTAGTACAAAAAGTAAAAGAAGGCAAAGCCGATTTCGGTTACAACGCCCGTACAGATGTTTACGAAAACCTAATTGGTGCTGGTGTTATCGACCCAACCAAAGTATCTCGTGTAGCGCTAGAAAATGCAGCTTCAATTGCAGCAATGTTGTTAACTACCGAAGTAGTATTGGCAGACGAACCAGAAGCAGCAGATGCAGGTCATGCTCACCCTCCAATGGGCGGCGGCATGGGTGGCATGATGTAATCTCAGAATCCCAAATAATTAAATACGAAACCCTTCAAGAAAAACTTGAGGGGTTTTTCATTTTATCCCCTTCTCTATATTGTGGCTCAATATTTGCAAAATGTAAAGACATTTATCTTTAAAAAACCGCTCAAAACGCCAAATAAACGTAGAAGCATTAATATATTCAATAAAATTTAACAACAAAAGCTGGGGAAATTACAACGCAATTAGTTGAATAATTTCCTCACGATTTAAAGAAACCATTTTAGCCAAAATTATCGAAATGAAATTTAATTTATACCTTCTCTTTTCCCTTATCATTTTAGCTTCTTACTCGTGCAAAAAAAAGCCGGGCCCCACACCAGAGCAAGAATGTACGCCAGCAACCATTAACGAAGTAATCGTTGAAGAAGCTAAATTAGACGAAAACATTTCTGCAGCTATTCCACATGTTTATATTACAACAGAAGGTGGGGCAGATATTGTAAGCAAAGACGATTACTTAACAGGTACGGTAAAAATTGAAGGAAACGGTGTAAACACCGACCTAGCGTTAGTTCCTATGACGATAAAAGGCAGAGGAAACAGCACTTGGAAATACAGCAATGGCGACCTTAAACCAAAAAGACCTTACAAAATTAAACTAGACAAAAAGGCATCTATTTTTGGTCTAACAGCTGCTAAAGAATGGGTCTTGTTAGCCAACTACCAGGATTATACCTTTATGACCAATGCCGTAGCCATGAAAATTGGACAACAACTGGGTATGCCCTACACCAATACTATTATCCCTGTTGACGTAACCCTTAATGGCACGTACATGGGCAATTACAACCTTACCCAGCAAATTGAAATAAAAGAAGGCAGAGTAGAGGTTGGCGATGATGGTGTGTTACTGGAAATGGACACCAACTATGACGAAGATTGGAAATTTACATCAACGGGATATAAATTGCCCGTAATGGTAAAAGAACCCGATATTGAAACGGATGCACAGTTTAACACTATTAAACAAGAATTTCTAAATTTCGAAGCACTTTTAAAGAGAGCCGATTTCCCTAAAAACAACTATGGAGATTATTTCGACAAACAGCAATTGGTAAACTACCTTATTGTTTGCAACCTAACGGCCAACCTAGAAATAAAGCACCCTAAAAGTGTATACATACATAAAACCAAAAACGGCAAATATACTATGGGCCCCATTTGGGATTTTGATTGGGGCTTTGGCTTAGACGATGCCCGGAAATATTTTACATATCCTGCTGATGATCCATTTTTTAAGACCAACGAAACCCGCCTTGGAGGAGTATTTTTCAACAGGTTTTTAAGCGACCCAGAAATTAGAAGCCTATATAAAGCCACTTGGACCAATTATAAAAACAACAAGTTTCCAGAACTGTTAAATTATATTGAGCAATATGCCGCAACCATTAGGGAATCCCAGGTAAAAGATCTTGCCCGGTGGAAACCTGATAGATGGCATTACGAAACAGAGTGGGCTCCGTTTGCGGCCAATTTTCCACAAATAAAAAAGGAACTTAAAACCTACATTAGACAAAGAGCCAATTACATTACTTCTTATGTAAATTGTTTACAATAGATAAACCCATCTTCGGCATTGTATAATTTACATATCTCAACTCTATTTACTAGATTTGGGAAAAACGTTGATGCTGTGGAAGACTTTTTTAAATTTCTTGGCGATAATAACAAATTCCTCACCATTGCCGAAGTAAACAAGTTTTTACTTGCCATATTGCTTTGTGGCATTATTGGTGCCGAACGGGAATACCGCAGCAAATCGGCCGGGCTAAAAACCATGATTATGATTGGCTTAGGCTCTGCACTATTTACTGTACTTTCTATAAAACTAGATATAAACAGCCACGATAGAATTGCCGCCAATATTGTTACCGGCATAGGTTTTTTGGGTGCAGGTGTAATCTTTAAAGAAGAAAATCGTGTTAAAGGCCTAACAACCGCCTGTGTAATATGGATTGTATCTGCTATTGGAATGGCCGTAGGCTCTGGTTATTTTATACAGGCCATAGGCGTAACCATTGTGGTGCTTATTTCCTTATTGGTATTTCCTTATATTGAGAATATTGCCGAACGTCGCTATACCAAGCGTACCTACCGTATTGTAAAAAAATACCAAAATAAAGATTTAGACCATTACGAACTTATCTTTAAGCAGCATAAACTTAAACCTACCCGCGGTAAACATCAATTGGCCAACGGCATTATTACCGGCACATGGGATGCAATTGGTAGCCCAACAAAGCATCATGAATTTGTAGAAACCATGTTGCAGGACGAAAGCATTATTGAGTTTGATTTTTAGGCTCTGCAACTTCATTATCCTCTTTAGTGTACAAAGTAGCAGACAGCGGATAGGTAGATTTTACTTTTAAGCCCCTTAATTTACCTCCTTTCCATTTGGGCATATTCAATACTGCATTGTACAGTGATTGTTTAATATCATCGGACAATCCTTCTCCAACATAAACATCTTCTACCTTCCCAGTTTCTGTTATAGTAATACAAACATCAATATATTTTGTCGGTCTTTTACTATCAACTTTTGGATAGGTAGAATGGAATTTTATCTTCTCCAAATAGGCCTCAAGTATATGATTGTTTCCCAAACCAAAAATTGGACGGTTAAATAAGTCAATATATCTATATTTCTTTTGGTTAAATTTCATAACGCCCTTAACCAATTTTCCTTTTTGATAGCTTTCTTCAAAAACTTTAGTTCCTTCTATATTCCTGCCTTTCCATTTTCCCTCTCTCAATCCATCGGCATAACTGCCCTCTTCTATAAAATCCTCATCAAAATAAGTTAGTGTTTCTACGGCATAGCCATTACCATCTGTTACTGTCGATTTACCTGTCGTATCGGCATAATATATAGTTTTAGAAATCACATCTCCTATAATATTTGGGATGCCATTTCCTTGAGCCCACCAGATATCGGGGGCATAATACATCTCTTTGTGTTGGTATTCTACTTTTTTCATTAGCACACCATTGTTATAAAAATGAAAAGCTGTACCTATGGGAATATTTTGATGATATTTGACCACTTTAGTTTTCTTTCCCATTTCGTTAAAAAACATAAAATCATCTTGGAGGTGCATTCTGCCATTATTAAAATAAACATTTCCAATAGACTTTATTTTGCCATTTTTATAAAATTCCCTAAGCCCAATAAAGTTGCTGCTATCGCGTACCGAAAACTCACGGATAAAGGTTACACTGGTGCTATCTTGTGCAGAACGGTCATATTTGTTAAAATAGTTGATGGTAATTTCCTGAGCCTGAGCCATTATGCAGTTCCAACAGACAAAAAGCAACGCAATTTTCTTCATTATGACAATTTAACAATAAAAGTAATAAAACAATCGTAGCTTTGTATTATGCCCAATGAACAAATTTCCGTTTTCGACATTTTTAAGATAGGCATTGGGCCTTCTAGTTCACATACGCTAGGGCCTTGGCGAGCTGCACAGCAATTTACCAATAGCTTATCGGCACAGGGCGTATTGGCCGATGTTGAACAAATTAAAATACTATTATATGGTTCTTTAGCCAAAACAGGCAAAGGACACGGAACCGATATTGCCATTTTATTGGGTTTAGCTGGTGGCGATCCGGTTACTTTTGATGTAAATGCGATTGATAATACCGTAGCCCAAATCAAAACAGAAAAAAAATTGATGCTTGCCGGGCATTTCGAAATTGATTTTTCTTATCAAGAAGATTTGATTTTTCTTTTCTCGGAAAGCTTGCCTTTTCATCCAAATGCAGTAACTTTTCAAGCACTTCTTTCTACGGGAAAAGCCATATCTGAAACTTATTACAGTATAGGCGGTGGTTTTGTGGTAAAAGAAGGGCAAGATAGTTCGGAAAAAGAATTGGTAGACTTACCATTTCCCATAGAGAAAGCGAGCGAACTTTTACATTGGTGCTTAACTACGGGCTTAAAGGTAAGCGAAATTGTAATGGAAAACGAAGCCGCTTGGCGACCAGACGCTGAAACTAAAAAAGGCATCTTACAACATTTCAAAGTAATTAAGGAATGTATTTATCGTGGATGCCATACCTCGGGCTTTTTACCGGGAGGTTTAGATGTTGCCCGTAGAGCGGCAAAACTGAACCAACGTTTAATTGGCGAACAGGTTTACCACGATTATGATAGTTGGATTATAGCTATTCGCAATGGCGGCAATGGCTTTAATTATATTTTAGATTGGGTAAGTTGCTTTGCTTTGGCGGTAAATGAAGAAAATGCTGCTTTTGGACGGGTTGTAACAGCTCCTACCAATGGGGCTTCGGGCGTAATACCTGCGGTTTTGCAATACTTTATTACTTTTTGCAATGGCTATACCGAAGATAAAATTATCCAGTTTATTGCCTGTGCCAGTGAGATTGGCAGTATATTTAAAAAAGGGGCTACCATTTCGGCAGCAATGGGTGGTTGCCAAGCCGAAATTGGCGTATCATCGGCAATGGCAGCAGCAGCTTTAACCGAATGTTTGGGCGGCTCACAACGCCAAGTATTAATGGCGGCAGAAATAGCAATGGAGCATCATTTAGGCTTAACCTGCGACCCAATTGGAGGTTTGGTACAAATTCCTTGTATAGAACGTAATACGATGGGCGCTATTAAAGCTATCACCGCTAGTCAACTGGCATTACAAAGCAACCCCGATAAAGCAAAAGTGAGTTTAGATGCTGTTGTAAATACCATGTGGGAAACTGCATTAGATATGAATTCGAAATACAAAGAAACTTCGGACGGCGGACTGGCAACCAATATCCCTATTAGCCTGCCAGAATGCTAGAAAAATAACAAAACAACTGAAGTATTAATTCTTTTTGCATGTACTCTTTGGTTCAGTAAATAAAAAACGGGATGGATAAAATCCATCCCGTTTTAACCAACATATTATATTATAAAAAAGACTATTACTGTTTCACCAATTTGGTCTTGATAGTGCTGTTACCATTTTCAAGGTACAGTACATACATGCCTGCCGAGACATTGGAAACAATACTTATACTATCTGCTCCATTGTAGTTCACACTGCCCTGTTCTACTACTGCTCCGGCTGTGTTCACTAATTTATAGCTGTATTTGCCTATGGCATTACTGTTCAAGGCTACGTTGATGGTATTACCTTTTACAGGATTTGGATAAATTTTTACATTTTCTACCGAAAGTGAAGACACTTTTACAGTTTGTATTTGAGCATATACTCTACGACTGCCATCATTATCAATCGTTACCAGGCGGTAGTAATTGTACCCAAATGAAGGATTGTTGTCTGTTGCACTGTAAGCCACCAAACCGTTGGCACTTACTTCGGCAACTTTTACAAAATCAGTACCGTTTTGCGAGCGCTCTACTTCGTAATGGTTTACGTTGTTTTCTATACCTACCTTCCATGTTAATTGAGTGCGACCATTCGCCAAAATTGCCTTAAATGAACTAATGGTTACAGGCAACACAGTTAACCATTCAATTGCGCCCAAATCTATGGTAATACCATTTGAGCGTGGATTGCCCAACAGATCCGTTTCAGCAGCAATATTGGTGTAAAGGTTATTGTCATCTTTATTTTTGTCTGTTCCGGCATCTACACTAACGCCATTCTCCAGAGGCCACAAGAAATTACCATCTGCCAAATTGGTACTGGCAAATAAAGGTGAAGGGCTGGCATTATAAATATTGCCCACTTTTATAGTACTACTCACATTAGTTGGGTTGGCCTGCAACAGGTTGTTTTTTAGCATTACTACACCGCCACCACTATTGCGCATATCATTACCCAATGCGGCCGTATTTCCATTAAATATATTGTTGTACAACTCTAACGAAGTGTAGTCAACGCTGGTATTAAAACTAATGGCACCACCTTGGTTTACGGCATTATTGCTATAAAAAGTATTGTTAACAACCGTTAGTTTCGACAAGGGAGAGGCACCATTTCCCAAGAAAATAGCCCCACCACCACCAGTAGCCGTATCGTCTCCAGATTTAGCTTCGTTATTGTAGAAAACAGAACTATAAATTTGGCCCGTACCATATACCAAATACACCGCACCTCCCCATCTGTAACTCGTATTATTTAAGAATTTAGCACTTTTTATTGTCATGGTTTCTCCGCTAGAAAAAAAGCCAATAGCACCACCGTGACTTGCATCCGAACTGTTTTGGTCAAAAATAGTATTGGCTATGTTTAAAATCCCCGAAGCCACATAAACCGCACCTCCAGCATTATTGCTGGTATTCTTTTTAAAAGTACTCCTCACTATACCTAAGGTAGTAGTAGAGCCAGCATAATAAATAGCTCCCCCCGAGTTTGCGTCCGCTTGGTTTTCTTGAAAGTCTGAATCGGAAATATTAAAATCGGAAGTACCGCTTACACGGTTGATATAGATAGCACCACCTCGATAAGATGCCCTGTTGTTTTTAAAGTTCACTTTTTCTATGACAATGGCATTACTGCTAGTAGCATAAAAATAAATGCCGCCACCACCTTGGGCAGCATCTAATGATACATTATTTTCAATAAGCAAATTACGATAAACCACATTGTAAGCCCCCCCTCCTCGTAGCGTGATACCTCCTCCTTGGCTCCTATCAAACAATAAGGAAGAGCCACTGACTGAACCCGTGGTACCTGTTCCGTTAGCATAGCCTCCGCGTATGGTAAAACCATCCATAGTAGAAGCTGCCACGGCAACGGTTCCGTCCGCTATCATAACCACATGATAAGCGTTATCCGCTTTTTTGGTGGTATAACTAGGGTCGTTAACATCTTCAATATCATCACCGTTAATATCACCGCTCAATATTGTTTTGTTTACAAGCGTGCCGTCGGGGTTAAATGCCCTTTGGTTAATATTGCTTTCGGCACCTGCAAAACCACCATATATGCTCACACCACGTTTCATGGAGAATACCCTATCACGAGGGTCGGTAGAAAGCACTGTACCAACATATGCATAATTTGTAGGCGTGTAAGTACCTGCAGCCACCCACACCTGCCCTCCCGAAGTTGAACTGGTAATAGCTGTTTGCAATTGTGAAGCATCGTAGGCATTAGCCCAACTAGAGCCGTTTTTGCTACCTGCCCCATTTTGCGTCACAAATTTTTGTGCCATTGCCCCTATGGTGAGCAGGGTTAGTGCCATAATTGTTAAAAATTTTGTAATTGTTTTAGTCATTTTCATTGTATTTAGTTAATGCTAGTTTAATCTACATACCTCCTATCGGTGTGCTTACAGTTGTTTACCAACTTTTACAGGCAATGCCGACGAATACTCAATAGCACCCAAATCTATGTTGTCACCTTGTTTACGGGGATTGCCCAAAAGGTCTGTTTCGGCAGCAATATTGGTATAAAGGCTATCGTTATCTTTATTTCTGTCTGTTCCGGCATCTATGCTAACACCGCCCTTCACAGGCCACAAGAAATTATCATTTGCCAAACTGGTACTGGCAAATAAAGGAGCAGGGGCAGCTTTATAAATGTTGCCTACCTTGTTAGCATTACCCACCTTAGTTGGGTTCTCCTGAAACAAGTTGTTTTTTAGCATTGCCACACCACCGCCACTATTGCGCAAATCATTACCTGAGGAGGCCGTATTGCCATTAAATATATTGTTGTACAATGCTAGCGAGGTGGCGGTGGTACTGGTATTAAAACTAATAGCTCCCCCTTGGTTTACCGCATTGTTGTTATAAAAAGTAGCATTAACTACTGTTAGTTTAGACATGGAACCAGCTTTACCATTTCCCAAGAAAATAGCTCCGCCACCGCCAGTAGCAGTATCATCTACAGATCTAGCCTTATTATTATAAAAAACGGAATTAGTAATTTCTCCTTCACCCAATATAAAGTACACTGCTCCTCCCCATCTGCCACCTGTATTGCTTAAGAACCTGGTTCTTTTTATTCTCATGGTTTCTTCGGCAGAAGCAAAGCCAACGGCTCCTCCATGATTAGTCTCCGAACTGTTCTGGTCAAAAGCTGAATCTTCTATATTTAAAACTCCCGAGGACATATAAACTGCACCTCCGGAATTATTAGAGGTATTGTTTTTAAAAATGCTCCTAACGATACCTAGGGCAGTGGTTTTACCTCCATAATAAATAGCTCCCCCCGAATTTGTGGCCGCCCGGTTTTCTTGAAAACGCGAATCGGAAATATTAAAGCCAAAACTGCCACCTATACGATTGATGTATATGGCGCCACCCCGATAAGATGCCCTGTTGTTCTTAAAACTCACTTTTTCTATGGTAAAGGAATTATCGCCCGTGGCATTAAAATAAATGCCGCCACCGCCCTGTACGGTATCAAAAGCCTCATTGTTTTCGATGGTCAAATTATTATACTTAACATTATATGCACCTCCTCCACGTACAGTAATGCCCCCTCCTCTGTTCCTATCAAATAATATACTAGAGTTATTGGCTGTTGCTGTGGCACCTATACCATCTGCATAACCTCCGCGTATGGTAAAACCATCTATTACAGAAGCCGCTGCGGCAACAACTCCATCTGCTATTATAACCACATGATAAGCGTTATCCGCTTTTTTGGTCGTATAATTTGGATCGTTAACATCTTCAATATCATCGCCGTTAATGTCGCCGCTCAATATCGTTTTGTTTACAAGCGTGCCATCGGGGTTAAATGCCCTTTGGTTAATATCACTTTCGGTACCTGCAAAACCACCATATATGCTCACGCCACGTTTCATTAAGAATACCCTGTCACGAAGGTCTTTAGATACTTTATAAGGTTTACTTGCGACAGCTTCGTACAAGGTTGTTGATGGCAAATAAGTACCTGCGGCCACCCATACCTGTCCGCCCGAAGGCGACTCGGAAATAGCCGCCTGCAACTGCAAAACGCCATAGGCATTGGCCCATGATGAGCCATTTTTGCTGCCTGCTCCATTTTGTGTAACAAACTTCTGCGCTAATGCCACTGACGAACATAGCATACTAGACAGCATAAATAAGTAAAGTTTTTTCATAACAATTTTAGGTTTCAGGTTGAACAAAAAGGATTAATGAGCTTAACGGTGCTACCATTATCCAGCGATATTGTTTGCTTTAAAACAAAAATAATGGCAGGTACTTAGTTAAAATAGAATATTATTAGCGTAGCCTGCCGTTTCTCAAAAATTTTTCAGCTGCAAAACTCTGTCTTGATAATTTAGCTTTGAGTTTCTTGTCAAAACAATTTCAGCAACTGCAACGCTAATTTTGTTCTATTTTGCTAAAACATAAACAGGTAATTTTACAAGGTTACGTACATCTAGACCACAATTTTTAGATCCATTATAAGGTCAAGAAAGACTGATGATGTAGCCCCTGTTTTATGAAACGCGATTATAATTCGTTCATTCTTTATAGGTTTGTAATAGTTAAGGAGATAGACAATGGCAAGAACTTTAGAAATTGGCCAATATTCTGGAACAAAAATTAAAGAAGCTGTACAAGCCAACTTTACTTGCTCCGTTACTACTTATTATTCAACAACATTTGACCACACAAGACATTACCATCCCAAAACCCATTTAAGCTTTGTTCTGGCTGGCGGATGTGAAGAGCAAAAAAAATACCGCTATAACCGTACACCTCTATCAACCACATTTTATTATCCTGGAGAAGAACATCAGATCAATCATATCGCCAACAAATCAGTACACGTTAATATTGAATTTGATGATAATTTTTTTAATGATATCATTAGCGAAAATTCAATCGCATCGGCCTGTAAAAATAGTTTGTCGTTACCTTTTTTAATGACAAAAATTTATAAGGAACTGTTATTGCAAGATGATTTCAGTAATATTGGGATAGAAACTTCGGTCTTATCTTTGTTTGATGCTCATCAGCAAATCTTAAATCTAAAACAGATTCCCCTATGGGTAGTTATAGCCAAAGACTATATATGGGAAAACTGGAATACTAACATCTGTCTTGATAATTTGGCTTTGGTTTGCGGTGTTCATAAGATTACTATTTCCAAGTATTTCGCAAAATATACCGGTAGCACCCTGTCTAGTTACCAGCGATTAATACGGCTGATACATGCCGCAGATATGATAAAATCCAACAAATATTCCTTAACAGAAATCGCTTTTATATGCGGTTTTGCAGACCAAAGTCATTTTATACGCTTTTTTAAAATGTTTGCAGGTTTTTTACCAAAACAATTTCAGCTACTGCAACGCTAATTTTATTCTATTTTACCAAAACGTACAAAGATACTTTTGTAATAATTACCAATTAATGGACAATGTATGAAGATAATTACAAACGATTTAATGCCAAAAGCAAACGGACATTATAGCACAGCTATTGTTTCTAACAACAATTTATACGTATCGGGGCAATTACCTATTTCTACCGACGGAATTCACCACCAAGAAGAAAGCTTTGAACAACAATTTGATGTTGTATTTCAAAACATCAAGACTATTTTAATGGCATCGGGCTCATCGTTAAATCAAATTGTAAAAGTAACGGCTTATATCAGCGATGTACAGCTTTGGCCAAAATTTAATGCTCTATATGCCAATGTTATGGGAGAACATAAGCCCGTAAGAACCGTTGTACCCGTACCAGAGCTACATTATGGCTACAAATTAGAAGTAGATTTAATTGCAGAAATTTAAAATATAAAATGAAAACAGAACTGATCGAAGCCTACGAACGTGTAAAACCATATATTCATAAAACGCCTGTTCTAACATCAACTTTGTTAAATGAAATAGCAGGCTGTAAACTTTATTTTAAATGTGAGAATTTTCAAAGAATGGGCGCTTTTAAAATGCGTGGCGCAACAAATGCCCTTATGCAATTGAGCAAAGAGCAACAAGCAAAAGGAGTGGTCTCACATTCTTCAGGTAATTTTGCACAGGCTTTGGCATTAGCGGCCAAAAGCTTGGGAATTACCGCATACATTGTAATGCCCGAAAATGCACCAAAAGTAAAAAAAGATGCTGTAAAAGGCTACGGAGGCATTGTAGTAGAGTGCCCCCCTACCAACGAAGCTAGAGAAGCGTATGCGCAGCAGCTTGTAGATGAAAAGGGACTAACATTCATCCATCCATCCAACGATATAAATGTAATTTTAGGGCAAAGTACTTCGGCCAAAGAACTTTTGGAAGAAGTAGAGGGCTTAGATTATATCCTAACACCCGTAGGAGGCGGCAGCTTGGTTTCGGGAACTATTTTGGCAGCACAAAATTTTTCGAAAAACACTAAGGTTATAGGATGCGAACCTAGTGTAGTAGATGATGCCTACCGATCTTTAAAGTCGGGAAAAATAGAATCTAATAGTAACCTGAATACCGTTGCCGATGGGTTAAAGACCCACTTGGGCGATGTTAATTTTCCAATTATTAAAAATGGTATCGAGAAAATTATCTTGGTAGAAGAACAGGAAATTATTGATGCTATGCAGTTGATTTGGGAAAGGCTAAAAATTGTGATAGAACCATCGAGTGCCACAGCCTTTGCGGGATTGTTAAAGGAGCGTGATTATTTTGCAAACAAAAAAGTAGGCATTGTTTTATCTGGTGGCAATGTAGATTTAAAACACCTACCATTTTAAGAAACTGATTTAAAAAACTCAATTTCAACTTAAACGGACAGCATTTGGCAGAAATCCCAAAACCTTGTTCAAAATAAAAGAGGCTGTCCGAAAAGTCAAAAAACCACCGTCATTTCGACGAGGAACGAGGAGAAATCTCTTTCAGAAGTACTTCAAAAGGAGATTTCTCACTATACTTTGTTCCGTTTCGAAATGACGACCTGACTTTTCGGACAGCCTCTTTATTTATTTGGTGGTATCCTATTTTATAACCTCAATTCGATTATTAATATGGGTTAATATTGCCTTAAAAGCAGATGCTGAAATAAATCCGATAGCTGTCGAATCAGCATGACAAACCGGCCATCTAGCGTCACCCTGAATTTATTTCAGGGTCTACCATGCTAGAAATACGATATACAACTAGAAATCAACTAAATAATATCTCTGAGGTTTATACAACCTCCCACATTATCACGCCACAAAGTTATTCCCAATAAACCTAATGGTCGGTAGTTTTTATAGCTGTGGTATTTAAGCTTCGGATACTAAGGTTACGGGTCATAACGGTACCGGCATTCAGTACGCTATTCATGTGGAATATTTTGATATTGGAAGCATCTCTTAATGACCTTGTAAGATACCAAGCCCCGTTGTCGCTGCCCAAAGCTGCCCATGCTGCAAGCCCATTTCTATAACTCCCGTTTGGTGCCGAAAATCCGGTAATATTATCATCGGTACGCCCAGCAATGGGGTATATTTGCTCCCCTGTGCTATAATTGATGAACTTGCGCAACCTTGGCATAACACCTATATAAGTATTAAGCGACGTGGCTTGGGCAACGGTTGGCACGATCCAGCCTTGGGGCGATATATTATCAGCAATAACATCGTTTTCAACAGCAACTCCTGCTTCGGCATTACTGGTAAAACCACCTATTGTCCAATACGAATATAACAGTCCGTAGCGTTGACGGTTTGCAACAGCTGCCGCATCAGTTGATGTGCCATCTACATAGTTATATATACAATAGTTAGGAACTTTACTATCAACGGTGGCATTGGTTGGAATGGTCGCAAAACCTTTATTGCTATTGTAGTACGTGGTATTTAGGTTTTTGCCCATCCAATATTGGGCACCAATTTTTACAATGGGATATTCGTTGTGCTCACTGCCCCGCACATCAACAATAAGCTGCGGCACTACGGTTGTAGCTTTGCTACCGGGCACTTCCTCGGGCCCCATGCCCACATCGCCGGGCATATATACTTTGGTAACCGGGCTGGTCTGTGTACCTGCAACATATCCTGATATTTTGTTACCAGCAATATCAAAAGATACCGTACCACCATGCACTGCTCCAGTAGGTGCCTGATAATTGAATGTTACATCTGTCAAATCGGTGTTTTGCAATACAATTTGTGCTACATAGCCCTTGTTTAGTGCCACTACATCGTTTTCTACAGGATAAATCACAATGGCCTGCGCATTAACTTGGTCTATTGCCCTTAAAAACTCTTTGGTAATTTGCGCCACTTGCTTGCTACCGTCCATCACTTTGTAAACACTCGAAGCACTAAAATCGGGAAGTTCGATGATATAAGGTGTTAAACCGCCGCGTCCCTGATACAAGTTAATGAACGAAGTAACGGTTTTACCAGAGATTTTTCTTTTTGCCGTAACGGTAATCAACGCTTCTCTTGCTGTATTTAATTCGTTGATTTTTACAGTTATATTAATCTTTTCGTTTTCGGTAAAGATAGACAGCCAACCCTGCGTTCCATCTTCTGCCGTAACTACGACATCCGTTAGTTCGTTAAAATTGCCAATGTTTACCACCGATGTAGAGTTGAGGTACCGCACCGGAACATAGGTTTGTGACAGGTTGATACCGCCCTCGCTATCTTGATATACCAAGATTTTTTGGGTGTAATTTTCACTGCGGATAACAATATACGATGACCTCGCTTTACCAGATGTATTGCCATCTACATATACATATATTGACGACCGCCCTGGTATAATCTCTTGCGTAAGCCACGTATCCTGCGATGGCGAATAGATGTGCCAACCGTTGCTTTTTCCGTTGATTGGAATTTCTAGCAACTGCGATTGTGCGCCGTTATCGAAATTCAGGGAAATATCATCCAAACGGATTTCATCTGCATTGCTTAGCTCCTTTTCTTTTTTGCATGACATTATTGCCAAGGCAAAAAGAAAAATTAATTTTAAAAACTGCCTTTTCATTGTCTGTTATTAGTTTCTTTATATTCAACTATTCTTCTTATTTCTGTTTGTTATTTATAAACACAGCTAAAGGGTATCGTATCCCGGGTTTTGCTGGTCGCGGATAGCCTTGTTGGCTTCCAGTTCCCTAAGTGGTATGGGATAGATGACCTGTATGCGCCCACTCGTTTTTCCGATACCAAAAGCAATGGTTCTCTTGTTTGCATTTTCCAAAAGTTCGGGCCGTTGGAAACTCTGTCCACGGCGAAAATAGTCCCAATAGGTATGCCCTTCCAGCATAAGTTCTCTTCTGCGCTCTGTATATACCAAATTTTTACAGGCTTCTACATCTGTGGTTTTAAAGCCGCTGTCTTTTACACGTGCCTGTCGTATATAATTGTAATACTTTTCAGCTGATGCTATATCTACATTGCTACCACTTAAATAGGCTTCGGCAAGGTTCAGATAAATTTCAGGGAGGCGAATTACAGGAAGATTGTAAACGTGATGATAAGTTTCGCCCACATATTTCCGGTAACCCTTGTAATTTTTGTTGGCAATGCCCAAATCGCACACCAAATAACCTCTTACATCTGCTACGCCGTTAACGGTATTTTGCAATAAACTGATGGTGGCCGGAAACAGCCCGTAGGCCGCATTGCCTATATTTTGCGAAACTTGGCCATCGTTGGCGGCACCGGGATTGTTGTAAGTTGGTTTTCTCACCAAAGAGTTGAGTGCCGTGGTAGAAATATTATCGGTTAAGCTATAAACCAGTTCCCATATATTTTCGGAATTGAAAGATTTATAGTAAGACGTTTTATAGCTTTCGTAGGGGATTAAACTATAAGCGCCCGCCGCTGTTAAAGCTTCCTCGCCCATACTAATTACATCGTTCCAACGGTTTTGATAAAGATATAACCGGCTTAACAAAGTACATACGCCAACATAGTTAATATGCCCCAAGGGCGAAGTTTTGTCTTTTAACAAGGCTTTGGCGGCCAAAAACTCATTTTCTATATATTGATAGGTTTCTTGTGCCGTTTTCCGCCTAATATTATAATTAAGGATATTGTTTACCATATCCATATTTTCTATAATAGGCAGCCCAAGTGCATATTGCTCGCTATATTCTTCTCCTCCGGGCACCGAGAACCTCGGCGGATAGGCAAACAGCCGCATAAGGTCAAAATAAGCCAGTGCCCTAAGTGCCTTGCTTTCACCTACCATAACCTCTTTTTCACTTGAGCTAAGCCCCTGTGTTTTATCTATATTTTCTAATAGTGTGGTGGCGGTACGGATGCTTTCGTATATGGTAATCCATAAATTAGAGCCTTGACCGGTTGCCGTTGTGGACTCTGCATATCTGTTTTCACGCTCAAATATATCGCCGCTAGACTGCCTAACAAAAAAATCAAATCCTTTCGCTGCTTCATAGGCGTACATATTACGACCGTAATACTCCGTTTTGGTAAAGGAATTGTATATGCCATTAAGTAATGCTTTGGCTCCCTCTGGTTTTGTGAGGATAGTTTCGTTGTAATCGGTATATGATTTCTTATCCAGAAAATCTTTGCAGGAAGAGAACACCGAAGCAAAACATATAGCTAATAGAATGAATAGATTTTTCATGTGATGTTTCTTTTTGAAATTAAAAATTCATGTTCAATCCAAGTGTAAATGTGGTTGCGGTTGGATATTTTATTGCCGCATTAATACTTCCATCAAGCTGCAAATCGGGGTCGTAGCCTTTTAGTGCCGTCCATACCCATAAATTTTCTGCTTGACCATATAGTGAAACATTATTAATACCCAACTTGCGGAACGTAGCCGATGGAAAACTATAGGCCAGTTTAATGTTTTTGAGCTTCAGATAATCTCCATTGTATAGATATCTTGTAGATGTTCCCGGCGAAAGCTGCCCATTGATACGTATCCTACTGGTAGCATAAATATTATCCGGAGTCCAACGGTCTAGCTGGCTTACGTCCAAGTTGTAGTCCATCGATTGTCCGTCCATGCCAATCCTCGTTGCCTTTCGCCCATCAAAAATTTGGTGTCCCCATCCGTAGGTTAAAAGTGTAGAGAGTTCCCATCCTCTGTAATTCCAAAAACTGCTAAAGCCTCCAGTTGCTGTTGGTATACCTTTGCCCACAATGCGCCTTGCCGAAGGATAGTCCTGGTTGGCAATAATTTTATTTCCGGCATTGTCGTAAGCATAAAACAAAACTTGCCCGGTGTTTGAGTTGATGCCCGCAAATTCATTCATATACCAAGAAGCGACACTTCCGCCATTTCGCATAATGGTGTAAGTAGCAATAATGTCTTGTTCTAAGCCATAGTATTTTGCACTTAGCGTAGCTATATTAGCTTTAACATTCCACTTAAATAATTTATCAATTATCTTTGCGCTTACATCTGCTTCAAACCCTTTGTTCAATATACCTGCCGATGTGTTCATGAGCATGGTATTGTAGCCCGAAGTGTTTGACACCGGCACATCTTGCAACAAATCAGACGATTTTCTTTGATAGTACTCTGCCGTAATTTCTATTTTGTTTTTGAACATGCCCAAGTCCACTCCAATATTGAACACCTTGTTTTTCTCCCAACTTAGGTCATAAGTAGCCCGGTATGTTTGGAATAATGCGTGTTCTGCATTGTATCGGTCGGTAGCGTTAAACAAGGTTTGCCAACTGTAATGGCTAGAGGGCAAGGTGCCGTTGTAGCCGTAGCTGCCTTTAAATTTAATATTATTGAATATCGGTTTAATTGCTTTTATCCAAGCCCAAGGTTCGTTTGTAATACGATATGCCCCAGATACCGACCAAAAATTGCCTGTACGGTGCTCGGGCGAAAATTGCGACGATTTATCCTGCCGGAAAGACCCTCCTATAAAATACTTATACCTATAAGAATAGTCGAATTTTGACACGAGGGACACCATCGAATAATCGTAACCGTCGCCAACCCAGTCGTACACTTCGGCTCCTGTAGAAAGTACGGGTTTTTCATCGGTCATAAAGTTTGAAACCGATATCGATTTCCATTTCCGCTTAAAATCAACCAATTCTAATGCAGCCAGTGCGCTAAAACGGTGGCGATTGTTAATAGTGTAGTTAAATTTTAGGGTGTTTCTGTTGGTGAGTTTTGTTCTTTGCGTATCATAGTTGGTTAAATCACCATTGGTAATATATCCCGTTCCAAATGCTTTGCTAAAATAGTCTTCACGTTCGCCGGTAATATAAATTTGCGATAAATCACTGGTAAAATCTAGCCAAGGCGTAAAATTGATACGTCCCCAACCAAACATAGACAGGTTAAACTGCGGACGCACACGACTGTTATCGTAGGCACTGGCAATGGGGTTGTGGCTTCCGTTCAGCAAGTTGTTTGGAAATGTGATGTTATACGAACCATCTTCCAAGTAGGCAGGCACTACTGAAGGGACAAGCATTGCTGCAGAATGGGGCACATTGTAGGCCGTACCATTTGTTAACGGTCCCGATTGCCCTGTACTACTAATGGAAGTGGTTAGCCCCCAATTAATTAATTTCTTTCTGTCATCGGCGTTAAGGTTAAAGCGCAGGGAATAACGTTTTAAGTTGCTATTTACCACAATACCTTCTTGGTCCAGATAACCAAGGGACAGCAAATATTTAAGGTTGGAGCTACCGCCATTCATGGAAAAATCATACTGCTGAAACCTTGCCACACGTGTAATTTCGTCATACCAATTGGTATTGGGCAGTTTGTCGGCATCGTCGCCCCAAAAATCGTAATTATAGTAGGTACCATCAGGCTTTTGCAGGGCATAATAATTGTTGAAATCTTGTTGTGCCAACTTTTGCCATTGGTAATAGTTAAGGCCGTTTAAAAAATATCCGAGCTTATTATGGTACAAATTGTCCAGATTAGCCTTAAAATCGCCACCTTGGTCCTGTACCAACCTGTGCAGTTGCCCTTCTGTCCATAATTCTTTATACTGTTCGCTACTTACCAATTGGGGTTTTACCGCAGAAAATATACTGGATACCCCACCTTGGGCAGAGAAACTATAACGCAAACGGTCTGAAGCTGTTCCCTGTTTGGTAGTGATAACGATAACGCCATTGGCTCCCTGCGACCCGTAGAGAGAAGCTGAAGCAGCATCTTTAAGCACGGTGATACTGGCAATGTCTGCCGGATTGATAGTGGCCATTGGACTGGAAGCTGCACCACTGTGCCCCGAACTATTGTCTTGGTCAAAAACAACACCGTCAATTACATAAAGTGGCTGACTAGAAGAGTTCATAGATCCAAAACCCCTCAACCGTACCTCCGCAATATCTCCCGGCTGCCCAGAACTAGCCACCACTAAACCGGGCGATAAGCCACTCAAGGCATTTTCAAATGAACCAACAGGGCGATTGGCAATTTCGTTGGATTGGATAACATTGGCCGAACCCGTGTATTCGTCCTTCTTGATGTTACCATAACCAGTAATTACCACTTCTTCCAATTTTTGTTCCAACGCCTCCAACACTACATCAATCTTTGTTCTTTGCTGAACTTCAATGGTCTGCGGTTTCATTCCCACAAAGCTAAAGGTCAGTTTTAAACTAGCCCTACCCGTTACCTTGATTGAATAAACTCCATCTTTGTTAGCCGTTACAAGGTTGTTTGTTCCTTCTTCTTTAATGATGGCACCAAATAATGGGGTATTATCTTGGTTATATACATGACCTGTTATTTCCATCTGCTGTACCGTTTGCACAGGTAATGTGTTAGTTACTTTTGCCGACAAACCGTCCCCAAAAGCAATTACAGTAATAAGCAAGATACTGAAAATCAGTGTTTTTAGCCCGAGCATATATTTTTGTCGGCGGCGGCCAAGCACTGTATATTTGTCCCTTATTAATATCATCTTTAATTAATTTTCATAGGTTTTACTTTTCGAAAATGATATGATAAGCACCTATGTTGGTAACATCCTCATTGTTGAATACCTTTAAATGTCTTTTATCCACATTATTGGGTGTGTTTTCATCTTTTTCAATTTCCTTGCTGCGAACATTAACATTACCAAATATCATTGGCGGAGTACCATGTCCTGCATCGGGCACTTCTCCAATAGACCAATTAAATTCGTACCCCTTTTTTTTGGCAATAACCTGCGAAGCATTGAAAAATTTCCAAGCACGGTCGTATCTATGTATCCCCTGCACAGCGTAAACATGGAGTTTTGGGGATTTGGCCGTTGCTAATTCCGTATCCTTAGTGCCAATTAAAATGGTTAGTTTTCGTTTAAAAAACGGCACCAAATATTCGTCGGTAGCAAAGGGAGTACCATATAGCGAGTAAGGCCAACCCAAAGTGATGGTTTCATCGGGATAGGTATAATTGCCAGGGTTTGCGGCCACAGCTTTGCCAACACGTGCATTGGGGGTCATTAACAAATACCTTTGCACAAATTGCCCACCGGCAGAGTGGCCAAACATATCATAAACTTCAGCCGTATTGCCCGTACATTTCTTAAAGTAATCAAATAAATGCTCTATGATGGCATACGTCCACTCCTCTTTAGGTTTAAGTATAAATTCGCTAGCTTTTTTAGATACGCCACCAAACTGATAGTCGTTTTCCATCCATTTATTTTCTCTCGAAAATTCGGGAGATAATACAATAAAGCCATGCTCTTCGGCCAAATTTCGCCATACATTCCGCTGAAAATAACCACTCCGTTCATCGCCGTGCATAGAAAACAGTACTCTCATTTTTTTGATATTGCCCCGGGTTGGGATGTAGTAGAATAGCGTTATTGGTTTCTTTATTGGGCCATAACCTGTATATTCAAACGAGCCTGCCCCTCGTTTAAAAGGATTGTCTTGCTGCTGCGCAAAAAGAGGCAAACTTGCTAAAAGACCATAGACAAGGGCAAATAGTAAAATTGCTTTTTTTATCATATTGTACTAATTTTTAGGTTTACTTGAATATTAAATCAAATGCACAGTTTTTACCTGTGTTAGCAATATCTGCTGGATTAGGCACAGCCCTGCCATATACCATTCTGACAGTAGAATGTCCGGCCTGTTCAACTTCTGTAATCTGAAAATGGTAAGGCACATGCTTCTCTTGTGCAATACGTTTGGTTTCTGCATAAAAGAACCGTCCTTTCTCCAAGCGGTACAGTCCCTGTGCATCAGCGGCGGGGCTTTGTGGAAGACCAGGATCATCAACATCAACATCTAGCTGCCCCAATTGTATCCATAGTTTTTTGGAAAAGAACTGGGCAAGTGCAGCATCGGTAGCAAACGGGCTGTCTTTAACCGAATAAGGCCAGCCGTACACTTTGTTGTCTGTACCTATAATGCCATCTGTATATGGAAAAGTCCACGAACCGGGATTGGCGGCCACAGCTGTATTAACACGTGCATTGGGCATGGCCAACATAAAACGCCCCACAAATTGCCCTCCGGCAGAGTGCCCGAAAATATTGTAGGTAGCGGCTTTGCTATCAGTTTCTTTTTTATAGTAATCAAAAAGAGCTTCTATAGATTGGTAAGTCCATTGTTCTTGGGGGTTCAGTTGCTTAAATGCACTGGTTGCATATACGCCCCCAAACTGGTAATAGTTCTCGTTATAGCCACTGGCAAACGAATATTCGGGGGCAATTACCACAAATCCGTTGGCTTCGGCAAAGTATTTCCAAGCATTACGCTGTATGGTGCCGTCCCTATCCGAACCATGCATGGAAAACAGCACAGGCATATCGGCTATGTTGCCATTGGTAGGGATATAATAATATACGGTAATGGGCTTGTTGGCCAAAGGAGCATATTTGGTGTACACAAATGAACCCTCGCCCCGCTTCACAAAAACACCATCTTTGGGCGATTTAGAAGGTGGAATAATTTCTTCTACACCTGTTCCTCCCTTGTGAGAACACCCCACAAAGCCACCACAAAACAGCAACAGGATATTGCTCCAAATGAATATTCTCCCTAACCGAATAGCATACTGCCCCATATTAATCCTGTTCAATTTTTTGTATTTCACCAAACTTTTAAGTGTGCTTATATCCTAAAATCCCTACTAGTAAATCAAAGCTCTTTTTTACCGATGATATAGCAACCCGTTCATTGCAAGAATGTACACTTTCTATTTTCGGCCCCATTGAAATGACGTCCAAATGGGGATATTTACTTTTTATCATGCCACATTCCAAACCTGCGTGATAGGCTGTGGTTCGGGGCTGTTCATTAAACAAACGGGCATATACATTTTTGGCGATGTCCAATATCATCGATTCTGCAACGGCTTCCCATGCAGGATAAAACCCAACCTCTTGCATCTCGAAATGATATTGGTGAAAATAAGCTCGCAACGAAGCGGAAACCCTAGCCAATTCGCTATCTTTTAGCGACCTTACCAAGATATGGATATACAAACGACCTGCCCCGACATCTAAAATAGAAAGGTTGCTCGAGGTTTCTACAACATCTGCAAATTGGGAACTGGTATTGTACACTCCATCTGGCAAGCGATAAATACACTCCAACAAATCTTTTTGTATTTTATTTGGCAGCACTTTTTGCTCCACGTTCTTTTTCTCTACCGCCCTAATGGATAGGTTATCAGCATTTTTTCCAATGCGTTTTATAAATTTTTCCTTTAGGTCTTCTATACACGAAAAAAGGATGTCCACTTCGTGAGGTGCAACAAAAACCACCGCCTTGCTGATACTAGGTATGGTGTTGCGCACATTTCCATCGGATAGGGCATGTATGGCGAGGTCGGTTTTTCTCGATATTTCCAATAGCAGTTCGGCCATCACTTTGCTGGCATTACCAACTTTGCAGTGGATATTTAAACCAGAGTGCCCACCCTTTAGCCCCGATACGGTAATTTCATAGGCCACTTTTCCGTGAATAGCTACACTGGTATATGTTTTGGAAACTGATAAGTCTACACTTCCTGCACAGCCCAAGGTAAATTGGTCATCATGTTCTGTATCGAGATTTATCATTACCTTTCCCTTTAGCCATGTTTCGCTCAGTTGTTTTGCCCCAACCATGCCAATTTCTTCGCAGACGGTAAAAAGAAGTTCCAAATTGGGATGTGGGATATGTGTTGAGCACAACAAGGCAAGTGCCATGGCTACACCAATGCCATTATCGGCCCCTAAAGTTGTTCCTTTTGCCTTAAGCCAATCTCCATCTACGTATAAATTGATGGCATCGTGGTCAAAGTCAAAATCAAGACCGTCTTCTTTTACCTGCACCATATCCAAATGGGATTGCAGAACAATTGTTTCTTCCCCCTGCAGTAGAGGACTACCAGATTTGTACACCACTATATTGCCGATTTGATCTCGGGTATAACTCAAATTGTACTGTGTAGCAAGATTTTCAATATAATCTACAAGTTGTTGCTCTTTACCCGATCCTCTGGGTATCTTGCTAATTGCAGAGAATTTTTCCCAAACCTCTTGTGGTGCTAACAAATCAATTACTGGGTTCACTATGTTGATTATTATTTTACGATATTAATGGAGGTATTGCTTAAATCTTGATGGCAGTTCGCCCATATATAGCTTAAAAGTTCGGATAAAATGGCTCTGGTCTGAGAAACCACACTGAAAGGCTATTTCTGTTAAAGACAGATCTGGCAAGTCTCTTAACATCCTTAAAGCTTTTTGTATTCTTAGTTTGCGCTGATACTCGCCAAAGGTGCAACCAAAAAACTTAGGGAAATATTTTGAAATTGTAACGGGATGGACATTTCCAACATACGACAATTCCTGAAGTGAAATTTGAATACCTGTTAATTGAGCCCTTAAAAATTCTTCTATCTTATCAATCCAATCGGGCTTATATAAATTACTGCTTCTTAATTCTTTGCTGAAAAGCAGTCCGTTAACTATCATCTCTACGGAAGTTTTAGAGAAAACATCTCCAATTTTGATTTCCTGATACATCTTTGGCATGAGAAAATGAATATCTGGCACCCTTTTGAGGTATGAGTACAGATCGCCTTCCGAAAAATTACTTCTCTTCAAAAGGCTTTCCTCAATTTCTAACTTGAAGTGCCTTGAATATTCTTTTACTTTTTCAACAGCGTGATATTCTCCCGAATGGTAAAAAGTTATACTGCCCGGAAGCAGCTCATACAAATCTCTTTTACGCTCCGTCAGTCCACCGTTTAGCACCATACTCAAATGTGCATTTTCATGATAGTGCCTATTACTGTTGAAATTATTATGATTATAGACAGTTTCTGAGCAAACGAAACCATCCAGTTCCCGAAAACCAACCACATTTCCCGAATACTCTCCTTTGTTTAGTTTTATCATAACAAGCGATTTTTTACCCTCCAATATATCGACTTCTATCTTGTGCCGATATAGTATGTTCTCTTGAAGTTACTACCTCATTAACATAAATTTTTAATTCATCATTACAAATGTAATCACAGGCACTTAGCTAAAATAGAATAATATTAGCCTAACTCATTATAAAACAAAATAATCCTAGAGTAATAAAAGGCTCTATTAAGACTTTTTAGATAGCCCTGACACACGGGGTTGAAAGGCATAGCATTTTTTATAAACGGGGCTTGCTGCAAACTCCTAATGGAGCTAACCTTTGCGATATGATGTAATGATAATGCTAAAAAAGTTGTCTCAGACTTGATTATATTTTATACATTCAAATTAAAACTTGATGTATATAGACCCCATGTTATTCCCTTTTTCATTGTATTGCCATTTTGGCCCTTCTTTTAACAAACGAACAGCCTCGTCGTTCATTTCTTTAGTTTGTCCTTTTAGCACCTTAATATCGGCCAGAGAACCATTCTCTTTAATTATAAAACTCAACCGAACCAATTTATCGCCATTGGCAAAAAGTTTATTATTCTGTTTGAGATAATCTTCATAAGCAGGCCAACCACCATCAGGATAATTTTTAGTAATGGAATAACTTTCTGCAGTTTTACCGTTCAATTTATCCGTCAAACTATCTTTAAATGTATTTTCTGCCCCTTTAACCACTATTACTTCACTTAAAGCAGAGCTTTTTTCTTCCAACTGCACATTAACCTTTTCATTGGCTTTTACCTCTACATTTTTTTTCGCATATCCAATAGAGCCAACTTCTAAGGTTGCCTTCTCTCCTTCTTTGTTGGCAGGCAAAGAAAATTCGCCACTTATATTTGTAATTGCCCGTAAATCGTTACCAACCATTTTAATCTCCGCTCCCGGAATTGGCTTACCATTTATATCTAATATCAAGCCTTTATACACCTTAGCATTTGATGTTTGTATTTGAATATCATCAACTTTACTATCTAGAGCCTGCACCGGAGAAGAAGGAGCTGAAGTTGAAGGCGCAATCATCAACACTTGTTCTCCGTTCAATTTACTTTTAATACGGGCTTGGGTATTTTCTTTCTGTTGCAGCTCGAGTGATTGCGCAGCTAATTCTGGTTGGAAATTATTTTTAGCGATTATCTGGCTACCTTTAGATACGGTTTTATCCAATACCTGTTCCACTTTTTTGGGATCTACCAAAGTTTCAGTCTTTGTTTTAGGCAAAGTATCAGCAGAAGCCATAGCTAGGGCATCTGGTTTTAAATTAACCTCAATGTTTTTGGCTTTATTGGCTGCCAATTCGGCTTGTTGTTGGCGATAGTTTTCCCGCATCCAAAACAATACACTAACCGTTAAGAAAAGTACCGCCGCAGTTGCCGCAATACTTAAACGGTGTGAAGCAATGCGCCACATTTTGCGCTCTACTGGTTTTTCTGCAATACGCTCTTGCAATTGTTTCTGCAAGAAAGAGAGCGTTTGTGTACGTTTTTTGGCTTCCGTAAGTCCGGCCAAAGCCTGGGCAACAAAAGGGTCTTCGAGCGAAATTCGTTCTACCTTGTGCATCATACTGGCATCGAGTTTACCTTCTAGGTAGTCGTCCAGTACATCAATATCTAACCATTCGTTATTGCCCACTGTTCTTTTCAATACAAATTTTTAAATTGCGCTTTCCATTTTGGATATAGCTCTTCACTTTCAGTATATCATATCCCGTAATATCGGCAACTTCTTTATAGCATTTTTCTTGTAGATAGAATAAATCTACGCTTTTTCGTTGTTCTTCCGAAAGGGTTTCCATACACTTTTCCATGATGGTTAGCTGTGTTTCTTTTGTGTCGTCGATATCTAGATGCACAACATTGCTATTTTCCACAAAATTATCTTCCATTGCCACCATTGGATTTTTGCTCGACTTACGCAAGGCCATTAAGCAATGGTTTCGGGTAAGTACATGCAGCCAGCTTTTAAAATTCTGGACCTGATGGATGCGCAATTTCTTTACCAGTTCTTCAAAAATTTGCATTACCGCATCTTTGCTCTGTTCTTCATCTTTAAAATAGCCAAAGCAAACCCCATATACCAAGTGCATATATTTGTTATAAAGTTCGCCCAACACCTCTAAATCGCCACTTTTTTGATAAGTAGCAACTAAAGAGAGATCATTTTGCTCTTCAAATCGGGATGTGTGCTTTATAAACCTCAAACGCTGTTGTAATGCCTAAATTCTTTTCAAGTATAAAAATATTTTTCGAGATGGATATGGAAAATCAGCTTTAGCCACATCTGCCCTTTAAATGAAAAGTCAGTAGTCTGAAAGACATTAGACCGAAAGATAGAATCAATTAAAACAAATATTCATCTATAAAACAACTCGAAATGAAAGCTAACATTTTAATACTGATAAGCTTGTTTACCATTTTGTTCTCTTGCAATAGCAAAGATGAAACACAACTACAAGACCATATAAAGGAAGTAGCTGTAGCTGATGACGAAAATAAGGTTTATGAAATTGCAATGGCTCCTCCATCTGTAAAAGACGAAAAATTTGCAAATGGAAAGCAACTCGAAGTTTTAAGTAATAAACCAAATACTGGTGAAAAGAAAATTATTAAAGACGGTAGCATTACGGTTAAGAGCCAAGACATCAACGCTAGCAAAAAAGGATTTGACAACTTATTAAAGCAATTGAATGCTTATTATGAAAGTGAAGATTTACAGAATAACGACCAAACCATTGCATACAACCTCAAAATCCGCATACCGGTAGCCAATTTTGAGAAACTAATTGCAAGTATAGAAAATGGAAAAGATAAAATAGAGAGCAAAAATATTCAGACCAGAGACGTTACCGAAGAATACGTTGATACCGAAACACGCTTGGCCAATAAACGTGATTATTTAAAACGCTATAAAGAGATACTTTCAAAGGCTTCAACAGTTAAAGATATTATGGCTGTTGAGGAAAATATCAGAAACCTTCAAGAAGAAATAGAAAGCAAAGAAGGCAGGTTAAATTATTTGAAAGACCAAGTCGCGTTTAGTACACTCAACATTAGCTTGTATAAAGAAAAAGAGTTTACAAACAATTATCAAGATAGCTTTTTCACAAGAGTTAAAATGGCTGTAATACAAGGCTGGAGTTCAATTGTAGATTTTATGCTTTGGGTTATAGGAATTTGGCCATATCTCATGGTTATACCTACTGCATTTTTTGTAATTAAGAAAATTATCAAAACACGTAAAAACAGAAAAGACTAAACAGCAACAAAAAGCCTACTTATCTTATTCACTCATTTAAAATTTAATGAGTATGAAAACTTTACTCACTTCAATTTTTGCTTTGTTTCTAGTTTTTGGATACAAAGCTACTCCTACCAAACAGATTTCTGGTACAGTTACCAGCGCAGCTGATGGTTTATCTTTGCCCAATGCCAGTATCCAAAGTTTTCCAAGCAAAACTCGTACAGCATCAAAATCAGATGGCAAATACAGTTTAAAAATTCCAAATACAGATACCTATCTAATGATAACCTGCCTTTATACAAGAAAGCACTTTTGAGCAAGCAATTGCATTTACAGATGGTGCAAAAGGCGCTGATAAAGAAGGTTACAGAACCAAATATGTTAAATTAGCTAAATCGGCACAGCTAATGGCAAAAGATTTACGTAATTTTACAACGGTAGGCAAGGATAAATAATCCTTACCTTTAAGCTTAATTACAATACTTTATGAAGAGAACAGGATTATTCTTATTAGTAGCATCAACATTATGTTTTAGTGGTTGTGATGCACAAAGCCAAAGCAAAATTGGCAGTATTTTAAACCAAGTGGCAACCGGTGCTACTTCCGGAACCCCAACAAGCTTGGAAATTGGCAATGCCTTAAAACAGGCCTTGGAAATAGGTACATCGGCAGGGGCGGATAGACTTTCTGCAAAGGATGGCTTTTTTGGTAATATGGCCATCAAAATTTTATTTCCAACAGAAGCACAGAAAGTAGAAAAAACCTTACGTAGCGTAGGTTTAAATTCGTTAGCAGACAATGTAATTTTAAGTTTAAACCGTGCTGCAGAAGATGCTGCCAAAGAGGCAAAACCTATTTTTGTAAACGCCATTAAACAAATGACCATTGCAGATGCAACCAACATTCTGTTAGGAAACAAAGATGCAGCTACACAATATTTTAAAAGAGTGACTACTTCCGATTTAACGGCAAAGTTTTCGCCAGTAATTGCTGCCAGTTTAAGCAAAGTGGGAGCCACAAAATATTGGACTGATGCAGCTACGGCCTACAACAAAATCCCTCTGGTAAAACCAGTTACAACAGATCTTACAAGCTATGTTACAGGAAAAGCTATTGACGGAATGTTTGTACAAGTTGCCGCTGAAGAACTAAAGATTAGGGATAATATTAGCTCACGTTCTACCAGCCTGCTGCAAAAGGTATTTGGATACGCAGATACTAAGAAGTAATTCACAAACTTGTTGATTTGTTAATAAAAATTTAAAGGAGTGAAACCATTTTTTTGCTAGCTTGTTATCAGAAAACAGAAAGCGTTTTTAGAATGACAAAAAGTCCTGTGAGTGGGCTATCCGCGTAGGGCAGGCATAGCATAAAAATGAAAAATGGCCCAAAATTAAATTTTGGGCCATTTTTTTGACTATCTTTCTAAACAAAAAATCTCCAATCTTGCGGATTGAAGATTTTTTGTTACAAATAAGATACCTATTTTTTACTTACCAAAGTTAACTTTTAATCCAAGCTCCACTCCTCCATATGTATATTTCTGTAAGTTACCATTTATAGGCAAGGCATAAGAGGCCTGAAATTTATATTTTTTATCTACATTATACCCTACTCCAAAGGACATACTATTGCTAGTATGATATAAAGCCATCAAATTAAACTTTTCATCTGCTAATAGAACATTTGCACCAATATCTAAAACAGCGTCATAATCCTTTAATCCACGATACATAGCTATCGGACTTAAGGCAATAGCATTATCTATATTAAATTTATAAGAAGCCGACAGGTAATAAGTAGTATAATTATATCCGTCGTTTATATTTTTCGAATAAAAAACACTTCTCAAATTGGGAATTACAGCTGCTATGTTCAGTTTGTTATCATGGATATAGTTTATACCAAAATCACCATCAAAAACATAGCCCTGATCATTATATTGTTGTAAATAAACATCATCTAAATCGCCTACTACCTTGCTCATATTTATCTTAATGGCCGAAGCTCCTAATGATAAGCCAAATCTCAAATCCCCTTTATCCGCAAGCTTAAGGTTATAAGCATAGGTAGCCGCATAACGGCTAGCATCTAGTACCCCATCTTTATCTATAGACGCATAAAATCCAAAACCACTCTTGCCATAGGCATAATCAAGCGTTAGAGTTCCGGTAAGTGTTTCTCCATTATTGCCCGTTAAGTTGTTCTTGTATGATGCACCTATATTAAATCCTTTACTTTTGCCCGCTGCTGCAGGATTATATAAGTACTCATTAAGGAAATACATGGACATTGGCGGACTAACTTGCGCATACACCACCGGCGATAGTATAGACACGAAAAGAACAACTAAACTATATTTAATTATATTATGTTTCATCGAATTATTAATTGATTGTATTTATTAAATAATCGGTTATCTTATCTTCCTCTTATAATTGTAATTGTCCCTTTAATCCTATCTAAGCCCATCTTTCCGTCATTACCTACCTTTATATCATAGTAGTAGGTGCCAGATGGCAATAATTGACCTGTATTCATATCTGTGCCACCCCATGCACTTTTGTATATATTATCAGAATCGTAAGGACCTTGAGCCGACGATGACCATTTGAACACTGTCTTTCCCACTTTATCGTAGATCACAATGTCGTGTCGCGGATACATTACGGCAAGGTTTTCTATTGTCCACACATCGTTTTTTCCATCACCGTTAGGAGTAAGTACATTAATTGGTTTTAGGCCTGAAGTACCGCCTCCATATAGTTTAAGGTTTACGGTAGCATATCCGCTTAATGGGCTTCGCTCAATTCTTTTTGTTACTTCTCCTGTCACCGGATCTACTTCTCTAATGGTAATTTCGGCGAGCACTTTGAAACGAATAAAACCTGATGCAAGTTCTTGTGGAAACCTGTAGTTCCAACTGCCATTCTCTTCATCTGTCTGCACCTTGATGGGATATTCGACATATTCCCAATTCGCATCGTCATCATCCTCATACGGATATTCAAGAGGACTGCCTACGCTTTTTTTTCGTTGCCCCACAAATATCACTATGGTACTTCCGGGCTCAGATATACCTCTTATCGTTGGTCTATAAGTGGTTACCACATAACTATGTACCACATTATCTACAACAGGAGTGCTTGGAGTTTCGGCTACGTTTTCGATATTTACAATAACCGTTAGTTTCTGTTCATCCAAACCATTGGTAAGCCTTACGGTAAGCATAAACTGTTTGGTAGCCTCGTAATCCAACGGTATTGAATTGGCCACTGAAATTTCACCTGTGGCAGGATCTATGGCAAATGCGCCCGATTCGTTACCGCCAACAATCTCCCAAAGGGTAATTGTGCCATCTAATGAGTAATTGGGTGTGTTGGATATTGCCGAAATATCTCCATCCACTTTATTGTTATCTCCCAGTTTTTGGTCTACTGCCAAATTCTCGTCAACAGCATATACTGTTGGTTCTAATTTTACAGCTCCCAGGTACTCTACCCCGCCAATATCAATAATACCGTTATGGATACGTGTCTTTCCAAGCGCATCAAAATCTATAGGGAGATAAGCGCTTGGCACATCAGCAATAATTCCCCTATCAATGATAGGACTTCCTGCGCTAACCTCCATAAAACTGGGATCGCCAATAGTAGTACTTAAGAACAAAGGGTTTTGACCTACAATATTTCCATCTATTCCATTAGTCCCATAAAATTCTGTAAGAGTATTTTTTATTGCAACGTTAGCACCACTTGTTGATATATATATATCATGTCTAGTAAGGGTTGTTGTTGAAGTAGAAGCTCTATTTCCATAACTTAAACTATTGTACAAGTTTAGGATACTACTAGCAGCGAGATAAAATGCTCCACCATAAGTCGTATTAGTAACCCTGTTATTTACAAGCGTTGAATTGTACAAATTTACTGCTGCACTTGTAAACAGGTAAATTGCACCACCACCGCCACCCGTAGTTTGTGCTTCATTTTCTACAAATAGCGAGTTTACTATTGTTGCTTTTTTGCCTGCCCCAGCTATAGCAAAGGCTCCCCCACTTAAAACAGAAGTATTTTTAGTAAATCTAGATGAAATAATCTCTATATCTGCCCCAGTAGCATATATTGCCCCCCCATTGGTAGTAGACTTATTACCCTCAAAATTGCAATTAATTATCTTAGTTGGACTTACCGTATTGGGTTCAAAAAAAATAGCACCGCCAGTGGTAGAACAAGTATTATTAGTAAAAGTACAATCTTCTATAGTATAGGTTCCCGTACCTATATAAATTGCGCCACCACCGTTACCAGGAGTCTTATTATTGTCAAACGTAGCTCCTTTTATATTCATAATCAACCCAGATGCTGTAGCACTAATAGCTCCTCCCGCATTAGTTCCCAGAACCTGATTATCTTTAAACACGCCTCCTGTAATATTTAATCTTCCACTATTTGGCGCACGCAGAGCACCTCCTCTAAGTGCAGCCTCATTACCTATAAAATTGGCGTTGTAAAAATTTGCATTGGAGGTACTGCTCCCTAAGTAAAAAACTCCTCCTTCACTACCTGCCTTATTACTTTCAAAATTACAATCGTAAAAGTTTAAATTTGAGTATTGTGACATATAGACAGCGCCTGCATTGGAAGATGATTCGTTGCCGATAAATGACACGTTGTAAAAATTAATATTACAATTGATATTGGAAAGACCATAAGTGAATACAGCACCGCCGCTACCTCCCATTGTTTTATTGTTGATAAACTGTACGTTACGTACATTACCGCCACCTCCACTAAAGAAATATATAGCACCTGCACTTTGATCACCAGCAGCATTGGTATTGTTTCTAACAATAAGATTCCTGAACTCGATAAAGTTTACAAAATAAACAATAATGCCTGGCGACCGTGTACTAGGCACATTTTGGTTGTTCACCACTATAGAAGGTGTTCCCGTGGTGGCTTCGGTATAGCCATCTTCAACAGTAAAGCCATCAAATATGGTTTTTGGCCCCATTTCTCCCGCTATGGTAACTACGTGAAAAGTGTTATCTTCATTGGTGTTCTGGTTGCCAATATTTCCAGAAAGAATAGTTTCATTATCGGTAGAAATTTTATTGACATCCCTATCAATCAGTTCTGTTTCAGTTCCCTCAAAACCACCGTATACCGATACCTCTGCCTTAAGTAGGAAAGAACGATAACGATCCACCTTTGATTCGGGGATAGGTACATCAATATCATCGGGTCTTCGATTAGGTTTGTATGTACCTTTGGCCACCCATACCTGATCTTTCTCGTTCGAAGCATTGATCATCTCTTGAAGATCGCCAGATGCGTTCTCCCAAGAAGAACCATTGCCAGTGCCGCCTTGTTTAACATAACGGATAGTTTGCGCATTTGCCGTGCTTAATGTCATCCACAACAAAGCGCTAAAAAGAAAAAGAAGCTTGTAATTTTTTTTCATATTCTTCATGTTCATTTATATAATTAGCCTAACTCTATTACCCTCATTTATTTACTACACAGGGCTAAAAAGTTATGTCGCTAACTAAACTGATACTTAAGACCGTAATAAAACTACAAAGGACCGTCTTTATTAAAAAAAAGTTAAGAATGTTAGAGCGTTAGGAGAAGAGTACAAGATAAGCATTTAATCTATAAAAAAAGGATATCCGATATGGATATCCTTTTTCAAATCATTTATATATTACAACTAATTTCCGTTGAACGAGAAAGTAAATGAACCTTCATCGCTAATACCAGAAATAGTTGTTCTACCGTCTCTAGAAGTTGGCAGTGCTTTCTCAATATCAGCAGCACTGTTTACATCAGCACCATTTATCTTAGTAATAATCCAACCTTTTTTTGCTCCCCAATAATCGAATAATTGATTAGGGGCTACACTAGTTACTACCACGCCATTTTTAATACCATATTTAGCTTTTTGCATAGCAGACACAGGAGCAAAACTTGCACCTAATTTGCTGATGTTAGTACCGGTAGATTTAGCACTTTCTGTTTTTGCCAATGCCACAGAGCTTTCGCCTTTTAAAGTTACATTTACATTTTTGGTAGAACCATCTGCTTTTAATACGGTTAAAGCCACTTTATCGCCGGGGCTCATACGACCAATGCGCTCTTGTAAATCGGGAGAGTCGTAAATAGCAATTCCGTTTACTTTTTTAATGATATCTCCCTCTTTTATACCTGCCGAAGCAGCGGCACCGCCAGGCAATACTTCCCTTACATACAGCCCTGTATTTTCTTTTATTTTTAGTTCATCGGCAACATCGGCATCTAAAGCTGTAAATGTTACACCAATATAACCACGTTTAACTGAACCAAACTTTTTGAAATCTTCTAATACTTTTTTGGCTAAATTAATTGGAATGGCAAATCCATAACCTTCGTTACGGCCAGTTTGAGAAGCAATAGCCGCATTAATACCAATTAGTTCTCCATTGGTATTTACCAACGCACCTCCGCTATTTCCCGGGTTAATAGCTGCATCGGTTTGAATGAACGACTCGATGGAATTATTAGTACGGCTAGGTCTTTTACCAGTTCTTCTGAATTCTTCATATTCCTCTTCGGTCATCATACCGTTTTCGCGGTTTAAAATACCTATGTTACGAGCCTTAGCACTTACAATGCCCGCAGTAACGGTAGTTTGTAAATCAAGAGGGAAGCCCACGGCCAATACCCACTCGCCTACTTGTACATTGTCTGAATTACCCATTTTTACATAGGGCAAATCAGTAGCATCAACTTTAATTAGAGCTAAATCAGTATTCGAATCTTTACCGATTACCTTAGCCGCTACCTTACGTTTGTTAGCCAAAATAACTTCAATTTTATCGGCTTTATCTACCACGTGGTTGTTGGTAACGATATAACCATCGGGTGTTAAAATTACTCCCGAACCCGAAGCTGCCTGCGGCTGACGAGGCATACTGCGCATTCCGCCACCAAAGCCAAAGAACTGCTCAAACATGTCTTCCATACCATTACCCCCACCGTTAGACTTGCTTTCGTAAGTAGTTTTAATATGTACAACTGCTGGCGAAACAGCCGCAGCAGCTTGCACAAAATCGGGAGCACCGGCCGACGATGCTTTTACCACATTACTGGCAAACATCGTATTTTGTCTGTCTGCCAATGTTAAGTTATCACTTGGGCGCTCTAATAATTTATAGGCGCCAATTGCAGCTGCTCCACCTATAAAAGAGGCTGCCAAAGCAATTAATCCTATTTTTTTAATTTCCATTGTATATTGTTTTTTAATACTTGAAATACTTTTTTACTCTTCAATTATTCAAATTTAATACCATATCAACGATATTTGTATCATCATCACGTCTAAATACGTGTTAAAAAATGTTAAAACACATCATAACAACTCGTTGCTCCTATTTTGACCACTTGTTACATATATAATTTTACATATCCGATGAATATTAAATTTTATAAATACCAAGGTGCAGGAAACGATTTTATACTAATTGACCATCGTGAAGCCCCTTTAAAAAATATTGATACAAAGCTAGTAGCGCACTTATGCGACCGCAGATTTGGCATTGGTGCAGATGGATTGATGTTCTTACTAAACAGCGATGGTTACGATTTTGAAATGGTGTACCATAATGCTGATGGCAATGTTGGCAGTATGTGCGGCAATGGTGGTCGTTGCATAGTAGCATTTGCCAAGCACTTGGGCGTAATTGACAGCGAAACTAATTTTTTGGCAGTAGATGGCCCTCATTATGCCAAAATTTCAGCCGAAGACAATTGGGTAGAACTGCAAATGATTGATGTGGATACAGTTAATAATGATGCAGACGCCTTTGTACTGAATACAGGTTCACCACATTATGTAAAAGAGGTTACGGATCTAGCAACAATGGATGTTTATACCGAAGGCTATAACATCCGTAATAATGAAACCTACAAAACAAATGGGATTAACATAAACTTTGTAGAGAAAAAACCCGACCATTTGTTTGTCCGCACTTTTGAACGTGGTGTTGAGGATGAGACATACGCCTGTGGTACAGGTGTAACAGCCGTTGCAATGGCCATGGCAAAAAAACAGCATCAGATTGGCCAAGTGGTAACCCCTGTAAAAGTTTTGGGTGGCAACTTGCAAATCAATTTTAACTACAATGGCGAAAAATTTACCGATGTGTTTTTATGTGGACCTGCAGAGAAAGTTTTTAAAGGAGAAATTACGCTCTAACCTCTTTGTATCTCTAGCTGAATAGGGCATTCCAAAAAAAGATTGTCTATACATATAGTAAAGTATCAAGATAAATAATCCTCATTTAAATGACAAAGTTTTTTGTCTTTTTAGGCAATCTCGTTTTGTAACAAAATTCAATCAAATGATTAAATGAGATTTTGCTGACTTTTAAAAAGGCGTTTCTCAACTACTTTTGCGCTGTTTCAATAAGCTCTACGTGGCAAGCTATAAAAACTTAGTTAAAAAAACCTTCAATTCAACATATGAAACTATCCTCACTTTTATTCTCACTCATGGGCATCACTGTCCTATTTTTAGCATCATGCACTTCGGGCGGCAAAGACCCAAAAGCTGGTGGCGCACCTACTGGCCCACAAAATTACCCTGTGGTGCAAATCAACGAAATGAACACTACCTTAGAAAGTGACTATCCAGCCACTTTAGAAGGGCAACAAAACGTAGATATAAGACCAAAGATTGATGGCTTTATCGAGAAAATCTATGTGGATGAAGGCGCAACCGTAAAACAGGGGCAACCTTTATTTGCCATTAATGCGCCACAGTATGAACAAGCAGTGAGAACTGCCGAAGCTTCTATTAGAAGTGCTGAAGCCGAAGTAAACGCTGCCCAATTGCAATACAACAAAACCAAACCATTGGTAGAAAAAGATATCATCAGTAAATTTGATTTAGAAAATGCTGCTTTAACACTTACCGCCAAAAAAGCGGCATTGGCGCAAGCTAAAGCGGGATTGGTAAATGCAAAAGTAAACTTGGGCTATACCATCGTAAGCAGTCCGGTAAGTGGTGTAATTGGTACTATTCCTTATAAAGTAGGCGCTTTGGTGAGCAGCACCAGCCAACAACCGTTAACTACGGTTTCGAGCATAAGTAAAGTTTATGCTTATTTCTCGTTAAACGAAAAGCAATTACTAGAAATTTCTAGAAATACCAAAGGCCGTACTTTGGAAGATAAAATTAAACAAATCCCTAACGTAACCCTAGTTTTGGCAGATGGTTCTATTTATCCCGAAAAAGGCAAAATTGAAACCATTAGCGGACAGATTAACACACAAACGGGGTCATCTAGCTTAAGGGCTACGTTTCCAAACCCTAATGGCCTACTGCGTTCTGGCTCTAGCGCTTCTATTCGTATTCCTCAGCATTTGCAAAACGCTTTGTTAGTGCCGCAAAAATCTACTACGGATATTCAAGGAAAGAAATTTGTTTATTTAGTTACTGACACCAGCGGCGTGAAAATTAACAACGTAGAGATTATGGAACTCACAAAAGGCAATTTCTATGTGGTAACACAAGGGTTAAAAAATGGCGATAAAATAGTCTTGGAAGGATTTTCTTCTCTTAAAGATGGCGATAAGATTAAACCTATTGCTAAACCAACCGATTCTGTATTTGCCGAAGCTAAAAACCGTTAAGTTATTTTTTGTTAAGGTTGAAAAAACGTTGTAAAGTTAGCAACACAACAACATTTCAACTTTCAAACATTCCAATAAAATTATCATGTTTAAAAAATTTATCGAGAGGCCAGTACTTTCTACCGTAATTTCCATCATTATATTAATATTGGGGATTTTGGGTATCATTACATTGCCTATTTCACAATATCCAGAAATTGCACCACCAACGGTGCAGGTTTCTGCTTCGTACCAAGGTGCCAATGCCGATGTGGTGATGAGCAGTGTAGTAGTTCCGCTCGAAGAGCAAATTAACGGTGTAGAAGACATGACCTATATGACTTCATCTGCCGGAAATGATGGTTCTGCTACCATTACCGTTAACTTCAAATTAGGCACAAATCCCGATTTGGCGGCCGTAAACGTACAAAACCGTGTAGCACGCGCCACAAGTTTATTACCGGCCGAAGTAACCAGAGCCGGGGTAATTACTGCCAAAAAGCAATCAAGTAACGTATTAATCTTTGCACTAAATAGCGAAGACCCTGCCTATGACCAGAAATTCTTGCAGAATTATGCCGAAATCAACATTATCCCACAGATAAAAAGGGTTAGCGGCGTTGGTGATGTAAACGCATTTGGCCAATCTATCTATACCATGCGTTTATGGCTGAAACCAGATGTAATGGCTGCTTATGGCTTAGTACCGAACGATATTAGTGCGGCATTGGCCGACCAAAACATTGAAGCTGCTCCAGGGCAATTAGGTGAGCAGGCACAACAATCTTTCCAATACACTTTAAAATATACCGGAAGACTAAAAGATGAAATTCAATTTGGCGACATTATTATTAGAACTGCCGAAAACGGACAGGTTTTAAAACTGAAAGACATAGCCCGCATTGAACTTGGCGCACAGAGCTATGCGGCTTCTGTAAAACTGAATGGTAAAGCGGCACTGGGTTTTGCCGTGAACCAAACTGCAGGCTCTAACGCCAAAGAGGTAATTGATGGTGCATTAAAAGCTTTGGAAACAGCAGAAGCCAATTTTCCAAATGGTATAAAATACGAAGTACTGACCAACGTAAACGATTTCTTAGATGCCTCCATTGAAAAAGTACTGCACACTTTAGTAGAAGCCTTTATATTGGTATTCATAGTAGTGTTTATTTTCTTGCAGGACTTTAAATCGACTTTAATTCCAGCCATTTCTGTACCTGTGGCCATTGTGGGCACATTCTTTTTTCTCAGCCTGTTTGGTTTTACCATTAACCTGCTTACACTGTTTGCACTGGTGCTTGCCATTGGTATTGTGGTTGATGATGCCATTGTGGTCGTAGAGGCCGTGCATGCCAAATTAGATAAAGGCTACAAATCGGCCAAAAAAGCTACGGTAGACGCAATGGAAGAAATTACCGGAGCTATCATTTCTATCACCTTGGTAATGGCAGCTGTGTTTGTTCCTGTAAGTTTCATTAGCGGTTCTTCTGGGGTATTTTTCAAACAATTTGGCTTAACGTTGGCTATATCTATTATTCTATCGGCAATTAATGCCTTAACGTTAAGTCCGGCACTTTGTGCGCTACTGCTAAAACCACATAAAGACGACCATGAGGAGGAAAAAGGTTTCTTGAAACGTTTCTATGCGGCTTTCAATACTTCTTTTGAAACCATGACCCGAAAATACAAAAGTGCTGTTTATGTGCTATCGAAGAAAAAATGGATTGCCGGATTTGGTTTGTTAGCGTTCGTTGCCGCTTTTGTTTGGGCTTTCAATACTACGCCAAAAGGTTTTGTACCAAATGAAGATTTAGGAGCAATCATGTCTGATATTTCTTTGCCACCAGGAACTTCACAAGAAAGAACTGATGAAATTATAACCCGCATTGACAGTATTGTTAGAACAGTACCAGAAGTTAGATTAACGCTTAAAGTTGTTGGCAGGGCTATGATTAGTGGTTCGGGCAGTTCTTACGGAATGGTAATTGCCCGTTTAAAACCATGGGATGAGCGTAAACGCGATGTGAAAACCATTATCGGCGAATTATTCGCTAAAACAGGCAATATGAAAGAAGCCAAAATCATCTTCTTTGCTCCACCTACCATTCAGGGTTTTGGTACGGGAGGTGGTTTCGAGTTCCAGTTGCAGGATAGAACCGGTGGAACTATTACTGATTTCTCGCAGGTAGCCAATCAGTTTTTGGCGGCATTAAACCAACGCCCCGAAATTCAGTATGCGGCAACTTCATTTAATCCTAATTTTCCGCAGTACTTAATTACGGCAAATGTAGCTAAGATTAAACAGGCTGGACTAAGTGTAAACGATGTAATGAGTGTAATGCAAGGTTATTACGGGGGGGTATACGCTTCTAATTTCAACAAATTTGGCAAGCAGTACAGGGTGGTTTACCAAGCCGACCCGCAATATAGGGCCAATCTGGAAAGTTTAAATAGCGTTTATGTACGTACGCCAAGTGGCACTATGGCGCCAATTACCGGCTTCATTTCTACCGAAAGAGTTTACGGGCCACAATCTATTTCTAGGTTTAACCTTTATACTTCTATTTCGGTAAATGGCAACCCAAAACCCGGTTTTAGTTCGGGAGATGCCTTAAAAGCAGTACAAGAAGAAGCCTCCAAAATTTTACCACAGGGATATGGCTACGAATTTTCGGGTTTATCTAGAGAGGAACAATCAAGCGGCAACCAAACGGTATTTATTTTCTTGTTGTGTTTGATATTTGTTTACTTCCTGCTTTGTGCACAGTATGAAAGTTATGTATTGCCATTGTCAGTAATTTTATCGCTTCCGGTTGGTTTGGCAGGCGTATTTATTTTCGATAAGATTTTTGGTATCGATAATAACATCTATACCCAAATTACACTTATTATGCTTATCGGCCTGTTGGCCAAAAATGCCATTTTAATTGTAGAGTTTGCCGCAGAGCGAAGAAGAAAGGGAATGACCATTATGCAAGCCGCCCTAGAGGGAGCAACGGCAAGGTTACGTCCAATTTTAATGACCTCATTCGCTTTTATTTTAGGTATAATGCCTTTGATGTTATCGTTTGGTGTGGGCGCAGCAGGTAATACTTCTATTGGTACCGGAGCAGTTGGAGGTATGTTGTTCGGAACGGTGTTCGGGGTTTTTATTATCCCGGTATTGTTTATCGTCTTCCAAACCTTACAAGAGAAAGTGAGCAGCAAATCGCCTTTTGACGAAAGTATTATAGAGCAACAAACACATCTGAACTTTGAAAAATTAGAAACCCCCGAAGAATAATTTCAGCTTATCAAAATGAGAAGAAATCAAAAAATATCGATATTAATTACAGGTGCTATGCTATTTAGTTTGAGTGCCTGCGTTACCCAAAAATACAAAACCCCCGAAGAGCTAAAAACGGAAGGTTTATACAGGGACGTAGCTAGTCCAGACACTGCAAATATCGCAGATTTGCCTACATCAACCCTATTTACCGACCCACAATTGCAGGCTTTAATTAAGGAAGGAATTGAGAACAACCTAGACTTAAAAAGTGCAATAGAGCGGATGAAAAGTGCGGAAGCTAATCTTCGCTTGAGCAAAACTGCATTTCTGCCAAGTTTAAGTCTGGATTTATCCGCTGCCGACAACAAACAATCGCAGGCAGCGCTAAATTTTCCTGCGGGTGTTAACATCAATACCGAAACACAATTATACAAAGCCCAACTAAGTACCGCTTGGGAAATTGATGTTTGGGGCAAACTTGGAAGTGCCAAACGTTCGGCTGTGGCATCTTACCTACAAACCGATGCGGCCAAACGTGCCGTACAAACACAGTTGATTAGTGCTATTGCAAATAATTACTATGCTTTACTAGCATTAGATTTACAATTAAAAATTACCCAACAAACTTTAGAGAGCCGCATTAAAAATGTAGATGCGATTAAACAGCTAAAGGAAGCAGGCATTGTAACCGGTGCTGCCGTAGTACAAAGCGAAGCTAACAAGTACGCCGCCGAAGTAAGTATCCCCGATTTAAAAAGAAGCATTAGGGAAATTGAAAACGCCCTGAATATTTTATTGGGAAAAGGCCCGAGTTCGATAACCAGAAGTTCTCTAGATGCACAACAAGAGTATAAAGATTTGCAGGTGGGCATCCCATCGCAATTATTGAAAAACAGGCCCGATGTACAACAGGCTGAATTTGCCTTTAGAGTGGCTTTTGAGAATACTAATTTGGCAAAAACTTATTTTTATCCGCAGTTGACTTTAACTGCAAATGGAGGTTTATCTTCTTTAACCTTAGCAAACTTCTTTAACAATTCTGTATTTTACAGTATTGTTGGCGGATTAACCCAACCTATTTTTAACAAAGGACTAAATAAAGCTAGATTAGTTTCTGCTAAAGCCGCCCAACAAGAGTCATTCTATACGTTTCAGAAAACAATGTTAACAGCTGGTTCTGAAGTCTCAAATGCTTTATTTGCTTATCAAGCGGCAGTAGATAAAGAAATATCGAGAGCAAAACAAATTGCCTCGTTAGAAAAAGCGGTAGACTACACCAAGGAATTGTTAAAATACAGTTCGGCAACCAATTATACCGATGTATTAACTTCTGAACAGAGTTTATTAGCCGCACAATTAAGTGGTGTGAACGATAGATTGCAGAAGTTACAGGCTATTGTTAATTTATACCGTGCCTTAGGTGGCGGTTGGAAAGAGTAATAATTACCGTAATGATGCAGACTTACGAAGTCTTAAAGACTTCGTAAGTCGTTTCTAATCTTCTTCTTCGTCTTCTTCTGGCTCTTCTTTATATTCCGAAATTAATTTCCCCAAAGCATTAACTTCATCATCGGGCTCAAAAATAGGCGTTCCGGTTTCTTTGTCGAATTTAATCCATTGCTCTCCTTCATCTTTCTGTATCTGAAGATATTCTTTTCCGTCTTTATAGATGGTATAAGTCTCGCTTCCCTCTGGGAAAACGGCGTAATTAATGTTATTGAGTTCTAAATCGAAGGGTTGCATGGTAAGTTAAGTTTAAAGTCAAAATTTATACTAAGAAGTAGTGGTTTCACTATGCCAAAAGTTCTCTAATATCATCCTTACTTAACGATTTAAAGAAACTTTCTTCGGTAGTAATCAGCGAACTTGCCAAACGCTTTTTGCGGTTTTGCAGCGCCAAGATTTTTTCCTCTACGGTATCTTTGGAGATAAACTTATAGATGAAAACTTTTTTGTTCTGCCCAATGCGGTGCGTACGGTCAATGGCCTGTTGTTCAATAGCCGGATTCCACCAAGGGTCTAAAATGAAAACATAATCGGCCTGTGTTAAGTTCAAGCCTACACCGCCAGCTTTTATCGAAATCAGGAACACTTTTACACTTTCGTTCTGTTGAAAATCAGCAACAATTTCACCTCTATTTCTAGTGCTGCCATCTAAATAAGCATAGCTGATTTGCTCTTTTTCTAAATGCTTTCTAAAAATATCGAGGTGCTTTACAAACTGCGAAAAAATCAGCACTTTATGACCACCTTTTAGCACATTATCCAAAGTGTGCATCACGTTTTCGAACTTGCCCGAGTCCGATTGATATTCTTCATCAATCATTATCGGGTGGTTTGCCAGTTGGCGCAATGCGGTAAGTCCCTGTAATAGCTGTATCTGCTTTTTGGCATAAGTGCCGTTATCCATACTGCTCAACAAATCGTTCCTGTATACCGATTTTGTTTTTTCGTAGTAAGCCGCTTGGTCTTCGCTCATATCGCAATAAAAAATATGCTCGGTTTTTGGCGGTAGTTCGGCGGCGACCTGTTCTTTGGTACGTCTTAGCACAAAAGGTTTGATGATGGCTTGTAATTTTTTCGCCTTTTCTTCGTCCTTACGTTTTTCAATGGCCTGCACATATTCTTCGTTAAAAAACGCTTGTGTACCCAATAAACCGGGGTTGAGGAAAGTCAGTTGTGTCCACAAATCGTTTACAGAGTTTTCGATAGGCGTACCGCTTAGCACCAATTTATGTCGGGATTTTAATAGCCGTACCGCTTTAAACGACTTTGAAGAAGGATTTTTAATATTTTGGCTTTCATCTAAAATGATATAATTGAAATAAAAGCCCTGTAACAAATCGGCATCAACACGGGTTACGCCATAAGTGGTGATTACCACATCGTATTTATCAAAATGGGCAATGTTTTTATTTCTGTTGGTGCTAGTGTGCGATAGGATTTTTAGCGATGGCGTGAATTTCTTCGCTTCGTTAAACCAGTTGTAAATTAAGGAAGTAGGCATAATAATTAGCGAAGTACTATGCCTTCCTGCTTCTATATCTTCTTCCTTTAGCTTTTGTAGCATGGCCAGTGTTTGGATGGTTTTACCCAAGCCCATATCATCGGCCAAACAACCACCAAAATTATATTCGCGGAGAAAACTGAACCAATTGTAGCCCGCTTTTTGGTAATGACGCAAATCACCCTTAAAATTTGTAGGCATCGAAAAATCAGCAATTTTTTCGAAATCGTTCAGCTTTTGTAGTTTACGGTCTAAGGTAACGTTGGCAATGCTGTCCTCGGCCAAATCGTTAATTAATCCAATATGAAACTTTTTAAGTTTAAGCTGTTTGCCTACATCGGCCAAACTAAATAGGCTGTTGTATTGCGTAAACCATTTTTCGGGGATGATGGCAATTTCGCCATCGGGCAAAATAAACTCTCTTTTTTTATGGAGAATATGCTGTTTTAACGAAATAAATGGAATAGGATGAACGCCAAAATACACAATGGCGTTAATGTCAAACCAATCGTTATCTTCTTTTATTTCGAAATCGATTTTATTGCTCCCCAGTACAAAGCGTTTGGCACTGTTGGCCTGTTCAATCTCAAAACCTTGTTCATTTAAAACATCGATATGTTCGTTTACCCAACTGATAATTGCATAAGAAGCATCATGATTTTCGTTTAAAACAGGTAATTCCAGATGGTGGAAAAGCGCACTGACTTTTTTCAGCCCCAAACTGGTCAAAAAGTTGAATTTTTCTTTTTCCCAATCTAAGTTGCGCTTAACACGGATAAAGATGTAATTATCGCCATCTCCAACGCTCTTTTTATGTAGCCTAACGGTAACCTTGTGCTCGTTGCCCATGGCAAACGAGTAATTGCCATATTTAAAATAAAGTTGTATTTGCGAAACGCCATTTTCTACATAAATTACTTTGATAGTAGCTTTAGGTTCGTGTTTTTCGGTCTTAATTTCGAAACCCTCTGCATAAACATGATATTTTTCTATCAGCGGAGCTACAAATTTCTCGAAATAGGTTTCTTCCGTTGCCTTTGGAATAGTAATGTATCGTTTGTTGAGAAACGGCGTTAGTTTTTTGCCCTCAAAATCTTGCTCAAAGAAGTATAAAACATCATTCAATAAAAGCCAAGCAGGTTGGTTGCAAATAACCTGCGCATCTTTAAACATAAAATCGATACGTAAGCCTTGATATTTGATGGTTGGAAAATAACGGGTTTCTACCTCGTTTCTCCTAAAATGAAATAAAATAGTCGAAGCCTCGTTAGCGAGTTCAATTTTCCTTTCGGCAGGCCAGCCATCTTTGTCCATTAGATACAAACCGTCTTTGGCTTTAAGGATTTCCAATACTTCGGCCAGTTTTTTCTCAATTTTTGGCCTTACATTATCGTAAAATTTCTGGTCGTAAAACTTGCTGAAAAACTCGAATGGGCGGATAACCTTTTTGTAGTACTTCTTAATGATGAAATCCTGCTCGGTTTCGTCCAAAATTTTGATGAGCTTAAAATCCAGTTCGGTTAAATGTTTGGCAAATTCCTTAGCGGTATGCGTAAACAATCGTTGGTAGGTTAACGAGAAATCGCCCTGCGGATTTAACTGAACAATGTGCGGTTCAATTAAATAGCCCAAATAATCGTGTTTGCATAATGAATACACAATCTGACAGGGTGCTGAACTATTTACTCGCAACATTGGTTAAAGGCTAAAATTATTAGAAGGTACGTTGTTAAAAAACTTTAAACTTACAGCAAATAGTTGTTTTTACCAAAAATTGGATGAAATTGATTTGAGGTTTCGTCGAAAAATTACAGGCGTTCGTCTAAAGTTAACTGCCTGTGGTATAAAACAATAAATTACACTGCAACCTTTTTCCTTTCACGCCGTCTTATTCTCGAAAGCTTTCCAAAATGGATGGCGATAAACAAAGAAATTTAAAGACATAAAATAACACACAAATGAAAACTTCTATTAAAAATTTATTCAGCTTAGCATTAGGTTTAGTAACAATGACAGCTTCTGCTTTTGCAAACGACAATGCAAAAAGCGTTAACAACAACGTTAAAACTTCTAAAGAAACAAATTATACTATCTTAAAAGAAGTAAAAAACATCAACAAAATTGTGGCATCGGGCAACGTAGAGGTATTTGTAGTACAAGCACCAACCGAAAGTGTTAAAGTTTACGACAGCTACTATTCTAAAAATGCTTTGGTGCAACAAAAGGATGGCGTGTTGCGCATTAGTTCTTTCGAAAAAGAGCCATTGGCAGTAACCGTATATGTTCGCAACATTTCTGCTATCGAGGCTAGCGATAATGCAACAGTTAAAACTTATGGAAAAGTTAACTTCTTAAGTTTAGATGTCTTGTTAAAAGATAAAGCAGTTGCCGATATTAATGCCAATACCGTAAATCTTTTCACATCGGTAAAAGACCAAGCCAACTTGAAATTAAGTGGCGCAACAGAAGAGCATTATGCCTTAATGGGCACTTCGGCCAAAATGAGCACAGGTAATTTTATTGCTGGTTGTTCTGATGTAAAATCTGTTGTTCCAGCTTATAGGGCGCAAGCAAAAGTTGTTGCGGCTACTTTAGATGCGCTGACTATGAACGATGAACTTTTGGCTAAATAACCCCAACCCCTAAAGGGGCTTTTGAAAAAATTAAAATAACAACTCCATCATATATTTAAAAAGAGTGTCCATATCAATCGGCACTCTTTTTTATGCAATTTCGTAAGTCCCCTTTAGGGGATTTAGGGGTTACAAATCAAACTTTATCCCTTGCGCCAAAGGCAAAGTATCAGAATAATTAATGGTATTTGTCTGCCTACGCATATAGGCTTTCCAAGCGTCCGAACCGCTTTCCCTGCCACCACCGGTTTCCTTTTCGCCACCAAAAGCACCGCCAATTTCAGCACCCGAAGTACCGATATTAACATTGGCGATACCACAATCAGACCCCTGTGCCGACAAAAACAATTCAGCCTCACGCAAATTTAAAGTCATAATAGCAGACGACAAACCTTGCGGAACACCATTTTGCAGGGCAATGGCTTCTTCCAAGTCGTTATACTTAATCAAATAAAGGATTGGCGCAAAAGTTTCGTGCTGTACAATCTCATAATGATTTTCAACTTCGGCAATGCAAGGTTTCACATAGCAGCCAGAACGATATTCCTCTCCTTCAAGTACACCGCCTTCCACTACAAATTTGCCACCTTCCGCCTTACATTTCTCAATAGAAACTAGATAACTCGCTACGGCATCCTTATCAATCAAAGGGCCAACATGGTTGTTTTGGTCTAACGGATTACCAATTCGCAATTGCCCGTAGGCTTTTACCAATTTAGCTTTAAAGGTTTCGTAAACACTTTCGTGTATAATCAACCTACGTGTGGTAGTACAACGCTGCCCAGCAGTACCAACTGCGCCAAAAACAGCACCAATTAACGACATATCCAAATCAGCGTCTTTAGAAATGATGATAGCATTATTACCGCCCAATTCTAAAATAGTTTTACCTAAACGATTAGCTACGGCCATAGCAACTGCTTTGCCCATTCTGGTAGAGCCGGTAGCAGAAACCAAAGGTACTCGGGTATCGTTGCTTAATAACTGGCCAATTTCCCTATCTCCAATAATAAGGTTAGAAACTCCTTCCGGGATATCATTGTCTGCAAAAACTTCTTCTACAATGCGCTGACAGGCAATTGCCGTAATTGGTGTTTTTTCCGATGGTTTCCAGACACAAACATTGCCGCAAACCCAAGCTAAGGCAGCATTCCAACTCCAAACTGCCACAGGGAAATTAAATGCCGAAATAATACCAACAACACCTAGCGGATGCCATTGTTCGTACATGCGATGGCTTGGACGTTCGCTGTGCATCGTTAACCCATAAAGCTGTCGCGATAAACCTACCGCAAAATCACAGATGTCAATCATTTCCTGTACTTCGCCCAAACCTTCCTGCAAACTTTTGCCCATTTCGTACGATACCAAAGTACCCAAAGCAGTTTTATGTTTCCGCAAAGCATCGCCAAACTGACGTACAATTTCGCCACGCTTAGGAGCAGGAACTTTGCTCCAATATTTGTAGGCTTCTTGTGCGGTACTAATTACATGGTCATACTCTTTTATAGATGCGGCAAAAACCGAAGCAATTTTTTCGCCATCAACCGGCGACATGCTGTGGATATGTGCGCCATCGGCCGCATGGCTCCATTTACTGCCTGTACTATATGATGGATTAAATGTGACAATGCCTAATTGTGCTAAAATTGAACTGATATTTGGTTTCATCTGTTTATTTTATTTGTTTTAATTGTCAGATGGAGCTTAATACTCCTATGTGCCTAATAATTATTTTAATCATAGACGGTTCATAATACGCTGTTTATCCCTATACTTACAAATCAACAAAAAATAAGAGGATTTCTATCTTCAAATCCAATAAAAATAGGTAATGTCGATGATGATTTTACTATTAAAGAGTTAAGAAAAAGTTAAATCTATTTTAATGAAACTTAACTTCTTAACGTTTCAAGCCTAGTTGCAGTTTTCCTTTCGCCTAGTATCTATCAGGCACACAATTTTCCATCCGGCTTCTGTTTTTACCAACTGAAAAGAGTTTACCCCGCAATGGCTAAACTTTTCATTAACATAAAATTGATAATCTGTCCAAACGCTTGCTAAATTATCGTCTATTAGAATTTTGGTAAATACAATTCTTTCATCTAGCAACATATTGCGAACTTGCGCAATACTTTTCACAAAAGCATCTACATTTTCGGTACTCACCTTAATTCTTCCATCTTTGGTTTTAGCAACCGACTGCAAAATGGCACCTTGATTAAATGTGCCTCTCATTAAAGTACTATCCATTTTTTGCATGCCCTCAAATAACTGATTAATGGTTTTTTTAACGGCTATCTCTTCATCGTTATTTTGCGCATAGCTTGTATTTATCCATGCAAACAGTACTAAAAAGAGGGTAATTTTAAAATGCTTCATGATTTGGTTCGTCTTTTAAAACTAAATATATCGAATCTTTTAAATTTTTCACCTAATTCGCTAAATTACAGCGGTTTTTCATCATAATATGACTCCGGCTACACAAATTCAATACTGCCCGTTTTTGGAACAATTATCGCCTTTTGTTTCCGCCTGTATATTTGCCGAGTATGAAACCACAGAAGATAATCATCATTATATCGATATTTTCCCTGTTGGATATAGTGTACTGTCGTTTGGTTTGGACGACCTCATACATGATTTTTTGAACAGCGATAAAACATTGCACCGTTTTAATCTTACTGGGCAACTGACCAAATTTTATCAGTTGGGCATCAAGTCTGGCCGCTATCGTTGGTTGTCTGTAATATTAAAGCCATACGGTGCCTACCGATTTTTTAATTTCCCCCAAAACACGCTGCTTAATAAATTTGTAGATGTAGCGGATATTGTTAAAACGGATATGAAACCGTTCCACGATGAAATATTGGGATATTATGCCAACCCCATGCAGGCAATGCAACTATTACAAAACTGGCTGTTAAAAAGGCTTGATTTGGAGGTAAACTTTGAAAAGTTGGAAATCTTGCGTATAGCATGTGATATGATAGATACCAACGATGGTAGAAAAACCATAAAAGAGGTTTGTACCGATATAGGCATATCAAAAAGTACGCTGGAACGTTATTTTTTAGAGATTGTAGGTTTAACGCCAAAAATGTACAGTCGTATCATCAGGTTCAACAAAGTGTATCAGATATTGCAGCATGGCCAGTACGCTACTTGGCAAGAGGTTATCTATAAATATAATTTTTATGACCAAGCGCATTTTATAAAAGATTTTAAGACTTTTTTTAACCGTACGCCATCCGAAGTGCATAAAAGCAGGTTTAACAGTGCCGAAGTATTGGGCAGCGCAGGCTAAATGACTTTAGTTTTACCTTTTTAAAACTAAATATGGCGAAATTTGTAATAATGTAAAAAATTGCCCTATTGAAAGGCTACCTACATCCACACCTCAAATCGCCTAAATCTTTTATTTATAAATATTTGAGCTACATATTGTGTGTATGTTGATAATTATTTTACTGTCTTTTTTAATAATTAGCGTAAACTTATCATGTATTATTCAAACAAATAGGGCTGTTCTTTAAATATTCAAAAACATGGAAGAAGAATTTGAATTTGATTTTAACGAAGATGCGCAACATTCTGTGGAACGCTATGAAGAAATGATTCGTAACGAAGACCAATATTTTTTTGATGCGCAGGCTTTTGAATACATCATAGACAATTATATTGAGAAGAACGACCCCGTAAAGGCATTGGAAGTAATAGATTTTGCGCTTAGCCAACATCCTTACGCGGCTATATTTTTAATTAAGCAAGCACAATTGCTGTTGTTCACCAATCAGGTAGATAGAGCTTTTGCAGCACTCGAAAAAGCTGAAATGTTAGAGCCTTCAGAAGCGGATATTTATATGCTTAGAGGCAATATCTACCAAAATATGGATCGCCATGCCGAAGCTTTGGAAAATTACGAGAAAGCGCTTGCACTAGCCGAAACTACGGATGAGATTTTGTTGCAGATTGCCTACGTATATCAAAACATGCATGATTACGAGAGTGCCATTGTTTATATCAAGCGTAGCTTAGAACAAAATATGGAGAACAAAGACGGGCTGTATGAACTGGCTTTCTGTTACGATATTTTAGACAAGCAGGAAGAAAGCATCCAGTTTTATCAAGAATATATAGACAGCGACCCCTACTCGTATGCCGCATGGTATAATTTGGCCAATTCGTACCATAAAATGGAACTCTACGAAAAGGCTATTGATGCCTACGATTATGCCATATTGATTAAGGAAAACTTTTCATCGGCATATTTTAACAAAGGAAATGCACTAGTACAATTGGATAAGTACGAAGAGGCCATTGAGGTTTACAAACAAACTTTTGAGTACGAGCCGCCTAATGCCGATACCTATTGTGCCATTGGCGAATGCTACGAAAAACTAGAGCAAATGGGCGAAGCCAGGGCTTACTATAAAAAATCGGTGAAGATGGATCCGAAAATGGCCGATGCTTGGTTTGGAATAGGAGTAACTTTAAACTTTGAGGAACGTTACTTCGAATCGTTACATTTCTACAAAAAAGCCTTAGACCTTGATGAAGAAAATGCAGACTTTTGGTTTGCCATGGCCGATGCGCATTATAAATTGGGACAAATTGACGAGTCGATTGAAGCCTATTATAAAGTTGTAGAATACAACCCCATTGATGTTGAGGCTTGGTTAGATTTTTCTACGGTATTATACGAGCAGGGAAAATTGGTAGAAGCAACTGAAACCATGTTGGATGCCATTAAAAATAACCCTGATGCAGCAGAATTGTACTATCGAATGGTAGCTTATATGTTCGCCTTGGGCAAATCGCAAGAAGGTATAGATTATCTGGAAACTGCTTTGGCAATAGACCCAGATAAACACTACATCTTGTTCGAATATCTGCCACAATTGGTAAATAATAGCACTATTGTTACCGTTATTAGCAAGTACATCAAATAAAAAGAGAAACTAAAATTTAACAGGTGCTTAAAAAAAGGCAGAGTTTTTTAACTTTGCAGCAATGAATTATAGATTAAACAACATTCCTGAACGTACCTCGAAACCACGCCAAAAAGGATTAACCATGGTAATGGACAAAGGGTTAAGTTTAAGGCAGGTTGAAGATTTTATAGAAGTTGCAGGCGTACATACAGATATTGTAAAGTTAGGCTGGGCAACATCTTACGTTACCCCAAATTTAAAAGACAAATTAGCTTTATACCGCAGTGCGGGCATCCCCGTTTATTTTGGTGGAACTTTGTTCGAAGCTTTTGCCATTAGAAACCAGTTTGAAGATTACCAAAGAGTACTTGATGAATTTGGAATGGAATATGCCGAAGTTTCTGACGGCTCGATGGACATTGACCACGAAGAAAAATGCAAGTATATTAGTGAATTGGCAAAACAAGTAACCGTAATCTCGGAAGTAGGCTCTAAAGATGCAACCAAGATTTTTGCGCCGTACAAGTGGATACAGCTAATGAAGGCCGAAATTGAAGCTGGCTCATGGAAAGTAATTGCGGAAGCAAGAGAAGGTGGAAACGTGGGTATTTATCGTGGTACGGGAGAAGTAAGAGAAGGTTTGGTCGACGAGATTTTAACACAAATACCCGATGAACGCATTATTTGGGAAGCTCCACAAAAAGAACAGCAAGTATGGTTCATTAAATTAATAGGTGCTAACGTAAACTTGGGAAATATTGCCCCGGCAGAAGTTATACCTTTAGAAACTATTCGTCTTGGCTTGCGTGGCGATACTTTTGATTTTTTCTTAAACAAATAACAAACTATTTTAGTTGTCATTCCGACGTTAGGAGGAATCTGTTAGTTTAGGCAGTTTCCATACAGATTCTTCGCTGCACTCAGAATGACATAGCGGTCGAAATGACGATATTACTTTTTATGAGAACTTTTGGTTTAATAGGCTTCCCGCTTTCTGCTTCGTTTTCTAAGCAGTTTTTTACAGATAAGTTTAAAGCAGAAGGCATTACAGACTGTAAATACGAACTACACCCCATACCACAGGCAAAAGAGATACTCGATTTAATTGAGGCCGACCCATTGCTTTGCGGACTGAACGTTACCATTCCGCATAAAGTTAGCGTCATGCCCTATTTGTCCGAATTGGATGATGCCGCCGAGAAAATTGGGGCGGTAAATTGTATTTCCATCGACCAATCTGGAGAAAAGCCTTATCTAAAGGGACATAATACCGATGTTTATGGTTTTGAAGAATCGTTAAAACCTTTATTAAAACCCCATCATACCAAAGCATTGATATTTGGCGATGGAGGTGCGGCACAAGCAGTAAAATACGTTTTTAATCAGTTAAATATCCCGTTTATTTCCGTGGTACGAAACGCCCAGCCCAATGCCGTTTTATACTCTAGCGTAACAAAAGAAGTATTGGATGAATATACTATCTTGGTCAATACTACACCATTGGGCATGTATCCCAACCTCGATTCATTTCCGCCAATTCCTTACCAACATTTAAGCGAAAAGCATTTGGCCTACGATTTAGTTTACAACCCCGAAGAAACCCAGTTCTTAACAAAAGCAAAAGAGCAAGGCGCAACTATAAAAAGCGGATTGGAAATGCTACATTTACAGGCAGAACGTTCTTGGGAAATTTGGAACGATGGCGAATGAGGTTGAGGATTTGTTAAATTGTTGGTTGATGGTTAATAGGTCAATGGTTGATGGCTTGGGCACATGTTGTAAACTGATAACTGAAAACCAATTCGTGTTCTTTGTGCCTTTGTGGTTAAAAAACTAAAAACTGTGAACTGGAAACTGAAAACTATTTTATGTTTGATAATAACCGTTTTTGCGGCCTGTAATAACGAAAAGGTAGCTACTCCTAAACCAAAAGGTTATTTCCGCATCCATTTTCCCGAAAAAAAATATCAGCTTTTTAATGATGGATGTGCTTACAGTTTTAGCTACCCAACTTATGCCAAGCTAACGAACGATACCGACAAAAATGCTTTATCTTGCTGGAAAAACCTAAATTTCAATCAGTTTAACGGGGTTTTGCATCTTACCTATTACGATGTTTTTTCTCCTAAGGATTATAACGAAATGACGGAAAATGCCCGCAGTTTGGCAATGAAACATACCATTAAAGCCGATGCCATTGACCAACGCATCATTAATTATCCCGATAAAAAAGTTTACGGCATCTATTACAGTATAGAAGGAAATACGGCTTCATCCGTACAGTTTTTTTTAACCGATAGTGTAAACCATTATTTGCGTGGTGCGTTATATTTCAACGAGCGGCCACAGTACGATTCTATACAACCGGTTGTAAAATTCATCAAGCAAGATATTGATAAGTTGATAGAAACATTTCAGTGGAAAAAGTAATTTTAGGTTGGAACGTTAAAAAGTTTGAACGTTTTAACTTTACAACATTCCAACTTTACAACCTTAAAACAACATGATAAACATACAGCAGTTCACCTTTAATCCTTATCAAGAAAACACTTATATTTTATTTGATGAAACAAAGGAATGTGCCATTATTGACCCCGGAATGTACGAAGGTTATGAGCAAAACCAACTGGTAAATTTCATTAACGAAAAGGGTTTAAAACCTGTTTTGCTACTAAATACGCATTGCCATATCGACCACGTATTGGGCAATAAATTCGTATTCGACCAATGGGGATTAAAACCGCAATTTCATAAAGGAGAACTGCCGCTTTTGCATAGCGTAATGAGCTATGCACCGCAAATGGGTTTTAGGTACGAAGTTTCGCCCGAGCCGGAAGTTTTTTTAGATGAAACAGGAACGATAACTTTTGGCAACAGCGAATTAGAATTGATTTTTGCGCCTGGTCATTCACCAGCACATTTGTGCTTCTACGCAAAAAACGAAACCTTTTTAATCGGTGGCGATGTGCTGTTTTTTCGCAGCATTGGCCGTACCGATTTGCCCGGAGGTAGCCACCAACAGTTGATACAAAGTATAAAGACCAATGTTTTTGTCCTGCCAGATGATTGCGAAGTTTTCCCTGGCCACGGACCAAGCACCACCATCGGTTATGAGAAAGTGAACAATCCGTTTTTGGTGGGGTAACCTTACGCCTTCAACCTTTAAACCCTCCGCCTTTTTCTCTATCTTTACCACGTGAACACTGCCTTTTACATAGCTCGTAGGTATCTCTTTGCCAAGAAGTCTACAAACGCCATCAACATCATTTCGGCTATTTCCATGTTGGGCGTAATGGTGGGTAGCGGCGCATTAATCATCATACTTTCGGTGTTTAATGGCTTTGAGGAAATGGTACTGAAAACGTTTAATAGCATTACACCACAAATTGTGGTTGTACCAGCCGAAGGCAAAACTTTCAATCCCAACACTGCTTACTTTAATCAGTTAAGGAAGGATGAAAAAATCTACTCCTTTACTGAGGTACTTGCAGAAAACGCTCTAGTAAGATATAACGACAAGCAAACACCTGCAATGGTAAAAGGTGTAAGCAACGATTTTCTGAAGAACAAAAGTCTAGACTCCATCACGGTAGATGGTACTTTCGTATTGGAAAATAAAATCGGCAGGCCACAGGCGGTTTTGGGTTCGGCTTTACAGGCCTTTTTAGATGCAAATCCGGCCGATCCGTTCGAACAATTACAGATTTATTCGCCCAAAAAAGACGCACAAGGCAACTCAGTTAACCCAATGGACGACTTTAACATGTTGGGCATTTCGCCTGCCGGGATTTTCGAAATACAGCAAGATTTCGATAATCTTTTAATCGTTCCCCTAACCTTTGCAAGAGAATTGCTCGGAGAGCCGAAAAATGTATCGTCTATTGAAATTAATGTACAGCCAGAAATAGATGCAGAAGCCTTAAAAAAACAAATGGCCAAAGATTTGGGCAGCAATTACATTGTAAAAAACAGGATTGAGCAAAACCAAGCTTTATATAATGTGTTAGGTTCAGAAAAATGGATGGTCTATATTATCCTTACATTTATTCTAATCATCGCAATTTTTAATATCATTGGCTCGTTAACCATGTTGGTCATCGATAAACAAAAAGATATATCGGTGTTGAGCAGCCTTGGCGCTGGCAAAAAATTAATTAGACGAATTTTTTTGGCAGAAGGTATGATGATAACACTAACAGGTTGTATCTTTGGCATATTAATAGGATTGATTTTTTGCCTGCTTCAACAACGCTTTGGCTGGGTTAAAATGGGCGATGCGAATTTTATATTCTCAGATGCCTACCCAGTTGCCCTAAAATGGAAGGATTTTGTGTTGGTTTTTGTTACTGTTAGCTTTTTTTCTTTTATAGCAGCAGGTTTGGCATCAAATTTAAGCGTAAAAAAGATAGATCGTATTAATCAAGATCTTTAGTGTATGTGTACCAGTAAAAAGTTAGTTTGTGGATTATTGTTGGCTTTAGGTTTCTTGTGGGCCTGTAACAACAATAAAAATGCCGAGCAGGAGAAAAGTAAATCGTTAACCTTAAAAGGCCTGTATAGCTTTGGGCCAGAGGTAAAATCGTTTACCGACTGCGATGAAGGCCGCGAATACTGGGTGGCAGATAGTGCCAAAAATCTCGAGCTAGAATATTCTAACCTAGGTTTCGAAAAACCATATACACCCGTATATATAGAAGTAGAAGCGCACTTGGTAAAATCAGATACTTCTACGGTAACTGGCGGTTACGATTCTACCATGGTAGTAACTAAGGTACTTAAAATAAGCAAGGAAATTCCTGACGGGCCTTGTAATCAGTAGACAGTTTTAACAATAGCAATTACTTAGGGATTACGTACAAATCTTTCTTTATCGGCGGTATTACCTTGTTTTTGGCAGCTACTTCAAATAGCGTATCAATTGCTTTGCGACCTTCTAAACCTAAATCTACTGAGTACTGATTTACATACAATTCAATATGTTTATACATCACTTCCTCGTCCATGGCTTGGGCGTGTTTGCGTATAAATTCAATTCCAGATGTTGGGTTTTCAAAAGCAAACTCAACAGATTTTCGTACCAAACGATTAATCTTTTGTTGTATCTCTAGCGGTAATTTTCGGTTAACTACAATACCGCCCAAAGGGATAGCACAACCCGAAAATTCTTCCCAATAAGCTCCTAAATCTATCACTTTGTGCAAGCCTTTAGCTTGGTAGGTAAATCTGTTTTCGTGAATGATTAAACCCAAATCAATTTTATCATTAAGCAATGCATCTTCAATTTCCGAGAAAACCATTTCTTGCTTATCGGTAAGCTGCGGATAAGCTATACCTAATAAGAAATTAGCAGTAGTGTATTTGCCAGGAATTCCAGTTCTTAGTTTGAAGTTTCCGGTTTTCAGTTGGTCTTCTATTCGCTCAGCATTTTCCTTTTTGCAAATCAATAAAGGGCCAACACCAAAACCTAAGGCGCTACCCGCATCTAATAAGGCATATTGCTCGGCAACATAAGCAAAAGCATGGAAACTTAATTTCGTAATGTCCAATTCGCTACGTAAGGCCTTTTGGTTAAGCGTTTCCACATCATCAAAAAACACTTTAAAGCTTAAGCCCTCGGTATCTATTTTGCCATGAATTAAGGCATCGAAAATAAAAGTATCGTTAGGGCAGGGCGAAAAACCAAGTGTAAGTTCCATGCGGTAAATTTACACCTAGAAGTTTAATGGATGGTCATTTAGAGTTCATAGTTTTTGTAGAAAATCTACTAACCAATTATTCAGATTTTTAACCGCTAAACCAATTTGCCAGTTTTCGCGATTACGGGGCTCAATATAATTAGAAATACTGCGCACTTGCAAAACAGGAATATTCAGTTTGTTGCAGGCATAAAAAACCGCTGCTCCCTCCATACTTTCAGTTTGTGGCTGATATAATGCAATAGTCTTTTCGATGCTTTGCGCATTGCCATGCACTTTGTTTACGGTAATGCCTTTTACTTTTCTAAGTGTTAATTCGATTGGAGCAGAAGAGCATGATAAAGAAGAAAAAGCATGTTCGCCAAAACCAAGCTGTGGCAAGGTGATGAACTTATCATGGTCTTCGGCGCCGAGTTCTGCAAAGGTATCTTGGGTGATGTTTACCACTTCTCCTAGCATAATGTTCCTACCGAAGCTACCTGCAATACCTACATTGAGTACAAGATTATATTTATCGCTTAATTTTTGCCCCAAAGCAAAAGCCGTTGCAACCATACCTACATCAGTAATAAGCACATCGAATTTATCTGTTTCGATAAAACTGTCGCCTATAAGGCTAAAATGTGCTAATATTGGTGCAATTTCCGCTGTGGTGGCTGCTACTATTAGGGGTTTCATGCTACTAAGTAACGATTATTTTTTGTTGATTAGCTGTTTTGGAGCGTGGTTTTTAACTTTGTCAATCTTAATTTTTGCATGATACTTATAAGATTGACAAAGTTCTTGCATTGTCTTTTGTAAGCTAAACCCGACCGAAGTGAAAAGCCCACAGAGATCCGCCAGTTGGCGGAGAACGAGGACTTGAAACGGAGTGCGGGAGTAGAGCAGCTATAAAACACAGGTTTTGCTTTTCTAAAATTCTTTATAAGTGTCAATATCTTCAAACATCAAACCTCCCGTCTACCGACTTTATCCGTATATTTGCATTTTATTTTTGTAAGAATGATTTATATTACACGTAGGGAGAGCTTTAACGCAGCGCATAAATTAGCCAGACCAGATTGGACGGAAGACGAAAATTCGGCTGTTTTTGGCAAATGTGCAAACCCGAACTGGCATGGACATAACTACCAACTTTTTGTAACGGTAAAGGGCACAGTAAACCCAGAAACTGGATTTTTGATAGACTTAAAGTGGTTGAAACAGGTAATCAATAAGCATGTAATTGATAAAGTAGACCACAAAAACTTGAACTTAGATGTTGATTTTATGAAAGGTAAGTTGGCATCGACAGAAAATTTAGCCATTGCAATATGGGATATTTTAAAACCACATATTAGCGAAAGTGGCGCAGAACTACACTGTATAAAAATTTACGAAACGGATAACAACTATGTCGAATATTTCGGCTAACACCATCTAATTTATGGCACACCAACACGACCACGACGATGAACTATTATTGGGCTACCAAAAGATAGACCGATATGATGAAGATAAAATTAATGCGGTAGCGGTACATTACAAAGATATTTTAGAGCGTTTGGGAGAAAACCCAGAACGTGAAGGTTTGGTAAAAACTCCCGAACGGGTTGCCAAAGCACTACAATATTTAACTCATGGTTATGATATTAAGCCCGAGCAGATATTAAAATCGGCCATGTTTAGGGAAGATTATAGCCAAATGGTAGTGGTTAAGGATATTGAGGTTTTCTCGATGTGCGAACACCACATGCTACCTTTCTTTGGTAAAGCTCATATTGCATATATCCCTAACGGGCATATTGTAGGTTTAAGCAAAATCCCCCGTGTGGTTGATGCTTTTGCCCGCCGTTTACAGGTGCAAGAACGTTTAACCAACGAAATTAGGGACTGTATTCAAGAAACTTTGCAGCCTGCTGGCGTTGCTGTGGTAATTGAGTGCAAGCATTTGTGTATGGCAATGCGTGGGGTACAAAAACAAAATTCGGTAACAACTACATCGGCGTTTACTGGTGGTTTTTTAAACAATGATAAAACCCGTGCGGAGTTTTTAAGGTTAATTACTGCAAGTTTGGATTAACCCCTAAAGGGGAAACTGAATATAAAGTCCCCTTTAGGGGATTTAAAACAATAAAGCAATTTAACAATATCCCAAAGGGATGCCTTTGGCACAACAATCAAATCAAACATTTATAAAGAGATATGAAAGCATATATTTTTCCCGGTCAAGGTGCCCAGTTTGTAGGTATGGGTAAGGATTTGTACGAAAACAGTCCACTGGCCAAAGAACTTTTCGAAAAAGCGAATGAAATTATAGGTTTCCGCATTAGCGATATCATGTTGGGCGGAACAGATGAAGAACTAAAACAAACCAACGTAACACAACCTGCAATTTTCTTGCATTCAGTAATATTAGCCAAGGTTTTGGGAGATAGCTTTAAACCCGATATGGTAGCAGGACACTCTTTGGGCGAATTTTCTGCTTTGGTTGCCGCCAACGCACTTTCTTTTGAAGATGGTTTGAAATTGGTAATTGCTCGTGCCAATGCCATGCAAAAAGCCTGTGAAATACAACCAAGCACTATGGCTGCTATTTTAGGTTTGGCCGATGAAGTGGTGGAACAAATCTGTGCCGAAATTGATGAGGTGGTAGTTCCTGCAAATTATAACTGTCCGGGACAGTTGGTAATTTCTGGCAGTATTGAAGGAATTGATAAAGCCTGTGAAAAATTAACCGCAGCAGGTGCAAAAAGAGCATTAAAGCTAAATGTAGGCGGTGCATTCCACTCGCCATTAATGGAGCCAGCTAAAGTAGAATTGCAGGCAGCTATTGAGGCAACAGAAATCAAAGCGCCAATTTGTCCAATTTACCAAAACGTAAATGCACAGCCAACTAGCGAACCGGCAGTAATTAAAGAAAACCTAATTGCACAACTAACAGGTGCGGTTAAATGGACACAAACTGCTACCAATATGATTGCCGATGGAGCCAACGATTTTGTAGAAGTTGGGCCGGGAAATGTGCTTCAAGGTTTAGTTAAAAAAGTAAGCAGAGAAGTACAAACAGGCAGCGCAAGTATTGCGTAGTTTATCAAAATAATTATTGGGGTTGTCTCAAAGCACTCATTCCAATCCTAGAAAAAGTATTATATCGCAACTTTTTCTTTGTTTATACGTTGGGAATAAAGATTTTGCTTTTTAGACAGCCCCATTTCTGTATATTTATATTTTAAAGCTGCTGAATTTGAATACAGGATTAAAAATTAGGTTATTGATGTTGCTATTAGGTATATGCTGTTTTATTACGGCAATATCTTTGCGTAAGTCAATTACCAAAAAAGACCTGTTACAGCACGAAGCCAACGAACTCCAAGAAAACCTATTGGCAAAGGAAAGAGTAGTGTACGACTATCTTACCATGCCTACAAAACTTGAAGAACTCAAAAAACTTAGTGTCGATGAGAGCTTGGCGAACAGTTTTATCTCAACTTACAGACAAAGCGGAATCAATGTATTAGTCTATAAAAATCAGCAGTTACAGTATTGGAGCAGTTATAGGGCATTCCCTTCTAATATACATAGGCTAAAAGATGGAGCATCTTTTGCATTGCTGGCAAATGGTTATTACGAACTGATTAAAAAGACGGTTGGCGAATACGTTTTTGTGTTTATGATTACCGTAAAATCGCAATATACCATTGAGAACCAGTATCTGCAAAATGAAATATGGCCGAGCCTGTTCAACAAAAAAACGATAGAAATAGCCTCTTTTACGGATAAAGAAACTACGGAGATTTTTAGCATCAACAAAGAGTATCTTTTTACCGTTAAGCTAAGCAACCACTACATCGATAATATTTATACTACTTCGCAGCTTTGGTTATGGATTATTGGGGTAGTATTTGTAAGTCTGTTTGTCAATTCCTGTGGCTTATCGTTGGCAAGAAGCGGAAAACCGCTATTGGGAACGCTATTGGTTGCATTATATTTTATAGGTCTAAGGCTAACAGACTTAAAATTCTTTTGGTTTAACCATCAGTTTAACCTAAGGATATTTGACCCCTCTATTTATGCAGAAAGCGACTTTTTGCCCTCTATTGGCGATTTATTGCTGAATGTATTAGCATTCACCTGCATTTTCATATTTGTATATGCCCATCGCAAGGAATATACTTTGCCAAAGTGGCTGGCAAAAAGCAAACCTTTAAACTACCTAATGTTGGCGTTATTTGCACTGTTAATAGGATTAGTAGGTTTCTTAACAGAAGATTTGTTTTTTGGAGTTGTATTTTACTCAAAGATCAACTTTAATATCAGCAATATTATTGATTTGGGTTGGGGAAGTTGGCTGAGCATATTTATACTCTGTCTGGTATGGTTAAACATCTACCTTATGGTAAATGCGCTGGTGGCTTTGAGCAATCAGCTTGCCATTGGAACAAAGCAAAAATTGTATACGCTTTTTTCCATTGTTTTGGGCTATACCATCTATAAATTGGCAACAGATTATACGGTGTTTTACCTAATATATGCGCTGCTGATATTTATGATAGCCTTTAATAACCATATACAAAAAAACAGGCTTTCTGTTTCGGTAATGGCGGTAATATTCCTCTGTATGGCTACCATCACCTCCATTAAATACATCAAGTTTGAAGATATAAAGGAACGAAACCTAAGGGCTGGAATAGCAAAAAAACTGATGTACGAGGACGACCCAAAGGTGATGAATGCGATTGAGCTTTTGGAGCGTGGCTTAAGTACCGATTCGCAAGTGGTAAGCTATTTTAAACAGCCTTTATTAACCCAAACATCCAATTTCCATAATTATATCTCTAAAAATTATCTCGATGGATATTTGTCTCGGTTTGAATACAGGGTTTTTGAATATAATAGGGGCGACCAATCCTTAAAAAGTGCCGAAAGTTTGCCCATTACCAAGTATAAAAATTTGGTAAAGTATGGAGCCGTAAAAACCCAACAAGCCAGCTATTTTTATCGGGTTAACGATACTTTTGGTTTTCAGAATTATTTCGGAATCATCCCAATTTTTGATAAGGATAACCTATTGGGTACAATTATAGTCGAATTAACCTCACGTCCATACGATTACAATAGCTTTTTCCCAGACCTTTTGATAGATGGCAAACTGAAAAGCGATGAAGATTTTAGCAAATATTCGTTGGCATTTTATAAAGAAAATCAGCTTTTTGGCCAATCGGGAAAATATGTTTACCCCATGGTAAATACAAATTTTAAGGGCGAGCTAGAAACTACGGTATTTGTAAACGAATATGAGGATGGAACAACTTATAGCCATGCCGTATTTAAGCCTGCCAATAATCGTTTAATCATTATCAGTATAGAGAAGGTAGATTTTACGGTGCGTTTAGCTACGCTATCGTTCTTCTTCCTTATTTTTATCATATTCGGCATATTGACCTACATCATCACCTGGTTGGCGGTAAACATCAGCGATAGTCGGGGCGGCCTGTTCAATATCAATAGGTATTTAATGATTAATGCCAATAAAATATTGTACAAAACACGTATCCAGTTTTCAATTGTGCTATCGGTAGTGGCAACCTTAATTATTGTAGGATGGACTACTTTTTTCAATATCAAACATCAATATCTAGAGCAACAAAAAGAACAGGTAAGGGAAAAATTAAGGAAAGTTCAGTTGGCTTACGAAAAGCATATTGCTTTGGCTGGTACTGTTAGCAATACAAGCGAGGCACAGTTTGAATTTAACCAGTTTGCAGATATCAACGGCGTTTATCTTAACCTATATGATATTGAGGGCAATCTGTATCTCACATCGCTCCCAAAACTTTACGATTTAGGCATTATTGGCCGTAAAATGGGTCCGTCGGCATATATGCAATTGGTAGTACAGCAAAAATCGGAGTTTATTAATCCCATAGAAAAAATTGGAGAATTTACTTATGCCGCAGCCTATGCACCGGTTAAAAATACCGATAACCAAACCATTGCCTATATCAGTATTCCGTATTACTCAAATGAAGAAGATTATCAAGCTAAAATTGGGCTTTTCATTAACACATTGATTAATATTTATGCACTGGTATTTGTGCTGATAGGCGTTTTGGCGGTTTTCTTGGCCAATCAGATTACAAGTCCCCTAACCTTTATACAGGAAAATATCAGGCGTACAAAGTTTGGACAGACCAACCAGCCTATTGTTTGGCACAGGCAAGACGAAATTGGCATACTTATTAAAGAGTACAACAAAATGATTTCTGAACTCGAAATCAGCGCAAACAAACTGGCACGTAGCGAGAGGGAAAGTGCATGGCGTGAGATGGCCAAACAGGTTGCCCACGAAATTAAAAATCCTTTAACACCATTAAAACTGGGCGTACAATTGTTGGAAAAATCGTGGAAAGAACAAGATCCTAATTTCGAGAAGAAATTTGCCAGTTTCAGCAAGTCATTTATAGAACAGATTGACAGCTTGGCCACCATTGCATCAGAATTTTCCAATTTTGCCAAAATGCCCGACACCAAATTGGAGCATATTGCTCTGTTGCCCATTATCGAACAGGCGAAGGAAGTGTTCAGTTCTATGGAGCATGTAGAAATACACATCCTCAACAGAAGCAATAAAGATATCATGATTTTGGGCGATAAAGACCAATTGTTGCGCTCATTTAATAACCTGCTTAAAAATGCGATAGAAGCCGCAGACGGTAAGGAAAAATGTGTAATAAAAGTGCTTATTGCCAACGATGACAAGCAGGTTTTTGTGGAAGTTGAAGATAACGGAAAGGGAATTGACCCAAGTTTACATAACAGTATTTTCAGGGCCAATTTTACTACCAAATCATCCGGTACTGGATTAGGGCTGGCCTTTGTTAAGCAGGCCATAGAAAACGCAGGTGGCAAAGTGGAATTTAGGTCGGTTTTGGGTGCTGGAACCGTTTTCTACCTTACATTTCCATTGGTATAATAATGTTTAGGTGGGGCATCATATCGCTTTTAGTGATTTTGGTAAATACCGGATTAAAAGCCCAACTAAATACCAATCAAAGGATTAAGAAAATCACCACCACAAAGGCTGCAATTTCGTTAGATAGTTTGAGCATTGTACCACAATCGGTAACAGTACACTACGATGGAAATGTAAGCGCAGATACCTCACTTTATCAGATAGATTATCCAAAAGCTACTTTTTTATGGAAAGGTGCAGAAGGTATAACATTAACCTTAACCTATAAGGTATTCCCTATCCTGTTCTCAAAAAGCTATTTCCATAAGGACGTTAAGCAGTTAGAAAATTTGCCCATAGATAACAGCAGTTTTTATGTCTACAAGCCACAAACGGTAGAAAATACCTTGTTTTCCATGAAAGGGCTCAACAAAAGCGGCAGTATTTCTCGTGGAATTATGTTCGGCAATAATCAAAACCTATCGGTAAACTCAAATATGGTGCTGCAAATGTCGGGAAAAATTGCCAATGATATTGAAATTTTGGCCGCCATATCTGATGATAATCTGCCCATACAGCCCGATGGAAATACGCAGCAGCTAAACGAGTTCGACCGTGTTTTTGTACAGCTGAAAAAAGATAGTACCATGCTTACCGCCGGCGATTACGAGCTAAAACGCCCCGAAAGCTACTTTATGAATTTCTATAAGCGTACACAAGGTGCAATGATTAGCCATGATTTTAAAACGGAGAAAGGAATTAAATCTAGCACAACAGTGGCGATGGCAGTAGCCAAAGGGCGCTCGGCACGAAATCAAATTGCAGGTCAAGAGGGTAATCAAGGGCCATATCGCCTAACGGGGAATAACGGCGAAACCTATATTGTGGTAATTGCAGGTACAGAACGGGTTTATATTGATGGTGTTCCTTTGGTACGTGGACAAGATAACGATTACGTTATCGATTATAACACCGCCGAAATTACTTTTACGGCAAAACAGCTTATCAATTTAAATACCCGTATTTCGGTAGAATTTGAATATTCTGATAAAAATTACTCTCGTTCACTGACCTTTTTAAATCAACGTTTTGAGACAGATAAACTAGCCTTCCGGTTAAATTACTACAACGAAAAGGATAATAGAAACCAACCCTTTTTACAGACCTTAAATGATGCGCAAAAACAATTTATGGCAGGTTTGGATGGCAATATCTCACAGGCTTATTATCCCAATGTTACAGAAGTAGAATTTAATGAAAATGAAATTCTATATGAGAAATTGACTTCTGTTGGTGGTTTGGAATATTACCGTTATTCTACCGACCCGCAATTGGCCAAATATCGTGTAGGATTTTCATACATAGGCGAAGGCAGGGGAAATTATCGCCTTAACAACCAATCGGCGGCAAACGGTAAAGTTTACGAATTTATTGAGCCTGTTGGCGGAGTAATGCAAGGTAGTTATGAACCCATAACGCTATTAATTACCCCAAAACAGCAGCAGTTAATTACCATAGCTGTCGATTTTAAACCCCAAAAACAAACACTTTTCAGTAGCGAGTTTGCCATCAGCAATAACAATGTAAATCTTTTTGCAGATAAAAGTACTTCTAATTTAACAGGACATGGTTTAAAGCTAGATGCCCTACATCCATTCTTGTTAAATGAAAAAGGGTTGAAACTGAATACATCGGCCAATTACGAATATGTAAGCAAAACTTTTAGGCCCATTGAGCGATATCGGGCCATAGAGTTTAACCGCGATTTTAACTTGGATGCTACTACCACAGAAACCACCGAACATCTCTTTTCGGCAGGAGCACAGTTGTTTAAGAACGACACACAAAACATCGGTTATACGCTCAATACTTTTATTCGCGAGGGGCAATACAAAGGTTATTTACACAAAGTGAATGCCTTGTACAAAGCCGGAAAATATGGTTTAAAATACGAAGGGAGTTTGCTCAATTCTGATGCTACGGCTAGTGATGGTACTTTCTTTAAACATTATTTAGATGTAAACAGGGAAGTTTTTAACCGCGTTGCTGGCTTTGTATTTGAACAACAGCAAAATACCACTGCCGATAAGCAGACCGATGCTTTAACCGGAAACAGCTTCTCGTACCATATCTACAAACTTTATTTGCAGAGCAAGGCCAACCAAAGCAACCGCTACAAAATTGATTATAGTTTTAGGCAAGACCAATTGCCACGAGGGGCAGAATTGTTGAACAGTTCGCACTCACAAAGTGTAAATGTTGGTGTAGATTTAACCAAGAATGTTAATTCTACGTTGAGCCTAACTGCGGGCTATCGTAAAACTGGTTATACCAATGGTTTTGCCAACGTAAACAACGATGAGAATTTGGTAGGCCGATTAGATTACAATTTGAACGCCATGAAAGGCTTTATCAATACCTCAATTTATTACGAGGTTGGTAACGGGCAAGAACCACGCCGGGAGATTACCTACCTGGAGGTTTTGCCAGGACAGGGCATTTACGCTTGGAACGATTACAACGGAAACGGCATCAAGGAATTGGACGAATTTGAGATTTCACGCTTTCCCGACCAAGCCAAATACATACGAATTTTTACCGCAGGTACGCAATATGTACGCACCAACTTTACGGGCGTAAACCAAAGCATAAGGATAACGCCAAGTGCCATTTTAAAAGGAGAAAAGGGGTTCCCGAAATTTGTGAACCGTTTTACCAATCAACTTTCTTATAAAATAGATAGAAAAATTTTAGCCGCTAATGGATTGGAAGTCTATAATCCTTTCCACACCGGTATTGATGCGGCTAATTTGATTTCTTTAAGCTCTTTTTTAAGAAATACTTTGTTCTTTAACCGTAACAATCCAAAGTTTGGGGTCGATTTTAATTATCTGGCCGATGGCGGAAAGAGCTTTTTGAGCAACGGTTTCGATAGCCGCAAACGCAACGAAACAGGTTTGCGTGTTAGGACTTCACCAATGAAAAGCACTAATGTAAACCTTACTCTTAATCAAGGAAAGAAAAATTACAATTCGGAACTTTTTACCCAACGCAATTATCAAATTAATTATTTAGAACTATTGCCAGAATTTAACTACCAATTCAGCACCGATTTACGCTTGACTTTCGCAGGTGTTTATGGCAATCAGCGTAATGCAACTGTATATGGCGGCGAGAAAAATCAAAATGTTACTTTTACCACTGAAACCCGTTATAATGTATTAAAGCGTGGGGTATTAACGGGTAAAATCAGCTATATCAATAATAAATTTACCGGTAACAGTAATAGCACCATAGGCTACGAAATGCTATCGGGCTTACAAATTGGCGATAACTACACTTGGGGCTTGGGCCTGCAGCGCACCATTGGCAATGGCATACAATTAAATATAAGCTACGAGGGACGTAAATCGCCATCGGTTAACGTAGTTCATACTGGCAATATGCAGGTAAGGGCCTATTTTTAGTATAAACGCACTTATTCTTCGCTTTTAACCAGATAAGGCCGAATGGCATTTTCCCAAATCTTATATCCATCTAAATTCATGTGCAACATATCCTCAACAAACAGTTCTGGCATCATTTTCCCGTCTTTTACCATTAAAGCGTACACATCAAGAAATACGGCATTTTTCTCTTTTTGGATAAATTCTCGGATTAATGCATTGCTGGCTTTACATTTCTCTAAATATTTTGCCCTTACGGGGCTTGGCTTTAGGCCGATATATATAATTGAAACATCGGGCAGTTTTTTACGGATAGCCCCATATAATGCTACGGTTTTAGATAGGATGATTTCAGGAGTTTCATCTTCACGGGGCAAATCGTTTTCGCCAACATAAATTACAATTTGTCGAGGTTTATATTTGAATACCAAATCATCCAAATAGAAAATAATATCATCAATAACAGTCCCCCCTATGCCACGGTTTAAAACATTGTAACTTCCAAATGCCTGTTGCAGATGGTCCCACTTTCTAATAGATGAACTCCCAACAAATAAGATAGCATTTGTACCGGGGCGATAAATTTTATCATATTTTTTAATGGTCTGCACATCATCAAAAAAACGCGGCTTATCCTGTGCAAAAGAAATTTGGATTAAAATAAGCAGAACAATAAACGTATTAAATAGTCTTTTCATATTATTTAGATAAACAGTTAGGTTTTATAGGGTTGGTTAGATTATTGGTATAAGGGTTTGGTCATTGCGACCATTTGTCAGGCTGAACCTGTCGAAGCCTTCGTTCATTACACTTCGACAGGCTCAGTGTGACAGCGTTAGTGCTTTTGCAATGACGCTTCCTTTACATTATTTCGTTGGCAATCCTAAGTTGGTGTAATCCCAAGCCTTATCGCCCGAAATTTCCCACTCACTATCTAGAGCGGTAGTGCCTTTTGCTTTTTCCCAATCTGTGGTTGGGCTTTTAACGGTTGCCTTTCTAAAAAATGTTCTGTTACGTGTATCGCCTGTTTCGCCGGCAATGGTCCACATCAAGTTGTTACGGGCACTAGAGGCACCGGTACTGGTTACCCTAGCTACCTGAGGGCTGCCCCATACATCAATTATTTTGTAAGTATTACCACTTAAAGTATACGTGCCACTGGCGTCTTTTTTAAGTAGGGCTATGGCGCTATTACCACTTAATTGTAATGGCATACTTGCATTAGCGTTTGTAGCACTGGTGGTTCCCCAAGTAATATCACTTTTAATTACCATAGCATCTACCTGTGGCGAAGCGATAACGTAACACTTTCCCGCATCCAGCGTACCTGTCAATGCCAAAAAATAAACGTTGGTAGGGAAGCTCCAATCTGTTAATGTAGTCATATCAGAAACAGCCTGATAGCCAATGGCATAATCACTTAAATCTACATTGGCATCGGTGCCATTGTACAGCTCTACATAGTGTGGTCTTGTACCTCCTGCTGCCGCATCTGTATTAAACGATGTTGAGAGTTCCGAAATCAACAAATCGGTATTGGCAGTAGACGGGATTGTTGGAACAGGAGTAAATTCTATTTCAGAAGAACAACTGCAAACAATTGTCATAATGAAAAGTATGATTGGGAAATAAGTTTTCATGTCTTTATTTTTTGATGTTAAACAGTAAAATGATATCTAAAAAATTATAAGAGAATTTGTACGGCAAAGTTGTTTATCCATTTTTTGGTACTTACCGTAGTTGGCGAATCGCTTTCGATATAATTGGTGTTGATGCCTATTCGTAAAGCATTATTTTTAATGAATTTATTAATGCCGAATGTCGCCCATTTCTGGTTGCTTACTTTCGAGCCTGCAATGTCAAATTCCGGTTTTACAATCGCATATCTGCCATCAACAGCCCAACCTGTTTTAAAAACATACGACGATTGAATGTTTAATGCACTGCCCAAATTATAATAAGCACTGGCTACTTCTGCCGTAAATTGGTTGGTGGCTCCGGCATTGGTAAACAAATCTTTGCCTGTAACTGTACTTTTAATATACTCTCCTATTAGCGCAAAACCACGGTTTTTAAAGGCAAAATCTACCACTATCTTTCTGTAATCTGCCAAATCGGCTTTGCCAGAGGCATTGTATATGCCCGAAATTAATGCGCTTTCACTACCCATTGGGCTGCTAGCCTTTTGGTTAAGGCTGGCAGCTACACCAATGGCCACTTTTGGTTTGGGTTCTCTGTAAATATCGTGGGCAATAAAGGCGTTATTTTTAATAAAATCGCCCAAAGGCATAATATCTAACCTACCACCATATTTAAATCCTTGATTAGCAGCTTGCGATGTGAAAAAGTTTTGTCCTTCGCCAGTAGTAACCGATAGCGAGGGGTAAATCCTCATCTTATTAATGTTGAAATTGGTTTCTAAAAATAACCCACCTTCACGTGTAGAGCCTACAAAATTATGCATCAATGCCCCGCATAAGATACCATCGTTAGATTTACCTGCTATCGTCTGCCCCATAGTTTGCGCATAACGCTCATCGGCCATAGCTAGACGGTTGTTGGTATGGGTTTGTTTTTGCCCCAAAATTAAAGTGGCCCTTTTGCTAAAAGCATAGCCAATCCACCCTTCCAATATTGGCGAATTACCTGTAAAATCGGTAACCATTCCTGCCGAAACTTTATTTCTGGCATTGGTAGCCGTTAAAGCTATCCTCACTAAATTTAGGCTCATGCGGCTATTGGTAGTTTTTTTAGACAAAGAATCCAAACGACCAACCTGAACTCCCGGCTGAACGGTAGTTAATAAATTGATTAAAGTGCCCTCGCCTTTACCCAGTCTTATAAAAGTACCTTCGCCATTAACATAAGTAAAAGTAGAGTCGGGTTGCACAAGTTGCGCCATTGTATCATTAATTATAAATGATAGGGCAAAGCATAAAATGAATATTATTTTTTTCATATCTCAGAATATTTTAGAGTTATAGTTGAATGGTAAATTGTAACTGGCTGTAATAATTGCCGTTTTGGGTGTTTGTTTGTAAAGCTTTTTTCAATTGGTCGTAGCCCAGTTCCCACTGTATTTTAAGGTAACGCCCCGATATGTATTTGGTGGCAACAAAGGTGTAGCTTTTATCGTAGTCGGCAAAAGCTGCTGTAACGTTGTTTTCTTTTAAAGTAGAGTACCTTGCGGCCACAGCCCAATTAGAGGGAAACAGATAACCAGCCTGAGCATTGAAGCCTTTGCCTAAATTAAGTCGAGATAATACTTTGTTTTTGATTTCTTCGGCGGTTTTTGCAGAATAGTCAGAGGTATTAAAAGTTCCGTTTAACCTAAACTCTCCGGCAATGTTTGCAGGAACTTTAGCTTGGGTAACTACAAAGCTTCCCATAGAATACCAACCATTGTATTTGAATAAGTAATCTGTGCCGAACTTGGTGTAAGTAGGCAATAATATATTTTGGTCGGCATCACCGTACAGCCAACGGCCACCATTAGTTCCTTTTGCAGATGTTGCCCCATCGTTATAGCTATACACCACCCCAACAACCAATTTTGGCTTTTCTTCCCGATACAAATCGTCCATGTAAAATTCACCAGCACGTGAGAATTTATCGAACGGCAGATAATCCAATCGTACGCCGTATTTAAAGCCTCCAAAATTGGTTTGCAGGGCACTTCTGCTATCGCCCGTAGTAACCGATAGATATGATTTTAATAAGTTAGTTCCACCTAGCCTGTAAGTTCCTTTGTACCTAATTCCAAAATCAAAAATGGCATCAAAGGCATCAGAAATTGTACTCCGATTAATAAACCCAAGACTTTCTCCCTCTATTCTCGTTTCCCTGCTATCTACATAATCGGCCCTTAAACCAAAATTAAAAGTATGGGTGCGGTTGGGGCGATATTCTATATTGGCCTCTTGCAGCACTGTGTTAAAAGACCTATTGCCAGTAGTGGTACTGGCATAATTGGCAGTAAAATTTAATCTTCCGGATAAACTTATTTTGTTATCGAACAGGTTTGAAAACACATTGAGCCTAGCTCTATTAATCGCAAATGTTGAGTTTGGAGCTGATAAATTTTTGTTGTTTGAATTTACCAGATACAGTGTTTGTAATGATGGACTAAGGTTAAAATTACCTTTCCCCGAAATAAAGGTAATGCCATCGCCCAAAATGTAACCTTTCTTAATCCTCAAAATATGTACGTTATCCGAAGTTTCGTTAAACGTATAGGTAGAATCCCTCTCATAACGTTCGTCTTCTTGCGCCAACGCATACTGAAACATGCACATGCAAAAACAGGTACATATTACTTTTATAATTTTTGCTCGAGTTATCATTGCTTTTCTATTGTTGGATATTCATAAAAAAATTAGCGAATGCAAACTTTCCCATGTTGCCATTATCATGACCTACATTGGGCACATATATTTCTGTCCAATTAAATGGGAGTTTCATCTCATTGGCCTTTGCTTTTACTGATTTATAATAGTTTTGCCCACGCTCAAAGCGGGTGTTTCCCTGTGCCTGCGCTCCCTCGCTGGTGTTATAGGATTTTTCATCTGTTTGGGTATCGGCCATGCCCAATAGCACAAACACTTTGGTAGCAAAGAAGCTAGAAAGATGTTCTTTATCTATCGGCGAATTTTTTATGCCAAAGGGATATTCGGTATCGTTGTTTGGCAGCGTGTACCACCCTCCGTTGGCTATTGCTGCCTTAATTACCCGGTTTTGTTTAACAAACATCAAAAAGCGATGCACAAATTGCGCCCCTCCCGAATGACCATATAGATAATAGCCTTTGTTGTTACTTTTAATTTGTCCAACCACGTAGTCAAACAAAGGTTCTATTAACGAGAAACTCCATTTTTCGGGCGATAAAAACGTCTTCTTGTTCTTGTCGTACACATTCCCTAAGTTGTATTTCTCAACACCTCGATAGTCTTCCTGGTCAAATTCTGGTGCAATAATCCTACATCCAAAAACCGAGGCGGCATTTATTACATCGTCCATATAAGCAGAGGCATCTCTATTTGCCCCATGCAGCAATACCACAATTGGCATGTCGGGAGCATTGGCTTTAGGGCTATAATAAAAAACCTTGATGGGACTCTTCATCTGCCCTTTATTATCGAAATAAAACATCTGCTTACCAACAGTACTACTATTAATCTGTCCAAATGCGGATTTAATGCCCAATAAAGCTAAAATCGCTAAACACAAAGTGTATTTCATAAATCGTATTTTAGGTTCAACAACATTCATAATTAATTTAAACATTATAGGTGGCTAAAACTGGCAAATAGCTATGCTTGCCCGGTTTTATCAACCACTAACTTGTATTTTTCCATATCAATTTCTTTCTCGCTTTTTGATATAATCACAGCAGCTACCGTATTGCCTATAACGTTAATCAACGCCCTTCCCTCACTCATAAAACGGTCTACGCCTACCAATAATGCCATACCTTCTAATGGGATAATATTTAATATGGTTAAGGTTGATGTAAGTACCAAAAAGCCACTGCCCGTTACACCTGCCGCACCTTTACTGGTCAACAGTAAAATACCGATCACCGTGAGCTCTTGTCCCAACGTTAAATTGACACCAAATACCTGAGCAAGAAATATGATGGCAAGGCTTAAATAGATACTTGTACCGTCTAAATTAAAGCTATATCCCGAGGGGATAATTAGGCCAACCACATTACGGCTACATCCCGCCTTTTCCAGTTTCTCCATAATATTGGGTAAAACAGCTTCGCTACTGCTAGAACCAAGCACAATAAGCAGTTCTGCCTTAATATAGCCTAATAGTTTCCACAGACTAAAACCATTAAATTTTAAAATGAGATAGAGTATAATGAAAATAAAAGCTAATCCGGTAACATAAAAGGTAACCAACAGTTTGCCCAATACAAATAAGGTAGAAAAACCAAATTTACCTATGGTGTAGGCCATGCCTCCAAAAGCACCTATTGGAGATACCTTAATGACCATGTGCAAAATATTAAATAGGATTTTGTTTATTTTTTCGAAACCAGCGATGACCGAAGCGCCTTTCTCTCCCATTTTGGCCAGTGCTACGGCAAATAAAATCCCAAAGAAAAGCACTTGGATAATGTCGCCTTTTGCAAAGGCTTCTATCACATTCTCAGGTACAATATGTTTAATGAATTCCCGCCAATCAATTCCGGCAGAAGATGGTGCGCTTAATGTAGTTTCGGCATGAGCCGCCGCATTTTTAACGCCACTTCCGGGCTTTATCAAATTACCGGTTATCAAGCCTATTATAATTGCGCCCGTGGTTACTACCTCAAAATAGATTAGACCTTTAACGCCAACTCTGCCAACCTTTTTTAAATCGCCTGCACCGGCAATGCCTAAAACTATACTGACGAAAATTACCGGGGCTATGATCATTTTGATCATATTAATGAACATATCGGCCATCAGTTTGGCCGTTGCAGAAAAACCAGGAAAAAAATGGCCAACAATTACACCTAATATAATGGCAATTAGAACCTGTACATACAAGATTTTAAGATACTTCAAAGCGAGTCTTATGTTTAAGTTAATATTTGGTTTGCCATACGGACCACAATAAATTAATGCGATAACGCCCGCTGGCTTTAGAATAAAGTTAGGGAGATAAAAACCTAATTGAAGCAATAAATTTCCTTTAGAAAATTTATTTTTAATTTCGGAAAACCATGATAAAGTTTCGGAAATTTATATATAATATTGTATTACAATAATTTAAACACTAAACTTAAACTATTTCCTAACGAATTAATTAGCTAGAATTTACTTTATTTGTTGTATACTTAAGATAGCATAACCAAATATTAGCTCAAATATATCATAAGTTTGAAGATGCATTTAAGTTATTTAAAAAGGAGAAAATCATTTTATGGCATTAAAATCTGGAAAGGATGAAATTGAGTATCTGTTGCGTCAGGTTTTTAAGAAATACGAATTAGAAACCGGCAACAAACTAAATTTAAACACTAATCGCAGAAACTATGAGGACATTGCAAGAATGCTAAGTGGCATTAGCAATAAATTACCTTATACTGCAGAGGAATTGGGCCATAGTTATTATCCTGAAGATCGGAATTCGTCAAAAACAGAATATCCTTACCTGAAATATGATATTACTGGCGGCCAAATTAAGGATGCCTTTAATGGATTGGTGGCAAAACCACGCCCTTTTTTGGTGGATGCCTGTTACATTTATTTGTATGGCGTTGGAAGAAATAGGTTTGAAGAGAATGTGTTAGACCCCAATCTAATAGCTGATGAAATCGAATCTCAATATGGCGATATTAAAAATTTACCCGGCAAAGGAAAGAGGTTTTTATATATCATCCTTATATTATTGGTGCTACTTGGTTATGTTGTTGTCAAGTGGATAGGCACAACCGATAAAATAGCTATATTAAAAAAGGATTTAGTAATTACTCCATATCAACCCACGCAGGCAGAAATTGATAGTCTGGAGGGTATTTGGATGGTTTATATCGGCTCGCCACAAGCTCGTAAATCAGATAAAAGCCGTTTCCATAAGTTTGTTAGGAATATTATGAACGTTAAATATAAGGACGGATATTTTTTATTTAACAGATATGGGGCGGGCTTCGATCATTATGGATATATGCAATATGAAAGCTCAGACGTTATTTCTATCCATTCTTATCTTAAAAACATGGATAACAAGGTCGAATCCCCTCGTCTTTCGTTAATGCGATTAGTAAAAAATCAAGACAAAATGATGGTAATTTCGGCCTCTTGGAGTTTTGATGCCGGCGAAAATAATGATATTATCGGCATACGTGAGGTTTACATTAAACAAGGACGCGGAGGCAAAATCAAAGAAGTAATTAACACCATTGATAACCACGCCTGTAACTGTAAGATTTTGCAATGGTCAAATGGTAAGGAGAATAAAAACTTTTATCTTAGGAATGAACTTCTCGACACCATCAGTGATTATTCACTAAAAAATCTGATTGATGAAAATAGCATCTTGCTACGTTATCCCGATAGTATTACGGTTTTGAAATCAAATTAGGTGGCCAAAAATTGTAATTTTACAAGCAATGGGAAATATCCAATATCTTAAATTTACTTTTCTTCTATTAATTGCAAGCTTCTTCACTCATGCGCAAGAAATCCCAAATAATAAAAAGCTACTTGCCGAACAGCCGAATTTCCTAAAAGCCCGCTTAAAATCTACCGACTCGCTTTTTGTTAAAGATGTAGCCGTACTCAAAAAATTCATCACTTTTGATAGTTTAGATTTAGAGATGCTTAAACCTCAAATTTTATACGCTGTACTTGGCGAAAGTAAAATTGATAGTGTAATTACCTACAAAACTTTAATAGATGCCATCCATACTTTTAAACAAGGAATTGGCTACACAGAATTTAGAAAAGGAATTATACTTTACAGACAAATGGCTACCGTTAAAGTAAACCCAGATAATTGGGAGAAAGACCAAACGCTATTCAGAAAGTTAGGTTTTACCGAAGCGGATTTGGAGGACTTTCTTTTATTTATTTCTAAGCCAGAGCATCAAAATTTAAACTACAAAGAGGCTTATTTGGCCTATATGAAAGAGATTGACAATCTACAGTAGAGGTAATCGTTACTTTGTCAGGCTGAGCTTGTCGAAGCCCTTTTACAGGTACATTTCGACAAGCTCAATGTGACATTGTCAGTGCTTTTTAGACGACCTTTTTAAAAACCTTAATTTCCCGGGCGGCCCATTCTAAAACCACCTTGGCCCCTTCCTTGCCGCTGTCCTTGTCCTTCTACCGAAAGCCCGGCAATATTGCTAAGGTTGTAAGTAAAAGAGAACATGAAATAACGTTTTAATACATTAAAGTTTTGGTCAACAATAGCGTTGGCACTAGCTGTACGACTAATTCCCGTATTCTCGTTAAACAAATCGTTTACAGATAGCTTAAACGTGCCTTTATTTTTAAAGAATTGGCGACTGATATAAGCGTTTACCTGAGTATAATCGGTATTATAACCTGCACCCCTACCTGTCAATTTATTATAGGTAACATCCGTTTGCAAACGGATATTACCGGGAAACATGTAACTGATATCTATATTGGGAGACAAGGTATAATAGTTGGTATTTTGTCCAATGGTGTAGGTACCTCTATCCCATCTGCCAGAAACTCCTGCTATTAAATCGAATTTATCGAGGTTAGAAACTAGTTTATAGCCGTTGCTTAGTCCAAAACTATTGGTAACATTCTCCTGTCCTGCGGTAATATTGGTCGAATGCGCCAATGAAAGTCCTCCGTTAATTTGTAAATTAAGCTTATTGCCCTTAATAATAGGTAGCCCCAAGCTACCAAACATATTGGCATTGTAGTTACCTTTTACATTCACATAGCCGTTTTCTATTTTACCATCATCATCAGAAGTGGGGTCATCAATTACACGTTGTGTATTACCAAAATCGTTGAAAGTTTGTGTAATAAATGCGCCCAAAAACAGCGTACGGTAGCTAGCGAAATCAAAATTATTATAGAAAATCCTAAAGTTATTTGAAAAAGAAGGCTTTAAGTTAGGATTACCCAACGGTACGCTTTGGGTATTGGTATTATCTCTAACGGGCTGTATTTGGTCTATGCTTGGCTGGTTGGTTCTACCATCGTAACGGATGTTTAAACGTTTGCTATTGCTAAAAGTATATCTAAACTGTGCAGATGGTGTAATGTTCACAAAATTTTGAGTGAACAGGTTTCCCGTAGTCAAATTATCGTTGGTACGGTGTGTTTGCTGTGCAGCTACACCTACGTTCCAATTATATTTTTTCTCGTTTTTATTAAAGCTAAACCCTAGGGCATTTGTCCAAGTAGTATTTTCAAACTCATTACTGTAATCAATATTTACAATGTCATATTGTTGGGTTGTATTGTTAAAATCATACACATAACGCTGTCTGTTATCATGGGCATAACTATTCTGATAATTCAGCTCCAAACTTAAGGTTTTAGACAAAGGCTCGGTATATACCAAACGGGCAGTATTACTGAACGAGTTTACCTTATTATCGGTCAATTGATCAATATCCTTAATATCAACGCCCGATGTGCTGGTCATCGTTTCGGGATTTTTATTATAGTTATCGGCATCGCTATTGTTAATATTGGTATTTACGTTTAGTGACAAAGTACGTCCTCTGCGCAAAAATTTTCTTCTCAACAATAAGCTATTGCTTACCGTAGGTGCTGTTGAACCAGTAATTAAACTTTGTGAACCTACGGCATTACCCCTCGCGTTATTTCTATTATAATTGGTAAAGCTATTTGCCGAGTTATCGGTATAAGAAATATTTGGCTGTACTCTAATGGAAGTAGCAGAGTCCAGCTTTGTATCTACCATAAAATTTAAACGGTGGTTAATGCGTTTGGTAGTGTTTTCTAAATCTTCCAAACTGGTTACCACATCGTTACCTATAAAATTTTGTGAATTGGTTGTATTGGTATTAAACAGTGATGTTTTGTTAAAGAAATAACTAGCATTAAATTGTGTACCATCATCATAAGTATCGGCAAAGTTGATACCTGCGGCATTGGTTGTGGTAATACCTTGTTGTTGTTGGCCGCCACCGCTACCGCCAAACCTCATACCTCTACCACCTCCCATGCCTAAACCTCCACCAAAATTTTGCTTGTTTACATTATTAAACTGCCCAAGAAGGGAAAGCTGTTGGTTATTATCAAAACGGTTGATACTCAAGTTTACATCATACCTGTCATTAGTGCCATAGCCCACACTATTGTTGCCTACATAACCTTTGTTCTTAACACCGTTTTTGGTTACAATATTTAATATTTTCTCACGATTACCATCGTCAATGCCCGAAAATTTCGATTGCTCGGACATATCATCAATAATCTGGATTTTATCCACCATATCGGCAGGGAGGTTTCTGGTAGCCAACAAAGGGTCGTTGCCCATAAAATCTTTACCATCTACCTTTACTCTTTTAATGGTTTCGCCCTGTGTTGTTACAGTACCATCTTTAGATACCTCAACACCCGGAACTTTTTTCAAAAGGTCTTCTACCACCGAGTTTTCCTTAACTTTTAAAGTAGCGGCATTAATTTCCAACGTATCTTTTTTTACCACTACCGGTGGCGTTTCGCCCTTTATTTCTACACCTTTAAGTGTAACACCCGTATCTTCCATTAAGAGTTCGCCCAAATTAATGCTTGGTGTTGCGGCAGTCAGTTCAAAATCTCTATTGATGGTTTTTAAACCTAAATACACCACATATAGCCTATACTTGCCAACTGCAATATTGCCAATAGAGAAGGAGCCATTAGTACTGGTTGAGGTTGAACCTACTATGGCAGAATCGCTACTTAATTTCTTTATAGCAATAGAGGCGTAGTCTATCGGTTGTTTATCTTTTTGATTGAGTACTTTTCCACTAACAGTTCCCTGCGCCTGTGCAAAAGCAACATTGGCCAACCAAAGCATGGCCATAAATAATAATTTTTGTAAATGTTTGTTCATTCGTGTGTGCTAAAAAAATATTTTCTTGAAATTACCTAATGAGACCATTTAAAGCCACAAAGGTTTGTTAAGAAATGTTAAAAGCGTAGTAACATTTTAAATACAACTAACTTTTTGGTTACAAAGAGGTTTGGAGCGTAGAGTTTAAGGTATAAGGTATCGTTTGATTGCGTGAATGAGGGATTTTTGGACACTTACAGCTAGGTTTAAAGATGCTACATGATTGCAACATTAAAAACAGTAAAAAAATTAAAATCAGATTAAACCCTTTTCTCATTGTAGTTTGATAAGTGCAAAAGCACATAACTAAATACACCCATTAAACATCCTATCATATCGCAGGCAAAATCCCACCACTCGGCAGAACGGTAAGTAAACACTTTCCACTGCAATAGTTCTATACCACCTCCTATAATTACCGAAATAAGGATAATTTTAAAAATGGTAAGCGAGCGAAAACTATAACTGTGCTGATATTTGATTTTTCCGTAGAACAATAAAATAGTAAGCACATAAAAAAAGCCTAAATGGGCCATTTTATCAAAACCAGTAAAGAAAAACTTAGTATCACTTTCATTACCGGATAAATCGATATTACAAAGCACTAAAATAATTACCGTCCACAGTATGGCCCAGCGATGGTACTTTAGTGCTTTGTAATTGGCCATGTTATGCCCCTATTAGAGCTTTATATTCGTCGGCACTTAATAATCCTTCTACTTCGCTAGCATCAGCTAAAGTAACTTTAACCATCCAGCCTTCTCCGTATGGGTCAGAATTTACCAACTCTGGATTATCATTCAATGCCGAGTTAAACTCGTTTACAGTTCCTGTAACTGGCATAAAAAGATCAGAAACAGTTTTAACCGCTTCTACCGTACCAAAAACTTCTTCTTTGGCAACTTCAGAGCCTAGCGTATTGATATCGATATAAACGATATCGCCCAGTTCGCGTTGCGCAAAATCGGTAATGCCAATAGTCGCTTCATTTCCTGATACCGATACCCACTCGTGGTCTTTTGTGTACTTTAATTCTGATGGAAAATTCATTTTATTATGCTTATTTCGTTTTTGATGATAAATATCGGCAAAGTTAATGAATTTATGTAATTGCCTTCTATTAATTTAATTCTCCACAAACAAGAATTATGCTATGCAAGCATAACATAGTACACTAAGAGTACTTTATCCCTACCTTTGACCTACTTGAGACTTGGCTTTGATGTGCTTTCGTTTAACTCATTTTATGCGTTCTATTTTAGATGTTAGTTTCTTAATCAGCCGTCTTGCTGTTCGTTTTTTTATTTTGTTCAATCAACAGTAAGGTCAGTTCTTCTATCTTTTTTAACCCCTTTAGCGCAAGTCTTAGTGCCTAAGGCCTGGGCAACGCCTGACTTGTGCTTTTGCCTACACAACCCAAAACAAACAAAGTAAATGCTAATAGGCACAAGTCATCAAACCCTCAAAAATCAAAACGCTCAAGACTTGCGCCAAACGGGGGGGAGATATTGATGTGATGATAGGGGCTGCAAAAACGGTGATACAGAATAGTATCGAAAAACAGAGGGGGCAACAAGCTTATTTGCAAGAGACGATAACATTAGATTCATTTTTCATTTTCTCTACGTAAAGCTACCGAATCGGTAAAAGGCAGTCAATCGCCTTTTTGAGTGAATGAAATAAAGTGTTAAATGGCAGCCAAGGGCTTTAAGCAAGACGGTTGGCTGTAGAGAAGCATACATGGGCTCACTCAGATGAGTGAAAAACTAAGGAAGTTGTACGATTCAATCACACATCTAGTGTGTATGCTCATGCTGGCTAGATTTGAGCTTTTTATTTAGAAAAGCTGTTAATTTATGATGTGCCGGGCTAATCACCAGCACCATTATTCCAGAGAATAAAGACGATAAAAAGGCGTCGTTAATGTGCAGCGTATGGTTAATGGTGTGCAACAAATAATGTTCAACCACATTGTAAATGAGAATAACAGCAAGAAATAATGCGCCATCAACTATGGTACGTTTAATGATAAAACCCGTATCGAAACTTTTAGCAAAAAAGATACTCATAAATACCGTTAACAGCAAAATGATATAACCCGCAATTGTAATTAACATATCGGCCAGCATACTTTTGCCAGGATTAAAAAGGTTTAACATTGTAGAGAACATGAGTAAAATGACATAGCAAAGTACGCCCCAGAAAAGCCATAAGATACTACTCCGGCTGTCAAAGCCCACTTTTTTATAACTGATGTACATGTATGCAAATCCAATTAAAATAATTAAGATATTTAATATAGCAAAGGGAAGTTTGAGCGATAGAAGGTTAAATGTTAGCATGAGTATAAAAACAACAGGCAGGAAAAAAACCCACATGTTATTCTTCTTAATTAACTTTGCCAGGAACAGGTTTAACGGCTTTAACTTTATATAGTGCCCGATCTGCTGGTGAGTGATGGTATTGGGGAAAAACTGGAAAGCAGCAACAAAAAAAGTAGCGGTAAATGCCGATTCCACAGCAAGTACAATTAGCCCAATAAGCCTGTCTAGCCCATCGTATAACCACAAGTTATTAAGAACCAGACCGACTAAGAATAGCGCAAAAAGATGCACTCCCTTTTCTAGCCTGCTTCTAAAGCTTATAAAAACTGCCATTATAGAAAGTCCGATATCTACAAAAAGCTTTGCTGCTAAGGTGATTCTATAGAAACCGTTGCTGCTCTCATTAAAGAGAACCGGTTTCCAAATTTGAACCAGATGATAGCTGGTGCTAATAAGAGCGAGTATGCTGAATACCCTAACTAGACTTTTTAAAGGGATGTTTTTAATCATAATGCGTTTTGCTCCACTAAGATAATACTTAGAACAGGTATGGTTGTAATTTATAGGATGAAATTTACTTCAGTATTTTTTGCATTAAATTTTATCATTCGTACTTTGTAACTTTTTAAATACACAAATAAACTATCTCGCATCTTTACTTTAATTCTCTCCGAATGACCTTCCTTTAGCGCAAGTCTTAGCGCCTAATACTACTACCGCAAAGGTTACAAAATAGTAGCCTTCTGGATTTCTAAACTTATACTTTATGCTCATCTGCCATAAAGATAAGAGTTAAAGCAAAAACATATTACAAATTATAGTAAGCAAAGCTAACAGGCACAAGTCATATGCCCTCAACCCCAAAACACAAGATTTGCGCCAAGTTGGGGAGAAATCTTTAAAATAACAACCTAAACAGATTTCTCCACTCGCTTCGCTGCGGTCGAAATGACGGCAGGATGGTTATGTATGGCTTAACTTAATGACATTGGACTTGCGCCAAACGGGATCTTTTCGTATTCGTTAGCTTAACGCAAGTTTTGTTTGTTTATTACTGAATATCAAATACTTAAAATTAATACTATGTAAATATTGGTTAGAAAATTCTTAGAAGCTGATGCTGAAATAAATTCAGCATGACGGAATGCCCATCTAACGTCACCCTAAATTCATTTCAGGGTCTGTTAGCACAAATTAGCCCCCAAAACTCACTTTAATTTAATGTCGCCCTTAAGCTAAACCCAAAATTGCTGAAAGAAGTATTGAACGATTGCGAAGTATATGGCTTGGTGATATTCGAATCGTAGAATAATCTTATATTAAAACGCTGGTTAAGCACATAATCTACGCTTGGGCGTAAAGTAATGTTCTTAGCTCCAGATGATACTTCTGCTTCGGTAATATCGGCCCGGTAAATTACGGTTTTGTTATCCCTAACGGCTACGTCCAGTTTAAAATCCATATTGTTATCCAGTTTTAGTTGCTTAAACATACCAAACGGAAATCTAAATTTGGTAGTACGATAACCCAAACCAAACACTACATTATTTTCCGATAGATGTGCCAATTGACTATTGGCCAAACTTAAGCCCAGCAATCTGGTCTTGTTGATTTCGAAATTCAACGTCATGTTGTTTTTTAAGCGGGTATCTATACCCACCAAAGGCGCAAACTGCTCTGATATGCTTACCTGCGCAAATTGGTAGAACGGCAAGAAATTATTATTTACATCTCTGCTAAATGACGAGCCATCTCTTTCTTCGTACTTTAACAAGCTATTGAAGCCATTAACACTATACGTAGAACGATAGCCATGTCGCAAACTTAGTTCAGAGAAACGGTCGGCAATGAAAGGATATTTAGTTAATCCAGAATAAGTTAATCGCCAGTTTGGCAATGGTATTTTTGGAAAGCTGTTCAAACTCGATGAACTGGCATCCTTACCTCTATATGCCGCCAAAAATGAAAGTACCACTACATCTTGCGAACTCTTATCGTAGCCATCGGCATAACCATTTACAGCACCGCCAGAGTTGGAGTTCTGAGAACCCAAGCGGCGGGAAATTACAACCCTGTTATCCATAAACTGGTTAAATACACTAGACAAAGTACTACCGCTTTTATCTTTAAATGCTGTACCAATGGTGATGGTAGAAATACTATAATCGCCTGTGGTATTTGGGCTCATGTTGGTAAACCCACCGCTAGGCGTATCGTACTTAAAGTTGGTAGAGTAGTTTAACGTTCTGTTTTTGCTGGCCATCAGCGTAACCTTTAAATCTCTTAAAGGTTCTACGGTACTGGTCAACTGAAAATCTTCGCGAAGCGTATTTACGTACAACTGCATCTGGTTTTCATCAGTAGTAATCCAACCATTGTTAATGGCCATTAACCTAATATCCCTTTGGCTGCCGAAAACAAAGCCTAAACCCGGCGCTGCGGTAACATCATCTATACCAAAGAATTTTGTTTTAGGCAGATAACCCGGCAAGAAAGTTCCTTTGGTTTGTGTATAGGCCACATTTACATTTTTAATTGCTGTAAGCAGCCCTACCATGACGTTAGAAAGTTTAAAAGTAGTATCGCGGTTGTTTAAACTTCTTCTGATGAACCCAAATTTATTATACAAAGAAACCATATTTAAGGTTGGGTTTACCTGTATAGTCCTTGAATTTTGAATGGTATTTCCCAAATCGATGGTTGGGTCGTTAAGGGTAGACAAAGGCTCTGTTTGCCATGTAAAAGTAGTTCCGTAGGTAGTTGCTACACTCATCCAATCTAATCCCGGTATTTTGTTGATTGGCCAGTTATACCTTACGTTAAGGCTGTGGTTATAATCGGTAGTACGACCTAAACTTTTAAGATTGTTCCAAAGTGTATCTCGTTTCAAGCCCTCTATTCTTCCGTCGGGCTCGTCAATAATTGAATAGTTGGTCGCATCAAAATCTAAACTTAGCGATTTGGTCAAATCCCAAGCAATGCCGTATACCCTTGTTACCAAAAAGTTTTTATTGAAAGTGGTATTGATAGGGATGTAGTTATTCGGGTCGTTGTTTCGCAAGGTGTTTTCTGAGTAAAAACGGTCGAAATCTATTCTAAAGTTAATAGAGTTTGGCAACAACGTAAAATTGAAATCTTTTAACAGTTTTAGCGTATTCGATTTAATCAGTTTATCAAACGGTTGATAGTTTTTAGAACTGTAGCTATAATTGTATGCTAATGAAGCCTTATAAGTATTCTGTATAGTTACTTCGTTAATAAAATCGCGGTGCGACATTTTAGCCTGTGAATATGAAACATTAAAATTCTCTATATCCCACAGCCTTACTTTCGCATCTTCCTTTACACGCTCTTTACGTACGTTGGTAAAAGCCAAACTACTTCGGGTGGTATAATCTTGCGCAAAGTTTAAAATAGAATCTCTTTGCGGTTTTGTGGCATTGTCTAGCGCTTTCGATAATTCAATATCCGGCGTTCTTGGGTCGAATTGAGGTGTAGCTACTTGTTTCGAATAGCTTACAAACATCGGGATTTTAACACCGCTTTTTTTCGGTAAAAACTTGCCCAGCTCCATGTTAGACGAAACATCGAAAGACGTGTTATCGGCCCTGCTGCGCTCACTTACCTTACTATCTATGGAACCAAAGCCAATAGTAGATTTTGTACCCGACACATTTACGTCTGCAAAATCGGCCAATTTCATACTCACTCTTCCTGTTGCTGCCCAACCGCCACGTTCGTCAAATTCTGTTAAGCGCAATTCGTTAAACCAAACTTGTGCGTATTTCGATAATCCATCGTCATTTGGTGTGGTATAACTACCACCTTTTAACGGATTTTTAAGCCCAATCATATATACCCGCACCTTGCTCATATCAGGCTGTCCTTTTACAATAACCACCTGCCCGTTTTCTATATACGGATATGGCACATTTACCTGCCAACCTGCATTATTACGAGCTATTTTTGCCCTTTGGAATAGTTCTAGTTCTATTTCCAATTTATTTGCATCGGGCCATATGGCATAAGGGTCGCTAGTGCCGGGCTGTGTTACCTTTAATGGCTTGTTGTATTCGTAGTAGTTGTCGTCATTATCAGTACCGATACGCAAAAAGGCACTCAAATCATTATCCTGCAAACTATTAATGCCATCGCCTTCTAAATGGACATACATTTCCAGTTTTTTGTACGACCTAAAATCGTTGATGGCCGTTTTAAATGCTGCCCGCCCATAACCGTCTTTTAAATCTTTTACAATTAACGATAACGATTGCTCGTTTTGGCGGGTGTCGCCACGATAATTACTAAAATCTCTTTCTCTTTCTATACCCGGAGGCACTACATAAGGAATAGGCGCTCTTTTACCATTTTCTTCAATATTTACCGTTCCCAACTCCAAAGTCGAATTATCGGCCGGAGGGCTTGTTCCCAAAGATGGATCGGCAATTACCTTGCCACTGCCACTCTCGTTTTTGGCATTAAACTGTCGCCACTCGCCACGTACAAACTGAATTTTGGCAAACCTTAAAACCGTTGTATCTGCAAAATCGGTCATGAACATACGTACAAAGCGGATAGATTTAAAATCCTGTATACTGCCATAACGCTGTTCGTACTGTGCCAAAGGGATACGGATTTGATACCAAGTAGCATTTTGCGTTTGTCCGTTGGCCAATTTAACCGCCGAAACTACTTTATCGGTAACAAAACCCTGCCCTACCTGCAAATCACCCGGACGAATAGACACTTTGTATTGGAAATACTCGTCAGATTGGGTCATGTTGTTATCACGGTTAATATCTTCGCCATCTGGCAGCGATGTAGAGGCAGAATTTTCCAGTCCTAATTCTTCTTGCGATTGCTGCGAGGTTTTAGAATTGCCCTCTAAACCGTTGTAGTTCATGTAACGTTTTAAGATGCCTGCATTCTGTTGGTCTAAAGCCCCTCCCCTAAAATAAGCATAATCGTCTGATGCTGGGTCGTTATCTAATGCCAAAGCTGCATCCGGATTTAGCTGCGCTTTAATTTGGTTAATTGCATTAGCAAACTTTACTCTTTCGTCTGCATTCGATAATCCGTCCAAGCCCACGTCTTGAGCTTTACGAATGTTGGGGTCATTATCAAAAACTTGAACTACGGGCTGTAATTTTGCTACCCTACCCCAATTTGTTTCATCGTATTTAGAAGCATCGCCATTGCCGGGCAACGCATTTTCCAGTGCTTTTCTACCATCTTTTAAAATATCTTCGGAAATATTACCAAGGTTAAAATACAAATCTCCGCCCTGCGAACCCGGTTTGTACATAAACGGATCCATCATCCAAAGTTCTATGTACTCGATATTATTGGCTTCAAAATCATTTACATCTACCCTACGCATTAAACCGCCCCAACGACTACGAGGATTTTGCAATGTACCGTTTGGATTAAAGCCGGTAGTGGTAAAGTTGTATGGGCCACGCAACATTGGGTAGTACGATAAATCTAAGGTTTGTAAAGTAATGGGCTGGCCCGTACTGATTTGCTTAAACGGAAAAACTTCCGTTTCTAAAATCTCCCTTACATAATGATTAGAGAGTTCGTTTTTGTTGTTCCTTAAATTTTCCGGTATTTGCCCCGAACCTCCTCGGTTATAAAAAATAGGGTCGATGTTGTAAAAGGCAATTTTAGCCCGGTTAAAACCGTAGCGTAAATCATCATTAAATTGCGATTCGGGAAACATTTGCGGTGTGCCCGATATTTGCCATGAAATAGCGCTCTTTAAATCAATTACCGAACGGGCAGCTTCAAAATCATCAATAAAACTGCTGCCACCTTTGCTACCCCCCATATTTAAGGCTGATGGATGGCCGGGAATTAACTGTGCAAACTCTCCATAAAAGGAAATATTCGACTTTTCTTTGGTAGAGATAAATGGCAATTTATCTACCAACTTGGTTAAAAATCTCGATGACGATGTATAGTTTACATCCATTCCCCAAATAGAGTTAGATATTGGCTCTTCGCCAAAATTCACTTTGGGCGTAATTGGGCGTTCGGTAAGGTTCATAAATGTACCGCCGATGTTTAGTTTATTGTTTACCCGATAATCGCCCCTTAAACCAAACAACGACCTTTGTTGTAAACCAAAAAGCTCATTATTTTCGGTAGAGATACGGATAGACTGCCCCGAACTTAACAATGCAGTATTTAAGATTTTTACACGACCGCTCATATAATCTACCGTATAGTCATTACCCTCAACCAACGGAATGCTTCCCATAAAAACCTTTACCGAACCTTCGGGTACGTTAATGGCATTTAAACTAAACTCCGAAGAAACATCAGATTGGTAATTACCCTTAATAATATATCTGTCTTTACCCGGAAAGTTCTGTTGCGCTACAACTTTAGTGGAATCGTAAAGTTGTGGATAAGTATATTTTTCTATCAACCCTGTTTCTGTCGGATTGAATTGTGTGGCCAAATCAGTACCAAAAGGCTCAATCACCGGGAAAACAATACGACCATTTTGTGGGTCGATAGTTACATAGCCACTAATGGTATTGGTTAAAGATGTTGCCGAAGCACCTGTGCCAAAATTGGGGTTATTGGTAGTTCCCACGTTACTTTGCGAAGATGCAAATGGGCTGTTCTGCGATTCGAAATCAAAAACACCATCGGGCTTACGTTCTTTTTGAGGGTTTAAACGGTCTAAACCGACCGCCTGTAACCATATTTTGTTTGTGGTATTAGCTCCTTCGGTAATTACCGCACGTTCTACGCCAGATGTTTCATCCAGTCTAAAAATATCCAGTTTAAAGTTTTGGCTGCTAATTTGATAACCTCCAATATTATAGATGTTTTTCATCATCAAATCCCAAATAGGCAAGTTGGGTTTGGTGGTTTCATTTTTCAGCAATTTGGTATATAGTACATTTGGTGTATTTTGGTCAAACGGCACATCGGTAGAAAATTCACCTACCTGATACTCCACACCATTTAAGGTATAACGATAAGCTACGGCCAGCAATTCATCAGTGTTTAACTGCACGTTTAAGGAAATATAGCCCAGTTGTGGGTGCAGGTTAAATTCCCTATCGGTAAGTTTTCGGGCATAGGTTATTTTGGCGAAGTTATCGGTAGCACCATTGTTCTGAAAATAATCTATAACAGCATTAGAGTTAGATTGCCTAGCTGTCGCAGGCAAAGTAGCCAATAGATTGTTAGATTGTTGGGGAAAATTGGGGCTGGTAAATGCCGATGGATATTGATTGCCGCCACCTGTAATTAGGGCGGTATTGTACGGCGTGTTTTCACCCAAATCCATAAAACCAACTACATCCCTTGAATCTGTTGTGTTGCCTGTTTTATTGGTTACCCAAACTTCTATCTTGGTAATATTTACACCCGATAAAATAGTAGGAGGCGTTCTTAAAGCGTTATTGTAATTGTTTCTAAAGTATTGCGCCAAAAAATAGTGCTTGTTGGCCTCGTATTCGCTACCGCTAATACGGTAATCGTTCTGCTGCGCACCGTTGCTAATTTCTATCTGTTTAGATTGCGATTTTTGTTGCGTGAAAACGGTTGTTAAATCTAATTTACCAAACTGCAACTGCGTTTTAATACCGAATAATGCCTGTGTACCTGTAATTAACGATGTATTTAAAGGTAAGCTCACGTTACCTGCTTCAATTTTCTTGATGATATCATCAGGGCCACCGGTATAATCTAGCTTAATCTGGTTTTCAAAATCGAACTGCGCTTCGGTATTGTAGTTCATTTTGATTTTCATTTTGGTACCGATGTTACCAACTACATCCATTTGTATACGCTGTGTAAAATCAAAATTGCTCTGTACCCTTTGGCTTTCATTAAAAAGCGGATTTTCGTTTTTGTTTACACGCCCCAAAAAGGTTAATTCGGCTTCGCCGCTTGGTTGTATATCAATAGTTGTACCGCCAAAAATCTTTTCGAAAACCCTACTATTAATTTTAACTTCCGGAATAATACCTGTTTTGCGGATATCATCAATCTCCTGATTGGAAAATAACCGCCAGTTTTCGCGTTTAATGTCGCTGTTTACCAAACGTAAATACTGCTCTACGGTAAGGTATTGGGGCGGTGTGTAAAGTTTATCGCCAATGCGCTCGGTAATGATGTACTGATTGGTGGCAGCATCATAAGTTACCTCTTTTTTTATATTTCCGGGCAGTTTAAAAAATGGATTTGAATAGGTACGCAGGCCCATCCATTGCTTTTCTTGAGGGGTAAATGTGTTTTTTACGGTATCAATTACATTTACCTGCGAAAATGCACCTTTGCCCAAGCATAGGCTTACCAATAAAACAAAATAGGTAAGTTTGTTTTTCAATCTGGTTTATTTATAAGTTCTTCAACGCTAGTTTAATCATCTGCTCAACGGTCAATTCAGAGTCGGCTTTTTTAATTACATTTTCCAATGCTTTTTCGGCCGCTTGCTTACCAAAGCCCAGCATGATTAATGCTGATAACGCTTCATCTTTAATTGTATTGTGAATTGGCACAGAAATTAACGATTCTATGCCTTCTTTCTTCAGTTTATCTTGTAGCTCTAACACGATACGCTGCGCCGATTTTGCACCAATGCCCTTAATTTTTTGGATTAATGCTACATCGGCATTTACAATGGCCTGTTGTATTTCGGCAGGGGTTATGGACGATAGCATCACACGACAGGTTGTTGGGCCTATCCCCGAAACCGAAATGAGGTGTAGAAATAGCTTTCGCTCTCCTTCATCGGCAAAACCATACAAAGTGTGCGCATCTTCCTTTACGTGCAACCAGGTATAAATTTTGCATCGCTCTGCGCTACCTAATGCGGCGTATGTATTAAGCGATATATTGATATGATAGCCAATACCTCCAGCCTCTACCACAATATAGGTTGGACATTTGAACGTTAGCTTCCCATCAATATACGCGTACATAAAATTCAAGTTAAAAGTAAAAAACCAAAAGTAAAAAAAGATAGCTTAGTTTTTTAAACTAAGCCTAAAATTCGGTTATTTTTTACCAGTCTTAACGAAATGAAGAATCTATTTCTATAGTTTAGATTATAGACTCCTCCTAACGCCAGAATTGACGATGCCAATTTAAGATGTTCCAAAAAGTCTTCCGTCATACCCAAATTGGGTATCGTATATTATTTCTTTTTTAACAACCCTCTTTTTTTCGGAGTGTTTACTTCTTCTTTTGCCTGTACATCAACTACGGCAATGGTTACCATATTTACAATTTCCCTTACCGAACTGCCTAACTGCACAATGTGAACAGGTTTTTTTAATCCCAAAAGAATTGGTCCAATCGCTTCGGCACCGCCAAGTTCCTGTAATAATTTATAGGCAATATTTCCCGACTCTAAATTAGGAAACACCAATGTGTTTGCCGGTGCATCTGCTAATCTACTAAAAGGAAAATTATCTTCTAACATTAGGTTGTTAATTGCAAAGTTGCCCTGCATTTCGCCATCTACTACTATTTCCGGATAATTTTCGTGAAGGATTTTAACTGCTTTACGGGTTTTTTCGGGGATAGTGCCCTGGTTTGAACCAAAGTTGGAATAAGAAAGTATCGCTATGCGTGGCGTAATGTTAAATTTCCTTACTGATTTTTCCAACAACAAGGTCAAATCAACTAGCTCTTCTGCCGTAGGGTCTACGTTTACAGTAGTATCGCCAAAGAAAACCGGGCCCTTTTCGGTCATCATCATATACATTCCCGCTACCCGTTTTACACCTGCTTCTGTACCGATAATCTGTAAGGCTGGTTTAATAGTAGTAGCGTAGTTTTTGGTTAAACCAGATATCATAGCATCGGCCTCGCCAAATTCTACCATCGATGAACCAAAATAGTTCCTATCTCGCATTAATTTTACAGCTTCAATTAAGGTTACACCTCTCCTTTGTCTTTTTTCGTATAACGATTGTGCGTATTTCTGTGTCCTTGCTGGTTCTAATGCCGGGTCAATAATTTGCACACCGTCCAATTCCAAGGCATTTTCTTCAATAATTTCTTGTATTTTTTCTTTATTGCCCAACAAAATTGGAATGGCAATATTATCGTCTTTAACAATTTGGGCGGCTTTTAAAATTTTATAGTTATCAGCTTCTGCAAAAACAACACGCTTAGGGTCTGATTTTGCTTTATTGGTAATAGCACGCATAATGGCATCATCTGTTCCCAAACGCTTTCTGAGTTCTTCTGCATAAGCATCCCAATTGGCAATGGTTTTACGTGCCACACCGCTTTCCATAGCCGCTTTTGCCACCGCTATGGAAACATTGGTCATTAAACGAAAGTCAATTGGTTTGGGAATGATATATTCCTTCCCAAATTTTAAGTTTTTGGCATTGTAGGCCATGTTTACCGTTTCGGGCACTGGCTTTTTGGCCAACTCGGCAATGGCACGAACTGCGGCAATTTTCATTTCTTCGTTAATTGCTGTTGCCCTTACATCTAACGCTCCCCTAAAAATGTATGGGAAACCTAATACGTTGTTCACTTGGTTAGGATAATCAGAACGTCCGGTTGCCATTATGATATCTTTACGCGAATTGATGGCTAAATCGTAGGCTATTTCCGGGTTTGGATTGGCCATTGCCATTACGATAGGATTTTTTGCCATCGATTTCAGCATATCAACTGATACGCAATCTGCTGATGAAAGCCCGATGAAAACATCTGAATCTTTCATGGCTTCTTCCAATGTATTTAAGTTGCGTTTGGTTGCAAACTCTGCCTTAATGGGGTCAAGCTTTTCACGGTCGGCACGGATTACGCCGCTTCTATCGCACATTACAATGTTTTCTTTTTTTGCGCCAACGGCTACATAAAGCCTCGAACATGAAATAGCAGCAGCACCAGCTCCGTTTACTACTATTTTAATCTTATCTATTTTCTTTTTCTGCAATTCGCAGGCGTTTAACAATGCCGCCGCAGAAATAATTGCCGTACCGTGTTGGTCGTCGTGCATTACCGGAATGTTCATTTCTTCTTTAAGCCTACGCTCAATTTCGAAACACTCCGGAGCTTTGATATCTTCTAAGTTAACACCACCAAAAGTTGGCTCTAACGCTTTAACAATCTTTACAAAATCATCAACATTTTTGGTATCTAATTCAAGGTCAAAAACATCGATATCGGCAAAAATCTTGAACAAAAGGCCTTTACCTTCCATTACAGGCTTTCCGGCTTCTGCACCAATATCTCCAAGTCCAAGTACTGCCGTACCGTTACTGATTACAGCCACCAAATTACCCTTTGCGGTGTATTTATATACGTCTTCTTTATTATCTGCAATTTTTAAACAAGGTTCTGCCACACCCGGCGAATAGGCCAACGTTAAGTCTCTTTGTGAGGAGTAAGGTTTGGTTGGTATTACTTCAATTTTTCCGGGCCTACCTTGCGAATGGTAGTCTAAAGCATCTTGCTTTCTGTTAATCTTGCTCATTTTTTAGTCATTTGTAGCCGCCAAAGTTACAATCTTTTTTGAGGATATAACCTGTTTTTTATCAATCTGTACTGTAAGGCAACAAGTTGTGTTGGCGTATAAAAATTAGTCTCTTTATATAGCGAAAGGGACCGCTGCGCTTTTTTAACGCAAGCATAAAAGCCCCGACGATTGGAAAAATGCCGGGGCTGCCAGAGAGGGTTGCCGCAAAAAGCGGCAGCTATATCAAAAGTACCTGCTAATCAGCAATCATTATTTCGAAATACCACCATACCGATAGCATGAGCACAAGGGCGACAGCGATGATGTACCAATAGCCGGAAATACGGTGTCTGGATTTCTCCATTTTTAAGCCAGTCTATCTTACTGTTTTAATAATTTATAGCTTTTGCCTCCAATGGAAATATGGTAAACTCCCGATGGAAGCGTAGACACATCTAGACCTGCACTAATATTGTCGAGGCTGCCGCTCTGTAGTTTTTGCCCAAGGCTGTTATAAAGCATATAGCCACCCGTTACCTTTCCACTAAAATATATTCTATCCTTTGCCGGGTTTGGGTATAGGCTAATGGCGGAGGGCTGTAGGTGGAATGCTACCAACCTTACACCCAACTCTATTGCTGTACCATCTCTATCAACCTGTACCAGTTTGTAGTAGTTGTTGCCGTTTAACGGAGTTTTGTCGGTATAGGTGTAGTTGATGGTTGATAGCCCATGGTTAATAGTAGGTGGAACTTCATCAATTTTCACAAAAACTTTGTCATCTCCGCTGCGGTAAATCTCAAAGCCTTTGTTGTTCTGCTCACTAGTGGTCTGCCATTGTAGCTTGGCATGGTTGCCTTCTGCTTTGGCGGTGTAGCTGGTTAAGGTAACGGGCAATGATACTTCCGTGCCCTCATAGGCGCCCAAGTCTACGATACCATCCTTTATGCGCTGGTTGCCATCCAAATCGGTAGTTATGCCGCTTAAATCTGGTGTTTGGTCTGCATTATAAAAACTGTTGCTACCAGAGTTAATGGCCGGACTGCCCGTCTGCAGACTGTAGTTGCCTCCCGTGCTCAAACCTGGTGCTAGTGGGGCTACAAATAAGGGGTTGGTATTTCCATTAATATTGCCTGTGCCAGTGCCGGTCAAGCCCTGTACCAAACTATACTGTATTTCTGGAAAAGAATCGCCATTATAAATACCGCTGTTGTTGCCGTAAATAATACTGTTCCTGATTTTAGGATTAGATCTATTATTTAAAATGGCCCAACCTAAGCTCGCCGAGTTACCGCTAATGGTTAAATTTGTTAAAACAGGTGACGAAGAATCATTAGAAATAGCACCGCCATATCCATTAGCAACATTGCCACTGATAATAATATTTGTTAAAACGGGCGACGAAGAAGAAAGATTAAAAATACCACCACCGTCATTTGTTGCAGTATTGCCATTAATTATTAAATTGGTTAAAAAAGGTGATGAAGACACATTGCGAATGCCGCCCCCAAAATTAGCATTGCCTCCTGTAATGGTTAAGCCATCTAATATTGCATTAGTGGTTAAGCCATTATTATCATTGTCAATAACTCTACTTCCATTTCCTTGCAATTTGGTAACATTGGTTTTCCAGTTGCGCTGTGCCAATTCTGTTTCGATACCGATAAAGCCGCCGTAAATTTTTATCCCCTCTTTCATGCTAAAGCTTTGCCCCGCTGCTGGTTGGTAATCACCTTTCGCCACCCAAATTTCATCGCCATTGGTTGCTATGGCAATAGCTGTTTCAAGCTTGGTATAGGCATTTCCCCAAGTTGTTCCGTTGTTAGCGCCACTGGCATTGGCGTTTACATAGATGCGGCCACGGGCAGCTGCACCTTCGTAGGCGCCTAAATCTACCGTTGCATCTTGTATACGTAAATTTCCATCCAAATCAGTATTTACACCTTCTGGTACAGCACTATTATCACCTTTATTTAAAACCGTACTGCCAACCAATAAACGATAATTTCCCTCGCTACTTAGGCCTGGGCTTTGGGGTTCTACAAACATTGGATCGATATTTCCAGAAATATTGCCGTTATCAGTATTGGTTAAACCCTGCACCAAGCTATAGGTTATAGTGGGCGAAGAACCATCGTTATAAATACCACTATTATTATTGTAAATAATACTATTGCGGATAATGGGGGTTGAAGAAGAGTTAAACATTGCACCGCCATTTGTGGCAGCCACATTTCCGCTAATAGTTACATTGCTTAATATGGGAGAGGAAGGTAAGACATTACACATTGCGCCGCCATAGAAACCACTCGTATTTCCGCTGAGTATTACATTGATTAATGTTGGGGACGACCTATAATTATATATGCCGCCGCCAGAAGAACTAGCCGTATTTCCGCTGATGATGATATTGCGTAACGTGGGAGACGATGAGTAATTACACATACCCCCACCAAAGGAAGTATTGCCCCCTGTAATGGTAAAGCCGTCCAATACCGCAACATTGGTTAATCCGTTGTTATCATTTCTAATTACGCTATTACCGTTACCTTGCAAACGAGTAACATTGGTTTTCCAGTTGCGCTCTGTTAAATTAATTTCTGTACCGACAAAACCACCGTAAATTTTAACACCCTCTTTCATGCTGAAATATTGCCCTTCTGCTGGTTGGTAATCACCTTTCGCTACCCAAATCTCATCACCATTTGCTGCTACAGTTACAGCAGTTTGCAAATTGGTGTAGGCATTTTGCCAATTGGTGCCGTTGTTGCTGCCAGTGGCAATCTTGTTTACATAAATGGTTGCCCCTTCGTAGGCGCCCATATCTACCGTAGTATTTAAAATACGTGGTTTGCCGTCCAGATCGGTGGTAATGCCGCTTAGATTTGGCGTTTCGCCGCTGGCATAAAAGTTGTTGTTGCCCACGTTTAATGCAGGGCTGCCCTTGCGTAAACGGTAGTTGCCCGCCGTACTTAAGCCTGGGAGCTGCGGGTCTATAAATAAGGGATCGGTATTACCGTCTAAATTAAAATTAGCTGCATCGGCTATCATGCCCTGCACCAAGCTGTTGCTGATTTCTAGAGTTAAAGAAGAAGAATTATAAATACCGCTGCTGTTGCTATATATAATGCTGTTCCTGATTTTAGGATAGCTACCAACATTATAAATACCACCGCCAAATTCTTCATTATTACAAATATTTCCGCTGATGGTCACATTCGTTAAAACTGGAAAAGAAGAAGCATTTAAAATACCGCCGCCCAAAGTAGAAGCTTTATTACCGCTGATGGTCACGTTCGTTAAAATTGGGGAAGAATTCTGATTATTAATCCCGCCGCCTAAACCGGCAGTATTTCCACTGATGGTCACGTTCGTTAAAACTGGAGAAGAAGAGATATTATAAATACCGCCACCATAAGCAGCAGTATTCTCTCTAATGATCAGGTTTCTTAAAACTGGAGATGAAGAAATATTATGAATCCCACCACCTTGACTAGGGTTTCCTCCCCCCATAACCGTAAAACCATCCAATGCCGCAGTATTGGTTAGCCCATTGCTATTATTGTAGACAACGCTATTGCCATTGCCTTGCAAAATAGTAACATTGGTTTTCCAGTTACGCTCTGTCAGGGCGGTTTCCGTACCAGCAAAACCACCGTAAATCTTTACGCCCTCTTTCATGCTAAAACTTTCACCGTTGTTGGTAGGTTGGTAGGTTCCTTTGGCTACCCAAATATTTTTTTGACCATCTACTGCGTCATCAATAGCCGTTTGAAGATTGGTATAGGCATCTTCCCAACTGGTTCCGTCGTTAGCGCCTGTTGCGCCTGCCTTTACATAGACTTCGCCCGTCTTTACATAAAGAGTAGCAGTAGTAATTCTTTTTTTTAGAGGTGCTTTTATAGATGATATACGCTCATGGGCCAATAGCGCCTGGCCATAACAGGTACACAGCAATACTAAAAACAGGCTCAATTTCTTAAATTTACCTAATGATGTGCCGATAAAAAGTTGAGGTAGCTTTTTCTTCATAATTATACAAGGTTATTTTTACACCCCAAAGTTGTAAAACAACACTGCTAAAGTTCAAAAAACAGCCTTGGACAAAAATTTGGACAAATTATAAGTAATTGAATATGAGTATTTTAATTAGATGAAATAAAATCTTCTAGGGATAGCTCTACAGAAATACCTTCCAGTTTTTTACGTAGCCGATGGCGTTGTTTACGAACGGCATCGATAGTGATCCCTTGGGCAACGGCCATTTCCTTCGTGGTCATATCCAACTTGCTCAATGCCAAAAAACGGAGTTCGGCATTTGAAATATCGGGCATTGCTTTTTTTATCTTGGCGAAAAAATTAGGATATACCTTGTTAAAGGAAACTCTAAAGGCATTCCATTCTTCATCGGTTAGTACGCTTATATCATGTAAGGAAATATCGCCTACATTTATTTCTCCTCCAAATCGTTTTTGTAGCTCTTCTATGAGCTTGTTTTTTTCGAATATATTGTGGATAAAAGCATCTAATTGGGTTTTGGCAACAGCTATTTCCATTTGTGCCAACTGTTTCTCGGTCTCTAATTTTTCTTGGTGCAATTTATGCTTTAACCTATTGCGATTATACAAGATTAGGGCAATGAACGTTAACACCACCACTGCAGCCAATACAATATTGCGTAACCGCTTTTGACCTGCAACCTCAGTCTGGGCGTTTTCAAACGCATGCTGTATGGCTTCAAACTCTACCTCTGTACTTGTTGCGGCAAAGTGTACTAAATTTGCCATGTGCTGTAAACTGTCTCTCATTAAGGTATGTGCCTGTTGGTAAACATAGGCACTATCGTACTGGTGTAGTTTTGAAAAAGTGTGCGACAGGCCGTCGGCAATTTCTATTTTAGTTTTAACATTGTAACTTTCTTTTAGCCCAAAAATGTAGCGATAGGCCTGTCTGTATTGAGATAAGGCCAATTGGTAATGATGATTTTGATAATTAGCCTGTGCCATAACCGACAAGGCAGAAGCAGCATTACCAAATTCGTTGTGCCGTAGGCTGATGCTATAATTTTGCTGTAACAATGGATAGGCTTCTTGATATTTTTTTTGTATCACCAATGCTCTGCCTAAGCCACCTTTGGCAATACCTTCCCAAATTTCGAGCATTCGTTCTTCGGGCTTTCTTACTTTAGAATAGTTATTGGGATTTAACCTGTAATTACGGATAATGCCATTTAACTTTTGGTAATATACGATAGCGCTATCGCCCTGTTTTAGTTCTTTATAAGAAGCACCGATCATATCAATTAAATAAATATAATCTATCAAATAGCTGTTAACCGGATCAAATGATTTCAGTCCCTTTAAACTATAGGCCAAACTACGCTCATAATCTGTAGTTCGATAAAGCCAACCGCTTAGGGTTAAATAGCGAAAGTAGATGTTGGGAAAACGCTCAATTCCAATGCGTTCTTGTATCTGTATTGCTTTTAATAAATAGTATAATCTTTTTTCTTTTGGGGCTTTTAGTTCTGCATATTTTGCGTACATTTCGGAAAGCAGCTGCTCGTCGCCAAGAACACCCACTTGCTGAATAGCTTGCCAAAATGTTTCTGCACTAACATGCCTTTTCAGTTTGCTCTGAATTTTATAGAGCATTATTCTTGCGCCTAACCGCCTATCAGGATTTTTTTTTAAATACTTTTCTAATGCCTCTACCCTTGAAACAAGTGCAATGGTATCATAATTTTGGCGAAGGTCGGCATAGGTTTCCTCTGCCCTACGTGTTTGCGAAGTATCGCTGATTTTCCAAGCTTGGAGCAATTGCTTAACAGATAGGGTTTGGGCAACTGCAAAAAAAGGGACGCACGAAATGCATAGAAACAGCAGATAGAAGCATTTTGTAACTTTATTGAACTTTGTTTGAATGCTGTTCCCCATAGCAGATTTAACTGTAAGTAACCCTCCCTCAAATATAGGCAAACTACATTTCTTCGACTATATTTTTAAAAACTTCTACAACTACATCACTTTCAAAATTATGCCTTGGGTAATCTTTGCCGATTTTAAGCCGTTTGCTTCTTTTAAACTCGCTACGGTAATACCTTCAAACTTTTCAGCGATGCTAGATAAGGTATCACCTTGTTTTACTTTATAGCTTACAAAAGTAGGTTTGGCTTTTGGTATAAATTTGGCAGGAACGGTATCGGTATAAATTTTTAGCTTCTGTCCGGGGACAATAGTAGACACACTTAATTTGTTCCAAACTTTTAGGTCTTGTACCTCTACACCGTATTTATTGGCAATAGCAGTAAGGTTTTGTCCGGGCAATACTTTATGCACCAAAATTTTCGGTGCTTCGGCTTTTTTAGACTGTGCTTTTTTCCTTAATTCCCTAACATCATCTGTGGAAGCTAGAATAACTTCCCTATCAGTTTCTATATCATTATTCAGCACTTCAAAAAGCTGTTCGTAAAACTGAGGTTCAGGCCTGGGGATAACTATACGCTTTGGCGATATATCCGTACCATTTACAATCTTCTTTTTATAACTAGGGTTTAATGAAAAAAGTGTTTCCTCTTTATGGTTAATAGCATTGGCTACATCAGCTAAAGCTACAAAATTTCTTACTTGAATAGTATCTATTTTGAATGTAAACGCAGAAGGTTTAGGTGCTATTTGATGTGTTTTAGCATATTTCATCACATAAACCGCAGCAATAAAAGCAGGCACATAGTTACGTGTTTCGGCAGGCAAATAATTTCTTATTTCCCAAAAGTTACGGGAACCTGCCTTATCGATGGCTCTGTTTACATTACCTTTACCGCAATTGTAGGCTGCTATTGCCAACAACCAATCGCCAAGTTCTTCATAGGCATCGCGGAAATAGGCCGCAGCAGCATAACTGGCCTGTATAGGGTCTCTGCGCTCATCTACAAAATTATCCATATTTAGGCCATAAGCCTTTGCAGTACCAAACATAAATTGCCATAAGCCGGTAGCGCCAACCCTAGAAACTGCATTCGGATTTAGAGAAGATTCTACGATAGATAAGTACTTGATTTCTGTTGGGATGTTATAAGATTTGAGTGCTTTTTCGAAAATAGGGAAATAGTAAGAAGACAGTCCAAGCATATCACCGTACATAGCTTTGCGTTTGGTGTAAATATCAATGTAGCTTTGTACGTATTCGTTATAATCTAAGGGAACGGTTTGCTGTATAGAATCCAGTCGAAGTTTGTACAACAAATTTTGACCAAAAAGTAAAGGTTGATCTATTACGGGCATTGCAACCGTATCTGTTGGGGATGCGGTGATCAATCTTTTTAGGATGGTATCGGTTTGGGCAACCTTTCCAGAAATTTGAGCTTGTACATTTAATGCAAATGTTACAAAGCAAAAAACAATAAGTATCGATTTTCTCATAGGCTATTTTTTTCTTGTCATTTCGACCGTAGGGAGAAGTCTGTTAGTTTAATGCTACTTACTTGCAGATTCTTCGCTACGCTCAGAATGACACGTAGAGTTTAAAAAACTATGTGATAAAGTAAGTAAAGTTTGCTCGTTAAAATGTTTGGCCATTAATTGGATACTTAACGGCAAACCTGCCTTATTATTGCCCAAAGGCAAGGCAACAGCCGGAATACCCGATAAAGAAGCCAGTACCGTATAAATATCTGCCATGTACATTACCAGTGGGTCTTGCACATTTTCGCCAATTTTAAACGCTGGCGTAGGTGCAACAGGACTTACTAATACATCGTACGATTGTAACAGGGTTTCTATCCTTTCTCTAATTAAACGACGTACTTTTTGTGCCTTTTGATAATAGGCATCGTAATATCCGGCACTTAAAACAAATGTACCCAGTAAGATACGGCGCTTCACTTCTTCACCAAATCCCTCCGCCCTAGAAGTTTTGTATAGCTGATTTAAACTTTGCGCTTGTGTGTTGCGATAACCATAATGTACGCCATCATAACGAGATAGGTTTGACGATGCTTCTGCCGTAGTCAGAATATAGTAGGCAGGCACTAAATAATCTAACAAATCAAAAGATACGTAGCTTACTTCATGTCCATCTTGTTTAAATTTTTCGATGGCCAAAAGGATGGCTTCTTTAGTTTCTGTATCTAGCGCATCGCTTTCTATGGTTTCTTTTAGTATGGCAATTTTAAGGCGTGAGGTGTGAGATGTGAGATGTGAGGTATAAGACGGTACGGGTTGTTGGGAAACCGTACTATCATTCTCATCGGCACCTGCCAAAACCTCTAATAACAAGGCTGCATCGGAAACGGAAGATGTTAATGTGCCAATTTGGTCGAAAGAGGAAGCATAAGCAATTACACCGTAACGTGAAATACGCCCATAGGTTGGCTTAAACCCTATATTACCGCAGAAAGCTGCCGGTTGACGAACAGAGCCCCCAGTATCGGTTCCGAGTGCCGCCAAGCACATATCTGCCTGTACCGCAACGGCAGAACCTCCCGACGAACCTCCGGCTACACGTTCTTCATCGACCGCATTTTTTACTGTACCGAAATAAGAAGTTTCGTTAGAACCTCCCATTGCAAATTCATCACAGTTTAAACGGCCAATGATGATAGCATCTTCAGCCAACAAGCGTTTAACAACTGTTGCCGAATATGGCGATACAAAACCATCCAACATTTTAGAGGATGCGGTTACTATATGACCTTCGTAACAGATATTATCTTTAATGCCAACAACCATGCCGGCCAATTTGCCAGCAGTTCCCCGCTCTAATTTAAACTGGATTTCCTCGGCTTGTTTAGTGGCAGAATCAAAAAACACCTCATTAAAAGCATTGAGGTGTTGGTGCTTTTCTATTTGTTCAAAATAGTAAGCAATAAGTTCTTTTAAAGTCAGCTGCTTTTGCGCAAGTTCTCCCTGTATCTCTGTTAAAGAGCTGTATTTCTTCAAAATCTTAAAGCGTTTAAATGAGATTATTGAGGTCTGTTGGTATCGTTAGGTGAATCTACACCATCTTTACCTTCTTTAAACTCTTTTACACCTTTTCCTAATCCCCTCATTAATTCTGGGATTTTTTTACCTCCAAAAAGTAATAAAAGTGCCAAAACAATTAATATAATTTCTGGGGTACCTAGCGCAGCTAGCATTGTTGTTTGTAACATGATGTTGTTTTATATAAAAATTTCTTAAATGCTCTTTAACGCTCTCAAACGGAACTTTTAGGTTCCTTGTTTTCTTCTTCTATTTCAGCTTGTGGCTGGCCTAATTCTGTTTCGTTATCACTGGCAGATGTTGTTGGTTCATCATCGTGTATCGAGTAGCTATTGTCTTCCTCCGGTTCACGATACGTGCGACTTTGATTTTCATCGGCTTTTTTATCTTCTTCGTCCACATCAAACGAATTAATGTTTCGATGTATTTCTCTCTTTACACCTTCAGAAGCATCCTTAAACTCACGTATTCCTTTGCCCAATCCTCTTGCTAATTCAGGTAATTTTTTACCTCCAAATAACAAAAGTATCGCAATTACGATGAGAATCATCTCGCTCCCCCCAATATTCAAGAACTCTAATAACGGCGTGTTATACATTTTAAACTGATTTTATACAAATATAGGGTTATTTTAAGCAAAACATATCTTATCGAGCTAACCAACTTTCGGGGTTTTGTGCCGTAGCACCCCTGTGTATCTGAAATCCCAACTCTGGAACACCATCAGAAGTCCCTGCCGTTCCTATGGTTTGTTTTGTAGTAACTTTTTCTCCTTTGCTTACACTAACGCTCTGTAATCCTTCATAAACCGTAAAATATTCACCGTGGTTGATAACAATATAGTATCTGCCGAATTGTTGAAATACAGAACTTACCGTTCCATTAAAAACAGCTCTCACAGCTGCCCCATCACTGGTTTGAAACACTACCCCATTGCGCATTGCCGTAGCTTGGTCTACCTTGTATGCTCCAAACTTTCCGGTAATATATCCAGTTGCCACTGGCGATGGCAGACTTCCTCTATTAGCTTCAAAAGCATCAGAAAGTTTGGCAGCTTCTGGTGTTGCCCTTAGGGCTTCGCTAGCTGTTTTTGGTTTAGTGGAGGTAGGAGTTGGAGCAGGTTTGTTTTCTGCTTTGGCTTTTGCCGCTGCAATACGCTCTCTTTCCCTTGCTTCTTCTTCTGCTTTCTTTCTTGCAGCAGCAATCTCTCTATCAATAGCGGCTTTAATCTGCCTATCTATAACTACCTGTTGTTGTTTTTTCTTTTGGATATCTTGTTTATACTGCTTTTCCTGTTTGCTTAGCTTATTAAGAACAGCAGCTTGTTCATTTTTATTTTTATCGAGCTTGCTTTTTTCGCTTTCCTGCTCTTTTAATAAACTGCCTTTACTTTTTAAATCCTTATCGAGCACCACGATTTGATTGCTCAATTGCTTTTGCGTACCCTGTATATAAGCTGCTTGCTTTTTGCGATATTGCCCAAATTGTTGCAGGTATTTAATTCGTTTATAGGCCTGATTAAAATCTTTCGCTGCAAAGATGAACATCATTTTGTCGTAAGCATTTTTATTGCGCTGCGCAAAGCGGATCATACCTGCATATTCCTTTTTCAAATCGGCCAACCGACCTTGAAGATTATGTACTTTATTAGTATTCTCGGTAATCTGATGATCTAGATTCTTCATCTCCGAGTTAATGGTAGCGATTTTTTCCTGCCTTAATCTTATTTGGGCCTTAATAGCATTAATTTGGCTCAATGTAAGCTTTTTGCCACTTGTAGTTTTGTTAAGGTTACGCTGGGCCAGCTCAATTTCTCTTTGTAATGCTTCTTTCTTACGCTTTAACTCCTTGCTAGATTGTGCAAAAGCGTTGGCACAAAAACATATAGAAACAATTAAAAGTAGGGCTTTGTTTAACTTCATTAAGTCAAAAGTATAAAAAATTTAATGGATTAGCTCAAAACTCTTTGGAACCGTGAAAGGGAATTCTACCGCTACATTGGCATCGATTTTAACAAATTCAACTGCTACACTTATTTTTTTATTGCCTACGGCCGATGTTATTTTTAAACTTAACGGAAAAAGCCCATTGTTTACGGGTGTATATTTGTCGTAAAGCACTTTAAGCCCTTGTGCGGCTTCGGCATCATTTAAAGTAAGCTCGGCAGATTTTAATAAGGTATTGAACAACGTTCTATAAGCCAAGTTCTGTTCTGTACCGCTTAATATCCAAACGCCGTTTTCCTGTTTCAAATCAGATTTTTCTACCATAAATTCGCTGATGGTATTTCCTGTTAGGATAGATTGTAGCCAACCAAAGTTCACCTGTTTGTTGGTGTAGCTGTGGATGTAGGAAAATGGCTTTCTCAGTATTGTTTTCTGCAATCTGTTCATCAACAATAAACTATCTGGTGTAATGATACCCCTGGCAGCTTCTATGGCACCGCCAAAGGCTGTTACACTAAACCATATCTTTTCATCTTTTTTAATGCGGATATTAAGTGTTACCGGATTTGCATCGCCATTAATATCCAACTCTGCTTTTCCTTTTAGCGACAGCGTATTGTAAGGAAGTTCCTTACTTAAAAGCGTAGCCAAATTTTCTTCTTTTTTATCAGCAATTGCGTTGGTTTCTGCTGCTGGCGGAGCTTTTACAATTTCTTTTTTCGGTCGGCAGCTTGTTGCCAGTATTACACAAGTAGCTAATAAAAGACTATTTAATATATTTTTTCTCATTTATCTTTCTGTCTAACTTTTCTGATTGATTTCCTGCATTTTTGGCTTTTTGCCACTGCAAAACCGCATTTTCTTTATCTCCTTTTAAGAACAGGATATCTCCATAATGCTCTAAATAAACAGGATTATTATCCTCGTTGTTTTGCAAAGTTTTTTGGATATAGGTTAAAGCATCGTCAATTCTGTTTAATTTAAAAAGAACGATGGCGTAAGTATCTAAAATGGAAGAATTTTGCGGCAATGCCGATGCTGCTTTCGATGCCAATTTCTCTGCCTTTGGTAAATCGTGGTTGCGCAACGCCAAATAATAGGCGTAGTTGCTCATGGTTAAATAATTACTAGGTGCTAACGCTACGGCCTTATCAAAAGCAGCATCAGCCTCTTTTAACTTTCCTTGATCTATCAGCACTTCGGCCTGTAAAGCCAAAATCATCGCCTTTAAATTAACATCTTCTGGTTCTAATTGTAGCGCATTCTTTAACTCGAAAGCTGCTTCGGCATTTTGTCCGTTGCGGTGCAGGGCAAATGCCCGATAATAATACAAGATTGCCTGATTGGGATATATCGTTAAGGCTTCTTCTCCGGTTTTTATCGCTTCTTTATAATTGCCCATCAACGTTTGTACGCCAAGTAGCTTTTCCCAAGCAATGTACAACTGTTCGGCAATTTTAATAGCGGCTAGATATTGCTCTTTAGCACCACTTAAATTTCCCTGTTGATAAAGAATATCGCCATAAAGCACCGTCACTTTTGGATCGGTTTTATGGTCATTTAAAACAATATTGCCCAGTTCTGTCGCATTTTTAATTACCCCGGGTTTATTGAAACGCGATAGCATTTGGCTTAGGATATTTACTTTATTTGGCAAAGGCATATCTGAGCTACTAAATGCCGATTTTAGCGAAGCAAAGGCTTCTTCCGATTTCTTTAGGGCGTTATAAACATCGGCCAAAGCCAAATTAACCTCATAATTTTCAGGGTCGATATTTTTGGCTTTTAAAAGTATGGTTAAGGCTTCTTCATTCTGGTTCTTTTCTAACAAAACGCCACTTAAATCTAGATAGTTTTTTATATCGTTGGGACTATCTTTAATGAGCTTTTGCAAATCGTTTCCATTTGCCGCATCTTGATTTTTGAAACGTTGCTTTGCCTTTGTTGACGCTTTTGAGACACCAAATTTTTGTTCTAATGCTTCATAAGCTTTTTGCGATTCATCGGTTTTACCAGCGATATACAGCGCATTTGCCCTATCGAAGTAGTAATTTTCTGCATCTGGCTCTAGTTGTATAAGTTTATCCAATGTTTGCACCAAAGCATCCATATTTCCGCTACGCTTATATATTTCGGTTTGCAGCTTTAAATACCATGTATTATTGGGCTGCGCTGCTAATGCTTTTTTGATGGACACTTCGGCATCCAACAGCTTATTTTGCCTTAATTGCAGGTTTGCCAGTTCGAAATGTGCAACATTATTGTTTGGGTCGATAATCAATATCTTTGAAAAACTGTTACTGGCATTGGTGTAGTTTTCGTTCAGTTTTTCTTTTAGCCCGGCGAAAAAAAGCTCCTTTATGGCATTGCTATCCCTTACCGTAACAACAGGTTGCTGTGCTAAGGCAAGGTTACAAAAACCACAAATTAATATAATGAAAAATAGCTTCATTTATTCTTTTTCAATTAAAACCACAAAGGCACTAAGACATCAAGAGGTTTCGACAAGCTCAACCTGACAACAGATAGAATTACATGACTAAGCCTTCCCTGTATGTCCATATCCACCTTCGCCCCTATCGGTACTGCTCAATTCTTCTGCGGGTTGCCAAACTACTGTTTCATGCTTAGCTACTACCATTTGCGCAATACGCTCGCCGTTGTTCACCACAAAATCAGTATCCGACAAATTTACCAACAATACCTTTAATTCGCCACGGTAATCGGCATCAATAGTGCCTGGCGAATTAAGCACCGTAATGCCATGTTTATAGGCCAATCCACTACGAGGTCTAATCTGTGCTTCGTAACCAACAGGCAATTCGATAAACAGACCTGTTGGAATTAAAAAACGCTGTAATGGTTTAATTATGATTTGTTCGGCAATAAAAGCTCTTAAATCCATCCCTGCTGCATGAGCAGTTTCATAAGCTGGTAAAGCATGGTCGGAATTATTGATAATTTTGATTTGCATGAGATTAGTTTTTCTTGAAATATCGTTTAAGTTCGTCTTTTTCCAAAAAGTATACTACTGCCAAAAATAAAATTAAGAGAGTATTACCAATGTATATATTTCTATTGAACACGAAAAATGTTACAAAAACAATAGCTGTGGCAGTAATGAAATACAGCAAAATACGCTTTAAATTATAAGGTATTGGATAATATTTTTGGCCTAATAGATAAGAAACTACCATCATTACAAAATAAGCTATCATACTTACCCATGCCGAACCCATGTAGCTGTATTTGGGAATAAGCACCAAATTAAGCCCAATGGTAATAACAGCGCCAAGTACCGAAATATATAGGCCAAATCGGGTTTGGTCTGATAGGCGATACCAGATAGAAAGGTTCATATAAATACCCAAACATACGTAGCCCAAAAGCAGATACGGTACGGCTGGCAAACCTGCCCAATATTCGGCAATATGCGCCTTATCTCGACTGATAAAATATTTAAGTATTTCGATATTAGCCACCAACCCAATGAAAATAACCACCAATGCAATTACAAAATAATGCAGAATGATAGCGTAAGTTTGTTTGGCATTTTTGTTTTTGGCGAAGCTGAAAAAGAAAGGCTCTGCCCCCAAGCGAAACGCGGTGTTGAAAATACTTAGAAAGATGGCTATTTTGCAGACAGCACCATAAATCCCTACTTCGCCGTCTGCTATTTCGGGTGGCAGCAGCTTTTTAAGCACAATTTTATCTAGATTTTCATTGATAATGAATGATAGATTGGCCACTAAAATTGGCCAGCTATAAGCAAACATATCTGTAAACAATGCTTTATTAAATCGCCATTGGAGTTTTAAAAGTTCAGGCAATAAATATAATAGCGTAGCTGCACTTGCTACCAAGTTAGAAATAAACACATAACCTACCCATTGTTTTCGATACCAAGAAGCCAACCATTCGGCTCCTAACCATTGGTGTTTAATAATTGCCGGAATAACCAAAATAAAAACAAGGTTTAACCCCACGAACAGACCGATATTTAAAAATTTGGCAATACTATATCTGATTGGTTTTTCATCAGCACGTATTTTAGCAAACGGAATTACACAAATGGCATCGATAAAAAGTATCCACACAAAAAAGTTGACGTACCATTTATAGTCGGCAATTTCTGAAGCATCGGCAGCAAAATATTGTGCAATTTGGCTGTTAAAGGTTAAACCTGTAATTAGGAATAGAGTTGAGATAAACGCAATGCACAGAAATGTATTGCTATAAACCTCCCGTTTTTTATCTTCAAACTTGTTGAGATAACGAAAAAAGGTACTCTCCATACCAAATGCTAAGATGGCATTGATGATGGAAGCACTGGCGTACATATTAGTAAAAATTCCGTAAACTCCAGACGGATAAACCCTAGTGTAGATTGGCGTTAGGATAAAATTAAGCAATCGAGATAATACCGTAGTTACTCCGTAAATGGCCGTTTGTCCGAGGAATTTTTTTAAAGACAAGTTGATTTTAGATTTACGATTTTAGATTTACGATTTTCTAAAATCAATGTTTCAACTAAACCAATGTTTTGATTGTAAAAGGCTAAATCGTAATTCGTCAATCTACAATCGTAAATCATGTTTACCACAGCAAGTTTTTCTTAATCACTACAAAGTTGGTATAATTTTGCATTTCTCCATCCGTTACTTCCACTTTTTCTACTTTGGCTTTTTCTGGCCCTTTGTGACACCACTCTACAAACATATCCAGTGTAATTTCATCGGCTTCTGCCTCTATTAAAACCAACCCGTCTTTTTCGTTCTTCACTTTTCCCTTAACGCCCATTTGATCGGCTACGGCTTTGGTGCTTGCCCTAAAAAATACGCCCTGTACCTTACCTATTACTTTTATATTGATGTGTTTCATTTTGTAGTATCGAGATGTGCGATATGAGACAAGATTTTAAACCAACCACAAAGGTAATTATTTTGAACCACCTAAGACATTTAAGATTGATTGAGAATTAAGGTTTTCTAAGGTGGCTAAGGTGGTAAGACCTTAAAATTCTAGTTCCTTAAGTTTTTCCTTCTCTCCCAAAAACTCTTCCCAAATTTCGTTTAAAATAACGGCGGCAGGTTTTATTTCTTTCAGCATGGCTGATATTTGCCCGATTTCCAACTCTCCTTCCTGCATATTCCCTTCGAACATGCCGAGCTTAGCTCTTGCCCTGCCCAACAATACGGCTAGTTCGTCTGTACTAGCTCCGTTAGCTTCCGCCTGCGCTACGGCATCTGCAAATTCGTTTTTAAGCAAACGTACAGGCACTAATTTTTTTAATCTTAGTTTGGTGTCGCCTTCGGCAGATGAGATAATTTTTTCCTTAAAATTGGGATGTGCAGACGATTCTTCAGCTACGGCAAATGCCGAACCTATCTGTACCGCATCGGCTCCCAAGGCAAAGGCAGCCAACATTGCTTTGCCACTGGCAATACCTCCCGCAGCTATTACAGGAATATTTACAGCTTGCTTAATCATGGGAATAAGACAAAGCGTTGTGGTTTCTTCCCTGCCGTTGTGCCCACCTGCTTCGAAACCTTCGGCTACAATGGCATCAACACCGCTTTGTTGGGCCTTTAGGGCAAATTTTGTGTTTGCAATTACGTGGACTACGGTCATGCCCTTCTCTTTCAAAAAACCGGTCCACGTTGCCGGGTTACCTGCCGAAGTAAACACAATTTTAACTCCTTCTTCTACCAAAATATCCATAATCTCCTGCACATTGGGATAAAGCAGTGGCACATTTACGGCAAAAGGTTTATCAGTAGCTTGTTTGCATTTGAGGATATGCTTACGCAAAATATCAGGGTACATAGAGCCTGCGCCAATAATGCCCAATCCGCCGGCGTTAGCAACCGCCGAAGCTAAACGCCAACCACTGCACCAAACCATACCAGCCTGTATAATAGGATATTTGATATTAAATAAGGAAGTGATTGCGTTTGCCATTTAAATCAACCGTTTTACTTTAATAGATTTTATTAGCCCTGCGTTATCTACACCTATTAGGTTGATACTAGGCTTTTTACCTACTTCAAAGCTGCCACACCAATCATCTACACCTAAAAATTTAGCACCATTTATTGTTGCCCATGTTAAAAGTGTATCGAAAGGCAAATGAAAATTTTGCTGCAAGTTACACATCTCTGCCAAAATTGATAGCTGATGATTACTTGCCAAACTATCTGTTCCCAAAGTAACTTTTACCAGAGGGTCTAAAAACAAAGTTACATCCGGCAAATTATTTTCGATATACACATTGGCATTTGGGCAAAAGCACCAATATATATCCTTATGTTGCGCTAATGCAAAATCAATATCGGCTTTGCTGGTAAAAGTATTATGCACCAACAACAAACGGTTTGGTGGCATTTGTGGCAAATGATAACGGATTGCATTTTCTCCTGTCCCGTGAGCTTCGGTTTTTGGAGCGCCCATTCGCTGGTACATGGCTTCAAAATCACCTGTCCCTCTTTCAAAAAACTCGTTCTCCGCAACCGTTTCCTGATTATGAATACTTAAAATATCGTACGGACGGGTGTTTTTTTCGATGTATTGAAACAGTTCGTTCCACACAGAATAAGGGGCATGTGGAACAATAGAAGCCTTGAGTGGCCAGTAGTTATCTCTTATTTTAATGGCTTCTTCTATAATTGGTAGCGAAGGTTGATTAAATCCAAAAACCTCTACAAAAGTATGATAGTATAAAGTACTACGCTGTTTAACTTCTTTAGAAAGCAATTGATTGGAAATATCGCCCACGGCAACAATTCCATTTTCATACATCTGCTCATCGGCAGCTTCCATAGTGGCAATTACCACATCATCATCGGCAGCCCGTTGGGCTACAATTTGTCGCACAAATTCTGGTAGCCCCGTTTGTTCCGGAATTTTGCCAAATAAGTGTGATAGTTCTAAATGGCAATGCGTGTTTATAAAACCGGGCACTAAAACTCCTTCAAACCGCTCTGCTTCTATTCCAGCTTTTTCGGCTTCTTCTTCGGTTAATATAGACAAGATTTCGCCCTCGGCTGAAACTTCCAATACGCCGTTAGCTATTGGTTCGGTAGTTACAGGATAAATCCAATCTGCTGATAAATATCTTTGCATGTTACAAATTAAACGGAATACGCCTTAATATAGAAATTTTAGGAATATGATATTTTTTATTACTTCCACGAATAAATGCCAATTGATCTGCATTTGCGGATAAGCAAAATCTACGAAGAATTTCTCATTAAAGTTTAAAACTGCTGCCTTAAGCGACAAGTTGTGGAGAAACTCCACAATACTTCCACCAATACAAAACACTCAACAAACTAATTTACAGATAATTACATTTTTGAACACACACTTGGCATCATTATGTATCATTAGGTTAACATAATTCACAAATTGTAAAAACTTAAAAAGATTAATAATTATGAAAAAGTTATTTGTAGCAGCTATCGTAGCATTCGCAGGATTTACAGCAGTTCAGGCACAAGCATCGGTTAACAAAGTAGAAGTTGTTAGCGTACAAGATAGCGTAGTTAAAACCCCTATCGAAGTATCGGCATTACCAGACGCCATTAAAACCGTTTTGCAAACAGACCCATACAAAGCTTGGACACCAACAGCAGCTTTCAGCGTAAAAGATGGCGATAAGTCATATTTTCAAGTTGATGTAAAAAAAGAGGAAGAAACCGCTTCTTTAAAATTTGATGCTGAAGGTAAACCAGTAGAATAGTTAACTTATCTACATTACTTAAAACTAAAACATGGAAAAGCCAGTTATAAATACTGGCTTTTCCTATTTTTGTATATGGCAGCAGTTTTAATTATTGAAGACGATAGCACCTTTGCCCAGATTATTGAAGGCTTTTTAATTAAAAACAATTACGAGGTTACTACCGTAAACAATGTAGCCAAAGCCCTAAAATTAATCGCTCACGAGGATTTTCAACTTTTACTGATAGATTATCGATTACCAGATGGCACCGGAATTGATGTTTTAAACCACAGACGCGAAACAGGCTTAACTATACCGGCCATCATTATGACCTCGTTTAATGATGTGCGTACTGCTGTTAAATCTATCCAATTGGGCGCTGCCGATTATATTACCAAACCCATCAATCCCGATGAGTTGCTGATGGTCATCAGCAATGCGTTACAGAAAAAAGAAACGCCAAAAACTACCGAAAACAATTTTATACGGGGCAACAGCGAAGTAGCCAAAAGATTGTATCAGCATATTGATTTAGTGGCCGAAACCGACATGTCGGTAATTATACAGGGCGAAAGTGGGACAGGGAAAGAATTTGCCGCCCGAACACTGCACCAACAAAGCAAGCGTAAAAACAAACCTTTTATTGCTATCGACTGCGGCGCTTTATCCAAAGATTTAGCAGCAAGCGAATTGTTTGGCCATGTTAAAGGCGCTTTCACTGGTGCAGTTGCCGATAAAAAAGGTTCTTTTGAAGCGGCTAATGGCGGAACTATTTTTTTGGATGAAATTGGTAATTTGAGCTACGAGGTACAGGTTAAACTGCTTAGAGCTTTACAGGAACGCGTGATACAGCCTTTGGGCAGCAACAAACAAATCCCGGTTGATGTTCGCATTATTACCGCTACCAATGATGATTTGGCCAACAGCATGAAAAACGGTGAGTTTCGTGAAGACTTGTACCATCGTTTAAACGAGTTTAAAATACAGTTACCCCCATTACGGGAAAGGGGCGTAGATTTAGAGCTGTTCATCGATTTGTTCGTTAAAACCTCTAACGAAGAACTGAACAGAAATGTAAAAGAAATTGATAAAGAAACACGCAATCTATTATTAAAATATGATTGGCCGGGCAACCTGCGTGAACTGAAAAACGTAATTAAACGGATGGTGCTGCTTACTACCGGTACAACAGCCACCGCCGATAGCTTGCCTGATGAAATGAAAATGGCCATTTCTAAAACAGTGCCCTTAGATAATCCACTAGATTTAAAAGCGGTGAACGAAAGCAACGAGAAAGCGTTGATTACCGAAACTTTGGCCAAAGTGAAATACAACAAATCTAAAGCGGCAAAATTGCTTAATATCGACCGCAAAACATTGTATGCCAAAATGGAGCGGTATGGGATTGATTAATTGATACTTGCTTTTAAAGCCGATGCTGAAATAAATTCAGCATGACGAACCGCCCATCTAGCGTCACCCTGAATTTATTTCAGGGTCTTCCATACAAGTGTAAACAATTACAACACTCCAAAATGCTTTAACGCATTCCAAATGCCATCATTATCTACATCATCGGTAGTATAATCGGCAATAGCTTTTACTTCGGGGTTTGCATTCCCCATAGCTACACCAATATTTACGTGTTTTAGCATTTCAATATCATTACCGCCATCGCCAAATGCCATGGTTTCTGTTAAATCGATACCGAAGTGTTTACAAAAAATATCAATCCCAACCTTTTTGCTTTGACCCTTTGGGTTAACATCGGCAAATAAGGGTGTCCACCTGGAAGCTACGGAATTTGGCATTACGGCTTTCATAAATGCGGTTTCTTGTTCCGGTCCCATAAAAATATTGGTTTGCAATACTGATGCCGTGTCTATCTTTTCAAAATCGACAGTTGGCGGAACTGGCAAATTTAGGTGCGCATACATTCCGGCTATTTCTGGTGTTACATCATGTATGGTAATTTCCCTTTCGGACATGAATGAAAAACTCAATGCGTTTTCTTTTGTATAATCCAAAATTGACTGAATGTCTTTTGCATCAATACACTGCTTAAAAAGTACTTCTCCTTTTTGTGCCACGCAATAACCTCCGTTAAAGGTAATGAAACCATCGAAATTTAGATATTTTACATGGTCGATGCTGTTAATGGAACGCCCGGTAGAAAGGATAGTTTTAATACCTTTGGCTTGCAGTTGAGCAATTGCCCCTTCGGTAGATTCTGCAACCTTATGTGTCTTGAAACTTAGTAAAGTACCGTCAATATCAAAGAAAACAGCTTTTATGATAGGATTTTGCATAGTGCAAAGTTAGTTTTTTGCCATAGATGCACAGCTTAAAATATTCGATTAGATTTATTGAGATTTATATAAATGCCAATTGTTTAATAAAGTCTATCTGTGGCTAATCATCTCAAGAAAAAGATTGAATGCGACTTTTAACAGTTTTTAATAGCAATTCCAATTGCCCCATTAGTTTCGATATCTTATTTTGAATTGTTTCTCCAAAATTTTCAGCCACAGCAATTTCCTGCTCCAATTGCCTAAAAGCGCCTCCAAGTTCTTTAGCACCAATTTGTGCCGTACGGCCTGCTAAACGATGTACGACCAATCTGGCTTCTGGCTGGTTTTCGTTAGCGATACTTTGCCGTAAAAGTGCTTGGTCTTCTTCACAATCACGCATGAAACTAGCTAAAATCTTCGCCATCATTTCTTGGTCGCCCATGGTCATTTTCTGTAAAGAACTATCGTCAAAACCTGTATTTGCTCCTTCGGATACGCCTACGTAAAACAAATTTAATAAGTCTTCAGCCTTAAACGGCTTAATAATCACCCCTTCAAAACCTTGGTCTAATACGGCCTGCTGTTCATCGGGCAACACTTGGGCAGTAATAGCGTAATATTTTATGTGCGATGGCAATTTTTGTTTCAATTGTCGATGCAGTTCAATTCCAGTTATACCTTCTAAACGCATGTCCACCAGAACATTTCCCAAATCTTCATCTATGGGTTCGTTTAACACTGCTTGTGCGGTGCTAAAAGTTTTAAATGGAATTTGGTGTGCAGCAAAAATCAGTTCGCACAAATCGAGGATTAATTTATCATCATCAATTACCCAGACTGTTTTTGCTTTATGAACGCTCTCGATAACTTTTCTATCCTCTAATGGTATGGCTTTGGCCACTACATCGGCTTGCTGATATTGCAAATAAACTACAAACGAAGTGCCTTTTCCCAACTTACTTTTAGCGTTAATTCTTCCGCCCTGCGCATCGACCAAAGTTTTTACAATAGCTAGGCCCAAACCTGTGCCGTTTTGGTTCATAGACTGATGGTCTGTATTTGCGCCCTGCTCAAATTCCCTAAAAATCTTCTCTTGGTCTTCTTCCGAAAAACCAATGCCGGTATCTTCCACTGTAAAATAACAGTGCATATTTTGCTCCTGCTGTTTGCAATCTACCGTTAGTTTTACATATCCTTTTAGGGTGAATTTAATGGCATTTCCCAATAGGTTATAAAGAATTTGTTTTAACCTAAAAGCATCGCCGTTTACCCAATGTTGCGCCGATAAATTAAAATTAGCCAATAGGCTGATGCCTTTCTTTTCGGCCAAAGGTCTCATAGCATCTATCACCTCATTCAGCAATTTTTGCAAATCGAAATTTTCTTTTTTAAAACTAAACTCACCAGAGGTAATGCGGTTGTAATCTAGTACTTCGTTTACAATTTGCAACAGATGAACAGATGACCGATGAATAGCTTCTACGTGTTTTTTATCGGGATTGTCTTGTTGTGCAATAAACTCGGCATAGCCCAAAATGGCTTGCAGGGGCGTTCTAATTTCATGGCTCATGTTTGATAAGAACCGCTGTTTCGCCTGCCCATAATATTCGGCCTGTTCCTTAGCTTTTTCTAAAGCCAAACGATATTTATTGTTTTTGGTAATATCTACCAAAATGAGCGAACCTAAGATGAGCGTAATTACAAAAAAGACAACAATGATGATTTTAATCTGAAATACGCCCTCGCTTACCATTTTTTTTGCCTGTTGCCCATCTTGGTCAATCTGTATCAAGGCTTCGGCCTCTACTTCCTTTAAAACATTAAGCATCTGTTTGGTTAACGCACTGCTTGAGCTTGCCAATTCGGCTTCTCTTTTTAAAAAGCGAATACTTTTTTTCCGCTGCTCGCTTTCTATGGTTTTTAGCGTTGCTTCCACATCCTGCATAATGCTATCTTGCACTTTAGGATTAAGCGTATCTTTTTTTATCTGGTATTCTTCGCTAATGATTTTGTAAACTTCCGCTTTTTTCTTACCAAACAAACGGCTTAAAAAACCCCTCGATTTTTGCTCTTCTTCGGGAGCTACGGTTGTAGTAGAAGTAGCGGTTTGCGTAGTAAAAACAGCACTATCGGCTTCTCGGGTACGTTGAGAAAACAATTCGTTCAGTTTTTCTACTTCGTCAGAAAAAGACTGTGTGTTTACCAAGTTTTCTTTTACTTCCTGATATAACAGGTATTGCTTGTCCCTATCGGCAAGTAGCTGTTTTAGTGTCTTTATGCGTTTAAGCTGCTCTTTATCTGCGGCATAAAGTGAAGTTAGTGTATCTAGATTGCTACGCAATTTTTTACTTGCAGCAAAAAAGCCTTCGTTTCCAATCGTATCTCGCTGCAATTGGTCTAAGCCCGCAATTTGGTGCGAAAGTTTATTTACAATGCGAAGTTTATCATTAGGTGTCGAAATTTTTTCTACCGTCCCCAATATTTCGCCAAACACAAACTTGCTGACGCCCCACGCCAATAGCAGAGCAAGCCCTGAAAAAAGTAAGGCCAACACTACTTTTCCTTTGGTTGCTGTAAAAAATGGTTTTGGGGCTGTCGATTTGATAGTCATCTCTAAATAATGACCACAAAATACGCACCGAAAATTAACTTGCTGCTTAAAAAAATAAAATTGGAATATATTGTCTATAGAAATCTTTTATGCCATAGATATTTTTTCAATTACTTCTTCTCTATATGGTGCCGAATTTTGTGCCCCCTCTCTTGTTACCGAAATTGCTGAGGCTTGACAGGCAAATTCTACCGCACCTATCAAACTTTTCCCTTCACTTAAAGCAACTACCAAAGCACCATTAAAAACATCGCCTGCGGCAGTTGTATCTACGGCTTTAACTATCGGAGCTTTTACATGGGTAAAGATATCGTCATGCAACATTAATGCACCTTTTGAGCCCATGGTAATAATTACTGTTTCAACTCCTTTGCCATATAGTTTTAAAGCTGCATTCTTCGCAGCATCTATACTATCTATCTGTATATCCGTTAACATCCCCGCTTCTTTTTCATTAGGGGTGATAATAGATAAGTATTTAAATAGATGATTAGGCAATTTGCAGGCTGGTGCAGGATTTAAAACTACCTTAATTCCATTTTCGTAGGCAAATTTAGCGGCATATTCCACCGTTTCTAATGGTGTTTCTAACTGCATCAATAGATACCCTGCCTTCGTTATCTTAATCTTTGCATGGTCTATATCTTCTCTTTTTAATTCCGCGTTAGCCCCTGGAGCTACTACAATTATATTTTCCGCATGGTCATCCACCATAATTACAGCTACTCCCGATGGATGGTTTGTAGCGGTTACCGCAAGAGAAATATCAATTCCTTCTTGGGCAAAAGAGTTTAATGCTTCTTTTCCAAATATATCATTGCCTGTTTTGCAAACAAATGTTACATTGCCTCCCAAACGTGCTGCGGCCACTGCTTGATTTGCTCCTTTGCCTCCCGCATTCATCAAAAAATTACCTCCGATAATGGTTTCTCCTACGGCTGGAAAACGCTCTGTTCTTACCACCATATCTGTGTTGGAACTTCCTATTACAATAATTGAACTACTCATCTTTATCTTCAAAATAACTTTAAAATATTACATCCATTAGCTGCCTGCATATATAATTAGTCCAATACCTGCTAAGAATAACAAAAACATTAAGCCTATATATGTATTGTTCACTTTAGGCCCTCCTCTAAATTCCTTCCAGATAAAAACACCCCAAAAGGCTGCTACCATGGTAGCCCCCTGACCTAACCCATAAGAAACGGCCGCACCTGCCTTTCCAGCAGCAATAAGATTAAATGAATTTCCAATACCCCAAATAACACCACCTAACACACCTATTAAATGTGTTTTTAATCCGCCCGAAAAATAAGCCTTATAAGATACAGGCAGCCCAACAAAAGGCCTTCTCATTACAACTGTGTTGATTAGAAAATTACTGATGAACATCCCTAACGAAAAAACAAACACTGCTGTATAAGGCGTCATTTTACCTACTTCCGGAGATTGAAAATTATCAATATCCATCGAGGCGGCTATAAACCTATAAAAAGATGACATCAGTATTCCCGCAATAAATGCAATTATAATTCCTTTGGTAGACGATCTTTTATTTGTACTCATATTTCTATAGGCTATGGCATTTAGCAAGATAGCAACCGCTATTAGTCCTACCCCAACAAACAATATCAAGGGATCTCCTTTGGGAGTGCTGATATAATTGATAACGACACCCAATATTAAGGCTAAGCCTACGCCTAAAGGAAAAGCAACCGACATACCAGAGATAGCTATAGCTGCAGACAGTAATATATTGGACAAATTAAAAATAATACCACCAACAAGGGCCGAAACCAGATTAGATGTATCTGCCTGCATTAAGTCGGGGATAAAACTACGCCCCCCACTACCAAAGCTACCAAGTGTTAGTGCTGAAAACAACGATAGCAATAAAACACCTATTACGTAATCCCAGTAAAAAAGTTCGAAACGCCAATTTTTGGAAGCTAATTTTTGTGTGTTTCCCCATGAGCCCCAGCATAACATGGTAATGAAACAAAAAACTACTGCAAGTGAATAATTTTCAATAATAAACATAGTTGATATTTTTAGTGTGTGCTTGATTTAATTACCAGTTATCTGTTCTAAAGGGCATCGCCGCTATTCCGTAGCTATTGTAAAGATTACCATAAGTAAAATTCTTAAAGCCGTACCTTACCGCTACAGGTTTAGCTACCTTTTCGCTATGTACGCTCAATTGACCTTTTACTCCTTTAACAATCTCAACACTAGCTTTATAGAATATTTTATCCTCTCCCGCAATCTCAAATCCTTCCAATTCTTTTCCGTAGCCCGAAAGACCATACCCCACGTTTTCCAAGACAACTATTACTTTATTATTCTCTATCTTATGCGATGCATATATGGGTGCCTCTCCATCAAACCCATTGATAGCATAAGTTTTAGGAAGTGCTAAATAGGCCAATCTTTTAGCTACAGTTCTTTTTTCTGGAGGATGTATGGTTGACTCTGAGCCTATATCCAAAGTGGATATAATGCCAGAATTAGGAATATTTTTTTTGGCAAGATATTGTATTTCTCGAAACTTAGCCACCTCTATCCCATCGTTATTCCAGCCCATATTTGCATAACTGAAAGGTGCCAACTGCACATAATAAAACGGGAAGTTGTTGCTAAAATCTTCTCGCCAATTACGTACCATTTCTGGCAATAGTTTTAAGTACAAATCGGGATTAGTTACATTGGCTTCGCCCTGATAAAAAATACAGCCTTTTATGGTATATTTTGAAACAGGTTTAAGCATACCGTTGTAAAGTAAGGTAGGTGTTCTATTGGCCATGTTAGCATTTAGGTTTTCTTGCTTAATCTCTACTTTAGTAATCGGTTTTAGTTTTTCCTCACTCATCCAAGCTTCAATTCTTGAGCCACCCCAATAACATCCTATTATACCAACAGGAACTTTTAATGCCTTATTTAATATTTTGGCAAAATTAAACCCAACCATAGTGATAGTTTCTACCGTTTGCGGAGTAATTAAGCGCCAGTTTCCTATCACGTCTTCTTGTGGGGTTTCACTAAAAGTTCTTCGCACCGGAAAAAATCTGATATTTGGATAATCGTTATCTAAAATTTCATCTATTGCATTCTTTAATGGTTGATTGGTAAATCCCCGTGTGCTCATTTCCATATTCGATTGCCCTCCACACAACCACACTTCGCCCAATAAGATGTTTTTTAGTATTTTCTCTTGGCCATCGCTGATTGAAATTTCATAAGGTGTATCGCTACCTGCAATGGTCTTAACTTTTATTTCCCAATTGCCATTTTTATCTGATGTAACTTTATAGGATTGATTATCCCAAGTAGTTTTTAGGGATACCGTACTTTCTGGTTTCGCTTTGCCCCAAAGTGCAACCACAGTATTTTGTTGTAATACCATATTGTCGCCTACAAGGGCTGGGAGTTTTATTTCTGCTTTAATTATGGATAAAAACGTAAATAGAGGTAATAAAACAAGTAATTTTTTCATATTCATTGTAATTGGTTAATAGCTATTTTGGCTATTTCTAACTGTTCTTTTTCTCTCGAATAAATGATGTACAAATAATTTTCATGTATATATGCATATGGATAGCCAAACTGCCCTTCTTTCCACTTACCTTTATATTTCATCTGGTAATTGCTATCGTCTACAATAAAAGTTTTGTTATAGTTAAGTCCATCGGTTGATACAGACAATACCAAAGGTGTTCTCTTTCCTCTGTGCAAAGTATCTGGTGTGCCAATATGGAAGTATCTTCCATCTGGCAATTGCCCTAAATAGGACTTACTATTGTTATCTGTAAATTGGGTTTTTACTGGTAATGACCACGTTTTTCCCTGATCGGTACTTGACGATTGGTATAGAAACCCATCGTAGGTTTTTCCTGTGCTCCTCAACAAATTATAAATCTTCCCATTCGGATGTTCTAAAAAAGTTCCCTCAACAAGTGTGGCTTTTACCTCACTCCTTTGACCATTATAGATGGCCTTTGTCCAACCTGTTAAACCAGACTTATCATCGGTATAATATACAACATCATTACCCGTAATTAAAAGTCTACCACTAGATAACTGAAATGGTCTATGACTTGGAAATAATTTAATTTTTAAATCAATGGGATCAGACCAGTGTTCTCCATTTTTTGATGTAATGGCATACAGGACAACGTTTAATCTTGCATGGTTTTCTCCAATATTATTCTCTGTGTATAGCAACATCAATTGGTTATTGTGTACAAATATTCCACCCGGGGTTAAAGTATAAGGAATTTCGTTTTCAGCTATTTTAGGTTCTTTTAAAATTTGTGGCAAGCTCCAATCTTTAAAATTATCGGATTTACTAATTAAGATTCTCTGTCCCGGATCATCTTCTCCTTTTACACCATTAGAAAAAACAGCATAAAACTTTCCTTTAAAAAACACCACCGATGGATGATGTGTATAGTGCCAGACCATATTTGGTACATATATGATGGCTTTCTCCACATTCAATTTAACAATTTCGGTATTGTTATGATAATGATTGGAAAACACTTTATCCTGCGCATTCGCTACAGATATTCCACAAACAATGAGGTATATTAATATACTTTTCATATACTCTAATTACGTTTTGTATTTTCCAAGGCACAAACCCGTTCTATCAGTTGATCGGCCATTTTTTCATGAACCGAATCAAATTCTGTGATGGGGTTTCGTGTGTTTGGCGTTGAATATATCCCCTGTTTATATAATAATCTTTTAAAGAAATGTATCGATATATCGAGATGCTGGTTAGAAAATGTAAGAACAGGCAATATCTTAAAGAACAGTTCTTCTGCTTCATCACGTCGACCATCTTTATAATACTGATATATTTTGGTGTAGATAATGTGCATGGCCGTTGGCATAAAGGCATGAACTCCCCTATCTAACCCTTCTATCATCTGTGTTACGGCCCATCCCCCGCTCACATTAAGTTTATTATTTGTCAATTCCAAAATCCTTGAATATTTTGGACCTGCGGGAACAGTTTCAATTTTGAGGCACCTAAATGCTGATACTTCCTCGAACAGTTCCAATATCAGTTCATCTGGCAAACCGTACCCAGAAGAATCCCAATCCTGCAGCATAATCATATCTGGTCCAATATCCGCTAATCTCATAAAATCATTTTTAAATTGGCCGGAGGTTGAAAATGGGAGTTGAAATAGCACTGATTTACATCCCATGCCTATATAATTTTTTAGAATTTCTTTGCACTTTTCGGGATTGGTTTCTCCAGCACCAGCAATTACCGGCACCCTACCATTTACTTCTTTCAACACCGTGTCTACCATTTCCAAACGTTCGCTATGCGATAATTTATAAACTTCAGAAGCCATTGCAGGAACCAAAAAACCAGCCACTTCTGCATCTAATGCTTTATTGATATTGGCACAAAGACCAATAACGTCAATTTTATCATCAGATGTAAAAGGTGTATTCAGTACGGTGACAATGCCAAACAGTGGATATAGTTCTTTCATGTTTTATTTTAACTTTCTTGGTTTTTGCTTTACCAATTCTTCCATTCTGTCTTTCATTTGCTGTAGTTGTTTAGAATTGGCAGACAAGACATAACGTTCTCCTTTTTTATCTCTTTGGAAAAAAGTATTGCCTTTTTCATCAACAGTTACTTTACCAGATTTAGATATTTTAAAATATTTTGATGATGGTTCGACAGCATATAGCACAGAGGTTAAATCCCAAACCTCCCTATCATATGGCATAGGCAGGTAATATTCGTAAGCTTTTATCAATGGATTTATTCTATTGGTATAATTTAGTCCTGTGGCTATTGTTTCTCCCGGAAATTTAATTGAAGCACCCAATTCCCAAGGGCTTATATAAATTTTGCCCGGCCAATTCTCTAACATATGCCTTGCCGATTTAATATCTAACCGGATATTAAATTCTGGTTTGCGCTGTTCCCGAAAATCACCTCCCATTATGCTTAAAAGTTTAACTTTATTTGAAACCAATTCGGCACCGTTCAAATTACTATATGTATCTGCTTGTGACTCTAACAATCTCGATAAATTGGTAGAAAAACCCACCGATATGATTACTACAGAACGGTCTGGTTGAGTGGCTAAAATTTTACGATACAGTTCTACTGCTGGCGTAACCTTAAGTTCGCTCCTAAAATTAGAAAATATATTATTGCTATCGGCCGATTTTAAGTTATACACATACTCTACGTAATATTTTTTTTTACCTTCTTTTACCGGAGAATTAACAACATTGCCCAATGGAATATACGGATAGCCATACCATTGGTTCATCAGGTGCAAAAATGGTATCGAATAGGCATTTCCTTTGTTGTTCATAATGGCGGCCAAATTAATTATGTTGGCATCTTGATATTTATAAAGCATATCTAGTGCTAAAACATCATCAACATCATTCCCCATATCTGTATCAAAAATTACCGTTATTGGCTTTTGGGCAGCAATATTTACAGTAATAGCCAAAAAGCTAAGAACAAACAACCATACAAATTTTGGTATTATTAATTTACTGTACTGGCGCATAAGCTCCTGTTAAATCATAAGTAAAATAGTTAATTACAATTTCGGTATCTGCCTTAGTATTTCCTTTACCAAAGCTTAACCAAGGAGAATTAGTTTTGACCAGCAAATCAAATGAAGCCTTATATATACCATCCACAAATAAATGAGCTTTGGCCTTATCTCTTTCCACGGCCACACGATAAACATGATATTCTTTTCCGTTCAAATTAGCTAGAGGTTCTTTTTCTCCATTTAATATTACCCTATTATGGGTTATACAAATTAGCTTGGCAAAATTTTTACCATCTCTTAATGAAATATCTAAACCACGTCCATTATTTTGAGGGATTTTTGCTTTAAATTCAATAGTATAATCTGTATTGGGGCTAAAAACGGCATCGGTACTTTTAGAAGCCATTACAGTGTAGGCCTCTCCGGCAACGGCCTTAATACTAATTTCCTTTTCTGGAGTAATGCTTACCTGTCCTTGTTTTTGCTCATCGCTCAATTTTAATTGCCAGCCATCCTCTGTTGGCACTTTACTACCATCGAGCAATGGATAATCACTGATTTTCTTTTTAATCAGATTGGGCTGCTGTGCATAAACAAATGCGTTGATCAGAAGCAAGCATATAACAAAAAGGGTTATTTTTTTCATATTTTCTATATATTAATCATTTATTAATTGGGTCTATATGCTCCTGTAAAATCAGCATAAAATGAGGCTATTTCTATCACCGTAGCCGAAGAGCTTTGTACCTTTCCTATTTTTATAAATTTTTCTGTCGTTGGCTTTCTCATAATATAGGAGGCCAAAAAAACTTCATCTATGTACATGTGTACAATACCGACATAACGCTCTACCGCAAACCGAATGGTTCTAAATGTGGAACTAAAGTCTGTTTGTGTGGCAAATACTTTTGCGATACCATAATCTGCTAGTTGCTGGTCTGTAATATTAAAATCGAAAGCCTTTAATCCATCGTATACGGCAATATCAAACCCTCTACCTTTTTCGCTTACATAAGGCACTTTAATTTTAAATTCTATCGTATAATTACCTTTAGGATTAAACAAATTAGATTGCAATTGCAAAACTCGACGCTGACCATTTTCGCAATCTATTTTAGCCATTCCGTTTTTAACACTCATATAGCCATCATCTTCTACTGTTTGCCAATGGTTATCATTGGTAGATTTTGCAATGGTATAATTTACTTCGTTTATTGTTTTTTTAACAGACAATAAATGTTGCTGTGCATTGGTTGTTTCAACACTCAACGTCATTACTAAAAACCATATAAATAAACGCAGCTGCATAATTTACTTTTCTTTTAACCACTCTAAATTAAAACGATAGTGATTCTTACTACTAATTAAATGGATAATATTATCTGGGGTTTGCGTTGCTGCAAAATATCCTCGTGGCTCTGCATTCGTTTCATCCATAATAAAAGCTCCTGTCCATGCCCCCCCATCCATATAGCGATGTTTGCCATCGGAGATGAGCTTCTTCACTGGCCATGTTTTTCCCTCATCGAAAGATACGGCTGCATATATCCCATAAACTTTTTTACCGTTTATTTCCATTCCGGCTTTATCTTTTGAGACCCGTAGTGGATGGTGTGTAAAAGAAACCAATAAGATAGCCCCCTCGTTAAGTCTTCGTAATACTAAACGTTGTCCTCCAGAAATTGGAGGAAATTCCGAAGCCGAATATGTCCATGTTTTACCACCGTCTTTTGAAATACTCATAGGCATACGCTTTACTCCATCTGCATTTTGAATGTCATTTGCACGACCAAAAGCCATGAAATCGCCATTTTTTAACTGTACTACACCTGTATGTATACCCGCAATAGTACCTCCAACGTTTCCCGCTTCAAATTTTGGCGTATCAATATTTAATGCTGGGTCTGCCCAAGTTTTGCCATTATCTTTGCTAACCAGTATTGCTGAGCCATCTGCACCGCCCGGGCCTGCATCACAAGGCTGCACCAGCCAACCTTCTTTGGTTTTAAACATGCCTGCAATTACCTGATGCCGCATAGTATGCTCAGGCGCAATGATTGTTTCTTTGCTCCACGTAGACCCGTTATCAGTAGAGGTACGTAGAGTAACAATCATGTTTTTCCACCATCCCGCTGCAGACATGCCATTAAGATGGAACAAAGTGCCGCTGTCTTTGTCATAAAACAAGGATGAACCTGTCATATTTCTATCTGGAACCTTATAAAACGGAGAAGCTTCGTCCCAGTCTTTATTTCCTGCCCTTAACCTGCTTGCCCAAATGGCCATCTCCGTTCCAGACTCACTTTCAGTAGAAAACCAAATAGCCAGTAAATCACCATTCTTGCACCAAGTAATGGCTGGACAATGATTGTGGGTGTATAATTGTGGGTTGTTGCACAAAGGCTTTTTAACATATACTATAGGTTCTGCAAAAAATGGAGTTTTTACTGGCTTTGGCCAATTATATGCACCCTGTTTCACTTCTTGTTGGTTCAATGGCTTGAAATCATCAACCAATATTGGTTCAGGTAATGGCGAAGTAACCTCGACAATTCTAAAACCTGTTAGATAATTTCTGTCTTCGGGTATTAGTGCCGAACGATTAGCCGAACGTATATTACTTACAAATGTATTATGGCTACCACCCCGCACTACACGATATGAGCCTTCTTTATAGCCTACAGGGTCTGTTACAGCCTCTTTTTTGTAAGGCCCGTACCAGTCCATACACCATTCTTCCACATTGCCATGCATATCATACAAGCCAAATTCATTAGGTTTTCCATTTTTTATCTTTAATGAAACGGGCATTATCTTCGCAGGGTTATCCTGATTTTTTTGCATGTTGGCCGGCAATTTATCTCCGATATTTAAATTTGAATATGTGTTTGCCCTACATGCATATTCCCATTCTGCTTCTGTAGGCAGTCTATATATTTTACCTTCTTTTTGAGAAAGCCATTTACAGAATGCAGCAGCATCGTACCAGCTTACCTGTACAACGGCTTCGTTATCATTTACCGAAAAACCCCCCTTGCCCCTTAGCTTTTTATGAGAAGAATCAAATTGCTCGTATTGTTTATTAGTAATTTCGGCAATAGACATTTTAAAGGCCTTACTCAACGTAACTATATGCACTGGACTTTCATCCGCACCATATCTAGTTTCATTAGCACCCATATAAAACTTGCCCGCTGGAATATTTGCTAGTTCTACCCCAATTGTATTGGTTACAATGTTTTGAGCATATCCTTTACCAAACAATGAGACAAAGACAATAAAAAATAACAATATATTTCTATTTAATATTGACAGTAAGGTGTTTAACAATTTCTTTTTCACTTTTACTGGTAGCATTTTTTGCGACAAAAGTAACCTGATATGTACCAGGCTGCGCAAAAATATAGCTGTAACTATTTATTCTATCTTTAACTGATTTAATGGCAATACCCATATCTGGTGATACTTGATTAAGTAGCATGGGCCTAGAAATTACATAGTCTAAATTACTCGTCTGTGTAAGGCCTGCTGCGGTATTGGTCATTACAAAACTTTTTTGGTTCGAAATAATATTCCACCTTCCAGCCACCGCACCAATGGTATAAGGCGCTGTCTTATTATTAAAATCGAATGGTAAAAATCCCCTACGCAACGAGTCTTGGCTTTCTTTTTCGTAACCATTAGCTAACTGAAGTACAATACGAAAGTTAGATATGGTCCATTTGGGTTGCTGTACTGTTGCTTGAGGTATAGTTGCGTATTTAAATGCAATTGTTGTCTGTTTATTCAGGTAATTGGTGATATCTATTTCAGTATCTTTCTCTTGGTTTTGAGATGTAGGCAAAGCGGCCAAAGTAGTTAAATCATTCCATTGAGCATCTACAATTGAGGTAGAATCTGTCTTGTAATTATTAGCTACCAAGCCATTGAAACCATCATTCATTAAAACACTTAAGGTATTATTAGCAGCTGCACTTTCTACTTTACTGGTAAATCTCAAAAATGCTTTCATATTCGGTTCATTAAAACTGGTTACATTTTTAAATGTATAGTCTGCACCGTATTCTCCAGAATAGAAAGTAATATAATTGGGATTTCCCATAATATTAAAGGTTACTGGTTGACCAGCTTCATAACTGTTAGTAGAACTCAAGTCGACACTAAAATCAACATCGTCTACTTCTTTTTTACAAGAAAAGACCATGAAGACAACCAATAAAGAAAGGATATTTTTCATCATATATTATATTTATTACCACAATGGGTTTTGTTTCATTTTAGAATTTGTTGATAGTTCGGAACTTGGTATAGGATATAGATTATGTTTATCAGAGGTAAAATCTGCAATAAAGGATGCATATTTTTTATTAGCATGCCACCTCGAATCGTTTACCATGTTACGTCTTCCTGTCGTCATGGTTTCTACATATATCCCCCATCTTACCAAATCCATTTTTCTTGTTCCTTCGAAACACAACTCCCTAGCTCTTTCATCCCTTACTAATTGTTGAAAGCTACTATAATTCAATCCAGAGATCAATGGAGTAGTTGGCATAGCTCTCCGTCTCACTTCGTTAATAGCGTCATATCCAACTGTTGTTGGCATTCCATTAAACTCATTGTCCGCTTCGGCAATCATCAATAATACATCAGCATACCTTAACACGGGAAAATTGATTGGCGTATAATCTTTAAATTTAGGTTTCAGTGTTTCGTATTCTCTCCTAAATTTTCCGGCACTTCTATAAACCAACTGAGCGGTAGTCCAGTTAGTCTTGGTTCTAACTCCGGTAGTCGCATTAAGATTATATCTGAAAGCGGCGACATTCCAATTTTTTCTCATGGAATCAATGGGTACTGTATACAAATCTTCCATTTTCAATGTGCAGGACACATAGCCATAACACCATCCCGGAGTATCGGCATTGGTACCGTCATTACAATATATTCCATTGTAGCTACCCAGATAACCTGCGGTTTGATTACCATCTACATTGTTGCCTTTAAACTCTACTTCCCAAATACTTTCTCTATAGGCTGTCTCATACTTGTCTGCTATTAAATTAATAAATACAGCTTTGTAATCTGGATTGAGATGATGGTATCCGGAGGTTTTAACCTGCTGTGCCCAATACAATGCTTTTTCATAAGCCGGTTTGCCTTTATTTATGGGATAACCTGCCTGTTTTAGATAAACTCTTGCCAAAATACCCTGTACTGTAGATTTGCTAATTCTACCCATACTCTGAAATTTTGTAGCGTCATATACCATGCTTTCGGCTTCCTCCATTTCCTTAATTATAAAATCAAAAATCTCAGTCTTAGGTGTTGGTCCTATTTGCGATTCTTGGGAAACGGAAGTTACTGCTTCTTTACGTAAAGGAACATCTCCCCATAAGCTAGACAAGATGAAATAGTAGTATGCTCGTAAAAACTTCGCCTCTCCTTTATATGCTTCTTTTAAAGTGTTGTCCTTAAAAGTAACCCGTTCTACATTCTCTAAAAAGATACTTGCCCTATTAGCGCCTCCATATAAATTCTTCCATAGGTTATTTAAACGGGCATTGGTATAAGAAAAATTGTTGATAAATAATTCTTCGGTAGTATAATTCCTATCGTAATATCCTAAGTCATCTTGAATATTGAATGCAAAAAACCAATCTCTACCATAAAAAGAATCGTTTGCTAAAGTGTTATAAACACCAGACAGACCTTGGAAAGCTTCCTCTTCATTTTTATAATATTGTTCTAATGCTACAAAGCCCTTGGGCTCGAGATCTAGTTTGTTGCATGCAGAGAACATGAGCGAAACAATGCCTAATATTGTTATTATATTTTTTTTCATGATCATTAAAAGCTAATGTTAATACCAAAACTGTACAGTCTCGATTTTGGATATGCCGACGAATCAAAGCCTGGAGATAAAGCAGTATGTTTTGTGGAAACTTCTGGGTCGTAGCCCGAATAGTTACTTAATATCCATAAATTTTGACCAGAGAGATATACCCTTGCCTTCTTTAAAGAAAGTTTATTGGTTATTGAACTTGGTAAGTTATAACCTAATTGTACAGTAGATAATCTTAAAAAAGAACCGTCTTCGACCTCAAAAGTTGAAAAATCTCCAGCACCCCACCCTCCAACTCTTGGAATATCACTCGTTGGGTTTTCGATTGTCCATCTATTGGCATAGTCCGCAAACCTGTTATTGTTGGTCTCATTTTTTGCTCTTAAAAAAGTAGACTTATCTGCAAATAGAATATCATTTCCATATTTCCATGAGAAAAAGATATTCAAATCAAAGCTTTTATATTGAAATCTATTGGTTATACCTCCATAATGCTTAGGTATGCCGCTACCAATAACGGTGGCATCCTCATCATTAATTTTTCCATCGCCATTAATATCTCTAAATCTTATATCTCCTGGTCTAATGCCTATACGAGCAGTTCCATTATCTGGTACTTCTGCTTTAAGCACATACGTTCCATTGGGCATTTTATCAAAATCTTCGTACTTATAAGTACCTTCATAAACATATCCATACAGCATCCCCATCGGTTGCCCCAAACGTGCAATATAAGAGTTACTATAACTGATGATGCTGACCAAACTTTCCTCGTTACGAGCCAGTTCAAGTACCTTATTTCTGTTAAATGAAATATTAAATGCTGTTGACCAATTGAAATTTTTATTACTGATATTGGTATTATCAATGGTAATTTCTATTCCTTCGTTTCGTACTTTACCTATATTCATTAAGGCGGTACTAAACCCAAATGATGGTGGTAAATTGGCATTTAACAATAAATCACTTGTATTTTTTCGGTACATATCTATGGCCACATTAAGCTTTTGTTTGAATAAACTTAAATCTAAGCCCAAGTCTGTTTGCGCCGTAGTTTCCCATTTTAAACCAGTATTACCAGGTGAAGTAACAATAGTGCCCTGTGCAATATTATTATCAAAAACATAAGCTGTAGCTGCAATTCCACCTTCTGCGTTTCTTAACGCTTTTACATTAGTCCAGAAAGAATATTCAGAAATGCGATTATTACCTGTTTTACCCCAGCTCGCCCTTAGTTTGGCAGCAGATATAAATTTCACATTTTTCAGGAACGTTTCTTCTGCCATATTCCACGCGGCAGCCATTGAAGGGAAATACCCCCATCTGTTATCTTTTGGAAATTTTGAAGAACCATCAGCCCTTAGTGTTGCTGTGAAATAATATTTCGATTTATATTTATAATTAAATCTGGAAATAAAGGAATTAAGCCTCCATTGTGCTATATTGTTATTTAATTGTTGCACCGAGCCTAAACCAATTCCGGCCATTCCTAAATCTTCATTAGGAATATTGACTACTCTCTGGTATAGAGACCTGTTATTACTCCCTTGTATGGTTTGTCCAACCAGAACATCATAAGAGTGCATTCTGCGCTTATCAAAATAACCATTATAGGTCAATGTATTTTCATTAAGCCACGTGAAATCGTTGTTATTTCTAACCGATGCATTAACACCTTCTGATCTGAATCGATTGCCACTTCTGGTACGTGAATTATTGAATATATCATTAGTGAAATCTGAATTACTAAAACCTCCCGCTATCCTTAATTTTAAACCTTTAATAATTTCATATTCTAGGTTGCCATTTATACGCACTTGGTTGGTATTACGCTTACGATATTCTTCATTGACAATAAACAAGGGGTTAATACGTAAATCTGATGCCGAGGAAATACTCTCATCTATCATCTCATCCAAGATATCAAAATCATTAATGCTTGATATAGGTCTGTAGCTCCATACATTACGTATTAAGTTTGCACTATTGGACAATTGTTCTTGCGATGGAGATTCGCCCGTTTGTATGTATCTGGCATAATTTAAGTTTACATTGAATTTTACCTTGCTTGTAATTTTCTGATCTAAAAACGCTCTACCCTGATAACGGGTATAATTTGTATTTTTGATAATACCGTCTTGATCATAAGCAGAGAAACTGACATTATACCTAGTATTTTGGGTACCACCCGCCAAACTGATATTGTGGGTCTGCATAGGTGCGGTAACAAAGATTAAATCTTGCCAATTTACGGTAGGCACATTTCTATAGTCTTCTAGCGTAGTCTGTGTACCGCTTAGATAACGAGCCGTAAAATCTGCATCGGTTAGTATTTCCTTTTGTAGTTTTACAAATTCATAAGCGTTGAGTAAAGGAATTTCCTTGGTAATATTTGCAACACCAAAAGTCCCATCGTAATTTACTATAGGTGTACCTACTTTCCCTTTTTTTGTGGTAATCACCACCACTCCATTAGCCGCCCTTGCCCCATAAATAGCGGTTGCCGATGCATCTTTTAATACCGTAATCGATTCGATATCTGCCGGGCTTACCGAGTTACTTACGGATTCTTCTGTTGGGAAACCATCTATCACATATAAAGGCGTATTTGATTGTGTGATTGAATTTGTTCCCCGAATTACAATATGTTGATCTGTACCGGGCATCCCTTCTGTTGAAGTTACGGCAACACCTGCAATCCTTCCACTTAATGCATCATCAAAACGTGCAACAGGTGCTTTGTTCATATCAGTCATATTAACCGTTCCTACAGCGCCCGTTAAATCTTTTTGTTTAACCTCGCCATAAGCTACCACTACCACTTCTTCCAACACTTTTAAGTCTTCTTCCAAGATTACCTCTACTGGCTGCTTAACATTAGCTATAATTTTAGCTGGCTTATAACCAATGTAAACGAACTCTAAAACATCAGCTACTGATGTAATGCTAATAGTAAAGCTGCCCTGTTGATCAGTAATAGCCGTGGTTTTATTTGTTAGATTTTTAATACTTACCCCTATTAATGGGGCTTTATGCCTATCTACAACCTTTCCGTTAAATTTAGTTTGAGCTGATATTTTTTGACTAAAGGCAATAAATACCATTACCCAAAGAATGGATCTTAATAATTTCATTAGCAAAATTATAGGTTTATAATTTGGTTGATTAGTTTTCTTCTTAGTTAATTATGACTTTTGATTTTACAGAACCCTTGTTCAATTCATTCAAAAAATATAATCCTTTGCTTAAGCTACCAGGTAAATCAATGGCCAGTAAATTATCGCTAACAACATTAGACAGGCCCTCAAATAATATTTTACCTGTTATATCTGTTAACCTGAATGTTGCGCCCTTATTTTTACTGTTGATATATAAGGTTTGCCCAGGTTTTATAGGATTTGGATAGATGCTAACGATGTTTGTTAATTGATAATCTATAACCTTTACACCTAATTCATTTCGGGTACCATCTAAATCATATTGCACTAATCGATAATAATTAAGTCCATTTAAAGGTGCGCTATCAGAATAGCTATACAAACCTGCCCCTGCAGCTTTCACTGTAGTCAATTTATCAAAGATTTTTCCATCTGTTGACCGTTCAATCTCATAATGGCTATTATTCGTTTCTGTAGCCGTTTGCCAGATTAATTTAATTGCATTTACCTCCTTATGAACAGTGTAGTTAATTAAGTTCACAGGGGTTGTTTGCGGAATAGGTTTAAATGCCCCTGTCTGATCAATAGCCAAATAACTAATATAAGCTTCTAAATTTTGGTTGGCATTTGCCTTGCCAAACGTAAGTGCAAAGACATTGGTGGCACTAGTTGCCGAAGATGTTTGATCGCCCCATACATATACACCATCTACATAAAAGTAATATCTGCTTGCTCCTGCAGTTTCTTTGTCTACTACAATGGTATAGGTATGTTCTTGTGTAGCATCTAAAGTATACATTGGGTTGAGGTAGGAGTTCAGAAAGATCTTATCTTTATGAAAAGCTATCGTTCTACTTGTGCTTTTACCATCTTTAATAACCATATCCAATCCCCTTCCCGAAGAAGTAACGATTCTGCCTTTAAACTCTACCGTGAAATTACCAGTTGGCTCAAATACAGGAAAGGTAGCGTTTGTCAAAGTCATAATATATTGGTCACTAACCCCTGATACGGATGAGAATTTTATTTGCCCGCTAACAAGACTTACAATGCTATTATTCACGGGACTTCCCCCAATAGTAAAGCCTGCCATATCTGGCAATTTTGTTCCATCAAGAAGCACATTGCCCGAAACCGTGCTTATATTTTTTGCGGTTAAGGAAGGCTCAGGCAGTGATGTTTGTGCGTTTAATTTAGAATCCTCCAAAACTAATACAGTTATTAGAAGACAAAAAAATACAGATTTCCATTTCATAGCTTACATTATTTGATAAATAGGGAATTATCTCTATTGTACGCCTGTCGTATATAGTATAACTAAATGCTCTGATGACAAGGCCAATGCCGAGATTTCCGTTCTTTATGATTTGGTTAATAAATTTGGTTAACACGTTGCGATAACGTTTGTGCAAGTTAGACAAGATTAGATTTAAATACAATAGACTAAAAACAAAACCAGAATTAATAAAAAATTAACTAACTAATTATCAAATATTTATATAAAAAATTTGATAATATAGTATAATAAATTGAAAATTAACTATACAGAAAAAGATAGCTAAAAAGATATTCTCATCTATTCAAAATAGACGAACGATGTATTATGGAAGGTGAAATCAGGATTTTTTCTTGCTCAACAACATTCCCGCTAGTTTTCTCAATCTTATCCAAAAGTAGCTTTATAGCTATGGTAGCAATATCAGTAACCGGTTGTGATACACTGGTAACCGGGCAAGCTAGAAAGTCTAAGTATACAGAATTATCGAATGTCGCAATAGAAATATCTTCGGGCACACGATAACCATCTTCGGCCAATGCTTTTAACGAGCCCAACAATATCGTATCGCTCAAAGCTAAAATAGCCGTAGGTTTATCGTACTTCTGCATCAATAATTTAGTTTCTAGGTAACCACTTTCAAAAGTAAAGCTATTACCTCCGATGTAAAAAGGTTCCTTCTCATGTTTCTTCATTGCATCAACGTAGCCTTGTACCCGTTTAACATTTGGCATTACGTGATTTGAGCCTTGTAAACAGGCAATCTTCTCATGTCCATTTGCCATCAGATATTCGGTAATCTTCAATGCGCCATCATAATGGTTGGTGGCAACATAAGGAATGGCAACGTCGTCAAAATAGCGATCTATAAATACCACAGGTATTCCTTTCTGCCGTAACAGTTCCAAATGGTTTTTCTTTTTTCCTGAAGGAATAACAATCATTCCATCCATATTACGAGCCGAAAGTGCATTCACTGCTTCTACCTCCAGCTTTTCATCCTCGTTACAATCAGTGAGGATAACCGAATAACCACGCTCGTGCAACACCTGATTTATAATACTTACAATATTGGCAAAAAACGGGTTAGCTAAATTTGGGATAACTAAACCTATGGCAAAACTCTTTTTTAACCTCAAGTTTCTGGCAGCCTGATTAGGAATATAGCCTAATCGTCTTGTTTCTTCCAACACTTTAGCTTCGGTAGCTGTGCTAATTCTATATTTCTTGGCAACACCGTTTAGTACTCTAGATACGGTGGTCAGCGAAAGCCCAGTGGTTTCGGCAATAGTTTTAATAGTAGTGGTCTCTAATTGCACAATCGATTATTCTTTTTACAAAAATAGAAGTTAATTCCAATTAATTACTTGCCAAAACTATCTTTATATTATCACCTATATTTGTATCATGAACAGAATAGATAGGCTATTTGGTATATTGATTTTATTGCAATCTAAAAAACATGTATCTGCCGAAACCATTGCAAGTCGTTTCGAAATCAGCGTTCGCACTGTTTATAGAGATATTAAGGCTTTGGCAGAACAGGGTGTTCCATTAAGTTTCGAGCCAAACAAAGGTTATTTCATTGTTCAGGGATATTTTCTTCCACCAGTTTCCTTTAATACCGACGAGGCCAGTGCCCTACTTATTATGGAGCGATTTTTAGAGGGTTTTGCCGACAAATCCATTAGCCAACATTATCATAACGCGTTAGATAAGGTAAAAAATGTATTAAAAAATGCACAAAAAGAATATCTAGAGAAACTCAATCAACATATTAAATTACAACTACCCAAGCGTTTATATAACGATGTAGAATACCTATCACTCTTACAAAATGCTATTGCCGACAAAACTATTGTTGCCATCAAATACAAAAACTATAAAGAAGAAATCAGCGAACGAAGACTAGAGCCCATAGGGTTGATATTTTACGCTTTTTCATGGCATCTCATCGGGTTTTGCCATCTGCGCAACGCCTATCGAGATTTTAAAGTAAACAATATTATACAACTTCATTGCTCGGCCATGCCATTTACCGTTCAAAACCACATCAGCATTAACGATTACATGAAACAATTGCCTGTCGATTATTAGTAGGGGTTGGCAATTAGCAGTAATTATAAACCCATTTGTTAAAAATATTTATTTATACTCGCTCGTCGTATGGAAACTAATATCAGGATAATCACGTTTAGTCATATCCAACATAAAATCGTTATCTGATAAATAAACAGGATTACCCTCCTTATCCGTACCGATGTGTTGCTGCTTACGTTTTACAAATTCGTCTAGTTTTTTCTTATCATCAGAAGTAACCCAACGCGAACGGCTGTAAGTTAATGTACGGAAACGACATTTTGCCCCATATTCGTGCTCCAAACGGAAATTAATAACCTCGAATTGAAGTTCGCCAACTGCGCCAATTACCTTGCGGTTACCAGGCTGCATTACAAATAATTGTGCAACGCCTTCATCTGTTAATTGCTCAATTCCTTTTTCCAACTGCTTGGTACGCATAGGGTCCATGTTTTCTACCTCTTTAAAAATAGCAGGAGAGAAACTTGGAATGCCTTTAAAATGTAGTTTTTCGCCCTCGGTCAAAGTATCACCGATTTTAAAGTTACCACTATCGTATAAGCCTACCACATCGCCTGGCCAAGCCTCTTCTACCAAGCTTTTTTCGTTGGCCATAAAATCCATAGGGTTGGCAAACTTCATTTTCTTATCCTGACGGGTATGATAGTAAAACTTGTTACGCTCAAACTTGCCAGAACAGATACGTAAAAAGGCAATTCTATCGCGGTGTTTTGGGTCTAAGTTGGCATGGATTTTAAATACAAAACCACTAAAGTTTTTCTCTTCTACCAACACATCACGTTCTTCCGCTTCGCGGTGTTTAGGACTAGGAGCAATCTCAATAAACGTGTCTAAAAGTTCCTTAATGCCGAAATTATTAATGGCCGAGCCAAAAAATACAGGTGCCAACAATCCCTCTTTATAGAGCGAAACATCCAAATCGCCATATACACCATTGGCAAGTTCGGTTTCGTCTTTCAGGGTTTCCACCTCTTTCTCCTGCAAATAATCGAGCAGTGCGGTATCATCCAAATCGGTTACCTTAACTACCGAATCGGTTACTTTTGTTTTGTCTGAGTGGAAAAGGTTCAACTGTTTGTGGTAAACACTATAAACGCCCTTAAAAGTATATCCCTGTCCAATAGGCCAACTCTGCGGACACAAGCTAATGTTCAGTTTCTGTTCAATTTCATCCAGCAAATCGAAAGGTTCTTTACCCTCACGGTCCATCTTGTTGATGAAAATAATTACCGGCGTGTTCCGCATCCTACAAACCGACATCAGTTTTTCGGTCTGCTCCTCTACACCCTTTACACAATCTACCACCAAAATTACGCTATCTACTGCCGAAAGTGTACGGTAAGTGTCTTCCGCAAAATCTTTGTGGCCGGGCGTATCCAGAATATTAATACGTTTATTGGCATATTCAAAACCCATTACCGAAGTAGCTACCGAAATACCACGTTGACGTTCAATCTCCATAAAATCGGAAGTATTGCTCTGGTTGGCCTTGTTGCGTTTCACAGCACCTGCGGTATTAATCGCCCCACCAAAAAGTAAAAATTTTTCGGTAAGCGTTGTTTTTCCCGCATCGGGGTGGCTAATAATGGCAAAGGTTTTTCTTCTTTCTATTTCTGGGTGTAGCATACAATTTTAGGGATTTTATGAAACTAGAATAAATAACGGACGCACTTATAAGAACCTTGATGCAAATAAAATAACCGTGTAGTGTTTCATGGCCGCAAAGGTAAGTAAAAACTATGATGCCTAAAAGTGTTTGAAACACAAGGTGGCTCTTATAGCCGTAACCAAAGTCTCATGGTTGGTTAAAGATGTTTCATTTATTTAAGCTATATTTATTTTGGTTGAAATAGTATTAAATTAAAAAAATATAATCATGCTAAGAAAGATTATTGCCTTGTCTCTATTATTGGGCTTTTTGTATGTTCGTGCCCATTCGCAATATGCAAAAGGAGTTACTGTTGAAACATTATTAAAAACAGATGTTACCTCCATTGGTCAACCCATCATATATCCCAAGGTAACTCGTTCTGAAGTAAGCATGACAAAGATAACCATAGCCCCCGGAGCGACAACAGGCTGGCATAAACATCAAATTCCGCTATTTGCCTACGTAATACAAGGGATACTAACCATAATGCTAGAAAATGGAGATGAGAAACAATTTCCTGCTGGAAGTGCTACTGCCGAGGTAGTAAATGTTTACCATCAAGGAATAAACAAGGGAAAAGAACCCGTTATACTTTTGGTATGCTATCTTGGTGGAGATGCTATTCCTTTATCTGAAGGGCAACAAAAGAAACACTAACTTGATTAATGATAAACCACCAAGACAATAACAAAAAATCCCCTAACATTACGCTAAGGGGATTATCTTTATTCTTTGCTCTTTTATCTTTGTTCTACTTAGACAAATACATCGATTTATCTTTAACTAACTTGCGGAAATAAGGGTCTTCCAAATCTTTGATGAAGCGGATAGCTTCACCGGTAGATTTCATTTCTGGACCTAGCTCTTTCGCCACCTCGGGGAATTTCTCGTAAGAGAATACGGGTTCCTTAATGGCATATCCTTTTAGCTTGCGTTCAATATTAAAGTCTTTCAATTTGTTCACGCCCAACATAATTCTAGCCGCGATATTGATGTAAGGTACATCGTAAGCTTTAGCGATGAAAGGAACTGTACGTGAAGCACGAGGGTTGGCCTCAATTACATATACCTTATCGTCTTTAACTGCAAATTGAATGTTCAACAGGCCAATTACATTCAACGCTTTGGCAATTTTCTTTGAGTAGTTTTCCATATCGGCAATTACCTTTTCAGATAAGCTGAATGGAGGTAATACAGCACTTGAGTCGCCAGAGTGAATACCGGCAGGTTCAATATGCTCCATTAATCCAACAATGTGTACATCTTCGCCATCACAAATCGAGTCAGATTCGGTTTCTTCTGCCCTATCCAAGAAGTGGTCAATTAATACACGGTTTCCAGGAAGGTCACCCAATAATTTAACTACGGCTTTCTCTAAATCCTCATCGTTAATTACAATGCTCATGCCCTGTCCGCCCAATACATAACTTGGGCGTACCAACACAGGATAACCCACTTCGTTAGCTACTTTAATTGCTTCCTCAGCATTTTCGGCAACACCATATTTCGGATAAGGGATGTCTAGTTCTTTCAACAAATCAGAGAAACTGCCACGGTCTTCGGCAATATCCATATCCTCATAAGAAGTACCAATAATACGGATATTGTTCTCATGAAGTTTCTGCGCCATTTTCAAGGCCGTTTGGCCGCCTAACTGAACTATAACACCAATCGGGTTTTCTAAGTCGATGATTTCACGTACATGCTCCCAGAAAACAGGCTCGAAATAAAGCTTGTTGGCCATGTTAAAATCTGTACTCACCGTTTCTGGGTTACAGTTAATCATAATGGCCTCAAAACCACTTTCTTTTGCTGCCAATAATCCGTGAACGCAAGAGTAATCGAACTCTATACCCTGACCAATACGGTTAGGGCCAGACCCCAAAACAATTACTTTTTTCTTATCGGAAACTATCGATTCATTAGTGCCTAATTCCTCTCCATCAGATAAAACATCACCGCTTACCAAAGAAATCTGTTGAGGGGCTTCCTCAAAAGTAGAGTAGAAATAAGGTGTTTGTGCGGCAAATTCGGCGGCACAAGTATCTACCATTTTGTAAGCTCTGCGGATATTTAGTTCCTTACGACGATTGTAAACATCATCTTCGGTAACATTGCCTAATATATAAGCAATTTGTACATCAGAGAAACCTTTTTGCTTCAAATTGAAGAAGAAATCTCTAGGAATATTATTTAGCGAGTAGCGTTTCAACTCTGTTTCTAACGTTACCAGCTCTTGTATCTGATTTAAAAACCATTTGTCTATTCGAGTTGCCTTGCGGATAGATTCTAATGGTACACCCATGCTAAAGGCATCTTTAATCAAGAAAACACGGTTCCAACTTGGGTGCTGTAAGCCATGCATAATTTCCTCTATATCGCGTTTTTGACGGCCATCTGCACCAATACCGGCACGACCGATTTCCAAACTCTGACAGGCTTTTTGCAATGCTTCGATAAAGCTGCGGCCAATGCCCATTACCTCACCTACGGCTTTCATCTGTAAACCAAGTTCCATGTTAGCGCCTTTAAATTTATCGAAATTAAAGCGGGGGATTTTTACAATGACGTAATCTAAGGTTGGCTCAAAATAGGCCGAAGTGGTTTTTGTGATTTGATTTTCAATCTCATCTAAATTATAACCGATAGCCAATTTAGCCGCAATTTTAGCAATCGGGTAACCCGTTGCCTTACTTGCCAATGCCGATGAACGCGATACACGTGGGTTAATCTCGATAGCGATAATTTCGTCGTTTTCTGGGTTTACCGAAAACTGTACATTACAGCCACCTGCGAAATTACCAATAGCACGCATCATTTTAATAGCTTGGTTACGCATATCCTGATAGCAACGGTCTGATAAGGTCATTGCAGGAGCAACCGTAATCGAATCGCCGGTGTGTATACCCATTGGGTCGAAGTTCTCGATAGAACAGATAATGATTACGTTATCGTTACTATCTCTCAATAATTCCAACTCATATTCTTTCCAGCCTAAAACCGCTTGTTCTACCAAAACCTCGTGGGTTGGCGATGCTTCTAAGCCACGTTTAAGGGCTGCATCAAAATCTTCTTTTCTATGTACAAAACCTCCTCCAGAACCACCAAGTGTATATGATGGACGGATTACCAAAGGAAAACCAATTTCTTGTGCGGCTTCCTTACCTTCTAAAAACGAATTGGCAATTTTCGAGGTCGCTACGCCAACGCCTATATCCACCATCAATTGGCGGAACGATTCCCTATTTTCAGTTTTATCAATGGCCGCTACGTCAACACCAATAATTCTGATGTTGTGCGCTTTCCATACGCCTCTTTCCTCTGCGTCAACGCAAAGGTTTAAGGCAGTCTGTCCGCCCATAGTAGGCAAAACAGCATCAATAGTAGGTAAATTGGGATTATTTTTATGTTCAATTAAAATCTCCTCGATCGATTCGATGGTCAAAGGTTTTAAATAAACATGGTCGCCAATTACCTTATCGGTCATAATGGTGGCCGGGTTGGAGTTAATAATGGAAACTTTAATTCCCTCTTCTTTCAAAGAAAGTGCGGCTTGAGAACCAGAGTAGTCAAATTCGCAAGCTTGTCCAATAATAATAGGTCCAGACCCGATAATCAGTACTGATTTAATGGAAGTGTCTTTAGGCATGTGGGGTTTTTAAAAAAGTCTAAAGTGATAGTCTAACTGACCGATAGCCGGGAGAGTTCCTCTGCTATGAATGAAAAGCCCCAACATCTCTGTCGGGATGCAAAGATACAATTTGCTGATTAATTTTTGGGCGATTATTTTAAAATAATTGAAGTATTTAAATTATTGATTGTGCGATGTAGTACCAGGCAATTTTTCATCACAATTGATTAAAAACAACTTCATTCCGTAACTGTTTAAATACACAGTGTTTAAATAAAAAGAATAATATGAAAACTAAATACTTAAACCTACTTGCGCTGGCTACGTTGGTTTTTGCAGCTTGCAACAGTTCCAACAAAAGAAATGAAACAGCCGATACGGTTCATAAAGCAGCAAATGTAGATACTTTGAATTTACCTATGCCAGATACAACCGCTTCTAAAAAGAATTTCAGCAAAGTAATTGGATGGCCCGAAGGCAAAACACCTGTTGCTCCCGAAGGATTTGTAGTAAGCAAGTTTGCGGACGAGATGAAAAGCCCCCGAAATATTATAATAGCGCCCAACGGGGATATTTTGGTAGCCCTTTCAAATTCAGAGCGTAATGTTGTGGAGCAGGTCGCCAATAAAATTTCGGGTAAAGCCAAATCAGAAGTTTCCGGAAAAAGTGTAAATACCATATTGTTATTTAGAGATACCAACCAAGATGGTAAACCAGATTTAAGGACAACTTTTCTATCAGGCTTAAACCAGCCTTACGGGATGGCCTTTATTGGTAATTCATTTTACGTGGCAAATACAGATGGTCTGTGGGTTTATCCTTATAAAAATGGAGATACCCAGATAACAGGTGCGGGCAAAAAGATTGTGAATTTACCGGCGGGCGGCTATAATAACCACTGGACGAGAAATCTCTTGGTAAGCAAAGCGAAGGATAAAATTTATATTTCCGTAGGTTCTAGCAGCAACGTAGCCGAACATGGAATGGAAAACGAAGTGAGAAGAGCTTCAATTTTGGAAATAAATCCCGATGGTACGGGAGAAACAACCTATGCAAGTGGTTTGCGCAATCCGGTAGGAATGGACTGGGCGCCAACTACCAATATGTTATGGGCTGCAGTAAATGAAAGAGATGGTTTGGGTGATGATTTAGTGCCAGATTATATCACCAGTGTTAAAGAAGGAGGTTTTTATGGTTGGCCTTATGCCTATTTTGGTCAGCACGAAGACCCTAGATTGAAAGATGCAAACCCTGAACTAGTAAAGAAAACAATTGTACCGGATGTAGCCGTAGGTTCTCATACAGCTTCTCTCGGTCTAGTATTTTATACCAATAGTAAATTTCCTGCAAAATATCGGAACGGTGCATTTATCGGCCAACATGGTTCGTGGAACAGGTCGCAATTGAGCGGTTATAAAGTAGCTTTCGTGCCCTTTAAGAATGGAAAGCCAGCAGGGCCGATGCAAGATTTCTTGACAGGCTTTGTTGCCAATGCTGCCAAAAGTGAAGTTCATGGAAGGCCAGTAGGTGTAGTAGTGGCACTCGACGGTGCTTTGCTAATAGCGGACGATGTCAGTGGTGTAATTTGGCGTATAACTATAAAATAATTATTATAACTTTTTGATAATTAGCGGTTTTTGTTTGTCCATTTTATTGTACACTGTCCGTTATATAGGCCTATATGTCAGCAATTTCATGGCAGTTATTGCAAAAATGGCAGTTATCAATTTATGTATGCTAAATATTACAAAATACAATAGTGTGCTTTAAACACCATCTAGGGGTTTAAAAGGTCATGTTAGCGTCATGAAATAAGCGTTTTAAAGTTATTGGCAAAAATGTTGTAATAAAAGAAAACAAATACAGTTTAATAGTTGTTGTTGATACAGATTGATAAGAGAGCGTAAAAGCAACAATTTTAAAAATTGAAAATTTGACCTAAAGCATCCTCGCAAGAGGGTATTCTTCATAAATAGTTTGTTTGGTTTATTTTTCGGTAGGATGGAGTGTCCTACCGGAATTCTTTTTTATAGCATTTTATTGACCGCAATCGTATAGAGTTTCCAACCAATTCCTTTCATCTTAACTTTGCCGATGATAAGTTTACAACAAAAAGCCACAGCATAAACGTTGCCTTGCAACCATTCGCTTATAGCGGGTAGGCAGTATCGCTTTTCGTCTCCGAGAGCACAAAAAAACTCTGTACCGTAGTAATGTTTGGCAGCAACGACAGTTTGTTCCTGTAAAAATCATGATAGGTATCCATATCGCTGGTAGCAATTCGGAGGATAAAATCGAAAGAGCCTGTCATTTGGAAGCATTCCATTACCTCTGGAAACTTGGACACTTCCCGTTCAAAATTGCCCAATGTTTCATGGGTATGGTCACTTAGCAGCACCTGACTAAAAGCAATTAAATTCCGATTAATTTTCTTCCTATCCAATATCGCCACCGTTCTTTTGATGTAGCCCATCTCTTTAAGCCGTTTAACCCTTTCATGTATAGTTGCTACGGCCCTATGTACTTTAAGGGCTAATTCACGGTGGCTAAGCTCTCCATTTTGCTGTAAGAGTTTCAATAACGCTATATCAACATCGTCAAGTTCTTTACCTATCATTATGCTAACCGAAAAAAACAATAATAAAGAGAACACTTTGAGTGTCTTATTCCATACAAAAATACATTATTTACAATTTTTACCGAAAAAAAAACGGTTTTTTATAGATGTATTGATTGAATTATCGAAATGATTGAATTTTACCAAAAAACACACAAATGATTGAAACACTTTCTCCTTCGATTCATTCAAAACTAGAAGACCTTTGGCATTTGGTGGGAAACACGCCAATGTTGTCTTTAAATTATACTTACAAGGGCAAGCCGGGCATAATATATGTAAAATGTGAGCATTATAACCTTACCGGCAGTGTAAAAGATAGAATGGCTCTTTACATTCTTACCCAGGCGTACCAACGTGGGCATATAGCTGCCACAGATGTAATTGTAGAAGCCACTAGTGGAAATACAGGTATCGCATTCGCTTCTATTGGAAGAGCCTTGGGACATTCGGTAAAAATTATTATGCCCAATTGGTTAAGTAAAGAGCGTAGGGATATTATTACAAGTCTAGGGGCAGAAACTATCCTCATTTCAAGAGAAGAAGGTGGCTTTTTGGGCAGTATAGCACTCAGTGAGCGCATGGCTGCCGAAGGTGATGTATTTCTGCCAAAACAGTTCGAAAACTGTTACAATGCAGAGGCGCATGAAAAAACCACCGGGGTCGAAATTTATCAGCAATTGGCCTCTGTTGGCCTTAAAGCAGATGCTTTTGTGGCAGGTGTTGGCACCGGAGGAACAGTAATGGGCGTTGGCAACTATCTAAAAAAACAAGACCCAACCGTGAAGATACATCCGCTTGAACCGGCGGAGTCTCCTACTTTGTCTACGGGCTATAAAGTAGGGAGCCACCGCATACAGGGTATCTCAGATGAATTTATTCCTGATATAGTTAAGCTGAACGAACTTGACAGCATTGTGCAGGCACATGATGGCGATGCAATTATCGTAGCCCAAAAATTGGCCAGTCAGTTAGGGTTGGCCGTGGGTATTTCTTCAGGTGCCAATGTTATTGGTGCTATCAAGTTAAATGAAGAATTAGGAGGTAATGCCGTGGTGGTAACACTACTTTCGGACAGTAACAAAAAATACCTAAGTACTGATTTGGTTAAAGAAGAACCCCTTAAGCCAGATTACATTGCAGCCAATGTAGAATTTAACAGCTATCAACCTATTTCAAGACTAACAGATAGGGGTTTACACCTATTAGACTAATCTAAGAAACCTAAATACACACAGATATGAATATGAAACATTTATTTATCTTCCTAACGTTAACAACGTTTGGTATGGTTGCACAGGCACAAATTGAGCAACCAGTTACATGGAGTTACGCAGCCAAGAAAATTAACAAAAACGAAGCAGTTGTTTACATTAAGGCCAGTATCGAAGAAGGCTGGCATCTTTACTCCCAAAATATAAAACCAGGCGGTCCCGTAGCCACCACTTTTACATTCACTCCTGCCAAAACACACCATCTATTGGGCAAAATGCAAGAACCTAAGCCAATAGTTAAAGAAGAGAAAGTGTTTAGTATGGCGGTTGCCTATTTTGAGAAGAGTGCCATCTTTCAACAAAAGATAAAACTTAACAGTAAGAAACCCTTTGCTGTTAAAGGTAAAATAGAATATATGGTCTGCAACGACAGCCAATGCCTTCCCCCCACCGAAGTTGAATTTAGCATTCCCTTGAAATAATGAAAGTCGGCTATTATATTTTGGTGCTGTGTCTTTTCTTTTTAGGATTACAGCTAACCAAGGCGCAAGAAACAGTAGATACCGCAGGACTGGTATTTACCACCATTGAGGATGAAGCTATAACAGATTCTTCTTCTGTTGAAACCACCACCGAAAAACCGAAAAATGACACCGCTGTTTTGGATAGCAACGCATCTACCGGACAGCAGAAATCATTAACTTCAATTTTTGTACTAGGTTTCTTGGGTGGTTTGGCAGCATTGCTAATGCCCTGTATATTTCCAATGCTGCCGATGACAGTGAGTTTCTTTACAAAGGGCAGCCAAAGCGGAAAAGGCATAGGAAAAGCCTTGATATATGGTGCGAGTATCATTGTAATTTATGTAGTACTGGGCTTATTGGTTACGGTGCTATTTGGTTCTGATGCGCTTAACGACCTTTCCACAAACGGAATTTTCAACTTTTTGTTCTTCCTATTGCTTGTTGTTTTTGCCGCATCCTTTTTAGGCGCTTTTGAACTGACCCTACCATCTTCCTGGGCAAACAAAATGGATCAAAAATCAGATAAAGGCGGATTATTGGGAATTTTCTTTATGGCGGCCACTTTAGCCTTGGTATCATTTAGCTGTACCGGACCAATTATCGGAACGTTGCTTGTAGAGGCGGCAACCACAGGCGCATTGTTAGGGCCTGCCATAGGAATGTTCGGCTTTTCATTTGCATTGGCAATTCCATTCGCATTGTTCGCCATGTTCCCAAAATGGATGTCGGCGTTGCCCAAATCTGGCGGATGGCTTAACAGCGTAAAAGTAGTCTTAGGCTTACTTGAGCTGGCATTTGCCCTTAAGTTTTTAAGTAATGTCGATTTAGCCTATCACTGGGGGTTATTCGACAGAGAAGTCTTTTTGGTACTATGGATTGCCATCTTCGGTTTGATGGGGCTTTATCTAATTGGCAAAATCAGATTTAGCCACGATAGTGATGTTACCTACCTGTCTGTACCTCGCACCATGATTGCTATTGTGGTATTTGCATTTACAATTTACATGGTTCCGGGTCTTTGGGGAGCACCTTTAAAAGCGGTGTCGGCCTTCTTACCGCCAATGGCCACTCAAGATTTCGATTTAAGCGCAAGCGCAGAGAACAATCACAGCAGTATCAGTGTAAGAAAATATGGCGACCTGTTTGAAAAACCCAAAGGTTTCGACCCATTCTTTGACTATGACGAAGGATTGGCCTATGCCAGAAAAGTGAACAAACCAATAATGATAGACTTTACAGGGCATGCCTGTGTAAACTGCCGTAAAATGGAAGCCAATGTTTGGACAGATAAGGAAGTTGCCAAAACAATTAACGAAGATTATGTGCTGATACAGCTATATGTAGACGATAAAACAGATTTGAAGCCTGAAGAAATATTCACAACTCCACAAGGAAGAAAAATAAGTACTATCGGCAAGAAATGGAGCTATCTGCAAACCTCTAAGTTTAAGGCAAATTCGCAACCTTATTACGTACTGTTAAACCAAAATACCGAACAACCAATAGTAACCCCAAAAGGGGCAGATTATGATATACAAAGCTATCTCAATTATTTAAAGAGTGGCTTGGGAAAGAAATAACTCTTGCATCGTTCTTACGCTCAGTTAGTTAATACTTAATAGGTACAAAAAGCATCAGCAAGAGATGTTTGAACAATCTAATAGTGCGACATCGATTTTCGATAGTCGCATTATTTTTTGCTTTAAAAAACTCTAAAAGTAAAACCAAATAGTTAGACATCCTATAAATGTGAGTTGGAAGAATAATGTCTATGTGATTTATAATTATTTTGTATGAAATCTAGAAAATCTCTTAGATAATTAACGTACGGTATATAGAGGCAACCGCAGATTTGTCCCTTAAAGTCGAATAAAAAACTCTTTATTGCTAAGCTAAGTCTTAAGTATATCAAAGGTAGGTTTAAAGTAGGGATAGTGTACTATGTTATGCTTGCATAACAAATGACTTCTGGTTTTTGTATTTTATCAACTGCCAAGAAATAATTTAACGCTTAAATCACATAAAAATCTATGCATCTATACCTAATCATCTATATTTGGGTAATGTTATTACTCGAAACTTCTTTTTGGCAGCAGCTATTGCTACAATTGCAACAAACTTCTTTATTGGAGTGGGCAGGTTTCATTAGTACTATTGTCTGTATTTATCTGGCGGCTAAAGAAAATATATGGAATTGGCCCATTTCTATCCTAAGTATTGTTATTAGTGCTATTCTTTATTTCCAAAGCCATCTTTTTGGCGATTTTGCCTTACAGTTCTATTTTCTTTTTACAGCCTTTTATGGTTGGTGGTTTTGGATAAAAAAGAAAAAGGAAGATGAAAAACCTGTTGTCAGTATCAAATTGCAACATTGGTTATATATTATAATTGCCATCGTATTTTTAACGTTTGTTTTAGGCTACTTTTTAAAACGTTATACACCAACCAACGTGCCTTACGAAGATGGTTTCTGTACAGCAGTTAGTTTTGTTGCACAAATTATGCTTACAAGAAAAATATTAGAAAATTGGATATTGTGGATAGTTGTAGATATTTGTTATGTGCCATTGTTGGTTTATAAAAACCTTAATCTGTATGCCATATTATATGCCATTTTGGTTCTCATTGCCCTAAAAGGATATTTAGATTGGAGAAAAACTTATCGTGAACAAGAGCATCAACAAACAAATTAAGAAAATCGCTATCGTCGGTCCTGAAAGTACGGGAAAATCGACTATGTCTATGAAACTGGCGAAATATTACCAAGTACCTTGGGTACCCGAATATGCCCGATATTATTGCGAAGCGCTCGCAGCACCATGCACATTGCAAGACGAAGTAAATATGTTTCACGGGCAGATAGCGTTAGAACATTCGGTACTGGCCATGACTGAAACCGATTTTGTAATCTGCGATACCACTTTTTTAACAGTGAAAATCTGGAGTGACGCATTTTTTGGAGAAACACCCCAAATAGTACTCGATGCACTGCAAAAACATCCTTATGATTTTTATCTACTACTAGATATTGATTTACCTTGGGAAGATGACCCTTTGAGGGATTTTCCCAATCAGCGAGAGCATTTTATGAAGATTTGGCATAGGGAACTAAAATCGCTTGGGGCTAATTATAAGGTTATTTCTGGACTAGGAGAAAACAGATTTAATAACGCCATAGAAACAATAGACGAGTTTTTGATGAGTGGTATATAGTATTTTTCTTCTATAATACTTATTTTTTAATTGATTTGTAGCCTCTTCTTTTTCGGGTTTTTGCAAGTAATGATAACTTTATACCCTAAATTTATATTCATGTTCAATTTTTTAAAGCTCACATCTGTAATCCTTATTTTTTGTGCTCCACTAATAACCAATGCACAAGAACATAAAAATCAAAACCAAATAGATGGCCCTTATGTGTTATATCGAGGAGATAGTATTATTGTAAAGGAAACAAAATCAAGCAGTAAGGATAATATTAAAGCCTATTCGTACAGCATTCCTAAAAATAAGAAAAAGAACCTGACATTAGATATCAAGTTTTCAAATGACAGTACCAAGAACTTTAAGGTACAACTTAGAGATGAAATAGAAAACGAAACACCGGTATGGGAACAACCAAAAAAAATGTTTATCATTTCAGATGTGGAGGGAGAATTTGATGCCTTTAGAGATTTGTTGCTGGCCAATAAAATCATCAACAATAAATACGAATGGATTTTTGGGAAAGGGCATTTAGTATTGTGCGGCGATTTATTTGATCGCGGAAAGGATGTTCCTGCTACATTATGGTTATTATATAAGCTCGAGGACGATGCCAGAAAAAAAGGTGGATATGTACATACCATCTTAGGCAATCATGACATCATGAATATGGCAGGTGATTTACGGTATCTGGAGAAAAAATATCTGAAAAGTGCCGAAGCTATGGAAGTATCTTATATGGATTTATATACTGAAAATACTGAACTAGGAAGATGGCTAAGAAGTAAGAATTTAGTTGAAAAAATTGGAGAAAACTTATGTCTGCATGGTGGTATTTCGGTAGAAATTGCCAAACTGGGGTTAGATGTAGCGCAGTTAAATAAACTTGCGAGGTCTTATTACGGTTGGAAAGACCTGAAAAAAACAGTTTCTGATGATACAATCCTGAAAATTTATAGCGGTACTATTGGCCTATTCTGGTATAGAGGCTATTTTGTAGAGCCACTGATAGAAGAAAGTGCTGTTGATGATATTCTACGCCAATTTAATGCCAAGCGTATTATAATAGGGCACACTATTGTAAAGAGCAATATTGCTTTTTATTATCACGGAAAGGTGTTGGGTGTTGATGTAAACCAACATAAAGGCAACCACCAAGCAGTACTTTATAAAAACAAAAAATGGTATAAATTAGATTTAACAGGGAATAAAACTTTATTGCATGAGCTTTCCTTTCCTATTAAACAATGACAGAATTGCATTTCCGTTGTATCTGACAATGTAAATCGCTATAAATAAAAAAGTATCCAAAAGCCAGTTTTTAAAACTGACTTTGGATACCTTCCGCACAACAATTATTATTAACGGATTATTTAATCTCGATTTGTCTTATTACAGATTTTGCCTCTTCTCTTTTGGCAATATCAATCTTTAAAATTCCGTCTGTGTAACTAGCCTCAATCTTTGTATCATCGGCACTATCGGGAAGTGTAAACGACCTTACAAAAGAACTGTAACTAAACTCACGCTTGTTGTAGTTGCGTTCGTTCACGTTCTCATGGGCCGACTGTTCCACCGAAATAGTCAATACATTTTGGTCGAGATTGATTTTAAAATCTTCTTTTTGTAGCCCCGGTGCAGCCAACTCCACATGATAGTAATCTTGGCTTTCGCTGATGTTAACAGCAGGCACCCTAGTCATTGTACGGTCTGAAAAAAAGGTGTCGTTAAAGATTGAGCTAAAAACGTCATCAAAGCCTGGCATTAATGACTTGTGATTTTTTTCTGGATTGAATTTAACTAAGCTCATAGATTTTCCTCCTTAAAATTAATTTAATGATTAAAACTTATTATTAATTAAACTCTTAGAAAACGAGTTTTTCTGGAAAAACAGAAACAACTTACATGCCAAGCGAATTTATAGGATAAGATTCGTTTAACGGCTGAAAAAAATTCAGAAAAGATGAAAAAATTTCATCTTACAATGTCAAATTTTCAGTATTGTCCAATAACCTTAATAAAATCTTTCTAGTAATTATTATACTTGTCAGTCTTTGTCTCCCTGAGCCCGACGAAGGGTTATCGAAGACTAATTATTGAATAATGTTTCGACAAGCTCAACATGACGACCGTGTTTAACCAACAGAAATTTTAACAGTTATATTATATAAATACGTTTAAAATATAATAAACAATGGCTGCCAATGCTGCCGATACTGGAATGGTTAACACCCAGGCCCATACCAATTTTACAGTTACACCCCATTTTACTGCCGAAGTACCTTTGGTTAAGCCCGAACCGATAATAGAACCGGTGATGGTATGTGTGGTACTTACCGGAACTTTTAAATGCTCGGTAAAGTATAAGGTTAAAGCACCTGCGGTTTCGGCCGTTACCCCTTCAAACGGTGTAACCTTTGTAATTTTAGAGCCCATTGTTTTTACAATCTTCCAGCCGCCACTTAAAGTTCCTATAGCAATTGCACTGTAACATGCCAATGGAATCCATGATGGCATGTGTCCGGGTATTTCATCGCCCATGGCATCTTTTGAAGGCAATATAACCTGCAACCATTCCGGCATGTTGTTTAGTGCCGCTCCTGTTTGGTTAATATATACAACAACTGCAGCAGCAATAATGCCCATAACTTTTTGCGAATCGTTACCACCATGCCCTAAACTGAACGCAGCCGATGACAACAACTGCATTTTTTTAAGCCATTTGGTAGATTGATGATGGCTAAAGAAACTAAAAATCAAGCAGAACGAACTAATACTAAGCACAATAAAGGCCACCAAAAACCATTTGATATTATGCGGCTCAAAAACAATGCTCCAAAAATGCGATTCGAAACGTGGTTTATGTATCTTTTCGTAAGGAACCATTTGATAGTATACAAAAATTATGGTAGCTACCATGAGTGCAAGTGTAAAGATTTTTGGCCTAATACTTTTCTTTGCAGAGTGGAGCAACCACACAGAAATACAGTACGAAACAACTGCCCCAATAAGAGGTGCAAGCACAATAAAACCAATAATTACCAAGACCCCGGTCGGCAATTCCCCCGCCTTCCCTTCTTGATACCAGTTTACCACGTCTAACCCTGCATGGGCAATTGCAGCACCTGCAAAACCACCAATTAAGGTGTGCGACGAACTGGAGGGAATACCCAGCCACCAAGTAAGCAGGTTCCACATAATGGCGGCAATAACACCGGCCAATATTACCGTAAGGTTAATTTGCATGGTATCGGCGGTTTTGGCTACGGTATCGGCAACACCAAAACCAAATACCCAATACGCCAAAAAGTTAAAAAAAGCAGCCCATATTACAGCCTGAAAAGGAGTAAGTACTTTTGTAGCTACGATGGTTGCAATTGCGTTAGCAGCATCATGAAATCCGTTGATATAATCAAAAATGAGGGCTAAAGCAATAATGGTTAATAGAATGGTCATAATTTGCTTATGCGTTTTTTACCAAGATAGATTCCAGCACATTGGCCGCATCTTCACATTTGTCGGTTGCAATTTCAAGCGTTTGCAGTACTTCTTTTTGTTTAATCAGCTCTATGGCATTGGTTTCAAATTCGAACAACCGTGCTATCGCTAAGTTACATGTATAATCGGCTTGGTTTTCTGCACTGTTAATGCGCACACAAGCATCGGCAATTACCCTAATGTTTTTAAAACTCCTCAATTCCTTGATGGCTTTTTCAAGGTCGCCACACATTTCCACCAGAAGTTCGGCGAGTTTAATCATTGGTTCGCCAATATTAATGACGTTATAGAGCTCAATATTTACGGCAGAAGCCTGTATGTAATCGGCAATATCATCTATTGCACTAGCCAACGCATGGATATCTTCCCTATCAAAAGGAGTGATAAAGTTTTTGCTCAGTTCAATAAAAATACTATGGGTAATATCATCGCCAACGTGTTCAAGGCGCTCTACTTCTTTAATGGCTTCTTTTCTTTTTTCAAGATTTTCTGTAGTAACTACCAACAAAAGAACCTCTGCAATTTTCCTAACATTACTCCCCGCTTGCTCAAACAAAGGCTGAAATTTCTTATCCTTAGGCGTAAAGAAGCTAAATATATTGTTCATATTCGTATTTAAAATATGGTACAAAAGTAAAATTGCAATGTTAAGTTAATGTTAAGTTTGGGTTTTGAGCGTAGGAGCATAGGATTTAAGGCGTGGAGCGAGTACTACTAACTACAAACAGAATTGTTTTATTGTTAAATTGTTACACTGTTGGTTAACTGCCAACTGTGCCCAAGGCATTCCTTTGGAAAAAATTGTGAACTGTTAACTTACTTCTTCCCATAATTTAGCAAAGGCTCTACGCTTTGTTGTAAGGTAAAGGCAAAAGTAGTCCCAATATTAGGCGTACTACGTACCGAAATGGTTTGTTGATGGGCTTCCAAAATATGTTTTACAATGGCCAATCCCAAACCTGTTCCGCCTTCTTGCCGCGAACGGTGTGTGTCTATACGGTAAAAACGTTCAAACAAACGAGGCAGGTGCTTTTCTTCTATGCCCATACCATCATCGGTTACTTCAATTAGATATTGGTCATGAAGTTCAAAAATCTTAATGGAGGTAGAACCATTTTCCCTGCCATATTTAATAGAATTTTGGATAAGGTTAATCATCACCTGCCGTATCTTCTCCCTATCTGCATAAACCATTGTGGGAGTTGCGTATTTATCCTTAAAAATCAACTTTGTTTTATTGGTAATGGCTCTATCCTCCAAAATCTCTATTACCTCCTTAACCAAGGGAACAAAATCAAACCGTTGATAATTGATAGGAATTTCGCCCGTTTCCAGTTTCGAAATCGAGTCCAAATCATTAATGAGATAACTTAATCTTTCGATGTTGTTTTCGGCCTTGTTCAAAAACTTCATGGCTGTTTCGGGGTCGTCGGTAATGCAACCTTTTAATGTTTCTATATAGCCCTGTATGGCAAAAAGTGGCGTTTTAAATTCATGCGATACGTTCGATAAGAACTCTCTCCTAAAGCGCTCTTGCTTTTTTAGCAATTCGATTTCTTGCTTTTTTTCGCCCGCCCATTCCTGCACTTCCTGTTGCACATCGTTAATAGGGTCGGCACTTACATATTCGCCAAGTGCTTCCTTTAAATCTTTTCCGAGTTTTAAATTGTGGATTTGCTTATAGATGAGCTTTATCTTGCTGTAAATATATTTCTCCAATAAATAATAGAACACCAAAAAACTGGTTCCGAAAGAAATTCCAAAGGAAATAAGCATGTAATACCAACTGCCCTGAAAATGGTAATTCACCAAACTAATGGACAGACCAACGGCCAAAGCCGTAATTAAAACCAGTACGCTAAACTTCATGTCGCTAAATTATAGTTACTAAGTTAAGATATTGTTAAGTGAAAAGATTACAATTTATCCAATTTTCGTCATTCCCGTGTAAACGGGAATCGTAAAGCGATATGTGTAACTAATTAGTTTTTATAGCATTACGATTGCCAGTCAAGCTGGCAATGACGTTTGAACGAAAGCTATAATTTTTCGGTGAGATATTTCCAATAGCGTTTTGGCACATGTTGGGTATGAAGTTTAATATTCTTTCTGGCGACAATATTGGTACTTTTAAAATAGTTTTTCCATAAATCTGCGTATAGGGCTTCGTCGTCGTCCAGCAGTTGCTGATTGGTTTTCTTTATTAGTTTAACATCTACATCCATCTGAATTTCTTCTACGCTTTCTAGATTGTAAAAAATGCCATAATGTCTTTTAAGGTCGTAAATGAGCCATTGTTGGTCGGCATAACGGTTTTTAAAATGGTTGGCAATTAGTGGAATGACGTTAAAATCTGGGTCTATGCCACAATAAAACAAACCATCTGCTGTTTTTTGGAAACGGATAAAGGCTTCCATTCTATGTTTTTCCCGTTCTACTTTTCGGGCAGTTTGAGCTATACTCAGCACGTAAGGATTTCCATAGTTTTCTTCGGCACCTGCCGGATGCTGAAAAATATAAAGGATGAAATTGAATATATCATTACAGCTATTGGCAATTTCCGATAGGTAAGTACAATAAACTTTCCTCATCCAGTCTCTATTCAGTTTTTTTGCCAAGCCTTTCCAAACCCGGTCGGCTTTGGTGCGGTCTGTTAAAACCTCGAAACTGTTGGTGAAAGCATTAGGCTCGTATCTATCTTTAGGCACAATTGTAACCGCACCCGGTTTTCGTTCGAACCATTCAAAAACCGCGGTAAGTAATCCTTCTAAACTTCCATCGAAAATGTATATCATGCTTGGGTAATTGTAGAATAGTTGAAATTCTGCCGCCATTGCCAGCTTGACTGGCAATCGTAATGGACTAAAGACTTACGAAGTTTTCATTTGCTGATTATCAATAAACTTCGTAAGTCTAAAAAACAGCAGACGAATATTAAAACAACAACAACTGATTATTGGCCGTCTTTAAATACTTGCTCTGGCTTTCGGCCAAAATAAAACCTTTAATCTGATGGCTTTGGTAATCTCTAAGTTGATATGGCGTATCTGCACAAGTAATAAAATGCTTGGCCCGATTGTAAGCTATCCCAATTTTTTTAAGCTGGTGAATGTAAAGTCTGCCAAATTTCCGAGCCTGTACAATCTTCTTTGCCGAGCCTACACCTATGCCCGGAACACGCAAAATCATCTGGTAATCTGCCATATTAATATCGATAGGGAAATAGTGCATATTTCTTAATGCCCAACTTAGTTTAGGGTCTATATCGGTATCTAAATGCGGATTGCTGTCGTTCAATAGTTCACGTACATCAAAACCGTAAAAACGCATCAGCCAATCTGTTTGGTAAAGCCTGTTTTCTCTTAATAAAGGCGGTTGAGTTCCCAAAATGGGCATCCGGCTATCGTTGCTAATGGGAACATAGCCCGAATAGTATACCCTTTTGAGCGAAAAGTTTTTGTAGAAATTGGCAGCAGTGTACATAATTTCTTTATCGGTTTCGGACGTAGCACCAATGACCATCTGTGTACTTTGCCCTGCGGGGACAAATTTTGGAACGCTTTTAATCAGCTTCTTTTCTTCCTTAAACTGTACAATCTGGTTTTTTACAAAGTCTAATGGTTTAATTACGTCTTGATGGCTTTTTTCGGGCGCCAAAAGTTTCAGTCCGGTTTCGGTTGGCATTTCCAGATTGATGCTCATCCTATCCGCATAAAGTCCGGCTTCGGTAATTAATTCTTCGCTGGCACCGGGAATAGTTTTAAGATGGATATAGCCATTGTAATTTTCTTCTAACCGTAGCTTTTTTACTACTCTAAGCAGTCTTTCCATAGTAAAATCGGCATTTTTAAAGATGCCCGAACTCAAAAAAAGACCTTCAATATAGTTTCTACGATAAAAGTTCATGGTTAGCTCAACCACTTCATCTATGGTAAACGCAGCACGTTCAATATCGTTGCTACGGCGAGAGACACAATAGGCGCAATCGAAAATGCAATGATTAGTCAAGAGGATTTTAAGCAAGGAAACACATCTGCCATCTTCGGTATAGGTATGGCAAATACCAGATTGATGGCCATTGCCTACACCTTTATTGGTGTTTTTCCTGTCGCTCCCGCTTGATGAGCAGGAAACATCATATTTGGCAGCATCGGCCAATATGTTTAGTTTATCTCGTAACCTATCAGACATACCCAATTGTTTTACTAACAAATATAGTAAAATAACTAATATTTTTAGTTTTAGCTATGCATTTTTTGCAATAACTTTAGTAAAATAAACCTGAACGAAGCGAAAAGCCCACAGGGAGCGATGCAAGAGCGAACGAGGACTTGTAGCCGAAGTGCAGGACTAGCCAATAAAATGGAATGCTGCAAGTGCTTTTCAAAAAAATAAAAACCTCAAGTTTAATAATTCTATCAACAACTTTCCGTTAAATTTTAAAGCCCTAGCGTATTTGTCTATATTTGAAAACTCATGAAGATTGCCGAAGAATTTTTAGTAAAAGCCGACGAAAAGGCCTTCGATATACCGCACCGTAATACCATCAATTACAATATTGGGAAGTATAATGTGGCGGTGGCTCGTGGGTTGTCGAAATTTGAAAATTTGGAAGCATCTAAGCGTAAAGCGCACGTTATAAAATGGCGTGTGATGGAAAATCTGGACAAGCTCTTACCCGAGTTTGAAGCGAATTTCCAAAGGCGTGGCGGCAAGGTGATTTGGGCAAATGATGCTGCCGAAGCACAAAAAGAAATCTTGCAGATTATCCAACGTGTTGAAGGAAAGTCGGTCATCAAATCTAAATCGATGACCACCGAAGAAATTCATTTGAACGAGTTTCTGGAGCAACACGGCGTTGAGTCTTTAGAGAGCGATTTGGGCGAATATATTGTGCAGTTGTTGGGGCAAGCGCCTTACCATATTGTTACGCCTGCCATGCACTTGAGCAAGGAAGATATTGCCAAGTTGTTCCACGAAAAATTTGGCACACCGATAGATTCTACGCCCGAACAGCTAACGCAAAAGGCTCGTGAACTGTTGCGTGAAAAATACTTAAATGCCAATATTGGCATTACCGGCGGTAATTTCTTGATTGCCGATACTGGAAGCATAGCTTTAACGGAAAACGAGGGCAATGCAAGATTGACCACTACTTTCCCAAAAATACACATCGCCATTGTAGGTATAGAAAAATTAGTGCCTTCTATGGCTGATTTGGATTTGTTTTGGCCTTTGCTGGCCAGTCATGGTACGGGGCAAAATTTAACGGTTTACAATACTATTTTGAGCGGTCCACGCCAAGCTCATGAAACCGATGGGCCAGAAGAAATGTACGTGATTTTGTTAGACAATGGACGTACTAATTTGCTTGCTCAAAAGGAACAGCGACAGGCTTTGTATTGCATTCGTTGTGGGGCTTGCCTAAATGCTTGCCCGGTGTATAAAAACATTGGCGGACATACCTACAATACTACTTACAGCGGGCCAATCGGTTCTATCATTACTCCTCATTTTAAAGGGATGAAGGAGTTTAAGCACTTAAGCTACGCATCGAGCCTGTGCGGCAAATGTTCGGAGGTTTGTCCGGCTAAAATAGACATCCATAAAATGTTGTTGCTTAACCGCAGGGATGCCGCAGCAGCAAATGAAAATACCACCGCAGAAAAAATCGGTTGGAATCTTTGGAAAAAGGGGATGAAAAAACGCTCGTTTATGGATTTCTTTAGCGGAAAATTGAAGAATTTCTTTTTACGCACTTTCTTTAAAAAAGGCTGGGGTAAGTATAGGGAAATGCCAGAGATTGCACCGAAATCTTTTGCCAAACGCTGGGAAGAATATCAGAAGAATAAAGAGTCTCTTTAACTTACTGTGCCAGAGGCTCCACAGGAGTTCCTTTGGAACATCCCTTTGGGATGTTGTTTCATTGCTTTATTGTTGTTATAGGATAATCCATTTTGTTATTTCGAGGGAAGCGCAGCGACGAGAAGTCTAGCTCAAAGAAGTAAGGTAATAACCTAATACAAAGATTTCTCCTGTCGTCGAAATGACGTTAATAGGAGTGTTACTGCAAAACCGCAATCTTTGTAGTTAAAAAACAAAATCGTAAATTTCCCTCATGCAGTTCGACCGCAAGCAAAAAACCAATTCCGAGTTACTGGAGATTTACAGGCGTTTACTTTTTCCGCGTTTAGTGGAAGAAAAAATGTTGATTTTACTGCGTCAAGGTCGTATTGGCAAGTGGTTTAGTGGCATTGGACAAGAAGCTATTGCCGTTGGCAGCACATTAGCTATGCAGAGCGACGAGTATATTTTGCCGATGCATCGAAATTTGGGTGTCTTCACCACTCGGAATATTCCGCTTAAAAAATTGATGGCGCAATGGCAAGGCAAACTTACGGGTTTCACCAAAGGCAGGGACAGGTCGTTTCATTTCGGCACGCATGAATATAAAATCATTGGAATGATTTCACATCTTGGCCCACAAATGGCACTTGCAGATGGCATTGCATTGGCCGATGTGATTGCCAACAAACCAAAAGCAACCTTAGTTTTTACTGGCGAAGGCGCTACCAGCGAAGGCGATTTTCACGAAGCTATTAATGTGGCAGCCGTTTGGGATTTGCCTGTAATTTTTCTAATCGAAAACAACGGCTACGGCTTATCGACCCCAATTAACGAGCAATATAAATGCAAACACTTGGTTGATAGAGCTATTGGCTACGGCATTGAAGGCATACAACTAGACGGAAACAATATTTTAGAGGTTTACGATAAATTAAGCGAACTAGCAGAGGATATCCGTAAAAATCCCAGGCCTGTTTTGGTAGAATGTTTAACGTTTAGGATGCGTGGCCATGAAGAAGCCTCGGGCACTAAATATGTCCCACAACACCTATTTGATGAATGGGCAGAAAAAGACCCGGTAAAAAATTTCGAAGATTACCTTTTGGATGAGGATATTTTAACAGAGCAACTCATTTCACAAATTAGAAACACTTTTAAAAAGCAAATTGATAGCGAAATAGAAGACGCTTTTACAGAGCCAGAACCGCAGGCAAATGTCGAGCAGGAACTTAAAGACATGTACTATCCTTACGAGGTAGCACAATTTCCGGCTAATGGTACTCCAACCGAAAAAAGATATTTAGATGCCATTAGCGATGGTTTACGTGTAGCCATGCAACGTCATAAAAACTTGGTATTAATGGGGCAAGATATTGCCGATTACGGTGGTGCTTTTAAAATTACCGATGGTTTTGTTGCCGAATTTGGTAAGGAACGGGTGCGTAATACGCCAATCTGTGAATCGGCCATTGTAGGCACAGGTTTGGGGCTTTCTATTAACGGTTTTAAAGCCGTTGTAGAAATGCAGTTTGCCGATTTTGTAAGCGTAGGATTTAACCAAATTGTAAACAACTTAGCCAAAACACATTACCGTTGGGGCGAAAAAGCCGATGTGGTAATTCGTATGCCTACAGGTGCGGGTACAGGCGCTGGTCCATTCCATTCACAGAGCAACGAGGCTTGGTTTACTAAAACTCCCGGACTTAAAATTGTTTATCCTGCATTTCCGTACGATGCAAAGGGTTTGTTGTTGGCAGCTATTGAAGACCCCAACCCTATTATCTATTTTGAGCATAAATACCTATACCGAAGCCTAACAGAATTATTACCAGAGGGATTTTATACGCTCGAAATTGGCAAGGCGCACCTACTTCAACAAGGTGAACAACTTAATATTATCACCTATGGCTTAGGTGTGCATTGGGCATTAGATTATCTTAAAGCACATCCCGAAATTTCTGCCACGGTTATAGATCTGTTAAGCCTGCAACCTTGGGATAAAGAAACGGTTAGTGCAGCCGTAAAAGCAACTGGTAGGGTTTTAATTTTACATGAAGACACTTTAACAAATGGTTTTGGTTCCGAAATTTCCGCATGGATTAGCGAACATTGCTTTGAATATTTGGACGCTCCCGTAATGCGATGCGCCAGTTTGGATACCGCCATACCAATGAACAAAGTTCTAGAAGATAGTTTTCTAGCGAAAACCAGATTGGGAGAAACTATTGAGAAATTATTGGCTTATTAAATAATAATCATTTTACAACAGCATTCTTAAGCGTTTTCTTATTTGCTGCACCCATACATTTTGTTAAAAAGAGCGTTAAAACAAACGATGGGGGACTAATTGAGCAATTAATTTAAAATGATGGGCTAATATGTTTACTGCAAAAGTATTCATTTACAGCGCTTAATCGAAAAATGTGACTTTTTTTCACATTTTTCGATTAAGTGAAGTTGTATCTTTAATTTGATTTACTACAAAAGGCGCTTTTATGAATGTTGGTAAAATCTTAAGGAAACTGAGAAAGTATAAAGGGGTTACGCAAGAAACGATAGCCACATTTTTAAATCTGGAAAGAACAGCCTATGCCAAATTAGAAAAAGACAAAACCATGTTACGTCTTGATACGGCAAGGTTGATAGCCATTTTCTATGGCTTCGAACTACACTATCTCATTTTATGTTTAGAATACGAACACTATGTGAACAACAGTACTACGCAACGTTTAATTAAGGCTCAAAAAGAGAGGGAAGCCGCCCTCCAAATCGTCTATTCTGCATAAACTTCTGCAAGCGGATTAAACAGGTAAATCTTACCATTATCTAAACACGTACAACGATAACGCTTTCTAATTCTTTCGCCTTTTTGAAATTTGCGGCCATCCTTTAAAGTAAAAACTGCATTTACGGGCAACTGTTCTACGTGAATAGTTGTTTCTTGCCTATCGTATTTTTTTAATGCTCTGGCCAATCGTAGGTCGGTACAGCTTGAAGCTGCCGGATTATTCAGATAAGCAACTATACTTTGATTAACATCGGGAGGAAAAACTTCCAAATCAAAGAAAGGTTTCATCATTCGTTTAAAATTGCTCTTCCACTCTGTACCATGTGGTTTTACCCGGTTTTTATGGTCGTTCCATGTAAGCAGATGCGCAAATTCATGTACAGTGGTTACCAAAAAGGCATAAGGGTTTAAATCGTTATTAACAGAAATTTTATGCCCATTTTCTTTAAACGGATGCCGATAATCGCCTAGTTTGGTACTTCTATTCTTAGAAATTTTAAATTCGCATTGAAAATAATCAATCCATTTGGCAATAATAGGTGCCGCAGTAGGAGGCATGTATTGAGCTAAAACTTCTTGTTTATTCACTAGTTTAATCGGTTAATTGTTTAAACTGTTTAACTTGATTAGAGTAGGATGTATATATTTACACTAACAATTTAACAATAAAGCAATATAACAATTTACTTTAGGAGCTGATAAGCTATCAACGCCGCTACATATGCCATAGCCGTCATATATACCAATTGTATCATTGGCCATTTCCAAGATTTGGTTTCTCTGTAAACGATAGCAACCGTACTCATACACTGCATAGCAAAAGCATAAAACAACATTAGCGATAATGCAGTTGCAAAGGTAAATATCGGCAAGCCTGTTTCCGGGTCTTTAGCGGCAGCAATTTTATCTCTTAACCGAAGCTCTCCATCATCACTATCTGCGCCTTCAACACTATAAATAGTCGCCATAGTACCCACAAAGGCTTCGCGGGCAGCAAACGAAGTAATTAATGCAATCCCTATTTTCCAATCGTAACCTAAAGGCTTAATAGCAGGTTCAATAGTTTGTCCCAAAATTCCGGCATAAGAATTTTCTAGTTTTTCTGCCGCCCTATCTCTTTCTAGGGAAGCCAACCGCACCGTATCGGCCGATGTGGATTCGATAGCATCGTACTTTTTATCAATAGCTTCAAAACGCTTGCTTGGCCCATAGGTAGACATTACCCATAAAATAATAGAGATGGCAATGATAACTTTACCAGCCTCAACCACAAAAGTTTTTGATTTTTCGTACATGGTGTAAAGTACATTAGTCCAACGTGGCATACGATACACGGGAAGCTCCATAATAAAATAAGACCTTTCCTTTGTTTTGAGGATAAATTTAAAGACCCAAGCCACCAAAATAGCAGCAATAATACTGATAAGGTACATGCACATTAAGGCTAATGCTTGTAGGTTAAAAACTCCCCAAACTTTTTCATCGGGCACTACCAGCGAAATGAGCAAGGTGTAAACGGGCAACCGGGCCGAACAGCTTACCAATGGCGTTACCATAATGGTAATTATACGGTCCTTCCAATTCTCTATGTTACGGGCACTCATAATAGAAGGTACTGCACAGGCAATACCGCCAATCATAGGCACTACCGATTTACCGCTTAAACCGAACTTACGCATAATTTTATCCATCATAAACGTAACACGAGCCATATACCCTGTATCTTCCAAAATGGAGATGAGCGCAAAAAGAATGGCTATTTGCGGAATAAAAATCACAATGCCCCCCAGTCCAGCTACAACACCATCCATCAGTAAATCTGTAAGTACGCCTGCGGGCAAATGCTCGTGCCCCCATTCTGTAAGCCAAGCAAAACCACCTTCAATTAAATCCATTGGTACAGTCGACCACGAAAAAATTGCGTTGAAGATGAAAAAAAGTATAAAGAAGAAGACGAGGAAACCCCAAACCTTATGGGTTAAAATCGAATCTATCTTATCAGTAAAGGTAAATTTCTTGGATGCTCCCGTATCTGTTACAACATCATCTAATATTTTACTCAAATGCCTGTACCTGGCCACGGTCTCTTCGCCCTGCAATTTTACCGTATCAAAACCATTGCCTATCTCAATTGCTTCAATCTCTTCCTGCTCTTTCTCTGTAAAAAATGCCAAATGCTCGTGCTGGTGTAATACCTGTAATGCATAGTAATCATTATCAGTGCCTATTTTTTGCTTAATGGCATCGATAGCAGTCGGCGCATAACTTTTTGCATCAATGGTATTATTTTGGGTAGCTATGGCAGTGGTTTGCGAAATGGCCTGTTTAAGCTCCGTAATCCCCTCGCCTTTTCTGGCCGAGATATTTACAACTTGCACTCCTAAACGCTCAGCCAGTTTATCTGTATCAATGTTAATACCTGCTTTTTTGGCCATATCGGCCATGTTTAGTGCCAATAACATCGGTATTCCCAAATCGGCCACTTGCGAAAATAAAAGTAAATTACGGCGCAGGTTGGTAGAATCGGCCACTAATACAATAATGTCGGGATGACTAGGATTTTTCTTGTCGGCAAGCACCTGAAAAACAATGCTTTCATCCTTACTTTTTGGATAAAGACTATAAGTGCCGGGCAAGTCTATAATTTCGGCAGTTTTACCTGATGGCAATTTGCAATAACCTGTTTTTTTATCAACGGTGATACCCGGAAAGTTCCCGATTTTTTGGTTTAATCCCGTTAGGAGGTTAAAAAGGGTAGATTTTCCGGTGTTCGGATTACCGACTAAAGCAACTTTTAAATCAGCCAAAATTTTATTCGATTATAATTACGGCAGCTTCCGTTTTACGTAAACAAAGTTGATATCCGGCTACTCTAATAGCAATAGGGTCTCCCAAGGGAGCATATCTTTCCACTTCTACCAACTCGCCCGGAAGGCAGCCCATTTCCATTAGCTTCACTGCCATCTCTGCATCGGTAAAAGAAATAATAGTACCTTTTTGCCCAGGGCTTAATTGCGAAAGTGTCATATAAAAAATCTTTGTTTACAGGGCAAAAAACTGCAATTTTTGTCCCATTAAAATTGCCGCAAGTTAGCCCTTATTTATATCAAATCCAAATAAGGACATGTAACAAAAAAGTAAAAGAAAAGCATTTAAAAAGAGCGTTTGGAGATTATTTATTTTTCACCTTCCCATTCGGCGTAAAACTGTTGCAGATAGGCCAGCATAAAATTGTGCCTTTGCTGTGCCATACTTTTGCCTGTTTCCGTTTTCATTAAGTCTTTTAGCAAGAGTAATTTCTCATAAAAATGGTTAATGGTAGGTCCATTTGTGTTTTTATACTCTTCCTTGGTCATGCTCAAATTCGGTTTTATCTCGGGGTTGTACAAAATCCTATTCTTAAATCCACCATATGTGAAAGCTCTTGCTATACCAATTGCGCCTATGGCATCCAGTCGGTCTGCATCTTGTACTACATCCAATTCTTTAGATGAATAGTTGATTTTTCCCAAACTAGCTTTATATGAAAGGTTTTTGATAATCAGTTTTACCTCATTGATGATTTCTGGCTCAATAGCTATACTTGCTAGGAAATCTCCGGCCTTTTGAGGGCCAATTTCTTCATCGCCACCATTAAATTTACTATCGGCAATGTCATGTAGCAAAGCAGCCAAAGCTACTATCAACTCCTTTGCCTGTTCTGTTTTATTAATATGTTGGGCCGTTTTATACACGCGTTCTATATGGAACCAATCGTGGCCCGCTTCGGCATTGGCTAGCGTGGTTTTAACAAAGTTGATAGTTTGATTGATGATGTGTTGCATGTGACTAAATTAGAAATAATTTAACCACCAAACATCTTAGTGCATTTAAATTTATGCCATAGTAAGCAACTAATGGCTAGCATAGTAAAAAAGAAAGGTTGTTAAATAGAAAAATAAATCTTTAAAGGATTTTCGGGCCAACTAAATCACAGGCATCTATTTCGAGTAGGTTGGCAATGTGAAAAAGCCTATCGAGGGTAATTTTGCTGTAACCTAGTTCTATTTTGCTGTAAGCATTTTGTGAAATACCTATTTTAGATGCCAAATACTCTTGGGACAAGTTTTTGTGTTCACGCACTTTTCTAATCTCGTGTGCAATACGTCGCATCTCTTTTTTATAAGTGTTATTCATTTGTAGTTGGCAAAGTATTTGAGAGCTACGCAAATACTTTGCCAACCACAATTCACGGGAACAAACATCAAACTAAATCACTGATAAACAGAAATTTAATGATTAATCAAGTGTAGAAAAAACATTTACAACAGGTTTAACAATGGGGAAAATGGGGGCGTGATTTGTACGTATAGGTAGGGAATTATTAAGAACAAATTACCTTGCTGAAAACCATTATCATCGGGCAAATTGTAAATATCTATTATTACGATTTCTTGTTAGGCCTTTCTTCATCGGGTCGTCTACTACCATCATATAGCTCATATTCCAACAGCCTACAATCTAGCTTACCATTGTAAAACTCTATTTTTTTATCTGCTTTTAAGCCGATTTTTTTTGCCAAATCGGGGTTGCCCGTAAAGATATAGCCATAATATCCCTTGCAATCTTTTTTCATAAAATCGCCCATGCGTTTGTAGGTCAGTTCTAGCTTGCTATGGGTGCCTAACCTTTCGCCGTACTCTGGGTTAAATACTACAACCCCTTTTCCGTTCTCAGGAACCTGTGTTTCGGCAAAATCACATACCTCAAATTGTATTAGTTGGTCTACGCCTGCTGTTTTTGCATTTCTTTTACTTACTTCTACGGCATCGGCAGAAAGGTCTGTGGCAATAATTTGTAGGTCTATGTTTTTAACCACTTGGTCTTTCAATGCTCTCCGCTCCGCAAAAAACACCTCTTCATCATAACCCATAATATGCATAAATCCATAGTTCATACGATACAACCCGGGACGGCGATTGGTAGCCAGCAAAGCGGCTTCAATGGCCAATGTTCCAGAACCGCACATAGGATTAATAAATGGCGATTTCCTATCCCATTTTGTGGCCATAATTACACTAGTAGCCAACGCTTCTAACATCGGTGCTTTCCCTGGAATTTTCCTATAACCATGCTTACTTAAAGTTTCGCCACTGGTATCTATAAAAATATCGGCATCACTATCTTTCCAGTATAAATGCACCACTGCCTTATTGTTATCTGCTCCACTGTTTGGACGTATGCCCTTTTTAGCTTTAATCCTGTCTACAATGGCATCCTTAACTTTTAAATTCGCAAAAAGAGGAGTGGTAATATGCGGATTATCTACATTAGATGTTACCGAAAAATAGCCTGAAAACTCAATTAGTTCTTCCCAGTCCATATCTACTAAAACATTGTAGAGTTCTTCGGGAGTTTTGGCCTTAAAACTTTTAAGGCAATACAAAATTTGGCTGGCACAACGCAAATTGAGGTTAAGTTTTATGCACTCGCTCAATGTAATATTTAACTCTACTCCGGTAGAAAAGGCCCTTATAATGGTATAGCCAAGTTCTTCTACCTCTGTTTGTAGATAAGAAGATAGTCTTTTATTACAGGTTACAATTACCTTGCTCTTGGTGTGGAAAACTTGTGTCATAAGATTTGCGAAGTTATCAATAAAAATATAGAGATTTGGAAGGAAGAGAAATATATTAGTACAGTTATGGAAATTAAAGGGAAGGTACATGAAATTGGTGCCATACAGCAGGTGAGCGAAACGTTTAAAAAACGTGATTTGATTGTAGAATACGCAGAAAATCCTACTTATCCAGAGTATATTAGGTTTGAGGCCTTACAAGACAAAACAGCTTTGTTTGATAGCTTAAAACCGGGCGATGAGATAGAAGTATCGTTTAATTTGCGTGGTCGTCCTTGGACAAACAAGGATGGTGTAACCTCTTACTTTAATAGTTTAGTAGTATGGCGCATTACCGCATTAACCAATACGGCCGCAGCTCCTGCTGCTGCACCACAATATGCAGCACCGGTAGATGTAAATACTACCGCAGGCGAAGATGATGATTTGCCGTTTTAATGACAATCTCTAACATCGCTTTTTAAGAAAACACAAAATAACCCGGCCGCTTAGGATTGTTCTAAGCGGTTTTTTATTCTACTGTTTTTTAGCCACGAAGACACTAAGGAACGAAGATTTTTAGGTTTGCCTTTGGGCTGTACCGTTATTGCTTACGAACTGGCAAGAACTTTGTCAAGTCTCTTTGTACGATTTATAAAGTTGACAAAGTCTGTTGTTCGATAGACTTACGAAGTTTAACCCTGCTTATTTTTTATAAACTTCGTAAGTCTTTAGTCAGCGATTTAACAATAAAACAATATTGTCGACTCGTTAAAAAGTGTTAAAGCTCAACCGTTTTCCTATCGTCTTCGTTAACTTTGAATAAGTCGGAATGAAAAAGAGGAGCCTTTGGATTATTACAGCCCTAATGACCTTTGCATTGTTGGGCGTATTTGTAATGCAGATGTATTACATCAGAGAATCCTACAACCTAAAATCGCAGCTTTTTGAACAGGATGTAAATCAGGCCTTGAGTGCTGTTGTTAATAAGATACAGAAGAAAAATGTCATCCGCCGTATCCACAGAAAAGATGTAGAGTTTAAAGAACTGGAAGTCAGCAACATTCGTAGCAAAACAGATAGTATTGTTGCTTTTAAGGAAAGATTTAAGGAAAACGAAGCCCGACGGAAACTAAAGCAGCAACAGCAGATACTGGAGTATTTGAATGGGCAAGACAGCATTATCAATAGCAATTTTCTGAAACCAGAAATTATAAGCGAAGAAGATTATGCTATTCTATCAAATCCCACACCTAATAAAAATACCTTAACTTATAAAGTAGACGAGTTACGAACCCCGGACGGAGTTATAGTAAGCAGACAACTTTCTCCTAGTTATCGCCGTAAAAAACCTGTTATCAAGCTGAATAAGCTACCAGATTCTATTATATACCTGGCCTTTAGTCCAGTAGATTTTAGGCCACAGTTTATTATTTTGCCTACGGTTGATCCAGACCTTAAAGCTAAGTTTAAACTGGAAGATGCTAAAGCCGAACACCGGTATAAATTGGAACTGGAAAGACTTTATGCAGATACCGTTAATTTGTTTGGCAACAATGGTCGTGATGTAAGGTTATTGCAGGACGTAGCCAAGGAAATGGCAAATAAAAATGTGCCCTTAGAAGAAAGGATGCCCAGTCAGGAAAGTGTTGACACCTTGATTAAAAGGGAATTGTTGAGCAAAAACATCAATCTCGATTATACTTTTTGGGTTACACCCTCCCGAAATGCCAATAAAATCATCTATCGAAATGCCTCCTTTACTACAAATGGAGAAGTATTGCCAAAAAATACATTTAGCAAAGTTATTTTCAGCAATGATTTGCTGATTAAAGATCCCGGTATTTTAAATGTGAGCTTTCCGAATAAAAACTCACTCATTTTCAATAATATGCTGGTAACGCTCACTTCGTCAGTAGGTTTGCTATTGGTGCTGATTTCGATTTTTGCCTACACGATTTATGCCATCATCCGCCAGAAAAAACTATCGGAGATGAAAACGGATTTCATTAACAACATGACACATGAGTTTAAAACTCCCGTTGCCACCATCATGATTGCAAGTGAGGCTTTGAAAGATCCCGAACTAACGCCCGATAAGGCAAGAATAAACCGTTTGGCAGGTATCATTTATGATGAAAATGTGCGATTGGGCAACCATATAGAAAGAGTATTAAATGTTGCCAAGCTAGATAAAAAAGAACTGAAACTGGAGCGTAAGCCTGTGGCCATGAATGAACTGATTACTTTGGTGGTAGATAGCATGGCCCTGCAATTGCAGAAAAAAAATGCAAAAACGGAATTAACTTTAGATGCACAACAGGATGTAGTAATTGGCGATGAACTGCATCTTTCTAATGTAATTTACAATTTGATTGACAATGCAAACAAATACAGTCCTGAAGAGCCTAAAATCACCATAAAAACCAAAAACTACAACAACGGCATAAGCATTGAAATAAGTGATGAAGGTATTGGAATGACCAAAGAGCAAACCAAAAGGATATTTGATCAGTTTTATAGAGTACCTACCGGAAACTTGCACGATGTAAAAGGCTTTGGTTTGGGCCTAAGCTATGTAAACGATATTATTGGACAAATGGGGGGCAATATTAAGGTAACGAGCGAAAAGGATAAAGGAACTACATTTGTAATCCATTTACCATTTAAATAAGGCAATTGATATGAAGAAAATATTGTTGGTTGAGGACGATCCGAACTTAGGTTTATTATTGCAGGATTATTTACAGATTAAAGGCAATTTTGAGGTAGTTTTATGCACCGATGGCGAAGAAGGTTTGAAGGCTTTTTCGAAAGATACTTTTGACCTCTGCATATTGGACGTAATGATGCCCAAAAAAGATGGCTTTACATTGGGTAAGGAAATTAGGAAAACTAATGAGCATGTTCCTATTATTTTTGCCACCGCAAAATCAATGATGGAAGATAAATCCTTAGCCTACAATTTAGGTGGCGATGATTATATCACCAAGCCATTTAGAATTGAGGAACTATTGCTCCGTATCAATGCTTTATTAAAAAGGGTTTCTGCTGCACAATCTGTAACGCAAGAAGAAGAACCTAAACAGTTTGAAATTGGTGATTATACTTTTGATTATACCACACAATTGATACATTTTAATGGCAGTCAGCAAAAATTATCAACTAAAGAAGCAGAACTATTACGGCTACTTTGCTTAAAGAAAAATAGTGTGCTTACCCGTGAAGAAGCATTAATCAGCATCTGGCACGACGATAACTACTTTAATGGACGTAGTATGGATGTATTTTTGAGCAAACTACGCAAATACCTTAAGGAAGACCCTAAAGTGGAAATTATTAATGTTCACGGAAAAGGGTACAAGTTGGTAGTGAACTAGTCAGTTAATTGGTTAATCATTTAGCCATAAACAATTAACCCTTCTCCCTTACAACATCGTCCACTTAAACGTTTGGTATGCCGATTTGCCCCAGTCCTTTAATGCCGATTTTAAAATATCGTACAATTGTTTGTTATTTACGGGCTTGCCTTTGGTAGGTATTTTTAGCTTATCTTCACCAACTGGCGCATCTGTTACCGATGTGGCAAACCAAGTAACATGTTCGTGTGGTAATGCCAATCCTAATATCATTCCTGGCAACCCCCCGAACGATTCAGGCCCACCGCTAACGGCAATTTCATCGGTATAAAAAGCTACTACGTAAACAGAATCCATTACCAAAGCATTTGCCCTCCTACAGTTGTAACCAGCAATATCCCTAAATTCATCAGTAATTTTCCAGTTTATTTTTCTAGTGCTATCGGTTACCATGTAGGTTTCTTCATAAACTTTTTTCTGCGTTTTGCTGATACCCGTTTGCAGGTTGGTAAGTATGCTGTTGTTCTGTTGAAACTGTATGAGACTGCTAAACCACGAGTTTGAAGCTACAACAGCATCAGTCTGTGGTAAAAACGCGGTAACGTTGTTCGAAAAAACAAGCGTACTTTTAGCGGTTTTAAACTGCGGATTGTTCTTTTGGTACGACTCAAAAGCTGTGGCATACATAGCATCCATTCCATCACTGTCCCAAAGTTTTATCTGTTCCTTAATTAGCGTATAGGCATTTACCCGTTTTTCGTACTCAATAGTGCCCTGCGTAACAAAACGAGTATGTTGGGCAAAAGTGGTTAAGGTAAATAGGGTTAAGCAACCGCTTATGATATATTTTAAAGTTTTCATCTGTTTCGTTCTTTTTTTACTATTCGTCACCCTGAATTTATTTTACAAGATTTTATTTATTTTTCTTTATGGCCTTGTAGCTACTTCGTGGTCAGGGTCTTTTTAGCCGATGCTGAAATAAATTCAGCATGACGGTTTGTTAGTTCGTTTTTGGAACACCGCCCATTTTGTTAAAATCCCAAATAAGCGAGAACATAAAATAGCGGTTAATATTGTTGTAACTGGTTTGTGTAATAGAATTGGCCGATGCAAACCGCCTGAAGCCTTTATTCTGGTTCAAAATATCGTTGGCACTCAACATCAATTTTAGCTTTTCTTCCTTAAAAAAGGCTTTGGTAACACTGGCGTTAATGATAAGCTGTTCAAAACTATCGGCAAACGATGATGAACTAGGTTGATAGGTATATTCAGCGTTCGACTGTACCGAGAATTTTAACGGAAGTTTATAGTTCATATCAAACCAGCCATTGTAGCCCCAGCCATTGTTGTTCAGTTGTTTTTGCAGCGAGGCTTCCTGTACGGTATATCTAGGGCCAAACTGAAGATAAAAACTTCCCTTGTCCTGATATTTATTGAGATTAACAGATGGACCTATTGAAGTACTATTAGTTTGGTTAAGGCTGTTGTTTACGTAGTTGTATTGGGTTGAACCGTTAAGATTAAGGCTTAACCCGGTGTTAATTTTGCCCAAAAATTTCACCTTGCGGGATATACCTGTATATGCGTAGTAATTAAATGGTTTTTGCGAGGTTAAATTCACCGATTTATAGGTGGTAATACCTTTATCGTCAGTAATGTTGTTACTGATGATTTGATTTTGCGTAAAACTAAAAGTGCCGCTAATGTAAAAACTCTGTTCAGACAGCACTTTGTAGGTATTGTACCTCACATTAAACCGGTTGTTGAATGATGGAATTAACCAAGGGTTTCCTTCGGGGATGTTCAAAGGGTCGTCATTGGTTTTAACAGGCTGTAACTGTGCTACCGTAGGTTGGGTGGTAGAACCGTTGTAGTAAAAGTTAAATGATTTTTGTGCCGAAAATTTGTACTGATAGCTGGCCTGTGGCAACCAATTGGTAAAACTGCGATTAAACTTTTGGTTGGTATAAAGTTCCGTTTGGTCGAAGTTGATAAAATTGGTTTTAGTACCAAAATTTATAATGGTTTTACCCTTTTTGTAGCTAAAAATAGCACCTAATTGGTTAGTCAATTGGTCGGCTTGAAAGTGGTTGCTATAATCGGCATTTAGGCTATTATAGTTATTAGGAGTAGTGGCATCGTAAGTACGTTTCTGGGCATCATTACTGATAAAAGTTAAGCCATAATTGGCAACTAAACTAAAGAATTTGGTGATAGGCTCGTTATAGGTAATGTTTGATGATAGCCTGTTGCTCGTTATATCATTATCCCTTAATTGGTCAATATTTTCGTTGTCGGTCAAAGCGCCATTTTCATCGTAAAAATTATTGTCCGATTTTAAGTAGCCATCGTTGGCATTTTTGCTGTATGCCTGTATCAAATTTATAGAGTAGTTACGTCCCTGTTTTTTTAATTTTTTCATGTACAGGGCATTGAGGTTAAATAGTTGCTGTTTGCCTTTATTAGTGGTTGTCCGGTCGGCAGTGTTCAATAAACTATTATCTTCTCGTCGACTGGTAGCATAATTAGTATTTTGACTTTCGGAGTTTTTCAGCGTACCATCAATAGTTACTTTTAGATTAGATGTGGTATCCAGTTTGATGTTGTAAGTTGCATCAATTTTCTGCCTAAAAGTATCGTTCTCGGTATCTTCGTCGGTATTGCTGTTAATGATACCATTGGGTAAATTGTTTTGCCTAAGTGTGTTTTTATTGATTTTCACATTTAGCGAACCTATTTTATAATTGGTGTTAAGGCTGTGTTTATCATTGTCCCATTTGTTTTCGTAGTGCAGGCCACCGGTATGTGCTACGGGTATCCCCTCACCCCAATATCGGCCACTTCCACTATCCATCTCATCACCTCCAGACATAAACCAAATCGAACCATCATCACTCATTTCCATATTCTGACCTGCACCATATTTTCCGGCATCGTCCCAACCTAATCCGGTTTTGCCTGTGTTGCTACTGGTACCGTAAGCGGCTATCTTTTCTTTTTTCTTAAATTTGTTAAACATGGCCTGCGCCTGATAAAAATCATCTGTACCATAACCTACATCAACTTTACCAAAGTAACCCTGTTTTTTGTCCTCTTTTAGCACAATGTTCAGCGTTTGTTTTTTCTCGCCGTCGTCTACACCAGTGAAAGCGGCTTGGTCGCTCGATTTTTCAAAAAGCTGTACTTTATCTACCATATCGGCACGCAGGTTTTTGGTTACCAAAGTAGGGTCGTCACCAAAAAATTCTTCGCCATCTACCAACACCTTTTCAACTGCTTTACCTTGTGCAGTAATTTTTCCTTGCGCATCAACCTGTATGCCCGGAAACTGTTTAATCAGGTCCTCTACACGATCATTAGGCTTAATGTTATAGGCTGATGCATTAAATTCCGTAGTATCGCCCTTAATTTTTATGGCCGTTACCTGTCCTTTAATAATTACCTCGTTCAGCAATTTGGCTTTTGTCTTCATGTCAATTACCTTAAAATCGATAGACTTATTGACTGAGTCGATACTGAATTTATTTACAAAATCGGCATATTGTGGATAGGTAACCAAAAGGATAAAATTTCCATTTTTAACGTTTTGGAAGTTAAAATCTCCATCTTGGTTAGCTCTGGTAAATTTGTAAAGTGTCGAATCTTTTGCATTTAGAATAGCAATGGTCGCATTTTTTAACTTAACATTTGAAGAGTTATCTGAAATAATACCTTTAATTGAGTTTGTTTGCGCCAGTACAGCAGAAGTAAATAGCAAGAATGCAATTACACTAAGTAGCGTTCTTTTCATAAAATATAGTTAGTAGAGCAAATATATAACTAATTATTTAGTTTTTGCGATAATTGGCCTTTTTAACTAAATTTAACACATTAGTTACATAATGTTAGACGCAAGAATTGATGCTTTGTTGCACGGGATGATTTCATTCAATAGTTTGCTATACCATCCAGCCATATTTTTAACATTTCCATTTTCTGAGATAATAGTATCTTTAGCTAGATAAACCAAAATATCATGAAACTACCCTCAATAAGTGTCCTTTGGCAAAACTTTAAAAATGTTTGTGGCCGCTTTCCTTTACAAGTTATAATTGCTTTGCTAGCCACAGGTATTTGGTGTTATTTGGCAGGGCCAGATGTGCCAAGGGAGCAGAATAATAATTTAGTTAAGTTATTGGTCATCTGCAATTTGGGGCTAACCTTGTTGTTGGCATTAGATACATACTCAGAAAGTAGAGGATTAGGTACAAAACCAAAGTGGCTATTAAGGATAATTGCTTTAGGTTTTCTTACCGGGCTGTATTTTCTGCTAGACCCACATAAATACCTGATAGATGTTTTTCGCATTGCGTTATTGGCTTTTGCCTTTCATTTGTTGGTGGCTTTTTCGCCATTTATACGCAGGGGAAATTTGAACGGTTTTTGGCAGTACAATAAATCGCTATTTCTACGCTTTTTAACTTCCGCCTTTTATGCTACGGTGCTTTTTGCAGGTTTGGCTGTTGCATTAATGGCTATCGATGGCTTGTTCAATGCCGAAATTAAATATTATAGCTACATGAGGCTTTTTGCGGTAGTAAGTGCAGGTTTTACTACTATCTTCTTTTTGGCCGGAGTTCCTGCAAACTTCCCCGAACTAGACCAAGAGGAAAGCTATCCCAAAGGGTTAAAGATATTTACACAATATGTGCTGATACCCTTAATGACCATTTATCTGGCTATCCTGTTAGTGTACGAAGCTAAAATTGCCATCAATTGGGAATTGCCTAAAGGTTTGGTTTCTACGCTGATATTGGGCTATGCCGTATTTGGCATTTTATCGCTGCTGTTAGTTTATCCAATCAAAGAGAAAGAAGAAAACGGGTGGATAAAACTGTTCTCTCGGTTTTTTTATCTGATGATGATTCCATTGGTTATTTTGCTCATTTTAGCCGTTGTTAAAAGAGTTGGCAATTACGGCATTACCGAATCGAGGTATATTTTAATCATTCTGGCGGCTTGGTTAACAGGCATTACCATTTACTTTTTGGGCAGCAATAAACAGAATATCAAGGTTATTCCGATAAGTCTGTTTGTACTGGCCTTATTAGCTACCTATGGACCGCAAAGTGCATTTTCGGTTTCAAAAGCATCGCAAACAGCAAGGCTAAAAAAATTGATGCACGAAAAGGACAAAAAGAAAAAGTCGGAGGTATCTGAAGTTGTGCGCTATTTGGTAGATAGGCATGGTTTAACCTCGCTGCAAGGCTTTACCTCTGCCAATTTGCAAGCCATAGAGCAAAAGATTGATGCAAATGCAAAACAAAAAAGACGATATGATTACGAAATACGCTCGGAAAAATTGGATACGGCTTTTGCACTGTTAAAAGTTGACAAGAAAAATTATGGCAGCGATAATGGAGTGTCATTCAACTTCAATGGAGAAAACGGCAAATTGGTTGATATAAAAGGCTATGATGCTGTGGTTGATATTGATAACTATGGCACGATGTCGTTAACCTTTGAGAGCAAAAGCCTTAGTATAGAAAACAAAAAAACACAAAGCACCGCAAATTATACCGAACAGTTGGTGGTAAGTTTGGAGGGACAACAGCCTGTGGTTTTTAAAGTTGCCGAACTCGCTAAAAGCCTCTATTCGCAAAGGCACACCTTTAAAGAAACCAACTCTCGAAACTTTAGTGTGCCATCACAATTACTGCAAATAACACAACAAAGTACTGCATATACCTTTACCTTTGTGGCAACCAGTTTAAACGGTTATTATCAAAATGATGATGACGATTTTAATTGGTTAAATTTTGAGGGCTACCTACTGATAAAAAAGAACTGATTTGGAAGAGAACGAGCATCTACAACCCGCCGAACTGGCCGCAAGATTTGTCAATCAAACTGCCCGACATATTTTCTTGACCGGAAAAGCGGGCACTGGGAAAACTACGTTTCTGCGGAATATCATTACCAAAACCCATAAAAGAGCGGTTATTGTTGCACCAACGGGCATTGCGGCTATTAATGCGGCTGGGGTTACCATTCATTCTTTGTTCCAATTGCCTTTTGGCGCATTTGTGCCACGCATTGTGCCTGGTCAGCAACTGCCGTCGGGTGTGCCGTATAATACGCCAAAAAGTTTGGTTAGGCATTTGAGTATGAACGCCATTAAGCGCAGAATTTTGCTCGATTTGGAACTTCTAGTAATTGATGAAGTAAGCATGCTCCGTGCCGATTTGCTCGATGCTATTGATTTTGTACTGCGTTATGTTCGCAGAAACAACGATAATTTTGGCGGTGTGCAAGTGTTGTTCATCGGCGATTTGTACCAACTACCTCCCGTAGTGAGAAACCAAGAACAAGAGTTGCTAGGACAGTTCTACCAAAGTGCTTTTTTCTTTGATGCGCTTTGCCTAAAAAGCAACCCACCAATTTACATCGAACTTGATAAAATTTACCGTCAGGCCGATGAGGTTTTCATTAACCTACTCAACAATTTGCGCAATAACATGGCTACTGAGCAAGACATTGCCCTGTTAAAAAGCCATTACAAAGAAAACTATAAACCCAACCTCAACGATAATTACATTACGCTTACTACGCACAACCACAAGGCCGATGCGATGAACCGCAACAGCTTGAACGAACTGGAGGGCAAATCTTATTTCTACCACGCTACTATCGACAAGGAATTTCCGGAAAATGCCTATCCCATTGATAAAACTTTGGAGCTAAAAGTTGGTGCACAGGTAATGTTCATTAAAAACGACCCTACGGGCGAACAGCGCTTTTTTAACGGGAAATTGGCGGTGGTGAGCAAATTGGGCAACGATTTTATTGAGGTTTTGCCAGAGAGAAACAAATATCCCATTACTTTGGAACGCTATGTTTGGAAAAACATCCGCTATACCACCAACAAAACCACTAACGAAATTGAGGAAGAAGAAATAGGCACTTTTACCCAATACCCGTTAAAATTGGCGTGGGCAATTACGGTGCACAAAAGTCAGGGCTTAACTTTCGATAGGGCAATTGTTGATATTGGCGATGCCTTTGCACCCGGTCAGATTTATGTGGCGCTATCGCGATTGCGCTCTTTAGACGGTTTGATTTTAACCTCGCACCTCAACAGCAGGGGAATGCGTGCCGACCAAAATGTGGCTTACTATTCACGGACCAAAGAACAGCAGGAGAGCCTGCTAACGCAAATCGGTAAAGAAGCTGATGCTTTCTTGAAACAATCGCTAATACAGGCTTTTAACTTTACCCTGTTAGATAATTTTGTGTACGAACATGTATTTAGTTACAGTAAGGACGAAAAGCGTTCGATAAAACAAACCCATTTGCCTTGGGCGGTAAAACTGCAACAAGAACTGATTGCTACAAAAGTACATGCCGATAAGTTTCTGAAACAGATTGAACGGTTGTTTGCAACGGAAGCTACCTCTCAACAATTGATAGAACGCACCGAAGCGGCAAGCAACTATTTTACACCTATTTTAACAACGCAGAGCGATGCTGTTTTTGACCATATAGAAACCGTTAAACAACAAAAACAAATCAAAGAATATTTGCACGAGTTGATAGACTTGGAAGCCATGTTTTATGAGCAGTTCAAGAAAATAGTTAGGGCAAAAGCCATGTTGTTGGCTAAAACCAATGGTGTAGAAATTGGTAAGGATGATTTGAACACTCTATACGGTTTAGCCAAGCGTGAGGAGCAAATGCGAAAGGCTTACAGTTTGCCAGATAAGGAAGAATTGGAGCGGCTCGGAGATGAAGTTAAACCAAATCGCAGAAAGAGAGCGGAAAAAGCAGCAACAGAGAAAAAACCAAAAATAGATACCAAAGAAGTAACGTTAGCTCTCTTTAAAGAAGGCAAAACCCCAACAGAAATTGCTTCGGAAAGAAAAATGACCAGAGGAACTATCGAGGGGCATTTGGCTCACTATATTGCTAAACAAGAAATCAGTGCCGATAAAGTAATCCCGAAACAAAAATTAGAGGTTTTGTTACAAGCTATCAGAGAACTCAAAAGCATCAAGCTCAACGAAATCCGTGACCACGTAGGCAGGGCTTACGATTTTGGAGAAATACGTATTGCCATAGCTGCATTTTTGGCAGAGGGAGAATAGATGAACCTGTATAGAACCAGACTTACGAAGTTTATCCAGCCCAGCTTTCCCTGTCCAAACTTCTATAATGGATAGCTTCTGCCAAATGTTCAATTTCAATATTTTCACTTGCGGCTAAATCGGCAATGGTACGGGCAACTTTTAAAATCCTGTCATAAGCACGAGCCGACAACCCCAACTTTTCCATCGCCTGTTTAATTAAACCTTGACCTACTTCGTCTATTTGGCAAATCTGCCTTACCATATTGGCGCTCATTTGAGCGTTGGCGTGTACACCATCCATATCGGCAAAGCGTACATCCTGAATGCTTCTTGCCTTAATTACCCGTTCTCTAATCAAACTGCTTTTTTCCGCAGGGCGGGATGAAGAAAGTTCCGAAAAATTTACTGGCGTAACCTCCACATGCAAATCAATCCTATCCAACAACGGCCCAGATATTTTGCTCAAATATTTTTGTACTACACCAGACCCACAAACGCATTCTTTTTCCGGGTGATTGTAAAATCCACATGGACAGGGATTCATAGAAGCTACCAACATAAAACTGGCGGGATATTCTACTGAAAACTTGGCTCTCGAAATGCTCACTTTTCTATCTTCCAACGGCTGGCGCATTACTTCTAAAACAGTCCGTTTAAATTCTGGCAGTTCATCTAAAAATAAAACTCCGTTGTGTGCCAGTGAAATTTCTCCCGGTTGGGGATGAACACCTCCACCAACCAAGGCAACATCTGAAATGGTATGGTGCGGAGCACGATATGGCCTTTCGGTCATTAAAGCATTTGAGGTCGGTAACCTACCTGCAACCGAATAAATCTTGGTACTTTCCAGTGCTTCGTGCAAATTTAAAGGTGGCAAAATAGTAGGCAAGCGCTTGGCCAACATCGTTTTCCCTGCTCCCGGTGGACCAATCAGTATTACGTTGTGGCCGCCTGAGGCAGCAATTTCCAAAGCTCTCTTGATATTTTCCTGCCCTTTTACATCAGCAAAATCCTGCTCATAGTTATTGATGTGTTTGTAAAATTCCTGCTTTGTATCTACCTGTATAGGTTGTGGTTTTTCCTTTCCGGTAAAGAAGTTGATTACATCCAACAGGCTTTGCATCCCATAAACTTCAATATCGTTTACAATAGCCGCTTCGTTGGCATTGGTAATAGGCAATATCAGGCCTTTAAATCCTTCCTTTCTGGCTTGAATTGCAATGGGCAATGCTCCTTTAATGCTTTGCAAACCACCATCCAACGAAAGCTCGCCCATAATTACATATTGGTCTAATTTTTCTCCATCAATTTGGCCGGATGCGGCCAATATGCCAATGGCAATAGGTAAGTCGTAGGCAGAACCTTCTTTTCTAATATCGGCAGGTGCTAAATTAACCAATATTTTTTGGCGAGGCATGTGATACCCAGCTATACGAATAGCACTTTCTACCCGAAAAAGGCTCTCTTTAACAGCGTTATCCGGTAGACCCACCATGTAATATTTGGTTCCGGCACCTACATTCACTTCAATGGTAATTGTGAGGGCATCTACGCCATAAACGGCACTTCCATAGGTTTTTACGAGCATAATTTTGATATTTCGAACATCAAGGTAGGAAAAAATCAAAAATTATACGAATAAACTACATCGATAATATTTCTGCCAAACGCATCCATGTAGGAGAGATTTGTGCTGCGTCTATATGCTTAATGGCCTGTGAAAACGGTGTAAATACGATTTCTTTATTAATCTGCCCAACCATCATTTTCGATTTTCCTTCCAACAATCCTTCTACCGCAGCAACTCCCAAACGGCTGGCCAATACTCTGTCCATGCAACTCGGTTTACCTCCACGCTGTATATGTCCCAATACAGAAACCTTAATATCGTGATGTGGGAATTTCTCTTTCAAGATCTCTCCAACATTGTACGCTCCTCCTGCTTCATCGCCTTCGGCAACAAGTATAATTTTCGAAGCCTTGTCTTTTCTGCCATGTTCCAAGCGGTCAATCAAATCGGTCATTTCGGTTTTAGCTTCTGGAATTAGGATGGCTTCTGCTCCAACTCCAATACCGCTTCTTAATGCAATTAGTCCCGAGTCTCTGCCCATTACTTCTACAATGAAAAGTCTATCGTGAGATTCGGCGGTATCTCTAATTTTATCTACCGCATTTACAACAGTATTAATGGCAGTATCGTAGCCAATGGTTAAATCGGTACCTGCTAAATCGTTATCGATAGTTCCCGGCAAACCTAATATCGGAAAATCATATTCCTGCGAAAAGACATTAGCTCCGGTAAAAGTTCCATCGCCACCAATCACCACTAAGGCATCAATTTTATTATCTATTAAATTTTGGTATGCTTTTGCTCTTCCTTCTTTGGTTCTAAATTCATCGCAACGGGCAGTTTTTAAGATAGTGCCCCCGCGTTGTATAATATTCGCTACCGATTTGCCATCCATCTGGATAAAATCGGCGTTGATTAGGCCATCGTAGCCCCGTAAAACACCTGTAACATTTAATTTGTAGTATAAACTACCTCTAACAACGGCTCTAATAGCGGCGTTCATCCCCGGCGAATCGCCTCCAGAAGTCAGTACACCTATGTTTTGTATCTTGCTCATTATTTTCTGTTTGCAAACTCGGATAATCCTTTATCGAGGTATCCTAAATATGCGTCTATATTAAACTCTACACCTATTGGCGGAGAAACCAGTTCTTTCTCTTGCGTATCTAACAGTACATAGTACGGCTGTGCAATGGTACTAAATCTTTCCGCCTGCAAATGTTGGAATTTTTTTCCAACCGTGTTTACTTGAGTTTTCAAGATTTGCGAATAAAATTGCTCCTCTTGTGGTAATGTAGTTTTATCATCGGTATAAAGAGATACTACTATGTAATCCTCTTTTAATCGCTTCAATACTCGTTTATCAGACCAAACCCGAGCTTCCATTTCTCTGCAATTAACGCAACCATGCCCTGTAAAATCTAAAAATAAAGGTTTGTTTACCTCTTTAGCGTAGGCCAATGCTTCCTCATAATCAAAATATCCATCTATACCGTGTGGAATATGAAGAAAATCGGCATATTTTTTCTTTTTGCCAGAAGCATTTTCATGCGAAGCCGTTCCACTTCCCTCTCCTATCACGAAATCTTGTGTTGCTAAAGGTGGTACTAAGGCGCTCACCGCTTTTAAGGGTGCGCCCCATAAGCCCGGTATCAGATAAGCGGCAAAGGCAAAAGATATTACCGCCAAAAACAATCGAGGAATGGAAACATAGGGTACATCGCTATCGTGTGAGAATTTGATTTTGCCCAATAGGTAAAAGCCTAAAATAAAAGCAAGCACAATCCAAATCGCCAAGAAAACCTCTCTATCTAGTATGCCCCAATGGTAGGCTAAATCGGCAGTAGAAAGAAATTTTAAGGCAAAGCCGATTTCTAAAATACCTAACACCACCTTAACCGAATTTAACCATCCACCAGATTTTGGCAGTGAAGTCATCCAACTTGGAAAAATGGCAAAAATGGTGAATATCAAAGCAAGTGATAACGAAAACCCAAACATCGCCACAACTGGCGTAAGCAAATCTTTATTGATAGAAACTAACACGCTACCAATAATTGGTCCTGTACAAGAAAAGGAAACTACTGTTAGTGTAGCCGCCATAAAGAATATTCCTGTAAGTCCTTTAGAATCAGATTTTGCATCTAATTTATTTACAAATCTGCTCGGCAAGGTGATTTCGAAAGCGCCCAAAAATGAGATACCAAAAACAAGCAAAATTAGAAATATAGCGACGTTGAATATTCCATTAGTAGATAACTGATTTAAAGCGCTCGCACCCCATATTAAAGTAATTACAGCTCCAATAAACACGTAAATTACAATAATGGAAAGCCCGTAAAGTATTGCTCCTTTTATCCCCTTTCCCTTAGTTTCTGCTCTTTTGGTAAAAAAACTTACAGTGAGCGGAACCATCGGATAAATACATGGCATAATAAAAGCCGCGAAACCGCCAAAAAAGCCAATTACAAAAATAACCCATAACGATTCTTTTGCTTCGGATTTGGCAGAAGTACTAGCTGTTGCAGCCGTAGCAACTGTATCTGTTACAGGTTCACTTGGAGCAATTTTGCTATTAGCAATGCTGTCTTCTTTAGAGCCAACGGTTGTAAATTCTATATCGCCAACATCTACCGCAGTTGCAGAAGTATCTTCTTGCGTCTGCTGCGCAAAACTGTTGTCAGCATAAAATACAGTGAAAAATGCTACTAAAAGTACCCACAGTAAGTTTAGTTTTTTCATTCTTTTTATTTTACGGGGATACTAAACGTTACTTCGCTTGGCGGCAAGCACTGTTTATCGTTGCATACCATAAACTCCACTTTCCCTTTTACAGCCGTAGTAGCTTTGTTTAGTTTTATTTTTTGCGTAAAAACCACTTCATCTTCAAAATAAGAAACATTCATATTAAAGGTTTTTTCGAACTTAACTATTGGCTTCGGCTCTGCGGTCTTACCTATCAGAACATAGTCTTTTGACGGCGTAAATGTAAATTCGGTTTTACTCGGGCCGCCCGGTTTTATGTTTTGCGAATAAATATGCCAACTAGGGTCTATGTTTGCTTTAATATAAAGAGTAGCTTCGTTTTTACCAGGTGTTTTTTTGGCTGCATACTGCCACGTTACCGGATTTTCCAATTGGGCAAACGCACTGATGGTTGTCATGATTACCATCGCTACAATTAATATGATTTTTTTCATCTGTTGATATAAGTTAGTTAGAATTTCAATTTATTAAATAAAAGCAATTTCTTTAAAGCCAAATTCGGCAACTTCGCCATTTAAAGGTTTAATCCGTAGCATACCCGTTTCATTAATTCCTTGTATCACTCCTTCAAAAACATTTCCTTCGCGGCTATATTTTGCCAATTTGTTAAGTCGGTAAAGTTTACTAACGTACAATTCTTTCAAATGTGCGCTTTTACCCAATTTCAATTTTAAATATAGCTGCTCAATTTGCGTGCAAATCTCACTTAAAAGCACCATTAAATTTACATCTTGTTGTAAAATTTGCGATATAGACGTTGGTCTTTCTTTCAACTCATTATCAAAAACTGTCTGATTTACGTTTAAACCTATGCCAATAATGCTTTGTTTAATGGCACTGCCAGCAATAATATTTTCAATTAATATGCCACCAATTTTTTTATTGCCAACGTAGATGTCGTTTGGCCATTTTATAGACAGTTCATCGGGCAAATATTTTAGCAAAACATTACTCAACGCAACAGAAACCAACATATTTAATTCAAATTGCTTTTCGGCGGAAATAAATGTTGGCCTTAACAACAAACTAAAAGTTAAGCTCTTTCCGGCTTCTGCCAACCAAACATTGCCCTGTTGTCCTCTCCCTGCAAATTGGTGTTCTGCCATAATTACAGTACCTTCCGGCAATGGCTCGGAATTTGAAGCTATATTTTTAAGATAATTATTAGTAGAATCAACCGCTGATAATTTGATAAGATTTTGACCAACAAATAATGTTGAAAAAGTGTTATTTTGCAAGTGTTGATTTTTATGTTTTGTTGAAGACCAAAATTAATTTTTTTAATGGTAAAAAAGAAAAATGAAAACCTTTCTACATACCTATCTGAAATAGCCGTACAGGGCATTCAAGAAAAAAAAGGGAACGATATAGTGAGATTGGATTTAAGAGAAGTAAACAGTTCGGTTTCTGATTACTTTGTTATTTGTAATGCAGATTCTTCTACCCAAGTTAAAGCAATTGCCGATAGCGTAGAAGACGAAATCTATAAACTAACCAAAACACATCCGTGGAGAAAAGAAGGACTGGACAATGCCGAATGGATTATTTTAGACTATTTGGATATTGTAGTCCATATATTTAGAACCGAAAAACGTGATTTTTACGGTATTGAAGATTTATGGGGCGATGCTGAAGCTACCACCTACAAGAGCGCATAGAAAACGTTGAGAGCGTTAACCCATTACAAACATTTATTACTAGCATGAAACAAGGAAATAACCCTACCGATAAGCCAAACAAACCAATAAAACGAATGCCAAACATTCCAAAGCGACCTCAAAAAGCACCAAAATTTAATATCTTTTGGGTTTATGCCGCCATTATTATCGGTCTTTTGGCCGTTCAATTTTTATTTAGTACCGATAGCGCCCAGCCTATAAGCTATAAAACCTTTGAACAGGAAATGCTTATACCTGGCGATGTGCAAAAACTGGTAACCTATAAAGCTGATGATGTTTTAAAGGTTGAAGTGTACATTAAGGATAGTAAGAAAGACGACCCCAAGTATAAAAAGTATAAAAACAAGACTAGCTTTGGTAGAGATACAGGGCCTATGGCGGTGTTCAATGAGGCTTCGGCAGACATGTTGGACAAAAAACTAGCAAAATCACAAGCTAATATTCCTCTTGAAAACCAAGTCCCTGTTGAAACAGTATCAAAATCTAACGCTTGGGCCGGTGTTTTCCTTAACATTATTTTGCCGTTGTTATTATTTGCAGGCTTATGGATTTTCATGATGCGCCGTATGAGTGGTGGAGCAGGCGGAGGGGGCGGCCAAATCTTTAACATTGGCAAATCTAAAGCTACTTTGTTTGATAAGGAAAGCCAAGTTAACATTACATTTAACGATGTTGCCGGTTTAGAAGAAGCCAAAACCGAGGTAATGGAAATTGTAGATTTCCTTAAAAATCCTAAAAAATATACCAACTTGGGAGGTAAAATTCCTAAAGGAGCTTTATTGGTAGGTTCGCCCGGAACTGGTAAAACTTTATTGGCCAAAGCCGTAGCTGGTGAAGCACAAGTTCCTTTCTTCTCACTGTCGGGTTCTGATTTTGTGGAGATGTTTGTGGGCGTGGGAGCATCGCGTGTTCGCGATTTGTTCCGCCAAGCTAAAGACAAAGCGCCTTGTATTATTTTTATTGACGAGATTGATGCCATTGGACGTGCCCGCGGCAAAGGTGGTGTAATGGGCGGAAACGATGAGCGTGAAAACACCTTAAACCAGCTATTGGTTGAAATGGATGGTTTTGGAACAGACTCGGGCATTATTATATTGGCGGCCACCAACCGTGCTGATGTTTTAGATACTGCTCTATTAAGGCCCGGACGTTTCGACAGGCAGATTTATGTGGATATGCCGGATGTTAACGAACGTAAACAGATATTCGGCGTACACTTAAAGCCTATTAAACTAGAAAAGGATATAGATATTAATTTCTTAGCTAAACAAACTCCGGGTTTTTCGGGAGCAGATATAGCCAACTTATGTAACGAAGCAGCTTTAATTGCCGCTAGAAAAGGACATGAATCGGTAACGAAACAAGACTTTTTGGATGCCGTTGACAGGATTATCGGCGGCTTGGAAAAGAAAAACAAAATCATTACCAAAGAAGAAAAAAGAGCCATTGCTTTTCACGAGGCCGGACATGCTACCGTATCGTGGCTATTGCCACATGCCCATCCTTTAATTAAGGTTACAATTGTTCCACGAGGACAATCACTAGGAGCAGCATGGTATTTGCCCGAAGAAAGAAGCATTACTACCACAGAACAGATTTTAGACGAAATGTGTGCTACAATGGGTGGTAGGGCAGCAGAAAAAATCACCTTTGGTAAAATAAGTACGGGTGCGCTTAGCGATTTAGAAAAAGTAACCAAACAGGCTTATGCCATGGTTTCTATGTATGGCTTAAACGATAAACTGGGCAATATTTCTTATTACGATTCTAGAGGTCAGGAAACATTTACTAAACCTTATTCTGAAGCTACTGCAAGAATTATTGACGAAGAGGTTAGCAAAATCATTGAAAGCCAATATCAAAGGGCGTTACAGATACTTACGGATAACCAAGAGAATTTGGCCAAAGTTGCCGAGAAATTATTGACTTCGGAGGTTTTATTTAAAGAAGACCTGGAAGAAATATTTGGCAAACGCCCATTCGATAGCGAAACTACCGAACTGCTTGCCGAAAACGTTGCTTCGGTAGAAACATCGGCAACGCCAATGCCTGTTATCGGAAATGATGAAAAGGAAAGTAAAGAGCTAGAAAATTAATTTTACCACTTTAGTTTTGGACAACTCTTAGGTTTTCTTAAATGTCTAAGATGGTAAAATTTATTTGCGAAAATGAAAGATAACATCACCCCAAAAGAACTTATGCTAAAAAAGATAAGGAAAGCCCTGCTCGAAAAGCGGGACAATCCTTATCCGAATTTAGAAGAAAGCCCTTTATATCAACAGAACGAAGAAGAGCTTGAGGTTTTGTTTGCAGAGCAGTTAACCGCAGTATCGGGAAATTTTATCTTCTGCGAAAATGGGGTAGATTTTATTGAAAACATTTTGGATTTAGCTGATAAGTACAAATGGCGCAAAATATATTGTTGGGAGCCAGAATTGCAAGCCTTGCTTAGCCATTACGAGTTCCCTTTTTACCAAACTGATAAGGATTTTGAACAGGCCGAAGTGGGCATTACCATGTGCGAGGCGCTTATTGCTCGCAATGGCTCCGTAATGGCAAGCAACCAAAATGCGGCAGGCAGGAGGTTGAGCATATTTCCGCACCACCATATTGTAATTGCCAGAACCGGACAATTGGTTTTAGACCTAAAAGATGCTTTCCAATTGCTGAAAAACAAATATGGTAATCAAATCCCCTCGATGATTAGTACCATTACAGGCCCAAGCCGTACCGCAGATATTGAGAAAACGCTTGTGCTGGGCGCACATGGCCCAAAAGAGCTTTTCGTTTTCTTGATTGATGATTTTTCTTGATTATATCAAAGGAATATCTACAAACAGCATCGTCCCTTCGTTAGCAATACTGCTTATCTCAACCGTACCATTTAACAACTGCACTCTAGAATATATATTTTTTATTCCGTTTCCGCTGTTTTGCTTGGTCTGGTCAAAGCCAACACCATTATCTTCTATCATAAGCTTTAGCTTATCGCCATCTATGGTAACCTGAACGCTTACTACCGAAGCCTTTGCATGTTTAATTACATTGGTCAGTGCTTCCTGAACTATCCTAAAAACAGCTATTTCCGTTCCATTTTTTAATCTATCTGCAAGTTCCGGGTCGCAATATAACTGTGCTTCAATTTTATTGAGAGCGTTAACATTGGTAGCGTTAAGAGCTTCTATCATTTCATTAAGTGCCGGAATAATACCGCCATGTATCAATGCTACGGGCATCATATCGTTAGAAATGTGCCGCAACTCGTCAATGCTTCGCCTAATGTAGCTTTGTATGGGCTTAATCTTATCGTCAATCCCCTCATTGGGCAAATTGTCTACATGCAGCTTTGTAATAAATAGCCATTGCCCAAGCCCATCGTGCAGTTCCTTTGCCAATCTTTTCCTTTCAATTTCCTGTCCGGTCATCAAGCTCTTAAGTAATTCTTTTTGGGCAGCACTATATTCTACCAATAAACGCTCTTCGTTATCTTTATAAGCCTTAAAACGATAGGCCAAACCTAAACTAAGTACAGTTACCTCGAATATAATTGCTCCTACATAATAATAATCTATCGTTTGGTAAAATGAAATCAACTGAGTGTTGCCCAATACCCCAAAAAATGTGGTAACAATTACCGGAGTTATTCCTATGAGATAAAACCATCCGGTAATGTGTCCATTTCTAATTGCTGTTATAATAGAAGTAATTAATAGCGTACAAGAACCTATAAGCATACCATTGTATAACGTTACAACCACTAAACGTAAAATGCGATGTTGGTGCAACGATACTACACTTATTTGTATGACGATATATAACGCCAAGCAAAAAAACACGTACCATATCATCCATTTAATAAGTTTTGATAGCAATGGCCGATAAGTTTTCAGCGAAAGGAATATATCTGTAAATTTTAATGAAAATACTACAAGCGCAAAAGTAAAAAGCTGCCTTAAATCGTACTTACCAATAGAGGTAATGATAAAATATCCCGATATGCTGATAATGGTTAACCAAAATGAAGCTACATAGCCTGCATAGTATAGATATACCTTATCTGAAACAACAAAACATAAAAACGTAGAAAACACGAACACAAAACACAGTATGCCTGTAAAAAAACTATAAATAAACTGCTTTAAATGAGTTGCGTTAGCATATTCTTCTGGGGTGTAAATGGTCAATTGATTTTTTAAGGCAGAAACCGATTTCATTTTTATTACAAATACTACCGAATCGGCTTTGTTTATAGCAAATGGATATACTAAAGTGCTATTTTTGGTAACCAGACCTACCTCCTTGTCGGCCAAAAGCTCTTTTTTACCTTTTTGGGCAACCAAATTACCATTAACAAAATGATATAACCGAATGCTATCTAACTGTGGGTTTTCTATTTCTAACACAAAGTGCCGGTTATCGGAGCTATTTTTTATCACCGTTTTAAACCAATAAGTACTTTGTGTATATCCAAAATGGATAATACGGTTATCGTTTTTCAAAAAGTTATGCAAAGGCAGTTTAAAAACCTCATCATAACTCATTTGGTGTTGTGTATCTTCAATATAGCATAAGCGATTAGCCAGTGGTATTTTTTTAATATCATTGGTCAAAAGCACCGTACTTGCAAATGCACCAAGCGACATCAATAAGCAACAAGCGATAGTAAAAAGTGGCTTTTTATACATATACTTAACGGTTTAGCCTTTTGCCAAGCAATAAATATAGCACAAAATATAATGCTTTGCTTTATCGCAAAAACTTTATAAGTTTATACCGAAAACCAAATGAGTTTATTGTAAAGCATAGCTATGGGCAAAATTAAATCGGTGATAACCGGTACGGGAAGTTGTATCCCAAAAAATGTAATTTCTGGAAAACACTTTTTGCAACATCATTTTTTTGATGGAGGTGTTAAGATAGACAAGGAGAACGAGGAAATTATCCAGAAGTTTGCGGATATTACCGAGATACAGGAAAGACGTTACGTTGATGACGACCAACTTAACCACGATATAGGTTTAATTGCAGCTCAAAGGGCAATAGAAAATGCAGGGATAGATAAGGAAAGTTTAGATTATATCCTCTTTTGCCATAATTTTGGGGATGTTAAACTAGGCAGTAACAGGGTAGACATGTTACCTGCTCTTGCCGCCAAAATCAAACCTTTATTGGGCATTCAAAATCCCGATTGTGTTGCCTTTGATATTATATTCGGCTGCCCGGGATGGGTACAGGGAATGATACAGGCAGATTATTTAATCCGCTCTGGCGATGCGAAAAAAATATTGGTAATCGGCTCTGAAACGCTGTCGAGAATTGTTGACCCCCACGATAGGGACAGTATGATTTTTGCCGATGGTGCCGGAGCTACAATTTTAGAAGCCGTAGAAACCGAGGAAGAAATTGGTATTTTGGCACACAAGGCGCAAACCCATGCCAGCCACGCCGATATGTTGATTATGGGATGTAGCAACAATCCGGCAGAAGCCGAAGGAAACGCCTATATTAAAATGAAAGGGCGAAAGTTGTACGAATTTGCCGTAATTACCGTTCCGCAATTGGTAAAACAGGCCATAGATAAGGCAGGTATTGATGTTAAGCAAATCAAAAAGGTGTTTATCCACCAAGCCAATGGTAAAATGGACCATGCCATAATGAAACGTTTGTTTAAATTATATGGAGAGGAAATTATTCCCGAAAAACTAGTTCCTATGACTATTTCTTGGTTAGGAAATAGCTCGGTAGCTACCATCCCTACATTATTGGACTTGGTTTTAAATAATAAAATGGAAGGTCATCAGATAGAAAAAGGTGATTATGCGGTATTTGCATCCGTTGGGGCAGGTATGCATATTAATGCGATTGTTTATAGGTTTTAATAGGAACAAGGAATAAAGAACAAGGAGAAAGAATTTTAAATCGTCTTTGTTCTTCTTTATTCCTTGTTCTTTATCTACCTACCTATTCTCTTTAACCCCTGCTTGGCTTCATTTTCAATACCATTTTCGTATTCGTGGTCTTTCATGCCAATGGCTAAGTTAAAATATGCTTTTGCTTTAGCGATATTTTTTTTCTTTTCGTAAATATTACCCATCAATACTGCTGATTTGGCTGCGTAATAGTATTTTAAATCCTTACCAGAATTGATAGCCTGTTGATAATAAGCGAGTGCAACATCATCTTTGCCCAAATCGTCATTTATACGGGCAAATCGGTAAGCAAATTCTGTTCTATCTTTTGCGGTCTTAAAATCTTCGGCTTTGCTTGCCGAGAGAGTTTCTAAAGCTCTTGTCAGGTAGCCGCCATCATATAACAAACGAGCTTTTAACAATACTAGTTGTGGCGTTGGCGAATTAGCTTCGTTAAGTGCCTGTTTATCTTTATCTGCATAGGTTGCACCACTATTTTTCACTTTATGGATGAAAGCGGTATAATCTGCCGTATCATCTTTCAGCAACGAAATCCAAGCCAGATGCAGGTAGGCATCTTTAATATAGTTTACACCTTTGTTACTTTGCAGAAAGTAATCAAAATTAGATGATGCTTTAACATCTAGTCTATTTAAGCGCACTACTCCCAACAAATAATCTAAATAAGCAAAGGGTTGATAAACATTGCCCTTTGGCCTATTCTCCAAAATTTCGATAGCTTGGTCGTTTTTTCCGTTGCGGGCGCAAACATAAGCCTGCATATAGCTTTTCAGCAAACTGCTATCAGCAATTCGGGCAGTATATTTCATGGTTTTTGCATAGGCCAGCGGACTTTTTGCCACATCGGAAAGCATGTAGGAATAGTAAAAGACTACCTCTTCATAAAATGGTTCATAAGTAGATTTCGGTAGATTTTCTGCTAACTTATCAAGTTGGTTCAAACCCGTTTGTATATCGCCTTTTATACCAAAAGTGGCTAAGGCCGATTTCATAAAACCATCTGGCAACGCACCCATAACTACATTAATCAACCCCAAACCTTTATTGTTCAAGTGAAAACTAGGGAATTTCTTTTGGTTGTCTTTAAGCAGGCTGTTGGCTCTGTTTATCTCTCTTGATGCCGCAAAATACTCTCCATATCTGCTACGGATTAATGCCCATTGCAGGTTAATTTCGGCTTGTGCATATAGGTAATAGGGAGAGTTTTTGTCGCCTTTACTAATCCAATTTAATCTGGGCGATTTGTTGGCTTCCAAACGTCCAAATTCGGTTTTACTTTCGGTAGTAAGTAGGTAAAAGTAATCTACATAATTTTCCAACAAAGGGATAATGGCGTTTTGTGGTCTTGCTTTTTTCTCGGCTGCAATTAGCTGTCGGGCATTGTTGAGTTTAAGCTCAAAAATATTTTGATAGGCTTTAATGCAATTGGCATTAAAATCGAAATTGGCAGATGCCAAAAATGGTATAAGACCGATGTAGAGCAGTAAAGATAAACGTAACTTTTTCGGGAACATATTTGAATTATCAGCGCAATTTTAGCTAAAACAAAGTTATATAACGTCATTTTATTGCACTTGTTTTTAATTTTTGGCAGAGAGCTTGAAGCAAAGGATAGTTTTTGGCTTAAGCGGACTGTTGTAACCGAAACATTGCCGAAATACTTTTCCAATAAAACCTCATAGGTTTTAAGCTAATTTACTAATGAAACCTATGAGGTTAAACACTTCCCAACTGTCATTTTGACTTGATTTTTGTTTTGGAACACGCCTTGATAAACAAGAGCATAAGCAAAAATTTTTAAGATATGACAACAGAAAAAGGAAGTATTTCCATACACACAGAAAACATTTTCCCAATCATCAAGAAATTCCTGTATTCGGATAATGAAATTTTCTTGAGGGAATTAGTTTCCAACGCGGTTGATGCAGTGCAAAAGATTAAACGCTTAGGCGCTCTGGGCCAATTTACAGGCGAGGTTGGCGAACCTTTGGTAGAAGTAAAGCTAGACGAAAAAGCCAAAACCATTACCATTAGTGATAACGGCTTGGGAATGACTGCCGAAGAAATCAAGAAATACATTAACCAAGTGGCCTTTTCGGGAGCAAGTGAATTTGTAGAAAAATTTAAAGATGCGAAAGATGCCAACGAGATTATCGGTAAATTCGGCTTAGGTTTTTACTCGGCATTTATGGTGGCCGATTTAGTAGAAATCAACACCTTATCATATCAGGAAGGCGCAGAACCCGCAAAATGGACTTGCGACGGCAGTACCGAATTTGAAATTTCGGAAGGTACAAGAACTACCCGGGGCACTGATGTAATCTTACACATCAACGCCGATAGCGAAGAGTTTTTAAGTCAACATAAAATACAGGAGATTTTAGATAAATACGCCAAGTTTTTACCTGTGCCCATCAAGTTTGGTACTAAAACCGAGAGCATTGAGGACGGCGAAGATAAAGACGGCAAAAAGCAATATAAATCCGTAGAAGTTGATAACATCATCAACACCACTAATCCAATTTGGACCAAAGCACCTGCAGATTTGTCAGATGCAGATTATTTAGATTTCTACAAGCAACTGTACCCTTTCTCGGAAGACCCTTTGTTTTGGATTCACCTTAACGTAGATTATCCGTTTAACCTAACAGGCGTACTGTATTTCCCTAAAGTAAAAGAGGATTTCGATTTACAGCGCAATAAAATCAAGTTATTCTCTCGTCAAGTATTTATCACCGATGAGGTAAAGGATATTGTTCCCGAGTTTTTGATGTTGCTACATGGCGTAATTGATAGTCCCGATATTCCTTTAAATGTTTCGAGGAGCTTTTTACAGGCCGATAGCAACGTAAAGAAAATCAACAATTACATCACCAAAAAAGTAGCGGACAAGCTAAGCGAGCTATTTAAAGCCGACCGCAAGGCTTACGAAGAAAAATGGAGCGATATTGGTCTGTTTGTAAAATACGGTATGATTAGCGAAGAGAAATTTTACGAAAAAGCCAAAGATTTCGCTTTGTTGACCAACACTAAAAAGGAACATTTTACACTTGAGGAGTACAAGGAAAAAGTAAGTGCGCTACAAACCGACAAAAACGGCAACGTAGTTTATTTGTACACTACCGACCCCGATAAACAAGATGGTTTTATACAAGCGGCCAACAAAAAGGATTATGATGTATTGGTAATGAACTCGCCTATCGACAATCACTTTGTGAGCAGTTTAGAGCAAAAATTGGAAAAAACCCTGTTGAAACGTGTAGATGCTTCGGTAGCTAACCAGTTGATTGAGAAAGACGAAAAACTGGAAGCTGTTTTAAGTGAGGACCAACAAAAAACTGTTAAGGAAGTTTTTGAAAAGGCCATCAATAAACCTGGTTACACCATAGAGGTAGTTGCCTTAAACCCCGATGATGCTCCCGTTACCATTACCATGGACGAATTTATGCGCCGCATGAAAGACATGGCAAAAATGGGCGGTGGCATGAGTTTTTACGGCAGTATGCCCGATAGCTACAAAGTAGCCATTAACGGAAACCACAAATTGGTAAACAAAATTTTAACCGCTGGCGAAGAAGAACAAAGCAAATTCGCCAAACAAGCAGTTGATTTAGCGTTACTATCGCAGGGCATGTTAACAGGTGCAGAGCTAACTGCATTTGTAAGCCGTAGCGTTGAATTGATTTAATTCCCTAATTCCCAAAGGGACTTTTCAGAAGCAGCGTCATTTCGATAGGGAGGTACAACCTATCCCCAATTATTTAGGGATAAAGAGTCAACTTCGAAATGACGCTGATTTTTTTACTTACAACTTTTAAAGTTCTAATTCGACACATGTCCTAATGAATTTATTTCATATCGTAGCTTTCCTCCTCTTTCTTTCTAATCTTTTTTAAACGTTACCTTATATAGCTTCATTTTTAAACAATTTTTAAAACTCCCCTATCAAAAACAATATGCTCTTTGGCTTGTTTGTAATTAAAATAAACATTTTAATTATGACAAAGCAAACAAAGATATTGAGCGGCGTTTTAGCAGGAGTAGCATTAGGAGCCGTAGTAGCAATGGTATTATCATCGGACAAGAATAACGACATGAAAAGCAAGATAAACGACTGGTTCTGCGACTTGTTCGATAAATCAAAAGATAAATTGGTTGGCGTTGCCGATATGGTAAAGGAAAAAGCCGACAAGATGAGGGCGTAAGAGCGTATTTAACTAGCTTTGACAACTTTAAATAATACAATCGATAAGAAAGTTGTAAAAGTAGTTTGTATATAGCGTTTTGGTATCTTTGAACATGGATATTTACGGAAACGCTCTTTTAGACTTTCACAAAACAGGTAAAGCCGATATTTTATGGCTACACAATTCTTATGGCGAGCCCGAAGAAATGCCTATCGAAGTTTTCTTTCGGAATGAAGAAGATATGCCAGAAATTGAGCTAAAAGCCTTGGGCTTGTGCAAAGGAAAAGTATTAGATGTAGGCGCTGGCGTAGGTAGTCATGCGCTTTTGCTCGATAAAAAAGGTTTTGATGTTACCGCCATAGATATCTCGCCAATTGCTGTACAGCTAATGCAAGAACGGGGTGTAAAAAATCCTCAATTGAAAGATTTTTTTACTGTACAGGAAAAGTACGACACCTTATTGTTTATGATGAACGGCATTGGGCTTACCGGAACTTTGCAAGGTTTTGAAAACCTGTTAAAAAACGCAAAAAACCTGCTAAACCCACAAGGGCAATTGCTTTTCGACAGTTCGGACATTTCTTATCTATATGATGATTTACCCATGCCGAAAGACCGATATTTTGGTGAAATCAGTTACTGTTATGAGTACAAAAAGCAAAAAGGCAACTGGTTTAATTGGTTATATATCGACCCAACCACACTGCAACGTTTAAGTAAACAGTATGGTTGGAATTGTAAGATAGTTTATGTGGATGAACAGGACCAATATTTGGCTCAACTTACTCAAATTTAAATAAGCGCATGTGTTAGGTTTGGCCTGTCAAATCCTTATTAATCAGACAGTTAATACTTCGACAAGCTCAGCATGACAAACGTGGTACACTATTTAAGCAGTGTCTTCCCAAACCTGTGCTAAATGCACAATAGTTTCTACTGCTTTGACCATATCCTGTACCGAAACCCACTCTTGCTTACCATGAAAAGCATGTTCGCCGGCAAAAATATTTGGGCAAGGCAAGCCCATAAATGATAATCGGGAACCATCTGTTCCTCCTCTAATGCTTTGTCTCAATGGTGTAATGCCTGCTCTTTTAATGGCTTCAATACCGTTTGCGATTACGTTTGGATATTTATCCAGCACCTGTTTCATGTTGCGATATTGCTCTTTAATAGTTAAGGTATAGGTAGAATTTGGATAAGCCGATATAACTTGTTTCACTATTTGTTCTAACGCTTCTCCATGAGCCTTTAGCAAATCATTATCAAAATCGCGAAGAATAAAGCTGGCTTCCGCCCACTCTACACTTCCACTTATCCCAACCGGATGGATAAAACCCTCCTTTGCAGCAGTGCTTTCAGGACTCAACTTGTCTTTTGGTAATCTGTCAATAATTTCTGCTAAAATTTTAATCGCACTTTCCATCTGTCCTTTGGCAAAACCCGGATGCGCACTCACACCTTTGATAATCAGCTTTGCTCCGTCAGCAGAAAAAGTTTCATCTTCAATTGAACCTAAAGTTTCGCCATCAATGGTATAGCCAAAATCGGCACCTAATTTCTTCAAATCAACTTTATCTACCCCTCTACCAATTTCTTCATCGGACGTAAATAAAATTTTCACTACACCATGTTTTAGCTGTGGGTTTTGCATCAAATAAGCAGCTGCTTCCATAATTTCAGCCACCCCAGCTTTATTATCCGCACCCAACAAGGTTGTACCACTGGCGGTAATAATATCATTGCCTATCTGGTTTTTCAAATCTTTATGCTCCGCTATTTTTAAAACAACGGACGGGTCATCGGGCAATATTAAATCTTCACCTTGGTAATTTCTATGGATAATTGGTTTTACATTTTCGCCACTGCAATCTGGCGAAGTATCCATGTGCGAACAAAAACAGATTACCGGAACATTTTTATCTGTTGTGGCAGGAATTGTGGCATAAACATAGCCATATTCATCTAAATGAGCATCCTCTATGCCCAATCCCAACAATTCTTCAACCAATACTTTACCAAGATTTTTTTGTTTTGCACTAGAAGGAGTAGTAACAGACAAAGGATCTGATTGTGTATCTATTTTTACATATTTCATAAACCTTTCGGTTACAGAAATTGCATTTATTTTTATTTTTTGCATAAATTCAAAGATATTATTTATTTTTTTGAATAAAGATTATACTTTTGTATAGCAAACACTTAATTTATAACAACTTGAAAAGACACTACTTAGCTTTATTTCTTACAGTTTTTGCAATAGCATCGTTTGGCCAGTCGAACTTTTATAAATTAAGTGTAGGTGCTGGAGCTGGCGGTACTTATAGCTTTACCGATGTTAAAAAAGGGAAGTTTGGTTATGCCGGGGTAGCCAATGCCGATTTTTATTTTACGCCATTCATTAGTGGAGGATTGGAAATACAACAAGGCTTAATAAAGGGAGGTGATAGATTTAAAGACCCACACCAACGTGAGTTTACCAATTCCTTTCTAGCCATTGCTCTCAACGCAAAATTTAGGGCAGGAGAATTTACTGATTTTTATTACAGTGATTTTTTAAACTATACTAAAGGATTTTATTTGGGTACGGGTTTAGGAGTAATAAAAAACAACATGAACCAGATTGTACGATATAAAGGTTCATATGAATTTCCTGGAGATGACAAGAGTACTAATGTTGTTTTACCTATCAATATTGGTATAGATTTTTATTTCCCTGATGGTTGGGGCGATATTAGGTACATATTTAATATCAATTATCAAACTAATTTTGCTTTTGGTGAAGGCTTGGACGGTTATAACGACCCTCCTACCAAGTTTCAAAACAATGCACCAGATATGTACAATTTCCTTTCCATTGGATTTAAATACACCTTTGGTCCTAAGGGCTTAACCTCAAAATCTATTCGATAGTTCTTTTAAACAATGTTAATAGAATATTGGAACGCTGCTCCCTTAGCCTCAATTATTTTCGTTTTCACGCTAATTACGAGCATTTATGCCTTTAACGACAATCAGTTGTTTGGCAAATTTATGCTGCATCCTTATAGTATAGCAAAAGGAAACAAATTATACACTTTCATCACCAGCGGATTGATACATGCAGACTGGATGCACCTATTCTTTAACATGTTTACATTCTTCTTTTTCGCTTTTACGCTAGAAACAATGATAGGTCATTGGCAATTTGCTTTACTTTACATCATTTCTTTAATATTAAGCGATATCCCTACGGCCATAAGACATAAAAACGATTATAGATATAGTAGTTTGGGCGCATCGGGAGCAATAAGTGGTGTACTTTTTAGCTATATCTTGTTTGAACCGCTAACCCTACTACGTGTAATGTTTATTCCAATGCCGGCCATTGTTTTTGGTGTACTGTATTTAATCTATTGTATGTACATGTCCAAAAACTCTAGAGATAGCATTAACCATGATGCACACTTTTTCGGGGCATTAACAGGGTTAATATTAACCGTTATTTTGGTGCCTGGCGTTATTCCTCATTTTATTGGAGAACTATCCCGCATCTGGCAATAAAGGCTGTTCAAAAAAACTCAACGGCGCTGTTGGGTCTTTAATGATTTCGAATAACGTTAATCCGTAAGGTTTCCAAAAATTTTCCAACACCTGACCATAGGTTTTATGTTGCCATTCATCAAAAATGGGTTTGTTTTGTATGCCACGTAAAGGCATAGGATCAATATAGGCTACGCCATTGGCTTCAATTATATTATACTCTGGTAAGCGATTGAACAAATAGCCCGAATAAAAGAAACGGGCTGCCAGTTCTTCAAACTGTTGATCGGTTAAAGGTTTATCCTTAATAAAATCTAACAGTTGATGATGATATCTCTTGTTGGTACCGTTATCTTGCAAACAGGCCACAATGCCAAAATCTTTAAATTTTAAGGAGAAAATCAATGTGTTGATTTCATCTCTGAAACTAAATGCTGTTTCTGTATTTTCCAACGGAACAACTATAATAGACCAAGGTGCAAAATTCTCAAACTCTACTTCTCTAAAAATGCCCTGCAACATCAAATGCAAGTTGCCGAACTTGTGCATCAGTCCCTGCGACATGTTCATGCCATCACCACTTAACTGCTTTAGGCGAATTGCTCCCTGCATTTCGATATACAAAAAGCTGTACATCATTTTACCAATCCAATGGAAAAGGTCTATTTCCGGGAAAGCCGATACACCTTTATAACCCTCAGCAAAAGCCGCTTCTACCCTTTGTTCTAACGGCAAAATGGCTTCGGTATAAATTTCGGTACTGGCAGGAACCATTAGACTTTTATAACTTCTAATGCTTTCATCCAACAGCTTAATCTGTTCTTCTCCCGTTAGGTTGGCCATACTCAACAACCAATCGGGCAATACACGTACAGCCAAAGGCGATGTTGGACTACCACTTAAGAAACATCTGTCGTTCCTAAAATCGAACGTTTTGAAGGGATTGTAAAGAGTCATTGGGAATTTGCTGTATTGTTAAATTGTTGGTTGATGGTCGATAGTTAATGGCTTGGGCTATCAACCATTGACTATTAACCAAATTAATACTTACTATAAAACGCAGTAACCTCGTCTACCAACTGTGCATAAATAGGCTTGGTAAACTCTACAAATAAATTACTTGGCGGTGGCGGAATTATTTCGGGCTTTTTAGTCAATGCCAACTGTTGCTTGTCCAAAGCCCTCTCATCGCCACTAAAAGAAGCCCAATTATCTTTCCATACGTAAGTACCAGCCAACTTTTGGTTGCGTAATAATTTATTGGTATTCAAATCTACTATTGCAAAATTCAACAGGCCCGAAGATGCAACTTGTTTTTCGAACAAACTATAAGTTGCTTTCACCGTACCATAAATCTTGCCCTGCCTGTTTTCGCCAATAATCACACTATCTCTTTTCAGTTTCTCTACTCGCTCTTTTACGTAAGTTTGTCCTACTACAAAATCGTCAAAATGCATTTCTATCAATTGGTCGGTGTTAATTTTTTGGTTTCTTGCTTCCTGCTCTGTATAAAAACGCACAAAGGTATTTCCCTTGTAGGTGGCCAAATAATTGGTAATCTGTTGCTGAAAATACTGATTGCTCAATTTATAAGTGTTGCTATTGATAATGGCAGGCTGTACCACTACTTTTAATACCGCAGCCCAATAAGCATCCTCAATTTTTTCTTTAATTCCTTTTAAGGATGGATATAAACTTTCGGCCTTTATAAAGTGATTATAAGCAGTTTTTGCACTCTGGCGGTTGTTTTCCCTTAGTAATCTTTCGCCCAATAGATAACGGGCTTCGGCAGCGTTATACCTGGCATCTTCATATTCCTTTACATATTTCGGTGGATTGGGCACTAAACTTAAACAACTTGGACAAGCGTTTACTTCATCGCTCAACTGGTTAATTCTTTGATAACGGTAAAGAATAGTTTCCCATTTCAACGCTTCTGAAGAAACTTTCGCTTCATCGATTTTCCTTAAATGTGTTTTAACTGCCAAATCAAAAGCAACAGGCAAAACTTCCATTGCCTCTTTGTTTTGCGGCGAGCTTCTTAGCCTGTCTACCGCTTTAGAAACGGCAGCATCGTAATCTCCTTTCTGCAAAGCATTTTTTCCTGTGGTACATCCAACAAATAGTATGGATAAATAAATAAAATACCGTAATCTTGAAATGGGTTTCATGGCTTGTTATTTTAACGTGAGAGCATTATTTTGCAAATATACAGCAAGGCTGTTAAACCTTTTAACTATTTAGACGATTTAAAATGAACATAAGTTGCAAGGACTTTGAACTAGAATTAAAACATGCTTTTTCTATCGCCAAATTTACCAGAACCAGCACACCTCTATTATTACTTAAAATAGATTACGAGGGGAAAACAGGCTATGGCGAAGCAAGCATGGTACCCTACATGGGCGAAAACTACGAAACCGCTCATGCTTTTTTGAAAAAGGTAGATTGGCAACATTTTAAATTCCCGTTAGATTTTGCCGAGATAAATAACTATTTAGACAGTTTGGCGGAGGGAAACCCGGCCATAAAAGCCGCTATTGACATTGCATTTAACGATTTGAACGGACAGTTATTAAACAAACCTTGCCATGAAATTTACGGGGCAAATCCCGACAAAATGCCCGTAACTTCTTTTACCGTAGGTATTGATACCCCCGAAATGCTTCGTAAGAAACTGGAAGATGCCAAAGGATTTAAAGTAGTTAAGGTAAAACTAGGCAGGGATAACGATAAGGAGATAATACAAACCATACGTAGTGTTACCAATGTACCTTTGTATGTTGATGCCAACCAAGGATGGAACGAAAGAAAAAAAGCCATTGATTTGATTTACTGGCTGCACGAACAAGGCGTGGTTTTAATAGAACAACCAATGGACAAAGCCAATTTGGAAGGCAACGCTTGGCTGACCGAGCGTAGCCCCATCCCTATTTTGGCCGATGAGGCTATGCAACGTTTAAGTGATTTGGATAGCCTGAAAGGTGCTTATCATGGCATTAACATTAAACTGATGAAAAGTACCGGAATGTACGAAGGCCACCAAACCATTTTAAAAGCCCGTAAATTGGGCATGAAAGTGCTGATTGGTTGTATGAGCGAAACCTCCATTGCTACGCTTGCCGCCGCCCACTTAGCACCTTTATGTGATTGGGCCGATTTAGACGGGCCTTTCTTAACCATAAATAATCCTTTCGAAACGCCTACTTTTAAAGATGGTAAATATGTTTTGGATAATTTGCCGGGTTTGGGATTAAAGGGAATTAAAGAAGGATTGTTCAGCTAAACCTTAAAAACCACTTCCGTAGCACCATAACCAAATTTCTCCTTACGGGCATCCATAAAAGTGCGTACTTGCGGATGTTTGCTAATTACTTTATGGATATGATGCCTTAATGTACCATTTCCAACGCCATGGATAAATACGATGGATGGAAGTTGGTGTACAATGGCCGCATCCAACACCTGTTGAAATTGAGCTAACTGTATATCCAATATTTCGTTTTGCGAAAGAAAATGGTAATCGTCCCTCAGTTTTTCAATATGCAAATCAACTTCTTGGAATGGCTTGGATACTTTTGGCTTTTCTTCTTTTTGAGTAAAAAAACTCTCCTTTAGTTTCTGTGCATCAATAACTAAAATAGGTTCGTCCAACCTGATTAACCAACCGTATTTCTTAAGTTCTGGAATTTCATTTTTTGCACCACTGAAATCTTTTGATTTAAAGCGTTTATTCAACTGTAACGGTGCTTTTGGTTTTACATTAGCCGCAGTAAAATACAATATCTGAAAAATAAAGTTTGGCCAATTGTCCAAATCGCCGAGATTGGCGGTATAGATTTGTACACTGGCTTTTGGCTGTACCACACCTGCAAATTCGCCTTTGTAAATTCCTGCTTTTTCTGTTTTTAGGCTCAACAATAATTGGTACGAAGTTCGGTTTACCAACGTAAAATGTGCCACAACGGAGGCCTTGTTATCTTCGGCTACCGCCAAATAAACACCGTCTGCCACAAATTTTTTATCAACCTGTTGGGCTGGCATGGCATTGTTTGCGGTAGCTGCATTGCTATGATGCCCTTGCACATAGGTAAGGTTGCTTTTAGCTACGGGTATCTCAAAACCATCGGTATCCGTTACGCCAACTGTTAGCTGGTCTATTTCCCGGGTAATATATCCCTCTCTTTTTTCGTCGATGAAACGAACGTAATCGCCTAGTCTAAACATTTTTTTGAGTTATGGGTTACGAGTTTAAAGTTATGGGCTATCCTATATACATAACCGGTAACTCGCAACCAAAATTACCATTTAATTAATGCACTTGCCCAAGTAAAGCCAGAGCCAAATGCAGCTAGGCAAACCAAATCGCCTTCTTTGATTTTTCCTACTTCCCAAGCCTCACTCAATGCAATTGGTACTGATGCCGCCGTGGTATTGCCATATTTTTGAATGTTGTTGAACACTTTTTCATCAGGCAAACCCAACAACTGTTGCACATATTGGCTAATCCGCAAATTGGCCTGATGCGGTATCAACAAATCAATGTCTTTTGCAGTATAACCATTAGCAGTTAACGCTTCGTTAATCACTTCGGGAAATTTTACCACCGCTTTTTTGAATACTGCTGGCCCATCCATGTAAGGCAATGCCGCACCACTTTCCAATTGTTCGGTAGTGAGAAACAAACCGCCCAATTCCTGTTCTGGGAAAGCGGGCTTATCTTTCAACCATTTATTGGCATGTGCGCCGGGATAATACATCGCCAAGATTTCGGCATCAGTGCCATCGCTATGTAAATGAGTGCTTAAAATACCTTGTTCTTCTTTTTCGCAACGTTGTAATACCACCGCACCTGCACCATCACCAAAAATTACCGATACATTACGGCTACGGGTTTCAAAATCCATGGCAAAGGAATGTTTCTCGCTACCCACCACCAAAATATTTTTATACATCCCGGTTTTAATAAATTGGTCGGCAACAGAAAGCGCATATACAAACCCCGAACATTGGTTACGGATGTCCAAAGCACCAACCTCTTTCATGCCCATTTCACGTTGCAGTAATACGCCACAGCCCGGAAAATAATAATCGGGACTTAGGGTAGCAAAAACAATGAAATCAATATCATCTTTATTAATGCCCGCTCTTTCAATAGCAACTTTAGCGGCCTCAATACCCATAGTGGTGGTAGTTTCTTCGAGCCTATCGGCAAAGCGACGCTCCTTTATACCTGTACGTTCTTGTATCCATTCGTCGCTGGTTTCCATAAAACGGGCTAAGTCGCTATTGGTGTATATATTTTTAGGGACGTAATGTCCTATGCCTGCAATTTTTGATTTGTACATAAAGCTAATTTACGTTTTTATTTTAACCGCAAAAGCACAAAGACACTGAAGGGTTTTCCTTAAGGGATGTTTTGGCTCAGTTCACAATTCATGGTTGGCAATAGGCAGTTTGCAAGCAATAAAACAATTTAACAATATCCCAAAGGGATGCCTTTGGCATAAATCTAAATTTGTATTTTTGTAGCATGTCGACACAAACCAAGGAAGAAGCCTTTACCCTTGAGGAGATTTTAACTTCGTTGAAAACCATGCATCGTTTAATTTTGTGGAACGATGATATAAATACTTTTGACCACGTAATTTGGTGCATGATGCGCTATTTGGATTACAATGAAAGTCAAGCAGAAAAAATAGCGTGGAAAGTGCACAACGAAGGCAAATGTGCTGTTTTAGAAGGCTCTTTTACCGAAATGGAGGTGTACCGTAAAATTTTGCAACAAGAAGGTTTAACAGTTACGGTCGACTAGCTTTCTTCATATAATCATCTAATTTTTTCTTTGCTGTTTGGCGCACTTTTTCTTTAAACGCGTCTGTCCAACCTAGTAAAAAGCCACCACCGCCAAAGGCTTGTTTTGCCCATTTATAAAAATTAAAAGTATCGGTGTGCTTTATAATTTTACCATCTTCAATTTCAAATTCTGCATTAATCTTATTGACTACTTTTTTGCCTGTTGCTGTAAAAGTATAGTGCGCTTCCCAATAGGCTGTTACTTTATTTCCTTCTTCTTTAATATTATCAAAAGTTAAAACCATATCGCCACTTCCTACAATCAGCATTTGCCACATTGCTCTTACCTGCTGCGCATCTAAATTTCTAAATACAGCATCGTTAAAAACGGCATTATCAGCGTAGCTTTCTTGCATTGTTTTAAAATCTTTTTGCTGAAAGGCTGTGTAAAACTGATGTATCAATTGTTCGTTGGCTGTCATGATTTAGAATTTGAAGGAATAAAGTTAAATTTACAAAAACAATTAACCTTGCAAAAACATTAATTTAATAAGTACAAATTATATTTAACAATAAAGCCAATAAATTAAAATAATGAAAAGACACGCAACAGCCGTTTGGAACGGCACAGGAAAAGATGGTAATGGGACGATAACTACCCAAAGTACCACACTAAAAGACACTCAATATTCGTTCAAAAGTCGTTTTGAAGAAGGTACGGGCACTAATCCGGAAGAATTAGTTGCTGCGGCACATGCCGGATGTTTTAGTATGAAATTGAGTTTCAACATTTCTGCCGAAAATATTACGCCGCAAAGTATTGAAACCAAAGCAACCGTTAATCTTAATCCAGAAAAAGGCGCAATAGATAATATCCATTTAGCGGTAAAAGTAAAAGCCGAAGGCTTATCGAAAGAAAAATTTGATGAACTTGTTGCTGATGCGAAAGCAAACTGCCCAATTTCTAAGTTACTGGATACAGATATTACCTTAGAATCTGAATTGTTATAAAGCATTCATCATCGGCCACAGATGCACAGATGATATGTTGTGTTTGTCAGTCTGAGCATGCGTTATCTGTGGCTTAACTTCTTTTAACTAAAAACCACGTTGATTCTTTACAAAAAATAGTACTTTTGGTTTTCGACCATTTTTTTGATTTCCAGTTGGTACTCATGAAGAGATTTTTTTTATTGCTTGCAATTATTGCTTTTGCCTTAAATGGCTTTTCACAAAATGTTTTTAGTTTATTTGGCAAGTCCAACTCCTTTTTCGACCTTTTTGTAGCGGGCAAATTTGAAGAAGCACACAACTATTTTTCTGAAGAAGGCAAAACTAAGGTAACCGCCGAAAACCTAAAGCAGTTTTGGACCAATATGGAAGCAAAATTGGGAAAAGTAAAATCCATAGATGCTACCGGAAGCAAAGCCCAAGGCGAGTATTATGCTGTTACGGTAAGTGGAGAATTTCAATACGACAAGCAAGATTTTGTGCTTTTGTTTGATAAAAACGAAAAATTAGTGGGTATGCACCTGCTTCCAAAAGCCGTTACTTACCGCTCACCAGGTTATGCCGATAGCACACTTTACAAAGAAAAATCTACCTACCTCCAATGGCCGGGCCACCAACTAGCAGCGGTAGTTACTACGCCAAAAGACGGGAACAGTTTTCCATTGGTAGTTTTGGTACATGGCTCTGGCCCTAACGACATGGACGAAACCATTGGCCCAAATAAGCCTTTTAAAGATATTGCCGCTGGCTTGGCGGTTAACGGCATTGCGTCTATCAGATATGTTAAACGTACAGTAATTTATCCCAACGAGTTTGGCGGTGCTTTTACCGTTAAGGAAGAAGTGTTAGATGATGCGCTAAAAGCGATAGAATTGGCAAAAACGATTGAAGGGGTAGATACGAAACAGATTTATGTATTGGGACATAGCTTGGGCGGAATGCTTGCTCCACGACTGGCAACACTTGCCCCAGATTTAAAAGGGATTATTTTGGCCGCAGCTCCCGCACGCAAATTGAGCGATATTATTATCGACCAAAACAAATACATGGTAGCACTAACCAAGGATACCACCGCCGCCATGCAAAAAACACTTAATGATGCCATTGCAGAAATTGAAAAAACAAGAATTACCAAACTCGGAAAAATGAAATCCGACTCGGTTATGCTAGGCTTGCCGGCCAGCTATTGGGTAGATTTGAATAATTACGACCAAGTAGCCGTAGCAAAAAAATTAAAGCAGCGCATTTTTATAATACAGGGAGGCTACGATTTTCAGGTTACCGAAACAGATTATAATTTATGGAAAGAGGCTTTAAGCAGCAACACCAATGCTTCATTCAAATTCTATCCAGATTTTAACCATTTATTTACCCAACAAGAACAAAAGGGGACTGTGCTGCAATATCAAAAACCTGCAAATGTAGAGCAGCGAACAATTGAAGATTTGACAACTTGGATAAAGGAATTGTAACCATTTTCTTCGCCCTTATTTTTCTATATCTGGCCGACCAATATGCTGCCCTTTTTTTCCCTAAGATAACGTTGGCAATTTTACCCAATAAGGTATAATTATGGTCAATCCAAGAACCTGCGAAATGGTGTATGCAATAGGTGTTTGGAGTGATATTCATCTTTAAGGTTTTCCAACTTTTTGGATAGAAATATTCGCTAGGATAAATGGTGCAATAATCTGCTATCTTTTGATAAGTATTGTTTGCCAGCACGCCTTTTTCCCTACCTAAAAAATCTGTAATCATTTCCGTTATCGGGTTAATATCCAAGCTTCCATCTGCACGATAAAAATCTTTATCCTTATAAAAAGAAAGCAGATTTTTTATCCATTCGCCGTTTTTTACACTTCCAATTACTCCTGCCGATACCAGACAGTCTTCAAAAGCGGTAAAAGCCGTGTCATTAAGAAATTCATCTGGCAACGCCTTAATAAACTCCACATCTGTGTCCAGATAAAGTCCTCCAATTTCGCTTAGTGCATGTAGGCGACAAACATCGGCAACAAATGCAAATTTCCTTTCTTTATATGCATCTGCAGTATATTTGTAACTGTAAACATTAAAATTATCTTCGTTCCAAAGCATTATCTCATATTCTGGAAGATATTTTTGCCAAGATGCCAAACATTTGAGAGTCAACTCTGGCATTTCTCCACGCCCAAACCAACAATAATGGATAATCTTAGGTATCATAACCTTAATTTTTCGGTTTATATTTAATATTTTTTTTGCTGTGGTACTTTTCAGACCAAGCATCTGCAATTTCTTTTCCAAATAAAAAATTAGCTAGCCTGCCCAATAAACTTTGGTTGTTATTATGCAACCATGAGCCTGCAAAATGATGTATACAATAGGTGTTGGCAGTCCGTTTTACTTTTAAAGTCTTCCAACTCTTGGGGCAGAAATAATCGCTCGGATAGATAGTACAATAATTTGGCAACTTTTGGAAAACGTTATTAATCTGTACGCCTTTTCGGGTTTTCATAAACTCGGTAATGATTTCCGTATTGGGGTTAACATCGTGGCCACCACCGTTGAGATAAAAACTTCGGTTATCGTAGTAAGGCAAAAGGTCGTTTATCCATTTGCCATCTTTTTCGCTTCCCATAATGGCCGATGAAAGTAGAAAATTATCCTCAAAACCGGTAAAAGCCTCATCATTAAGCATACTTTCATCCAAAGGGCGCAAAAACTCTACATCGGTATCTAAATAAATGCCCCCCATTGTTTTTAGCGCATACAAACGACAAACATCGGCAACAAAGGCATATTTTTTTTCCTGATATGCTTCCGAAGCAAATCGATACATACCAACATCAAAATTCTGTTCGTTCCAAACCACAATTTCGTAATCTGGTAGATATTTCCTCCAAGATTCCAAGCACTTTAATGCCAACTCTGGCATTTTTGCGTTGCCAAACCAACAATAATGGATAATCTTAGGTATCATAAATTCACTTTTTGCCTTACTTTTTTAAAGACCTCTCCCCTTGTAGCCCTATCAAACTTCATAAACAAAGTAGCCGTTAACAACAACAAACCAACGGCCAAACAATTTACAATAAACAACAACCATGTATTTACAGAGAAGAGATTAAGCTGTTTCCATCCGTATGTGATGGCAATTAATAATGTAAAACCAGCCAGCCCACTTACTATCTTTTTAAAGAAATACCATCTACTTTCTTGCAAACAATAAGCGGCATACAAGGGGGTAAAAGTTAAATGACTGAAAACACCACTAATTAAAGCTGCCACAGGTATAGCGTAAACCCCCAACGAACTGTATAGGCACAACAGAATTACCAAAACAAGGTTGAAGATAGATATAAATATGCCCCAAAGCGATGCTGCCTTTAATTTATTGGTAATTACAAAAACATGATAAACAGTCTCAATAGTTCCGTGTACAATAAAGGGCACCAGTGTAATTACAGAAAGAATATGCAGGGCATGGGCATCTTGAGTGGGAAGCCAAAGTTTAAAAAAGACTTCGCCATAAACAAAAAACACAGACAGAGGGACTAGCACGACCAAAAAAATTGCCTTAAACGAAAGATCTAAAGTCTTTTTTAATTTGCCAATATCGTTTTGTGCATAGGCTTTCAGCATCTCTGGCAAAAATATAGGCACAATAATTCCTAAAAGGATATAAATAGCATTGGGAATGAATTTGGTTAACGATAAAAAACCCATTCCAGATGCTCCGAAAAAGTGGTTGGCAATCAACAAATCGAGCTGCGTATTAATAACATTGGACATGGCCATAATAGAATTCCAAATTCCAGACCCCACAATGACCATCAAAGCGCTCCTCGAGAAAAAAGACCAATTTATATGTACTTCTGGAAGCAGCTTTTTGGTAAGCCTATAATTGGCAAAGAACATATAAACAGCCGTTGCAGCAGCTGTTACACCCAAAAAATAAATTCGAGGGGTAAAAAAATAGAACAACAGGATAATGGCTGCCAATTTAAGTACATTTGAAATAATATTGATAAATGCCAGCTTATCGAACCTGTTTAGCGCAAAAGCCGTTACCTGAAAAACTGCCGAAGAAACATTGATGACCAGACTAAAAAAAATGAAAATAAAAAGTAGTCTTACATCATATACCAAATTGCCGGGAATATCTAAAATATTATCTATAAATAGGCAGAACAAAGCACTTACTACAACAAAGCCCATCGAGATAATGATGTTCCCGAAAAGAACCGAATTAAAGTAGGTATTTGCTTCCTTAATATCGTTCTTCTCTAAACTGATGGTAATATACCTGCTCGACATGGAGTTTAAAGCTGTGGTAATAATGCCAGCATACATTACAAAATTATTAGACAAAGGGAAAAATCCGTATGCCTCCTTACCCAAATGCTCAACAATGTACGGTGTTAAGAAAAAGGAAATACCAACTCCAGATAACGCACTAAAGAAGTTGGAAACCAAATTAATTACAAACCGTCTTTTATCCATAAGCAAATAGTTGCACTAAAGTAGTTCTTTTATTCAACTTATCTTTTAGCCTATTTAAAATTTATAACTATTTTGGTGATGTTTAAATAAATTTATATTGAAACCCCTTATATCCATTATTACACCCTGCTACAATTCGGCTGTTTTCATTAAAACTACCATTAATTCGGTAATTGATCAAACCTACACTAATTGGGAACTGATTATAGTTGATGATAAATCTAAAGATGATACCTGCAAAATAGTTGAAGAGTTTGCGCAACGGTACAACAATATCAGGTTGATTAAATTGGAACAAAATGGCGGGGTGTCTAACGCCAGAAATGTAGGATTAGAAAATGCTACTGGTAAATATATTGCCTTTTTAGACAGCGATGATGTTTGGCTGAAAGATAAATTGGCCAAGCAAGTTGCTTATATGGAAGATAAAAATTTGCCAATGATTTTTTGCGCCTATAACAGAATTGACGAAGACGGAAGGGTTATTTCACGAAAAATAGAAGTACCGTTCAGCGTAAATTACAAGCAGTTGCTATCTCACAATGTGATTATCTTTTCTACCTCTTTAACCCTACGAAGCGTGATTGGAAGTACAAGATTTAAAAAAGCCGGACACGAAGATTGGATTTTTTGGCTCGATATTTTTAGAAAACCCTTTAACGGTTATGGTATCAACGAGCCCTTGGTTTTATACCGTATTAGAAAAGGTTCTGTTTCTGCAAATAAGCTAAAAGTAATTGGCTTTACTTGGAAAATATTAAGAGAAAATGAAAAATTAGGCTTGTTAAAATCGATGTATCTGTTTACCAAATATGCTTTTGCTACGGTTTGGAAGAGACTGAAGTAGGTCTAAATTCTATGAAATTGCCTTTAGAAAGGCTTTAGCCTCCTTCTAAATCATCTTGGGAAAGTAAAACTTAATCCCAACGCCAAAGCCTGACTACTCTGTACTTTCAAGTCCATATCTTTATCATAAAGGATTACCCCGGTTAACGACACATTCATAAACCGATTGATTTTTGCAGTAGTTACCAAATCCAAACGGTGGTCTACATTGCTTACGTTTAGATTTTCATAAGGGATAAACATGTTGTATTTGGCCTTTAATACCGTATTTTTTACTATCTCTTTCTCAAAGTTTGCAACTATCTGGAAAGCCAGTTCGTTTTTTATTTTTTTGTCGCCCTCTACTCCAAAGCGGTTGGTATTTTTGTCGAGTACAAAAGTTTGACGGGCAGTACCAGTACCAATACGAGTGGAAAAAATCTTGCTCGGCTTGTACTCGAAACCTAAAGATTCGGTTAAATAACCCGGCGACATAAACCTAGAAAGCAATTTTGCAATTTCATTGCCCTGTGCATCTTTAGAATAGGAAAAACCTTTATCAAACTGCGACTCGAAACTTAAAGAAGCAAAGAAGTACCAATTTTTTGACAGTTGTACGGCCGCTTTGTTGTCCCAATAAATGCGGTCGTTAGTTTTCTTTTGCAGTTGGTCTTTGTTTTTTACCTTACCATACTGCATAATTACCTCCGTAGTATAACTGTAACTTTCTTTGCTATATTCGGCCTTATAGTTTAGCAAGCCGCCCAACGCAATTGAATTAACCCCTCCACCTTTCCAGTTATCGCTAAACGATGCTTGGTTGGCATTGATGCTTACGGTAGCCTTTGTTTTCCAATAATTGATTTTGGCCTGCACCAATGCAGGTTTTAACTCCACGGGCCTAAAATCTATAACGCTTATTCGGGTAGGAAGCGGATTGCGCTTTAACCTGATTTCCATATCTTTAACCGAAATAGGAACAGTGTCTATCTCTTGGGCAAATAGAGAAAAGCTATATGACATAACCGCAAAAAAAGCAAACAGGAAAGGTTTCATTTATTACAAAATAACACAAAAAATTGTAAAAATCAGATTTATGAAGCAGGACTCTATCTGCTTCATAAATTTTTAAAACGTTCGGTGTGGTCCTAAAGTATTTTTTGGCTATCTAGTTAAAACCAGCTATCAATATGCTGGGTTATAAAATCTTTGTATTGCCCAGAGCTTGTGCAATGTCCTTCTCCGGGAATAACAAGAAACTGGCTTTTGTCCTTTACACCTAAGTTACCATTGGATTGTAGCCCGGTTTTGAATGCATCGGCATTAGTGCCTACCTGCTTATCTGTTGCATTGCTCAAAAACAGTACGGGAAAAAGAATAGCAGTGCCTTTCCAGTTATCGCCCCCGGCACATTCTAAAATTACGCCCCTTATACCTGTAATGGGCGGATGGGCGGCATCCATTTGAGCCGGAAGCACAAGACCTAGCGTAAGATTTCCCCCACGGGACAGGCCGCCAATAACTACTTTGCTTCGGTCAATGCCATAAGCAGCGGTTTCTTTGCTGATAATTTGTTCTATGTCTTGTTTGAAGTTGATGTACCATTGCACATAAGTTTGGGGCATAGGGCGGTAAGTGGTTGTTATAGCGACATAGCCTTTTTGCGCTAAAGCATTACATTGTGCATTCAATGTTCCATTGTTTTCATTGCCTCCATCGCCTACGGCAAGTATTATCAGCCCCTTTCTATTTTGTGAGGCGTTTGCTTCTGGATAGAATACCTTATAGTTAAATTGACTGCCTGTAACAGTTTTAGACTTTATTTCTACGACAGCTTTAGGGTTGTTTTCTGCCGAAGTATCGTTTTTCTTTTTGGTACAATTAGCAAGGCTGCACCATATCAAGGTGCCGAACCCTAAGACTATAAGGATTTTGCTGCTCTTCATTCTTCTGATTAATAAGATGTTATAACGATACTTTATCACCAAAGATACTAAATGAGGAGAAAATACAAGGGTTGCTAAAAGGTTATCGCATCCATCCAAACATTTTTCTGGAAGACAAATAATCGAGGTCTTTTTCGTTTACATAGGCTTCTTTCTCAAAAGGGATGTTTAAGTAAGCTTTATCGTGTTTTTTGTAACGGATAAGATTGATGGCATAAGCTACAAAATACAAAATATAAAAAGGAATAATTAGCAATTCTAGCTGTTGCCTATGGTGTATCTTTTCGTGATTGATTAATACCTTGTCGTTTTTGTAATCGGCCTTTTTAATTAAAATGAAAGGATAAATGGCCATTGCTGCTGCGGACAATTTTGGGACGACGATAAACAGTGCCATTACAATTTATCTATGCTCAATCTTGGTAAAGTGGGCAAACGGAACATCGACGGATTACGTTTATACGAAGCGTAACTATTTTTTACAAACTGTATAAACTGGTATTCCGAAGCACTTAAAACAAATTGGTAGGTAGGGCGATACTGCGTCATGAAATCTTGCAGGTTTTCTTCTTTAATATCGATAAGGTTAAGTACATAATTGGCATTGTAACGATAATCAATTACCTGTTCCTTGTAGTCTTTTTCAAGAATTTTTTGCAGTTGACGGGCATTTTTCCCCTCACGGCTCAGCAAGTTGTAGATGGCATCTATGCCCAAACCAACTCCTCCAGGGCCAAGATTAAGCAAATCCTTACTGCTTCCTTTATCTAATTTGTATTTATATTCTTCCAGTTTAGACTTGTACAATTCTTGAGGAGTTTTAGCTTTTCCGTAAATGCTTACCTCTTTCAGCCTAATTCCTAATGATTGCAATTGAAAAACGATAGCACTTTGCCCTCGGTAAACCACTGTATCCATTGCATGGCCGCTTAATGCAGCAAAAAGAGTATCACCAAGTTTAACGTTGGCTACAAATTCGCCTTTGGTGTTGTTATAAAAACCTTCGTCAATTGAGGAATTGTAGATGTAAACTTTCGCCAAGCGCAATTTGGTTTCCTTATCTACTACAAAGCCCTGCACCGCTTTTTGTTGTGCAAAAGCAGTTATCGCATTCAGAAATAATATGCAGGACAGTATAATTCTCATTGATAAAACAAAGCTACAATTTAAAAAAATTGGGCTATTTATCTTAACATTATTTAACTACCAACAGTTTTTGTCCTATTTTGATGTTATTATCGGACAATTGGTTTAACGCTTTTAGCTCATCTACCGTAAGGTTAAATTGCTTGCTTATTTTATAGAGGGTATCACCCTGTTGTACCGTGTACAATTTGCTGTTATCTAAATCTTTTGGAGGGTCTTTTGGCGCTACGGCTACTGGCGTATATAGTTTCTTTTCGTTAGGGATATTGGCATTTATTTCCTTGAAAACCTTATCTTCCCTTGCCAGTTTTTCACGTTCGCTTTCTGATTGGTCGTATTGATAGAGCTGGTATTTCTCGATTAGATTGATGAGCAAATCGGGATATTTGGGATTAGTGGCATAGCCTGCGTTTTTTAGTCCAATTGCCCAGTTTTTGTAATCATTTTTGTCTAGTTCGAAAAGTGCCGCATAGCGTTTGCGTTTTAAAAACTCAGAATGGTCTTTGTAAGACTCACGCGGGTCTTTATAAACCCTAAAGCAATCATCTTTTTGGTCGTCGTCTTTATAATAGGCCTTGCCTTTCCAATCAGATGTGCATTTAATGCCGAAATGGTTATTAGCATATTTGGCCAAATCACTACTTCCACTTCCCGATTCTAAAATGCCCTGTGCCAAAGTAATACTCGCCGGAATACCATATTTGTTCATTTCTTCTATGGCGATGGTTTTAAAAGCATCGATATAAGACAAGGTAGTGTAAGAAATAGGAGTGGGATTATCTTTTTTAGCTTCTTTTTCAATCTGCTTGTTGTTACGACTGTACTGCCGGGTTTTACATGCACTGGCAAATACAACCAAAAGCGCTAGGATAAGGATGTGTCTATTTTTACTCATTTTACAGTTTAAGTTTTTGTCCGGGTTTTAAAGCATTTGATTTAAGACCATTTTTGCTCATTATCGCCTTAACAGTAGTTTTATTTCGCTCTGCAATAATACTTAAATTATCACCTTGTTTTACGGTGTATATTCTGCCGCTCTTCTTTTTAGGGCTATAAACTTGTTTCGGTTCTTCTGGTTCTATGTAATCTTCGGGGCGGTTATCATACTGGAAAAGTTCGTATTTTTTAATAAGGGCAATTACTTGTGATGCCCAAGTACGGCTGTGGGCATAGCCGCCACGCTGTATTCCCCTTGCCCAACCCTTAAAATCATATTGGTCGTATTTATCAAAAAGTATGTTGAAATAGGTGCGGCTTTTTAAAAAGGTAATAAAGTGATTATAGGAAGAATCTACCGTTGGGAAATCTCTGTACGCAGAACGGATTTCGGTATTGGAGTTTTTGCCCTTAAAGCCGAAATGGTTGTTGAGGTAACGGGCAATCTTGCTTTTTCCCGCTGCCGATTCGTGTATGGCTACGCCCAAAATAATACTGGCTGGAATGTGATGTTCTTCTGCCAAGTCTTGTGCTATATCTGCATATTCTTCAATGTATTCTTCGGTAGTTTGAGCAGACGCAAAAATTGCCTGAAAGCTCAAAAAAAGGAGAAGTAGAAATTTCTTCATTGTTAAATTGTTTTATTGTAATGTTAGCAAGCGCTAAATTTCAACTGACAATTGCCAACTGAATTACTTTTTTCTGATGACAAACAAGCCATCTCTAACGGGTAAAATCAATTTTTCGACCCTTGTATCTTCATTTATTTTATCGTTAAAAGCATGGATATTTTTGGTGTCCTTATCTTGGGCATTATTTACAATTTTGCCGCTCCAAAGCACATTGTCAACAATGATTAATCCACCGGGGCGCACTTGGTCGAATATTAAATCGTAATAAGTGCCGTTGTTTTTCTTGTCGGCATCAATAAAAACCAAATCGAAAGTTTCGTTAATGTTTTTTAGGCTTTCTTGGGCATCGCCGATGATGTATTGTATTTTAGGGTTTAGTGACGATTTGGCAAAGTTCTCACGTACCATATCTTCCAGTTCTGCATTAATATCTAATGTATAAATAATGCCGTCGGCTGTTAAGCCTTCTGCCAAACATAGGGTAGCATAACCCGTAAAAGTACCAATTTCCAATATCCTTTTGGGTGAAACCATTTTGCTCAACATACTTAAAACACGGCCTTGATAATGGCCGCTAAGCATACGGGGCATCAAAACTTTGAGGTTGGTCTCTCTATCAATATGTTGCAGCAACTCGTTTTCGGGTTCGCAATATTGTAGTAAAAGTTGTTGTAGTTTAACGCTCTCAACGCTCTCAACGCTCTCTTCGGGGCTTACCATGCTTTAAAAACGGTTTTGTTCCATAAAATATTGCAGAATTATCGTAGCAGAAATAGTATCTACCCTTTCCTTATCTCTTCTATCGCTCTTTTTTAAGCCGCTTTGCATAATAGTAGCGTGTGCCATTTTAGAGGTAAAACGTTCATCAACCCAATGTTGTGGAATATCCGGAAAGTTCTTTTTAAGCAAGGTAGAAAAGCCTTTTACATGTTGGTAGTTTTCTGATGGCGTGCCATCCATTTGTTTTGGCTCGCCAAGAACAAATGCTTCTACCTGTTCGGTTAAAAGGTATTTTTTAATGAAATCGATAATATCTTTCGGGTGTATGGTATCTAAGCCTGTTGCTATAATTTGCAAAGGGTCGGTAACGGCAATGCCAACTCGTTTGGTGCCATAATCGAAAGCCATGATACGTGCCATGGGGTAAAGATAGGATTTTGCACCGAACCTCTCGAATGGCTTAGCGTAACGTTAAATGGAAGATAGTTGATTTGGTTAAGTAAATTAGTTAAATTCTGTTACAATTTTTATTGTTTGGAATTATTTTTGTTATTTTGTAACAATTTAAGTTTCAAAAACATGGAAGCCAACTTAGCAAAGAATATAAAAGAATTTAGAATAAAGTTGGGGTTAACCCAAGATGGGCTGGCAGGATATCTGAACGTTTCCCGCGAAGAAGTTAGCTATTTTGAAAACGGAAAGAGAATTGTTCCTGCTGCGTTAATTCCTAAATTGGCAAGTCTTTTTGGGGTAGATGAATATGACCTTTTTGAAGAAGATAGCGCTTTGTCGAATTTGAATATCGCTTTTGCTTTTAGGGCCAATGAAATTTCTGCTGATGATTTAAGTGCAATAGCTGGTTTTAAAAAAATTGCGTTAAATTATTTAAAAATCAAAAAACTTTTAGGGGCGCATGAATAACAACGTTTTAGAAAAAAAAGCGATTGATTTTAGAAGAACGGCAGGTTTAAGCAATAGCGACCCCATTAGAATTAAGAGCTTATTATCAAAGTTAAATGTAATTACCGTTTTTAAGCCATTGTCTGCAAATTTCTCTGGAATGGCATTAAAAATTGAGGAAAATAGGTTTATTCTAGTTAATTCCGAACATAGCTTGGGGAAACAGCATTTTACCATTTGTCACGAATTGTATCATTTGTTTGTGCAAGAAAACTTTACGGTTATGATATGTGATGTAGGCAAATTTGACAAAACAAATGGCGAAGAGTATAATGCAGATAGATTTGCATCTGTTTTATTGATGCCCGAAACCGCTATTAAAGACATTATTCCCGAAAAGGAACTGTCAAAAGACAAAATACAGTTAAATACGATACTAAAATTAGAGCATTATTTTTCTTGTTCTAGAAGCGCATTGTTATATAGGTTAAAAGAATTAAATTTAATTACGGGCAAATCGTACGATTTATATTGTGGTAATGTAAAACAAAGTGCGGTTAAATATGGCTATCCGCTTGATTTGTATGAAACGGGCAATAAAGATTTAACCATTGGAAACTATGGGGAGTTAACCCGAGCATTGTTTGATAAGGAGTTGATTTCAGAAAGCCATTATATTTCGTTGCTTTATGATTTGGGCATGAACGAGGAATATCTGGACAAAATTTTTGATTCTAATGGCGAAGGGCAAAATTAAGGATATACTTATTGATGCTGATGTAGTTTCGCACTTTATTAGTGGCGGGCAAATTCTTATATTAAATAAAATCTTCCCCAATCGGATATTGATTTTGGATAAAGTTTATGATGAACTAAAAAGGCTGACTTCCAAATCAAAAGAAGTTGAAAACCTGATAAACTTTGGAATACTTCAAAAAATAGCTTTCCCTGTTGCCAACCAAGCAATATATAAAGAATACCTGCATATTAAAAAGGTAATGTTTAAAGGTGACGGCGAAAGTGCTTGTTTGGCGTATGTCCGTTATTCAAACGATATTATAGGCAGCAGCAATCTGGCAGACGTTAAAAGGTATTGTAATATGCACTCCATAGAATTGTTAACAACAATGGATTTTTTGTGCGAAGCCAAAAGGACAGGAATCTTAACTTTGTCGCAATGCGATGAGTTTATTGTTCGGGTTTTAAAATCGGGCAGTAAGTTGCCTGTCAATCAAATGTCCAAGTACAATTGTCCGCAATAAAATTCGGCGGCTATCACATAGCCACTATTCCACTTCTCGTTCCTCCGTCCAATCTCTGAAAAAAAAATTATATCTTAATGCAACGTTTTGATTTTCACGTTGTCTTTTAATCAGAGAGCGTTAAAGAACGTTTAGAATTTGGAAACAGTTTACGTAGACAAGCATGCAGATTTAGTAGACGAGTGCCGTAAGGGCAGTCGAAAGGCACAATTTGATATATACAAGTTGTATGCTACGGCTATGTACAATGTGGCTTTGCGAATTGTTAACCACGATGCCGAGGCCGAAGATGTTTTGCAGGAGGCCTTTTTAGACGCTTTTAACCGTATCGGCGATTTTAGACAGGAAACAACTTTTGGGCTGTGGTTAAAACAAATCGTCATTAATCGGTCTATAAATTATTTGCGCAAGCGAAAAATGGATATGGTAAGCATTGATGGGGTTGAGGGAGATGTAGTAGATGAACAAGAGCCGGATTTTGAAGAAACACAGTTAAAAGTAGAAGCCATAAAAAGTGCGATGGCCGAACTTCCGGATGGTTACAGGGTGGTGTTGAGTTTATATCTTTTTGAAGGATACGACCACGAGGAAATCGCACACATTTTAAAAATTACAGAAAATACATCGCGTACTCAATATATGCGAGCAAAGAGAAAGTTGAATAGTTTATTAGTAACGAAAGGAGTAGCAAGATGAACAATAAATTAGAAGGGTTTATAAGAGATAACAAAAAGGAATTTGGGGTTAAGGGGCCATCAGATTTGCTATGGAGCAAGATAGAAGCTGAACTAGATAAAAAGCAGAAAAAGAAAACCATTGGCATGTATCAATGGATGAGCGTTGCGGCCCTGTTGGTGCTTACAGTTGGGATATATTTTGGTTATCAGTACAAAAAGATGAACGCCGAAATTATGGTAGCAGATATTAATCCGAATTTGGGCAAAAAAGAAGTAAGGTTTACCAGCTTGATAGAAGAAAAAAGAGACAGCCTGCAAATTTTTGCCGATGCCGACCCAGAGCTTTATAAACAGTTTATAGCAGATATGGATAAATTGGATAAAGACTATCAGGAATTGAAAAAGCAATTACAAACCAGCCCAAACAAAGCTCTTGTTGGTAGAGCGATGATGAAAAATCTGGAAATACAGGTGCAGATGATTAGCCAACAGTTATATATTATCAATCAAGTTAATCAATATAAAAAAGAGGAGAAAACCATTTAGTACGTTATTTCGTTCGACGTCGGTTATAATGTGGTAAAGAAGTTTGCTCTGCAAAAGCAAGTTTATAATAATGAGAACTTTAAGGTTTATTTAAAATCAAAAGAAAGCTCATCAAAAATTAAAATACAAATGAAAAAAATCATATTCAGTATAACCGCCATTATGTGGTCAGTTATACAATCTAATGCACAAGTAGGTGCATTGTCGCCCACACCACCAACGCTTTCAACGCCTGCTGTTCCGCCAGTTGAAGCATATAGCAACAGTACATCATCTATAACGAGGGCGGCTGTAACTACACGCCATAAAACCACGGTGTACACCGAAAGCTATACCACTTCCAGTCCACAAGAAGGACAATACGATGATGCACAAAGGTCAAAAATAGTATCAAAGGCCTACGGTATTGGCAAAGGAGACAAGGTTAACGTATCTAATATCTATGGAAATATTATTTTTAAAACATGGGATAAAAATGAAGTAAAGTTTGATGCCGATATTAGAGCTTTTGCTAATTCTGAGGAAGAAGCGCAAAAACTTATCGACAATATATTAATCACATCGTCAAAAAATGGGGATGAAGCAGTTTTTAAAGTTCAATTAGAGAACAGAAACGGTAGTTGGGGCAATGGTAGTAAAAACGGTAAAAGATGGCGTAGGGAGGTGAAGATTTTTATGACTGTTTTTCTGCCCGCAAATGTTGCGCTTATAGCATCTCAGCAGTATGGAAACATTGAAATCCCAGATTTTTATGGGCCAACCGCACTTAAGGTACAGTACGGAAAATTGGTTACAGGCAACCTTAGTAACGCAAATAATTTTATTTCGGCCCAGTACACCGTTGTTGATTTAAAGGATGTTAACAAAGCAACCATAAAACAACAGTATGGCAATGGTTTAACTATTGCTTCCATTGGCGATTTAACGCTTAATGCGCAATATGCAGCAGTAAAAATAGGTACAATAAAAGGAAATGCAGATATAAAGCAACAGTATGGTAACGGTTTAAGCATTGGTTCGGTAGATAATTTAGAGTTAGAAGCACAATATGCCTCGGTAAAACTGGGAACTGTTAGAGGCGATGCAAATATTAAAATACAATATGGTAATGGCCTGTTCGCAGAACAAGTGGGCAATTTGAGCCTTACGGCACAATATGTTGGCGTACGTATTGGCAGGCTTACCGGAACTTTAACGGCAAAATCTCAATACGGAAACGGATTAACGGTTGAAAAAGTAGAACCAACAAGTAAAATGGTTAACATCGATTCGGAATACGTAACCACAACACTCGCTTTTGCTCCAAACTATGGCGGAAACCTTAACGTAAATACATATTACTCTAACTTCAAGGCTGGAGAGAACATTAGTGCTAGACGGGTAGGAAGCGACAATGACAAAGGTTATAGCTCTTCAAAAGAATATGATGGGACAATTGGCAAAGGAGGTTCTTCAATAGTAAGGGTAAATGCCAAATATGGCGGAGTGATTTTTAGATAGTTTAAACAATTTATCAAAACCAATATGCAACCTCCATAGTTTTTACTTGGAGGTTTTTTGTATTTTAGGGCGTTAAAGTTTATTAAAGAAATCCATAAAACAACAATAATATGTTTGATAAATTGATGGCGGCACAAGGAAAAGCCGAAGAAATAAAAAAACGCTTGGGCGGTATTTCGGTATATGGAGAGGTTGAAGGCGGAGCAATTAAAGTTACTGCAAACGGGAACAAACAAATTACTGCAATTAGCATTGCCGATGAGTTTTATGAACAGGCAGATAAAGAAGAATTAGAGGAGCTTTTACAAGCGGCGGTAAACAAGGCGTTGGAGCAGGCTGAGCAAGTGAGCGCAGTAGAAATGCAGGCCGCAGCCAAAGATATGCTTGGAGGTTTTGGTGGATTAGGTAGTTTATTTGGAAAATAATCATCAGGGTATGAAGTACACGTATTATGGGCAGTCTTGTTTCTTGCTAGAAACCTCGTCTGCAAAATTATTGTTCGACCCTTTTATCAGCGGAAATCCGTTGGCAAAGGATATTAATGTAGAAAAAATTGAAGCCGATTATATTTTGTTAAGCCACGGACATGGCGACCATGTTGCAGATGCGGCAGCAATAGCAAAGCGTACCGGAGCGAAGGTAATATGTATGCCAGAAGTGCATGCTTGGTTGCAACAACAAGGCGTAACCAATGTACACGAAATGAATTATGGTAAATATAAATTTGATTTTGGTACCGTTCGCATGGTTTGGGCCATACATTCTAGCAGTATGCCCGATGGTAGTTATGGTGGAAATCCGGCGGGATTTGTACTAGACGTAGATGGACAACAAATTTACTATGCAGGCGATACAGGACTTACCCTTGAAATGAAGCTACTGGCCGAACTTTATAAATTAGAATATGCCATTTTACCAATTGGTGGAAATTACACGATGGATGCAGATGATGCCGCCATTGCTGCGGCATATATCAATTGCCACAAAGTGATTGGCGTACACTACAATTCGTTTCCGGTAATTACTATTGATAAATATACTGCAACAGAAGTTTTTAAAAGAGCACAAAAACAATTGTTATTGCCTGATATTGGCGAAACAATTGAGTTGGGATAAAATATCTGTCATTCCTCGCTACGCTCGGAATCTGTTAATTAGTGCATTCAAGAAATAGATTTGCTTTGCAGCTATTTCGTGGTCTTCGCTACGCTCAGACCCGATAACTATCGGGTGACAAAAACCAAGATTAACTTTTCTTTTTAGCAGCTTCTTTGTTCACTTTGTAGCGCATATCGGCAGTACCATCTTTTTTCTTAGGGCCTGCCGGAGCAGCTTTTACCGCTTTGTTTTCTTTATAACGCATGTCTGGCGTGCCATCTGCTTTTAGCTTAGTGCTTGTAGAAGTAGCTTTTTTTGATGCCTTTTGCGTTGTACTTTTTGCTTCTGTTGGTGCTTTTTTAAGCGAATGTTTAGCTGGTTTTGCGGTTTGGGCAAAAGTTGTACTAATGCCAAACAGGGCAATAGCAGCAAGGGTTAAGATTTTTTTCATGGTTTATATAGGTTTAAATTGTTTACATAAATATCGCTAACAAAAATGAAGTTTTTATGAAGTTATGTCTTTATTTTTTTAAAACCCTTTGTTCCCCAATGAAAATTTTATTGGGATATTATATTTAACATTCACCGCTTCGCCAAAATTTTTACCTGGAATCCAATCTGAAGACATTTGCACAACCCTAATCGCCTCATCTGCAAGTTCGTCGTTTGGCGTTTTAACAGCTTCGACATCTTCGACACCTCCATTTTTCTTTACAGTAAATCTAACCATAACCGTTCCTTCAATCCCTTCTTTTGCAGATTGTTTTGGATATTTCATTACGTCGCTAAGGTATCTGTAAAATTCTTGTATTCCCCCTTTATAACTTGGAGGTGCAAACAGGTTTTCATATTTGGCCTGTTGCCCGTCTTTGTGGAAATATTCTGCTTGACCCTTTTTCCCATATACATCATACGTTTCTTTACCTGCCAACTTAGCATTACTATAATAGAGTTTCCACTCGCCTATTTTTCTGCCATTTTCATAAGTGCCTTCTTGTTGTATTTGTTGGTTTGGCCAGTTCTCTGTGAATTTCCCATCTAGTTTCCCATAATAATAGTTTTCGATTTTTCTAATTCGCCTTTCACCATTTACAATACCATAATTAACCCACTCTCCATGTTTATGGCCTTTGTCATAAGAACCAGTGTCCCTAATGCCAGTTCCTTGATAAGATGAATAAGGACCTTTTCTAACCGTTAAATTTTTATCTTCAAAATTGATTATTTCTTTGAGTACACCTTTTTTATCATAAAAAGTAACCTGATAAAACTCGCCATCGCGTTTTACCTCTGGCCGCCATTTAGAACGGACGGGGTCTTTAGTATACATTGGGCTATTGTAAACCAGAGTAGTATCTTGTTGGGCAAAGCCGATTTTTGCGATTGCTAGAAATAGGATGAGGAATAGATTTTTCATTGCTTAAATATTTAAGGCGTCCAATAACTTACAGGGATAAAAAAATCGGAATAAATGGGTTTTTTCAAAAAGGTTGCGGGAATCCATTTCGAATAGGATTTTAGTACTCTAACTGTTTCGTCGCTTAAACTATAATGAGGAGAACTTTCGATATCTAAATCTATAATTTTACCCCTATCATCAATAATAAGAAATACTTTAACTGTACCTTGAATTTTATTTATAAGGGCTTCTCGAGGATATCTAATACTATGAGCAATAAACTCATAAAACCTGTTTGCTCCTCCCGAGAATGATATTAGTGTGGTTATGCTAGTCCTAGAAGTAGGCTTTCCCTGCTCATCTAAATAAATGCTGTCAATCAATTTGGCATCTTCTGTATAAGATTCTTTTATTGCTAACGAATCATTCTCATATTTAAAGAACCAATACCCAACTTTTTTACCATTAAGGTAATAGCCATATTCTTTTTTCATCCCATTTTGCCAATAAGAAGTAAAAGAACCGTGAAGACTGTCCATTAAATAATTACACATTGTTATAATTGTGCCTGAAGTATCAAGTCTTATATAACTACCATTACGATGGTTCTTTTTATAATTGGCTTTTAATATCAGCTTCCCATTTCGATATAATTCGTGTCTTCCAGATTTAATAGTAAGCGCTTTATCTTCAAAAACTTCTCTTTTAACAAGAAACCCATTTTGTTTATCATAGTTTTCTAAAACATATGCTTCTCCAATCTTAAATATTTTATTTATAAAAAGGGCATCTGTTATTTTTTTTGTTGGATAGCCTTTGGCATTTAAATATGTGATAGTCGTATCTTGTTGAGCAAAGCCCATTTTTGCGATTGCTAGAAATAGGATAAGTGTTAATTTTTTCATGCGTTTGTTTCTTTATTTTTTTTGTTTTTTCGTCATTGCCAACTTGATTGGCAATCGTAATGCGATAAAGGGTTTATATATCGCTTTACGATTCCCGTTTTCACGGGAATGACGATAACATGTTAATGCGCTTCCAACCAAGTTATGCCTTCCCCAATTTCTATTTCAATAGGAACACTCATTTTTATGGCATTTTTCATTCTGTTGGTAATAATTTCTTTTACCTGTTCTTTTTCGCTCTTTACTACATCAAACACCAACTCATCATGCACCTGCATGGTCATTTTCGATTGTAGTTTTTGTGCAGCCATGTCTTTATGGATGTTAATCATCGCCACCTTGATTAAATCGGCGGCCGAACCTTGAATTGGTGCATTAATGGCATTTCGCTCTGCATAACCTCTAACAGTCATATTAGCAGAGTTGATGTCCCTTAAATACCTGCGGCGGCCCATAATGGTTTCTACATAACCGTTTTCACGGGCAAAGTTCATGGTGTCGCTCATATAGTTTTTTATGCCGGGATATTGCGTAAAATACTGCTCAATAATTTCTGCGGCTTCTTTACGGGGAATATTTAGGTTTTGCGACAGCCCAAATGCCGATTGCCCGTAAATGATACCAAAGTTTACTGCTTTGGCATTTCTACGTTGGGTTGGCGTAACTTCTTCTATGTTGATGCCATAAACTTTGGCCGCCGTAGCCGTGTGGATGTCTAAACCCTTATTAAAAGCATCCAACATATTTTCTTCTTTACTGATTTCGGCGATAATCCTCAATTCAATCTGCGAATAATCGGCAGATAACAATAAATGGTTTTCATCTCTTGCTATAAACGCCTTACGCACTTCGCGTCCACGTTCGGTTTTAATGGGGATATTCTGCAAGTTTGGATTGTTAGAACTTAAACGCCCAGTGGCGGCAACTGCCTGATTGTAGCTCGTATGCACCCTGCCAGTACGTGGGTTTACCAATAAAGGCAAAGCATCTACATAAGTAGATTTTAATTTCTGCATCTGGCGGAAATCCAGAATATCCTTTACAATATCGCTTTTATTGGCCAGCGCCATTAACACATCTTCCCCGGTTTGGTATTGTCCGGTTTTGGTTTTTTTGGCCTTAGGGTCTAGCTTTAAATGGTCGAAAAGCACCTCGCCCAATTGTTTTGGCGAAGCCAGATTAAATTTCAATCCTGCTTTTTCGTAAACATTAAGTTCTGCTTTTAAAATCTCTTCTTGTAGTTGTACCGAGTAATTGGCCAAAGTATCGGCATCAATCCTTACGCCCTCTTTTTCCATATCTGCCAATACATAAATCAGCGGATTTTCCAGTTCGGCGGCCAACTTGTCGGCATTGCGTTCTTTTAGCATCGGCTCGAAAACGTTAGCCAGTTGTAAGGTAACATCGGCATCTTCGGCAGCATAATCTGCCACTTTTGGCACCGGAACATCTTTCATGTTCAGTTGGTTTTTGCCTTTTGGTCCAATTAGCGAAGTAATGGAAATTGGCGTGTAGCCCAAATAATTTTCCGACAGCACGTCCATTCCGTGGCGGGTATCGGGGTCAATGAGGTAATGCGCCAACATGGTATCGAACAATTTGCCTTTTAGCTCAATGCCGTACCATTTTAGTACCAACATATCGTATTTAATGTTTTGGCCAATTTTAACGATGTTTTCGCTTTCAAAAACAGGTCTAAACGCTTCTAAAATAACTAATGTCTCTTCTTTGTTTTGCGGAGTAGGAATGTAATAACCTTTTCCGGGTTCTATGGAGAAAGATAGACCAACTAAATCAACAAAATTGGCATCCATTCCAGTGGTTTCGGTATCAAACGAAATTTTGGGCTGTTGTAATAACAGGTTTATTAGGTCTTTTCTCTTTTCGGCCGTATCTATTAATTGATAATCGTGGGGGGTGTTTTCAATGTTTTTGGCATCAATCGGCGTATCGAATAATGAGGGCTGATTTTCTATCTCCTTAATTGGCGGTAATGCAACGGCATTACCAAACAAATCCTGCTGAATTGCTCTGCCCTCGTTTACGCTAAAAGTTTCGCCAAAAACGCGTTTGCCGATAGTCCTAAATTCCAGTTCGGCAAAAAGAGGTTCAAGGAGTTCTTTGCTAGGCTCTTCTACCTCTAGTTGTTTTTCGTTAAATTCGATAGGTACATTGAGGATAATGGTGGCCAATTTTTTGGAGATTAGCCCCTGTTCTACGTGATTTTCTATGTTTTCGCGTTGCTTTCCCTTTAATTCGTGGCTGTTGGCAAATATGTTTTCCATTGAGCCATATTGTTTAATCAATGCTTTGGCTGTTTTTTCGCCAATGCCCGGAATGCCCGGAATATTATCTACGGCATCACCCCAAAGCCCCAAAATATCAATCACTTGGTCAACCCTTTCAATCTCCCATTTGGCCAGTACTTCTTTTACACCCAAAATTTCCATATCGTTGCCCATACGGGCGGGTTTGTAGATAAAGATATTATCTGAAACCAATTGGGCGAAGTCCTTATCGGGCGTCATACAATATACCTTAAATCCTTCTTGTTCGGCTTCTTTGGCCAAAGTGCCAATAATATCGTCGGCCTCGTAGCCATCTTTGGTAATTACCGGAATGTTGAAGCCCTCAATCAGCCTAAAAATATAGGGGATGGCTTTGGACAAATCTTCGGGCATGGCTTCGCGATGCGCCTTGTAGGCCTCAAATTCCAGATGCCTATCGGTAGGTGCATCGGTATCAAAAACTACGGCAATATGACTAGGTTTTTCCTTTTTTAACACTTCCAACAAGGTATTGGTAAAGCCCATTACGGCAGAAGTATTAATGCCCGTTGAGGTAAAACGAGGATTTTTGCTCAATGCAAAATGCGCACGGTAAATTAGTGCCATGCCATCTAAAAGGAAAAGTTTTTTGTCGCTCATGTAGTCTAAATAAAAATTCAGCAAATCTTAACCTTGTAAAGTTATATAATATGCAATTAGTTAGATGATATAATTTATTTTTTGCAGCTTGTGGATTTTTATAAATTTATTCATCTACATCATAAACATAAAACAGAATGAAGAAAATTGTAATAACACTCGTTTTGGCACTATTGGTCAATCTTGTAAAAGCACAGTATGATAAAATTTTCGCAGTATTGCGATTTGACAATCTAGAAAACAAAGTTAAGGATGGCTATGGCACAAAAACCAACCCAATAGAATCGGGCGCTTTTATAAATATGGGTGATGATAAAAGTAGAAGAACTGGGATGAGGAAGTTGTTTAATTCGTATCGTTGGCCAAACGGCAGTAAGATAGATTTTTCGAAACGTTTTAGTACACAAGGCGGCAGTAAAGGAATTATAGATTGTTATACCTTGATAAATCCTGAAACCAAAGATACCGTATTGGTATATGTTGACCCCTATAAAACTTCTGAGCAATATTATGTGCCTAAAGGCTTGATAGCTTTCACTCCTAGTATTTTAAAGCCCGAAATAGAACCCATCTTAGAGCAAATACAGGAAATTAACAAGGCAGATGATGGCGCAGCATTAAAACTTCATGCCGGTGAAATTTTGAGATATTTAACTATAAATTTTGACCAAAACATCTTAATAGACCAAGACCGATTAAAGTTTTTACTAGAAGATAAGGAAGTAGATAAAAACTTGACTGGCTTTTTGATGAGAAGCTATATTTTTAACAAATATTATGCGTTGGCAAAAGATATTGATAATGAAAAGGATTTTGCTTTTGACCAAATGAAAAACAACTATAAAAAATACATGAAAGCCCATCCAGAAACTGTAACGGGTAAATTGGATGAACAATTAAAAGAATGATTTAAGACTTTTTAACACAAAAAGCGGAGTAAAACTACGTTATTTGTTATTATGAAAAGGATAATATTATTATGGTTAGGGCTTATTTTGGGAAATATGGTGTATGCCCAAGACGCTGTTTTAATTAGTGAGGGAAACTTTGTTAGGGGAGAAATCAAAGGCACTGATTTTGAATCTGTTTTTATACAGATAGAGGAACAGGGGCTTAAAGAGTATAAGGCAAAAGATATACAGTCGTTTTTATGGAACGGCGATACTTATGTAAGCAAGCCCATTATTATTGGCAAAAAAGCGGCCATCAAGTTTTTTAAATTAATAGAGGGCGGAAAGGTAAATCTTTATAGTATAGGCGGCACATCTGGCGTAGCTGACCCTGTGCAACCTAGAGCAAAAGCTCGCCCTACTTTTGGTGTTGGCATGGGAACGGGTGGAATTGGCGGTGTTGGTGGCGGTATCAGTATCAACTTGGGCGGCAACCGCAATGATGTAGAGCGGCCTGCCGGCGCTCCACCCAAAGCTAAAGAGTTTTATTTTATAGAAAAACCGGGTACAGGACCTATTCAGGAAATTACTGTCGATGGCACTAAAACTGCCGCAACTAAAGCTCTGTTATTGCAAAAACTAACCGGCGATGAGGGTTTAACCGAAAGCATTAAAGCCACCGAAAGTTTTGATGAAAAGGTATTGATTGCTTTAGTAAAGTCTTATAACGAATCAGTGAAGTAAATCGGCGGGTTTGAGATTGACAAAGCTTAATAAAGTGCTCGGACTAAATATAGCCATGTTTTAGGCCATATTGCACTAGCTCAATTATGCTCGATATGATAGTATAAATAAGAAACAATAAAAAAGCAAGTTTGATTAATATCAATATTTTATTGCCTATTATATCCCCTAAACTATTTATATTTTTTTTCATAAGATAATAGATATGTGGAAAATGTATAATATTAACAAGGATTAATTGAATAACTGCCTAAAATCTGCTAACTCTATTTCATAGCTCTGTAAAAGCCCTATAAGTTTAGTATTTACTGGAAATATAGCATCAATCTCATGTCGCTCGGCATAAACTTGTTTTGGGCTTATTTCATTTTCGTAACTGAAATTTCCTCTTATAAAAACTTCATTATTAGAAACCATAACGTCCGAAACAAAACTTGGTATCCGTTCTGCCAAAACCCAATTTTCGTTTTTAAACTCGTAAGTGTCAAACCAACGTATATTAATAGCCAATGACTTATTATTAAAAGATGGGATTATTAAGAATAACTCTTTCTTTTCTTCTTTCTGTATTTCCATTAAGCGCACCTTTTGGTAACTGACTATTTTTCCGTGGTTTATATTACTGCCGCAGTAGCGGATATAGGCATTGCCTACATTCCAGCAATGTAGTATTGGTTTGTGCATTGGTAAAATTCAGATATAGATAGTATATGTGAAAATATATTATAAATAATACAATCTAAAAAGTTATATTCATTGATTGTAAGGCTTCCCAATTATTATTACGAAAATGCTGATAAATTTCTTTTCTAAACTTTTTTGTTGGTGCTTGGATTCCCTTAGATTGCTTTGTAAACCAATTTTTATATATTCTATTTCCAACTAAAGCTGTATTTGCTCCTTGTGAGGGACTTGGGCCAGAAATAATTGTATAAACACGATTTACATTATTGAATATAGTATCTCCTATCACAATGTTATTCCCTGTTATTCCAAGTTTAATAATAGCTTTATGTCTAAAATGATTGTTAATGAGTTTAGCGTTTAAGGTATTTAAAGTAATAAATTCATCGTTTTGATAGCTTAGTTCCATTATAAAGCCTAGTTTTTGTAAAGTTTTTATGAATAAACTAAACGCATTTTTTTTAGGCATTACATCTCCTGCTATATTTTGTTGATAATTGCTTAAATAAATTCCAATATTTTCATTATTAAAAATAGTAGAAGTATTAAAGTTTAAATATTTTGCATTAGGGTTATTCAATAAGTGAATAATCAAATCAAAAAAAGGAACGATATTATTTAAACCAGTATCTTGGGCGTTATATTCAGCCCTACTACAAGAATAAATGATATCCGAATAATTTATATTTAAGTCGCTTAATTTGTGAATGAGAAATAATTTGGCTTCTTCACGTAAGTTATTGGCTAATAAATTATGTAATTGTTGATACTCATTATCAATTAAAAAGAAATCCCACATACTACCTAAATTTCCGTGATAAAATGGTATCTCTGGTTTATAAACTTTATTATTCTTCCCTTGAATTTGTAGAAAAGGAATATTATTTTCTAATAAAAAATCATGGTCTAAGATATAACTGATTGGAGGAAATGTACCGATGATATATTTATCGTAATTTCCTAAAGGAAAATCATTCAAATAGGGGTGGATTTCTGTTAGAGGTTTGGAGAGTAGATGTCCATTGCCATTCAAAATAACTTGAGCAATATGGTCGTTGTTTTGAGGAAGGTTTGTTAAGTATTCAGACTCATTTAGACCTTGCGAATCTTTTCTTAGTATCATTGTTTTTAATTAATTACCATAAAAATAGTTAAGAGCGTTGCTAATAGAGTTCCGCTTTTTTAATGCCTTGAAAAACGGAATAATAATTTCTAAACTAAGTTTTCACCTCTACAATTCTTACTTCATTTTCTTTACATCCAAACATTGATGCAGCCATTTTTCTCGCAGCAATAAAATCATTAGCAACAATAACGGTTTCCATTCTTTTACCCCCATCTGGCCAAGCAGAAACTTTCCATTTTTTCATAATCGTTAATTATTTAAGTTATTTATAATAATATTTAGCAAAAAGAACCCCTTTCTGCTATAAAAGCAGAGGTGTAATTTTTATCAATAAAAACGGTATTATATTAAAGACGTAAACAAATTATAACTTCATAAAAGTTGGCTGGTTTATTTTAAGTATAATAAAATAATTCTGAACTTCCAAATGTTTTTCATTTATTATGTAGAGGCATTTGGTTTAGTTGTGTAGATATATTAATGAGAGGGAAATTACAGAATATATCAAATTACGGTTTTTACTTCCTGTCCGAATGTCCTAAACTTTTTTCGGAGCACACCAAATTACGCACTAGCTGTTTCAATTCCTTGGTTTCGGGGAAACGCCTCTCGGTTTTTCGGTCGAAAATTAATTTGTCGTTAACAGAAATCAGAAAAGTTCCGCTTATTTCACTGGGCTTTAGCATTACACCGCCAATTTCTTCAGAGAAAGTAGTGAGCAGCTCTTGAGCAAAGTAGGCAGAACGTAGCACCCATTTTGGGCAATATCAATAGTAACAACAGGTTTGTTCATAAGATAATCGCTTTGTGTTCTCTGTTTCTTCGTGGTTAATAAAACTACTTCTTCAAATCATCCCAAAACTCAACTGCCCTGCGGTAATGCGGAATTACGATAGAACCGCCCACTAAATTGGCAATCATAAATACTTCGTTCAATTCTTCGTCGGTAACTCCCTCGTTATAGCATTTTTCGAGGTGATATTTAATGCAATCATCACAACGTAATACCATAGAGGCAACCAAGCCCAACATTTCTTTGGTTTTTACGTTTAATGCGCCTTCCGCGTAAGAGGTTGTATCTAGCGCAAAAAAACGTTTGATGTTGGTATTGGCGGTTTCCATTATCCTATCGTTCATTTTTGTACGATAGCTGTTAAATTCTTCTACTAATTTTCCCATGAAGTGAATTTACAATTTTAGATTTATGCCCAAGGCATTCCTTTGGAACGAATTACGATTTTGCATAAAACCACAAAAGGTACAAAAGAAACGCAAAAATTCTTATAAGCACTATATAAAAAGTCCCCTTTAGGGGATTTAGGGGCTATAACTCTTTCAATGGGTCCCAAAAAACTTTCTTGAAATCCTTTACTTTATCATTTATTACTGTAATTCCTTCTTTTTCTAACAGTTCTTGCATTAAGGTTGGTGGCGAAAAATGAAATCTGCCCGTTAGCAAACCACTGCTGTTGACTACTCTGTGTGCGGGAACTTTTGGGCTTGCCATACCTGCATAAAGCATGGCATGTCCTACCATTCTCGAAGAATTGGCAACGCCCAATGCTTTAGCTATTGCTCCGTAAGATGTTACCCTACCTTTGGGTATCAGTCTTGCGACCTCGTAAACTTGTTCGTAGAAATTGGTATCCATTAATTAAAAGAAAACTGAATGTAGTTAATATTTTTATCTTTCTTTAAATAAATACGTTCGTAATGTGTTTTAATGGAAAGTACTTCGTCAACTAAATCCGATTGGTACAAGTGGTCGGTGTCTTTATGGGTAAGCAACCCAAGTTCTGCTACTTTTTCCTTAGTATAAACATATAAGCCATCATTATCGGTTTTTAGATTGATTTTACCTCCATCACGCAATAAGGGTTTATATTTTGCCAGAAAATTAGGTGATGTTAACCGCTTGCGTTCCCTGCTAATTTGCGGTTGTGGGTCGGCAAAAGTTATCCAAATCTCGTCGATCTCTTTCTCGTCAAAATAATCCAACAAATCTTCAATTTGGATACGCAAAAAAGCAAGATTTGGTATCTGCTCTTCTACGCCTGTTTTAGCTCCCCGCCAAATTCTATTTCCCTTTAAATCTATGCCTATAAAATTCTTTTCTGGGAAAAATTTAGCCAAACCAACAGCATATTCACCTTTCCCACAAGCCAGTTCCAACACCACAGGGTTATTGTTTTTAAAATGCGCTTCTGCCCATTTTCCCTTTATCGCTTTGCCTTCATCTAGCTGATATACATTTGGGAAGGTGTTTATTTCCGCAAATTTTCTGAGTTTATCTTTTCCCACAGTTTAAAATTAAAGTGCAAAAATAGTTAAATTGTCAAATTGTTAAGTTGTTAAATCGTTTGTTCCATGCTAACATTCAATTTCTCCTTATCTTGCAAAAAGTTAAAAGGAACGTGGGGGTATATCCTTTTTTCGTTGTCATACCTTAAAATACCATTAATTGACATTGTAAATTCCGATACATAAATGACATCAAACCTTTTTAAGCTCGTCTTATTTTTCGTCAGCTTCTTTTCTATAAATGCTCTCAACGCCTTTTCACAGCAAATCTTTAAAATTTCAGGACAGGTAAAATCTGGCGATAGCCAAATCGAAGCGGCGACCATCAGCATTGTTGAAGCAAAACGCAACGTGATGGCTGATAGCTTAGGCAACTACAAGGTTGAACTTAAAGCTGGCAATTATACCTTTGTAATCAGCGCAGTTGGAATGGCCACGCTAAGAAAAAATGTGAGGGTGAGAGCCAACCAGACCCTAAATTTCGGACTGGAAGACAGTGCCAACAACCTCGATGAAATTGTAATTTCCACCACCAGAGATGAGCGAAATTTGGCTAGTCCGCAAATGGGGGCAGAAAGACTGAACATGAAAACCATTAAAAACATCCCCCTCATTTTTGGCGAACGCGACGTAATGAAAGCTATACAACTTTTGCCGGGCATTAAATCGGCAGGCGAAGGCGGAGCGGGTATTTATGTGCGTGGCGGCTCGGCAGATCAAAATCTGGTGCTTATGGACGATGTTCCCGTTTATAACGCCGCACACTTATTGGGTTTCTTCTCTACGTTTAATCCCGATGCGGTTGAAGATATTACTATCTATAAAACAGGTATGCCATCGCAATTTGGTGGGCGACTTTCATCGGTACTGGATGTGAAAATGAAACAAGGAAGTGCCGAAAAATTCTCGGCTTCGGGAGGTATCGGGCTAATTTCTTCTAAACTTACTCTAGAAGGGCCTATTAAAAAAGAAAAATCCTCTTTCCTGATTTCGGGCAGAAGAACCTATGTAGATGCGCTCATCAAGCTATCTCCAGATAGTAGCATTAACCAAAACATCATGTATTTTTATGATGTAAACGGCAGGGCCGATTTTCAGGTAGGAGAAAATGATAAATTGATTTTTACAGGCTATTTAGGAAGCGATAAATTGGGCTTGGCAAAAACTTTTGGACTAAGTTGGGGAAATGGCATAGCAAGCGCACAATGGAAACATCTCTTTTCATCGAAACTCAACTCAACAACAACGGCGTCTTACACGAGCTATCAAAACAAAATAGAAATTAATACAGGCATTGATAATGTACGCATCTTTTCACAATTGAAAGATTGGGTGTTTAAGCAAAATTTTTTCTGGCAGGCTTCTGATAAAACCCTCGTAAAATTTGGGCTGAACAGCATTTACCATACGGTTACACCTGGCGAAATCACCTCAGAAGGACAATCGAGCTATAATCCTGTGAACTATCAGGAAAGATTTTCGTTGGAAAACGCACTTTTTGCCTCTAGCGATTGGCAGGCAATGGAGAGACTTAACATCGGTTTTGGGTTGCGCTTAACAGGCTTTAGTGTTTTGGGCGGCGGCGATTTTCTGACCGTTAGCCCTGAGGGAAACATCATCAACTCCACCTATTACAAAAAAGGCGATTTTGTAAAAACCTACATCAATTTAGAACCACGGTTAGCTTTGAGTTATCTGCTCACTCAGCAGAGTTCGGTTAAGGCATCTTATGTACGCAATGCACAAAATATGCACATGATTTCCAACTCAACTTCCAGCCGCCCCAGCGATAAATGGTTGCCAAGCTCTTTAATGGTTAAACCCGAAATTTCAGACCAATTTGCAGTGGGTTATTACAGAAACCTGTTCGATAATGCCTTTGAACTGAACGTGGAAAGCTATTATAAAACGATGGATAATCAGATAGATTACAGGGATGGAGCAGAAACATTTAATTCCGATAACATCGAAACGCAATTATTATATGGCATTGGGCGAGCTTACGGTTTAGAACTTTTGTTCAAGAAAAAGAAAGGAGATTTTACGGGTTGGCTGAGCTATACTTTATCGAAAACCGAACGACAAATAGATGGAATTAACGGGGGCAATTGGTACAATGCCCGTCAAGACCGTACGCATGAACTGGCTTTGGTGGGTTCGTATCAACTGAACGAAAAATGGAGTTTATCTGCATCTTGGATTTATTACACGGGCGACGCCATTACCTTCCCGACAGGCAAGTACAATATAGATGGGCAGATTTTCTTCTATTATACAGATAGGAATACCTACCGTATGCCAGCCTACCACCGATTGGATTTGGGAGCTAATCTGCAATTGAAGAAGAAGAAAAACTTCAGTTCGGAATTGTCGTTTAGTTTATATAATGCCTATGGCAGAAAAAATGCATACATGATTAATTTCCGTGAGGCAGAAGACGACCCAACCCAAACCGAAGTAGTACGTACCACACTGTTTAAATTTTTACCATCAGTTGCTTACAATTTCAAATTTTAAAAGCCGATACACATGAAAAATATTAAATATATCGTAAACCTTATGTTTATGATGCTTTTCTTTTCTTCCTGTGAGGAAGTAATAGAACTCAACTTAGACATTGCATCCGAGAAATACGTGATAGAAGCTACTCTTACCGACCATGCCAACGGAGCTCGTGTGCTGATTAGCAAGACCAAAAGTTATGGCAGTTCGAATGATTTTGTTGGTGTACCAAATGCTATTGTAGAAATAGAAGACCAACAAGGCAACCTAACCCGATTAACGGAAAGCCCCGAAGGAATTTATACCCACGCTACCTTAAAAGGTACGCCAACACAAACCTATAAACTTAAAATAGCTATTGGTGCAGCAACATTTATATCCACCTGTACAATGCCTGCCGTTGTACCTTTGGAGAATGTTTATCCCTATACACTTAACTTATTTGATGGCCCTCGATTGTTTACCCATGTAAAATATACCGACCCACTTGGTGTAAAGAATTTTTATCGTTTTATTGAGTACAAGAATGGTATTTATACTAAATCTATCATGGCATCTAACGATGAATTTACAGATGGAAAAACGGTTAATCAGACTATATTCCCTTATGAATTTACCGAAGAAAGTAAGCTCAAAAAGGGCGATAAAATAAGATTGGAATTTTTAACTATTGATGAACCTGTTTACAAATATTGGTTTAGTGTAGATAATGGCGCACAAGGCGGAGGAGACAGTGCAGCTCCAGCAAATCCTGTAAGTAATATTAAAGGCGGTGCCATTGGTTATTTCAGTGCGCATACCATACAAAGCAAGGAATATACTGTGCAATAATTTTCTCCATCATTGTGAGGTACGAAGCAATCTTAATATATTAGCATATTTCTAACATTATTGAATGTAATGAATACCCTTATCTTTTTAACAAGAAGGTAAAAGCAACTATTCTTGCTTTTCCATCAATTTAAAGGTACTTTTATATCCTTTATCAAGATTATCAATTGGATTTTAAAGAATTTGGATTTAATGCCGAGCTGTTAGACGGTTTATTGGCAATGGGCTTTAAAAATGCCACGCCCATACAGCAACAGGCTATACCGCTAATTAGGGAGAACAAGGATTTAATTGCCTGTGCCCAAACCGGAACAGGGAAAACGGGCGCATATTTACTGCCCATTATGAATATGCTCACCGAAAAGCACGAACGACATAACAATGTACTGATTTTAGCTCCAACCCGTGAACTGGCTCAACAAATAGACATGCAGGTAGAAGCATTATCATATTTTACCAATATCACTTCGTTAACGGTTTATGGCGGTGGCGATGGCGTTGCCTACATACAGCAAAAACAATCGATGCGTGAGGGCGTAGATATTATTATCGCTACGCCGGGCAGGTTGATTTCCCATTTGGCATCAGGTGCTTTAAAAATGGACAAACTGGAACATTTAGTGTTGGACGAAGCCGATAGGATGTTGGACATGGGTTTTTACGACGATATAATGAAGATAGTGGGTTATCTGCCAAAGAAAAGACAAACCGTTATGTTCTCGGCTACCATGCCGCCAAAAATCCGCAAACTGGCGCATAACTTATTGCACAAACCAGAGCAAATTAACATCTCTATCTCTAAACCTGCCGAGGGCATTAACCAACAGGTTTATTTAATCCACGACGACCAGAAAATATCTTTGCTTACCGACTTGTTAAAATCAGCAACTTATAATCGTATCATCGTGTTTGCCGGGCGCAAGGAAAAAGTGAAAGAATTGGGTAAGGTTTTTAGAAAACTGGGTTTAAAAGCCGAAGCCTTTCATAGCGATTTGGAGCAAAAAGAACGAGAAGCCGTTATGCTCGATTTCAAGAATGATAAACTGAACGTTTTAATCGGTACAGATGTGCTAAGTCGGGGTATAGATGTTACGGGAATTGATTTGGTAATTAACTACGATGCGCCACAAGACCCTGAAGATTATATCCACCGGATAGGAAGAACAGCAAGGGCAGCAACTACGGGAACTGCCATTACTTTGGTAAACCCAAAAGATAGACGACGTTTGGCCAATATAGAAAAACTGATTGAACGACCAATAGAACGTATTCCCCTCCCAGAACATTTAGGCGAAGCGCCAAAAGATGAACCTATTGGGGAAAAGAAACCGTACAAAAAGAAAAAGAAGTTTTTTAAGAAAAAATCGAAGGCACAAGGAACAGCTACGACTAAAACAGAATAACTCAAACTATATATGGAGTTAAGCTATAAACAAAAAGCGCTGCTTGTAATAATTTCAGTTTTTCTGCTAATTATTGTTCTATCGAAAGTAGTTTATAATACTAATCTTTGGATAAGTGTAATTTCTTTTGCCCCAATTTTACCTATTTGTTTACTGCTCTTTAATACAAATCAGAAGATTTTCCATATAAAGAAACAATGGGGTTATGCGATATTTTTTATTATAATTATTCAGCTGGGATTTACTCAAGTAGCTTTAAGCGATTTATTGTTGCGATTAGGCTTTACTTCTAAAATGTACAAGAGCATTATACTACTAGCTTTTCTTATTCCTTGTGTTTATTTTTATCATAAGAAAACTAAAAATTTGATATAATTGGTATTGATTTTAGTGTTTCGCTAAAGGTTAATTTTCTTACCTTTAAACCATGCAGAACCTTCCACCATTAGCCGAAAGATTGCGTCCGCAAAGCCTTGATGAATATGTAGGGCAAAAGCACTTGGTGGGCGAGGGAGCGGTATTGCGCAAGGCGATAGAAAGCGGGCAATTACCGTCCATGATTTTCTGGGGACCACCTGGTGTAGGTAAAACCACTTTAGCCACTATTATTTCCCAAAGTTTAGACAGGCCGTTTTTTAGTTTGAGTGCCATCAACTCGGGCGTAAAAGAGGTAAGGGAAGTAATAGAAAAGGCGGCGGCACTGAAAGACAGTTTCATGGGACTGCCCATTCTGTTTATCGATGAGATACACCGTTTCAGTAAATCGCAGCAGGATAGTTTATTGGGGGCAGTAGAGCGTGGTTTGGTAACTTTAATCGGCGCTACTACCGAAAACCCAAGTTTCGAGGTTATTTCCGCTTTGCTTTCTCGTTGTCAGGTCTATATCTTAAAAGCATTAACAGAAGAAGAACTGGTTTCGCTGTTAAATACAGCCATCGAAAAAGATGCAGTTTTATCTACTAAAAAAATAAAAATCAAAGAACACGAAGCGTTAATCCGGTTAAGTGGTGGCGATGCCAGAAAATTGCTTAACGTTTTAGAAATCGCCGTAAATGGTATTGGTGGCAATAAAATAGAACTCACCAACGAAAATGTATTGGCACATGCCCAACAAAATCTGGCTCTTTATGATAAAGCGGGCGAACAACATTATGATATTATTTCTGCTTTTATCAAATCCATTAGAGGCAGCGACCCTAATGGAGCAGTTTATTGGCTGGCAAGGATGATTGAAGGCGGCGAAGACCCCTTGTTTATTGCCCGTAGGTTGGTGATTTTGGCTTCGGAAGATATAGGGAATGCTAATCCAAACGCACTACTGTTGGCAAACAATTGCTTTCAGGCAGTAAACGTCATTGGTTTTCCCGAAGCACGGATTATTTTGTCGCAATGCGTTACTTATATGGCCTCGTCGGTAAAAAGTAATGCTTCGTATATGGCAATTAATCATGCCCAAGCGCTAGTAAAACAAACCGGAGATTTACCTGTTCCGTTGCATCTGCGCAATGCACCAACTAAATTGATGAAAAACATTGGCTACGGGGCGGATTATAAATATTCGCATTCGTATGAAGGCAACTTTGAAGCACAAGAATATCTGCCCGAGAAATTAAGTGGTACAAAGCTTTACGATCCGGGCAAAAATCCGGCAGAAGAAAAGCTAAGAGAGAAATTAAGACAGAACTGGAAGAATAAATACAATTATTAATATGCTGACTACTTTTTTATCCCATCAATGGAAATCGTTTTGGCGCAGTAGAAATAAAGCTGGCAGTATTGCGGCACAAATAGTTTTGGGCTTTTTTATGCTTTATTTCTTGGCGGTAGCCATTGGCGTAGGTTTTTGGATGACCGCAATCATAGAGAAAATCATGCCCAACGTAGACCCTAAAGTAGTATTCAACGGGCTGATTTTATATTACTTCCTTTTGGATTTGGCCATCCGCATACAAATGCAAGAATTGCCCACATTAAGTATTGTTCCCTATTTGCATTTAAATATCTCCAGAAAAACCATCGTAAATTTTCTGAATATCAAATCATTGTTCACCTTCTTTAATATCCTGCCATTATTTATTTTTCTTCCATTCATCTTTATTAATATAAGTGCAACAGAAGGATTTTTAAGTGTATTAGCCTATCTCATCTCCATATTAGGGCTTACTTTTTTCAATAATTTTTTGGTATTGTATGTAAAACGAAAAGCCATCAATAACGTTGCAATCTTCGCATTAGGCGTAGTGTTGGTTTTAGGTTTGGCCGCTTTGGATTATTACGGATTAATCTCTATCCGAAACTTCTCGAACTTCGTGTTCCAAAACGTTGCAAAATATCCGTTTATTGGGCTGGTATTCCCTTTGTCGGCTCTCGTGATATATACCATCAACACTAAATTTTTAACCGCCAATCTTTATACCGAAGAATTAAGTACAAAAGACGATAAAAAAGTAAGTACAGATTATCCTTTTCTAAATAACTTTGGTAAAGTGGGCGAGTTGGCCGCACTAGAGCTAAAACTGATTTTACGGCATAAAAGATCTAGAAGTTCTGTAATTATGGGCTTTATGTTCCTGTTTTATGGTTTCCTTTTCTACAAGATGCCTTTAATAGAAGGAAATGAATTTGGCAAGATGTTATTTGCTGCCGTTTTTATGACTGGTATTACCATTTCGGTTTACGGCCAGTTTATGTTTGCTTGGCAAAGTGCGCATTTTGATGGTTTGTTGGCCAACAAAGTCGACTATAAGGATTTTATAAAAGCCAAGTTTTTATTGTTTACTATCAGTAGCACTATTATTACCATACTTTCTAGTTTCTATGGATTTATGAGCTATAAACTGCTTCTATTGCATGTGGTGGCTTATCTGTACAACATTGGCGTAGGTACAGTGGTGGTACTTTATTTTGCAAACTTTAACTACAAGCGATTGGACATTACACGAAGTGCCAGTTTCAACTGGCAGGGAGTAGGAGCTACCCAGTGGTTACTGGGGTTGCCATTATTGTTATTGCCCTTATTGATATATCTTCCATTTGGTGTTGCAAACAAACCTTATTGGGGCTTGGCAACATTAGCTGTTTTGGGCCTGATGGGTTTGCTGTTACGTAATTTTTGGGTAGATATAATTGTTAAAAAATTCGAAAAACAACGTTATAAAATAGCCGAAGGCTTTAGAGAATAAAACTATGATAGAAGTTAATAATTTAATCAAGAGCTACGGTGGCCGTACTGTGGTAGATATTGAGCATCTAAACATAAAATCTGGAGAAACCATTGGTTTGGTTGGTAATAACGGAGCCGGAAAAACTACATTTTTTAGGATGTTATTAGATTTAATCCGTCCGGACAACGGGCAAATTTTATCGAAAGATATTGATGTTGCCAAAAGCGCACAATGGAAAGATTACACTGCATCCTATCTGGACGAAGGTTTTCTGATTGATTATCTAACGCCTGAAGAATATTTTACTTTTATCGGTAGTTTACATGGTTTAAGCGTAGCGCATGTAGCCGATTATTTGAAACAGTACGAAGAGTTTTTTAATGGTGAGATATTGAGCAGAGGAAAGTACATCCGCGATTTTTCTAAAGGAAACCAAAATAAAATAGGAATAGCCGCAGCATTAATGCAAAAACCAGAGTTACTGATTTTGGACGAACCTTTTGCCAATTTAGACCCTACCACACAAATTAGGTTAAAATCTTTGATAAAGAATTTGAGTACTACACAACGCCTAACGACCTTTATTTCTAGCCACGATTTAAATCATGTAACAGATGTTTGTAATCGAATTATCTTATTAGAAAAGGGAAAAGTAATTAAAGATTTTTATACCGATGAAAACTCGCTAAAAGAGTTAGAGGCCTATTTTTCCGAATAATTGTATAAAAATTTGGTCAATAACAAGCCCCAAATTGAGTAAATTAAAAACCAATATCAATAAAATTTGTTTCAAAATATAAGTTTCTTACCTCTATTGGGAATAAATTATGTAAGTGTGATAAATTGGCACTACCTTTGAAAGTACATTTACAACATAATAATAAACGAATAAAAAAATGATGACTACAAAATTTAAGACAGCAACTGTCGCTATAGCTTTATCGGTAGGTGCAATGATTTTTCAAAGCTGCGATAGCTTAAACAATACTCAAAAAGGTGCAGGTATTGGTGCTGCCGCAGGAGGTGTAATTGGTGCTTTAATTGGTAAAAAAGCAGGTAATACCGCAGTAGGTGCTGTAATAGGTGCTGCTGTTGGTGGTACTGCTGGTGGTTTTATCGGTAAAAGAATGGATAAACAAGCTGCCGAAATTAAGCAAGCTATCCCCGGTGCAGAGGTAATTCGTGAGGGCGAAGGTATTATCGTTAGATTTGATAGTGGTATCCTTTTCGATTTCAACAAAACCGATTTAAAAGAAGCAGCGAAAACAAACATCCAATCTTTAGCAGCATCATTAAATCAATATCCAGGTACTGATGTAAAAGTTATTGGCCATACCGATAATGTAGGTACTGCCGCTGTTAACCAAACAATATCTGAGAAAAGAGCTGCCGCAGTTAAAACTTATGCAGTTTCGCAAGGTGTTCCGGCATCTCGTTTAGTAACAGAAGGTAAAGGTTTTAATGAGCCAATTGCCGATAATTCTACTGAAGAAGGCCGTGCCGCAAATCGTAGGGTAGAAATTGTAATTGTAGCTAATGAACAATTGAAAAAAGAAGCACAAGAAAAAGCAGGATAATTTAAAATTATCTTGAAAATAGAAACGCCCAATATTTATTGGGCGTTTTTTTATTCGTAAATATCTGCAAAGTAAGTGATAGCTAAAGATTTTAATAGCATTTCTTGCTCTAAGCTGGCATAGGCCGGAATTGGTTTTGCCAGTTTCCAATGTGGCCATCCATCTTGATCTAAACCCTCTAGTTCGTAAAAGCCCATTTCGCTCAACAAACGGCAGGTAGCAATATGCATTAGTTCTTCCTTTTGGCGTTTGCTAAATTTTCCTGGGCCTTTGCCTAATTCCTGTACGCCAATTAAAAACAATACTACCTTTAAATCAGGTATTTCCGATTCAAAATCTTGCGCTATCTTCTCTTGCAACTGTTTCCATTTAATATTGATTTCAGATGGCTTCATGATGCAAATATATTTTTATCGCTTCCAATTAAAACCATATATAGGTCAAATTTCTAGCTTTGTAATATGAGGGAGAAAATAAATGTAGGCCTAATGGCCTATGGTATGTCTGGAAAAGTGTTCCATGCACCGTTTATCCATTTAAATGATGGTTTTAATTTCGTAGCTGTTACGGAACGAAGCAAGAAGCAAGCAGCCCAAGATTATCCGGGTGTAATTAGTTACAATACCATTGATGAATTAATTGCTGATGAAACTATCGAACTTGTTATTGTTAATACGCCAAATTACACCCATTACGAATATGCCAAAAAGTGTTTGTTGGCAGGTAAGCATATTTTGGTAGAAAAGCCTTTTACAGCAACCGTGGAGCAGGCAAAGGAGCTATTTGCATTGGCAAAAGAGGTCGGTAAAAAAGCATTGGTATATCAGAATAGACGCTTTGATAGCGGTTTTAAAATTACCAAAGAAATTGTAGAAAGCGGCAAACTGGGCAAATTGACCGAAATTTACTTTCGTTTTGATAGATACAGAAGCGAAGTTGGGGCAAAAACTTTTAAGGAAGATCCTAATTACGAAGCTAGTGGTCTGCAATATGATTTAGGGCCACATTTGATAGACCAAGCCATTGCCCTGTTTGGCAAACCCGAAAGGTTTTATAAAATATTGGCAAATAACAGGCAAAACAGTAAGGTCGATGATTATTTCTTTATCCATTTAGCCTATCCAAACCAATTGAATGTTTACCTTATCGCAACGCTATTGGCTGCGGATATTTCCCCTGCTTTTGTAGTGAACGGTGCATTAGGTTCTTTTTCTAAAAATCATGGCGATGTACAGGAAGCTCAGCTTTTAAAAGGCATGAAACCATCTGATGAAGGCTATGGAATGGAAATATCGGAAGATGCAGGAAAATTGACTTTGGTAACGACAGATGGTGGTAGAGAAGTGGTTACGATAACATCGCCACAAGGCAATTATGCAGAGTTGTTTGAAGATGTTTATCAAACTATTGTTAACAACAAACCTTATCCTATAACGGAGGAAGATATTATTGCGCAGTTAGCAATTTTAGAATCGAAATAAAATCACTTTTACAATAAAAAGTCTAGTTTGATGTATTAATCGAAATTCGATACAGTGTGCTCCCTAGCCAGCATAAATTATTTATACTTTTGAGCAACCAAATGCAATCGATATGACCGTTTACGAAATAGGCGTTAATAGATTAACTGTTGCTGTTATTCAAGAAATCATCAATTCATCGCAGCCTATTGCTTTGTCTGCGATGGCTAAAGAGCGTATCGTTAAATGTAGAAAATACCTAGATGATAAACTAAACAGAACAGAAGAACCTATTTATGGTATCAACACAGGTTTTGGTTACTTGCAAAATGTAAAGGTAGAAGCTGATAAACTTACCCAATTACAACATAACCTCTTGTTGTCTCATGCTTGTGGCACAGGGCAGGAAGTGCCAAAACCAATCGTTAAACTAATGTTGTTGTTGAAGATACAATCGTTAGGTTACGGTCATTCTGCTGTTGCTTTAGAAACTGTACAACGCTTGGTAGATTTCTACAACCATGATGTTTTACCCGTGATTTATACACAAGGTTCTTTGGGCGCATCGGGCGATTTAGCTCCTTTGGCACATTTGGCCCTACCTTTAATTGGAGAGGGAGAAGTTTGGTACGATAATGAAAAAACAACTACGATAAAAATATATGAACAGCTCGGTTGGCAGTCTTTAACCTTGCAAAGCAAAGAAGGTTTGGCATTGATTAATGGCACGCAGTTTATGAGTGCCTATGGCGTTTATTGCCTGCTCCAATCGCAACATTTGTTGGCATGGGCCGATGCCATCGCCGCAACGGCTATTGATGCTTTTGATTGTCGTATAGACCCTTTTTTAAATTTAAGCCATGTCATCCGCCCACATAAGGGACAACAGCAAACGGCAGAAAATATTAAAAATTGGTTAGATGGTAGCGAGCTAATTTTGCAAGAGGGTAAACAAACACAAGACCCTTATTCGTTCCGTTGCGTGCCACAGGTGCATGGCGCAAGTAGAGATAGCGTCAATTATATTCTAACGGTTTTTGAAACAGAAATCAATTCCGTAACTGATAATCCCAATGTATTTCCAGATGAGGACTTGATTATATCGGCAGGTAATTTTCATGGACAACCATTGGCTTTAACCTTAGATTTCCTTTGTATGGCACTTGCCGAAATTGGTTCAATTTCTGAAAGGAGAACTTTTCAGTTGATTTCTGGCACCAGAGGATTGCCTCCTTTCTTGGTAAAAAATGCAGGTTTAAACTCAGGTTTAATGATTGCGCAGTACACCGCCGCCTCTGTTGTCAGCGAGAATAAACAATTGTGCACGCCTGCATCGGTAGATAGTATTGTGAGCAGTAACGGACAGGAAGACCATGTAAGTATGGGTGCAAATGCGGCTACTAAATGTTTGCGTGTGGTAGAAAATCTAGAACGTATTTTGGCAATAGAACTGATTACAGCTACACAGGCGCTAGAGTTAAGGAAATCATCCGATAACTATCGGATAAAATCATCTCCAAAAATTGAGAAATTGTTAAATGACTTTAGGACTGTGGTTAGCTTTAATGATGCTGATAGGTTATTGGCAAAGGATTTGGAGGAAAGCAGAAAGTTTATTAGGGGTAATAGCGTATAAGACATACGAAGTTTTAAAAACTTCGTATGTCTTTGTCTTATCGTCATTTCGATACGAAACGCAGTGTAGTGAGAAATCTTTAAAATGTAAGTTGAAAGGTTTCTACCCCGAAACCATTGGGGCAAGCTATTCCGCTACGCCCCAGTCGAAATGACGTGCAAAGCTATTACAAAGGCACACTAATGCCAAAACTTACATTGCGGCCAGGGTTGTAAATGCCAGCTAATTTGTAACGGCTCAAATGGTTGTAATAAAGTTTATCGGTGAGGTTTTGTCCGGTAACCCAAACGTTCAATTTGCCTCTTTTGGTTTTAAAAGAAGTACCAATACCCGCATCTAACAAAGTATAACCATCGGTTTCTGTTTCAAAGGCATCAATCCTATCTTGTTTAAAAACGTTGGTTAGGCCAACTTTTATAAAGCTATCGCTCAATCCTTTTAAGTGGGGCTCAAAACGGATTTCGTTATTTAAACTGGCCGCCGGAATAAACGGTAACGGCGAATTGGTAGCCTTGTTGGTGCCTTTTACATAAGCAAAGGTATTCTCAAAATGCAGGGCTTTTACCAAATGGAAATCTACCGAAGCCTCGCCACCTATAAGGCTTGCATCGGTTTGCAAAAAGCGATAAATAGGCAAGGTTTCGATATTACCATCCTCGTCTTCATTATCAATGGTCTCGTTATTGAGGTTGCTCAAATAAATATAATTGTAGATTTTATTGCTGTAAGCATTTAAGCCCAACGTGATGTTTTCGGCATTATATTCTAAACCCAAATCAAACTGTAAACTGGTTTCCTGTTTCAGGTTATTGTTGCCAATTTCGTATCTAAAAGTGCCTTCGTGTTTACCGTTTGCGCCTAGCTCGGCAATATTTGGCGCTCTAAATCCCGAACCTATGTTTCCTTTTAGGTTTAAATTTTTGGCCAGTTCAACAGCAAAGCCCAAAGAGCCGGAAAGATTAGAAAAATTATTGTCGAAAGCGGTAAATACCGCATCTCCGTCTTCATTTTCTAAATCAAACCCTTTAATTTTTTTATAATCGTAACGGATACCTGCATTAATTGCCCCGTTGTTAAAATTGCGTTTCAAATAAGCAAAAGCTCCAATGTTGTTACTGTTATAATCTGGCACTAAAAATTCTTCGCCGCTATTTCGGTTGGTTTGGTACATGCCCTGTAAGCCAATGGTAGGTTCCCATTTGCCATCGTTGGCAAAAGAGTATTTTACATCGTAGGTGTACGAATTTAAACCTAAGTTTAAGCCCGGTTCATCCTTGCTTTCCTCAAACTCTTTTCTAATGTTACGCTGAAAAGCAAAGGTAGATTTCAGCTGTCCGCCGCCAATTAAAACATTGCTGTTTAAAGCCGCACGGTAATGGTTAATGTTTTGGTAGGGCAATTCTAACTTTCTCGACTTTGCATCGCTGTTACTGATAACATTGCCGTCTTCATCCAAGTAATTGCCGTCTTCATCCGGGCCTTCTTCTACCAAGCCAATATTTGTTGCAAAGCGAGATAAACTTAAGTGTGTATAGCCCCAAGTTTTGTTCAATCCCAACATAGCGCTGGTGTTAATTTCGTTAAACCCGGCGTTTGGCACTATTCTGTCTTTATAGCCAAAACCATAAGCATTTTTGTAAGATACACGGCCACGGTAAACAAAGCCATCGCTATTGCCCTGCATCATTAACGATGAAGCTGTTAAACCGCCATTGGTATTGTAGTTGGTAGTGAAATTGCCGTTAACTTCTCCAGGGGCGGGCACCAAATCATCAATAATGTTAATTACACCGCCCAAGGCATCAGAGCCGTAAAGCAAACTTGCCGGGCCTTTTAAAACCTCTATTCTGGCGGCAGAAAATTGGTCTACCTCTATGCCGTGTTCGTCGCCCCATTGTTGGGCTTCTTCTCTTGCTCCGTCAACCATGGTTAAAACACGGTTATACCCTAAACCCCTAATGGTTGGTTTAGAAATAGCACCACCGGTGGTTACTTGCGCTACGCCCGGAACTTTTGCAATGGCATCTACCAAATTGGTGGCGGCAGCTTGCGCCAATTTATCGCGGTTAACCGCGACCACAGCCAAACTGTTGGTTTTATTGTGGCTACTAAAAGGAGTTCCGGTAATTACTACTTCGGCACTTTCTATTACAGAAGGCTCTAAGGCAAAGGTAATATCTTGCTGTGCCGATAAATCAATCAACTTTGATGATGTTTTATAGCCCAGATAGCGCACTTCTACCAAAAATCTGCCTCTTGGCGGAACGTTGTTAAAAACAAACTCGCCATTGGCGTTGGTACTTGTACTCGCTTTTAAATCAGAAATGTATAAAGTAGCACCGGCTAAAGGTGCTTGTGTGCTGGCATCAATAACTTTTCCTTTAATGCTAACCAGTGAGTTAGCGAAAGTACTTAAGGATAACAATATGCCAAAAACAGTTACTAAAAGATGTAACCTTTTCATAAACAAAAATATAGTTCAACGGCATAACCGCTGAAGAGTGAATAATGAGATAATTAAAGAACTTATCGCATCGCCTGTGGCAAAGGATAAGAAATACGAAATAGGTAGTGTTTATGAAAGGCTTGGCGGCCCACGTAGGCAAGTGGCTATAATTTCTGTAAAAGAACTAGCCACAAAAGGAAACATCCTTTTAATAAATTCGGTTTTTAAATGGACAAGGTAGTTGTAGAAATCAGAAGTGTAGTCTTTCTCGAAATGAGCCTTACATATTAAACAGCTTTCGGACGAGGTTTTTACATGTACAGTATGCGTACAGTTTTTTTCATGAACTAATGTAGTTTCATGATGATGCAGCACACTCCATGGCGTAATCGCCAAAGAAAATATGACTAGAATTACGATGGCCAGCAACTGTTTCAAGAAATGACGCTTCTTTACCTGCATTGTAAATGCAAAACTAATCAAATAATAATAATTCGCTACATTTGAAATTGTAACATTCAGAAGATTTACAAGTTTCAGACTTTTTCTTGAAAATATTTAACCAACTAAAATACCTTAGTTCGTTTAAGTCTTAGATTTTCTTAAATGCATAAGGCGGTAAAAAAGAATAACCATGAACCTAAAAACAAGCCAAACGCCACATGGCAGCACTTTAAACTGTAAAGGCTGGATACAGGAAGCGGCATTGAGAATGTTGCTGAACAACTTAGATCCGGCAGTTGCCGAAAGACCCGAAGATTTGATTGTATATGGTGGACGGGGCAAAGCTGCCAGAAATAAAGAAGCCTTGGAATTAATTATCAAGGCATTAAAAAACCTCGAAAATGATGAAACTTTGCTTATACAATCGGGAAAACCAGTAGGTGTTTTACCTACGCATAAAGATGCGCCACGTGTGCTGATTTCCAATTCGCAGTTGGTGCCAAAATGGGCTACGCAGCAGCATTTTGATGAACTGGAAGATAAAGGTTTGATGATGTACGGACAAATGACTGCCGGTTCGTGGATTTACATTGGCTCGCAGGGCATTGTGCAAGGCACTTATGAAACTTACGCCGCTTTGGCCAAAAAGCATTTCAATGGTAATTTAAAAGGAAAACTAAATGTTACCGCAGGTTTGGGCGGCATGGGAGGTGCGCAGCCTTTGGCCATTACCATGAACCAAGGTGTGTGCTTGGCCGCAGAAGTTGAAGAATGGCGTATAAAAAAACGTTTGGAAACCAGATATATCGACGAAATTGCTTATGATATTGATGAAGCCATTGACAAAGCATTAGAATACAAGGAACAGCAAAAGGCAGTTTCTATTGGTGTAGTTTGCAATGCGGTAGAACTGTTACAAAGATTGATTGATAAAGATATCACTCCAGATACATTGACCGACCAAACCTCGGCCCATGACCCTTTAATTGGGTATTTCCCGGAGGGATTATCGGTTGCGGAAGCTGCGGAATTGCGTGAGAAAAATCCCGAAGAATATACCAAGTGTAGTTATGCTACGATGGCCAAGCATGTACAACAGATGTTAGCGCTACAAAAACGGGGCGCTATCACTTTCGATTATGGCAATAACTTACGTGGTAGGGCTTTAGAAGTTGGTGTAAAAAATGCCTTTGATTTTCCGGGATTTGTGCCTGCCTATATCCGTCCGCTGTTTTGCGAAGGTAAAGGGCCTTTCCGTTGGGCGGCCTTAAGTGGCGACCCGCAGGATATTTACGAAACCGACAAGGTAATTTTAGAGCTGTTTCCCGAAAACGAGAGTTTAAAGCAATGGATAACGATGGCGCAGGAGCGTATCGCTTTTCAGGGTTTGCCGGCACGTATTTGTTGGTTGGGACAAGGTGAGAGAGAAAAGGTAGGCCTGGCATTTAACAAATTGGTAGCCGAAGGAAAAGTAAAAGCTCCTATTGTAATTGGTCGAGACCATTTAGATACAGGCTCAGTAGCATCGCCAAACAGAGAAACGGAAGCAATGCTAGATGGTTCTGATGCGGTTGCTGATTGGCCAATCTTGAATGCACTCATTAACACCGCAGGTGGGGCAAGTTGGGTTTCGCTACATCATGGCGGTGGCGTGGGCATTGGCTATTCTATACATGCCGGAATGGTAATTGTTGCCGATGGTACAGCAGATGCAGCAAAACGATTAAAAAGAGTATTGCATAACGACCCTGCAATGGGCGTAATCCGTCATGCAGATGCAGGTTATGATATTGCAAAAGATACATTAAGGAAGCATAGGTTGGGATTATAGGGGTTTTAACCACAGATAACTTTTATCATTTAGATTATTAAATAAAAATCTGTGCATCTGTGGCTAATTTTTATTTACTTTGTAATCAAGGAAATGGTGTCTTCCTATTGAACCGCCCTAAAAAGCTGATGGCGCCTGATTGTAAATGCTAATAAACATTTAATCAGGATAACTATGTCATTAATGAAACAAAAGTCTGCCAGCAAAAAATTAATATTAACATTCCGAGCTATATTTAGGCAATACCCTGCAATACCTTACCTACTTAAATGGATTCTCATTAGTCTGTTATTAGGAGCATTAATAGGTACGGCTTCGGCAGTTTTTTTGAATTCATTAGAGTGGGCTACACAATATAGGGAGCAACATTTATGGATAATAGCTTTTTTGCCGATTGTAGGATTTCTGATTGGACTGTTATATCACTATTACGGTAAAGATGTAGAAGCAGGCAATAATCTGTTAATTGAAACTATTCATCAAGCCGGGCAGAAAATTCCTCTTAAAATGTCGGTTATGGTATATGTAGGTACTGTTTTAACACATTTGTTCGGCGGCTCGGCTGGTAGGGAAGGCACTGCGTTACAAATGGCGGGAAGCATTGCCGACCAATTGACCAAGCCCCTAAAATTATCTGTCGAGGATAGAAAGACGTTGTTTATAGCTGTCATAGCAGCTGGATTTGGGTCGGTGTTTGGAACACCATTGGCCGGAGCCGTATTTGCAATGGAATTTTTTCTGATAGGAAGATTAAGATATAATGCGATTTTTCCTGCCTTTGCGGCGGCAATATTGGCTAATCAGGTAACACACTTTTGGCATGCAAAGCATACAGCATACCATATCAATTTAGTGCCCGATATTTCTTTTTTGAATTTGGTCTATGCTATTTTTGCAGGAATAATTTTTGGATTATGTGCGGCTCTTTTTAGCAAAGCGTTGCGTTTTACTGGCAAAATATTTAAATCTAAAATTAATTATCCGCCTTTAAGGCCATTAGTTGGGGGTATTGTTTTAGTGCTGCTCATTTGGGGTTTGGGTACAACCAGGTATATCGGTTTGGGTATCCCAACTATTGTTGAAGCCTTTGAACAGCAATTGCCACCGTATGATTTTATCTTAAAAATGGCACTGACGATACTAACATTGGCCGCAGGCTTTAAAGGAGGAGAGGTAACACCCTTATTTTTTATTGGAGCTACCTTGGGTAGTGCGTTAGCTTTGTTTTTGCCTCTGCCCGTCGCTCTTTTGGCAGGTATGGGCTTTGTAGCAGTTTTTGCGGGAGCAACGAATACGCCGTTGGCTTGTATGTTAATGGCTTTGGAACTGTTTGGAAGCCAATGTGGAGTTTATGTCGCCATAGCCTGTATTGTATCGTATTTAATTTCTGGCCATACCGGAATTTATGGTCGACAGGTAGTTGGTGAGGCCAAACATGCCCGATTTTCGAATTACGTTAACAAGTGGATTAACGATATTTAAACACGCTCTTAAAAATCCCTAATATTAGGTATGGTTTTTAACTTTTATAAGTTTTAATTTTAAAAGCATTAAAACTATTATGATTTTATATTCTTTCTAAAATATCTGTATATTCGAACCCATGCAACACCATAATTTCGACGTAGATATCGTCATCCCTTCATCAAAACAAAAAGTAAAGATTACTGCCGAAGCTATTGAGGTAAACCAAACCCATATTGCCTGTAACGATGTGGCCGCTGTAAAATATGGCGTGTCCTTAATCGGGACGGTAAAAAAGCCTATTAAAAAGAAATACACTATCGATGTAAAAGCTAAAGATGGCAAAACGGTAAGTGTACAATTTGAAAGTAGCAAGGTAGAAGAACTTTTAGAAGAAGACCATACTTATTATTATGTAATGTCGGGCTTGTGGCAATATGTAAAGAAGCATTTGGTGAACGAATTTATCGAGAAACTGAACAATCAGGAGAAGCTAGAGGTTGGTGCAGCTAAATTCAATTATCAAGGTTTCGAAATGCAGTACAAAACTTGGTTTTGGGGCAAAACAAAAACTACGGTTGTACCTTGGACCCAAATTAAATACTTTTTGGATAAAGGCATTTTACACGTACAGGATATGTACGATAAAAAGAAAAATATTAATGTAAGCCTGCATAACGATTGGAATGCGGTAGTATTGAATACCTTATTGCATTATCTTTCGCACGAACACAGAAAAGAAAAGCTCGAAAAGGGAGAGAAGATATAATTAGAAGCCTCGCTATTTAGCGGGGCTTTTTATTTGTATAATAAAACATCCGTATTTTCCTATCGAAAATCATAATCAACCAGCTCAAAATCATGCACAAACAAAAAACATTCACAACATTGTAGCGTTTTTATAATTGTCATCGTATAGGATGTTTAAGTTAATGGCATAGCCGTATTATTTAATAATTTTTTATCATCATGAGACTTTCATTTAAGTATAAAGCCATTGCTAGTGCTGTTGCATTCGCTGTGCTTTCATTAGGATTTTTATCTTGCTCTAAACTGGATAGAGATTACGAACCCATCCAAGTATCTGGATTAAACATCATCCACGCATCGCCTACAACGGAGTTGCTAGATGTTTATGTAGATAATTCGCAGGCAACTTACAACATTGATTTTGCTTTTGGCGACCAAATAGGCTATTTAAGCGCATACTCTGGGAATCGCACTTTTAATGTAACCAAACAGAATAGCTTAACCTCTCTAAAAAGTTTTCAATATACCTTAAAACCGCAAATTGGGTATTCGCTTTTTGTAGCCAATGAATTAGAAAACGTTGAATTTATCATATTGGAAGATGATTTGACCAAACCTGCTGCCGGGAAAGCAAAAATACGTTTTGTTAACTTAAGCCCTGATGCCGGAGCATTAAGTTTGGCAGTTAGTGGTAGCGCCGCAGACCTTACGCCGAGTAAACCTTTTAAAGAGTCCAGCGATTTTGTAGCCATAGACCCTGCTGATGCGGTTACTTTTGAGCTTAAAAATACTACTGGAGGCACTGAGGCTACTTTGGCCGATATAAAAATAGAGGAAGGCAAGATTTATACCTTCTTTGCTAAAGGTATTAAAGCCAATACCGACGACACAAAACTCGCCGGAGATATTTTTGTGCATAAAAACTACTAAGCTGTACGCTTTTTAGCTTTGACAACTTTTACTTTGCACCTCGCTAGAAAGTTGTCAAAGATTTTATTTTCGCCATTGCGATTTTTGGAGAAGCCGCAGCAAAGTCTAAGCAATAGGTTTCTTCAATCGCAATGGCGATTTTTTATGCCCAAAGATTATGGAATTTTATTACAAGGGTTTTCTCTTTTGGTTTAAGTTATAACCTCTCTAAATTTGATGCCAGAGATACTAACTTTAAGTTTTGTATCGCCGAAATGACGAGTTTTTGGAGAGCTAAAATTACCATTTTACCACCTTTCCAATTTCGGCATACCCTTTTCCAGTTAACCTAATAAAGTACGTTGCCGCTGGATATGTGCCCAACAATATGCTTTGGCTACTTTGTGCAGGGCTTAAAGCCATTTGCTGTAATATCCTGCCGTTAAGGTCAACCACTTCTAGCTTGATGTATCTGCCACTTGTAAAAGTAACATTTACTTGGTTAGAGGAGGGATTAGGGAAAAGGTTTAAGCTAAAAGCAGAAAGACTAAAAAACAAAGAACGAACGCCCAATTCTGTTTCCTTGCCGTTATGGTCTACCTGCACCAGTTTATAGTAATTGTTGCCGTTTAGCGGTTGCTTGTCTGTAAAGGTGTAGGGCATTTGGCGTGAGGCGTTTGGAGTTATTTGACCGCTACCGTTACTGCTCACTTCGCCAATCTCTGTAAATTTACTCCCCTCGCCTTTTCTATAAACTGTGAACCGTAAACTGTTAACTTCATTAGCCGTTTGCCAATCTAAACGAACAAAGCCTCCCTCTCTTTTGGCTGTGTAGCTTACCAACTCTACCGGAAGCACAGCCTCAATAACAACCAACCCCCTTGATACATTGCTTGCACTATTATAATTGGCATCTCCTATCTGGGAAGCTATAATATCCGTAGTACCCGCTCCTTTTATCTTTACCTTCCAAACACCTCCGTCTTGGTATACTTCGGCAACACTCGTATTGCCGCTACTGTAGGTAATGTCCAACCCACTATTGGAGCTTGCGGTAAGGGCAAAATCGGGACTTGAAACGGTTTTTGAATCAAGTGGAGCAAAGGTTATCGTTTGGTCTGCCTTACCTACTGACAAAGTCAACGAAATTGTGCCATCCTTATAATTATCTGTTGAGGCCTGTGTCGCTGTAATGGTAGCTGTTCCTGCGCCAACTATGCTAACGGTATTGCCAACAATAGTCGCAACATTTTCATTGTTACTGCTGTAAATAAATTCACCATCACTGTCGCTTGTTGGCTCGGTTAAGGCAAAATCGCTATCGCCGTAGGTCTTGCTGATGTTCGCAAAACCTGATAAAACCGGATTGCCCTTGCCTACCGTTAATGTCAGCGAAATATTTCCAGAATTATAATTATCTGTTGCTTCCTGCGTTGCGGTAATGGTAGCCGTTCCCGCTCCGACTATAGTTACCGTACTACCGCTAACGGTCGCTACATTTTCATTGCTGCTGGTGTAGGTAAATACGCCATCGCTGTTGCTCGTTGGAGCGGTTAAAGCAAAATCGCTATCACCGTAGGTTTTGTTGATATCGGAAAAATCTGACAACATAATGTTTGCCTTGTTTACGGTTAATGTAATGACAGCCTGTGCCTCGTAAAAATTGGCTGTTGCAGCCTGCGTTGCTGTAATATTGACCGTTCCCGCCCCCACTATAGTAACGGTATTTCCCACAATGGCAGCTATACTTTCATCATTAGTACTGTAGGTAAATGCGCCATTGCTATTGCTGGTTGGAGCAGTTAAGGAGAAACTAGCATCTCCATAGTTTTTGGTAATGTTATCAGTAAAGCCAGAAAGTATCGGGGTTAAAGAATAAGAGCTTTCGTAGGCTCCTATATCTATGGTACCTCCATCGCCATAATTATAAACACGATCATTACCTACAAGGTCTTTAGTACTAGCATTTAAACCAGCGTAAAGACTGTTATCTCCTACATTAATAGCGGGGCTAGCCTCTTTCAACCTATAGTCACCTGCGGTAGTGGGAGCCGCACTAATAGTTTGCGGAGACACAAAAATACCCTCCACACCAAGGTAGGAAGGCATATTGTCTATATTTCCAGTTCCCCCTCCTTCTATAAGGTTATGGCTACTGGAAGTACTAATATTACCATAGATATTTGTTCCATTGCCCCATACTATACTGTTTTTTAAAACTGGAGAGGAACCTGCATTGTATATGCCACCGCCATTATTAGCTTTGTTTCCACTAATGGTAACATTGGTTAAAGCCAAAGAGGAATCAACATTATATATGCCACCACCATCAGTATCTACCTTATTTCCGGTAATAACCACATTAGTTAAAGTTGGAGAAGAATTCTCAATATATATGCCACCGCCATTAATAGCTCTATTTCCACTAATAGCAACATTGGTTAAAGTTGGAGAAGACGAGTTACTATTATGTATCCCTCCACCATTTCCGTCTCCTACTATATTTCCGCTAATGGTGACGTTGGTTAAAACAGGGGAAGAAGTATCATTAAACATCCCAGCTCCATAAAAAGAAGATGTATTATCTCTAATAGTAACATTGGTTAAAACAGGAGAAGAATGAAAATTATCCATACCACCACCGCTATTGGCATTATTCCCACTAATGGTAACATTGGTTAAAGCCGGAGAGGAATAATCATTATACACTCCACCACCGTAACCAGTAGTGCTATTCTCACTAATGGCAACATTTGTTAAGGTTGGAGAAGAAGAAACATTATACGTTCCCGCACCATAACTTTGGCTAATCAAAGTACCGTTAACGGTAATACTACCACCACCATTGGCATTACCTCCTGTAATTGTAAGTCCATCTAATAGTGCTTTGCCTACATTGTCCACAGAGAGTACAACATGGTAAACCTTCTGGCCACCGGGGGTTGTTCCTTTTAATACTGTTCCCTCCGTGCCAGATACAGGGAGTATACGCCCGTCATCTAAATCCTCGATGCCGTTATCTGGGTCGAAACCTCCGTATATCTGAACGTTACGAACCAAAAGAAAGGTAATGTTCCTTCCTGTTGCCGTGCTATTAGATGATGGGTGTACACTTGGCCTATACTCTCCCTTAGACACGTAAATTTTTAAAGGATTCGCAGCATTCCATATGTTTTCTCCATTACTCGCCTGCGCCCATTGTAATGCATCGGCCAATTCTCCCAAAGCATTATTCCACGAACCGCCCGTACCATTCGTCCCTTTTTTAACATATACAATGTTATTTGTGCCGGGCCTAACATAAGGTACAGTATTACCGGTTTGTGTTTCGTAAGCTCCAATATCTGCCCTGTTATTCCTTATACGGGGATTTCCCGAAATATCTTTATCCGAAGCAGCATATAGGTTACTGCCCATATCTATAAGCGGGCTTCCTGCAGCTAAAGTATAATCGTCATTTTCCATATCGGTAAACTGAGGATTGGTATTACCGTTTATATTTCCATTTGATGTATTGCTATCTCCCTGTATCAGGCTATATTGTGCGCTATATATAGGCCCGAAAGTAGGATTGTAACCCGAAATAAGTGAACTGTTACCATAAATAACACTATTATATAACTTGGGAATGGACATTGTACCAGGAATGTCATAATTGTATAATGCACCACCAGAATTGGCTTTGTTCATCGCAATTATTGTATTGGTGAGCACAGGAGAACTGCCCATATTATTGAATATCCCCCCTCCATTAACATTGCTGAAGTTTTTAAATATCAATGCATTAATAAATTTAGGGCTAGCAGCAGTATAGTTAGCTATGCCACCGCCAGTAGAAGCTGTTGCATTTTTACTGACAACCACATTGCTAAAAGTAGGCGAAGATTCTACGTTAAATATACCTCCTCCATTACTTCTATATGTAGCTATGGAATTAACGGTGAGCGGACCACTGTCCTTATTGGCATTTCCTCCACTAATGGTAAAGCCATCTAGCAAAGCCCCTCCTACCTCTCCGGCACTAATCACAACGTGATAAGCGTTTTCTTCGTTGTTGATTATGGTTAAAGTACTTCCCCCACCACCAGCTATATCATTATTGCTAAAATCGCCGCTTAATACAGAGCCTGTTACAGCCGAAGGCGAAATACGTTTATTACCTAAACTGGTAATGCCATTATCAGGATCAAAACCGCCATATATTTTTACATCCTTTACTAGCAGAAAAGCATTGTCCCTACCTTTATCCGTTCCAAAATTAGCACCATCTTCTGGGCTGTACAAAGGATAATATTTTCCTTTTGATACCCAAATCTGTTTAATTGCCGTATTGGTTTTGGCTGCTTTAAGTGCGTCGGCAAGTTCTCCTACAGGGCTTGCCCAACTGCTTCCGTTTCCCCCGGTGCTTCCTTTTTTTACATATACAATACCACCTGCATTGGGAGTCTGTGAATAGCTTTTGCAATACCCGCAACAAATAGAGCCCACATAAACAAAAAACAAAAAAATAAAGCTTTGTAGATTTTTATACATATTACGTTTTAGGATTTTTAAAAGCCAAAATTAGCTGCATTGCGGCTTTTATTCCCCACCCATTTGGGTAGTTTTTATTTTTTGAGGGATTAACGTGCGGTTTTTAATTGTATAGGTACCAAGTATGAAGATAAAATTTATCCTTCTGTTGCAGACATCTTTCTATCTTGGGCATATACCAACCGTTCCATCATCTGCAAATGACGGTCGGTTAAATGTAATGCTGCATCTACCCATATTTCGGTAATATCAAGCAGTTCTTGCTTAATAAGCGGATTTACACGTTGTTTGGCCCTTTGTATAGCCTGAAAGGCATTTAACGATCGATGTGTTTTGCTTACCCAATTCCTTAACGTTTCTTCTCCCCTGCCCACTTCAGCAAGCACATCCACCACGCCCATTTCATACAATTGTTCTGCCGGGTATATTTTGCCCGAACGTACCATATCCTCGGCAGTCCTCAACCCAATACGCCGGGAAAGAAAGCTTATTGCCCCCATACCGGGAAACAAATTGAACAATATTTCCGGGAAGCCCATCATACTACCTTTTTCGGCTATTAGTACTTGTGCCGACAGCGCAGACTCAAAACCACCTCCTAGGGCCTGCCCTCTAACCAAAGAGATAGAAACGTGAGAACTACTGTTATAAAAAGTCCACAAATTCTCTATGCACAAATAAGCGTACTCCCTCAACCTATCCCTATCTCTACTTATTATCATTTCCCTAAATGCTTCCAAATCTCCACCAAGGTTAAACACCCCTTCTACATCCGATGCCAATACCAGATAATTCGTAACCTGACGAGGACGATACTGTGAACTGGCATGTAATGCTCCAATATTCGTTTGGTTCATCAACAGTTCGCTCATACAAATTTGGTTAAAACATGGTCTCGGACTAGGTTGCATAAACAACCAGGTAATACCAAACTCTGGTTCGTGACAAACACGTACTTGCTCAAACTGAATTGTGTCTAATGCTTTATACATATGATATAATTTTGGATTTAGATTGCCAAAACTAACCATCTTAGCTGCCCAAATTGCCACCCATTCGGGTAGTTTTTCATTCTTTTTTCAAATATGGCATACGTAAATTGACCAAACCTCGTAAAACGATATCTAATAACTAAGAGATAACAACCTTAGCACAAGCAGCCCCCTTATCTAAACTCGTGCAAACGGCTTACGGCTTGTGCCCGGTTATTGATATCCATTTTCAGATAGATATTGCGTATATGGAATTTAACGGTATTGGCAGATAGGAACAGCTTATCACCGATTTGCTGATTGGTAAGCCCCTTGGTAAGCAGACTAAGCACGTCTATTTCCCGCTCGCTTAATCCAAATTGTCCCTGCAATTGGGTATATGTATCCTGTACAAACGCCCTTTTCTTGTTTTTCTGCTGCTCTGTTTCCCGCTCTTTTAAATAACGCTTAATTTCTTCTCGGTAAAAAGCATGTTCTTTATGAAGTATTTTTATCCTGTAAAGTATTCCGGCACTTAAAATAAACATTTGCAGGATATTCCCAATTTTCAACTCTCCAGGCATCAAGCTTAGGAAATCCAGCCCTATAAACCTAAAGATGAAAAAATTAAGCGTAAATATTATAGATAGCAACGATGCAAACACAAAAAAGCGGGCTTCTTTATGTTGTTTAAATCTAAACAAGGCGACCAACCAATAGGTGGTTAACAACACAGGGAGTATCATATTTCCTAGTATACATGCTCCAGTCCACTCAAAAACAGCATATATTGAAAAACAGAATGCCATTAAAATCAACAAAATGGTACTTATCCAATATAAATATCTATAACGGCTGTCTAGCTCTAAAAACTTTATCGAAAAAATAACAGAAGCCGTGGCTGCTCCCAACATTATGGGCATACTTGCATAATTGAGCCATACTGGGTTATAGCTTACCAATGCATAAAGCCCATCTGCATAGGCATACAGAAGTACTACCATAAAAACCAGCACACTATAATATAGAAATTTGGGCTCTTTAAAACTAAAAAAGAGGATAATATTGGCGATAAACACAAGTATCGCAATACCATAATAAATACCCAATTTCAAAAAACTGATGCTCTCTGCCCGATAAAATTCTCTTGTTGTACTAACTGTAACGGGAAACAGAATCTCTTTTTTTAAATGTGTTTTTAGCCATAATGTTGAGGTATTGCCCTTAACTTTAAACCGTACATAGCGTAAATAAGTACTATTTCTGGATTTAAAATTATTGCCCAAAGTATCTGTCGGCACTATTTCATTGTTGCTATATTGGTACAGCACCATCGTATCTAAATGTGGGTTTTTGATACTGATAATCAACTCTTTTTCAGGATGTAGGTTTTGTATATCCAGCCTAAACCAATAGACACCACTATTATGTAACGGAGGATTTTGCAGGTTGCTTTCCAACTTTTGGAACGGCATTTTATCGATATTGTTAAAAGAAATCGTATCTGCGGCAGTATAATACCACGAACGTTGAAATTTCACCTGCGCCGAAACCGCTATGGCGCACAATAAAAGAATGCTACATAAAAACCAACGAGAGAAAGTCAAGATTTAAACAGTTTTGGGTTAAAATTACTTATAAAGATACGATTTGTTAAAATAAGGCGTGTTGTTTTGGTAATATTCGTCAACATTGATTTTTATAATAAATAGTAAATTACCCATGCGATGAGATAAAATTTATTTGATATTATTTTTAATTAATCTAAATAAATTATACATTTGTGTTTATCACTATGATAATATAAAATGAAAAAAAATGTAGTTGTAATCTCAGTAATGGCTATTTTGTTTCTTTCTTTTCAAAATGGATATAGTCAACAAATCCGTAAATTTAAAAATATCGGAAGCATCATATATAACGAAAAAGAAAAGCAGTTTTATAATGCGAGCGGACAAAAAATCAATTTAAATTCATATCGTAAAGATGGTGAGTTATTAACAGTAAATTCACTTACCATCAACTCAATAATCAAGACTAGCAACACTGTGTTGGCTGGCAATCCGTGCGGCTATAAGGTTAATATAGACGAACATAATTTTTGGGATTCGAGTGCTTATGACCAAAATGGAGAAATAGGCGTAGATATTAGCATGGGAGCATTTGTTTTTAGGCCGGGGAACTTGTATATGAAAACGGGAACATTTATATACAGGGGAGCACAGGCCGAATCATTATCTTTTCTTAAACACTTAAAAGAAGATGATCCTACAAATTCAGTAGTAGAATTAAGTGGTGCTAACTGCTCGGGAGCAACTTTTAGTTATGCAAAGTAGTAGATTATTTCAATAGATATAATTACTGTGTAAAACATACCGATGTTGTCTTGCAGTACATGAGGGTCTCGCCACAATTCCGTAGTAACACGGAATCTCACGATAAAGCAATACGGGCATCTTTAAAACCCTGCATCCCCCAGTTAGCGGTAGAAAACAACTTCTAGATGTCCCCATTGATGTTATTACAATTTTTTTATCCAAATATTATGTAATTCTCACCAAACTGGCATCTCAGATATGAAGCTGTTTCGTTAAATATTTGTTAAAATGGAGAAGCCTGACAACTAAATATTAAGTTTGTTTTAACAACACACAAACTATTGAGGATTTTATCTTTTTTATTGCTCTTAGTTCCGCTTATTTTGGACAGCCTTAATGGATTTTCGCAAGCCAATAGGAAAGTTACTGGCAAAGTGGCCGATACGAGCAATATTGCTATATCTGATGCTACCATTCTTCTCATAGACCAAAAAGATACTTTAAGAACAAAAACAGATGCCGATGGGCTGTTCAGTTTCGGCAAGATAAAAAGTGATGGTTTTACGCTCAACGTTTCCCTGATGGGCTATAAGGACTTTAAACGAGATTATGTTTTTGCCAAAAAGAAACATTTGGAAGTTAATGACATTCAACTGGAGTTGGCGAGCAACATGTTGAAAGAAGTAATTATAACAGCTAAGCCAAACCCTATCCGCATAATGCAGGATACCATAGAATACAACGCCGCAGCTTATAATGTTCTCGACGGCGATAATGTTGCCGATTTGATTAAACAGTTTTCGGGAATAGAGGTTGATGAAGATTACAACGTAAAATCGATGGGAAAGAACGTAGTAAAACTGCGTGTAAATGGAAAAGATTTTTTCACCAACGATGTAAAGGAATTTATAGCCACCTTGCCTGCTGGCATTGTATCGAAAATACAGATTATTGATGATTACGGCGAACAGGCCAATTTTACAGGACTAAAAATAGGCGAACCTCAAAAATTGATTAACATTGTAACCAAACCCGGCATGGACCGTGGCAAGTTTGGCAATATGGCCATTAATGCAGGTTCTAACGACCAAATTGGTTCAAAAAACAGAATGAACCTTTGGAGAGGCGACAAACAAACTGGGTTGGGCTTGAACTATATCACACAAAACAACGGTGCTGGCGATAGCCAAAACGCTTCGCTTTATGTAAACCATAGGGATAAGGTTGGAAAAACTGGCAACATTAGCTTTAATTATGGATTAAACCAAAACAGCAATGCCTTCACCAACGAGCAGGCGGTTGAAACGGTGAGCAGTTTGGGCACTTACTACAATGCGTCGCAAAGCAACGGAAACTCCAAAAACGGCGGGCATATCTTTAATTCAAACTTCTTCGATAGTAATAAGAAATGGTATCTGAATGGTTCAATTAATGCTGGCTATAATCAAAACACCAACAATAATTTTTCACTAAATAACCAAAGTGGGGCTGTTAAACAAGATTTTAAAAACATCAACGAGACCGATGGGCGCTCACCAAATATCAATGCTAATTTTAACTTATCAAAAAGGTTAAAAGACAATAGAAACTTTCTTTCTACAAATTTTGGCTTTTCTATTTCAAACCAAACCTCAAATCAGCTAATTAACAGCAATACATTATACTATAACCAACAAGACCATTCTTTGTTAAAAGATTCTGTATTAAACCGTGATATTGACAACAGAAACAGTTCACAAAATTTTTCGTTCAGTACAAATTACTCCTTGGCTGTTAGCAAACCTAAAGATAGCATTAGTAAAAAACACATTAGTTTTAGCTATTCTCTTTCTTTGAGCAACTCGTTCAACCGTTCGGCTACCCATGTGCTCAGCAATCTCACAAACGAATACCGTTTTGTCGATTCGCTCAGTTCAGAACTTAAGTCGTTGTTCATCACACAATCGCTTGGCGTTAATTATAGTTACAACAATAAGAAAAACCGTTTTACAATTGGTGTTAATGCCCGACCATCTATCTTAAAAAACAACTATATTAATCTTAACGAGGAAATTAACAACAACAATTTTAATTATTCGCCAACTTTAAACTATAATCGAACAATCAAGCAGGGAAAAACATTAAGTGTAGGTTATTCGGGTAATAATAGCGCTCCTTTGCCAAGCCAATTACAGCCTATCCGTAACACGCAAAACCTACAAAACATCATTATCGGAAATCCCGATTTAAAACCATCTTTCCAACATCGGTTAAATGCCAACTATAACTATGTCGAGGCAAAGTCAGGTGCTTCAATGTTTGCTTCGGCAAATTTTTCTACCACTCAAAATGAAATCGTTAACAATGTAATGGTTTTACCCGATACCTTGGGCAGTTATAGGCAGGAAACGCGGTATGAGAACACTAACGGAACTTACAACCTAAGCGGCAATTATAACATTAGCATTCCTCTTAAAAAGAAAGTTTTTACGGTTGGCTATAACGGAACAATAGGTATATCAAACAGGGCACTTTTCATTAACAATACCCGTTATTTTAACAGTGGATTAAATTTTTCGCAGAATATTTCCGGAAACCTCAATTTAAAAAAGGGCAGTTTTACAATTGGGGCGGGCTATAACCAAGTAAACAATAACAATGTATTGGGCCTGCAAAACAACTACCCATATAACATGGGTACAGAAATTATTATTAATACCGGAGGCAGTCCAATACAGGGAATTATGCCACCAACTTTTAATCCCGGACAGTTAGCTACTACTAATTTCTTTACCACCAAAACCTTTAGCGCTAACTTTAGCGGGCGGCTTAGACTTACAAAAATGAGTTTAAGTAGCAATGCAAATTATTCTTATAGTTCAAACTCAAATACATCTATCCAAAACGGAAACAGAGATATACAAAACTTATCACTTTCGTTATATGGAAATGCAACAGTAAAGAAAACTTATCGCATAGGTTTCTCTGTTTCTAAGCGTATTAATTCGGGATATGCCATTGCCAACCAAAATCCATTGCTGCTCAGCGCAAATTTAAGCAAGCAGTTTTTAAAGAATAAATCGCTTAGCTTAACCGCTAGTGCCAACGATTTACTAAATCAGGGTAATATGATTTCTCGGCAAGTATCGGGCAACTCGGTAATCGATTCTAAAAACAATGTAATTACAAGGGTTTTCTCTTTTGGTTTAAGTTATAACCTCTCTAAATTTGGTGCCAAAGGCTCCACTTTCCGTGTAGATCCAGATTATTAAAATATGAAGATTTTAACCTTTCTATTTCTCTTTTTTAGCTATTTTATGTGTTTAGGAAATACGGATACTATTGCTATTAAAAATCATCTTAAGAATATTACAAAAACACCTTCATACCGTAACCATCAAAACATTGAACAATTAAACGCCACTGCTAACTATATTAAGACCGATTTTCTAATGTATAGTGATAGCGTTTCTTTTCAGGAATATGAAGTAGATGGAAAAGTATATAAAAATGTGATTTGTTCTTTCGGAACAGAAAACCCGCAACGCATTATTGTTGGAGCGCATTACGATGTTTGCGGCAACCAAAAAGGCGCAGATGATAACGCCAGTGGCGTAGCTGCATTATTGGAATTAGCCCGCCAGCTAAAAGAGCAAAAACTTAACAAAAGGATTGATTTGGTTGCTTATACCTTAGAAGAACCTCCCCATTTTAGAACGAAATATATGGGAAGTTACATCCATGCCAAATATTTGTCAGACCATAAAATTGATGTATTTGGCATGTTATCGGTAGAAATGATGGTTATTTTAAAGATGAAAAGAAAAGCCAAGATTATCCAATCGGTATTTTATCGTGGTTTTATGGTAATAAAGGCGATTACATTACGCTAGTCAATAAATTTGGAAAAGGAAAATTCGCCAGACAGTTCAGCAAAAATTTCAAGAAATCAGAAACGATAAAAACAAAAAAGTTTACTGGCCCAAGAGCATTGCCAGGCATCGATTTTTCTGACCATTTAAACTACTGGGATTTTGGTTATAGCGCAATGATGATTACCGATACTTCGTTTTATAGAAACAAAAACTATCATCAAAAAACAGATACAATGGAAACTTTAGATATCACCCGAATGGCAAAAGTAGTTGATGGTATTTACTTAACTTTACTGAAGTTAACTCAAGAATAACTGCTTTGACAACTTTAACTTTTCACCTTGCTAGAAAGTTGTCAAAGCTCATTTTGTAACAATAGTAACAAATACATTTTCGCTATTTACTTAGTTTTGTAGCTATACTAGCAATAATGAAAACCGTAAAACGATGAATAAAAATCTCAAAAAATATATCTCCAATGGTATTTTTATTGCCATTTTGGCCTTATTGCTTTTTGTGCCATCGGCAAAGGCATTGTTATTACAAGGTTTAATGCAAGTAGGCTTATTTAAACCTGATGTACAAAACGAAAAAAGCACTGCTACTCCATTGCTCGATTTGAAGTTTAAAGACCAGAAAGGAAACATTGTTACCTTAAATGAGCTAAAGGGAAAAGTAGTATTCTTAAATTTTTGGGCTACGTGGTGCCCACCATGCTTGGCAGAAATGCCTTCCATCAATAAACTATATGAACAATACAAAGATAAAACAGATGTGGCTTTTATTCTTTTAGATGCCGACAGCAATTTTGAAAAAGCCAACGGTTATATGAAAGCCCGAAAATACGCTATGCCTGTTTATCAGATGGCAAGCAGTGTTCCCGAACAAATATTTGCAGGTTCTTTACCTACTACCATAGTTTTTGATAAGCAAGGCAGATTATCTTTTAAACACGAGGGAGTTGCCAATTATAGCAGTAAAAAGTTTATTGATTTTATGGAGAAGCTGAGAAAATAGGGATATGACGTAATTTAAAACGCCCCATATTCCAAATCTCACGCTTTTAACATTTTCATATAAGTTTCCCTATTTATCATTTCTGCGCCCATGCTTAATAAATGGTCATTAGGCAATTGGCAATCTATTAATTCAAAACCAAACTGCTGGCAAAGATAAATTAAAGCGACTTTAGAAGCATTGCTTATTAAACTGAACATGCTTTCGCCGCAAAAGACTTTTCCAACGGCAACACCGTAAAGTCCACCAACCAAACTGCCATTTTTCCAAACCTCAATGCTATTTGCCCAACCTAGTTGATGTAGATTGATATAAGCTACTTGCATTTCTTGGGTTATCCATGTTCCGGGCTGGTCTTTACGAGGTGTTTTAGCACAATTGGCAATCACTTTTTCAAAAGCCTGATTGACAGTTACTTCAAAAGCTCCGCTTCTCAATACCTGTTTCATACTTTTGCTAATTTTTAACCTATCGGGATAAATTACACAACGTTCGTGCGGCGAATACCAACAAATAGGGTCGTCCTCGCTAAACCAAGGGAAAATACCATTCTGATAGGCAAGGATTAGCCGTTCGGCGCTTAAATCGCCGCCAATGGCTAATAAACCATCTTCATCTGCTAATGCAGGGTTTGGAAAAACAATTTCATCGGTAGGTAAGCTGAAAATCATGTTTAAAAATAGGGAATAGCTATAAAAGGTCGTCATTGCCAGCTTGACTGGCAATCGTAATGCAGTAGCGTTGCTAACGCTTTAAGATTAAGATTCCCGCCTACGCGGGAATGACGATATAAAATTTACTATTCTACCCTTGTAAAAACCAGCAATAAGGTTTCGTTTTGATATAAATACAGTCTATTGCCCGAAACTTTGCCAGCCGTTACCCTTTCCAAATCAGCATAGTAAGTATGTTCTGCTTTGGCAACGGGTTCGCAATACATTTGCGTACCGAAAATCTTGCTGAACTGTATAGCATTGCCGTTAATTACCGCATTACCACCGTAACTGTTGCAAAACGATTTTCCACCAATTTTGCTACCATTGGTAATGTTTAATGTTGCTTTGACTTTAGTTGGCAATGTTTTGCCGGGCCATCTGGTCAATTCCCACTTGGTATCTTTTTGTTTAATTAAGGTGAGGTCTTTGGTGCAAGCTTGCAGCGCAAATACTACAAACAACGCTAATATTATTTTCTTCATCATTATTTTAACTAATTAAGCCTATTTTTTTGGAGTGGGCAATGGCATCTTCACTATGCACAAAAATACAGGTGCTAATACTTTTCCCCTCTAATTTATTTAATATTTCTTGTGTTTCGAACAGTTTAGAATTTCTTACATTTCTAATATAAACAGCAATTACGTTTTTACCATATTTTTCTGCAATTTTATAATAGATTTCCGGGTCTTTCTGCGAGTTATCGCCCAAGAATATAAATTTCTGGTTGGGAAAAGCATCGATGATACGCATAATACGTAAGAGCTTACCCTCATGTCCCGTTTTGCCGGTTTTCACCAAATCTTTCCATCTTTTAAGCTGGTTCAATAAAAAAGTTCCTTCCGGAAATCCATTAAAACGGAAAGTTTCTACGAGATAGTCGTACAAATTCCACTCGCTGCTTGATACGTAAAAAAACGGATTAGGTTGTTGCGGTTCTGTATGGGCATTGGCCAACAGTTCGTAATGGTATCTGGTAGATTGAAATGTTTTACGGGTCCGAGGATTTCTTAGCACAAGCTCACGCAATCTTTTAATAATAGTTTTAGAATGCGAAACCATAATGGTATCATCAATATCAGAAATAAAGGCATATTGGGTAATGTGCGGTACATAAATAGACCCTTTTGATTTTGCGATTTCCTGGGTCTGTTCATCCAAAGCTGCAACTTCTACCGTATGCCAGCCCGCAGCCACGTTTTCTTCGGCCTCCCACTCTACCTTAAAAAAACCATCATAGGCAGTTTTGGTATTTACTGTTTGCCCGTTAAAAGTAAGCCGCACATTGATAAAAGGATATGGTTTTAATACAAACAGTTTAAATAGATGCATCAGATTTACTAAAAATCCTTTTTTAAACTGCTGTTTGGCATTTGCCCGATATTTAAAAACATGGCCATAAACTACCAAATTGTGGGCGTGGCCATAGCCGTGATATACTTTAACCTGAGCGGATTTTTTTGACATATTTATTTAAAACAGAGTAGGGCAATTGTTGTTTTATATCATATTAATAAGATGACCTATAAAAACACAAAACAACGGCTACTTTTTGTAGTTAACCAAGGTTCGGGCAACAAAGATGAAAGTCTTAGCGAACAGATTATCAACCATTTTAGTGAAAGTGGAATAGCCATAGAGATATTTGAGCTACCCCGTAGCTGTAATATGGAAATGATAAAAAAAGCCATTGAAAGAGCAAAAGCCGATAGAGTAATTGCCGTTGGTGGCGATGGTACACTGAAACTAGTTGCAGAGTGCTTATTAAATACCAATACACCTATCGGCATTATCCCCGTTGGGTCTGCCAATGGGATGGCTAAAGAACTGGGCATTCCATTAAATATCCAAGAGGCCTTAAATATAGCAGCAGAAGGGACTCCACAAAAGATACATGCTACCTTGGTAAATAATGAACTATGTATTCATCTGTCAGATATTGGTTTTAATGCTTATTTGGTAAAGAAATTTGATGAACTACCAACCCGGGGAATGTGGACCTATGCAAAATCTGCCTGGCATGCCTTTTGGGACCACAGCAAAATGCAGGTACAATTTAAGGTGGGCGACCGTAATATTAAAGCTCATGCTGCCATGGTCGTAATCGCCAATGCTACGAAATATGGTACTGGTTTTCAGATTAATCCTAATGGAAAGCTAAATGACGATGTTTTTGAAGTGATTTTGATTAAAGAGTATGCTGTAATGGAAATCCTTAAGATATGGTTAAGCAAACTCCCTTGGAATCCCAAAAAGATAGAAAGTTTTCAGGCTTCGGAAATACAGATTACCACTAAATATAAAGCCCATTTTCAGGTAGATGGCGAATACTTAGGCAAGACCAATAAAATTGAAGCGAAACTACTTCCAAAGGCAATTAATATGATTATGCCTTAACCATATTGTAATGCGCCCTAATGGTGAGGTACAACCTTACAAATTCTCCCGCATAACACACCTTTAACAATATAGGAAACCATCTGTCATCATAATTGCCAAAGGCTTCGGGCAGCAAAGTGATAAAACCCAACGTTAATATCCATAAATAAAGCCTAAAAGGAAATTGGATATAATAACTGATAAAACCGTACTTCTTCTGAAAAAACAGCCCGTAAGCTCCCACCAAAACCAATGCGTACATTGGAAACATTAAAATTCCCTGCACTTTATCAGAAAGTAGTGTAAATTGAGAAAAACTTTTGATGATAGACCATAACTGCATGGTCATAAATATGAGAGAAAGCAAATCTAGAAAGGCAAAAGCACGAAGAAGTTTACGCATGTTATTTACAATATTTGGCAAGCAGCTTATCTGCTTTTGTTGAGCCCATATATTTCACAAACTTAAAGTCTTCGCATGCGCTTTGCAAATCGCCTTGACTAATTTTTTTCTCTCCAATAGCTATTTTCTTAGTAAGGTAATTATCATCAATGCCTAATTCTTGTTTTAAAGCAATGATTTTATCTTCCTCAATAAAATTCTTTATGCCTTGCTCTATATTTCTGTAAAAATTTGCGATTTTACTGATAGAAGCCATTTCGTCGTTATAATGCTTAATGGCCAAACCTACGCTTGCCGGATTAATGCTCTCGCACCCATAGTCTTGTAACGAAAATTTCATTGGCGAACGCACTAGAAAAGTAGTATCGTAATTTACCGGTATATTCCATTTGCCATTGGTTAGTTTAATTAGGCGAAGTGCTTCGGCATCTAAATCTGCTCCTACGCCTTTGGTAATAGTAGCATAAGTTATCTTACCTTCTTTATTTACCTTGAAAGCCACTTCAACAGTTCCTTGAATGCAATTTTCAAGTGCATACATGGGATAAATGGTATTCGCTTTTACAAATGTCTCCAAGCCATTTTTCATGGTAGGCTGCTGCGCATTTAAGTTGAATGTAAAAGCAAGCAAGAAAATTAATACCAATCGGCTCATGATTAAATTTAGGAAAATCCTTTGATAATCAAACGCAGTAAACTAAGGTTTGTTTTTACTAAAATAGGCACTAATCATTTTATAAAGTGCGGGTAGACCTTTCTTAATCCAGTTCTTTTTCATGGATTCTTTTTCTGCATAAGTTACAGTATCGCTTTCTATACAAGCCAAAAGAGTGGGGACTACCATGCCATTGTAAAGCTCTATCACAGAAAATGTACCTTTATATTCGTTAATATATTCTAAATTTTTATCGTAAACGCCTTTAATGGTATTAGGCGCAACATAATGCCCTCCTTCCATTACACGCTGCCCAACACGAGCTATACAATCGCTTATTTTATCTAGACACAGGTAATTGAGTTGTAACTGATAGCCTGCATTTTCAAACAGTTCGATGTATTGCCAATAATCGGGATGAGATAACGGAGTTTCCAAAACAAAATGCTTTCTTTGGGCAATAGCATTTTTCATTGCTTGCACTAGTTTATTTTCCATTTCTTTGGTGGCTCTTGCAAAAATTTCGGCTTCTCCAATATTTCCTTGTGTTCTTAATTGGTTCTCAAAATTTACCCGAATTTTATCTCTATCAAAAGAATAGATACCCTCAAAAGCTAAAGGCAACATTGTTTGTATATGGGTAGATTTTCCTGCTCCGTTTGGTCCAGAAATAACAATCAGCGTAGGCTTAGTGTAATCCATGCGCCAACCTCACTGCTTCGGCTTCTTCTTTAGAAAGTATTCTTATTACCTTATGGTTATATCTCGTGCCTTCTACAAACACTTCCTGTTGCTCAATGCGCCCATCGCAAAACTCACGATACACTTGTCCCTCTGGGAGATTTTTAGCTAAAATAAGAAAAGGTAGGTTTTTACGGAAATTTTGGGTACGTAGGGCGTTAATGGTAACAGCGTATTTACTGTTATCAGCATTCGATTTCAGTTTTACTTTTTCCATAATCTCGTTCGTAAACTTATAATAAAGATACGAAATAAATACTAAAAGCACAAATATACCTTTACACCAACTACCCTTTAAACACATAAACATAATTGTAGATGTAATGTGATAGAGCACCAAGATTTACAAAAACATGCCACAGTTCGTGGCTATGAAGATATTTATGCAAAGGCTTATCCTTCGCATAATAGTATGTTCCGCCAATGTAAAAAACGCCTCCCAAAAACAGCCAAACAAAACCCATAGGAGGAATTTTTGCTATCATCTTTGCTATAAAGGGGATAATTAAACAGCCCATAGCAATGTACAAACCTGTGGATATGGCCTGATTTTTTAATCGATTAAAAATCTTGAGCATACAGCCAATAACAGCAATGGCCCAAACCAGACCAAATAGCAACCAACGTATCCAACCATCAAAAATGATTAAGGCTGTTGGCGTAAAAGAACCGGCAATCATTAAATAGATGCAACAATGGTCGAACTTTTGCCACAACCTAATGCCATAAGGTGTTTTAGGGATGCTATGGTAAATGGCACTCACGCTAAATAGCACAAAGATGCCCAAGCCGTACACCATTGCCGCAACGGTTTCAAATGATGTAGCCGACTTTTGCAACAATAAATACATTCCCGGCAAGGCGAGTAAAGCAGGAAGAAAATGTGTGATAAAATTTCCGGGTTCTCGGATATATTTATTCATCTCCGTTTTCAGGTGTCTCTTTTCTTTCCCTAGCTATTTTATCAAAAATCTGGTCCATTCTTTCTACATATTCGTTGGTATCGTCAACAAAGAAAGATAAGGTTGGCACTACCCTAGCCTGATGGCGAATGCGAGCGCCTAATTTATATCTGATTTCGCCGGCATGGGCATTAACGGTAGCCACCGATAAACTGGTATTGTTTGTATTTAAAAAGCTGAGGTAAACCTTGGCTACGGCCAAATCTGGCGATACACGCACTTTAGTAATGGTTACCAATGTATTGGGTAAGTAAGCTGCCCCTTCACGCTGAAAAATTGCCGCCAATTCTTCCTGTAATAAACCTGCAAACTTCTTTTGTCTGTTACTTTCCATATCTCTAATCTTTCCTATTATCTTTTAACTTCATTTAAAACAAACTGCCAAGTCGGAAACTTAGCAGTACCGTTGGTTTGTTTCTGATAAATTTGAAGCATATCAGCGTCAAAAAAATCGGCCAATGCTATACTGCTCCTAGCTTCTTTTGGGTTAAACAGAGTACCTGCAATATAACCTTTTTCTCCATTTTCTGCCCTTTTTTTATCAAAGGCAACTTTTGAGTTCACAAATTCGGCATGGGTTTGCGCTCCTGTAAAATAAGGCACTAACCAATCTACCGATTTTTTTAACGAGCAACCTTCTGGCGAAGTATAGGTATAAGCATTATAGTCTACTTTAGCTCTATTTAATATCGTTGCCGCCACCATTAAAGGGTCTACGTCGTAAATATGGTAATGTAGCGCATCCCGCTCATGAAAATCGAAACTACTGCCATCTGGCCGCAGGTTTAAGGCAATTTGCATCTTATATTTATCTATTACCCATTGTTTTAAGTTTTCATTATCAATTGCCCATGCGCACAATGCCACCTCTTTAATACGGTGAGAATGCCAATTGTTTGCCGCTGTCCCTTTTTTACGTTGCACTGCCCTTTCATAGGTGTTCAATTCTTGTTGTGCTACATTTTCCAGCCATTTTTCTGTCTGTTGCTTCACTTCCGTCGGCAAGCTGTTCTTTAACAGGTCGTACGCAAAAATAATACGGTCTAAGTTGGTATCATTTATGGGGTCGCCTTGTGGTTGATTTCTTTTTGCCCACGCCAACAAAAAATCTCCTGCTTTGGTCAAGTACTTTTCATCATCATTTATACGGTAGGCCAAAGCCAGCGCATAAACTTTTTGCATATCATTTAGTGCTTCCCGGGTTCTGGTTTTACGTGGGTCGCCCTGTAAAAGGCCTTGTGTTAAAATGGTATCTACCGGATTGGGTGCTTCGCTCAAAGCATTATCAGCCGTTTTTAACAGCCCCAACCAATGTTTTTTTGCACTGTTATCTGTTTTAATGATACGTTTTAATTTTTCTACTTCTTTAGTGCTAAGGCTCACCACTTGTGCATGTGTCAAAAAAGCAGAAAAGCAGCATAAAATAACGATGATAAGTTTTTTCATAAGGATTGAACTTAGGATTAACTAATATAACAACTTATCATACGGATAACGAGTAGTATGTATATTTTTTACTTTCTCGTACAATAATGCCCTAAATTCCTCCACATTTTCTTTTTGCGTGGCCGATATAAAAATAGCTGGAGCGTTATGTTGTGCCATCCAAGTTTTCTTGAAGTCTGCTAAGGTCAAAGGCTCATGCTGTTCATCAATATCTACCAAATTATCTTGCTCCGGTGCTTTGTAGGCATCAATTTTATTAAACACCATGATGGTTTCTTTATCCCTTGCGCCTAAGTCTTTCAGTGTTTCGTTTACCGTATGTATCTGGTCTTCGAAATTTGGATGGGAAATATCCACTACATGGATTAAAATATCAGCTTCGCGAACTTCATCCAGTGTAGATTTAAAACATTCTACCAAATGGTGCGGTAATTTTCTGATAAAACCAACCGTATCTGATAGCAAGAAAGGTAAATTATCAATCACTACTTTTCTTACCGTAGTATCAAGCGTTGCAAACAGCTTGTTTTCTGCAAAAACATCCGATTTGGAAAGCATATTCATAATGGTTGATTTACCTACGTTGGTATAGCCTACTAATGCCACACGGATTAACTGTCCACGATTTTTACGCTGTGTTTCATTTTGTCTGTCAATGAGTTTCAACCGTTCTTTTAACAGGGTGATTTTCTCTAAAATCATCCTTCTATCGCTCTCAATTTGGCTCTCACCCGGGCCACGCATCCCAATACCGCCTTTTTGGCGCTCCAAGTGTGTCCATAGACGCGTTAAACGTGGTAACAGGTATTGCAGTTGCGCCAGTTCTACTTGTGTTTTCGCTTGTGCGGTTTGTGCCCTTCCGGCAAAAATATCTAGAATAAGGTTACTCCTATCCAAAATTTTCACTTGCAATTCTTTTTCGATATTGCGCAATTGCGATGGCGAAAGTTCATCATCGAACACTACAATATCAATCTCTTCTGCTTTAACGTAGGTCTGTATCTCTTCGAGCTTGCCCGTTCCCACAAAAGTCGCCCTATCGGGCTTGGCCATTTTTTGTGTAAAAATCTTTTCTACCAATCCTCCGGCTGTATTTACCAAAAACTCCAGTTCCTCTAAATATTCTTTGGTCTGCTCGGGTTTTTCGCCCGGCAAAGCTACTCCTACTAAAACCACACGCTCTTGTTTAGCGGCAGTATCATAAAATTTCTGTTTTCCCATTAATTAGTACAAAGATACGAAAACTATAATCGTTTAGTTTGAACAAGAGATACGCATATAAGTTCTCGATTTTTATTTATTTTAGGAAAATAGTAGAATTAAGAAATGACCGATAATTGGACAAGCAAAATTATACGACATTGGTTAAATGAGAAAGTAAAACTCAATCTAGGTGCAACGATACAAGCGATTACCGATGTGGAAAAAGAACTCGGATTTACTTTCCCAAATGACTTTAAAGAATTATATCTAAAAGTAGATGGTTTTAAAAATTGGGACTGGCTTCCAAATATGTTTTCAATATGGCCTTTAGAAAGAATCTTAACAGAATATAAAGCCGACCGAAAAAAGAAATCTATCTGCTTTGCAGATTATTTAATTAACTCTCATCAAATTGGCTTTATGAAAAATCTCAAAGGAGTTTTTATTATATCTGAAAACCCAGAGCATATTGTTGATACTTTTGCCGAAGTGATTGATTTGATTAATTCAGATTCTGAGAAGATATATTAATAAAAAATTATTGTGAAACCTGTGGCGATGTTTTCACCGCACCACATTTTAAATTATAGCCGTTGGACATAAAATATTTACTGAACATAGGTAAATGAGTCAATATTTTTGCAACTGCCATAGTACCGTTTTACACTTATACGGTGAATCCTCAAGACAAAGCAAAAAAAAACGCCACTAAAAAGTGGCGTTTTTTTATCTCAAAATTGGTTTCTTATTTTACTAAGACATAAGTAGTAGAGGTATGAAGCACTTGACCAGAAGTCGAGTTTTCAGCCACTACTGAGCCATTAGACAAAATTTGTACTTTCATACTACCCGATGCATCGGCAGCTACCCCAGTAGCCGTTAACGAAACAACTTTAACACCCCCTTGAACGGTTACCGTTGCCGACCAATTATCGGAATTAATCTCTGTTAAATTTGTGGCTTCGCCCTGTACATTGGTATAGGTTACTGCATCTATATGGGCATTTGCCGAAGTGCTTACCCTAAATTCAATTCCACGCGGATTATCATCATCTTTTTTACACGAAAAAAGAATCGTTAAAACCAATAGACCAAAAGAGAGCGCCAAGAATGTCGATATTTTTTTATACGTTTTCATGACTTTAATTTTTTAGTAAAGGTTTAATTAATACTCTTACTTGGGTAAAATCAAACACTATGCCAATACGGTAACATTTATATGACGCAAGAGGGGGTTAAACTTCCAAATTAATTCTAAATTTACCGCCCTTTGAAAAGCCCTCATTTATAAATGATGATGAACAACCACCTCCAACATATTTCAACTACGCTAAATATTGATAGCAAGCAAGTTAATGCTACGTTAACCCTTTTAGAAGAAGGCGCAACTGTTCCTTTTATATCCCGTTACCGCAAAGAATTAACAGGCAGTTTAGACGAGGTACAGATTGCCGCCATCAGAGATTTAGCAGAGCAGTTAAAAGAATTAGACAAGCGTAAGGAAGCTATTTTAAAATCCATTACCGAACAAGGAAAACTAACGCCAGAACTGGAAAAAAAGATAGTTGAAGCTCAAACACTGTCTATTTTAGAGGACATTTACTTACCCTACAAGCCAAAACGCAAAACTAGGGCATCAGTAGCTCGAGAAAAGGGATTAGCACCTTTAGCCCTGCGAATTTTAGCACAAAGCCGAATTGATGTAGAGCAGGAAGCCACCACTTATATAGATAATGAAAAAGGTGTAGCCAATGCCGAAGAAGCATTGGCAGGTGCAAGGGATATTATTGCGGAAATAGTTAACGAAGATGCCGAAGCTAGGGCCAAAATGCGTAAATATTTTGAGCAGAAAGCAACTTACAAAAGTGTAGTAGCTAAAGGGAAAGAAACTGAAGCGATTAAATATAAAGACTATTTTGAATGGGAAGAGAGTGCTAAAAATGCTCCCTCACATCGTGTACTGGCTATGTTAAGAGGCGAAGAAGAAGGGTTTTTAAAGCTAGACGTACTTCCTCCCGATGAAGAAGCCATCGTAATTTTGGAAAAACAATTTATCTCAGCAAATAACGAGGCAAGCAAACAGGTAGAATTGGCAATTTACGACGGTTATAAACGCCTGCTTCGCCCAACGATGGAAACTGAATTAAGGGCTTCCATTAAACAAAAAGCTGATGAAGAAGCTATCCGGGTATTTGCGGCCAACGCCCGCCAATTGCTAATGGCAGCACCATTAGGACAAAAAAACGTAATGGCTATTGACCCCGGTTTTAGAACGGGATGTAAAGTAGTTTGCTTAGATAGGCAGGGAAATCTGTTAGAAAATACCACCATTTATCCGCATACCGGACAAGGTAACATCAAAGATGCCGAATGGAAAATTCAACAACTTTGCGAAAAACATAGAATTGAAGCCATCGCCATTGGCAACGGAACAGCGGGTAGAGAAACCGAAACGTTTATTCGTAGCCTTAAAATTCCCGAAACAACCATAGTGATGGTGAATGAAAGTGGCGCTTCTATCTATTCGGCATCGCCTTTGGCCAGAGAAGAATTTCCCGACCACGATGTAACCGTTCGTGGAGCGGTTTCTATTGGTCGGCGGTTGATGGACCCATTGGCCGAATTAGTAAAAATTGACCCGAAATCTATCGGCGTAGGCCAATACCAGCACGATGTTGACCAAAGCAAATTGCAACATAGCTTGTACGATACCGTAATGAGCTGTGTAAATGCCGTTGGCGTTGAACTGAATACCGCATCGAAACAATTATTGTCGTATGTATCGGGCTTGGGCGACAGTTTGGCGCAAAACATTGTGAGCTATCGCAGCAAAAACGGTGCGTTTAAGAATCGCGAAAGCCTTAGAAAAGTGCCCCGTTTGGGCGATAAGGCTTTTGAACAGGCCGCAGGTTTCTTGCGCATTCGCAATGCCGAACAACCCTTGGACAGTAGCGGCGTGCATCCCGAGCGTTACGAATTAGTCAACAAAATGGCAAAGGATTTGGGTGTTTCAGTAGCACAACTGATAAAAGATACGCAACTGCAAAAACAAATTAACCTACAAAAATATGTAAGCGCCGAAGTTGGTTTGCCTACGCTCCAAGACATTTTGAAAGAATTGGCCAAACCCGGCCGCGACCCTCGCGAACAATTTGAAGCGTTTAGCTTTGCCGACGGTGTAAACAGCATTGCCGATTTGAAAAAAGGTATGAAACTGAAAGGCATCGTTACCAACATTACCAATTTTGGTGCTTTTGTAGATATTGGTGTGCATCAAGATGGTTTGGTACATACCAGTCAATTAGCTAATCGTTTTGTAGCCAACCCTAACGAAGTAGTAAAGGTGAGCCAAGTAGTACAGGTAACCGTAACCGATGTAGATGTGGAACGGAAAAGAATTTCTTTGTCGATGAAAGATGAAGGCGTTGCCAAGAGTAAGGAACAAGGAATAAAGAACAAAGAACGCAATAACGAACAAGTTCGCAAGCAATTCAACCAGCACCAACCTAAAAAGGAAAAAGAAGCGGACGGCGATTTGCAGGCTAAATTGGCAAAATTAAAAGGGATGTTTAAATAGCGGCAACACCTATTGGGGAGAAATTGGCTCATTGGTCAATGGTAGATAGTCCATAGTTGATGGCTTGGACACACAACCATGCAAAGCACTGAAAATCAGAACATATAAATTTGTTCCTGAAAATATTATCCTATATTTGATTAAGCGAAAAGTTTCGCAATCAAATTTTAAACTGATGAAAAAAACAGCACTCACCCTATTACTTGCCACCGCAATGTTATACCTATTGCCCGGCTGTAAATCTAATGAGGAAAAGGAAACACCTGCTCCATTATTAGAAATGACCGCTTTCTTCAAGAATGGAGAAAAGAGCTCTTTCCGAATATCGCCCGATGGCAATTACTTTAGCTACCGTGCCGACTACAAGGGAAAAATGAACATTTTTGTACAAAAAGTAGATGACACGACCGCCACTCGGGTTACCAATGATACTTTAAGGAGTATTGGCGGATATTTTTGGAAAGGCAATAGAATTGTATATACCCAAGATGTTGGCGGCGATGAAAATTTTCAACTATTTTCTGTTAAAGCCGACGGTACAGACCTAAAAGCATTAACTCCATTTCCCGGTATAAGAACAGATATTATTGATGCTTTACTTGAAATACCCGGTAGAGAAAAAGAACTAATTGTGGGCATCAATAAAAGAGTTAAGGAGTATTTTGACCCTTATGCCATTAATATCGAAACAGGAGCTTTAACCTTATTATATGATAATAAAGAGAACTACGATGCATGGGTTACGGACAATACAGGAACTATCCGCCTTGCCTCCAAAACCGATGGGGTAAACATTACATGGAATTACCGTAATACCGATAAAGATAGTTTCACTCCATTAATTACTACCTCTTTTAGGGAAAGTTTTTCGCCTGCTTCCTTCGATAAAGACAATAAGAATATTTACGTGATTAGTAATGTTGGCAGAGATAAAAGCACTTTGGTCGAGTATGACCCCGCAGTCAAAAAAGAAGTCAAAGAAATCTTCGGCAATAAAGATTATGACCTATCAAGTATTTTTTACGACAGAAAAAAACAAGTATTAGTAAACGCTACATGGGAGGCCGAAAAAACGGAAGAACATTTTTTTGATAAAGAATGGGAAGATATACAAAAAGGCCTGCAGCAAAAATTTGAAGGCTATTTGGTTAATGTTGTTAGTTATGACGATGCCAGAACCAAAGGCGTTGTATGGATAGGTAGTGATAGGCTCCCAGCAAAATATTATTTGTACGATTTTTCTTCGAAAGAATCTAAAGAAGTTGCCAATCCTATGCCGTGGATTAATGAAAGACAGATGAGCCACATAAAACCCATTGTCTACAAATCGAGAGACGGCATGGATATACACGGTTATCTTACGCTTCCATTAGGAATAGAAGCCAAAAATTTACCCGTAGTTATTAACCCACATGGTGGACCTTGGGCAAGAGATGGCTGGTATTTTAATCCCGAGGTACAGTTTTTAGCTAATAGAGGATACGCCGTTTTACAGATGAATTATAGAGGTAGTACAGGCTATGGTAAAAAGTTTTGGGAAGCATCATTTAAACAATGGGGCAAAACCATGCAAGATGATATTACCGATGGTGTAGAATATCTGAAAAAAGAAGGAATTGCAGACCCTAACCGTATTGCTATCTATGGAGCAAGTTACGGAGGTTACGCTACGCTTGCCGGCGTTACATTTACGCCAGATTTATATGCTGCCGCAGTAGATTATGTTGGGGTAAGCAATATGTTTACTTTCATGAATACCATTCCTCCTTATTGGAAACCGTATTTAAACATGTTTCATGAAATGGTGGGCAACCCTCAAAAAGACAGTTTATTACTTGCAGAAGTCTCACCAGCCCTACATGCAGATAAGATAAAAACTCCATTATTTATTGCCCAAGGCGCTAACGACCCAAGGGTAAATAAAGCCGAAAGCGACCAAATGGTTGCCGCACTAAAAGCGAAAGGTGTAGATGTAGAATATATGGTTAAAAATGATGAAGGACACGGTTTCCATAACCAAAATAACCAATATGATTTTTATGGTGCTATGGAGAAATTTTTAGATAAACATCTGAAGCCGAAAAAATAATAAATGAAACTCTGCCGTCATTTCGACCGCAGCGTAGCGAGTGGAGAAATCTTCAATTTAACTATATGGTCTAGCTAATTTAAAGATTTCTCTGCTTCTCCGCCAACTGACGGATTCGCTCGAAATGACGGCAGTTCATTTTTGAACACTTTTTATAACGATGTTTTTCTCATCCAATCAAACCAATCTTGTACTTCGAAATAATAGCTTAACCGATTAGGCACGTTGATAGAATTGATTTGTTTCCATTCCAACAATTCGTCTTTAAAGACAGGTTTTTCCATTCCCGAAACTTCACATAATTTAGTATAAAATTCCTTTCTTGTTGGATGATGTGGTGATACGCCATGGTAAATTCCTCCAAACTTTTGGATTTCCAGTAAGCGTAAACAAAGTCCAATACAATCTTGCAAAGCAATTAAATTGATGAGAGCTCTACCGTTTGAAATGTCGGTTTTACCTGCAAAAAACTTAGCCAAATTTCTATCTGGCCCTATTAATCCTGCAAAGCGGATGATGGTTGTAACAAATTGGGGATAGGCTTTCCACAAATTTTCGGCATCCAATAATGCTTTGCCCGCATCATTATTTGGCTGTGGTATAGTCTGCTCATCAACTTCAAAATTATCGTCCTTAAAAACGCTCTCAAAAACGCCAGTAGAGCTAATGAAAACTACTTGCTTTACTTGCCCTTGGGCTACTTCCGCAACTCTTTTTAACTTTTCAGCATAATGTTGAGCATCGTTAGTTTTTGCCCTTGGCGGTATACCTACAAAAAGTACATCGGTATGGAAAAAGTCTTTTGGCAAAGCACTTTCTTCATTTAGGTTAATTTGATAAGGATGGATACCTTGTGCCGACAGTTTCTCCAGTCTATCGCTGTTCGTGGTAGAGCCTTTAACAATATAACCTCGTTTCACCAATGCTTCGGCAAATGCCAAACCAAACCAACCGCAGCCCAAAATGCTGATTGTTTTTATCTCCATTTGTTTGCAAAATAACATAATTATAAGACGTGAGAAATCATCAAAGATTTATTCTGTAATTTTAGCTCACAACTAAATAAAGGAATATAGAAATGAAATCGACAATTAAACTCATTTTAGTACTTTTTGTACTCGTTACCTTCGGCGAAAACCTACAAGCACAAGGTTTAAAATTACCTCAACCAAGTACACCACAAACTATTACACAAGATTTTGGGTTGGGCAAAATCACTTTAAGTTATTCTCGTCCAAATGTGAAAGGACGTAAAATTTTTGGTGGGCTAGAGCCTTACGACAAAGTGTGGCGCACAGGAGCAAACTCTGCAACCGTAATTAAATTTACCGATGCCGTTAAAATCGAGGGAAAAGATTTAGCTGCTGGCGAGTATGCTTTATTTACCATTCCCGGAAAAACAGAATGGACAATTATTTTCAACAAAGGTGTTAAAGAATGGGGCGCTTATACTTATAGCGAAGCTAATGATGTATTACGTGTAAAAGTAAAACCAATTGTTTTGAAAGACAAAGTAGAAACTTTCACCATCCAATTTGCAAATGTTTACGATACCTCTGCCCAGTTACAATTGGCTTGGGAAAACACTTTGGTAAATGTAAATTTAACTACATCGGTTGATGAAAGAGTAATGGCTAATATTGCCGAGGCAATGAAAGGAGAAAAGAAACCTTATTTCCAAGCGGCACAATACTATTACAATAATGGCAAGGATTTAAAAACTGCTTTAGAGTGGATGAACGAAGCCGAAAAACAAATGACCAATGCGCCTTGGGTAAAACTCTGGAAAGGTCGTGTGCAATTGAAAATGGGCGACAAAGCTGGTGCTGCAAAAACGGCACAAGAGGGTATTGACATTGCTACCAAAATTAAAAACGATGAGTATATCCGTTTGAATACGGAGTTGTTAGCGGAAACGAAGAAATAACTATGCAGGTCGTATTACGAGCTTTGCGAAGCAATCTTAAAGCGTTTTGTCATTCCGAGGTACGAGGAATCTATTTCTGTACTGCTTTGACTTATAGATTCTTCGCTTCGCTCAGAATGACATGAAGAAAGATTGCTTCGTCGTTCCTCCTCGCAATGACGAATCGCTAACTAGACTTACGAAGTTTTCGAAACTTCGTAAGTCTTATTTTCTTTCACAAACTTCTGAAACAGGTAAGAAAAAACAACCACGCCCAAGCAGCCAATCACATTTAACCATAAATAGGCCACTACATCGGCGAAGCCCAAAATACAAACAATAAGCTCCGCTAAAATGGCCGCATAAAATACAGCTTGGCTTTTCACTTTTTTGAGATAGAAAGCGACTAAAAACACACCTAAAATAGTTCCGTAAATGAACGAGCCTAGAATGTTTACAGCTTCTATTAAATTGCCAATTTTACTCGTATACAAAGCCATGATAATGCAAACTACTCCCCATAAAATAGTAGCCCATCGTGAAGCATTTACATAAGCACCATCATTACCCGTTTTGTTGATTAAACGTTTATAAATATCAACCACAGTAGTAGAAGCTAAAGAATTTAAGGCGCTTGCCGTAGAGCCCATGGAAGCCAGAAAGATAATGGCAATCAACAAACCAATTAACCCTTTGGGTAGATATTCGGTAACAAAGCTTAAAAAGATGTAGTTATTGTCATTGGTAGAGGCATTGGCATCATTCTTTAGCATCAGTGCTTTTAGTTCTTCTCTAATCAGTTTGCCCTCTTCATCATGCTGTTTAACCAACCAACTGTGCCTATCTATTAATACATCTTTATCTTCAACTAATGCTTTATCTAAGTTTTCTACTTCTAGCTTTTTCTTCTCAAAAAGTTGGTCGTATTTTAATTGGATTTGTGCCAACTCTGCTTTGTGTTCGCTATTTTGGAGTTTGTGCAGTTCGTAGCTATTAAAGAATAAAGGTGCTTTATTGTACTGATAAAAAGTGAATACCAAAACGCCAATTAATAGAATTAAAAACTGCATAGGGATTTTTACCAAGCCGTTCATCAGCAATCCCAATCGGCTTTGCCCTACCGATGCGCCTGTTAAATATCTGCCCACTTGGCTTTGGTCTGTACCGAAATAAGACAATTGCAGAAAGAAACCACCAATAATCCCGCTCCATACATTGTAGGGATTAGTCCAACTGAAATTAAAATCGATGGCATTGGTACGTCCCATTTTCCCGGCAATACTGATGGCTTTTTTAAAACCTATGCTTTCCGGTAATAAATGCACCACCATTACTCCCGCAGCAAACAAACCGCAAAAAATAATGGTCATTTGCAAGAGTTGCGTGTAAGAAACCGCTTTTGTGCCTCCAAAAACGGTATAAAAAATAACTAATCCACCCATAAACAAGGTGGTATATGTTACATTGATATTTAAGATGGTGGAAAGGATTATTGCAGGTGCGTAAATGGTAATTCCGGTAGATAAGCCACGCTGTATCAAGAACAGAAAAGCGGTTAACGCTCTTGTTTTAAAATCAAACCGTTGTTCTAAAAACTCGTATGCCGTATAAACTTTTAGTCGGTGGAAAATAGGCACAAAAGTGATACACAAAACTATCATCGCCAATGGCAACCCGAAATAGAATTGCACAAAACTCATCCCCGAAGAATATGCCAAACCTGGTGCCGAAAGAAAGGTAATGGCACTAGCTTGTGTGGCCATCACCGAAAGACAAACGGTGTACCAAGGCATACTTTGGTTGCCTAGCAAATAGGCGTCCATACTTCTTGTCCCACGACTTTTATATACGCCATAGCCTACAATGCCCAACAAGGTCAACAACAAAACCGCCCAATCTATACCACTCATTGGAAATATTTAGTAAAAGCGTAAAACAAAGCGATTAATAACACCAACCAAAACAGCAGTAGATAGTAAAACTGTTTCCAGCTTTTTACAAATGGGGGTAGTTCATTTGGGTTTTCTTTCATGGTTGTAATTTTATATTTTTTGCCTGTCATTCCGACGATAGGAGGAATCTTTTTACAGATTCTTCGCTACGCTCAGAATGACAAAAGCACTAAGGCTTCGCCAACAAATTCGCAAATAAACGATAAGCGCCAGCAACACCCGCCGGCAACTGCCTAAAAAACGACAAAGAAGTGTAAACAAACTTTCCTTTGCCGTAATTGGCAATCAACAACGAGCCATCATTTGGGGCTTCGTTGGTATCATTCATCCTTAAAATGGTTTCATATTTCGAGTCTATATCATCTGCAAAATACAAACCTCGTTCCTGTACCCAACCCTCAAAATCTTTTTCGGTAATTTTATTTGGATAGTTTAAAACGGCGTGATTTGGCTTGGTGAAAGTAACTTTCGCATCTTCTTCGGTTACCCGTTTGTTTACCAATCTAAAAGGATAAGGGCCGAAATTAGTTGACTTTAAACCATTGTTTACGTTATACTGCTCCAATAGTACGCCTCCGTTTTTTACGTAGTCCATCAATTTGGCATGAACGTTTCTAGCTTCCTCATTTACGTTAAAAAACCGCACTCCCGTAATAATTGCATCAAACGCAGATAGGTCAATCAACAAAATTTGCGATGTGGTTAAATGTGTAACTTCATAACCGACCTGCTGTAAAGCATTTGCCACCAAATCGCCTGCGCCATCTAAATAGCCAATGCGTTTCCCTGCAATTTTTAAATCAACAGTTTCTAATTTAGCGGTGGCATTAGGAAACAGTGTGACGTTCGGGATATGGTCGTAGCGAATAGTTCTAAAGCCTTTGTTTTCAGTTTCGCCATTAATATTTACCTGTAAATTAAGTATTGCCGATGTTGAGTTTGCGCTTGGGGTAATAGTAAAAACGGCTAACTGTCCATCGCCTTTTTGGGCAAAATTGAAAGTGATTTTCTCCGGCGTGCTTTTCCATCCGGCAGGTAAAACAGGTACTACTTCTCCTGTTATATTTTTGGTAAAACTCCTTAAATTTACCTCTATCGCCTTTGGTTGATGATTAACGAACAAGTAGGCTTGGTCGCCCAAAGTTGCTGTTACTTTCGGCGCAATTACCAAAGGCTGATATTGTTCGCCTTTAATTGGGTCAGTTGATTTATAGAGGATTGGCAAATTCACTTCTAGTGGCTCATCATCGATAGTAAACTTTACTTTAGCGTTTAAGTCATTCGGGTTTTCGGGATAGCCAATGTCTTCTTGCTTATCGATGATATAATAGCCAATGGGATGCTCTTTTTTAAGATAGTAAGGTTGGGTAATATCTGTTTTTTCCACTTTGATACTATACTTGATTGAAGAAAGACGATTGTCTTGTAAATCCATTGCCCGACCGTTTATTTGGGTATTTACTTTTATAGGAGTTGAAGCCCTGTAAATGGCGTTGATGGTTACAGGAACTGAATCGCCTACGGCAAAACTGGCTTCGGGAACAATCGCTTCTGCCCAAATACCCGCACAAGCCATAATCAATTTGTCTAATAATTGATGATTGAAATTCTGTTCTTTTGCTGCCAATTTTTTTAATTTCAGCAAATCGGGCAGAGAAGCAGCCGGTTGGTTGAGTTTGTATTCTTGTTGTATTTTATTTAATAAACTGATGATTTCCTTATTCGTCACCGAAATATCTATCCCGTCAAATAAGGATATTTTTGCAGGTTCTCCTGCCGTGTGCCTAAAATACTCGAAAGCATCGCCACGTTGCAAAGCAGAACCAAAACCTTGGCTTTTATGATTGGTACGGCTAATGGCGGCAATTTCGCCATAACTTTTGCCCAACAGCGGATTGTAAACCCCTACGTTGATTTTCAATTGGTCGGGGGCGGTAGTGTTGTTGCCACCAAAATTATAAGTGTTCCACAAAATGCGTTTGGCCTGCCATACTGTTACGCCTTTCTTTAACTGTTCGGGAAATTGCTTCGGGTCTGCCGCAGCAAGAAAGGCTTCTCTGGCAATAATGGCTGATGCCGCGTGATGTCCATGTCCCGCTCTAGTATCTTCGGGAAATCGGGTAATGATTACATCTGGTCTAAACTTTCGGATAATCCAAACAGCATCTGCCAATATTTGCTCTTTACTCCAAATCTTAAAGGTTTCTGCTGATGTTTTCGAGAAACCAAAATCGTTAGCCCGGCTGAAAAACTGTTCTGCACCGTCCACTTTTCTTGCGGCTAATAATTCTTGTGTTCTAATCTGTCCTAACAATTCAGCTTGTTCGTTGCCTATGAGATTTTGTCCGCCATCGCCTCTGGTTAACGATAAATAGCCAGTTCTTACTTTGGCTTCTTTAGCTAAATAAGCCAACAATCTGGTATTTTCATCATCGGGATGGGCGGCAATGTAAAGTACACTGCCTTTTACCGAAAGGCTGGCAATGCCCTGAGCTATTTCTGCTGAGTTGAGAGCGTTGATAGCGCTTAGCTGCTGCACTTGTGCTTTTAAAAGACATGGCAATAGCCAGATAGCAAGAAAAAATATCTTAATATTCATTGTGTATTGGTTGTACGACTAAAATAGTTAAATTTTGCTAAAGCCTTTAAAAATGGAACATTGTTTGCGTAACAATTTGCTTAACACACAAAACTTTATCATTATGAAACATTTACTTTTAGCTTGTTTTATTGTTCTCGGTTTAGGTGCGTGCGGCATTAACAGGCAAGCGCAACAGATTAAAGCCTTAGAACAATGCGATTACCGTTTAACCGATGCCACCAATATTACCATTGCCGGGGCCGACGTTAAAAAAATCATCCAAAGCGGAACTACATCTTCAGTAAATTTTCCCGGTGTAGCTTTGGGGCTGTTAAGAAAAGATATTCCGCTTAGGGCAAAGCTGAATTTGGAAATCAGCAATCCTTCTAACGCTTTAGCCGCCATTAACAACTTCGATTATATTGTACTTATTAATAAACAGGAGATTTTTAATGGCTCGGTTGACCAAAGTGTAAGCATTGGTGCTGGTCAAACTACTCAAGTTCCGGTACAGGTAAATGCCAATATTTATCAATTTTTAACAGACAACAAAATGTTGGACGATATTACAGCCTTCATTGGCGGTGCTACCAACGGTTCAGAGAAAAAAGGATTGGTTACCTTAAAAATAAGACCTTCAATTAAAGTTGGTGGCGGCTTGGTAAAATATCCTGGTTATATTACTATTGACAAAGAGGTAAGTAGCAAGATTTTGTTGTAGATTAAAAAAGCACACCTGAACATCCATTCAGTATGTGCTAAATTAACTATTAATTTACCTAAACTTATCAGCAGAACAAGTACTCCACCTGCTGACAATATTTTTATCATTACTATTTCATTATTGGGACTGCCTAATGAGACTGGCCTCTAATAACTACTCTCACAACACATTTGCGTAAAGCAGATGCTATCCGAAACCGAAATCTGTAAAGTCCTTATCTAAAATAAAAATGGGACAGCACAAAAATATCTTTATCTATTAAGGCTTTATGCTATCCCATTAAAGTGATTTCCATTATTTACCTGATTTTTCTTCAGGCATTAAAACAACCCGGATATAATTTTGGTCATTTAAATAGGTATTGATTGCTATTTTAAGTTGTGCTGTGTTCAAGCTCTGAAGATTTCTATCATAGTTGAATATTGCCTTAGGATCGCGTCCTTCCTCATATTGATTATTCAAGTATCTAAGCCAAAAGCCGTTGTCTTCCAAAGCATTTTTCATGCTTACCTTTCTTTCTGCTATAAATTTATCTAAATCTTCTGCAAGGGGTCCATTGGCTTTAATTTTTGCAATTTCTTCCCATACCGCAGCAATTAGCATTTCTACATTAGCAGGTGAACACCCAAAGCCGATTCTAAAAGCATAGCGAGATGTTGGTATACGGGTCGTATTTAAAGAAACACTTGGTGTATAAACCCCGCCCTCTTTCTCTCTCAGTCTTTCCAGCATCCTTAATTCCAGTATATGCCTAATCGCCTGAAGCTGCAGATTATTCTGTTCACTAAACGGATAATCTCCACTTACGACCAACTGTACCGTAGCTTTTTCTTCTGATCCACTATACACAACCTTACTTATTCTGCCTTTTGGTATTTCTATGCCCAAATCCCTTGCATGCTCCTTACGGCCAGTGGCAGGAAGTGAGCCCAGATATAGTTCCAACAAAGGCACTATTTTTTTTGGATCAAAACTCCCTACTATTACAAAAGTAAAGTCAGATGCATCATTAAAACGTTCTTTATAAATTTCAAAGGCCTTATCAAGATCGATCTTTTCTACATCTGCAAGTGTAACGGGTTTTCTGCGGAAATGGTAATTACTCAATACAGCATTCAAAGTATCACTAAACATTTTTTCTGGCGTACTTACCGGGTTAGATAACGATGCCCTGGCCCTTATCATAGAGGCATTAAATGCGGCTGTATCTTTTCTTGGTTGGGTAAAATACAGATAAGTAAGCTGAAGGGCAGTTTGCAAATCTTTTACATTGCTGCGTCCCGACACTCCCTCTATCCGCTCTTGTATAAATGGGTTTACCATCACTTGTTTACCGCTCAGCTTTTGTCTAAGCATTTCGGTGCTAAAATCTCCAACACCCCCTCCAGCAATTACAGAAACGGCATTAATGGCTGTCTGATAGTCGCTGTCTGAATAAATAGATGTACCCCCGGGACTAAAAGCAGTAAAGGAAACCTCGTCATTTTTAAAGGCGGTTGGTTTTAAGATAACCCTTACGCCATTGCCCAATACCAGTTCAGTAACATTCAGTTCCTTAATTTTTGAGGATAAAACTACCTTCCCCTTAACAGGTGGGCGAGCAATTAACGGCATCTTTGCCAATGCCAAAGCGGCTTTCTCTTCATCTACACTAGTCGCAGTAGCTACTGGTATTTCGTATTTTGCAAACCATTCATTTACCTCCTGCTCGGTTGGCAAGTTATTTTTTGTAGTTTCAGCGCCAATAATAAATACATCCCTATTTATATCGGTAATGTATTGTTTAGCCATATTGTTAATATGCCCTAAGCTGATGGCTGGTAAATAGGCTTCAGTAAGCGCTGCTTCCTTGGCTATACCCGGTACTGCAACCCCCTGAAGAAAGTGGCGGGTATATTCCTGGGCAAATTGCGCAGATGTTTTTTTATCACCCTCGGCGGCGGCAGCTTGGGCTGCCGCAAGATATCTGGTTTTAGCAACATCCAGTTCGGCAATGGTAAATCCCTGTGTTTTTATTTTACTGATTTCTGACCATAATGCAGCAAAACCCTTCTCAAGTTCGCCCGGTCTAGCAGATAGTGTTACATTAAAAGCATCGAGGTTGGCTACCGACTGAGCCAGACTGGCGCTTGCGCCCAGATATAGGTTAGCATTCTTTTGAAAAATTGATTGAAAACGGGCTGCCAAAACTTGGTTAAAAAGATTTCTTTTTATATAATCAAGGTAATCTGCCTGTGTAGCCAATTTCTTACGTGGGTGTTTAATCATGATCTGCATTGTCGTTCCCTGAATATCTTTATCTGTAAAAGCCAAAAATTGATTCTTACCGTTTAGCTCAATAGTATACTCTGGTCTCGGCGTTACTTCCTCGGGTGTTTTTAAATCTGAAAAAAGTTGCTGTACCTGCTGCACTACACTTTTAACGTCAATATCTCCTACTACAATAATCGCTTGCAAATCTGGGCGGTACCAATCTTTGTAAAAAGAAAGTAGCGTTTCGGGTTTAAAGTTTTTGATTACCGCTTCGGTACCTATTGGAATGCGCTCAGCATATCTGGAATGGTTAACCATATAGGGAAAAGTCTGTTCCTGTATCCGCTGTTGAACGCCATTTCTAAGCCTTTTTTCTTCCAGCACAACCCCACGTTCTTTATCAATTTCCTTAGGGTCAAGCGTGGCCTCTGCTGCCCAATCCCGAATTACCTGTAAACCATTTTTCAGCATTTCGGGATTGTCAATTGGAATTGGCAACTGATAAACGGTTTCATCAAAGGCCGTATAAGCATTTAAATCGGCTCCAAAACGTACACCTGCCTTTTCCAGAAAATCTACCAAGCTGGCACCGGGAAAATGTTTTGTTCCGTTAAAGCTCATATGCTCCATAAAATGGGCCAGTCCACGCTGTTCATCTGTTTCCAAGATAGAGCCTACTTTATTTACCAGATATAATACAGCTCTTTTCTTTTGTGTACTGTTTTTTTGTACATAATAGGTAAACCCATTGGCAAGCTTACCCTGGGTAACTTCAGGATTAAGTGGTAGTTCTTGAGCTAGTATTTGACTAAAAGCCGGCAAGAATAGACATATTATGACAATTATTTTTTTCACGTAGGATTTCATTTACACTCTGTTTCTTTTTTGATTATTAAAATTTACCAATTATGTTTATGGCAATGAGATGCCAGGAGTAAGACCACCACCAGGAGGAAGACCGGGACCCGTAGGAGGCAAGATAACAGGAGGAGTTACATTATTATTACCTTTTAGAGTGTAAACAATGCTTTTAAAATTTTCAACAATGTTTATACCATCCGCATTTGTAATAGAAAAAGCAATGATGTAGTTGTTGTTACCACTTATTTTAGCCGGTATTACATTAACCGGAAGTATCGCTTCTTGTGAACCAGTCGGTATAATTAGCTGGTTACTTGTCATTTCGTAACTATCAGCAGGCAAAGGAAGATAACTTGTACCGAAAGTCTGATTATATTTAGCAATCAATGCATCATCTCTTGTAAACGTAATTTTAATATCCCTCGGTGCAGCTATTTGAAAGGAATATTTTGCCATTAGGTTTAGTGTTGTTACACCAAACGCACTATCAACTGCCTTAGTGGCAAAAACAGCTCTAGAAGGAAAGTTCGATTTTGGGTTCATCACTAATGGAGTTATACCACGATAATCCAAAATATTGTCATCTGTTTTAAGGCAACTAGCTAGAAAACAAGCTATTGCCATTATTAATAAATTTTTCATTGAGTTTTTCATTGCTTTCATTTTTTAAAGATTAAGAATTAGGGCATCCACCAGATTTTGCCCGTAAACATGTTAATTTCACCTAGCGCCTTTATATTTTCTGCATTGGTAATGATCTCATCTTGCGTATATACCAATCTGATGGGTAGAGTATTTGAAATCCGGGTTTCATCTACAGAAATAGGAACATCTGGGAAGCGTCCGTTTCTTCTGTAATCTGTCCAGGTCTCAATAGCATCAATTCCATTTAAACCCATATACTTCTGATACATGATCAGCTTATACTTGTCTGGTGCTGCAGCCCAGTTTATCTTCGGATTTACAGTACTGCTTGAATTGTTATACCACTGATCAAATACAGCATCAGAAAGCGCAGGACTTGCGCTATTACCGCCAACATTGAGCCATCTGAATGATTCTTTTACCGCAGCTTTATAATATTCTTCCTGATTGCCAGGTAGCCAGCCCCTATAAACTGCTTCGGCCTGCAGAAATGCACTTTCTACACTGGTAATTAGCCATGCATCCATATTGTTTCCTTTAATAATGCCAGATGAAGAAGGGGTAACAACATCGATATTTCTGGAACCTCCAACAGCAGAAATATATTGTCTGTTTTGGTACGGGAAGGAAACTGTATTTATAAACAGCCCAAATCTGCTGCCCCTAAAAGATACCGGAGCGGGCTGTGCAAATGGTTCTGCCGCACCGATGGGTAATGGCAAATCAATGGAAGAATAAATAAAATCAATTCTGGGATCATTGTCAGCTTTTAGCAAGTTTAGTGCATATTCATTGGCATGCGCAAAATCTACACTATTTACACCAGAAAATAAGTCTCCCCTGGCACCACCTCTGGTGTTATGACTGGAGTACAGACCATAATATGGTGATATCTTTATATTAACACCATAACCAGGGTTTACCGCACCGTTAACACCAGAAGGCAAAAATCCAGATCCTTCGTTTTTAATGATCTCTATCTCGCTGGCAATATAGGCCGCTCGATCTGTTAGGTTAGCCTGATGAACCAGTAAGCGCAGCTTTAACGTATTGATAAACTGCAACCATTTTAATTTATCGCCATGAAACATGATGTCTGCCAAAGCGATATTTTCATTCTTGGTTATGTCCGCATTTTTAATCAGTTCGCTGGCCAGTGTAAGCTGTTTCATTAGGTCTTCATAAATTAACTTGCCGTTATCATATTTCGGGCGCAATATTTCAACCTTATAGGCATCAAAATAGGGAACATCATTTACCTTATCTACTGCCCTGCTCCAAACCAATGCACGCATCACTTTAGCAATGCCGGTATAAAAATCCTGCCCCAAAGATGAAGCCTTTTCCTCTAGAAAAGGAATGCCCTGACTTGGAATAGCACTAGAAGCAACATTGGTGTAATTGGTAAAATTTAAGGCCGGAGGTATAGATGGAGCCGCCCAATATCCCATCCACATGGACAGATATTCAAAATCGGGCGCAATAAAGGCCGCATCGTCTAATACAGGCGCCAAAAGCAAATATGGTTTTGCGTTGGTATTAGTCAGTTCACGCGGATTATAGTTAACATCAAGCCAGTCTTTTTTACAGCCACTTTGAGCTACAAGGCAAACAAAAATTGCTGATAAAGCTATATTTTTACATTTTCGTTTCATATACATATAATTTGAACTTTAATGATGGTTTTATGGAATATTTATGCAGTTTGTATTTAATGGAAACATGAACATTTCATATCATTATGAATTAAGTGTTAGAAGGATACGCCCAAAGTAAATCCGTAAAGAATTGTTCCCGGTGCCGTATTGCTATCTGAAGCTCCACCACTAACATTATTGGTTTGTCTTTGTTCGCGTTGGCCAATGGCCTGTACCTGATTGGTTCTTAATCCCGGACCATTACTGGCTACAGGGTCTCCATAAATATTTGAATGCGGATAAAAAGAGAACAAATCGCGGGCATAAATACCTGCAGATATCCTCTTCATATATTTTTTGTTTATCGGCAAATCATATTGCAATGAAATTTCTCTTATTTTCCAGTAGTTTGCACTAGTAATGGTGTGAATTGTTGCATCTGCAAATCTGCCAAAAAGTTCCCTACCAGCATTAGATACAGCTACATTGGTATTTTCAACAAAGTTTCCGGGCGTTTCTTCAATTACCGAATTAGGGAACACAAAAACTTCCCTGTTATTTAACAAGGTAATGGCGCTTGTACCGTTACGGATCAAGCTGGCACTAAATGCATGGTCATTTCCTGCAGAATAATCTGCCTGGGCCGATAAGGTAAATCTCTTATACATAAAATTAAGGGTAACACCGCCCTGGTATACAGGCAATGTTTTCCCCATTATTTTTGGGTTGGCATAATCAACCGTAGGCATTCCGGTAGTTTTATCTACCACAACCCTACCCTTTGGGTCCCTTATAAAATCTAAAACAGGAAACTCAAATGCCGAATAGCCTTCTCTTGCATAAAATGGATTACCGCTAGGATCTCTTGCAATAAAGGTTCCTTCATAAATATCAGAAACTTCCAATACTTTGTTATTATTAATGGAAAAACGTCCGGTTAAAGATATACTGATATCATTTCCAAAGTCGACCAATGGATTAAGATTGAGGTCAAATTCCCATCCTGTATTTCTAAACCTGCCCGCATTATCCAAATCGGGATAACCACTATAGGGTGGTACGCCAACACGCATAATTATTCCATTATTTACCTGTGTATAATAAGCAGCGTCTAACCTGATACGATTGTTGAGGAACCCCATTTCTGTACCGTACTCTTGTGAAAACACCTTTTCTGGCTTAATAAAAGGATTTGGATTGGTAAAAATGGCATAACCAAGAACTGATTTGCCAGTAGTGGAATTGGTGTAGGGATATGGATGTACCAGATTAAGAATGCGTTCGCTTTGCTGAGGCTCAATGTTCATATTGGCTGTACGGGTTGCCGACAACCTTAGCCTAAAATTACTCAGCCAGTTCTGCTCCTTTAAAAATGGGATAATTTCTTTAATCACAAAAGAGGTATTGGCACCAAAATAAAAGTCTTTTCCCCTTGCAACCTTTGCCCGTTTAGAATCCCATTCGTTCCTACCGGTGAGTTCCAAAAACATCATATCCTTATAGCCCAACGAAACATTGCCCAGTACGGAAATACTTCTCGTTTGTTGGGTTACCTCATCCACTCCTTTGCCCAAATCAGAACGTGTAAATATGGTATTGTAAACCGGAATGACCAGAATACCACCCGATTTGATCTGCTTTCCAAAATTATCACGTACGGTACTGCCCAAATTTCCACGGAGCAGGAAATCGCCTGTTTTATGAAGTGCAGAAACCATCAAATCATTATTAACTCCGTAATATGTATTTAACATATCTTCAGTAGCGGGTTCCCTGTCATTCGTCTTACCCGTGCCTACCCTTGCATAATCAGCAAATACAATTGGTGCCGTATTTTTCTTTCTGTTTCGCCCAAAATAGTTCATAGAAAGCTGGTTTTTAACATTTAGCCAAGGCAATAGCTTTACATTTGCGGTAAAACTCCCGGTAAGTGCATTATCTGTAGTTTTTTCTCTTACCAGATCCAGCTGTGCGTAGGGGTTTATACCAGCCCAGTAATTGTTTAGGTTACCCCAATGGGAGTTCTTATAATCTTTATAGCTGAGCAATGGAATAAAGCTTGGCAAACTTAAAACTGCATTGGTTACATCTGCCCCCCTATCATTAGAAGTTCGTGTATAATTTACGTTAAACTGCAGATCAGCTGCTTTTCCTATTTTTTTACTAGAGTTAATTAAAACCGTAGTCTGATTTTGTTTATCGCCAGGCAACAGGCCGGTTTGGTCAACATGGCCTAAACCAAGATAAAGGGAAGAGTTTTGATCGCCCTGCGAAAGGGAAACATTGGTACGGGTAGTTTTGGCTATATCAAAAAAATCATAACGGTCATTTAGGTCAACATAAGGCAACTGCTGATATTCTCCATTCTCGTCCGGAAATCCGATACTAATTATCCTTCCGTCATAAGCGGGTCCCCAGTTACTGGTTGCATTTCCGCCTAAAAGACTTACGGCTTCTCCAACGCCAAAGGTCCGCTGGTCTGTTCTTTGTCTAAAATCCATGCGATTGTATGAAGAGTTTACCCTGGCATTTACAGAAAGCTCGCCCTGCTTTACCTTTTTAGTGGTAATGATAATTACTCCATTAACTCCTTCTGGGCCATACATAGCCGTACCATTGGCACCCTTTAAAATAGTTATATCCTCAACATCAGATGGGTTTAAGTTGTTAATGAATTCAGCTGCCCTTTGTGCCGCATCTATATCAGAGCCAAAAGAAAGTGGTGCACCGTTAAAAACGAAAAGGGGCTGGTTGTTACTGGTTTCGCCAAAAGAGCGGATACCTCTCAATAGTATGCGCATTTGGGGCGACATCTCTGTACTTTGTGCCGTAATGTTAAGGCCAGACACCTTACCCACCAGTCCATTCATTATGCTTCCACTATTTGCTCTGTTAAGCTCTTCTCCGGTTACCTTAGCAACCGAATAACCTAGCTCTTTTTTACTTCGCTCAATACCATAAGCAGTGGTAACCGTTACCTCATCAAGTCCTGCCACGTCAACCTCAAGCCTTATAGGCTCTTTGATTTTATCAGCCTGTATTTCTAAGGTTTTATAACCTATGAACGAGACAGTTATAATAGCTTTTTCGTCTATATTCTCTAAGGTAAATGCACCCTCTCTATTGGTAGTTGCTGTACGGTTTGTTCCTTTTACCCTAACTATAGCACCAACTAAAGGGTTTTGCTTTTCATCCAAAACCTTGCCCTTTATATCAATCGCTAGGAATCTGGCAATGATATTTTCTAAAAAAGAAGAGGATTTGCCCTTGATGAGTACAGTTCCATTGTCTATTTCGAAAGTTAAATTCTGGTTGCTAAAAACAGATTTTAATGCCTGTTCTAAACTGACATCTTTCAATTCAACTGTAACAGGTTTTCCAGATTCTATTAATTTTGCATTTCCCACAAAATTATAGCCGCTTTGGAGGCGGATTTTTTCAAGCACACTATTTAACGACTGCTCTTTTGTGCTTAGTGTGATTTTTTGTGCTCTGCTGGCTGCACTTGCAGAAACAAAGGCTAACAATATTAAAAAACTAGTTATTTTCATAACTAAAAGAAATTTAGGTGGTAACCATAATATATGGCATGCCTGTTTAAAAGCATTTTTTTTCATACTTTTGATAAGTTTGGGTTATGAGTTGATTAGGGTCAATAAAATTTTCCGGATCTGATCCGGAATGGGTAGCTCAAATTACTACACGTCCCGATGGCATTCGGGATGTGTTTTTTGCTTACCCATTTTTGTTAAGTTATAGTAGATATCTGATCATGTTGGTTCGGTTTAGTTAGTTGCTATATTTATTATTTTTTAATTACGGTTACTCTTTTGCCCTCTACTACAAACTCCACATTTCCGGTCTTACTAAAATAATCCAATACAGTAGTAAGGTTGGTAGTACGCGATACTGCGCCCCAGTAGGTAACATCAGACACATTTCCCTTGTAGTTTACCTCTATTCCGTACCACGAAGCTATTCTTCTCATAATGCTAGGCAGGTCTTCGTTCCTAAAAATAAATTTACCGTTGGTCCACGCAATTGCGGCTTCAGTATCAGCATCTCTCACCCTGATCTTTTGACTATCCATTACGGCCTCCTGGTTGGGTTTCAGCAATACTTCTTCAACTTCTCTACCAGATGTTTTCATTAAAATATTGCTAACTTTTACAGACCCTTCTATCAAAGTAGTTTTAACAACTGGTTCATCGGTATATGCATTAATGTTAAAATGAGTACCCAACACTTCTACTTTCTGGGTTTTGGTTTCTACAATAAAAGGATGTGATTTATCTTTAGAAACTTCAAAATATGCTTCTCCCTCCAAGCTTACCTTCCGTAAATTTTGTCCGTTAAATGACGTGGAATAGGTTAGGCTTGAGGCGGCGTTCAACCAAATTTTAGAACCATCGGGAAGGACCAATTTATAGGTTTCGCTTTTATCGGTATATAGTGTATTTATAGTTCCCCGGAGATCTTCTTTATCTCTAACTTTATAAATAAGCTGCCCATTATCATTTGCTGTGATACTTACACCGGCTTCTTTTGCCAACTCGCCACTTAAAGAATCTGTAAGTTTTATTTTTTTTCCATCTGATAAAATCAGGGTAGCAGCAGATTTACCCGGCAAAATGTTATCTGAATTTTTATGCTTATAAAAATTTGTGGAAAAATACAGCCCGAATGCAAACACAAATAATATGGCCACAGCAGCAGATATTTTGTACCAGGGATTAATTATGCGGGATATTGGCTGTTGCCTTTTAACAATATCGTTGTATATCTTCTCAAAACGTGGGTCACGGAGAGCAAGAATTTCAGCTTCTGAAATTTTACTCCAATATGGATCTAGGAACTCTGCCAATAATCTATTAGACCCACTATTATCAAGCGCCAGTTTGAATTCTGCCCATTCTTCTGTTGTAATGGCCTTATTTAAATATTGTTGATGTAAATATATTATCCTGGCTTTGTCCATTATATAATTTTTTAAGAGTGGTCGAATTATCTACCCTCTTTATTATATAGACAAGTGAAAACAGAAAATTAGGTAATGAGAATTAAAATAATTTGAAGAAAATTAATATTATCCCCAAATCAGTTCTTTTACTGATATAGGCCCGCAAAAATTTAATGGCAAGCTTCATGTGGGTTTGTACTGTAGATGAAGATAAATTTAGTTGTTTGGCTATTTGATCATATTTTAGACCCTTTTCCCGATGAAGCATATAAACCATTTTCTGCTGAGGGGGAAGAGCTTCAATTCCCTGTTCGAGAATTTTACGGGTATCTTTTAACAAAATTGCTTCTTGAGTAATATTCTCTAGTTCGTCCCAATCCTCTCCATGTATCCGATTTGTTTTCAGATCAAGTTCGAGCTTAGCTAGTACATTTAACGACTTATTGCGAGTTAACACTCTCAAATACGCCTCAAAATTTGTAATCTTACAAAGTTCTTCGCCCATTAACCATATTTTTAACATCGCTTCTTGCATTATTTCTTCGGCATGTACTTCTGAGTTCAATATTCGCATCGCAAAAAGGAAAACGCGTCTGCTGTATCTTTCGTAGATGACACGAAAAGCCTTTTGGTCTCCTTTTGCTATTTTTGCAAGCAAAGCTTTTTCATCTATAAGAACCGCATTTTTCATGTAAGGCACATCCTTAATTAATAAAGGAAGACAATAATATATAAATAATTTGGATTTATTATGGACATTTAGGGCAAGTTTTACCAGTAACGGCTCATTTGTTTGGCAAAAATATAGTTTTTTAATTTCAAAAGCTTTCTAATTCTTTAAAAAGCAGTATTGTGTTATACAAAACAAGCTGCATAATACTTTTTTTATAGATTCTGAGCAAGGGTTTCTTTTTTAACTATTTTTTTAGTTTTATGCAACATTATGCTAATCTTTGCGTCTTTTGATAAATCAAAATAATGAAGAGAACCCTACCGTTATTATTTTTCTGCTTTTTCTGTTATCTATTTTCTTTCGCTCAAAAAGGCAGTGTTACAGGCACTTTGTTAGATAGTGCAAATAAAAAAACCACACTTAATTTCGCAACCGTTTCGGTATTTAAAGGCACAGATACTGTACTGCATACCTATAAACTTTCTGATGATAAAGGTGTTTTCAAAATCAACAACCTAGAAATTGGCACTAAATACCGCTTGGTTATCAACGCTTGGATGTATAATGTCCATCGCAAAGAAGTAACTTTACAAGCTGCCCAACCAAACCTAAATTTGGGCAATATCTATCTTTCTGAAAAGACAAATACGCTTAACGAAGTTGTCATACAATCTGAACGTCCTCCTATTATCGTAAGAAAAGACACGATAGAATTTAATGCAGAATCTTTTAAGACTTTACCAAGTGCCGTAGTTGAAGATTTATTAAAAAAACTTCCCGGAGTAAGCATCGATAGCGATGGCAATATCACGGTGAACGGAAAATCGGTAAGTAAAATTTTAGTGGATGGTAAAGAGTTCTTTGGCGGCGACCAACAAATTGCCACTAAAAATTTGCCCGCAAATATCATCGATAAGGTACAAGTAACCGACGATGCCGAAGCTAAACGAAGAGATCCGGATATTGTAGCAGGCAATGTTCCCCAAATCATCAACTTAAAACTTAAAAGAGCGATAAAAAGCGGTGCTTTTGGAAAAGTTTATGCCGGTGCCGGCCCAAGGGAATTATTTGAAGCCGGCGGTATCATGAACTTTTTTAGGGATACTACCCAAGTAAGTTTGTTGGGCTATGCCAATAATGTAAATAAAGCTGGCTTTAATATGAGCGACGTAATGCGAATTGGCGGCTTCCAAAGAACCGGCGTAAACTCTGTGATGATGAATAGCGAAGGCAGCTTTGCCCTCAATGGCATTTCTTTTGGCGGAGCAATGTCGGGCGGAGTGCAAAAATCAGCAGGTGGTGGTGCCAATTTTAATACGCTTACCAAAAAGGGGACAAAAATTAACGGCAGGTACTTTTTAGGTTACAGCGACAATTTTTTAGACCAATTTACAGCTATAGAACAAACGTTGGGAAGTGGAAAACTGTTTACCAACTCTAACTCCGTACAAAAAAATCGAAGTTATAGCCATAACATTGGTGCTAAAATAGAGGCTAAACTCGATAGCTTGACCAAATTAACGATAGAACCAAACGTTTCCATCGGTATTACCAATAACAATGGCGATTTAAAAACCAATACCAACAAAGCTAATAACCAATTGGTCAACGACGGAACCAATACATCAAAGGTAAAAGGCAATGATACACAGTATAATTTATCATCAAGTATTTGGAAAGACTTTAAAAAAACGGGGCGTTCGTTAAATGTTACCTTAAATGCATCTAAAAGAGATAATCTAACGGATAATTACAATATCACCCAAACTAATTACTATGACCCAATATCAAGCAGTTTTTTAGATCAGTTGAGGGATAATAACGTAAAGAGCTTTAACCTGAATATCAATGCCAACTATAACGAACCGTTAAGCAAATCGCTAACCTTCAATATCGCTACCAATAGCAACTATATCGATAATGAAAACGCATTGGCCACTTTTTATCATAATCCGAGTAATCAAGCTTATGATATAGCCGTACCCACACTTAGTGAAACCGTAATGCAAAGCGGCTATAAGACCAATAACAGGGCTAGTTTGAGATGGAAGGTAAACAAGAGCCTTAACATTCAGCCCGGTGTGGTTTTCAATACCATCGATTTAAGAAATGAATTTAGCAACAATCCTAATTTTGAGCAGCATTTTACATTTTTTGCTCCCCAGTTAAACATTAGGTACAAAGATTTTAACCTGAATTATACACCATCGTTCAGAGAACCGGATGTAAGATATATACAACCTGTGGCCAATAATACCAATCCTTTGTATGTGCAGAACGGAAATCCAGATTTACGGCCATCTAAAGCTCATCAGATTAATCTGAATGTTTATAAATACGATACCAAAAGAACTCTGAGCTATAATGCGTATATGGGTGGAACCATCCAAAACGATGGTATCATCATGTCAAGAATAGTTACAGACGACGGTGCACAAATTTCTACGCCAATAAACGCCAATGGCATTTGGCAATTCCACGCAAACGGAAATCTATCAAAAGATTTTAAGAACACTAAAAGACAGTTTACCGTTAATACTGGATTTTGGTCTAACTATAACCGTGGTATTGTAATAGTAAACGATATTAGAAGCTATACCAATAATTTCACCATCGGCCCAAGATTAGGAGGTAGAATTAATTTAAACGATAAAATTGAGCTTAGCGAAAGTTATAGCATTGCTTTTAGCAAAAGCACTTATTCTGATAATTTCTTCGACAATATTAACTACCAAACCCATAGTAGCGATAGCGAGCTGATTATCCGTTTCCCTAAAAAAGTAGTTTGGGAAAGCACTTATCGTTTACAGCACAATACCCAAACCGTTGGCAGCATGAACAACAACATCCAAATCTGGAATGCAGCCGTTACCTTTTTATTTATGAAAAATGATAGGCTACAATTGAAATGTGCCATCAACGATATTTTGAATACCAATATCCGCAGGTATCTGTACATCACTGAAAATACCTTGAGAGATGTAAGAACCAACAACCTCGGTAGACATGGACTGTTTACCCTTACTTACAATATCCAAAATTTTGGTGGTAAGGTAGGCGGTAGAGAGACCATGTTTAGATTCTAGCAAGGTTAATAGTTAGTTAAGGCAAAAGGTTGTGGATGCGACCTTTTGTTTTTTCTGTAAAAACCAAAACCCATTAACTAATCTTTTGCACAGCAATAAAATACATTAAACAGCAATTAGGTTATTGTAAACAAGAAAAATCCCCAAATCTTATTACAGATTCGGGGATTTGATTTTTATAATACAAGGTAAAATTTACACTTCTTCTTCGCTAACAAATTTTGCGCTGAAATAATCTCTATTCATACGGGCAATATTTTCTAGCGAAATACCTTTTGGACATTCTGCTTCGCAAGCTCCGGTGTTGGTACAGTTACCAAAACCTTCGTCGTCCATTTGGGCTACCATGCTTTGTACACGGCGGTAACGCTCCGGTTGGCCTTGAGGTAATAAAGCCAATTGCGATATTTTTGCCGAAACAAACAACATAGCAGAAGCATTTTTACAAGTAGCTACACAAGCACCGCAACCAATACAAGCAGCAGCTTCAAAAGCGGTATCAGCCTTTAACTTGGCAACAGGCAGGTTGTTGGCATCTTGGGCATTACCGGTATTTACCGATACAAAACCACCAGCGGCAATAATACGGTCAAAGGCAGAACGGTCAACCGCTAAATCCTTAATTACCGGAAATGCTTTTGCTCTCCAAGGCTCAACAACAATGGTATCGCCATCGTTGAACGAACGCATGTGTAGCTGACAAGTCGTTACCAAGTCTTTTGGTCCGTGCGGCTGTCCGTTGATGAACATCGAACACATCCCACAAATACCTTCTCTACAATCGTGGTCAAAAACAACAGGCTCTTCACCCTTGTTAATTAATTGTTCATTTAGAACATCAAACATCTCTAAGAAAGACATGTCTGGAGAAATGTCGGAAAGCTTATAATCAACCAGTTTACCTGCCGATTTGCTGTTTTTTTGACGCCAAACCTTTAGCGTTAAATTCATGTTTCCTGTACTCATCTTTTTAAGTATTGAGTATTGGTATTGAGTAAGCGTACCGGATATGTCTCAATACGCAGAACGCAATACGCTATACTATTTATAATTCCTTTGTGCTACCTTAATATTTTCGTAGTTCAATTCTTCTTTGTGGAGTTCAAACTGACTTTCGCCTTTGTATTCCCAAGCGGCTACGTATGCGAAGTTTTCATCATCACGTTTTGCTTCGCCTTCCTCAGTTTGGTGCTCTTCCCTAAAGTGGCCACCACAGCTTTCTTCTCTGTTAAGGGCGTCGATACACATCAATTCTCCAAGTTCTAAGAAATCGGCTACACGGGCAGCTTTTTCTAATTCAGGATTAAATTCGTCCCAAGAACCCGGAACTTTAACATCAGCCCAAAACTCTTTACGTAAAGTTTTTATTTCCTCAATAGCTTCGGTTAAACCTTGTCTGTTACGAGCCATGCCACATTTATTCCACATAATTAAGCCTAGCTTTTTATGGAAATGATCAACTGATTTAGTTCCGTTAATGCTTAAGAACTTATCAAGTGTAGCTTTCACGTTATTTTCTGCCTCTACAAATGCAGGATGGTCGGTTGGAATTGGTTTGGTAGCAATCTCTTTAGATAGATAAGCCCCAATAGTGTAAGGCAATACAAAATAGCCATCTGCCAAACCCTGCATCAATGCCGATGCTCCCAAACGGTTAGCGCCGTGGTCGGAGAAGTTCGCCTCACCTGTACAGTACAAACCTGGGATTGTAGTCATTAAGTTATAATCAACCCAAATACCGCCCATGGTGTAGTGTACGGCAGGATAAATACGCATTGGCGTTTCGTAAGGATTTTCTCCGGTAATTTGCGCATACATGTCGAACAAGTTGCCATATTTTTCCTTAATTACCTCACGGCCTAAGCGCATACAGGTTTCCTTATCAGGATGATGATTACCTTGTTTGTTGGCTTCGATACGGCCGTAACGTTCGGTGTTGGCCGTAAAATCCAAATATACCGCCAATTTAGAAGCACCTACGCCATAACCGGCATCGCAACGCTCTTTAGCGGCACGAGAAGCCACATCACGAGGTACCAAGTTACCAAAAGCAGGGTAACGACGCTCTAAGTAATAATCTCTTTCATCCTCTGGAATGTCTTGAGGTTTACGAGGGTCATCCTTTTGTTTAGGCACCCAAATACGTCCGTCGTTACGTAACGACTCTGACATCAAGGTCAGTTTCGATTGGTGGTCGCCAGAAACCGGAATACAAGTAGGGTGAATCTGCGTATAGCAAGGATTACCAAAGAAAGCACCTTTTTTGTGCACTTTCCAAGCGGCGGTAACATTGCTTCCCATTGCATTGGTAGATAAGTAGAATACGTTTCCGTAGCCACCAGTACCTAAAACTACGGCATGACCAAAGTGGCGTTCCAATTCGCCGGTAATTAAGTTACGGGCAATAATACCACGAGCTTTGCCATCAATAATTACCACATCGAGCATTTCATGACGGGTGTACATTTGTACCTTACCCATACCTACCTGACGTTCTAAGGCACTGTATGCGCCTAATAACAATTGTTGTCCAGTTTGTCCGGCAGCGTAGAAAGTACGTTGTACCTGTGTACCGCCAAATGAACGGTTATCTAATAAACCGCCATACTCACGGGCCAATGGTACACCTTGGGCAACCGCTTGGTCTATAATATTGGCACTTACTTCGGCCAAACGGTGTACGTTGGCTTCACGTGCCCTGTAATCGCCACCTTTAATAGTATCATAAAACAAACGATAAACGCTATCGCCATCATTTTGGTAGTTTTTAGCCGCATTGATACCACCTTGAGCAGCAATAGAGTGCGCTCTACGAGGCGAATCCTGAAAGCAAAAACATTTTACTTTGTAGCCCATCTCGGCCAATGTAGCTGCTGCCGATGCACCTGCTAAACCAGAACCTACCACAATTATCTCAATACTTCTTTTGTTGGCAGGGTTAACCAAAGCCACAGAAGAACGATATTTGGTCCACTTTTGGGTTAATTCACCCTCAGGGATATTTGAATTTAATTTCGACATTTACTTAATCTTTTTAATTAAACGTTTCGAGATTAGCTAATCCATCCAAAATGGATAGAAATTGGCATCAGCGCAAAAATCAATGGAACAATAATAGAAAACCAAAAGCCTACCGCTTTTACAACTGGTGTCCATTTCCTGTGGTTCCAGCCCATAGTCTGAAACGCCGATTGGAAACCATGCAATAAGTGATAGCCTAATGAAATTACACCTAGTACATAAATTAGTACTACCCACCATTCAGAAAATACCATTACCATAGATTGAAAAGTATCATGCTCCTGATGTGTGTAAACTGCAACCTTTGTAGGCCACCAAAAATGGTAAAGGTGCAAAATAAGGAACATCAAAATTAATGTACCCAATAAACCCATGCTGCGAGAGTACCATTTGCTGTTGGCAGATGGTTTGTTATAGGCATATTTCTGTGGTCTAGCGGCATTGTTCTGTAATGTCAATAACAGAGATTGAACAATATGAAGGATAATACCCACAAATAATCCAACTTCCATAATGCGGATTACAATGTTATGTCCCATGAAATCAGCAGCAATGTTGTAGGTTTCTCCGCCGTCATTCAAAAAAATCAGCGCATTTATAGATACGTGAATAATAAGGAACGAAATCAGGAAAAGCCCCGTTAGCCCCATTACAAACTTTTTACCTATCGATGATGTAAAAGCTTTACTTAAACTACTCATTAGATTGTTTATTTATAATTCTAGTGTGCAAAAGTATTTAAAATATGAAAACATATTACGCATAAAACTTACAAAAAAACGACAAATCGGCAATTTAGAAACGTTCTAAGTAAATTTGGGTTTTGGTAACGTTTGCGTTAAAAGATTAGAAAATGAAAGTCTACGTTTCATCATTCCCGATAGTCCTGCTGTGTGCTACTATCTTTTTTGTGAACATATCGGGATAAGACTTCGTAAGTTTTTAAAAACTTACGAAGTCTAGTTTAGTGCAACAAAAAAGTATATCCGCTTCCATCAGGTTTATTTAACCAAAAACTGTGCATTAAAGTTCTTGTTCTTTGCGAAGCTCTTTTTCCTTTGCGTTAAAATTCTTTTGGTTCTTCTCTTTTAGGGGTTAACCGCTAAGTTCTTTTAAGTTTTCGCAAGTGCCGCAAAGAAAAAATTATACATCGCTAGCTTTTGATTTTTTATTGCAAAAAGTTAGACTTTAGTTAAAGTATTTGTTAAATACTTTTTCTATGCTCAATATCGCCTGTCGCCCTTTTTTGCCGGGGCATATTTTGTCATAAAAATAAGGGGCGTAAAAGTAAAGTTGTTTTACCCCCTGTTTTGTAATCAGGAATAAACTTATCCCTCCCCCATCATATATCTGGTCTACCTGTCCCGGACATCCCTCGCCTTCAATGCTATCGTCATTTAAAGTCCAAGGGCTTAAATTTTGTAATTCTCTCCAAAAGGCCTTGATTGATTTATCATCAGTATATAAAGCATTAAAAAATTTGTTGATGCCAACACTGTGTAGTTTTACGTATTCGGAGCGAGGGTCTAAAGGCTTGTGGATTTTTGAAAGTGTATCACGTATAGATTTAGGCATTTTTGGCAGCTTTTCAGTGGACTTGTATATGTAACGGGTAATGGTATCCCCCTTTTTACTAATGATTTTAAATTCGAGAGGTGCTGTTATCCAATTACTGGTATATTTAAAGATGATTGTGCTGTCTGCGTGTTGCTGCAAATAGGTATGCATAGAAGTTATTGCATTTGCATTTTGAGCTAAACTTCTAATGCTTGATAGGAAAACAATTAGCGTAATGCTATGGACAACCTTAAACAAATATCTTATTTCCATGAGTTAAAATTACCTGTTTTTGTCGATATTCAAGATAATGATGAAAAATGTTTCTTAAAAGGGGTTTAAGGGGCTTTTATATCATTTACTAAGATTATCAATCTGATTTTAAATAATTTGAATTTAATGCCGAGTTTATTTCCTAAGTAGATTTAGTACAATAGGTATTAGACCAAAACTTCCTTTTCCTATAAAAATTACTTAAATTTATAGCTGAACAAAATTAATATCAATTTTAGCTATATGACCTTAGTTCAGCTTGAATATATTGTAGCGGTAGATACTTATAGAAGTTTTGTAAGTGCGGCAGAAAAGTGCTTTGTAACGCAGCCAACACTAAGTATGCAAATCCAAAAACTAGAAGAATTTCTTAATGTAAAAATTTTCGACCGTAGTAAACAGCCTGTAACGCCAACCGAAATAGGTAGCCAAATTATTGAACAGGCCAGAATTGTACTACAAGAAAGCAGTAAGATTAAAGAGATTATCAGTAACCAGCAGCAAGATGTAACAGGAGAACTGAAAATTGGCATTATCCCAACCATTGCGCCCTATCTTTTGCCCGAAGTAATAGCTTCGATGTTGGAAAAATATCCAGACCTAAAATTGCTCATTTGGGAATATACTACCGAAGACATTGTCCACCATTTAAAAACAGGTGTTATTGATTGCGGTATTTTAGCAACTCCGTTAGTAGATGCAAATATTGCCGAACATCCCTTGTACTACGAAACCTTTGTAGGCTATGTAAGTAAAAACAGCAAGTTATATAAAAAGAAAACAATAGATGCCCAAGACTTTGAAGAAGAAAACATTTGGTTGTTGAACGAAGGGCATTGCATGCGTTCGCAAGTGCTCAATATTTGCAGATCAACCAAAAACAACAGGCTGCAATCCCTAACCTACAATACCGGTAGTGTAGAAACGCTCATTAGAATGGTAGATGTAAACGATGGCACTACCCTATTACCCGAACTTTCGCTCCACGATTTAAACAATAAACAACTAAACAAAGTCCGCTATTTTAAATCACCAGAGCCAGTACGAGAAATCAGTTTAGTAACGCACAAAAACTTTGTAAAAAAGAAAATGCTGAGCGCATTAAAAGAAGAAATTTTGGCACTTATCCCCAAAGGCATGAAAAACCGCAAGAAAAAAGACGTGGTTGGGATATAAGAATATATTTGTAACAATACGCTAACAAATGCAATAGCTTGTAATAAAGCCAACATCTAAATACTCTTATTTAAAAAATCACCCATTTCGGGTGATATTATGAGGAAGAAATAACATTATTTTTCGAAGATGTTAACTAGGCTATTTTCCCTTTTTTTAAGAAGCTTGTTTCTTGTTGTGTTTATTCCCAAGAGTTTACTATGGGCGCAAAACTACAACTTTACAAACTATAACCTAAAAGAAGGGTTGCCACAATCGCAGGTAACTGTTATTTTTCAGGCAAGTAACCGTTTGCTATGGCTAGGCACTAATGGCGGGGTAAGCTGTTTCGACGGAAATACCTTTACCTCATACAGCAAAGCCGATGGGCTGCTGTCCAATAACATCAATTGCATTGCCGAAGACCCGCAACACCGAATAATTATCGGCTCGGACAATGGCATTAACGTCATCGAAAAAGGCGAGGTAAAGAAATTGGCTGCAAGTCGGCGGGTTACCAACCTACAAAAAGCATTAGACGGCACTATTTGGGGAATAAGCGACAGAAAACTGTTCCGCTTGCGAAACAACAAAATGGAATTTCAGCCCCTTGAATATGGCAAGGCAACAACCATCAACGCCGATAGTAAGGGGCGTTTGTACGCTGCCGTTAGAGGTTTCGGTATTTTGGCGCTAAAAGGAGGAAAATGGGGAAAGCACCTCGACTTTCCTGCCCATATTGCTGATAATTATGTGGTAAAACTGCTCTTCGATAAGAAAAATGCACAGCGACTTTACATCATTACCCTACGAAAAGGCATCTTTATATATGAAAAAGGTGTTTTTGCACCGTTTTATAGTAACCCGACAGTTGAGGAGTATTCCGATGCCGATATAGACTCCGACCAAAACATTTGGATAGCCACCATGAAAGGGGCTTATTTGCTATCGCCAGATAAGAATGTGATTGCTTTTAACTCCCAAAATGGACTTACCGATAACAGAATTGGAGCTATTTTTAATGATGCCGAAAACAACATCTGGATATCGAGTTTTACCGATGGTATTTTTAAATACGAAGGCAATGCTTTTATAAAATACGATAAGTACAAGGGGCAACATATCGCTTTTCCGGTTAGCGGTTTAGTGGTAGATAAACACCAAAATCTATGGGTATCTACTTTTAACAATGGTGTTTTTAAGTTCGATGGAGAAAATATCACACAGCCCGAAACATCATTGTTTAACAATAAAAATATTTACCTTTTAGGGGCTGATAACGACCAAAACATTATTGTATCGTTGCAAAATCAAGGTTTGTGGAAACACGACGGCAAAAGATTTAACCAAATACCTTTTACCGAAGGCACAAACATTAGCGCATTTACACAAGATACCGAAGGCGCTTTTTATCTCGGCGAAATGACCTCGGTAACTTATCTGAAAAACTATAACCTCGAAAAAATTAGTGGCTTTAAGGGCTGGGTTTCGTGCCTGTACTCTTATGCAAAAGACAGTGTTTTATTAGGCACATCGTCTGGCGCATATCTCATTAAAAACAAAAAGATACAGCATCAATTTAATATTTCGGCACTTAACAAGGTGTATGTGCTCTGCATCCTAAAACAAGGAAATACCATTCTTTTTGCCACGTTGGGCGATGGTATTATCATTTATAACACCAGCACAAAGAAAACAGCTAAAATTACTACCTTAAATGGGCTTAACTCAAACGATGTATATAGTTTGGTTCTTGATAAAAAAGGCTTTTTGTGGGCCAGCACAGGACGAGGCATCAACAAGCTAAAGCAGAAAGGAAATACAGGTGAATATGAGATTATCATTAACAATTCGCCAATTGTTGAATGCAACCAAAATGCGTTGGTAAATTATGGCGATAATATTATCGTAGGAACAACAAGCGGGGTGATGTTGTGCAATACCAATCAAGTACAGCAAAAAACCAATGCGCCATTTGTATTTCTACAAAAAATCAATGTCTATCATAAAACCAATCAAAAAAAAGACACTTCTCTTTATATCACCGAAAGCGCACAAGTGCCATTAAAATTCAACTTTAACCAAAATCATGTATCTATAAGTTATAAGGGCATTTCGCTAAGCAACCCACAAAATATCAAATATCGATATAAACTAATTGGTCTAGATAACGAATTTAGCAAGCCCATAGCCAGTACGGAAGTCGAATATTCTGTTTTAAAGCCCGGTAGCTACACATTTCAGGTATATGCCGAAGTTAACGGGCAAAAATCGGCCTTACAGCAATTTAGCTTCGTTATTGTGCCGCCATTTTACGATATGTGGTGGTTTAAAATACTTGCCGTAGCCTTGTTCATCTTTTTGTTATGGGCAATTATTTACGGCATCTTTAAAAGGCGGGAGCAGAAAAAGAAACAGATTGAACAAATTAAATTACAAGAACAGGCAAAAATAAGGAAACAGACTGCCGAAGATTTTCATGACGATATAGGCAATAAGCTGACCCGTATAAATGTGCTTTCGGAAATTTTGGACAGGAAGATAGACGGTAACAAAAAAGAGGAAAAAGAACTGGTGCGGTTAATTAAACAAAATGCCGACCTTTTATATACTGGAACTAAAGATATTTTATGGGCATTAGACCCTAAAAGTGATAACCTGTTCGAAATCATGCAACACATTCACAACTTTGGAATTGACCTTTTCCAAGGTACTGGCGTTATGTTTGAAATGGAAGGAATATCGCCCGAACTTAAAAGCAGTTATATATCTATGGAACAAAATAGAAATCTTACATTGATTTTTAAAGAATTACTCAACAACATACTAAAACATGCCAAAGCAACACAGGCTACCATACACATCACCAACAAACAAGATAATGGCGTTGAGGTTTTAATAAAAGATGATGGTATTGGTTTCGACATACAAAGCTCCCAACGCTCTCAACTGGGGCATGGGTTAAAAAATATCGAAAGCCGTTGCCAGCGCATTAATGCTTCGTTCCAGATGACATCTACTCCAGGAAAAGGCACTCAATTCACGCTCTTTTTTAAATCTGTCCGCAATAAAATTATAGCACAAACCGAATAAGTATATGAGGCCGTTAAGAATAATAATAGTTGAAGATGATGAGATATTGAGGAATAGCTATAAGCTACTGTTGGATGAGGTAGATGATTTTTTAATTGTAAATGTTTATGATTCTTACGATGTAGCGAAAAAGCACCTAAAAAACGACAATCCACAGGTAATTTTGCTCGATATAAAAATGCCCGGAACTGATGGGCTACAAGCCCTGCCTGAAATAAAAAAGATGTTGCCCCAAACCAGCGTAATCATTTTAACTGTTTTCGATTCTGCCGAAACCGTTTTTGAAGCCCTAAACATGGGTGCCGATGGCTACCTGACCAAAAACGCTAGTGCCGAAAAGATAATAGAAGCCATTCGCGATGTATGCAATGGAGGTGGCGTAATGAGCATTAATGTAGCAAGAATTGTAATGCACTCGTTCCAAAAGAACCTGGATTCTCCCTTAACCAAAAGAGAAACAGAGATATTAAAACGCATTGCCGCCGGACAAACAAAAATCCAGATTGCTACCGAACTCTTTATAGATCAAAACACCGTTCGAAGCCACGTTAAAAATATTTATATCAAACTAGATGTAAACTCTAAGTCAGAAGCCATTAAAACAGCCAAGAAAAATAGGCTTATCTAAATTCATATAAAAATACCATTAAGAAGTTAAGGCGCATAAAGAACTTAATTAACTTAATGTTTAACTTTTCCTAATAGCGGAGAACAAGTAAAAATCTTTAAATGTGCTAAGATGTCTTAGGTGGTTAAAATTAAGATATGCTAAAACCACCCAAAACGGGTGATACTTCAAGTAATTTCTGCAACTAATTTTATATCACACAAATTAGAAACAGAAATGAACGAGGTTAGAACAGAAAGCCTGTATGTTAAAGTAGTCGATTTAGAACAGGCAGTTACTTTTTTTCGCGACTTCTTAGAACTCGAAGCAGAAAACGAACCATTTTCCGGTACAAGTTGCAAAGTGGTAAAACTAAACGACGAAACTTTCCTTCATTTATCCGACCAGCCCCACCCCGAACAAACAGATGAAATATACCTACATACGAAAGATTGCATAGAACAATACTGCCGATTGAAAGCTAAAGGAATTATTTTTAACCAAGCACCTACCTATATGCCGCAAGGCCTGATGGCCGAATTTACGGACGGCTACGGCAATCGTTACTTTCTGTTAGAACCACGCAAGTACAGCGAATAAATTAAACCAATGAGATACGTTAGGGAATTAAGTAATCGAAATAAAATTGTAAGCGAGCATACCTGTAAATCGTTTTACAAACCTTCAGATAATGGAGCTTATACTATTAAGTTTGTTTTCGAGGGAGTTGAAAGCTGTATCATCAATACAAGAAATATCAGCATATTTCCAGATAGCTTTGTGGTGCTAAATTCAGGAACAGATTATAACAGTGCTATCGATTCAATTACGCCCGTAAATACCCTTTCACTATCTTTTGACACAAATTTTGTAAGGGATTTCAACAATTCTTGCCAGCTTGATGCCGACAGTTTATTGGATGGAAAATCAGAAGATGCACCCTTGTTTATTGAAACGCTTTACCCATTTATTGGAGATATGCGCTATAATATCATGCACTTAAAGGAGCAGATAGAAAAAGGACACGATAACGAAATGCTGATTAACGAATATCTACATCATTGCCTGCTAAATTATTATGGAATTTACCGCAAGGAAGTTGTACAAAAAATCAATCAGCTTAGTTTTATCAAAACCAAAACCAAAGAAGAAATCTTAAAACGCCTAGTACTGGCCAAAGAATATATCAATAGCAATTTTAACCATAATGTTTTGCTAGAAAATATTTCTACCTATTGTTGTCTTTCGGTTAACCACCTGTTAAGAACATTCAAAGAAGCATATGGTATAAGTCCCTATCAATATTTGATGCAATTGCGTATCAACAGGGCAAAGCATCTTTTAAAAACAACCGATTATCCGCTTAGTGAAGTCGTTGGCCTAGTCGGATTCGAAAATACCAGTTCATTCATCAGGCTGTTTAAACACGCCACGCAAATGACCCCATCAAAATTTAGGAAAGAGCAATGTGCTTAACAAAAAAGGTGTTTTGTGCATATTTTTTTAAATAATGCCGCCATACCTTTGAAATAGGTAAAACGGACAAATTTTGTAGAAGGAATTTAGCCGTTAGTTAATAATTAATTAAAAGCAAACACCAGGATTGGCAGTTTGCTTTTTTTGTTTTTTAACCTAGCCATCAAAAATATCACCCCTTTTGACCAAAAAGGTGTTTTTCGCATATTTTCTCGAATCTGCTTCTTATTATTTTGTGTCACAGGCTTTGTGTCGCAAGGCCAAAAAAACTTATTAATTAACTAACTTATTAAAGTATGAGACAAAAATTACTATTGCTAGTGATTACCGTTTTGTCTTATTTTGCCGTACATGCGCAAAATAGAACCATAACGGGCAAAGTATTGGATGCTACCGACGGATTACCGTTGCCGGGAGTATCCATCAGAGCAAAGGGGGCAGCCCAATATGCACAAACTACAAATCAGGGTACATTTTCCATCAGCGTACCAGCCAACGTACAAAGTTTGGTGTTTAGCTTTATCGGCTACACAGAGCAAGAAGTAAAGATTACCGGAAGCAGCCTCAACGTCAAACTGAGTGCATCTACCCAAAATCTTAGCGAAGTGGTTGTGGTTGCCTACGGTCAATCTACAAAAGAAGCAATAACCGGAGCCGTTACATCAATAGGGGCAAAAGATATTGAAAAGCGACCCATTACAAACACACTGTCGGTAATTGAAGGAGCAGCACCCGGTATTCAGGTTAATAATACCTCAGGACAACCGGGTTCAGAACCAACAATTCGTGTACGCGGTTTCTCATCTTTGGAAAACAACGAACCTCTATATGTAATTGATGGTGTTCCATTTGGCGGCAATGTAGCCGATATTAATCCAAATGATATCGAAAGCGTTTCTATATTGAAAGATGCTTCGGCTTCATCATTATATGGAAACAGAGCTTCAAATGGTGTGATTATTATCACTACCAAAAAGGGGATAAAAGGAGCAGGAAGTTTAAATGTTACCTCAAACCAAGGTTATTATAGCCGTGGTATAGCAGAGTACGATAAGCTAAACCCCAAACAATATATGGAAGCGATGTGGCAAGGTTTTAAAAACAATTTATTATCATCAAGCCCTACAACTTATCCTACCGAAGCGGCCGCAGCAGCAAGAGCAACAAGCAATTTGATTAGCGATTATCTAAAATTAAATATTTTTAATAAGCCAAGCACTCAGTTGTTCGATGCAAATGGAAAAATGGTAGCTGATGCAGCAATACTGCCGGGCTATGCCGATGACCTTGACTGGTTTATTTTTGAAAGAAATGGCCGTCGTCAAGACTATAACCTTAATGCCCGTACTGCGACAGATAAAAGCAGTCTGTACTTTTCTACCGGATATTTAAATGAAAAAGGTTATATCAAGAGGTCGGATTATAGCCGTTTTATAGGAAGGATAAATGCCGACTACACACCCAAAAACTGGTTAAAAGTAGGCTTTAACTTGGGAGGCTCTCACCAACAATCAAATTACCTTTCGTCAATTGCCACAACCAGTTCCACATCATTTGCAAACCCCTATTTCTATGCCAGAAATATTGCCCCGATTTATCCTGTGCATTTGCATAATATTACTACGGGAGAATACATTTTGGGCGATGATGGCAATCCAGTTTACGATGATGGTATTTTAACACGTAACCAATATGCAGGTAGACATACTATTTGGGAAAATGAGCTGAACAGGGATTTTGATTTTAGAAATACCATAAATGGGCAGGGCTATATTGATGTGAAGTTTCTGAAAGATTTTACATTTACCGTAAAAGGAGACCTAAATGTAAGAAATAATGAGGAGCAGATTTATAATAATGCCATTATTGGCGACGGTGCAGGAAATAAAGGTCGTGCAACCCGGATAATTTATCGTTATAAAAACTACACAGGCCAAGAACTTTTAAATTGGAACAAATCTTTCGGGTTGCATAATATCGACGTATTGGCAGGCCATGAAAATTATTCATATAACTACAATTATTTAAACGGCTATAAAACCACCGAAACTTTTGCAGGCAAAACAGAGCTAATTAACTTTACCGATATAGTTAGGCTTACCGATTACCAAAATAATTATCGTACCGAAGGTTTCTTTAGCCGTGCAAGATATAATTACGATAATAAGTACTACGTTGATGGTTCTTTTAGAAGAGATGGCAGCTCTAGGTTTTCACGAGATTCAAGATGGGGTAATTTCTGGTCGCTAGGCGGATCTTGGATTATTTCAAAAGAAAACTTTTTCCAACCACTTATAGGTGCAGCAGACAGATTAAAATTAAGGGCATCTTATGGCGAAGTAGGCAACGATGCCGCCGCCGGATATTATGCCTATATGGCTTTGTATGATATGAGGCAGAATGCCAACAAATCTGCCTTAACCATAGGGCAAAATGCTAACGAAGATTTGATATGGGAAACTTCATCTTCTTCAAACGTGGCTTTAGAAGGACGTATTTTTAAAAGAGCAAACTTTGTGGTTGAGTATTTCGATAAACGTTCGCAAAACCTATTGTTCGATGTAAACTTGCCCCTATCGGCAGGTGGTACTTCAACTTCGGTGGCCGAATCGGTAATTACCAAAAACATAGGCTCTATTTCTAATAGGGGGTTAGAGGTAACGGTTGATGTAGACGTGGTTAAAAATAAGAATTGGGGCTGGAACGTAGGCGCTAATGCCACTTTTATGAAGAACAAGATATTGAAACTGCCAGAAGAAAATAGGCAAAACGGTATCATATCTGGGCTTTTTAAACGTATAGAAGGACGGGGTATTTATGACTTTTGGACCTATCAGTTTGTAGGGGTAGATCAAATGACCGGCGATGCTTTATATCTTCCAGATACAGAAAACTATAATGTGAATGGATCAGCACCGGGCAAAACAGCTATACCTGCAGCAAACTTGGTAGAAATAAACGGTAATTATTACACTAATTTTAATACCTATGCTAAAAGAGATTGGAGCGGTAGTGCTATACCTAAAGTATTTGGTAGTTTTTCAACCTCGTTAAGTTATAAAGACCTATCGTTATCAGGCTTGTTTACTTATGCTTTAGGCGGTAAAACATACGACTACTCTTATCAAGATTTAATGAGTATGTCGGGAGCGGTAAGTGCTTTGCACGCCGATTTGGTAAATGCTTGGACAAGCGCTCCTGCCGGAATGACTGCTACCTCTCCCAATCGTATAGATCCTAATGGTACACCTGTTATCGATTTTTCGAGGAGCAATAGGAATAATGGTACTTCGACCAGGTTTTTACAAGACGGTTCATATCTCGTAATTAAAAATATAGCCTTAAGCTATCGTTTGCCAAAAACTTTGCTTAGCAAATTAGATATAAGTTCATTAAACCTCTATATGGGCATAGAGAACTTGGCCACTTTTACAAAACTAAAAGGAATGAACCCTCAACAAGCATTTAATGGCACTAATGACAATACCTATGTTACTCCTAGAACGGTGTCATTTGGAATTAATATTGGCTTATAAATAAAACAAAGATGAAACGATTAAAATATAACCTCATTATACTGAGCATACTGCTTACGGCAATTTCCTGCAAAAAGGAATATCTAGATACAGCTCCTACCGATGCTACAGGTACGGCAACCGTATTTGAAACCACACAAAATGCTGCCTTTGCTATAAATGGCATTGCTAAACTAATGTCTAACCAATATTTGGGCAGCCAAGGCTTTAATGGCGAAGGCACTATTAAAATGTGGTACGGCAATTATCCGGGAAATCATTTTAGCGTAGATCTTTCGGGTTGGGCGCCAATTATAAACAGCGACTATAACGAGAATGTTTCTAGCATATATCTGTACTACCCATGGCATTATTATTATATGCTTATTGGCAACGCTAATGCCATTATTAAAAATATAGACGATGCAACGGGTCCGGAGGCCGAAAAGCAGTTTATAAAAGCACAAGCCCTAAGTTATAGGGCATATAGCTATATGATGCTGGCACAGTTGTACTGTAACCGATGGTCCGATTCAAATAATGGTGCAGGTGCAGGTTTAATTTTGCGCCAAGACGATTCTACCGGAGATATGGCAAGATCAACATTGTTAGAAACATACAATTTGATATATAGTGACCTTAATGAAGCCATTAGCTTATTTACATCTTCTGGCAAAACCAGAGCGGCAAATTATGAAATAGACCTTAACGTAGCCTATGCCATTTATGCAAGAGCGGCACTGAACAGGCAAGATTACCCAACAGCAGAAACAAATGCTGTTAAAGCCAGAACCGGATATGCCCTAATGTCGAACACAGAATACAATGCGGGTTTTTGTAATCCCAACAGCGAGTGGATATGGAGCACATACGGAGCAACAGACGAAACGCTATTTTTCTATTCGTATTTTGCCTATATAGCCTATAACTCTACCGCGGGCGCTGTAAGGTCTACCCCTAAATGTATAAGCAAAGAACTGTATAATTCGATACCTACCACCGACATAAGAAAAAATCTATTTTTAGACCCTACGGGTTATACCTATAATACTAGTACAGGACGGGCAGCTTCGGTAGATGGGACATTGTACAACAGGGCATTTACATTACGCCCCGCACTTAAAAGCGATGCAACTCCTTATGCCTATATGCAATTTAAAGTTTCTGCAAATGATATGCCCGGAGTTGGGCACATGAATAATTTTAGGTCTGCCGAAATGTATCTGATTGAAGCGGAAGCAAAATATTTTCAAAACAAGCCTGCCACCGACATACAGAATTTGTTAATTGACCTCACAAAAACTAGCGGACGTGATCCTTCATACACCTGTACACAAACAGGTGCAGCCTTGTTGGCCGAAATTAAGAAATATCGTGCCATAGAACTATGGGGCGAAGGCTTTGATTGGTTTGACATGAAACGCTGGGGAGATAATATTTCGAGGAAAGCGTATGCTGATGGAGGTAATTTTATTACAGCTTTGGCAAAAACGATTACACCTAGCGAAAAAAATAAATGGACATGGAAATTGCCATTAAAAGAAACAGACTATAATAAATTAGCTAATTAACAGTACACGATAGAAGTGTATATTAAGAGCCTTTTAGATTTAAACCTAAGAGGCTCTTTGTTTTTCATACAATACTGTTACACAGCATTATAAGTGTTTTTTGCATATCCTTTAAAAATATTTAGCCCGAGATTTAAGTATAAAACATACAATAATCATGAAACTAAAATTTCTGGCGATTTTATTACTAGGTATGATAATCGCCACCGCTAGCCCGGCAAATGAGAAACCAACAAGCAGTTATCAAAAAGTTGTGGACGATTTTATGCACAGCTATCTAAACAACGACCATAAAACGCTAAAAACATTGTTAAGTGAAGATGCCGTGTTTTCTTCTAATCGCGATGTAAGGGTGGTAAAGCATAGTGCTACGGCCATTATTAACGAAATGAAGAAAAACCAAAGCGTTCGTCAGCAAGACTGCAACATCAGTGCTAAAATAATTACTGCAACAGACGCACTGGTAATGGCGCAAGTGGATGTTAAATACGAGACTTTTAACAACAGGCAGAAAAACTATTTGGTATTAGAGAAAGATAAAAATGGCGATTGGAAAATTACCAATGTTTACAAATTTTATATAGATAGCAAAGATGCTGCTGAGGAGAAAAATATTCAGGTTTAACTTAAAAAAAGATTTTGTCAATCCCCATTGTAGCTATAGCTGTTAGTTGAGGTTATGCCCTTTCGGTGTATACTTGCTATTTCTACAAATTTATTAGCCGCAGATTTACAGATTTATAACCTGTAAATCTGTGGCTTTGTTGTATTCTATCATTAAAATTGACAAAGATTGAGATTTAACAAGTATAGATTGAATCTATAATAAATCGAAAAATGCAAAAGAAAAAAAATAAACAACCAGAAATATATTGAATCTCAAATAATATAAATCGATTCAAACTAATCGACTTAGAGACAATCAATAGTGGAATGTTATTGTCAATTAGCTTACCCCCCCAAACAACTTTTTATAAATAGAATAACTGTAATTATCTGGTATTGAACTGGCCCTAAACGGTACTTCCAAATCGAAAAGTTCGGCCACCTTGTCCTGAAGTTCAGATAAGAACAAAGGTTTTACTTCTTCTAAATAAGCCTCTGATAAACTCGATTTTCTGGAGCGGAAATGCACTTTGCCATCGGTCATGGTTTTTACCACAAATAAATTGGGCTCTACATTTTGCCTGCCCGATTGCCTTTCGTAAGCATAAGTATAAATTAAAGTTTGTATCAGTGCTTTGTTGATGTGCTTGCCATCGGTGTCAAAAACCTTTTCAATATCGGAGAAAGTAAGTTTGTCGCTGCCGGTTTTATAATCAACAATGCGAGTGATGCCATTTTTTACATCTATCCTGTCTATAAAACCAAAAAGTTTTACCTGTTGCGGTTTCCCATTTAACTGAAATTCCAGTTCGGTGCTTATCTTTTCTTCCAAGCTGATAACGGTAAATGGCGCATCTTCCTCGTCTCTATTTAAAATGATATTTGCGTAAGCTTCCACAATAGCCAAAATTACTTTTTGCATCCCCGAATATTCGAAAGGTCCTTCGTCCTTTTTGTTCATTACATAGTTGAAGGCTTTCATCACCAAATTTTTAACACCCTGCCTTTTCAGCCTAATGATTTCGACGGTGATTTCTTTATTGATTTCCGTTTCATAGAAATATTCCATCACCTTGTGCAAAATTGAACCGATTTGATTGGCCTCGATAACGGCGGTTACTTCTTCCGGCTCTTTAATTTCGGCAATGTAACGAAAGAAAAAATCTATCGGATTGGAAATATACATGGTTAATGCCGAAGGTGATAATATTTTCTCGCCGTTTAGATATTGCTGTAAAATGGCTTGTATTCGGGGGTACTTTTTGTCGATTACAATTGCTTCTTGTGGCTCTGTTGTTACTGGAAGGTTTAAGGTATGATAGGTAAAATCAAAACCGCTTTCGTATTCTAATTGTTTCAAAATTCGGCTTACTTCACCTGTATTATTTTCGTCTGTTAAACTATTATAGACAAAATTGATAGTTTTTGCTCGTTGTAATAGACGATACACCATATAAGAAGAAATAGCATCCAGATTTTCCAATACCGGTAAGCCATAAGCACGGCGAATACTATCAGGAATAAAGCTGTTGCCGATAGATGTTTTTGGGATAATACCTTCGTTAAAACCTAAGAAAGTGATGTTATCGAAATTAAGATTACGGCTCTCTAACAAACCCATCAATTGTACACCTTTTAATGGGTCGCCACTTAAAGGTACGGCCACACTTTGCAACGATTTTTGGATTAATTGAACTACAAAATGATATTCTTCTTCGGCTACAAATTGTTTTAGTGTGTCATTTAATCGGGTAAGTTCTTCAATGGTTTTTACAAACAAATCTGCATCTATTCTTTTGAGCGTTTGTTGGGTGGATAAGCGGGATAACAGATAACGTATCACGCTTAAAAGCTCGGCAACCAAATCGGCAGGATTATCTACTTTGTGATAAAATTTCTCGAAAATTCCACCTTGTTTTTGCAGACGTTTTAAATCGATGTTAACCACATTGTCTTTTAACAGTGCCGTTTGTATGTTTTGCTTCATTTTGGCAGTTAAGCCAGTTAGCGGATGGGTTACAAAGGCTTCCAAAGTTTGGTAGCTAATCTGCTCGTTTTCTTTTAGTTCCAGTTGGGTGGTTAGCCATAAATCTGCCAAGCCGAAAACGGTAGAGCCTGCCAAAGCAAAACCCATAGTAACGTTGAGGTCAACCTTGTCGTCAATGGTTTGCAGTGCAGGAATTAACAGGTTTTCATCGGCCAAAATTACAGCTGTTGTGCTTATTTCTTCTTCCTGTGTTTTTTGAACATCAATAACTTGATTTAAGATTTTGGCCTGCGCACTTTGCCCTTGTACCTTGTAAACATTTACCAAATGTTTTTCGGATTTGAAGAAAATGTTCTCGGTTTCAAAAACATTTTTTAAACCTAATTGACGGAGGTTTTTTCGCAGAAAAAGCCCTGCTTCCTGTAATTCATCTTCCAGATAGTAGCTGTCCGTATCGAAATAAAACAGTGCTTTATCGGCTTCTTGCAATTGTGTAAATACTTTCGCTTCGGCTCTTGTGAGCGCATTAAAGCCTACAAAAATAATCTTCCCTTTATCAAAGGTTTTAATAAAATCGAGCTGCGCTACATCGGTATTTGCCAAATGGCGATAGGCCTGCCCGTTGGTAATGTAGTTTTGCGCTTTTAGTTCTTCGTGGAAACGATGATAGAGCTTCGGCATCCTGTGCCACATTTTAATAAATAGTTCCTGCTGCTTTTTGTGCTTGCCCTCGCTGTACGATTTCCAAAATTGTGCTAAAAATTCGTATTGCTCCTTACTCAAATAATCAAATTCCAGGTTGATTTCTGCAATATCGCCCATATCGCGGTAAAGTTTACCTGCATCAACTAAATCATTATCCAGTTGGGCAAAATCGCTCAGTATTATTTTTGCCAATGGAAAAAATTGGGTGCTTTTCATTGGTGGCAAATTTTCTTCTTGCAATAGTTGGTTGTACACTTTTAACAGGGTGAAAAATTGCAAATAAAAATCTGCGGCCTTTTCTTTTACACTATTAGCAAAAAACTGCTGTATGGTGTATGTTGCAGGGCTAAAGAATGGCTTTTTGATAATATCTGCCAAGTATTTGCGCAAATAGGTAGCGGGGCGGTTATTGTTAAAGACAACAGCGCAATATTGTAGGTCGTCACCAAATTTGACAACTAAATCTTCGGCAACTTGTTTTAAAAATGGCGTCATATTTTAAGATATAGGTATTGAGGTTATTTCAAAATATTCCAAGTTATACAGTTTAATATTCCTCCATTAACAGCTATATCACAAGAATTTATACCACTGATTTTGGTTTTAGGAAATAGCTTTTCAAAAAGCTCGACTACTTTTTCATCTTCTTTAAGCCCAAATAATGGGAGAATGATATTGCCTTTTAACTGTAAATAATTGATATAAATTCCATTAGCATCTATCAGTTTATTGTTTGTGTAAGGATTATAAGGAATTTCGATGATATTTAATTTTGCATTGTTAAGGGCAGAAAGAAATCTCACATAATCTAATCTGTTTTCTTTAGAGAAATCATTCACAATTACCGTTTCGCCGTCTAAAAATCTTACCATTCCGTCTGCGTGACCAATAATATCATCTGGGTGTGTTGGTATAAAAATAATGCTATCTACCTGAAAAATATTTTCGAGTTCTTTAATCAGTTTCTTCGGATTGGTGCTCTTATTTTCGGCAAAAACCTTGTCGCACATTATAACCTTGTTGTGCCACTTTATTACATTTCCCCCGTCTACAATAAGATTTGACTTTCTAATACGTATATTAATATCATTACAGATAGAATTTACATCAGAAATGGTTTTTTGCCATTTTATACTATTCATCAAATAGTCGGGCTCATATACAAACTGAACAAAATCGTCTTTTCCAATCTGAATAGGCATATAATCAACAGCCCAAACATCTTTCGTTTGCTTTAAAAATGCAAAGTCTATATTGTTAGAATTTAGGAGTTTCAAAAATTCTTCACAGAAGTTGGAATATCTTAATGGCAATGTATCTGCCACGTATACAAAATTGGTTTGGTCGTCAATAATCATCACAAAAACTTTGAACCCATTAACTTATTAACCTCCCCTTCGGATAAAAGATATTGCTCTTGTAAATCTTTTGCAATTTGCGTTTTGTTTTTATGCCCTATATTCGGGTAAATGATAAATCTAAATTTACCATTATAATATTTATTATCATCAGAATCTTTTTCTGGTGTTAGCCCTATCCTTTGGGTTTCAACTATATATTTATGTTCTAGCTCTTTTTTTGATGTTTCTATTTGGCTAACCTTCTCCAAGTAAAAATTATTTGGTTTCTCATCAAAAACACCATGTAATTCAGACAATATTTCTGTTTTTACTTTAAGAGGCCCAAAAATAGGTTTCTCAACGGGATATTCTTCGCCTACTTTTACAATTGCTCGGAGAAGAATCCCTCCATAGTTATTCCCGTCTCCAAAAGTAATATCTAAGCCCGAGCCGTGAGAGTACCATTTTCCATTTAGTAATTGATACTTATGTTTGTGCGCATATACATCACGAAAGCAATTCTCGTTATAATAATAAAACTCTATTTCTAATAACTGATAATATGCGTCGTTGACTTTTAATTTATAGTCAAAAAATAACGCTTTAGCAATAGACCTAAAGCTCTCAATAACCGTATTTTCATTAAGAGAATTTATTTTTAGGGACATATTATACTTCTTTTAATTGCTTAGATGTAGCATAAAACAAATAGCCTTTTACGTTGGTAAAACCCATTTGCCCGAGCAGATTTTTATAGCTTAATACCTGCTCAATGTGTTGGTCGGTTTGTTCCAAAGTAAATTTATAATCTACAATGGTTACACCGCCATTACTAATTAAAATCCTATCGGGGCGATGTAGTTTTCCATTGGCATCTATAATGTTTTTCTCTATAATGCTTTCGGTCGATTGCGCTAAAATAGCTTTGAGTTCGGGATGGTTTAGCACTTCTAATATTTCATTTTTCAGTTCCTCTATTTCATCCTGCGAAATGATGCCGTTTAACAACATTTCGGTTAAATAACTGGTTACTTCCTGCTCGTTGCCTGCATTGGCTAAAACTTCGTGCTTTATAGCACCCAAACGACCCGATTGCTCCATATTGAGTACGTGTTGCAAGTGTCTTTCTTGCGATGGTACATATAATGCCGACAAACGGTTGGTAGTTGGGTAAACGGGCAGTTCAAATCCACCATCTCCGTTCGGTTCTTTGGGTAGCAGCACGTCATCTACTAGCTCATATCTATTGCTGGCATCAAAACCCTCTTCGTCTCCTGCGCTTAACTGCGCTACTACTTGTGCTACGGCATCGCCAACGGAAGTAATGTTCGATGGGTCTTTCTTTTCCATTACCGCCAGATACAGGTAATCTTTAGCACGTGTGGTTGCTACGTAGAGCATGTTCAGTGCATCTAAATTGCTATCCAAAAGTTCTTTATAATAGGCTTTTGCTACTGTGGAGTTGCTCAGTTCTTCGGAAAATTTTAACGGAATACCGCCCAGTTCTTTATAAATGGTATCGCCTGCCGAAACCCAAAAAATGGAATTAGGCTTTGTTTTTAAATCCCAATTGCAAAAAGGCACAAACACCGCCCTAAACGCCAAGCCTTTAGATTTATGGATGGTGATGATTTGCACCGCATCGGCTTCGTCTGGCGATGGCAGCGATTTTTGCACGCCTTCTTCATCCCACCAAGTGAGGAAATTAACAATGCCTTTTTCGCCCATGCGGGTAGCGTTGCCAACCAAATCCCTAAATGCCAATAAATAGGGCAGATGCTGTTTAAGGATGTTTATTTGGTAGGCTTCAATTAAATTTTCTACCAATTCTACCAACGGCAATTGCATCCAGTTTTGCCAATTTTCGCAAAGCAACGGAGGTAATACGGCTGTTAAATTGTTAAGTGATTTCCCCGTTAAACCCAAATATGCCGATGGCTCGATTTCTTTTAGGTGCAGGCGATGATACAACGAAATACAATTGGCTTTGTAAAGTGCCGTTTGCGCATCAATGCCAACCAAAACTTTTAGCGTATTAATAATTAGTTGTACGGCGGTATTGCTAGCTATCATTAAGGCTTCTCCCGATAAAACGGGAATATTTTGCTCCATTAAGCGGTTTACACAAAGTGTAGCTTCAAAATTGGAGCGTACCAAAATGGCGATGTCTTTGGCTTGGTAACCTTTTGCTTCTTTTAGTGTTTTTATTTCTTCAATTACATCTTGCAGGGCAATTTCGCGATACACGGTTTCCGAAAAACGGTCTTCCGCTCTCTCTTCGTTGGCATCGGCTTTGCCAAAACGCTTTACCTTTATAGTGCCGCCGGGCTTGGTAAAAGGCGAAGGGTTTTGCTTTGCCTTTTCGTAAACGGAAGTTACCACATCGCTATAACCCTGTTCGTCCCACCAATTTAAAAGCTCATCAGATTTTTCTGCAACATTGGCATTTAATTGGTTTTGTACCACCAACGGCAACGATTGATACAGATAATTATTAAAAGTGATGATATTTTCGGTGCTTCTGTAATTTTCTTCGAGGTTTTCGTTGAGTACGTTTTCTACCCCAATTTCGTGCTTCGCCTGTTGGTGCAGGATATTCCAATCGCCATTGCGCCAACGGTAAATACTCTGTTTAGTATCGCCAACAATTAAATGGTCGATGTGTTGTTGGCTCGGCGATGCAACTGCGTTAGACAGGATGGCCCTGAAACTTTTCCATTGGTTTACCGAAGTGTCCTGAAATTCATCGAACAGGAAGTTACGGTACTTGCTGCCAACTTTTTCCCAGATAAAGGAGGGATTTTCGCCTGCATCATCGGTAATTCCAGTGATGAGTTTTTGCGCATCGCTGATTAACAGGTTGTCATTTTCATTACGATAATCGCTCAATAAAACGGCTACTTCTTGCATCAATCGTAAATAATAGAGGTTTTTATTGAATGCTACGGACAGGCTATAAGTGGCTAAGTTGTCGTCGTAATAAGCCTTGATTGTTTGTAGTTGTGTGTTTAGCTCGTCATAGAATTGCGGAAGTTCAACTCCTTTCTGAAACCATTCGTTAGGCTCATCTATGAGTTTAAAAACGGCATCTAGTTTAGAAAAATCACCATACACTACGTTGTTTAGCTTTAACAATCCGTTGCGTGATTTTCCTTTTAGTTGCTCTACCGTTATCTGATGTTTTTCGAATAATTGCCAAGCTGCGGCAGCCATTTCTTTTAATCGGTCTTGAAAATGATTGATTTGCGTTTTGGTAACGTGGATGTATTGCTTAAAAAGTTCATCCAGATTTTCTAAGCCAAGAGTATTTATAGCAATTTCAAAAACTTCGTAGCTGTCCTTAAAAACCTCGTTGATGAGGTTCATCAGTTCTGCCTTATAGTTCCAGTTTTTATTGTCGCCAATGCGTTCCAATGCCAAGTCGATAATCCATTGCAATAAGGCTTGATTATGGTTAAGGCTTTCATCGAGCTTTTGCACCAGTTCGTCCTTTACCTTATCGTAGTTCATCTCTAAGGTATAGTCGGCATTTAGCCCCAGTTCAAAGGCAAAACCACGAATTACCTTTTGTACAAAACCATCAATGGTGCTTACGGCAAAACGGCTGTAATCGTGTAATATTTTTCGGTAGATTTTATCAGCTTGTTGCCTTAAACTTTCCGCGTTTAGGTCGGGATGGGCTGCTAATACCTGCGTTCTGTAATCCTCGATTTTTTTGGAAGTATTGCCTTCTGCAAAACCCTTTAGCACTTCGAGGATACGGGTTTTCATTTCCTCGGTGGCCTTATTGGTAAAGGTTACCGCCAATATTTCCCTGTATTTGTTTTCGCCGCTAAAAAGCAGGGTTAAGTAATGCGCAGCCAAACTAAAGGTTTTGCCAGAGCCAGCCGAGGCTTGTAATATTTTGAGGGGTTTTACTGCCATGCAGTGAAGTTAACCAAACTCAATTAATCGCTCAACTTTTGTTGAAAAGACTTAGGTTTTTAAACTTCGTTTTAGTTTAATCCTCATCACTTCCCGGTGCAGAGCCAGAACCTGTATATGCCCCTTTGCGGATGATAGGCATTTTAAGGTATTTGTAAAGCTCATCCAAATGTAACAAACTGCCATTGGTTAGGTTGCCCAGAAAAATTACTACAATATCCTTATCTAAATCGCGAACATAAATATGGCGGAAACCATGCCACCAACCTGTGTGATAAACCACTTTGTCCATACCTTTGCCATCGAACATGCGCCAACCGTAACCATAATTAAAATGTCCGTTTACAGGTTTGTTTCGGCCAACGTAGGCAGAGTCTAAAGTAGAATTTTTAAGCAGTCTTTCATTGCGGAGGTATTTGTCGTACAGTACTAAATCGTGTAACGTACTGTAAATCCCTTTGTCGCCAACTGGCCCATCTAAGAAGTTTTGTACCACAGAATATCTAAAGCTGTTACGGTCATGTCCAACTACATCGACAGGAATTTTTTCGTACTCGGCTTTGGAATAAACATGGGTGTTTTTCATGCCTGCCGGCTTAAAAATATGCTCCATCATGTATTGCGAGTAGCGTTGCCCGGTTACTTTCTCGATGATAGCGCCCAAGACCATATAATTGGAATTGTTGTAATGGAAAACCCTATCGGGTTTGGTGTATGGATTTGGCTTTTTCTCTGCAATTACCTGCATCACTTCCTGATTGGTAATGCCCTTTTTCATGTCGCGTTTTTCCTTGCGCCAAATATCGTCGATGAAATAAACGTAATTCATCATTCCGCTGCGGTGAGGAAGCAAAAGCCTTACCGTAATGCCATCATAAGGAAAGTTAGGAAAGAATTTTTTAACGTTATCGTCCAGGCTGAGTTTGCCAGCCTCAACCAGTTGCATAATGGCAGTACCTGTAAAAGTTTTGGTAATAGATGCCAGTTCAAATTCCGAATTTATTTTTAAGCTATCGCGATGCAGATAATCTGCCCAACCTTTGGCTCCTTGATAAAGGATTTTACCTTTTTTGGCTACCAATACATTGCCGTTAAAATTGTATTTTTTATGTAGGTTGTTTACAAAATCGGCAATCCACTTGTCTTCCTTTTTAGGGTCGTAAACTAACAGTAAACTATCTGCTTTATCGTCTTCGGGCTTTCTGATTTTTTTGTTTTCGGCAACTTTCTTTTCTTTTTCTTCCTTACTGGTGCAGGCGTTTAGGGTTAAAAATGATAACGATATGGCGGTTAGTATTATTCTAAGTTTCATTAATGTGTGGTAACGTGTGTTTAAAAGCCCGAAAATTAAGCAATCTTAAAAAGATAACGATAAAAGAGTTTTAAACATTGTTGATAGATAGAAATAGGCATCACAATATGTCCCATAAATAAGAAAATGGAGGCAAGAAAATTCTATAATTCTTGCAAAACCTGTTTAACAGCTTCCCTATTCGGTTTAGAAACAGGAATTTTATCACCATTGTTCATTAGCAAAATTCCTCCATCCTCTTTGAGCCAACTTTTTACATATTTTGGGTTTACCAAATGGCTCTGATGCGTTCTCAAGAAACCATTAGGAGCAAGCAAATCGGCATATTCTTTTAATGGTTTTGTGGCTACTACGCTTTCTTTGGTGTTAAAATAGAAAATGGTATAGGTGTTACTGGCCTCACAACGCATAATTTCGTCGTAATCAATATATTTTATCTCGTTTTGTAACGATAGTGCAAATCTTTTTCTGTTTCTGCCCATTTCTTTGGCCAATTGTTGAGTTTGTCCCAATAAAGACACAAATTCTTCTTCATGTTTTTTAAAGAGCGATATAATGACTTTATATATGGAATACAGAAACCAAACGAGCCATATCGCCAACAAGATATGCGCAACAACAGGGTCTTGTGGCCACTGGAAACCAATTAAAAAAAAGAAGAAAAAGATAAACAATGGCAGAAACACAAAAAGCCATAACAATATTCTAAGTACCCAATTGGGAATAGTAGCCATTTAGTTTAATTTTGATGACAAATATATACGTTTTAATTACCCCATTTACTTTTAGGATTGCTTTAAAAAGTATTTGTCGCCATAAAACCAGTATTTGGAATATGTGAAACAGAATTAACCATCTCCCCCCTAAATTATTCTGATTGTTTATTTTTCTAACCCTTGTGTAACGTTTCCAAATAAATTTCCAATAAGTGGCAAAAAGGTTAAATTTGGGCAAAAATAATTTTTTAATACCATGAGTTTTAGAATAGAACACGATACCATGGGCGAGGTGCAAGTACCTGCCGACAAATATTGGGGAGCGCAGACCGAACGCTCTAGAAACAATTTTAAAATTGGGCCAGAAGCATCGATGCCTAAAGAAATTATCCACGCTTTTGGTTACCTAAAAAAGGCTGCCGCACTAGCAAATAATGAATTAGGTGTACTTTCTAAAGAAAAAACTGACTTAATTGCTAAAGCCTGTGATGAGGTGATTGCTGGAAAACTTGACGACCAATTTCCGTTGGTGATTTGGCAAACAGGCTCGGGAACGCAAAGCAATATGAACGGCAACGAGGTAATTGCCAATCGTGGTCATGTGATTGGTGGTGGTAATTTATTGGATGATAAAAAGGTATTGCATCCGAATGATGATGTAAACAAATCGCAATCGAGCAACGATACCTATCCAACTGCAATGCACATTGCTGCCTATAAACAAGCGGTAGAAGTAACTATTCCGGGCATTGAGAAATTGCGCAATACTTTAGCTACAAAATCTGCGGCTTGGGGCGATATTGTAAAAACTGGTCGTACACACTTTATGGATGCTACTCCGTTGACCTTAAAACAAGAGTTTTCGGGCTACGTACAGCAGTTGGATAACGGTTTAAGAGCTATTAAAAATGCCCTGCAAATGATTGCTGAGCTTGCTCTTGGTGGTACTGCCGTGGGTACGGGACTAAACACGCCAAATGGTTACGATGTATTGGTAGCTAAAAAAATCGCTGAGCTGACTGGCTTACCTTTTGTAACTGCTCCTAATAAGTTTGAAGCATTAGCGGCCCACGATGCAATGGTTGAGCTTTCTGGCGCTTACAAACGTGTGGCGGTTTCGTTAATGAAAATTGCGAACGACATCCGTATGTTAAGTTCTGGCCCTCGTTGTGGTATTGGCGAAATCATTATACCCGACAACGAACCAGGCTCGTCGATTATGCCGGGCAAGGTTAACCCAACCCAGCCAGAGGCATTAACTATGGTTTGCGCTCAGGTAATAGGTAATGATGTTGCAGTAAGTGTTGGGGCTAGTAACGGACATTTTGAACTGAACGTTTTTAAACCTGTAATTGCCGCCAACGTATTGCAAAGTGGTCGTTTAATTGGCGATGCTTGCGTTTCGTTCAACGATAAGTGCGCAGAAGGTATTGAGCCGAACCGTCCGGTAATTAAACAGCACATGGAAAATTCATTGATGTTGGTTACGGCCTTAAATCCGCACATTGGTTACGAAAATGCGGCTAAGATTGCCAAAAAAGCACATAAAGAAAACAAAACTTTAAGAGAAGCCGCTATTGAACTTGGCTTGTTAACCGATGAGCAATTTACTGCTTGGGTTAAGCCAGAGAATATGGTAGGTAGCTTGAAATAAAGGTGTAAGGCATAAGGTTTAAGGTTTTTTAAGATGAATAATAGAAAATGGTTTAAGGCAAAAGTGAAGTTCGCATTCTACACTTTATGCCTTACACCTTATACCTTAAGTCTTTTTTCTTCCTGCTCTCGTTTGCCAAATGTGCAGGGTAAGGGCGAAACCTTTTTGCAAGGTATTTGGAACCAAGATGCTATTGGAAAACAAGCGGAGTTACAAGCCTATACGCAACATCGGTTTAAGTTTACCTGCGATTCATTTTATGTAGATTTTACCACGCATTCCAAAGTAAATTACTACGAGGAAGAATGTTTTAACAACGGGGTTTGGAAAGAACATGCGAAAGGAACTTATCAGGTACGTAACGATACATTGGTTTTGGTTGGTGATTTCACTAAGCCGAATTATAAGCAGAAAGTATCCGGATGTTACCGTAATGGACGTTATTTAAGTAACTTTAAGGTGAAATCATGGAATGCCGAACAATTGGAGCTAGAGAATTTAAGTGACCAAACAGAAATAAAACTGAGTTTAAAAGAAAAAATAACCTGTGTGCCAAAGGCACTTTAGACGTTTTTGTCATTCTGAGCGCAGCGATGAATCTGTTGCATAGTAGTGTAGAATTAGCAGATTCCTCCTACCGTCGGAATGACAGACCTTCTAAAATGCAACGTTTCGCTCGAAATGACGACTAAAACAAAAAAAATGAAAAATTTAAAAAAACTAATCCTTGCGTTTGCCTTTATGTATGCTCCCATTGCCGCCAGTGCTTGGGGCGTGTTGGGCCATCGTATTGTCGGCGAAATTGCTGATAGTTATTTAACGCCTAATGCCCGTAAAGCCATCAAGCAGATTTTAGGTAATGAAACTTTGGCTATGAGTGCCAATTGGGCCGATTTTATCAAGTCAGATACGAATTACAAATATTTGAACTCTTGGCATTACGTAAACTTACCAGAAGGTTTGGATAGAGCAGGTTTAAGTAATTATTTAGATAGTTTTACCGAACCCAATGTGTACAGTAAGACCAATGAGATGATTTCCTTATTGAAAAACCCACAAACTTCGGCCGATAAAAAGCTATTTGCAATGCGCCTATTGGTACACTTAATAGGTGATATGCACCAACCCATGCATACGGCTAGAAAAGAGGATTTGGGCGGCAATAGGGTTTCGGTAATGTGGTTTGGTCAAAGGTCTAACCTGCACCGGGTTTGGGATGAGCAGCTGATTGATTTTCAACAGTTGAGCTATACCGAATATACCAAAGCCATCAATTTTGCTACGCCACAACAATTAACCGAATGGAACAAGACCGGTTTAAAAGATTGCATTTTCGAATCGTACCAAATTTGCAATAAGATTTACGCTACCGGAATTAAAAATGATGATAAATTAAGCTACAATTACAACTTCGATTGGATTGACACCCTTAATCAGCAATTGTTAAAAGGTGGCGTTCGCTTGGCGAAGATTTTAAATGAGATTTATAAGTAAGTCCAAGGTCGGAAGACTGAAGCTCTATGATTTAATGTTTTATCCCTTTGCACTTTATCTTCTGACATCGGTCATCGGAATTCCAACTCAAATAATATGAAAATCCTCATGGTTTGTTTGGGCAATATCTGTCGTTCACCGTTGGCTCATGGCATATTGCAACATTTGGCCAATCAAGAAAATTTAGGTTGGCAGGTGCACAGTGCTGGAACAGGTAATTGGCATGTAGGGAATCCGCCAGATAGAAGAAGTGTTTTAGCGGCCAGAAATTTGGGCTATGATATTGGCACTCAAAGAGCGAGGCATTTTATTACTGATTTTTTCGATGAGTATGACCACATTTTAGTAATGGACAGGAACAACTTAAGGGATGTATTGGCATTGGCGAAAACCGTAGAACATCGCCAAAAAGTACGACTTTTCTTACCCGATGGAGAAGTAACCGACCCTTACTACGACAATGCTTTATTTGAGCCGGTAAGCTTAGAGGTTGAGCAACGTTGCAAAGAATTATTAAAAGAGCTACGCAGTTAGCTCTTTTTTTATTTTAAACCAATATGCTTTTACTATCGTTAGGTGTACGGTTTTGGAGCAAGGCGGTAACCGTATCTAAAGTACAAACGGCAATTTCTGTAAGCGCTTCTTCTGTAAAAAATGCCTGATGCCCTGTTACCAGCACGTTGGGGAAACTCAATAAACGCTGAATATCATCGTCGTTAATCATACTTGTCGATAAATCTTTAAAGAACAGCTTTTCTTCCTGTTCGTAAACATCAATACCCAAACCTTTAATGTGTCCTGCTTTTAATGCTTCAATGACATCTTTGGTGTTAATTAAAGCACCCCGACTGGTATTGATAATAGTTACACCTTTTTTCATCAGGTTTAAGCTCTGTTCATTAATCAAATATTTGTTTTCGTTGGTTAATGGGCAATGGAGCGAGATAATATCGGCATTTTTTACCACATCATTAAAAGATTGGAAAATTACACCATCCTTTTTGAGTTCTTCATTTTCAAAAGGGTCGAAAGCCAACACCTTACAGCCAAAGCCCAACATAATTTTGCAGAACGCAGCACCTATTTTGCCCGTTCCAATTACGCCCACCGTTTTTTGATAGAGATTAAAGCCCATCAATCCGTTTAGCGAAAAGTTTTGCTCTCTTGTGCGGTTATACGCCTTATGCGTTTTTCGGTTAAGTGTTAACAGCATGGCAACAGCATGTTCGGCGACGGCCTGTGGCGAATACGCGGGAACCCGGCAAAGCCTTAGGCCATGTTTTTTAACCGCTTCTATATCTACATTGTTGAAGCCTGCACAGCGCAATGCAATAATTTTTACGCCTTTTTGCGCAAGGGCGGTTATCACAGGTTCGGTAAGTTTATCGTTTACAAAAACACAAACAGCATCATAGGTGTCCTTTTTAATGGCATCTACAATGTGTGGTCCTAAATGCGTTTCCCAAAACTCCAGCTCACAGCCGTAATGCTCATTGCTCTGCTCAAAAAACTGACTGTCGTAGGGTTTTGCAGAAAAAAACAAAATCTTCATACAGCTAAAAGTACAAAAAGCAAGGCAACTGTTACGCGGTTTTTCTGCTTTGTGTAAGATAAATATAATTGAACATGCAATAGGTGGCTATCGCCCCGAAGCTGTGCCACAAAAAATGTGTACCAACATTTAGCCATGCCCATTTATCCGCTATGCGGAAAGTAAGTGCCAAGGCGAAAGCTAAAAGCGCAAATCCAACCCATTTTGCAGCTTTCCAATGAGTGTAGATTAAATAATTAAGTACTGGAAGAAGCACCAACAAGGCCATTGTAGCATAATTGATATTGATAAAAAGCTGGACATTATCTTCCGTAAACCAACTGCGCAAAGAGAACTGAAGGGCTACATATCCTAAAACCATCAATACGGCATAATACCATTTGGTACTTTGCGCCAAAAAGTAAACCCCAGCCGAAACACATAACAACATGATGGGTAACCAATCCATCATAATAAAAACAGACCATTGCCTTAACGAATGGTAAACCGTACCGCCAATACCTCCAATATAAAGTAAGATAAGGCAATAGGTTAAAAATGGATGGCCCTTAAAATCTCCTTTGATTTTCAGTGTCCAATAAATGGCAATGATTAAGAAAAAACAAGAGGTGATTGCATTTAAAGGCTCGGGAAAAAGCTGCGCCATGTTGGTTTCTGTGTAGCGCATTCCGCCATCTGGTGGGAGTTGGTTAATAGGCATGGTATATCTGTTTTTCTTACAACGTGAAGATAATTGTTTTTGTTTTAGCTTAACTTTATGCTTTTATTAAGTAATATATGTAAAATTGTAAAAAAGCCACAGATGCACAGATTTTAAAGATAAGGATTGTTTAAACTTAGACTTTTATTTGTCAGTCTGAGCTTGTCGAAGACTACTTGAAGAATGTTTCGACAACCCCAACATTACACTTAGTGTTTAATCAATAGAAATTTAAACAGTTTCTAAAAATGCTCAAAGAAAAATATCTGTGCATCTGTGGCGAAAAATAAAACAAAACGACAATGCCAACTCCAAAACTTTTTATGACTTTATTGGGCTGCAAACCAAAAGGGCGACATACCGAACAGCACGATATTTTCTTTGCCATCGCTAACGAAATAAAAGAGCTAGTTCCGTCTATCAGCGCTTTTTGGCCAGAAGCAAATGGTAAAATCCATTTAGATGCGTATAGAATTGTTAACCATGTAGATGGTTACAAAGTAGAAGTTATAGAGAAAGAAGAGGGGAAACCAAGTTCTGGACATCGGTTGTTCTTTCTGAATTTGGGAGGTTACCAAAGCAACGTTTTTGAAGAATTGCATTATAAAATGTTAATGGTGGCCGAAAACAAGGCCGAGGCTACCAAGAAAGCTAAAGAAAGTGATTTCTTTAAACAATATTTCAGCCCGCATATAGATGATAAATACGGCGTAGATGTAGATGATGTATTTGATATAGAAGAAGTGCTACCGGAAGATATGAAAGCTAAATATCAATTGGTTTTTGCACCTGCCGATGGATTGGCGGAAGATGAAATAGTAATTGGCTATATGCCGATAAGTAAATTATAAAGCGGGTAACGTCTCCACGTTAGCCCGCTCAAACTATTAAGGAATTAAGAAGTGCTTATTAACCTCGGCTTATACTGCCGCCTATTTGTGTAACCACGCTGCTGGTTGTGAACGAACTTTTCTTAGTACCTCCACTATATGAGCCAGTTAAATAAAGTCCGTTAAAGGTAGTTCCGTTGCTAACGGTACCACCGGTATAAATATTATAGGTTGTGCTTGCTTTTAGTTTAGCACTTGCAAATAATAAGGTGCTGAAAGATTTAGGCGCTAAGAAAGTAAGAGCTTCCGTACCGTCAGCCGATTCGATGTGAACAATGGTGTTAGCCGTTCCACTACCCATTACTAAAGCCCTTACAGTGGTAACACTCGCTGTTGGGCCACTGGTTGCACCAGCAATGCCTACTACCAAACCGCCTGTAATTTTTAAGGTTCTGGCATCACAATCTATGCTTGCTTCGGGCGCTCCTGCACCTGCGGCAACAATAATTCCGCCTGTAATGGTAAACGTTCCGTTGCTATCCATCGCATCATTGTTGGTTGCGTTGGCGTATATCGAGCCTCCATTAATGTAAATTGCCTTTTCTGCGTTTATGCCATCATCATAAGTATTTATAACAATTGTGCCTTTATTTATGGTCAATATATTTTTGCTCTGTATGCCTTCGCCTTTGGTAGATTTGATGTTGATAGTTCCACCATTGATGTTCACATAAGGAAGTATAGTTGCATCCGTACCTTCGTAGTTTGCGTTAATGCCTATCCCAACCGAAGTAATGTCAATATTTCCGTCGTTGATGATGATATGACCCTCTTCGGCCTGTACGCCATCATCGGTAGCCGTCAATTTAAGTGTACCGCCATCCACAATCACCGCATCGTTCGCGTGTATGCCATCAGAAGCTGCACCCGTTATCGTGATATTTCCCGAAACTACTCTTACATAATCATCGCTGGCAATGGCGTGTTTGTAGTTTCCTTTAATAGTCAAATTGCCTGTTCCCGAAAAAATAATCTGTCCTTCACTAAAAATAGTCCCTTTTTGGTCTTCGGTTGATGTGGCGTAAGTACTGCCATCGGTAAGGGTATTTGTAGTATTGGCATTAATTACCATAAAATTTCTCTTGTTCGATTGTATGTTGATAGCAGGGCCATCATTGTTGGTGATGTTTACGCCATTTAAAGTAGTCTTGAATTTCTTGTCGCTATAAATTTTTACCGAACCATTGGTGGTTGTTCCCGATAGTACAAATTCTACTCCGGTTGCGGTAGAGTTGATGGTAATATCACCATTGGTTTCGGTAATGGTTACGCCCGAGCCACTTAATGGATTGGTAATAGTGTTAGTAGTGCCGAAATTAATAGATACCGTACTGTTAAAAGTGGAGTTTTCAATCAAGTCATCGGCATTAGCGCCGATTTCTGTTGAACCTTCGGCCGTGCCAGAGGTAACAGTGCTGTTGTCTATGGTAGAAGTTCCAGAAGTTGTGCCAGTATCTGAATCTGAAGTAGCATCATTTTTCTTAGAACAGGAAATGGTTACGGATAAGATGATTAAAACTCCAATAATTTCTTTTAAGAACCAGTGTTTAAGGATAATAGGCTTTTTCATATTACTTTGTTTTAGTTAAACGCTAAGCCAAACATAACTGCTAATCTATATAGTGTGCAAATAAGTATCGACAAATAGGATATATCACTCGTTAAAGCCTACAATTTGTTAAACAACGTTAAATAAAAATATTGAAAACTGGTATGTGTTGGTAAGTTGTTTTAAGGGAGGCAATAAAGATTATGATTGTTTCTCTCGTTTTTCCCTTACATGCTTGGCTAGTTGATAGCCTTTTTTCTCTTCGGTTTTCTCTGCCTTTTTATTATCAATTACCAACAAGATAATTAAGGAAACAATTGGAATAAGAAAGGAAATAAAGAACCAAAACCAAAAACTTTTGCCGATGCTATGCGCATACACGCCAGCTACCAATTGTGGAACCATCAGAAAAAGTAAAAGCAGGATTTCGGGCATTGAACTATTCTTTAACCGCTGCAACCATTTTTGCGGTAACCAATTGCGTATTTTTATTGCCAAATGAGTTTCTAATGTAATTCATCACATCGGCAATTTCATCATCTTCCAATCCCGACGGCGGCATGGCGTTACTATAATTAATGCCGTTTACTTTAATTGGCCCATGTAGGCCAAACTTAATGGCGTGTATAGATTTTTCAGGATATTTAAGCAGGAAATCGGCCTTTGCTAAAGGTGGAAAGGTTTCCTTTACGCCCTCGCCATTGGCTAAATGGCAGGTAATACAGTTTTCGGTGTAAATAGCCTTGCCCTGAGCAATACTTTTATCCAGTTCGTTTTGCGGATTGGCCCAAAAAACAAGACTATAAATTAAACTGCAACTTAAAATAGCAACAACTTTCATGATGCTTTCGGACTAATCTTCACAATAGACCCTGTGCTTTCTACCACAACGTAAAGGTTGCCGTCAGGCCCTTGTTTGATATCCCTTACCCGACCAATCTTATCAAAAATCACTTCTTTTTTTACCACTTTATTACCCTTTATGGTCAAGTGTTCCAAGTTCATAAATTTTAGGGAGCCAACAATCAAATCCCCGTTCCATTCCTTAAACTTGGCGCTGGTTACAAATGTCATTCCGCAAGGGGCAATAGATGGTTTCCAGTAAATAACGGGCTGTTCTAAACCAGGCGCCTCGGTTTTATCAGAAATGATAGAATTATCATAGCCGATACCATAAGTAATTAAAGGCCAACCATAGTTTTTACCTTTTTCTACAATATTCAATTCATCTCCGCCCTGTGGTCCATGTTCGTGTTCCCAAATTACACCGGTAGTAGGGTGTATCACTAAACCCTGCGGATTGCGATGTCCGTAGCTCCATATTTCTGGCAATGCATTTTTATCGGCAACAAATGGATTGTCCGTAGGAATTTTACCGTCTTCATGTAAACGGACGATTTTGCCCTGTGCTTTACCTAAATTTTGTGCGTTTTGCATTTGTCCACGTTCGCCCAACGAAAGAAATAGATAACCCTTTTTATCGAACACAATTCTGCCACCAAAATGTACATTAGCCTTTACATTTGGCATGGCTTTGTACAGATGTTCTATGTTGGTGAGTTTGTGATTGGCTATATCTAGTTTGGCACGCATCAAAGCTGTATTTGCGCCGTTGTCATCCCCTATTTCTCCCTCTTTTTTGGGCGATGAATAGCTGATGTAAATCCATCCGTTCTCTTTATAATTGGGATGTAACACCACATCAAGCAAGCCGCCTTGTCCCCTGTAATATACTTTAGGTATGCCTTCTATTTCTTGTGGGTCTAAAATTCCGCCCTTAATCAACCTTAATTTTCCACCCCGTTCGGTTACCAAAACATTGCCATCGGGCAAAAATGCCATTGCCCAGGGCATGTTAAGTCCGGTTATAATCGTTTCCGATTTAAGGTCTTTTCCGCCAAAATCGTTTCTAACGCTCTCAACATTTTCATCGTTATTAGAGGTGATATTGCAATGGCTCATTAATACCCCGGTTCCTACAATAATAGCTAACGACAAAAGTAATTTTAAGGGTTGCTTGTTAATTAGTGGATGAAGTTTCATAAAAACAATTTTTCTTAAAGATATTAAAAATTGCATGGAGATGGTGGGATGTAAATAGAGCTTTACAAAAAGAGGCGTATAAAAACGTCATTTCAAGTAAATCCGCCAGTTGGGTGGATTTACTTGAAATGACGGACTAGCAAGTTACTGACCACGTTTACGTTCGTTATCCTTATTAGAAGTTTGATCCGAACGCTGGCCTCCAGCATTAGTAATGCCTGTTTTTTTCTTGTCTACTCTTACATCGTGGTTTGCCCTGTCTGCTATGGTACTGCCATGCACACGGCTATTATTTTTTGGAAGATTGGTATTTTTCATTGTATTTATCATTTAGGTTTAAAAAAATAAATTGATTTATGAGTCTTTTCATTTAGATTTTAAAATGCTCATGTTGGTTTCATGGTTTCTAAGTTTTAGGTGATTTTAATACATATGGTTTAGGAATAACCTCACAACTTGATATTTGGTTTTTAGAAATCAAAATAAAAGCCTCCTGATAGAATTTATCGGGAGGCTTTTGATCTATGTTGAAATCGTTATGCGATTAGAATTTTAAACCTAAACCTACTTGGAATACCTGATTTTTAAATTCTGGGGTAGTGCTGCTGCCATTTTCGTTATTTTTTTGGAAGTCTAAACTATAACGGCCAAAAATTCCCAATTGGTTGCTTAAATCGAAACGGGCACCAATTACACCACCTAACAGGCTCTTTTTAAAGCGGTCAGATTCATCTTCAACAACCTGTTGTTCGGCAGTACCAAAACCATTTTCAAATTTGTTGTTGGTCGAAAGCAAGAATGAAACCTGCGGACCAGCTACCAAATTTAAGCCTTGCGCCAATTTAATGCTAGCTAAAATTGGTACATCGATAAAGTGGGTAGTTTGGGTAAACGTACCAAATATAGACTCTAATTTATAACCTTTGGTAGAGTATAAAAGCTCTGGCGTAAATGCTAAGTTTTCTAATAATTTAATATCTAAAGTAACGCCGGCATTATAACCTACAATATAATCGGTTTTAAAATCGTTGTTGCCATCGTCTTTAATAATATTCGAGAAGTTGGCACCACCTTTAACGCCAAGTCTAATAAAACTATCTGTCGATTGAGCGTTTGCTGTAAGACCTGTAACAAACAGACCTAATGCAAGAATAAATATCTTTTTCATGTCTTTTAATTTTTAAATAATAATAAGCCTTCGAATAAAAATTGGCTTCGGTAGTAACTGTCAAATAAATGTGCCAAATCGAAAAATAGGGATGATGTGAAATTAAGTTCTACATCTTTTTTGAGTAGATAAAAAGCAGATTTTTAGCAGATTATTTTTTTTAAACAAGAGCTTTATAAGCTAATCATTAGCTCTTTTTAGTGTATTGAATTTAATACAATGCTGTTTAAAAATATGGTTATTGTGTATTTTTTACACTGCTTTATAAAAATGTTATTTTAAATAATTGGCAACAACAAATTGTTTCCGCATCTTTAAAGGATTTTCCGCAAGAAGTTGCAACGAGGAAAAGAAACACCCAAAATTTTAACACAAAAATGAACAAGAAATCTATTTATGCATTAGGCTTAATTCTCTTAACGCTATCAATGGCAATTGGAAAAGCGAATGCACAACAACCATCTTATCTGGATTTATTAAAACAACAACCTCATTGGGTAGATTCGGTATTCAATAAATTAAGCGCACGTCAAAAAATTGCACAACTGTTTTTCGTGAGGGCACATACTAATTTAAGTAAAGCCTATCAGGATTCTGTTGGAAAAGTAATCAGGAGAGAGAAATTGGGCGGAGTAGTGTTTTTTCAGGGCGGCCCTGTAAGACAAGCCGTGTTAACTAACAAATATCAACAAAAATCGAGAGTACCTTTGTTAATCGCATCAGATGGAGAGTGGGGTTTGGGTATGCGTTTGGACAGTACCATCTCATATCCATATCAAATGGCTTTAGGGGCAGTACAAAATAAGGAACTGCTTTATAAAATGGGCCTAGAGGTCGCTAAAGACTTTAAGCGTATTGGGATGCAGATGAATTTAGCTCCCGATGTTGATGTGAACAATAATGCTAAAAACCCTGTGATTAATTTCCGTTCATTTGGTGAAAATAAATACAACGTAGCCGAAAAAAGTGCGGCGTATTTAAAAGGGATGCAAGATGGAGGTTTATTGGTAAGCATTAAACATTTTCCCGGTCATGGTGATACTGATGTAGATTCGCATTATGATTTGCCCCAATTGAAATTCAGCAAACAACGTCTAGATACCTTAGAATTATATCCATTTAAGGAGCTAATTAGGCAAGGTGCAGCAGGCGTAATGGTAGCACACATGAATATCCCATCTTTAGACCCAACGCCTAATTTACCATCTACACTATCTCAGCCGATAATTACTGGCTTACTAAAGAACGAACTGGGCTTTAAAGGCCTGATTATTTCTGATGCGATGGATATGAAAGGCGTAACCAAATTCTATAAAGATGGCGAGGCCGAAGTAATGGGGCTAATTGCCGGAAATGATATTCTGGAACTTGCCCATAATACCAAAGAAGCGGTTAAAAAGGTAAGACAGGCTATAAAAGACCAACGTATTAGCATGGAGCGTATTGATGAAAGCGTAAAGAAAGTGCTAACAGCTAAGTATTGGGCAGGTTTAAATTTAAATGTAAAGCCCCATGTTGATGAAAACAACATCATAGAAGAAGTGAACCGTCCAGAAAGCCAAGCCTTGGTGCAACAATTGGCCGATGCCAGCATGACTTTGTTAAAAAGTCGCGAAGGGCTGTATAGCCTTACACCCAAAAAGCGTACGGTAATTATTAATGTAGGAACTCCGCAGGCCACATTGTTCCAAACCGAAATCGCAAGTACATATAAAAACGCTATTGCTTTTAATGTAGATAAGAGTGCCAACGCGGTGACTGTTGCCGATATTATTAAACAAATTAAAGATGATGACCAAATTGTATTGGTTATTGTAGATACCAGAACACGCCCTAACAACAATATTCCTTTTAGTAAAGAGGTAAAAGATATGATTACTACTTTATCTGCCAGAAATGCATTAGTTGCTTTTTTTGCCAACCCTTACAATTTGGCCAATTTGCCGGGCATCGAAATGGCAAGGTCTATTGTAGTGGCTTACCAGAAAGAAGATTTTATGCAGAAAGCTGCTGCTGCGGTATTTGTTAAAAAGCTAATGCCAACCGGTAAATTACCGGTTACTGTAAATGGCTTCTTCAAATATGGAGATGGGTTGTAGAAAACCTTGACAACTTTACTGGCAATCGGGATAGAAAGTTGTCAAAGTTAAGTTTAAATGCGGTGATAAGTTGTAGAAAAAAAACCACTCGGCGGTTTATTGCCGAAGTGGTTATCACTACGCACAAAATAAAGATTTTTATTTTTTAATGCTGAAAAGGTTAAATCCAAGCCTTAGGCCCAAAAAGCTCGAAGAACCATTTTTTGAAAAAGTTTCGTAACGTAAGCCTACATCAAAACCGCCCAATTGTGCGCCAATACCGGGAGCATAAACAACAGCCGAATATGAATAATTAGATACACTTGCACCACTGCCACTGCTATTGGAACTTAAAACGGTATTTGAGGCCATACCCAATTCTACCATACCGTAAAGTTTTTCGGAAAAGAAATATTTACCACCTACTTTTACAGGAACACTTACCATGGCACTAGCCTTTGTGCTGGTTCCTGAAGCAATACCGGCAATGTCTTTGGGTAAAAAGCCTAAACCACCTGCTGATAAGGTTGCACTGATTTTTTCGTTGATATTGTATTGTGCCCTTAAGCTACCACCGGCAACGGCAGAGTAGGCACTTTTCAGTCCTGCACTAATAGGAAGACCACCCTCAAGCCCAAGGCTTAAGGAAAATTTTTTGTCTTGTGCATTTGCAGATATAGCAAATAATGCACTTAACAACAGAGATGTAATAAATGGTTTAATTTTCATGATTTTTTAAATGTTTAAATGTTTGTTGATTTGTATAACTTTTTGATTGACTAAATTTCAACTATCTCAATATGAGATACAATACGTAATATGTAGTATTTTACATACCTGATTCTAGGTATATTAAATCTGTTATTTCTTCACTTTTACCAAAACCAGTTCGCTGTCTTTGGCACTTTTGCCTAACGATTTGCCTTGAAAAATAATTTCGCTATCGGTATCAGCTACCAATGGGAATTCTGCATTTAGGGCAAAATCTTTACCGCCCACTACCTGTACATTGCTTGTGCTGTTGGCGGCGAGGTCTATTTTGGCCAACAGCAGTTCGGCGGCTATCATGTTTTTAATCGATTTGCTTTCGTACAGTCCGTTTTCGTGCAGGGTTTTGTTTAATGAATTGGGGTCGTACACTGCCCAGTACATTGTTTTTTTATCGGCACTAAACAACTGGTCTGATGTGGCAAAGCCATTGGTAGGCATATAGAAATATTTTTCCAGTTTGCCGTTGGCATCCAATATCATAGTTGCCCAACCGTTGCGGTGCAATTTTACCTTGTCTAAGTTGCCCGTAATGTTATCGCCAGTACGCTCTACAAATGCTTCGAACGAAACCACGACTTTGTCGCCTGCATAATGTGCAAATACGTTTTGCTGACCTATAACGGCTTTGGCATTTCCCCTAAACGGAAAAGTACCTTCGGCGCTGGCATGGGCGGCATGCAGGTCGCCTTTGGGGTCTAGCCCTAAGGTGCTTTGCCCTTTATCGAAAGCAGCGGTAAATATTGGCGTGTTTTTTATTTTGTAGGGGCTACCGCTCAAAACGGTGGTTAATGCTTGTGCATCCTTTACACTCGCACCATTTGCGGTGGCTTGGTTGCCTTTTACCACTACTGTTACCAAATTTGGAAATTTATCGGGCGTGTTAAGCTGTAACAGCCCTCCGCTTGCCGAAGCAAGCATTTTGTTTTCGTTTATCGCAAAGCCCGACAAGGCGTATTCTTTGTTGTCTTTACCGGCAGCACCCCAAACCAATACACTGCCGTTGGGGGCGTAGCTTGCATGGCGTGGCAGCCATTGGGTGTAGGGCAGGGTAAAGGTGGCTTTTTGTTTTTCTTCCAGTGTTTTGCCGTCCAATATAAAAATTTCGGCATGGTCGGCAGGTTTTACTTCCATATCTTTTGAGGCGTATTTTTTGGTGGTTTGTGCCACTACGGCATAATCAAAACCACCGTCGGCTTTGGCTATTTGCACCAATGTTAATGCCGATACGTAGGGCAGTTTATATATTTTTGATTTTTTAGGGACGGTTCCGCCTTCGTACCTGTTAATTTTATAAGAGAAAAAATCTGCTCCTCCCTTTAAATTTCTAAACAGGATTACACCTGCTCCGGGTTCTATAAAATTTTGGTTTACCGCCCATTTATCACCTTTTTCGCCTTCTACCTTACTTTCGCTCCCTTTTAATATGCGGGTATCAAGCTGGGCTCTTTTCGAGCCAACAACAAAATTGGGGAAAAATGCCAAATGGGCATCTGTAATTTTTTGTGCAAATAGCGGTGTAGATGGAATGGTGATTCTGGTATCGAGATAATCGTTATGGAACGAGTTGCCCAATACCAAGTTAATGTCCTGAAACGAGTTGGGAAACAAAAAATTGCCGTAAACGGGAGCATATTGTGCCAATGCCCTGTGGCCTGCGTAATCGCCACCGCCAATCTGAAATGCTTTGGTTTCGGCGTTTTTAAATTTCAGGCTGTTATCAAAATGCAGTTCTTGAAAAGTCCATGTAAGGGTTTCTAACTCTTGTGAAGATGAAAGTCTCGTACTGCCATAGCTAAATTGAGCGCCTGTTATTAATCCGCCAAAACCTGCTTTGGCGTTACCAATTTTCAGTACCAAATCGCCATTGGCATCTTTCTGTCCCGAGTACATTTTCCAGTATTCCTTATCGTTTTTAACAATGGCTGATAGGTCTAAATTGGAGGTAGTTACCTCTAGTTGGGCTTTTAAGTTAAGCATGGTTGCCCCTAATAGCACGGTAAATATTATCTTTTTCATTAAGATTAGGTTTTACTGTTCTACGATATTTCCCTCTATGGTGGTGGTTTCGGTTAACGAACTATTGTGAGTGCCATAATAGGCGTTTACCTTGGGTACTGTTACGCTTACTTTGCCGCCGCTAACGGTTACGGTAGCTGTTTTATTGTCATCGCTTTTAGCCACTGCCGCTTTATCGCCATTGGCTTCGGCAGCGTAAACGTAAACCTCATCGGCATTTAAATCGCTATAATTGGGCTTGTACACAATTTTATAGCTGCCGTTTGCAGTTGGTTTGGTTTTAAATATCACTTGCAGGTTGTCAACCGTGGCATCGCCGCTTGGCATAGTGGCAAATGCCATTAAAGCAGTAGCCGGACCCAATGATTGGAACATACTAAAGGTCTGTTTGTAGGTTTTATCGCCCACTTTCCACGATTTGTTAAGCGAGCCACCATCTTCATTATTCTTTTTGTCTTTTTTGCACGAGCTAAAGGTTAGGCCCAGCACGGCCAATACCAATAAAGGATAAAATAGTTTTTTCATGATTTTTGAGTTGTAGTTAATATTGGGATAAATGGTTTGTTATATTTTATATTTTTGCTATTTGGTCTTTCAGACATCCAACTTTTTTAATCGTCCAACGTAACTTCGAAATAGGCCGAGAGTTTAGTGGCCGACCCGGTTGGCAACTGGCTTGGCAAGTTAATATTGTTCATAACCACCGTTGCCTTATTGCCGCTAACGGTAAGGTGCATAGTGCCCTCGCTGCTCGATTTGTAGGTTAGTACACTAATCTGCGCCTTGCCTGCGCTTGCCTGTGGCATTCCATTTAAGGGTTCTAAAGTGTATTTTCCGGTAGTGGGCTTGGCATTCATCATAATGGTCATTACCATACTACCGCTTTGGTACATTACCAACCTATAGCCGCCCAATAACGATACACCGCTACCTGTTACCTGATACAATGTTTCGCCCAGTTTAAAGGTATGTAGCGGTACGATAGGTTTGTCGTCTTCGGTTTTAGGATCTTCCTTTTTCTGTTCTTGTTCATCGTCCTTTGCAGAATCGTCTTTTTTGCAGGAGGTGAATGCTATGCCAACGACCATTAGCGTAAGCAACATTAAGTGTAGTTTTTTCTTCATTTCCTTTTTTGTTTTAGATTTGTTACAAAGTTGTATATGGTTGTGTTTAAATGAAATAGTACAGATGTACTATGAGATAGGCCACATAATATTTAATATTTTAGCATCCATAATATGCAAACAAAAACTACACAGCTTGTTCTTTTGCTGATGCTTATGGCATGGCAAGCAGTAGTTTTTGCCCAACCACAACAGGATACCGCTTTTAGCAGCACACTAAACCAGGCAAGAGAATTGTATAAGGCAAGACAGTTTGCCCCTTCTATGCAAAAATATCTAAAGGCATTGCAGCTTGCCGAAGCTAAAGGTGATTATGTGATGGCTGCCCATGCGGCACTAAATGCAGGCAATTGCAGGTACTATATTAACCAGAGCAACAGGCCAGCTATTATTCAATGGTGGTATAGGGCATTAAATACAGCTACCAAACACGGGGTAGATTCGGTAATGGCCAAGGCGGCTAACAATATCGCTATGCTCTACACCGAGGTAAACAAGGTAGATTCGGCCGAAAAATATTCGCAGATAGCCACCAACCATTTTATGCGTATAAAAGATTATGGAAAGGTGTCTATTGCCCATAGTTTCGCGGCTATGCGTAGTATAAAACTTAAACAGTTTACCAAGGCCGATTCGTTGTTAACTAAGGCCGAATATTATGCCGTATTGGGCAAAGACACTAGCCATATGGGCTATGCAGCTCTTAACCGTGCCGATTGGTATGCCCATAAAAACAATTATAAACAGGCAATACGCTACATAGACACCGCCGAAAAACATTACAGAACGGCAATAGATTGGGATGGTTTAAGGTATGCATACAGCAAAAAGATAACATATTTAGCCAAACTTGGCGATACCGCAACGGCTCGGTATGCCTTGTTGTGGTATAAAATGACCGACTCGATGTTGCGTGTGGAAAATGCCGCCAAAACCGCCGAATACGAAACCCTTTACAAAACCGAGAAAAAAGAAAAAGAAAACCAATTGTTACAGCAACAAAATCAACTTAAGCAATTGAAATTAGAAGCCCGCACCCGAAATCTGTTTGTAGTGATAGTGTTTTTTCTGTTGTTTGTGGCAGTGGTGTTATGGTGGCTCAACCGAAACAACCTTAAAAAGAAACAGCGAGAACTGGAACTGTTGAAAGAAATGCAGAGTGAAAAAGAGCGTATAGCCCGTGATTTGCACGATAACGTAGGCGGTCAACTATCATACATCATCTACTCGTTGGATGGTATTAACCACGAAAGTGAAGAAACCCGCACCGAGGTAACCGAGAGCATCAACCAGTCGGTGCGCAGTGTAATAGGCAGCCTGCGTGAAACCATTTGGGCCATCAGCGATGCCAACATTAAAATCCCCGATTTTTCGGACAAATTGAAAGTGTTTGCCAAATCGCTCTTTAAGCATACACCAACTAAAGTGGTTTTTAACGAACAGTTGGAAAAGGAGCGGGAACTCAATGCCCTTTTGGGACTTAACCTGTACCGCATTTGCCAAGAGATTTTGAACAACGCTTTTAAGCATGCCAAAGCCGGTGAAATCATCATTGAAATTAAAAGCGATGAAAAAGGCTTTGAACTATCCATTTCAGATAATGGCACAGGTTTCAATCTCAACAAACAGGAAAACAAGGTGGGCTATGGCCTTTCCAATATAAAGAAGCGGGCAGAAGAATTTGGCATTGCGATTACACTGAATACCCAACAAGGTAAGGGAACTGACTATTTGTTAGTAGTATAAATGTACTATATACGAGTTATTGGTGATTTGCTAACTTTAAAAAACATGATATACATAGCCATAGTTGATGATAAGAGCATGATACGCCAAACGTTGAGCGAAAAACTTGGGCGCATTCCCAACTTTCAGGTATTATTTACGGCTAAAAATGGTATAGACTTTTTAGAACAGATGCGTTTGGCCAGAAATGCCATTGAACCAGATGTTGTGCTCATGGATATTGATATGCCTAATATGAACGGTATCGATGCCGTTTGGGAGGGGAAAAACCGATTTCCCAAATCTCAATATTTAATGCTCACTATTTTTGATGAAGATGAAAAAATTTTCAATGCTATAAAGGCAGGCGCACAAGGCTATTTATTAAAAGATGAGCCTATTGAAAAGATAAAAGAAGCTATTATTAATTTGGTGATGCACGATGGAGCACCTATGTCGCCAAGCATTGCCCGGCGCTCGCTTAACCTGCTCATGAATGCCGAACTCAAATTAGAGCCAGCTCAAAAAAAAGCTATCGACTATAAACTATCAGAACGTGAACACGAAGTTTTATTGTTGCTGATAGAAGGACTGGAATATAAGGAAATAGGTCAACAGCTAAACGTTAGCCCCAATACCGTTCGAAACCATATTAGTGCCATCTACAAAAAACTACATGTAACTTCAAAAGCACAAGCTATTAAAGTGTTTATGGGCGAAAAGCGTTAAATTTAATTCGCCAAGGCTGGGTTTACCGCCTTATAAGTCCAGTTCTTTAAAAAATCCGTAATCAGTTTTACGCTATGCCCTTTCCCCTCTTCTAAATATGCCGAGTTTTGGATATGGATTACTTCTCCATTACCGTCTAAAATTAAAAAAACAGGAAAGCCAAAACGCCCCGGATTTTTCAGTTTTTGCAAAACCGACTCGTTTTTGTTTTCCGGACTGTAATTAACCAAAACCGTTTCGAAATTGGTATTTAAATAGTTTTTTAAATCGGGGGTTTCTTCAACCAAATTATGAAAACGGATGCACCAGATGCACCAATTGCCGCCAACTTGTACAAACACGTGTTTGTTTTCCTTTTTGGCTTTGGCTACAGCCGCGTCCAAATCGGCTTGTGCGTTTGCGGTAGGGTTGTAGATTTTCACACCTTCGGTCGGAGCTTGAGCAAAACTTGCCAATCCAATGCCCAAAGCAATAAAAAGAAACAATAATTTCTTCATCATTTTTTAAATTAGATAAATAATAAGCGGAACAAATATAGGAAAGATTAACATAGTCTACTGGTTTTATAGGGTAAATTTTTGTGATGCAGATTTCCTTACCTTTGCTGTTAAATGAGCTTGTTTTTAGATATACACACCCATAAAACCAAACAAGAACAAGGTATGGTTGCTATCCAAAGTCTTTCGTTGACCGAAAGTACCTTTTTGGCCATGCCCAAAACCAAACCTATTTCTATTGGTATTCATCCCTGGTATGGAAGATTGGAAGAACTGCCAAAAAACATGAAATATCTGAATGTTTTAGCACGACAGACCAATGTAAAAATGATTGGCGAATGTGGCTTAGATAAACTAAAAGGCGAAGCAATAGATAAGCAGCTGCAAGTATTGGAAGCCCAAATTACTTTGGCTGAGCAACTACAAAAACCTGTTGTACTACATTGTATAAGAGCCTTTGATGAGCTTATTGCATTGAAAAAACGGTTGCAACCTAAAGTGCCCATGATTATACATGGCTTTAACAAAAAGTATGAAATGGCACAACAGTTAATTAACCAAGGCTTTTATTTATCGTTTGGTGCAGCAGTTTTAAAATCTGAAGAAGTAGCTACGGCTCTAGAAAAAATGAACCAATCCTTCTTTTTAGAAACTGATGATGCAAAAGTTGATATTACCGAAATATACCACAAAGCCGCAGAAATAAAGAAAATCTCATTGGATGAACTGAAAGATATTATTTTTGCCAATTGGAAAGCGCTGGGGTTATTGTAGGCTTTTATCAGCAAAGGTTAACGATTTTTTACTCCACCGTAACCGATTTTGCTAAATTTCTAGGTTGGTCTACATTACAACCACGCATTACAGCAATATGGTAAGATAGCAACTGCAATGGAATGGTAGCCAACAAAGGTAAGAACGCCTCGCTGGCATCAGGAATTTCAATACAGTAATCGGCCATTTTCTTTACCTCTACATCGCCTTCTGTAACAATGGCTATTACCTTTCCTTTTCTGGCTTTTACCTCTTGTATATTACTAATTACCTTTTCATACGACGAGTTTTTGGTGGCAATAAATACCACAGGCATTTCTTCGTCAATCAAAGCGATAGGGCCATGTTTCATTTCTGCGGCCGGATAACCTTCGGCGTGGATGTAAGAAATCTCTTTCAGTTTAAGCGCACCTTCCAATGCTACCGGAAAACCACTTCCACGGCCTAAAAACAGGCAATTTCTCGCGTCTTTAATTTTGCTGGAAACCTCTTTAATCAGTTCGTTAGATTGTAGGGCTATTTGTATTTTCTCTGGAATACAATCTAGTTCTGTAAGTAACTCCGTAAGTTTAGAGTTGGTTAAAGTGCCTTTTTGTTGTGCCATGTAAAATGCCATCAACGTAAGTACGGTTACCTGTGCGGTAAAAGCCTTAGTAGAGGCAACTCCTATTTCCGGACCGGCATGTGTATAAACTCCGGCATGTGTAATACGTGGAATTGATGCACCTACCACATTGCAGATACCAAAAATAGTAGCTCCTTTTTCTTTGGCCATTTCTATGGCGGCCATCGTATCGGCGGTTTCGCCCGATTGGGAGATGGCAATTACCACATCCTTTTCAGTGATGATTGGGTTTCTGTATCTAAATTCCGAAGCATACTCCACTTCAACAGGGATGCGGGCATATTCTTCAATCAAGTATTCGCCCACCAAACCAGCATGCCACGAAGTACCGCAAGCTACAATGATAATCCTATCGATGTTTTTAAGTTTATCGGCAAACTCTTTAATGCCGCCTAGCTGTACCTTACCTTCTTCTGGATAGATACGACCACGCATACAATCGCGGATAGAACGGGGCTGTTCATAAATTTCTTTCAGCATGAAATGTTCATAGCCACCTTTTTCGAGCATTTCAAGCTTAAGCTCCAATGCTTGGATATAAGGTGTTTGCACTACATTATCCAACCGTTTTATTTCAAGCTCATCGCGTTTTAAGAATGCAATTTCGTTGTCGTTTAAATAGATTACATTTTTGGTGTACTCTACAATTGGTGTAGCATCCGAAGCAATAAAGTATTCGCCATGTCCAACGCCAATTACCATTGGACTGCCTTTTCTTGCAGCAATTAACTGGTCTGGATTTTCTTCATCCATAATTACAATAGCGTAAGCCCCTGTAACCTCGTTTAAGGCAAGCCTAACAGCTTCGGTTAAATCAACATTGCTATTTTGGTATATATCCTCTATCAAGTGTATTAGCACTTCGGTATCGGTATCGCTACTAAAAGTGTGTCCCCGTGCAATAAGTTCTTCTTTTATGGTAGCATAATTTTCAATGATACCATTATGTATAATGCTTAAATTCCCATTTTGGGAAGTGTGTGGGTGGGAATTCCTGTCTGAAGGTGCACCGTGGGTTGCCCAACGGGTATGGCCCATGCCAACAGTTCCGGAAAGATTTTTGCCTACGGAAAAGTCTTCGAGTTCCTTAACTTTTCCGGCCTTTTTGTAGATATTCAGATTGCCATTATCTATCAGCGCAATACCGGCACTGTCATATCCCCTATATTCTAATCTTTTAAGACCTTTTAACACTATTGGCCAAGCTTCGCGGAAGCCGATATAGCCTACTATTCCACACATATATAGATGTTTAAAAAATAAATCGTTCCAAAAATATCTCTTTGGGACGATTTAATCAAACGTTTGCATAAATTTTTTGCTAGTTTGCTTTTGTGTAGTAAATGTTGAGCTTAATGAGATTATCGCCTGCTGTTGGATTTTTCTTGAAACTGCCAATTACCGCACGAGATGCTACCCCAAAAGATGTAGCTTGAGTAAAATATGAAGTAGTAGCCGCAGAACTTGGGATTACAGATAAAAATGTTCCATAATCTTCGGTTTTTTCATCTAATAGGTCTTGAATATAGGCGGTAACAACAAATACATAGCGCTTCTTAACCGAATCGAAATATCCACCGAAATTGCCACCAAAATTAGCTACAGCACGTGGATCACCATAATAGGTATAGTTATCTCCCACATCGTTGTCCGGCAAATTTTTTCTTTGGTCGGCAATATCATACCTGTAAAGAGCTAAACGTGGAGCGGCCTTAAAAGGAGCTACATCTGTTCCGCTACTTAGATCAATTACAAGTTCTGCTTTGTTTATAACTATTTTGCCTACTTCTGCCTTTAACTTCTTTAGATAAGGAAAAGCAAGTTTATTTCTTAATCCGCCTAGCGGCTTTAAATAAGTGGTGGCAAATTGTGTATTAGGTGTGCTAAGTTGGTCTTGCACAGCAGTAGCGTAATTGTGGACTACACTTGCGGCCACCGCAGCGGTACTGGTCGAAATAGGGAAGTTTACCGAAACCGTATCTGTTTCTGTAGCGGTGGTTGCGTTCTGTTTTCTGTAATACAATACCAAACCAGATGTAGAGGTACTGGTGGTTGTGCTTGCAAAATTGAAGAACATTAAACCTCCATTGCCCATAGCAGCTTGTGCAGACGGCCTTATCTGAACATGCAGGCCTTTAAACTCATTCTGAAAATACGAATTATATTTTAGGTGCGATGTCGGCAACATCACAACGTTATTTGTGATAAAATTGTTATCTAGCCTAAGACGAATTTGCGGAGTAACGGTCATTAAGGTATCAGGGGCACCGGTAAGTACATCGGTAACTTTATAAGGGGTGTTCGGAAAAACCTTGCCGGTATAGTTTGCCAATAATGTGCTTTCATAAGGATATGTTCTGTTGCTTAAATAGGAACTTTCTTTGGCTAAATTATTGGTAAGCTGATGAACATCGATGGTATAATTTGCAGTACTATCTCCATAGAATTCCCCACCAAAATTCATCACCAAAACCGCAGAATCCAAAACGGCTCCTGTCCCAAAGTCGTAAGATTCGTTTGGCAGATTTACCGATAGTGCCAAGCTAGATTCGGTTGTTCCCAATAAAGGGTCGTTGATATAACCAAAGGGATAACTCGCTAAGCTATTGGTGGCCGCAGCATCGTCTTGTATGGTTCGTGAGGTAACGGTAGCGGTATCAATCAAGTCGCCCTGTATAGCACTTGTGGGGTCAACCTCGAGGCCAATGGTAGAAGTACGCTCGCACGAGGCGAAAAGAAAAAGACTTATCAACAGCGTCAATAAGTCTAATTTTAAAAATCTCATATATTTAATTAATAAAGCCTTTTTTATGCTAAAGAAACCAATTCATCATTACAAACTTCTTCATAAAAAGTATAGAAGTTATCGTAATTTTCGGTTAAATTAAAGGCTAAAGTTGGCTTATTAGAATCTTTAACAAATTTTAACACAGCCTCGTCAATCTTCTCATCTGCCAAAACTACTGCATCAGAATGGGTTATGGCTCCAATATGCAAACTGTTGCAATCGCCATCGGCAAAAGTTTTAGTATCATCGGGAGTCATGCTGCTCATAATAGCTTTTTTATGGAAATCTGCATTCAGTTTTTCGCCAAAGCAGTTTTCATAAACCGAATAAACAACTTTTGAATTTTTAAATGTTGGGTCGTTCTTATAGGTAGTTTTAATATAAGCAGGAATCAAAGCCGTCATCCAGCCGTGGCAATGCACCACATCGGGCGACCATCCTAATTTTTTTACAGTTTCCAAAGCTCCCTTGCAGAAGAATACGGTTCTTTCGTCATTGTCTGCGTAGAACTTGTTCTCTTTGTCCCTAAACACGTATTTTCTGTGGAAATAATCTTCGTTGTCCAAGAAATATACTTGCATACGAGCCGCCGGTATAGATGCCACTTTGATGATTAGAGGGTTGTCATTGTCATCAATAATGATGTTCATCCCCGATAATCGTATCACCTCGTGTAATCTATTTCTTCTTTCGTTAATGTTACCAAACTTAGGCATCAGAATGCGGATTTCGAATCCTTTTTCTTGCATAGCCTGTGGCAGTTGGCGGGTAATTTCAGAAATTTTAGTGAGTTCGAGGAAAGGCGACATCTCGTGGGTAATAATCAGTAGCTTCGTTTTTGCCATCTCCATATTTTTATTAAATTACTGTTAATTTAAAGATTATCAAGGGGCAAAGGTACTAAAAATATTAATATTTATCAATATCTTGCCATTGTTGCTTTGTAAGTTTGGCAGAAATGCACAATTTAGCAGCCCAAAAACAGAACAAGAATTTGAAAGTTATAGCAACCTTAGCCGAACTTGAAAGCTCGCTGAAACCATTTAGGGCAGCAGGTTCGAAAATAGCTTTAGTACCAACGATGGGCGCATTGCACAATGGCCACCTATCGCTGATTGCCGAGGCACAAAAACAGGCCGATATTGTGGTTTGTAGCATCTTTGTAAATCCCACACAGTTTACAGATCCTAAAGACTTGGAAAAATACCCACGCCCTTTGGAGCATGATATTAAAATGCTCACCGAAGCAGGTTGTAATTTCGTATTTATGCCTTCGGTTAAGGAAATGTATCCGGGCTATCCCGTACCGGAAAATTGGAAAATAGATTTGGGAAATGCGGAGTTTGTATTGGAAGGAGAATTTAGGAAAGGCCACTATCAGGGCGTAACGCAAATTGTCCATAAACTTTTCGATGCGGTAAAACCGGATATTGCCTTATTTGGGCAAAAAGATTTTCAGCAGGTGCTGATGATTAAGAATATGGTAAAGGCACTAGACCTTGATGTAGAGATTATCACTTGCCCCATTATTAGGGAGCATGATGGTTTGGCCATGAGCTCTCGAAATATACATCTTAACCAAGAAGATAGACAACATGCCTTGGCTTTAAGCAAAGCATTGTTTTATATAGACGATCATTATCAAACACAGGGACTTGCTGAACTATTAGAGAACGCAAAGGCAATTATTAATAAAGTTCCGGGAGTAGTATTGGATTATTTAACCATTGCCAATGGCGATACGCTTTTGCCTGTTAAAGAAAAGGCATCAACCAACACGGTAGCTTTGGTGGCGGCAAAAGTAGGTGAAACAAGGCTGATAGACAATGTGGTTATTAACTAGCTATAAGATTGTCGGCTAAATGTAGCCTTATGCCCTAAACCTTTTAACCTTCAACCTTAATCGCTAACTTTGCCGAATGATTATCGAGATACTGAAATCGAAGATACACCGTGTAAGGGTAACCCAAGCGGAACTTAATTATGTTGGAAGCATTACCATTGATGAAGATTTGATGGATGCCGCTAACATTATCCCCAACGAAAAGGTACAGATTGTAAATAACAATAACGGTGAGCGCTTTGAAACTTACGTAATAAAAGGGGAAAGAGGAACGGGTACAATCTGTTTAAACGGAGCAACAGCCAGAAAAGTGCAAGTGGGCGATATCCTTATTATCATGTCTTATGGTTCTTTACCGGTAGAAGAAGCCAAAAAATACCAGCCAATCTTAGTTTTCCCGGACGATAACAACAGACTTTTGAAATAACTTCTAGTAGACTTTCTTTCTTTTCTGCACCTGTAACTTTTCTTTCACAAATTTACTATGTTTGCATAGTATTATTTGAAAATACTACCTTTGGATGTTAACCAATACCTTAACCATGCATTTTGAATTGAGCGAAGAACAGCAAATGATTAAGCAGGCCGCTAGGGATTTTGCACAGAGCGAACTTAGGCCCGGGGTAATAGAGCGGGACGAACATCAAAAATTTCCGGCAGAACAGGTTAAAAAGATGGGCGAGCTCGGTTTTTTGGGGATGATGGTCGACTCGAAATACAACGGAGGCGGAATGGACACGGTTTCTTACGTTTTGGTAATGGAAGAGCTGTCCAAAATTGATGCTTCGGCTTCTGTGGTGGTATCGGTAAATAATTCGTTGGTTTGTTACGGGCTGGAAAAATACGGAACAGAAGAACAGAAAGAAAAATATTTGAAACCATTGGCCGCCGGCGAGCAGATTGGGGCGTTCTGCCTATCGGAACCAGAAGCAGGTTCTGATGCTACTTCGCAACAGACTACGGCAGAAGATAAAGGAGATTATTACTTACTTAACGGAACTAAAAATTGGATTACCAATGGCGGTACGGCCAGCACCTATCTGGTAATTGCACAAACCCACAAAGAATTAAAGCACAAAGGCATCAACGCTTTTATAGTAGAAAAAGGAACACCGGGCTTTACCGTTGGCCCTAAGGAAAATAAAATGGGCATTAGAGGTTCTGATACACATTCGCTAATGTTTAATGATGTAAAAGTGCCAAAGGAAAACCGCATTGGCGAAGATGGGTTTGGATTTACCTTTGCAATGAAAACCCTAGAAGGCGGTCGCATTGGCATTGCTGCACAGGCCTTGGGCATTGCCGCAGGTGCTTATGAGCTGGCGTTGGCTTATGCCAAAGAACGTAAAGCCTTTGGAAAACCAATAGCCGAACATCAGGCCATAGCCTTTAAACTGGCAGATATGGCCACACAGATTGAAGCCGCAAGGTTATTGGTCTATAAAGCCGCATGGTTAAAAGACCAAGGCTTGTCCTATACTTTGGCTGGCTCTATGGCAAAACTTTATGCCAGCAAAGTGGCCATGGATGTTACTGTAGAAGCCGTTCAAATTCATGGTGGTTATGGCTTTGTAAAAGAATATCACGTAGAACGATTAATGCGGGACGCTAAAATTACCCAAATCTACGAAGGAACATCAGAGATACAGAAACTGGTAATTGCCAGAAACATTTTAGGATAATTTTTAATTAAAACCATCTTAGATACCTAAGCTCATTTAAGTTTATTGCTAATATTTCCTAAAATGTCTAAGGTAGTTAAAAATAAATCATTATGACTCCCCCATTCCAAACGCAGCGTCTAATATTAACTTAACTATGGTAACCACAATAGCCAATATTGCCGCAGAGAAAAAACCGGAAGTATTGAAACCGCTCATCCAGCTATCTACCAATAAAATCATCAGTACCGAAATAATGAAGGAAACCAGCCCTAGTGTAAGAAAATTTAAAATAAAGGTGAAAAATCTTAGCAGCAAGCCTATTGTTGCATTAACAACCGCAATAAGAACCGCCGCAATAATGGCACTACTGTAGCCATCAACACTTACTCCGGGCACTAAATAGGCCCCTATCAGTACCGCGAGCCCCATTAACAGGATTTCTAAAATTATTTTAATCATAGTAAATTAGTTAAATGTTTAGCAAAATAATACTATTCTTGGTATGTTGTTTAATTTTTACTTCTTGTAATTCTAAGAAAGATAGCAAATTTGATATTCATTTCTCAACAGATAGTTCAAAAATTATTTTTAGCGGCATAGATGAAGTAGCTATTTTTCAGGCTCAAAAGAACAACCCTGATAACTTGATAAGCGTTTTTGCCATAGCCAGCAATAGCGCAGAACAGGAAAAACCAATTAGCGGGCAAATTGAGATAGAAGGACAAAACCTAATATTTAAACCCGACGCTCCGTTTGTAAAGGGACAAAGCTATTTAATACGCACTATGCTAAATTCGAGCTTCGGTAAAACTACGGATATTTTAAAATCAGATTTAGGGCATACCATTAAGGCCCATGAGAAAATATTAAACCGATAAACTATCTTTGGTGCAAATATTTACACCCATTTTATGTCCCAAAAGCAGCCAGGCGCATTCACCCCCTATCAAAAATTAGTTATTTTTCTATTGGCGGTAACCCAGTTTACCGTTATCCTAGATTTTATGGTCATGTCGCCATTGGGCGATGTATTGATGAAATCGTTAAACCTAACCCCAACAGATTTTGGTATTGCCGTATCGGCCTATGCTTTTAGTGCAGGCATATCGGGTTTGCTCACTGCTGGTTTTGCCGATAAATTCGACAGAAAGAAGCTATTGCTCTTCTTCTACATCGGTTTTATTTTAGGTACGGCATCCTGTGGTTTGGCTCACACCTATTTTCAGTTGGTGGCCGCCCGTATCATCACGGGGCTTTTTGGAGGCGTTATAGGCTCTATCTCTATGGCTATCATTACCGATTTGTTCAGCTTGCAACAACGAGGCAGGGTAATGGGGTTTGTGCAGATGGGCTTTGGAGCCAGCCAAGTCTTGGGTGTTCCTATTGGACTTTATTTGGCTAATATATGGGGTTGGGAAGCTCCCTTTTGGCTTGTAGTAGTATTAGCTGTAATAATAACTTTTCTTATCATTATAAAGTTAAGGCCGGTAACCTTACATTTAGCCATTAAACAAGAAAAATCGGCCGTTGCACATTTGTGGCACACCGTAAAACTAAAAAAACACCGTGTTGGCTTTACTTCTACCGCATTGTTATCTATCGGGGGGTTTATGATGATGCCGTTTGGCAGCGCCTTTGCCATTAACAACCTAGGTGTTACCGAAAACCAATTGCCCATGTTGTTCATGATATCTGGAGTTAGCTCGTTGATTATCCTACCGATGGTTGGCAAATTGAGCGATAAAGGAAACAAATTTAAAATATTTACAATCGCCTCAATTTGGATGATGCTGGTTTGTGTAGTGTATACTAATCTTTCCCTTACCCCTTTTATATGGGTAATTGTTTTAAATATCCTTATAATGATTGGTATTATGAGCCGCATGGTTCCGTCCCAAGCGTTAACAAGCGCCATACCAGACCCCGAAAACCGGGGAGCTTTTATGAGCATTAACGCCTCGTTACAGCAAATAGCCGGAGGAGTTGCCGCAGCTATTTCCGGATTAATTGTTACACAGCCCGGAAAAGGCCAGCCATTAATGCATTATGATTGGGTAGCCTATGTAATTGTAGTGATTACAATAGTTAGCATCTGGCTAATGTCAAGAGTAAATAAAATTATAGCAGCCAAGGGAAATCAAATGGCAAGTTCTCCTCCGGTTTTGGAGCATTAGCGTTTGTGTAGCTAAAATTAAGTCGCTATTTTCACCGCAAAAACTATTAAAAACCATCTAAAATTACTATCAAAATGAAAAAATTATTCGTAATGCTTTTGGCAGGGCTAACTTTTTCTGCAAAGGCTCAAGATGCATCAATCAAAAAAACTACAACTATTCAGCATTTTCGAATTGCACTACAAGGAGGATTTAGCCAATTGTTGGCCAAAACACCTGAAAATGTAGCGCCACAAAATCGAGATTATGAGTCCGCCTTAAAATCGGGAGCCAATTATGGGTTAGATGCTATCTATTTTATTTCAAATGACTGGGGCCTGGGGGTAAAATTTAACCAATTTAAGTCTTCACATAGCGGGCTTTTTTACGAAATACCCAACGGTGCAAGCGGTACAACAGTAGCCGCAACCGACAATATCACGCATTCCTTTGTAGGCCCAAGCCTATCTACAAAATATGTGAGCGCCAATACAAAGCATACATTTGTTTTAGCGGTAGCACTTGGTTATTTAGGCTATGTAAACGATGGAGGCCTTAATGGCATCCCCCTTAAAATGACAGGTGGCACATTTGGCTCGACTTTAGATGCGGGATATGATTTTAATATTACCAAAAGTTTCGCCCTCGGCGCACAAATCTCAATTGTTGGTGGAGTGCTTAAAAGCTATACCGTTTCCAACGGAGCAATGTCTACCAAGGTTAACTTGGATGATAAAAATAAAATGAGCCTTGCCAGACTTGATATTTCTTTTGGAGCAAGGTTCAATTTCTAGGACATTAGCGCTGAGTAACATCAACTTTTTTTAAATTAAAATATTTTTGTATCTTTGCAGAGCAAAACAAGAAAAGAGGGGACGCGTGTCCCCTCTTTTTATTTAGCAACAAATGATGCTATGCAGATAGAAAAGAGAGTTAGCGAACTGGTAGAAGAGAAAATTGCGGATAGGCCAGACCTGTTTTTGGTAGATGTAAAAATGCAGCCAAATAACAAGCTGATTATCCATGTTGATGGCGACCAAGGCATTAGCATACAAGATTGTGTGGCCATTAGCAGGCATGTTGGCATTCATTTGGAAGAAGAAAACACCATTGAAACCGCCTATAATCTAGAGGTTTCTTCTCCTGGTGTAGGCGAACCGTTAAAGCTAAACAGGCAGTATGTTAAGAATATTGGCAGAGATTTAGCAATTAAACTGGCCAATGGCGATAAAAAAGAAGGCAAGCTGATAGAAGCCAATGAAACAGCTATCACTATCGAAGAAAAAATAAAGGAAAAAGGAAAAAAAGTACAATTGGTGAACAACCAAATTGCACTAAATGACATTATAGAAACAAAGGTTTTAATTTCATTTAAATAAAATGAGCAATATTAATTTAATCGATTCTTTTCAAGAGTTTAAAGACTTTAAGAATATCGACCGCCCAACGGTGATCAGTGTACTGGAAGAGGTATTCCGCAGTATGTTGCGTAAAAAGTACGGAACAGATGAAAACTGCGACGTAATTGTAAACCCCGACAACGGAGATTTGGAGATTTGGAGAACTAGAAAAGTAATGGAAGACGGTTTTTCTGAAGACGATGATTTGGAAATTGAACTGGCAGAGGTGCATAAATACGACCCAGATTTAGAGGTTGGCGATGATTATATCGAACAAATTACCTTAGAAAGTTTTGGTCGCAGGGCAATTTTGGCGGCTCGCCAAACCCTTGTTTCTAAAGTTTTAGAACTCGAAAAAGACGAAATCTTCAAAAAATATAAAGATAGAGTTGGCGAAATTGTTACCGGCGAAGTTTATCAGGTATGGAAAAAAGAAACTTTGGTACTTGATGATGAAGGTAACGAGCTGATTATGCCTAAAACAGAGCAAATCCCTGCCGACTATTTCAAAAAAGGCGATTCGGTACGTGCCGTAATTTCAAAAGTTGATATGGTAAACGCTACGCCAAAAATTATTATTTCTAGGGTAGCTCCGGAGTTTTTACAACGTTTGTTTGAACTGGAAGTACCTGAGATTTTCGATGGACTGATCACCATCAAAAAAATTGTTCGCGAACCAGGAGAGCGTGCCAAGGTTGCGGTAGAATCTTATGATGATAGGATTGACCCTGTAGGCGCTTGTGTGGGCATGAAAGGTTCTCGTATCCACGGTATCGTAAGAGAGTTGAAAAACGAAAATATTGATGTAATTAACTTTACAAACAATATTTCGTTATATATACAACGTGCCTTAAGCCCTGCAAAAATCACATCCATTAAATTAGACGACGAAACCAAACACGCATCGGTTTACCTAAAACCAGACCAAGTATCGTTGGCAATTGGCCGTGGTGGACATAACATTAAATTGGCCGGAAAATTAACAGGCTATGAAATAGATGTATATCGCGAAGCGGGCGAAGAAGACGAGGATGTGGATTTGGAAGAATTCTCGGACGAAATTGATAGCTGGATTATTGACGAGCTAAAAGCGATTGGTTTAGATACCGCAAAAAGCGTTTTGGCATTATCTTTAGATGAACTTGTAAAACGTACCGATTTGGAAGAAGAAACTATTAAAGAAGTAATTGCTATTCTACAATCAGAATTTGAATAAAAGCCAAATGCTTGAATAAATAAGAATAAACGTTACTTTTGTACTAAATTTAGAAAAATAGAGGATAATAGATGTCAGACGACAAAACCATAATGTTATTAAAAGCAGCAAAAGAGCTTAACATAGGATTGGCTACCGCGGTAGAGTTCCTTGCTAAGAAAGGCTATGCTGTGGATAATAAGCCTAACACCAAACTTTCGGGCGAGCAGTACAATGTTCTGTTAAGAGAGTTTCAGGGAGATAAAATTGTTAAAGAAGAGGCTAATCAAATAGTTATTGGTAAAATTCGTCGCGATGAATCTGAAGTAACGATAGAAAAAGCTCCCGAAACTCCCAATAAAAATCAGGATTTTGAGAACGAGGGGGTTTTAATTAAAAACCTCCATCAATATACACCTCCGGCAGAAAAGCCAAAAGAGGAAAAACCTGCCGAACCAGTAAAAGAAGTTCCAAAAACTGAAGCAAAGCCGGCAGAAAATACAGACGAATCTTCGTTGCCCGGCGTAAAAGTGGTAGGAAAAATCAATCTTAACGATTTAAACTCCAAAACCCGCCCTGCCAAGAAAGAAGAAACACCTGTTGCCAAGGCCGAAAAACCCGTTGAGGCACCGAAAGTGGTAGAGCAGCAGCCTGCAAAACCCGTAGAGCGTGTAGTAGAGCCTGTAAAGGAAGAAAAGCCTGCGGAAAGAGCTCCTGTGGCTAAGCAAGAACCTGTTAAAAAAGCAGAAGAACCTCAGGATGAAGTAATCAAAGCTCGTTCGGTAAAATTATCTGGCCCAAATATTATTGGTAAAATAGAATTGCCAACCACGCCAGATAGAAGAAGCCAGCCGGTAGCATCTTCTAGCGATAGCGAAGCAGCGAAACGTAAACGCAAACGCAAGAAAACCCCGGGAACACCAGGTTCGGGCCAACAACAAGGTCAGGGTGGTCCTAGTACGCCGGGAGCTAACCAACAAGGAGGTCAAAGACAACCTTATCAAGGAGGCAACCGTCCGGGCGGACAGGGAGGTTATCAGGGCAATAGAGGCCATAATCGTCCAGGCTATCAGGGAAATAGAAATACAGCAGGTAGCAACACTCCAAAAGAAGAACCTTCTGAAAAAGAAATACAAGACCAAATTAAGGCAACACTTGCCCGTTTAAGCGGAGCAGGTAAGTCTGGTAAATTTGCCCAGCGTGCCAAATTGCGCCGCCAAAAGCGTGACGATGTAGCGCTTTCGGCAGAAGAAGCAGCTTTAGAGGAAGAACTACAATCGAAAATATTAAAGGTAACAGAATTTGTTACTGCAAACGAATTAGCTAACATGATAGATGTTCCTGTAAACAAGATTATAGGTACATGCATGAGCTTGGGGATGTTCGTTTCCATCAACCAGCGTTTAGATGCTGAAACCCTAACCATTGTTGCCGATGAATTTGGCTACGAAGTACAATTCGTAAAACCAGATGAAGAGGAAGAGCTTAGTATTGAGGAAGAAGACGCAGAAGAAGATTTAATGCCAAGAGTGCCAGTGGTAACCATCATGGGTCACGTAGACCACGGTAAAACATCATTACTCGATTATATCCGTAAGGCAAATGTGGTAGCTGGCGAAGCCGGAGGTATTACACAACACATTGGCGCTTACAAAGTAACTACTAATACAGGTAAAGAAATTACATTTTTAGATACCCCGGGCCACGAAGCGTTTACAGCAATGCGTGCCCGTGGCGCTAAAGTTGCAGATATTGCCATTATTGTAATTGCTGCGGATGATGCAGTGATGCCACAAACCAAAGAGGCCATTAACCACGCACAAGCTGCAGGAGTGCCTTTAGTGTTTGCGTTCACTAAAATTGATAAGCCGGGAGCAAATTCAGATAGAATCCGCGAACAATTATCAACTATGAATATATTGGTTGAAGATTGGGGCGGCAAATATCAATCGCAAGAAATTTCAAGCAAGAGCGGCTTAAACGTAGACTTGTTATTAGACAAAGTATTGTTAGAAGCAGAATTGTTAGAGCTAAAAGCCAATCCGAATAAACGTGCTACCGGAACAGTAATTGAAGCTACGCTTGATAAAGGACGCGGTATTGTAACTACAATTTTGGTACAAGGAGGTACTTTAAGAGTTGGAGACCCAATTTTAGCAGGCAGTTATAGCGGTAGGGTAAAAGCTTTATTTAATGAGCGTGGAGCTAAAGTAAATGATGCTGGCCCATCTGTACCGGTACAGGTATTGGGTATGCAGGGTGCGCCAACAGCAGGCGATAGGTTTAATGCGCTAGAAAGTGAAAGCGAAGCAAGGGATATTGCCAATAAACGTTTACAGTTGATGCGTGAACAAGGCTTGCGTACACAAAAACACATCACTTTGGCAGAAATTGGTCGCCGTTTGGCTATTGGAAATTTCAAAGAGCTTAATTTAATTATTAAAGGAGATGTGGATGGTTCTATCGAAGCTTTGGCAGATTCGTTGTTAAAACTATCTACAGAAGAAATCCAAATCAATATCATCAGTAAAGCGGTAGGTCAAATTTCAGAATCTGATGTATTGCTAGCTTCGGCCTCCGATGCGATTATTATTGGTTTCCAAGTTCGTCCTTCGGCCGGGGCACGTAAACTGGCAGAACAGGAACAGATTGATATTCGTCTGTACTCTATCATCTACGATGCCATTAACGAGATTAAAACAGCAATGGAAGGTATGTTGGCACCGGAATTTGAAGAGAAGATTGTGGCCAATGTGGAAATTAGGGAAACCTTTAAAATCTCTAAAGTGGGCACTATTGCAGGTTGTATGGTGTTGGATGGAAAGATCAACCGTAATAGCAAAATCCGCATAATTAGAGATGGCGTTGTGATTTACACAGGTGAACTAGCTTCGTTGAAACGCTTTAAGGACGATGTAAAAGAAGTTGCCAAAGGCTACGAATGCGGTCTGAATATCCAGAACTTTAACAATATTGAAGTAGGCGATATTATAGAAGCATACGAGCAGGTTGAAGTAAAGCGTAAATTATAATATAAAATTCAACAAAAAAGGAGCGAATAAATTCGCTCCTTTTTTGTTTCATGATAAAAATTATCTTGCAATAATCATTTTCTTTGTTGCTGTATATAGGCCTGAATAAGAGGTAACTTTATATACGTAAATACCTAAAGGAAGCTGTCTTAAATCTAGTTTTATGGTATGCTTCCCGGTATTTAGATATTCGTTTATTATTGAATTCACCATTTTGCCTTGCAGAGAATAAATTTTAAGCTCAATTTTATCCGGCTCAGGCATTACAATATCAATAAAAGTGTAGTTGTTGGCAATGGGGTTAGGATAATTTTGCGAAACGGTAAACTGTAAAAACCGCTCAGCAATTATTTTGTTTATCGTATCAAATATAATATAGCTAATTAGACGATTTCCTTTTGTGTTTGGGTGTACATCATCTTGATAAAGAGAAAAATCTCGTTTAAATACTTTATTTATATCTGCTAAGTATATCTCATACTCTTTGGTTAGTTTTCTGTAAATATCATTAATCTGCTTAATGGTGTTATTTATACGTCCTAGCCTTGCATCTTTTCTATCGTCGAAAAATTGTAAGGTACAAACCAACGGAACAAGTTTTTGGTTTAGGGCAGCGGCAATAATCTGCCTCATATTGGCTTCCGTTTCCGCAATAGTCTGTTTGCCTGCCTCTATTTTTACAGCATCGTTTACGCCTACTAATATTACCATAAACCCTGTTTTTCCAGAAATGGCAGTATTTAACCTAAACAAGCTCTGGCCTGTTGTTTCTCCACTAACCCCATATTTTTCAATTTTTACAACCTTATCTGTATAACAATTGGTAAAGTGCTGTGCTAAGTAAGTCTGAAAATCTGTTCCGTTTATCCCCTCTACAGTACTAGCACCAAAGGTAATTACATTGATACTATCTTTAGCATAATATTTTGCAGATTCCGGACAACTTACTGCCACGCTTTGTGCACCAGCATTAAAACAAATCCCCATAAAGAAGAGATGGAAAAATGCTGATATTAATGGCTTCATTCTGTGATAATGGGAAAATTAAACGCCCAAATATATGTAATATTTTGGATAGGAAAATAATTTTATAATTGCAGCAATTGTTTCTTTAAATACTTTAAATAAAGCGCTTTATACACCTAATAATCGCTTTGAAAAAGTGAGAATTGGGATACTTTGCAGAGTTAAAAATCGTTAAAAATATCTTGAGTAGAACGGAAAAACGTTTTTTTGCAAAAAAGATAATAGATGCAGAATGCAATAACAAAAGAAAAGAAGAATTTTGAGTTTGTAGATACTATTAGGTGTATATCTATGATGGGAATTGTATTTGAGCACAGCCCAAGAGCCAGTATATATGCTTATACGGATGAAACATCTCTTATAATTCAATCTTTCACTATACAGATATTCAAATTTGTCACCATAGCTTTTTTTCTTATTGCAGGTTTTTTAATTAATCATAAGTTTCAAGAATATTCAGCTAAGGAATATTTAAAGAACCGGTATAAAAATACAGTAGCACCATGGTTGTTTTGGGTGTTTATTTTTGTTTTAATAACAATTATAGATCGTTTGTTTGCTTGGCATAGGGGCTCGGATGTTGGAATATTATTTACGAACTTCCCGTTATATTTTTATAATTTGATGAAAATAGTATTGTTCTTTTCGCCCTATTGGTTTATTCTTAATTTTCTGCTGTGCATCTCTATTTTACTACTTTTTAAGCGATTTATGTATAAAATTTGGTTTGGGGTTTTACTGGCTATAATATCGTTGATTTACAGTGTAAATCTATATTGTAGATGGTTTGAAACAACTCATTCTGCGGCTTTATTCGGATTTGTATTTTATCTCTGGCTTGGCGTTTATTTGAATAAGCACTTTAAGGAGTTTAAAGAGTTTGTATCTAAGCTCTCATGGGCTACAATAAGTGTAGGAGTAATCGTAACACTGATACTGGCTATGGGAGAAGCTTTTTATCTCCAAGGCACAGGGTTAAAAGACGCATATAATACATTGAGAATAACAAATATCGCCTACTCTCTAATTGTTTTTGTTGCTTTATTTAAGATTGGACCAATCAAATCTTTACAAGCCCTAAAGCCAAGGCAGACAACTTTTGGCATTTATCTTATTCATTTTATTATCCTTGAACGAGGGATGCCGTTAATATTTCAACCACTTAAAATAGATTTTGAACAACTTAGTATATGGGCAAATACAGGTTGGGTTATTTTTAGGTTTCTATTGGCTTATATAGTTTCCTTATATCTCACTAAGTTTTTGTCTACAACCAAGTTAAAATGGACTATTGGCCAATAGATTAAAAACCTATACTAGGGTTATTTTAACTTTAGAAATTTTAATATTTTATTGATTTTATATTTAAGTTTTCTTTTTTGCTTAACAAAATGTAGTTCGTTGGTCAACCTAAAAATCTCATTCATACAAAATTCATTATTATATCTTAGGTATGAAAGATAAAGCTCCTTATTATTAATTAACTGTTCTATTTTTTGAAAAGCATTCATCTGGTTTTCGTGCATAAAAGCAAGGTTTTTTGTCATACTCGAACTGCTTAAGCGATAGATGGCCAAAGGTTCATCAATAAAAATAGTGGCAGGGTTGTTTTTATATGTTTGTAGCCAAAAGAACCAATCTTCTTTTGCTTTCAACTCTTCATTAAACAAAATATTTTGTATCTCACTTTTGGGAAACAAGGCGCAATGAATAGGTATCGTAAATGATTTGTCCCAGTCCATTAATATCGAAGTAAAATTGAAGTAGGAAGCGTTAAGGTTACAATATGCCGGAACAATTTTTTTGGAACGATTATCATAATGGACAAAATTTGAGATAACTATGGGAGTATTGTTGTTTTCAATAGCCTTAACCGATTTAGAAAATTTTTCCGGAGAAAGGAAGTCATCGCAGTCTAAAAACTGAATATAATCTCCCGTTATATTTTTTAGACCAAAATTTCTGGCAGAACTAAGTCCTCCGTTTGCTTTTTTTATATACTTAATCCGGCTATCTTTTTTCTGCCATTCCAAGGCTTTATCTTCGGTATTATCCGTACTGCCATCATTTACCAATATACATTCCCAATTTGTATAATCTTGTTTAAGTAGAGAGTTAATACACTCGTCTAAAAAACAACCTTGGTTATAACAAGGAACAATTACAGCTATTTTTAGGGTATTTTCCATTACAACTTGTTTTTATAAATTCTCAAGCCATCCCTAATTCCTTTAATCATTCTAAAGATAAGTTCTTTCTTCTCCCTAAACGGGTACTGGCTGCTTTTTATAATTGTTTTTGCCTTTCTTTTAAAATCTTTATAAAGGTTTTTATAAAAAAGAGAGCTGTATCCTGCGGGATAATATAATTTTAGGGACTTTCTGAGCAAAAATAGATTTCTGTATTCATAATAGGCCTGTAAGGGCCTTATTTTGTTAGAAACCTCTTTTCTTTTCCGATACATTTTAGCTGTTTTGGTATAGATAATATTTGTGTAAAGATTTGCCAAAATGCCATATTCCGTATCATCACCGGCAATAAAGTACTCTTTTTTAGGAAAGCCTATCTTCTCTACAATACTGCGATGTATCAGCATACCTTCAAAACAGGCAGTATTTACAAAGCAATAGTCTTTATTTTCTAAAGAAATATTATGATGTAGAATTGGCGTACAAGTTCTATAATCAAGATAATGCTCCCATTTAAAAACCTCGTTATTATCTTTAAAAATTCTTAATGGATGTATGCACTTGGAGAGTTCGGTATATTTTAAAAGTTGTTCCAAACAATCATCAAATGGCTCAACATCATCGTCCATCACCCAAATCCATTCGTAATTTTGCTGATATGCTTTTTCGATACCTGTATGGAATCCCCCAGCTCCTCCTGTATTTTCCTGAAAAACCAGTTCAATTCTTTCGTTATTCAGACTTTTTAAATATTCGCTTGTGCCATCGGTAGAGCCATTATTAACAATAATGATTTTGCTTAGTGGAGTACTCTGCATTAATACAGAGTCTATACATTCTTTCAAAAACTCTAAGCGGTTATAAGTAACAATAACGGCACAAATTGATGTGGAATTATTCATCATAAATTATCGAGGAGTTTCTTGATTCTGTTTATTGCATTATCGTAAGTGAGATTTTTGATGGCATATTGATATGCATTGTTAGCGATTTCCGTATAGTATTTTTCGCCATTTTGTTCAACAAAGCTAATCTGCGATAACAAATCTGATAAATCGTTTTTTACAGGGATAAAATGTGTATAGGGTTCTAATTCAAAATGATAGTACGACTTCCACTGTCTTTCCTGTATAAAGAGCAATCTTCTGGTATACAGAAGTAGTTTTAACCTGCCACTATATCCTCTGCCTTCAATATCTATTAAATATTTATATTTGGTATGGTCGGCTAATGAAATATAAGGATTTGTTTTGCTACCGCCCATGTATTGGTCAACGGCAGTATTATAGGCTTCTATTTTTTCTGGAAATTGTTCGGCATAACTTATTACTTTTTCCCTTATGGGATTGGTTTGCACATTTCCTATCCAAAGCATCTTGTTGTAAACAAAAGGATTGTTAGCCGCTTCAATTATTTGCTCCGTAGTTGATTTATAGTCGGCTATGCCTGCTTGTCGCCAATGGTCGAAAATAAAATCGGGGAATACGAAGTCTAGCTTTTCTTTGCTATCACAACAATAATAAAAATTGCTATGTTCAATAGTGTTTGCCGGAAAATCGCCTGTATGCAGGTTAAAAGATAAATCTTTATTGGTAATTCCCAAACTCAGCGCATCCATTAACATCTTTATAGAAGACTCTGCCCGGGTTTGAAATGAGTTAAAATTTTCGATTTTTGAAATTTGACCTTTTTTAGTGGTTATTTTTAGCACTTCCCTCGGCTCTTCTTTTTTCTTCTTAAACCACATGCTATTTAAATTTTTTCGCAACTTCTAGTGCATCAGCAATAACGTGGTGCATATCCATATAGCGATATGCTGCTAGTCTACCCAAAAAAATTACATTTGGAAGTTTTGCTACTTCTATTTGGTATTTTTGAAGTATCTCCATATCGTTGGTTAAGCGTTTTGGATAATATGGAATATCTTCTACTTCTGTTTCCTTACTGTATTCTTTAAAATATACGGTTTTTTCATGCTCTTCCCAAGGTGTAAAGTGTTTGTGCTCGTGAATTCTGGTAAAGGGGACTTCTTCATCGGCATAATTTATAACTGCATTTCCCTGGTGGTCTCCTGTTGCAATATGTTTTTCAAAAGATACTGTTCTATATCCTAACCTTCCAAATTTATAATCGAAAAAAGCATCAATTGGGCCTGTATAGAAAATATGGTTATATGCAGAAAAGTCTATTTCTGAGGGAATAAATTTTTTATTCAGTTGAACTGATATATTGGGGTGCTCTAGCATTTTTTCGAAGATTTCGGTAAAGCCATTTTTGGGAATGCCCTGTAAAGGCATTGCATAATAATTATCGTTATAATTAAATCGTACTGGCAGTCTTTTTAAAATACTGGCAGGAAGTTCCCCTGGCTCGCACCCCCATTGTTTTTTGGTATATCCATAAAAAAATGCTTGATACAAATCTTTACCAATAAACTTTAACGCTTGTTCTTCAAAATTTTTAGGAACATCAATGGCATTATCGCTTACGCTTTTAATAAAATCTTTAGCTTCGGCAGGCGACAGCGATTTACTAAAAAACTGGTTAATAGTATGTAGATTTATTGGCAGGGAATACACTTGGCCTTTATATATCGACTTTACCCGGTTAATATAGGGCATCATTTCGCAGAATTGCTGGATATAATTCCATACTTCTACATTGTCGGTGTTAAAAATATGAGGGCCGTATTTATGAATGTTAATTCCCGTTTCCCCGTCTCTTTCAGTATAGCAGTTACCTCCAATATGGTTTCTTTCCTCCCAAACTTCTATTAAGCCATTGGCGCAAAGCTGCTCAGCTATAACACTTCCTGCAAATCCGCTTCCTATTACGAGGTATTTTTTCATTTATCTGAAGTACAATCTAGTTGTAAAGAAATATTTTTATAATGTCGTTTTAGAATAATAATCCTTAAAGATAGAAAAGATAATAACTTTTATGAAAGGATTTGATGTACAGTAGACTTGATGTTTTCGGGAAGAAAATATTTAATAGTTTCTTGAGAGTTTTTATGGATTTTATCCCACAGGTTTTTAGAACCATATAATTCCACAATAGCATCAATAATAGTTTCAATAGTATTTGCCACCAAAATATTTTTTCCATTCTCCAAACCCATTCCTTCTACTCCAATATCGGTTGTAACTATGGGCAAACCATAGCTTAATGCCTGGCCAATTTTCCCCTTCATCCCAGCCCCATATCTAAGGGGGGCAACAAATATTCTACATGAGTTAAAGATAGTATCTAGATTTTCAACATATCCATGTACAATTACTTTGCTGTTGTTTAATGCCTGTATTTCGGGTTTCGGATTGTTGCCAACTAAATGTAATTTCATATCTGGGTATTCTGTCCAAACCCGAGGCATAATTTCTTTGCTCAGCCAAATTGCGGCATCAACATTTGGAGGATGGTCATAACTGCCAATAAAAAGAAGGCCCTTTCTATCTTCAAAACCTGCCGTATTTTTTAATATGGGGAGACGGTGTATGTTTGGAATTACAACAGTATTGGTTATGCCTTCTTTTTTTAAAGTGCTTTGTTCTACATCTGTTATGCACACAGTAATATCGGCTCTTTTAGCCAATTTTAGTTCTAATGCCTTATATCTTTTGGCCCGACGGAGTTTTTTATTTGAATGTAATAAGTTTGCTTCTCTTTCTAGCCGAACAAAATGAAGATCGACAGTATCATAAATCCATTTAGCGTTTTTATTATACTTTTTAATATATCTATATTTCTTGTTTAATCCCGGTCTGCATACCCAAATGTATGTTGAGCAAAGAGTCGCGGCAACAACTTCTTTTTTAAAATATGTCCGCCCGGCATACTTCGTTACCACCTCTACTCCATTTCTGGTCAATAAGTTATAATATGGCTGTTCGCACTTTCCCGAATTCGGGATAAATACTATTTGTAAGTTAAGTTCTTTAAAAATTTTTAACAGCTCGTACATTCGATGAGAACCTGAATCTTTGTCAAAACGGGGTAGAATAGCATCTACAACAACAATTTTGTTGCGGCTCAGGTATTTCATATAGCTGTTGGGGGAATTTTGGGAAGGATAATTTACCAACACGTTTTTCCACTTAGAAAGAAATTTTCCTTTATTTATGGTCTGGTAATTTTTTACGTTCCCCTTTTTTGATACTTTTCCAGAGCTGATGCCTTCAAAATGTACTAAAGTAGATAAGGGTTGATAAATTACTTTTTTATTCAGAAGATGCCTTATGGAAAAACATAAATCGGTATCCTCGTAATAAGCAGGTGCAAATTGTTGGTCAAATCCGTTTAATTGGTCAAAATCCGTCTTTCTAAATAGAATACTTGCGCCAGAACAATAATCGGTTTCTCTTGAAAAATTAAAGGCAAAATAATTCGAATCGTCATAATTGCCGTAATTGCATCCGCTAGCATCGTTATAAATTATCCCTCCCGCTTCTTGGAGTAAGCCAAATGGATAAATCAGTTTTGAGCCTACCAAACCTATCGAACTATCTTTTTCTATGGTATCGACCAATTCAGACAGCCAATTTTTAAGTACTATGGTATCGTTATTTAAAAGACAGATATATTCTCCTCGAGCCTCAGTTATACCTTTCTGGCATGATTTCAAAAACCCTAGGTTGTTTTCGTTGTCAATTAATCTAACTCCTTCAATTTTACCTAGAGAAGCAGATGTTTGGTCTGTGGAAGCATCATTTACTACTATTATTTCATAGGAAACACCATCATCTAAATTTATTTTTAATGATTTTAGGCAGGTTAATGTGTATTTAAGCTGATTGTGAACTGGTATAATGATTGAAACCTTAGGGCTATTTGTCTTTTCGAACTTAAGCTCTTTATTTTTTAACTGCTTATGGTAAAAATATGGTGTGTATTCTTGTTTTACAAAAAAACTTAATCCTAACAATTGAGTAATTCGTCCAAATAATTTTTCTTTTAGAGAGAATTCTTCAGTAAAAGGAAAGCGTTCTATAAGATTTGCATTAAAACGTAGTCCTTGTAAAAAAACAAAAAACAACCTGGCAATAAAATATAAATATGTAATTGGATTAATATAAAACTTGATTAACAACCCCTTGTCTTTTTTCTTATAGTACCTCTTGTTAATCTTTAAACAGATTTTATAGTTGTTCCTATCTATCCATCTAGTAATGATATTTGCGCTCATTAAAATCTATTCACTAAAAGTTTGCATTTCTATCAATCTATTATAAAGCCCCTTTTGAGCAATTAGGTCGCTATGGGTTCCTCGCTCAACAATTTCACCTTTATCGATTACTACAATTTCATCGGCATGTTGTATAGTACTTAGTCTGTGTGCAATTACTACCGAGGTACGGTTTTGCATCAAATTGTTTAAAGCTTCCTGTACCAATTTTTCCGATTCGGTATCCAGTGCCGAAGTAGCTTCGTCCAACAGCATAATTGGTGGATTGGCCAACACTGCCCTCGCAATACAAACTCTTTGACGTTGCCCACCAGATAGTTTATTGCCCCGATCGCCAACATTTGTTTGGTAGCCATTCTCGGTATTTATAATAAACTCATGGGCATTTGCAATTTTGGCTGCGGCAATTACTTCTTCTTCCGTTGCATCTGGTTTACCAAAGGCAATATTATTGAAAACAGTATCATTAAAAAGGAACGATTCTTGGTTAACCGTACCCATCTGCGAACGGATGCTTTCCATCGTAATTTCTCCATAAGGAGTTCCATCAAACTTAATTACACCACTAAGCGGATCATGAAAACGTGGAATTAAATCCATCAGGGTGCTTTTTCCGCCTCCAGATGGGCCAACCAAAGCAATTGTTTTGCCCTTTTCTATGACCATGTTGATGTTATTCAATACCTTTTTGTCGCCATAGGCAAAACCTACATTTTCAAAAACAATGTGTTGATTAAAGCCTAAAACTTCTTTTGCTGCAGATATATTTGCAAAGGCAGGTTTGGTATCAATAAGCTCAAGCACCCTTTCGCCAGCGGTAATACCAGAATGTATAGCGCTAAAAGAATCGCTAATAGCCTTTATGGGCTGCATTACTTGTGAGAAGGTCGCGATGTAAACCAAAAATTTAGATGGAGAGAGAAAATTTTCGCCGCTAAGGATAAGCGTGCCGCCATATAGAACAATACCGGATACTACCAATATGCCCAACGTTTGTGATACAGGAGAAGCCAATTGTTGTCGGCGTACAATTTTCCTGTTCAAATTAGAATAAAACTTGTTCTCCTCGTCAAATTTTTGTTTTACCCTTTCTGAGGCGTTAAAAGCCTTTACTATTTTTATACCGCTTAATGCCTCGTCCAAAAAACCAATCATTTTTGCAAATGATTCGTGCGATTGGGTGGTTTGTTGTTTCAGTCTTTTTACGATACGGCTTATAATAAGTCCTGAAACAGGAATAACAAGCAGAGAGAACAAGGTAAGTTTAACTGAAATAGATAGTAGCACAAATAAAAAGGCGATAAGCTGCAAAGGCTCCTTAAAAACGACTTGCAAAGTATTCGTTACGGTAAATTGTACTACTTGTACATCCGAAGCAATTTTTGATACAATATCGCCTTTCCGCTCATTGTTAAAATATCCAACGGTGAGCCCCATTACATTGCTAAAAACGGTGCGGCGCAAATTGAGAAGAGTATGCACCCTTAAATCTTCCATGAAGCGCTGTGAAAGATAGCGGAACAAATTGGCCAATATGGCAATGACAATAATGCTTGTACATACCACCCTTAGCGCATATATTTTTCCCTCACTTTTAATTAGATTACCAATATAGTCATTCACAGAACCAATAAAATCGATATTACCGGCCTGTTGGGCGGTGCTTAATGATGATGACTTTCCTATAAACAAAGTTTCTAGCAAAGGGCCAATAGAAGTAAATAATGCTGTATTGAAAAAAACCGCCAATAAGGTAGCTATGACATAAGGAATCGCAAACTTTTCAATGGGTTTAGCAAAAGATAGTAGCCTAAAATATATTTTCATCTAAATGTTATAAAGAAGACAAAGTTACATTTTTTAAAAAATCTTCTGTCATTACAATATATAACTACTTAGCTTTTGGGATGTAATTGATTTATTCTGTTTCTTTGTTAATATGATTGCCGCAAAACCAGACATAAACCAGCTAAGTAAGCTCCTACACGAAGGAGATATCCATGCCTTAGCTAGGTCGCTCACCTTGGTAGAGAATGATATTCAGCCTGCGGAAAAGCTACTTAAATTACTACATATTAACCGGAAAATACCAGTTGTAGGGATAACCGGGCCTCCGGGCGCAGGAAAAAGCACGTTGGTAAATGCCATAACCGATGAGTTTTGCAAGCTAAAGAAACGAATAGCAATCCTTGCAGTAGACCCAACGTCTCCATTTAATTACGGCTCTTTATTAGGAGATAGGATTAGAATGTCGAAGCATTTTAATCAACCAAGTGTATACATCCGTTCGGTGGCCACCAGAGGTTCTTTGGGAGGTATATCTGCAAAAACCTTAGAAATGTTAGACGTTTTGAGGGCCGGTAATTTTGATTTGGTTATTGTTGAAACAGTAGGAGTTGGACAGTCTGAAGTAGATATTGCCGGGTTAGCGGATAAAACAATTTTGGTTCTTGTGCCAGAAGCCGGAGACGAGATTCAGCATATCAAATCGGGATTAATGGAAGTTGCCCAGGCTTTTGTGGTTAATAAAGCAGATAGAGAAGGGGCAGATGGCTTTGCTAACAAGCTTCAAAAGATGGTAAAAGAACAACATCAAAACATCCCAGTTTTTAAAACAATAGCAGATAAGAATATAGGAATAGAGTCTTTGTGTGATTGGATTTTAAATTCGGATCCAACTATTGGCGTTAGACAAGAACTTCTGCTTGCCGAACAGGCATATAGACTTATCCAAGCTAAAAAAATGAAAGATATAAAAAGAGAGGAAATTTTAAAATCGATTAAAGAGGCTTTGAAAGATGGCAATTTTAATATGTACAATTTTATAGAACAATGGCTCTAACATATTCGCCTTTGTATATAATTTAGGACTAGTTAGCATCAGTTTGTGTGTTATTAGGACACTAATAAATTATTTGAAACGTATTTTACTTTTACGAATCGCTTTGTTATTAAACAACTGTGAATCAGAATTAAATGGCTATTTTGTCAACTATATAATAAAAAAATTGCTATTTGGAACAGAGTTTGTAAGAAGGTTTTGAGATTTTAAAAATTTGTTTAATTTTGTATTGCAAAAAATTATACAATAAAATATTTTGTTTAACCTTAAAAAGAAAATGATGAATTACTCTACTTTAAAAAAGGGTGTTGCAGCTTCTTTAGTAGCATTAATGGGAGTTACCACTCTGGCTAGTGCTCAGGACGCTCCTGCAACCAGTTCTTCTGCCAAGGTATTTGGTGGTAGAGCACAGTACAGAACCTGGTCTTTAGGTATTAATGGTGGCGTATTAGCCCCTGTTGTATTAACTGGTGGTTCAAACGATTACTCAAATTGGGATGTTAACTTAGGTTACGGTATCTCTTTGCGTAAACAGTTAGGCCATGCTTTCGGTTTAGAAGGAAATATTTTCCGTGGTAAAGTTTCCGGTTCTAATAAAGATTATCCCTCTTTAACCCCTAAAGCATTCGAAACAGATATTCAATATGCTGTAGATTTGAGAGGTGTTGTTAATGTAGCAACTGTAGACTTCTTGCGTCGCGAAAACTCAGTAAACTTTTTCGTTACTGCAGGTTATGGTGCAGTAGCATATAATCCTAAAGTTGATGGTGTTGACAACAAAGGTACTTTTGGATCGAGTGGAGATAAAGATTATATTAAAGAAGCTTATATCCCTGTTGGAGCTGGTATCAAATTTAAAGTTTCCGACCGTGTTTCCTTCAACCTAGCTTATACCATGAACTATATTGATGGAGATAATTTTGATGGAACTTATGCGAAATCACCTTCTAAAGATAAATTCTCTTACGGTTCTGCTGGTTTAGAATTCTCATTAGGTTCTAAAGCTAAACCTAACTTGGATTGGGTTAATCCATTAGCTTTAATGTATGATGAGTTGAAAGACCCTTCATTACGTCAAGAAGTTGAGGCTTTGAAAAACCGTGTTGCTAACGTAGAGAAATCTGTTGATGATTTGAAAAAAGATAGTGATGGCGATGGTGTTGCTGATATGTTCGATAAAGAGCCTAATTCTGCTCCTGGTGCTGTGGTTGATGGTTCTGGTCGCACAATCGTGTTCCCTGAGCCTCCTGCTCCACAAGCCCCTACTTCTAATGTTACTGGTTTCGAAACTATCCAATTTGAATTCAATAGCTCAGTTTTAAAAACAGAATCTTATCCAACTTTAGATAAATTATCTTCAGTATTGCGTGAAAACGGAGGTAAAATAACAGTTGCTGGTCATGCTTCTAGCGAAGGTACTGCTGCATACAATATGAAGTTATCTAAAGACAGAGCTAACTCTGTTAAAACTTACTTAGTAAACTCTGGCGTTAACGCTAGCAGCGTTGCTATCAAAGCTTACGGTGAGAGCAGACCAATTGCTTCTAACGATACAGAAGAAGGTCGTATCCAAAACCGTCGTGTTGAAACTTCAAGAAACTAATTTTTCTTAAAGATAATATAAAAGAGTCCCGTATATACGGGACTCTTTTTTTATATATAAATTTGTGCCATACCAATAACTTTTTATCCCTTAATAAATGAAGAAAATTATTTATACTACAAATGCGCCCGCACCAATTGGGCCGTACAGTCAAGCAATTATTGCTAATGGTTTTTTGTTCGCCTCTGGTCAAATAGCTATTAACCCAGAAAATAATGAGTTAAACAACGCTACTTTAGAGGAAGAGACACACCAAGTAATGCGTAATATTAAGGCCTTGTTAATTGAAGCAGAGTACGAGTTTGACAGCATTATTAAAACAACCATTTTCTTGTCGGATATGTCTTTGTTTGCCCAAGTAAATGAAATATATGGCTCGTATTTCAAACATGATTTTCCTGCTAGAGAAACTGTTGCCGTAAAAGGATTGCCCAAAGGTGTAAATGTAGAGATTTCTATCACCGCTTATAAAGGATAAATCTTTGACAGCAAATAAATCGAAGTATTTATTTTCCGGAGTTTTATCGGCTGTTATTTGGGGTTTCTTTGCCATCCCGCTAAGAAACCTCAAAGCCTACCCTTCGGAACAGATATTGTATTACCGCATTTTTACTTCTTTGTTGGTGATATGGGCTACCATTTTCTTTTTTAGGAGAAAGGAATTAGGCAAAGACCTAGCTTATCTTAAATCAATTGATGGAAAGCCAAGGAGAATAATCGCAACTCAAATTATAGGTGCTAGCATTCTGCTGATGCTTAACTGGTACACGTTTATATATGCAATAAATAATATCAGTATCAAATCTGGAGCTTTTGCTTATATGGTTTGTCCTTTAATTACCGCATTTGGTGGCTTTGTAATCCTAAAAGAACATTTATACAGAATTCAAATAATAGCATTAATGCTGGCTACGGCAAGTATCTTGATGTTGGCCACAGGTTCTTTAATAGAAGTAACATGGTCGGTAATTATTGCTGCTCTGTATGCCTTTTATTTGATTATACAACGAAAGATGCAGCATTTGGACAAGCTAAATGTGCTCGCCTTGCAAATTACCATCGCAGTTTTGTTGATGCTGCCATTCTTTATCCATCAGCATACAGGATTGCCAACAGTACCAAGCTTTTGGTTTAATATTTTGTTAATTGCCGCAGTATTCACTATTATACCCCTATTTTTAAGCTTGTTCGCACTTATTGGCATCCCTTCCTCTACCTTAGGTATTATTATTTATATCAACCCAATTATAGCTTTTACGGTGGCTATCTTTTATTTCAATGAACAAATAGACCCACATCAGTTAATTGCTTATTTGTTTTTACTGTTTGCTGTTTTTCTATTTAATTGGAACATGATAAAAGATATGCTTACTTTTAAAAGAAAATAGCACGTTTTGTACGCATCCAATTTAGAAACACCTTTGGTTTATTTAAAGGGCGTTGGGCCTAAACGTGCCGAGTTGCTGCAAAAAGAACTCGGATTCTTCACTTATGAGCAACTTTTGCATCATTATCCTTTTAGGTATATAGACAGAACCCGGTTTTATAAAATTAACGAACTTAATCCCGATATGCCCTTAGTGCAGGTAGTAGGGAAAATCATAAGTAAAGAAACGGTTGGAGAGAAGCAGAAGAAAAGAATAGTAGCTAAGTTTGCCGATGAGACCGGAACAATGGAACTAGTTTGGTTTCAAAGTTTGAAGTGGGTAGAAGAACATGTCTATCGTGGCAATACTTATATCGCCTTTGGCAAACCTAATTTTTTTAACGGAGGTTTTAGCATCTCCCATCCCGATTTGGAAACCTACCCTCGGCAAAGCGGCGGTGTTACAGGCAATCTTACTTTGCAGCCTATCTATCATTCTACCGAAAAACTAAAAAAGAGCTTCTTAGATAGCAAGGGGATACAAAAACTCATCTATCAAATTATAGAGCTTCATATCAACGAAGTTAGGGAGACCTTGCCTAAATATATCTTAGAAAAATACAAACTGATAGGCAAGAAAGAAGCATTGATTAACATCCATTTCCCTGCTAATACTTCGATGTTGCAACAGGCCGAAAGACGGTTAAAGTTTGAAGAGCTTTTCTTTATACAATTACAGTTGTTGCACAATAAGCACTTGCGAAACTTAAAATTTAAAGGAGCATTGTTTAGCGAAGTTGGTGAAAAAGTGAATACTTTTTATAATGAAATTATACCTTTTGACCTCACCAATGCACAAAAACGAGTAATTAAAGAGATACGAACAGATACCCAACGCGGCGCACAAATGAACCGTTTGGTGCAGGGCGACGTAGGAAGCGGAAAAACAGTAGTAGCATTAATGAGCATGCTCTTGGCCAACGATAACGGCTGTCAGGCCTGTATGATGGCGCCAACGGAAATTCTTGCCAGGCAGCACTACGAATCATTGGTGAGTATGTTGAAAGGCCAGTTGGTAAATGTGGCGATTTTAACAGGAAGTACCACCAAAAAACAAAGAACGATTTTACATCAACAACTAGAAAATGGAGAGATAGATATTTTAGTAGGTACTCACGCACTTATTGAGGATAAGGTACAGTTTAAAAATCTGGGCTTGGTGGTAATTGACGAACAACATCGTTTTGGGGTTGAACAACGGGCCAAGCTATGGAGAAAAAACGCTATTCCGCCGCACGTTTTGGTGATGACCGCAACGCCAATTCCCAGAACTTTAGCCATGACCTTGTATGGCGATTTAGATGTTTCTGTAATTGATGAATTGCCGGCGGGAAGGAAACCTATTGAAACTAGACATTTTTACGAAAGCCAACGTATGAGGATGTTCGGTTTTATGAAACAAGAGATTGCCAAAGGACGACAAGTATATATTGTTTATCCGCTAATCAAGGAAAGCGAGAAATTGGATTTGTTGCACTTGGAAGCAGGTATTGAACAATTAAGCTATCAATTTCCTTTGCCACAATACCAAATTAGTATTGTACATGGTAAAATGAGTAATGCTGATAAACAATTTGAAATGCAAAGGTTTATTGATGGTAAAACTCAGATTATGGTGGCTACTACGGTAATTGAAGTAGGTGTAAATGTACCAAACGCATCGGTAATGGTGATAGAAAATGCAGAGCGATTTGGACTTTCGCAACTACACCAATTGCGTGGCAGGGTTGGTCGTGGGGCAGAACAGTCCTTTTGCATTCTGATGTCGGGTAATAAGTTAAATCCTACCTCTAAAAAGCGATTGGAAACAATGGTACGTACCAATAATGGCTTTGAAATTTCGGAGATAGATTTAGAACTGCGTGGTCCGGGCGATATTACCGGAACACAACAAAGCGGTACAATTGAACTGAAAGTGGCAGATTTGGCCAAAGACCAAGTTATTTTACAGGAGGCAAGAAATACCGTGATTGAAATTTTTGCTCAAGACCCTAACTTAGAAAACCCAGAAAATAGTTTGTTGAAAAGTTATCTTTCCAATAAAAATACAGGAATTAGTTTTGATAAGATTTCTTAAATTGCGCTTTAAGATTGCTTCACAAAGCTCGCAATGACGAATCTCTAATTAATCAAACAACCTCAACTGATTGTCTGGTCTTTTTGCTTTCCCAAAAACGGTACGACCGCCATATTTCCATGAGTCTGCTCTTTCTTTGGCAATTACCTCTTCTAAGTTTCCGTTAGGGATAAAATCTTTCTCTACACAAGCTGCAATTTGCGAAAGCGATTTGATGGCCTGCGTTTTATCAGTACTACCAATCTTAGATTTTTGAATGGCGTCGTTTAGGGTTTTAATGGTTTCGTCGTAAACATTTACCGGAACAGGGAAAGGATGCCCATCTTTACCACCGTTGGCAAAAGAAAAACGAGCAGGGTCTTTAAAGCGTGATGGCGCACCATAAATTACTTCGCTTACTAACGCTAAAGATTGTAATGTTCGTGGCCCTAAACCCTCTAAAAGAAGCAGCTCGTCAAAATTGGAGATGTTATTGTTTTGTGCCAGCCACAAAATAGACCCCAATCGTTTCAAATCTACATCCTTAGCCTGTACATCGTGATGTTTGGGCAGCACCAACTTGCTGATTTCGGCCAGCATTTTTTGTGGAGGCTCTGCCATCATTTCTAACATTGATGTTTTAAGCGGTTGTGCTTTTTTGTCGGTAAGGTTTAAGATTTTTCCTTGGTTTTGCCCGTAAATGAAAGTGTGCGGAGTTTCGGTAAAAGATTGCACATTTGCCGAATGCCAATGATAGCGTCGGGCGGTGGAACTGGCATCACTCATGCCCTGTTGTACCACTGTCCAATTACCTTCGGTGCTTACTATAAAATTATGTTGGTAAAGTTGAAATCCATCTTGAATAGCCGTATTATCTACCTTTGCGGAGAGCTTACTATTACGAACTAATAAATCGCTATCTAATCCGTTAAGTTGCGCAAATTTTGCCAGTTCCGCAGGGGTTTCTCTGGAGAATTTCCCTTTGCCACCACAAACATATAAACCAAATGTAGCCGCATTGGGATTGATTGCTTTTTTAAGAGCGCCCATTACCGAAGTGGTAATGCCAGATGAATGCCAATCCATACCCATAACTGCACCCAAACTTTGAAACCAGAAAGGGCTGCTCATACGGCTAAGGAAATCGTCCTTGCCTTTATTAGCTAAAATTTGCTCGGTAATTGCCAAGCCCAACTTAGCCATGCGCTCTGCCAACCAAGGCGGAACGGCTCCGTAATGTAAGGGTAAATCGGCAACACCTGCTCTTTTCATTTACTAACAAATTTAGCAAAAATTAATTAAAGGTGAGGCTTACGAAGTTTCTAAATTTTGTAAATCTGAAAAATGGTTGCTTTAATAAATACTTAAAAATTGCATCCTAGCCCCGACAGCAGTGAAAATACTTTTTGTTTTTTGTCATTGTGAACACTGTTGATAATGCGTTTCAGAAATAGATTCCTCGTTCCTCGGAATGATATGGTTAAACAAAAACAAAAAGATTGTAATGGATGGCGGGAACAAACTGAAATAGCAGCACTGTAATTGCGCTTCTAAAAACTGTTAAAAAAGTAATAATATGCTCACAAATGGAGATATTTATAGCCGAAGTGTTAACTTAATGCGCTGAAGTGAATTAACTTAAAAATATAAAAATGAAGAAAACAATTTTCGCAATGGCAATGGCATTTGCTTGGCTAACGGCAAGTGCCCAAAACATTGACAAGATTATCACCAAAGACTATGTAGACCACCTAATTAAAACATTAAGTGCCGATGACATGCAAGGCCGCCGTACATTTACACCCGGTATAGATAAGGCCGCTTCATTCATTGAAAAGCAGTTTTCGGAAATTGGTCTGAAACCTCTGGATGGAGAGCAGAGCTATCGACAAACTTTCTATAAATATCAGTTAAAACCGCTTTCTACAAAAGTGATTATTGATGGTGAGGACATTGCCGAAGAAAATATTTTAGTATATGGCAATAAGGCCGAAAACCTTTCTTTTGACCAAACCAGTGGCGATGGCTGGATAAAATTAGACGAAAATAAGGATTTTATGAGTCAGTTTAGAACCTTGGCACGCAGTGGAAAAAGGCAATTGGTTTTGGTTGATATTAAGTTCTTAGATGCCTTTAAACGCATAAAAGGGATGTTGGGCAAGGAAACTATTGTTGATGAAAATGAATTGGGAAATACTAAAAGCCCTGCTGTTGTATTTGTGCTGGATAAAGAGAACGTAGATAGCTCTTTTAAGGTTGAGATTAAAAATTCGGTTGCTAAACTGCCATTGTTTAATGTGGCTGGTGTAATACCGGGCAAATCTAAAACTAAGGAATTGGTGGTTTTTTCTGGTCATTATGACCACATGGGTATTGTAAAACCGATAGAGGGCGATAGTATTATGAATGGTGCCGATGATGATGCTTCGGGAACATCGGCGGTAATTGCATTGGCCAAATACTATAAAAAACTGAATAAGAATGAACGCACGCTGATTTTTGTAGCTTTTACGGGCGAGGAAATGGGCATGTTGGGCTCTACGTATTTCTCTAAAAAATTAAACCCCGATGAAGTGGTAGCGATGTTTAATATAGAAATGATTGGCAAAGACAGTAAGTTTGGGAAAAATACTGCTTTTATTACCGGCTACGATAAATCTGACTTAGGAAAAATTCTTCAGAAAAATTTGGAGGGAACGGAATTTACTTTCCATCCTGACCCTTATAAGGAACAAAATCTTTTTTACAGAAGCGATAATGCTACTTTGGCCGCTTTGGGTGTACCAGCACATACCATTAGTACCGACCAAATTGATTCTGATGAATTGTACCATACTGTTAAAGATGAATATAGTTCTTTAGATGTAGAAAATATTTTATCGACCATTAAAGCTATTGCAAAAAGTGCCGTAAGTATTATTAGCGGTGCTGATACGCCTAGCCGTATCCCTAAGCTGAAACAGTAATTTTTGGTAAATAAAAGACCTAAAAATATATTTTTAGGTCTTTTGCTTTAAAAAAAGAGTCTTTATTCTATCAAAAAAGCAATTGAAATGATAAAAGGACTATTAAAGAAAATAGCTATATACTGTATATTAGCAATTGGTATTAACATCATCTATGCAACAGCTTTCGCAATACAACCACAAAAAGAACAAGTTAAATTAGGTGCTGATACCGGTAGTTTTATCTATCAGGATTATAAACCTCTTGCCGACAAGCCTATTAAAGTAAGGTATTATAATCCCGGAAAAGCTAATGCCAAAGTGTTATTTATAATGCATGGCAATGGACGGAACGCAGGAGGATATTTCAATGCAATGTTAAAACATGCCCGACAACATGGTGTATTGTTAGTTGTACCTGAATTTGATGAGCAACAGTTCTCCTCAAGAGAATATCACCAAGGCGGGATATTGGATAAACAGAACAACCTTAAAAAACGCGAAGATTGGACTTTCTCTATCATTGAGCCACTTTTTGATTATGTTAAAAAACTTACAGGAAATGCCAGTGCAGGATATATGTTGTACGGTTTTTCAGCAGGTTCGCAATTTGTACATCGTTTTATGATGTTCTGCCCCGATAACCGTGTTACCCGAGCTATTTCGGGTTCGGCAGGCACTTATACCATGCCCGATTATAGCGTGAATTATTCTTACGGATTAAAAAATGTAAAGCTTCCACAAAAAGACCTTAACAAGTTTTACGCTAAAGATTTTATGGTAATTGTTGGCGATGCCGACACTGTACTAAGCCGGACAGACTTGGTAAAAACACCTGCTGCCAACAAACAAGGTAGGGACAGGGTAGAACGGGGGCAGGCTTTTTTCAATCGTTCTAAAGAAATTGCCGAGCAACAAAAAGTACCTTTTAACTGGAAATTTCAATTGATACCCCATGTTGGACATTCGCAGGGCGAAATGGCTAGACCAGTTGCTAAATTGCTGTTTGAAGAGAAATAGTTTAAAAGAAGGTTTAATACCTTATAATCTGATATGGAAAAAATAAACATAAAAAAAACAGGTATTATAATAATATATGTTTTAGTTATATGCTTTTTTGGTTGCTCCAAGGGAAAAGAAGCTCCTGCTGATGAGCAGCAACCACAACAACCCACTCCTGCTCCAAATTACCAGATAAAGACAGGTACGGGCAATTTTGTATATCAAGAATACATCCCTTTATTAAGTAAACCTGTAAAAGTATTTTATTATAATCCCGGCCAAAATACGGCAAAGGTGCTAATTCTGATGCATGGAAACAGCCGGGCCGCAGAAAGTTATTTTAACTCTATGAAAAAATATGCGGAACAATACAAGTTTTTACTCGTTGTGCCCGAGTTTACCGAAGCATTGTATAATTCCAGATTATATCACCGGGGAGGAATTTTAGATGCACAGGGCAAAATAAGAAATCGTGAGGACTGGACTTTCTCTATCATTGAACCTTTGTTCGATTATGTCAAAAAAAATTCGGGCAATACCAGCAACGGCTATATTCTTTATGGATTTTCTGCCGGAGCTCAGTTTGTGCATCGTTTTATGACATTTGTTCCGGACAACAGGGTTACTCATTTGGTTTCTGGCTCGGCAGGCACTTATACTATGCCCGATTATAGCATTGATTACCATTTTGGGCTTAAAAATGTAGCCAGCATAGCGCCGATTGCTAACTTGATTAAGTTTTATGCAAAAAATACAACAATTGTTGTAGGCGGTGCCGATACTGATGTAAACGACCCCGATTTGGATACCAGTGCCGAAGGCAATGCGCAGGGAAAACATAGGGTAGAAAGGGCAGAAAACTATTTTAATCAGTCTAAAGCCGTAGCCACACAACAAAAAGTGCCCTTTAACTGGAAATACCAAGTAGTACCCGGTGTGGGGCATTCGCAAGGGAGTATGGCCGGGCCTGTTGCCAAATTACTATTTGAGTAGAAATGATTTTTTAGACTTACCAAGTTAAACTACTCTTATCAACAACCCTTTTAAATATTCACCTTCAGGGAAAGAAAGCCTAACGGGATGGTCTTCGGGTTGGCAAAACTGATAAATAATTTGGACTTCTTTACCTGCATCTAATGCCGCCCAGGCGATAATTTGCTTAAAAGTTTCAATATCGACCGCTCCCGAGCAGGAAAAGGTAGCCAACAAACCGCCACTTTCCAAAAGCATTAATCCCCGGCGATTTAAATCTTTATACGCTCTTGCCGCCCTATCCAGTGCCGAACGTGATGGAGCATATTTTGGAGGGTCTAATACTACCACATCAAATTTTTTACCTTCGTCGTTAAACTGGCGGAGTTGTTTGTTTACATCACTTTGTATGGCAGTATGCTTGCCAGCATCAAACCCATTGAGTATGATATTTTGTTTTAAGGTTTCTATGGCCAAAGCAGAGCTATCTACACTGGTTACTTCAGCAGCACCTTGAGCCAAAGCATTTAAACTAAAACCTCCACTGTAACTAAAGCAATCTAAAACGGTTCTGTTTTTGGTGTAGCTGGCCAAAATTTTACGGTTATCACGTTGGTCGCAATAAAAGCCCGATTTTTGTCCTTCTGCAATATTGATATGATATTTGATGCCGTTCTCTTTTACCTCAATAAATTCCGATGGATTTTCACCCCAAAGCAGCCCGTTTTCTGCCGTAATACCTTCATGCGAACGGGCCGTTGCATCACTTCTATCGAAAATCCCTTTGGGTTGTAAAAGTTTTACCAAAGCATTGATAACTATATTTTTTGCTTTTTCTATGCCAGAACTTAATATCTGTACTGAAAGGAAATCGCCATAGCGGTCTACAATTAGACCTGGTAAAAAATCGGCTTCACTAAAAATGAGACGACTTGCGGTAGTGTTCTTGCCTTTTAATAAATGGCTTCGACCACCAATAGCGGTTTTAATTCGTTGTTCATACCAATCGGCATCAATAGTTATTTCTTCATTCCATTCTATTAATCTAATGGCTACTCTCGATTGGCCATTATAATATCCATAAGCTAAAAACTCGCCGTTCGCATCCACCACACGAACTACATCTCCGTTCTGGGGCTTACCTTTTACCTTGTCCAACGCTCCTGAAAATACCCAAGGGTGATGCTGATAAACTGCCTTTTCTTTTCCCTTTTTTAGCTTTATTTCTACCATGAGGCAAAGATACTGAAAAAGTGTTCAGTTCTCGGTTAGCGGTTTTCAAGTCCAAACAATGAAAAATCTGAACAACCAAATCAGCAAAAACCTTATTTTTACCACATGGAAGAAATCAGTTGGAACGATTTTGAAAAAGTAGAACTAAGGGTAGGAACTATTATAGAAGCATTTGAATATCCCGAAGCCCGTAAACCTGCCTACAAAATTAAGGTCGATTTTGGCGAATTGGGAATTAAGATGAGCAGCGCACAAATCACCAAGCATTATACTTTGGAAAATTTAATAGGCCGACAAATTATTGGCGTGGTTAATTTTCCTAAAAAGCAGATTGGCAAGTTTATGAGCGAATTTTTGGTTACAGGCTTTGCCGATGAAAACGGTGATATTGTGCTAAGTAGCATAGAACGGAAAGTACCTAATGGGAGTAAGCTAATCTAGAACAAGGATTAAGGAACAAGGAGCAAAGATGTTGGTCGGTTAATATGCTCGTCTTTTATCTTTGCTCCTTGTTCTTTGTTCCAAATTTATAAATCAAATGAGTTTCTATAATTTCGAAGAAAACGCCAACCCGCAGCAAGAAGACGAACATTTTATGCGTTTGGCCTTAAACGAGGCCAAAAAAGCCTACGATGCCGATGAAATTCCTATTGGTGCAGTGGTGGTGTGTAAAGGTAAAGTAATTGGCAGAGGCTATAACCTTACCGAGCAACTTAACGATGTTACCGCCCATGCCGAAATGCAGGCTTTTACCGCAGCAGCGCAAACACTAGGTGGAAAGTATCTTAAAGATTGTACTTTATACGTTACCATAGAGCCTTGTATAATGTGCGCAGGTGCTAGTTATTGGACACAAATTAGCCGCTTGGTGTATGGCGCTAGGGAAGAAAAGCGGGGGTTTACCAAAATCAACCAAAACCTTTTACATCCAAAAACGTTGTTAATAGGAGGTGTTTTGGCCGAAGAATGCGGTAGCCTCATGTCTGCCTTTTTTCTCAACAAACGCAAGCAAAGTTGACAAACAATTGAACAAAACTTAACCTTTCTCTATTATATTTGTAGAGATAACATTTTTAAATAACCTTAAAAAATATAATTATGGCATTTGAATTACCTGCGTTAGCATACGCAACCGATGCATTAGAACCGCATATCGACAAATTGACTATGGAAATCCACCATGGCAAGCACCATCAGGCTTATGTAACCAACTTAAACAAAGCTTTAGAGGGCAAACCAGAAGCAAATGCAAACTTAGATGACATCATCAAAAATATTTCTAAATATCCGGCAGCAGTTCGCAACAACGGTGGTGGCCACTACAACCACTCTTTGTTCTGGACAGTTTTAGGCCCAAATAAAGGTGGTGAGCCAACTGGTGATTTAGCAAAAGCAATCAACGAAACTTTTGGTTCTTTTGCTGACTTAAAAACCAAATTATCTGACGCTGGCGCAACTCGCTTCGGTTCAGGTTGGGCTTGGCTTTCTGTTGGTGCTGATGGCAAATTATTTGTTTCTTCTACACCTAACCAAGATAACCCATTAATGGATATTGCCGAGCAAAAAGGCACACCAATTTTTGGTATAGATGTTTGGGAACATGCCTACTACCTAAAATACCAAAACAAACGTCCTGATTACTTAGCGGCAATTTGGAACGTAGTAAACTGGGATGCAGTAGCAGAGCGCTATAAGAAAGCACTAGGAAAATAGTTTCCTTTTTAGAACAGCAATTTAAAACGGGGCATCGATTACGATAGCCCCGTTTTTTGTTAAATGTGTTTGATAATTCTGTAAAAATTGTTAGGATATAATGTCAACCGAACTTTAATTCTAAAGGTTTCTTAAAACGATTATAAATTACCTTGTAAATTTGTGCATTGCATAATCGCTCAATTAAATTCTTATTTTTGAAAACAAAAAACAAAACATGGACTCATTATACTCAATACTAAAAAGTGCGCACTCTGGATGGCGTTACATTGTTCTAATTTTATTAGTGGTGGCTGTTTTACAAGCTTTAGGCGGATGGTTTGGCAAGAAAAGTTACACAGAAGGCAACCGAAAGTTAAATGTTTTTACGCTGATTAGCGCACATATTCAATTGTTGTTGGGTTTGGTTTTATACTTTTTAAGTCCTTTAACCAAAGGCCCAACCAGCGAAGCAGTATACCGCTATTGGAAAATGGAGCACATCGCCATTATGATTTTGGCTGTAATTTTAATTACCATCGGCAATTCAAAATCAAAGAAAATCGCCGATGCCGTAGCAAAACATAAAACCGTAGCTATTTTCTTCGGTATTGCATTGATTTTAATAATTGGTTCTATATTTATGATGGTGAAAAATGACCCATCTAGAACATTTTTTGGGATTTCGTAATTTTAGCACTCGCGTCACCCTGAACTTGTTTCGGGGTCTTTTATTTAAAACAAGATGCTGAAATAAATTCAGCATGACGAGCATTTTTCACAAAATTTTTCAAAATATTTTGATTATTTAACATTTTCTATAAATTTGCTCTGCGATGATTAACAAAATAAACACTTGGCACTGGCGCATTAATTCGAAAGAAAGTTTCGTCAATGGCTCGTGCAAAATATAGTTTATCAACTTAAACCTAAACTTAAACCACATTCAAACCCGACGGAACCACACGTCGGGTTTTTTATTTTAATAACAGAATGAACACATATCAAATACATACTTACAGCAAGAAAAGACTAGCCGACACCACAACGCCCGTTAGCATTTATCTTCGTTTAAGGGACGTTTTTACCAATACCATACTATTGGAAAGTTCCGATTATCACAGCCGTGAAAATGCGACCAGTTATGTTTGCGCCGAACCGGTAGCAGGCATTATACTCAAAGATGGCGAATTGACCATCAGCTATCCAGACGGTAAAAACGAAGTGAAAAAAGACTTCGTACTTGCCGAAGAAATCACCGCTTTTAAATCAAAGTTCGGGCAGGTTTCATCCCCCGATTCAAAACATATTTCTAGCGGTTTGTTTGGTTATTTCACTTGGAATACTGTTCAGTATTTTGAAGACATTAAATTTTCATCGGCTACGCCAGAGGAAGATAAAATTCCTGAAATGCATTACCATATTTATAGGTACATCATTGCTATCGACCATTTTAAAAACGAAATCACACTGTTTAAAAATACTTTTAACAATGATGATAGCGATGATTTGAGCAAGATGGAATACATCATCCAGAACAAAAATTTCCCTGAATATGGTTTTAGTACCAATGGCGAGGAAAACTCAAATTTGACCGACCAAGGATTTATGGACATGGTAGAAAAACTGAAGAAGCACATTTACCGTGGCGATGTTTTTCAGATTGTGCCATCAAGAGCATTTACACAGGGGTTTTTGGGCGATGAATTTAACGTTTACCGTTGTTTGCGGTCTATCAACCCTTCGCCGTATTTATTCTACTTCGATTATGGCAGTTTTAAATTGTTCGGTTCATCGCCAGAAGCTCAGATTACCATTAAAAACGAAACGGCTAATATTTTCCCAATAGCAGGAACTTTTAAGCGTAGCGGCAACGACGAGGAAGATGCGAAAATTGCCAAAGCGCTAGAAAATGACCCGAAAGAAAGTGCAGAACATGTGATGTTGGTTGATTTGGCTCGTAACGATTTAAGCCGTCATTGTCAGCAGGTAGAAGTGAAATCCTTTAAAGAGGTACAATATTACTCGCATCTTATCCATTTGGTATCGAAAGTGAGTGGACAATTACAACAAAAAGGCAGTGCTTTTAAAGTGGTAGCCGATACCTATCCTGCCGGGACGTTAAGCGGTGCGCCAAAATACAGAGCCATGCAATTGATTGACGAAAATGAAAACTTAGGGCGTAATTTTTATGCAGGAGCAATTGGCTACATGGGCTTTAATGATGATTTTAACCATGCCATTATGATTAGGACTTTCATGAGCAAAAACAACAAATTGTATTATAGGGCTGGTGCAGGTATAGTGGCAGATTCGGTTGCCGAAACCGAACTAAACGAAGTAAACAATAAAATTGCCGCCTTGCGCAAGGCAATAGAAACGGCAGTAAGTATTTAAGAATTACGATTTATAAATGAGCGAGAATAAAAATGTAGTTTTAGTAATAGACAACTACGATAGTTTCACCTACAATTTGGTGCATTTGATTAACGAACTAGGCTACGAAACCGAAGTTTGGAGGAACGATAAATTTGAACTGGCCGATGTAGCCAAATATGATAAGATTCTATTATCTCCCGGGCCGGGAATACCGGAAGAAGCGGGCTTGCTGTTGGATGTGATTAAGACATACGCTCCTACAAAAAGCATCATGGGAGTTTGTCTAGGTCAGCAGGCCATTGCAGAGGCTTTTGGCGGTAGTCTGTTAAATTTGGGCAGACCAATGCATGGCATCGCAACTCCTGTAACCAAAACCATTGATGATGAGTTGCTGTTTAGGGATGTTGCCACTCCATTTGAGGTTGGCCGTTACCATAGCTGGGTAGTTGACCCTGCCCATTTACCCGATAATCTAGAAATAACATCGGTAGATAGCGATGGGCAAATTATGTCGATAAGACATAAAGAACTAGATGTGTGCGGTGTGCAGTTTCACCCGGAAAGTGTGCTTACACCCGAGGGGAAACAAATAATGAAAAACTGGCTGGAATTAAGTTAAAAGTCGAAAGTAAAAAGGCTTCGACAAACTCAGCCTGACAGCGGAAGTACTTAACTTGATGACATTACGATCTAAATAACATGAACATACTTGATAAAATCGTTCTACGGAAAAAAGAAGAAGTTGCACTTGCCAAACAACAAGTAAGTGTAAAGGATTTAGAAAGCAATCCAGTCTTTGGAAGACTACCATACCGTTTTAAAGATTTTCTTTTAGCCAAAGATAGAACAGGAATTATTGCAGAATTTAAAAAGCAATCGCCCTCAAAGGGCGTAATTAATGGCAATGCCGATGTAAAAACAATTACTCAAGCCTATAATACGGCAGGAGCTTCCGCACTTTCCGTATTGACCGATACCGATTTTTTTGGCGGTAAGAAAGACGATTTGATACAAGCCCGCAGCGTAAACGAAATTCCTATTTTAAGGAAAGATTTTATGATTGATGAATATCAAATCTTAGAAGCCAAGGCTTGGGGAGCGGATATTATTTTATTGATTGCGTCTATTTTAACGCCACAGCAAATCGCTGATTTTGGTAAACTTGCTCAAAGTTTAGGCTTAAATGTTCTTTTAGAAGTCCACGATTTAGCGGAACTGGAAAGAAGCATTTGCCCACACCTAGATGCCATTGGCGTAAACAACCGCAACTTGGGAGATTTTACGGTTAACATTCAAACTTCTTTCGACTTAGTCAATAAAATCCCGAACGAGTTTTTAAAGATTTCGGAAAGTGCCATCAGTAATCCACAAACCATAAAAGAATTAAAGCAAGTTGGCTTCCAAGGTTTTTTAATTGGCGAAAACTTTATGAAAACTGAAAACCCTGGTTTGGCAATGAAAGAATTTGTTGGGGAGTTGTAGTTTCTTATCGTCATTTCGACTGAACCGAAGCGAAATGGAGAAATCTTTGAACTCGCAAAACGTATTCAAAGATTTTACTTCGTAGAGCTTCGGTTCTCGGCTATATTATGTTTCGCTCGAAATGACGGCAAGATTAACTAACTATCAAACTTTACGCACTCTTTTAGCTCTTTTTCTGTATAAGCCAATTGATATTTTTTCAATACATCATCAGGTACACCGTTCCATTGATTTGGAGAGTTGCCGGCATAACCAATATCGGCCACGCCCATTTCTGATGTATAAAAACCCGATGCTACCAAATTGCGCAAACGATTAAAGAACGCTACGCCTTGGCTCATTTCTTTCGGTGCTTTGTTCGGATAGGCAATCATATCTATCAATTCTATCTGTTGCTTATCACTGCACTCCCTAAATGGTTTTCCGAAACGGTTTAAACATTGTAAATCCAACCATCGCAAACCGCCTCGCATCGGGATTTGGTGCTGCGGCATATCCTTTACAATAAATTCTATAAACTCTGGCACTTTAGCCTCCGAAGCGCTTCCGCTTACTTCATCTTTCGGGATAATAATATCCGATAGGATGGTAATGGTTGCCATTTCCTCCTTGCTAAAAAACTTCTCCTGCGCCAATAAGTCTTTCTCCCTAGCCAGTTCTTCCTTAGCTCGGTCGTAGGTAAATTCCGGGTCGGCGGCAACGGTTTCTTTTTCTGTTGAGGGTTTACAACCACTTACCAAGGCAGTGCCCGAAATAGCGCCAACACCTAATAACTTTAATGTTTCTCTCCTGTTCATGGCTACAAGTTTTGTTTTTTCATTTCAGAAATAATGTATTCGCTGGCACGCATTGAAAGTGCCAAAATAGTCCAAGTGATGTTTTTATCTGCTTGTGATGTAAAGGCAGCACCATCAACCACAAATAGATTTTTACAATCGTGGGCCTGGTTGTATTTATTCAAGGCCGATGTTTTGGGGTCGCTGCCCATACGTGCCGTCCCTGCTTCGTGGATAATCTTGCCGGGTGATTCTAAACCATAGTTATTTTCTTTGTTATAATCGCCGCCCCAAGTAACAATCGCACCCATGTTGTGCATCATTTCATCGAAAGTTTCTTTCATGTGTTTGGCCTGCAAAATTTCGTGCTCGCTCCATTTTACATTAAACTTCAGCACCGGAATACCGTATTTATCTACCACATTAGGGTCTATTTCGCAACGATTATCGTATAACGGAATTGCCTCTCCGCGACCAGCCATTCCCACACTTGCACCGTAGAAATAACGGTAATCTTCTTTTAGCGATTTGCCATAACCACCTGCTTCTTTTTGTACCCCACGAACGGCAAATTTTCCGTTCATGTTTTCAATTCCTCCACCAAAACCATAGGCAGGTTGGCTCATTCCACCCCAATATTCGATGTGATAACCACGAGGGAAATCGAGTTTCTTATTATCTAACCACCAAGGCGAATAGATGTGCATACCACCAACACCATCTTCGTTGTAACGCTTTCTATCGAAAAGTTGCGGAAGCACGCCGCCCATACTTGCGCCAGTAGAATCGTGCAGGTAACGACCAACCACATCGCTACTGTTGGTCAAACCATTGGGATGGCGTTTCGATTTTGAGTTGAGTAGCAATCGGGACGATTCGCAAGCACTGGCCGCCAAAATTACGGTGCGTCCAGTTACCTGATATTCCTGCATATCATCCTTGTTGATGTAAGAAATACCTGTGGCTAAGCCTTCTTCATTGGTCAACACTTCACGGGCCATCGCATTGGCAACAATATCAATATTTCCGGTGGCCAATGCAGGGTATATCAATACATTGGTAGATGAAAAATCGGCCTTTGCCATGCTACAATTTCTGTTGCACTGCCCGCAGAAAAAGCACACGCCCCTATCGTCGTTTATTTTTTGGGTTAGGATAGATAACCTTGATGGGATTACTTTTACACCGGAAACCGCAGCACCTTTCTTAATAAAAAGCTCATGCAAACGGGGTTTTGGCGGAGGTAGGAAAAAACCGTCGGGATGGTCTTCTAAACCTTCGTTAGTACCAAAAATACCAATGAGTTTATCAACTCTATCATAAAACGGTTTAATATCGTCATAGCTGATGGGCCAATTTTCCCCTAATCCGTCAATATCTTTCCGTTTAAAATCTTTTGGACCGAAACGCAAAGAAATACGCCCCCAGTGGTTGGTTCTTCCTCCCAACATTCGGGCACGCCACCAATCCCATTCCGTTCCGGGTGCTTTGGTATAGGGCTCGCCTTCTACATCCCAACCGTAGTAACAGGCATCAAAATCGCCAAAAGGGCGAAATTTGGTGCTTGCGCCCCTACGTGGCGACTCCCAAGGATTTTTTAACTGTGTAATGTTCTTTTGCGGGTCATACATAGCTCCGGCTTCTAAAAGGCACACTTTTAGTCCGGCTTTGGCAAGCGTATAAGCTGCCATACCGCCACCTGCGCCCGAACCTACAATTACCGCATCGTAATGTTTGCTTTGTTTTTTGATTTGCATCTTCGGCTTATAAGTTAGTTAGCTCAAGTTAATTGATTTTTGCGGTTTGCGCAAATATTGATGCTGATATGGAACGATTTTAAATTGTGCCTTTTATTATTTAGCCCCGATAGAAGCGGAAATACTTTTTGTACTTGAATGCTGCCATCCTGATCCGCCAGTTGGCGGAGAAGAATCTGTTTGTTAACGCACATCAGCAATAGATTACTCGTTCCTCAGAATGACAAGTTAACCTAACAAAAAGATTGTAGCGAAAAGCGGGACTTTCGGGAGTAGTAAGCACTGAAAATGCGCTTCCAAAAACCTTAGAAAGGTCTTTACAATGCCATATACAAGCGTTAACATGCTTACTTACAATTTATTAATATGAAACTATTTACTGCCACCACTATAAATTACCGATTATTAACCGTACCTTTGCGCCTTATTTTAAAAATGTTATGATAAACCCATTTAGTAAATTGGGGATAAGTGATGACGTTGTTAATGCCGTTAAAGCGCTAGGTTTTGAAAATCCTACGCCTATTCAGGAGCAAGCCATTCCTGTACTGTTAGAGGGTAGTAACGACTTTGTTGGTTTGGCCCAAACAGGAACAGGAAAAACAGCCGCATTTGGTTTGCCGTTGTTAGAATTAATTGACTTTAAGAGCAATAAGCCACAGGCACTTATTTTGTGCCCTACTCGTGAGCTTTGTCTGCAGATTGCAAACGACATCAGAAATTTCTCAAAAAACACGCCTAATGCTAGCGTTGTAGCCGTTTACGGTGGCGCTAATATTATGCAGCAACTCCGCGAAATTAGAAACGGAGTGCAAATTGTTGTGGCCACGCCCGGCCGTATGTTAGATATTATTGGTCGCAAGGCGATTGATTTTTCTAACGTGAAGTATGTAGTATTAGACGAGGCGGATGAAATGTTGAACATGGGCTTCCAGGAAGACATCAACGACATCCTTTCTACTACACCAGACGAAAAGAAAACTTGGTTATTTTCGGCTACGATGCCACCTGAGGTGCGCCGCATAGCGAAAAACTACATGGAAAATCCTACGGAATTGACCATGGGAACCAAGAATACAGGTAATGCAAATATCGAACACGAATACTACGTAGTACGTGCCCGCGATAAATATGCTGCCCTAAAACGTATTGTAGATTTTAACCCGGATATTTTTGGGGTGGTTTTTTGTAAAACCAAAATGGATACGCAAGATGTTGCCGAGCATTTAATTAAGGATGGCTACAATGCTGATGCCTTACATGGCGACCTTTCGCAGCAACAACGTGATAAGGTAATGAAACGTTTCCGCGAACGCAGTATGCAATTATTGATTGCTACGGATGTTGCGGCCCGTGGTATCGACGTAAACGATGTTACCCACGTAATTAACTTTGCTTTGCCTGATGAGATTGAGAGCTATACCCACAGAAGTGGTCGTACGGCCCGTGCCGGTAAAACCGGAACTTCAATCTGTATCATCAACTCTAAGGAGATTGGCAAAATACGCCAGATTGAGCGCATTATTGGCAAAAAATTCACTAAAGCTGATTTGCCTACGGGTTTTGATGTTTGTGAAAAACAATTGTTCGGCTTAATACACCGTGTACACAATGTAGAAGTTAACGAAGAACAAATTGGTCAGTATATTTCTCGTATTAACGATGAATTTGCCGATTTGAGCAAGGAAGAAATCATTAAAAAGTTTGCTTCGTTAGAGTTTAACCGTTTCTTGGAATATTACCAAAATGCTCCTGACCTTAATATTAAGGAAGATGAGCGTGGAGAGCGTTCTGAACGTGGCGATAGAAGAGAACGTGGTGAAAGGGGCAGCAGAGGTGCCGAAGCTGGCTACTCTCGTTTGTTTATTAACGTTGGTTCAGTAGATGATTTTACCAGAGGTGATTTGCTGAGCTTTGTTTGCAACCATGGTCGCATTAGCGGTAAAGCGGTTGGCAAAATTGACTTGAAAGGTGTTTTCTCTTTTGTAGAAGTAGAAAGTGCCACTGCCGAAACATTAATGGCCAATTTTAAAGACGTTCAATACAATGGCAGAGAAGTTAGAATTGAAGTAAGTGGCGATGCGCCAAGAAGTAGCAGCCGCGGAGAGCGTGGTGAAGGTAGACGTGGAGACCGTAGAGGTAGCTATGGTGGTGGCGAACGTAGAAGCGGTGGTTACGGAGGTGACAGACATGGCGGAGAGCGTTCTGGCAGCAGAAGACGTTCTGGTGGCGGAAGCAACGAAGGTGGTTTCAGGGATTTCTCTGGCCGCAGTCGTGAAGAAAGAAGCAGCGGAAGACGTGGAGAGCGTGATGGAGGTAGTGGTGACAGAAGACGTCGTTCTTAGTTAGCAGTTTACAACTATAAAAACATCAAAGCCTCGGAAATTTCCGAGGCTTTGATGTTTGACAGTTTCGTCATTGCCAGCTTGACTGGCAATCGTAATACTATAAAAGTTTTAATTAGTTACGATACGCTTTACGATTCCCGCCTATGCGGGAATGACGGACTAGTCTAATAACTACTCCACTGGCTTATTCCTAATCTGGCTTGCTTTTAGATAAATCTTAGCTCCTTTTTTGTTCACGTAATATTTACGGTTTTTACCGTCGATATAGACATTTGAACCATCGGGTGCCATTTTACCTTTATAGGTTTGGTCGGCAACTTTTGCCCCGCCTTTTACGGCAACTTCGGCAGTTTTATTGCCTACCGCATTTGCACCTTTTTCTACCGCTTCACCTGTTTTTTGAATGGCTTTTCCTACTTCGGTTTTTTTCTCTTTCTTTTCTTGGGCGCTGGCGTTTAGCGAGGATAAACCTAATATCGCAACAGCTATTAAGCCCATAATATATCTCTTTTTCATTTTATTAAGTTTTAAGTTAATGACTAGAGAACAAATAACAGAAAGGTTTGGTTTTTTATAATATCATCATTGTGAAGCATAGCCTGCCTCGACCATTCGGGGAGCAATCTTAAGCGATTTTATTAACCACAATCTTTTAAACAGGCATATTTGAGCTGATTTCTTAGTCCCGTTTTTCACATTGCATTAAGATTCCCGCCTACGCGAGAATGACGTCATACTGAACGACAGTGCTTAACTCAGTTTCTCCGTTAGCAGTTTCATTTCTACGTGAGGAGATTTCCGCTCATATAAAATCTGATAAACTGCTTCGCAGATGGGCATATCTACCTTATATTTTTCGTTGATGCGGTGCATGGAACTGGCGGCGTAATATCCTTCGGCAATCATGTTCATTTCCAATTGTGCAGATTTTACGGTATAGCCCTTGCCTATCATGTTACCAAAAGTGCGGTTCCTGCTAAATTGCGAATATGCGGTTACCATCAAATCGCCCAAGTAGGCAGATTCTTTAATATCTCTTTCTATTGGATGTACTACGCCTACAAATCGCTCAATCTCACGAATAGCATTAGAGATGAGCACTGCTTGGAAGTTATCGCCATAACCAACAGCATGACAAATTCCACTGGCTACCGCATAAATATTTTTCAGCACCGCGGCATATTCTGTCCCAAAAATATCATCAGAAATATTAGTTTTAATGTAACGGGTGCTTAAATGGTTAGCAAAGGCACTTGCCGTGTTTACATCTGTACAGGCAATGGTCAAGTACGATAACTTTTCTAAAGCAACTTCTTCCGCATGGCAAGGGCCGCTAATTACTACAATATCTTCGTAAGGCAATTCGTACTTTTCATGCAAGAAATCGCCTATAATCAGATTATCTTCCGGTACAATACCTTTAATGGCCGATACTACCTTTTTGCCCTTTAACTGTGCCGGAGTAATTTCTTTTAGAGTATCTTTTAAGAAAGCGGCAGGTACATTTAGCACTACGTAATCTGCTTGGGCAATAATATGGGCGATATCCGAAGAAACGTTTTCTGGTTTCAGTTTAATTTCAACGGCACTTAAATAGCTTGGATTGTGCTTATAATTTCTGATATGTGCAATAGCTTCTTCATTGCGCATCCACCAAAAAATCTCTTTTTCTTGAAAGTTATCGAGAGTGTTGTCAGAAAGCATTTTAATGATGGCGGTTGCCCAACTTCCACCGCCAATCATCGCTATTTTAGGTATTTCCATAGTATAAATTTAGACTTACGAAGTTGTAAAAACTTCGTAAGTCTTTATCTGCATGCAAAAATACCTAAATATTACGATTTGCCTAGCTTACTTTTTGCTACCAGTGCTAAACAACTTATCTTTAGTAGTTTGCTCTACATTTGCACCATCTTTTAGCTTGTTTTGGATGGCAGAATACGGACCAGAAACAATCTCCTGACCCGCTTTTAACCCCGTTTTTACAATGATAAATTGGTCGTTTTGTATCCCTGTGGTTACTTCTGCCTTTTTCACAGTAGAAGTTTTGGCATCAAACAGGTAAACGTATTGCTTAATCTGTTTGTCGTTCAATTTGTTTTTTTGTTTTTCTGCATCTTGTGAGTTTCCGCTGCTTTTATCACCGTCCGATTTGGTATCGGTAAAAACTGCTTGGATAGGTATTGATAATCCTTTCACCGTTTCGCTTTCTATATCTACCGTAGCAGAAAGTCCCGGTCTAAATGGCGATGGCAAATCTTTTGCACCACCTTTTACCGAACTGTAAGACTCTGCCAATAATCTCACCTTTACCGAAAAGTTGGTTACTTGGTCTATCGATGTTGTAGTAGCACCTACATTGCTAGATGAACTGGCGATTTCGGTTACCACGCCCCTAAATTTCTTTCCTGCAAAAGCATCTACCTCAACGGTGGCGCTATCGCCCAGGCTTACACGGTTAATATCGTTCTCGTTTACATCAACGTTAACTTCCATATTACTCAGGTTAGAGATACGCATAATTTCCGTACCTGCCATTTGCGCTGTTCCCAAAATACGGTCGCCAAGTTCTATGGAAAGTTTAGAAACTACGCCATCAACAGGAGCATAAATGGTAGTTTTTGCCAAATTTGCACCTGCTTCTTTTACGTTTGCTGCCGATTGTTCTAAACCGAATTTTGCACCGGTTACATTTTCCTTAGCACTTTCCAAGGTCGATTTTGCAGTTAGATAAGCTGCTTTGGCGTTATCAAACTCGGCCGCAGAAATCACTTTTTTGTTGTAAAGTTCTACATTACGTTTATAGGTAGCATCGGCATTTACAAAATTGGCCTGTGCCTGTACCAAAGATTGTTGCGATGCCGCCACGCTTGCCTTTTGCGAATTATACGAAGCTACCGCTCTTTCATATCCCGATTGTAAAATATCCGGACGAACTTTACACAATAGTTGTCCTTTCTTTACCACATCACCTTCTTTTACCAAAAGCTCCGTTACCTCTCCCGAAACTTCTGAACTCAATTTCACTTCGGTTTCCGGTTGTATTTTACCGCTCGCCGTTACGGTTTCTATTACCGTTTTCTCTCCAACTTTTTCAATGGTAACTTTTTCAACTTTTTCTTTTCCGATTACTCCGGCAAATTTCAGTATCAATAATACTGCTAAAATTGCTCCTGCGCCTATTAAAATGTGTTTTAATTTCATATGTTTTGTGTTGTAAAGTTTGAAACGTTGGAAGATTGAAATGTTTTCTACCTTCCGCCTTTCTCTCTAAAATGCGATTTGTTTACCTAAATAATAATCTATTACTTTTGATTTAAAAAGCAAGTCGTACTTGGCCTGTATCATATCAATTTCGGCCCTGTTTCTGTTGGTTAAAGCTGTACTGTACTCTACCGAATTAGCCAACCCTACATTGTAACGCTGTTCAATCACGTAAAAGGCATCTTTCTGTGAGGCAAAAGCATTAGTTGTCGATTCGTACTTGCTTTCGGCTGCCCTTAAATCGGCAACTGCCTGATAAATTACTTTGTTAAGATTGTTTTTGGTTAGTTGTTCTTCTACCTGCGTATTTTGATAATTGATCTTGGCCCTTCTTACATTGGAACGAGCATTAAAACCATTGAAAAGAGGGATTGACAGATTAATTCCCAGAAACTGGTTAAAGTTATCTCTGATTTGAGAAGAAAACTTTTGGTTCGCTAGCGTAGTTACAAAATCTTGTACAACTACCCTTTCGTTTGTCGTTTCCGTTCTTCCAATTTCTCTAAAACCATTTGGAACTACCGATTCTACATATTGCCTACCACTAGAATAATTTGTTCCTAAACCTGCTCCCAACGATAAACGAGGATAGTATGTTCCTTTGGCAACGTCAATTGCTTTTTCGGCAGCCTGTGTTCTAATAGATGCCAATTTAATATCTGGAAAGGCATTCATTGCAGATGATACGACTTCTGGCGCACTATAATTATTTTTTGCAATAACTAAAGCATCTACCAACGGAGCTTGTACCTCAAACTTGTTATCTGAAGGCAATTCCATTAGTTGATTAAGTATTAGATAAGAAATTGTCAGATTATTTTGTGCACTGGTTACTTCCAATTCAGAAGTAGCGACCTGCGATTTTGATTGGGAAACATCTGCCAACGTTTTATTTCCAACTTCTAACAATTGTTGTTGCTGGTTTAATTGCTGCTTAGCTACCTCCAATTGCTGCTGCGCTGCTTTTAATAAATCCTTATTAAATAAAATTTGCATGTAAGCGGTTACAACTTGTAATATTAAGTCGTTTTTGATTTTATCTACATTTGCCTTATCTGCATCTAACAAAAGTTTATTTTGCTTAATCTGATTAATCTTTTGTCCACCGGCAAACAAATCTACACTTGAAGACAAATTACCATTGGCAGAATTAAATTGTTGACTTATAAATTGATTAGTTGAAGGATCAATGCTACGTCCAAAATTTCTATTACCACTTGCGCTTGCATTTAGAGTTGGCAATAATGCATTCCTAGATTGCTTAAAAATTTCGTCGCTTAATGCAGCACTAAATTGTGCTTGTTTAACTTGCAAATTATTGCTAAGTGTCTTGTCTATGGCTTGCTGAATGGTAATTACTTCTTGGGCAAATGCTGTTGACCCCGAAACAGCAGCAAAAAGCACTCCAAACAATAAGCCTATGCTATAAAATCGATTCATAAAATTCGTTCACAATTATAAATAAACAACAAGCGGTTTTAACTAAGCCCCTTAAATGCTATTTTTACGGTATGTACACTGTTAGACCGCCTTTCTTTATCAAATGGTATTACCGCAATTTAATTTGGAACAAGGATACCACTGAAAAAGTTGTTTACCTCACCTTTGACGATGGCCCAATACCAAATGTTACAGATTTTGTGCTAAATACCCTAAATAGTTTTAACGTTAAGGCTACTTTTTTTTGTATTGGAGATAACATAAGCAAACATCCAAAAGTTTTTGAGCGCATTAAACAAGAAGGGCATACCGTGGGCAATCATACTTACAACCACCTTAAAGGATGGAAAACGGATGATGTAACTTACCTAGAGAATTTTTGGAAATGCGAAGAGCTAACAGGTACAAATTTGTTTAGACCGCCTTATGGAAGGATTAAAAAATCGCAGATTAGAGAATTAGTTACGGGTTATAAGTTACGAGTTACAGGAAACGCACAACTCAACATTATAATGTGGGATGTTTTAAGTGGCGATTTTGACATCAATCTTTCTCCCGAAAAATGCTATCAAAATGTGGTTAAAAATGTGCGAAATGGCTCTATTATTGTTTTTCACGATAGCTTAAAAGCATGGGATAGACTGGAATATGCCTTACCAAAAACAATAAAATTTCTTTTAGACAGAGGTTATACTTTTAAACCGCTTTAATATATATTTTTATTGAAAAGACTTTGGTTGGTCTTCCCTATACCATTCCGCCCAACTGGTCGGGGTTTCATACAAACGAATGGTCTGTAACGTAAATCCATCTTGTTCTAAAGCGGCTTGCAGCTTAAATTTCATGTCGAGCAATAAATTTTCGCAAGTAGGCTGGAAAGGAACGAAATGAACTTTTTCGGAAATTGCATAGCAGCTTGCCCTTAAAGATGAAGGTATTGCTTCGTTAAGCACCAAAGCATGGTCATACTTTTCAATAACATTTTCAATAACAACTTTTTTAAGCTGACCGAAATCCATCAACATGCCACATTTTACGTTTTGAGGGTCTTGACTAGCATATCCGGCTACAGTAACCTGTAAACGATAGGTATGACCGTGAATGTTTTTACATGGGCCATCGTAATTGAAAAGTGCATGGGCCATATCGAAGGTAAACTCTTTGGTAACTCGTATCATTTCATTTTGCATGTTGCCAAGTTAACTTAAGCAATGCAACATAAAAATGAGCGTTATCAGAAATAAATGTTACTTAGCGCAAAGCAGATTAAGATTTCTTTTGTGCTTTCTTCTTCGCTTTGGCAATTGATTTTTTACCGATACGTTCGGGACGTTTTTCAATATCAACTTTGTATCCCAATAAATCTTTAATTACTACCGAAGCACAAACGCCGCCAAATGCCGCCGGCAGGTAAGAAATTGTACCATAAGCCGAACGTTTAAAGTTGCTACCATCGGTCATAATAAGCGATTCTTTCATTATTTCCTCAATAGAAAAAACGGCTTTAATGGTGCTTGCGTTACCCAATTTTTTTAAGCGCTTACGCACATATTGTGCAAAAACACACTGATAGGTATCGGTTAAATAGGTAACACGAAGTTTGGTTGGGTCTAGTTTACCTCCAGCGCCCATAGAGCTAACAACGGGCAAGTTAAATTGTAAAGCGGTTGATAGCAAGGTTACTTTTGGAGTAATACTATCGATACAGTCCATTACATAATCGAATTTAGCAGCTAGAATTTCCCTGCACTTTTGAGGTGTTAGGAAATCTTGAACCACGTGTAGCTTCAATTCTGGATTGATAGCCAATAAACGCTCTTTCATAATTTCGGCCTTACTTACACCATGATTGGTAGCCAAAGCAGGCAACTGTCTGTTTCTATTGCTTGGGTCAACCACATCGCCATCTACAATGGTCATTTCGCCAACGCCACTTCGGCAGATAAACTCTGCGGCAAAAGAGCCTACACCACCCAATCCAATTACCAATACATGCTTTTGCTGCAACAGTTCAATCCCTTCGTTACCTACCAATAATGCAGAACGCGATAACCAAGCTAAATCGGACATTTAATTTAAGTTAAAAAAGATGAGCAAAGGTAAGAGACTAAAGCTAAAAGACCAAGGTCTAAAGTTCAATGTTAAGGGTCTTTGCGCCATTTTTATATGGTACAGATTAATAGAAAAATGAAAATCAACAAAGTTAAATCTCTTTCTGAAACATTTTTGACTGCTATGCTTTCTACCGTAATAATAAGTATATAACAAACAAACCCCCGAGCAGCTTGCTCGGGGGTTTGTTTGTTACTTTGTTTTTAGTTAGTTAAGGGAGGATTAATTAAAACGGCAAATCTCCTGATTCGTCTACTGAAGTAGAAAAATCATCTTCTATTTTATTATTTGTGTTATTGCCATTTGTATGTGCAGGTTCAAAATCGCTCTTTCTGCCCAACATCGTAAAATTTTCTGCTACCACTTCGGTAACATATTTCTTTACTTTTTCCTTATCTTCAAAAGAACGCGTCCTCAGCTTGCCCTCTATGTATACCAGCTTACCCTTCTGAAGATACTTAGATGCCACTTCGGCCAAGCCCCGCCACAATACAACATTGTGCCATTCTGTTTGTTCAATTCGTTTTCCGTCTTTGTTAAATGTCTCTGAGGTGGCTAAAGGAAAACTAGCTACGGTAACTCCACCTTCTAAATGCCTAACTTCGGGATCTTTCCCCAAGTGGCCTACCAAGATTACTTTGTTAATACCTGACATAAAATATTTGATTAGTCTATATGTTTTTCAATAAAATCCCCTATAATTTTGGAGTGAGGTAATTGTTTAAAAGCTTTAATTTTAACCGATTTAATTTCGGTATGTCGATTAAAGTTAACAATATAATTATCTATTGCAAAAAATTGAACATATATTATTTGGTGTGTTAAAATGTGCTTTTTGCGCTCCAAAAAACGTACTTGTACATTTTCACCAAATATTTCCACAATTTTTGCCATAAAACCAACGTTTATAATAGATACCTCTTCCTCTGTTTCTATTAAAGGAAAATCATATAGATGCTGCCAAACATCGCCGGGCATTCTTTGCTTGGCGAGTATTTCATCATCAGTTATACCAACAAAATAGTTAAACCATCTTTTTTTTATCTTTAGTTTTTTGAGCTTAACAGGCAGCTCAGCAACCTTTTTATTTTTAAAAGCGTAACAACCAATCCGCACCGGGCATTCGCTACATAGGGGCGATTTTGGCTTGCAATGCAATGCGCCAAATTCCATTACTGCCTGATTATACAATGAAGGCTCTTGGTCGGCTATCAGTTCTTTGGCTAATTCGGCGAATATTTTTTGTCCCAGACCGGAATTTATTGGTTCTTCTATACCAAAATACCTTGCTAAAACCCTGTAAACGTTACCGTCTACCACTGCTTGTTTTTCGTTGCTCGAGAAAGAGGAAATTGCCGCAGCCGTATAGTTTCCTACACCTTTTAGTTTAACCAATTCGTGGTAGCTTGTCGGAAATCGCCCCTCGTAATATTCCATTACATATTTGGCAGTTTGCAACATATTCCGTCCCCTAGAATAATAGCCCAGTCCTTGCCAAAGTTTTAGCACTTTCTCCTCAGATGCATTGGCAAAAGCCTCAACATCAGGAAAGTTCTCTAAAAATTTAAGGAAATAGGGCAACCCCTGTTCTACTCTGGTTTGCTGTAAGATAATTTCCGAAAGCCAAATTACATAAGGGTTTGTAGTACCCCTCCACGGCAAATCTCGCTTATTTATTAAGTACCATTTTACAATTTCCGATTGAAACGACATTGTAACAAAAATACAATAAAAGCCGCTAAAACAGCAAAACTTGCAATAGTATGATGGTCAGGTAGATAAATAAATCATCTTTTATTTTCCTATCTCATTAAAAAGCAATACTTTTGCAACCCCAAAACAGATATAATAATTAAAACACACATAACAATTAATTAATTTTAGAAATATGACTAAGGCAGATATTATTGCTGAAATATCAACAAAGACAGGAATTGAGAAAGTTGACGTTCAAGAAACAGTAGAGGCGTTTTTCAAAGTAATCAAAAACAACATGATTGCAGGTGAAAATGTTTACGTAAGGGGTTTTGGCAGCTTTGTAGTGAAAAAAAGAGCTCAAAAAACTGCTAGAAACATCTCTAAAAACACTGCTATTATTATTCCGGAGCATTTTGTTCCTAGCTTTAAGCCAGCAAAAGTATTTGTTGACAAAGTGAAAAATAGCTCAAAAAAAGCTAAAGCATAAGCTTAATATTTATTGATAATGAAAAACCCACGGACAACGCAAATTGTAATTATTGCAGGCATTGTTTTGCTTGTGGGTTTTTTATTTAGTCAAGATATTAAAGGGTTGGTAAAACCCAAAGAGGAGACAGCATCGGCAATGCCGCAAGAACCCCAAGCGCAGGGATTGAGCCTAGCAGAAGCATCTGCCACGGCTAAAAACCTAATCAGCAATGCTTCTGCTAAAGAATTTACTACTTTAGAGAGCGCCTATCAAAAAGCAACTGGCGAAGAAAAGGTAAATCAAGCTAAGGTTTTAGCTAAAAAATGGGATGATTTGGAGCAAGCTATACCTAGCGCACTTTATCTAGAAGAAGCCGCAAACGGCCAACCTACATTAGCAAATTGGGTAAATGCCGGCGACCGTTTTCTAAAAGCATTTGACAACACCCAAGACAGCATAGCCAAACCAATTATGCTACAAAAAGCCAATAATGCTTTTGGAAAGGCAATTGCAATTGATTCGGCAGATTTGGATGCTAAAACAGGAATGGGAATTACTATTGTAAACGGCATGGGCGCTCCAATGGAGGGCATAGCAATGCTGTTGGATGTAGTAAAAAAAGACCCTAAAAATTTTAAGGCGAACATGAATTTGGGTTTGTTCGCAATAAAATCGGGACAGTTTGATAAGGCTATTGTTCGTTTTGAGGATATTATAAAAAACATCAAGGCAACCCCCGATAGTTATTTTTATTTAGCTACGGCCTACGAAAACCTAGGGAAAAACCAACAAGCAGTTGACGCTTATCTACAAAGCAAGAAACTTGCGGCAAATCCTACCTTATCTAGTTTTATAGATAAGAAGGTGGCCGAGTTGAAAAAATAAAATTTAATAGAATTAATAAAAACATTTAAAACTTAAAAATTATGCCAAGCGGTAAAAAAAGAAAAAGACATAAAATGGCTACCCACAAACGCAAAAAACGTTTAAGAAAAAACAGACACAAGAAAAAATAATTTTTCTTAGAAACTGTTAAAATTTCTAATTAGAAATCATACGTCATGCTGAATTTATTTCAGCATCAGCTAAACAGACCCTGAAATAAATTCAGGGTGACGGCAGTAAAAATTAAACAGTTTCTTAAAAGTGTTATGGCCGAAAGTAAATGCTTTTTTTAAGGTATTTACTTTTGGATTCTAAGTTTTTTGGTCCATGTGTTAATAGGGCTTTAGGCCTTAAAATATGTAGCTTTGGTAAAAGAATTAATAATAGATTCTACTCCCACGGGAGTAACCATAGCTTTAATAGAAGACAAGCAACTTGTTGAGCTTCACAAAGAACACGTTAACAGCAACTACGCCGTAGGCGACATTTATTTAGGCCGCATTAAAAAGATAATGCCCGGTCTAAATGCCGCTTTTGTAGATGTTGGTTACGAGAAAGATGCGTTTTTGCATTACTTTGATTTAGGCCCACAAGTGCAATCTCTGATAAAGCTAACGAAGATTAGACGTAACGGCACACCGGGCACTTTACTGGACAACTTTAAATTAGAAGCTGACATCAACAAAGCGGGAAAAATCTCGGAAGTAGTCAGCAAAAATTTATTGGTTCCGGTACAGATAGCCAAAGAACCCATTTCCACTAAAGGCCCCAGATTGAGTTCAGACCTTTCCATTGCGGGAAGATATACCGTTCTGGTTCCTTTTTCTAACGTAATCTCCATCTCTAAAAAGATAAAGAGCAATACCGAACGTAATCGACTAAAAAAGATTATTGAAAGTATTAAACCTAAAAACTTTGGAGTAATCATTAGAACAGTTTCTGAGGGAAAAGGCGTTGCCGAATTACAAAAAGACTTACTTGATTCTATTTCTAAATGGGAGAGTTTTATGAAAAAGCTGCCCGAAACAGAACCATCTAAGCGTGTTTGGGGCGAAATGGATAGGACATCGACGCTTATCCGCGATATTTTAAATACCGATTTCGCCAATGTATATGTAAACGACCAAGCATTATTTGAAGACATTCGTTCTTATGTGCACGAAATTTCTCCGGAAATGGAGCGTATTGTAAAACATTACAAGCACAAAGAACCTATTTTCGACCATTTTGGAGTTGAAAAGCAAATTAAAAACGGCTTCGGAAAAACCGTAAATCTGGCCGGTGGCGCTTACTTAGTGGTAGAACACACTGAGGCTTTGCACGTAATAGACGTAAACAGTGGTAATAGAACCGCCAGCAGAGAAAACCAGGAAGAAAATGCACTTCAGGTTAATAAAGAAGCTGCTAAAGAAATTGCCCGTCAATTAAGGCTTAGGGATATGGGGGGTATCGTGGTGATAGATTTTATTGATATGCACAAGCCTGCCAACAGAAAAGTGTTGTTTGATCACCTAAAGGAGCTAATGCTTTTAGATAGGGCAAAACATACTATTCTGCCTCCCAGCAAATTTGGCTTGGTACAAATTACCCGCCAAAGGGTAAGGCCCGAAATGAACATTGTAACGGTAGAAAAATGCCCTACATGCGATGGCACTGGCGAAATAAAAGCCAGTATTGTATTAATGGATGATATTGAAAGCAATTTGACCTACATTTTGCGTGAGCAGAATGAAAAAAATATTACGCTGTGTGTACACCCTTACATAGCAGCCTTTATTAAAAAAGGACTAGTTTCATTACAATGGAAATGGTTTTTTAAATTTGGGCAATGGGTTAAAATTAAAGAGGTATCTTCTTACCATTTAACCGAGTTTCATTTCTTATCGTCTAAAGACGAGGAGATTAAGCTGTAACCCTTAAGAAAAAAAAGTCCCGATTTTCATCGGGACTTTTTTTTGTTCATGCTAATTTATCTATTTAAATCTTTTAAGGGAGGGGGACCTTGGCTTCTGACTTTTTCTATAGCATCAATCCAATATTCCCAAAAAGCGGTATCGGCTGGTGTATCAACTTCTACATATTCTCCTCCACTCAAAATATCTGTCAAATCAATCGAACCTGTTAATTTCCAATAATCATGAAGCATATATATCATTGCCTCATATCCTTCTTTTTCCGTTATTGTCTTCTGACTACTTATTTTCATCTGTTTTCAGTTGTATTTTAATAGCTCCCCTAATTTAAATATTTTGTTCAAAATTCGCTTAGCATTTCCAAGCGATTAAATCTAAATTCGTATCCAAATAGTTATCGGGACAAAAATCGTAAATCAATTGGCTAAAATTAAATCAGCGTATTTCTGCCAGAGCTGTGGCTACGAGTCGGCAAAGTGGTTGGGCAAATGCCCTTCGTGCCGACAATGGAATACTTTTGTAGAAGAAGTAATAGAAAAACCAACCAATGTTGCGGTTTGGAAAACATCTACGGGTTCACAGAGATTAAACAAACCAAGTAAGTTAGAGGAAATACAATCGGTTACCGAAGATAGACTTTTAACCGGAGATGCCGAATTGGACAGGGTTTTAGGCGGAGGTTTGGTTCCTGGCTCGGTTACGCTTATTGGCGGCGAACCGGGCATAGGCAAATCTACGCTGATGTTGCAATTAGCATTAAACATTAAGCATAAAAGAGTACTATACGTTTCTGGCGAGGAAAGCGAACAGCAAATAAAGATGCGGGCCGAACGTATTACCAAAACACCACAGGCCGATTGTTTTATTTTAACCGAAACATCTACCCAAAATATCTTTAAGCAGCTGGAGCAGTTAGAACCGGAAATTTTAGTGATAGACTCGATACAGACCTTGCACTCGGCACATATCGAATCTACACCCGGAAGTGTTTCGCAAGTGCGTGAATGTACTGCCGAATTGCTCCGCTTTGCCAAAGAAACCGCTACTCCGGTTTTTCTGATTGGCCATATTACCAAAGATGGTGCTATTGCCGGGCCTAAAATTTTGGAACACATGGTAGATACGGTTTTGCAATTTGAGGGCGACAGACATCATATCTATCGCATTTTGCGTTCCATTAAAAACAGATTTGGTGCTGCTGCTGAACTGGGCATTTACGCTATGCATGGCAACGGGTTAAGGGAGGTTTCCAATCCTTCGGAAGTATTGCTCTCGCAACGCGATGAAGAACTGAGTGGTATTACCATAGGGGCAACTATTGAAGGGGCAAGGCCAATGCTTATAGAAACACAGGCGTTGGTAAGTATTTCAGCCTATGGCACGCCGCAGCGTTCGGCAACCGGGTTTGATACCAAAAGGATGAACATGCTTTTGGCCGTACTAGAGAAAAGATGTGGCTTTAGGTTAAGTGCAAAAGATGTTTTTTTAAATATTGCCGGAGGCATTAAGGTAGAGGACCCTGCAATAGATTTGTCCATTATTGCGGCAATTATTTCATCACACGAGGATATTCCTGTATCTTCTAAAATTTGTTTTGCTGCCGAAGTGGGTTTATCTGGCGAAATAAGAGCCGTAAACAGAATAGAACAGCGCATTTTGGAAGCGGAAAAACTAGGTTTTGAAAAAATATTTATCTCGAGCTATAACCTAAAAGGATTTAACCGCGACAAGTTTAAAATAGAACTGGTAACTGTGGCTAAAATTGAGGAGGTATTTTCGGCATTATTTGGGTAGAAGATATTTTTTGGTTAACATCAATACTTATTTAGAAAGATTTTAAATATCTTTGTTGCTCAGTCTTAACTAGATATAATTAATAAAAATGAAACCATCCCGATTTTAATCGGAATAGCTTCATCAACAATTAAAAACAAGAAATACTCTGATGAAAAAATTAATTTTAAGTTTAGTTTTTTGCGCTATGGCAACCTTAGGTTTTGCGCAAGAGAGCGTAGAAGGCCGATCTTTTGGCGAAGGTGTTAAAAAAGGAAACATTATCCCTGCAACAGAAGTTAATGCCAAGTTGGGCACAGCAACCAAGGCCGATATGAAAGTAGAAGGCGAAGTGGTTAACGTTTGTAAGAAAAAAGGTTGTTTTATGACCGTTAAAATTTCTGACAAAGAAACCATGTTTGTAAAGTTTAAAGATTACGGTTTTTTCATGCCTAAAGATATGCCTGCTGGTACAAAAGTTGTAATTGATGGTTTTGCAGCAAGAAAAGTAACTTCAGTAGACGATTTACAGCACTATGCCAGAGATGCCAAAAAATCGGAAGAAGAAATAGCAAAAATTACCGAGCCTAAAAAGGAGATTGTTTTTGAAGCGAAAGGCGCAGTAATTTTAAACTAATCAAATAGCCGTCATTGTCCCTCTGGCACAAATGACGGCAAACATCTTCTACGCTTCCAAAAAACGCTCCCTTATCAACAGCGAAGCTCCTACCACCCCCGATTTATCTCCCAGTTCGGACATTTTAAGTTCTGTATCGTTATTAACCAAGCTCAACGAATATTTATTTAATGCGCTTTTTATAGGCAAACGTATATATTCCCCTGTTTCGGCCAAGTTTCCGCCCAAAATAACTGTTTCCGGATTAAACACATTAATTAATACCGCAATTCCCTTTCCTAGTTTTTCTCCCAATTCGCCTATTAGCTCTATTGCCAAAACATCATCCTTATTGGCTGCATCAATTACACTTTTCAGTTTAATTTCTTCTATCGGGATATCAGATAATATTGAGGATGAACCTTCTGCAATCTTCTCCTTAAATTTTCTTACTAAGGCCCATCCAGAAGCTTCTGTCTCTAAACAGCCTTTTTTGCCACACGTACATATAATTTCGTTATTAAAAAACGGAATATGCCCAATCTCACCAGAAAATCCCGATTTGCCATAATAAAGTTGTCCGTTTAGCATAATGCCCACTCCTATACCATAGTCCATGTTCAAAAAAAGTGCGTTTCTTTCCTGATGGGTTTCGGTTAGCGAAAACTCTCCAAAGGCCATTGCTCTAGAGTCGTTTTCCAAAATAACCGGCATCCCAATATTTCTTTCCATTACATTAATCAATGGTTCTTCAATAAACTGAAAAGAATTATAGCTCTGCCCAGTAGAATAGTTTATACGACCAGACAAACTGATACCTGCACCTAAAATCTTCTCCTTTTTTACCGGAGCTTCTTTTATAAAAGTGTGGATGTGGACAAATAACTGAGCCAAAGAATCTTCATTGTTATTTAAATTATAAGGTATTGAGGTATTGATACACACTTGGTTTTTCTGTAAATCTATCAACCTCATGTTAATATGGACTCTTTTTACATCTATGCCCAAAAAATATCCAGATGAGGTAACCAAGCCGTAAATATTAGGTTTTCTTCCGCCACGAGATTGCATTTTCCCATAGTCTTTTACAAGTCCATCTGCGATCAACTCTGTTAAAACACTATTAATTTTAGGTGTGCTTAAACCAAGTTCGGCACATAAATCTGCAATGGTGGAATTTCCATTTCTACTAAAATAGGCGATAATACTCTTCTTTAAGGCTATATTTTTTTGTGCTACACCCGAAGGCCCTTCATTCTCAAACTCAGCGAAAAAAGACATGTTTTTAAAATTTGTTAAAAACAAATATATAATAAAGCCTCAATTTTATTTAATTAAAAGATATTACAGGAAAATTTAAAAAAACAGAAATGGAAATATAGGTTAGGGATTAAGAACTTGTTTGAAAATAAATTTTTACAACCCCCTAAAAAACGATGTTAAAAAGGTTAAATTCAATAATTTGATTATTTGTAAACATATTTGTTTAATTTCCTAAATTGCAGCGTTAAATAACAATTCAATAGTAATGAAAAAGTTTTTATCTGCCCTTTTCCTTTTTACCGCAATGGCTATTGGCGCATTGGCTCAGCAAAAAATACCTACTCCAGAAGAATTGGCCAAAAAGAATGTAGATGAACTGGAAACACGTTTAAAATTAAGTTCTACCCAAAAAAGTGTTATCTATAACTATGCCTACAACTTGGCTAAAGAGCAGGTAGCCTTGGTGAAGAAACAACAGGCTAATGGCTATAACGATGAAGAAATGTCTAAATTTTATAGACTTAACAATGAGACTAATAAAAATATTAAAGCTGTTTTAAAGCCAGAGCAAATTATTGAATTTGATAAAGTCACTGAAGAACGCCTAAGCGGGATAGATCCGAACAAGAAAAAAAAGAAGCGTAAAAAAGGAGAAGAGGAGGAAAAGATAGTTGGCATAGAGGGCTTAAAGTCTGTTAAAGGCGAGCAACCGTGAGCTTCCAGTCTTTAGATTGTTTTATACATCCTGCTTTTATTATTGGGGCTAATCTTTTTGCTTAGATTTGGCATAAACCCCAAAAATTACATTTCTATATTTTTGGCATTACTCCATTCTGTTGAACAGTTTTCTATCGACTTCCGGTAATATCAATATTATTGAGGAAAAGGCTATGTGCCGGAGGCCATTAAGGTAGTAGAGCAAATTGGACTAAAAATATTGGAAGCCAAAATAGACCCTCGAAACGAAAATTCCATAAAAGCCCTATACTAATCAAGTACAGGGCTTTTCTTTTATCATCAAGCAAGCAACGGCTATTCTACTATTGTTACCTTTACCATGTTGGTTCTACTCCTTTTCTCCAAAGGAACGGCAGCCGTGTTAATTACCACATCCCCTTTTTTAATCAATTTCTTTCTCTTTAACACATCATTAACCTCTTCGATGGTTTTATCTGTACTTTCAAATTTATCGTAGAAGAAACCTCTTACACCCCAAACTAGGCTTAATGTATTTAATAGACTTTCGTTACTCGTAAACGTAAAAATAGGCGCTTGCGGACGATGGCTTGCCACCTCAAAAGCAGTATAACCGCTCGAAGTCATGGTAACAATACCTACCGCATCGGTCTGTTTGGCCAAGAAACAGGCCGAATCGCAAACGGCATCACCTAAAAAACTATCCAACTTTGGTTTCAGGAACTTATCGGCATAATAAGGATAATTGTTTTCTTCTATATTATTGATGATTTTCTGCATCGTTTCGATAACAATTAAAGGGAATTCTCCTACCGAAGTCTCCCCGCTAAGCATCACCGCATCCGCACCATCCAACACCGAGTTGGCCACGTCATTCACCTCGGCACGAGTTGGGCGAGGGGTGGTAATCATACTTTCCAACATCTGTGTAGCAATAATTACCGGCTTAGAGGCAGCCCTACACTTTTGGACAATCATTTTTTGCAACAATGGTACTTCCTCCATCGGCATTTCTACTCCCAAATCGCCACGAGCAACCATCACCGCATCGGTAACTTTAATAATTTCATCAATATTGGCAATGGCTTCCGGTTTTTCAATTTTTGCTACCACGCGTGCAATTTTCCCTTTTTCTTTAATAATATCCTTAAGTTCAACAATATCGGCAGCGTTACGAACAAAGGAAAGACCAATCCATTCTACATCACTTTCCAAAACAAAATCTAAGTTCTTTCTGTCTTCAATAGTTAAAGAAGGGATAGAAACTTTGGTATTTGGTAGGTTAACACCCTTTCTAGAAGTTAAGATACCTCCGTGAACCACCTCGCAAACTACCTCATCCTTATAATTGGTTTCCAACACTCGCATTTGCAGTTTGCCGTCGTCTAAAAGGATAATTTCGCCCGCTTTTACGTCTTGAGGGAAATTCTCGTAAGTAATATAGATACGCTCTTCGTTGCCAACACATTCTTGCGTGGTAATGATGGTCTTACTGCCATTTAAAAGGTTAATTCCACCATCTTTAACCATTCCAATCCTAATTTTAGGACCTTGTAAATCGGCCAGTATGCCCACATTATATTTATGCTTTCTGTTGATATCTCTGATGGTATCAATTACCTTTTGGTGGTCGGTCTGTGAGCCGTGTGAGAAGTTTAATCTACAAACATCTAAACCAGCATTAAACATGCTATATAAAACATCCGGCTTTGCCGATGCAGGGCCTAAAGTGGCAACTATTTTGGTTCTGGAATGAAAAGGTTTCATTAATTGTTCTGTTATATTGTTGCCCAACAAAAACGATGGTCCGTAAAACTTGTTTGGGCGTTGATTATATTATTTCAGTTTGATTTAAGATTCAAATATAGTGTATTTACTACACTATCAACATAAAAATTTACATTACCAAATTTTCCTTTGATTTTAATTTACGTACATCTATCTGCGCAGCAACCTGTATATCAGGCATTTTATTAAGATTACTTATGATATAATTAAGGTCTTCTTTATCTATAAATTGATGGATAACCATAAAAAAATCTACCTTGTTCATTTCGGGCACTAAAAAACCTTCACTATTTCTATTGTTCACCAAAAAGTACTCTCGCTCTCCTTCTTCAACAAAAAAATAATATTTAGAAAATGATAAAGGTGCTTCACCTGCATTAAAAAATACCTCGTGATCATCAATTTTATAAAACTCAAAGTTAAGATTAGTGTTTATCTTGTGGCACAAAACATAATCTTTTAACGAGACTGTGATAGCGATTAGAATGAAATCTAAATCGAGCGAAAGTTTTAAATAAGTTTTGTTCAAAGTGTTTTTTTTATTAGAATTACGAAATTATAAAACTAAATTTACTTTAGGTTTTAAATGCATTAAAATTGATAGAGAAATAAAAACATTTGAAAAGTGTTAGAATTTATTTTTCTTTGCACAGAATTATTTAACCATTAAATTATAAAATTATGTCTGATATTGCTTCAAGAGTTAAGGCTATTATCGTAGAAAAACTAGGTGTTGATGAAAGTGAAGTTACGCCAGAAGCGTCTTTTACAAACGATTTAGGTGCAGATTCATTAGATACTGTAGAGTTAATCATGGAGTTTGAAAAAGAATTCAACGTAGCTATTCCTGATGATCAAGCTGAGACTATCGGCACTGTGGGTCAAGCAATTGCTTATTTAGAAAAAAACGTTAAGTAGAAATACTTTTTCTGTACAATACTTATAAATGGGATTAAAAAGAGTAGTAGTTACTGGGTTGGGTGCGCTCACTCCTATTGGAAATAGTGTTCCCGAATTTTGGGAAGCATTAACAAATGGTGTGAGTGGTGCTGCGCCTATCAAGAGTTTTGATACCGAAAAATTCAAAACAAAGTTCGCTTGCGAGGTAAAAAACTTTAATCCAGAAGATTTTTTGGATAAAAAAGAAGCTCGCAAACTGGATCCTTTTGTTCAGTATGCACTTGTTGCAACCGATGAAGCTGTTAAAGACGGAGGATATGACTTCTCCAAACTTGACACCAATCGTATCGGTGTGATTTGGGGTGCTGGAATTGGAGGTTTAAAAACTTTCTTAGACGAGGTTTCCAACTTCGCCAAAGGCGATGGCACGCCCAGATATAATCCTTTCTTTATCCCTAAAATGATCATTGATATTGCCCCCGGGCATATCTCTATTAAGTATGGATTGCGTGGGCCAAACTTTGCCACCGTTTCTGCATGTGCATCATCAACCAATGCAATGATTGATGCCTTTAATTATATCCGTTTGGGCACGGCCGATATTATTATCACTGGCGGTTCTGAAGCGATTATTAACGAAGCGGGCATGGGTGGTTTTAACGCAATGCATGCTTTGTCTACCCGTAACGATGACCCTGCAACCGCTTCTCGTCCATTTGATAAAGACCGTGATGGTTTTGTGGCCGGAGAGGGTGCCGGCACTATTATTTTAGAAGAATTAGAACACGCAAAAGCCCGTGGCGCTAAAATTTATGCAGAAATAGTTGGTGGCGGTATGAGTGCAGATGCACATCACATCACAGCTCCCCACCCAGAAGGATTGGGTGCTAAAATGGTAATGACTAAAGCATTAGCAGACGCCGGGTTAGAAACCAATCAAATCGACTACATTAACGTGCATGGTACTTCTACCCCTCTTGGAGATGTACAGGAAGCTAAAGCCATTGTAGATTTATTTGGAGAAGATGCTTACAAACTGAACATCAGCTCTACCAAATCTATGACCGGGCACTTGCTGGGAGCTGCTGGTGCGGTTGAGGCTCTGGCCACTATTCTTGCCATTAAGAATGGCACAGTGCCACCAACCATCAACCACTTTACAGACGATCCCGAGTTTGACCCAAAATTGAATTTTACTTTTAACAAGGCCCAAAAACGTACCGTTAGGGCCGCAATAAGTAATACATTTGGTTTTGGCGGACACAATGCTTCGGTAGTATTCAAGAAATACGAAGAATAAGCCAAAAAAGTTTATGGTTTAAAGGGTTTGTATTGTATATTTATGCAAATACTTTTTCTGTATTTAAATTTTGTGTCGCTAATTGATGTCTTTGTTTAGCATTTATAAACTATACCTTTCGTCCAATAAGGATTTTGTAAAGAAACTTAAAAATGTACTTGGGTTTGTGCCGGGAAACGTTGCGCTTTACAAAAAGGCGTTTAGGCATCGTTCCGTAGCCAAAATATTAAAAAATGGTAGCCGGAGCAGCAACGAAAGGTTAGAGTTTTTGGGCGATGCTATTTTAGGCTCTGTTGTTGCCGAACTATTATTTAAAAGCTATCCTTACAAGGAAGAAGGTTTTTTAACCGAAATGCGCTCTAAAATTGTAAACCGGGCAAATCTTAATCAGCTGGCCCGTAAAATGGGATTCGATGAACTGATTGTCTTCGACCAAAAAACGGTTAACTTCCAATCCAAGTATCATTCTATGTATGGCGATGCTTTTGAAGCATTAATTGGCGCTATTTATTTAGATAAAGGTTATAATTTTGCTAAAAATCTCATTTTAAAGCGCATCATTAAACCTTATGTAGACATTCACCATCTCGAAATCACGGAAACCAATTTCAAAAGCCGTTTAATTGAATGGTGTCAACGCCAAGGCAAAGAAATTTCTTTTGATGTGGTTGAAAATGGAGAAGGCGAAAGTGCCAAACTGTTTACCGTACAGGTAATGATTGATAATGAAAACTACGGCATTGGCAGAGATTACAATAAAAAGAATGCCGAAAAACTGGCTGCTGAAAAAGCCTGCGAAGCGTTGATTATTTAATCACTTTTGCCGTATCGCTGTACTTCTTATAGCTCTCGTTAATCCACTTAATACCATCATAAACGTTCCAATTTTTTGCCTGCTCATAGGTTGGCCTATAATTTATTATAAAATCTTCCAATGCTTTTCCGGTTAAACCCGTCTGCTGATTGATGGTAGTTTTGTTAAAAAGCTGGTCTACGTAATTATCCTGCATCTCGTTCTGATACATACGGTTAAACCTTCTAGCCTGTTTGGGTGTTTTGCCAAAAAGTTCATAGAATGCGGTAAGTGGAGAGAATAAAAAAGAGAGAGCAGGCGGTTTTCCGCTATAAAAAGAGCCTTTTGCCCTGTAGTCTTTTCTTAGCTCTTCCAAAGCCTGCTTCTTAGTTTGTCCGGTTATCACTACTTCGTTCAGTGTAGCTCCTTTATTAAGATAAAGCACCAAATCTTTATTGCTCCTAACTACAACTTCCAAATCGTTAAAATTTCTTTTGGTAACCAGCAAGGTATCACCAACATTGGCTTTTATAGAGAAAATTCCTAAATCGTTACTTCCAGTAGAAAGACCCGAACGCTTGTTTTTTATTTCGGCCAGTGCTAAACGTTGTTTTGAGCCATTATCAAAAAGTACCCCATTGAGCGTAAAATTTTGCTGTGCAAATACAATATTGCTGCCGAGCATAACAAAAACGAAGGAAAATATGAACCGGACTTTACTCCACATTGCAGCGTTACTTTTTTATTTGTAAACTTAGCAAATGTTTTGCCAGTTGTGAGTTAAAAAAGGTTAATACATGCAAAAGGTTTTATCGGCTATATTTCTTCTTTATGCTGCTATCATATTTATTGTATTGATGTTTGTGGCTTTGCCTTTTGTGCTTATCTTTTCTGCAATACTGCCAATAGATACTGGGAAACGAGCAATATTAGCGGTATTGAGAACTTGGGCATGGTTATTCAGCATCCTTAGTTTCTTTTGGGTTACGACAAAAAACAAATCGAATGTCGACCGTTCTAAATCGCATATTTATGTCGGCAATCATGGTTCTTATTTAGATGCAGTGGTTGTTTGTTTGAGCATTCCGCAATATTTTAGTGCGTTAGGAAAAATTGAAATTACAACAGTTCCTGTTTTTGGGTTAATCTATAAACGTATTGTAGTTTTAATTGATAGAAGCAGTAAAGAAAGCCGTGAACAATCTGTCGCAGCACTAAAAAAGGACATCTCCAATGGGCAATCTGTATTGATTTTTGCCGAAGGCACAATGAACCAAACCGAAAAGCCGCTCGCAGATTTTTATGATGGTGCATTCCGCATTGCTATTGAAACTCAAACACCAGTCATTCCCTTTGTGATGATTAACAACCGAAAACTATTGCCAAGAAAAGACCCTTTAAAAGCTAGACCGGGTTTAATTACCACTGTTTTACTGCCCGAAATTAGTGTGACGGGATTAACTCTAGATGATGTTACTTCACTTAAAAAGAGTGTGTATGATATGATGGAGAATGCGATTTTGGAACACAGCTGAACCTAGCAGGAGTAAAAGTTTAACACATAGCAGAAGTTTTTGTTCGTTAAACCCGTATTCTATGGTTTATGCAAATAATTTTTAGATTTTCTGCTAAAGGCTAATTATTGAGAGCAAAGAAAAGTAAGAGTGTCGCTAAGGACACAAAGTTTTGTGCAGTACATTTTTAATCTAAACCCAAAATGGCGGCTCCGAAGCACGAGGGCTATAATGGACAGCAGGGCTAGCGTGACAAAAGAGCCGAAAGTCTTGCTTTTCTAATTAATTATACGTTATCTCCAAAACCTTAAGCCTTACGCCTTTTACCTCAAATCCTTTTTGCTATCTTTGCACATGATAAAATCAATGACCGGCTTTGGCTTGGCTTCTACAGATTACGAAAGTGTAAAGTTTTCTGTGGAAATAAAATCCTTAAACTCGAAATTTCTTGAACTGGGCTTAAAAATTCCAAAGGCTTTCTCAGATAAAGAATTGTATCTGCGCAATATCTGTAATAAAGAGATAGAACGTGGCAAAGTAAGCATTGCCATTGTGGTTGAACGCAGCGAGGAGGCACAAAAAGGAGCATCTATCAACGAAAGTCTACTTAAAAAATATTACACACAGCTTGTAGAAGTTAACAAGTTGTTGGGTGCAGATGTTTCTAACTTATTGCCGGCAGTGTTAAACTTGCCAGAAGTAATTACCTATACCGAAGAAGAGGCTAGCGAAAGTGAATGGAAGGTACTGGAAACCACTTTTGAAAGGGCATTGAAGAATTTTAACCAGTTTAGGATAGATGAAGGTAAAACCTTAAAAACCGACCTTGAGCTACGCATTAAAAACATAATGGGCTTTTTTGCACAGGTAGAAACTTTAGCTCCGTTAAGAGTCCCGCAAATTAAAGCCCGGCTTACCCAATTTTTAGAGGAAACAGTAGGCAAAGTAAATATTGACAAAAACCGTTTTGAGCAAGAGTTAATCTACTATATTGATAAATTAGATATTACTGAAGAACAAACCCGTTTAAAAAGCCACTGTGATTATTTTATTGCTACTTTAAACGACAAGGATGCCAACGGTAAGAAATTAGGTTTTATTTCGCAAGAAATAGGTCGGGAAATAAATACTATGGGTGCTAAAGCCAACGATGCACAGATACAACAGTTGGTAGTAGGCATGAAAGAAGAATTAGAAAAAATTAAGGAACAATTACTGAACGTGTTGTAGCGACAAGCGTTGGGCGATAAGTGCCGAACGCAAAACGCCGAACGCAAAACGCACATTATGCAAGGCAAACTCATTATATTTTCTGCTCCCTCTGGCGCTGGTAAAACTACTATCGTAAAGCATCTTTTGAGCAAGTTCAATAATCTCCGTTTTTCTATTTCGGCAACAACCAGAGAGTTACGTGGCGATGAAACTAATGGAAAGGATTATTATTTTATCTCTAAAGAAGAATTTTTGCACAAAGTTGCCCACCAAGAGTTTGTTGAGTTTGAAGAAGTTTATAGTGGAACTTTTTATGGCACTTTGCGTTCGGAGATACAACGAATTTGGGACGAAGGAAAACATGTTATCTTTGATATTGACGTTGAAGGCGGATTACGCTTGAAAAGAAAATTTGAAGAGGATGCTTTGGCAATTTTTGTACAGCCACCATCGTTAGAAGTGTTAAAAGAACGTTTGGCGGGCAGAGGTACCGATAGTGAAGAGAAATTACAGGAACGTTATGCAAAGGCAGAAAAGGAGTTGGCGTATGCTGATAAATTTGACGTAATTCTTAAAAATTTTGACCTAGCGATAGCTTGTAAGCAAGCAGAGGAATTGGTTGGGGAATTTTTGAATAGTTAATTTTGTCATTCTGAGCTTAGCGAAGAATCTGCAAATAATAGATTCCTCCAAATGTCGGAATGACAGGTAAAAAGATTTCTCCTCATACTTCGTCGAAATGACGAAAAAACAAACAAAATGATTGGCTTATTCTTCGGTTCGTTTAACCCCATCCACCTTGGGCACTTGGTAATTGCCAATTACATGGCAAACTATACCGACCTGAAAGAAGTTTGGTTTGTGGTATCACCACACAACCCTTTGAAGCAGAAAAGTGGTTTGGCAGATATGTATGATAGATTGGAAATGGTTCGCCTTGCGACAGAAAATGCTTCTCATTTAAAAGTGAGTGATATTGAGTTTAAGTTGCCTCAACCATCATATACTATTGATACTTTAGCCCATTTAAAGGAAAAATTCCCTGAAAAGGAATTTGCTTTAATTATGGGCGCTGATAATTTGGCTTCTTTTAAGAAATGGAAAAACTACGAGATATTGCTGCAAAACCATAAGCTCTTCGTTTATCCACGACCAGACACAGACATTAGTGAATGGCAAAACCATCCTTCGATAGTGGTTACTGAAACGCCACAAATGGATATTTCTTCAACATTTATACGCAACTCCATCAAACAAGAAAAAAGCATTCAGTTTTTAGTACCGGATGCTGTAATCGATTTTATGGATAAGAAAAGCCTGTATAAATAATTTACAAATTAAGATTGAACTGAATATCTAAATCAACGAACTACAATCTAGTCGAGTGCTATCAATCTAAAATCGTAATTCGTCAATCTACAATCGTAAATCCCCTCATCCCTTCCAGCTGTCTTTTAAAGAAACCACTCGGTTAAATACCAAATGCTCTGCCGTAGAATCTTTATCCAAACAGAAATAACCTTTGCGGATAAACTGATAACCTGTCCCTAAAGTGGCATTAGCTAAGGTTGGCTCAATATATACATTACTTAATACCTCTTTGCTGTTCGGATTTAAATAATCTTTAAAATCGCCTTCCTCCGCATCTGGCTGCACTACGCTAAACAGGCGGTCGTATAGCCTTACCTCCGCAGTTTTGGCATGGGCTGTACTCACCCAATGAATAGTGCCTTTTACGTTAATACCGCTTGTATCATTACCACTTTTCGATTCTGGAATGTAAGTACAATGCACTTCGGTTACATTTCCATCTGCGTCTTTAACGAAACTTTCACATTTAACAATGTAGGCAAATTTTAAGCGGACCATTGCTCCCGGTGCCAAACGGAACCATTTTTTTGCAGGCTCTTCCATAAAATCTTCACGCTCTATCCAAAGCTCCTTGCTAAACGGAATTTCTCTTGTGCCACCTTTATCTTCAGCTTCCGGATTGTTTTCTCCAACTAAAATTTCGCCATCGCCCACGCTCTCGTAATTGGTAATTACTAGCTTAATAGGGTCTAAAACAGCCATTGCCCGGGTTGCTTTTTTGTTCAAATCCTCACGGATGCAGAACTCCAATAAACTTAGCTCAATCAAATTTTCACGTTTGGCAATGCCAATGCGTTCACAAAAATCGCGGATACTTTCCGGTGTATAACCTCTTCGGCGCAAACCACTAATAGTTGGCATACGAGGGTCATCCCAACCACTTACATAACCTTCATTTACCAATTGCAACAATTTGCGTTTGCTCATTACCGTGTAGGTCAGGTTTAAGCGGGCAAACTCATATTGTTTAGACGGAAAAATACCCAACTGGGCAATAAACCAATCGTACAACTCTCTGTGCGAAACATACTCTAAAGTACAAATAGAATGCGTAATATGCTCGATGCTATCACTTTGTCCATGCGCAAAATCGTACATTGGATAAATACACCAAGCATCTCCGGTACGGTGGTGATGCGCATGTTTAATACGATATATAATCGGGTCCCGCATCAACATATTTGGGCTTGCCATATCTATTTTAGCCCTTAATGTACAAGCCCCATCTTCGAATTCGCCATTCTTCATTCTGGCAAAAAGCTCCAAATTTTCGGCGATGCTTCTATCTCTATATTTATTTGGTGCTCCGGGTTCGGTTGGTGTTCCTTTTTGTTCCGCAATTTCTTCAGCGGTGCTATCATCTACATAAGCAAGACCTTTTTCGATTAACTGCACAGCAAAGCCATGCAACCGGTCGAAATAATCAGAAGCGTACAATTCGTTTTTCCATTGGAAACCTAGCCATTGGATATCTTCCTGCTGACTGTTTACATACTCTGTTTTTTCAGTAACAGGGTTCGTGTCATCAAACCTCAAATTGGTATAACCACCGTATTTCTGCGTTAATCCAAAGTTTAGGCAAATAGCCTTGGCATGTCCAATATGTAGGTAACCATTGGGTTCTGGCGGAAAACGTGTTACCAGCGTTTCGTACTTTCCACTTTTTAAATCATTCTCTATAATTTCTTCTATAAAGTTTAATGATTTTTCCTCGCTCATATAATTGTGTTGTTTAAGGGTTCAAAGTTAATAAGATTTGGGGTATTTTAAAGGAACAAGGATAGAGCGCAAACCAAAAAACCAATACAACTGACCAACCAAATAACTATTTTAATTACATTTACAACATATCAACTATCCAGATATGAACAAAACTTTAAATAGACCCATTAGGGTACTTGTAGCTAAGGTAGGTTTAGATGGTCACGACCGAGGAGCAAAAGTAATTGCTACTTCTCTTCGCGATGCAGGAATGGAAGTTATTTACACGGGTTTAAGGCAAACTCCCGAAATGGTAGTGAATACGGCATTGCAAGAGGACGTAGATGCCATTGGCATTTCTATTTTATCGGGGGCACACATGACCGTTTTCCCAAAAGTTATCGAAATGATGAAGCAGAAGGGGCTTACCGATGTTTTGGTAACCGGAGGAGGAATTATCCCGGAAACGGATATGAAAAAACTACATGAAATTGGTGTAGGCGAACTTTTTCCACCGGGAACAGCTATGAAAGAAATTGTAGATTATATTGAAAATTGGGTAATTGAACATCGAAATTTTTAATGTTATGGATTTTAAACAGTTAATAACAGAGGTAAAAAATAGCATTCTTTATATCACTATCAACCGACCACAAAAGCTCAATGCACTTAACAAAGAAGTGTTAGCAGAATTGGCAAACGCTTTAGATGCAGCGCAAACTAACAAAGAAATTCGAGCTATTTTAATTACAGGCGCAGGCGAAAAGGCCTTTGTAGCGGGAGCAGATATTGCCGAATTTCAAGACTATAATTTGGAACAAGGCAAACAATTGGTCAAAGATGGGCAAGAAAAAGTATTTAATGCTATTGAAAATTCGCGTAAGCCTGTAATTGCGGCAATTAATGGTTTTGCATTAGGAGGCGGTTTAGAATTGGCTATGGCTTGCCACATCCGCATTGCCAGCGAAAATGCCAAACTAGGCCTGCCGGAAGTAACCTTGGGGCTAATTCCGGGATATGGAGGAACACAGCGTTTGGCACAGCTAGTGGGTAAGGGCCGAGCTTTTGAAATGATTTTTACCGCCGATATGATTGCCGCCGAAAAAGCACTGCAAATCGGTTTAGTGAACCATGTGGTTCCCTTAGAAAATTTATTGGCAAAGACCGAAGAACTACTTGAAAAAATTAAACAAAGAGCACCTTTAGCTCTAGCTAGTGCCGTTAAAGCTATTAACGCAGGTTTTAATCCGAAATTAAATGGCTACCAGACAGAAATAGATGAGTTTGGCAATTGTTTTACCACTAAAGATTTTAAAGAAGGTGTAAGTGCATTTTTAGAAAAAAGAAAAGCTGAGTTTAAGGGCGAATAATGCCCAAAATTAACCAAAACGATTCTTATCATTTCATTTTTATTTGTTTAGATTTTTACAAAAAGTGTAGAAAAAATTTCCCAACAAATTTTTTTTCCATATTTTAGCTAATAAATATAAATCTACCTCCAATTTTAAGTTTTTAAAATCTATGAAGAAAATATTAATAGTTGATGATGAGATAAATATAGGGCTATTACTTTCGAAATTTCTGACTAGAAACTCATTCGATGTAACCAGTGCGACCAGTGGAAGCTCCGCAATGGAATATCTGGCAAAAGAACATTACGATTTAGTATTATGTGATTACCGCCTCGAAGATACGGATGGCAAGGAAATGCTTGTAAAAATCAAGGAAAAATATCCTAAAACGGGAGTAATTATTATTACGGGCTATTCGGATATTAAATTGGCTGTAGAGCTAATTAAGCTAGGTGCATATGATTATATCACCAAACCTCTATACCCAGACGAAATCCTGAACACCATAAACAAAGCCATTGAAACCCAAATTGCTTTGAACGAAAGTACTCCCGAAGCAGAAACCGCCAACAATCAAGAGAAAGCAAAATCTGCTAAAGCGACCTACTCCCTTACAGACGAGTTTGTAATTGGCCAAAGTAGTGCATCAAGAGATTTAATGAAGCAAATTTTACTGGTAGCGCCTACCTCTTATAGCGTTATTTTAATGGGCGATAGTGGCACAGGTAAAGAATCGGTGGCGAAAGCAATACACCTTAACAGTCCCAGAAAAGATAAGCCTTTTGTAGCAATGGACTGTGGTTCGTTGACCAAAGAATTGGCCGGAAGTGAATTTTTTGGACATGAAAAAGGCTCGTTTACAGGAGCTTTGTACACCAAAATCGGCCATTTTGAAATGGCTAACGGTGGGACATTATTTTTAGATGAAGTGGGCAACCTTTCTTACGACATCCAAGCGGCCTTATTACGAACAGTACAAGAACGTAAAATAAAAAGAATTGGCAGCACCAAAGAAATTGATTTAGATGTTAGGATTATTGTTGCAACCAACGAGAACCTTCAAGATGCCATTTCAAAAGGTAAATTCAGAGAAGACCTTTATCACCGTTTCAATGAGTTTTCCATCAATTTGCCGCCAATAAGCCAAAGAGGAAAAGATATTTTAGCCTTTGCCGAAAGTTTCTTGCAATTGGCCAACCAAGAGTTAAACAAAAATATTAAAGGCTTTTCAGAAGAAGTAGTAGACTGCTTTTTAACCTACAATTGGCCGGGAAACGTTAGAGAGCTAAAAAATGTTGTTCGTAGGGCCACCTTGCTTACCGAAACAGACGAAATACAGGTTAAGGCACTTCCTCTAGAAATATCAACCTATGCCAAAGTACCAATGTTAAGTAACTTTGCGACCGCTACTCCCGAAAATACCGAACGTAATAAGCCCAGAGATTTAAAAAATGCCGCATTAGAGGCTGAGTATGAAACCATCTTAAAAGTATTAAGAGAAGTAAATTTCAATAAAACAAAGGCTGCTAAAATTTTAAATATCGATAGAAAGACTCTTTATAATAAGATGAAGGCAATTGATCTTGACAATAAGTAAAAGTGTTTAGTATTCTCAAAAAATCTACCCCTACCCGGTTTAAAAACCGCTACAATATTTCTAAGAAAATATTATGGGTGGTTATGTTGCTTTGTATAGCGCCTTTACTGTCGGTCATATTATCCATCGTTTTCGGTAACGCTTCCAGCGAAGTTCTATTTTTCAACTTAAAATCGAGCTTTTATACCAGTGCTTGGACAACCTTTGGTATTGCTGCCGCTTTATTCACAGGGATGCTTGCCATTGTAGACTACAATATCCGAAAAGAATTGACTATTACGCTTTTTGGCATTACCCTACTTATTTCGGCCATACTCGATGTTTATTACCTGTTCATCTTAAATGAAAAAGAAAAGGGTTTATTGGCCAATTTTCCAAATACCGTATATTTTATTTGGTGGGTTAACAGAATGTTCTATTCGCTTACCCTGCTTATTGGTACTGCTGTTTACCTAAAAATTAAAGCAAAAAATTTAAGATCGCCAGAGCAAAAACAGAAGATCATAAGGCGTACAGCCATTATCTGTATACTGGCGGGCTTTACCTGTGTACTTATAATAGCCAAAGTTGATATTATTTTGCCCAGTAAGCCTGTGCTCGATAAAATGGTACAAATAGATATCTTCTCGTTTTTGCCATTAATATTTTTGTTTGTATGGGCAGCATTTTATCTGCCTAAGTTTATACTGCGCTTTCATAGCGTTTTTTCAAAACTGCTAATTTTAAGTATTGCACCATTGCTTTTGGCCCAATTGTTTATGGCCTTAAGTACTACCGCTTTCGATTCCTATTTTAATGCGGCACATTACCTACGTTTCATCAGTTATTTAGTGCCTTTGGTAGGAATTCTACTAAACTATATAGAAACCGTTAAAAACGAAAAACGCATCATTACCAAATTAGATATTGAAATAAAAGAGAAACAGCAGTTAACCGCTAATTTACAGGAAAGAGAAGGATTATTGGCAAATGCCGAAAAAATATCGAAACTTGGAAGTTGGGAACTAGACATTAAAACCAATTTCTACAAATGGTCCGGTGAGCTTTACCGGATTTATGGTTTTGAGGGCGGCTCGTTCCATCCCACACATGCCATTGCAGAACGGATTGTTGTTCCCGAATACAGCCAAAAGCTAAATAAAGAACTGGCAAACGCTGTAAAAAACAAAACGTCTTTTGCGGTCGAATATCAAATAATTAGGCCAAATGGCGAAAAACGATACGTACTGAACCAAGGCTACTTTGCAGGAAAAGAGAATAAATTGGTAGGCACTGTACAAGACATTACCGAATTAAAGCAAGCAACGTTAAAACTCCGAAAAAACGAAACTTTATTGCGTGAGGGCGAAGCCGTTGCACATAATGGAAGTTGGGAATGGTACAATAACAACGAGAACCTTTTTTGGTCTGACGAAATGTTTAACATACACGGCTTTCTACCCCACTCTACTATCGTTACCATTAGCTCTTATTTCAGTTTTGTGCATCCCGAAGATATTAACGAACTGCGCAAAACATTTGCAGATGCCAGAAAAAACAAATTGTCCTTTAAGGCAAATTACCGTATTGTTAGGCCAAATGGCGAGATAAGATATGTATCTACCACCGCTAAACTGAAAGACGACGAGATTGGCGAAGGATTTTCGTACCTAGGTAATACACAAGATGTTACGCAGTTGAAAGAAACACAGCGAAAGCTCGAAGAGAAGATTAATGAGTTAAATGTTTCCAATAAGGATTTAGAGCAATTCGCTTACGTTGCTTCACACGATTTGCAAGAGCCGCTCAGAAAAATAAGGGCTTTTGGTGATAGGTTAACGAGTAGGTATGCGGCCAACCTAAACGAAGAAGGGCAGGATTACATTGCCCGGATGCAAAACGCAGCAGAACGGATGCAGGGCCTAATAGATGATTTACTGGCTTTCTCAAGAGTAACCCGTCAAGCAAAAGAGTTTTCTCCCGTAGACCTAAACGAACTGATTTCGAAGGTAATAAACGATTTAGATTATACCATAGAAAGTGCAAACGCAAAAATATTAGTATCGGTAAATAACGAACAGGTAGATGGAATCGCATCTCAATTAGCGCAAGTTTTTCAAAACATCATTAGCAACTCGCTTAAATTTGTAAAACCCGATATCCAGCCCATCATCAATATCAATTCGCAAAAACTAATTGGGGCAGATATTCCCGTAAATGGTGTTTCTCCGCACCAATTATATAGTGTAACCACAATTACAGATAATGGCATTGGCTTCGACGAAAGTTATGCCGGAAAGATATTTGATTTGTTCCAACGATTACACTCACGGGCAGAATATAAGGGAACAGGCATTGGTCTGGCTATATGTAAGAAAATCATCGAAAATCATTCTGGCTTTATCTTTGCTAAGAGCACCGAGGGGCAAGGAGCTTCATTTTTTATCGTTTTACCACTTAAAACCATTACTACCCAATGACAACCTTACAGCATCCATTGATTTTAATTGCCGAAGACGACCCAGACGATGCTTTGATGCTCAAAGATGCCTTCTCGGAAATCAACCAAAATATGCTGACTTTCTTAAACAATGGAAAATTATTGATAGAACACATACAACAGCTACTACTTACGAATAAATTACCTAGCCTTATCGTTATCGATTTAAATATGCCCATACTTGATGGAAGAGGTGTAATTAAGGAGTTGAGAAAAAGTCCAAAAACCAAAAACATTCCTTTGGTGGTGCTTTCTACAACAAAAAGCAAAGATGATATTGATGGGGTCATGGCCCTTGGAGCAAATGAATTTTTTACCAAACCGTCGTCTTTTAGCGATTTGGTGAACATTACCAATAACATCGCCAACAAATGGCTAAATACCTAATATAAGAGCTATGGACAAAGTAAAGGTTTTACTAATTGACGATGACGAGGATGATTATATCATCACCAAAGACATTTTTAGCCGTATTAGCCAAGCTGGCAGATACGAACTAACTTGGATTGATACTTTTGAGAAAGGTATCAATGCCGTATTAAAACGTCAGCACGATATTTACTTGGTAGATTACCGATTGGGTAAAAACACAGGTGTAGATTTGGTAAACGAAGCTGTACTTTCTGGCATTAAAGAACCTATCATTATCCTTACCGGAAAAGGAGATTATAAGATAGATGAAGAGGCAATGAACGTAGGTGCTGCCGACTATTTGGTAAAAGACAAAATAGAACCCGATACGTTAGATAGGAGCTTGCGCTATGCCCTAAAACAGAGCGAAACACTAAAGGCGTTAAAAGAAAGCGAAAACAAGTTTAAAATTATTTTTGACAAAGCTAAAGAGCCCATCCTTATTTCTGATTATACTGGGAAAATTCGTGATATTAATAAAGCAGGGCTCGATTTTTTTGGTTACCACATTAAAGAATTGCTGGCGGCCAACGATAGGATTTTATTTTATAAGCAAGAAGACCGTGAAAATTTTATTCAGGGGTTGGAAACTAAAGGAGCTGTAAGTGATTTTGAATGTCAGATGGTATCGAGCAAGGGACAGGTCTATTTTTGTAGCCTTTCTTCGTTTCTGCAAATAGACCCACAGAATATGGTAGAAGTATACCATACCATTATACATGATTTAACTTACAGAAAGCATCAGGAAGCAAAGGTTATACACGAAAGCAAGTTTTCTATTTCGGAGCATATTGCAAAAGGCTTTGTTGAAGAGGTTAGAAATCCGCTTTCGACCATTAATTTGGTACTGTACGATTTAACTACCGACGAGAGCCTAGCTTATAACGAAACCCTGCAAAAAAATCTGGAAATCATTAAAACCAATTTGGACAACATTAACAAACTGACCAAAAATTTTATAGCCAGCACAGAGAACAAACCACCACTCACCCAAAAAACGGGTATTAACCAACTAATAGAAGAAGCCCTTACTGAAGTAAACGATTTAATTCTAGGCCATCGCATCGTTTTAGAAAAGCACTTGTTACCAACAGAACTATATCTTTCCATAGATAGAAAACAAATAAAAAAGACATTGGTAAACATTCTTAAAAATGCTGTTGAAAGTATGCAAACCTATCCAAAAATCTTAAATATCAGCACCATAAAAGATAGTGGTTTTTATTCCATCTTGATAGAAGACAATGGCAAGGGCATTAAAAAAGGACTTGAACATCAAATTTTCGAGCCCTTTTTTACCACTAAAAAAGACTCAGAAGGATTGGGCCTAACAGAAGCCGAACGGATTATACTTGCGCATAGAGGCAACATTAACTTTAAGCCCCAAGAAAACGGCAGTTTGTTTGTTGTGCAATTGCCTATAGAATAACTCTAAACCAAATCCATTCATTATGCCGTCATTCCCGCAAAAGCGGGAACCACGAAGTGCTCAGCGCAGCTAATCCTAATGCAAAAGACTTTATCGCATTAAGATACCCAATCAAGTTGGGTATGACGGGTTAGGCACGACAATGCAAGAAATGAATACTACGACACAAAAACAAATATTTGATTTGTTATCGCCGTTTTTTTAGCTATATTGGGTACTAAAAGAAAATACTTAAAACAATTTATATTTATACATAGTTTAATCACTATAAGGTTAAGATAATTTTTCATTTTTAACATAAAACTATAAAAACATGAACGATAACTCTAAAGTAGTAGTAGCCCTATTAGCAGGCTTAGCTGCAGGTGCAGCGTTAGGAATACTTTTTGCACCAGATAAAGGTAGTGATACCCGCGACAAACTGGGCCAATCGTTAAAAGATTTTGGCGATTCCATCAAAGAAAGAGCTGCAGATGAAATTAACAATTTAAGCAGTTTAAAAGACAAAGTTGTAAACTCAATAAAAGGTAAACTTCGTGATGTGGAGCAAGAATACTCTGACGAAGTTGAGCACGTATAATGGACCTTTAACGAACGATAATGGAAGAAAAAAAAGAAAAAAATATAGAGGAGCTGATTTCGGATGCGAAAAGCTATGTAGATACACGTTTAGAGTATATACACTTAAAATCGGTAGAAAAAGGTTCTAAATTATTTGCAGACCTCATTACCAATACTGTTGTAGTAATGTGTTTCCTATTAGCTTTCTTATTAGGTACTATTACACTGGCATTATATCTTTCTGAGGTATTTGACAGTTTTGTGGCAGGTTTTGGTTGTGTTGCCGGCATCTATTTATTTTTATCCATTATCGTTTTCTTAACCAAGGATAAATTCATCGAGAAAATTTTGGTGAATATGTTTATTAGAAAGTACTTCAGTAAAATAGCAGATAAAAATGATGAAGAATAGTAACATAAAATCCTTGGCCGAATTACATCTTGAAATTAGCCGTGTTAAAAGCGAATATCAGCTTAAAGAAACGCAGCTTAAGGATGATGCCAAAGCCTATATTAAACAATTCTCGCCGCTCAACTTAATTAAGGATTTCTTTAATCCAAAATCCTTATTTAAACTGGACGAACAAACCAATCTAAGCGGTAGCATCATGTCGTTGGTTTTACCGATGTTTTTAAACAAAACCTTATTTAGAGGTTCTGGCTTTTTAACTAAAAGCATTGCCGCTTTAGTTTCGGGAAAAATTGGAAAATCTTTAGATGCTGAAAGTTTAACCGGACTGTTCGGCAAGGCAAAATCACTTTTCACATCTCTAGTTTCTAAAAAGAAAAAATCTGATGTGAATTTTGTAGATTATGGCATTCCGCCTGATAGCGAGACTTATTAATATATAAGTTCGATTATTTATTTATTACCCCTATGGTGGGTTATTTAGGCCGATAAATCCGCAGTTTTCTGCTTTGTTTTAGCTTATATCAGGTTGCATAATCAATCTTATTTATTCAATCCGCAAAATATGGCTAATATCACTATGTAAGATATAGGCTGTTACCTTATCCATACCTCCGGCCAACTGGGTGGTTTCATTGCCTGTTTCAACAATTATAGTATAGCTGATTTGCTCAAGATTATCCATTTCCAATTCTAATGGGGCAGAAATTGTTGTCGATAATAGCATATTATTGAAAGCATTTTTAATCACTATGCCACGTATCTCCCTTTTATTTATTTTTTCTCCATTAATTTCAATCGCGTTGGGATACACCGTAAAAGCACTGGGGCTACGGCGATTATTTAGATGCACATACTTTACAAAACCCCAAGCTATTACCAGTATAAAGGCCAGCACAGCGAGAGAAACTCCCAAATACCATGACGAATCAACAGAATCTAAAGCGGCATCAACACCAAAAACAATCCCACAAACTGCCAGGCTGCAAAGGAATCCCATCGTTAATATTCTTGGCGAAAAATTTAACCTCATTTTAGGTGCTGGGATAACATTAAATAAAAACCCATCGCCATGTGGTACTTTGGTATATGATGCTATTTTCATTTTTATATTAATAACATATGAATTACTGTACAAAAAAGCGCAGGCTAATTCCCTTGTTCGTAACAGAGGTTTTACCACAAACCCGTAGCACAAAGCAAAAGGAACGCCCACGCTTTACCGCAGGCGTTTCCACTTCTACCTTCCTGTGCTACTAAAAATGTGGTAAATTTCTGTTACAGGAAATTTTGAAAGCGAAACGCTATATGTCTTAATTAAAAAGCTATCTATGCCATATCTATTGTTTTTTTCATTAGTTTCTACTGTTTTTCAATGGTATTCAAGCTGCCTTCGGCGGTCTCAATAATACGAAATTACGTAATGTTAATTGATATTAAGAAACTGTTTAAATTTTCATTAAACTTTTGACTTGTCAGTCTGAGCTTGTCGACGACTACTTATTGAAGGATGTTTCGACAGGCTCAACATGACACCTGTATTTTAATTAAACGAAATTTAAACAGTTTCTTAATAATGCCATCCTTTATATAACAAAAAAACCGTCGGCTTTTTATGCAAGTCTATTTTTTCCTTTCGCCACAGGCTAATCGGTAAAGTTTTAATAAACTCATCCTCGGCATTAATATTACTTGCAATACATAGTAAAGTATTAGGCTGACAGTTTTTTAGTACATCTTCCAACAACTGATTGTTTCTAAAAGGTGTTTCCATAAAAAGCTGCGTTTGCTTATACCTTGCCGATAGCTGTTCCAAATCTTTAATACGTTTAGCTCTTTCTGCCTTATCAATAGGCAGATAACCAGAAAAAGCATAACTCTGTCCACTAAATCCAGAAGCCATTAAAGCCTGTAACATTGCATTTGGCCCAACCAAAGGCACTACCTTAATGTTTTTCCGGTGAGCTTCTGCTACAATATCTGCTCCGGGGTCGGCCACTCCCGGGCATCCAGCTTCGCTCATCAGACCTACATTAACTCCTTCATTCAATTCCTTAAAAAAGGGCGCTAACGAATTTCCCCGTTTGTGCTTTCCATAATCATGTATCAACAATTCGCTTTGGAGCGTTTTTAATCCGGCTTCCTTTAAAAATTTTCTAGCCGTTTTTTCGTTTTCTACAATGTAGGTAGCAATGCTATTAATGGTGTCTACCAAAAATGGCGTAAACGATTTATGGGCAGCATTATCTGCCAGGGGGACAGGAATTAGAAAAAGAATGCCTTTCTTCATGGACAAAATTAAAGTTTACAAAAACATTAAAGCACAACAAAGTGTTTTGCAAGATTGCTTTCTGTATCAAATTTAGTTCTGCCATCAACAATAAATGACATAATTTCCATACAGAAATTTACACTTCAACGTCGAAACTTACGTTAATTCTCATAAACAAGCAACTTTCTTGTTGCATTAACGCTCTACAAACACTATTAACAGTCTTTAACATAATTTGGATTTTAAATTGATATACACACAGCGTTAGGTTAATTATAAATTTTAAAACACACAGACATGAAAAGCTTGATTAAATTTCCGGCAATGATAGTTGGACTTTTGTTCCTCCTCACCGGAACCGCACAGAGCGCAAAGGCACAATATGATGATGTTTCTCTGCAAACATTTTACGATGAGCTATCGCCTTATGGTACTTGGATTAACGACCCCGAGTACGGTTATGTTTGGCGTCCCGATGTAGACCAAGGAGAATTTAGACCCTATTACACCAATGGTCGGTGGGTAATGACAGAATATGGCAATACTTGGGTATCAAATTACGACTGGGGATGGGCTCCGTTCCACTATGGCCGTTGGATATATAACAGATACAACAGATGGATTTGGATTCCTGATACTGTTTGGGGACCAGCTTGGGTAAGTTGGAGAAGTGGCGGCGGCTATTACGGATGGGCTCCACTAGGGCCAAGTTTTGGTGTTAGCGTAAACGTTGGAATTGCAGATTTCTATTGGAATTTTGTTCCTTACGGACACATTTATTATACCAGCTATCCTCGTTATTATAGTGGCAGAAACAGGGTTTACATCCAAAACACAGTGATTATCAATAACACCTATGTACGTAATAATAGAACTTATTATACCGGCCCTAGGGTAGATGATATTAGGAGAACCACCAACCGAAATGTAACCGTATATAATGTTTCGAGGGTAACCAACAGAACTGGCGGTAACAGAATTGAAAACAACACGGTGAATATTTATGCTCCACGTCCGAGCAGAGGTAGCGATAACGCTAAAGCAGCTCCAAGACAAGCCGTACAAGGTAGCGTTACCAAAGATAGGATTGAAAGAGGCGGTGTAGTAACAAGGGGCGAACGGGGAAACAACAATGTTCCAAATAGAGCGAGCAGAAACACAAATGATAAAAACAACACCAATAATGGTAGCGTTTTTGGAAGAGGTAGGGAAAGAAGCAATGTAAATATGAACGAGCAAAACAATCGTAGTGTAGAAAATAGGGCTACTACCCCATCTACACAAGAGCGTGTAGAACGTAGTAGGCCAACATTTCCTTCTCGTTCGTCTTCTTCAGAGGGGAAAACTCAACAGTACACACCTCCTCAAAGAAGCACAGAGAGAGCGGAACGTCCACAAACACAAAGAATAGAACGTATAGAACGCTCTCAACAGTCATCTGGCTCAAATAGCAGATCGTCTGGTACAACAAGTTCTGGAAGAACTAGCCGAGGCGAAAGCAGCGGTAGGCCCGGAAGGGGTTAAACAAAGTGGAAGGATGGCAAATTGTCATCCTTTCTTTTTTAAGGAAGCAAAAGCTTCCTTTTTTTGTTTTATCTTCGGGCATCTCATTTTAGAAAATTATTTATGGAATTTTTAAGTAGTCCGGAGGCTTGGATATCGCTATTAACCCTAACTGTTTTAGAAATTGTTTTGGGTATAGACAATATCGTTTTCATTTCCATTTTAGCGGGAAAATTACCCCAAAACCAACAAAAAAAGGCTCGGCAACTCGGTTTGGCACTGGCTATGATTACCCGTGTGTTGTTATTGCTATCGTTAAGTTGGATTATGAGGTTAATCACCCCATTGTTTAACATTGGCGAATGGTTTGGCATCACAAACCCAGAATGGCTGGAGAAATTTGCTATCTCTGGCAGAGATTTAATTTTGTTGATTGGAGGTCTTTTCCTCATCTACAAAAGCACGCATGAGATACACAATAAACTAGAGGGCGAACACGAAAGTGAGGGCAAAACAAAAGTTCACTCTTTTGCAGGCACTATTGTTCAGATTTTAATCTTAGATGTTGTATTCTCTCTCGACTCCGTAATTACCGCCGTGGGTATGGCAGACCATATTGAAATTATGATTGCCGCTGTTATAATTGCTGTATTTATTATGATGGCATCTGCCGGAGCAATAAGCAACTTTGTAAACAAGCACCCAACAGTTAAAATGTTGGCCCTTTCGTTCTTATTGCTTATTGGTGTTTCATTACTTGCCGAGGGTTTAGACCAACACATTCCTAAAGGTTATGTGTACTTCGCCATGGCATTTTCGGTATTGGTAGAAATGCTAAACCTAAAGATGAAAAAGAATTCATCAAAACCTATTAAGCTCCGAAATACGCCCATAGAGGAAAAAGAAAAGTATTAGAAATAGAAACTTTGTAAAAAGGTCGGTCGTCATTCCCGTGAAAACAGGAATCGTAAAGCATTGGTAAGGCACTATAACCTCTTATCGCATTACGATACCCAATCAAGTTGGGTATGACGCATCAGTCGAACTTTTGTTCCTCCAAAGGAGTACCATTGGCACAAAGGAACTAATTTGATGCAATGATAGCTCTACCGAAATCTTTCGGGCATACTCTACTTTTTAATAAATTTAATTGAAAGTCGTTCCTTTTGGCTGGTATAAACTAACAAATAAGTTCCATTGGCCAAATTAGAAACATCTAAAGAAGAAAAGCTAAGGCCTTTTGGCAGTCTATAATCAATTAGGCTTTTTCCGGCCATAGATAAAATACTAATCTTCGAACTCGTATCAGCAAGCGGATGCGTGATATTTAGTTCCTTTATTACCGGATTGGGAGCTATGCTTAAGCCTGTATGGTATTGAGCCTGCACCATAGCAACATCACTATATTGAAAAGCACCATTGTTGTCAACTTGTTTTATCCTGTAATAATTAACCCCTGTAAACGGCTTTTCATCTTTAAAGATATAGTTATTAACTCCTGTTGCATTATTGGCATTTTTGGTTGCTATAGCTATAAAATCGCCATTCTCTGTCCTACGTTCCACTACAAAATTTTTAACATCAACTTCGCTGGTGGTTTTCCATCGCAAATCTACCGTTTTGCCCAAAGCATCAGGTTTGGCCTCAAACGATAAAAATTTTAATGGCAACGACCCAAATGACACCACTAACTTATCATCGGCATCGGTAGAAATTGTAATACTTGCATCGGTATTATCTGCATATAATATCTGTTCGGGCTCTTTATATCCCCTTCTAAAAACATAAACCGGATATTTACCACTGATGGCCGTTTTTGGCACAGCGGCAATCTCCATTTCGCCCGATGTTCTGGTAAAATAGCCCACCGCCAGTTGCGACCACCCTACGGTAGATAGTCCGCTTCTGTTGATTTCCGTTCCATTTTGGTCGAATATGAGGATGCTATAATAATCTGTATTGTTCACTCTCGATATTTTATCGTTCCATATCGCTGCCATTTCCTTTCCGGGCAAATTAGCCTGAAACTCACCATATTTCACCACCATTGGATTGCCTACGCGATAGTCCCACAACAAATTTGTTGGTGGCGCAGGGTTGAGCTTAAACAAATCGGTATTTACGCCACCGGGCGAAGTAAAGTTTGGCGTTCTCGAAGTAGAAAAAACTTCAATCCTTTTTTCGGCTTTGGTAATACTCCCATTAATATTGTCGTGAAAATCGAACAGATAGGCTTGGTTGGGAACCGAACTATAATCGCTTTTTACGTACCAAAGATGTACTGTTTCGCCCGGTTGATTATTAATAGTGGTATTCTTCAGTCCAAAAAATACGCTGTGTAATACAATGGGATAATCGGTATTGGCAAAGGTGTTGCCATCTATGGTATTACCCTCCGAATTTATTTTTATACCAACACTGCTATCTTTGATTTGATTATTTTTAATCAGATTATAAAACGCATAATCTCTTGCATCTCCCGCAATATCGTAGTTCGGATGTCGTCCCATTCTCGAAGCTACGTGTACCGCTATGGAATAAGTATCGAAAGTGTTATTTTCAATTACATTATACATAGGAATATCTTCTCTTAGCTGATTGTCTTCCCCTTCGTTCCTATAAATGGATATTCCGATATGTTTCAGCGAAGTACTGTTTACCAACGATTTAGCGAAAGTATTATTAACAATATTAGTATTGTAATAAGTATCTCCAACAAATTCCCCATAAGAGGCTTGTGATTGATGCAGCACATTATCTCTAAACGTATTTTGCACAAAGGTATTTCCATACGACCGATAGCCCGAGTATACTCCGCAAAACCCGTTTTCTACAATTTCGTTATTTTTTATAATGGCGTTGTTGCCGTTAGTATATAGTCCAATTACATTTCTGGAGAAGCTGCAATTCTCTACTATGGCTGAGTGTCCAGTTACCCCTACACCCGGATTTCCCAGCCGTACGCCCCGATAAAAACCTTTGATATTAAAATTTTTGATTATCGTTTCTGCAAAACCGCTTTGAGTTGCCTGTGTATAATTAATACAATAAACAGATGGAACAGCATTCCAAGGCAAACTGCCAAGCAAATACATGGTGGATAAGGGCTGGCTTAAAAGCGTACTTGTGGCATCTATTTCAACTCCGTTGCCGTCCACCGTTATTCCCGCCGCCCTAACATCAAAAAGGTATGAGGCTGTAAAACTCGAACTAAGTACTGGTTTCCAAGGTGTTGCTCTAGTTTCAAAAACAACATCTGTGTAAATGGGAAAGGGTTTAATTAGCTTACCATCGTTGTCGTAACAACTTGCCCAAGTTACCTGATCCCAAGGCGCAAATGTGGTTGCAAGCGCATTGGAGTCGAAAATGGACAGCGCTCCATATTCGGGGAAAGGACTGGAATCGGAAATTGCAGTGGATTTGCCAAAGCCAATTGCAGTAGAATTATTGCTGGTTGTGGTGTTTTTGCTGCCCCAAAAGTAGGCCCGTAGCACTACTTTTTTGGTAGCGCCGACTTGTTGCAATGCCGTTATAGCATCAATTCCGTCAACCCGTGCATTAAGACCGTTTGTACTAACTTCAAGCGGAATTGCCGTACCTATATTTACAAAATCGGTTTTAGATGGATTATCGCCTATGTTTCCCACAAAATATTTCCATATCATTTGGGCAGGTCCAATTTCTGCGGCACGTCTATATCTAAAATTGATACGGCCAATATTAATCTGTTTGCCTGCGGTAGGCTGCAAGGTTATTTCGTAATAAACATTTTTGTCTACGGCTTCTTGTTCCGTTAGTCCAACAGTAGTATTGGCCGGAATGGCATTAATCCTTGCATTAAATGTTCGGGTATTGCTTGAAGTTGTGGCCAATCCCGCCCCTCTTGTTAAAGTAGGTGTATTAGCCAAATTGGCATCTATTTTATGAGCACTCGCCGTAGTTTCCGTTCCATTGCTATTTTGCCAAGCACCATTGCCATCTTGCGACATAAAAAACCAGCCTGCTATTTGTGCTTTAGATTCATGAAATGGAATAACCGATAAGATTAGTGCACCTCCTATTAACAGCTTTGTAAAAAACTTTATCATACTTTTTCTATTTGGTTTTATAAAAACTAGTGTTTAATAGTTATTTATAATATAGTTGAAAATAATTGATAAAGATTAAATATATATCCCTGTTCTTTTCAAGTTTATATATGATATTGACATATTAAAGGCAAACAATAGCTTTAACACTTCTTTTTCTTTTCCATCATTGAGTTAAACTTTGTTTCTTTGCGGTTCAATTCTATTTTATGGTATCTTTTTTCGAGTCGAATTTGGCCGAGCTTTCGGTGCATCGTGTTGGCAACAAAGCAAATGACGAATATTATGTGCTTTCCGAAAATTCTATGCACGTCCAAGACGAAATGCTCAATCAGTTGTTGAAACAGTATTTTCTGTCGCCATTTCAAAAAGTAAACGAAGTTTATCGTTTTATGCATCCAAATAACGACTTGGCTTTGAACGAAATTTACCGCCTTGCCAAACAGGTATTTGAAGATGGAGGCCAGTTCCATGAAAGTTCAAAAAAAATCGCTACTTATCTTTATGAAATCGCCGACCATCCGAAAATTAAATCGGGAGAACTATATGTAGTATTTTTCGAGAATGTACAGATAGAGGGTGATTTGCATGATGCTATCGGCATTTTCCGCTCAGAAAATAAGGAAAGTTATATCAAGGTATATCCCGAAGAAAATGGATTTGGCATTAGCTACGAGCAGGAAGGCATTAACATCAACAAACTAGATAAGGGTTGTTTAATCTTCAACACCGATGCCGCAGAAGGCTATAAAGTGGTCGTGATAGACCAAACCAGTCGTAGCTCGGAAGCAGTGTATTGGAAAGACCAATTTCTGATGTTAAAGGTAAGGAACGACAATTTTAACCAGACCCAAAATGTAATGGACGTTTACAAGCATTTTGTTACCGAGAAACTAGACCAAGAATTTGAAGTAGAAAAAACCGACAAAATAGACTTGCTTAACCGTTCCATGAAGTATTTTAAGGAGAAAGAAACCTTTGATGTGGACGAATTTGCCAACGAGGTAATTGCCAACCCCGAAGGAATAGCACTCTTTAAAAACTACAAGCAATCTTACGAAGAAGAGTTTGATACCCAAATTGCAGATACTTTCGACATTTCGACCGCAGCGGTGAAAAAACAGGCCAAAGATTTTAAGAGCATCCTTAAATTAGACAAAAACTTTCATGTTTACATTCACGGCAATAAAGATTTAATAGAAAAAGAGTACGATGCCGATAAGGGAATGAACTGTTACAAGTTGTACTTTAAGGAGGAACTTTAGCTTTTTATGACGTTTTGCTTATAGAGCAATGGTTTAACTATTGTTAATTTAGCACATGGCCATTCCAAAAAAGCTCCTCACCCGAAAAGAAGAAATCACGAAAGATTTTTTTGCCCTTTTAGAAAGTCATATTGACGATATCTTAACAGGAAAGACGGAAAACATGTATCATATCAAAGACTTTGCAGCTCATTTGTTTATCCATCCTACGCATTTTAGCAATACGATTAAATTAACCACGGGTTATTCTCCTTGTCATTTTGCCGAACAACGGATAATGGAAGAAGCCAAAAAGATGCTAACAGAAACCAATAAACCCATTAACGAGATTAGTTTCCGTCTTACTTTTAACGAGCCTACCAATTTCACCAAGTTTTTTAAATCTTTTGAGGGGCTTACTCCGAAACAGTTCAGAAAACAACTCATCGAAAAAACTTAAACTATCACCATTTTTTAGGCAAGTTTCCTCTTGATATTTGTATCAACATAAAAAGATACAAATGATGGAAACACAAAAAATAGCCCTAGTTACTGGCGGAAGTCGTGGTTTGGGCAAAAACATGGCTATTGCCTTAGCTAAAAAAGGCAACGACATTATTATTACCTACAACAGCAAAAAGGCAGAAGCAGATGAGGTAGTAACTGAAATAGAAAGTTTAGGACAAAAGGCAGTTGCGCTACAATTTGACGTTTCAAACACGCAAACCTTTGATGGATTTATAGCCCAGCTCGCAACAGTATTAGAAAAAAAATGGCAAAAGAAAACCTTCGATTTCTTAGTCAACAATGCTGGTATAGGAATTAATACACCTTTTGCCAGCACTACCGAAGAACAATTTGATTTATTAACCAATATCCATTTTAAGGGAGTGTACTTTCTTATCCAAAAAACTTTACCCCTTATAGCCGATGGAGGTAGAATTGTAAACGTTTCTACGGGCCTAACTCGTTTTTCTCTTCCCGGTTATAGTGTTTATGCTTCGTTAAAAGGCGCTATTGAAGTACTTACCAAGTATTTGGCCAAAGAACTTGGCGCAAGAGGAATTGCCGTAAACGCCATTGCTCCCGGTGCAATAGAAACCGATTTTGGAGGAGGAGCAGTAAGAGATAATGAGCAGGTAAATAAAGTAATAGCCTCTAATACAGCATTGGGAAGAGCAGGTTTGCCTGATGATATTGGTGGTGTAGTGGCTTTTCTATGTTCCGAAGAAGGACGATGGGTTAATGCCCAAAGAATAGAAGCTTCTGGGGGAATGTTTATATAGGATGCTCATATATTTTCTCTGGTATTACAGTATTTTCTCCATCACATAATCATTCATATAGAAACCGTTGCCAATATCAAGGTCAACGGTTTCTTTTATTTTAAACCCTGCCCTTTCATAGAAATCTTTTGCCTTGTTTCTTCTGTTCACATTAAGCTGCAAAAATTTCCCTCCTTGAGTTTTTACTTGGTCAGCAACTTCATTCATTAAGATTTTACCTACACCTTTACCATGCATTTTGGGGAGTACATATAGCTTGTGCAGTTTGAAAGTATGCGTTTCGTGATTAATAACCGAAAAACCTGCAAAACCAACATCCTCATTGAGAGCGCTAACCTCAGACGCAATTAGAAATATATGCCCCTGTTGCATTTGTTCTAGCAGCGCTCCTTTGCTGTACATCTTTTCGAGCATGTACGTCATCTGCTCTTGTGCAATAATATCGCCATAAGCCGTTGGCCAAGTCTGTTCGGCCAATGCTCTAATAATAGGTAAATCTTCCTCTTTAGCTTTTCTTAGGTAAATCATTTGTGTTGTAAGTTATAGGTCTTTGTTCTATATTCCTTACTCTTTATTCTTTTTAAAGTAACTCCCCAACAAACAAATAAGGTGCTTGAAATCTAAAATTTACCAAGCCATCTTCAACTACTACAAATTCACCAGTTTCCTCCTGCATCAAATTGTCGGCTTCAAAATAGGCAATAATATCAATCAAAAATATTGTTCCTGCTGGCTTCCAAACGCTAAAACCATCCTTAATTGCATAATGTTTGCTTCTTTCGGTAAAAAGCACCAAATTAATATCGGGTAAGTAACAGGTCAAGTCATCAAAACTGCTAATTTTGCTAATCACATTCACCGCCGGATATTTCTCTCTTATGAGAAATTCCATTGCATCTTCTATACCCTTTCTCTGTTGCGTAACAATGCGAATATTTTCTTGCAATTCAACTCCGGCATCGGGGTTTCCTACAATAACATCTACCTTAATATCTAAAGAGACAACTTTTTCATATTCACTTGCAGCTACCATTATCGTTGGACTCCACTCCAAAAGCTGACCTAAATATTCCTCGTTAAAATTACCAAACTCGTGGATATATAGAGCCGGCTCTTGTTTCTCTTTTACAATATGATGTGATGACATTTTTTTCAGTTTACAATTGGCAGTTCTCGGTTTGCAAGGTGACCATAAAGGCACTAAATGTCTTGGCAGTTTTTCAGGCTAATCCGATGGGAGCTATCGGGATAAACAATTCAACCTCGCAACTTTTCACCCCACCTAACTTTTCCCTGTTCCGCCGCTAGCCTGTCTGTTCATCTGCATGGCCATCATCTGTTTCATGGTATTGTTCATGCCATCGGTACTGCCATCCAAGAAAATTACGTTGCCCTCACTGTATTCTGCAAATTGCTTAATGGCTTCTGTCCACATGGTAAATAGTATTACCGAAGTATCTAGGTTGGCCTGTTGCATTTCATGAGCCGCATTGGTCATCCCTTTGGCAACCTCCTCTCTAAACAAAGCAATACCCTGTCCACGTAATTGAGCAGCTTCACGCTCTGCCGTAGCAGCAATTTTAATGGCATTTCCATCGGCCTCTGCCGCTTTGGTCTTGGTAATTAACAACGCCTGTCCTTCATTTTCTGCTGCGGCTTTAAGATTGTGCGAAGCCACCACACGGCTCATCGAACGCATAATCTCTTCATCAAAAGTAATATCGTTCAGTTGTAAATCCTGCAAATGGTAGCCCCAACTTTCTAAAACCGTATCTATCTGATGTTTTACGTGCTCTACAATTTCATTCCGCAAAGCCAATACATCGGCTTGCCTTTTGGTAGCTACATATGCACGTATAGAACCTTCAATAGTTCTAATTAACGCTTGCATTAAGTTATTTTGGTCAACAAACTTAAAAGCAACATTTTTTATAGTTTCTTCATCGTGGTTTAGTACCGAATAAAGCAACATTGCTTTAAAGTACACATTGGCTTGATCTTGTGTTACGGCTTGGAAAGAAAGCTCTACCGAACGGTTTTGTATCGATATTCGGGAATGGATTACCTCTATTAAAGGAATCTTCAAGCTCAGTCCCGGGCGTAAAAGCCTACGATATTTACCAAAAATTGTAATTACAGCAATTGTACCCTGTTTAACGGTTACAAAAGAACTGAAAAAGATGATTAGCGCAAATACCAATACGCCATAGCCTACGTAATCCATATCATTTAAATTTAATATCAATATTACTAAAAAATAAATAAGCAAGTAATAGCGACGCAATTTTAAATTGGAAAATACCTAAAAATACGGAGTTGAAACCGGCAATACTTCTGTTAATTTTATTGATAAATTTTAATGGAGAATTATGACAACACTCGTATTCAGAATAAAACGAATGAAATACACTATCATACCTCTTTTGGTATTTTTATGTTTATCCGCCGATGCACAGTTTTTTCATTATCCATTTCCGCCTACAAAGGCAGATTATGCCAAAAATGCGGCCGCACAAGTAAAAATATGTTACGAATATATGATTGTATATGATCAAAAAACCCTGAACAGGGTACTCGAATACGGAGCTGCTGGCTTGCCTGTGGTGCTGTACGAGAAAGGCACTAATACTGCCGGTGATAGTACAACTATTTCCGAAAATAGCTATAAATACTCCAATGGCAGATTAGTTATGGAGAGCGTTACCAACTATGTGAGCGAAGAGGCTTACAAGATATACTATACCTACAATGCGGCTGGTAAGCTACTTAAAAAGATGGTAGTAGAAATTGACCCGTCTACATACACCTATGTTTACGATAAATTGGGTAGGGCAGTAAAAGCTACCATTAAAGTAAGAATGCCTGAAGAAACCGGAAAACCCGTTGATGTTCCACGCGGTAGATATGATTATACATACAATATCAAAGGCCAGCTTGTACAGCAAACACATTATTCGCAGGATAACGAAAAGCAGTTTACCGCAAAATGGGAATATAACAATAAAGGGCAGATCGTAAAGATTACAAGCTATGCACATGGCGAACTAGTTTATGAAGAGTTGCTTGAATATGGAAGTAACAACCTACTCTCGAAACGTACAGAAAACAAACCGCAAGAAGCAACAACCGTTTTTGTGTATGAATATTGCACCACTTGCAAACAGAGTTGGATGAATTAGTATCAACCTTAAAAAAGCAAACAGATGAAATTAAAACTATTCTCCATCCTGTTTTTAACCAGTCTCAGCGTACATTTAAAAGCCCAAAAGATAAGCGGTTACAAGCAATATCCCAACGATTGCTATTCTGGCAATTGTGAAAACGGACACGGTGTGATGCGCTATTTTCAGTTTGAGGAAGGCGAAGCCAGTCCTTACCGTACCGACAGCCAGTACGCTATCAATTTTTATTATTTCGAAGGCAATTTTAAGGATGGAAAAATTGTTAACGGCGATGCTTATATAGTTTATGGCTATACCAAAAAATTGCGTTACAGCAAAAGCGAAAATCTCGAAGAAATTGTTCTCAAAACCAAAGTCCCCGAATTTGCAGAAGTAAAAAAGCAGCAAAAACCATTTTACTCTGGCGAGTTTAAGTACAAAAGAGGCGATGTACAGCTGCACGGCAAGGGGAAATTCTTTTCATATAATTCCATATACGAAGGTATTTTCAACAACAACGCTTTTGTGGAGGGAGTGATAAAGCCCAATGTTCCGCAGGCCGAATGGAAAGATTATCACAAAAAATTAGAAGGCTCGTTTAGCCATATCCCCAGAAAGATTGAAAATTATGCAGAACGAATGAGAACGATGTATCCACAAGGAATGCTGCCCTACACCTCAGGACTTAACGAACTCGATTTACACCTTATAGCCGGAAAAATTACCTATACCAATGGCGATGTTTTTATGGGTAATACCGTAGGTGAATTTAAGAAAAACGGCCCCGGCATTTATTATAGCAAAGCTAAAGGAACATCGACTATTGGCATTTGGCAGGCCGATGAACTGCTAAAAGATGTGCCCGATGTAGCTATGGACAATGCCAAAGTAAAAGACACCACTATCTATACCTTAAAAATAAACTATACCGACGATACTTATTTCGCCCAAAATCCGACAGTATTTATCTACAAAGGGCAATTGCAGAACAAACAGCCCCACGGTTGGGGCGTAATGACCAATGCCAACGCCGATAGTGCCGGAGTTGTTTTTTATTACGCCGGATTTTTTAAAAATGGCAAAAAAGATGGTACGGGTTATCAGTATAAAGATGAGGTTTATACCAGCACCTTATACCAAAACGGCCAATTGAAATATGTTACCGAATATAGTGCCATAAAACGCGGAATAACCACTTATACAGGCAACATTAAAAATGGAAAATATAATGGACAAGGAATTTTAACCATTTTAAAAGCCGAAAACGATAGGGATAAAGAAAAAGCCTACCGCACTGTTTACGATGGCTCTTTTGTAGATGGGCAGTTTACTGGGCAAAACCTCGTTTCGGGCTATACCTATTTTAACGATCTAGATTATGAGCAAACAGGTTATTTTGAAAATGGCAAGCTCATTAATGGCGAAAAACGTTTTGGCGTAGTAAGCCTAAAAGTAGGAGATGTGATCAACTACCACGGCAAAAAAGTAGCTGTAACCAGCAGAAATGTACAAAACTCTACCATTACCCTTGGGCTTAGCAATGGTGAAACAACATCTTATGGCATGTATTACCTCTTTAGCGATAACGGACAGGATTTTAAACAAACCTGCGCCGTATGCAAGGGAACAGGAAAAGGCATTGCCAAACAAAAAATGGTGGGTGCGGGTACTACAACACAATCTGTTAGCTATACCAATGCCACCAGTATAAGCGGCGGTTATTATACCATTACCACAAATTATCATCCCGTTTACGAAACCATACCCACCAAGTGCGAACACTGTAACGGCACAGGTGTAACCTATAAACAAATGGCATTAAGCATAGGCAACAGCAATGGCTACATAGGCAAAGTGAACACCACCGCCCCTGTCAAAAAAGAAAAGACAGCACAAGAAGCCTATAACGAAGGCTTGGAAGGTTTAAAATATGGTGGTGGGGCAATGACCTTTTTTAGCTTTCAGGAAGCAGGCAATAAAGGCCATGCCCAAGGCGCATACTACGCAGGCTATATGATAGAAAACGGCAAGGGCATTAAATATAGCTCCGCCCAAGAAACACTAAACAAAGCTATTGAATGGTACAAAAAAGCGGCGACATTAGGTAGTGATGATGCAAAAAAAGCACTCATAAGATTAAATGTACAATAACAAAAATTAATCAATACCACTAAAATGTCGTTCAACCAAACACATCGCCCTATAACTCGTGAAAACAGGGTGGCAAATGTCCTTCGTTTATTCAACGAACATGTACAAGGTACTGCTGCCTACATATGGGCGGTAGCGCCACAGGGCGATGTAAGTTTTTACCACAAAAACGAAATTCCAGAGAATACACTTTTTGTTTTCGTATCAACCAATTATAGTTATTATCACCAAATAGAGATAGTTTTCCATCAAGTTGCCCATTTTGAGACATTCCCAGAAATATGGCGGCCCCACCCTGATAAAGAAGCTCTTACCTTTGAAACGACCGGACAGGATTTCCGCTTTTGCTTTAACGACGATGAAAACAACAAATGGTATATCAATGCGCCCGCTATCTCGATTTATAATGGTACCGTTTACTATTACCAAAGACCGCAGCTAAAGCCCGATGAAAAAATAGCTTTATTTGTAAAATAACCGCCTCATGAAAAAACCAAAAAATAAATTATCGCTTGTAAGACGCACCAAAGAAGAGCATCGGCAAATTGTAAAAGTCCAAAAAGAAAAAGAAGCTCAAGAATGGAAAGAAAATAGGGCAACAAATGACGCAGCGTACAAAAAAGCCCTTAGCGTTAAGCCCGGCGATGTTATTTTTACTTCTGAAAGGGGTTTAACACTTTGGTTCGTTGCCTTTGTTAGTTTTATCCCTATTCCACTTACCATTTGGCTGGTTAACTTGCCAAATAAACAACAGCTATTGGCCGATTGGGATGGCTCTATATTAAAAGCCCGTATTTTTCAGGTAGCATTTTCATTGTTTTCTGGCATATTATTTTTTCCGATAATTTATTACCTGAACAAATACATATTAACCATTACGCTGTTGGAAGATAAAGCCCTCGAATTTAAAACTTTCGGCATTTTTGGCTACAAGAAAACCGTTTACCCTGCTAATGCTTGGGTAATGCAGCCCGAATACCATGAAGGAAGGAGTGAGGCAACACCATATAGCCCATCGGTAAATGCGCCCTACCACAGCATCCGCCCCTACGGCAAAAAAACCAGGCTTATTCTCGACCAGCAAGGGCATTACCCTTTTGGTGTGGAGGCTTTAGATAGTATTATTTACCCATGATTTTACGAAAAACCGTTATCTGGTATATTCCGGAACAGAAAAAAATTCACAAACAAAAAAAGAGAAAAGATGAAAAAACTAGCAATACTTTGTTTCGGCTTCTTACTGTTGGCAAATAGCCTGTTACAAGCCCAAAAACTTATCCCTTATGAAAACGATGCTACCAGATACGACTCAAAATGGGGATTTAAAAACGAAAAAGGAATTATTGTAATTGCCGCCAAATATGATAGCGTTGGGACATTTAACGAAGGCTTGGCAAGGGTTTGCTTAGACGAAAAATGGGGATTTATTGACCAAAAAGGTAAAGAAACCTTTGCCCTAAAGTACAATTACGTTGGGAGCTTTAACAATGGCTTGGCCATAGTGTCAAAAGATGGGATTTTTTTTGGAATGATTGATAAAAATGAAAAAACGATAGTTCCTTTTAAACATCATTATATTGAAGGTTTTTCGGAGGGCATTGCCTTAGTAACCATTGGTGAAAAATATGGTTTTGTCGATTATACAGGCAAAGAAATAACACCCGTAAAATACGATTATGCCCACAGATTTACCGAAGGCATGGCACTGGTAAAACTTAACGACAAAACGGGTTTCATTAATAAAACCGGAAAAGAAATTATCGGTTTAAAATATGATTATGTCAAACCCTTTAAAAAAGGCAAGGCCGAAGCAATGCTTAAAAACCGAAAATTCTATATCGATAAAACAGGTAAGGAAATAAGGTGAAAAAGCCATGCCTCCGACCTGTAACGGAGTAGGAGGCTACATCGTAAATTTATTTTGGAATAGTAATGCGAAAGTAAGTTGCAAAACCTCATTATCGCTTTAAGATTTTACTGTTGAGCCCTTTCATCCAACAATTAGGTAAAAGACATCAACCTTAAAACAAAAAAAGCCCCATACTGTTATTAGATGGATTTAATCTAACGACATGAACGTAAAACGTACTTTCGGCACCATTCTAACCATACTCGGCATAATTGGTTTAATTTACTGCGGTTGGGGTTTTCTTAACCACAGCGTTGGCGCAAGAGAACTTGTTGTGGTCGGCATTATAGGCCTTATCTTCTTTATGTCTGGTATTGGGCTAATTAAAAACACCAAAGACGAAGCTTAATTATTTTCTTCCGGATTTCTTTTGGCGGATAATTAATATTTGCCCAACTCCAACTATCGAACAAGCAACAATGGTCAACCACAAAGACCTATGTTGTTGCTCTTGGTATAAAAGATATGCTGCACACAATACTATGGCAAAAGCAGCAATAGCAATAATATAATGTATAGTTAGTCTATTCTTCATTTAAGGATATTCTATTATTCTCAAACTTTAACCCATGACCTTTAAAATCAATATTGGTAAGATATTTTATTTTGTGGAATGCAGCATTGGTGGTATCTAAAGTTAAACGATTAACCTTATCCTGTTTCACTGAAATTACATCGGCATACAGAAAATCGCCTTTGGCATTTACTTTTAATTGCAATAAAGGCGCTATCCCATTTGGACCTTTTAAACTAAACATGCCATAGGTGCAAAAATTGCCCAAACTGTAAGCAATAAATTTGTTTTTGTAAACTTCAACCGCTCTGGCTACATGTGGGCCATGCCCCAAAACTATATCGGCACCGGCATCGATTACTCCGTGTGCAAAAGCATAAACATTACCCCGATTTTCTTTATAAAACCATTCCGTTTTACGGGTAACATGCTCAAATTTAGCCCCCTCACCTCCTCCATGAAAAGACACGATTACAATGTCGGCCTGTTTTTTTAACTCGGTTATCAATAGTTTTGCACTGTCAATTTTTCTAATATCTACTGTGTTTTCATTGGGTGCAAAAGCAGCAAAAGCATATTTTACACTATCAATGGTAAATAAATCAAAAGGTTTATCTAACTGGCCTGCATAATGGATTTGTAAAGAATCTAAAATTTTGGCGGTATTTTTTCTTCCCTTATTATCAAAATCGCCCACATGATTGTTAGCCACACTCAATACATTAAAACCGATTTTTTTAAAAATTCCGGCATAACGTTCTGGCATTCTAAAGGCATAACAATTATTTGGGTTGATACCTTTACATTTTGTAGAGTTTCCCGAATTTAAGAAACATCCTTCGAGATTACCAAAAACAATATCGCCCTTTAAGAAAGTATCAACTGCCTTAAAACTATTTATAGCATCATCTGGAGGCAAATTCAATTTACTTGGAAAGGCGGAGCCCAACATCATATCGCCAACGGCTATGATACTGATGGTATCTTTTAGCTTTTTCTGCTCTGGCAATGTATCGGTATGGATTACTTCCTTAGCCTCAATAGGTCTGCCTTGACAACTCAAAAACAAATAAGTTGCGACAATACAAACTAGCAATCCAAAGATTTTTCTTGTCATATTTCAAAAAAAATCCCTCCCAAAATGGGAAGGACTATAATATTTTAATTGTTATTTTGGTCAATGGTTGATAGTTCATAGTCGATAGTCTATTTGCCGACTGTTAACTGAAAACTGCCAACTGGACTATTCTTCAATAAACTCTTTATCGCCCGGCTCTATAATTCTACCGCCCTTATAGAAATAGCGGCTGTAATAAGGTTCATTCAAATTACTTATTACCACGCCACGAGTGCTCGACGCATGGGCAAAACGATTATCGCCCAAGTAAATACCTACGTGCGAAATACTGCGACTTTTAATTTTAAAGAAAACTAAATCGCCCTCTTTTAGCTCATCTTTAGACAATGGATTTACCATGCTAAAAATATCACGTGAGTTACGCAAGATACTAGTGTTAAAAACCTTATCGTAAATAGCTTTTGTAAAAGCAGAGCAATCGATACCTTTTTTAGTGTTACCACCAAAACGGTAAGGAGTACCAATCCATTCGTAAATGAACTTATATAATTTAAGGTTTGAGGTGGCATCTACCGCAACACCCATTACTTGCGAGAAATATTGCGAAGCTAAATTGTCCGGATCTTCTACTTTAGCAGCTTCTTTGGTTTTGCTTTGGGCAAATGTTGCCGAAAAAGATGCGAGAACGATTAATGTAGAAAACAAAAACTTTTTAATCATGTTATACTATTAAGTTTGGGTTTGGTTAAACAACACTTACACTTAACGTACACCAACGCGGGCTTATTGTTTAGCGCAACAAAAATATAAACTCATGTTCTTTTATCCAAATATAAAAATGTTAAAAACTCAAGTTATTAACATTTGAGTTGCTGCTATATCCAAAAATCTTTAATTTTTTAAGATAAAAACATCCTTATTATACCCTAAAAACAGAAATTAGGTCAAAGACCAACTATGCCAAATAAAATTTCTGTTTTGAAAGCCTTTGAGTTTTCGTAGATAAACACAAAACAATTAGTGTAAAATTTACCATTTCTAAAAACGGTATAAAAGACAGTATAACAGAGGGTTTTACAACCAGTTTATGATGTTTTTACATGGTAGCATATACAAAAATCCAAGAAAATAAATTAGATTTGCTCTCGTAAATAAAAAATTTATCATCAAAACATGAGTGCAGTAGAAATTAATAAAGATACTTATTTGAAGTGGTTTGAATCGATGTTGCTGATGCGCAAGTTCGAAGAAAAAACTGGACAGCTTTATGGTCAGCAAAAAATCAGGGGTTTTTGCCATTTATACATTGGACAGGAAGCCGTAGTTGCGGGAGCAATCTCTGCAATGCAAAAAGGCGATTCGATGCTTACTTCTTATAGGGATCACGCTCATGGTTTAGCTTTAGGAATGAGTGCCAAAAGCATTATGGCCGAAATGTACGGCAAAGCAACCGGCTGTTCTAAAGGCAAAGGTGGCTCGATGCACATTTTCAGCAAAGAACATAATTTCTATGGCGGTCATGGTATTGTTGGTGGACAAATGCCATTAGGTGCAGGTATTGCATTTGCTGAAAAATACAAAGGCACTAACAATGTAAACATTTGCTACATGGGCGATGGTGCTGTACGTCAAGGTGCTTTAAACGAGGCGTTCAATATGGCCATGTTATGGAAACTCCCAGTAATTTTTGTTTGCGAAAACAACGGTTATGCGATGGGTACTTCGGTACAACGTACTACCAATATGATGGATATTTACAAAATTGGTTTAGGTTTTGATATGCCATGCGCACCGGTTGATGGTATGGATCCTGTTGCGGTACATAACGCTATGGATGAAGCTATCCAACGTGCTCGTGCAGGTGAAGGCCCTACTTTCTTAGAAATGAGAACCTACCGTTATAGAGGTCACTCAATGTCTGATCCTGCTAAGTATCGTACCAAAGAAGAATTGGAAGAGTACAAAGCAAAAGACCCAATTGAGCAAGTAAGAGAGGTTATCCTTAAAGAAAAATATGCTGATGAGGCTTGGATTACCGAAATTGAAGAAAAAGTAAAAGCTACTGTTGATGAGGCTGTAAAATTTGCCGAAGAATCTCCTTGGCCACAACCAGAAGAATTGTTCACTGATATCTACATAGAACAAAACTATCCTTTTCAACAAATTTAATTTTTAAGACAAGCATTCAAATAAAGATATAGCAATGGCTGAAGTAATTAAGATGCCTAAAATGAGCGACACCATGACCGAAGGGGTTTTGGCAAAGTGGCACAAAAAAGTAGGCGATAAAGTAAAAAGTGGCGATGTTTTAGCAGAAGTTGAAACAGACAAAGCTACAATGGACATGGAGTCGTATTGGGATGGCACTCTATTGTACATTGGCATAGAAGAAGGCCAAGCCGTTCCAATTGATGCGCCAATGGCAGTTATAGGAAAAGAAGGCGAGGATTATAAAGCTGCTTTGGAGGCTGAAACTGGCGGAACTAAAACTGATGCTCCAAAAGAGGAAACTCCAAAGGAAGAAACAAAAGCTGAATCTGCTCCTACCCAAAGTGGTGGTGGTTTAAGCGAAGAAGAATTAGCCGCAAAAGGTGTTACCGTAATCCGTATGCCTTTGTTAAGTGATACCATGACCGAAGGCGTTATTGCCGAATGGCATAAAAAAGTAGGTGATAAGGTAAAAGACGATGATGTACTTGCCGATGTAGAAACCGATAAAGCCACTATGGAAGTAATGGGTTATGCGACCGGTACTTTATTACATATTGGTGTTGAGAAAGGCCAAGCGGCTAAGGTAAACGGCATTATTGCTATTGTTGGCCCAGAGGGTACAGATGTTAGCGGTATTTTAGCTGGTGGAGATGCACCTGCTAAGAAGTCGGAAAGCAAAGAGTCCGAAAGTCCGAAAGCCGATGCGCCAAAAGCTGAAGATAAAAAAGAAGAAATTGCACCTACGCCGGTATCAAATGCTAACGGCGGACGTATCATTGCATCGCCTTTGGCCAAGAAAATTGCAAAAGACAAAGGAATAGACTTATCACAAGTTGCTGGTAGTGCAGAAGGTGGCCGTATCATTAAAAAAGACGTAGAAAACTTTACGCCTCCGGCTGCTCCCGCCAAAGCTGATGCTACTGCTGCTTCATCTGAAAAAGCGGCTGCGGCTCCGGTAATCCCGACTTATGTTGGCGAAGAGAAATACACCGAGAAACCGGTTTCGCAAATGCGCAAGGTAATTGCCAAACGTTTGGGCGAAAGCTTATTCACCGCACCACATTTCTATTTGACCATTAGTGTAGATATGGATGCTGCAATGGCCGCTCGTACTGCAATTAACGATGTAGCTCCGGTAAAAGTTTCTTTCAACGATATTGTAATTAAAGCCGTTGCCGTAGCCTTGAAAAAACATCCGGCCGTTAACTCATCATGGGGCGGTGATAAAATCCGTTTCAACGAACATACTAACATTGGTGTAGCTATGGCTGTTGAAGATGGTTTATTAGTTCCGGTAGTTCGTTTTGCCGATGGCAAATCCTTATCTCACATTTCTGCTGAGGTAAAAGAATACGGCGCTAAAGCAAAAGCTAAAAAACTACAACCGTCTGATTGGGAAGGCTCAACTTTTACCGTATCGAACTTAGGTATGTTTGGTATTGATGAGTTTACTTCTATCATCAATTCTCCAGATGGAGCAATTTTATCGGTTGGTGCTATACAAGCAGTACCAGTGGTTAAAAACGGAGCGGTTGTTCCCGGTAACATCATGAAACTAACCTTAGGTTGCGACCACCGTGTAGTAGACGGCGCAACTGGAGCGGCTTTCTTGCAAACTGTAAAACAGTTGTTAGAACAGCCGATTAGGTTGTTGGCTTAATGCAAAAACTTCGTCATTCCGACGATAGGAGGAATCTAAAAGTAGATTCTTCACTTCGTTCAGAATGACAAAAAGTATAAAAAAGGCTTCCAATAGGAAGCCTTTTTTACGTTGTTATATTTTGGTTTAAAACATTTAACTTTAATATAAAATAAGCCAAATAAATATTCGTTGTAATGAAATCTACTTTAATATTGCGTATTGCCGTTGGCATCATTCTCCTAACCCATAGCGTATTTGCCATATTTAACGGAGGAATTAATGATTTCGGCAACCTCTATCTAAACACCGTTGGTTTTGCTCCCTTCGGTTTAGTACTTGCTTGGGCAATAAAACTTTCGCATGTAGTCTGTGCAATATCTCTTTTTATTAATAGGTACGTAAAAATTGCCTCTGCACTGACCATCTTTATTTTAATAATGGGAATTATCCTTGTTCATTTTAAAGAAGGATGGTTTGTAGTTGGCGGCGGCAGAAACGGGATGGAATATAACTTTTTATTGATTGCCGTACTAACACAGATTATGGTTAACGACAGGAAATTGTAATAGTGTAGCTTGCTAACTATATATATCATCTCATCTTTTATCCCGAAGTATCGGGATTTCGCTTCGCTCAACCTTTCGCCTTTTTTCGTACTTTTGCGCCATGTCAGTAACCAAGCCGAGTTTACCCAAAGGAACAAGAGATTTTTCGCCACAAGAAATGGTGAAACGCAACTATATTTTCGATACCATTAAAACGGTTTTCCGCAAATATGGCTATGCCGAAATACAAACGCCAAGCATGGAAAACCTGCAGACCTTAACCGGTAAATACGGTGATGAAGGCGATAAGCTGATTTTCAAAATCCTTAACTCTGGAGAGTTAAAAGATATTGACGAAAAAACAAAATCTGAAAATTTCGACCAAAATGATGGCAGATGGCGTTTAAACCAAGCGGTTGTTAATGCTTTAATGAAGAAAAATATTGAAAAAGCCCTCCGTTACGATTTAACCGTACCTTTTGCCCGTTACGTGGTAATGCACCAAAATGATATTGCATTTCCATTTAAACGTTTTCAAGTACAGCCAGTTTGGCGTGCAGATAGACCACAAAAAGGTCGTTACCGTGAATTTTACCAATGTGATGCCGATGTGGTTGGCTCTCCATCCTTATTAAATGAAGCCGAGTTTGTACTCATTTACCACGAGGCTTTAAGCAAATTGGGTCTAAAAGATTTTACCATTAAAATCAACAACCGTAAAATACTAAGCGGCATTGCCGAAATTATTGGCAAGCCCGAACTGATTGTAGATATGACAGTAGCCATCGACAAACTAGATAAAATTGGTTTAGATGGCGTAAGCAAAGAACTTTTAGAACGTGGTTTTACCGAAGCAGATATTGAAAAACTCAAACCTGTTATTTTGTTGCAAGGCGCTAACGTTGAAAAGTTGGAAAGTTTAAAAGCTGTTCTGGAAAGTTCTGCAACTGGCTTAAAAGGTATCGAAGAAATTGAAACCGTATTCAACTATGTTTCTAAGCTCACAACCGATAACTCGCAACTCGCAACACAAGTAGAACTAGATATTACCCTAGCCCGCGGTTTAAACTACTATACAGGTTGTATTTTCGAGGTAAAAACCAACGAGGTAGCCATGGGCAGCATTGGCGGCGGAGGCCGTTACGATGATTTAACAGGAATGTTCGGCTTAAAAGACCTTACAGGTGTTGGCATCTCTTTCGGTGCGGATAGGATTTATGATGTTTTGGAAGAATTAAACCTTTTCCCTGCATCGGCCCAACAAGGCACAAAAGTATTGATTAGCAATTTTGATGAAAACGCTGAACTATATGCCTTGCCTTTATTACAGCAGTTAAGGGCAGAAAATATTGCTACAGAAATTTATCCAACATCCGCAAAACTTAAAAAACAAATGAGCTATGCTGATGCTAAAAATATCCCTTACGTAATTTTAATTGGCGAAGAAGAAATACAAAGCGGATTGCTTACCTTAAAGGATATGGCAACAGGAGAACAGCAAAAGCTAGCTTTAACAGAAATTGTTAAAACCCTAAAATAATTATCTTACAGAAATGATGAGATTATTATTAAACCTAGTTAAACTACTTGATGCGCATTAATGGCTTCATCTAAAAAATTCGGCAGCACAACACTTTGGGTAAGCATAATCCTATCTGGGTTCTCCAGACTGTTCAACATATCGTAATATTTTTCTTCGCCATGATTTTTGATGATAGATTCCTTCTTTTCATCTAAAAGAAGATACATTTTCATGCCAATAGGATCGGCTTCGGGATGAAATTGCGTGCCAATCATATAAGGCGAAAATCGGACAGACATCATACATCTTTCTAAATCAACATGGGGACGCTCTTTTTCGATGGCCAACAATTTTGCGCCCATCTTATCGAAAACGGTTTTATTAGGCTGTATTACTTGCCAATCTCTGCTATCTACCGAAAAGAAAGGGTTGTGCAAACCTTGAAAAATATGTTCATTTTCTCCATCTGCTGTCAGTGTAATTGGAAAAATACCAAATGCGTTAGATTTACGCTGTGTAACATTGCCCAAACCATATTTTCTACAAGCTAACTGGAAAGAATGGCAGATTAGAAAAATATGCTTCTTTTCGTCATTAATGAGATTGAAATCATCAATTCTATCTAACAAATCAAAGAAATCGCTTTCCCATTTTTGCCCTTCACCATCATAAGGATTGCCCGGACCGCCACTTGAAATGTAAATGTTATAGCTCAAATCGGGCACTTCGCCTTTTTGCCTAATATCGAAAATATCTACTGTTAGGTTAAGTTGGTTGTAAATTTTATATCGGTGTAAAATTTCCTGTATGCCCCTCATTCCCTGATTAGGGAATCCGTTATTCATATCGATAACGGCTACCTTTATGCTGTTAATATCATTCATTCTTTTATTTCGCACCAATTAATGTTTGTGTTGTAATGTAATCAACTACCGATTCGTAACTGTTGGTTTTTTCGTAAACCGCTAGTTGTCGGTCTGCGCCCGTGCCATTCGCTAAAATCTGGTGTACGTAGTTAATATCTTCGCGGCTACCCAATTCATCTACTACATCGTTTACAAAATCTAATAATTCGAGCACCAAATTTCGGCAATTTACTTCCATTTCCTTGCCAAAGTCTATCAAATTTCCGTCAATTCCGTAGCGGGCGGCCCGCCATTTGTTCTCGTTGATGAGTGCCCTGCTATAAGAAATGAAATTTAAATTCTGCAAACGCAATTTGTATAACTTAGCACATAATGCTTGAAATAATGCCGTAAAGGCCATTGTTTCGTCTATCAGCATAGGGCAGTCGCATACTCTAAATTCTATGGTTTCGAAGAAAGGATGTACCCTGATATCCCACCATATTTTTTTGGCATTATCAATACAATTTGTCTTAATCAGTAGTTTTACATAATTGTCGTAATCTTCAATGCTGTTAAAAATATCAGGTATTCCCGTACGTGGAAACTTATCAAAAACCTTAGTGCGGAACGATTTATAGCCCGTATTTCGTCCCTCCCAAAATGGAGAATTGGTAGAAAGTGCAAAAACGTGCGGCAAAAAGTAGCGTACCTGATTGGCAATGTGTATGGCCAATTCCCTCGATTGAAAACCTACGTGTACGTGCAATCCAAAAATGAGATTTGAACGGGCGGCTTCCTGCAATTCGTTTACAATTTCGTTATAGCGTGGATGCTCAGTAATCAATTGCTTTTCCCAATGCGAAAAGGGGTGTGTGCCGGCTGCGCCGATGCGCAAACCTTGCTCTCCGGCCAATTGTGCAACGGTATATCTTAATTGTGATATTTCCTTTCTGGCTTCGGTGGTGTTCGTGCAAATGCCAGTCCCTACTTCAACCACTGCTTGGTGCATTTCTGCTTTTACTTGGTCTTTGTGGATTTTTTGGGCGGCTTCTACAATTTTTTGGTCATGAGAGGTGAGTTCCCGAGTTACAGGATCAACAATCATGTATTCTTCTTCTATCCCTAAAGTGAAATCGTTCATAGACAGCTTATTTAGCGTTGTTTATTTGGTTGATTTCTTGGTTGCAGTTTTTGCTGTCGCTTTCGGTTTGGTGGCAACTTTTGGTTTGCTTGCCGGTTTAGCGGCTTTGGCAACCAACGGTTTGCCCAATGCACCAGATTTTACATATTTGCCCCAAGTTAAATTGTCTTTGCCGAACTCTTGCGCTAATGCTTTTTCGATAGCATAATTAGCTGCGGTTTCTACTACCCATTCAAAATTTTCGGCGCCTACACTTTCTAAACCGGCATCTGGTGCAGGATTGCAAAAATCAATAGCAATAGGCACACCGTTGCGTACGGCAAACTCTACGGTGTTAAAATCATAACCTAAATATTGGTTGAGCTTTAACGTGTACTCTTCTATGGTTTTTAAGAGTTTTTCGCTAGGTTTTGGTCCATCAACTACATAACGCAAGTGATGTGGGTTGCGTGGTTCATATTGCATAATACGTACATGTTTACCGCCAATGCAATAACATCTAAAATATTCTTCAAAAATGATTTCTTCCTGCAACATCATTACCGTTTGTTTAGTAATGCTGTGCTTTTCGAAAAACTCTTCTTTGTTGCGCAGTTTGTAAACTTCTTTCCAACCGCCACCATCAAAGGGTTTCATATAAGCTGGAAAACCCGTGTATTCAAAAATAGTATCCCAATCAAAAGGCATTATCAAATTGGTAAAAGAATGTTCGTTGGTATCATCTGGATGCTCCCTTGATGGAATTAAAGCTGTTTTAGGCACTGGAACGCCAATATTTTCTGCAAGAGCATTGTTAAAAAACTTTTCATCGGCACTCCACCAAAATGGATTGTTGATAACCGCAGTACCACCCATTGCGGCATTTTTTAAATAAGCACGGTAAAACGGTACATCTTGCGAAATACGGTCGAGAATTACCGCATATTCCGGTTTCTCGGCCTGAAATACCTTGTCTATCTTTACAAATTCGGCGGTTACGTCTTTTACTGCTTTTTGGCTTACTCTATCTACAAATGCCTGTGGGAACGAACGTTCCTGTCCAAATAAAATTCCTATTTTCTTCATCGGGGTTAATATGTTTTTAAGTATTTGATATTTTTTATTGTTGATGGTTAATAGTCAATGGTTGATGGCTTGGGGTGCAAACTGTTAATCGCCAACTTTTGTGTTCTTTTGTTTCTTTTGTGGTTAATTTATTGTTGTTTTTGCTGCAAGGTTATTTAGTCATTTTCTCATTCAAAATTCCTTCATTATTTTACAACTGATAAATATACTCGGGGAACATTTCTCTCCAAATTGGCCAGTCATGGTCGGCGTTGAGCTTAATATCCAGCCAATGGTTAATTCCTTTTTGGTGCAAAATGCCCGACATTCTTTCATTATCAGCCTTGCATATATCTCTATCGCTAGTGCCCAATACTATTTTCAATTGCCAAAGTTCTGGATTTCTATCGTTAGGGAGGTAATCAACCGGGTTGTTGAAATATACATCGTCATTATAAAAACCATCTAATTGGCTTTTAATATCAAAAGCGCCACTCATGCTAAAGATGTGGCTTACTGTCCAAGGGTGGCGAAATGCAAAATTTGCGGCATGATAGCCTCCAAAACTGCAACCTGCAGTAATTACTTTTTGGTGTCCGGTTTCGTTTTTGGCTAGTGGCAATAGTTCTTCTAACAAGAATTTATCGTACCAAATATGGTTTTTAACCCTGTCTGCCGGATGTATATTTTTATTATACCAACTTAGAGAGTCTATACTATCGGGACAATAAATCTTGATTTTCCCCTCGTTAATAAAATTCTGAACCGAATCTATTAGCTTAAAATCCTTATTCTCGTAATAACGGCCCATACTGGTTGGAAAAAGGATAATTGGGTAGCCAGTGTGGCCAAAAACCAATGTTTCCATGTCCCTATTTAAATTGGGGCTATACCATTTATGTAGCTCTTCTTTCATGGGCAAAATATTTAGAAACTTTAAGGTAAGTAAATCATTGTCAACGACAAAAAATTATTTTATAAATATTTTGTCGTTATAAATAAAGCAAGGGGTTGTCTGTTTTTTGGGATAATGATATTTTTGCACTCAAACTAGCTAACTCAAATAATTATTTAAACAAAACCTGCATTATTAAGACCACCTATCATATAAAATCGAAAATACTTCAACGTCCTGTTGATATAGATATATACATGCCCAAAAATTTGTTGGGCAATGAAATTTTGCACCTGCTTTTGGTAAACGATGGCCAGGACTTGGCTCAAATGGAATTGGAAAAAAGCCTTTCGACGCTGTACAACAAATGGGAAATAGAACCTGTAATAATAGTTGGAATAGAAGCAAGTGAAGAACGTTTGCTGGAATATGGCATTGCTAATTGTCCCGATTTTAAAAACAGAGGAAACAAGGCGCATTTGTACGAACGCTTTGTAATGGACGAACTGTTGCCGTTTATTGAAAAGCAGGCAAGAACTGCTATTAATGGTAAAAAGGCATTTGCGGGTTTCTCTTTGGGTGGATTAACGGCTTTTGATATTGCTTGGAACAACAGCAATGTGTTTAATTTGGTTGGTGTGTTTTCTGGTTCTTTTTGGTGGCGGAAAAAGGATTTAAGCGACGGCTATACCGATAATGACCGCATTTTACATGAAATGGTGCGGAAAACCGCAACAAAACCCGATTTAAAATTTTGGCTTATGACCGGAACAGAAGATGAAAAGGCAGACCGTAACCATAATTTTATTATCGACTCAATAGATGATACTGTTGATGTAATTAAAGAGTTGGTGGCAAAAGGCTACAAGCGCCCTCGAGATATTTTCTATTATGAAATGGTTGGCGGTAAACATGATGTGCCGACTTGGGCACAGGCTTTTCCTAAATTTTTGAAGTGGGCTTTTGGGAAATAGCCGGATGTCCGATGTCTGGAGACCGAAGATAAAGGCTAAAGCGAAAAACCAAATGCTCTTTACTCTCTGCAAAAAAATCTAATTTTTTTGCCGTTATACAATAAATTAAACGTTTGCGAGTTTATATATTCAAGAGCGTTAATTTAGATGGCGGGGACAAGGCGGTATGCTAAGTCCCCGTTTCTTTTATAGAGCGCAACTTTTTGATTATATTGACAAAGTTAGTCTCTCACTTACGCTCAATGAGCAAACAAAAATTCTTTCTTATATAAATATTCTTTAAGAATATTTATGAGACCAATCAAATTTTCAAGTTGTAATTTATTGATTTAAAGCGCATCTTAATTGGACATAAAGAACATTTTTTAATTTTTTGCGCCAATCTCCTAATGATCCCTATTTTATAAGAGAGATAAATTTAGTGTATTTTTTTAAACCATTATTTACAATTAGTCTAAATAAACATATATTTGCCGCACAAATTCTTAATCTATAAAACGTATCAATTATGATAAAAAACACAATTTCAATAATTTTATTTAAATATGGCTTAACCTTACTGTTTATTTTAGCAGTCTCGTTTGTATATGCACAAGACGGAAAGCTTAAAATATATACAAAATCAGGTGGGCAGGTTCTATCTGGTGTCGGCGTATCTGTTGTCGAGGCAAAAAAAGACGGGCTGACCAACAATAAAGGTAAATTTGAACTTAAGGGCCTAAGTTCGGGCACTTATACTGTTAAACTGACCATGATAGGTTTTCAAAGCCAAACACGCAAAATCAATGTTATTGATGGCGAAACCAGCACAGAGGAGTTTAACCTAGTGGAAGAAATAAACCAATTGCAGGGCGTTGAGATTACAGGCAGAAAAGAACGAAGCTATAAATCTACCAATACCTTTAGTGCAACCAAAACGGAAACTAATTTAAGAGATGTTCCGCAAGCGGTAAGTTATGTTACCAAAGAATTGATAGATGACCAAATGGCTTTTAACATGATGGATGTTCTAAAGAATATCAGTGGTGTAAGCCAAAACTCATTTACCAACAACAAATACATTTTAAGAGGTTTCGAATCGGAATCGAAACAAACCCTAATAAATGGATTAAAAGCTTTTAGTGGTGAAAGAAATGCGGACATATTGCCTTATGTAGAAAAGTTGGAGGTATTAAAAGGGCCTGCTAGTGCATTGTTTGCAAATACTAGCCCGGGCGGAACAATTAACACCGTAACCAAGAAACCTCTAGAAGAAGCCCGTAAATCTATTAATTTTACCACGGGCAGTTTTAACACAGTAAGAGTTGCCAGCGATTTTACAGGACCAATGAATGATTCGCACACTTTGTTGTACAGGTTAAATTTGGCCTATCAAAATGCGGGTTCGTTCCGAACGTTGCAGGGAAAAGAATCTTTTGTGGCTGCACCGTCTTTTTCATTCATTCCTGACGATAAAACAAGAATTAACTTCGATTTGGTATTTGTTGACGATAAAGGGAAGAATGACAGGGGACAGCCATCATACTCTCCCGTAAATGGCGTTGGAGATGTTTATTCTACCCCCATATCTTTATCTCTATCTAGAGTAAACGATGTTGTAAAATCACAAAAGTTATTTTCTACATTATCTTTAAACAGAAAACTGACAGATGCTATTTCATTTAATTTATCTTACTTAAAAGGAGTATTTAAAGAAGATTTGAGAGAACACCGTACGGCAAACCAAAATGCCGTAGATGAAAACGGGGTAACCATTCCTGATCTGTTAGAAATGCGTTATAATTATCGCTTGTCTGAGAACTATTCCGACAACTTATCAACCTATTTTACATTTAATTTTACCACAGGTCCGGTAAATCACATTTTGTTAACAGGGTATGATTTTATCCAAAACGCAGATGGTCTGGGCAATACTACATCTGAAGCAAAAGGCTATTTGGCGGCTGATGGTAAATCGGCAATTAGCAAGTATGATCCAACTAAAAAAAGCAAATACTTGATTGTAGATGGAAGACCAGTTCCTAATGTACCTGCTGCAAGTTTAAGCAATACAGACTATTCTATTTCAGATCCAAACACATATTTTAGCACATCGGTGCAAGACAAGTTGGGCAAATATAGAACCAATGGTGTTTATGTGCAAGAGCAGCTTACTTGGGGCAATTTGAAAGCTCTGCTATCGTTAAGAAAAGAATTTTATACCGATGTGGTAGATTATGGCAAAAGTACTGTTAACGATGTAAAACAAAGCGCCTTGCTGCCAAGGTTTGGATTGGTTTACTCACCTATAAAACCAATTAGCGTATATGGAACCTATGTTTATGGTTTTCAGCCACAAAGCGCAAGCTATATAGGCGATGCCAGCAGATATGGAGGGCCATTTGATCCTTTAGAAAGTAATATGATTGAGTTTGGGGTCAAATCGGGATGGTTTAATGATAAGTTAAGTGCCAATTTAGCGGTTTACAAAATAGAACAAAACAATGTATTACAGAATGCTGGCGATGCTGGCAACCCAGATTTGTTACGCCAAATAGGACAGGTTACGGGAAAAGGTATTGAGCTTGATGTTTATGGCAGTATTTTTCCAAACTTAAACTTAACTGCCAATTTAGCCGTTAACAGAACCGAAATCACTAAAAGTCTGGTTTCGTCCGAAATAGGAAAACGTGCCGCAAACTCTCCAAAATTTCAAGGGGGTATCTGGGCAAAATATGATTTTATTAATGCCCAATTAAAAGGTTTGGGGGTAGCTTTGGGAGCCAACTTTCAAACAGATAAGATTTCGGAGGCTAGCAACTTAACTCTTCCAGATTATACCTTGGTTAACGGAGCTTTGTACTATACTATTGATAAAATTAAACTATCGGGTACATTTAACAATATCTTTAACAAAACTTATTGGTTGGGAGCAGATTCGTACACTAGGCTATTCCCCGGTGCGCCAAGGAGCTTTTTGTTTGGAGTTGGTTATACCTTTTAAAATTACTAACAGTAAAAGATTGACAGCGGGCTGTCCGAATTATTTTACTAGGAACATTTGTTTTAATAACGGGGACTCGGCATACCACCTTGTCCCCGTTTCTTTTTGCTATATTTCTAGTGTCAGGTTGAACCCGATACAAATGAAGTCTTTTTTAAGCGTGTCGGGATTACCTCTTTTGTAAGATAAAGCACACTGTATTATCGGGTTGTTTTTTAGTTATACAGCTTTGTGGTATGAACAATGTCTGTAAAATTACGGTTATATTACGGAATGTTTTCCCTCAAATTCTACTCTAAAATATAATCATCTTTACAAATCATCGGGAGGTTTTTTGTGTTCAAATATAAAAATCCCTCCATAATACAAACACAAAACCCCAATACTATAAGATGTATCGGGGTTTGATTGTTAATCCTGAATTTTCAGGGTTTGCTGCTGTCCATTAACGTTGCGGCATCTTCGGCATATTGCGCATCATCTTAGCTGCTGCAGCCGGATTAGAGAATTGTTTCATTACCTTTCGCATATCCTCAAACTGTTTAATCAGCTTGGTTACATCCTCTACCTTATTACCCGACCCTTTGGCAATCCTAACCCTACGGGTTTGCTGTATCGAATCCGGGTTTTCACGCTCATAGGGGGTCATCGATTGGATAATAGATTCAACGCCTTTAAAAGCATCATCATCAATATCTACATTCTTCATCATCTTACCAACACCGGGTATCATGCCCATTAAATCCTTCATGTTACCCATTTTCTTAATTTGTTGGATTTGGCTATAAAAGTCGTTGAAATCGAATTTATTCTTGCGGATTTTCTTTTGTAGTTCGGCAGCTTGTTTCTCATCAAACTGTTGTTGGGCACGCTCCACTAAAGAAACCACATCTCCCATGCCCAAAATACGCGAAGCCATCCTATCCGGATAGAAAACATCTAAGGCTTCCATCTTCTCACCAGTACCGATAAACTTAATCGGTTTATCAACTACCGATTTAATAGAAAGTGCAGCTCCGCCACGAGTATCGCCATCTAACTTGGTTAAAACAACACCGGTAAAGTCCAAACGGTCGTTAAATACCTTTGCCGTATTTACGGCATCCTGTCCGGTCATGGCATCAACCACAAATAAAATTTCGTGGGGCTTGGTCTGTGCCTTAACCTCCGAAATCTCGTTCATCAGGGCTTCGTCTATTGATAAACGACCTGCCGTATCTACAATAATTACGTTGTTGTTGTTCTTTTTACCTTCCGCAATACCTTCTAAAGCGATTGCAACAGGGTCTTTGCTTTCTTTATTGGCATATACGGGAACGCCAACCTGCTCGCCCAACACCTGTAATTGGTCAACCGCTGCCGGACGATAAACGTCGCCAGCGACCATTAAAGGTTTTTTGCCTTTGCTTTTTAAATGTAAGGCCAGTTTTCCGGTGAAAGTAGTTTTGCCTGCACCATTTAACCCCGCAATTAATATAAGGGTCGGATTGTTTTTTAAATCAAGTTCGGTAGCCTCACCGCCCATCAAGGCAGCAAGCTCGTCGTTCATAATTTTGGTAAGCAACTGGCCGGGCGAAATGCTGGTCAACACGTTTGCTCCCAAAGCCTTTTCTTTAACCTGGTCGGTAAAAGTTTTGGCAGTTTTATAATTTACGTCTGCATCTAACAAAGCCTTCCTAATCTCTTTCATGGTTTCGGCCACGTTGATTTCGGTAATGCTTCCCTGCCCTTTTAGAACTTTAAACGCCCTATCTAACTTATCCTGTAAATTTTCAAACATTGCTTTGATAATTAAATTTTTATGAAATGCAAAGGTATTAATAATTTATGATTTTGGATTTACGAATTATACCAAAGGCATTCCTTCGGAACGATTGTATTGCCCTCGTTTTAGATTTTATGAAACGCAAATTTGTTTAGTTACAAAGGTATTGCCCATTATGTAAAGAACTCCCTTTTTGGAAAGAAGTATGATTGTGCCTTAATTCTATCTTATCTTAATCCCCAAATCCCTACTATTCTTTCCGTGAGTATAGTTCCAAAACAAACCTTTAATTGTCCATTTGGCCAGTTCTGGTTGCTTGTTGAGCAGGAATTTGATTATTGCTTTAGGACAGGCAATTAATGTGTAGTAGATAGCAAACAAAATTGTATTTAACCAACCTGTGTTCTTTCTAATGAACAACATTCGGTTGCGGGTATTGAAGTAGATTTTTAAAGGACTTGCCTTGCCCACGCTAATAGATTCTTTGTGATAAATATGGGTTTTTCCGGTAAACCAAATCTGCTTGCCAATGCGTTTAAATTTCTCGCACCAATCCAATTCTTCGTAATATAGAAAATAGGTTTCATCCATTAAGCCTGCTTTTTCTGTATCCGTTTTACGGCACATTACCGCAGCACCATGACAATATGCCGTAGGATAGCTTTTGCCATTAAACTGTCCAACATTTTTTTCAAACTGGCCGATATAGGCGTTACGGGCTGTTAGGTAATTCATTGGTGTAAAACCCGCATATTGTACTAAATCTTTTTGCTCGGAATATAGCAGTAAAGGCGATAAAAGACCAATTTCCTCATTGGTTTCCAATTCGGCAATCATGGTTTCTATACAACCGGATGGAATTTCAGTATCATTGTTGAGCAGGAAAATATAATCGCCTTTGGCCTGTTTAATGCCTAGATTATTACCACCTGCAAACCCCAAATTCTCTTTCGATTGGATGTATTTGATGTTGCCAAAGTGTGGCAAGAAAATCAATTCCATGTTTTTAATGGCTCCGTTATCTACAATAATTACTTCAACTTCCAATGGCGAGTACGATTTCGCTACGGATTTTAATAAATCTATGGTTACTTCCGTTTGATGAAAATTGACGGTAATAATTGAAGTTAATGCCATTTTATATATTTGTTGTCCTGATTATCCTTGTCATTCTGAGCGTAGCGAAGGATCTATTAGATTCCTCCTATCGTCGGAATGACAAAAACCAGAATGACAAAGTTTTTTATTTTTTCTCTACTTCTTGTATCGCTTTGTAAATCTCCTCTACATTTTTTTCCCAAGTATGTATTTTTGCAAAGGCGATACGTGAATTTTCTAATTCTGTATTATTTTCTGCTAACGCTTTTTCAGCTAGGATAATATAATCTTCTTTGGTTTCTGCAAGATAAACATAACCTTCAAAAACGCTCATTGCTTCTGTTTTGGTAGCCAAAGTAGGTTTGCCCATCGCCAAGTACTCATCTATTTTTCTAGGGTAATTGCCAATAGTTAAAGGGTTAACTGCTTGCGGATTTAAACAAACATCAAAACCTTTAATGTATGCGGGTAAACTCTCTGGTTTTTGGGCACCCAAGAAATGAACATTCTTCAATTGATGAAGTTTGCTTTTCTTGAAATCATCATCTTCTGGCCCAACCAAAACAATACTCCAATTTGGTCTTTGTTCTGCAAGATATATCAAAATATTTTCATCTAACCTGATGGATAACAAAGCGCCCACATAACCCAAAATAGGTTTTTGAATTGTCGAAAGATTTTTTGGAACAGTTACGCTATCATCATTCTTAAAGATTGTTAAGTCGCAGCCCTGTCCCACATAAAACGAATTTGGGTTGTACTTTTTACAGTAATTTGCCAAATAGACAGAATTTGCGACACACAAATCGCTCTTTTTTATCAATTCGGGTTCTAAGTGCTTGCCATGTTTACCCCAATATGAAGTAGCCACCAAATTATCCCTAGAGTAATAAATACTTAAACTCGGTTTTAAAAGCTCTTTTAAATGATAACTTCTAAACATATCGCTATCATTAAATAAAATGAAATTCTCAAAGTCTAACCTTTTAATAGCTTTTTTGATAGACTTAGCAAATTGCTTGTTATTTATTTTATTAAAAAACCGGAAAATAGCAGTAGGTTTTAACCAATTGATAGATTTGTTGATAACATCGGGATAGAATACCCAAAAGTTAGGGGAAATTTGTTCTATACCGTCTTCTAAGCCATTGATTATACGCATGCGTTTTTTTACGCTTTCGGTATGGCGTTGCTGTAATTTTGTACGGTGGTCTAATGGAGCATTGATGTACAGTACTCGGTTATGCTTGCTAAATTCTAACGCAATATCTTTGCAATTACTGCCAATAGGCGTATCCCAAGGCTGTTGGCCAACTACAATAATATCCCTGTTTGTTAGTTTATTGGTCATTGGATTGTTGGTCGAATTAGTGATTGGTTAAATTGGTAATTAGGTTGGTGAAAACTGTTAACTTTTCACTCTCTTATATGCACTTAGCCCCCTAATAAAACCTAGTACACCAAAAATTACAGCCGGAACAATAAGTATTTCTAAAGGCATAATTAAGTGTTTTCTTGTTCAACAGGTTTACTACTATGCGGCGTTACTATAAACGATTTTTTCGATTTGCCGATACTTAATAGCGCTACCACCATTCCCAACATTGCCCTTGGTATTTGCAACAAGGCAATATATAATCTTTTGTCCGTATAAAAACGTAGAGGTATAGAGATAACTAGGGTAAAGCAAAGGCTGATGAACAGACAAATCCAAAACATCGTAGGCGGGCCAAACGGATTAAAAAACGATTGTATCACCATTATAAAAAGCAATACCAATAGCAACATCCGTGGTGCTAAAAAGGTCTGCAGGGTTTTGTTAAAAAATTCAAAATTTCCCTTAAAAAGTTGTACAAATCCCTCAAGAGCATATTTTTTTAAGAACTCCACTTGCGATGCAATCCATCGTGTACGCTGTTTGGTAAATACTTTTGCATTCGCTACTTTTTCATCGTACACATATACATCATGTAAATAAACCACGGTTATCCCACTCTCGGCAATCATAAAATCTAGCTTTTTATCTTCACCAACCGTTTCCCCTATATTATTCAACAGATTACGAAAATAGTTGAAATCAAATGCCATACCCGAACCAATTAAAGCGGGAGAAAGCCCCAAAATTGCATTGCTTTTACGGAAAAGTTGATTATTTACCTCTTCGTTGCAGGCATCTAGAACAGCAAAGCTGCTATCCATGTTTTTAGCGGTACGGTGCGTTTGCACTACCTTTTTCCCTCGTTCAAATGCATTGTTGATATAATGCAAACAGTCATCGCTCATTACGTTATCTACATCCAAAACCATCGCAATATCAAACCCCTCATCAATCAATTGGTTCATGGCAAATTGCATAGCCTTACCCTTGGTACTCTTCTCAAAAAACACCTCAATTACTTTTGCGCCTAAATCTTTTAAAGTAGCAATTGTTTCGGGCTGTAAACCATCTGCAATAACAATAATTTCAAAAACGCCATGATATTGGTGTTTTAAAGCTGTTTTTACACTATCTATAATAACTTCATTTTCCTGATAAGTAGGGAACAACACCGCTATCTTCTGATAGTTAGTGGCTTCTTTTTTTGATTTGGGCAAAGAAAACAGCCCACAAACAGCAAAAAAAGCCAAATAGCAGCAATTGAACAAGGCATAGATGCCTAATACCCAAAACAATATATTAACTATGTTCTCAATCATCTCCATTGGTTTCTAATTGTTTGGGCTGACTATCTAACCAAGGGGCAATAAACACAAACGACCAAGACATAAACATAATTACCGACGACGGCATACCGTTCATTACCTCGTTGCCATAACTACATACAAAACAGCCCACCGTTCCCGATGTTAGCGCAATCATCTTTGTCTTGAGCTTGGGATCTTTCAATTTCCATACAATACCACTACACTTGCCAATAATATAACAATTGATACCAAACCAAATGAACAGTCCAACAATGCCGTACATTACCCATATTTTTACCCAATAACTATCGGGCTGTATGTTGGCGATGGGCTTATCTGCATTGTAGGTAGTTCCGTTCATGCCACTCATGCCCAAACCTGCGCCAAAAGGTTCTTCCTTTAATAAATAAGCCAGTTTTTTTTGATTTTCTATCCTTACGTTAAAAGAGGCGTCTTTAGGATCGAGTGCGCTGCGCAACCGCCTTACCTGAAAAAATTCATCACCAATTGTGGTGTATCTTAACAAGCCCAAACCACCCAGCGCAAAAGCTCCTCCAATAATCAGCACCTTAAAATTTTTGCTCAAAAAAAGTGCAAAGGCTAAACCGGTTATCAAAGCAAACAAAGCTCCCCTAGTGCCTGATATGGCCATACCGTAAAGCATTATAAGTGCAATTATGCCAAAGGCGATTTTCTTGAAGAACGAAAATGGCCCTAATGCCAAAACCAATGCCATTACCGCCATAATTGCTTGCGATGCACCAAATTGCCCAGCATCTGAATAGATGGAAAATACCCTTAACTTGCCTTCTAGAATATGGGTAACTTTAGCTCCGGTATCTAACCATTGCTGCTCTCCGTTGGTAACGCCCAAGTACAATTGTTTTACGCCATAAAGCGTGGCCAAACACGAAAAAAAGAAAATAAAACCAATAAAATAGTTCAAATCTGTCATTCGGTTAAATAGCAAAAATACAATAGGAGCAATGAGCAACCAGCTTAACGCTGTAAACCGGAGTTCGTTAAACCAACCCGTTATATTACCTCCGTACGGATTAAGCACCTGCAAAATGCTAATAGCAAACCAAAGCAACGAAAGCATTACATGTTCGTTTTTTAACGCTTTCCAGTTAAACCTGTTCATGTTTACCAAAATGCTTGCCCACGTAAGCAACAAAATGCCATCCATTGCCAAGCCAACCGGAATATTTAAAAAGGTTTTTACCACAAAGCCCAATATAAAACAATAGGCAAAGTAAATGATAAATGCTATGCGTGGATTGTTAAACACGGCCACTACAAAAGTACCTGCCGCAGCTAATGCAATTACCGCCAAAGGCCCCATAAAACCATACTGATACGTTGAACCCGCAACCAAAACGGAAAGACTCATGGCAATCAAAAAGAAGAGTACTTTTTGCTTATTATCGGTAATATGTAGATGTAGCTTTTTAAGCATAGGCTTGCTTATTTTTGCTTAACTCCATTTATCAACCAACCGATAAATTTGCTATCGTCCTTTAATATGCGGAGCGATTCTTTATCTTTCTCGGTAATGGTACTCCCTGCCATAAAGGTTGCCAGGTATTTCTCGGTAAATAAAATCCACTCTTTTACGTCCGAAACGATGTTCAAAGGGTCTAGATAGATTATAATCAAATCGAACTCGTTTTTAAGGCTATTGAAAATTTGTGCAATATTTACTCTGTCTTTATTTTCCAGTAGCGATAACCCTTCCAGTTCCTTGTTTAAAAAAGTGATACGGTTGTTTTTTTGGATGGACAGGTTTTTGAATACTGTTTTTAGCGATTGGTCTGTCGGTATGTTCCATTTACGCACCTCATCAGCAATTTCGTTATCTCCAATTAACAAAATCTGTTTGTCTAACCGGGCAAAGGCGTAGGTTAAACTTGCTACGGCAAACACTTTGTAGTCTTCTGGGTGTAAACTGGTTACGCCCAAAACTTTAGAACCATCAACAGTTAACGCTTTGTTAATTTCGAAACGGGCAGAGCGCAACAAATTTTTGTATTTTATCTGTTCTTTATATTGGTCGCCGTTTTTCCATATTTCATCAATATTCCTATCTGCCGGTTTAATGAAATTGAGTTCGCCTATTACCTTACCTTTTACTATCGCCGCAAGCTGTTTTTGGGTATTAATGGAATGGTCTAGCGCAAAAATAAAAAACAAAATACAAAAGCAAATGGCTCCACTGGCAATAGCGCTCAATGCCATGTACAACAGTTTTTTTGAGGGTTCGGGTGTGGTTGGCACTCCTTCTTGCTCCAATTGCAGGCGCAAACCTATGTTTTTATCGAGGTTGGTTTGGTTATAACGATTTAACAAATCGAGATACTCTTTAGTGGCTACATCTGCATCCCGTTCGTATTTTTGTACGCCTGCGTCAAACGGCACCATAGTATTAAACTTTGCGTTTAGTTTACGTAGCTCGGTATCAATATCGTTAATGCTTGCCTTTGTTTTTTCCAATTCAATACCTAATGATATACGGCGGTCTACCAATGTTTGTTTAGCCACCAATGGATCGGCCACGTAATTATCGCTTGTTTTTGACAACTGGATATTGAGCAACTGCTGTAAAGAATCTACCGCTTTTCTGTCAGCAGCCTTAAAGCCGCCATCAATATAGGCGTTCTGTGCCGTTTGCAGTTTATTCTTTAATATAATAACCGCTTGGTTGTCAGCAGAAACCTCAGCTCCCAAATATCTATCCTGCGATTGGCTGCTCAACTTTTCGTTTACACTAGCCAAGGCCGATTGCAATGACTGTAAATCAATAAGTGCTTGCGATTTTTTGTTCTCGTAATCAATAATCTGCTGGTAAACAATTTGCGACTGCTTATCTAAATTGAGCACTCTATTTTGGATTTTGTATTCCTTTAGCTGCTGGGTCTTATCGTTCATTACGGCCTCTTTTTTCTGTATGAGGGAATCGAGCACCAGAATGGATTTGTTTTTATTGCTGATTAAATCCAGACTATAATTGTTGATAAAATCGTTGGAAAGCGTATTCACTACAAAAACCGAAAGAAAAGTATTTGTGGAAGTAAACTCTACCGTAATAAAATCGCTGTTATTTTCGTGGCTGATAGCTAGTTTTTTGCTAAGGGTAGCGGCATCGTAACCCATAGATTTTACCAAATTGTACAATTTAACCTGATAATTATCCAATGGTGTTAGTACCTGCTTTTTAATCAGCCGTTCTTCAAACAGCCTAATGGCTTCCTGTCTGTTGGCAGCGCTTAGTGCTTTTACATCATCGCTCTGCGGTTTAAAAGGTTTTTGCGGATTTTTAAGGTCATGCAATATCAACCGATAAGAGAGGATGCTCATGTTTTTTGGCATCGTCATAATATCCATGATATTGGTAAACTGCTGATTAATTTTAATTAACAAATCCGGGCCAGAGTACGATGGAACTTCGGGCGCAACTTGCCTAGATGGGTCTAATAAACCGGTAGATAATTTGGCTTGCGATTTATATTCTTTAGGAAGATTTTTTACAAAAAGATAGGTGATAAAAAGCGTTATTGTAGGAATAGCGATAACGAGCCATTTATACTTAGCAATAAGATTTAAAAACGCTTTAATATTCATACCCGTTTATTTCACTTCTTCCAATTTTTTTCCTATCAATGCTTCTAACGCATCTTTTGCTTTTAACATGTTAAGTTCCGATAGCAATTTTTCGGAATTTGCACTAGAGGTTAATGCCTTTGCTTTGCTGTAATCATCTAACGATACTTCGCCTTTTTCAAATTTATACTTTAGTCCATCACTTGCTGCTTTATTGTCGTTGTAGGCATTGTTTTTTACCTTTAAATCGTTAAGCCATTGCAAGTATTCGTAATATTTTTGTTTTACTTCCGATTCCAATAAGATATCGTACTCTTTAGCTTGGTACGAAAACATATTGTGTTCTTCTTTAGCCTGTTTAACCAATGATGGCGTACGAAAAAACAAACCTAGGTTTAAATAAACGCCAAATTGAAAACCATTAATGGAATATGGGTTTGTAGCATCTATAATGGTTGCATTGTCTGGCCTGTAAAAATAAGATACGTTTAGGGCTTCCAGATAACCTGCCTTAGCTGCGCCTATTTTAGCTTTTGCGCTCAGTTCGCTGGCTTTGTACATCTTCCTTTTGGGATAATATTCTTTAGCCAAATCGATATATTTTTGAAGTAAAGGTGTATTTATCTGACTAATGATATCATCCTGTGCCTTGGCTGGCACAATTACTCCGAATAGCAACCATATCATTAAAAGTTTTTTAATGCTCATAGGAAATATTTTATACTTTTTCTTTTTGCAAAAGTACGGGTATAGTCATAAATATGATTTTTAAATCTAACCATATGGAAAATTTCTTATTATAAAAGTTGTCCAATTTTTTCCGTTCGCGGTCAGACATATCGCTTTTTCCTCTTTTAATAATCTGCCAAAGTCCCGTAATGCCAGCCGGTCCTAAAAACCTCATCGACCATTCGTTAGTGGTCAGTTGTTCTGCTTCATATAAAGGCAATGGTCTATTGCCAACTATCGACATATCTCCTTTTACTACATTAAACAACTGCGGCAATTCATCTATGCTCGAATTTCTTAAGAAGTTCCCTAATTTAGTTACACGAGGGTCGTTTTTCATTTTAAAGAATGCCGAATCACCATATTGGTTGGCAGTTGTGGCCTTTAACGCCTCAACCTCTTTATCTGCATTTACCCGCATCGACCTAAATTTATAAAAATCGAATATCTTATAACCTGTTCCAACGCGTTTACTGGTATAAAATATTGGCCCTTTCGAGTCTAATTTAATAAGAATGGCAATAATTAACAGGAAAGGGCTTAGGACAATAAGTGCGGTGATGGAAATTACCAAATCTAACAAGCGCTTTAAGAAAGGGGCTTTATATTGCTGCAGTGGCTCTTCGGGCAGGTTTTTAAGCTGTTCGTTTAAAATTTTATAGGCCGAAAGAAATTGTAACCTCAGCTTAACATCGGCAAAGGAAATATTTGGCGAATAACAATCTGAAACTCTCGCTTCAAATGCTCCCGCAGTTACTGCGGGATCTTTTTCGGCAAGCAAAAAGATGACCACTAAATTTCTGCTCAACCAATTTTTCTTTAACAGATCTACCAAGCCAAACGCCTCGTTTGCCGTATTGGGCTGCACTTCTACCAAAATGCTAACATCAAGTTCGTAAACAGTCAGCTTGCTCACCATTTCATACAAGTGGGTATAGCTACTAGCCTTTTTCACAGTTCCACCATCGCTGCCAAAAGCGGCAATAATATCCGAATCGTATTTATCGGCGTAATAGATGATATTAAACCTATGTTGCGATATGCCTAGCGAACTATCTTCTTGCATCTAATCTTAATTTAATAGGTTTTGGATACTCTCTTTTAACCTATCTGGATTAAAAGGTTTTGGCATTAGCATATTGAAACTATATGGTAGCTTTTCCGATAATTCTTCTAATGAATATGCAGCAGAAAGCAATATGATGGGTATGTTACGATAATAGCCACTGGTTTTTAAACTCCGAACAAAATCAAGCCCGTCTACATAGGGCATTTCCAAATCAGAAATGATTAAATCTGGCATATTTCCTTCGTCCATCCAGCTAATGGCCTCCAAACCATTGTTATGTATTACCAAGTTATACTCTTTTTTTAGGATAAACTCCAAAAGTTTAAGCACGGTAATTTCGTCATCTACTAATAAAATCAGCTTCTTTTCCAAATATGGAGATGGCATATTTTGTAATTTTGCTACAACAACTTATAACGAAACTAAGCTATTAATAAAAAGTCAATTTTTATTTCTTTTTGTGATATTTTAAAGATACAGCAATTTTACATCAGCTCAATCTGTCTTTTAATGCTTTCTTCCAAAGATATTAACGTTTCTGTGCGTTGAATGCCTTTTACAGCCTGTATTTCTTCGTTTAACACATGGCGCAAATGGTCTGTATCTCTACAAGTGATTTTAGCGAACATGCTATAAGCGCCCGTGGTATAGTGCAGTTCTACCACTTCTTTAATTCTGCTCAATTGTTCTACCGCATCTTTATAAAGCGAGCCTTTCTCTAAATAAATACCCAAAAAAGCGGTAATATCGTAACCGGCCTTACGCGGGTCAATAATGAGGTGAGAACCTTTTATAATTCCCATATCTGCCAATTTTTTCATTCTAACATGTACCGTTCCACCAGAAACAATCAGTTCTTTGGCAATTTCTGTATAGGGTTTGGTCGCATCCTGCATTAGCTGGGTAAGTATCTGAATATCGAGGTTATCAATTTCTAAATTTTGAGTTTCCTTTTTTAGCATAAATTATGTTTTTGTTAACGATTTATAAATATAAATGAAAATATAATAAAAATAAAATTAAATCATTAAAAAATTTGCAACATATTTGATAAACCTCTTATATTTGTATCAAGCAAATGCAACAAGAGAGTTCTTTAATACATTGCTTTTAACCTGTAGGGTGGTGAAATTGGCAGACACACCTCCTTGTCTCGGTGGTAGAGGATTATGGGAAAACCGGTAACGGAACAACTACTCTATGAAGGTTCGACTCCTTCCCCTACAGCTTTGAGTTATACGTAATACGTTTTTAAGTGATAAGTGAAAAAACGTAACGACGTAAAACTTAAAACATTTAAAATGTTGGGTGGTGAAATTGGCAGACACACCTCCTTGTCTCGGTGGTGGGGATTATGGGACAAACGCAGTTTATGGGTTGACCACAAATTAATTTTTGAACTGTAGCTAACTACCCCTTGAAGGTTCGACTCCTTCCCCAACAGCCATTTTTATAAATAATAAGTTAGTTAAGGAAGCGGTTTTTGGATAGAAATCGCTTTTTTTTGTTTTTATTATATTTTCAAAGACCGAACCTTGCTTGTTTTATCTACAAACAGCAGATAGGCTACCATCATGGTAAGTCCAAAATCTGGCAGGGATAAAAATACAGCTATAAAGATATGAAATAATAAGCCGATAGGAATAAACCATTTTTTTAACCTTTTATGCCAAATCCCAAGAGGGAAAGTCAACTCGAACAGCATTACCGACCAAGCTGTGATAAAGCAGACAACAGGATTAGAAAACCATTGAGGTACTAACGATGGGTTAACGTAATAATCCAATTGCCAAACTTTTGCCATAAACGAGCCATCCCACCAAGTTTTCTGCATTATTTTACCATATCCATTTAAAAAATATACTACACATAAATTTACCTTGAGCAGAATTAAAACAGCATTGTTTACCATTTGGACAACATGTCCTTTCAATGCTCTTTCATCCACAAAAATTAATGCAAAAACAAAGAAATTGAGCAGCTTATCGCCGTTGTTCATTGCCATATAACACAGGCTTATATAATTTAAGCTGATGATAAATACGAGAATGGAGAGCCATCGCCTGCCTGCATAAATAGTAGCTACAATAATTACCACACAAATCAGCAACCACAAGGCATTTAAAGACGACCGAAAAAAGGGCAGAAATATGAATTTGGATAAGTTAAATCCTATCCCTGTTGGTTGACTTTCTACATATTGATAAAAAGCGGGCAACTCTGGCCAGATGAACAATATTTTAAGTAACAATACACTATATACGCCTCTTCTAAACCACCGCAGGTTAAAATTGCCAGCGTTATCGTACAATAGCACTTTTTCCATATGTTCTAAGAAATAACTGCTACGTTTCATGGTTTGCACTTAAAATTAAAACGGGTATTGGTTAAGGGCAAAGAACCATTAGGTTTACGTTCGAATAAGATTTCGATAGAATCTGGTTTGCGGTTATGGTTGTGTCTGAAAAAAAGATGGGAAGTAAATGCTTTAAACGGCTTACTATTTATCATTTTCGCATTCCCCGATTGTAGCCCTACGCGTACCATTTGTTGGCTAAGGTGTCTGTCTAACCGATTGTGCTTGAGAGAAGCTATACGCCCCATAGCAATATATTCTTCAAATAACGGGGCTTCGAGCTGTTTCCACCCCTGCCATTTGCCATCTTGGTAAAACCGATAAGATGTGATGCTGCTCTGCAAAGAAGTTTCTTTTATAAAAAGGCTTCTAAAGCCTATAAAGCTGCCTACTTGCTTTATCGTGGCTTTAAACGGAACATACCTCACTTGACGAAACAGACCAAATGCTGACAAAATAACCAGCAGATAGCCAAAGAAAACAATACAAATTGCGATGGTAATAAAGCGTTTCATCAAACCAAAGCTAATAAAAAAATCCTCCTGTTGGTATTCTGCCAACAAGGAGGATTTCTTATGATGAAAATTACGATTTATTTTATCCCATACTTATCACTAAACTTTTTATCCAGTTGCTTGTGCAAGTTATCTAAATTGATGTCCCTGCCTTGTATAAATGCTTTTTCGATTTTATTCGATTTCATATCCAAAGCATCACCGGTGGAGATAAACAAAGTAGCATCTTTGCCAACTTCTAAACTCCCCGTGGTTTTATCAATCCCTAATATTTTAGCGGTATTAAGGGTGATAGTTTGCAGTGCTTTCTCTTTATCTAAACCCCAGGTTGCTACTGTGCCCGCCATGAAAGGCAAGTTACGTTGTTGCCAAAAATCATCGATACTTACCGCAACTGTTACGCCAGCATTGTACAAAATACCTGCATTTTTATACGGCATATTTACATCATCATCTATATTGGCTGGCAAAGTGTGCGGCTGTTTTACAATTACAGGCACATTGTTTTGCTTTAAGAAATCGGTGATGAGATAGGCTTCGCTGCCACCAATAATTACAGGTGTAATGTTAAACTTCTTGGCAAAATTTACCGCAGCAACAATATCCTTTTGCGTATTTGCCGTAATGTACAGTTTCTGCTCTCCTTTAAACAATTTCGCCATAGCCGCAAAACGTGTATTGGTTTCGGCTGGTTTAGCACCTTCGTTATAGGCTTTGGCCTCTGCAAAAAAACTGTTCAGTTCTAAAATGGCACTTTGCGTACGGTCGGCCATCGATTCGGTAGAAGAAGCTGTTCTACCGCCAAAACCGCCTCTGGTACGTGGGATTACCGGCCAATTTACGTGCATACCATCATCAGTTTTAATGGCGGCATCTTCCCAATTCCAAGCGTCTAGCTGAACAATGGACGAACTACCCGAAATAACACCTCCACTTGGTCTTATTTGAGCCATCAAAACACCATTACTACGCAGTGTTGCAGGCACTTTTGAATCGGTGTTATAAGCTACCAAAGAACGAATATGCGGATTTAGATTGCCTATTTCCCGAAAATCTAAAGTTGCTTTAACCGACTCGTATTCTACCAAACCCAATGTATTTACCGGGGCAATAAAACCGGGATAAATATGTTTGCCGTTTACGTTGATTAAATCAGCATCATTTGTGGCAAACTTAACGGTTGTGGCATCGCCTACGCCCGTAATTCTCCCTTTTTCGAACATAACATAGCCATTATTGATTACCTGTCCGTTACCAATATGAACCGTCCCCCCTAATAAAATTACTTTTTTAGCTTGTGCTTTTGCCGGAGAAATATTGGCCTGTGCAAAAGCAGACACACTGGTCGCCACCGCTAAAAACAAGGTTAAAATTTTCTTATTCATGGTGATGTTCTCCTTCCGTTTCTAGGACTTCGAAACCTGCGGAATAATCGCTAAGGGTTTCGCAATTGTATAATGTAGGCGTTGTACCCATTGGACGTTGAGTTCTTCCGCCCTTGTTCTTACTATCTAACATTTTTTGAACTAACCTTGCCCTTTCGGCTTGTTGCTGTTTCAATTTTTGGGCATCTTTCTCAATATCCCAATATAATACGCCATCTACAAAAGTTTTTTCTGCCTTAGCGTAGATGGATAGTGGATTATCAGACCAAACTACCACATCGGCATCTTTGCCCGCTTTTAAGCTGCCTACTTTATCATCAATATGCAGCATTTTGGCAGGATTTAAGGTTACGAATTTAAAGGCTTCTTCTTCCGGTACACCGCCATAAAGCACTGCTTTACCTGCTTCTTGGTTTAAACGTCGGGCCATTTCTGCATCATCAGAATTAAATGCAGTTGTAATGCCTACGTTGTGCATAATTTTTCCGTTGTAGGGAATAGCTTCCGCCACTTCGAATTTATAGGCCCACCAATCAGAAAATGTTGAACCCGCAATGCCACGGGCTTTCATTTTATCGGCCACTTTATAACCTTCCAAAATATGTGTAAACGTGTTTATTTTAAAGCCTAAGCTATCGGCTACGTGCATCAGCATATTAAGCTCCGATTGTACGTAAGAGTGGCAGGTAATGAAACGTTTATTGTTCAGAATTTCTACCAAAGCGTCCAGTTCTAAGTCTCTGCGCACATTGTTGCCTTTTACTTTTAATGCGGCTTCGTAATCTTTGGCACGGGTAAAGGCATCAACAAATGTTTGCTCAACGCCCATACGCGTAACCGGAAAACGTTGCCCCGTACCGAAATTACTTTGCTTTACGTTTTCGCCTAAAGCAAATTTGATGAAAGGGTCTGCACCTGCAAATTTCAGTTCTTCGGGCAATTTGCCCCAACGCAATTTTATCAATTGAGATTGGCCTCCTATTGAATTTGCCGAGCCATGCAAAATATGCGATGTAGTTACGCCGCCCGCCAACTGGCGATAGATATTGATATCTTCGGAATTGATGACATCTGCAATGCGGACTTCGGACGAAACGGATTGCGCACCCTCGTTGATACCGCCTGTACCTGCAATGTGCGAATGTTCATCTATAATGCCCGGCGTTACATGTTTGCCCGTGGCATCAATTACTTTTGCAGCACCTGCCGCCAGGTTTTTACCAACGGCTTTTATTTTGCCGTTCTCTAAAAGTACATCTGCATTTTGCAGGATGCCGTCTTTTTCATTTGTCCAAACGGTAGCATTTTTTAGCAAAACGCTTTCTGCCTTTGGCTGTACCTCGTTACCAAAAGATTGGAACGGATAAATTAACGGACCATTGGTTGCCAAAGCAGGTTTTGGCATTTCTCTTTTAGGAGCTTCTTTAAGTGCTTCTTTAAAAGTAGCGGTCCATTTACCTTCTGTACCATCGCTCAAAGCGGCTTCGCCTTTCAATACAATTGGCGTTTCCGAAGCAATATATCCCGTTAAACGAACATCCCCTTTGGGATTTTTCTTCAGGTTAAAACTCAAGGTAATCCAATCGCCATTACGCCCCAGAGTTGCTGTTGTTTTTACGCTATCTGCGCCTGCTCTTTCAATAGCGGCCGCCGTTGGCCCGGTAATTTTTAAAGTTAATGCGCCAACACCGTCAACATTTAAATTATAAGCACCTTTTAAATCGCTCACATCCATTTTGTTAACGATGTAGCGTTTGCCCTGCACCCAGTTTTCGTGGATGATGTTGGTGCTTTTGAACAGACTATCTGATGTGATTAGGAAATTGGCCAATTTGCCTTTTTCGATAGAACCTACTTTATCGCTGATGCCCAATAATTTGGCAGGCACTTCGGTAACTGAAAGCAGGGCTTGTTTTTCGGTCAATCCGTTTTCTATCGCGGTGCGGATATTTGTCCAAAACTCACGGGTATTATCTAGCCCAAAAGCGGTAAGAGCAAAATTAATTCCGGCTTTTTCCAAAACTCCCGGATTTGAAGAAGCCATTTCCCAAGCTTTCATTTGCGCCAAAGTTACGTTTCTGGCTTCTGCCGGGTCTTCTACATCATACGCTTTTGGATAGGCGATAGGGATAATTAAGCTAGCGCCAGTTGCTTTTACGGCATCTATACGCTGATATTCATCGCCATTGGATTTGATGATGTACTGCTTGCCAAATTCCTTACCGATTTTATCGGCACGCAAAATATTTTGCCAACCATCGGCTTCGAAAATCTGCGGTAGGTTTTGCTGTTTGTTAAATTCATCCAACGAGATGTTATATTCTTCTTTTTGGTTTTTATACCAAGCCGCATCCAAGTAAGTTTGGCGCAACAGGGCGATAGAACCCATTAGCGATGTTGGATAATCGTTGGTTGATGAACCTTTGCTGAACGAGTAATTTGCCGCAGTTTGGTCTTTTAAAATCACTTTGTGCTCAAACTCATCGTTTAGTGTAACCGCTGCCGATGTGCCACGGGCAATGCCATCGCGGTTAATCACATTTACGCTACCAAAACCTGCTTTACGTAATTCATCTGCCTTTTTGTTGTCGATAGAAAAAATAGTTCTTACTTCGGTTTCCGGTCTAATGGCGGCATTCCAGTTGTATGCCCCTTTTTTCTGCGAAGTAAAAATAGATTGACGCTGTCCTCCAAAACCACGTTGTACAGCATTTGGATCAACAGGGATGCCATAGCTAGTAAAAGCATCAATTAGCGATGGATAGATATATTTTCCTTTTAAATCGATAATCACATAACCTTTTGGAATGGCCGTACCCGTACCAACAGATTGAATGATTTGATTTTTAATGAGCAACACGCCATTGCTGATAGTTTGGCCGGCATTTACCACAATAGTTGCATTGGTAAAGGCATATTGTCCCTGACGCACATCGAAAGAACCATTTACAGGATAGGTTTGCTGTGCAAATGCAATTACAGTAGAAAATACCAACGCAAGCGCTAGTAAAATTTTCTTCATGTTAGTTATTGTTTAGAATAATGGTTAAAGCTATTGATAAATTGACAGCAATTATAAGGTTAACTTACTTTTTACAAAAGCCATTTCAAGAAGATTTACCTCCTACCTATATTAATTTTTACTGCTTTAAAGCATCTAAGAAGGCCCTATTATTAAAATTTATCGATGCTTAAGCAATGGATTTATTTGTTGATGCCTGTTATCTGCAGTTCAACCCTTCGGTCGTTTTTTTCTCCCTTGCCCAAAGGGAAATTTGCCATCATGCCTTTATAGGTAAGTCTCTTGGGATCAACACCTTTATATATTAGATAATCGTATATAATTTTTGCTCTCGCTTGTGATAGATTATATTCACCTGTTTCAAAATCCTTTACATCTCTTCCGGGCGGATTACAGCATATATGACCTAAAATGGCAATATTGTATTGTTTTTTCTCTTTGATGATTTTCGTTATCCTTTCTAGCACCGGAATAGATTCTTCCAAAAGTACCGATCTGCTGTTCTCAAAAAGGATATTTTCTAGTATAATTTTATCTCCTACCTTAAGCGTGTCCGAAAGGATAGCGTTATCAATGGCTAAATTTTTCTTGGTGTAGCCTATCACTAAATCTACTCTTCTATTGTAGGCTCTTTGCTCTAGCACATTTTCGGGTTTGGCAAGGTCTACTTTGCCGTTGCCCGTTAAAAGGCGGACTTTATCGGTATTAATTCCACATTGTTGCAACAGTTCTTTAATATGGTTGGCCCTTTTTACAGAAAGTGTATCGTTATATCCCTTTCTCCCCCTGTCGTCGCAATATCCCAATATCGAAATCGAGATGATATCTGCAGAGTCCATTTCACTTACAAACTGCGAAAAATTTTCTGTCTGCTTGTCGTCTAATATACTTTTATCCGTTTCAAAAAAGAAACTGGTGGTTTTTTGCTTCTGTGCATAGGAACTCCCTACGAAAAACAGTATAGAAAACAGGATCAGTATGAATCCTTTATTTAGCATAGACGTTTATCATTTGGCTGCATAAAGATAGAAAATGTAAACTTATTTAAAAAATAGCATATTTATATTGAGTATTGGTTGTGGTTAATTTACGTTATATTTGTTTATTATGCTAAAATCCGCAGTCCCTATTCTTGCCTCGCTAAGTGCTGAGGATACTATAAAATTCTACACCGAAAAACTAGGCTTTACCTTTCATTCCAATTGGGATGGCTATCTTATTTTTAGCAGAGAAGATATACAAATACATCTATGGCCGACAAATGATGAGGAAATTCCCAAAAATACGGGATGCTATGTAAATGTTACCGAAGTAGATGAACTATATACAGAATATCAGCCTAAAGGTGTTGTGCATCCCAACGGGAAGTTGGAAAACAAGCCTTGGATGATGCGTCAGTTCTCAATTTTAGATAATAATGGTAATATTATCCATTTTGGAGAAGCTATTTCAGAAAAAGGTTAGCCATTGTTTCAAATTTTCATTTTGTAAAAATATTGTTTCAGCACATTTTCTATTGCCTAAGTACTAATTGTATTTGTTACAATTAGGTGTAACTGCAACCTTTGCATTGCAGCAAAGTAATAATTATATTTGCCATCGTTAATTTCAGCAAAACAATGAGAGAAATCCAATTCAGAGAAGCATTACGCGAAGCATTGAGTGAAGAAATGCGCAAAGACGAGAACATTTTTATGATGGGCGAGGAGGTTGCGCAATATAATGGTGCCTATAAAGTAAGTCAGGGGATGTTAGATGAGTTTGGCGACAAACGCATCATCGACACGCCAATTGCCGAGCTAGGTTTTGCTGGTATTGGAATTGGCGCAGCCATGAACGGGCTTAAACCAATTATAGAGTTCATGACTTTTAACTTCTCCCTGGTAGCTATAGACCAAATCATTAACTCGGCAGCGAAAATGTTGTCGATGAGCGGCGGACAGTTTTCTGTGCCAATTGTTTTTCGTGGCCCAACTGGTAACGCAGGCCAGTTAGCGGCGCAGCACTCGCAAAATTTCGAGAATTGGTATGCCAACTGTCCCGGTTTAAAGGTGGTAATTCCTGCTACGCCTTACGATGCCAAAGGTTTATTGAAACAAGCAATCTTAGATCCCGATCCGGTAATTTTTATGGAATCGGAGGTAATGTATGGCGACAAAGGCGATGTTCCGGCAGAAGAATATTATTTAGAATTGGGTAAAGCCAATCTTGTAAAAGAGGGTACAGATGTAACTATCGTTACTTTTGGTAAAATGCTGACGCGGGTTGTAAACCCTGCGGTTGAGGAACTTACCAAAGACGGCATCAATGCAGAGGTTATTGACTTGCGCACTGTACGCCCGATAGACTATGCATCTATTATCAATTCCGTGAAGAAAACCAACCGTTTGGTAGTTGTAGAAGAGGCTTGGCCGTTGGCTTCAATCTCTTCGGAAATCGCCTTTAACGTACAAAAAAATGCATTCGATTATCTAGATGCGCCAGTAATTCGCGTTACTTGTGCTGATGTTCCGCTTCCATACGCACCAACTTTAATTGCAGCAAGTTTACCAAATGCAGAGAAAGTGGTTAAAGCCGTAAAAGAAGTAATGTACGTTGCTAAATAAGTAAAGGTTAAAGTTTTTCATAATGACCAATCCCGTTTCTGCAAAGAGCGGGATTTTTTTGCTCAAACCCATGAGGTTTTTTTCCAAAAAAATAATGGGTAAATTGCAAAATAAAACAGCATCCTATGCAATTAAAGGACGTAAAAATTTCTCGTAAAAAGCCCATATTTCCGGTAAGTGAAAATTTACAAAAATATTTGCGTACGTATCAGCGTGATGCCCGTTTGCCGATTAAATACGAAGATTTAAAAGCATTTACCGAAAGTTATCCGATTATAGATAAAGATGGTAAAGATACGCTTTGGGAAAGCCCGATTTATTCAGAAAACCACATAGAAGAGATACACAACGGCCTTAAAATTATATATGCAAAACTGAAAGCGTCTGGCAATTTGCGCATTGTGGAGCATAAGTATATCGACAGGATTGATTACTGCACTTTTGGCAACACGCACCCTTTTAGAATAAGGATTGTAAACCGCCTAAACGATGTTTACGATTATTTCTACGTGAAAAAGGCAGATTCCTCTCGGATTTATGGTCTGGAACTAGAGGAAATCTTATCGCCCAACCAAGTGAATTATCTGGTAGATGAAGATACCATGATTGAGGAGCATATTGTGGGCCTGCCCGGTGATGTTTTTAACAAAAGCAAAATTTATCAGGACGATTTTAACCCTACGCGTATTGCCAAAGAGTTTGTAAAGTTTAACGAGCGTTGTTTGGTTACTTTGCTGGGCGATATGCGTTCCTATAATTTTGTGGTACAAATTACGCCCGATTTTGACGATATCCAATTTCGTATTCGTGCCATAGATTTTGACCAACAGTTTTACGAGGGAAATATTAGGGTTTATATGCCGCAGTTTTTTAAGGAAAACTTTCCTTTGGTAAAATTATGCATGGAGCATCTCACCGAAAAAACGGTGCAACAGTACAAACAGGAAGAGCTGTCGTCTTTGGTGCATCGGGTGCGTAGCGAACGCCACCGCTTAACCGATTTGCGGGATGTTTCGTGCAAAGAAGAACTGACCACCAAAGAAAATATTCAAAAGTTGAAAGACAGCATGGCCGAATATTACAACGATGCGGCCTATAAGGAATGTGAAAATATGACCGATATTATTGAGCTTAATCTTAAAAATATTATTAGACAAGTGAAGTTGTAAAGCAGATTCGTCATTGCGAGGTACGAAGCAATCTCTCTGTCATTCCGACGTTAGGAGGAATCTGTTAGTTTAGTGCTACTTACTTGCAGATTCTTCGCTTTGCTCAGAATGACAGAACGCTTTACGATTACCAGTCAAGCTGGCAATGACGGCTGCATAATTACTCCATCAATCCAACAGTACCGCCTACCCAATCAAAATCGGCATTGTAGCGTACCCCAATCATTTTACCACGACTTAAACGAGCTAAGTTGAGGCACAATTGTGGCTCTTCACCATCGGGCCAAAGGTACATTAGCCTAATCTCTGCCTTTACGCCGCCACTTGGCGATTGAATCACAGGTTCGTAAGTTACTTTTCGCTGTAATATCCAATTTTCTGGGTCTTTGATGGCGGTAATATCACTTTCCTTTACATCTATAATTACACCCATGCCGGCAAAAGAAAACAGCGGTTTTAATACATAGTTTTCCAAATCTGCCGGAATGGTTTTTACCTCATTTAAAAATCTAGTTTCGGGAACAAATTTTCCTCTTAAAAAGGGCATAGTGTATTTGCTAATGCGATAGAACCAGTTTGGATGTGTAATCCATTCTATGTCTAGCTCTTCCCTAGGATCAAAACTTTCTTTAAAAACAGTCGTATCATCAGCAATTTCATCAAAAATCAACCTGTTATAAATTCTTTTAATCTGTATTTTTTTATCGCCCTGTGTGTAATATAATTTCTTGCCCTCTTTTTTAATGTCTTCTAAAGCCAATACCTTAATGCCTATTTTATTTGCGGTAACTAAAAAATCGATAGACGTTTTCTGGTTAAGGGCATCAATATCCATCAATACCACTTCATTAGGCTGGTGATTTCCAACAATTACTTTCTTTAGCAAGCTCAAATAGCTTTCTTCGGTTAGGCCGTTAAATAGGGGAGTTAGTTTTTCATCTAATCCATAGCCATCTTTATAATTGTTTGCCAAATGTATCTGAAAACCGTATAACGATGGAAACCCTTGCATCTCAATCAGCATCGGGCTAATCTCTCCGGTCTCATCTTTACAAAGCCCAAAATCAAAAGTTAAAAAGTGAGGGTGGTCGTTTTCATTTGGCACTATCCACTCTTGTGGAATTGCCTTTTGTGTAAGGTCTTTAAAATTGCCTTGGTTAATTAGCCTGATGATTTCATTACCAGCAGTAATTAATTTCTGTTTTAAACCTTGGGGAATAAAAATGGGAGACTCTGCTACTCTAAAGGGAATCTTAGGGTATCCTTCCTCCAATTTCAACAGAAAATTTTGATATTTTTCCTCGCTGAAGTTGGTGTTAAAGGCAGTTCGGAGTTTTTTAATCATAATAAAATAGAGGTTCTAGGTTTCATTTTAGCGGTCCATCAAAATTGATGAACCACAAGTGGTCGCAAAGCAGCTACAAAGTAAACCGATCCTCGACCCCAAATGAATTATCGAAGGTAATTAAAAATCAATGCAGTTAAACCCAGCAAATTGCATTTAGTTTATTAGAATTCTTGATTACGCTCGAAATGGTAGAAACTACTATTAACGCAACTGCTTTAACAACTCATTCAGTTCCTTTTGGGTAGTAGCGGTTTTATCTTTTGCATACCAGCCATGCAGTTTTTCTGCAAGTTCAGGCATTTCTATACTTTCGCTTTTCCACTCTAACAGCAGATTTTGCAATACCATTGGTCGCGGCCCCCATTTCGGCAACACCAAATTTCCTGCTTCGTCCAAAACCAACAAAACCGGAATTGCCCTACCGCCATTGGTTAAATGCGCATCGATTAATGGCAAATTTTTATCCCGTAAGGTTAATTTCAGATCAATGTTATCTGGCGCAGCCGATGCTATTTTATTAATGACAGGTACAATTTGCGCCGCATCGCCACACCAACCTTCTGAAATTACCAAAAAGCGATATTTACCTCTGATATTTTGTAAGGTCGATAGCAACTCTTCACTTATTACCGTAGTTTTATCAACCCTATTCATGCGTTGCACATTCATTTTGGTATAATGCAGCATCGCTTCGGAATTATCCGGACCAGTGGTTTCTCCTTGGGCCAAAAGTTTGTCTACCAAATTTCTATAGCTAGGGTAGTCTAGTGCCTCATTATCAAAAATATTACTGTAATTAATCATAAAATAGCTGTAATAAAATGGTTACGCCCTTTTTTTAAACCTTATATTAACGAGATTTGCGCCTTGTTAACACACATCAAAACTCAACCGAATTTTAAATGGATAGGATAAAGCGCAAAGTTCTCTTATTAGCTGCTGTTATTTGTATTACAACTGTAAAAATTTATGCCCAATCTGGTAAAATTAGTGGCAAAATTGTAGATGCCCAAACCAACGAAACCATTCCCTATGCATCTGCGCTATTGTTGGACAGAAAAACCAAAGGAACCATAAAACTTGTTCAAACAGATTTAGACGGCAATTTTAACATCACCAATATTGCCAATGGCGTATATACCTTTAAGGCCAGTTATGTAGGCTACCAGACCATGGTTAGGGATTCTATCTCGATAACAGGAGCATTAAAAAGCATCAATTTGGGTACTATTAAAATGAAAACCGGCAAAGGCAACATACTTAACGAGGTTACTGTTACAGGGCAAAAACCTACCATGCAACTGGGTATCGACAAGAAAGTTTTTTCGGTAGAGCAAAGCTTGGTAAGCGAAGGAGGTAATGCTACAGATGTGCTTCAGAATGTACCATCTGTACAAACCGATATGGATGGCAATGTCTCGTTAAGAGGTGCAAGTGATGTAAAGGTTTTAATTGACGGCAAACAATCGTTGATTGCCGGGGGCGATGTTGCCCAGATCCTTAAATCTATCCCGGCAAGTTCTATTGAAACCATTGAGGTGATTACCAATCCATCGGCCAAATACGATGCCGAAGGACAAGCAGGTATCATCAACATTGTCTTAAAAAGAAACAAAAAATTGGGATTTAATGGCAATGTTTCTCTAAGTGCCGGAAATAGAGATAATTATAACGGCAATACAAGCCTGAGTTTTCAAAATAGCAAAGTTAATTTGTTTGCCAACTACGGATACAGATACAATAACAGGCCAAATTCTGGCTACAACAGTATTTTTTATAACAACTCTATTAATGGTATTGCCAATGTTTCGCAGGATAACAGTCAAACTGATTTAAACAAAGGGCATAGCCTAAAAGTTGGCGTTGATTATTATGTAGCCCAAAAAAGTGTCCTCAGTTTATCGGGAGGGCTTAATACCAGAGGTGGCGATGAAGACGAATTGATGGCCGTAAACGAGTACGGTGTCAATAACACTCCTATTAATCTAAGCAGCCGAAATAACCTCGAAAACACAAAAGGTACATCATACGATGTTTCTTTGGATTTCTCACAGAAATTTAAAAAAGCAGGAGAAGAGCTTACTTTTAACCTAAGTTACGGTACGGGAAACCGCGATAATTACGAATTATACCATACCGACAAATATTTTGAAAACGGCACTATTGTTTCTTTGCCGCAGGATGTTCAAAAAACCAACCGCCTTAGAGATAACAGCAATTATAACATCCAGTTAGATTATACTTTACCATTGGGCAAAGCTGGAAAATTGGAGACAGGTTACCGTAGTCAAATCAACAAATCTGCCAGCAATACTATTGCCGATTCGTTAATTAATAACAGCTATGTTTTTAGCCGAACTCTGAGCAACGATTTTAACAGTACCGACCAAGTTCATGCTATTTATGCCAACTACCAAAACAAGATGGACAACTTTGGTTATCAAATAGGGTTAAGGGCCGAAGATGCTACCTTAGATACCGAAATGGGAGCGTACAATGTGAACAACAATATTTACTACACTCCCGGTAAAGTAGCATATACCCGTTTGTACCCAAGTATATTTTTAACCCAAAAACTAAAAAACGAACAACAAATACAATTGAATTATAGCCGAAGAGTAAATAGGCCCAGAGGTTGGGACACTAATCCTTTCTTAGATGTTTCGAACCCGTATAATCACCGGAGGGGAAATGTAAACCTAAAACCCGAAGATGTACATGCTCTTGAGTTAAGTTATAGCAAATTCTTTAAAAAGGCTACCTTTATAGGTACTACCTATTTCCGCAAAACCAACGATTTAATACAAAGATTAAGATCAGATCCGGATGAAAACGGCGTAACCCTTACCATACCCCAAAATCTTACCAGTGGTACAAGTACAGGTGTAGAGCTTATCGGAAGATTTGATCTAGTGAAGAAATGGAACTTTACCACTAACTTTAACTTATATCACCGTAAGGTAGAAGGTGTTCCGGCATTTGGTACTTTCGATAACGAAGGCGTAAGCTACAATGCAAATATCACCAATAACATATCGTTGCCATACAATATATCGCTTCAGTTCAGGGCCGATTACCGCTCCAAAGAAGTGCTGGCGCAAGGCACCTTCAAAGCAATGTACGGATTTGATGCCGGCGCAAAAATGGATTTGATGAATAAGAGTGCAAGTTTAAGTTTCAACATCAGAAATCTGTTTGGTACTCGTAAATTCCAGATGGAAAGCGCCACCAACACCGCCACCATTAATTTTGGGCGCATAATGGCTACCAACATGGCTTCTTTAACTTTCTCTTATCGTTTCGGTAAAAACGATTTTAACTTTAAGAAAAACAAAAAAACTGAACAGGAAAGCCCAAGACCAGACGAGGAAACGTTTTAAAAATTGCTTAAAAGGCCCTAAAGAAATTAAACCTTTGGGGCTTTTTCTTATCTAAAAGGCCTAAACAAATTATTTTTTTGAAACCATATTAGCCCCTAAAATTGAATTTTAGAGAGTTTCTTAATATATTGCAAGAAACTATGTTGATTTATAACCAAATAGAAGTTGAAAAATTTATTTGCCCTAATCTTTTCGTTACTTGCCATACCAATTATAACTAAATCTCAAATTACTGAAAAAGGTATTATTAGAGGTAAAGTAGTTGAAGAAATAGGTGGTTTACCGATACCTTATGCCGTAGTAGCCGTAACCGAGGCCGGCTCCGAATCGCCAGACGCTACATTTCAAACAGATGAAAATGGGGTTTTTAAATTTCAGAACCTAAAACAAGGCATCTACAAAGTAAAAGTAAGTTTTGTTGGTTTTAATAACTTTGTTGTTAATGACATCTATATTACAGCATCCGATTTCGATAAAAATATAGGAACTGTTAAGCTAGCTCAGGCGCAAAACAACCTATCGGAAGTGGTAATTACAGGCGAAAAGCCTCTAATAGAAACCGATGGCGATGTAATTACCTACAATGTATCATCGAGCATACATGCCGAGGGTAGTTCTGCCGTAGATATTTTAAAAGATGTACCGATGGTTGAGGTTGATATAGATGGCAAGCCTACCATTTCGGGCATGAGGAGTACACGTGTATTCATTAACGGCAAACCTTCGGATTACATGACCTCTAACATTGCCGATTTATTAAACGTTCTCCCATCTGATGCAGTTGAAAAGATAGAAGTAATGACCAATCCTCCGGCAAAATACTCGGCAGATGGCGAGGGTATCATTAATATTGTGCTACGGAAAGATTTTAAAGTAGGTTTTAATGGAAATGTGGGTATTGGCGCAGGTTTGCAGGGCAATAAAAATGCCAATGCCAATGCATCATATAAAGGCAAAAATTATAGCATAAACGGTGGTGGTTCTATTAGGGGAAGCATTGGAAAGGGTACAAACGAAAATTATCGTACCAATGTATTTCCAGATACCACGTACTATTATAACCAGTATAATGATAGTAGGAACGAGTATGATGGCACTAATTTTAGGGCCGGGCTTAATTGGGACATTACCCCAAAACAAAATCTAAGGGCGTCTACAAGTTATTCGTCTAACCATAGCGACGGACTTACTACCAACAACTTTTATTACATTACCGAGGAGCTAACCGAAAAACAACTTAGAAATCAATTGAACAGTTCGAATGGCAACAACAAAACAATGGTTTTTAGTGCGGATTATACTTACAGGATAGATACCGTGGGCAACTCCTTATCCATGGGGTTAACCCTTAACAAAAACACTAACCACACCTACCGAAATTACGATAGACACTACGTTTTCTCTATTGCCAAGTTACCGTCGCCAAGTTTACAGCAGAACAATAACGATATAGGCAACGAAGGGCTAAACTTTAACCTCGATTATGAGAAACAGTTGTTTAAAAAGAGAGATAGATTAGAATTGGGCGTAGCCATAGGAATGCGACAAAACCAAAGCGATTTGTTGGTAGAAAATTACAGCTTTAAAAACAAAGTATTCAACAAAAACGAGAAGTTGAGCAATGATTTTGTGTATAACGAAAAGATATATGCGACCTATGCCTCTTACTATTATCGTAAAAACGGCTGGACGGTAAGAGGGGCCGTTAGAACCGAATATACCAACGTAGACTTTGACCTTACCACCCTGCAAAGCTATAAGGTAGAGCCATATTTCAGTGCATTCCCATCCTTATCTGTTAGTAAGTACATTAAAAAGAAATATAATGTAGGGCTTAGTTATGGCGTTCGTATAAACAGGCCCAGAGAAAATACGCTAAATCCGCAGGTAAATAATGCCGATACCTTGAACATCTCTTACGGAAACCCGAACTTATCACCATCGTACACGCACCAACTTGCTTTAAGCTTGGGTATGTACGGCAAAAACTGGTCGTTTAACCCACGTATTACCTACTCTAGGGCAACAGGTGTAATTGAGCGTTACAGGTTTGTGTATCAAAAAGATGGGGCTTCGGTTTCGGAAAGTACTTTTGATAATGTGGGCAGCAATTATTATCTATCATACATCCTTATCGGAAATTATAGACCAACCAAAAAAACATCGTTTAATGGCAATTTTACCCTGATACAGAGCAATTACAACTCTATCATTAACGATGCCTTAAACCGGGGCGGATTTAGCGTTCGGTCTAGGTTAGGGGCATCGGTGCAAGTAAACAAGCGTGCAGCATTTGAGGGCAGTTTAAACTATGCCAACAATTTGGTAGCCCAAGGCAGAAATAAGAGTTCCATTAATAGTACATTAGGTTTTAGGCAGAATTTTTTGAAAAACAGGCTTTCGGCCAGAATTACTGCCAACGACCCATTTAGAGGAAAAAATAGCTATTCGTATAACGAGGGTACTAACTTCTTTGCAGAATCTTTCAGCGAAAACAACACCAACAACTTTACTTTTAATATCAATTATAGGTTTACCCGCATTAAGACCAATAAAGTAGTTGTTCCGCCAGCATCAAAAGTGGTGAGTAAAACGCCCTAAAGTAGAATGGTCGATGGCTCATAGTTGATAGTTAATAGCTTGGACGCATAAATTTATAGTTCCTCTTTGCAGCGGGCATTAGCAAGTAGGTTATTAGCCATGAACCACTGACTAATTCAACCATTGACCAAAACAACAATGATATGCCATCTAATTTAAACTACAAAAGGAACAAAAGAACCACAAAGAAGTTTACAATTTACAATCGGCAAGCAGACTATTGACCATTAACTATCAACCATTGACCCAAATAACAATGCAACAATGACCAAAAATCCTTGGAAAACACTTAATAGCGAAGAAAAATACAATAACAATTGGATTACCGTTACCGAACATCAGGTAATTAACCCATCTGGTGGAAAAGGGATTTATGGCGAAGTACATTTTAAGAACACCGCCATTGGCATATTACCTTTAGATGAAGAGCATAACACTTGGTTGGTTGGCCAATATCGCTATCCGTTAAAGGCTTATAGTTGGGAAATTCCAGAAGGTGGAGGCCCATTAGGTACTGACCCAGAAGCAAGTGCTAAGCGGGAACTGGCAGAGGAAACAGGACTTATCCCCAATAAGCTCACAGAAATACAACGGATGCATCTTTCTAATTCCGTTAGTGATGAACTGGCTATTATTTATTTGGCTCAAGATTTAACACAGGGCGAAGCCGAGCCTGAAGAAACCGAAGACTTACGGCTAATTAAAGTGCCTTTTGCCAAAGCCTATCAAATGGTAATGGATGGGGAAATTACTGATAGCATGAGCGTAGCCGCTATTCTTAAAGTACATATTCTGATGGCGGAAGGTATAATTTAATTGTGGGTCGGCAAAACTTTGTAACTTTGTGAACACGCTCGTCATGCTGAATTTATTTCAGCATCAGCTAAAAAGACCCTGAAATAAATTCAGGGTGACGAGTAAGAGCAAAAAAATTAATTAATGAGCAAACTTTTAGGCTATATTTTAACCCCAATATTTTATTTAGTCTTTGGCTTATTCTTGGGGCTGTTTCATCCCATACAATGGATATGCTATAAGGCTTTCGGTTATTCGGCGCATAAATGGTCGGTAGATATTCTAAATTTTTTTCTTACCTATTCGCAGTTGGCCTTGCTTAACGGCATAAGTTTTAAAAACAGCCATCAATTACCAAAAGATAGGTCTATTATTTTTGTGGCCAATCACCAAAGTATGTACGATATACCTAGCTTAATTTGGTTTTTGCGTAAGCATCATCCAAAATTTATCTCTAAAATAGAATTGACCAAGGGTATTCCATCCATTTCTTTTAATCTAAAATATGGCGGTGGTGCAAACATCAATAGAAAAGATAGCAAACAGTCTATCGGCGAAATTATTAAACTTGGCCGCCGCATGAACGAAAATAATTGGAGTACGGTAATTTTTGCCGAAGGAACTAGAGCAAAGAATGGCAAGATGAAACCATTTCAAGTTGGCGGAATTGCTACCTTGTTAAAGATTGTTCCAAACGCTCTAATTGTTCCGGTTGCCATAGAAAATTCTTGGAAAATTGTGCGTTATGGGGCATATCCCCTAGGTACTTTATTACCTCTTAAATGGACGGTTTTAGCACCCATAGAAAGAGAAAACAAAACTGCCGAAGAGTTAGTTTTGCAAGCTGAAAATGCGATAAGGGATAAAATAAATTTCTACTAAACTTAATAACGAACAAATTAATTAAACTATTGGCACGTTAATTAAAACGGTTGTTCCTTTTTCGGGTGATGACATATAGTTTACCGTCCCCCTAAGATATTCTATTCTTGCCAATATATTTTTTAAGCCAATACCATCAAATTCGGATATTTTTTGAATGTCAAATCCCACACCGTTATCTTCAATTTGGGCAACAATTGCATCAGAGGTACGTTCTAATTTTATGTTTAGGTAATTGGCTTTAGCATGTTTAAGCACATTGTTAATAGTTTCCTGTATAGCTCTATAAAGTATAATTTCAACATTACTTTCCAACCTGTTTTTAAACCCGTTGGCCTCAAAGTTAACTTTTAAACGTTCCGAATCCAGTTTTTCGATAAAACTTTGTACATCAGCAACCAAGCCCGACTTTAGCTGTTTGTCGGGCATCATTTGGTGCGATATTGCCCTTACCTCTTTGCGACTTTCATCAAGCAATGCCAATGTTTTTTCGACCAAAAAGCATTGTTGCTCTCTATTTGGTTCAATATGTGTAACCAAACCGCTTAAATTCATTTTTACTGCCGACAGTAGTTGGCCTACGCCATCGTGCAAATCACTGCCTATTCTTTGCCGTTCTTGCTCTTCGGCATCAATTACCGCTTTGGTCAGTGCTTCTTGTTGCTGTGCAAGCTGTTGTTGTATATGGGCTTGTTGTTGCAGTTGTCGCCTATTAAAGTATTGGTAGCCGATAATAAAAACCAGTAAAATAAACCCTGCCAATAGTGCTATGGTTTGGTTGCGCTTGTCAATTTTAAGTTGTTGGATGGTGTTCTGTTTGTTTAAAAGACCTATTTGTTGCGCATCGTTTTTGGCTTTTAATTCTTTTTGTTTAATGATGTAATTCTTTTTGCCAAGTTCCAAGTCTTTGTTCTTTATTTCGAGTTGGTCGTGTTCGTTTTGTAGCTTGCTGGTGTTTAAGGCTAGGGCTTTGTTTTTTAAGTTTAACTGTTGGATTGTGTTCTGCGAAGTGAGAAAATCTATCTGACTTTGTTTTTTCTCGGTTTCGTACTTGGTTTTAAGCTCGTTAATCTGTTTAAGATTGGTAGCGTTGAGCGAGCTGTCTTTATATTTTTCAAACTCGGCGAAGGCTTTTTTTGCTTCATCGGCTTTGCCTATGGTAGCGTAAAACATGGCTGCTGTTCGTTTTAGTCCTACCATTTCTGCGCTCATTTTTTGTTCTTTCAAAATATTTTCACCCATCAACAAATCTTCTTCGGCTTCCTTATACTTCTTTTGCAACACATGTAGTTTGTGCCTGTTTGCATACAGGGCAAGTTCGGTATAGGCATCTTGGGTATTTTTAAAAATATCAATGGCTTTATTTAGCCAAGCTACGGCTTCATCTATATTGTTTTCTTTTTGGGCAATGTCCGACAGGTCTTCATAAATGTGGCGCAATCCGCGTTTGTTACCTACTTTTTCTAAGGGTGCGATGGCCTGCAACAGGTATTTTTTGGCTTCGTTATTATTGCCCTGCGCATATAGGGCCTTAGCAATGTTAATTTTATCTATGCCTATTGAATAAAGGTTTCCTGATTTTTCGGAAAGTTGTAGTGATTTTTTAATGTAGGTTATCGATTCTTCAAATTTGCTGGTATAAAGGTACATAGTTCCAACAGTAGCGTAAGAGTAGGCCAAATCTTCTTGGTTACCCAGTTTTTCCCTTATTTTTAGCGATTGAAAGGCGTAATCGAAAGCTGTTTTATAGTTGTGCTGTTTAAAGTAGGTGATGGATAAATTCATTAGCCCCTTGCCCACCAAAGCCTCGTTATTAAGTTGTTGGTACAGTTTAATAGCTTGCAGTAAACTCGTTTCTGCCTGTTTGAGATTGTTTAAATGTTCGTAAGTATTGCCCAAGTTGTTGTAGGTGTTGGCAATGCCCAAAGTATCACTTGCTTTTTGGTAAATATCCAAAGCCTTGTTAAAATACATCAGGGCATTGTTGTGCCTACTGGCCCTACCTTCCAACTCGCCATTTAAAGCATATACCGTGCCTATGCTTTTGGTAAACTTGTGCTTGGTAGCAATTTGCAAAGCCTGTTGCAGGGCTTGTCGGCTTTTTAGGGTATCGCGGACGATGTTCTTTTGTGCATCGGTAAGCAATTGATTTACCTGTTGCTGCTCAGCTGAAGGCTTTATGGGCAATTGGGCAATGGTATCTTTATAAAATACAAACAGCATTAACAATACCACCCGGGCAAGCCATTTAAAGGTTATCATAAATTTTAGTTATCCATTTGATTTAAAACCTATTGCAAGGTAGTATTATTTGCTATTTCTAAAAATACTACATATGTATTATTGATTTCGTTTTGCCAAAACAGTTGGTTTGTAAAGTAAAATAAATGACTATAAATTAAATTTAAAAACTATTAATAACCTTATTATGAAAAGAATATTAACAATGACCTGCATTGCATTAACATTATTTGCCGTAGGCTGTAAAAAAGACAAAAAAGAAAGCAGCAGCGATTACGGCTCATGGACTTTGGCCGGAAAAACCTACAAAGTAGCTTATTCTGCAAAAACTACTACTTCTGGCGGCACGCCTACCACTTTGTATATTTTTTCCGACGCCGTGCTAACAGGCTCAAACCCCACGGCAAATACATTTAACCTGTCTTTTAAAACTCCACCAACCTCATCGGGAAGTTACGAATTGGTAAGTGTGGCTACCAGCAATCTTACCGATAAACAATTTCAGCTTTCCGCGGGCGGTTCTGCTACCGGCACTTACGCTTACATAGGTTCTACCATAGGCATACATGTTACGGTTAACAATGGTAAAATAGAAATAGCCATACCCGAAATTACAATGAAAAGCACTTCATCACAGCCCGATGCCAAATTTTCGGCAACTGTTAAAGAAATGTAGTTATTACCAGAAAAACCGCTTTATTTGTAAGCGGTTTTTCCATTTTGGCAAATTACCACCAACAGCAATGGCTATACGAATTGCAATAACCGATGATAAACGACTGATAAGAAGCAACTTGGTTGAGCAGCTTTCGTTTTATGAGGAGATAACCGTTGTATTTCAGGCGGCCGATGGAATGGAATTTCTAAAAAACATGAAAAACCTGTCCTCTGCCGAACTGCCGCAAGTGGTATTAATGGACATTGAAATGCCCGTTATGGACGGTATAGAAACCGTGAGCATTGGCAAAGAAGTTTATCCCGAGGTACATTTTTTAATGCTTACCGTTTTTGATGATGACGAAAAACTGTTTGAGGCCATTAAAGCTGGAGCAAGCGGTTATTTGCTAAAAGACGAAAAAATATCGAATATTGTTGACGGCATAGCCGAAATAGTGTACGAGGGCGGTGTGCCCATGTCGCCACGGATTGCCAGAAAAGCGTTAAATCTGCTAAAAAACCAACCACAAGCAGCCAACGGCCAACAAACAGCCATTGTTGATTTCCAGCTTTCGGCCAGAGAACAGGAAATTTTAAACCGCATTGTTGATGGGCTGAACTATCACCAAATTGGCGAACGCCTTTTTATAAGCCCCCATACCGTTCGCAAGCATATCGACAATATTTACAAAAAACTGCATGTTTCTAATAGGGCGAGCGCTATTAAAATTGCATTGGCGAATAAAAGGTTTTAAATCCTATAATTAAACACGGGACCATTAAACATTCCTACTATCAATCAGCTTAAAAAAAGCCTCCCTGTAAGTATCCCCTACCGGGATGGTTTTGCCTGCTATGGAAATTCGGCTGCGCTCAATACTTTCTATCTTATCTACCGCAATAATGTACGATTTATGCACTCTAATGAAATTCTCTTTCGGCAAGGTTTCTTCCATTTTCTTCATATTTTGGAGCGTAATCACTCTTTCGGTTTTGGTAAAGATGGAAATGTAATCTTTTAAACCTTCGATATAACAAATATCATCGAGTTCTATTTTTTGTATTTTGTGTTCGGTTTTAACGAAAATAAAATCCTGTATTTGCGATGTTGATTGGACCGCAATCGGTTCTGGAGTTTGTGGAGCAACGACAGCTTCCTGTTTTTGATGCTGGTTGCGCACTTTTTCTACCGCTTTGTAAAACCTATCGAAAGCAATTGGCTTCAACAGATAGTCCGATACGTTTAAATCGTAGCTTTCTAGCGCATATTGCGAGTAAGCTGTGGTAAGAATGTAGCTAGCCTTGTTTCCTGCAATTTTCAAAAACTGGATGCCTGTCAATTCAGGCATTTGGATATCCAAAAATACCAAATCTATGTTGCCTTCTTGTACCAACTGCATTGCCTCAATAGCACTTTCGGTACGTTTTACCAGTTCCAAAAAAGGCACTTTAGCAACATAATCTGCAATAATATCAAGCGCTAGCGGCTCATCATCAACGGCAATACATTTTAAAATCATAAATCAAGCATTAGTTCTGTTGTGTAATGGGTAGGCGTATTTACAATATTCAGTTTATACCTTTCGGGATATAGCAATTGTAGCCTTCGTTCTACATTATTTAATCCAACCCCTCCAATCGCATCTTTGTTGGCTCCATTCTTTTTATTGGTTACACTAAAGTGCAAAATTTTCTGGTTCGCAATAATATTAATTTTAATTGGGTCGGTAGGGTCGTTGGCCACACCGTGTTTAAAGGCATTCTCTACAAACGAAATTAAAATCAAGGGAACAATTTTTTGTCCATCTATTTCGCCATTAACGCTAATTTCTACCGATGCACCATCTTTAAACCTCAACTTTTGTAGCTCCACATAGCTTTCTACGTATTGCACTTCTTTATCTAAACTTACCCAGCTATCATTGCTCTCATAAATCATATAGCGCATAATTTCCGATAGCTTTAAAATGGCATCAGCAGTTCTATCTGATTTTTGATAGGCTAAAGAATATATATTGTTTAAGGAATTGAACAAAAAATGGGGATTTAACTGCGATTTTAGGAATTGCAGTTCCATATCTTTCCTTTCGCTTTCTAAATGTCGCTGTATGCGTTCGTTAGAAAACCAGTCGACCGCAAATTTGATGATACAGCTAGAAACCAGAAAAAAACCACCTAAAAAAATCCGGTTAATGATATATGGTAGCAATTCTTGGTATTTAGTCTTGCCATCATAGGTATACTTTAAGGTTTCTTCTGGATTTAGCACCGCAACAATACCTTTCAATCCTGCGCTTGCCAAAAGAAGTAAAATAAAACAGATGATATACCACCAATATCGTTTTCTTTTCTTTATAAGCTCTGGAATGAGAATAATATAATTAATATAGAATATAGCTACGTTGATTAAGCCGAACAAAAACCAGCTTATCAAATATTCCTTTGGTGTGTGTTCTTTATTGAATAAAACAAACACTACGCCAAGGAAAACAGCAATTAACCCCCAGAATATGCAGTTTAATATTAATGATGCTCTGCTGCTATTTTTCATATCAATTGTAGAAACTTAATCATCTAAACTACTTATAAGCCATGTTGCAAGCAAGCACTTTCGACCAACGGGCATTTTTTTTCTACCAATAGGCAATTTAGCCTATTTATTCGACAAACCGGCATTTTTACCGTTTATCTAGGATATTTTACGCTTGGTCTAAAACATTTTTTCAGGTTTTTGATAATTATTCTCTTTGTTGAAGCAAAGGGCGGAGAGCGAAAAACTCCATGCTCCATGCAAATAAACTTAAAACCTTTAGCATCATGAAAAAGTTAACAAACGTATCGCCATTTTTACTTTTATTAGTACCTATGTTTATGGTAATGTTATTTGCTTTTACTATAAACGGCAACAGTGCCGACAAAGAAATTGTAGCAAAAACTACTACTTCAAATACTACCACTATTGTTAAAGCTGCCACTGCTATATTAAAATAATATGAGCAGATTTGCCATACAAACCGTCGGGCTTAATCATCATTTTGGTGCGCAAACCGTAGTTAAAGATTTATCGCTACAAGTACCCAAAGGCAGTATTTATGGCTTTTTAGGGCCAAATGGAGCAGGTAAAACTACTACCATTAAAATTTTGCTAAACCTTTTACAGTCTCCATTCGATACGGTTTTTATATTTGGCAAGGAACTCAATAGCAATCGCACCGATTGTTTAAGAAAAATGGGCTCTTTGGTAGAACAACCTGCCATATATGCGCATCTTACAGGCCGCGAAAATCTTATTAACCGCTGTATACTTTTAGGCATAAACAAAAGTAAAGTAGCAGAAATGTTGGCCTTGGTTGGCCTAACCGATGCTGCCAATAAAAAAGCAGGCAAATATTCCTTAGGGATGAAACAACGTTTGGGCATTGCCTTAGCATTAATTGCAGACCCTGAACTGCTATTGCTTGATGAGCCAACCAATGGTTTAGACCCAAATGGAATTATAGAGGTTAGAAACTTGATGATTGAACTGGCGACCAAGCATGGTAAAACAATATTGGTCTCAAGCCATTTATTGGCCGAAATAGAAAGAACGGCAACTCATGTAGGTATCATTAACAAAGGCGAATTACTTTTTCAGGGAACCATTAACGAACTGCATGATTTAAGCAAGCCTTCCATCAAAATAGAAGTTGATGACCAAGCCATTGCCACTAATATACTAAGCACCAATAGGGCTGAAATTATTAGCGAACAAAAAGGCATCATCAATATTGTTTATACAGGTAAAACCGATATGGGCAATTTCAATAGTCTTTTAGTTAAAAATGGGGTTACGGTTTACAGCATCGCAACAGAGAAAAAAGATCTTGAGCATTTATTTCTGGATATTACCTCTAAAAACTGACTTTTATGCGTTCTTTATACATTTCATTTATATCAGAGTTTTATAAATCGCGTAAAACTTTGGCCTTTTGGGCAGCTATTATTGTTCCGTTAATCATTTGCGGATTAATTGCTTTTGGATATTATACCAGTTCTGCAAAAATTCTAAAGTATAATTATCCCGGCATGATGCTATGGTTTCAATATAGCAGTGCCGCACTTGGCGTAATGGGAATGCTCATTCTTCCTTTCTACGTAATGTTTATGGCATTTTCTGTCAACAACATCGAACATAAAAACGATACCTGGAAAACCCTGTTTTCGCAACCTTTAAACAAATTTTCTATTTATGCCGCAAAATACCTTTATGCGGCAATGTTATTGCTGATATGTATCCTATTGTTTGTCCTGCTCACCTATTCTACGGGATATTTATTGCAGGTTTTAGTACCAAAATATACTTTTAACGATTACAATCCAGCCATAATACTAATCCGATTTTACACTAAGCTATTCCTGGCATCACTTGGTATCTTATCTGTACAGTTTATTTTAAGTTTAATCTGGAGCGATTTTTTAAAACCTATGGGGATTGGTTTTGTAGGAACCGTTATGGGAATTATTACCGCCAATGTAGGTTGGAAATACGCTTACCTTATCCCTTATAGCGACCCTGCTTTGGCATTAAGAATAGTAAAAACGGGTAAAAATACCCGACCAGAAGATTTGCCAATTTTTACACAGGAAGTATGGGTAAGTTTAATTTATGCCGCTGTTTTGTTTGTTGCGGGCTATTTTATTCTTTCGAAAAGAAATATCAAATAAAGATTTCGTCTAGTTCTTAGTTAATTTATAGAAGGTGGTTGGCACCACCTTTTCTTGTAAAATTCTGAATAGAAAGTTACGACTGTTTCTCCTTAGCTGTAAATTCACATCATATTATTAATTAACCTAAACAATATAATATGATAAAGAAATTTACCCTTGGCGCATTGGCCATAGTGTTTTTTATCAACGCTATTAGTCCTATCAGTTCTTTTGCACAAGAGCCGGTTAACAACGAGGCTATCCAGAAAATCAGGAAAGAAGGATTAGAAAACTCAAAAGTAATGGATATTGCTTTTCAGATTACGGATGTAATTGGGCCACGTTTAGCAAACTCACCGGGCATTAAAAAAGGCAGAGAGTGGGCCGTAAAATATTTTACCGATTTGGGGCTTAAAAATGTAAAACAAGAAAATTGGGGCGATTTCGGTAAAGGTTGGTCGGTAGAAAAATACTATGCCGCAACCACAGCGCCTTTTTATAGGCCAATTATCGGCTATCCCAAAGCTTGGACTCCGGGCACCAATGGCCCTGTTAAATCGGAAGTAGTTTTAATTAAGGCAGATACAGTTACCGATTTAGATAAATATAAAGGCAAATTAGCGGGTAAAATTGTGGTAATAGAATCGGTAATGGTACAACCGCTTAAAAACTCCTATACGCCAGACGTGGTTCGTCATACCGATGAAAAACTAGCAGAAATGGCCGCGGCAGAACCTGCTGCACCGAGACAAGGTCGTCCGGCAGCACGTAGTGGCAACAACCAATTTGCCATGATGATGCGTATGCGCCAAAACAGGGCTGCCATTAACGAAGTCCTCCTACAAGAGAAAGTAGGTCTAATATTAACCTATGCCCGTGGTAGTTATGGTACTTTCTTTACCAGCAATGGTGCTTCTTACGCAGTAGATGCAAAACCTGTTGCTCCTGAACTGGAAGTATCGGCAGAAGATTTTCTACATATTTTGCGTTTGCTACGTGCTGGGCAAAAAGTAGAGGTAGAAGCCGATATTAAAACAACATTCTATCCCCAAGACCCTAAAGGCTATAATGTAATTGCCGAAATACCGGGTACAGATAAAAAGCTAAAAGATGAAATTGTGATGATAGGTGGCCACTTCGATTCTTGGCATTCGGGAACTGGCGCCACAGACAATGCAGCAGGTTCTATTGTAATGATAGAGGCAATGCGCATATTAAAAGCTATTGATTTTAAACCAAAACGCACCATACGTATTGCTCTCTGGGATGCCGAAGAACAAGGTTTACATGGCTCTAGAGGCTACGTGAAACAACACTTCGCCGACCCTACAAAAATGGAGTTACTGCCAGAACATAGCAAATTGAGCGCATATTATAACTTGGATAATGGTACAGGAGCCGTTCGCGGTATTTATTTGCAAGGTAATGCCGCAGCAAGAGATATTTTCCAAGCGTGGTTAAATCCATTTGCAGATTTGGGTGCTAAAACCGTAACCATTGGCAATACTGGCGGTACAGACCATCTTTCTTACGATGCCGTTGGTTTGCCAGGCTTTCAGTTTATACAAGATCCTATGGATTACGGTACCCGTACGCACCATACCAATCAAGATACTTATGATAGACTGGTAGAGGATGATTTGAAAAAATCGGCCACCATTATTGCTTCATTTGTGTATCACACTTCAGAGCGTGCCGAGAAAATTCCCCGTAAAGAATTGCCAAAGCCAATTGCTCCGAGAAATTAATTTATTACCGTCATTGCGAGGTACGAAGCAATCTTTCTTACTGTCATTCCGACGTTAGGAGGAATCTGTTAGCTTTATGCTACTTGTTTACAGATTCTTCGCTGCGCTCAGAATGACAAAATGCTTTAAGATTGCTTCGTACCTCGCAATGACGATTCTCTACTAAGCAAAAACCCTCTCCTTAAATGCCCAAACTACCAACTGATAGGCATTTTTAAACCCCATTCGCTTTACCATATTACGCCTATGAGTTTCTACCGTAAGCCTGCTGATGAAAAGCACATCGGCAATTTCCTTATTACTGTAACCCAACGATATCAGTTGTAATACCTCTATTTCTCGCTGGCTAATACTATCTTTTAGATATTCTTCATTAATTTGGATCGTCATAGCTATTCAGTTTTCCCAAAATTATTTGGTAAAGGATATTTCTTTTAGGGGAATTTTACCCTAACTTACAGGGTATTTTTACGGTATTGCTGCTGTGAAGAAACAACTTATTTTGAAAAATTAAATAAACCAATTACTTACTTAAAACTTTAAAAAACATGGGAAAGTTTGCTATTAATGGCTTTAGCGAGGCTGAAGCAAGAAAAATTATTAAAAACTATCTTGATAAGGCAAAAAGAGGCAGTGACGGAAAAATTAACGAAACTATATCGGCGTGGTTTCCGGCCCAAAACTTTTTAAATTTTGCCGATGAATTACGAAAAGAAATAGCTGAAAGCGAAATGGACCCCTCCAAACCCATCCCAAGTGGCGTTAGAATTTACTTTGCCAATTATGGGGATAATGTAAAGCCTGATAATGATGCCTATAAGCACCAAAATACAGTGGTATTTGTATCAACAAAAGAAGAAAAAAAGACGGTTAATGGAACTTCGATTACTGTGCACAGAGATTATTATACCCCTGCCAAAAAAAATGAAGACAATAAATTTTTACCTGCACCAATGAATAGAGGTGCTCTATGCCCTCCCGACACTAACTGTGATTGTGATATTGTGTTGGACGGAGACCTCTGCTAAAAAGACTCAATGATGTAAAGGTAATTATGAAATAAGAAATGAGTCTTTCTTGGTTGAATATTGTTTTTGAGTGTGGATGTTTAGGTGTATCTCTGTTTTTTCTGCGGAAAAACAGAGATACTTTTTCCAAAATAACCATTGGTTATTTGGCCTTAGTGGTAATGGTTGAAATTAGTGGTTTAATATGGGGTGCTCTATACCGCAAAAACAATTCGTGGATTTATAATATTTACAGCATTTTTGAGGCAAGCTATATTTGTTTAGGTTTTTATCATTTGTTTGCCAAAAAGATATTTAATCCACTTTGGATGGTGGTATTAACCCATCTTGTTTTCATTATATGTTATATTGCCGAAACTTTTTATCATGGTTTTTTTAAATACCACATTGTTACCACAACCATTGTATCGGTATGTTTTACCCTGCTAAGTTTGGTTTATTTTTATAGGCTGATACGGCACGACAAAGCATTTAATCTACAATATTACAGTAGCTTTTGGTGGGTAGCTGCTATTTTTATTTATTATTTTGGTGGTACTATGTACAATCTGTTTGTATTTTATGCGATTCAGCACAATCATGGTTTACATATTTTGATTTATACTATGATAATGCTCAACTTCTTATTATACAGTATTTGGTCTTATTCGTTTATATGCAGTTATCGTCATCGGAAATTATTACCATCATTACAATAGGTACGCTAATATTTCTGCTAGCCCCTATATTTCTGCTGGTTTACATTAGGCAGTACAATCTCCGTAAAATAAAAAATGCCGAAGAGAAAGAACTGATGCAACAAAAATTTGATTCAGAAATTTTAAAAACCCAAATAGAAGTACAGGAACAGACCATGCAGACCATTGCCAGTAATTTGCATGATAATATTGGCCAGCTGTTAAGTCTTACCAATCTCACATTGGGTTCTATTAACTTACAGGAGAATGAGAAAGCCGAAAAGAAAATAGGTACTTCTATTGAACTGGTAAACAAATCCATCAAGGAGTTAAGGGAATTAGCCAAATTATTACAAGGGGAGCAATTATTACAGCAGGGCATTAGTTATGCCATCACGCAGGAAATTAACTGGCTGCAGAAAATCGAGGCATATCAAATCCACTTCGAAAACAATATGGCAGAAACTACTTTGGTTTCGCCACAAAAAGACCTTGTAATACTCCGTTTATTCCAAGAAATTATTAACAACATTATAAAACATGCCAAAGCAACCGAAATTACTGTTCAGCTTTATTATGCCGAAAATCAGCTATTTTTAAGTGTTATAGAGAATGGAACTGGCTTTGATTATGAGAAAGTAAAGCAAAATAATAGTGGCTTAGGCCTATATTCTATCGAAAAACGAGTAAAAATGATTAACGGTGTTTTACACTTACAATCGACAATAAACAAAGGAACTGAAATTGTAATACAGATACCATATCCTTAAATTTAATGTTCACTTCGACAATTTGTTTAGTAAGGGAAGCGAACCAAATTCAACTAATAACCAATGACTAATTCAACCAATACTATAAAAATAGCTTTAGTAGACGACCACACTCTGTTCAGATCGGGTTTGGCCAGTCTGCTTAGTGAGTTTGAGGAGATACAAATTGTTTTCGAAGCGGTTAACGGCTCTGATTTACAAACGAAAATAAGTAAACATGAAGATGTCCAAGTGATTTTAATGGATATTAATATGCCAGTAATGGACGGTTTTGTTACTACAAAATGGTTAAAAGAAAATTATCCTCATATCTATATCTTGGCATTAAGCATGTTCGAGGATGAAAAATCTATCATCAATATGATAAAAGTAGGCGCAAATGGTTACCTGCTGAAAGAATCGAAATCTTCAGAAGTACTCATCGCCATTAAAACATTGATAGAGAAAGGTTTTTACATCAATGAACAGGTATCTGGTCGTTTGTTGGTCTCTGTAAAAAACGATGAGCCCAGAAGCATCCTTACCGAAAAAGAATTAACTTTTTTACAGCATTGCAGCACCGAACTTACCTATAAAGAAATAGCTGTTTTAATGGATGTTAGCCCACGAACTTTGGATAATTACCGCGAATCACTTTTTGCTAAGCTCAATCTTAAATCCAGAACGGGTTTAGTGGTATATGGTATTAAAAACGGGCTGATAAAAATATAATATTGGTTAATTGTTAAATCTGTTAACTTGAAATATTCAATCGTATCTTGTAAACCTAAAACCGTAAATCAAAGCTTTGATGCCTACTTGGAATTTCAATATTCTTAAAACCAGCTGCATGCAATTTTTCCTTAAAATTCAACTGCACCTCGTATTCGCCATGCACCAAAAATAATTGCTTTACTTTACTGGCATCCTGACAAGAAAGAAATTGCAACAAATCCTTATAATCACCATGCGCACTCATCGATTGGATGCTGCGCACTTCGGCATATACCTTAAACCAATCACCAAAAATACTAACTTCCTTTGCCCCTGCTTTTAGCTTGCCGCCCAATGAGCTAGGCTCGCAATAACCTACCAGCAAGATGGTATTTTTGGCATTGTCAACATTGTTTTTGATATGATGCTTTACCCGTCCGGCTTCGGCCATACCAGATGCCGAAATGATAATACAAGGTTCGGGCTTATCATTTAGGGCTTTTGAGTCTTCTGCGGTTTCTATGTAGTGTAGCCGTTCAAAGCTAAAAGGATTATCGTCAATTTTCAAAATGTCCAATACTTGGTCGTTATATCCCTCAGCATGGTTTTCTACAATTTGCGTTGCCTTTGCCGATAGGGGACTGTCCACATACACATTTACTTTTGGCAGCAGTCCTTTCAAATCCAGATTGTTGAGTACATACAAAATTTCCTGTGTACGGCCTACGCTAAATGCTGGGATAATCACTTTTCCTTTCTTTTCTACACAAGTTTTCACTACTACATCCAATAATGCCTGCTCGGTTGGCTGCGCATCTTCATGTAGCTTATCGCCATAGGTAGATTCCAACAAAATATAATCTGCTTGTGGAAATGATTGTGGCGGTCGCAATAACAAATCTCCATATCGGCCAACATCGCCACTAAAACTTAAATGGGTGGTTTTGCCATGTTCGGTAATTGCTAAATGTACCGATGCACTGCCTATAATATGTCCGGCATCAATAAATTGCAGTGTAACATCGGGAGCTATTTCTACTTTTTCATTGTAGTTCACCTTTACAAACAAGGGTATGGTATCATATACATCATCTTCACTATACAAAGGTTTTTCCAATGGCCAACCTTTTTTTGCCAGTCGTTTGTTTTTATAAAATAGGTCGCCCTCTTGTATCTTGGCCGAATCCAACAACAAAACCCTACTTAGTTCTTTTGTAGCAGGTGTGGCATAAATTTTACCCTTAAATCCTTGCGCTACCAAACGAGGGATTAACCCACTATGATCTATATGCGCATGTGAAAGTACAAGTACATCTACTTCTGAAGGCACAAAACCAAAATGCTCGTTCATTGCTTCAGTTTCCTGTCCCATTCCCTGAAACATGCCACAATCTAATAATATCTTCGTTCCATTATCAAGGGTAAGCAGGTGCTTGCTGCCTGTTACGTTTCTTGCCGCACCGTGAAAAGCTATCTTCATTTTAACATCTTTATTGTTCAATGATAAGAAACGTGTGTGGCTTTAGCAATTTTACATTGTTAAATTGTTGCATTGCTCTATTGTTGAACGACAATACTCCAATCTTAAAATAAAAAATCTCTAACTTCTTGACAAACTAAAAAATTAGTTATAAATTAGTGTTAGATATCTAACCCATTACAGTTCCTTATAAGTCCTCTATTAATACAACGTTAAATGGAAATTAAAGATTTAACCCGAGCAGAAGAACAAATTATGCAGGTAATGTGGCAACTCGAAAGTGCCTTTGTAAAGGAAGTAATTGATTGCCTGCCCGAACCAAAACCAGCTTATAATACCGTTTCTACCATTATACGCATTTTGGAAGTAAAAGGTTTTATTGGACACGAAGCCTATGGAAAAGCACACAAGTATTATCCTTTGATTTCTAAGGAAGAATACAAGAGACATGCCACAGAGAAATTACTTGGAAATTATTTCGAAAATTCCGTAGAAAGCATGTTCTCTTTTTTTGTAAAAGAAGAAAAACTTGACCTAAGCGATGTTGACGAGATTTTAAAAATGATTAACAAATTTAAAAATAAACCAAAATGAGTTGGTCGCATTATTTGTTGCAGGTAAACATTTATCTGGTGTTTTTTTATGCTTTTTATAGGCTGTTGCTTGCTAAAGAAACCTATTTTGTTCTTAACAGGATGTATTTGGTTTGTTCGGGCATTTTTGCTTTAACTATTCCATTTATACAGCTAGATTGGTTTGGCAAGCAAGAGATTAGCCAACAGATTTATGTGCAGGTAAGCCAACTGAACCAATTAATTGTACACGACGTGCAAGTAGACGATGCGGGACGATTTACTTGGGGCAATTTAATTGTATTCGCCTATCTTTTGGGAGTAGCTTTCTTTGTCATCCGCTTTGTGGTACAACTGTTAGCGGTAAAGAAAATGTTCAAAGGCATTAAAAGCGGTTTGGCATTTTCTTTTTGGAACAAGAAAATAGTAGCCCAAAATCTGCCAGAAGCCGCTACGGTAAACCATCACGAAGACATCCACATTAAACAAATGCATACTTTCGATGTTGTTTTCTTCGAGCTTCTGGGCATTATCACGTGGTTTAACCCCATTATTTATCTATATAAGGAAACTGTTAAAAATATCCACGAATTTTTGGCAGACGAAGCCGCAGCCAAGTTTCAAGGCGATAAAGAAGTTTACTCCATGCTATTGCTTAATCAAGCATTTGGTGTAAATGCCAATTCATTAACCAATGGCTTCTTTAAGAAATCGATGATTAAAAAACGGATTTTTATGCTTTACAAAGAAAGGTCGAAAAAAACGGCAATTATTAAGTATGGAATTTTTGTTCCCCTTTTTGCGGCGGCGCTACTGCTTTCATCGGCAACTATTAGCAAAAATAAACAAATTTTGGCCGCAGCAGAGCAAATCCAGATTGAAGAGATTAAAGATGTTGTATCCGAAACTTTGAACTTACCCAAAGAAAAAGCAGTTGAAGTTAAATTAACCGAAACTAAGGTTAAATTTCCTCTTCCAAAAACTACAACATCTGATGAAATCCAGTCATTTTATAAATACTTAGGAAATACGATTAAATATCCTTCGACCGCGGCAAACAATAACATACAGGGCAACCTTGTGGCCAACTTTACCGTAACCAACAGAAAACTGACCAATATTGTAATAGAGCCTAAACTTGGCTATGGCACAGATGAAGAAGTTTCCACTTCGTTGGCCAAATACAATGGTAGTGCATTGGCTGACGGGAAATATAGTATGCGAATAGAATATAGGCTTAGTGGTGCATTTACACCAGTGCTAAATGAAGATGCTGCCGTAAAGAAAGGTGCTAAAAATCTAAACACTATTACCATTATTGGTTATGCCAAACAAGACGAAGATGATAGAGTTTATAGTTTTGTTTCTATGGAAACACCTCCTTCTTATCCTGGCGGTATAGCCAAATTTTATCAATTTTTAGGAGAAAACATCAAATATCCCGAAGAAGCCGAAAAAGAAAAAATACAGGGAAATGTCTTCGTTTCGTTCACCGTAGAAAAAGATGGCTCGTTAAATGATATTAAGGTAGATAGAAAACTAGGTTATGGTACGGATGAAGAAGCCGTAAGGGTATTAAAACTTAGTCCAAAATGGAATCCCGGCCAACAAGCAGGCAAGCCAGTTAGAGTAAAATATAATATTCCAATTAAATTTAGCTTAGGTAATAAACCACTAACGGGCGAAGTAAAGGGCCTTAAAATAGAGGGGACAATTAACGGCGATAAGGTTTTATTAAATGGCGTAGATTCTGATAATGGCAAAACTCCCTACATAGTGTTAGATGGTAAACATTTTGAGGGAAAAATTAATGAGTTAAATCCGAACGACATAGAAAGTATTACCGTACTTAAAGACGGAAATGCCACTGCACTATATGGCGAGAAAGGAAAAAACGGAGTATTATTAATCACCACAAAAAAACCTGAAAAGGTAGTGATTGGAAGGCCAAAAAACTAATCAAATTTTTCTTTATGGAATAGTATAATGAATTACATCCTATAAAGAAATTACTAATGCCGACATCTTGGTGCTATAAATTATTTTTTCTAACTATTGCAATTTTACTGCTGAGAGTAAGTGCTATTGCCCAGCTTCCCAAACATTATGGTAGAAAACTAGAAAAAACATACCCAATAGACCTGCAACGGCATTTATTCACCGCAATCAAATATCCAGATAAGGCCGAACGCTCCTACACTCAAGGAAATACCATTGCCTATTTTAAAGTAAACAACAGAAAAATCACTTTACTTTCCATTGCACCAAAACTCAATATCGATTTTAAAAATGAAATTATACGTGCCTTTAAAAATTTTGAAACCAAGGATTTAAAAAATGGATTTTATGGCTTGCCCATTCGATTCAGAATTCACAATGTGGTAACTACCATTAAAAATCAGGATGCAGATGTACATCAAAATTATATAGACTTACCTTACTTAGAAATTTACACTGGCAACGCAAGCTATTGCAACCCTACCGCACCCCACATATTTTGCGAGCCTAACACCTTACACTCTTGGATGGATATGCGCAATCCTCCCGAATATCCTGGAGGATACAAAAGCTTTATACAGTTTTTAAAAGCACAAATTAACTATCCTAAAGCAGCTTTAAAAGCACAAGTACAAGGAAATGTCTACGTATCCTTTATCATTGAAAAAGACGGCAGCTTAAGCACCCCAAAAATTTCGCGAACTTTAGGTTATGGCACCGATGAAGAAGCTATCAGAATTTTAAAATTAAGTCCTAAATGGAAACCAGGTCTTGAAAAAGGCAAACCCGTAAGAACTATCTACCACGCTCCTATTTCGTTTGAGCCCGAGCGCCCTTTTAAAAATCCAAAGCCAATAAAAATATATCTGAATAAAAATCTAAAATATCCACCTCAATATCCTGGAGGAGAGGAAAAGTTAGTTCAGTTCATCAAGAACAATATCAATTACACTAATTTAACCAATAAACAAATTAAAGGGACAGTTGTAGTTAGTGCCGTGGTAGAAATGGATGGCAGTTTAAATCAATTAAAAGCTTTGGATGATTTAGGTTATGGCACCAAGAAAGAAGCATTAAGAGTGGTGTACAAACTTAGGCGTTGGAATCCCGGGATGGAAAATGGAATTCCCACAAGAACGAAAGTAATAATTCCAGTAAAGTTTAATCTTTAAAAAAACAAAAGCCCTTTACCAGTGTTGGCAAGGGGCTTTTAATATCTCCTATGTCTCGGGCAATTAAAGTTATAAAATAAATTTCAATTTTCCGAATTTACTATGCTAGCATACAATTGGTTACAAACTTAACAAGCCTCTAAACAGCTGTTTAGAGGCTTGTCGAAACTATAAAAACATAAAATAATTACGATTGAAATTTCTTCGCATTTACCTTACGTTCGTTCTCTGTTAAGTATATTTTACGTAAACGCATACTTTGTGGCGTAACCTCAATATATTCATCAGCTTGGATATATTCCATGGCTTCTTCTAACGAAAATTTAATTGCCGGAGCAATACGAACGTTATCATCAGAACCCGAAGCACGCATATTGGTCAACTGTTTTCCTTTAACTGCGTTTACTACCAAATCGTTATCACGGATGTGTTCGCCCAAAATCTGTCCTTCGTAAACATCAACTCCCGGGTCAATGAAGAAACGGCCACGATCTTGTAATTTATCAATAGAATAAGCCGTAGTTTGACCCTTATCCATAGAGATTAATACACCATTTAACCTTCCAGGTATAGTTCCTTTCCACGGTTCGTAGGCTTTAAAACGGTGCGCCATAATCGCTTCGCCAGCAGTAGCAGTTAATACGTTATTACGTAAACCAATAATACCACGCGACGGAATTTCGAACTCTAAGTGCTGTAAATCACCTTTTGGTTCCATAATCAGCAACTCACCTTTACGTTGTGTTACCAATTCAATTACCTTGCCCGAAACCTCCGCAGGAACGTCAACAATTAAAGTTTCAACCGGCTCACATTTCTGCCCGTCAATTTCTTTAATGATTACCTGTGGCTGGCCTACCTGTAATTCATATCCCTCACGGCGCATGGTTTCAATCAGTACCGACAAGTGAAGAATACCCCTTCCGTACACCAACCAAGCATCCGGCGATTCGGTATCAACTACTTTTAACGCTAGGTTTTTCTCCATCTCTTTCATCAAACGCTCTTTGATACGTTGCGAGGTTACCAATTTGCCCTCCTTACCAAAAAACGGTGAGTTGTTGATGGTGAACAACATGTTCATCGTAGGCTCGTCAATCTTGATTACCGGCAATTGTTCCGGCGTATCAAAATCGGCAATAGTATCGCCAATTTCAAAACCTTCAATACCTACTACGGCGCAAATATCTCCAGATTTAACTTCGGTAGTTTTTACCTTGCCCAAACCCTCAAACGTATAAAGTTCTTTCACTCTCGATTTTACCAATTTACCATCACGCTTAATTAAGGTAACAGGTTGGTTTTCTTTAATTACACCTCTGTGTACACGGCCAATGGCAATACGGCCTACAAATGAAGAATAATCTAAAGAAGTAATCTGCATTTGCAATGTACCATCATTCACTGGCGCAGCAGGAATGTGCTCTACAATGGCATCCAATAACGGAAAGAAATTATCCGTTGGCTGTTTATAATCGGTGCTCATCCAACCGTTTTTAGACGAACCGTAAATTACAGGGAAATCTAACTGCTCTTCCGTAGCTTCTAAGTTAAAGAACAACTCAAAAATTTGCTCATAAACCTCCTCAGGGCGGCAATTTTCTTTATCCACTTTGTTTACTACAACAATAGGTTTGAGGCCCAAAGCCAACGCCTTTTGTGTTACGAAACGGGTTTGAGGCATCGCACCTTCAAAAGCATCACAAAGCAAAAGCACGCCATCAGCCATTTTTAATACACGCTCTACCTCGCCACCAAAATCGGCGTGGCCCGGTGTATCAATAATGTTAATTTTAACATCTTTATATTTCACCGAAACGTTTTTCGACACGATGGTAATACCTCGTTCACGCTCCAAATCGTTGTTGTCAAGAATTAAATCTCCGGTTTCCTCATTGTCGCGAAAAGTGGAACAGGCATGTAAAATTTTGTCTACCGTGGTGGTTTTACCGTGGTCTACGTGGGCTATAATAGCTATGTTTCTAATATTTTGCATTGTATGCGATTGTATTTAAGGGCGCAAAGGTAGCAAAAAAAGCCGAAAAATGAAGTATAACGACCGAGTAAAAGATGTTAAGTTTTTGTAAATCAACTGTATTGCAAATGGGTTGGGATAGCTCCGCTTTGCTCCCTCCCAATTTTACATTTGGATTAGTTTCAACGTGTTTAGGAAATAAAGTAAATGCTTTTTGGTTTTCCCCACATCTAACGCTATAATCTCGTCTATATTTATCTTTGTTAAAAAGGCAACAATTCGTCTCTAAATGGCAATAGTATTGCAACGTTATCGTACAAATCCACATTCATTTTAAATTGTTCTTAGCATCTAGTCTGCTCCGCCATAATTAATACCTTTTTTAAAAAAGAATTCTGTGAAGCATGCGGAAAGTTAGATGCAGAAAAGTAAGTATTCCTAAAAGCGGTTTGGCGCAAACAAGAGATTCGGTTTTTCGTAAATTTGAATGCTATGACAATTTTTGTTAAAAATCTCCATCAGAAAACAATACCCAAAACCGCTAAAGGATGCAAAAGACCTACACTAATCTTCCAAAACCACAGCAGTGCCGCTAGCGGTAACCATTAGCATACTTCCGCCGTTACCAACCGTTTCGTAATCTAAATCAACACCAATTATGGCATTAGCGCCCATAGCAGCCGCATATTGTTGCATTTCGCTTACCGCAGTATTTTTAGCTTCGCGTAACACCTGTTCATAAGAGCCCGAACGTCCGCCAACGATATCTCTTAAACCGGCTAAAATATCTTTAAAAAAGTTTGCACCTATAATAGTTTCTCCAGTTACAAGGCCAATGTATTTTATTACTTTTTTGCCCTCTACTGTATTGGTTGTGGTAATTAACATAATTCTCAGTTTTTTTATATTCGACTTTAATCAAATAAATATGTTACACTAAAATAAGGATTTGTACGAGTATTTATTCCATTTAAATAATATTGTTTAAGTATAAAAACAAGAAAAACAGCGAATTATGCTTTTGTTTTAAAAAAATCTATCTTTGTAAAATGAAAAAGGTATGCCTGTTCGTATTTTTAGTTGCTTCAGTGTTTTTTGCGGAAGCACAAAGTGCTATTTCCCCGGGTCTCGATCAAGCAAATCCTTCTCAGTTTTCTATCAATTTAGCGGTTTTAGGAAATACCAGCCGCAGTAATGCCGATATTCTTTTCGAAGAAGGCGAACGCTATGAACGTTTTGGCGATTTTGATGAAGCTGTTTCTATGTTCTACAAATCGGCTAAAGAATACCAACAAGATAAAAAATTTAGCCGTTATGGAACTGCTTTGATACGTTTAAGCAACGCACAGCTAGCCTTGTCCAATTATGCCGAAGCAGAAAAAATTGTACTGAAGCAGGTTTTAAAAAACTATACCAAAATTGGCAGTAAATCTGGTCAAATGTCGGCCTACCAACAATTAGGAAAAATATATCTAGCAGCCAATAAACTGCCACAATCGCTTTGGTTTTATACACAACAGGGCATTTTGGCACAACAGCTTCAAAATAAAAACGCCTATATCGAATCTATTTTGGGTATCGCTTCCGTTAAAATCAAAAAGAAAGAATACCAACTCGCATCCAAAGATTTAAATACAGCCGAAATACTCTCTAAAAACGCCAATATTGTGCAATACAACCAACTGATTAAATCAAACAGGGCCTTAATCACCGAAAAAACAACGCCAAGGGCATCCCTTTGGGATAACAAAAAGGGATAGTTTAATATTAAAAATACCTATTTCTAGGTATAGCAATACCGTTCTCACTCCCTACTTTTATCTAAATAAGCCTACTCTCATGAAGTCTAAATCAAATTTTACTGCTATTTTAAGCAACAGGGAACTACAAATTATTCAGCTCATTACCCAAGAATATAGCAATCAGGACATTGCCAATAAACTGGAGATAAGCAAGCGGACAGTGGAAACACATCGAAAAAACATCTTTAAAAAAACTAAGGTAAAAAGTATTGTTGGTTTGGTCGTTTTGGCCATGAAAAATAAATTAGTGCCTTAGTTTTGCTTTCTTTTTGCAATCTTTACAAAAAAGATACAGACTAAAACTGTATCTTTTTTGTTTATTTAAGAAATTGGTATCATATTGGATAATGATTTTATAAGAATGGATTTTAAAACAGTTAGAGACATGCTGAAAAGAATATTTGCAATTACCTTTACCGCCGCAGTTTTAGCCTGCACCGCTTCTCCAAAGGCACAAAAACCGGTAGATGGTATTCCGAACATAAAACCAGACGAGCAACAGAGTTTGGTAACCAAAGAAGTGGTAAACCTACTTGAAAATTATAACTACAAGAAACCCAAGCTGAACGATTCTATCTCGTCTATTGTGTTTGATAGGTATATTAAGGCACTAGACCCCTCTAGATATTATTTTCTAGAAAGCGATATTAAAGAGTTTGAAGCCAACCGATACACTTTAGATGATGATTTTAGAATTGGCGATTTAAGTGCGCCTTTCTACATTTTTAATGTGTATTTAAAGCGGTACAACGAACGTGTAGATTATTCTATCTCGCAGATAAAAAACAAGTACGATTTTAACCAAAACGATACCTATGTGTACGATAGGGAAAAACTTCCTTGGGCCAAAAACACCACTGAACTTAACGATATTTGGAAAAAACGTGTAAAATATGAATTGGTAAACCTAAAAATTGCAGGTACAGATGATGCTAAAAACATCGAAACCTTAACAAAACGCTATACCAATCTTAAATCGCAGGCGAGTAAATTTAACAATCAGGATGTTTTCCAGATTTTAATGGATGCCTTTACCGAAGCAATTGACCCACATACCAATTATTTTAATCCTCGTAATGCCGAAGCGTTTAACCAAGAAATGTCCCGTTCTTTAGAAGGTATTGGCGCAGTATTACAGTCGGAAAACGAAGTAACAAAAATTGCTTCCATTATGCCGGGCGGCCCAGCTTTTAAAAGCAAAAAACTAAATGCCGGTGATAAAATTATTGCTGTTGCGCAAGGTGTTGATGGAGAATTTGAGGACATCATTGGTTGGAGAATTGATAATGCCGTTTCTAAAATCAAAGGTCCAAAAGGCACTACTGTCCGTTTAAAAATAATTCCTGTTGGTCAAGAGCTTTCATCGAAACCACAAATAGTTACTTTGGTTAGGGAGAAAATTATCTTGGCAGACCAATCTGCTAAAAAAGTGGTTAAAACAGTAGAAAGCGATGGCAAACCTTACAAAATAGGCGTAATTAAAATACCTGCTTTTTATGCTGATTTTAAAGCTGCAAATGCCGGAGACCCTAATTACAAAAGCACTACCAGAGATGTAAGGTTATTAATTGATACCCTTAAAAATTTAGATAAAGTTGATGCTATCGTAGTTGATTTAAGAGCTAACGGCGGTGGTTCTTTAAACGAAGCTATCGAGCTTTCGGGCTTGTTTATCGACAAAGGGCCTGTGGTACAAGTTAAAGATTACAGAAATAGCGTAAAAGTTTATAAAGACGAAGATAATACCATTACATGGGATGGCCCGTTAGGTGTAATGATTGACCGTTTGAGTGCTTCAGCCTCTGAAATTTTTGCCGGAGCCATACAAGATTACGGTCGTGGAATTGTGATGGGAACCCAATCTTATGGTAAAGGAACCGTTCAATCGTCTATCGATTTAAATTCGTTGATGAATTCTTCGATGTTGCAGAAACTAGCCGCATTGTTTAAAAAGAACGAAGAAGGGAAAAAAACTGCGATAAATGTTAAGGATAAAAATTCCCCAACAGTAACAATCGTTGATAAAAACGGTGTTCCGCAACTAGGTCAAATTAATCTTACTATGGCTAAATTTTACCGTGTAAGTGGCAATAGCACACAACATAAAGGCGTTATACCAGATATTAATTTCCCTTCTATTTATCCGTTAGATAAAATTGGAGAAGATACAGAGCCTTCAGCACTTCCTTTTGACATGGTAAATCCTTCGACCTATAATATCGTTTACGATTTAAATGCGGTTAAAACCAACTTGCTTAAACTACATGAAAAGCGTATGGCTAAATCATTGGATTATAAAATGTTGAAAGAAGACATTGCCGAGAGCAAGAAAAGAGAGAACGAAACTTCTGTAACTTTAAATGAGGCCAAATTAAAAGCTGAACGCGATGCGTTGGAAGCCAAATCTTTAGCTAGGTTAAATCAAGTTAGGGCAGAAAAAGGCTTACCTCCACTTAAAAAAGGCGAGAAAACTCCAAAACAGGAGGCGTCTGATTTTATTGAGGATGAAAGCATGAACATTATGGTTGATTTTATGAAACAGACCGATAGTTTAAAGCTGACCAAAAATATTAACAGAGCAGCTACTTTAAATAAGTAATTTGGTAAGCTCTAAAACATAAAAAAAGCGATAAGGTTTCTTATCGCTTTTTTTTATGTCGTTTTGCCATTGCGCCTTTTCTGTCATTCCGAGGGACGAGGAATCTGTAAATAAGGAGTATTAAACTTAGAAGCGGTCTAAATTTATGTGAATTTTTTTCTATGCGTCACCCTGAACTTGTTTCAGGGCCTTTTGAGCCGATGCTGAAATAAATTCAGCATGACGTGTAAAGTTCAAAATAGAAATTTAGACAGTTTCTTAGAGATTCTTCATTCCTCAGAATGACAAATTAAACCTCGCAACCATTTTCGTCGCAAGTGTTGCCTGCATTAGTATTCAAATTCTTTATGGATGTTGCCTTTTGAACTTTTTCCCATTCCTGATAACTTTGCGTAATGGCTTGCTTAAAAGCTTCTATTGGTTGCGCACCAGATAAAGCGTACTTTCTATCCATTACGAAAAACGGAACTCCTCTAACGCCTAGTTGTTGGCTTTCGTAAATATCAAATCTTACCTCTTCCTCATAAGCATTTCCTGCCAATACTTTTTGAGCTTGCTCTTTATCTAACCCTAAAGATTTTGCTATCTCCAAAAGCACGTTGATATCATTTATATTCTTAGCTTCTTCAAAGTGTGCCTTAAAAAGATATTCTTCTGCTAAATCTTGTTTCCCTTTGCTTGCCGCAAAATGGATTAAACGGTGTGCATTAAAGGAATTGGCAGGAATGCTATGTTCAAAATCTATATTCAAGCCAACGTTATTGGCCATTTCAGCGACTTGTGCGGTCATCTGTTTAGCTTGTTCTAAACTTATACCCTTACTCCTTGATAAATAATCATAAAGACTCTCGCCATCCACATTTTGGTATTGTGGATTAAGTTGGTAGCTTTTCCAATTAATATCGATTGAATCTTTAAATGGAAGTTCCGCTAATGCTTTTTCAAGGTGTCTTTTACCGATATAGCAAAAAGGACACATCACATCAGACCATATTTCTATTTTCATCAGCTTTTAATTTTTACAAACCAAAGGTAAACACTTGTCAAAAATGCTTAGTCTAAACAAGGTAAAATAAAAACGGACTGTCCAATTAAGAACTGTCCGTAAAAATCAAACACTATAATTTAATTATAGTTTCTTTATTTATACAGCTGATTAAACAGCCATTTAAACGTCCCGTGAGTTTGCGCTCTAAAAGTAATTTCTGGACCAAAGGCATATAATTTACCTTTTCCATAATCGGCCTCGAAAGCCGCAATGCCATCTTTTAGATAAGCTTGTCCCCAAGCCCAGCCACTACGTAATGGTTTATCGGTAGCAAACCAAGCCAAAGGTTTAATTTTTGCATCGTTACTAGTTATTTTAAACACCGGACTGTTGTCGAAATAAACATCCGTATTTTCATCTAAACCCCAATTTGCCGCTAAGTTGGCATCAGTTTTAACGCTAAGTACGCTTCCCGGCACATAAAATTTATCATTAGGTAAACGCTTGCCATCTGCTGTAACCAATGCATTTTTTACCGGAAGCCCCAAATGTGCCGCTAAATTGGTTGCCGAACCAATAGCTACAATGTTTCCACCATTTTCTAAAAATTCTTTTAATTGTGGGATTGATTTTTCGGCTGTCATTCTTCCAAGCCTAGACTTATATTCATCGGGCACACTCTTAGCACTTGGCATACTTCTGCCTGTCGCATCGGCATTAAGTGCAGGAACTGAACCGCCAACCATAATCAACACATCGTATTTGTCTTTCAGTTTTCCGGCATCAATATCTGGCGGATAAACCACCGTAATATCGTAGTGGTATTGCTCCATGATGTAACGTATCCATCCGGATGGCATTGAACCACCATAAGTATCCCAAAGTGCAATTCGCGATGGTTTTATTTTAACTGCTCCTTTTGGTTTGTTCGCTGCTGTAATCCGCATCCCAAAGTTGTGTTCGGCTTTGTTAAGTGCCGCTTTTGCCGCCGCCGAAGCAGGAACGTAAAACGAACCATCTGCTGGATTTCTTAATACTTCGACCCCTGCTTTTAGCAATTCGTTAACTGCCAAATAGCTTTCGTTAGCTTGGGCGCTTAAAGCATATCCGCTAGCCGTAGGCAATGCTTGTGGAGTGGCTTTCAGCAATTCGCCATAAGGTGTTTTTTGAAAAGGTCCATCAAAAGCATTTAAAATACGGTCGAATTTTACGTTCATCAAGTAAGCTAATGTCCAGCCTGCTGCATCGTAAGGAGCTATTGGCGGGCCTCCTTCGTATTTAAAATCGTTGGGGTGGTCTTGCGGTTCGAACATATCTAAAACATGCGGCCTAAATGCTTGGTCTGTTTTTACAATATAAGAACCTGCCGGATATTGTTTTCCTTCTACGGTAAAAGGCGCAGTAGCCTTTTGCACTACAATTCCTGTTCTAATTAAGGCATTTAAAAATCTAATGGCGGTGGTAAAATCTGGTTGGTCGGCAGAGATGATATATCCCCTTGCATCCCTATTTTCTGGGTTTTTCATCACCTCGTCCAAATATTTTGGATTAAGAGTTCTCCTTGAGCCACTTCCCTCTGATTTATCTTTTTTAGCCGCAGCATTAATGGCCTCTATTTTTTGCGGCGAGAACGACCAAGTATCTTTACTTCCCCTTTCGATAGAGTTTTTGCCCATTTTATACACATTGAACAACAACTCATCGTGATAACGTTGCGCATAGTTTAATACTGCATAATTTAGGGAAACTGAGTAGTCTATCGCATTTTTAAAATACCATTTTTGCGGTAAAACTGGATTTGGTGAATCGCTATTTGGCAACAGACGCGAAGGAACTAAAGGTATTTCCATTGGCGTTGGATTACCCACAATTTCAGTCAACAAACCAATCATGTTATGAAAGTACGTTGTGGTTCTTAAACCGCCATTATACCAAGTAGAAAAAACCGAACCGCCACGTTGGGTGTAGCCTGGTTTATCTTCTATGTTTAAACGATTGTGCATAGCTGCACCAACGGCATCTAAACTTGTTAAGATAATGGGGTCGAAAACATAGTTATGAGGGTCGCGGAATGGAGGGCCGGCCACTACCGTTCCTGCTGGGCCAGATTGGTGGTGGTTGTACATAATCTGTGGATTCCATTCGATAAACAATTGACGACCTATATTCTGCGTTTCCTTAAGGTTGAGCATAAAGAAATCGCGGTTGTTATCGTGCCCTGCATATTTTTGGTACAAGCGAGGCAAACCTGCCAACGACCTTTTCTCAGGTGTTTTTTCCCGCATGTACCAATTGCTTTGCAACTCCTGGCCATCGGGGTTGGCATGTGTCATCAAGATAATTACATCGTCTAAAATTCTTGTGGTTTCGGCATCAGTTCTACTTACCAAGTTATAAGCTGTTTGTATCAACTGATGCGCACCAACTGTTTCGCTGGCATGTAAGCCACCATCAATCCAAACTACGGCCTTGCCTTGTTGCGCTAATTCTTTGGCTTCCCTTTCTGTCAATCCTTCGGCTCTTGCCAATTTTTGTGAAATTGCTTTGTATTTCTCCAGATTTTTGTGGTTTTCGGGCGAAGTAATAATCAGCATGTATTGGCTTCTGCCCTCTTCGGTTTTACCAATATCGACTAATTTAACCCGTTTTGAACTAGCAGCTAACTTTTTAAAATAAGCCTCAGTTTGGGTATAATTGGCCAGTTGATAGTTATCGCCTATATCAAAGCCAAAATGCGATTTAGGCGTAGGAACTTCTTGTGCAGCCGCACTAAGCCCGGCTACAAACAAAAACATACACACTGCCAACGCTCTTAACGCTCTCTTTTTCAAATATTTTTTAATCATCTTATTTATTGTTTGATGGTTGTTCAAATATATGACAGATAAAAACGTATTACAGGACCTCATTAAATTTGTTACATGAGCAATTATTGTTTCATTTCCTCAGAGCTATTACATAACTTCGCTGCAATTAAGTTCTTAACTTTATTTCAAATCAAACCGATGATGGTTTCCGAGTAATATCGGAATTAATAGGGAATCGTGTGCAAATCACGAACTGTCGCGCAACTGTAAGTCCTCTTCTCTTTGGGAAGAACAGCTTATCATAAATGCCACTGCTCCAACATAAAGTTGGAATGGGAAGGCGATAATGCTGGGGGCAAGTCAGGAGACCTGCCATAAATCGAATTGACGATGTCTTCGCGTAATAGGACAATGGGTCAAAGTATGATTAGTTAGCGCATGGCGTTTTAAGCGCCTATGGCTCTGCTATTCTATTTTTCCAAAAACTACTTCCTTAGGCATTATTTAGGGTTAGGGCTTTAAATATTTTTTCATTTTAAACCCTTAAAAAATGCAAACTCAAATTTTGGGCTATCCGCGAATTGGTAGCCAAAGAGAATTGAAAAAAGTATGCGAAAGCTACTGGGCGGGCACAACCGGGCACAAAAACGTACTTCAAGTTGGCAAAAACATCCGCCAAGAAAATTGGGAACTCCAAAAAAACCTCGGAATAGACGTAATTCCCTCGAACGACTTTTCGTTTTACGACCAAGTGCTCGACCACTCGTTAATGTTCGGCGCTATTCCGCAACGTTACAATCCTGTGGCAACTAAGCAAGATGGGAGCGAATTAGACCTTTATTTTGCTATGGCAAGGGGCTATCAAAAAGATGGGCTTGATATTATTGCCATGGAAATGACCAAGTGGTTCGATACCAATTACCATTACATTGTTCCCGAATTTAGCAAAAACCAAACTTTTAGTCTGTTTTCTACAAAAGCAGTTGATGAGTTTTACGAAGCAAAACAGCTGGGAATTATCACCAAACCCGTACTTATTGGTCCAGTAAGTTATTTGCTATTGGGCAAAGAAAAAGAGGCTGGTTTTGATAAAATAGATTTGCTGAAAAATCTTCTTCCCGTTTATATTGACCTTTTAACCAGATTGAAATCTCTTGGAGCTACACAAATCCAATTCGATGAGCCATTTTTAGTTTTAGACTTATCCGAAAAGGAAAAAGCGGCCTACCAAACGGCTTATCAGCAGTTGAGAAAAGCGCTTCCAGAATTAAAATTTGTATTGGCTACTTATTTTGGCGCATTAGAAGACAACACCGAACTGGCTCTAAACTTACCTGTTGATGTTCTTCATGTTGATTTGGTTCGTGCACCGCAGCAATTAGATGAAATTATCAGTAAAATATCGACAGAGAAAACTCTTTCCTTAGGTGTAATTGACGGCAGAAATATCTGGAAAAACGATTTCGAAAATTCGCTTTCCATCATTAAATCTGCGGTTGAAAAATTGGGAAAAGAAAGGGTTTGGATTGCGCCATCGTGTTCTTTATTGCATACGCCCTGCGATTTAGACAATGAAAAAAATGAAGCTATTTTAACCCTAGCAATTAAACAATGGATGGCTTTTGCCAAACAAAAAGTTGCTGAATTGACCACGCTTAAACAGTTGGCAAATGATGAAAATGCACCTTTAGCCAAAGAAAAATTGGCACAAAATATACAGGCGCAACAAAGCCGTAAAACTTCTCCTTTAATCCACAATGTGGAAGTGAAAAACAGTGTGGCAAACATTAAAGAAAGCGATGCGGAACGTGCCAATGTTTTTGCCAAAAGGAGGATTTTACAACAAGATTCGTTAAATCTACCTCCGTTTGCCACAACCACCATTGGCTCTTTTCCACAAACTGCCGAAGTTAGAAGCTGGCGTGCCAAACTGAAAAAAGGAAGTTTAAACCAAGCCCAATACGACCAATTGATTGCCATAGAAACAGAAAAAGCAGTGCGTTGGCAGGAAGAAGTAGGTTTAGATGTATTGGTACACGGCGAGTTTGAGCGCAACGATATGGTAGAGTATTTTGGGGAGCAGCTTAGCGGATTTACATTCTCCCAAAATGGGTGGGTGCAAAGCTATGGTTCCCGTTGTGTTAAACCTCCAATTATTTATGGCGATGTTAAACGTCCAGAAGCAATGACCGTAAAATGGACCAGCTATGCACAATCGCTAACTAAAAAACACATGAAAGGAATGTTAACTGGTCCTGTTACCATTTTGCAATGGTCTTTTGTACGCAACGACCAACCTCGTTCCGAAACCTGTACCCAAATTGCCTTAGCCATTAGAGATGAGGTGGTAGATTTGGAAAAAGCGGGCATTAAAATCATCCAGATTGATGAGCCAGCCATTAGAGAGGGCTTGCCTTTGCGCAAAGCAGATTGGAAAACCTATCTAGATTGGGCGGTTAAAGCATTCAGGATTTCTGCCAGTGGCGTAAAAGACGAAACCCAGATACACACGCACATGTGCTATTCGGAATTTAACGACATTATTAATAGCATTGCCGCAATGGATGCCGATGTAATTACCATAGAAACTTCGCGTTCGCAAATGGAACTGCTCAATGCCTTTGCCGATTTCAAATATCCGAATGAAATTGGTCCTGGGGTTTATGACATCCATTCGCCAAGAGTGCCTAACAAGGCTGAAATGGTGGATTTGTTGAAGAAAGCCGAAAAGGTTATTCCAAAAGAGCAGTTATGGGTAAACCCAGATTGCGGCTTAAAAACCCGTGGTTGGGACGAAACCAAAAAAGCCTTAATTGAAATGGTGGAAGCTGCCAAGACCATGAGAAACAATTAATATCGTTTAGCCACAGACTTACGAAGTTTCGAAACTTCGTAAGTCTTCTATGGCTTTTTAAATATCTTTGACCATGACATTAGAAGAAAGAATTGAACGTTCAAAAACCAGTATCTTTAAAGCTGTTTTTCCAAGTACAACCAATCATTACGATACACTTTTTGGCGGTACAGCCATGCACATGATGGATGAAGTTGCTTTTATTACCGCCACCAGATTTAGTCGGCAAAAAATGGTTACCGTAAGCAGCGACAGGATTGACTTTAAACAGCCCATACCAGCAGGTACGTTTGTAGAATTGGTTGGAAAAGTTGTTCATGTGGGCAATACCAGTTTAAAAGTTGCCGTAGAAATTTATGTTGAGCAAATGTACGCCGAGGGCAGGGAATTGGCAATTCATGGGGATTTTACCTTTGTTGCTTTGGATGAAAACAAGAAGCCTACGGCAGTGGTAAAGTAAAACATCATTAGTTTTTCTTATAAATAAATGGAAAGACTAATAAAATAAGGCATCTTCTAGATGTCATTACAGATACTTTTTAGCCAATCTGTTCATTTTTTCCTGCTTCCAATTTTGTAATTCGTCTGTTTCTTTCAAAACGCCACGTAGCGAACTTACCGAGCTTTTTTTCTTCTTGGTAAAAGACTTAAATTTATTAAACAAAAACCGTTCTATCTTTTGGTCGGTTCCCATAAAATACTAATAATATACGTAAGTATTAGCAGGCTTATCGCTCCATGAAGAAAACCCAAGCCCATTGTTATACCTAGAAAAATAATGCATTATAGAAACCTGATTATTTCTCTCTCTGGTAATTATATAACACCTACATAAGCAAAAAAAGATTTCTATAAATACTTGGTTACTATAACTGGGGGCTATTATTTATGTCTGTATTTTCCAATTTAAGACGAATACGGAATTCTCCATTTTTTATAACAGCTGATTTACCGTTTCCTGTTTTTACTATTCCACTAAAAACACCTTTAAATACATTATTTTGAAAACTGGTTGCAGTTAATTTCATTCCTGAACCAAAAAAAGGAGCAATATAATTATATTTATTCTCTGGACAATATGAACAACTAATATAATAACCTAACTTGTTAAGTTGTATTTCCCCAATTTCACAAAACTCGGGGTTTTCTCTGGGCAGATTATATGGGTAAGTTTTTGTAAGCGCATGCGTATTCTCTAAAAATATAGCTATCTGCCAAATGCCATTGGCTGTATTTCTAATCATATAAAGATTATCATAATATGTATTGTTTGTTGTATTTCCATACTTTAACATATTAGCAAAATTACTTGAAAAATTTGGTTCAATATCAAAACACAAGTAAGAACCATTAATTTCAGCTTTAATATAATCTTTATCTACTTCTACTTCATTAAAAACAGAGCACTCGCAAGGGGCAAATTCATTTACTACTTCTCCTTTTTCGGTTGTGTGATTAATGATATGTTCTTCTTTACATGAAATCATTAATATACACAGTGTAAATAAAAAATATAATGCTACTCTTTTCATAATTAAATCTTATGCTGTGCAATATACTAAAATTAGGTTAAGCCTTTACCAACAAATACAAATAAACATATACAATAGGCGCAGCAATCAGCAAACCATCAAAACGGTCGAGGAAACCGCCATGCCCAGGTAAAAAACTGCCCGAGTCTTTAACATCTAAACTGCGTTTTAGCATGGATTCTACCAAATCGCCAAGCGTACCAAAACAAGAGATAATAGCCGCCATACCTGCCCAAACGATGGGTTCAACCTCTGTAAATCGATAGGCAATAATTATTGATACTACTAAACTGGTAAACACTCCTCCAAAAAAGCCTTCCCACGATTTTTTGGGCGAATGCCTTTCGAAAAGTTTTCGCTTCCCCAATTTCATCCCAAACAGATAAGCTCCTGTATCATTTGCCCAAAGCATCAATAAAAAAGCCAAAGGAAAATGATAGCTATAAGTATTAAAATCCATTAGGTAGCCCAAGGAATAAAAAAAACAAAACGGAATAGTGATGTAAATAAATCCCACGAATGTGTAGGAGATATTGGCAAACGGTATCTTGTTTTTCTTGTACAGTTCGGCAATAAACACCGCAAAAACCAATGGGATAATCAGCAATAGGTATTTAAGTTCGGATTGAAAAAAATGATAGGCGGCAGTAGTTAAATAAATTAGTGCAGCTACCACTATTCCAATATTTCTATGTGGTCTTATCCCTCCTATTTTCACCATTTTATAGAACTCCAACAGTGCCACCAAACTTAACAGCAGGTAAAAAATAGAGAATGTGTAGGTTCCTAAAAAAATAGAACCCAACATCACGATAGTAAAAAAAAATGCGGTAATGGCTCTGGTCTTCATAAAAGGCGAAAGGTATAATTAGGGTATAAGGTTTTCGGCACTTTCCTTTACCTCTTTTGTCTTGTTTGCTGCTTCTTTCAAAAATTTGAACAAAGCTAAGGTTAATATTGCACTAATTAAATAACCATACCAAGGCATGGGCATATCTTCGGCATTGGTGTACGATTGGTTGTTTGCCTGCAAGTAGTAAGCAACAAAAACGGCATAGGCATTATTTAGAAAATGTGCAAAAACGGCATACCAAATACTTCCCGTCCAGAAATAAACGTAACCAAAAGCAGCACCCAAAAGTAATCTCGGTAAGAAACCATAAAACTGAAAATGGATAGTGCTAAATATTATCGCCGATAACCAGATAGCTATATGAGGATTAGATTTGATACGGAAAATGGTTCTTTGTACTGCTCCCCTAAATAAAAATTCTTCGCAAATGGCAGGCACAATGGCTATTACAAAAAGGTTAACCAATAATCCATTAATCGTTTTCATTTTAAGGATGGCTTCTGTTGTTTTTGCCATATTATCTTCCATTTCACGCATCCATCTTTCTATGCCTTTTAGAAATTCTGGAAATACCATCTTTTGGTTCCATTCGTTAGCGAAGCCCATTAAAGGCATCCAACAAATAGATAATACGGCTACCAACAGTAATAGGTTTATTTTTGGTGCTTGCAAACCGTAAAAACGGGGTAGTCTTTTGCTTTCAACAACAGCCAACAAAATGGCAGGAACTAAAAAAAGACCTAATTGCTGGGTTAACAATAAAATTTTGAAGGTAGAAATATGACGGTAATCTCCAAATGCCGCCGCCTTTAGTTCTGGTATTCCATTAATTAAAAAAGCCAAAATAATACTTGCAACCCCATAGGCCATCAATAGAAACATTCCCTGTAAAAATGGGCTATATTCATGTTTGTATGGGCGGTTTTGATGCATTCTCTAATTTATGCGTAACTTTGCAACGTTTTAATTGGCTTTGAAGATAGAAAAATGTCTGTAAAGATAGGAAATATTGATTTAGGAGAATTCCCTTTGTTACTGGCGCCAATGGAAGATGTGAGCGACCCTCCCTTCCGTTATGTGTGCAAGCAAGGTGGAGCGGATATGATGTATACGGAATTTATTTCTTCGGAGGGATTAATCCGCTCTGCGGCAAAAAGCAAGCAAAAGCTAGATATTTTTGAGTACGAGCGCCCTATCGGTATACAGATTTTTGGCAGCGATGTTGAAAGTATGCGTGAAGCTACCGAAATAGCAACATTGGCCGGCCCAGATTTAATGGACATCAATTACGGCTGTCCTGTAAAAAATGTGGCTTGTAGAGGTGCAGGTTCTGCCCTATTGCAGGATATTGATAAAATGGTAAAAATGACGGAAGCCGTTGTAAAAGCCACTCATTTGCCTGTTACCGTAAAAACCCGTTTAGGTTGGGATGATAATACCAAAAACATCGAAGAAGTTGCAGAACGTTTGCAAGATGTAGGTATACAAGCCTTAACTGTGCATGGTAGAACAAGAGCACAACTTTACAAAGGCGAAGCCGATTGGACTTTAATTAGAGAAGTAAAACACAATCCTCGTATTAAAATCCCAATTTTTGGCAATGGCGATATTGATAGCCCAGAAAAAGCAGCCAACTGGCGATTGGAATATGGTGTAGATGGGATGATGATTGGCAGGGCGGCAATTGGTTATCCTTGGGTTTTCAGAGAAGTAAAACATTTCTTTGAAACAGGTGAACGCTTAGCCGGGCCAACTTTAGAAGAACGTGTAGAAGCCTGCCGAACACATTTTACAAAATCGTTAGAATGGAAAGGCCCTAGAGTAGGTGTGTTCGAAATGCGTCGTCATTATGCCAATTATTTTAAAGGTCTGCCAGATTTTAAGCCTTATCGTACACAATTAGTTAAAGAAGAGCATATAGACACTATATATGATTTACTAGACGAAATTGCGGATAAATACGCCAATATAACGCCAATTGCCGAACTGGCGTGATTATTGAGCATAGCTTATCAGTAAGTTTAAAAATATGGTTACAGCAATTACACAAGGCATAAAGATTTCGGTTGATACCATTTATCAGGATGAACATTCTAATCCTGAAAACGGTCATTTTATGTTTGCCTATCGTATCCATATCGAAAATCTTACCGATTATGAAATACAGTTAATGCGCCGTCAATGGTTCATCTTTGATTCTAACGGTACGGTTAGAGAAGTAGAAGGTGAAGGCGTAGTAGGCGTACAACCTGTAATTGCCTCTGGCAATAGTTATTCTTATGTTTCTGGCTGTAACTTAAAAACAGATATTGGCAGTATGCGTGGCAGATATTTGATGCACCGCAGCATAGACGATAGCGATTTTCTAGTAGATATTCCCGAATTTGAGCTTATTGTTCCTTTTAGGTTGAATTAATCAAAAAGGTCGTCATTTCGACCGCAGCATAGCGAGTGGCGAACTGAAAGAAAGCGCAGCTAAATCTTTGGATTTAGCTTAAAGATACCTCGGCTTCGTTATACTTAGCTCGAAATGACGACCAGTCTTTTTTACTCTGCCACAAATTTACTTATCTGTTTAATGCCGCTTATGTTTACTGCAACTATATAAACTCCTTTTTTAAGTTTGGCCGGTATGGTAAAATTGTTCAATCCTTTTTCAGCATGTTTTACGCTTTGGGCAATTTTTTGACCCGTTACATTGCTGATAGTAATATTGGCCTGTCCTACTTTTTCGGCATTGAGCGTTAGCTGTACCTGTTGCTTATTGGCCGATGCCATTACACTCAACCCACTTACCAACATATCTATTTTTACAGGAACAATTTTAGAAAGCTCTGATTTTCCATCAAAATCTACTTGACGCAATTGATAGTAAGAAACGCCAAGCAAAGGCTTATTATCGCTAAAGCTATATGAGTTATTTTGGGTGGTAGTCCCATTGCCTTGCACTTTGCCTATCACCTGCCAATCGTTACCATCAGAGCGTAATACCTCATAATGTGAGTTGTTGGTTTCTGACGAGGTTGACCACGATAGGCGAACTGCGTTTTGCAGTTTTTGCGCCGTAAAGGCTGTAAGTTTTATAGGCAGTATAGAAGTAGCCTCCGGCGCCCACGCTAATCCGCCAACGGTTGTATTCTCGCCGGTATAATCCCACAAAATATCGGGAACAACTCCGGTTGGCGCTTGGTTGTAACCCGTAGCATCTTCTATAGCCCAAAGTTTGGCATCGCCATTGGCAACATTGGTACGGGTGGTTACGTATAGTTTTACTACGCCATTTTCCACTACACCTTCTAAACCTCGGGTACTGCTTATTGCAATAGAGCCGTTCAATGTCCATACGCCATCTACCAGCGAGTATTTTCTGATTTTACCACCATTACCATCCCCAAAATACATCACTTTCTGGGTTCCGGGATTTACAGGGTCTAAATCACCTATAAAGAATCCATAACCATCTGAGGCCGCATCGCCACCATTTGGGGCTTGGGTTAAATCAATATAAGTATTACCGCTAGTTTTGGGCATCCCATTTCCACCAGCATAAATACGTTCCTGCACCTGTACGTATAATTGGTTATCGTATATTTTAACATAGCGTGTAGCAATATGGGTAGTGCTTATCTGGGTAGCACTAGTGCTGCCTAAGGTAGTGTAAAATACGCCGCCATCAGTTTGACTAGTATTGTTATTGCCCGAGACCCAAATATCTGTACCATCATAAGATGTTGCTGAACGCATATCTTTAGTATTAAAAATATTGTTAAGGGCAGTAGTCGTATTAATACCTGCATTAGAGTTAACCAAAGCCACTACCCGATTGGCATTAGCCGCTGTTTTGCCCCAAGGTGATACACCTAGATCGCCATCGTAACCCGGTATTACCAAAAAGCGACCATCGGCAGAGCGAGTCATTAAACTCATAATTACCTGGCTTGGCACTGCCACACAACGTTTGTTAGCACCGTTAATTGTGGTAGGTAAAGGTATCGATTGTATTAAAGTAGCTGTATTATCTACTATTTTAAACTCGTCTAGAAAGTAGGATGCGGCATTGCTTACGGTTAAGGACTGGTTGCCATCGCCTATGCGGAGTACCACAATGTTTCCTTTGGTAAAAGGGGCTTGAGCTGATAGTGCTGTAGCTATGGCTACAAACACCATAAAAGTAAAAAATCTTTTCATAGTTTTTAATTTTTTATTCGCCACAGATGCACAGATAATATTTTTCGATTTATTTCTGCTAAATCTTCACAGACATAGGGAATACTTTTTCCCCTAAAATCTGCGCATCTGTGGCTATGATTAATTAATTATTATTTAAGTTCAATAGTGGCCACTACGGGCGCATGGTCTGAAGCAGACAAATAAGGAATAGCGTTATAACTATTAATAGCAAACTTATCTACTGGACTGTACATAATGTAGTCTATAGTGTTGGCGGGTGTACCATAAGAGCCACCACCAGAAGGATAAGTAAACGGACATTGTTGCCTGCATCCCAAAGTCATATAACCTTTTACAATAGTCATAGTTTGGCTATCTGGCTTGGCATTAAAGTCTCCTGCCAAAATTAGCGGCTTATTTAAATCGGCTACAATTTGCTTTAGTTGGTTGGCCTGCAAAATGCGGTTGTCTTCTATCTGTAAATGGTCTAAATGGGTAGCGGCAAAGTAAAATTCTTTGTCGTCTTTTTTTACTTTTATCATGGCCACAGAGCGTAACTCGCCACCAACTCCATCTGCTACGGGAAGTGAGTAGCGTTTGCTTTCCAAAATAGGAAATTTAGATAGTACAGCATCGCCATATTCACCGCCATAAAAATCCATAGCTTTTGTAAAATACCAGTTCATACCCGTAAGTGCGGCCAAATCTCTGGCCAAATGCCTATCCTTTCCATTGCGGGTTGTAAAAGCATCCACTTCGTTTAAGGCTACCAAATCGGCTTTGTTATCGGTAATGGTTTTGGCTATGGCTTTTAAATCATCGTCTGGTACTCCGCCAGACCGTGCCCCATAGATATTATAGGTCATTACGGTAATTACCGGTCCTCTTGTGGTAGGGTTGGGATTAGGAGTAGGCTCTTTTCCACTTTTACCGCATGATAGCAATATGCCTAATGATAGGACGAGATAAGATAATTTTTTCATAACTTTTAATTTTTGGAAAGGGCAAAGAGCGAGGGAGACGGAGAACCCGATACTCTTTGTCTCCCAGCACTATATGCTCTTTGTCCGTTAAAATGCGTTCAGTTCGGCAATGTGTGTTAAATAATTATCGCTCTGGCTAGCATTAATTGTAATTTTAAAATATCGAGCTGTTTGGGCATAGTCTAGATAAATAGTGCTTTCGGCCAAATTTTGCAATGAAAATGCCTGAGAATAACTCCAATTAACACCATCGTTTCCTGTTTGCACCACAATATCTCTTGGATTTCCGGTAGTTCTGGGCTGGCCATTGTCCAATCTTCCGGCTATTTTAAAGCCATGAACTTTTTTGGCCGTTCCCATATCAACAGTAACAAAATGCGGTGGGCCGGGCTTGGTGCTTCTCCAAGCTGTTGACCAAAATGTGCTTACATTGTCATCAAAAGCGTGCTGTATTCTACCTCCACTGGCATTCTCGTTTTCATCAGATGAAAAAGCAACTACTTGCCAGGCACTTCTATCGAAATTAGGGAAGGGATTGGAGGTATACTGTGCGCTTACCAAAAAATAGGTGGTGCGTAATGCTTCTTTCACATTATAGTCTGACTTAACCGATATCGGCAATAGGTAACCTCCAACGCCGTCCAATTTATCGGTATAAATACTCAACTTAAGTGGTGCAGTCCCCGTTTTTCCCGATGTGATAATAGCACTGGTTTGCTCTAGTTTATAACTTCCCTCGGGCATAACCGGATATTGGGTAAAGTTGGCCGCATTATAAGTGTTTACTAAAGCCAAATCGGGCTGAAACTGAACATTAATATCTCCTGATGGACTAATTGGCCCACCAAAACTAGCGCCGTAAACAATAGTTTCTGGAGTGGATGATATATTAAATGAATAGGTTGCCGGTTTGTTTACCGCCTGTGGCATATAAATTCCCGAATAACTGTCTGCATTTTCACCTAGTAAATTATCCGTATCGGGCTTACAACTACCCATAAAACCAATTGCTAAGGCTATCGATAAAATTTTAAAATATAATTTCATAGCTTATCTTTTTAATTATTGAATTTTGAATAAGTAAATGAGTAAATATTAGCAAGGTGTATATTTATTACTATGCTGTTATTCAATTATTTACTCATTAAGTCATTCTCTCATTTATTCATTTGCATCTTACCACCCCGGGTTTTGTACCATATTTTTATCTCGGTCCATTTCCGATTGCGGGATAGGGAACAAATAGTAATTTTTTAGGAATACCCTACGCTCAAACATGGTTCGCTGATAAAATACCAAATCAGCCTGTTTCGTTCCCGCATCCACATTCATACCCCAAAACGGGCCTCCGTCTGTTTGTTCGGCTATTTTCCAACGGCGGGTATCGGTGTAGCGCAAGCCTTCCAAACAAAGCTCTACCCTTCTTTCGTGGCGTATTTTCTTTTGCATGTCCTGTTGTGATGCTGGAATAGGCAACGCTCCTGTACCTGCACCATATTGCGGCACGCCTGCACGTTGGCGAATGGCATTCAAATAAGTCAAAATATCAGGATTGTTTGGGTCGTACTCGTTAAGCGCTTCAATGTAGTTGAGCAGCATTTCGGCGTAGCGTATCATCACAAACGGACGGGCTACATAAGTACCTGTGCGCACATTACTGTTGGGATGTATGTTTTTACGGGCAATATAGCCTGTACGTGGAAAATCCCAAGAGCCTTTTTTGCCCGATTCGCCCGTAAAAAACGTTCCCACCACCTTAGTACCTTCTGCGGTAAACAGCCAATTGCTTCCGGTATAGGTTACATTTACATAAAAACGAGGTTCGCGGTTTACGTACATATTATATGTACCTGTGGTGGCATATTTGGTAGCCGCAGTAGAGAAACCACTTTCTACATAGCCAGAAGCAGCATTAACAATAGGCGAACCATCAGAATTGTAGCCTGTAATGGGCTGCAAGCCATTGGCCATTTCAAATTCATCAACCAGTTGTTGGGTAACAGCTACGGCCGCATATCCACTTACGCTTCGTGGCGATACAGAACGTTCCCAAGCGCTTAAGTTATTGGTGGTACGGGCAAAAATTACTTCCGAATTCCAAGGGTCAAGAAAAACATCTCGGCACGATAGGTAGGGGTCGAAATTACCTGAACCGTCGTTTTTCTTGAATAGCTCAAGTCCAAAATCAGTAATTAATGGCTTGGTGGCTTCCGCTACCCTGCGCCATTTATCGGCACTATATTGTTGGCTTATCAATTGTTTGCCATCTTTATTTTTAAAGGAAGCATAATCGGTATTGCCATTAAACTGAGGGCTTGCAGCCAATAGCAAGGCCCTGCTTTTTACGGCCAAACAAATGGCTTGTGTGGCTCTGCCATAATCATTTACCGATTGCTCTGTAAAGTGTTTGGGCAAATTCTGTGCAGCCAAATCTAGTTCGGAAACGATATAGTCGATGCATTCGTCCATCGAACTGCGGGGCTTGTTCATTTCGTCAGAAGTAGGTTCTAAATCGCCTGATAGCAATTCATCGCCCAGAAGAATAACCGGCCCATATTGGCGTACGAGATTGTAGTAAAAAAATGCCCTTAAAAACCTTGCTTCGGCAGTATATTGGGCAATAAGTGCCTGCCCTTTGTTGTTTGGCAATGCCAATATTTCGGCGTTACTGCCAATATTCTGTATAAAGTAGGTGGCCGAACGTATGCCTTGATAATAGGTTGTCCACTTGTTATAATAGTTGGATGCGGCATTCCAATTGCCCAAATTTATAGGAAAGCTATCGTAACCTTGCCCCGGCCTATCGTAGGTAACATCGGCATCATCAGAACAACCATCCCATACCGAGGTGTTACGGTAGGCTTCGTTAGGCATGTACCAATAAATATGGGCCAAATATTCTTCCGAATATTTTTGCCTTGAAAATACCTGTTCAATGGTTAACCTGTCATCGGGCACTTGTTGTAAAAAACCTTTCTTACAAGCTGTAATTGAAGTGATACCAATCAACAGCAAACAGGCGGTTAATATTTTATTCGTCATTTTATTTTGCGTTTTCATCAGTATTTCTAATTAAAAGTTCAAAGTAAAACCAACATTGTATGCAGATGTATTAGGATATTTATCTCCACGTCCATTGTCTAGTTCTACGTCCCAAAGTTTAAATTTGGAAAAGGTAAGCACGTTGGTTCCCTGCAAAAACACATTGGCCTGCTTAAAACCAATTCGTTTCATCCAGCTTTTAGGCAGATTATAGCTTAACTGAACAGATTTTAAACGCAAATAATCGGCTCGTTTAACCCACCAAGAACTGGTAGCATAATTGTCGTTAACTGCGCCCGATGCCAAACGTGGATAAAATGCGTTGGGGTTAGGGTTGTCGAGCGACCAATGGTCGGTAATGTTGCTGAACAAGTTGCCCCGGGCCAAGCCTTGTTGAAATGGCAGGATGCCTTCGCCGTTTAACAAGAAATCTACATTGGCTGCGCCTTGAAAAAGGGTAGATAAGGTAAATGCCTTATAGCCAATAGTAAAACCAAAACCGTAGATAATTTCGGGCATATTGCCATAACCTATGGGCACTTGGTCGTACGAATCGATTATGCCATCGCCATTAATATCCTTATACTTGATATCTCCGGCACGCACGTCGCCTGTTTGCAGGGGCGAGTTTTTAACTTCTTCATCACTTTCAAACAGACCTAGTGCTACATAACCAAACCGCTGCCCTACTTTACGACCTTTACGCTCTAACCAAGGATATTGCCAAGATGGCAAATCGTCTTCTATTACTTTATTGCGGTTATAGGTAAAATTGCCCAATAGCGATAATGATACCTGCCCTATTTTGCTATTGTAAGTAACAGAGCCATCTATCCCTTTGTTATCTATTACACCTACGTTACCAAAAGGGGCGTTAAGCATTCCCACATAGGCGGGCAATGATGACCTGCGAAGAAATATACCACTACGATGCTCTTTAAACAAATCGGCCTGTATGGCTAGTCTATCTTTCAACAGCCTTAAATCTAACCCTAAATTGGTTTTCTTCGAAGTTTCCCATTGTACATCAACTGCATATTCACCAAAATCTTTTCCGGCGTAGGCATTGTTCATGTTTTGCCCAAAGGTGTAGCCTCCGGGAGATGCTACGGTAGACAAATAAGCAAAACGGCGGCCATCAATTAGGCTGTTGCCTACTATACCATGAGAAAACCTTAGCTTAAACAGCTGTATAGCACTTTTTAAGGGGCTAAAGAACTGCTCTTCTGAAAGTACCCAAGCTATACCTCCCGAAGGGAAAAAACCATACTGCTTGCCGGGGTAAAAGTTTTCGGAGCCGTTATAGCCAAAGTTGGCATCAACAAAATATTTATTGGCATAGCCATAGGTAAAACGTCCTGCCAATCCTCTAAAACGGTAAGGCAAAGAGCCTTCTAATGTCCCTGCTTGTGTATCTGCCTTGTCGCTCTGGTTGTACAAAAACATTCCGGTTACATTGTGTTTTCCAAAATCGCGGTTATAGTTTAGGGATGCTTCGGAATATATGGTCCGCGTACCTTCATTATTGTTACTATAGGCCAAAAACTCTGTACCAATAGCCGTTTGGTCGTATATCAAGTTACCATCAACATCACGTCCTGTGGCCAAATAGGTATCTGGTGTTTTTGTGTAGCGATTGCTATTATAGTTATACGCATCAAACGAGAACATAGCCGCAACCGACAGTCCTTTGGTGATAAAGGGCAGTTCTTGGGTAATGCGCAAATTTGAAAACACCTGACTGCGCCATTGGTTGGCGTAACCGGTTTGGGTAAGGCTTGCCCAAGGGTTTGATAAACTACCGCTCCTCAAATCGGCTACTTTGCCATCGGGATATTGTACCGGCATACTTACCGGAGTTTGAAAATAGGCATCACTAAAAATACCCGAAACACTAGTAGCCGGATAGTTTACATTGTTTAAATATCCCTGAATACCCAAATCTATGGAGGTAGATTTAGATGGTTTTAACGACAGGTTAGAGGTAACATTGTACCTTTTAAGGTAAATTGATGGGTCGTATTTTGTTAAGGCTTCGGTATTATACAAACCTTTTTCATCGTAGTAGCCTAGGCCTACGTAATAGCTTGCATTGCCCGAACCACCATTAATATTGGCATTTACATTGCGGTTGTGCCCTGTTTTGTTGAACACTTCTGCCAACCAATCTACATTGGGATAAAGGTAAGGGTCTGTGCCGTTGGCGGTTTTATTTATATCATCTTGTGAATAAACTGCTGTACCACCACGTGTTACCAATGCCTCGTTAGACATTTGCATGTATGTTGGGCCATCGGCAAATTCGGGTAGGGTAGTAAAGGAGGTAATCCCTTCCGTGTACCTAATATTATAAGTTGGCCTACCACCCTTACCTTTTTTGGTGGTAATTAATATTACACCGTTAGCACCACGCACGCCATATACTGCGGTAGCCGAAGCATCTTTTAGGATAGAAAAACTTTCTATATCCTCAGGATCGACGTTGGCAATATCACGCGGTACGCCATCTACCAAAGTAAGTGGCGCACTTAATGTGTTGGTAAAAGTGGATATTCCCCGGATGTATATTTGCGCATCGTTAAATCCAAGCTCGCCGCTGCGCTGAACAGATACCAAACCTGCCACACGACCGCCAAGCGAATTGGTGAGGTTGGATGATGGTTGTTTGAGGTCTTTTACACTGATTGTTCCCTGTGCACCAACTAAACTTATTTTTTTCTGCGTGCCAAAGCCCACAACGGCTACTTCCTCTAAAAAAGAATCGGCCACATGCATTACTACATCTACTACATTTTCTTTGCCAACGGCAATTTCAACAGTTCTGTAACCTATGTAATTGAACGTAAGAATAGCACCATCAGGTACTTCTAATACGTATTTTCCGTTTACATCGGTACTGGTAGCAATGGTAGGCTTGTCTTTTACCCTAACGGTTACGCCTACTAGTGTAACACCGGTAGTGTCTTTTACCGTTCCGCGAATAGTTTTTACGGGGGTTGCTGTTTCGACAGCCACTTTTTTAAGCACAATTACATTACCCACCTCCGAAAATGTTAGGTGTTGTGGCTCTAATAATTGCTGCAATGCGTTTAACAAACTGCCATTGCTTACGCTTAGGCTTACCGAGGCTGTCTTATTAAGTAGATTATCGGAATAGGCTACCTTAAAGCCCGTACCTTCGGTCAGCTTTTCAAGGGCATCATCTAGCCTTAGATTTTTAAATTTTACCGTAACTTTTTGTTCGGCCAATCGTTGTCCGTAGCTTGTATTAGCCCATGCCAAAGAGCATAAACAATAGGCTGTAATATAAACCAAAGTACTTATTTTCATAATGGTTAGCACATAGTTGGTTACTCTATTACACAATAGAGATTTTTTCATAACTTTAGGCATAAAATGTTAATGGTTGAACATTAGTATGCTGCATCCATAATTTTAGAAGGTTCTGGAAGGCATACATTTTAACTCTGCATTTTGCCCCTGTAAAACGTTGCAACACTACGGGGGCTTTTTTTAAGTAATTTTTCTATGTCATTTCGTTCATCGTTTTGGTTAATTAATATTTGGTTAGTTTGTTTATTATTGACATCCTGTACCCGTTAGGATATATTGTCCATTCTTTAATTTGCAGCTTCCGTTTATAATTTCTGCCAAAATCTGCATCATCTCTTCAGCAGATTTGTTGCCTAAATCAACTGAAATAGTACAATTCAACAAACGTTCATCGGCTATTATCTTTATATTATAACGTTGTTGCATTTCATTCAATACTTTTTCCAGCCTTTCTCCTTTGTATATCAGTGTATTGTTATTATGCCATACTATTTCTTTTTCGGCGATAACATTGTAATGGATGAGTGTTTGTTGTTCTTTATCAAAAACGGCTTGCTGGTTAGGTGTTAGGTACATTGTTGGAGTATTCGCTATGGCTGTTACTCCCACTTTTCCCGTTAGTACCGTTACACGGATATTTTTTTCATTCTGATAGGCCGCAATATTAAAACTTGTTCCCAAAACCTGTGTTTTTACATCACCTGCATGAATAATAAAAGGCTTATCTGTATGAGCTACTTCAAAATATGCCTCACCAGAAAGGGTTACTTCTCGTTGTTTACCGCTAAAACTTTCGGGATATAATAGCTTACTATTGCTATTAAGCCATATTTTAGTTCCGTCGGTAAGTGTAAAGAAGGTAATTTGCCCAATGGGAGATTGTTTTTGGAGTGTTGCAACAGGTGTTATCAGGTTGCTTATCAGCGACCACCTGTTATAGAATAAGGTTGAAATGGTAAGCAGAGCAATAATGCTAGCAGCTGCCATGAACCAACGCACACGTTTACGTTTATGGTGTAACTGAATGGACTGGCATATCTTATCGTACACTTTATCTTGCGCAAATTCTGAAGATGAGGGATGCCATAACGATACTTTCTGCTGCATATCTTTAAAATATGTCGTCAGCAGAGTCTCTATATATTTAGATATTTTATTTGAATTATTTTTTTGCATTATATATGTACGATGCAAATTAGTAGGCCAACCCCTAAACTGTTTTAATTTTTTTTGAAAAAGAAATATTTAAGGTATGATGGAAATTGCAGTAAATTAATGAAATATAGTAATGATGCTTTTATTAATCACTACATCTTGCTGAAAATAATTGCAATGATAACTGCGGCAAAAAATTCGATGGTTTGTTCACGTAATCTTCGCAGGGCAATGGTCATTTGATTTTCTACTGTTTTAACGGATATATTTAAACGTTCGGCAATTTCTTTGTTAGATAGATGTTCATTACGGCTTAACCGGAATATTTGTCGGCACTTGTCGGGCAAGCTATCGATACTTTTGTTCAAAACATCATTCAATTCGCGGATATTTAATCGGTCATCTGTAGCATAATCGGCTATCAGTTTTTCAAGAGCAGTTTCATTAAGCATCGTTCTCCCAGACCTCATGGCCATTAGTGCCCTGTTTTTAACAGAGGTATACAAGTATGGTTTAAGCGATTTTATATTTAATTTTTTCCGTTTAATCCATAGGTCGGCAAAAAGCTCCTGTATTAGGTCTTCGCATAAAGGTTTATCTCTAAAAAGGTTGTATGCAGCCGCATAAAGCCCTGAGGCATATCGCTTATATATCTGCTTAAAGGCATCTTCGTCATCTTCTAGAAGTGATGTCAGCAGCGTTTCATCGGCCCATAATTCTTTGTTGTTCATAAATGTTGTACAATGCCAAGTTATGAAATTTAAGTTAATGCCAAGTAAGGAAATATATTAAATTATTGTTATGTAAACCGTTTATTACCCCTAGCTTTTGTAAAAGCTAGCGGTCGACTGCTAGCTAAAAAATGGGCTGTAAAAAATTTACAGCCCATTTTCTTAAAAGGATTTTTCCCGCTATTTTGAAATTTGGTTACTCTCTGCTTCTGCCAAATAGCATTGATGCATAGTACAGTAGATTGGCTAAAGCGCCTAAAGCAGCTACCACATAAGTCATGGCAGCCCACCATAAAGCATCTTTTGCCTGCGTGTTTTCAGCTGTTGTTTGCATTACTCCCTGATTATTCCTTAACCATAACAATGCTCTATTACTAGCATCAAATTCTACCGGTAAAGTAACAATACTAAACAAAGTGATAACAGCCAGTCCAACAACACCAATACCTAATACTATCGGATTTCCGGTGAAGCCTATCAACAATACGCCTATTAACAGTACCCATTGCAAAAGATTTGAAGAAATACTTACAATAGGCACCATATTGGAGCGAAATTGCAACCAACCATAACTTTTGGCATGTTGTATGGCATGACCGCACTCGTGAGCCGCTACTGCTGCTGCTGCAACGCTTCTACCATAATATACATCGGTGCTCAAATTTACAGTCATATCGGCCGGGTTATAATGGTCGGTCAATTGACCTTCTGAACTGAGTACTTTTACATTGTAAATTCCATTATCATGCAGCATTTTTTCTGCTACTTCTTTGCCCGAAAAGCCTGAGTTAAGCTGCATTTCGGCATATTTCGAGAATTTGTTTCTGAAACGCCACTGTACAAACATACTAAGCAGAAGTATCGGAACAAATAAAATTAAATACGTTTCCATTTTATTAATGTTTGTGTTTCCTGTTTCGATAAATCAAAAAGTGTTCCCATCTTTATAAAAAATAGAATTTTTACAATTTTTAATGGAAGCCTCTAACTTATCTTATTGGGAAAAAGCTAATTTCTATACCGCAGATATTATTATTGTAGGTAGTGGCATAGTTGGATTAAATGCAGCCATTACCATTAAAAAACAAAGTCCAAATATTGGCGTAATTATATTAGAAAGGGGGTTTTTGCCTTCTGGAGCTAGTACCAAAAATGCCGGATTTGCTTGTTTTGGAAGCATTTCGGAGTTGATTGAACAGGAAAAAATATGTGGCACAGATGGCCTTTATGAACTGATTAGTAAACGTTGGAAAGGTTTACAAAAATTACGTGCTTTAGTTGGAGATGATAGGTTAGATTTACAGATAAATGGCGGTTTTGAACTTTTTAAAATCCAAGAGCCTTCGTTAACAGAAGAATGTGTATCAAAAATCGGGCATTTTAACCAACTTGTAAAAGATATTACCAATGAAAAAAATGTATTTGACATTGCTAATCATCAGCTCAATACTTTTGGTTTTGAAGGAATTGATTGTCTAATTGAAAACAAACTGGAAGCGCAACTAGACCCAGCCAAAATGATTAAGGCCTTGGTTGAAATTGCATCTTCACTCGGCATAACCATTTTAAATAATTGTACGGTTAATCATTTTGAGAGCATTGAGAGCGAAGAAAACCATATCACTATTTCTACTTCTCAAGGAAATTTTAAAGCTAAAAAGCTACTATTTTGCACCAATGCTTTTGCCAACCAATTAATACCACAATTAGAGCTAAAGCCCGGTCGTGGGCAAGTAATTATTACTAAACCTATTGAAAATTTAAAAATAAAGGGTACTTTCCATTACGATAAGGGTTATTATTACTTTAGAAATGTTGGCAATAGGGTTTTGCTAGGTGGTGGAAGAAATCTTGATTTTTTTACAGAAACAACCCATCGGTTTGGAGAAACACCTCTGGTGCAAAATGCTTTATTACTTTTATTAAAAGAAGTGATTTTACCTAAAACCGATTTTGAAATTGAACAAAAATGGAGTGGTATTATGGCTTTTGGTCCAGAGCTTTCTCCAATTATAGAAGAAGTTAGTCCGAATGTATTTTGTGCTGTTCGTTGCAATGGTATGGGTATTGCCATTGGTAGCCAAACAGGAGAAGAAGCAGGAGAAATGGTATTGAGGAGTTTGTAAAATTATTCCATTAACTTGGTCTCCCATTCTGATATAACTTGTAAAGCTTTCGTATTTCCCGACATCTCCACTTTTGCTTTGTCTGCCCAAATTTTAAACTGTTCTTTATCTTTTTTGCTAAAGTAGTGGTAAACAATATTCCTTAATATTTCACTTCTTATATTTTTATCCTTACAAATTTCTAAAGCTGACTTAGAAGATTCTATTGCTTTATCTATTTGTTTCAAATTCATTTGGGCATAAATCAACTCTTTATATAATCCGCAATCGTTAGGGTTGTTTTTTAAAGCCAATTCCAAAATATTATTAGCATTATCATATTGTTTTAGTGCATTATAAGCAAAAGCAATCTCAAAATCCAATCCCCGATAGTTTGAATTCATCTGTTTCACTTTTTCAAGATAAACAAGTGCTTTTTCAGGTTTGTTCCACGCATTGTGGGTAAAGCCTAATCTAAATAACCTATTAATATTGTTATCATCTGTTTTATAACTACTTAACCAATCTGGTTCTTTCGTAATATCAAGTTCTTTATATAGCGAATCTGGTATAATGGCAACTTTCAAACTAGTTGGTGTTAATCTTTTCTTAACTATACTTGTTATGGGCTGTTTTTTAGATTTTATTTTTCCTTCTTTAGAAATACTAAAAGTTCCTTCTAAATTAAATGTCAATCCAGCCATATTATCTAGATAAACAAACCCATAAACATAAGAGCTATCTTTATTCATGGGTAAAGAAATCCATTTATTTTCGCAATCTATTAATCTCGTATCAAAATTTAAAATAGATTGTCCTTTTGCGGTTATAGCAAAAAATAAAAGCAATGCAATAATATATTTCATGTTTTTGTCAAAGTTTTTATATCAAAAATATTTATTTCTTCAGACTTACGGAGTTTTTGAAACTTCGTAAGTCTAGGATTACGACTCAAAAGCGATGGTCTTATTGCCTACTACAAATATTCTATCATCAAAAACCAATTCTAAAGCCTTACTTAATACCGATTTTTCTATTTCCCGACCTGCAATTGCCATTTTTTTAGCATCGTAAGTGTGATTTACATGGATGGTCTGTTGATTGATGATAGGACCTTCGTCCAAGTCGTTGGTTACAAAATGTGCCGTAGCTCCTATGATTTTTACGCCCCTTTCAAAAGCCTGTTGGTACGGACTTGCACCAATAAACGCAGGTAAAAAAGAATGATGAATATTGATGATTTTATGTTTGTACTGTGCTACGAAATTAGGCGAAATAATACGCATAAACTTAGCAAGTACAATATAATCTAAATGATATTCGTTTAGCTTTTCTATAATCTGGGCTTCAAACTCTTCCTTAGTTTTATCTTCGTGAGATATATGATAAAAAGGAACATCCAGTTTTTCTGAAAGTTCTTTTAGGTTATCGTAATTGCCAATTACACATTTTACCTTAGCACCAAGCGTATTAAAGTAGTTTCTAACCAATATATCAGATAAACAATGAAACTCCTTAGTAACCAAAACTGCAATGCTTTTAGCTTCTTTTGGTACTACTTTGACAATAGCTTTTGCAGGTAAAAACTGTTGCAGTTCTTCTTGTAGCTTATCTATGTTTTCTATTAATCCACTGCACGATAAACGGGCAAAAAAGCGCTGTTCTTTTTCGTCTACAAACTCACGCATAGTTACAATATTAAGCTGATAATTAGCCAAAATATTGGTAATACCTGCTACCAAGCCCATTTTATCTTTACATTGTATTAAAACCAAATGCTTGTTCATGGGGCTAAATATAAGATTTAATGGGGTACAGCGCTATAATTTCGTTATTTTGTATTAAATTGATTGGTTATGGAAATTATAATTGTTGCCCTATTATTTATTGTCGTAATTTTTTTAATTCTTCTGTTAGTTAGGAAACCAAATAAATCTACCGAACAAGAACTGTTTTCTTTGAATTTTTTAAAGGATGAAAACCAAAAATTACAACAAGAGCTTGCACAACTAAGGGCAAATTATATTAACGAAAATAACAGAGCTACCCGAGCGGAAGAAAATCTGAAAGCACAACGCGAAATTGCTGCAAAACAACAGCAGAACTTAGAAGAATTACAACAAAAATTTACTTTGGAATTTTCCAACATTGCCAATAAGATATTGGATGAAAAATCGACAAAGTTTACGGCGCAGAACCAAAGCAATTTAGACCAAATTCTAAATCCATTAAAAACCAATATCAAGTTATTTGAAGAAAAGATAGATAAGGTTTATCAAACAGAAGCTGCCGAACGTAGCCAGTTAAAAGGTGTAATCTTTCAGTTGATGGACCAGACCAAACAGATACAGACCGATGCCAGTAATTTAACCAAGGCATTAAAAGGCGATAGTAAAAAACAGGGCAATTGGGGCGAGATTATATTGGAACGCGTGCTAGAAACTTCTGGACTAGTTAAGGATAGGGAATATATCCTACAAAAGAACTTAAATAGCGCCGAAGGCGCACGTTTTCAGCCCGATGTAATAGTTAACCTGCCCGATGAGAAAAACTTGATTATAGATGCTAAAATTTCGTTGGTTGCCTACGAAAGAATGGTGAACGCAGAAATGGAAGAAGAAAAAGCGCTGTTTTTAAAACAGCACTTGCTTTCCATCAAAAGCCATATTGACGGCCTATCAGCTAAAAACTATCAACATTTGTACAGCATCAATTCTCCAGATTTTGTGCTGCTATTTATACCCATAGAGGCTTCATTTAGTGCTACCATACAGGCTGATACCGAAATTTTTAACTATGCTTGGAACAAAAAAGTGGTATTGGTTAGCCCAACTACATTATTAGCTACTTTACGTACAATTGCCAGTATTTGGAAAATAGACAGGCAAAATAAAAACGTATTTGAAATTGCCGAAGAAGCCGGTGCACTTTATGATAAATTTGTTGGTTTTTTAGAGGATATGCAAAAGATTGGAAAACATATTGAACAAACTCAAAAAGCACATGAAGATGCCTTTAAAAAATTACAATATGGTAGTGGAAACCTAATTGGAAAAGTAGAGAAGATTAAAAAGTTAGGAGCAAAAACTAAAGGCAATAAACAAATTGATAGTAAATTTTTAGATGATGAATTATAGTTTGTCAATTAAAGCAATCAACTTTTCTTCCTGAGCCTGTCTACTTAATTCATAAAGTTCTTCTTCAGTTCTATTAATTCTTACCGGATTTCCTTTAAAATGATTATTAAAACTAGTAGTTAAAACTTTTATTATTTCTTCTTCATTTTCACAAATGAAACCAGCATTATATTTTTTTATACTTTCCTCTAAATCACCATGGTCATTAATAGATAGTAAAATTGGTTTTTGAAAGGCTAAGTATTCATATTGTTTTGTGGTAATAATTTCCTTTCTTTCCCCATATTTTAAATGGAAAAACATAGCGGCACTATATAATTCAGAATAAATCTGTTCAATGGGCATTTTAGGACTTACATAGGTATAAGGTTCTAACTTAAATTGCTTAATTAATTCCTTTAATCTTAATGATTCTCCTGTGCCAATAAATCTAATTTGGAAATATTGGGGTTGAACTAAATGTAAATCTATAAATTTTCTTACTGCTTTAAAAAACGTAACATCTCCTAATTGATAGTTATAAACAGAGCCTAAATAAACCAATTTAAAGGTATATGGATGATGTCTTATCAAATCAAGGTTTATCTTTTTCCTATCATATCCATTTCTAATAACCTGTATAGAATTTCTGTACTTTTCTGGGAATTGATTACGAATGGAATCGGAGATTGTAATGATTAAATCTGCACTTTTTAAATTTCTAAGTTCTTTTCTTTTTAGAAAAAACTTTCTTAAAAAGGCAAAAAATTTGTTTTCATAAACCAATTGACCAAACGCTCCCGGGTCTCTATAATCCAAAATAAGTCTACAACCAAATTCTTGTTTTAAAGAATAGCCTAAATTATGTATGGCAATAGATGGAAAAGAAACTAAAACTATATCTTCTTTAGTGAGATTGATATTTGTTTTCTTTTTATATTTATTAAATTCTCTACCTAGGTCAAAAATTTCCTTTCCAGTAAAAAAATAATAGATGACCAATAATATTTTAGCCATTCCTTTTCTATCAGTTTCTAACAAATTCTTATAAAGATTATGAAAAAAACTCGACGTATAACTTAGCGGAATTTCAACTAGATTTCCTTTTATCTTGATGGGCCTTTCTATCTTATTTCTGTTGCCATACACAAAATGCACTTCATAAGATTGTGATAGATTTTCAGCTATGCTCAATAATCTATTAAATCCAGTTTGGTAAGTTTCCTTACCATGATAAGAAAATACAAATATTCTCTTCAAAAGTTGTTTGGTCTATTGGCTAACAATATATTGAATAAGGTATGAATATATCAAATAAAATATACGAAAGATGGTAACAAATTTATAAAAACTACAATTAGTGTTTAAAAGCATTCCAGCCCTGTGCCTTTAATTCATGCACTACATCAGATTTAGAAATCATCTTTACGCCCGAATTTTTATCGGTAATATGACCAATAACGCTAATATCTACATCATTTTTTAGTTTATCGTAATCGGCTTGTTTAATGGTGAAAAGTAGTTCGTAATCCTCTCCACCGTTTAAGGCACAAACTGTTGGGTCTAAGCCTAGTTCCCGAGCGGTTTCGTAAGTAACTGGGTCAATTGGTAGCTTATCTTCGTAAATGGTACAACCTACATTACTTTGCGTAGCTATATGCAAAATTTCAGATGCCAACCCGTCTGAAACATCAATCATGGCGGTAGGCTTTATCTTTAACTGTGCCAATAAATCTACTACATCCCTCCTAGCCTCTGGTTTTAACTGACGTTCAATAATATAATCTTTTCCTTCCAAATCGGGCTGTATCTGCGGATTTTCCAGGTAAACTTGCTTCTCTCTCTCTAAAATCTGCAAACCAACGTAAGCACCACCTAAATCGCCAGATACACAAAGTAAATCATGTTCTTTTGCACCGTTGCGGTAGGTTACTTCTTCTTTATTGGCATAGCCGATGCTGGTAATGCTGATTACCAAACCTTGTTTACTGGCAGAGGTATCGCCACCAATTAAATCAATATTATAGCGGTTACAAGCCAGCTCAATGCCTTTGTAGATTTCTTCTATGGCTTCTAACGGAAATTTACTAGAAACGCCCAACGAAACGGTAATTTGTGTAGCAATGCCGTTCATGGCATAAATATCGCTCAAATTTACTTGTACTGCTTTATAACCCAAATGTACCAAAGGCACATAAGATAAATCAAAGTGAATGCCTTCCAATAGTAAATCAGTAGAAATTAAGATCTGTCTATCCTTAAAATCAAGCACTGCGGCATCATCGCCCACACCTTTTACAGAACTTTCGTGTTTAATTTTAAAATTGTCTGTTAAATGTTTAATTAACCCAAACTCCCCTAATTCTTCTAATGAGGTGCGCTCTTTATTTTCGAACATTATTTTTTATTTTATTTTCTCAACTCGTCATTGCTTCGTGCCTCGCAATGATGGTAATACTATAATCCCAAACTAGCCGAAATTTCCAACATCCGTTCAATAGGTTTTCTGGCTTCTTCTATAATATTCGCAGGTACTGTAACTTCAGGCAATCCGTTCTTCATACACAGATAAAGTTTCTCTAAAGTGTTTCTTTTCATGTACGGACAATCGTTACAGGCACAGGCGTTGGTTGGTGGTGCTGGAATGAAAGTTTTATCTGGATTTGCTTTCTCCATTTGGTGGATAATTCCACTTTCGGTAGCTACAATAAACTCCTTGGCATCGCTATTAATGGTATATTTCAACAAACCTGTGGTAGAACCAATGTAATCTGCCATTTTCAATACCGACTCTTCACATTCCGGATGTGCAATAAACTTCGCATTCGGGTGGCGTTCTTTCAATTTGGTAATCTTTTCCCTCGAAAAAATTTCATGCACCATACAAGCACCATTCCACAAAACCAAATCTCGTCCTGTCTTTTTAGCAACCCAAGCACCTAAGTTCTTATCAGGACCGAAGATAATTTTTTGGTCTTTTGGCAAACTTTCTACAATTTGTACAGCATTTGTTGATGTACAAACAATATCACTCAGTGCCTTTAGCTCCGCAGTACAGTTTACATAGGTAATCACTAAATGGTCCGGATATTTTTCCTTAAATTTTTTAAACAAATGTGGTGGACAACTGTCTGCTAAAGAACATCCAGCCTTTAAATCGGGCAGTAGAACTTTCTTTTGTGGCGATAAAATCTTGGCAGTTTCTGCCATAAAATGCACCCCGGCAAATACAATTACATCAGCTTCTGTTTTGGCAGCTTCTTGCGATAAACCTAAACTATCTCCAATATAATCTGCAATATCTTGTATATCAGGTTCTTGGTAGTAATGCGCTAAAATAATGGCGTTTTTTTCCTTTTTCAGTCGTTCTATTTCAGCAAATAAATCCAAAGTTGGATCTATTTTTTCTTCTACGTAACCTTTTTTATTAAGTTCTTCTAAAATTTCCATCTATATGCTTAATTTAACGTGTATTTAAATTTCTGCATTTTCGTCACCCTGAACTTGTTTCAGGGTCTTTTAGTTGATGCTGAAATAAATTCAGCATGACGGTATGCTTATACTTGAAATTTAAACAAGTTTCAAACGCTCTCTAATTTTTTGTAAAGATACAGAGCTTTGAACTTTATCAACGCTTCAAACAAAATATAATTTAATTAATTAAAAAGAATCTTATCATTTATTAGCATGTTGAAACTGTGAAAAAATTGGATATTAAAAATGTTGTGAATTGAGTTATCCTATAGTTACCAACAATTTTTATAGATTTTTATTTTAAACTACTATTGATTTTCAATGTGATACTTTTTACATCATTAAATTATCAATATAAAAATGTGTAATGTTTGTTATGTTGTTAAAAGTTGATAACCTAGGTATAGGTGCTTAAAAATTATGTAAAAGATTGTTCCAATTTTAGGTTTTTACTTTAGCTTTAAACATTTAAAAATAGTTGCTAGGATAATTTATACATTCAACTAACAGATTTGTTTAATTATCCACATAGTATTTAATAAAGATGAAGAAAGTTGATTTTTTAGTCATAGGTTCGGGCATTGCAGGTTTAAGTTTTGCACTTAAAGCTGCAAAATATGGTAAAGTGCTGATAGTAACCAAGTCTAACGAAGATGAATCGAACACTAAATATGCACAAGGTGGTGTGGCAGTAGTGGTAGATAAGTCAGATTCCTTTGAAAAACATATTCAAGATACCTTAATTGCCGGTGATGGTTTGTGTGATGAGAAGATTGTGGAAATTGTGGTGAAAGAAGGACCAGAGCGTATACAGGAAATTATAGATTATGGTATTAATTTCGATAGAACTAACGCCGGAGTGTATGATTTGGCAAAGGAAGGAGGCCATTCCGAACATCGTGTACTGCATTATAAAGACATTACAGGCTACGAAATTGAAAGTGTGCTGTTGAAACAAATCCATCAGAACGAAAACATCGAGATATTAACACATTACTTCTGTTTAGAACTGATTACCCAACATCACTTGGGAAAACATGTGGATAAGAGCAGTACAGATATTAACTGTTATGGTATATATGCCTTTAATACAGAGAATAACCATGTGGAAAAGATATTGGCAAACGTAACGGTGATGGCGAGTGGCGGAGCTGGACACATTTACGCCAACACAACTAATCCGGTTATTGCCACTGGCGATGGTATGGCAATGGTCTATCGTGCAAAAGGGAAGATTAGAAATATGGAATTTATCCAATTTCATCCTACGGCTTTGTACAATCCTGGTGAATATCCTTCTTTTCTAATATCTGAAGCTGTAAGAGGTTTTGGAGGTGTATTGCGTCGTAGAAATGGTGAAGAATTTATGTACGAGTATGATGAACGTGGCTCATTAGCTCCTAGAGATATTGTTGCCCGAGCTATTGATAACGAGATGAAAAAATCGGGCGATGATTTTGTTTATTTGGATATTACCATGTGTAAAAAGGCAGATATTTTGAAACATTTTCCAAATATTTATGCCAAATGTTTGTCTATTGGTATTGATATGACCAAAGACTATATACCAGTAACGCCGGCTTGCCATTACATGTGCGGTGGCATTTTGGTAGATGAAAATGGAAAATCTTCTATAAACAATTTATATGCCTGTGGAGAATGTTCATCTACGGGATTACATGGTGCTAATCGTTTGGCTTCCAATTCATTGTTAGAAGCTACTGTTTTTGCACATTGTATATTTCAATCGGCAATTGAAACATATAAAAATAATGTAATACCTAATGATATTCCAGAATGGGACGATAAAGGTGTGATACAATCTAACGAAGATATTTTGGTAACGCACAATCTACGTGAAACGCAAAAAATTATGAGCGATTATGTAGGTATCGTTCGTTCTGATTTTAGGTTGGATAGAGCTTTGCGCCGACTTTATTTATTGTTTGAAGAAACTGAAGAATTTTACAAGAAAAATAAGGTTTCGGTAAAACTTTGTGAATTAAGAAATGTAATTCAGGTGGCTTACATGGTGATTAAATCAGCAAAAGCTAGAAAAGAAAGTAGGGGATTACATTATACTACTGATTATCCGAAACATTCCAGTGAGTTAGTTGATACGATAATTTAAAAAATCTGTCATTCCGTTAAGAGACATCTGTTTAGATTCCTCCTATCGTCGGAATGACAATCGAGAAATATTAAAAAAATATGCCAGTAATATTACCAGTAAAAGGAATAAATCCGCACTTTGGAAGTGATTGCTATATAGCACCAAATGCAACCATAGTTGGCGATGTTAAAATAGGAGAAAACTGTTCAATTTGGTTTAATGCCGTAGTTAGGGGCGATGTTAACAGTATTACTATCGGTAATGAAACCAACATTCAAGACGGTGCGGTAATACATGCAACTTACTTAAAAGCAGCAACTTTTATTGGCAATAGAGTTAATGTAGGGCATAACGCCATTGTGCATGGCTGTACGGTTAAAGATAATGTGTTAATTGGAATGGGTGCTATTGTAATGGATCATGCCATTATTGAGGAATATTGCATTATTGCTGCCGGCTCGGTAGTTTTAGAAAATACCTTATGCGAAAGCGGTTATATATATGCAGGAACGCCCGCTAAAAAAATAAAGTCCATTACCGATGAGCAACGAGCTTTATTAAATAAACTGCCTGATAATTATGCGATGTATGCAGGATGGCTTAAGCCTTAAATAATCACATTGTCATTGTGAGGTACGAAGCAATCCTAAAGTAAAGCAAATTGTTTATTATTATGAAGTAAGATTGCTTCGTACCTCGCAATGAAGAATAAAAGCCTACATCCGCTTTAGCGCATTTCCTCCCATGTTTGTATTTCTTTCTTGCCTATTTGTAGGTGGGGCATTATTTGGCAAGGTTTCTTTAGAAGGTTTAGGTTTAGGCGTTGGCAAAGGTGCAACTAATGGTATTTGTATAGTTTCATTTCTGTCCCAATTTGCTCTTATGGAAAGCTCTTTGGGCTCGTACCAAATGGCTTCTGGTTGTATTCCTTCCTTTACATTTCCGGTATCCCAAACACCATTTTTGTTTTCGTCATATACAATTCTGCCAAAGTATATTCCCTGTTTATAATTGGCCAATTTTACTGATGTTTTTTTGCTTATCGGATAACTTGCAATCACATTTTTATTGTTGTTTACAATCTCTAAAATGTATCTTTTTGCTGTATCCGGAGGCTCTACTGCTAGGGTAAGTGTACCGTAATCATTAACATCGCCTAAAGTAAAAGACTTTTTTAATTCCTTATTTTTAGTGTCGAAAATGGCATTTACAGCATTTTCTTGAAGCACTAAAATATAAGGTTCTTTAGCCCGCCATTTATATTTGACATAATATTTTAAGAAATTGGTACTGTCTTTTACTAAAGTAAATTTTCTCGGGATGCTATCTTCCAGCAACAAAATTTTACTTTCATCAATATTTTTAATTGGAAAATTAAAGGTAATACTCAAATCTTTGTGAGGATTTAACGTACCTCCCTCTAAATTATCTGAAATATTGATTACACGGTTGTAAGTATCTCTTTTAGACCTTGTAAACTTAGCCGTATCTAGTATTTTTCCTTCATCTTTAATTACAATCTTAACCGAATCAAACGATAGGTCATTTAGCCAAAGATTAACACTGTCTTTTGTTTTATTAAACTGGAAGATTTTACCTTGATTTATATTTTCGGGCTGAATTACGGTTAAATCAGGATTTTTTAAAGGCTTGTTGAAAGCTAAGAATATACTTCCATCGGCGTTTAATTTTCTATCATTAATACGAAAATCCGGTGCTGTTTCTTTAAAGACACTTAAATGTATGCTATCAATATTTTTATCTAGTACGATTGGATTTTTAATAAACCCAACTTCATCGCTAATTTGCTGATAGATTTTATCGCCACCACCTTTTTCCTTTAACGCATATATTTTATAAGTGTCTTTTCGTAGATTATTCAGTTTGAAATTACCGCTACTATCTGTTAAAGTATAGATAGATGGTCTTTTCTTTCCAAATATGCTATCACGCGATAGGGGCAATATAAAAACAGTCGTTTCTATCTCTGCTTCGCCGGTGAGCGAATTGGTAACATTGCCGCTAATACTTAACGAATCTAAAACCGGACCTGTTGAAAAAACATAGGTAAAATTTTTGAGCTCATTGCTCTCGTTAAGGTCAACAATCGATTTTCCGAAGTTTAAAGTGTAAGTGGTATTTTTCTCCAAAGTATCCGGTAAAGAAATTTCCAGTTTTTTCAATTTCACTTTTAGTTCTGGAGCACGCTCTAATTCTGGAGAAATAGAAAATTCTTTAAACTCATTATTTAATTTGATATACTCATCAAATTCTATGTTGATTTTCTTTGCCGTAAAATTAGTGGTCAAATTTTCGGGAATCATTTTGAGTACCTTAGGCGGAGTGGTATCTCTTGGACCACCTTCTGGCGATTTCATAGCCGCACACCCATAAATGAAACTAGCTACCAAAAATAGCATTACAAAATCAGTCGAAAAATAGTATTTTTTATTTTTTAGCATTTATAAGCGCTTTAATCGATTTTTTGTTTTTTTGGAACCGTAATATTAAAATTTTGAGTTATGCTTTTATAACGCTTTATTTTTAGTTGTATTTTAATTAAATAAAATACTGATTTTCAATTATTTAGCTATGTGTATCATTAAAACAGAAATATCTGATGGTGAAACCCCAGAAATTCGGGATGCTTGCCCTAAAGTCCTCGGTTTTATCTTCAATAACTTTTCTCTGGCTTCTTTTGATAAAGATACTAAAGTATTATAATCGAATTCCGGATTAATGGCTTTATCTTCCATCTTCTGCATTTTGGCTACAATTTCTTGTTCTTTCTCAAAATAGCTTTCGTATTTTATTTTAATTTCTGCTTGCTCTACCGTTTCTTTATCGTATTGCGCTAACAACTGAGCAAAAGGCTCGCTCACTCTTTTTAAATCATTGGTGTTTACCTGTGGCCTGCTTAATACATTAAATAGTTTTACATTTTGGGTTAATGGCGATGTTCCCAGCTCTTCCATTAACGGATTTGCATCTGCCATTTCTATACCCCGTTTTTTGGTAAAAGCTACAATATCATCAGAATCCTTAATCTTTTTGTTAACGATTTCTAACCGTTCATCGTTCACTAATCCTAATTCATGGGCAATAGGAGTGAGACGAATATCTGCATTGTCTTGCCTTAATAATAAGCGATGTTCTGCCCTAGAAGTGAACATTCTATAAGGTTCTTCGGTACCTTTTGTAACTAAATCATCAATTAAAACACCGATGTAAGATTCAGAACGTTTCATAATCAGTTCATGCTTATCATTAATTTTCTGATGTGCATTTATGCCCGCTATAAAACCTTGACTTGCCGCTTCTTCGTAGCCTGTTGTACCGTTTATTTGACCGGCAAAAAATAAATTGCTGATTAATTTGGTTTCTAATGTTAACGATAATTGGGTAGGAGGGAAGTAATCGTATTCAATGGCATATCCCGGCCTAAACATTTTGGCATTTTCAAAACCCGGAATTTGGGTTAATGCTTTGTACTGTACATCTTCCGGTAACGAAGTCGAAAAGCCATTTACATAGATTTCGCAAGTATTCCATCCTTCCGGCTCTACGAAAATTTGATGACGTTCACGTTCTGCAAAACGATTGATTTTATCTTCAATTGACGGACAATACCGAGGGCCTAAACCTTTAATTCTACCCGTAAACATAGGCGATTTTTCGAAACCTTCTTTTAAAGTTTCGTGTACTTTCTCATTAGTATAGGTAATCCAACAACAGCGTTGGTCGGTGGGTAATGTTACGTTGGTATAAGAAAATCTACCTCTTTCTTCATCACCCCATTGTTCCTCCATTAGTTTATAATTTAACGAGCGTCCGTCAACTCGGGGAGGAGTTCCCGTTTTCATTCTGCCAGCTTCAAAGCCTAATTCTACCAATTGTTCGGTAAGTCCAGTTGCTGATTTTTCTCCTGTTCTGCCACCGCCCATTTTTTTCTCACCAATATGGATAATACCGTTTAAGAAAGTGCCATTGGTGAGCACTATGGCTTTGGCTTTAATTTCTATACCGAGATTTGTTTTTACGCCAACAACGGTATTGTTTTTAATTAAGAGTGAACTCACCATTTCCTGCCAAAAATCTACATTTGGTGTTGTTTCTAAAGCTAAACGCCATTCTTCGGCAAAACGTTTTCTGTCGTTTTGGGTACGTGGGCTCCACATGGCAGGGCCTTTAGATTTGTTCAGCATTCTGAACTGAATGGTAGTTTTATCGGCTATAATACCTGAATAACCGCCCATAGCATCAATTTCGCGTACTATTTGCCCTTTGGCTACCCCGCCCATAGCAGGGTTGCAACTCATTTGAGCAATGGTTTCCATGTTCATGGTAATCAGTAAAACTGATGAACCCAAATTTGCGGCAGCGGCAGCGGCTTCACAGCCTGCATGACCAGCGCCTACCACAATTACGTCGTATTCTTTAAACATATATTTTTCGATGTTTCACGTGAAACATTAATTTTTGTTATTGTTTTTTGATGTGGTTTCACGTGAAACCACATCAAAAATTGCTTTTTATTTCTGCTCTTTGTTTATCGTTCTGCCTTCTGATTGTCATATCGAGAAACGAGATATTAGATTCTTCGCTATGCTCAGAATGACAGGAGGAGCAAATACAGCAGTCGTTACTTCTCCGATAATTCCATCCACCGCTCCATTTCTTTTTCTATGGTTTGGTTCAACTTTTCAATTTCTCCCGATACTTCTTGAATTTGTATATAATCTGACGGTTCAATATCATTCAGTTTTTCGGTAAGAGTTTTAACTTTGTTTTCGTTTTCTTCCAAAGATATTTCAAGACTTTTAAATTCTTGCTGCTCTTTAAAACTTAATTTATTGACACTTGTGCTTGCTGTTGCCTTTTGTTCTTCGGGTTTTGTTTTTTTGGCTACCGCTTCTTTTTCTTGCTCTAAACTATTACGATGTTCAGAATAATTTCCGTTGAATATTTTTACTTGTCCGTTGCCCTCCATAATGAAAAGCTGGTCGCTCATTTTGTCCAGCAAGTATCTATCGTGCGAAACCAATATTAATACACCCGGAAAGTTTTCTAAAAATTCTTCCAATACATTTAGTGTATCAATGTCTAAATCATTGGTTGGCTCATCTAAAATCAGGAAGTTTGGATTTTGCATTAAAACTTTCATTAAGTGCAAACGCTTTTTCTCGCCTCCACTTAGTTTCTCTACTAAACCATGTTGTTTTTTTGGAGGGAACAGAAACAACGTAAGTAGGGCAGAAGCAGAAATAGTTTGCCCATCGGCCATTTTGATGTATTCGGCATCGGCCTTTACAATGTCAATTACACGCTCCTTTTCATTAAAATTTAAACCGCCTTGTTTGTAATAACCAAATTTAGTAGTTTCTCCCAAATCTACCTCGCCTTTGTTGGGAGTTAAATTGCCAGTAATGATATTTAATAGCGTAGATTTCCCTGTGCCGTTTTTTCCCGCTAAACCAATTCTATCTCCTTTTTTAAATACATAGCTAAAATCATCAATAATGTTTTGTCCGTTAAAGGCTTGCTGAATGTTGTGCAATTCGAGGATTTTCCCTCCCTGTCGAGCCATTTTAACGTTCAGCGTTATTTTTTGATTTTCTGTACGCTGTTTGGTTTTTTCTTCTAAATCATAAAAAGCATTTTTTCTGGCTACGGATTTAGTGCCTCGAGCTTGTGGCATTCTTCTCATCCATTCCAATTCTTTCTTTAACAGATTTTTGTTTTTCTGATAAGTGGCATCGTCCTGTGCTTCACGTTCGGCTTTCTTTTCTAAGAAATAGGCGTAATTACCGTTGTAGGTATAAGTTTTACCTCTGTCCAGTTCTACAATGGTATTACAAACATTATCTAAAAAGTATCTGTCGTGAGTAACCAACAATAATGTTTTATTGCCCGAAGTCAATAATTTTTCCAACCATTCAATAGTATCAATATCCAAATGGTTGGTTGGCTCGTCTAAAACATAAATTTCCGGGCCTTCAATTAAAAGTTTAGCTAAGGCTATCCTTTTACGCTGACCACCAGATAATGTATCTATTTTTTGTTGCAGATGGTTAATGCCCATTCGGCTCAAAATAGTCTTTATTTGATGTTCGTATTCCCAAGCATTGTGCTCACTTAATTCTTCATATAATCTATTGAGCTTCTTTTCGTCTATATTCTCTTGTTCAACTAATTCTTCATATTCTTTGATGAGTTGTTGCTGTTTGTTTTCGGAAGAGAAAATAAAATCGCTGATAGTAGAATTTTCGGGAAAAGTAGGCTCTTGGTCTAAGAAACCTATTTTAACGAATTTGTTTTTAACGATTTTACCCTCCAATGGCGCAAAACGTTCGGCTAGGAGTTTCATTAAGGTACTTTTGCCCGCACCGTTAACGCCTACTAAGGCCACACGCTGTCCGGCATTTATGCCCAATGTTAAGTTTTTAAATAGCCATTCGTCGTGGTAGGCGTGGCCAAGTCCCTCTGCTGCAATTAGTGTACTCAAGTTGTTTTTGTATGATGAAAATTGTTGCAAAAGTACGGAATATTAAAACAAGGCTTTAGAATTAAACTACAAAAGGAATAAAGAGTTGTTAGTTATTACTTTGACAAAAACAAATTCCCTCGTTATTCCGCCCTTTATCCACTAATAGATTATTTCTTTATTGCTACATTTGAGTTGATGGAAACTAATATTCCATAAAAACCCTAAAACCATGCTTAATAGAACCCTCGCCATTGCAACCGTGCTGTTTGTTTTTTCACACCATATCAGCGCACAACAAAACAACGTCAAACTTCATCAAGTTTTTGATGATTATTTTAGAGAAATCAATACCATTGACCCGGTTAATGCAACCTTTAACGGCGTTGCAGGTTACAACGATTTGCTGCCTGCCGATGATGAGCAATTTTTGAAAAAGAAACACGATTTCTACACAAAATATGTTAGTCTTCTAAAATCTTTTGAAAAACAAAATCTAAATAGAGAGGACAAAATTTCCTTAGCCATTTTGGAAAATGATTTGCAAATTGGATTAAAAACCGAAAAATGGCATCCAGAATATATGCCAATCAATCAATTATTCAGTAGGCACTTGGATATGGCGATATTTGGCTCGGGAACTTCGGTACAGCCTTTTAAAACCGTGAAAGATTATGACAATTGGTTGAAACGTTGCATCGCCTATGCAAAATGGACAGACGTTGCCATCGAAAATATGCGAAAAGGAATAAAAGAAGGCTACGTTTTGCCGAAATCTTTGACCATAAAAGTCATTCCCCAGTTGCAGAATTTGGCAAAAAATGACGATAATTCTTCTTTTTATCAGCCGATTAAAAACTTTCCGGCAGCTTTTTCCGAAGCGGACAAAAACCGATTGACAAAAGAATTTAAAGAAGTAATTCCTCAAAATATTTTTGCTTCCAACCAAAAACTCGCCGATTTTTTCCAAAACGAATACCTGCCAAAAACGAGATTAACTTCGGGAATTGGCGCATTGCCGAACGGTGCTGCAATGTATAAAGATTTCATTTTTGTTAATACTACAACCAACAAAAACCCAGAAGAAGTTTACCAGTTAGGACTTTCGGAAGTAGCGAGAATTACGGCAGCAATGGAAAAAATTAAAACCCAAATCGGTTTTAAGGGAACGCTTCCCGAACTGTTTGAGTTTATGAAAACCGACAAGCAGTTTATGCCTTTCAAAACCGACAAGGAAGTGTTGGATGCTTACCAAACCATCTATGCAACCATAAAACCCAACCTGCCAAAATATTTTGGCATTGCACCCCAAACACCTTTTGAAATAAGAAAAACCGAAGATTTTAGGGCGGCTTCTGCCCCACCGGCACAGTACGTTCAGGGAGATTTACCGACCAACCGTCCGGGAGTTTTTTACGTTACCATTCTCGACCCTGCGAAAATAAATATTACCAATATGGATATGGAAGCGGTTTTTGTACACGAAGCCATTCCTGGACATCATTACCAAATTAGTTTACAATATGAAAATACAGCTGTTCCCAAATTTCGGCAAAAATCTTGGAACAGTGGTTTTGTAGAAGGCTGGGCTTTATACACCGAATCTTTGGGTAAAGATTTGGGACTTTATACGAGTCCTTATCATCGCTTGGGTGCATTGGGTGTGGAAATGCACCGGGCAATCCGTTTGGTAACAGATGCAGGTTTGCACACTGGAAAAATGACAAGGGAAGAAGCCATTAAATATATGTTGGAAAACGAACCTATTTCCGAACAAGATGCAACGGCAGAAATTGAGCGTTATATGGCAATTCCGGGGCAGGCACTTTCCTATAAAATCGGGCAGTTGAAAATAATGGAACTTCGAGATAAATACCGCAAACAATTGGGCAATAAATTCAGTATCCGTGATTTTCACGATACTATTTTGAAAGGCGGCGCAATGCCTTTGACGGTTTTTGAAAATTATATGGACGATTGGGCAAAAAGTGTGAAATAAATTTTAGTACATGATATTTTTTTCAACCACATAGAAACATAGGTTTTTATGTGCAAATAAAATACTAGAAGATGCCTAAAGACATTGCATAAGTACACAAAGGCTTTGTGTTAGAAGATTTATCTTCCTATCCTTTTAGTATTTAAACCTATGTGCCTATGTGTTTTCATTTTTCGTCATATATTAAAGAAGTAAATAACAAAAAAATCATAGTTTAGACTGTTTTGATGAAACTTTACTTTATATTTCTGTTTTGTTTGCTTTCCGTTTTTGCCAAAGCACAGGAAAATATTGATAAGTTCATTATCGGTATAGCCAGCATCTCCGATAAAAAAATTGTTTCCAAAAAACTGGACAGCCTCTACCAAAACCACAAAAACCTGCTGCCAAAAACCGAAATCCTGCTATTATCAAAACTGGCAAATGTTTATCTGAAAATAGGGGAATACAAAAAAATGGGCATTGTTTCGGCAAAAGGATTGGAACTTTCGTCCAGACACAATTATTACACGCATTATGCCAATTTGTTAAACACTCATGCCAGTTTTTATTACACCGAAGGAAATTTTGAAAAAGCAAAAATAAACTACGAAAAAGCGCTCGAAGCGTTAGCTAAATATGAAAAAGATCTCAAATTGGAAATGAGCATAGAGAACAATTTAGGAGGCCTGCTCATCAACATGGCGGCTAAAACCCGAAATTTTGCCGTTGCCATACCCCATCTAGAACATTCCATTTTATTGCAAGAGCAATCTCCCGAAAAAAATATGTCGCTTTTTATCAGTGCCAAACGGCTGCTTGCCTTTGCCTATCATGGTACAAAGGAGTATGAAAAAAGAGATAAGCTTTTAAACGAACTGTTGCCTTTTGCCCGAAAAAACGGTGATACAACATCGCTTATTGCTGTTTTATGGACTGCAACAGAAATATATCAGAGCAAAAAAAATTACGAAACGTCGTTAAACACCATTGATGAAGCCATTAATTTGACAGATACCGCCCGAAAAAGTGACATTTTGCAAGCATGGTTACTAAAGGCCATTATCTTAAAAAGATTAAAACGTTTTGAGGAAGAAGCTATTTTAAGAGGCAAGGCTTATCGGTTGCACAATGAAATTTTAAAAGAAACCAATCAAAAACAAATTAACGAGCTCGAAACTAAATACCACCTCAACGAAGCAGAAAACCGAACAAAAATAGAACACCAAAAATACCTGCAATATCTCTATTTCTTCATTGGTTCGCTCTTGTTGCTTTTGGTAATGTTGCTGTTTTTTTATCTTCGGAAAATACAGGCTAAAAACACCGAACATTTGCTGCAAGCGCAGGCACTTTACGAGGGCGAGCAAAAAGAACGAATTCGCATTGCACAGGATTTGCATGATAGCATAGGACAGAAACTTTCTGTAATGAAACTGCTGTTGCCCGATGATAAAAATAATACTGAAGCCGATAGTCAGCAGCTTCAAAAAATTTTGACTCTTTTGGATGAAACCACCACCGAAGTACGAAACATTTCCCATAATCTGGTTCCCGAAATTTTAAACTTCGGATTGCTTAAAGCACTCGAAAAAACAGCAGTACAAATCAATAATTCGCAAAGGGTACATTGTTCGGTTACAACCGATGAAATGCTGAACATAAATCTGTCTAAACAAACCGAAGTAGTTGTTTTTCGTATTGTCCAGGAAATTTTAAACAATATTGTACGACATGCAGCGGCAAGCCAAATTAGTGTTAAAATAAACCAAACCAACAATTATCTCCATATCTTTATCGAAGATAACGGCATAGGTTTAGACCCCATGAAAATAGAAAATTCGGAAGGCTTGGGCTGGAAAAACCTAAAAGCCCGGACAAAACTGATAGGCGGAAAACTGAACATATACGCCGAAAAAGGAAGTGGTTCGAGGTTTGAATTTAGGGTAAAAAACCAATTAAGTGATTAGTAGATGGACACTTACAACATCATCATAGCAGACGACCACCATATTATGGTTGATGGCATAAAAAGCGTACTCCAAAATACGCCTTATACTATTGTTTCCGAAGCTAAAAATGGACAAGAGGCACTTGACATTATCACCAAAGACCCTAAAAACTACCATATCCTAATTTCTGACATCGGTATGCCCATACTTTCGGGTACGGAATTGTGCAAAATCGTAAAACAGAACTTTCCACATATAAAAGTGCTTATGCTGTCTATGTACGGTAGCGAACTGGTAATAGAAGAAGCATTAAAAGCCGGTACTGACGGATTTATCCTTAAAAATTCGGGGAAAACGCAGCTGTTACAGGCACTCGAAAAAATTACAAGCAACCAAAATTATTATTCTGATGAAATTATCCCGGTAATTTACGGTCACTTCAAAAAAGAAAAAGTAAACATCCTAACACCGCACGAACTGGATATTCTGAAACTTATTGTAAAAGAGTTTTCTCGCGAACAAATTTCTGATAAATTGTGCATCAGCGTTCGCACATTTGATAACCACCGCATTAAAATTCTCGAAAAAACAGGCTGTAACAACACCATTGCCTTGGTGAAATATGCCATCAGCAATAATTTGGTGTAGAAGGAAGTCCGATGCCCGAAGACGGAAGCCGAGAAGACTTGACAAATTGCTTAAACACCATATAGGTTAGCATTATGCCCATCGGCATTTTTTTATATCGCAGCACAATGCCGCAAAAACTCTTGTACACACTCTTAATAAAGCACTGTCCCGAAATTGGGCAATCGAGCGGAGAGCATTGAGTTGGGAGGACATTCCAATTTCGATAATAGGTTTTTTGTGAGCGTTTGCAAGATAGAAAAGGAAGCCTTTCCCGTACGTACGGGATTGTTACTTTTGGTTCAAGCCAAAAGTAAAATAGGAATTTTTCCTATAAAAATTTAGGCACTTTACCTATTTCTCGTTTTGCTGCTCTTCCCGAACTTTATAAAGTCAATTGAGCATTTAATAAAAATAAAATGAGAAAAATAGGATTTCTGGCTATGCTTTTGGTAGCAGTGGCCGTTTTAATTGTGGTGTCTTGCAAAAAAGACAAAAAATCAGACTCACCTTGTAGTGGGTTCTTCACAAACAATCATCCAACCGATAATTTTACGGCAATAAGTGTAGGCGGAAGCACTTTTTCGGCCTATTTTACGAAAGACCAGAGCTATAAAGTAACCGTTGAAAACAATGGCAATATTAATATTGCAACCAAAACTTCAGCCATTACATTTAGCGGCGGTACAGACATTACCGAATGTAAAGACGAAGGCCACGAGTACAATGTTTTTTACGAAAACAAAACGAGCGGAATTAAGCTCATTCTCCAAAAAGACGGCAGTAATTACATTCTTGCCCTGCGAAAAACAGATGATTCTAGTGATTTCGCAACGCTGAAACTTTAAAGTCGGGGAAGTAGGGCTTCGATAAACTCAACCTGACAGATAAGCGAACAACAATGTCAGGTTGAGTTTATCGAAGCCCATATCTCAATACGCAAATCGCTATACGCAATACTAAAAACTAAAAAATGAAAAAAATACTACTTATTGCTTTATTGGCCGCAACGCAGGTGTATATGGCCAATGCTCAAAGTTTTTCGGATATAAAAAACAAAAAGGGCACGCAAATTTTTGCCGACTACTGGAAAATCAAGATTTATGGTGTATATACCGATGTGGCATCGAAATATACGCCATCGTATGCGGGCTATACTTTTAATGTCAGCCTTTATAGAAACGACTTGGACAAATGGGGAACGCGTACAAAATACGAAAACTCTACCCTTGGTGATTTGTTATGGTTAAATAAAAAGGTTTATAACGTTCCGGCAACCATTGCTACGGGTACGCCGCAAATCAGCAAAAATCCGGCTAAAGACCACGCCCACGGCAGCGGTTTTTTGGGTTGGCTACAATATTATACTAACGTCATCGCCAAAGACCGGACAATGTTCTCCGTGGGTCTTTCGGCCGGCGATTATATTTACGGCTCGAAAGTTAACGGTACAGAACAAGACCCCTACGGCTATTATCTTGTTGCCGGCCCTGCCGTTATGGCCTCTTACGTGCCGGCAAAATGGTGCTGGGTTGACGTTTTCGCCAATTACGATTTGAGTTTTGTAAATGCTGTAAAGAAAAGCACAACCGACCCCAAGTACCCAAAACCACATTTCTTAACCATCGGGGCAGATTTTAACACCAGTAAACAGTTTTTCTTCGGTATACGCCACAACACCATGATAGACAGGGGAACTATGGATGATACCTCGAGCCACCTCGATATAAAATTAGGCTTTATACTCCCTATATAAATTTAGTCGGAAAGTCGGGGAAGTCCGAAAAGTCGGATGTCCGAAGACTAAAGTTGGAGGTGGAAAGTCTCGTAAACTATATCACAATACGCTATACGCACTGCTCAATACCAATTCAACCAATGACCAATTAAATATTAGCGATAATGAAAATAAACAAAATGAATGCCGTTTGCTTGCTGTTGTTTTTTGCAAGTTCGGTTTTTAACATGGCAAACGCTCAACATCAAAAATTTAAACAGGTACAACGGTTTGAGCTAAATATGCCCAAAAGCGATACCGCATGGAGCGAGCCGCAAGTTTTTATCCTTGCAGAACATAATGGTAAAAGAACACAACAGGTTAGTGTGCAGTGCAAATATGTAAAGCACAAAGGCACCACTTCGTATTTTGAAGTACGCACGACCAATTTAGGGCCGTCAACATTCTCAACCGATGTAGGTTTAGAAACGGCAAAAGAGCAATTTTACGAAGGTGCTATGGGACATATAAATGTTTTGGGCAAGGGTTGGTGGAGCGCAAACGAACTAAGATTTACGAGCGGTTTTAAAGGGAAAAAAATGAGTGGTGTTGAACGGGCAGTAAAATCTGGGCCGATACATATTGGTTTTGTCGATGTGTATTTCGGCAATTAAGATAGGATTGCCCATGGTTGTTTATAAACCTATTGATAACTAGTTTTTAAAGCTGATGCTGAAATAAATACTTTTTGTATAAAGTTATAAATCAATCAAATAACAGTCGAATCGCGTTATTAACAAAATAGAGAAGCAGGCACAATAAAGTTTAGAATATAATAAGCCAATGAATAGCAACCCAATAAATATGATAGGCAAAATAATTGCTTGTTTGGTTTTAATGCTGATAAATTTTGTTGCAAACGGGCAAGATTTAATTCCTTTTTATAGAAGGAGCTATTGGGGGTATCAAAACTCAAATTATAAACCAATTATTGCCGCCCAGTATGCGAAAGCCGGAAAATTTTACAATGGAGTTGCCCGTGTAGATTCATATACAAAACCTTCGTATAAGCCATTGTTTTTGTTGATAGATACCACAGGGAAAGAAATTTTAAGGTCAGAGGAGTATCTTGATTACAGAAGCGGTTTGCTGATTGCCAAAAAAGGAAGCCGATATAAACTTACCAATTTGAAGGGAAAAGAAATGATACTCGCAAAATACGACGAATATAAATTCGTTTCAGATAGTTTAATTGCTTTTAAAAAGGAAGAAAAGAAATCTGGAAATCAGATTGGGATTATGGACCTTACGGGCAAAGAGGTATTGCCTTTCGGGAAATATTCGGAAATACTACCCCTAACCGATAAGCTAATATTGGTATGGAGCAATGATTTTAGACAGGAAAAGGGTGTTATCGATACAAAATTCAACGAAGTTTTACCTCCCAAATACCACTATATAAAGGCATTTTCGCAACATATTTTACAACTGAACGAACGTGGTAAAAAAGATATATTTGTAGATGCCTCGACATTAAAACCTTTAGATTTTGATAATATTGAAGAAGATTCCGATTGGGGCATTTTTTCGGAAGGATTGGCCGTAGCAAAAAAAGATGGAAAATACGGCTACATAGACCCAACCGGAAAAATGGTTATTCCATATCAATTTTCTTATGCCAAAGGGTTTTACACCGGCAAAGCACAGGTTAATAATGATTACTTTATAGATAAAACAGGCAGCCCTATTGGTGGCGTACCTACTTTTAAACACCTGCCCGATGGCCAGCGTTATGCTGCTATTGAACAAAGGCAGAGAGAGAAATTACCCATTATGGGCGAGGACGAAAAATGGGCCTACGAATATAGAAAAGCCTATTATCTTAAAAAAAATCTTGCAGATGGCAAAAGCAGAATCGGCAAAACTTATGTAAACAAAGTAACCAAACAGTTTTATACCGTTACCGGCAGCGATGTTAAAAATAATGCGCTTTGGGTAACGTTGCAGGCAGCCGATAAAAAGACCATTGAAATATTTTGGTCTTCCTTAGTAGCAGATTACCGTGCTCCAATCCATGTAACCTGTAAAACCTGCAACGGACACGGAACCATCACATCAAAATCAGTTCACGAAACAGACAAAACCATTTCACAGGGCGTAATTATCAGAAGAACCACCACAACCACCAACAACTGTACAGCGTGTGGTGGCAGGGGCTATTTTTTGGAATAGACTGATAGCTTCATCATCTTAAAAAACAAACCGAGCTTTGTAAGCTCATTAATACAATTAAAAATAATAGACACTCATTAATAACCATATACAGATGAAAAAAATGATAATGTTATGCTTCTTACTGATGGCAAGCTTCGCATCACAGGCGCAAGACTTAATACCTTTTGAAGGTACTAACAAAAAATATGGCTACAAGGATGCCAAAGGAAAAATTGTGGTACAGCCCAAGTATGATGATGTAGGCAATTTTGTTGACGGTCGCTGTGCCGTAAACATTGGTGGAAAATGGTTGCCTGATGAAGAATTAATATCTGGCGGAAAATGGGGCTACATAGACCAAACAGGCAAAGAAATAATACCCCTTAAATATGATGATGCCAAAACATTTTTTGAAGGAGGCGCTGGCGTAGCCCTAATAGGCGTAAAAACACCGTTAAAAACCTTTAAATACGGGCTGATAGACAAAAGTGGGAAAGAAATTGTACCGCCCAAATATGATTTTGGATACCCGCCCAACCTAGGTTTCGCCTCAATGGAATTTAACAAAAAAGCGGCTTTGGTAGATATAAAAAACGGTAGGGAAGTAATAGCACCATCTAAATACGATAAATTAATCGTGGACCCTCTCGCCGAAGGGCTGATAATAGCATCTGCAGGAGAAAAATACGGACTGATAGACAAAAGTGGAAAAGAAATAATCCCTCTCGTATACGATGATATGTCTTATATCGCAAAGGGCAAATTTATGGTAAGTAAAGGTGGCAAGTGGTTTTACACGGATAAGACAGGTATAGAATTACAGCGGCAGACAAAAGATGGTCGTTATATTTACACAGATAAAACCGGAAAGGAAGTACAATAACCTTTCATTATGAAACCATCATAATTTTCACAAAACACACAGCGGGATGAATAATTCTGATAGTCCCAAAGGGATGCCTTTGGCACTTCATCACCATAAAAAAACAATAAATAAACGGATGAAAAAACTGATTTTTCTTTTTCTCGTTCTTCCGTTTTTTGCCAATGCACAGGCCAATAAAGAAAAAACGCAGAATGAGCAAGCGTTGAAAGCACTGCTGGGCAAAACGTATATCAAAAAAAGCACCGATAGGCCTTATAGAGTACTTGCCTATATAATAACAGAAGATAAAGTTCTTTTACAACAAAAAGGAGGGTTTACCTTGGGCTACGATACGCTAACTCGAAAAAAACTTTTCCAAGACTTTCGCCTGCCCGAAATGGTTGAATGTCCAATTTGTCGCGGTAGCGGCAATGTAACAAAATCTGTTTATGTTCCCATTACAGAACAACGAGGTAACCAGTCTATAACGGTTGGTGTTACTACAAGAAAAGTAACCGAAACGTGTGGCAAATGTGTTGGCACAGGAAAGGTAGAGGAAGCATCAGACATCCAGTCTAAAAATGTTACCATTAGGGGCGCTGTGGAAGCCAAGCCCAAAATAAGCAGTATTAACATTCCCATATTTTCGCTTAGTACATACTTCGCTAATAAAAATTTACCTGCTACATCAGATAAGTCACTAAGTCCCAATTTTTACCATCAGTTTAAAGCCCTTTTAACCGCCTATTTGGAAGATGTAAAAGGCGATTATTTGGGCAAACACGAAGAAAATGGCAAAACCTACGCACTTTTTGCCAGTAAAAAAACCTTAGACGGATTTGATTTAGCGACTCTTAATTTAAATGAAAAGGAAACGCTATGGATTGTTGCGGGAACCATAAAAAACAACCCGAACAATGCACAGTTATTTGAATATATAAGCACCGAATTAAACAAATTAAAATCGGACGGATACAGACTTGAAGATATAACAAGCGGAGTAACAAATGCGGCAAAATATATTCGTATAGTTAAAGGATGGAAACAGGTCGGTTATTATTTACTGCTCAAAAGCAATGATATTCAGGTGTTTTTCACGCCCAACAAAGCTCCCCTCACCATGTCCACCGGTGTGGCAGGTTTGCTGTGGTTTAAATCTGCTACTTCAAAACCAGAATATGGCTTAATGGACAGCATTACGCAAACCGTGATTAAAGCCCCCACATACACAACGGTAAATAATTTTTCCGAAGGATTGGCATTGGTAAGTTTTGTTCCGGCAGGCTACAACCGTCGCACACAGTACGGCTACATAGACACAGCGGGCAAAGAAGCCTTCCCGTTTACGGATAAATGGTCAAAAGCACACAGTTTTTCAGAAGGTTTGGCGGCAGTATGGGGCGGTATTGGCTGGGAATATATCGATAAAACAGGGAAAGTAGTAATAGGCTTTGTTCCTAATAAAAAAGCAGGTTACCTAACAGGATTAAATGCGGTGTCGGATTTTAACGGAGGAATAGCTGCCGTAAAATATTATAGCGAATGGGGCTTTATAGATAAAACAGGTAAATTTATTATCAAACCTCAATATGATGGAGCAGAAAATTTTGTGAATGGCAAAGCAAAAGTAAAAACAGGCACAGAAGAATTTTTTATAGACAAAACAGGGAAAGAAGTAAAGGAAAATTAATTCAAATTATATTTCTCGTTTTTGATATTCATTACGTTGGAGGCAAATATGATAGAAACAATAAGGATGCCGATGAAGATGGCCAGAATGAGTTGCAGGGTGGAGTAGAGGTTGGTGCCTTTTACGATGTTTTGCGATTGGTGTTGTAGCTCTTCGCCAACTACGGTTTGTATTTTGGTGAGTTGTGAAAGTAAGGCAGAAATATCTAAAAATGGTTGTTCGGCGCTGTTTTCGTACAGCTTTCTAAGTGCGGTTTTATCTAAGGTATTTACGTTCAATAAAATGTTTTTTTCCAATACTTTATTTTCAAGTAGTTTAATTTTTAGTTCGTTTAAATGGTTTTTTTCATTGGTTACTAAAAATGTTTTTTCGTACTTGGCCAGAAGGGTGTCTATTTCCTTGTCGTAGGTTTTAAGTTGATGATTAAGTTGTTGTGGAGTGAGTTTGTTTTTGTCGGTGTAGACAAAGGTTTCTAACAGGAAACGTTTGGCATATAGTTTTTCGGAAATGTAAAAAATATCGGTGGCGGGTACGAGCCTATCGTTATAGAGGGATGAAAAGGCCTTTTCCATGTTTTTAATGCTCCTGTCTTCCAACACTCGTATAAGGATGGTGCAGGCCATAATGAGGAAAAGGAATAGGGCTATTTTGGTTTTCTGTTTCAGCGAATAGGCAAACTTCATATCTGGTTATGCTAATGAGAAAAGTACAAAATAGTAAAATTTTCGTGAATTGTTGCCTGTTACAGATTTATGTTTTGCCACAAATGCACAGCTATTTGTTTGATTAATAATGCAAAGCATTCAACCATCTGTGCGTTTGTGGCTAATTTAAAGCAACTGATTAAAACTAAAAAGTATAACTTTCCCCGGCTTTTAATACCGTAATTTTTGGCTCTTCGGTGTCTTTTCTGCTGATAAACGTAACCGTACCTTTCCCTAAAACATCAATTTTTTTGTCGTTATGATAAACAACACAAGTGCTTTCATCAATACCAATGCCTAATAGATTGGGATGTTTTTCTACGGCTATTTTCAAACGGTTCAATCGTTTTCTTTGCGAAAAATGTTGGTCTATAATTACTTCTGGCCACAACTTTAATCCGTAAGAGATAACAGGGGTTAGCTCACCGGTTGCTTTGTCGCGGTTACTGCTGGCCATCATCACATCAGACATGATGCTTGCTCCGGCACTTGTTCCGCCAATTACGATATTGCCTTTTTTGTAGCGTTTCAGGATTTCATCGGCCAAATTTGCTTTTTCCAATGCTTTTCTCATTCTTGTTTGACTACCTCCCGGCATCCATATCATGTTACAGGTGTTAATCAGTTCCACAGCTTTTTGAGGTGCTGAGGTATCCAATATCGTGATGTTTGTGATGCCAATTTTTTTGAACATCACTGTGGTTTTTTCAATAGTGGTGGGAATGTTTTTTTCATCACTGGCGTAGGGAATAACAAGAATTATGGGTTTTTTGCTGTTGGTTAAATTTACAATGGACTGCAAAAATTCCTCTCCTGTTGCCCCTCCTCCAACGGGAACTAAGTAGCTGTTTTTTTGAGCGTAAGATGGAGCGATGCCAAGCATAAAAACACAAAGCACGGGCAATAAAAATTTCAAAATTGGTTTCATGGAATAAGTTTATAATTATGTAATATAGACTCCCAAAAACAGATAAAGGGCTTTTATTTTTTAAAAAGACTTTCTAAAAAACGAAAAAAGCGGGCATCCACCCGCTTGAATTAACTAAAACTAAACTAAATTTATATGTGTGTTATGAATTTAAAATTTGTGTGTTTTTAAATTTCTTACAATCATAAGACGCACTCCCTGTAAAAAGGTTGCACAGACCTTTGTGGTTTTATACCAGTAAAGAGAATATTTCGACCAACGCCGTTAATTCTCCGACCAACGAGGTTGTTTAAAAAGTCTTACCATTACTCGTAAAAATGGAAATCCTATTGTAAATCGTTTTAAACCGTATTACGATTACCTTCCGATAGTTATCGGAACAAGTTGTGTTGTGATTTTATTTTTAAGAAGAAGAAATAATGTGATTATAATCTTTAAAACAACTCTTTAACATCAATTTCTAATGCTTCGGCGATTTTAAGAATAGTGGTAAGTTTGGGGTTTATTTTGCCTGTTTCTATCCTGTAAATCTGTGATATTTCTATCTCGGCAATATTGGCCAACATTTGCATAGGCATTTTCTTTTCCTTTCTCTTTAACCGAACTTTTTTACCGAAAGCGATAACCGCATCTTTTTCGTTGGATATTGCCATATCCAAAGTTGATACTGCTTTGAAGAAAAAATTTAGGCATTTGTGCCTAAAAAGCGGTTTTTCATAATTATCTTTATCACAGAAAGTGTCTTTGATAACAAAATACAAACTAAGAAAATAAAATTTTAGCGGATTACGGGAAACCGTAATGTTTTGTTTTGAGAACGCATCAATTTTGTAGTTAAACTAAAAAAGGAGAAAATGAGAAACTATTTTATGTTGCTGTTAATTTCAACAGCATTTATTTTTAATTCTTGTAAAAAAGGCGAACAAGGGCCACAGGGAGAAAAAGGTGAATCGGGAAATGCGGTTAAAACATTTATTTATAGTAATAAGAAAATTCCATCTGCCACCCTAACCAGCACAAATAGCTATGGCGGAAAAACCTATTATTATTATGAGGGAAAATTGGAAATAACACCGCCAGTAACAGATTATCAAGACTATTATGAGAACGGTCTTGTGCTGATTTTTCTTAGAAATTCAAATTATCAAAATGGGGTGTGGATTGGAGTAAATGATGAACACACTTCAATCTATTCGGGTTGGGATGATGATTATGGTGTATCGATAAGAGCAGATGACGCAGCAATAACAAAAGAGAAAATTATTATTGAAGGAGAAAGCACCGAACTTAACAATGGCGGAGGTACACTGCTAAAAAGCTTTCTGTTTGATATAAAGGTGGTGTTGGTGCCAACAGGTTCGGTTACTAAATTATCATCGGTTGATACCAAAGACTTAAAAGCGGTAGAAAAGGCTTTGAGATTGTATAAATAATTGGTATAAAAATGGCAAAATACATATTTACACAGGCTCAATTTGATGAGATTAGTATGTTCTTGAAAAGACGAAAAACAGAACCCCGAGATAAACAAAAAACCACCAGAGCCAAAATTAGAAGATTGGGGTTTAATATTTCAGATTATTTCAATGGGTTTTCGGAAAATGATTTTCAAAGCCTATTAGCCAAAAAGGAAATAGAAATTATTGGAACTTCTATCACTAAAATTAAATCGACAGAAGCAGAAACAAAGCCAATACAGTCTGTTTCAAAAGATAAAGATGAGCATTATGTTCTTAATATTTGTGACGAAGTTTTGGGATATAGTTCTTTTAGACAACATAAATTTGAATTTTTACTTGGCGACCCAAACAAGAACGGAGTTTCTGCAAAACTCCCTGTTGACTCTTATTATCCAGAATTACACCTCGTTATTGAATATTGCGAACGTCAGCATACGGAAGAAGTGCAGTTTTTTGATAAACCTAATAAAATGACGGTTAGTGGAGTTCATAGGGGTGAACAAAGAAAAATTTATGATGACCGTAGGCGTGAAGTTTTACCAAGGCATAATATCGCATTAGTAGAAATATCATACACCGATTTTAAATATGATAACGGTAAAAGAATTATCAGAGATAGGTCTTTTGATGAAAAAATAATCAGAGATAAACTTAAAGAATATATAAAATAGACTTAACTTCGTTGAGCTCGCAAGCTCGGTTCTCGGCGTTACACTTTCCTCGAAATGACAAGCATTTTTATAACTTAAACCTCGCAGGTTTTTAAAATCCGTGAGGTTTTGTTTATCAGTTTCTGCAGAACTGCCAACAGAACTAAAATTATATGAGTTTGGCCACCAAAAAAATTTGTATTGATAAATGGAGAGCGCAATAACTTATTCCCATATTTGATTAATAATAAAGACTATAAAATATGGAACAACTTAAGATATTTACTGACATAGCCTATGATGGTGTATCAAGTCCGGAAAAAAACGCTATTAAAGGGTTAGGGATTAACGAAAAAATAGCAGACTGGGTTAAAACGAAAAAGATAAAGAGTTATCGCATTGTTAATGCCAGTATTACAAATGTAGAGCGGAGAAATTATATTGTATATGCGGTATTTGTAGCTTATACTGTATAGTAGCTGAGGGAAGTCTTGTAAGTCTAAACCATGACAGCCTTATCTAATCCCGTTTTCCCAAATAAAAATCTTCTTTAGTGGTCATTTCGGTTTTGGCCTTTTTAGTTTTGTCTTTATAGCCTAAAAGATGCAAAGTGCCATGTACCATAATGCGGCACAATTCATCTAATACAGTAGCGCTGTTTTGTTTGGCGTTATCCTTAACCCTGTCAATACTGATAAAAATATCTCCCAAAATCGTTTTAGGCGTTTCTGAGTTATCAAAAGTAATTACATCGGTATAATAGGCGTGTTGGAGGAAATCTTGGTTTATACGCAATAAATATTCGTCGGAGCAGAAAATGAAGTTCAGTTCAGTTAATGTGTAGCCCTCCGCAACGATGGCGGCTTCAACCCATTTTCTAATGGCTGTTTTTCCTTTTAGGGTATAATTGGTGTCTTCTGTAAAGAAATTGATTTTGGACATGAAGTTAGGTTAAAAGACAAAAGTAAAAATTCAAAAGGGATAGTTGTTAAAAGAAGACCGTAAATTGGTACGTTATTGCAACAGCGACGGGATTATTTTCTTTTAAATTTAGATTTTGGACTTTTGGAAGTGTGAAAAACGGCGAAAATTACTATTTCAGTTTTAATGATTTCAAAAACAAGCACATATGGAAACGTATTTAATACCATATGCCGATAATCTTTCTTAATCTTTTGATATATAAGCGGGTGTTTTTCGAGTTTAACATAACAGCGATTTAGTTCCTTTAAAAAAAGTTCGCCGAACCCCTCCTTTTGTTCCTCGTACCAGTTATAAGCGTCTTTTGCCATAGAAATGGCTAGTGGCTTTAAAACTACGGTGTACATTACAACTGTTTTTGCGACCTTATCATCTCAAAAGAATCTTCTTTGCTGTAAGATTTTGTCAGTCCTTTTAAGTGTAATTCCCTTTCCCTGTCTAAAATGTCCAAGTGTTCTTCGGAGATAGAAAAAGAACTTTCCGCAACAATATCATTTTCTAAAAGCGTGTAAAGGGCTTTAATCTTATTATCTTCCGCATCAGATAAATAAGTGATTAACCGTTGTCTTATTGCTGTACTTGTCATATATCAAATGTACAAAATTTTATAATGCAAAGTGAAGAATTTGTGTGTTAGTGCATTAAAGAAACAGCTTCCTCCTAACGTCGGAATGACAGGGTTATTTATCGAGGCGAATTTAACAACTTAAAATATTCCGCAACTTTATTCTTATAATAATAATTGAGGTTTGGCGGTAGCTTTTGTATCAATTCGCTTTCGCTCTGCATACTTTTATTAAACTTCTCTAACATTTTTTGGTACGATGGCGGAAACTGTTTGGCCGCATTGCTTTCACGTTTTTCGTCCTGTTCCTGCTCACGTTGGGCTTTTTCGGCATCCAACAATTTAACCATTAAATTCTTTTGGCGGTTGATGGTTTCCTGTGTAATGCGCTTGTTTACCAAATCCAATTCGCTCTGTTTCATTTCCTGTATGGCTTGGTTAAGGTTGCCCAAACTGCCCTTGCCGTCTTTATTATCTTCCTTATTTATTTTCTCTAGTGCTTCCCTAATCATCTGCTGTTGTTGAGCCATTTTAGCAAATTCCTGGCTCATTTGCCCTTTCGGAACAGTCCCCATATTGCCCTCTCGTTCCATTTTCTCTTTGGCCTGTTGCATGTTTTTATTCAGTTGCTCCTGCATCTGTTGTAACTGTTGCATACCTTGTTTTTGCTTGCCCTTGCCACTTTTGGCGTTCTTCATGGCGTTTTGCAACTGCTCCAAAGCCTCGTTTAACATCAGGGCCAAATTATTGAGCGATGTCATGGCAAACTGTTGCGAACGGTTGGCTTCGGCGGTTCTTCTGTCGCCCAGAAAATCAATAGCCTTGCCTATGTTAAAGTTTATTTTTTCTACTTCGGTATTTACGGTGCTTTCTATCTGGGGTACACGTTTGCTCAACGAAAACAGACTATCGGCAATGGTTTTCATATTGTCGCGAATCATGTTCTGCTTTTGTGCCTGTGCAACATAAGCAGGGTCATTGCCGTTCATTTTACGCAAAGCAACCATCACTTTTTCCTGTTCAAAAGAAGTGTTTAACAGATTTTCCAACAACTTACGAAGTTCTTGCGCATTCACTTTATTTTCCTGTTCTGCTCCTGCCTGTTGCTGCTCCTGCATTTGTTGTGCTAATTGTTGCATCTGCTCGCCCGCCTGTTGCTGTTTTTCAGACGCTTTTTGCTTGTTGTTCTGATTAAGTTGTTCCTTACTTTCCTGTTGGGTTTTTTCTATCTGATTGGTTTCCTTTTCGGGATTTTTAAAATCATTAGGATGTTCCAATTGCTGATTTTTCTTATCTAAATCCTGCAATTCTTTCTTCAAATCCTTCAAATCTTTATTGAGTTGGTCTTGCTTGTCCTTTAAATCCTGTGGCGATGAATTTTTGTTTTTAGCCTGCTCGGCCAAATCCTTTTGTTGCTTGGCCATTTCGTTCAGTCGGTCTATTTTATTTTGCAGATTTTGCTCAAACTCCAGTTGTTTGTAAAGCTCCAAAATGCGGTCAAGCTCGTTTTTTAACGATTTATTATCCATCTGCATTTTCGAAAGTTCTTCCCTCGTTTGGTCTTTTCTGTTTTGGTCCATCAACTGTTGCAGTTTCTGCAACAGCTCTTTTGTTTTTTCGTCCAAAATATTGTTGAACAAATCATCGATTTTCTTTTGTTTTTCCTTTAACTCTTCATTCAACGGTCCGTTTTCCTGCTTATCGATGTTATTTTTCTCGTTTTGTTCCTTAATGTCTTTTACCGCTTGCTCCAACTGTTTTTGCTTGTCGAGCAATTGCTCAATCTGCTTTTTGTCCTCAAAATCAAGTTGTTTTTTATCCAACAACGTTTCGCTCAATTTTTTACTTTCTTTCTCAATGGTTTGTGCCAGTTTAATGGTCTGCTCCATTTTCTGTTTCAGCGATTGACTGCCCTCCGCGAGTTTTTCGGCAATTTGTTGTTGCGTTGGCACTTGGAAAGTTTTTATTTCCGAACGGGTAACTTTTGCACCGTTTACGCCGTCGTTATCCGCCACCTCAAAAAAATACTCGATGATTTGACCGGACTTAGTTTGAACATCGTTTAAATTCCATAGATGGAAAAAATTGTTTTCAGTCTGCTGGTTTTTAATGGCGATGGCTTTTGCGCCCTGCCCAACAATTTTGTTCTTATCCTTAATTTGATATTTGAATTTTAGCGATGAAAACCCGTAATCATCATTCACTACACCTGTAAAATACAATGCCTTGCTACTTAAACTATCGGGCGTTTCGGTTACGGAAATGGTTGGAAATTGGTCGGTAATTACCGTTAGCTGATGGCTTAACGAATCTCGTAAACTCACAAATTGGTTCTTTGGCACAATTTGATAATTGCCGTTCTGCCTGATTACGGCACTAAAACTAGCACTATTGTCAACTACAGCCAATTGATGCACCTTTTGCTGTAAAATAAAACTGATTTCTTCGCTGTTTTCGGTTTTCAGTTTCCAATTTACTTTTGTGCCTTCGGGGATAAGCAAATCGCCCACGTTGGGTACTTCTTCGGTTTTTCTGTGCAAATAAGCGGGATAAACTAAAGTTGCACTCAAATTCAACAACGATGGACGGGGCTTAACGCCAATGGTATGACTTGCAGAATAAAATCCACCACCGCCAAAGCGGATGCTTTTATCTTTTTGGACGTTCTTAAACGTGTAGCTAAAATGGCTAATGTCCTGCTTTTCGAGTTTATAACTGTTTACACCATCTTCCAAATAAATATCCTGTGGAAATTCATCGCCTGTAAGTTTTACTTTAATGGTCAAATCATCGCCCTGCGTAATATTTAGGCTTTTGTTTTCTATTACAAACTGAAATGGCGCTTGAGGTAAAATTTCTTCGTTATAACGGATAAAACTGTTTGTCCCTTCCCTTAAAATGGCGGGAGCAATAATCCCAATCAGTAAAATGATGGATAAGGGCAGGGCAATATATTTGATGTACTTTTTGTTATCTCCAAGATTAACGGCGGTAGCAAACGGAATGGGTTTCAGTTCATTGATTTTTTGGTCTATTCCTGCCAAAATGAGCGCACTGTTTTGCGGTGAGCTATCGGCCAATTCTTTTAGTTGTAGCGTATTTAACAACCTATCCTTAACGTTAAAGAAATGATTGCCGATTAAGTTTGCGGCCTGTTCGTAGCTTAGAGTTTTGCCCAATTTAAAATAAGATAATGCAGGTTTTATTATCCAAAAGCCAACAGCAATAAACGAAACGGCAATGAACGAAAAGAATAGCAAAGTTTTGGCAGAAATACTAGGATAAGCATAAAAAAACCACACAAATAGACACAGATATAGGCTTAAAATAAGGGCTGCGGCATAAATACTGCCACGCAAAAGTTTGTTGAGATAAAACTTTCGGGTAAACTCGTTGATTTTTGCGACCAGTAAATTGTAATTATTGCCCATGCTTAATAAAACGACAATAAAGGTAAAAAATGTGCGTATAAATTAAAAATAGGTCAAAAGGCTAAAAAAACTTTCGTTTTGTTTTGAATGAACAACATTAAAGCTTAATTTAGAAATAAATTAAAACAATAAATAACAAAAAATTTGTCCTCTGACTTCGGACATCCGACCTCGGACTAAAACACACACAATGAATAAGAAACTTTTTGTAGCTATTTTAGCATTAATGATTACCGGAACAGCATTTGCCCAAAAGCAAATTAAATCGTGGAACAAAAATTTAGTAATTGCACATCGTGGTGCATGGAAAACGCAAAACTTACCAGAAAATTCAATCGCATCTTTAAAAGAAGCTATCCGCATTGGATGTTACGGTAGTGAGTTTGATGTGCAAATGACTTCCGATGGTGTACTTGTAGTAAACCATAATTCCGATTTTCTAGGGAAAGATATTGCTACGAGTACCTATCAGGAATTGGTAGATTATAAAAAATTGAGCAATGGCGAAAGCATTCCAACTTTAGAAGAGTATCTTAAAGCGGGGATGAAACAGAAAAAAACTAAATTGATTTTAGAAGTTAAACCTCAAAAAAGTCAGGAAAGAGAAGACGTTTTGGTAAAAAAAGTGATTGCTACCGTAAACGAGCTTAAAGCTGCTCCATGGATAGAGTATATCAGTTTTAGCCATTATATCTGTAAATATTTAATTGCTAACGTGTCCGGGGCAAAGGTTTCGTACTTAAATGGAGAAATTGCTCCCGAACAATTAAAAGAGCAAGGATTCTACGGATTGGATTATAATCAAGGTGTTTTCAAGAAAAATCCCGATTGGATAGAAAAAGCACACAAACTAGGCTTAATTGTAAACGTTTGGACCGTAAACGCCGAAAAGGATATGGATAAGTTTATTGCTGAAGGAGCCGATTATATTACTACCAACGAACCAGAACTACTTTTTACCAAGATTAAGAAATAATCTTTTTATTAAATTAAGCTAAAACAAAAAAGGGATGTTGAACTGTTCAACATCCCTTTCTGGTAAAATATGATAATAAATTAGATTACTTTCACATTAACGGCGTTTAAGCCTTTTCTACCGTTTTCAACATCGTATTGAACTTTGTCGTTTTCACGAATTTCGTCAATAAGACCGGTTGAGTGTACAAAGATTTCAGCATCACCATTTGATGGTACGATAAATCCAAAACCTTTAGTTACATTGAAAAATTTTACTGTTCCTTCTTGCATTGTATTATAATATTAAGCCTGCAAGGTACAGATTATAATTTACATAAATGCAAGAAAATCAATATATTTTAATACGAATAGGTCTGGATAGTTAAATCCTTACTTATTTCCAACCAGATTTATCGTAACCTCGCTCGAGTGAGGTATGCCCATCGTAGTTCCGGGCTTAATATAAAAGAGGTTTTTAACATAAACATCTAATATGCCCTGTATCAGTTTTTTGCGGGCAGGAATGTCTTCCGGTAAAACACCCTCTACGCGGTTTACATACATATTTCCTTTTACATCAACCACCATAGAAAAACGTAAACGAAATTCTTTGTACGATTTGTTAATCTCTAGCCTGTATTCGGGGTACATATAAGCATAAGATGTTTTTGCCTTTGCGCTATCAACATAGGCCAATTTTTCTACTTTCACGTTTTTGCTGTTGGGTTTAAACTCAACGGGTTCTGTTGCGGCAAAGGCTGTATCGGGGTTGGAGGGATTTCTATAAGTAGCTGCCGATAATTTCTTGATATAAGCAGTATCGGCTTTTGTTGGCCGCTGCAATTCCCCGATAGTGGTTTTAAGTACTTTCTCTATATAATCTTTGGTGTAAAAAGTGCAGTTCACATCAGAAACTTCCCCTTTGGTAATTACCCTGGCATCAACCTGTAAGCGTTGTAAAACCAAGCTATCTTTAGTAATCATTTTTACCCTAAAAAACTCACGTGCAAAATTATACACCCTTCCGTGGTCAAATTGTAGATAAAAGGCTTCCATACCACGTTTTTCGGGGCTGTACGCCAACATTGTATCGGGAGCTTTGTGTTCGATAATCCAAGTAGGAACGAGCATAAAACCATCTTTGTTGAACGATAGGCCATTACTAAACCTGCGTTTTACTTCATAAAAACGTATGCCATTAACATCGCCAAAAGTAAGGCTTTCTTGGGCAGGATTATTTACGGTATCTGTTGTTTTTTTGCCCGAATTTCCACCACAGGCATAAAGGATAACAGCAATTAAAGACGATAGAAAAAATATGCGCTTAAAACTCATTTGTATAAAAGTGGACTGGCTACCAAGCCGCAAAGTTATGGTTTGGCTTTGATAAAAATAACGTTCGCGACTTTTCTTTCGCCTTCGTGGTCCCATTTTTTATTATCGGATGGATAATTGACCACGCCATTTTCGCCATAACCATGCACCCATAAAGTTGTAGAGCCGCCGCCATCTAAATTAATGGCACTGGTGCAGCCGAGCCATTTCATAATTTTGGCAAGCTCAAAAAGGCTCATCCCTGCCGAGTTTTGTTGACGGCCATCTACGGTAAGTAAAATAACCGAGCCATTTGGTCTAATGCCTATTGCCGAACGGGGGTGACGCAATTTATTAAAAGGAACCGAATCCAATTTTTCATTTTCGGTATTTAAGATTAAAAGCGGCCCGCTAAGCATAATGTTTTTATCGGTAAGGTTGTTTTCCCATTCGGCAGAACCATCCCATTTTTTAATATCCAATGTATAATTGTTTATTGTTACCGCTGCTTTCTGGTGTAAGGCCCTGTTCTTTCCTTCTCGGTTTTGGTTAATGATAGTATCGTTCACTTTAAGAAAATCTACCGAACCACCATTTTTAATGTCGAAAAAAGTTCCGTTTAGTGCGGCTAAGGCAGCGTACTTTTGGGCAAAAGCAGAAGTTTTTATCAATTCTTTACTATCGTACCCAATAAAGAAACCAGGTGCCTTTTTATGTTTTTTTACTTCAACAAAGCTGATGTACTGATTGGCATTAAACAAACTGCTATCGCCAAATTGATAAGTATAAACTTTGGTTTTTTTGGCTACGGCATTTTTTTTCCATTTGGCATGAGAAAATGTAAGCGAATCTAGATTTTGGGCATAAGCATTTACGGAAATAATTACCGACAGCGATACTAACAATGAGAGTGTTAAGCGGAAAGGGAATTTCATCATGTAATTTATATTCGTTTTCTGAGTTTTAATAATTTAATAATCGAAGAATTATTTCGCCATACTTCTACTATCACACTGTAACTATTTTTGGCCTTAAACATCGCATCAATTTCATCTAGGGAGTAATCGTCTATTTTTTTAAAGTTGATGGAAATAATCTCGTCACCTTCTTTTAACCCTGCCAAATCTGCCGGAGATTCTGGCTCTATCTTGTTAATGAGGGTTCTTGAGGGCGGGCCACTTTCAGAATAAAGTTCAATTCCAGCCATATCGTATTCAAAAGGCCGATTGAATCTTTCGTTCTTTTTGATATACATACATCTATTCCGATAATCGTATATGATGTTAAAACGACTAAGGATTTCTGCCCCTAAATTGGCATTTCTGCCTTTGTTGTTTAAAGAATCGATATTGTATTGAGGATAATGGGAAAGCACACCCTTAAAACGAAAGTTGCCTATTTTTAACGCTGTAATTCTTCCCATCCTTCCTTTTATCTCTCCGGTTAACCCGTTGCCCAAATTGGCGTTCATTGTAAAACTTGGTTGTGGAAAAGCCTTTCCATCTAAGGCTTCGAGAGAAATTGGATGGCTTGCACCACAATCTACTAATGTTTTAATGGTTCTTGTGCCTAGCATTTCCTGTTCTATCTCTAAGAAGATATAAGGTTTGTTTTCAAAGAGTTCAAAAGGAATTTTTTCGCCTTTTAACCGTGTTTTTTTATCATGTGAAATAAATCTTAATGATTTGGCACTATAATTAACCTTTACCACAAAACTGTTAAAAAAATTATAGCCGATAAGCCCATATATTTTTCGGCCAACAAAACCCGATAAGGACAAAACATCGTCTTTGAGAAAAACAGTAGGAATATTTTCGGCTTCAGCATCCCCAATTTTTACATTTGTAGTGCCCAAAAAAGCATCAACTCCTTCAAAATTTCCATAGCCGCTTATTTTAATTGGTCTAGGATAGGGTACTCTTAAACTTTCTTTTAGCGTTGGGTCTGTAATTATCATCGGATTTACTCCTGTATCTAAAATAAAATCAAAAGGACCTTTTTCGTTGATATAAATGGGAATAACAATTAGGTTTTTAACAAGATGGAATGAAATAGTCTGTTGTCGCCGTCCGTAGTTGAACTTAAAATCCTGCGCCCACACAAAATTGGGGAGAATGAAAATGAGCACAAAAACCAAAATCACGCTGTGTTTCAAAAAATGAGTTGTTGGTTTAATGCTGTTCATGAAACTAAATTAATAAATTAGCACACACTAATACCAAGTCAATAATTAAAAGTCGAATCAAAAAGCTATAAAACTATTTCTTGATGGGTATAAGTAGCTGTATTTCTTATGAATGAAACCAATTTTAAAACTCTTTTTTTTGGCATACTGTTAGCAATCAGTTCAACATTCTATGCCTGTAAGCCTAATCAAATCATATCCAGAAAAGTAGCTAAAGAGTTTAAGCACTCGCAGATGCTAAATAAATATCAGGTAGGTTTTGCCTTGTACGATATGTCGCAAAATCAGATGATTTACCAAAAAGATGCGGACAAATATTTTACACCTGCATCAAACACCAAACTATTTACTTTTTACGCAGGCTTAAAGATTGCTCCAGATTCGATACCTTCTTTAAGGTACATCGAAAAGGGAGATTCGCTTATTTTTTGGGGAACGGGCGACCCGTCGCTATTGCATACGCAGGTTAAGGGAACTAAGGCAATAGATTTTTTAAAAACCACTAATAAAAAATTGTTTTTCGCTAACGGGCGATATAAGGGAAATTTTTTTGGTAACGGATGGAGTTGGGATGATTACAACGATTATTATCAACCCGAAATCAGCGAGTTACCCTTGTTTGATAACGTAGTTTTGGTTACTTCAAAGCAGGCTGGAGAGATGAATATATCGCCTAAAATATTTAACTCTTGCTTTATTGCCGATAGCACGAGCAACGCAACTAAATTTAGTGTGCAAAGGGAATTTTTGGTCAATAAATTTCATTATCCATTAGCAAAAACTACGGCAAACTACGAGCAGCAGATTCCTTTTAAAACTTCTACAAGTGTTACATTAACATTGCTTGCCGATACGCTGAAAAAAGATGTACAGCTTATACAATATCCATTTTCGTCAAATGCCAAAGTAGTTTATAGTTCTAAAAGTGATGATGTTTTTAGACAGATGCTGCTGCCATCAGATAATTTTGTGGCAGAGCAATTATTGTTAACCTGTGCCGATAAATTAGGGATTGAATTGAATACATCAAAGGTAATTGCCGCTATTCACGAAAAGTATTTAACCGAACTGCCAGATAAACCAAAATGGGTTGATGGCTCGGGCTTGTCGAGAGGAAATTTATTCACACCTCGGTCCATCATCAAGTTATTGGAGTTAATTTATAAAGAAGTGAATAATCAGGAAAGATTGTTTAGAATGTTACCGGCGGGAGGAAAAACAGGAACTTTGAGAAATGCATATCCTAAAACAGATACACCTTTTGTTTTCGGAAAAACAGGTACTTTATCGGGAGTGCACAACCAAAGCGGCTATGTGATTACCAAAAAAGGAAAGCTATTGCTTTATTCTTTTATGAACAATAATTATGTACAGCCTACCGCCGAAATAAGAAAAGAAATGGTTAGAGTAATGACTTATATTCACGATAATTTTTAATTCCAATTTTAATGATGAAACCTGTAAAAGTTTGGCTTATAGTTTTTTTAGTTGGCATTGCTTTTTTGGGCAAGGCACAAGACCAAGTTGTTTATCAAAGTAAAAATCTATATAAACCAGATACCGTTTGGGTTTTTAAGCCAAAAAATTATAACGAAAAGCAAAAACTGCCGTTAATTTATCTTTTGCACGGTTATAGTGGCAACTATAAACAATGGCATGGCATTATGGATGCGCAAAAATATGCAGACGAATACGGATTTATCATCGTTTGCCCAGACGGGCTGTTTAACAGTTGGTACATTAACAGTCCAGCTAAAAAGGATTGGCAATATGAAAGTTTCTTTTTCGATGAACTTTTTCCTGATATTATAAAAAGATACAAACCCGATACGAGCAAGATTTTTATCTCTGGTTTAAGCATGGGAGGACACGGAGCTTTATCTCTTTTTATCAAACATCCAGAATTATTTGCAAGCGCAGGAAGCACGAGTGGGGGAGTTAAACTGAGAGATTTTTCTACTAAATATGGTCTTAGCGATTTGCTTGGAAATCCTAGCAAAGAAGATGAAATTTGGGATAACTATTCTGTGGTGCCCAACATACATAAACTTCAAAATATTAATAAACCCTTTATTTTCGATTGTGGTTCTGACGATTTCTTTTACACCTATAACAATGAGCTAAAACAAAGGTGTGATGAACTCAAATTAAAGGCAACCTATATCTCGCAGCCGGGAACTCATAACAAGGCTTATTGGGCAAAATCTATTAAACAGCAGGTTGAGTTTTTTAAAGGCGTGCTTGCAACGGGTAAATAATGGAAGGTTTGGTATGAAACCATCATGATTTTTCAAACCATACAGGGGGATGAATAAATCTGATAGCTTCATCACCTTTAAAAACAAATTATATACAGATGAAAAAAGAAAATGCTATAAAGCTATTTGAACAAAAGCAGGTACGCACCCATTGGGATGAAGAGCAGGAGAAATGGTATTTTTCCATAGTGGATGTGATTGAAATTTTGACGGAAAGTCCGCGTCCTAGAAAATATTGGAATGCTCTAAAAACAAAACTTAATGAAGAAGGGAGCGAGTTGTCCCAAAATTTGGGACAACTGAAAATGCAATCTGCTGACGGCAAATTTTACCTTACTGATATTGCGGATACCGAACAGCTTTTCAGACTTTTACAATCTGTACCGTCTAAAAAAGCAGAGCCATTTAAGTTATGGTTAGCCAAAATTGGACGAGAGCGTATAGATGAAATAGAAGACCCCGAAATTGGCATTGACCGTTTGATGAAAACGTACTTAAAAAAGGGTTATAGCAAAGAATGGATTAACCAACGTTTGAAGAGCATTGAAGTACGGAAAGAACTTACAGATGAATGGGATAATAGAGGGGTGAAAAAAGGTCAAGAATATGCTATACTCACTGATGAAATAACCAAGGCGTGGAGCGGATTTTCAGTAAAGCAATACAAGCAACATAAAGGATTGAAGAAAGAAAATCTGCGGGACAATATGACAAACCTTGAATTAGTACTCAATATGTTGGCAGAAGCGACCACAACCGAAATCAGTAAGGAAAAGAAACCAAAAAACTTTACTGAAAACAAAATTATAGCTGTACAAGGAGGAACAATTGCAGGAAATACCCGAAAAGAAATTGAAGCCAAGACGGGTAAAAAAGTAGTAACGCCTCTAAACGCAAAAACATCATTAAAACAGAAAGATAGCCCCAAACAAATAGAAAACGAAAAAGACGAATAGAATATATCTGCGCCAATTAATACAATGGAATTTAACAAACTAGAGCAAAAACTATCTCACTCTATAAAAGTTGATGATAAAAGTTACCTCTATTTTGGTGGAACAGCCTATTTGGGCATTCCGCAAAATAAGGACTTTATTAAGCTGTACATCGAAGGAATTGAACGTTATGGCCTAAACAATGGGACCAGCCGGGGCAATAATGTACAGTTGGGCATATATAACGAAGCAGAAGCCTTTATCGCAAAAAGATACGGTGCGGAAACTGCTTTAATTACATCTAGCGGATATTTGGCGGCTAAACTGACTGTAAAAACGTATGCCAAAAAAGGGGAAATCCGCTATGCGCCACACACGCACCCGGCGTTGTGGATAGATGATAGCCCTGAAAACCATCTTTCTTTTGAAACTTGGACAGGGCAAATAGTTAAGGAAATCAATAACAGTACAATCGATAATTGGGTATTGCTGAGCAACTCGATGAATAACCTCTATCCCGAGATTTACGATTTTGGTTTTATTAAAAATATCAGTTCCGATAAGCAAATAGTGTTAATTATTGATGATTCGCATGGCATTGGTTTACTGAACGGAGGCAACAGCGTATTGCAAAATTTATCACACGTACCAAATGTAGAAATTGTTGTGGTTGCTTCTATGGCAAAGGCATTAGGGCTTGATGCAGGTGTGGTCTTAGGCTCGGAAAAGGCAATTGCACAGCTTAAAAAAAGCGATGAATTTTATGGCGCATCGCCACCTGCGGCTGCGGGCCTATATGCTTTTATAAATGCACAGCAAATTTACCAGCAGGCCTATCAGCAACTTCAGCAAAACGTAAAAATCTTTACACAAACTATCCGTAACAATCAAGATTGGCACTTTGTGGAAGATTTTCCGGTATTTTTATGTAAAAGAGAGCATATAGAACAGCGGTTATTGGAAGAAAAAATTCTAATTTCGTCTTTCCCATATCCCGATAGGAATGGAAAGATTTTAAACCGCATAGTGCTTTCTAGCTGGCATACCGAAACAGATATATCAAAATTGTTGGCCGCATTATGACCTATTGATATTTTTAGGAATTAAAAATTAATTGAGTGATGAAGAAATGGTTGTTTTTGTTTGTGCTGACCTTAGGACTACAACAAACGCTTAGCGCACAAAAAACATTAAAGGTTTGGATTGTTAGACATGCTGAAAAAGACAGTTCAGACTCTAACGATAAAGACCCCGATTTATCTCCAGTCGGGGCAAAAAGAGCCGAAGCATTAATGAAGGAACTGAAAGGACAAAAAATAGATTCGATATTTTCTACTGACTATAAAAGAACTAAGCTAACAGGTTTTCCATTGGCAGATATTACTGGAATAAGTATTAAAACCTATGAGCCATCGCAGTCTGCACAATTGGTGAAATCGTTAAAAACAAATGCGGCTGGCAAGAAGATATTAATCATAGGGCATTCAAACACCATTTTGGAGTTGATAGAGGCATTTGGAGCAAAAAGGCCAGTTCTAGCAATTTCTGATGATGAATATGACTATTTGTTTTCCTTAACGGTAAAAGGCGATAAGGTAGAAGTAAAAACAGATAAGTATGGAGGAAAAAGTAAAATAGAATAAGATTCTATAAAGGTTAATCGTAATTAATTATGTATTTTTTTAAAATATATTTTTTGGATAGGTTGTTGGTTTTCTTTTGGAGTCGCACTATTGATATAAAAAATAGAGTCTTTAGTCCAAACTCTTGAAAATTGAGTAATGTATTCCTTTGTTTTCCCCAAAAAACATTGTATTCCATATTTCTATTCCCTCGCCACTTGTTGTCCATGTTCCACTTTGTTCAATTATAAACGGTACATTTTTATTAAGATAAAATGAGGAATCATTATTAAACGTTATTGTCAAATCTTTGTACAAAACAGAATCTTTTAAATAATCAACAAAATTTGTACGTATTAAATCAATTTTATAAATACCTAATTGCTTTTCAAAATTTCCATCTTTAGCTTTCTTATCCAATGTCTCAATTCTATAATAAACTAAAAATGCAACTATTGATGTCAGTATAATTATTTTAAGTACTCGCATGTAATTTACAACTTCTCAAAAGGAATATCCATTAAATCGTAATCCTGCCAACCGATAAAATCAAAATGCCACCATTCGTTGTAAATTACCTTGAAGCCATGAGCTTGCATGGTGTTGATTAGGAAATCTCTATTTTTAATGATGTTTGTGGGCAAATCGTTATAAGTTGGTGATGCTGCGGCTTCAAAACTATCGTAAGGCGTTGGCATGGGGACATCTTTGCCTGTTTTTAAGTCAATAATACTTAAATCGACCGCACAGCCTCGGTTATGCTTAGAGCCTTTTGCCGGATTGGCTACAAAATTTTTATCGCTCGCTTTCTCGTAAAAAGAAACAGTAACCGCATAAGGTCTGTAACCATCATAAATTTTAAGTCCGTAGCCCTTTTTGTTCAATTCTGCTTGTATTAGTTTTAGTTTTTCAACCACTGGTTTACGTGCAAAAGCTCTGGCCTGTTTGTACATTACCTGCTTCATGAAATTGTTTGTTGTCGCATAGCGGATATCCAATACTACCGATGGAATAGCCTTTTTGATATCTACAAGTTCCAAATTTGGGTTTTCCGCAACCGAGGCTTTATAAACCTTAAAGTCATTAATCACCTTTAATCCATAAGGATTTTGCCCATTTTGGGCACATGCGCTTAAACTTGTAACAAATAGAAATAGAATGGATAATTTAATTTTCATGGATTTATCGGTTAGAAAGAACAAGAAGCTCCAAATCTTTATACGGTAGGTTAAACATGGTTGCTAAATCTTTATTGGTCAAATTGCCCTGATAACAATAAAGGCCCTCTCTAATACCTGGCTTGTTCCAAACCATGTTCATTAGACCGCCCATATCGCCAATATCTACCAAAATAGGCGCAAAAATATTGGTTAGCGCATACGATGCGGTACGTGGTACCCGAGAAGCAATATTCGGAACGCAATAATGTATCACATCGTGCTTTATAAAAACAGGGTCTTTATGGTTGGTTACCTCCGAAGTTTCAAAACAGCCGCCTTGGTCAATGCTTACATCTACCACCACCGAATGGGGCTTCATTTTAGCTACCGTTTCTTCCATTATTACGCAGGGGCTGCGGCCGTGGTCTGAGCGTATTGCTCCAATAACCACATCGCAGGTGGTAATGGCTTTACCCAATACAATGGGCTGCATTACAGAAGTAAAAACCCTACTTCCCAAATTATTTTGTAGGCGGCGCAGCTTAAAAATAGAACTGTCAAAAACTTTAACTTCTGCGCCTAGCGAAAGCGCTGTTCTAGCAGCATATTCGCCAACCGTGCCTGCACCTAAAATTACAATTTCGGTTGGTGGAACACCTGTAAAGCCTCCCAGCATCAACCCTTTTCCACCAAAGGTGCTGCTCAAATATTCTGCGGCAATAAAAATCGAGGTAGCGCCAACAATTTCGCTCATGGCACGAACTACCGTAAGCACATTACCTTCATCGCGGATGTTCTCGAAAGAAAGAGCGTTGATTTTTTTTGCCAACAGCGCCTTTAGTATTTCCACTTTTAAGGTCCCAATCTGCAATGCCGAAATTAGTGTTTGTCCTTTGTGCATCAGACCAATTTCTTCAATAGTTGGCGGTGCTATTTTTACAATAATATCGGCAGCCCAAACATCTTTTTTATTGAAAGAAATTTGTGCGCCTTGTTCACTATAATCTTTGTCGCTAAAATTTGCCCCATCTCCCGCACCGCTTTCAAGCAAAACCTTATGTCCATTATTTATGAGTAGCGCAACAGAAAGAGGAGTTAACGCTATTCTGCACTCTTGATATGAGATTTCTTTTGGAATGCCTATAATCAGGCTGTTGCTTTTCTTTCCGGTTTCTAGCATTGCTTCTTGGGTTTGTAGTAAACCTCGTTGAGCAATGGCTGCCATTTCATCGCGTAATCCTGTAGCCATTATGGATGGTATATTTTGAGAGAATGAAGATACGAAACCATCATGATTTTTCAAACCAATATTTGGTTTGAAAAATCATGATGGCCCCAAAGGGATGCCTTTGGCACTTTATCACGTTTAAAAACCGATTATATATGCAGATGAAAAATCCATTTCAGTTGGCGAAAATATTATACTTTGTTAAGGAAAGGGTAACAAATTGAAATGAATATTGATATGTATTTGTAACCTAAAATTAACTGGTATGAAAACAAAATTTACCCTTTGTATGATATTCGCCGCAACACAAATCGGCTTTGCGCAGGAAAATAAATTATGGCTTTCCTTAGGAGCGGGAATGACCAATACCTCAAGTGCCAATAAAAACAACCTAATGGGAAATGGCACTAATCTACAAGCCGATGCGTTTGTTCCTTTATATCGAAAAGGATGGGATGGAAGTGTAAAAGGCAGTGGATTTACATTAGGAATAAATATTTCGGGCAATTATACTGCAATTAAAAACCTATCGCCAAACAATGCAGATGTAGCGAGTCAATATCAGATATTTGGTGGCAGTTTGGGCGTTGCTTCGCAATCGGAAAGTAAGGTTTCTGGAAGTTTTTCGGGATTGCTAGGCATACAGGGGCGTGTTGCTTTGGACAAATTTAATTTTTCGCCATCGCTAAATGCAGGCTATTTACACTTTAACCAAAAAGGTTTTGTACAAGATGGAAGCGCAACCATAAATGGGCAGCAACAAGAAAGGGATTTGGTAAAGGCCGAAAACCAAACTACAAATGGGCTTGTGTTTAAACCACAGGTAAAAATCGGCTATAACATTGGGCAAAACTTTACATTTTTTGTAAGCCCATCAATGTCCGTAGGGCCAGAAATAAAGCAAACTGTTCAATATTTAGTACCACAAGGTGGATTTAATGATAGAAACACCTACGAGGTTAAACAATTGGCCAATGGTACTTGGGAAAGCAAAACGAACAGCAGTAGATATAAATTTACGGAAATTAATTTTGGAGTATCGATAGCTATCGGCAAGAAAAAAGCATCTAAAACAAATGTAAAACCGGGTGGTGCTGTTTCTTCGTTTTACGCTAAAACAGCACCCGTTAGTTCTGAAACGCCTACGTCCAACAAAGTTACCGATTTTAATACCACAAGAAACAACCGCGAAAGGGGACAGTTGAAAAGACCGGATACGCTGCACCAAGAGTGGGATAATATCATAGCCGAGAATATCTCAAAGGCCAAAAACAATGCCGATACTACCAATGGGGGAATGGTAACAAAAGCAGGAGTGAGTACTTCGAGAAGTGGTATAATACGCACTGGAAATGCTAAATTAACAGAATCTAAACCACAAGATACAACCCCAACAACAAAAGCGGGCATTAGCACGTCAAGGAGCAATATACCAAGAAGTAGTGGAAGCAAAGGAAAGCTTCATGAAAACGACAATACAGATACAGAAAATACCGATACCACAGGGGCCAGTCAACGCCTTTCTATGACGCCAACAACAACCAAACAAACCCAAGGTAAAACCTTTGGCGAAAAGGTGACCAACGGTTTGCAAACAGCCTCAAATCCTACGCAACCACAGGGAAAAAGCATTAACGAAAAAGGCGTTAAACGTAGCGAAACAGCCGTTTTGGCAAAACCCGGCTCGCCCATTGGTGGCATTGTGGTAAAAGGCGGTAAAAATCCTGGGGGAAATTTAATTACTACTACAACTAATGGAAAGGGAGAGTTTGAATTTACCGCAACAGAAGCGGGTAATTACAAATTTAGCTTCACTACACCCGATGAACCTAACAATCCTAATCAACTCAAAGCACAAAATAACAATACTGTACGTAGTAATCGTACCGATAATGCTTTAAAAATGGATGCGGATACTGGCAGCAATCTTATTCCAGCTATTAACAATATTTCATCTCGTATTAGTGCCAGCAATGCTAATGGCAACGGAACATCTAACCAAACCAAGGCACAAAATAACAATACCGTACGTAGCAACCGTACAGATAATGCTTATAAATTAAATACTGATGGTTCTGCTAGCAATCCACAAAAAGTAGAAGCACAAGATTTTAACACCACAAGAAACAATAAAGAAAGAGGACAAGAATTAGCTGCAAAACCCGGCTCGCCCATTGGCGGCATTGTGGTAAAAGGTGGCAAAAACCCAAGCCCTGGTAACGGCTGGGGAGCTATCAATGTCATATCAGACGAAAACGGCGAAGTAATATTTAATGTTACCGAGCCAGGCGAATACAAATTGCAGATAACAGCACCTGAACCAAATGGAAAAAGTATCAATGAAAAGGGAGTAAGTGCTACCAAAAGCAGAAGAAGGGTGGAGGTTTTAAAAAGTAATAAAAACGAATCACAAGGAAAAAGCATTAGCGAAAAGGGCGTTTCGAGCAGTAAGCCAAAAGCCAAAGCACAGTAAAAACCAAAACTACAAGGTTAATGCGTTAAAACTTACGAAAGGTTCTTCTACACCAACCTTTGTAAATTTTGACTGTGGTCTTTGGCTACTCTTTTAATCCTTTGTATTTAAGCCTTAAACGCAAAGAAAAATTAAGGAAAAATCAAGGGATGCAAAGCATGAAGATAACAATATCGGTAATTAGGTAGGTAATATAAAGAACTTAGATATGGCAGCAGCAGAAAAAGCATGGCGGAATCCTCCGCCAATGCTTCTTATTAACTAACGCTAAATTGTCTGCTCAAATGCTCCGTAATTGCAGACAAAATCTTTATGTATAGTCTCTTTCATTTTAATGACTCTAAGGATGCTATGGCAAGTTTGATATTTTCCTCCGTCATTTCATCACTTTGGACATGTTGCCAATACCTGTTACTTTCAATATCAGTCCAATATCCCAAAACATGGCACGCAGTGAAAAACAAGAGATATTGTTACTATCATCTTAAACTTTTAAAATTCAGATTGGATATGCTCAAAAACAAAGGAGTGGCATTTGCCACTCAATTGTCTCATTAATTAACTACCTAAATTCATCAGCAAAACCAGTCCAAGTTATTACTGATAATATTTTAATTTTTCATATACTTTTTGCTATTTCTTTTTTAATCTAATAACTGCAACATCTATGGGCATAGATTTTTCTACGAACTTCAATCCATATTTTGAAAGTTCATTATTCATTTCGTTGACGTCACTTATCGTACAATTTAAGTCCAAATCGATCTTTCCCATATATCCTGTTTGGTCAATCAGAGGTGGCTGACTTTGATAATCATAGGCAAGGTTGGCCAAAAGGTAGGGGATTGAATAATTAACCATTTTTAAAGAGAATGCATCTTTTTCAAATAACTTTGTATTCCCTTTAGTAGCAATTTTATCGATATCGTTTATTCTAATAAGTGCCAGGCATTTAGTATTTCTTTTTTCGATCACACCTTCAATGCCTAGCATATTACCGAAATATTGATTCAATTCTTGTAACATTAAATCAAATTTAGCAGTCTCTAGTCCGGAAGCTACATTGATTTCATAACAATAACCAGATCCATTTCTTAACCAATTCTCATAGTCCATTCCTGAATTAACTCTATTGGAACCGTCCGGATTAACTGGCGTGATAGCATTATAGATCACCGTGTCTGGTATATCCACTACCATCTTAGATGAAGTTAACATTTCAATACCATGTTTCCATAAAGCAACTTTGTACAATGTTAAAATAGGAACATTTATAGCCGTAATGGAAGTTGGACTATGAGTTGTTATGCCTGATTTCCCTTCTCGATAAGGGGATAAATTTTGCATTTTTGCTTCAGCTTGCTGAACACTTTCGACCGGAATGTCTTGTTTCATTTTAAATTTAACATATTCTCCTTTTAGTATTGAAGTGATATTTCTTTCATTGACTTCTGAAGATTCCGTGATAGCTATAAGCTTCCCACTTTTGCTTATCCAAACATAGTGAGGAAGAAAGGTATGCTTAAAATAATTGGTCAACTCTTTATCCCCTGTTGCCGATGGAGGTGATAATTTTTTAACTTTCCCCATTTTTGTTAAGAAAGATTTTACTTTTTCATTTTCTTCCGTTGTTACAGATATAATTTGAAGATTCTTATTGAATTTTTTTTGTAGTGAATCTAATTTTGGAAAGGCTGCTACACATGGATGGCACCATGTTGCCCAAAAATCTAATATCAACAATTTACCTTCGAAATCAGAAATTTTAACTGATGGTTTATTGTAATTTACAAGATTGTTTAATGCCAAATCTGGCACCTTGCTTCCAATTTTCACGTCTTGAGAAAATGCTCCAAAATTCATAATTATTAAGAATAAAGGAATAATCATTTGTTTTTTCATTTGTTGTTTTTTTTTTGTTATAAAAAAGCACTGGTTTTTTACTTTTAATAGCATGGTGAAACTTTATTTAGTCAGTACGCCATTCCTAGATATTAATACTATTGCATAGAAGCTCCATCCCTTATCAAAGCAGGCTCTTCAATGTTGTAGAATTTTTAATTTGATTAAAGGTAGATAAAGGTCATCTAGGATTTTGCTGCATTCCACTTAATGCAATCACATTAGGTGGAATGGGGAATACATATCTTGGATCATTCGGAGGTAAAGTATACGTTGTTCCCATTATTTTTCTTGTTAATGTTTTTGCAAATTCGGGTTCTTTATTTAATCGTCTCAGATCCTGCCATCTCAGTCCTCTATAACAAAGTTCCTTTCTTCTTTCCAACAAAATACTCTGCAGTGCTTCTGACGCATTTGATGCAGTTTTATTCACATAGGAACCTTCCTTCCACCTTTTGGCAAGTAAGATATTCAAGTCTTGCATGGAAGCATTTATATTACCCTTTCTTGCCAAACACTCCGCCCTTATTAAATAAAGTTCATCTGTAGCCAACCCCGAAAAAAGTGGAAGAATAAAACCCCAATAGGAACCTTTGAAAACGGTTCTGCCTCCAAAATCTCCGAAATAAATACTTTTTCTTAGATCGTTTATATCGAATTGCTTATAAAGCAGAGAATCAACAGTCATCGCACGTGTAGGATTATTGAAGGCATAATTACCCAGGGATTGCATTAAAATCACTTCTTTATTAAATTGTGGAACTGGATTGAACAGTTGTGTGTCATCAAAATTTTTAAAATGTTCCAATTCTGCATATAAGCTTAATGCTTTATTTGAGTAAACATGAGCGCTGTCATATTCCGACATTGAGAGGAATACGCGTGCCAGCATTGCGAATGCCGCTGTTTTCGTGGGTCTTAGTTTATATAAGGGTATTGATGGGGTCTCAATAGGCAAAATAGCTGCCGATTCCCGTAGGTCTCTCAAAATCTGCTTATACGTTTCTTCAATAGAAGGACGTACGGACTTTTCATTAAAATTAGCCGTTAAGCGCAATGGAATACCCAAATCTGATCCAGCGTTACTTTTATCGTATACCTTGCAAAATTGTTGGGCAATCACAAAATGATTGTATGCTCTAAAAAACAATGCTCCGCCCAAAACGTTGTTCCATGGAATTGCGTCTTTCGTCTCATGAATTTTTATTTTCTTAATTCCTTCAATGACAATATTTGTAAAAAAAATCCTTTGGTAAGGTTGATTCCATTCGGCTTCCTGGTCGACAGATTCAAAGATGTTTTTAGCCCATATATATGTGTTTCGTCTAGTTGGATTATCGGTATTGAAGGCATTATCAGTTACGTAAAAATCATCCGAACTTACTTCCCCTAAAGCAGGCTGCTCATAGTTAAAACCAGACCGAAGGTCGCCAACAGAAGAAGATGTGGTAGTCGGATTATCTAGGATGGCTTGATAATCACTAATTGAAGTTGGAATACTAAGTGCTTTTTCTGGTTTTTCATCCAGAAATTCTTTCTTACATCCTGATTGGGCAACAGTTGCGAAGAGAATCAGAATTTTAATTATATTTTTTAACATGATTATAATTGTTTAAGTAAATGAATTACATTGAAACCCTTGCTCCAATTGAAAAAGTTCTAGCGGGAGGAGAAAACAAGTAAGGATATTCCGGATCGATACCCTTATTATTAGCTTTCCATATTATTCCGATATTATTTGCATATCCATACAGTTGCATTGTTTTAAACGGCAGACCTCTAAATTGCATCTTGCTTAATGTATAGTTAAGATTAATGTATTGTATTCTAATATGATCTGCCTTCTCAATCAAAATGTCTGATTGGGTGTAAATGCTTTCTCTCGTTTGATTTAAAGGATAAGTTAAGGCAGGCACATTGGTTATTGCTTCATCTCCAGGTTTTTGCCAGCGTTTAGCAAAATCTTCATGGCTTGATTGCCAACCAGTATTTAGAAGATTATAATAGTTAATGGATGATCTACGGAAGTAGTGGCCTAATTTATATGTTAGATTAATTGTTAATGAAATATTCTTCCAAGAAAATTCGTTTGTTAGTGCTCCAAATACGGGTGGATGGTATCTTCCAGAATAGGTCAGGTCAGAGACTTTTAAATTATCTAAAGCTCCTGCTGAAAATGATTTATTTACAGTATCTCCCGTTATAATCATAGGACTCCCCGTGTTATCAAGGCCTGCCCATTTATAACTGTATGTACCGTAAAGTGGTCGGCCTACTATGGGTGACACATTAGCAAAACCCTGTAATAATGTACTTGGAGATGTCGGAACATTCCACCTTGTCACAGTTTCAGAGGTATAATTGACTATAAATGAACCTGACCAGCTAAAAGATCGCTGTATAACCTTATAATTTAATAACAGATCAATGCCGTGGGATTTCATGCCAGAAAAATTTCCATTAACGAATGTTACGCCCGATGTTGGGTCAAGCACTGTTGATCCTATTAAGTCAGTACCTTTTTTCAGGTAATAATCGATGCTCCCTGTTAGCATATTGGAAGCAAAGCCGAAGTCTAAGCCCAAATTTAACTGTCCTGACTTCTCCCATCTTAGGTCAGGGTTCGGGATGTTATTTACTCCTGCGTATGTCAGCCCTGTAAGAGATGCTGCTGCGGGAAAATAACGAAATGTGGTAACTGCTGCAATGTTTTTAGCCAGATTTCCGCTGTAACCGTAAGTAGTGCGGAAACTAAGATTTGGCAATACATCTAAGTTATAAAAACTTTCTTTGCTTAAATCCCACTTTATACCAGTAGACCAAAGGGGTACGATTTTTTTATTGGTATTTACACCGAAATAGTTTGAACCGTCCAATCTTCCGCTGGCAGTGAATATATATTTGTCCAGATAGGTGTAAGACAAATTTCCAAAAGAGGATCTGTATCTGTTCGTAGTACCAGTATTTATTATGCCAGCACCTTTTGTGTCTATAAACGCAGCACCTGAAGGGAATGTGGGATAGCTCTGAAATAAATTTGGAACCACAAAACTACCGGTATTCTCATTGTAACCGTATAATTTTGAACCATTAACATCCGTTTTAATATCCCGAACCTCAAATCCTGCTAGGGCAATAATTGCATGATCGCCTACTCGTTCGTTATATGTAATGCCTGCCCTTCCATTATGGCTGCGTTGTTTACTGTTGGTAATAGTTAGCAATCCGCCCTGTGGATAATTCGTTCCTATATAATTATTAGAAGCATCCAAAATAGCGAACTGGTTAAAGTTATTGCGAAGCTGGTAGCTTTCAGGTCTAGCAAGACTATTTCTTTCTTCGGTTGACTGTTCAAGTTGATAATTTATCTCTGCGGCAATGGATTTGGTAAAAAAATATTTTGCAGAGGTAGTAAATCGGGCGTGCAAATTTTTGCTTATGTCATTGTTATATTTTGGCTCTTGCAGTGGGTAATATTTCCAATCTAAAAATCCTTGACCTACAACCGTGTTTTCAAATGCATATCTTCTCTGAGGAATGTTTAGCTCATTACCTGCATCATCTTTTAGTTGTTGATAGATAAAAGAATTGGGAATATTTGTTTTTCCGTTATTTACTCCTTGAGAGGCCGTTAAAGTAATCCCTGACTTAAAATCTAAATTTGGTAACAGTAAAAACTGATTTTGAGAACTAAAGGTTATCCTGTCATTTTTTGTATTCTTGACTGTCGAAAGATCGTTGTCGTACCCTAGTGAAAGCAGATGAGATGTTTTACTGCTTCCTCCTGAAAGATTGAGTGCGTATTGCTGATGCAAAGGGCTTCTGTAAATATAGTCAAGCATATCATTCCTGATGTCGTTGTTCCTAAAACTGTTAATTTTAGAATCTGCCTGCTCTTTGGTGACTAGGCCCCTTCGCTGGTCATAAAGAATTTCTACTACGGGAGAAATCACAGGCATATTAGGGTTCGTAAATACCCCCATTCCATCATAGTAACCCTTTTCAAACATGATTCGTTCAAAATCAATGTAATCGGTCGGAGCGATATAATTAGAATAGAATAGATCGGGTTTTTCTGCTGAAGAAATATTTGCATTGAAGTCAATTTGTAAGAGCTGATTTAATTTGGAGCGTTTGGTCGTAATTACAATAACACCGTTGCCAGCCTGAACACCCCAGATCGAAGCTGCCGCCGCATCTTTTAAAATGGTCACAGTCTCAATATCATTGGGATTTAGGTTATTAATGTCACCCTCATAAGGAAAATTATCGACTACGATTAACGGATTAGCATTTGCCATTATCGTACTTTCTCCTCTAACTCTGATTTTAGATGATCTTCCTTCTGGGTCTTTATTAAAAACTAGGCTGCTTGTTATCCCCTCCAGTTTGCTAATTAAATCAGGTGCAACCCGTGAGTCTAATTGTTTTTGACTGACCGTAGAAAACGCTCCTGTTAAACGTTCCTTTGGAAGGACTTGATAACCTGTTGAGTAAGTAACTTTGACCTCTTCCAATTCTCCTGTTTGCACATTCAGTTTAATCTCCAAAGGCATCGATGCATCTTTCAACGAAATCTCTAGTTGCTTATAGCCTACATAGGTTATTACTAATACAGCATCTTCAGCCACATTAGGGATTACAAATTCTCCCTTTTCATCAGTTTTATATATTTGGGTTTTTCCCTTTATAGTAATGTTGGCTAAAGGCAATGGTTTTCCGTTTTCATCTACTATCTTCCCTTTAACATCAATTGCACGGAAGTAGTCCACGATATTTTCGATAAAGGATTTTTCTTTTTGTTTGAGGACAATGGTTTTTTCTTCGATGGTATAGGCCAAATTTGTCCCTGCAACAATTTTATCCATCACTTGGGATAATGATGCATTATTAAAATTGGCGTTGATGCGTTGCTCAGATTTAAACTTGGTGTCCTTAATCAATACGTCATAGCCTGTTTGTTTACGGATTTCAAGAAATAGCTTTGCAATTGAAGTATTATTTTGATTAAAGGTTACACTTTGACCAAAAGTTGCGGCAGAAACCTGGATAAGGGAAATGATTAATATGAATGTGGTCAGGTTAGCTCTCATAAGCCATTTTCTTTTATCGGCATCGCTGATTCCGCTGAAGACGGAATTCATAATTAATAACATTTTATGGATGTAGCCCCGTGGGGTATCCAAGTTTTTAGTATAATTTTTATACATTTTCATCTGTTTGTGACAGTATCCTTAGTAGGTGATGAAGAGACCGTCAATATTGCTTTTTACAGCAATATTGTCTAAGTTTACTTATCTGTTAATAGTGTTGCGCAGGTTTTTAGAAGGATACGGCGCTTCACAGGTTTCGAAATAATTATTTACAATGTTTCAGCAATGCAGATTTAAGGGTTCCGATAGCAGTCGGAATCCTTTTTTCATTACATTGAGTGTCATTATTATACTATGGAATGTCTTTCTGGTCTTTCATAACTTAGTTTTTTGGTTATCGATATGGTTAATTATCGGGATGGTTAGCCCCTATTTCATTTTATCTATTATAATTTTTTTACCTTCTATTTTAAATTTTGCCGCTTCTGTACGCTCCAGCATATTAAATACCTGTGATATTTTCTCAAAACGACTAATAGTCCCTGTAAATGTTTCCGTTTTTAAAGAGGGGTCATTGTACACCACTTGCACGTCATACCAGCGTGCTATTTTAACCATAATGCTTTCCAGATTTTCGCGGTTAAATAAAAAGAAGCCACTTTTCCACGCCAGTGCAAATTCTGCATCTACATCCTTAACGTCAATAGCACTGTTGCTTAAAACAGCCTGTTGGTTGGGTTTAAGTACCAAACTTTTTCCTAATGCCGTTACCTTGACACTTCCCTCTGCTAATGTAGTTTTGGTTAATGCCTCATCTTCATAGGCACTGATATTGAAATGCGTACCTAAAACCCTAAGTTCCTGCTTTGCAGTGCTTACAATAAAAGGTTGAGATTGCTTTGAACCTCGCAATGACGTGTAGGCTTTTGCGACTTCGAAATAAGCCTCACCGCTCAATTCTACCCTACGTTCTTTAAGCGAAGCAAAGCTGTTAGGATATTTCAGTGTAGAAGCAGCGTTGAGCCATACTTCGCTCTGGTCTGGTAGCCGTACCCGATATGTCTCACCATTTGTAGTAGAGAGCGTATTGATTTGGTTGGCATTGTTTGCAGTTTCCTTAATTTCATAGATCAACTGCCCATCATCAGTTTTGGAAATCACTACGCCTGCTTCTTTTGCCAATTCCCCATTAGCCGCATCGGTAAGGACAATCTTTTTACCGTTGGCTAATGTTAAAGTTGCTCCAGTTTTACCGGGGGCAACGTCATTGGCATATTCAATTGACGATTTTAGATTTGCGTTTTTAGATTGGTAATAATAACCTCCAATAAGTACAGCTATTGTAATGGAAGCGGCAGCCACCCATCTTGGCCATAGCGTTCTTCTAACTGGAGCAACCTTGGGTTCTGCTATTCTGGTTTTAATACCATCCCAGATCATTTCGGGCAAGGCGGTATAATGAAACTCCTCGATCTCCAATTTCTGAAATTCATGAAGTACCATTTCTTCCAATCGCTCACGCTGGTCTGAATTGAAATGTTGCATCAGTTCTTCTACCTCTTCCAATGAGCATTGGCCGCTAAGGTATTTGTTGAACAGGGTTAGGAGCTGCTGTTGATCTTTCAATTTCTGTTGTTTTGTCGTAATACGAACGAGAAATCAAAATCATCTGCTCTGCGTGAAAATAATTTAAAAAAAATGTTAAGAAATTAATATCGAGGCCAATAGGGCAATGAGTGCCATATCGTTTTCATCAAAATAAACTTTTAGCGATTTGGTGGCCTTTACTACGTGGTCGTTAATGGTAGAAGTGGAAACCCCCAGCAGTTCGGCGACCTCCTCGTAGCTTTTCCCCTCTAATTTAATGAGCGTGTATATCCGCTTGCGCTGTAGGGGCAATGTTTCTAAAGCCTTTTGTATAATAATCTTACTTTGGGCCTCGTGGTCTTCGGTAGGTTCAAAAGGGTAATGGAGTTCGGTATTGTCGATGATGAACTTTTCCAGCATCTGCCTGTCAAGTGCCGCCCTTCTAAAAAGATCAACCACCATATTTTTGGCTATGGTGTACAGGTAAGATTTAAAGGATTTTTCATTGTCGAGCACTTGGCGTTTTTCCCATATCTTTACAAATACGTCCTGCAAAAGTTCTTCAGCAATGGCAGGCTGCTTTACCAATTGCAGTATTTTCCGGTAAATTTTGGGACTATAGCTTAAATAGATTTGTTCGAATGCGTATTGATCCCCTTCCGCCAATCTGACGAGCAGTTCTTGTTCGCTATAAAGGGGTTTTGTTGCCACTAGGTTAATAAAATGCTAATTTATAGATTTTATAGCGCCAATAATAGTCATATTTTTCAATAAAACAGATGGTTCTAGCTAGAGTTCTCCTATTCTTTAATTGTCGAAAACTCAAATAACCGTTGCTCATTGCCGGTAACGGTTATTTGAACTTTAATGTATGTTTCTGGCAATAATTCTTCTACTTTCTGCGGCCATTCTATCAAACAATAATTACCACTATAAAAATATTCTTCGTAGCCAATATCGTATGCTTCTTGTAGGTTTTTCAGCCTATAAAAATCGAAATGATAAACGAGGCCGTTTTTACTTTCATACTCGTTTACAATAGAAAATGTTGGGCTACTTACCACATCTTCAACACCAAGAGCCTCACAAAACGATTTAATGAAAGTAGTTTTACCTGCTGCCATATCTCCCTCAAAAATGAAGAATTTTTGCCCATTAGCATATACTAAAAGTTTTTCGGCAACATCGGGTAATTCACTAGTGTTATTGATGGATATTTGCATTTAAAAAGTTAATTGTAAAAATCTTTAGTTAAGTAGAAAACAGTATCGATAAAAAATAGAATCCCCTTATTACATAACACGTTTTCATCATGAAGATCTTCAAAGATGATACCTAAGCTTTTGTTAATATAATCATTGTTCCGAGTGTTAATGAAACCATTATAAGTTAAGAATTCTTTAACTGATGACAGGTTTGTAGGTTCGGTTGCTGCAATAAACTCTTGTTTAACAATGGCGTGTAAATCATTATCAATAATTTTAAAGCCTAAAAAACTATATTTTGTGGCAGGGAAGAAATAGTTGTGTATAATTAAGCTGTTAAAGTAGTCTAGCCAAAATTCGTAGAAAATACTACCATTGGTTTTTATCACATTAGATTCATCATATTGATAAACTCTTTGTTCTGCACCTGCGCCAATAAAAAAATCTTCAGAAATATCTTTATGATAGAAAAGATTTTCTCTTTCGGAAAAAGAAATTAAAGCTAATGCTTCTTCACTTTTGATGCGCTGTTGTTTTTTAGCATCGAAACTTGTTTCCGCATATCTTCTAAGGAAACCTTGGGCTTTTTTGAGATGGTCTGCTTCGCTAATCGATCCATCTGAGAAAATGAGATGTTGTATTTCATCTTTAATATTTTTCATTAACAAATCATCAATACAAAAGTACTAGTTTTTTAAAGCACAACCAAATAGCGAACAAATGCTCCTTATTTACTGCTATAACTTACAATCGGAATAATCATTTCTTCCATAGAAATACCCCCATGTTGGAACGTTTCGTTATAATAGTTCACAAACTGGTTATAATTGTTCTGATATACGAAATATTGGTCTTCCTTTGCAAAAATATAATTAGAACTAATATTTATCCGGGGTAATTTAGCATCGTGTGGATTCTTAATTAAAAACACCTCTTTTGGATTAAAGTTAAGGTTTTTGCCTTGTTTGTAACGCAAATTGGTATTGGTACTTCTATCGCCAATCACCTTGCTAGGCGTTTTAACACGTATGGTGCCGTGGTCGGTAGTAATAATTAGTTTAATACGTTTTTGAGCCAGTTTTTTAATTAAATCCAACAAAGGCGAATGTTCAAACCACGACAATGTTAAAGAACGATATGCCGCATCATCGTTGGCAAGTTCCCTAATCATTTGCATGTCGGTTCGGGCGTGCGAAAGCATATCCACAAAATTGAAAACGATAGCATTAAAATCGTTATGCATCAAGTTGTTCACTTGGTCTAATAAATCTTTGCCTTGGTCAAAAGTGAGTATTTTGTGGTAGCTAAACTTACAATCTTTTCTCAGGCTACGTTTAATTTGGTCATCAAGAAATGTTTCTTCGTGTAAATTTTTACCACCTTCTTCATCATCGTTTTGCCATAACGAAGGGAAGCGTTTTTCCATCTCTAACGGTGTAAGTCCTGAAAAAATCGCGTTTCTTGCGTATTGTGTAGCGGTTGGCAATATACTCGAATAAGTATCCTCCTCCTCTAAACGGAAATGTTCAGAAATTAAAGGATGTATCACTTTCCATTGGTCGTATCTTAAATTATCAATTAAAATAAAAAATACGGGAGTGGTATTGTTAATCAACGGAAATACCTTGTTCCTTAATAGTTCGTGCGAAAAAAGTGGCGCATCGGTACTGCCGTTAATCCAATCCAAATAATGGTCTTCTACAAATTTGGAGAATTGCATATTGGCTTCTGCCTTTTGCATCGTTAAGATTTCGTGCATCTGTGGGTCGTCCAGCTTTTCCAGTTCCAGTTCCCAAAAAACCAGCTTTTTGTAAACATCTACCCATTCATCATAGCTTAGCTTATCATTTAAGGTCATTCCAATATTCCTAAAATCTTGCTGATAAGCAGATGAAGTTTTTTCACTCACTAATCGCTTATTGTCAATTAGTTTTTTGATGGTAAGCAAAACCTGTTTAGGGTTTACAGGCTTAATCAAATAATCATCTATTTTAGAACCAATGGCATCTTCCATCAAGTTTTCTTCTTCGCTTTTGGTAATTAAAACCACAGGCACATCAGAACGAATATTCTTAATTGCAGAGAGTGTTTCCAAACCAGTTAACCCGGGCATGTTTTCATCCAAAAAAACCAAATCAAAATGTTCTTTCCCGAAAGCCTCCAAAGCATCGTTACCATTGGTGAAGGTACTAACATCGTATCCTTTTTCGTTCAGTAATAAAATATGAGGTTTCAGTAAGTTAATTTCGTCATCAGCCCATAATATCTTCGTTTCCTGCATTTTATATCCTTTTTATGTAAATTAGAAGACTAAAAAGCACTTAGCTTTTTTAAGTTCGATAAAATTAGCAATTTTTGTACCGCATATACTTTTTTTAACCCTTTTTAAGATTTGAACAAAAAGAAAATCATTAACGACCCTGTTTATGGGTTCATTACCATACCATCAGAACTTGTTTTTGACCTTATTTCGCATCGTTATTTCCAACGTTTAAGGTACATTAAGCAATTGGCGATGACACACATTGTATATCCGGGGGCGTTAAATACAAGATTTCATCATGCTTTGGGTGCAATGCACCTAATGAGTTTGGCGCTTGAAGTGCTAAAAAGTAAAGGCCATGAGATTAGCGAAGAGGAAGAAGAAGCGGCAACCATCGCTATTTTGTTGCATGATATTGGTCATGGACCTTTTTCGCACGCTTTGGAGCATACTTTGGCACAAGGGATTAAACATGAAGATATTTCCCTGTTAATGATGGACAAGCTGAACGAAGAATTTGGTGGACGGTTAACTACGGCAATCAACATCTTTAAGGGAAAATATCATAGAAAATTCTTTTGCCAACTGATTTCCGGGCAGGTAGATTTAGATAGAATGGACTACCTTAACCGCGATAGTTTTTACACGGGCGTAAGCGAAGGTGTAATCAGTTTCGATCGTATTATCAAGATGTTTAACCTCGTTAACGATCAGTTGGTGGTTGAAGAAAAAGGCATCTACTCCGTAGAAAAATTTTTGATTGCCCGCCGTTTGATGTACTGGCAAGTGTATCTGCACAAAACCGTTATTGCTGGTGAACAGCTTTTGGTGAAAATTCTGGAAAGAGCAAAAGAACTATCATCCGAAGGAGCAACTTTGTTTGCTACGCCAGCCTTACAGCATTTCTTTAAAAACGATGTAAGCGAAGCCAACTTTTTTGAGGAAGAAATCCATTTACAGCAGTTCTCAAAGCTCGACGACCAAGATATTTATGCTTCGGTAAAAGTTTGGGCAGATAGCGATGATGCTATTTTATCTAAATTGTGCAGAATGCTAAATGCCCGCAAGCTCTATAAAGTAGAAATCAGTAATGAACCGCCCGACCCACAAAGGGTTGAACGCTTGGCTTTTCAAACAGCCGTTGCGCTAGATATTGATGAAGAAGACCTATCTTATTTTGTTTTTACAGACACCATTACCAACCGGGCCTATAATGCCGAAAGTAGCAACATCAATATTTTAATGAAAAACGGAACGTTATTAGATATAGCAAAAGCATCAGATTTATCTAATTTAGAATCATTAGACAGAACGGTTAAAAAGCACATATTGTGCTACGTAAGAGACATTTAGCATTTTTTAACAAAATATTGATACAAATTACTCGTTAATTCGTCTTACCAATACTAAAGGTTGATAATTTGTTCATATCAATTTAACATTTAACTTTGTAACATGCAATTTACTGCCAAGCAGATAGGCGAATTTTTAAACGGAACAATAGAAGGCGATGAAAACGCTAAAGTAAGTACGCTTTCTAAAATAGAGGATGGCAAGCTTGGCTCACTTTGCTTTTTATCCAATCCCAAATACGAGAACTTTTTGTACAAAACGGATGCCTCCGTTGTAATTGTATCACAAGACTTTGTACCTACACAACCAATTAAAAGCACGTTGGTTAAAGTAAAAGACCCTTATAGTGCTTTTTCAATCCTTTTAGAGAAATACAACGAAGTGGTAAATATGGGCGCAGAAGAAGTGGGCATCCACAACTCGTCTTATGTTCATCCCTCGGCCAAAATTGGGCAAAATGTATACGTTGGGCCTTTTTGCTGTATCGAAGAAAATGTAGAAATTGGCGATAACACCAAAATATACGCACAAACTTATATCGGTGCAAATAGTATTCTAGGAAAAGACGGCGTGTTTTATCCGGGCGTAAAGCTCTACAAGCATACCGTTGTTGGAGATAGGGTGATGGTGCATTCGAATACCGTAATAGGTAGCGATGGTTTTGGATTTGCGCCACAAAAAGATGGCTCGTACAACAAAATAGCGCAGATAGGAAATGTAGTAATTGAAGACGATGTAGAAATTGGAGCAAATACTACAATTGATAGAGCAACAATGGGTTCTACTTTTGTCCGTAAAGGCGTTAAATTAGATAACCTGATACAGATTGCCCATAATGTTGATGTTGGCGCACATTCTGTTGTTGCTGCACAAACAGGTATTTCTGGCAGTACAAAACTAGGCGAAAACTCGGTACTTGGTGGTCAAGTGGGCATTGCCGGGCATCTTAACCTAGGAAAACGTACTCAAGTTGGCGCACAGGCAGGCATAAATTTCGATACCGAAGAAAATAAACAATGGCACGGAAGTCCGGCCCAACCTTTAAAGGAGTGGATGCGCTCTACCGTGATATTTAAGAAGTTGCCAGAAGTTGATAAAAGGATAAGAGAGTTGGAAGTCAGAATAGCTGCGCTTACAGCTCTTGTAGAGAAAATGACAACAACACAAACACAATAATGAATGTTAAGCAAAGAACCATAAAAGGTGAAATATCGGTTAAGGGAGTAGGATTACATACCGGAGCAAACGTAACTTTAACTTTTTGTCCGGCAGAAGAAAATCATGGCTTTAAATTTCAACGTATTGATTTGCCCGGTAAACCCATTATAGATGCAGACTGCGATAATGTAACAGATACCGCAAGAGGAACAACTATTTCTCAGAATGGAGCAAGTGTTAGTACCGTAGAACACGTAATGGCCGCTTTGGTAGGAATGGATTTAGATAACGTTTTAATGAAAGTTAATGGGCCAGAAACGCCAATTATGGATGGTAGCTCCATTAAGTTTATTGAAGCATTGGAGCAAGTTGGCGTAGCCTTACAAAATGCCGATAGAGAATATTATTCCATTCCGCACAATATTACTTATACAGAGCCAGAAAGAAGTGTAGAAATTGTGGCCATGCCTCTAGACGACTATCGCTTTACCTGTATGATTGACTATAATTCTCCGGTTTTGGGTAGCCAACACGCAGGAATATCTACCATCGATGAATTTAAAAAAGAAATCGCTTCGTGTAGAACATTCTGCTTTTTGCACGAATTAGAATATCAGTTGCAAAATAACCTTATTAAAGGTGGAGATTTAAACAACGCTATTGTAATTGTAGATAAAGAAGTAACCAAGGAAGAATTAAGCCATTTGGCAAAAATATTTAACAGGGAAGAAATTGATGTTGCGCCGCAAGGTATTTTAAACAACATGGAGTTGCGCTACCAAAATGAGCCGGCCCGCCATAAATTGTTAGATATGATTGGCGATTTGGCCTTGGTGGGCGTTCATTTGAAAGGCCATATCATGGCAGCACGTCCGGGCCATGCTGCCAACGTAGCTTTTGCCAAAAAAATAAAGGCCGCAATTAAAAAAGAAAAAGGCAAAAAGAAAGTCGATACCTACGATGTTAATGCAAAGCCTGTTTTTGATATAGTAGATATTATGAATATTTTGCCGCACAGGCAACCATTTTTGTTTGTAGATAAAGTAATTGAGTTGACAAAAACCCACGTGGTTGGTGTTAAAAACGTTACCATGAACGAGGAGTTCTTTAAAGGACATTTCCCCGGAGCACCAGTGTTTCCCGGTGTGCTGCAAATTGAAGCAATGGCACAAACCGGAGGAATTTTGGTATTAAAGACTGTTCCTGACCCCGAAAATTACTTAACCTATTTCCTTAAAATCGATAATGTACGTTTCAGAACACAGGTGCTACCAGGAGATACCATTGTGTTTAGATGCGATTTGATGGAGCCAATACGACGAGGAATTGCCCAAATGAAAGGTGTTGGTATGGTTGGAGAAAGGATTGTTGTTGAAGCCGAAATGATGGCTCAAATAGTAAAAGTAAAAGATAGCGAACCCACAAAATGATACAACCCCTAGCATATATACATCCGCAGGCAAAAATTGCGGACAACGTAGTAGTAGAGCCTTTTGCGGTAATACACAAAGATGTAGAAATTGGAGAAGGCACATGGATTGGGTCTAACGTGGTGATTATGGATGGTGCCCGCATCGGTAAAAACTGCCGTATATTTCCTGGTTCGGTAATATCCGGTATTCCGCAAGATTTGAAATTTGCGGGCGAGGTAACCACTGCCGAAATTGGCGACAATACCACCATCCGCGAATGCGTAACCATTAACAGGGGAACTAAAGATAAATGGAAAACAGTTGTAGGGAGCAATTGCTTGATACAAGCGTATTCGCATATCGCACACGATTGCCAAGTGGGTAATAACTGTATTTTTTCAAATAGTACAACTCTAGCGGGGCACATTACCATTGGTGATTATGTAGTTTTGGCCGGATTGGTAGCTATCCATCAGTTTGTTAAAGTGGGTTCGCACGCTTTTGTAACCGGAGGCTCGTTGGTTCGTAAAGATGTGCCGCCTTATGTTAAAGCGGCCAGAGAACCGCTTTCTTATGTGGGTATCAACTCTGTTGGATTACGCCGCAGAGGATATTCTTCGGAACAGATTAACGAAATACAGGAAATTTACCGTGTACTTTTTGTAAAAAACAACAACGTAACCAAAGCGTTGGATATGATTGAAGCCGAATTTCAGCCCACAGAAATTCGCGATGAAATAGTAGATTTTATCCGCAACTCTAACCGTGGCGTAATGAAAGGTTTCGGCTCTGGCAGTTAACCGCTATGCAACCAGCATGGGCTACAATATTGTAGCCCATGCTAGCTTCATCACCTTTAAAGCAAACATTATCCTGATGAAAATTATCCTCGAGAACTTAGGTAGGCGATTTAATAAGGAGTGGATATTCAGAAATATCGACTATACTTTTTCTCAAGGACAACAATACGCCATATTAGGGCCAAACGGCTCTGGTAAATCTACTTTATTGAGTGTGTTATTGGGCAATTTAACCCCATCAGAAGGCAAAATTGCTTATCATTCACAAAAAGAAATTCTTCCAGAAAGCATTTTTAGCTACATTAGTTTAGCTGCTCCATATTTAGATTTGGTAGAAGAATTTACCTTGCTAGAAACCATAGATTTTCATTTCAAGTTCAAAAATTTCCAACAAGGATTTAATGCCGCTGCGGTATTGGATTTGTTGGCGTTAAGCAGGGCAGAAGATAAACCACTGAAATATTTTTCATCGGGGATGAAGCAACGTACCAAATTAGCTTTGGCTTTTTGTGCCGATACACCTATCTTGGTTTTAGACGAACCTACATCGAATTTAGATACACAGGGGACAGATTGGTATTTAGGTTTGGTCGAAAAATTTGCAAAGGATAGATTGGTTTTTGTAGGGTCAAATCAGTCTTATGAATATGATTTTTGTGAACATAGGTTAAATATTTTGGATTATAAAAAGTAAAAATTATATCATAAAAAAAGCCAAAATATGCATTTAGACCCATTAAAAGCATATCAAAAAAATATTTTTAAAACACTATTGTGTAATTAAAAAATAGTCTATACCTTTGCGCCACGAAATCAAGGTCAAAATCAAGGCTAAGATTTTAAAAAAGAAATGGCAAAAGCATCTGATATTAAAAATGGAAATATTCTTCGCTTCAACGGAGAATTGGTACAGGTAGAGGAATTTATCCACCGTACGCCAGGTAATTTAAGAGCTTTCTATCAAGCTAAAATGCGCAACGTAAAAACCGGAAAATTGGTTGAATATCGTTTCCGCGTTGACGAAGAGGTAGAGATTTGCCGTGTAGAAACCAATGATTATCAATATTTGTACGAAGATGGTACTTTCTTGGTGATTATGGACAACAATACTTACGAACAATACAACGTACCCAAGTTCTTATTTGGCGAAGGTGTTAAGTTCTTAAAAGAGGGAATGAATGTAATTGTCGCTTTCGAAAGTGAAGAACCAATTATGGCTCAATTGCCTCAAAACGTAGAGTTGGAAATTACCTACACTGAGCCAGCAGTAAAAGGCAATACTTCAACAAATGCACAGAAATATGCAACTGTTGAAACTGGAGTAGAAATACGTGTACCGATGTTCATTAACCAGGGCGATAAAGTTAAGGTTGATACCAGAACAGGGGATTACATAGAAAGAGTAAAATAAATTTTCATAGTTTAGTTTTAGGTTTAGGTTGATTGTGGCTTCGGAGTGGTTCCCGAAGCCATCTTTTTTT